>JAESFI010000010.1_pt1 | contig 890968 bp, 729 predicted proteins | sample 9269361 | NCBI WGS metagenome assembly JAESFI01 (sample SAMN14504119, study PRJNA617095) | algae metagenome | isolation source: Brasilonema angustatum HA4187-MV1 and co-occurring heterotrophs from moss... | place: USA: Manoa Valley, Honolulu, Hawaii | collected 2009-07-20
CTGATGCTAATGCTGCCCCCATTGTCTTGAACGGACTTAATGGTACACTGGTCAGCTTAGTGGGCACTGTCTCGAATGATAACACGGCCAGTATCACCCAGTCGGGGGGCGACAATCACAACGGCAATATCTTCCAGACGGGTCGCTTCAACGCGGCTGCCATCACCCAGAGTGGGGGTAATGGCTCCCAGGGCTTGATCATCCAGACGGCTAACTCCCAGCGGGCCCAGGCTATCATCAATCAGACCTCGACGGGTACGGGCAACGCAGCGACGATTCTGCAGTTTGCCGGTTCGAATGCCGACGGCCAGGGTTTGTATGGCAACACGGCCACCATCAACCAGGTGGCTGGTTCGAGCAACGTGGCCTTCGTTCAGCAGGGGCTGCAAGGGGTAGCTACTTCCTCGAATGACAACATGGCCACCATCACTCAGAACGGGTCGGGTAACTTCGCCCGGTTCCTGCAGGTGGGCAACAACAACATGGTCAATATCACTCAGAATGGCAACAACAACCAGGTCTTGAACTTGGCGGGTGATCCGGGCTCGTACGGTTCACAGCAGGGTTACAATAACCGCTTGACATTAGTGCAAGAGGGAGGCAACACGGGCGTGATCTTCAAGTACACCCAGATTGGCAACAACAACACCCAGGTGGTCAATCAGCATTTTTAGGATTAGTTTTTTCATTAACCTGATGTTAAAAGCCTGGTGCTCTGTGCCAGGCTTTTTTTGTCTTCCTATGAGGCTAGGCCAACCAACAAAAAAGCAGACTCGTATCGTCAGGCGGCTTTTCAGATTCCTTATTGTCGATGAGTTACTGGACTTGCTAGCCTTTATTGGACAGTAAACGGCCTTAACGATGTGTTCAGAAAGGGTAGTAAATCCTGTTTTGAGCTAACGGTCATCTCATGTCGGTTTTTTACCACCATCCCCTGATCATCAACGGGTAAATTGCGCTGAAAAAACGGATCAGATCATTTTGGATCAATCACTAAAATAAATCCGAATGCATGATGAAACCAGTCATTTTGGAGCTCTTAATTACCCGGTTGGGTCAGCAGACCTACTAATAAACCCTTAGGTTAGTGCCGTTAATAGGTGGCCCTGGTTTCAATACGAAGATCATTTATCAAAAATTTGGAGATAATATGAAAACCTTTGACCGGCTCTGGAAAAGCCTTGTTAATGCCCGCATTTCGACGCTCAGTGATTTGGTCCATGAGGCCGCAAAACACGATCGTCTTGCCTCGGGTGAATCGATACTGATATCTACCCGTAACTATGAACCAGCTCCGGACCACGACCGACTTCCAGTTGTCCCGCCTATTGTCCACCGCCCTCCTGGCATCCCACTGGTACTCGATGGTAAGCTGCTGAAGAATCCAGAAGAGATTACATCCTACAATGGCACTCCGCTTTACTATACACCACTCAGCAGCCATTCCGGGCTAGCTCTGGGGGCATTCACCTCTCGTGATAAAATGATTGCAGAAGCCAAGCATCTGGCCGCGAGCCTAGCCGAAAACATCTTGCAGCCTCAGTTCGAGCCCATTGGCGTGACTAATCCTGATCACCTCCCGGAACAGGTCTGCTTTTTCGAGCACATTAATGAAGAAGGCGATGTGCTATGTCTGCCGCCACGCAGCGCCTGCCCCGACCTCACCCGGGTGGGTCGTTCCAAGTTACTTTGGTGGTACACAAATGATTGGAACGACGTTATCTCATCGGTTTCGTTATGCCGGTGGGATGTGACGCTGTTTGAACACATTAATTTCGGCGGTTCCCAGCTATGGCTCCCGGCGGTGGCAGCGCACAACTATAGAAGCCTTGTAGAACTCGGCTGGAACGATAGGACCTCCTCAATTGTCAACTGGGGCCAGCGTATCTAATAGTCAGTTAATCGCCCTAACAGAGCAAGTGGTCGTTAGCCGGTAGAAAGCTCGACTACTAATTACCAAACTCGACCAGCACAGTACCCATCTTTTTAATCGGGCCACTTCTCTAAACCGGCAGCAATCCGTAGTGCCCGCTGCACATCTTCCCAGTAGTAGCCACTATCATAACCAGTTGATAGTCGCCGGGCGGTCGTCACCGTCACAGATACTCAGGAAATCAGTATCGGACCGCCGAGCGGCGGCCTCCACACGCTGTTTTTGGATGGCTGGAGCATTAGGCTCAGCAGTGGGTTGATCAGATACTTCATCCACATCGGCAACGTTAAGCGGGTATATAAAAAAGCCCCATCAGATGAACCGATGGGGCTGAGGAAGGATAACAGAAATAAAACGGTAGATAAAGCCGTTTATTGTGCAGCCTGAAATAAGGCGGGTCTCATTTTTCACTTTTTTGACGTTTACTTTAGGGTGAGTATCTGACTGGGATAGTTTTATGCCTTGCAGAACGGCATTCCGACGGTTCAGTTTTTAGTCGATCAACTGGCCATGTCACCGGGTTACCTGAGCGATCTGTTACGGAGTCTGACGGGGTTAAATGCCCAGCAGCATATTCATCTTAAACTGATCGAAAGAGCTAAAGCGCATTTAGCCGAAGGCAGGCTAAGCATTGCAGAAATAGCTTACCAATTAGGTTTTGAACATCCCCAGTCATTTACCAAATTATTTAAGAAAAAAACGAGCCTGAGCCCCCTTGCCTATCAACACAGGCTCAGCTAATGGACCTAGAAGCAGAATTTGGTTCGGGTCAGGATCTTCTTAACATAACCGTTCTGATTGAGTTGATGTATTGGATAAATCTCCGATTATTCACTAGACGCTATCGCTATGCCATCCGCTCCCAAAAGCCAACCGATCCAGCTCTATGAGCGGTATCGCCAGTTGATCAACGCTCATTTAAGGGAGTTGGTAAATGGGCAGGCTGAAACCATGCTGGACATCGAAGACTTCGCCGATCAACTCTGCATTCACCCGACTCATTTAAGCAATACAATGAAAGCCGTAACGGGCACGTCGGCTTGTGGGGTGTTTCAGCTGGAAATTGGGTATGTTGCCCAAGAACTATTGACGGACCCAAGCAGAAATGTGCAGGATGTAGCCCTGCTATTGGATTTTGACCCTTCCCAATTCACCAAATGGTTCAAGCGAATGTATGGTCTGACCCCTAAGACATTTCGACAACAAATACTGAAATCATGACCATTTTTCACGGAATAGCTCATCTACTTTTGGGAATCTAACAAATGGTTTGAATCATGACAATAGAAGGGATAAATGTACTCATTACGGGTGGTAGTGAAGGGATCGGTTATGGGTTGGCGGCTCGTTTTCTGAGAGCCGGGAGCCGGGTACTGGTCACGGGCAGAGAGGCCACTAAACTAGAACGAGCAGCTAGGGAGTTACCCGGCTTGAGGACGTATGTCAGTGACATGGGGAAGCCAGAGGACCGGGAAGCGCTGGCCCAGCATGTAGCTCAGACGATGACTCCCCTGCACTGGGTGATCAATAATGCAGGCATTCAACGGCGTATCTCCCTGGCTGAAGATAAAGCTCCCTGGTCTGAACGCCAGCAGGAAATCGATATTCTCCTGTCAGGGCCGATCCATCTGAATCACCTGCTGATCCCGCTGCTTCTGCAACATAAGACGCCAAGCCGGATCGTGAATGTTACCTCCGGGGGAGCCTACATCCCCCAACCGTTTGCGCCAATTTATAGTGCCTGCAAAGCTGCTTTGCATAGTTATACCATGACGCTAAGGTATGCCTTAGCCAATACATCCTGTAGCGTAATCGAATTGATTCCGCCAGCCGTGATGACCAATCTGGCCGGGAAAGATCAACGGCATGGCGCCGATCTGGATGCTTTTTGTGACTATGTGTTCCGGTCACTTCCAGTCGACGGGCTTGAAACTGTAGGGTATGGACCCACTCAACAGCTTGAACCGCACTTATCGGGGCAATCCGTCTCGAAACTCTTTGAAACGATTGCTTCTCGGTTTCCGATAAAACGGTATTCGCAAGGCTGAACTAGTTACCTCTGTCAGTTGCGACACGATTAGTTATTGTATAATTAGATGCCCAATTTATGGGTAGTCCATCTATGTCTCAGATAGGAGCGTTTTAGGAGATCTCACCCTTGAGACCAAAATTTAAGATCTGTCCAATCTAATCCGTAGTATACCAGATATTAATTCAGCGAGTTCCGATAGTCTTTGGGTGTATACCCGACATGCTGTTTGAAGAGTCGGGTGAAGTGTTGCGGATATTTAAACCCTAGTTCATAAGCAATCTCGCTGACCGATGTACCATGATTGAGAAGTTTCTCTTTCGCTAGATCGATCACTTTCAACTGAATATATTCCAGCGTGGTCTTACCCGTTTCCTTTTTAACTAGGTCGCCAAAATAGTTGGGTGATAAGTTCAATTGATCAGCGCAATAACTCACCGTCGGCAAGCCTTCCGTTTGCGGCCTGTCTGAATTAAAATAGGCCCTTAGCAACGCTTCAAATCGTTCCAACGTGTCATGGTTGGCATCCCCACGCGAGATAAATTGACGGTCATAAAAACGCCGACAATAGTTCAAAAACAACTCGATGTTGGCGGCAATTAATAGTTTGCTGTGCTTGTCTACGCCCTGTTCCAGTTCGTATTGGATCTTAGCAAAACAATCCAGTACCAGCCGTCTTTCCTTTTCGGACAGGTGCAAGGCTTCCCGGGTTTGATACGAGAAGAAACTGTATTCATCGATATGTTTACCCAGCGATGTGCCACGAATCAGGTCAGGGTGAAACAACAAGGCATAGCCCTGCGGTTTGTAATCGGAATTAATGTCCACATTGATCACCTGACCTGGAGCCACAAAGACCAGCGTCCGATCCTGATAGTCATAGGTATGTCGGCCATACTTCATGTCCCCACATTTCACATCTTTTAAATACACCGCAAAAAAGCCGAAGTTCATCCGGGAGGCATACACTTCGGGTACCCGGCCACTAAAGTCGATCACACTCACCAGTGGATGCAAATTTTCCTGCTGGTAAAAGGCATCATGTTCGCTGACGGTATCTAGTCTCAAAATGGTATCCATGGCCATGCTTGGTTATAACGGCTACAAAATTACCGCTTCTCGCGCGCCAACCTGAGCGGACAGCGGTAATCAGTGAAATTGGTAGGTATATCCGTAACCTGTATAAAAATGGATGCGGGTCAGGGTAAGACCTTTGTGGAATAAAAAAGGAGCAGCGAGGACAGACTACGTTGACCTCCTCGCTTTACCCCGTAAACAAGGATTCAGGGATGGAAAATTGGAAAGACAAAGTCGCGCTGGTAACGGGCGCAGCCTCCGGTATTGGGCTGGCAACCGCCAAAGCGTTTGCCCAGGCAGGGGCTTCAGTCGCATTAGCCGACTGGGATGAACAAGCCGTTCAGGCTGCGGCTGATCAACTGGCTGCTCAGGGATACAACACATTGGCCATCGGTTGTGATGTATCCAATGACAACCAGGTCGAAGCAATGATTCAAAAAACGGTAACCACGTTCGGACGGCTGGATGCGGCATTCAATAATGCCGGCGTACAAAACGAATTAGCTGGCGCTGCCGACCAGACACGAGAAGACTTTGACCGGGTGACCGGTATTAACCTGCGGGGTGTCTGGAGTTGCATGAAATTCGAGTTGCAGCAAATGCGTAAGCAGGGCAGTGGTGCCATCGTGAACTGTTCTTCCATTGGCGGTATCCTGGGTGGGGCTCAGCGGGGGACGTATCACGCGGCCAAACATGGTGTTATTGGTCTGACGAAAAGTGCAGCGCTGGAGTACGCCCCTTTTGGCATTCGGGTTAACTCGGTATGTCCGGGACTTATTCAAACGGCAATGGCTGACCAAATGATTGCCAGTGGACAAAAAGAGGCATTGGATGCCATGCTTCAGGCGGTTCCGGTTGGTCGCTTGGGTCGACCGGAAGAACTAGCCTCGGCGGTTCTTTTTCTTTGCAGTGATGCGGCCAGTCTGATTGTGGGCCATACCCTGGTGGTGGATGGCGGCTATAGTATTCAATAATCATACACCTATCAGCTCAGGCAAACGCTATGAAATCGATCCTCTTATTCGGCGCCTTGTTCCTGCTGGGAAACCTGCGCGCTCATGCCCAGACAACGGAGAAAACGTCAGCCGTTCAGGCGGCTATTTTTCCAAAAGGGGATAAAGCCCCAGCCGAAAACTTCACGGGAACCGTTTGGGTCAAACCGCTAGTGCCGGATGAGGCCACCTACAATTGTGTGGTGGGCAGTGTTACGTTCGAGCCCGGTGCCCGAAGCAACTGGCATTCCCACCCAGCCGGGCAACTTCTGCTGATTACAGACGGTAACGGCTATTATCAGGAAAAAGGAAAACCCATTCAGCTCATGCACAAAGGCGATGTGTTTAAATGCCCACCCAATATTGAGCACTGGCATGGGGCTTCTCCACAGAGCATGATGAGCCACATTTCGATCATTCCCAATTCGGAAAAAGGCATTGCCGTGTGGCTCAAACCGGTAACGGATCAGCAGTATAACAGCGGTAAGTGATTAGCCCAAACACACGACCCATGCCGAGACTACGTATCTCCCTATTTCTGATAATTCTGCTAGCCTTCGTGCTGATGAAACCAACAAACGCGCAAAAAAACACCGATACGTCTCATTCAATGGATGCTAACCAACAAAGTCTGGTAACCATCTCAGCCCTAACCGCTACGGGTGATCTGACAAAACTAAAATCGGCTTTCCAGGCGGGACTCGACACCGGATTGACGATTAATGAAATCAAAGAAGCGTTGGTTCAACTCTATGCGTATTGCGGTTTTCCCCGTAGTCTGAATGGGTTGAATACCCTGATGGCGGTGCTCGACGAGCGTAAAGCGGCTGGTAAAATGGATATTGTTGGTCAGGACGCTACACCAGTAGCCAACACGGTAAACAAGTATGAAACCGGGAAGAAAACGCTGGAAGCACTCACCAAAACACCCGACAAAGGCCCTACCGTTGGTGCGAACGGTTTTGCTCCGATTATCGATACGCTTCTGAAAGAACACCTATTTGCCGGTATCTTCAGTCGGAATATTCTGACCTACCGGCAACGGGAACTGATCACTATTTCGGCATTGGCTAGCCTGTCAGGTGTCGAATCGCAATTACAGGCACACATCGGCATGGGGATGAACGTAGGACTAACCCAAACTCAACTCACACAGGCGTTTTCAATCATTGAAAAAAGCGTTGGTCAAAAAGAAGCAGATACGGCTAAACAGATATTGGCTACCGTCATGGCGACTCGAAAAAAATAGTTGTCCTGGGATTAATACAAAGAAACATGACGTCTTCACTCATCACTTGTTTTCTGGCTGTCCTTATGCTCACCAGTAGCTATTTGCCTTCATCAGCGCAACCAAGCAATCGGAAAGTCAGGATTGCAAAGATCGAAATTTACCCATCTTATCTGGAAGCGTACCGAACAGCATTGGCCGAACATGTCAAAGCGGCCGTGCAGGTTGAACCCGGCGTACTAGCTCTTCAGGCCGTATATGATAAGGTACATCCTACCCAGGTTACAGTTTTTGAAGTGTATGCCAGCGAGGAAGCTTACCAGGCACACCTGAAAACAGCACACTTCTTAAACTACAAAAATGGGACGCTAAAGATGGTCAAGTCACTGGAACTGCTTGAGGTAGCATCCATCGCGATAGAGATCAAGCCGGAATTACTAAAACACAACGATTAGACATACTCACCAGCCTGGCCACTTTACCACCGATGAATTGCCGCAAATCGATCCGGTCGATGATCGGAACGCTTGTAGCATTCGCGTTCTCGGATATTCGTTAAGTGCTTATTTATCAACTGATTGTTTGACATACTTAGTCAGGCGATTTTACCGACTGTTAAACTAAATGAAAAAACAGCGACGACCTGGCAGCCTGACCCAAGTGGCCCTGGCAGCCGTTTCCATCTGGCTCATCACGAGCCGATCTGTGCATGCGCAGAACGACCGGAGCTGGTCGGTCTACAAAGGCGACGAGAAGAGCGCAAACTACTCGCCCCTGACCCAACTGACCGTTGATAATGTGAGCGGTTTGAAGCCCGCCTGGACGTTCAGCATGCATGACATGCCGGCCGGTTCGCCCCCCGGCACCAGCGAGTGTAATCCCATCGTGGTCGATGGAGTACTGTACGCCACCTCCGCCAATCAGGGAGCCTACGCCCTGGATGCCACCACTGGCAAAGAAGTCTGGTCCTTCAATCCGATCCAGGGCAAGACCACCGGCGAAGTCAACCGGGGACTGACCTACTGGGAAAACGGGAATGATAAGCGCATCCTGACGTCGGCCAATAATTTCCTGTATGCGCTGGATGCCAAAACGGGCAAGCCCATTGCCCACTTCGGAGACAACGGGAAAGTCGATTTGAAAGTGGGGCTACGCGATGATCCAACGAAAGGGTTTTACGTTTCCTTGACTACCCCCGGTGGCATTTACAAGAATTTGATTATCATTGGTTGCCGAACGCCGGATACCTACGGCTCACAACCCGGCTTTATCCGGGCCTACGACTGCACGAGCGGAAAATTAGTGTGGACGTTCCATACCGTTCCCTATCCCGGCGAGCCGGGCTATGAAACCTGGCCCAAAGACGCTTACAAAGTGGTGGGTGGGGTCAATAACTGGGCTGGCCTGAGCATCGACAGCCAACGGGGAATGGTATTCGTGGCCCTGGGCTCGGCTTCCTACGATTTCTGGGGCGCGGAACGGAAAGGGAACAACCTGTACGCCAATTGTGTGGTGGCGCTGAATGCGGCCACAGGCAAACACATCTGGCATTTTCAAACCGTGCATCACGATCTGTGGGATTACGATTTGCCCGCCCCGCCTGCTCTGGTGACGATTACCAAAAATGGAAAAGCGATTGACGCCGTAGCCCAAATTACCAAACAAGGCTTCGTGTTTGTCTTCAATCGGGAAACGGGTGAATCCTTGTTCCCCATCGAAGAACGAAAAGTCCCCCAATCGCAACTGCCGGGCGAAGTGTCGTCGCCCACCCAACCGTTTCCTCTGAAGCCAAAACCCTTTGCTAACCAATTGATCACGGAAGCGGACTTGTCTACTTATTCGGTTGCCGATCACGATTCCCTGGTGAAACAGTTTCGGTCCATGCGCTACACGGGCTTATATTCCCCGCCGGATTTAAAAGGGACGATCCAGTTTCCCGGTACGCGTGGGGGCGGTGAGTGGGGTGGGGCTGCCTATGATGCGGCCAGTAACCTCCTCTACGTAAAGTCGAATAATGCCCCGGATCTGATCACGATTAAAAAAGGGACTATGCATGGGGCCGTCGAGCAGGTTCAGCTATCAGCCAGCCAACTGGCCACTCCTAGCCGTAGCGCGCGGGATGATCAGTACGTCAACAGCACGGGGTACAAAACCTGGAAAGACCCCAGCGGCAACCCGGCCATCACGCCCCCCTGGGGCACCTTGAGTGCGATTGACTTGGCCACTGGAGAGTACGCTTGGCAGATCCCCCTGGGCAATGACGCGGCCCGTCAAAAGCCCGGTGCACCGGAGACGGGCCAGGAAGGCAAAGCTGGGCCGGTGGTTACGGCGGGTGGCCTGCTGTTCATTAGTGGTACGGCTGACAATCAACTGCGAGCTATGGACAAAAAAACGGGGAAATTACTCTGGAAAACAACCTTGCCAGGACTAGCCAACGCGACGGCCTGTACCTACCAGGCCAGGGGCAAGCAGTATGTGGCCTTGTCGGTGGGCGGGAATGCGGCAAATCCGGCTGGTTACATCATGGCCTTTGCGCTGCCTTAACCAGCCCTATTTTCGAGCTTACGTTTTGAGTCTTTGTTGATGAGCTGGGATCTATTCATAGCTCATCAATAAAGACTCAAAACGTATAAAAGAAGAAAGACTTTCAATAGGCGAGCGGTTCTATTTATCTTGTTAAATTATTAAATCTCACCAAACGCCCGTTACACTATACTGATATTGATTCCATAAATAATATTGAATGAGCCTGTTTGAATTGTATCAAATTGTTATCTCACAAATCAACGTCTCAAATATTCAACCTCACCTGAGTTTGTGACACAAAAAAAGAGGTCGGGGGAACCACCCACTCGACCCGATGAGCCGAAGGAACCACCGCCCGGCTCTGACCAAACCAAGTAGCCAGTAAAGGCCGCTCGATTAGGTCGAAGTTATGACCGACAATCCGGCAACCTGTCCCCTACTGATAAAAAGTTTTCTATATTCCTCCATCCGTCCCCTTTTCCGTCTCCTAAATTTTATTCCTTACTTTAACTTATTGACATTCAAATAGTTAATCATAATAGTTCAAGTCCCGCAGGGAGGCTCTATTTTCGTATAAAGGCTAATCAGTTTGAGAGCGTAAAAACTCATAATCAACTGATTAGCCTTTTTTGCTTTATTGTACTTTACTATAAATAGTGCGGGAAAGTAAAGCAAATCCGTCAACCAATCCGTCGACCGTATTTATAAATTTCGTATATTAATCTTAACCAAACCAGGTAAGACTAATGAAGACCGTTTCTGATCAGGACCTCAAGTTCCTGCTCTACTAAAAAGCCCAAAGACATTAAATCAGTCATTTTTCCAGTCCTGTGCTTAGCACGCCTGACTGGATTGTGGATGCTAACGTGTTAGTTTCCCAATTACCGACCGGTATTAAAGATACCATCAACAAGTATGAATGGCTAAAGAACTATTCAGCACCGGCTTATATAGCAGCAACCGATTCCTTTTATACGCGGCATTTGATTCGCAAGCAGTGGCCTTATCCATCGGATGGCTGTCGGTATTCTGGCAGGAGCAATGATACTATTTACAACTACATGTGGGGCCTACCGAGTTTACGGCCACAGGGACCCTTTTAAATTTTGACAGAACTGCTGATTTAGCTAAAATTAAGGAACCGATCCTTTTTGTCGCCGGTGAATATGATGAGGCAAGACCAGCAACTATGTACAGATATCAGAAGCTCGCCCAACATGGGGTTATTGAAATCATTGATGATGCGGCACACGCGACGATGATTGACCAACCAACGAAAAATTAATAACTTCTTGCAACGTGCAGAAACTATATGAATCCCTGATACAATCCCTCCAAGCGCTAAACAAGCAAGTTTCTATGAAAAAAAACCTACTCTTTCTGCTGCTTCTCTGGCTGACCCCCTTCCTGGTTTCTATCGCCCAAACAACCCCATATTCCAAAGAGGTGCTGGCAAAAATTCAACAGATTGAGCAGCACTTAGCCAGTTACGTCATTCGCACACCAGACGACAAAGACTGGACGCTGCAAGAGCGCATGAGCTATCACAAGATTCATGGCCTCAGCCTAGCCGTTGTGCACAACTACCAAATTGAGTGGGCAAAAGCTTATGGCTGGGCCGATACGAGCCAACATCGCCCCCTCACCACCCAGACCCGGTTTCAGGCTGGCTCTATCAGCAAGTCGCTCAATGGCGTAGGGGTGCTGTCTTTAGTACAGGATAAAAAAATTGATCTCTATGCCGATATTAATAACTACTTGACTAGCTGGACATTTCCCTACGATTCAGTCGCTAAAGGCAAGAAAATCAACACCGCTAACTTATTGAGCCACACGGCCGGGCTGACGATTCACGGCTTCCCCGGTTATGGGCCTAACAGAGCAATCCCTTCCCTGAAGGAGGTGCTTGATGGTCAAAAACCGGCTAATACCCAAGCGGTTCGCTCCGCTTTTGAACCGGGGCTGAAGTATCAATATTCGGGGGGTGGCACCACCATTTCCCAGCTGTTAATTATGGACGTGACCCATCAGGCCTATGACCAGTATATGTGGGAGCGGGTGCTAAAGCCGATGGGTATGCTCAACAGCTCGTACACCCAGCCGCCAGTTGATGAGACTCTACTGGCAACGGGTTATTGGGCCAGCGGAAGTCAAGTTCCGGGCAAGTATAACATCTACCCCGAACAGGCGGCTGCTGGATTATGGACGACGCCGACCGATTTGTGCCGTTACATTATCGAAACTCAGTTAGCCTACGAAGGCAAATCCAGTAAAGTTCTTTCGCAGCAAAGCACCCGTTTACGGCTTACCCCCTACGTGGACAGTTCGGCCGCCCTGGGCGTATTAATTGTCAAAAAAGGATCGGAAACTTATTTCTCTCATAGTGGGTCGGATATGGGATTCCTGAGCCTATATTATGGTAGCTTGACGGGTGGCAACGGCGTGGTGGTTATGGTCAACTCTCAAAATGGGGCTATTCTCGACGAAATAGCCAATAGCGTAGCCACTGTCTATAATTGGAAGGGTTTCTATAAGCCCGTCCTTAAGCAAATGATGGCCGTGCCGGCATCGGTTCTGGACTCTTACGTAGGTGAATATCAAGGTCCATTAGGGAAAAATATTGTTACTCGGACTGATAATTAGTTGTTTTATCAGTACACCAATGGCATTATAACAAAGGCTTTCCCTGAAACTGAAACACGGTTTTTCTTTAAAGACTCAGATAACCAACTTGAATTTATCCGCGACGCATCGGGCAAGGTCGTCAAGCGCATCGTCACCGTGAATGGCCGGACAACCGAAGCGGAGAAGATAAAGTGATACGACGCCAGTTAGTATACAACAATGGAAGTGCGTACTGTCCGCTCCGTGTAGGATCGTTTTTCAGCGAGGGGTGCAGTTCTCTCCCTCACTACCTTTACCTGCTGTTCCGGCAATAATGTAGAGTTCATTGCCCTGAGTGATTAGCTTCCGGCAATACTCCTCCAATCGTAGCCTAGCCTGCCGGTTCAATATTGGTCAGAATAAATGTCGTTCGGAAGGCCCTAAACCCAACCTAGGTAATCGGGTTATTGATCCAGGTTGCTGCTCCTAAAACGCGCCCCCTTTCATGAAGATCGCCACCTATAATGTTAATGCCGGGTACTGCCTGGGGATGAAGTCGATAAACAAAGCCTCTACCTGGAAGCCAAGGTCGGTGATATCGCGATTCCTCGCGTTTTTCGCTGAGCTGGGCCTCAAACTCGGAGCGTTGTTTTAAACTATCACTTTTCCACCAGTTCCGTTTCGTTGAGGCAGGCAAAAACTTCTCGATAGAATTCAGGGTGTGATTGCCAGGTCTGGCCAGTGACAATATTTTGGTCACGAACGGCTTGTTGTGTAGAATACGCACCACCGCCCATCTCAATTTCAGTTCGGACATGCTCGTAGGCCGTTACGGTTCGGTTAGCCGCCAAACCCGCTGTTACCAGGATCTGAATGCCGTGGCAGATGGCAAAGACCCATTTACCCTGCCGATCAAACTCGCGCACCAGTTCCAAAAGCAAAGCATGATTACGCAGGTATTCGGGGGCGCGTCCCCCTAACAATAGAATCGCATCATACTCCTCTACCACCACATCCTGTAGTGTCAGGTCTGAGGCCAGACAATAACCGGGCCGCTCGACATAGGTATCCCAACCGGGCTCAAAATCGTGCATAACCAGATTAAGTCGGCGTTTGCTAGGGGCGGCAATCACAGGCGTGTCACCCTCCTCCTGAAAGCGGTGAAGAGCATAGAGGGTTTCGTAACTTTCGCCACCATCGCCGGTAACGATGAGAATTTTGCGATTCATAGATGTAAGGATTAAGGGCAATGATTGGAAATATAGGCATTATACTAGATAACATCCAACTCTTTACTGGAATAGCTAAGGTTTTCGAGGAGGAATACATCTAATAAGGTTTTTCAATTAACAATAAAAGGCGTCATCGTTTTCTACTCATGAGCCGTTTTTTTACGACTAGAATCGCGGCTTTTGAGGAGCTGTACTTTATCACCGTCAAAAGCAACGCTTTACACCGACGGGCTGACCTGACAGTGTATTATCCGACTCAGGCTAAAGATATCTCAGGTATTCCCCTGGTAATTCTGTTACATGGAGTGTATGGCAGCCATTGGTCCTGGGTGGGGTTGGGAAATGTTCATCAAACGGCCCAATCGCTTATCAACGAGGGTCAAATTAAGCCAATGATGCTGGTGATGCCTTCCGATGGACTTTATGGGGACGGCTCAGGCTATGTCCCTCACCGTGAGGACAATTATGAGACCTGGATTGTGGAAGAGGTCATTGAAGTGGTTCGGGAGCAATTTCTGGCCGTTACGGTGTCTTCACCCGTATTTATTACGGGCTTATCGATGGGTGGCTTTGGTGCCTTGCGACTGGGGGCTAAATATCCACAGGTTTTCCGGGGCTTCAGCGGTTTGTCATCCATTACCCATTTTACGCAATTAGGTGATTTTGTGGCCGACTTTGCCACGTTACAACGCGATGCGCTGGAGCAGGATGGTGTATTGGAGTGGCTGCTGAAAAACAAGACGATGCTGCCCCCATTTCGATTCGACTGTGGAAAAGACGATTCGTTACTGGAGGCCAACCGGCGTCTGCATGCATCGCTGATGGCTCATCAGATTGATCACACCTACGAGGAGTTTGCCGGGGCACATACCTGGGAATACTGGCAAACGTACATTGAAAAAACGCTGCTCTTTTTTAGTCAGTGTATCCCTTAATTCACAATGATGGTTTTTGGATAGAAAATTAACAAAAGAGGGCTGGTTCGAACTGGAGTTAGATAGCCGCATTGCTGATTACCCGCTGAAATAAACTGCTGAGCCAAATAAAGAGCAGCGTGCCAACAATAATAAACAGCGCTTTCAGCTTGTAGGAGAATCCCACGAATTGCTCCTTGCCATCCAGCGAAAGTTCGTAATGAAGCCACCATCGCTCAACTCTCGTCGTTACATGGTCAAAGGGGAACGCTTCGTCGTAGATGAGTGGGATAATTAAACGGCTGCTCGTATCGATATAGCCGTATTTGTCTTTCATACGAACCATCGAGAGGCCATGCTGATAATAAGAAGCAAAATCGTAGGTCAACGGCGTGCGCACGTTACCCGACTTGTCGATATGGCCGAACTTGCCATTGATGGCCACCGCTGATCTGTTTTCGGCTGTAAAGCCGGTCGCTTCATCATATAAATGTGGGATGCGCAGCTTACCTGTTTTGTCAATACATCCCCATTTGCCCCTCTTTTTGACCCAAAATAGGCCGTTGGTAGGCTTGCGGGTATCGGAGTAGTCAAAAGGAACGATCAGTTCGCCTGTTGATGGATTAACATAACCGTACTTATCTCCGTATTGCACCCGTTGCATGCCTTGGCCCGAATAGGTATAGTCAACATCAATGGCATCGAGGGCCACTGGAACTTTCAGCACTAAATCCTGGTCAATTATGCCAAATTTCCCCTCATATTTAAAGGCAGAAACGTGTTTGGATCGCTGCATCTGCTCTTCCACAAATGGAGTGAAATTGAAATTAAGAATGAATAAATTACCCCTTCTCCACCACAGCACATCCTCCTTGGTGTCGTGACTACACTTATAATCGATCGTCGCGTCTTTGATCAGATAATCGTTTGAATAGTGCTGAATGGGAAGTTTGTAAAGCTCTTTTCCAGTCTTATCAATATAGGAAAGTCCATAGTGCGAGTCGGCGGGGTAAATGACCCAGGTTTTGCCATGGTGGAAACGGTCGGTGGAGATGTATTTAGGCTCGATGATAACCTTCCCCTGTTTATCGATAAATCCGTGGAGGCCATGTCCTTGCGGACTAAGTTGCATCGGGACAAACTCCGCCAGCCCTTCTTCGAAGTCCCCAATGTCGCGGTAAGCGGAGGTTAGTTTGTGTCCGTTTTTATCCGTAAGGAAGGTTTGGTAGGAGCGGCACGCACTCGAAATTTTTTTGACCACATAGACCTCGCCATAGTCTTGGCATTCATCGTATTGGTTTAGCCAGGCCTCATTGGGTGCGAACTTAGCCTGGGCGAATAGCCCTGCTGATGGCAATAGTAGAGAAATGAGCGCGAGGTTTCGAACGGTAGCTAGAAACGTCAGAAATTGTTGTCTTTTTAGATTACACCAGGCTCTTCTGAAGTAATGTTGGAACATACACCTTGCTAATCAATAGACCGACTATTCTTTATTGATGTAGTGTCTTTATATATTCCACACAACTACTCGGGAAAATGTAGACTAGATTTAGTTTGTGGATCAGCGGAGTTTGCCAAAGACATACGTTTCCTAAACGGTGGTTTTTAACTTGAAGGAACAGATAAGGTTTTTGGCCTTATTAGTTAATGTTAAGCCGCTGTCCGATAGCTCATTAACAATACACTTTATTTTTCGGCCATTACTGGAACAATTACCTCATTCCCTTTTACACTAAACCGATAAACACCAGCTTTTTCATCCCATTCTTTTACGATCGGCACGATCCGTGTCCGGCGGGGGCTTACTTTGTCTGATGCGTTGTGAATGTGATAGACGTAATATAATCGCTTGTCTATTCCCTCAAACAGATCACCATGGCCGGAGCCATTTTCACCAACGATCGAACGATGAATAATCGGGTTATTTTTATATTTCACCCATGGCCCGTAGGGTGAATCGGCGATGGCATAGCCAATCGCATAATCGATGTTCTGGAAATGGTTAGCTGAATAAAACAGATAATATTTAGTCTTCAATTTTATAACCGTAGGCCCCTCCATGATGGGGGCAGATTTATAGTTAGGAGTTGCCTCCCAAGGCTCGGTCTGGTCAAAACATCGTTTCAGCGTTTGGGGATTTATCGTTCCGGTTTTCAGGTCAAACTCGGCTACATACAGGTAATTGCCTTTATTAAATCGTACACTGTAGAGGTAGTATTTACCGTCGGTATCCTTGAAAAGATACGAGTCGATATTTTTCTCAGAGCCATCAATTGGGCGGACTTCTTTTTGTCGATAAGGACCCAATAACGATGTTGACTGGGCCAATGCAGTTTGTTCATCGGCTGTATAGGTAAGATAATACGTGCCCTTATCGTTGAGGATTTGGGGGGCCCAGAAGCCCTTGGTTCCGAAGGTGTGGTCGCCTTTGGTCAGGATCATTCCCAGCGAATCGTTTGCCATCGCCGGCACGGCCCATGTTTTGAGATCCTTTGACTCCAACAAGGCAAATCCCTGGGGCCCTCCGCTCCCACCTTTTGAGCCGGTCAGGTAATACTTTCCATCCTGGACATAGATGGTCACATCGGCAAAAAAAATCTCCTGCTTTGCCTGTGCAGATGCCTGCAGGGCAGCCAGCGAAAGGATCGAATAAATAAGAATTGCTTTCATTTTTTGGGTAATGATTTAGTATACTAATTGCAACTCAGGTCGTTCTTGAAAAAGTATTCGATCATGTTCTCACGCCAGAGTACCGGACCACAGCGTATCGACGGTCGGCCGCAGCTGTACGCAATGGCAAATGAACCTATAATTGAGAGGATCTGCAACGAGTCTACGAATGGCGGTTGCTCTGGAGAAGTGGCAACAGTGACACGGTCCACTGCGCGAGACCGGCCACCGTGGCTCAATCAATCGCATACGCACCTGAGTTATAAAAAGGCCCGCTTGACCAACGCAATAAGCTTCTCAATGATAAACCCGATTATAAGCCCGGCTATTGCGGAAACCAGGGCTTTGGCAATCCAGGCGACTACCGGCATTGAGGACAAACCCTGTTCTAACTCATGCAGCCCATGAGCGGTAAACGGTAGGCCATGCGCAATGATTTCGGCACCTACCCAAAGCATAGCGGCTGTACCGATATAACCTAGCCAATTCAAGAAATGCGGCATAAATTTCACAAGACCCCGGCCTATTTTCTGAGTAGCTGACGGGTATTTACTGCCAGCCAGGTGCAATCCTATATCATCGGCTTTAACAATCAAGCCAACAAACCCATAGACGGCCACCGTAATAAAAACAGCCACCGCCACCATCACGACAATCTGGTTCACAAGCGCCTGGCCGGTTATCTGGCTATAAGCAATGGCCATAATTTCAGCCGACAAAATAATATCCGTGCGAACCGCACTACCTACTCGTTCCTTCTCCAGTTCTTCGGGGGTAATCTCTGTTACCTGCTCCCGTTCAATGTCCGTGTCGGAGTGGCTAAACAGAGAATGAACCTTTTCATAGCCCTCAAAACATAAATAAGCACCCCCTACCATTAAAATAGGTGTGATTGCCCAAGGGGCAAAGTAGCCAAGCAATAAAGCGGCTGGACTTAACAGCAGGATTTTATTGATCAGCGATTTTTTAGCAATCTGATAAATAATAGCCAGCTCCCGCGATGGGTCGAGGCCTACCACATATTTAGGTGTAACGGCCGTATCATCAATGACAATGCCCGACACTTTCCCGGTTGTTTTCGCTATTTGAGTGGGCACGTCATCTAAACTGGCGGCACTTGCTTTTACCAAAGCCGAGATATCATCCAATAAGGCAAAGAGTCCTGAAGGCATCGTTAAAAAGGTGGCCACTTCTATTATCACAGGAGAAGATGCATTGACAAAACCCTGATTTTTTAGGTCCGTCCCTCAACTGGTGCTGCTGGGAGCAAGACATGTTGGTGTCCGGTCGTTGCTTTTGTTTACACCTAAATTGTGGCACCTTCTCCTTTCTAGCAGCCTTTATGTTTGTTTAACCGGCTTAGGGGATGAAAGTTGGCAATATGTTGCTAATTCATATCTGTTTCCCAATACCAATTGATCATTCCGTAAATTAGTTTGCTCAGGTTTAATGCGTCTGCGACTGATTATTGCAGATTATGAGTAAAAGCTAACCAACGAGTTAAGCTCGCGAGTTACCTATCTCAAAAACCACTCTGTACAAGTACCTCCACCAACGCGGAGTTGGAATTGGTGCAGCCGTGTAGAAATCCAGTAGCTACAACCTGTAAATGAGTATTCTGCTCTCCAAATCCTATCACAAGCTGATGCCCAACTGCGGCATAAAATGGGAGCACAACGAGGGATGGGCGTCTCTACGTATATGAAGCACGAGAAACGGACCTAGTTTCCCTTATCCAATATAGGTGCGTTTGCTGCTTTCGACTTAGCTAACTGTTGGCTAATTCCTCAATGAGTTAGGCTTTATTATTGATTTTAGGTAAGGAATACTACCGCGAGCAACTAATTATATAGTTAAATTTATTTAGATGAACCAGATTTAACGGGAAGACTTCAGGAGTGCCATCACTCGTTGTAGGAATACAATAAATGATCAACCAATAAGCATGCATTCAATTTCATTACGCTTTTCCCAGGAATTAACCCAGCGTCTTAACCAGATGAGTATCCGAAGTACCCGGTATAAAGTAGCTCTGTATAAGCAGCTTAATCAGGGGCAGCAGTCAGAGGGACACCACCTGACCGATGTTAAGGCAGAGAATACCGAGTTCGCCTTCAACATCATGTTTGAGCGTAAAAATCCGGAGTCAGAATGGCGCTTAGTAACCCCGCTTAAATTTACGGATTAATCAAGAGCTCCATTGTCTGGAGCTTTTGAGTTCGAAACGCGGCTTGGGTAGCCAGATAAATGTCTTTTCCCAGCTGTTGAAAGTGGGGCCATGGTAGGGTTTGTCAGGCACCGTTTTTCGATTAAGCCGAAAATAGCTTTGGATAACCGAGTTCTTCAGTTATCGTAAAGTTCGTGTCAAACTTTTCAGGCGTAGTTATTTCATAATACTGTGTAAGTCCTTGCAGGAACGACAAAAGCGAACTCGCAATCACAGAACGGTCAGGGTCGGCGTGCCAGAACTCGATGAGCTGACCTGCTACACCCGTAAATACACCCATAGTATCATAACAAATCGAATCGCCACCTCCATTTTGGAATAAAGGAATCCAGCCGGGGTGCCACCAGTTTTCGGCCTCAAAATCGGTACCGATCATGGCCGTAAGTTCTTTGGCGGTATGCAGGGCTTCCTCTAATGGTATGAATGTCGAATTGTTCACGAACGATTGGTAACAGTTGCTTTTTTGGCCATTCTTCCACCGATATAATGCCTTTAGATCGTCGGGTAATAGTACGCTGTAACTCGTTTCCAGCGCCTGTATGTCTGCCATACTGAGTGGCGGATTAAGCTGGACATAATAGTCCGGTCGCAGGCTTGCCAGTTGACTATCTAAGTGCTGGATGATGCTATTTTCGCCATCGCTTTCCATCGACTTCAGGGCTGCTTTTCTAGAATCTGAAAATCCATATCGGGTGAACGACCTTGTTCATCTTTAAAGGTGCGGACTACGGCAAGTGAGCCCAAACCACCACTGGTTGGATCGGTATCCAGATAGAGTCGTTTACCTGGCATCTGCACCCGGGTCGACAATCCGCTATAACTGATGTTTCTCCATTGATCATCATCGACTAGTTGCACCCGCCCATCGTTCTGGATTCGGAGAAAGGCTTTTTTTAGTTGTGCAGGTTTAATTCCTGGATAAGGGTTGTAAGTGCCTTTATAGATTTTGGTAATATCGTCCTGGCGGGCATACACCAGGCCGATAATGTGTGGAAAACGGCCATAGTCCGTATCGGCATACAGGCTATCAATTTTGGACCATTCATGTTTCATGAAAGCGCAGTACTGATCGTAGTCTGCCTTGCTGAATTTTTTGGGTGATAGGTAAAGCATGGTATATTCATGCTCGTTGGTCTGAAACGTAGTGTCTTCTTCAGGCTGATACGCGGGTACGTTTTGAGTCACGTAATAGTACGGTGCCTGGCCAAAAATATCGTTGCTATAGGGTATTCCCCAATCGGTGGTGGAGGGCGTAATTTCGGCCGCTGGCAACTGACCCAGTTTTACTCGCCAATCGATGTGGTTAGTCGAAAATCCCTTTTCCTCCCGACTTTGCAACACATACGGCATTCCGTTATAGGTACCTTCATGAAAGGTTTTCCATCTGGCAAACAAACTGCCTGGACTTAGCCAGGCTACTACCCCAAGCAGCACAAGGATAATCAATATAACTACCAAAAGTATGATTTGCATTCGGCGTCGTTTCATTTTTGACTGTTTTCTGGTTTGGCCATTCTGAGCAAATCAGTTGCTTACTTTAAAATAGGCTTCCACACGTTTGCCTTTCTGATCCTTCATGTTTCGGAGATCGTCGAGCTGCCAACCGTCGGCATCGATAGTATAAATAGTATGTAACAAAATCTCTTTTTGCGGCATCTGTACGGGCGAGTGGCGGTCGTGGTTCTTATCAGCGGAGCCATCATCAATCCCAAAATTCACGTATCCATCCGGGTCTACCCGCAAAACATGCGTTACCCCGTTTTTACTTCCTCTGAATCGCTGTACAAATATCTCGCGGGGCGCACCTACCAAGCCAATCAGGTGCGGAAAATAACCTGTATCATCCATGGTCAGGGCTTTATCCACAGCTGCCCATTCAGCCTTCATCAGCGATGAGTAAGCAGCAAAATCCTTTTCATCACTCCCAACCGGCATATAAAGCATCGTGTAATCATGCTGGCGCGCTACGGAGTCGCGATAGTTGTCACCTATGTTGACATAAGCGGGTGCATTTCCCAGGTACATCCGCGAAAACTTACCGTAGAGGGCATCGCTGTAGGGTGGCCCCCAATCCGTACTTATTATACCATCGGGTTCAACTGGCGTACCCCATCGTTTTGTAATAATGATCGGCAGCTCAGGGTGTCCATCCAGTTTGAGTATCCAATCGATGCGGGAGCCGTTCCAGGTATGCGTTTCGTGAGCTTTTACGGTAAAATTCAATCCGTTATGAGTGCCTTTGTAAATCACTTTGTCGGTGGGTGTAAAGCATCCGGCTGTCAGAAACGTAAGTAGCAATACCACACCGCGGATTCGTAACTGTTGCAAGGAGTTCATCGATTCAAGATGTTAGTTCCGACTTTACTGTTCCGTCAGCATTTTTACCGCCAGCACATGTTTGCAAAGTCCCCGTTTGCCCTGGTGATTGGTGAACCAGTCGCAAGTACAGCGGGCGTGGCCGTTGTCGATCAAGACGGTATGTACTACGTCGCCCGTGCCCTTTACGCGCGCTTCGACATAAGTAGGCGTTTGCCTGATCAGCTGAACCGTATTCTCGGTTACCAGCCTGCGGGCGTTTTTTAGCCGCGGGTTCAGACTCAGAATCCGGGCGGTTTTGAACGGAAGCCGACGGTAGAAATGGGTGTTATTGACCAGGTCGAACCCCAATAAACCAATGCTCGATAGCTGGGCCGTTAAGGTATTCATCGACCCAAAATCAACGTCATGTTCGATGGATAACAAGGTTGGATTAAACGTTTCGTTTGCCTTTAGCAGGCTGTTTACACCGTAAATGGCTTCCACTGGCAAATCGTCGAGGAGGTGTTCGAGTGCTTTACCTTCTCCCGAAAATCCCCGATACGTATCACCCGAAAACGCGAATACGAGTTGCAGGGCACTCATTATCAACACAAATCCGGCCGATTGGCCATCGTCGCTTTGGTAAACGGTCAGCGAATCCAGAAACGGGAGTAATCCTTCCATCAGTCGCAGCCGATGGGCCCCACCTACCCGAACGCCCTGTCCCTGCCGGAGAGGTGAAAACAGAAACTTGCCCGCCCGTTGCACGATATATACGTCCGCTTTGACCGTTCCTTTCGGCAGGCTCTGAAACAGCTGAATAGCCTGGGGCCGGGTCAGCGTAAATACCGGCTGCATTTCGGCCAGATAATGCTGTACGCTCGTCAATCCCTTAATCCAGCGGTTGGGCAAATTCACCTTACGCTCCACTACCTTCGCCTTATCGCTAATGACGGTTACGGATTGCTGCCCTACCGATAGCACCATATTTTCGGTTTTGGTAATGCTGTTCAGCGCATTGATCATGGGCTCGTTGAAATCGACGTTGGTAGTTCCGCTGGCCAGGAATTCGCCATCCAACCCCTCGGGCAGGATGTCCAGCCGAGCGTAGACGCCGTTACAGGACGAAAATCCTTCGAATCGTACCTTCCCCGCCCCCGCCGTAACGATGGGGTCGCGCAGGGCCATCAGCTCCTGCATCGACAACGCAAACCGCGACCGGACCGTTTTGGCAATGGTCATCAAACAGCGGGCTGTCAGGTACGGTTCGCGCAGCCGCCCCCAGAAAAAACACGGAACGGTATTGACCTCCTCAAGTTCGGTCTGATGCGCTAACAGCAAGGCACTTCCCAGTTCGGTTTTGTCGATAACCGATGCGGTAACGTATTCGTAATCGGTAAGTGGTTCCATCAGGCTTTTTGCAGAATAGCGGCTGTTTCTTTTTTCAACGACGCCACGGCCTGCCATGTTTTCAGAACGTTTATCATTTCCTCAGCGGGCTTTTCGCCCAGTTTGACGAGCAAGTCAAGGTGAAGTTCGAGCAATTTTTTTGTGTTTTTAGGTAACCCCTGCGCCATCGCTAATCGCGCGAACAAAGCATCGAGCATTACCAATAATGCCTTGTTATGCAACGGACTTACATCGCGAACTAGGTTTAGCGCGTCGGATAGACGTTGTACGGGCGCATAATTATCGGCCAGCAGCCAGCCTAGTCGGTTGCCTAGCCAAGAAGCATCAAGGGTTTGTTCGCCAAAATGATATATTAATCCTTCGGCCGCCAGAGCGCCCGTTTCGCGTTTTTTGGCCAGTAACCCCGTCGCCAATACCAGCATCGACATCGATCGGATTCGGAAACCGGGCTGGAGCAAACAGGTCAACGCGTGGGCAGCCGACGGGGCGGATTCAGCATACAGACTACCGTATTTGGCAATCATGGTAAATAGGGATTCGGGCTGCTGCGGAATCAGACTAGCCCAGAATGCTACGTCGAACAATTCTAAGGAATGAAAGGCCCAACTGTTCTTTTGTCGATCTGATAAATCATTACTATAGAGCAGAACCGGCCGTAATATGCTGGGGGCGGCTGGCAGGGTGAACTCCAGTTCCCGCCACGAAGGCCCGCGCTCCATTTGCTTCGTCTGGTAGTTCCGCCATTCACTCCATTTTTCCTTCACCTGGATTTCCCGTGTAAACGGATTCGCTACGTTCGGCAGGTCGGCGAAGGAGGTTTGGACGAAGTCCGTAAACTCGGCATCCGGCTCAAACGTCCGGGCAGCCACCGCCCAAATCATCTGCTGGTCAGTTAGGTCGGTTTTCGACCCAAACAGTGTTCGTAGCTTGTCCAGAACAGTTGTTTGCGGGACGGTTCGTTCGGTAGTGCCCCCCAGACAATACCGCATCAGTGCGGCAAGCGGAGCACTTAACTCAGTACATAGCACCAGCGCTTCGGTGGTTTCCTCGCGGGGCATCCGGGCAATGGCAATCGCCAAGTCGAGCGGCATAATGGCTTCGTCCGCCAATTGATAAGCCAGTAATCGTTCAACAAGAGTTTTCGGCGCAATCCAGTGGGGCGCATGGGTCGGCAAACTTAGGAGCGGTAGTTTCGACCCGGCTTTCCATTTCTGCCGAACGTGGTGCAGCCGAGTATATTGCAGATTCAGCGTTTGAATTGATGAACGGTCAGACTGCACGAAATCAGTCGTTCCGCCGTATAGCCAATGCAGTAAAAATGCCCCTGTATACCGCTTGGCATGACTCTGAAAATACGTCTTTGTCAATTTTTTCTCGTACACCCGAAGTTGCTCCCGAAAATCGGTGGGCATATTGGCGGGAGGCAGGATGAGCGCATTCATCAGCCGTTCGGCATCAAATGGATCATCAGACGCAATGAACTGACCGATTAGAAATAAAAAGTCGTTCCAGGTTTCGGGCAACGTAACAGCCTGATCTGGCAAGAGTCGCGTTACAATTTTCTCGGGATCGTATTGATACGTAGTGGCTTCGGTGGAAAACTCATTTGATGCCGTGTTGGCGTCAACAAGGAAATCCCGCAACTCAAGCGCTACGTTACCGAGCATCTGACCGGCAAACGTCTGAAGCTGACTTTGCAGTTCAATATCGGCCGGATCGCCATAGCTGACAAGCAGTTGAGCCGCTTTGGTTTGGAGCGGCAAATCGTTGATGGCAAACACATCAACCAGCCGCAGGCTAATTGCCGGGCGATACGTTGGCCCACTTTTAGCGATACGTTCCAGCAGACTCAGCAGTGTTTTCAACCCCGTTTTGCAGTCAGCGCGCATCATAACAGCCGAGGTCCATTCCAGAAAATCAGCGGTTTGAAAACTCGGTTCGGCACTGATGGATTTTATCAACCCAACGACCCAATTTACTACGTGCGGATGCTGCGCAGCCAGCAGTGGTAATAGCGTTGGTTGCAAGGCCAGTAGCTCAGCGGTCGTTGGGTTGGCCGCTTCGACCTGTTTCCGAAAAAACGCCCTCAGATTGATATTCCAGTCTTTGGTTTGTACGCTCAGGCACCGTTCCAGAAACCACAGTCGATCTACTTTCCCTTCGGTTAGCCATTGCTCAAATACCAAGGGCCAAACCGGGTGCTGTATCCACTGCTTTTTGTTATTCTGAATGGCGTAGGTGTATGTATGAATCTCGGTTGCGTACTCGAAAAAGGCAGGTAGTTCGCGTGTCCACAGCCGCTCATCCGTAGCCAGCGATTCGATATGGCGCCGATACGTTTGTTCGCTGCGGTTAGCATTATCCGAATTCCAGTTGCTGAATGAAGCTGCCGAACGGGCAAATAATTCCGGTTGATAGGATACCAGCTCGTTTGCTTCCAGCCGACGTAACGTTTGATAGGCTACGGTTTGCCAGCCGCCCTGATTCGACTGCTGCAATAGGTAATCGGCAAGCCAGGTTGGCCTGGCCCATTCCAGAATCTGACGGGCTACGTCCCGGTATTCTTTGTCGGTGTCGGCAACCAGACTATACAGATAATCAAATGGTTTCAACGACTGCTGATCGAGCAGGGCCATACCCGAAAGCGTTATCAGTTTCCGTTGGGGCCACGTACCGCGATAATCCATACGACGCTGGAGATGGCCGTTTTGCTCAGTCCGGCTTATCTCCACGTAGTCGCACCAGTACCGCCGGGCTTCTTTAATTTTCTTTCGCAGCGCTTCGTACTGGTGTTTTTCTACGCTTTGAAGAAATGTTAGTAATTGGTCAATCTGAGTGTTACGTATCAGCTCATCGTAACGAGCCAGCATGGCTCCCTGCGCTTCTTTATCAGCATTGGGCGCGGACGGAATTATCGATCGCTTTTTGGGTACTACGTCTGGACTGGCCACCACCTGCCCGTTTACTGATTCCACGTAGCCTTTACCCATTTTCTCGCGAATCAGTTTGTCTACCTGCTGCCGGCACTGATCGGCGGAATCGAAGGTTTTGGTTTGACTTTGCCCAGCGGTGCCGCGCTTGCCAAACGTAACGGTGAGCGCTGAGTCTTGGAAATCAATCTGCCAGAACTTATCGGAGTTATCGTCTGTGAATGAGAAGTATCGGATCATGAGTCAGGCTACTCGCTTAGCTCAGGCAATATAGATGATGGATCGTAATTTAGATTTGTCTTCGTCAAACCAACGTAATCAGTTGTTGTTTGCATTCAGCCGCACGCCGACGGGCAACTGGAAGCGACCGTTGCCCTGACAAACGTACCAACAACATACCTTTATGCGGAAAATGGCCGATAATATGTAACGGATTTACCAATGTACCCTTATGAATTCGGATGAAACCCGGAAGTTGTTCGGCAAAACGAAGCAGCGTTTTGGCAATCAGAACGGGCCGCTCCCCTTTCAGATAAACAAAAGTATAGTTGCCGTCGCCAACGCAATATTCAATGGCACTTACGGCCACCCGGCGTCTGGATTTGACGTCACATAATTCGATGGTTTCCATGCTTATTGGCGAGGGCAGTGCATTTTATTCAGCATCAGCTTATTTTGGGGTCTGCTGTTGTAAGTATTGCGACAATAGAATATCGGGTTTGCACTCGGCCGATAAATCTTCCGAATAAATCAGTGGGCGCTCGGTTTCTTCAGTACCGTATTTTGGCACGAAAAGCGTTGATTGGCCGTAGCGTTCCCGAAACACCAGCACGACAAACGGACGCCCGTTGTTCTGAATCATAAATTCCTGGCGTCCATCGGCTTTCGTCACACTAGCTTTGAAGATTTTGCCATCCCAGGGGTGATCGAACCCATCCAGTGCCACCAGCGATTCGTTTTTACTTTCGGGACCAACCCGTAGCAGCAGCACTTTCAGTCCTTCGCCCGCCCGGTACACTTTGCAGTATCGCCCAACTTCGGGCCGGGCCGTCGCTCCGGCGAACCGGTTCGGTCGCGGTGTTTCTTTGGCGGATTGCGCTAGCACAGGTACACTCAACAGTACGGTCAATAGTGCACCGACCAGGTTGATAACTTGCATAAAATAAGTCATTTAGAACGGGTTATTTCTTGCCCCCTTTGTCCAGGCCGTTTAAGATGGCGTCGTTCCAGCCGGGCACTTCCTTGTTGGCTGGGCCGTTTACCGTAACCGTTTGTCCATCAGGGCTCCACGCTACGGTGATACCTGTTGCTTTATCGGACGGGCTCAGGATAATCGCGAGTTTGTCGCCTTTCGGTCGCCAGCCTTTGGCTATGTAGCTACTACGCGCCCCGAAAAAATCGGCAATGGTGGTCATGTAGCCCATCGCGAGGTTAAATGAGGTCGGATTTTTGGCTACGCTGGCTGCGTTGTAGGTGAACGTGAGCTTGCTGGCCAGCCCATCGATCTGTTCTTTGCAGGTAGGTTGCCATTCTTTGGCTTTGTCACTCTGGACGTTAAACCCGCATTTTTCATTAAGCGATGTATAGCCAGCCTTGTCTGAAAAATCGACCAGCGACTGAGCCAGGCGCTTGAAGCTATCGCGACCACGGGGCTGGCTGGGAGCTGCCAGCACACTTTCCCACATGGTTGGCGAAAGATTAATGGTAAACAGTTTTTCGGCGGTATAACTGGGTAACCAGCCGCTACTGGTTTCGATAAGATCGACGAGTTTTTCTTTATTGTCCTGGGCAAAAAGGTCGGTGTTCATAACGAGTACAAGGGCGATTAAGATGCGTATTTTGTTCATGGGATACTTTGTTTTGTCGGGACAAAGGTCAACTGCCGATGTATCTTACACCATACTACATTAGTAGTATATTTACCTACCCGATTCGAACAAGAATCGCCTACTTAATTGGCAATCAGAGCGCAAATCCAAAAAAGATGGCTGTACTACTTTTGTAGTATTTATGCGTTCAAATCGCCAACCTGCTAACCGAAAGCCTACATTTGTTCAGCAGGTACACGCAAAAATGACGCACCTTTTTTACTCGATTATTAGCCTGGGTTTACTACTGTTTGCGCTGATAGGTTGCCAGTCGCGACCTACAACGCCGTCACCCATTTCGGCAAAGGACTCTACGCACGTATTTCAGTTGTTCGCTAAGGCGTATGATGTCCAGCACACAAATCCAGATAGTGCTTATGCGCTGATTCGGCAGGCAGGTGCGCTTTCCCGCAAAACGGGATTCGATCGAGGCTTAATTAATTATTACAATCAGGCGATGTACAACCAGGCGGCTTACCGGGGCGACTTTGCGCTGGCGAAGCGATTAGGTGATTCTGCGCTAATATTTGTGCAGGAGCCCACCCGGAAACAGTTTCGGATGCTGGCTAATTTTTCAAAGGCCATTACGTATCAATTACAGGAGCAGCACGACTCCGCCATTGTCTATTACCTGCGGGCGTTGGCAAGCCAGCCTTTCACCAAGGATACGTCGCGGGTGCCTATGATTCAGAACAACTTGGCCATTCTGTTTCATTTTCAGCAGCGCGACGACTTGGCCATTACTTATCAACTCAACGCGCTGAAGCATTCGATTAGTGATGCCGATACAGGTCAGATCATTGGTAACTACGTAAACCTGTATGGCTTTGAAGCCGCCCGAAAAGACACCATCAGAGCTTTTCGTTATCTGGCAAAGGGATTAGCTTTGGCAGCCAGCCCCAAAACATGGCGGGAGGAAACCGAACTCTTTAAGAATGCGGGTGAATATTATTTGGCTAATCGCAATCCTGATTCGGCCCGGTATTACTTTGGTCGATATTACGCCCTAACCAAACGCTTGTATCCCCCTGCTTACCTGGCTCAACCACTGATTGGGCTGGCCCAGACCGACTGGCTGGCGGATAATCTACCCTCAGCCGAACGTCGATTAAATGAGGTAAAGCGACTGACGGCCATTGATTCGCTGCCCATGCTTGACCGGCAAAATTATTACCAGACTCAGTATCGGCTGCACCGAAAAATGGCCCGGCCTGCTGAAGCTTTACAGGCTCTGGAACAGTATAATGCGGCTGTAGCTGAGTTTCGGGATGGCGAGAAAAACCGCCAACTTATCCAATACGATGAGCAGGTTAGAACACTTCGCGAAGCGAAACAGCGGGCTGAACATCAACTGGTTGTTCAAGCCAAGAACGCTACCATATTTATCCTGATAGCCAGTTGTCTCGTTATTGTTGTTGTGGCTACGTTACTAGTATTATACTGGCGAAAACGCAAAATGCTGGAATCCGAAAAACTCGCCAAACTACAGTTGGAAGCGGAGTGGAACACCTTGAAAAATCGTATGGAAGCCCAGCAGGAAGAGCGCGGACGTATTTCGCAGGAACTGCACGATGAACTGGGTACGGCCCTGACTTCTATTTCCCTGGCCAGTGAATTGCTTGCACAAAGCGGACCCGTCCACTCGGCTGAAGTGCAGATCATTACCCGGGCCTCCTCGGAGATGACCACCCGTATGAACGAAATTGTCTGGAGCCTCAATGTCAACAATGATAATGTGCAAAGTCTGGTTGCCTACATTCGGAAGTTTTGTGCCGATTTTCTGAGCGAAGCAGGCATACAAATGGCCTTCACCGAAACTATCACTGAACCCCAGCGTGAGTTACGGGGTATTGTTCGCCGAAACGTGTATCAATCGGTAAAGGAAGCGGTTCACAACGTGGTTAAACACGCCGAAGCATCGCGGGTGGAACTGGTCATTGCTACGGTCGAAAACGACTTGCATATCCTGATTCGCGATAATGGGAAAGGCATGACGAACGAACCCGTCAAGCTTTGGAGTAACGGCCTTCGGAACATGCGCAAAAATATAGAAGCCGTAAAAGGCCAGATTACTTGGCTGACCGACAACGGCACCCAAGTCAGCATTCAGGCACCGATGAGTGCCTGATAACCCATTCGCCCATGATCTCCGTTTTCATTGTTGAGGACAACCCTGATATTCAGCTATTACTGCAAACCATTGTCAGCCGCGATACCGAATATGCCTGCGTAGGCGTGGTATCGACAGGAGCCGAATCCCTGCGTCGAATTCCCGAACTCCTGCCTGATGTAGTACTGATGGACATTGGTCTACCTGATATTAGTGGTATCGACTGCGTACGCCAGTTGAAACCGCTTTGTCCGAACGTCGAGTTCATCATGTGTACAATTTACGATGAAGATGAAAAGGTATTCCAATCGCTCGAAGCCGGAGCAAACTCCTACATTCTAAAGAAAAGTAAACCTGAATTATTATTGACTGCTATCCGGGAGGTTTATGAAGGAGGCTCGCCTATGAGTAGTGATATTGCCCGCAAGATTGTCGCCCGGGTGCAGCGTAAAGACCAGGTTCGTACGGATTATCACATCACCCCGCGCGAAGTAGACGTATTGACCATGCTCTCAAAAGGGTTGACCTACACTGAAGTTGCCGATAAACTCTTTATTAGTGTCAAGACGCTGAAAAAGCACATTTATAACATTTACGAAAAACTTCACGTAGATAATAAAGTGGAAGCACTCAACAAGTTTTTCGGGAAATATTGACAAGTAAGCCTGCCTCGATGGAAAGTACATATTGAGCTTGGCGAGGGAAAAAGGCTAGACAGTTTTGCATACGGGGCCAGTAGGGTTTAATCAGTGGTGTAATCGTATTCCCAAACGAAACCCCAACAATCTGATGCTATCGGACATATTCCCCAAGAGCGGGGCTGAGTGATCTGAAATCGAAGACAATCATGGGTATGGCCTGCGTTATGTAATAACCATGATAAGGAGTCGTCGCGTTGGATTAAAACTACAAGCAAATAGGTGTTGATTTTCACCCAATTCGTTGGTACAAAATGGCAATGTTTGCGCTTAGGCAGACGAAAGCCATTGCAACAAATTTCCTATGAATTAAACATCGACTTTAAGTTCGGTATTGACTGTATTATGTCCTTAAACGAAGCAAACTGGTCGGCGGCCAAAGCCCGTTTGGGGATAATATGCGCCGAGACTTCGGTCACTTTCAATAAAATAAAATCAGTTACTTCTCTTACTTCATAGAGTTTAGTATAGTCCATACGGGTCGAATAGCTATCGCCTGTAAGCTCATAGTCAGTTTGATTAAACATGTACGTTACCGGCTCGGTAATCTGAGCATTTCGTTTTACTATTTTTCGAACCTGGAGCCAGATTAAGAGGTCCAGATAGAAGAAGAGAAACACACAAAAGACTAAAAACAGCCAGGCATAGAAAGAAGTACGCTGATTAAGAACAATGTCGACAATCAACAGCGCTACGCTTCCCAGAAATAATAGGCCACTAATTACCTTCGATATTTTCGTACCAATACGACTTTTGGCAACGGTCAACATCCCTTTTAAGAGCTCTTTCTGAGTAAGTTGAAAGGTGATTTGAATCATATTAGTTGCAATTGGCTAAGGTGTAAGTTTCATTGATACCAGCGCCGTAGCTCACGGATGTTGCGTAGCCTTTTGCATTAGTTTTTACGTCGGTACGCTTTAGATCCTGGACCTGTTTCTGGCCTTTTTCATCCAGATACTCTGCTCTGACGCTTGTCGGCACATTCACTTGCCAGGGACTCAAGCCCATAAACATATTCAGCGGAAGACTCTTCAGAAGCTGATGCGGATGTTTTGTGTCGTCATAGGCGTAAGTGAATTCGGCGCTGTTTATGCCACCCATTGTTGACGCTTCTTTCAGTACGTTTCCTTTGGTGTCATAGCTGTAAACCGTAACGTATTTATCGGTCGAGCCAGGCGAATCCTGTGTTCGCTCGATGAGTTGTTTGGCCGCATTGTAACGGAGCGTTATGCGCTGGGCTACGCTGTTCTGCGCACAGCCACAGCGACTTTCTGCCGCTGTCAGTAATCCGTTTTCGTAGGTATAGCTCTGAGGCTGAGAGGCTATTTGTCGACCCGATTCATCGCGAAAGGTCATCGTTCCGCTTTTGAGCTGACCATTTGTTTCATAGACGAAGGTGGAAACAATCGACAGCACTTGCCCCTGCGTTTGTTTGACCGTAGCCTGCGTTATCCGTCCGTCTGCGTCTATCGAGTTAATTTTTACTTCGTTGCCCAGAAAGTCAGTGAACCCATCCAGTGTGCAGGTTTTGGTGGAGGTAGTGGTGGGGGTTACGTCATCTTCTTTCTTACATGACACGGCCATCAGGCCAACTAAAGAGAAAATCAGGAGCTTCTTCATGGTGTGAATTGATTTGTAGCGATTGATTATTTTTACGATTCACAAAGCGTTGATGTCCAGATGTTTGACGGTAAATCTCTGTTGCAAAGTACGATGGTATTTATGGGAATAATTGGTAAAAAATCGACATCTTTCTGACCGTTCACTCAAAAGCGAATCGGCATTTTTATTTGATTACCCAAACGTAGCGCCTGAATGAAATGCCCGAAAATCAGGCAGGCTGAATGGTATAAAATTCTGTGTGAACTATAGGAATTTCTGAGTGGGGCATATGAACGGTCAATAGTCTTTGTAGGGCACAACCTCTAGAATTTTATGGAGGGGGTTGTTGACGCTTATGCGGTCAATTTATGACCGTTGACAATCAAACAAGTACGTTTTAGTAAACGGTTTTTGCTTCTTAGAAAAACGCTTGAGTAAATTCATTTGCCATTGTGTGCCAAGCCTCAGAAAAAGGGAGCATACAGCAGCGATGAGTGGCAAATCAGTAAAAACATCAGTGAGTATAGATAAGACCGGTAAAGTCTGCGTTTTACCAGATCATAGATCAGAAGGCCGAGCAGAATCGTATCACAGTACACATAGGACATTAGAACAGCTACCTCGGTAGCCATCCCGAAGTAAATGACGTTGATTCGATCGAAAGCAGGATTGAATAAGATTACCGTCCCAGATCAAAAATTCATTCAGGGCAGGGGGCTCACTCAGTTAATAATAGTAATCCGTTACCAGCCACAGATAAGGCTTTCCCTGGTTATAATTAGTTAGCTGCTGATACTCAACTTGTCGAGTCATTCGCCCCTGATTATCATACTGATTCTGATAGGTGTATTCATCGGTGTGAGTCCCATCCGGATAATAGGATAGTATTGTTTTTCGCAATAGCGCATTCCGGCTTGTCTCGCCCAGGAAAGTAAACGGGGTCAGCGGTGCGTAGTGCTTATTATCATAGACCAGGCGGGTCAGCATTTCCAAATTACTCGACCCCAGGCGATACTGCTCGATACGAGTCACGTTGCCGTTCTCAATAACAAACACCTGTCGATAGCCCGGCCCCTGCATACTGACGAGCATACCTTCGGTCGAATATTGCCGTAACGTATCCACATCCACATACGAGTAGCGCTTTTTGTTGCGACTCAAGACGCGCCGTTGGGCACTGTCGAGTGAACAATAAAATGATTGCCGGGTGGACCCTTCCACTTCTAGAAACCGGTCACCCTGGTACGAATAGATACTATGCTGAATCCCGTTTCCTCCATTGATCTGAGGCCCGTCGATAGTGGTGTACCATTGCAATCGGTCACTGGTAATGAGTCGATCCTGAGCATCGTAGCTAAAGCTCAGGCTATCCCTAGCGACGATGGGATAGACAATGTCCTTGATGTGAACGGTATCCAGAATAGGGTCTTGTGGCTGCTGTCTGACATAGCGCATGGAAAGGCTGGCTATGCGCTGAGTGGGGGGTGGAGATAATGGCGCGTCAATAGATTTTTCATGGCAGCTAGCTATCAGCAAACAACTGACTAAAGTAAGTATAATGAAAGGCTTCATGAAGGCAATCAGATACAGCTACGAAATAACAGATTTATGGACTTATCCGTATAAAGTATATCATCAAAGTTTCGCCTTACAGATCAATATCATTTACTATACTTCGTCAACAGGCAGGTAAATCATGAATGTAGCTCCCTGACCAATTTGACTTCTGGCTGTAATTACCCCCCCGTGATTGCTTGCTACTTTTTCACAAATGGCCAAGCCAATGCCCGTTCCGGCAAATTCGCTTCGGCCGTGCAGCCGCTGGAACACCTGAAAAATTCGATCCAAGTACTTTTCATCGAAACCAATCCCATTGTCGGTAACCTCAATGCGGTGGTAATGGGACGTTCGGCGGGCGAATTTAATGGATGGTGGTAACTCTCCAGTCCCTAATGTCTGGCTGCTGATGTGAATCCGGGGCGCAACGTTAGGTTGATGAAACTTAAGTGCATTGCTGATTAAGTTCTGAAATAGCTGCTCCAACTGGGACGCATCGCCCAATACGGTCGGCAAGTTATCTACCTGCACCTGCGCCTGGAGTTCCTCTATGGCCATATCCAGCACGTTAAGCACGCTGCCCACCACGGAGTTGAGCGAGACTAGCTTCTCTCGCTGGGGCTGAGGGGAAATGCGTGAAAAGCTTAGAAGATCTTTGATCAGGGTCGACATACGACTCGCGGCCACCTGCATCCGTTCCAGATAAACCAGTTCTTCGCCACTGACCGAGCCAGCAAAGCGCGTCTTGAGTAAATCGCCGAACTGTTGAATTTTGCGCAGAGGCTCCTGCAAGTCGTGGCTAGCTACGTAAGCGAACGTTTGCAGGTTATCATTAGAGCGGGTGAGCAGGCTATTGGCTTCCTCCAGTTCTTCGTTGATGGCCGCATATTCTTCAATGTTGGCTTCCAGTTCCTCATTACTGGCCGCCAGTTCTTCATTAGCTGCCGCCAGTTCCTCCGTACGCTGTTGCACCTGTTCTTCTAAATGAGTCGATAACAGGCGATACCGCGCTTCGCTTTCCTCCAGCGCTTGACGGGCCAACTCCAGTTCGGTTACATCGGCAGCCGTGTTCATCACTCCATATACCTGCCCATTTCTGTCAAACAGGGGTGTAAAGTTGTAGTTAAAGTAGTATGGTACTAAGCTACCGTCGTGTTCAATATTGACGCGTTGCGTGCCACTCGCAAAAGGAATTCCCGTATTATATACACCCAGTAGTTGCTTAAAAATCTGCTGATCAGCCAGTTCGGGTAAGAGTTCGATGTATGATTTATTGATAACATCAGGGCCTTTGCCGAAAATAGCTATAATATTCTGATTGGCGAAGCGGATTTGCATGTTTCGACCAATGTACACCCCAATAGGGAAAGGAGCACTCTCAACCATGCTGCGCATCTGATCGATAGTTTCCTGCAATTGCTGCTGGGTTAATAGCTGCTCCTCATTGATAGTCAGTAACTCTTCATTAGCCGCTTCGAGTTCTCTGGTGCGTTGGTAGACCTTATTTTCTAAATCTTCAACTAACTGGCGATAGCGGGCTTCGCTTTGAGCTGACACCTGTTGAGCCAACTGTTGTTCAGTGACATCCTGACTGATACCAATAAAACGTACTAGCTCACCGGTTGGCGTAAAATAAGCTTTTCCCTGCGAGTGAATCCAGCGCAGGGTATTATCATCCGCTCTGATTATACGGTATGTTTGATCGTAGTTGCTCTCTGAGGGCTGAGTTAGCATCGCCTGAACGGCTTGATCAACCCGACTAACATCCTCTTCGTGAATGCAGTGAATAACCTCTTCGTAGGTTAGTTGATTAGTATGAGTAAAGCCAAACAGGCTTCGGCAATGATCGTCCCAAGTGATTTGACCAGTAGCTCCGTCCAATTCCCAGACACCCAGTCCGGCAGCGCGCAGAGCAAAGTTGATATCAAGTCGTTGATAAAGATTATGAGACGGCTTAGAGGGTTGTTGATCGCTGGTCATACGTAATTATCTCATAAGCCAAAGCATAAAACAACCGAATTTGTTTGGTACTGGGTAAATTGTTGCTTAGAACCTTATCCATCAGACAGACTCAAAAAAGGTTTCTTATTGGATTTGATATTGTAGTATATAGCGGTTATAGAGGATGACTGATACCCTACAGGGTCTGAATCATCTCTTCATTACATCCGCTCAATTGTCTGGTTACCCTTTAGTCTGTCAAGTCTGCCTTACTAACTGATTTCTCTGCCCGGCCCATGTTGGATAATGACCATGTAAAAGAAAACCACCGATTGCAAATACCGCTATGGATAAGCCCAGACTAACCCACCAGAAGTAGAACGGTGGAAAAAAACGGTAGGTACTTTCTACCAGGAAAGCAGCATATAAGCCCGTAACTGAAACGCCCATACCCAGATAGTGCCAGCGTAGCCACGAGCCAATAATTGTTCGCAAGCCAACCGATGCCATTCCAAGTACCAACGCAATACTGCTGCCCACGGCACCCCAGTGAACGATGCCGAAGTGCCCCCATAACGTGTAAATTTGAAAGGCAGTGAATAGCAATATGCTCATAGACAGGCAATAAAGCCAGCCAACAAGTCGATGGACCGTAGTACCTTTAGACGTTAGTAGGACGAATGTACCCGTCAGCATGGCCAGCAAGGCAGCCAGGATATGAATCAGGCTCGTTGACGAATGCAAAATGGTATGCATAATTGGAGAGGACGTATAGCGAATGTGCCTATTCGCATTGTCCAAACGTATGGGGGTAACGTCATCATTGCTCAATTATACTCCTATCCACCAATCTTTTTAATCGTAGTCTTTACGAAAGTGGTTAATGGGAAGTAAAAAGCCCTGCCGATAAGATCAGGGCTGGAATTTAACTCTAACTAGATCATTAAGCTTCAGTTAACCTAGCTGTCAGCGATAACAGATTCATTGCCGTGTTAGGGCTTCGGCGGCCTAGTCCACACGAGCAAGCCACATCCACCAACTGTCCCCGCGCGGTTTCAATACTTTCCAGGATACGCTGATTTTCAGCCAGCGTTCGCTTTTCATGGACGAAACCGGCCACAAAGCGCGTATCCGAAGGCAGTCTGATGGCCGACAATGGGGCGTAATACTGGCTATTGGTTGTTGGCGGTACAGCTCCTTCCGCAAAAGGATAGTGAATGTAAGCCAGCTTGTGCTGCTGAGGCCATGCCTCAACCAACCTGTTTGAGAAGGCCACCATTTTGTCCAGCGTTTTTGGGTGCACCAGCGCTTCATTGTGGAAATCGCCAAGGCACAGATGTATGCCGATTTGTGCGCCGGGAGTAATCTTAGCCAACAAATCCTGAATTGGGCGTAGTGCCAGCCCCATCAGAGGAGTAGGCAACTTATAGGCCGCATACAGTTCGGGCGGCACCTCAACCTGTACAATAACATCATGTCCCGCTTCGGCTAATACGGAATTAACCTCGTGGGCAATGACCGAGTTGAACGCGTTAGTGTATCGCAGCCAGGTAAGCGGGTTAGCAAAGGCAAAGCCCATGGCAAAACCAGTCGGCACCCCTAGCTGAAACTTTAGACTGGTTAGTCCATGCTGCTCCCGCAGGCGCTGGAATATGGGATAGCTCCGCCGAAAAAAGGTATCATAGCCCAACTGGACATGGTTCGGCATGTCGGCGGGCGAGTGCCGGGGCTTAAGCTTCTGAAAACTGTCGTAATTGACAGCCATACCATCGCTGATGCTCCGTACAGGCTTTTTTACTACCTGCCAGCTTGCGGTATCCTGGGTTAACTGCTCAATGGCATATACCACCCAGGCAATCCGATTACCCTTGGGAAACGCAGGGGTTTTATCACCCACCTCTCCGTCGGGCAGGCAAAACAATGACGGGCCGAGGGTATCGAGGGCTCGTTCCATGCAGGCTTGTTCATTGATAAAAGGCAGGCTACCGACCAATAGCGCATGGCGTTTGGAGGGGGACATAGTGCTGCTGGAGAAAGTCGCTTGTGGAGCTGTAGAATCTATAGAAATAGCCATTATAATTAGGGTGATTAATATGCATTTAGATACACAAATCTACCGCTGCAGAATGGCCTAAGTCTATCACTATTGTTGCATTGTTAGCACTATTGTTGCATCAGAGGCTTATGGAGGTTATTTTTTTGATTGGGCAGTCGTTATTGCTATCAATTAATACGATGCTCACTGGTGAGTACAGTTGGCCAGAGGGGTTATCTGGCTTTTATTCTGGTTGTAGTCGAGCAGCCAGCAATTATGATACACATCGCTGTATGTTACCCGCAAATGATACGATGTATCCTGAATCATTCTCAGCAGGGTATCAGCTACCGGCATATTCTTCTCCTGGCGGACTAAGACTAGTTTGTCATCATTTTTAATCACGTCTCCCGACTCTATACTGGCATAGAACAAAGCGACCTGAAATGATTTAATGCGGTCGACCTTTTGGATTTGCAAATCCACTAACGTAGAAGCCTGCTGATAGGACTTACCCTGGTAGCTCACTTCCATCGATTGAACAATGGCTGGCCCTACGCCATTGTTGATGATAGCCCACTCAAAGTTGTCCATAGCTTTAGTAAAATCGGCTTGTAGATGGGGCCAAACCGATGCTTGCTGCTGCTGGCGGGCAATCAGAGTTTGTTCGCGGGCAATGTTTGTTTGAAAGATGGACACAATCAGGGCTGCTAAGCTCAACAGGGTAGCCGAGATACTCAATAACAGTTCAATACTGGGTTTGCTATTTTTGGCCGACGCCATAAGGCTGCTAGTGTTGATGAGTTGGACTTAGTAAAGGTACAAGTTTGAGAAATTTCTCGATTCACTGATAGTCTTCCTATCTTTTACTTTCCGTAGGAACATAAGAACGGTACCTTGTCAGGTATTCCAGGAAGTGGTTGAATTAGGATTCGTTGAAATCCTTTGCCATTTTAAGCCCTTACTAAATCTGTGAGGTTGTGCTTTCTGCCAATAGTAGCTCACTAGAGGTAAATACTTTATTGGGCAAGAAAACCGGCCAGGAAAAAGTAGGCAAAAATTGGAAGTATTAAAGACAGGTCTTAACTGCACGATTCTGCAGAGCGACTTATAGTTTTTCGGAAGGATATAAAATTTCTTTAATTACCGACTAGTCAACAAGATGTACGTTAAGCACTATTTTAATTTTAGAATCATTTACTTTATCAGCTGGCGGTTGATACTCTGGTCACTTTTCACGAGTCTCATCGCTTTAATTTCCTACGAGTATCTGGGCTGGAAATGGGTGGCTGTTCCCTGGTTACCCGTTTCCCTCATTGGTACTGCGGTTGCCTTTTATGTAGGCTTTAAAAATAACCAGTCTTATGACCGTAGTTGGGAAGCACGTAAAATTTGGGGTGGCATTGTTAATACCAGTCGCTCGTTTGGGGCATCTAGCCGAGCGTTTATTAATCAACATAATTCGCCAACGATAACTCAGGACGAAGTAAATGCCGAGGTACATACCCTAATTTACCGCCATATAGCCTGGCTTTATGCCTTAAAACATGCCATGTGGCAACGAACCAGTTGGGAGCACCAACAGATCGACAGTGTTCGGCAGCGCAATTACTTTCAGAAGCGCATTAACTTTTCTTCTTTTGATGAGGAAGCATCCACCTGTCTTAGCAGCGAGGAACTAGCCTGGATAAATACGAAAAAAAATAAAGCAGCCCAACTGCTTGATCGGCAATCACAGCACCTGGCGGCACTCAAAATCCGAGGCTTACTAAATGACTTTGAGCATATTGCCTTACAGAATATTATTAATGAACTCTATACCGAACAGGGTCGAAGCGAACGAATAAAGAACTCTCCTTTACCTCGACAATATGCCACTTCAAGCGCAATCTTTATCCTCATTTTTACCTTTCTGCTTCCGTTCGGTATGCTAAAGGAATTCGAAGCGAAAGGTCCGGAACTGATCTGGCTGATGCTTCCCTTTAATTTAGTGGTATCGTGGGTATTTTCATTGATGGAATACACAGGCGATTATAGCGAGAACCCTTTTGAAGGATTGATCAATGATGTACCGATTCAAAGTATAGTTCGTACAATCGAGATCGATCTGAAAGACATGCTGGGAGAGTCGGAATTACCCGAACGATTGCAACCAGTAGAAAATGTACTGTTTTAATAGCACCTATTGACATAACCACTATCACCTACATTACAACCATCGAGCCATCACCGGATGAGAAAGCTTTTTATCCTAATTAGTATAACCCTCGTTATAGCCTTGCAGGCATTAGCTCAATCGACAAACCCTAAGGTAACTTATACAAATCCGGTTATTGCCGGAGACTTTGCAGACCCTTCTATCATTCGTATTGGCAAGACATACTATGCCGTAGGTACCTCCTCAGAATGGGGACCAGCCTATCCTATCTATACCTCAACCGATTTGGTGAATTGGACCTACATGGGCCCCGTCTTTAATCAACTTCCCCAGTGGACAATGGGGAGCTACTGGGCTCCGGAGCTTTTCTACCACAATGACACCTATTATCTCTATTATACCGCTCGGCGCAAATCCGACCAGCGCTCGTTTATCGGCGTAGCGACCACACGCGACCTGACTAAAGGGTTCACTGATCATGGCTTGATAATAGAGTGGACGACCGAAGCGATTGACCCCTTTATTATAGAAGACGCTGGCAAACTCTTCATCACCTGGAAAGCCTACGGATTGGACAAAGGCAAGGCTATCGAAATCCTGGGTGCGGAACTGTCTGCTGATGGCCTTAAAGTGACAGGAAAGCCCTTTACACTCATCAAAGCGGAGCCTTCTAATTGGGAGAAAGGCGGAGCCGAGGGACAAGCAATTTTCAAACGGGGTGGCTACTACTATATGCTTTATTCAGGCAACGCCTGTTGTGGAGCGCAATGTAATTATCAGGTTGGCTTGGCCCGCGCCAAAAGCCTACAGGGCCCTTGGGAGAAATACGCCAACAACCCATTACTGGTCAGCGATCAGGCCTGGAAATGCCCTGGACATGGCACCGTCGTGGTAACATCCGATCAGCGTTACTTCTACTTACATCATGCTTACAACGGGGTTGATTTTACCTTTACCGGCCGTCAGGGTGTACTGAGTGAGTTAATTTGGGACGACAAAAGTCAATGGCCTTCTTTCCGGTATGGCCGCTCAACGCCTACCCAGGCGGATTCACCATTTCAGGCTAGTCAGAAACCGCTCTCAGATCTGGAAGTTAATTTCAGTCAGTCGCCGGCCGCCATACCCTGGGTCTGGGATGTGAGCCTTCCCAAGCCAGTTTATCGTGTTAATCAGGGCCAATTGCAGCTGGTCACCACTGATTCAAGTCAGGCGGGTACCTTTCTGGGACTAGTGATTAAAAAAGGGACTTATACCCTGTCGGCTGATATCGTTCCTCAAGCTGATGCGCTACAAAGTTTGTGTCTGTACGGTGATGCCCAAAATCAAGTAGGCATAGGCATCCGGCCGGGTTCGCTTGAACTCTGGGAGATTAAAGCGGGAAGGCATAAGGTGCTGAAGACCCAACCGATACCGGCAGGAACCGATTTAGTCACATTACAGGTACGGAGTCAAAAGGGGCAGTTTTATGAATTTGGCTGGCGCACTAAAGAAGGTACGAATGCCTGGTTAACCGAGGCACCGCTGGATGGCACATTTCTTCCCCGCTGGGACCGGGCACCTCGTGCCGGTATCGGCATTCGTGGTAAAACCCAGGTGAAGAGCCAGATTCGAACTCTGGCTCTTCATTACGAGGGTTCCTGAAAGTAGCCGACCGTTATGTATACATCCTACTTGAATGTCGGATTACTTTCTGATTTAGCGGCTTATGAATTGCCCAAAGCCAGCTAGTTCGATCGCTTGCCTTTGCAAAGCAATCAGACCCTGGTTCAAGTCCTCAAAGCCCTCAGTGCCAACACCCAGGCCCACTTTCAGAGGACGCTCACCAGCCGGCAAGTTAATGTAGCTGGCAATCTGATCACTTAACGACTCTGCACTGCTGAGCCATTCGGAAGTAAAATAGGTAGGCAGGCTTTCGATTAAGGCATTGCTGGCATGTCCAATAGGTCCGTAGGCTTCGTGGATGCCTTCCCGGGCGCTGGTTTCCACCCTTGTACCAAAGTCGGTGCGGTGCGAACCCGCCTGGATGATCACTGTATCAATTCCCAGACTATAGAGTTCGCTATTGAAGGTTAAGGCAATGCCTTCCAGAGCCGCTTTGCTGGCTCCGTATACACCCATAAACGGATAGGGAATGGTTGCCGCCGTGCTGGACAAATACACTAGCAACCCCTGCTGTTGACGACGCATATGGGGTAGAACCGCTTGCACGACCCGCATGGGACCAAACACGTTGGTCTCAAAAAGCCGCTGACATTGGTCAACAGTAAAGGCTTCGGCTAAGCCAAAGATGCCCCAGCCCGCATTATTGATCAGCACATCGATCCCACCAGCGGTATCCACTACCTGCTGCACGGCCGTTTGGATGCTATTCTGGTTTGTCACATCCAGTTCGACAACCTGAAGTTTAACCCCTTCCTGAGCCGCCCAGTTGCGTAAGTCTTCGGCTGCCGGTGCATTTTTAGTTTCCACCTGCCGCATGGTGGCAAAAACGGTATGGCCCTGGCTGGCAAGGGTCTGAGCAGTGGTGCGTCCAATGCCGCTGCTGGTACCTGTAATGAGTACGCGTTTTGGTAAAGTCATAGTAAGAGGCTATTGAATTAGGGGGTTGAACAATTAATTGAGCTTATACATGAGTGGATTAGTTAGCAGCTAAATGACGATCATAACCCGCCTGAATTAAGGCTTCGTAGGCTGCCCATACATCAACAGGAATCGGCTGCGGAATCTGAAACCCCTTTTCAGGATAAAGCTGGATTCGTTGCAGATCACCCACCATGATGCTGATCACATCATCAGGGGTCAGCGAAGGGTGGCTATACTGGCTTAGATACTCCTCAAACGAATTCTGGGGTGAAGTAACTATCACCTCTTTTTCAGGCCACACCTTTTTGAAAGTAGCAAAACTCCGACGTTCCATGTAAGGCTTTTGGACGACGATGAACCGCTCCAGTTCCAGTTGGCGCTGTTCCAGCAACTGTTTAGTAAACAGCACGTTTTCTCCTGTATTACTCGATTGATTTTCAATCAGAATCCGCTGCGCTGGCACACCCATATCCACGGCTATTCGTGCGAATAAGTCAGCTTCGGGCTCTGACCACATTTGTTTGGTGATAACGCCCAAGCCGCCGGAGAAAATCAGCAGTGGTGCCCAACCAGCTAAAAACAGCTCGGCTGCTCGTTGTGCTACCCGGAGATCGTGACTGCATAACACTAAAATAGCATCTGCTTTGACTAGTGAATGATTCAGATGATGGTAGTTCCAAAGGGTGAGGGCCAGTTTGTGTATTGACTCATTCATTCTGTTCAACTCGGTACTCATCAGTTAATAGATGCGCCTGTGCAAGTTAGCTGAATGTGATACAATAAACAGCGTTCTTCCATATGAAAAACTAAGCGTTAAAAATGCTGATTAACCACCTGGGTGTTGTTATTACCGATCTGGGTGTACTTGAAGGTTACTCCTACATTACCCCCTTCCTGTACCAACGTTAGGCGATTATTGTACCCTTGCTGTGAGCCATATGAGCCCGGATCACCCGCCAGATTCAAGACCTGGTTGTTGTTGCCGTTCTGGGTGATGTTAACCAGGTTGTTGTTGCCCACTTGCAGGAACCGGGCGAAGTTACCCGAGCCATTTTGAGTGATGGTAGCCGAGTTATCGTTCGACGAGGTAGACGAACCTTGCAGCCCCTGTTGAACAAAGGCCACGTTGTTCGAGCCTGAAATCTGGCTAATCGAAGCCGTATTGCCATACTGACCTTGTCCGTCGGCATTCGAGCCGGCGAATTGGAGGATAGTGGCAGCATTATTTGTACCGGTTGAGGTCTGGCTGATTGTTGCACTGGCTCGCTGGGAGTTGGCGGTCTGGATAATCAGCGCCTGGTGAGCGTTGCCGTTAGCCTGGTTAATCGTAGCGGTATTAAAACGGCCCGTCTGGAAGATATTAGCGTTGTGGTTATCACCCGACGTTTGGGTAATACCGGCTGTATTGTCGTTGGTAACCGTACCCGTTAACGCTACGGCTGTACCATCCAGCCCACTCAGAGATAAGGACGTACCATTAGCATCCTCAAGGGTCAGTTTTCCCTGACTGATGCGGGCTAACAAATTTGTACCTGCCGTCTGCGTAAGTGTGGCTGTGTTGCGATTTGCCTGAATGGTGGGCCCTTCGGCAAAACCTTGATCGATTCGGGCCAGTGCCTGCGTTGTGCCACTTCCCTGCGTCAGTGTTGCAACGTTATTTCGTCCATCACTTTCACCACCAAAAATATCGCTACCAACACCTTGATAAATAGTTGCTGAAGCGTTTTTACCACTCTGATTGATTGTAGCAACATCTCCATTGGAATAAGAACCTACCCCGTACCCTTGATAGATAACCGCATTCCCATTGGCTAGGCCTGGGGTCTGGTTAATGGTGGCCTGATCCCGATCCGAAGCACCGTTAAACCCTTGGAGAATTTGGGCAAAACTACTACCAACCCCGCTCGCTCCGTTCTGGGAGATAGTAGCCGTACTTTGGTTATCCGAACCCGTTGCACCAGACGCCTGATAGATTTCGGCTATCTGGTTAGTGGCGGATTGAGTGACGGAAGCCTTACTACCAATCGCTTCACCGCTGGCAGTGCCCTGATAGATAGTGGCCGCAGCGCCTACCGCCGACTGGGTAATACGGGCATCTACGCCGTCTGCCCGGCCTGCATCGCCAATATCAAATGTACCTCCCTGGTTAATCTGAGCGAATACATTACTGGCCGTCTGGGTAATGATGGCCGTGCTTCCAACCGCTTCTGGCGTGGCCTGTCCATCAGTTACATCACCAGCAAAGGCTTTGCCCTGGTTGATCTGAGCTGTCGCATTGTTGACAGCGGCACCAATAATATTCTGTCCTGTAAAGCCTTGAAAGACAAACGCCGTGTTGTTGACCGAATTATTAGACTGATTAGTCGTGGCTGTATTACCATTCCCGTTTTGATAGCTTTCTGCTTTATTCCGGCGGCTGTTGTTGTTCTCATTGATGATGGCGGTGTTAACCGACCCAATCTGAGATATACCGGCAAAGTTGCCATCCTCACCCGCTGCCCCAATAGAAGCTGACGCTGAAGTAGCCCCACCACTTAGTCCATCCAGCCCACCATTCTGGTTGATGGTGGCATTGTTGCCAGGACCACCACTCTGACCGATACCGGCCCGGTTACCTTGGGAACCATCGTTCTGGTTGATGATCAGGGTGTTGGCCCCGGTGTTGGAAGGGATGCCCTGGAAGGTGATGGCGTAGTTACCGTAGTTGCTTCGGTTAGGATCAACGGCATTCTGGATCTGGCTGATAGTGCCCGTCTGATTAGCCCCGAACTGGTTGTGTTGGGCGAACTGTTGCTGACCCACCTGGTTGATGACTTGGGCGTAGGTCGCTGAAGCCAGTACTAGTAAGGCTGCACTGGTAAGTATTACTTTTTTCATAAATAGGATTTTAATTGATAAGAAAGTACCGCTATTAGGACGATTTATTAATTCAATTCCTACGGATAACACTTTCTTTTTTTGCCAATTATAGATGATACACTTTATGTTACCTTATCTCCCGTTTTCATAAAACACAGTTAGATCGAGTAACTTTCTGGTAGTGAACTACATAAACTGTCTTGTCCAATTAAAAATGCCCGGCACTACCAGCGCCGGGCATTCTCAAATCACTTAAGATAAAACGGCAATTGGCGTTTAGCTACTCCATTCTGGAGCTGGCTTATCCAGTGCCTGTTGGGCTTAATTATTCAATAACTTTTTTTTCTGGGCTTCGTATTCCTCTTTGGTCAACGCGCCCGCATCCATCAGTTGCTTCAGTTTTAACAGTTCATCAGCCACGCTGCCCGATGTCGTTTTAGCAGAAGCCGCAACTGTTCGAAAACGAGGAGGGGGTAACACCTCGCCCGCTTCAATGGCATTGTCCAGTTCGGCGTAATACCGGACCAGCATACCGACCCCTATTTCCGCGCACATTGTAAAGCCCTGACGCTTCGTGCCGTTCTGAATCAAATCTTTAACAATTCCCCGTTTACCCGCGTAATCAGACGGCAAGTATCGATACACCATTCGACCATTAACATAGGGGCTCGCCGTTTCATAGATAAACCCAAATTGTTTAGTGGGCATGGATGCTTTCCCAAAATAGAGCGTGTCTCCAATTTTGATTACCCAACCCGGTACAGCCGTTTTATAGCCATTTTTAAATCGATCCAAATCCAGTCGCTGTTCCCGCGCTTCATCGGCGGTTACCGGGCCACTCTGAGCGATACTATTTGCTGAAATAAAAACTAAAAGACCTACTGCCAATATTGAGGTTAATCGTCTTGCCATTCCTTTGATTCGGGTTAAAAAAGAGTTAGAGGACTAGTTTTGTATACTGATAAATTGATAAACAGAAAAATTTACATGCATGTGCCGTAAAGATAAACAAGGTAAGTTCAGGTTAATTATCATGCCGGAAGATACACGCTAAACGTCGCTCCTTGCCCAGGTTGGCTGCTAGCCGTGATGACCCCGCCGTGGTTTTCTACCACCCGCTGGCAAATCGCTAATCCTACACCTGTACCTGCATATTCGTTCTTGCCATGCAGCCGCTGAAATACCTGGAAAATACGGTCTGCGTACTTTTCGTCAAAACCAATCCCGGCATCCTTGACATTGATTTGATGATACATTGGAGACTCTATACCAGGCTTTATTCCAGACGGCAACTCGCTCAGCGGCCGTTGGAAATACGAAATCTGGATTTGAGGAGATTGGCCAGGGATCACAAATTTGATGGCATTCGTCAGTAAGTTCTGGAACAGTTGGCTTAGCTGTGACTCGTCTCCTCTGATCACTGGTAACGCAGCAACATTAATCTGGGCTCCCGATTGGCTAATGGCCAACTCCAGCGTGGTGAGCACTCCGGCCACAATGGACTCTAGCGAAACCAGCCCAAAGGCTTGCTGGCGGGTCGAGATGCGCGAGTAGCTCAGCAAATCTTTGATCAGGGTGGACATTCGGGCGCCCGCAGCTGTAATACGCTGCAAATGATCTTTGGCTGGCTCATTCAGTTGTCCTTCCAGTTGTTGAGTAAGCAGCGTACTAAACGACTGGATTTTGCGGAGTGGTTCCTGCAAGTCGTGACTGGCCACATAGGCGAACTGTTGCAGGTTGTCATTAGACCGTTTTAGATCAGCATTGGCCTGGCTTAAGTCCTGGGTACGAGATTTTACCCGTTCTTCTAAATCGGCCGACAGATGCCGGTAGCGTTCTTCGCTCTGGCGCAGGGCGTCTTCGGCTCGCTTGCGTTCAGTCACGTCGCTGGCCGTGCCGAACCATTCAATAATCTGACCCTGTTCATCCAGAATAGGAACCGCTCGTGAATAGGTCCAGCCAATACTGCCATCGACCTGCATAACCCGATGCTCCAGCTCAAATATTTGCTTAGTAGCAATTGCTTCTTCGATGGCCGTTTCTATCAGCTGCTGATCCTCAACAGGTATGTATTTGAGCAGCCAATCGCGACTTGGTTCCTGAGTGTCGGCCAGAAACGTTTTCCCTTCCAACTGGTTCATCTGCCGCCAGTCAGCACTCATGGTATAGACCACATCTGAACTAGCCGTCACAAAATGACGGAAGCGCGCTTCGCTAGCTTGTAATGCAGCTTCGGCCCGTTTCCGTTCAGTAATTTCATCAAATAGCACGGCAAACTGTTCATCGGCAAACCAGAAAGCGGTCAGGGCATACCACTGCTCGAAGGAGGCTACATAATCTTCCACCCGAATCGGCTGGCGGCTGTCAAGGACCTGTTGACACATCTCGAACCACTTGGTATCCAGTCCCGGTAGTATGTCCCAGGCCGTTTTCCCTACCGTTTGGTCCGGATTAAGACCCGTCAGTTTACCAAAAGCGGGATTCACCTGAAGAAACCGGTAATTAATCATTTTCCCAGCTGGATCACGGATGGCTTCACACACGGTATAGCCTTCCTGCATCGACTCAAAAAGAGCACGATAACTGGCCTCTGATTGACTCAGGATTTCCTGGGCCCGTTTAATGTCCGTAATATCACGGGTCGTGCCGGCTACGGCCTCTACCTCTCCCCTTTCATTAAAAACAGGGGTAAACACATAATCGTAAACCCGTTTCCCTAGTGTAGCGTGGGGAAATGACACCTCACCCCGAATGAGTTGTTTAGTAGCTACCACCTGGTCAATTTCCCGTTCGTGCATCAGAGCATGCCAGGGTTCATAGCCATTTTCCAGTAGGTCGTTTCCAATCGATTTTTCCCAGGTACTGCCCCACATATTCAGTAGGGCCTGATTAGCGTAGATAAATCGATAGTTTAGGTCAAACACATACATCAGGTCGGGGGTACTGCCAGCAATGGCTTCGTAAATACGTTGCTGCCGTTGAGCATCCTGACGGGCGGCAGCCTCCTGTTGCTCTGCCAATATCTGCTGCGTCACCTCCTGAGCTACACCAGCAAAGCGGTAAATCTCACCAGTACCAGAAAAATAGCTTCGTCCATAGAAGCGCACCCAGCGCAACTTGCCATCATCAGCGCCTACAGTGCGGTAGGTTTCGTCATACTTGCCATCCGACTGAGGGTTAATCGCCCACTGCACGGCCTGCTTAACCCGGCTAACATCATCGGGATGAATATATTGCATGGCCTGTTCATAAGGCAGATAGTTATCCTTGGCCAGTCCAAATAACGCCCGGCACCGATCATCCCAGAGAACCTGATTAGTAATGGGGTCCAACTCCCAAACACCCAAACCAGCGGCCTGAAGGGCAAAATCGATATCCAGTCGCTGCGCTAGTTTTTGGTTCGAATCAAAAGGCCGTTGATCGCCGGTCATAGTTGAATCAGGTAAAAGAAAGTAATATCCACGTAAAACAATATCTTAAAACTGGCCTTACCAGTACTTCAGTGAAATAAGTAAAGTACTAACCTAAATCTATACCAGTCGGTTTTACCTAGGAAAATTCAGAGGCAAAAGCGCAAAAGTATATAGTCTGTTTCGGATAGAAAGCTGAAGGATGCTATTGAATTATTGAGTGGTAAGTAGAAGTTTTGTAGTTGTAATATACATCCCCCTGATTTCATGCACACCCTATTACCTTTCCTGCTCGCCATGATTGCCGCCATCGTGTTGCTGAACATGTGTGCGACTAAACTAAAAGTTGCTTATCCGATTCTGCTGGTAGTGGCTGGGCTGCTGGTTAGTGTTATTCCGGGACTACCAAGACTTCGTATCAATCCCGACCTCATCTTTTTTATTTTCCTGCCACCACTCTTGTTCGAGGCTTCCTGGACAATCTCTTTCAAGGAGATGATAAAATGGTGGCGTATCATTGGCAGTTTCGCTTTTCTGGTCGTGCTTTTCACCGCATTATCGGTAGCAGTAGTGGCTAATCATTTCATTCCGGGGTTTACTATTGCCCTGGGTTTTTTACTGGGCGGAATCGTGTCGCCACCGGATGCAGTAAGTACCGGAGCCATTACCAAATTTGTAAAAATCCCCAAATCCACGTCGGCTATTCTGGAAGGAGAAAGCCTGCTTAACGATGCTTCCTCGCTTATAATTTTCCGTTTTGCATTAGTAGCGGTTGGAACTGGTCAGTTTATCTGGCAGCAGGCAGCACTGAGTTTTTTATGGATGGTATTGGGTGGAGCAGGCATTGGCTTACTGCTGGCCTGGATTTTTGTTCAGGGGCATAAACGTCTTCCGCTCGATGCGCAGTCACATATTGCCCTGACGCTGATTGAACCTTATTTTATGTATTGGGTGGCGGAGGAGATCCACTGCTCGGGCGTGCTGGCCATCGTAAGCGGTGGCTTATTTATGTCGAGTAAACGACTTGTTTTTCTGAATAGTGCCAGTCGTATTCAAAGCTTTAGCGTTTGGGAAAGTTTTGTATATATCCTGAATGGAATCGTCTTTCTGATCATCGGCCTGGAGCTTCCCGAAATTGTTGAAGGACTGCGCGCAGAAGGCGTTCCCTTACGTACAGCCATTGGCTATGGTGTAGTGGTGACAGGCGTATTAATTGCGGCTAGAATAATTAGTTCTTATGCCGCATTAGTGGCTACCCTTATCTTTCGTCCTAGCGTAGCACCCCGTTCTCGTAACGACAGAAGACGCTGGCTGATGCCCCTACTGCTAGGCTGGACAGGTATGCGAGGGGTCGTGTCGCTGGCAGCGGCTTTAGCCATACCCATCCGTTTAGAGAATGGCGCAGCATTTCCCCATAGGAATCTTATTCTGGTTATCACCTTTGTGGTAATCCTTCTTACACTCTTGGTCCAGGGGCTTACGCTTCCTGCTTTCATTACCCGGACGAAATTGTTTGACGGCTTAATCGACGACGCAACCGAAGAATTGACCCGACAGCAAATGAAGCATGGTTTGAAACAGCACGTCTACCAGTTTCTGAAGACTAAATACGAGGCTGAGCCGAATGGGTACGTCGGTATGGAGAAATTCCTAAAGCAATGGGAAGAGCGCGCCAAAGCCACCGACGATAGCTGGATGAATGTAAAGACGAAAGTAATTTTTGTAGAAGTGCTCGAAAGCCAACGGCAATACCTTACCGAACTAAACAAAGACCCGAAGATTGACGAGGAGATTATCCGTCAGCAGTTGTATCAGATTGATTTGGAAGAAGAACGATTAAAGATCATTTAACGCTAAATCAACCTGTTAACTACTCAAGCATAACTAGTTTAGAGTATTCGATAGGGGCTTATTTTTTGTCCTGCCGCACCGGCGGACCGGTCAGCAGGACAAAAAATAAGCTAATGTAGTTTCACGAACCTACTTATCTATTCCGTTCGTAAGGTTTTTATCGGATTTACCAGGGCGGCTTTCACGCTTTGGAAACCGACGGTCAGTAAGGCAACAAGGAACGTGATCAGAATGGCTAGGATAAAAATGCCCGCGCCAAGTTCAATCCGATACACAAAATTAGCCAGCCACTTATTCATGACCCACCACGCCAGCGGAGCTGCCAGCATAAACGCAACCAGCAGCAGTCGAGAAAACTCTTTCCCGAACAGCCAGAGAATGCCGGACGTACTCGCCCCTAATACCTTGCGTACGCCAATTTCTTTCTTTTTCTGAGCAGCCATAAACGATACCAATCCATACAGACCCAGGCAACCGACAAAAATCGCAATGCCAGCAAACGCCTGAATCAGTCGAAGAATCATAGTATCCAGTTTATAGAGTCGGTCAATATCCTCATCCAGAAAACGATACGTATAAATGGAAGACGGGTAAAGGGCCGTCCATGCTTTTTCAAAATGATCCAGGGTGGCTCCTAAATTAGCTGGGTTCACTTTTATTCCGCAACTGTTATACATCTCACGTCGGGTCGTCAGACATAGCGGCTCAATAGCGGTACGAAACGATTTAAAGTGGAAATCCTTCATAACTCCAACAATGGTTCCCAGTTTACCATTGATCGTTGCCGATTTACCGATGACATCCTGTAGAGAAGCTAATCCAAGGGATTTCACAGCGGTTTCGTTTAGTAAGTACTCCCGAACCGTATCTGACGGAACCAGGTTGCGACCAGCCAGAATGGGTATTTTGAACGTAGGAACGAACTGATCATCCCCGGTTTTATATGAAATGTTGAAGCTTTCATTTTTGGGACGTGAGTCAAAGCGAATTCCCGTACTTGCCAGGAATTCAGTGGCTGGAGGGCTATCAAAAAACGTCACGTTTTCAACGCCAGCCATTTCCGAAAGCTGCGCCCCCAACGTACTGATTTTCGACTTTTGATTGTCAGGTATTGGTAGAATGACGATGGCATCTTTCCGAAAACCCATATCGGCCTGTTGCGAATACCGTAACTGGTTGGTAACGATCAGCGTGCCGATGATAAGCAGTTGCGAGATAGCAAATTGCGCGACAACCAATCCTCTTCGCAGCGAAAATCCACCGACAGACTGTTGAGAAACCTTTCCCTTTAGCGCCAGCACGGGCTGAAAACGAGCCAGAATCAGACCGGGATAGGCACCCGAACAGAAAATCACAATCACCAGCAAGCCAAGCAGAAAGGCGAGTAAGTATGGATCCGTTAATGGATTGATGGCCAGTTCTATATCGAACCATTGATTGACAAACGGTACGGCCAGGTACGCTAACCCCAATGCAATCGTCATAGCTAATCCGGCGATGAAAGCCGTTTCGGTAATGAATTGCCAGAAAAGAGATCCCTGCATACTACCCAATGCTTTCCGAACGCCAATTTCCCTTGAGCGCCCAAGCGCCTGCGCCGTCGCCAGATTAATAAAATTCACACAAGCTGTAACGACCAGAAAAAAGCCGATCAGCGCAAACGTCCAGAGATTCTTTTTCTCGGTGTATCCCCGCAGTTTCGGATTATAATGAACGTCGGAGAGCGGCTGTAGCTTAAAGTGAAAAAGCTTCGCGTTCTCTTTGTCGTAGTACTTATCGGTAATGGCCGGAAGAATCTTTGAATCGACCATAGCTGCCGATACACCCGGTTTGAGCCGGATAAAGCATTGCATCTCTTTATTGAAACCCACCCACCAATCTTTTTCAACTAACCAGGGAGCGTGGTCCTGCAAATTGTCGTAGGGAAGATAGATTTCCGTATGAAAGTCTGTAGTAGCTGGGAGGTCCTGAAGAACACCTGTAATTCTGAATACCAGCGAGTTACCCAGCTTCAGAAGTTTGCCAATAGGGTCCTGGTTTCCAAAATACTTTTTGGCGATTCGATCCGTGACTAGGGCCGTATTGCGTTCCTGCAAAGCCGCTTGCGAACTACCTTCTACTAGTGGGAAATTGAAAATGCGTAGAAAGTCCGGATCAGCAAACGCAACCTCTTCCTCGAACTTTTTCTCCGGTGATACAGCAATTACCTGGCCTTTCAAAAATCCGATTCGCCCAACTACTTCTGCGACATCATATCCGCGCTTGAAAGCTTCTCCCATCGGGTTGGGTACGCCCGTACTATAGGTCACCTTTTCGGCATGAAGCTCTGTAGTAATGCGATAAATGCGATCCTGATCCGCATGGAACGTATCAAAACTCAGGTGGTATTTGACTAACGTAAAGATCAGAATAGCACAGGCAATACCCAGGCTTAGGCTTACTACATTAATCAGCGTGTAGGATTTGTGCCGATTCAGTTTTCGCAAAGCAATTTTAACATAATTCCGTAACATAGTCATTGGGTTTGGTGTTGAATAATCAGTATGTTTCTTATACAGGTGGGTTAATTGAGTCTGCTTACGCCAGAGCCGGGGATGCAGCAGCAACAGCATTTCCAGCACATAAAGCAGTCGGGCTTTGGTAGATCCGTACCGTTGAACTCGCATCTGAAATAGTTCATACAAATCCCCCAGGACCTCGTCGCGAATATGAGGAGCCGTAATTCGCGCCATCAGCCGCTCAGCCCAGCGTGGCGGTTCCAACTGTTGGGCCTGATGAATTTTGTTTTTCCGATTCATGTCAGGTGATCAAAAGCGGTTTTCGGAATACCATCCCACAACTCATTTCGGATGCGTCGCGCTTCCCGTAGGGCCTGTTCACCCGCCAGGGTAATCGTAAACAAGCGTTTGCTTCGCCCGCCCCGTTCAGCGATCGGCTCGCTAAAGCGGGAATGAACCAACCCTTTTTCTTCTAACCGTTGCAGGGTCCGATGCACTACGCCTAAGCTCATAGGCCGTTCCAGACGGTTACTAAGCTCCTCCAAAATGGCTACGCCATAGGCATCATCGTAGAGTAGCGCGATCGTCAGCAGAACAATTTCTTCGAACTCGCCCAGTTGGGTGCCTTTCATACGCTGAAACTATCTTTCCCTTTTGCATAGCAAATCAAAGGCCAACAGTCTTTTTACGCCTTAAATGCATTAAAACGCACATCTAAAGCTTATTACTGGATTAGTATCGTCCGAAAACGGACGGAAAATTGTCCAGATCTGGACGGCCGTTCGTGGTCATTTACCTTGTCTTGTTATTCGGATTTTGAACTTAATTTGCGCATCGTTATCTAGCTGGAAGCTGACCTACGAACTCCCTATTCCCGATAAAACAAGATGAAATCAATGGTACTCCGTATTGCCCTAACCGGGTTAATTCTGTGCGGAATTCATGTCCTGCAAGCGCAGAATATCTCGCTAATAATCACGAAACGATATTTGAACTTCCCTGTGGCACAGGCTCAGAGCAGAGGCACCATGCAGTTCAGGATTAAGGACAAACCTGAACGTACTTTCAAGATTCGATTGGCCACTGATAAACCCGATTATTGGGTGTTCTGTGATGTGTCGGCCCTACAAGGCAAAACCATTACCATTCAATATGATGGCTCACCGGCGGGATTGAGCAAAATTTACCAAGACGATAAAATTGCCGGTCAGGATTCGCTTTATTCAGAGAAAAACCGTCCGCAATACCACTTCTCTACCCGTCGGGGCTGGATCAACGACCCCAATGGAATGATCTTCTACGAGGGCGAGTATCACCTTTTTTATCAACATAATCCCTACGAACGGGAGTGGGAAAATATGTCCTGGGGCCATGCCGTCAGCCAGGATATGGTTCACTGGGATGAATTACCAACTGCGCTGTTGCCTGATAGCATGGGAACCATGTTTTCCGGATCAACCGTGATTGATTATGAAAATACGGCTGGCTTTAACAAAGGAACGACCCCGGCAATGGTCGCTTTTTTTACTGTCGACAATCCGGAAAAAGAAGTTCAGTGTATGGCCTATAGTTTGGATAAAGGCCGTACCTGGACAAAGTATGCCAAAAATCCGCTTATTGATTCAAAGGCAAAATGGAATAGCAAGGATACCCGTGACCCGCGTGTGTTCTGGTATAAGCCCAGCCGCCACTGGGTAATGGTTCTCAACGAGCGAGACGGGCATTCGATCTATACGTCAAAAAATATGCGGGAATGGACATATCAGAGTCACCTAACCGGTTTCTGGGAATGCCCTGACTTATTCGAACTGCCGATTGATGGTGACAAGACCAAGACGAAATGGGTCATGTATGGCGCTTCTACTACGTATATGATCGGCAGCTTCGACGGGAAAACCTTCACCCCCGAATCAGGTAAACACTATTATACGACTGGGAGCATTTATGCCGCACAAACCTTTGCCAATATGCCCGAAAGCGATACCCGACGCATTCAAATTGGCTGGGGCCGAATTGCGCAACCCGGAATGCCCTTTAACAACCAGATGCTTCTGCCCACCGAATTGCAGCTTCGCACCACTAAAAACGGGCCGCGCTTAATCAGCCTGCCGGTCAAAGAAACAGAGCAGTTGTTCACTCCCGTTCAGCAGTGGTCTTCGCTAAGCATGGCAGAAGCCAACGAGAAATTGAAATCAGTTAATCAGCTAGATCGATTCAGGGTAAAGACAACCCTTAAGCTGTCGCACGCTACCAGCGCGGGTCTCTCGCTGATGGGTCAGCGAATCCTCAATTACGATCTGAACAGCAATATGTTAAATGGTGTCTTCTACTCGCCTGAAAACATGACCAGCATGGAAATTACGGCTGATATTTACGTTGACCGAACTTCCATTGAAGTGTTCGTCGATGGCGGAGCGTATTCCTATTCACTGGAAAGAAAACCTGTTTCGGGCAAGGACGAAGGACTTCAATTCTGGGGTAACCGCATTGACGTCAAAGAGCTTAATCTGTACTCTGCTAAGTCAATCTGGAAATAAGATTTCTTCCCAAAAAGCAAACAGCGGTAATAATTAGAGTCGGTTGAAATAGTGCGGGCGGGTTCTCAAACCCGCCCGCACTTGCGTTTATACGTCCAGAGCAACAAAAAAATCTCTTATTATTTCTTTGCTTATTTTTCGTTTTTTCTTTCTTTTGTTTTCGATTTAAGAATATCCGCATAATTGATTACTCAAATTATAAGACTATAGCCATTTTTAGGGCTTTAAAACCATTAATCACTCTTTATCTCCATCAGTTTTAGTAAAAAATAGAAAGAAATCGAAATAGAATAGGCTATGCTGCCAAACCAACGACGGGATAAAATTCTCGAACTACTTAAAGAAGATGGGTCGGCAAAAGTGGTCGAACTGGCAAAACTGTTTAAAGTAACCGAGGTCACGATCCGTCAGGATCTGGATAAACTTGAAAAAGATGGGCTGGTCGTGAAGGAACACGGCGGGGCTTATCTAAAAAATATAGAAGATCAGGTTCGCACATTTTCGCTTGGCAATCAGGAGAACATGGTTCAGAAAGAGCTGATTGCTAGAAAGTGCCTGGAGTTCATCGAATTAGGCGACACTATTATTCTCGATTCGGGCTCGACAACCACAGAGATCGCTAAAAAACTGCGGGGCTACAAAAACCTAACCGTGATTACCAACGCGTTGAATATTGCGTTCATTTTAGGCGCCGAACCAGGTATTGAGGTTATTATGACCGGCGGAGAATTTAAGCCCCCTACCCTATCGCTGACGGGGCAGAAAGCCGCCGATTTCTTCAAAGGACTTAATGTCCAGAAGTTGTTTCTAGCAACGGCAGGGATTTCACTCAAGTCGGGGCTTACCTATCCAAGTATCAGTGACCTGGTAGTAAAAAAAGCGATGATCGACGCGGCTGACATAACGTACCTGGTAGCTGATTCGAGCAAAATTGGCCGAAGTGCACTGGCCAGTCTGGGAGCCCTATCCCTAATTGATTATATCATTACTGATCCTGGTATTGAAGAAAAGCATAAGCAGGTTTTTCACGACAACGAGATTGAACTCATTATAGCTAACTAATTACCTATGACCCCGAAACCGAAAGGCCCTATTACATTAGGCGTTATTATTGGAAACCGCGATTTTTTCCCCGACAAACTAGTTGGTGAATGCCGAACGGATCTGCTTGACGCCTTTCAGAAAGCCGGTATTAATCCGATTATGCTTCCCGAATCGGCCACGAAACTTGGTGGGGTCGAGACCTTTCAGGAAGCCCAAAAATGTGCTGAATTGTTTCGCCGACATGCCAACGAAATTATGGGCGTTCTGGTTGTACTGCCCAATTTCGGCGACGAAAAGGGTATTGCCGAAACGTTAAAACTAGCTCGGTTGGACGTACCGGTGCTGGTGCAGGCTTACCCCGATGACTTAAATCGGCTTGACGTGGCGCGTCGGCGGGATGCCTGGTGTGGAAAAATCTCGGCCTGCAATAACCTGTATCAATTTGGCATCAAATACTCGCTGACAACCAAACACGTAGTACATCCCTCCGACCCTAGCTTTGAAGCTGATCTAAAGAATTTCATAGCCGTTTGCCGGGTTGTGAAAGGCTTACGAAACGTCCGGATCGGGGCTGTTGGCGCACGCCCGGGAGCATTTAATACAGTACGTTACAGTGAGAAAATTCTGCAACGAAATGGAATTTCGGTCGTCACCATCGACCTGTCGCACATTCTGGGTTTTGCCAATAAGCTAACGAAGGACGATCAATCGGTTAAAGATCGGCTGGAAGCGATTAAAGCCTACACTCCTACCGGTCGCACACCGGATGACAAACTCGTCCAAATCGCCAAGCTGGATGTCGTGTTGAATGATTTTATGCAGGAACACGCGCTCGACGCTACGGCCATTCAATGCTGGACCTCGCTTCAGCAAAATTACGGCTGTAACGTCTGCACGAGTATGAGCATCATGAGCGAGAATATGCTGCCAAGCGCCTGCGAAGTGGACGTAACGGGAACGCTCAGCATGTATGCTATGCAGTTGGCTTCGGGCTCACCGAGTGCACTCGTCGATTGGAACAACAACTACGCCGACGACGAAAACAAGTGCGTACTCTTCCACTGCGGCAACTGGGCCAAGTCATTTTTGCCTGATATTGAGATCAGTACAGCTCCAATTCTGGGGACCACCGTTGGCGAAGAAAATACGTATGGAGCTCTAGCCGGACGTACACCTGCTAATCCACTCACCTTTGGCCGTATCAGCACCGACGACCCAAAAGGCGTTATGAAAGCCTACATTGGTGAGGGCATGTTAACCGACGATCCACTCAATACCTTCGGCAACCGAGCTGTGGCTCAGATTAATAACCTGCAAGGGTTAATGCAGTACGTTTGCCGGAATGGATTCGAGCACCACGTCGTGATGAATGCATCTAAAACGGCCGGTATCCTAAAAGAGGCCATGGAAAACTACATGGGCTGGGAAGTGTATACGCATTAATTATAATAGAACGCAGATCCTTATGGCGATATATGATTTACAGCATCTTAATCAATCATAATCATCATAATGATCTGCGTTCTATAAGCAAAATTACAGATGAGAGCACTTTTCGTTTTATGTTTCCTGATATCGGGACTGGCGCAGGCTCAGCAAAAGGAAGTCCGGTTGTATGATGGGCCGGCACCGGGTTCCGAAGGTTGGAACTGGGAAGAGAAAAAGAATAATAAGAATTCGATTAAGCTGATGACGGTATTTAACGTCGTCAACCCTACGCTTACCGTGTTTCCGGCGGACCCAGCCGTTGCCAACGGTACGTCTATTATTATCTGTCCAGGTGGAGGTTTTCACTTTCTGTCCATTGATAATGAGGGGAATGATGCCGCAAAATGGCTGGCAAAAAAAGGCGTTACTGCGTTTGTGCTGAAATACCGTACGGCTCACATCAATACCGACGATCCGTTTGCCGACATGATGGCGGGCATAAACGGTCCACGTAAAGCCGAATGGGATGCCGAGAACAAAGCGACTATTCCCCTAGTGATTGCCGACGGTAAAGCGGCCATTGCCTACGTTCGCAAGCACGCGGCTGGCTACGGAATCGCTCCCGACAAAATTGGCATTCTGGGCTTTTCAGCAGGTGGTACGGTAACAGCTTCGTCTGCCTTTAACTATACTCCAGATAACCGACCCAATTTTGTCGCACCGATTTACGCCTATATGCCGCCGGCGTTGCAAGGTACAGTCGCGACGGATGCACCACCTATGTTTATCGTCTGTGCTTCCGACGACCAGCTGAATCTGGCCCCGCATAGCGTGGATTTATACAGTAAATGGCTGGCGGCTAAAAAACCTGTTGAGCTTCACATGTATGCCAAAGGTGGCCACGGGTTCGGCATGGAAAAACATAACGTACCCACCGACACCTGGATTGAGCGATTTGCGGACTGGCTAACGCTTCAGGGATTTATAAAACCAAAGCAATAAACGGGTCAAGAAGATGAAAAACAACGAAACCCTTGTTTGGTCGATTAGCCTGATTCTTCTCACGTTAACCACTCTTTCCTGGGCGCAGCAACCTTCTGTTAAGCAGGCACGCCCACGCATTGTGATTACGGCCGATCCGGAACTTGATGACAATAATTCACTGATTCGGTTTCTCCTCTACAGTAGCGACCTGGACATTGAAGGACTCATCTATGCCAGTAGTCAATTTCACTGGACTGGCGATGGAAAGGGAACAAAGTGGTTTGTTCCGGGACGAGAATATAACCGGTTTGGCTTAAACCTGTGTCCTTGTGAGTCATGGCGGTGGGCGAAAGATGAACACTTCATCCACGATGCCGTCGAAGCGTACACCAAAGTGTACCCGAATCTGAAAGTACATAACCCAAATTATCCACTTCCGGCAGAGCTCAAGTCAAAAATCCGCTATGGTAATATTGAATTCGACGGTGATATTTCTAAAGATTCACCAGGTTCGGAGCTGATTAAATCGCTGATTCTGGACGATAAACCGGGGCAACTCTTTATTACTGCCTGGGGAGGAGCCAGTACGATTGCCCGAGCGCTCAAATCCATCCAGAATCAATATGAATACACTACACAATGGGAAGCCATTAAGAAGAAAATAGCACGAAAAGTAGTCCTGCTGCCTTCTGGCGATCAGGATGATACATATGCAACCTACATCAAACCCAATTGGCCGGAAATTGAATACCGACAATTTAGAGCTGGTCCCAATTATGGGTATGGTGCGCAGTTGAACGCTAAGCCTGATAATGCCCCTTATGTAACCGCATCCTGGATGAAGGAAAACGTATCGGATCGTGGCCCCTTAGGCTCAATTTACCGAGTTTGGGGGGATGGGAAACAGATGGTGATAGGTGACATTATGGATTATTTCGGCATACCCGGCAAGACCACTGAGGAGCTAAAGAAAATGGGATATGTGGTGTGGATGCCGGTGCAAGCGAAAGGTTCCTGGCTAGGCGAAGGCGATAACCATACGTTTATGAATATGCTGGGAAATGGCTTGCGAGCATACGAATCAAGCAGTTATGGCGGCTGGGGTGGCCGTGGAATCGGCGGCAAAGAAACAGTAGGTTTCTCGTTCGGGGTATCACAGGATACAAGTGCCAACGCTATGGCGGCCTCGCTCAGCACCGTAAACAGCAGAAGTAGGGAATCATCGGATTATCCTAATTTCTTTCCACAAGCTCAGCGTGATTTTGCGGCCCGTCTGAAATGGTCGATAACGCCTAAATACACCGACGCCAACCATGAACCGGTTGTACGAATTGAAGGGCCGTTAACGGTAATGGCTTCTGCCGGTGATAAAGTTCGATTAAATGGAGCGGTTTCTGACCCGGATAAAAATGCAGTTTCTATTAACTGGTGGCAGTTCCAGGTAGGCAGTTATCCCGGTCAAGTGGTTATCTCAAATCCAACTTCGGCGCAGGCTGAAGTGCAGATTCCTAAAGATGCCGTGGGCGGCCAAACGATTCACCTCATTCTGGAAGCAACAGATAATGGAACACCAGCGCTCACTACGTACCAGCGGATGATTATTACGGTACGAACTAAATGATTGTTACACCGGACTTTTCACTCAACAAAGCCCGATTGGTCTTCAAAAGCCTGACCTGGAATCAAGCATACCAGTTATGAACATCAATGAATTAGCACAGAAATCGGTGCAGTATCGCCGGAATATCCTCAAATACATTGTTGGAGCCAACGCCGGGCATACGGGCGGGAGTTTATCCTGCATCGACATTCTGAACGTATTATACAACAATGTATTGAACGTCAGTCCGGAAACGTTCGGTTCGCCCACCCGCGACCGCTATATACAGAGCAAAGGTCACACCGTCGAAGCTCTTTACGTCGTACTGGCCGATAAAGGTTTTTTTCCAGAATCAGATCTGGAAACGCTGTGTAAATATGGTTCGCATTACATCGGACATCCGACCCGCAAAGTAGCCGGCGTCGAACAGAATACGGGCTCGCTGGGGCACGGACTTTCGCTCAGTGTCGGAACGGCGCTATCAGCCAAATTAGACGATCTGACGTATCGCGTTTTTACGTTACTGGGCGACGGTGAACTGCCCGAAGGCTCTAACTGGGAAGCGGCTTTGCTGGCATCGCACTACAAGCTTGATAACCTCTGCACCATCGTCGATAAAAACGGGTTGCAAATCGCTGGCCCAACCACCGAAGTGTGCAACACCGACCCACTCGATCAGAAGTTCGAAGCCTTTGGTTGGGCGGTTCGGCATATCGATGGTCATGATTTTCAGGCCCTAACCGAAGCTTTTGATGCGCTCCCGTTCGAGCCGGGAAAACCGAGTTTGATCATCGCACATACGGTAAAAGGCAAAGGCGTCAGCTTCATGGAAAATCAGGTTAAGTGGCACCATGGCGTACCTAATGCAGAACAATACCAACAGGCGCTGGCTGAATTAACCACCGAATTGGTAGAAACATTATGATACGAAACGTCTTATGCAGTCGTCCAGGCTACTGGCTGGGATTGCTGCTCTGCCTGATAACCTCGTTCGGTGCGGTCGCGCAGTCGAAAGGGCTGGCCAGTGTGGAACCCCGCATGCGCGTGATTGTGGACAACGATTTCAGCGGTGACCCCGATGGGCTGTTTCAGTTGGTGCATCTGCTGATGTCTCCTTCAGTAGAAATTCGGGCGCTTATCGGATCGCACCTGCGCGTGGGTGATGGCTTCGATCGCTCCATCACCCAGGCTGACAATGCCGCTAAGAAAGCGCGGGAAGTCTTACAGTTGATGAACGTAACCAGGAATATTCCGGTCTTTGCGGGATCGAATACGGCGATGGTTAATGACAGTACGCCCGTTAAAAACGAAGCCGTTAACTTCATTATCCAGGAAGCGTTACGCACCGATACGAAACAGCCTCTTTACGTAGTATGCGGAGCCGGACTTACGGAGATTGCGTCGGCCGTGCTGACCAATCCCCAAATCGCTGACAAACTAACGCTCATCTGGATTGGTGGCGCTGAATATAGTGAGCTTGCCCTACCTCCACCAGGTTATACGGAAGTTGAATACAACCTGAATATCGATCAGGCGGCTGCCCGGGCCGTTTTCAATCGGTCGGCACTACCGCTGTGGCAAGTACCGCGCGACGTGTACCGGCAGTGTCTGTTATCATATGCCCAGTTGCTAACGAAGGTAAAGCCGCGCGGAAAAACCGGTGCTTACCTCAGCGAAACGCTGGAAACCCTGATGGTCCGCATCCAGCGTTTCCTCAATATTGGAGAAACCTACATATTGGGCGATAGTCCGCTTGTATTGCTTACGGCGTTGCAATCCTCTTTCGAGGCCGACCCCTCATCAAGTCAATATGTGGTGCGGCAGGCACCCCGTATTAACCAGGCTGGGACATACGCCCATAACCACAAGGGAAGGCCAATCCGAGTCTATACACGCCTGGATACCAACCTGATGTTTGCCGATTTTTTTGCTAAACTGGAATTGATGAATCCATAATACATATGGGAGAGTTAACCGCTGTTTTACCAAATTCAACTGTCCAGCCCGACGGGGCCCGAGCTAATCTGGATGTTTTTTCGGCTACCCTTCAGACCCTCGCCGAGGCAGATCGTAATCTATTGGTCGTCACCAGCGATTCGCGGGGATCGGGGAAACTAGTGCCTTTCGCGCAGAAATATCCGAAGCAGCTTATCGAAATTGGGATCGCCGAACAAAATCTCGTGGGGGTATCCGCTGGACTGGCCTCCACAGGTAAGAATGTGTTTGCAGTATCGCCCGCCTGTTTTCTAACGGCTCGATCATTTGAGCAAATCAAGACAGACGTGTGCTATTCGAACAATCCGGTTCGCCTGGTTGGTATCAGTGCGGGCGTCAGTTACGGGGCTTTAGGTTCTACGCACCACAGCCTACACGATTTTGCTGCGCTACGTGCCGTCAATAACCTGACAATTGTAGTTCCTGCCGACAATTTTGAGACGGAGCAAGCCATCCGGCTGGCCGCTCAATCGGTAACTCCTGTCTATCTGCGGTTTGGCAAAAAACCAATGCCGCTTTTATCCGAAGAAAACCAGGAGTTTGCTTTCGGGAAAGGGCGTATTATCCAGAAAGGTGACGATGTAGTGCTGATCGGAACGGGTGAGACTGTTTACCCCGCACTTCAGGCTGCACGGCAACTGAAAACGATGCACAGTATCCACGCGACGGTAATTAGTATGCATACGATCAAGCCCTTGGATTACGAACTTCTGGCGAACGTAGCCGCTAAAGGTTGCCCAATTCTGACCGTTGAAGAACATAGTGTGTTTGGTGGTTTGGGCGAAGCCTGTGCCTCGTTCCTGATGATGAACGGCTTTCGGAACCGCTTCAAGATTATAGGCATACCAGATGAATACACTGTAACCGGTTCACAAGTCGAGATCATGAATCACTACGGATTATCCGAAAATGGCATTGCCAACGAAGCACTTGCCCTGATCGATAGATGATCTTGCCCGAAAACCCTTTCCTCTCTATGAAATCTTTACTGATCCTAACCATAATGCTCCTTTTATTGCTTTCCGCGATACAGAGCCAAGCGCAGCAGTCACCTCAAAAACTGCGGGTGTTGGTGCTTACCGATATTGAAAACGAACCCGACGATGCCCAATCACTAGTACGTTTCCTGACGTACGTGAATCAGTGGGACGTAGAAGGGTTGGTTGCCACTACGTCTGTTCATCAACGTAATCGGGTTGCTGCCGAGCGAATTCGGCGGATTGTCGAAGCCTATGGTAAAGTGCGTAACAACCTGCTCCTGCACGAAAAAGGCTATCCTGAAACCGCTTATTTGCTAAGTGTGATTAAGCCTGCCATCCCGAAATACGGTATGGACGCCGTGGGGCCAGGCAACGATTCAGAAGGCTCAGAACACATCATTTCTGTGGTTGATAAGCAGGATAATCGCCCGGTTTGGATTCCGGTTTGGGGCGGAGCCAATTGTCTGGCGCAAGCGCTCTGGAAAGTACGGCAAACCCGCACGCCCGAAGAAGTTGATAAGTTTGTCGCAAAGCTTCGGGTTTATACCATTTCCGATCAGGATGATTCGGGGCCTTGGCTTCGCAAAACATTCCCAAACCTGTTTTACATCGTCAGCCCTGGTTTTCATTCCCTTGGCGGCTATGAAGCCTCTACCTGGCGGGGTATTAGTGGCGATGTATTTCCCTATGCACCGGGTTTCGCTGGTCCCGATTCCAACATTGTGAACAACGCCTGGTTAGATGCCAACATTCGCAAAAATCACGGCCCGCTGGGTGCTGAACATCCCCATACGGACTTTATCATGGAAGGCGACACCCCCAGCTTTTTTAATCTGATTAACAATGGCTTAAGCGATCCTGAACATCCTAATTATGGTAGCTGGGGCGGGCGATACGAACTCTACACCCCCCGAACACGCAAGTGGTTTCTCGAACCCGAAACCCGCCCAATCTGGACTGATGCGGAAGATCAGGTAAAGGGTATCGATGGCGGCTGGTACGCGAGTAATAAAGCGACCATATGGCGGTGGCGACAAGCGTATCAGAACGATTTTGCCGCCCGTATCGACTGGACCGTTAAGCCTTATAAAGAAGCCAATCACCCTCCCGTTGCCAAGCTGGGTCATGCGAACGAGCTAAAGACTAAAAGTGGGGAAACTGTTACGCTCAGCGCTGAAGGCTCAACCGACCCGGATGGGAACGACCTAGCCTACGAATGGATCTATTATCCGGAAGTAGGAACCTACTCTGGCTCTCGTTTACCCAAGGTCAGCAACAGCGGGCAAAAAGTTGCTTCGTTAACGGCGCCGAAAGTCACAAAGCCCGAAACGATGCATTTCATTCTGGCTGTAACGGATAAAGGCGTACCAGCGCTGACTCGGTACCAGCGAGTGATATTGACGGTAATGCCGTAACCTGATAGAACGCTGATTTTTATGATCTGTGTAAATCATAACGATCATAAAAATCAGCGTTCTATAATTCCTAAACTCATTATGAAACGACGCTATTTCTGGATAATAACTCTTCTGTTCCTGGCCGGGAGTTGCACAAAAAAGACCGATACAGGCCAGCCCAAAAAGGTAGCGGTGATTGTTTCGACGCTAAACAATCCGTGGTTTGTGGTGCTGGCTGAATCCGCAGCCGCCGAAGCGAAGTCACTTGGTTATGAGGCCAAAGTGTTTGATTCCCAAAATAATCCATCACTGGAAGCTGACCATTTCGAAAATGCTATTGTATCGGGATTTAACGCGATTTTGCTTAATCCGACGGATTCAGATGGCTCCATCGTGAATGTGCAGAAAGCCAAAGACGCAGGCGTTCCGGTATTCTGTATGGACCGGGAAGTTAACTCGTCCAATGTAGCAACTTCGCAGATTTTATCCGATAATTATTCGGGCTGCGTCGCCATTGGTGAATACTTTGTGAAGGGATTAAACAAGAAAGGGTCCTACGTTGAAATCCTCGGTATGGTAGGCGATAACAATACATGGAATCGCTCGAAAGGCTTTCATAGCGTAGTAGATCGGTATCCGGGCCTGAAAATGGTAGCGCAGCAAAGCGCCGATTTCGATCGAAACAAAGCGATGGATGTATTAGAATCCATCTTACAGGCTCATCCCGAAATTAATGCGGTGTTTTGCGGTAATGATGCCATGGCGATGGGTGCTTATCAGGCGCTGGTAGCGGCTGGAAAGTCAAAGGAAGTAGGAGTCTACGGATTCGACGGGGCCGACGACGTAATGAACTCTATCCGCGACCGAAAAATTAAAGCGACGGGTCTGCAATCGCCCCAGACGATGGCCAAAACAGCCGCTCAATTTGCAGATGCATATTTCAAAGGCAAACGCGATTTCGCCCAACGGATTCCGGTTGCTGTTGAGCTGGTTACGCAGAAAACAATCACCGACTACGAAACGACTACTAAGCCATGAACGCTACTATCGCTCGTCGGAAGACCCGTACCAGCCCCTGGAAATACGTAGTAGGCGCTGTCATAATCCTGCTCATAGCGTATAACTCGGTCTATATCAAAAAGCTGGACGAGGTTAAGGCGGCTGGTACTACCGGAGCCGGAAAATTTGATGCTGCTCCTTACGCGCAAACCTTCTGGACAACTAAACTGATTCCCTCATTGCCTAATGCCGCTACAGATTTAACAGCACTCCTATCGCTGCTGAAAACGGATAAAGAGAAGGCATTTACTACATATTCGCAGGCACTGGGCATTGGCAATATTCGCTATTTTCTGGTCAAAGGAGAGGGCACCGTAACTGCCGTTAATGATAATGAGATAACGTTATCGTTAACCTCCGGCGAAACGGTGCAGCTGGCAACCGAATATATTTTTGGTAATGCCGCCCGTGATGCATCTGGGCTAATCAAGATTACAGAGTTCGATAATACAACCGATCTGAATAACGTCTCGGCAGCCATCAATGACATTATCCGAAAAGACGTAATACCACCCTTGAAAGCAGTTGCGAAACCCGGCAAAAAACTACTGTTTACAGGAGCCATTGAATTGAATCGAGCGCATTTGCACCTGGATGATCTGACGATTATTCCGATTTTGGTTGAATAAAACTCTAGTACGTTTTGTCATTCCGACGCAGGAGGAATCTTAATGGTTCCTAACACTCAGGTAAGGATAACTTAAGATTCCTCCTGCGTCGGAATGACAAAAAAATCCTGCAACTCAATGCTAACCGCAGATAACATAACCAAACGATTTTCGGGCGTAACAGCGCTGGACAACGTCTGTCTGGAGTTTCAGGCGGGTAAAGTCACGGCGGTTATCGGCGAAAACGGGGCCGGTAAATCGACACTGATGAAGATTCTGTCGGGGGTATACCCTGATTACGAAGGACAGATTCAGTTCAAAGGCGAACCTGTTCGGTTTAGTTCGATACGTGACGCGCAGGATTGCGGTATTGCTATCATTCATCAGGAACTGAATCTGATTCCTTACCTCAGCATTACCGAGAATATTTTTCTGGGTCGTGAACTGGCAACCCGCTGGGGGACACTCGATAAACGCAGGATGCGCGAACGAACGCAGGCGCTGTTAGCTGATCTAAAGCTTGATCTCGTTCCTGATACGTTGGTCGCTGATTTGAAAGTGGGTCAGCAGCAGGTAGTTGAAATCGCAAAATCGCTGCTTGAAGAATCGGAAGTAATTATCATGGATGAACCGACATCGGCCATCAGTGAGAGCGAAGTGGCGGTGCTGTTTCGCATTATCAACGACTTAAGGCAACAGGGCAAGGCTATCGTTTATATTTCGCATAAGCTGGATGAATTGTTCACAATTGCTGACCGCTATGTAGTGCTTCGCGACGGAAAATCGATTGAATCAGGTGATATGCAGGGCATCGATCACGATACGTTGATTCGAAAAATGGTAGGCCGGGAAATAGCCAATGTTCGTCGTCAGGCCGATAATCGGGAATATAATCCATTGCTATTAGTAGAGAATCTGTGCCTGAAACACCCGGTCCGTATGCAGGACAACCAATTGAAAAACATTACGTTCCGTGTGGGCCGGGGAGAAATTGTGGGACTGTTTGGGTTGATGGGTGCCGGACGTACCGAACTGCTGGAAACGCTTTTTGGCCTGCATCCGAAACGTGGCAGTGGCACCGTTCAACTTGATAACGATGAGATTACTCTAAAATCACCCAGCCATGCGATAGACGCAGGTTTAGCACTGGTTCCCGAAGATCGTAAACGTGACGGGCTGGTGCTGGATCTTGACGTACAGACCAACATCAGCCTGGCATCGCTGGAAACTATTGAACAGGGGGGTTTATTGAGTACGAAGAAGGAAATCTCTCTGGCCAGAAAATACATCGCGGATTTACGAATCAAAACATCGTCGGAAGGCCAGGCGGCTAAAAACCTGAGCGGGGGTAATCAGCAGAAAATCGTACTGTCTAAATGGTTAGCGACTCATCCCAAATTGCTGATGCTGGACGAGCCCACACGCGGCATTGATATCAATGCTAAAGCCGAAATCTACAAGCTTATCGGGCAACTTGCGGGCGAAGGCATGGGTATTCTGGTTGTCTCGTCAGAAATTCCGGAACTCTTGGCAATTTCCGACCGGATTCTGGTCATGTGTGAAGGTATGTTGACCGCCGAAATGACCATAGAAAACGCATCCGAAGATTCGATTCTCAAAGCTGCTATTCCCAAAACCATTTAAACTATTTATGGAGGCACAGTTGCAAACGTACCGCCCTTTTCTAGCGAAATTTCAGTCCCTGATTGCGCTGTTTATATTATGCCTGGGCATTAGTTTGATGTCGGATAAATTTCTGACGGTGGCTAATTTCTGGAACGTACTGCGTCAGATTTCGGTCAATGTCTGCATCTCTACGGGTATGACACTTGTTGTGTTAACGGCGGGAATCGATTTGTCAGTTGGGTCCGTACTGGCGTTGTCGGGAGCAATTACGGCAGGGTTGCTACGTCATGGAATCTCTATACCGGGCGCCAATTTGTTTATCGGATTTACGTTGTTGGGAGCGATGGTGGCTGGTTTACTGACCGGCTCGGGGATGGGTTGGTTCAACGGCTGGGCTATTACCCGCTTCAAGTTACCGCCCTTTGTCGCTACGTTAGCGATGCTCACCATCGCGCGTGGATTAACCATGCTTTGGACGGGTGGATTCCCGATTACAGGTCTGGGCGATTCATTTACTTATCTGGGAACAGGTTGGTTCATAGGCATTCCTGTGCCAGTCTGGGTGTCGGGGCTGATTGTTGCCATTGCTACATTGGTCATCAACAAAACCCGACTGGGGCGATACATCTATGCCATCGGTGGCAGCGAAAGCGCGGCCCGGCTATCGGGTGTTAACATCAATTGGGTTAAAATGGTAGTCTACACCCTGGCCGGAGCGCTGGCCGCTGTAGGGGGACTGTTGGTAACCTCCCGGCTCGATTCGGCGCAACCCAACGCAGGTGTCAGCTACGAACTCGATTCTATTGCGGCCGTTGTAATTGGCGGCACATCACTATCGGGCGGCCGGGGCAGTATTTTGGGAACGGTGCAGGGGGCTATTATTATCGGTGTACTGAATAACGGGTTGGTACTACTCAACGTATCGCCGTTCTGGCAACAGGTAGTCAAAGGCATTGTCATCCTAATTGCCGTAATCATTGATCAAAAAAGTTCCAAACGCGAATAGAACCGCACCGACGGCCCGGACAGATTCTTATGACTCTTATGGTAAGTCATGATTACTCTTAACAATCATAATAATCTGTCCGGCCGCCGGTGCGGTTACATCATTTCAAACAATCATGATATTAGCCATTGACCAGGGTACCAGCAGCACGAAGTCGCTTATTTTTGATGCGAACGGTCAGGTCGTTGCGCGGGCTTCCGAGCCGCTGAAAACGCATTATTATGGGGATGGCTATGTAGAACAGGACCCCGAAGAAATCTATCGGAACGTACTGACTTCAATTGGCAAATGCATTGGCGTCTTCGCAGCTTCGGGAGGTAATCCGCATGAGATTACAGTGGCAGGTATCTCGAACCAACGCGAAACATTTGTTATCTGGGATAAATCGGGGCAGCCGCTCTATAATGCGATTGTCTGGCAGTGTAAACGATCCGTTACTATCTGCGAACGGCTTAAAGCGCAAGGTTTAGAATCGACCGTTCGGACAAAAACCGGACTTTTCATTGATCCCTATTTCTCGGGAACGAAACTAATCTGGCTGGCAGAGAACGTCGAGTCAGTTCGGCACGCGATTCAGGCAGGTAAAGCGTATTTTGGTACCGTCGATACATGGCTACTTTACCGGCTGACCAACGGAACGTGTTATTTTACGGACTACACCAATGCGTCCCGCACGCTGTTTTTCAACCTGCAAACCTTAAGCTGGGATGCTGAATTACTGGATTTATTCGGCTTAAACGGGATTAATCTACCGGAAACAAAACCGTCATCAGCTTTTTTCGGGGAGTCAAATTTCAACGGACTTTTCGATCATTCGTTGCAACTCACAGCCATGATCGGGGACTCGCATGCGGCCGCCTTTGGCGAAGGCTGTTTTGCTCCCGGCACGGCTAAGGCTACATTAGGTACAGGCTGTTCCATTATGATGAACACCGGACAGACGCTCGTCGAATCTCAGCACGGTATGGTTTCAACAATCTGCTGGAGTACCGAAGAGCGTCCGGGCCAACGGTTGGTTGATTATGCCTTAGAGGGTGTTATCGTCACCTGTGGCGCTACTATCGAGTGGCTAAAAAATAACCTGGGCCTATTTGCCGATAGCCGGGAAACTGAAGCAATGGCAACCGCTCTTGCCGACAACGGTGGCGTGTATATTATCCCTGCCTTTAGCGGTTTGGGGGCTCCCTACTGGCAGATGTCCCGCAAAGCGTCTATTGCTGGCCTAACGTTCGGTACCACTAAAAACCATCTGGTACGAGCGGCTCTGGAATCCATTCCTTATCAGATAAAAGACGTGATTACGGCGATGGAGCAGGATACGGGTATTCCACTGGCCGAACTGATGGTTAATGGTGGGATCAGCACAAATCAGTTCGTGCTGCATTTTCTGGCCGATTTGCTAAAAAAACCGGTTGCAAACAAAGGAATGCCGGATGTTTCGGCGCAGGGAGCCGCTTATCTGGCGGGGCTAAAAGCAGGTATATACAAAAACCTGGAGCACCTGACTCAACTGGAAGGAACCAAATCAATAATTCACCCTAACCTTACTAATGCAGTCGTTGATGAAGCTTACCAAGGCTGGTTATCAGCCGTTTCAGCCAATTCATAACGTTCGATAAGCCGATACTTTTTAAAACAGCTTCCCAATTTACTGATGGGTCTACCGCTACGGTTTGCTAGTTGTGCAAATCAGTTATATAGCTGATAATTCCCAATCAGTTGGTTAGTACACCTGGGGAAAGAAGCGGTAAAAATTCTTTCGAGGAGCAGTCAGCGCACGGATTACAAATGCTTCCGCATCCGTTTGCGAAAAATGAGCGATGAATCGCTTGGCCTCCCAAATTGTAGCAAAAATCTGCGATTCCATATAGCGATCGTCATCCGTCTTGTACGTTGACAAAAGCACTTCCCAACCAGCTTCGTGATCAACACGATCCAGCAACAATTGCCTGTTGCCGATAACAATAACACGAAAATCCATAGTTAGCAGGCCATTAACTGGCATCCAGTTCGTGAGACCATCTGAGCACTTTTACTAAATACTTGGTCGTCAGTAATCTTGGCTTTTTTCTCTAAGCCTATTAGTTTATATACGTTAATACGCCGAATGAAGATTTCTAGTTCTGAACTTTATCAAAAAAAGTAACAGGTAGTTAATTAGCTAACTATATTTTTTTATGACTAATGGTAACAGGCAGACCATACTCCTTCTATTTCAATAGTAGGCAGGACTATGAAGCCATCCATTTGTTTCTGATTGTATTATTATTTAACTTTAGTATAAACAATTACCCTCTTCGTTAACCATTTATCTACACTTGCGCTGTATCATGCAACTCGAAGAAACACCGTTTAAGACGGGTGATCTCGTTCGTCTGAAATCATCCTACGACATTATTATGACCGTTGGTAAGATTCAGGCCAAAGGGACCTATACAGTAGAAGTGCTTTGGTTTGATCGGGATAATGCGCTTCATCACCAAAGTGCTGATTCTCCTCAGATGAAATTGGACTGGTTAAGCCGTCTGGGACATATTGTTACTGAGGGTAATCCCATTAAGGAAGGCGATGTAGTCCGACTCAAATCGGGCGGCCCTCCGTTGATCGTATCACGGGTTCATACTGACATGGCCCGGTGTAGCTGGTTTTATGGCAAGGATGGTTTACAAACCTCGAGTAATATTCCATTGAATGCCTTATTGCCTTTATAGTATTCAGAACCGCGGATCGTTATAATTATCATAACGGTCTGCATACTGTTTATTTTTATACAAATCCCCGGTTAACAGAATGAGGTTAACAATAATCTCATTCCGTCAACCGGGGATTTATACGTAAACAAAGTTGGTATCCGTCTCCGTTCGTCTATGGAAACTTAGGAAATTTGCTGAAATCGGGTTTACGCTTTTCCATAAAAGCATCCTTACCTTCTTTGGCTTCCTCCGACAGATAATACAGCAACGTTGCATCGCCCGCCAGTTGCTGAATTCCAGCTTGACCGTCGAGTTCGGCGTTAAATGAAGCCTTAAGCATCCGAAGCGCAATCGGGCTTTTCTCCAGAATTTTGCGACACCAGGCAATGGTCGTTTCTTCCAGTTGATCCAGCGGGACCACTTTATTAACCAAGCCCATATCCAGTGCTTCCTGCGCGTCGTACTGATCGCACAGATACCAGATTTCGCGAGCTTTTTTCTGACCAACAATTCGCGCTAAATACGACGCTCCGAAGCCACCATCAAATGAACCAACTTTAGGACCAGTTTGCCCGAAACGGGCGTTTTCGGCAGCAATAGTCAGGTCACAGATCACATGCAGTACGTGTCCGCCACCAATAGCGTATCCAGCCACCATCGCAATCACGGGCTTCGGAATCCGCCGAATCTGCATTTGTAGATCCAGTACGTTCAGGCGTGGCACTTTATCCTCGCCCACATAACCACCATGCCCCCGCACCGACTGATCACCACCCGAACAGAAGGCTTCGCCCCCTTCACCGGTCAGGATAATTACACCAATACGCTCGTCTTGCCGGGCCAGCTCCATAGCCTCCGACATTTCCTTGACGGTCAGTGGCGTAAACGCGTTCCGTTTATGCGGCCGGTTGATGCTGATTTTAGCAATGCCTTCGTAATAGCTAAATAAGATTTCCTGGTACTCTTTGATCGGTTCCCAGGGATAGTTGCTTTGCATAAATTAATGAGCGAAAGAGTGAAAAAGCGATCTATCCATTCGCCTTTTCACTCATTAAATGAAACTTCGTGGTATTGTACGTCCCAGGTATGGTCGGCCATCATGCGAACGGTGGCCAGGCAACGTTCAAATGGGAATTTGCGTCCCCATTCTGTAGGGCCGACCATGGAGAGCAGATCGGTGCCGTTTTTGCGCTGATAGAAATAATAGGTGTGCCCTACAACGGGCTCGAAATTCATATGAGCCGAGTAAATTCGCTCCGACACTTCCACCCGGTTGCGGATGGCAGTAGCCTGTTCGGCCAGCAGTTGCATCTGCTTATACAACTGACTCAACTGCATGTCGGTTTGCTCGCGCATGGCGGCAACGGCCCGTCCTGTAATTTTACCCTTATCTTCAGGGCGAATAATTGCACCACCCGCGGTGTGCGCATAAGCCAGTAGTCCCGGCGATTCGGTAACTTTATCCGGCGAAATCGGATTGACAAAAACTTTCGCTTCTTCCATATTTGTTAATTGGGTAACCGCCCGGCGAACTCACAGGTTCGCTGTCGTTGAATGACAAAAAATAACGCATATTTACACCGTAAACCGGCGCATAGCCACAAAAGTACAACAAACTCCTATGGAAACCATCCTGTCATCAACGGATCAGCCGACAATGCCCCGGCATGAGTTCTTTCGGCTTGTCGGCACCAGCATCGGGGCCATTTTGCTGACGCGCTGTATGGTGGGCTGCTCAGGCCAGGGTAACAACGATCCAACACCTAACCAAAAAGTCGATTTCACGGTTCGGCTGGACGATAAGACGAATGAAAACCTGAAGTCAAAAGGCGGTTATGTGATTGTTAACAACGTTATCATTGCTCAGACTAAAGACGGACAGTTTGTGGCTGTATCGGCCGATTGTACCCATCAGGGCACGCAACTGGTCTTTAAGGTGAATGATAATCAATTCTATTGCCCCCTTCATCTGTCCCGTTTCGACACTACTGGCAAGGTGCTGGTCGGGCCAGCTGTTCAGCCCCTAACGCAGTATACAGTTGACTCTAACTCATCTAACGGTACGTTGAGAGTGCATAATTGAATGATGAGTTATGGATGACAAATGATTATGCAAACAGTATAAAAATCGAGCAAATGCATTCATCATTTATCATTCTGCCCGGCAGCCCGGATCATTCATCATTAGAAAACCAAGTTCAGTCCTTTTGTCAGTCCTGGCAAAGCGGACAGTCGGAGTTTACGCTACATACGTCGGGGTCGACGGGAACGCCCAAGCCAATTCAGCTTACACGGGCGCAGATGCAGGCGAGCGCACACCTGACGGGTCAGGCGTTGGGTTTAAAACCGGGTGATGCCGCGCTCGTCTGCCTAAATATCCACTACATTGCTGGAATCATGATGCTCGTGCGTGGGCTGGAACTCAGTTTATCGATGACCATTATCGAACCCACCAGCAACCCACTAGCAGGTTTCAATTCCGCCACCGATCATTTCGATTTTACGGCACTCGTACCGCTCCAGTTGCAAACAATCCTGGAATCGACAGGGAATGAGCTGGAAATTCTGAATGGTATGAAAGCGATTCTGGTAGGCGGTGCGGCTACCAGTCCGGCGCTTGAACAGGCCTTACAGGTCATAAAAGCACCCATTTATGCCACCTACGGCATGACCGAAACCGTCTCGCACATTGCCCTCCGGCGGCTCAACGGCCCTGAAGCAACGGATTTTTTCACAGCACTCGCTGGTGTCGAACTAGGTACTGACGAACGGAATTGTTTACACATTACCTCAGCCGCAACCAATTTCGAGCGCATCCAGACCAACGACGTCGTTGAATTTATTGACTATTCTTCGGCCTCTCCAACGCGCTTCCGGATACTGGGCCGTGCCGATCGAATCATTAACAGCGGGGGTGTTAAAGTCCAACCCGAACGGGTCGAGCAAGTCATTCAAGCAGTATTAGCTCAAGCTCAACCATCACTTAATCGGTCCGTTCCGCGCCTGTTTGTAACTGGCCTGCCCGACGAGCGTCTGGGTCAGCGTATTGTACTGATGTATGAGCAGGGAGCAAATAGCACGGGGCAAGAGGGTATTCCAGATAAAATTTGGGATGTTGTGCTGGAAACTATTCGAGAACAACTTGGGCCGTACGCTGTCCCTAAAGAGGTAATTGCTATTTCGCACTTTGTAGAAACCCCTACCGGCAAAGTTGATCAGAAAGCAACGGTAGCTCAAATCCAGTAGTTTTGCAGGTAAATCATTAACCTGCCTATGTCCCTCCATAAGCTTCAGATTCGTTATCAGACGGCTCGGTCCCTGCCCGCGCCCTATGCTTATTTTTATACGCTTACCGCCAGTCCGATTGGCCAGTCTGCGCTACAGATTAATCTGGCAATCACCTATCCCGACCGCGACGATATTGACGACGACGAACTGATTGCCGAAGGATATACGCGCGATGATGATTTCAGTTGGTCGGGTAATCTCCCTAAAGCCTGGCTGGAAGCGGTATCCGATCTGGCAACCAAAACCAGGCTTCGACAAGTGGGCGAGGAGTCGCTGGAAGAAGATGATGAGTTTTGGGCGATGACCATTGAGAAAGATGGCAAAGGGCCTCAGCAAGGTTCGCCCACCAATACCAGCGACTGGCAGTATCTGGTACAGGAATTGATGCAGGCCGCTTATGAGTCAGTGAGCCGCGAGCGACCGTTTGAGTTGACTTATCTGGATTTCAGTCGGCAGGGCGATCTGGAGCTACAACTCACAGCTTCCTTTGCCGAACGGACAGTTCGGGTGGTTAGCATTCGGAATAACCGTGAACAAACCCAAACGTTACCCTGGGCGACGCTTCAGGAAGTGATGAGCCAAGTCTATGAACATGATTTTGACCCCGAAGACGCGCATCTCAAACGCCCAAAACAGGACGGGCGCTGGCTGAATCTGGGATCGGAGGAGTGGTATAACGTCAGCAGCTTACCCAAGCTAACGAAGCTCTTAATACGGTTATAGGCAATGAAAATCGCCCTGCTCTTACTGTTAGGTATCACTACGCTTGGTATGGCACACCCCCCTTCGAAACCCAGAGGCCGCGACATAGGCATCCCGTTCAATGGCACGCCCGGCAAATTCAACGCGATTACCGATGTACCAGGCGTGCTGGTTGGCTATACTACTCGCATTGAAGGCCAGGGTGTCTGGAAAGTGGGAGTTGGGCCTATCAGAACAGGAGTTACGGTGGTGATGCCAACTGGAAAAACCGCTAAAAATTACCCGGCTGGCTATTTTATTTTTAATGGCGACGGTGAACTCACCGGCATTCCGCCTATCCATGATTATGGTATTGGTTTTGGTCCGATTGGTATTACCAATACCAATAGTGTAGGTATTGTGCGGGATGCCATTGGCGCCTGGTGTTATCAGAAATTTGCCACGAAAAATTACCTCGATTTTTCGTTTGGCCTGCCTATCGTCGGTGAAACCTGGGACGGTGTTTTGAATGACATCAATGGGCTTCACATTCAGAAAGAACACGTTTTTTCGGCGCTGGATAAGGCGGCTTCGGGGCCAATTCAGGAAGGTAACGTAGGCGGAGGTACAGGCATGGTTTGTTATGCCTTCAAAGGTGGTACAGGCACCGCGTCGCGGGTGATTACCATTGGTAATAAATCATACACGGTTGGCGTACTGGTTCAGGCTAATTTCGGTCGTCGGCCGGATTTATTGGTGGCAGGTATGCCGGTGGGTCAGGAAATCACCGATTTAATGCCCATCATTAACGAAAAAGACGGGTCGATTATCGCTATTGTGGGCACCGACGTACCACTTGTGTCATCCCAGTTGAATCTGGTAGCAAAGCGCGTGACGATGGGGATTGCCCGCACGGGCACTTACGGTACGAACAGCTCCGGGGATATTTTTCTAGCCTTCTCGACCCAGGATGTTGAACCAGACCCGATTACGAAAATTACCACTTACAAATCAATTGGGAAAGCGAATCTGGATGTCGTGTTTAAAGCAACTGTTGAAGCCACCGAAGAAGCCATCATCAACGCACTGGTAGCCGCCGAGACGATGGAAGGCATTAACAATCACAAAGTTTACGCCCTCCCCCACGACCGCTTACGGGACATCCTGAAGAAATATAATCGGTTGCAGAAGTGACTAAGTTGTTGGTAAAGACTGGCTAAAATGCAAATTTCTATTTAGGCTTTGCGCATACTACACATCCCTCAATAATCCACGTCGGCGGAGTAAGGGCTTAATGTCGGGGTCGGCCCCTCTGAATTTGCGGTACAAAGTCATCGGGTCTTCGGTACCACCCTTTTCGAGAACGTTTTTGCGGAATGACTGGGCCGACTTAGGATCGAACAATCCTTTTTGCTTGAATACCTCAAATGCATCAGCGTCGAGCACCGCCGACCAGATGTAGCTGTAATAACCCGCCGAATAACCACCGGCAAAGATGTGCTGGAAGTACGTACTGCGGTAGCGGGGTGGAATCTGATCAATCAGGCCAATCTTGTCCATCGCCTGTTTCTCGAAAGCCAACACATCCGACGGAGTCTGGTTCGGTTTCAGCGTGTGGTAGGACATGTCAAGCAGCGACGCAGCCAGATACTCACTCGTTTCAAAGCCCTGGTTGAACAGACTGCTCCGTTTGATCTTATCAATGAGTGCATCGGGGATAACGGCCCCGGTCTGGTAATGCTTGGCGAATAGTTTCAGCATTTCCGGCTCTACAGCCCAGTTTTCCATGATCTGCGACGGCAATTCGACAAAATCGCGGGGCACCGACGTCCCCGACTGGCTGCCGTAATGAACATTCGACAATAGCCCGTGCAGGGCGTGGCCAAATTCGTGAAAAAACGTGCTGGTTTCATTTAAGGTAAGCAGTGCGGGAGCGTTTTCGCTCGGCTTAGAGAAGTTGCAGACGATGGAGACAACGGGCGTTATCTTCTTACCATTCTCAACTTCCTGCCGACGGTAGCTAGTCATCCAGGCGCCACCGCGTTTGCTGGCTCGTGGAAAAAAATCCATATAAATCAAGCCCAGATACCGTCCGTCGGCTTCTTTCACTTCATACGCCATAGCCTCCGGGTGATATACCGGCACATCATTTCGGCGCTCGAATCGTAGGCCATAGAGTCGGTTGGCGAGCATAAAAATACCATCCCGTACACTTTCCAGTGAGAAGTAAGGGCGCAGTTCCTGTTCATCGAGAGCGAATTTTTCCTTGCGCAGTTTCTCGGCATAATAGCGCCAATCCCAACTGGCTAACTTCTCATTTTTACCCTCTTTATCCATCATTGCCTGCAAGTCAGCGGCTTCCTGCTTGGCAACGGGAACGGTTGCCGACCAAAGCTGATTCAGCAACTGAGCCACCTTATCCGGCGTCTGGGCCATGCTTTCTTCCAGCACATAAGCCGCATGATTATCGTAGCCCAATAATTGCGCTTTTTCAGCGCGGAGAGCAACCATGTTGGCCATTATTGCCTTGTTATCGTGCTCGTCATTATGATTACCCCGTTCGAGATACGCCTTAAGAATTTGTTCCCGCAAACTGCGGTTGTCCGCATATTGCAGAAACGGCATGATGCTCGGGTTTTGCAGAGTAAATACCCACTTTTTCACCGTTGTACCATCCGCCAGGTTCCGTTTCTTGGCCTCCTCAGCGGCTGCCGCTACAACCGAAGGGGGCAACCCACTTAAATCTTCAGCTTTGTCGATAACCAGTGTGTAGGCATTGTTTTCGGCGAGCAGATTCTGGCCAAATTTCAGCGTCAGCACTGATAATTCGCTGTTTATTTTCCGGAGTCGATCCTGTTTGTCAGCAGGTAAGGCGGCTCCGTTACGAACGAAATTCTTATACGACTTTTCGAGCAGACGCTGCTGATCGCCTGAGAGTTTCAATTTGGTACGCCCTTCATAAACCGCTTTTACTCGACTAAACAAGACCGGATTGAGCATAACATCATCGCTGTTTTTGGCGAGAATGGGTGCTACTGTCTGCGCAATTTTCTGTAACTGATCGTTGGTGTTAGCCCCGTTAAGATTACCCAATACCGTGTTTACCCGCCGAAGTAAATCACCACTGGCTTCCAAAGCCTCAATGGTATTGGCGAAGGTTGGGGCGGCTGTCTGCTTAGTAATGGCGGCAATTTCAGCTGTTTGCTGGCGGATACCTTCCTCGATAGCCGGCTGAAAATGCTCAGGCTTTATCTGATCGAAAGGCGGTACGCCAAATGGCGTATTATAGGAGCTAAAGAACGGATTAGGGCTAATGGGTGCCTCGTCGGTTGCAGCGACGCGGGGCGTGTTGATGTCGGGTGCGAAGGCTGCCATCGCGGTAGTCAGCGTTAGGAAAGTCAGTATAAGTTTCATCTACTGAAGGAGATCAATTTGTCTAGAAGTAATCTGTAAAATTAACAGAAAAATCTCTTTATCTACCGCGTCCATACCTCCGTCGAAACCATCCCTCCTACCCAATAGCTTTGTTTGCGACGCATTAAACCAGCCTGATTCAGAGACTGTTGCCAGTCAGTCAGTTGCTGCGTTTCGATGCTGGCTGTCAGCTGGAAAAACCGGATCATGCTCCACAGTAGAGCTTTTTGCCACCAGACGGATGTATTAACAAAATCAGTAACGAGCCATAACCCGGCTGGCTTGAGGATAGCCAGTAAGCGAGGAATTAAGCGGGTTCGTAAGGTTGTTCCTGTAAAGAGGTCTAATAAGAACGGAGTGATAATTACGTCAAACGGTTCATCATCCTGTAATGTCGTCTCATCGCCTAGCCGAAACTCAACCGTTCCCAGCAACCCATGACGCACCATGCGCTGGCTGGCACGGGCTAACATGCGGGCCGAGGTCTCCAGATAAAGCACCCGACTCGGTTGGCACTGATTTAGAAGTGGTTCAAGCAATTGGCCGGTTCCACCCCCAATGATAAGAACAGTTGCTCCAGCCGGAATCTCGTTTAGCCATACGAGTTGCGCCCGCTGGAGCCGCTGGCCAAAAACTACCGATGCCAGCGCATCATATACCGGCGCAACCAGGTCAAAGTTTCCGGTCATAAGGCGTGTTGAGTTTCACCCCACCCTAAATCCCTCCCCTTGAAATAAGGGGAGGGACTATTCCCAAAGTTTCATCCCTCTCCTGAAATCAGGAGAGGGGCCGGGGGTGAGGTTAAAGCGACCAGAATATGCTCAAACTATTTCTTATCAATACGATATAGCCGTCCCTGATCGGTGATAGCATACAGGGCACCGTCTTTCCCCTGGGTAATATCCCGAAAACGCTGGTATTGATCAGCCAGCAGCCGCTCTTCGCCTACAACCTTGTTGTTCTCGATCACCAGTCGGGCAATGTGCATACCGCTCAATGTTCCAACGAAGAGGTTGTTATTCCATTCAGGCACGTTGTTACCGCTGTAAAACGTCATGCCGCTCGGCGAAACGCTGGGATCCCAATAATATACGGGTTGCTCCAGACCATCTTGCTGCTGAATACCAGCACCTACTTTGGGGCCAGCATACTCGATACCGTATGTGATAGTAGGCCAGCCGTAATTTTTGCCGGGTTGGATGCGGTTGATTTCATCTCCACCCCGTGGGCCAAACTCACCTTCCCACAGATCGCCCGTAGCCGGATTAAAAGCCAAACTCTGTACATTCCGATGACCGTATGAATAAAGTTCAGGACGAGCCCCGGCCTGTCCTGCAAACGGGTTACCAGAGGCTGGCTTGCCCTCTTTCGTTATGCGAATAACTTTTCCTAGTCCGGAATTGAGCGATTGCGCCTGCGGGCGGGTCACCAGGTCGGACCGTTCGCCAGTGCTGATAATCAGGTTGCCATCTTTGGCAATCAGGATACGACCGCCGTAGTGCAGATTACCCTTATAGGCCGGAGTAGCCTGGTAAATAACCGTTGCATTTTCAATTGTCTTCTCGTCAGCCGACAGTTTTCCTTTGGCAACCGCCGTTAAATTGCCCTCTGGGGTTGGATCAGAAAATACCCAATATACCATGCGGTTAGTTGCAAAATCAGGATCGACCCGAACGCCTAGCAATCCACCCTGTCCGGATGTATTCACTTTTGGCAATCCAGTAATAGGTTCGCCCACCTGACCAGTTGGCGTCACAATCCGCATTGTTCCCTCTTTCTGAGTAATGAGTAACCGCCCATCGGGTAGGCTCGTAATACCCCAGGGGCTTTTTAGCGCTTCGGTTAATACCTTTCCTTCGTATGGAGTCGTTGTTTTGACTCCGGCAATTCGGGTCTGTCCTGCAAAAGCTGGTTTATAAGCTGAGTTAGGCTCTTTCGTTTCGACGGATGCAAGATTACCGTTGCCCTGCGAAGCTGAATTCTGCGTGCTAGCCGTATTCTGACCACAGGCTTGCTGGGTTATTGTAAGGCCAGTAAGGAGTAATGATAGGCTAGTGAGTGCAATTTGCTTTTGGTTAATCACGACAATTTGGTTTTAAACGTTCAAGGGGTGTATAATGCTCAGTGTTAGCCTCGTCCCGCGTCTGTAAGGCCACAGCTATAAGAAGCATGTTTATTTTGGACGAACACTAATGCAATTTCAGGTCAAAAATACAGCGCTGTTGTCAAAAACTGTTTCATTAATTTGCCAACAACGCTCGTCCCCTCCTTAACAGTTCGGGATTTCGACAAACGACCAATTTTCTCGACCAACTGCGCCACAGGCTATGCTAGTTTCGCCAGTCGGTTCTACTCTCCAATTCTGTCCTCCATTACCAGAAAATCTTTGTACAGCGGGCATTCCCGCAGCATCTCCTGATGGAACTTTGAGTGCGTATGGTTTTTTAGATAATCGTTGAAAGCACTGGCGTACTTTGTTTTGCGCAACGTCAGCATGTCTTTTACAAACGTTGAATCCTGGTCGTAAACGTAACCGTGCCGCACTTGTTCGATGGAGCGCCGTATAACAAACGTATTTTCCTCACAACGGGCTACCATGTATGCTGATCGGTCAGCGATAGCGGGCGTTTTAGCCGCTTTAGCCGATTGTTCAAAATACTGTTGAGCGTGGGCAGTCGTATAATAATCAGTCTGTTGTAATACCTCGAAACGCTTTTGTTTCGCCACGGGGTCCGACGGTGTACCGTAAAACGGAATGTCGTACAGGATCGGTTCGACACCACTCCAGTACGATTTGGCGAGAAGCCAACTGTTACCATACCAGCTCAGATTCCAGGCACCACAACCCAGTTGATAATACAATTCGGCAGCCTTATCGCCCGTTGCGCTTTTAGCCTGCTGTTCCAGTTCAGCCATACGTCGGGCAAATGTGACAGGCGTAAACGGATTATCCTGGGACTCCGCCGGGAAATTCACGGCTGTCAGCTGGGGCATTTTGACGGCAAACGGATTCGTTTGAAAGTACATGGTGAAGGCCTCAGTATCCCAGGTTTTAGGGTCTACCTTCGAAAAAGCATTGGCAGCCTCCATGTAATGGTGTTCCATCATTAGCCGACGCCCCAGCAACAAATTCAGGGTTTCATTCGTCAGGCGCGATAATTTTACCAGCCGCTTGTCGAAATCGCCAGGATTGGGCTGATCAGCATAGGCAATAACCTGCTGAACGGTGGCGGCTCTAACCGAATCTTCAATCTGATTTTGGTCAGTTGTGCTGGCAAAATAGGAATCTGGGTTTCCTGGCAACGTCGTCAGCACCGTCAACAGATAGGCTTTGGCCTGGCTGGGTCCATCCACTGGCTCCGCTTTTGACCGGCTACAACTTGATAGCCAGCCGGTTTTTGGCTCGGTTTTGTGTTCATACAGCCCCGCAAATCGCTTACACACGTCGACATAAGCATTAGAAATTCGGAAATTGCCAGTGCTGTCAAACTCCTCCAGATAACCAATCAGCTGGTTTTCAACTTCAGGCGAAATCTGCTCTGTTTGGGCGGCTAGCAGCAACATACGCTGAACGGCAATCTGCGTTTTCAAGGTTTTATTTGGCGTCGATAACAGGGCGGCTTGGTCCAGATGGGCTTGAGCGGCTTTGTAATCCTTACCTAAATAGTCCAGATAAGCCGCAGCCGTATACCAGAATGCACCGTCGCCAAGATCCTTATTCTCAGCCGATTCCAGAGCAAACGACCGCAGTTTATCAAAATAGGACGACGTTTCTTCTTTGCGTTTGACAAATCCTGCGGAATCAGGCTGGTCGCTCATACTAAGGTTCGTATACTCATCAGCCGACGTAAAGAAATAATACTCGTTCCGGTTAATTTCCCGCGCCATAACCAACTCAACCAGCGGGTTTTTAGGCGTCAACCGGACAATTTCTTTGAGCATGTCCAGTGCATCCTGGCCGGGTTGAATAGCACAAAGGGCAAACACAGCCGCCCGCTCCCCATCGGTTTTGGCGTACTTCAGCGCTCCTTCCTGAAACTTGATACCGTATTTACGCAAGCTCGTTTCGGCTGCTTTCCGGCGGGATGGGCACCGATCAAACACCTGTGCAAATTCGTAAACTGCCTGTGCGGTATCGCCTAGCGCCAGCGTAGCTCCTGCCCGACGGCAAAGCGCCCAATCGCTGATAAAGGTTTTCTTCGGCAACGAACTGACCAGCTTATTATAGAGTTGCTGTGCCTGTTGATAATCCTCGGCCACAGTCGCCAGTTTTACCGCCTGGAATGCATATCGTTCTTTAAGAAACGGGTCTGTTGTGGTCGCATAAGTTGTTTTTGCCTGTTCAAGAAGTGCCGGTACATTAGCACTATCAGCGGGTTCCGGATTAGGGTTCCAGGCATCGCCCTGCCCGTTATCAGCTGTCCAGGCGAATTTTAGATAATCAACTGCCGGAGCATGGGCGTGGGATAGTTTGGACGTCAGGGTGTTAACCGCTCCCGCATCTTCGTCATACAACGCCTTACTAACCAGCCCTGCCGATAGTCCGCCGGAATAAGCCGCCCATGCCTGAACGTTTTCGTCTACTACGGTGCTGTCCTGATATTGTTCCATAATCTCAGTATCATTATAGAACTGAGGTGTAAAAAAGTAGCGCTGATCGTCTGGCTTGGCGTTGCTGGACTCAGGTATGAAAAAGCTCATAAACTCGTTCGGGTCGAACGAGGGACCGCAGGCAACACCGGTTAAAATAGCAACTGGTAAGGCTAGTTTACGGCAACGGTCTAAGAAGCGTTTGGAGACTTTCACGGGGATAATTAGCTAGAATGGTAGAATCAAGGTGGTATAAAGCAAATGTAAATCGTTGAGTTCGAATCTTATCCAGTAAGCGGCTTTGTTCGGTTAACAGCATTTCGGATGAGACGGCCTCAGCCCGGAAAGCGTCACCTCGCCGAACGGAGAAACCAAAGGCGGTTGTATCACGAACTGCTGTAAACCGGTTGCTATCGGCCTGCGCAGTGAGAAAATGAGCTTTCGTTAATGATTTCCGGTCTACATTGTTCAGAAATGTCAGGAATCGGTTAGCCCGGTACACGACCGTCCAATAGAAGAGAGGCATTACGGCATCGAGCGGTAGTTTGTAAGTTGCCACAAACGGTAAGTACGAATCGACAACCGCCGGGTCATAAATGGAATTATGGATATCAACCCGTTTCCAGTCGGCCACGTTATACAGCATGAGCATTCCCCGCGCTACGGGCGGAATGCCCGTTTGATCAGCGTATTTAATCTGATGCAGCCGAATCGTAGCTGATAATGGGCAGTTAAGCTTATTTGACAATAAGGTCAATAATTGGAAATATACGTCGTGGGTACGGCCGCTCCAGTCACAGTCAAATTGAACCTCTCGATACGAAATATCAGCTTTTTTGCTGATACGGGTAATGGCGTCCGTGATATGCTTGGCCAGTTCAGGCAAGCCGCCGGCCGTCATGTTAAGCAGGGTTCGGTTTGTGATAAAGACAACCGGCACTACCGATCCCAGCGGTTTCTGCCGGAATGTTACGAGGGCTTTAGGAACCGGTTGGTGCGTCCGGGCATCCCAGTCTACATCAAAAAAGTGAACGTAAAGCTTATTGATGTTCAGTTGATTAAGCAGTTTAATTTCTGAACGAGTCGGATTATAGGTCGATTTCCAGTGATAGAAAGCGGGCGTAATCTGTTGGCTGTTTTTAGTCGTCTGCCGCTCTGACGACTGGCAGCCGCTGAGCAGTAGACAGCTAATCCAAACTCCGAAAACTGACCACCTCCCCCATTGGTTAGGTATTCGTAACAGGCGGATTTGTGCCTGAGTGCGGGGGAGATTCATTCGGTTAGCCGGAGACTTTATTTCTGACGCAAAGGTAAACGACAAGGAACCGTCAATTGATGCTAGCCCATCGCCATTTATTGAAAGGGAGCTATTTAAATTGTCTGATTCGCTTTACTTCATCGGTCGCATGGCCAGCAACCCTAACAGGGGCCCAGGAATTAATACGTAAAATAGCCAGCCGGATAGCCCAATCTTAGCCGCTAACCAGGCCATTAACTGAATAGAAATCACCGTCAGCAGGAAGCCGAAGCAGGTAACAAGCGTGAGAATACTTCCCCGGTTTTCAAGGGCGGCATAGCTGGCCACGAGGGTTGAGAATTGGGGGGAGTCGCCAGCAGCCGATACACCCCAAATTAGCAGAAATAGCCCAAACAAAAACGGCGGAGCCACTAACAGGAATGGAAACAGCAGAATACACAGACCTGATGTCAGTAATAACGTACGGGCTACCCACGCGCTACTCATTCGTAAGGCCACCAATCCGCCACCTGCACAACCCACAGCTCCCGCACCAATTGCCCCGAACGCCCAAAGAGAAGGATTCAGATTTACGTTGGGATGTTGTTGCTGGTAATAACTAATAATCGCTGGCAGAAATGCCCATACTGTATACAATTCCCACATGTGGCCAAAATAGCCCAGCATGGCGGGTCGAAAGGCGGAAGGTTTACTCAGCTCCCGGATGGCCTGAAAGCGAAAGAAACTAGTCCGCGCTGGCGGGGCTTTTGCAGGTACGGAAAATACCAGTAAAACACCTCCGCTAATCGCTAACAGGCTGACCGACATTATGAGGGAACGGTAAGGCACATTAGCGCCCAGCCCCCGAATAAGATGCGGGAAGGCTGTACCTACGACCAACGCGCCAACTAGAAAACCCATCGCCCGACTTAACACCGGTCTGAATTGATCAGCAGCAATTTTCATTCCCACCGGATAAACACCCGCCAGAAAAAAGCCAGTCAGAAACCGACTAACCAACAGCGTTTCCAACTTCACCGGCAGCAACAGCCAGAGTAGATTGACCGCAGCAGCCAATACTACGGATATCAGAAAAACAGAGGTCGAGCGGAAGCGATCAGGAATGGCCAGAATAGCGTAAATCAGCGTACCGGAAATGAAACCAAGCTGAACCGCCGATGTAATCCAGCTAGTAAGCTCCGCCGTTTTCAGTACTGGTTGCAGTTCGGGTAAGATAGCGTTACCGGCAAACCAGAGGGAAGTTCCGGCAAATTGGGCGACTACAACAACTACTAATTGAACAGTACTGCGCAAGGAGGTAAACATAGCCAAAGATAGCCATCACCAGGTTTCCAGAAGTTTATTGTACAAGTCCCGCACGCTTTTCTTTTCGTAGTCAGTAGCCAATGTCTGATCGGCATAAGCCACTAATCTTTCGGCTTGTTCGCGAAGTATCGGCTGACGGTCAACCGAACGTGCAGCAGCAGCTACCAGCGCCAGGGCTCTCAATAATCGGCGAAAAACAGCATGGTTACCCTTCGCGTTGACACGCGGCAGATCAAAAGATAGCTGTATATAATCGTCGAAATTAGACGCCAGCGCCAGCACACGTAGTTGTTGTCCGTCAGAGCGCAGCCGCGCCGGAAATTCACGTCGGGCCAGTCGTTCTCCAATCGCTCCCAGATAATCAACGGCCATAATGGCGGTGGTTGTATCATTGATACCAGGTGAGAGAGCTTTCAGCGCAATATCGACCAGTTGCTGAATGCCGAAAGCTACGTCCTGTTCTATATTGCGGTGGCGGCCAATACTGACGTAATCCATCAGATCATCGGGCCAGTCTGCTTCCGTAGGTTCGGGCCGTCCCATATCGCTGCGAACGCTGAACAGAACAGTACCTTCGCCCACAAAAGACCCCATTGGCTGTTCAATACGTAAAATAACCCGGTGCTGCTTCGCCCAGTTTAGTAGCCCTTCGGTGTTGATCTGCTGTAGGTAACCGGTCTGGATTGACTGAACGGGTCGCCAGCCGGCCTGTTCAGCAGTGTACTGGAGAGCGGCTTCTGCTTTCTCGGGGTCGTCGATAGGCTCCCCAAAATGATCCGGAAACAAGTTATTGATTGCCCGGTTCGTTTCGTGAAAAATATGCTGAACAATAGTGCCTGTTTGAAGCGATTCGGCAATGTGGTGAATAAAGAAAATCAACGCGGCTATCCCACCCAGCGCCAGCACTAACCCCGTTAGAACCGCTGTAGCGGGCACAAATTTGATCTCATCGGTACCTCGAATCGTTCCCAGCACAATCAGACAGTAGGCAAACACGCCTACAAAATATCCCATTACCACCTGGTTGATTCGGTCGCGCATGAAGTTACGCAGCACTCTGGGTGAATATTGGCTGCTAACCTGGGAGATCGTGGACAGGGTAAGCGAAAAGGCCAGCGTTGCCACCGTCAGCATGGAGCCCGATATTGCGGCCAGCATCCCGCGTGCTCCATCAGCCCCTGTACCGAACAGGAGCGGAAACCGCTTTTCACCATGCCAGCTCGTATGAGCGTCGAATTCCACTAATCCGTAGGCTAATCCAAAGGAAGCCAGTACCATTAGACTCGGTACAAACCAAAGTGATTCCTGAAGCTGCTGCCAGTATTGACGTAGACGAGTGCTCATCAACGAATTTCTTTTCTTATCAAACTCGTCTGGCAATCGATTAGTTGGCGATTTTTAAGTAAGCAGAGTCCGTTAAACTGCAAAACTGACAGTTACCCTTTAAATAGGCCATAATTAGTTTTACAAACTGGGCACGTCTACCAGCGAGAGCAGAAGTAGGGTCATCAGGAATAGAATTCCCATGAGAATCATAACCCAGTCAGGTTGTTTGGGCGGTTTCTTATCAAAGGTTCTATTGGTGCGGTTGGGAGAGTGTCGTGCTGGACCGGGCGGAAAAAAAGGCGTATAAGCAAGTATGGCGTTGTGAGGCATACGATCTATTGGTTACGGAGATTGGTTGGTAAACCATCAAAAATCCCGTGCCAAGCTTAACATTTGCTGATAAATCCCTTAGAATTCGTTTAGATCGAGCGCGTTACCGGGGAAGCTCAATCGTAAACGTCGTTGGGGCCCCTGCCGCCGACGTAACTGTAACCTGTCCACCATGCAGCCGGACAATTCGTTCAACGAGCGATAAACCCACTCCGTAGCCTCGCACGCTGGCCGTCTGGCGGCTGCGGTAAAAAGGCTCAAAAATATACGGCAAATCGGCTTCTGGTATGGGTTGTCCTCTATTCAAAATCTGGATACGCACAACTTCCTTCCCAAAGTCCACCTGAATCTGCGCCCGGCCATCGTCTGAAAATTTACAGGCGTTTTCAGTCAGGTTTTTTAGAGCCGTTTCCAGTAAGGTTTTATTACCCTGTATTGTCAGTTGGTCGGGTTCATCCGGTAGCGAGCCAAGCTCGACAGTCACTTGATAGCGAGGATTAACGGCGTTCACCCGCTCGCGAATGTCCCAGGCAATCTCGTCTATGCGCACCTTATCGGTCAGCAGGCTAATAGCGTCATTCTGGTTAACCTGCGAGAGTTGCAGTAATTCGTGCGTTAGATGAACCAACTCCACCACATCGTCCAACACTGAGCGGATGGTTTGTCGGTATGATTCTGGATCACGTTTGTTCAGCAAACTAACTTCCAGTTGCGAGCTAATGAATGTTAACGGATTTTTCAACTCATGCGAGACGTTGGCCACAAACATCCGCTGCAACCGAAACGATTCAGCCACCCGATCCAGCAGCTTATTAATGGTTGCCGACAATCGGCTAATCTCGTCATCGTCGGTTGTTATGCTCAGACGCGCATCCCGATTATGGGGAAAAATAGCGCTGACAGTCTGATCGATCTGCTGCATCGGTCGGAGCGCATCGCCCGCAAAAAACCATCCAGAAAAGGCCGTAATCCCCGCAATCAGGCAAAACAGGCCGGTCAGCGACCAAAGCAGTCGGCGTAAAAACTCATCACCATACACATTTACGGCACTGGCAATCACCACGAACTGTCCGGCGTCTGTCATGAGCCGGGTACCCGACAAATAAAATCCATTCTGCTGAAAGTCAAGCCGGCCATTCTGCCGGATGATTTCCAGCTTCGATTTGGCTATGGTAAGCGACACCTCTTCGCTGGACGAAAAAATAATTGAATCGCGCTGGTTGAAGGCTATGATTTTCTGGTTCGGTAACTGATCTTTCCGAATCTGTCCTAACCGCCGAATTAGGTCAGCGTCCAACCGGTGCCGAATCAGCATTTCGCCGGTTGTATTGGCTTTACGATCAAGGCGCCGATAGAAGTCGGAGGAAATAAAGTACCAGCAAAAGGCATAAATGCTTACGAAGGCCAGCAGGATAATGCTGGAAACCAGTCCGGTAAAGCGTAGCGTCAGCCGATTGCGAATGGTCATTCTTCCTTAAACACATACCCCATACCAAACTGCGTGTGAATCAGTTTCTTGGGGAAGTCACGGTCAATTTTTTTGCGGAGGTAATTGATGTACACCTCCACGACGTTGGTACCGGTATCGAAATTCAAATCCCAGACCTGTTCGGCGATGGCGGGCTTCGACAGCACACGGCCCTGGTTGCGCATCAAAAATTCAAGCAACGCAAACTCTCTGGCCGTCAAGTCAATAGACTGACCATCTCGCATAACGGTTTTCGTATCCAGATTCATTTCGATGCCTCCGTAACGTAGCATCTGAGCGGTCATCATCACCTGCGTACCGCGTTTGGTCAACGATCTCACGCGCGCCAGCAGTTCGGTAAACTGAAACGGCTTGGTCAGATATTGGTCGGCTCCTGAGTCGAAACCGGCAATCTTATCCTCGGTTTCACTCAGAGCCGTCAGCATCAGGATTGGCGTAGTAATACCTTCTGCCCGCAGCTGGCGGCAGAGTTCATACCCATTCAGTCCCGGCAGAATCAGGTCAGTAATGATACCTGCATAGTTATTTTTCAAGGCTAACCGTTTGGCGATCAGCCCATCGTACGCAATATCGACCTCAAACTGGCTTTCCTCCAGTCCCTGCTGAATGGCCTGTAGCGTTTTAGGCTCGTCTTCAACTACCAATAGTTTCATAAGAGATACTGACCGGCTTCTAATGAAATTCTAAGTCCTCTCTAAGTTACTCCTTATCGGTGGCTTCTACCTTTCCCGACAGAAGTTATTCGCTTTCTTATGGGTTAACCTCTAGCCCATGTTTCATCTAAAACCCACAGCCGATGATAACCTATATTATCCTGACTACTGTTATCCTGATAATCAGTTACTTAAGTTACCTAACCAGTACCCTGTATGGTTTTCGGACTTCCGGCATCGATCGTCTCCCTCCCCATTTTACGCATTTACGTAAGCGTTTGAAGGCCGAGACAAAAGCTAAATCAGGCCATCGGCTAGAAGATATTCCCGAGACGCATCTTTATTAAATACTCCTGGTATTTAACTGATTACGCGTTAATTAGTAGGCCACTCATCCGCTGGAGAAGCGTCTCTACATCAATCTGCCGGGCTAATCGGTACCGTGCAAACGACACGCCCGATCCGACTTTTATTGTGTACGCCCAGTTAGGTAACTGACGAAACATATCTTCGTCGGTGGTGTCGTCGCCAATGCTTACAATAAAATCATACGGTTTTTGTTCAAAAATACTCTGTGCCACAGTGCCTTTACTGTGCTGAGCAGCTTTAACCTCCACAACCTTACTACCCTGAATAACGGTCAGAGGAATGTCGTAAGAGCCGCGTCGCAGTTGAGTAGCCAGTTCAACGGCCTGACCTTCTACTCCGTCGTCGGCTACTTTCCGGTAATGCCAGACCGTCGCGGTTTCTTTTTGTTCGACAAACGAACCGTCAAAACGTTCTACAAATGGCTTCATGACTGTGTTAACTGCTTCAATCCAGTTATCAGTTGATGTATCAAGTCGTTCCCATAGCTGCTCCGGCTTTTTTAGGAAAGCGCCGTGTTCGGCTACCAGATGCACCGGAATATCGGCAAAGGTTTGTTCCAGGAAGAGACGATTACGGCCACTTATTACGACGACATCACTGGTTTCCGCTAATTTTTGTAGCCATTTTTTCAGAGATACCGACGGGCTGGCCAAAGCCGGATCGTTGACAATAGGTGCCAAGGTTCCGTCGAAATCCAGCAACAGCAGACGCTGGTGAGCGTCACTAAAAGCCGACATAAACGAGGGCACGGGCAGATCCGTTTCCAACTCAGCCGGACTGCCAGCCAGCCCGTCGAACGCGGCCAGGAAATCATGACTCCATCGAAAAACGTTGTGGTTCTGTAGTTGCTTCCGCATCTGGAGCATCCGCTGAGCCTGCTCATAATCTGTCATATCAAGCCCTTGCTGAATAGCGTCGGCAACTTCCTGCGTGTCAGTAGGGTTAATGATCAGCGCTTCTTTCAATTCCTGTGCAGCCCCAGCTAACTCGCTAAGAATTAGCACTCCTTTATGATCCTGACGGGTAGCTACGAACTCCTTACACACCAGATTCATACCGTCGCGCAAGGGAGTAATCAAGGCTACATCGCAAGCCGTGTAAAGAGCTAGTAATTCGGTGAACGTCAGCGAGGAATAGGAGTAAACGATAGGCCGCCAACCAATCGTCCCGAACAGACCGTTGATTCGCCCGACGGTTTCCTCAATCTCACGTTTGAGTTCCTGATACTGACCGATTTTATCCCGAGATGGCACTACTGTCATCACAAACGTTACACGGTCGTGCCATTCGGGGTGTTGCATCAGAAACCGCTCAAAGCCCTGCAAACGGTACATTATCCCTTTGGTATAATCGAGTCGATCTACCGAAAAAATGAGCCTGTTATACCGTAGTAATTCCTGATAATTCTGGCGGGTAGCCACAACGGCGGGCAGTTGACTACTGGCGTTGAACTTATTAAAATCGATACTGATTGGAAAGTCACTCACCAGCACCGAACGGTCAGGTAACACAATCCGCTTGTCGATAATCGGCAAACTCAGCACCTCCGACACGCTCTGCATAAAATGCTGTACATAATCGGCGGTATGAAAGCCGACGACATCAGCCCCCAGAACACCTTTTATCAGCGCTAACCGCCAGGCGCGGGGCAGCAATTTGATGATTTCGTAAGTCGGAAACGGAATGTGGAAAAAATAGCCGATGGTTGTATCCGGATTGGCTTGCCGGATCATATCGGGCAGCAACATCAGTTGAAAATCATGAATCCAGACCAGATCACCGGGCTCGATCAGTGCATTCAGTTTATCTAGAAATTGGGTATTTGCCTGCTGATAATGCTGAAAATCATCCTCATTGAAGGATGCATAAGACGGGAAATAATGAAATAGTGGCCAAATCAGGTTATTACTGAATCCTTCGTAAAATCCCTTATGAACCTCCTCGTCCATAAAAACCGGATGCGCAATGAACGTGTCATCTTCAAAGGCCGACGACTCAATGTGTTCGAGAGCTGAATCGGCATGTCCAATCCAGTGAATTTTTGTTGCCAGTCCATCCTGCTGATAGCCTATCTGACTAGCCATCGATAGTACAGCCGAAACCAGCCCGCCCGAATTCTGCATTAATTCATGTCCTTCAGCCGTCTGTTTTATGGAAAAAGGTAAGCGATACGAAACAATCAGTAAACGGTTAAATCCTGATTTAGAGGTGTTCATGAAGTGGTTGCGTTATCTGAACGCTCAGTGTCTTTATCAAAAGACGCCATACCGACTTAGAGGAGGCTTAAGCAAATCTTAGAAAATGCTTAGAGTTTTTTCTTACAGGATTATTGTGACAACCTAGCCAGTAAATCTGCGCAAACGTATCCTTAATAGTAATTTTGTCCTGCTGACGAAGGAAGCATCTTAAAGCATCCTTACTTTTTCGCTGGGAAACATTAAGATGCTTCCTTCGTCAGCAGGACAAAATTCAATGTCAAAAAAATTAACAACTAGCTATAATTTCAGGATGAGCAAAGCGGCATCTCGTATGACTTTTATTAGCCTGACTAAATAGGTTCTGGAGGATTGACGCAAATTGTCGGTCATACACATAATCCCCCTGATATTCTCTAGTCTGATAATCGGACGTTGAGCCATTGTCATTGTATCGCTCACCCTGGAGATGAAGATGTTGGCGAGCATACAGCGTCAGGGGTAATTCCTGATCAATCAATAAGTAGTATTGACAGCCCGTTACGGCGGTTAAGGCATCTGCATGCAGCCGGAGTGACCGCAATAATTCATCTGAATCGGGTAACGTATGAAACCCCTCCAACCGAAGTGCATCCGCATGAAAATCCCGAAACCACATAAGGGCATTTTCAATCAGGTAATGCTGCCATGCATCGAAACTAGTTTTATCAGCAGCCGTCGCCTGTAGCTGACGTACTGACCGCTTAAGGCTTCCCCTGCTCCTACTTTCTGTTTGCAGACTGGGTTGCTTACAAGCCAGATCCAGAATAACGGCGATCTCTTCGTAATGGCAGGCGTTTATTAACTGCTGAAGCTGGTAAGGACCACCGTAGCAGCTCTGCACAGCAAATAAAAACGAACCGTCCCGGTGTTGACTCTGGCCTGTTGGAAACGGGATAACCGGTCGCAACAGAATCGTGTTGATTCCCAGCCGTTTCAGATGGCGCAGCCGATTAACAACTGCTTTCAGCGTACCATCAGCTGTAAACGTACAAATATCGAGTTCGTAGATGATCGCTTCGGCCAGGGGAGGGTTAACCCAGCCCGAATCCTCCCAATAAAAAGCTCCGGTATTAAACGCCTGCGACGGGCCGTAAATGCCTTGCGGGAGGCTAAGCGACGCGGGATCAGCACATTCAATTTCGTCGTTCAGGATAAACTTATACTGATCACCGGGTTTAACCAGATCTGTTTCTGCCAACCAGTAGCCAGCATCATCTTTCAGTAATGGCAGGCTTGCCGAATCATCATTTAATAAAACGGCCACTTTTTTCGCACTGGGTGCCCAAACCGTTACTTGTGCCGTTTGATCAGGGGTAAATACCAGGCCGATTGATCGGTTGTGAATGTCTATCGTGCGCATCATCGTCTAAGGAATTACTGACTATCGGCTCAAAACACGCTCCGGCAACTTAGAATCGTCTTAAGCTGGTCTTAGAAACTCCTTAGAAACCTGTTGTCGATGCGCTAATCCACGTTACATTCGTTTTGTATCGGGATGAAACGCCCGCCACGAGTGCCAGAACTCCTGATAAGCGTTCGGGACTGGTGTAAGTCGCTTACCAACTAGCGAACCCGCAATACAATGACCTCGCCAGGTCCAGATAGAGCCGGTTTCAAGATCAGTTAACTGCCGATTAGCGTAGCTAAAGGCCAGCGTTCGCTCGCCCAACCGTCGGCTCCAGGCCCCAAATGAGACGCTATCGGGTGAGAGGGTCAACAAAAGCGGCTCTCCACCTACTTCGTCGTTTATCGCACGTTTTGCCTGTAATTGATTCCAGTCATACGCTTTGGCAGAGCCGTTCCATTCGACACCGATTACCCACGATTTAGGGTGCCATGACGCTGAGTCCCGTCGGGTTAGTTTACCCTTTGAGAGTCCCCGTTCGTAAGCTTTCATGCTTTTGAATTCGTCGGCAAACGTAGAGTCAGCCTGTAATACGCGGGTGTTGGGATGTTCAGTAGCCCATTCACCGAGGGTCATTTGGCGGGCCGACAGTTCCGTCAGCGTTTGTCCACGCAACGGCCCCACGACGGCCTCGCCCGTAGCCTGCCGCCACCAGGTGCCCGTGCGACTATCCTCGAACATAGCATTGAAATGATCCATACCTACCAACCGAAATTCGTCCGCTTTTCCCTCTACGACCGGGTTAAACACCCGGCCTGTACGGCAAACCGTGCAGTAGGTTACCATAACCGGCTGATTACCGACCGTGTCGCGAACTTGGTGGTGATACCCAATCAGTTGAATCGGGTAAGCCGTCGCTTGTTCACCAGATGTAAAACCCAATACGAGTTTGTTTAATGGAATTTTGTTCTGACTTAACGAAACCACCCGTTTATGAATAGGCTGCCTGAACATCCGGTCAGCCATCATTGTCCCGTTCACCATATATAACACCCCGCCATACAGGAGCAGCATTACACCGGCAATATATCTATACCTTTTTCGGGCGGGTTGAGTAATAATCTGCCATAACGGATACGCCAGCAATACTAGTCCGACTGCCCGCAGCCAACCGATATTCTGGTGCAGCCAATACCCAAATTCAACACGCCCCAACGCGCCCTGCCCAACCACCAACTCGGCTTCGTTAAGGCCAAGCTGACTACCCGGAAAGGGCATAATGAAATAAACGCGGGCTGCTTCGAACAGGATTAATAACAACGCGCTGGCGATGGTCCAAAGAAGAATTTTCACTGCTGTTGCGGGAAATACGTGTCTTCGTGGGTATATCCAATCTCGGCCACACGCGTAGCCCGATAGCGGTAAATCGCCGGGTCGGTGGGCGCAACGGTTGCCAGCCCATCAACGTAGCGATTAAACAGACAGAATGCAGCCGCAATCAGTACTGTATCATGAATATCACGGTCGGTTGCTCCTTCAGCCCGGGCCGCTTCGACCTGCTCCGTAGTAACGTATTTACCGCCTTTTTGTACACTCCCGGCAATGGTCAGTAGCGCTTTCATTTTGAGTGAAATAGCAGCGTGTTCATAGTCGCGCTTCACTGACTGAATCAGGCTCCAGTCCTCATCGCCCAGGTGATGGCTGGCAATCGCGCCGTGAACCGTCTGGCAGAAATAGCAATCATTCTGCGAGGATACATAAGTGGCAATCAGTTCCCGGTCGCCCTTACTAAGGGTTTGGTCGGGCAGTTCAGCGTTTTCCACCATCAGCCGGTTAGCCAATTCGTTCAATGGGCGAGCGGTTTCAGGGCTGAAGGCCATGGGTCCACGAATGCCGGGAAGTCCGGCGGGTAGTTCGATGTGAGGCATTGGTCTTGGGATATTTTTAACAGGATTTTCAGGATTGTTTTTTGGGTGGTGTCGGGTTCTCAAACCCGACACCACTTTATATCAGTTTACACAGGTAACAAGAGTGCCCCAGCCGCAAAGCAGCCGGGGACTACACCAACCTATGATGAAAGCTTAGCAAAACTGATTCGTGAATCAGTTTCTGATAATTTATTTCGGCAGCTGATAACCAATCGTCCCCATCCGCTCACCCATAGCCTCATAAGCCGCCGGGTTAGTTGGCGTAAGCGTGGCTAGCCCGTCTACGTACCTGTTATACATGCAGAAAGACGCGGCAATCAGCACTGTGTCATGAATGTCGCCGTCGGTAGCTCCTTCAGCCTGAGCTGCTATAACTAGTTCGTGGCTAACGGTGCGGGCATCGTCGGCCACGTGTTTGGCAATGGCGAGCAACGCTCGTAATTTGGGAGAAATGGAAGCCGTTTCGGGGTTTTCCAGCGTTTGGTCGACCAGGTCGCGGTATTCGCCATACAAATAGCGCGATGCGGCTGCGTGGCTGTTGCGGCAGAAATCCGTAGAGTTCCGGTTCGACACAAAAGCCGCAATCAATTCTCGCTCGGCATCGATTATAGTACTATCCGGCGAACCAGCCCGCAGCAGCGCCTGAGCTAATTCATAAAGAGGCTGACCGGTATCAGGCCGGTACATAACGAGGCTCCGAATCCCCGGAACGCCGTCTGGAAGAGTAATATGAGGCATAATAGTAAAGAGTCAATGAGTGAAAGTTTGAAAGCCGGAAAGAACGAATTGGAGAAAGCGAAAGATTAAATAGACCGGATGGTTTTCGCTCCGCATCGGCGGTCCGATTTCATTCTTTCACCCTTTCGCTATTTAAACAGACGGCAGTAAACGCGATTATAAAAGCCCCCGAGAATAGCATCAGGGCATTACCGTAACCTCCCATAGCCCTTACCAGCGCACCCACAAATAACACGGCCGTAGCAGTAAACAACCGACCTACGTTAAAGCAAAAACCCGTGGCCGTACCGCGAATGAATGCCGGAAATAGGCTGGGCACGTAACTCGACAGGGCACCCTGGCTAATACCAAAAAACAGGGATAGTAGGGCCAATTCACCGTAAATGACGGGGGCAAATGATCGATTAGTCAGAAACAACAGAATACTAGCGCCGATGCAGCCAGCAAACGTAGCTAACAAAGTCGAGCGTGGGCCGATTGTTTTCACCAGAAAACCAGATGCAACACTGCCCAGAATCCCACCCGTCCCTAATAGTAACATTGTAACACCCCGCTCGGTCTGACCCGATTGACCAGCGGGCAGTAAGGATTGAACCCAGGTGGGTAACCATGAAAAAATGCCCCATAACCCGATCAGTACTGAACCAAAAATTAAGGCACCCGATAATACATTCGGACGATTTTCAGCATCAAATAGACGGGGCGTGGTCAGCGACTCTACGGTGTTACTCCGCTGTTTCCAACTTATTGACTCAGGTAGAAAAATACCCATTAAGGCCGCTACAACCAGCGGTATGCCCCCAACGCTAAATGCCAGCTTCCAGTCAGACAATCCGCTTACCAGCGCTCCCGTTGTGACAATACCTACCGGAAACAGCGTAGCCAGCACACCCAACGCCACCGGCCGCGATGAGGCTGGCCATACTTCGGCCAGATAAACTGTTGATACGAGCAGAATACCGCCCACGCCCGCCCCCGTCAACATACGGATAACCAGCAAGGCCCATACACCGGGTACCAGGGTCGTTGCCAGCATCGCCAGCCCACACAATCCCGTCGCCAGCACCAGCGCCAGCACTCGACCAAGTCGGTCAGCAATGGGACCAAAGGCCAGGCCCCCCGCCATCCAGCCGTACAGAAAGGCCGCGCCAATCCACGCACTTACTTCGCTTAGCTCGGCTTCGGTCGCACGAGAGCCCACAAGTTGACGTACCACGACCGGCAAATACGTGGCCATGAGCGTACTGGCCGTTCCACCAAACAGATAGGCAACGGCACATAACGAAAATCCCAGCCAGGGCAACGTAACCTGTCGCTCCTGATTCATAACTAATTGGCTTGCTTCCATTGTGATTTAGGGCTAATTCGTACGGATTTGGCTATTTATGGAATTAAATGGGAAAACGATTTCAGACAGTTTACCGCAACCCATTCTGGTCGAAGGTAAGCGATACATAATACAGTCCGCCAACAGCCGCAGAGCCGTACGCCTGAACCACGTAATTATTGAAAATATTACTGGCTCCTACTTTCAGCAGTGTCTTCAGCACTGGCATCCGATAGCTTACCTGCGCATCGACGAGCGAATACGCTGGAATCCGACCCGGCCGATTTTCGTTGAACGTACTATACCAATCGAATGCTTCCTGCCAGTGCCAGGCAACGCTGAAGCCAACCCGGTCCGTAAGGCGGTCGTTGCTCAGGATCACGTTGGATTTGAAGCGGGGGGTGTTGAAAGCCGGAATGTTGTTTGGGTCTGCATTCAGAATGTTGAACTGTGCCCAGGTACCATTCGCTTCAACGCGGTAGCCCTGGTTGAGGAGGGCAGTCAGGCCAGCGCTGGCTCCGTCGGTCGACACACGGTCGGGAGCGTTGGTGTAGAGTTGAAACGCCTGTCGGTTGGTAGCTGTCAGGATATCGGCTGCGGCTGCCGGGTTAATACTTCCATCCGCCAGCAGCACTGGATTGTTGGGACGGATAACCACCTGATTAACAAGAAAATTACGATACCAGCCGTGGTAGTAACTTACGTCGAACAGCAATCGGGGCGTTAGTATGCCTTTATAGCCAATTTCATACGTCTGCGACTGCTCTGCCCGAGCACGAGGTACATCTGATTTTATCAGCTTGTCTTTGTTGGCGGCAATAGCCTGCGGAAACGCGGTACCACTAGCAACAGCTTGCCCGAAAGCTGCTCCGAACGTGCCTACCGAAGCCGCCGTAAACGTGTTTTCATAGGCGTTCAGTCCTGCCGTGTTCGAGGGAGCCGAACCCAGGATAATGATAGGACCAACGTTCAAGTGGATGTATTGATCCGGCACGGTTGGGTTGCGGAAACCCGTCTGGTAACTAACCCGGAAATGGTGGGCATCGGAAGGCGAAAAAACGGCGGATGCACGAGGAGTGAAGTTACCAACGAAGTTCTGGTTCTTATCATAACGACCTGACACGGTAAGCTTTAACTTATCCTGCAACAGGTTTTTTGAAGCCTGTACAAACGCGCCGAATTCCGATACCCGAATTTTATTCACCTTATCATCAAATAGCGTTCCCTCCGAATTCATGTCGAAATAGCGCAGGTTACCACCGACCTGTACGCTGGCTACTTTCAGGGCAGACGAGAAATCGTATAGCCCTTCGATGTGATATAACTTACTTCTGCTCAGCACTCCTGCTCCCTGTAAACCGGCAATGTCAATGTATTTCTGCTTCTCCCGGTCGAAGTCAGCGGAGCCGGGCAAATAGCGTCCTTGATCGGCAAACGATCGGGCAGCCGAGTTATCGCGCGCTGTTACCCCTGATATCTGTCCGTTATAAGCCGACGTGTAGCGCGTAAACCAGGTGGCATCGGCTTGATCGGGCGCTACTACATTACCAGCTAAATCGAGCACCCAGGTCCGGTTAATAAGCTGACCAAGCGAACGAGTATTGTAGGAATTTCGGGAGTTTTCGGCGGTCGAATAAGCCCGTATAAAGAAGTTCTTACCACGCAGTTCAAGCCGATGTTGGGTCAGTCGAAAGTCGTTGAGCATGAACCGGCTGCTGCCGGTGTAGTTAGTTGTGGCCTGTCCAAAATTCAGCGCGTAGATTAGTTCTGTGTTTGGGCTAATCCGGTAGTGAGCGGCTCCGCTTAACTTTAGACTATATACATTGTAGTTCGTCAGGTCAGTTTCGGTATAACCCGTCCGTGATACCCGCCCAATACCTGGAATCGACTGAGCGACCTCATCGCCGTAGATGTTGATTGCATTACGACCAGGATTTTTCGCTCCGCGTGCTTCGGGACTAGTATTCGGATCAATGTCCGTGTAATCGGCGGCATACCAATCGCGCCCTTTCAGATACGACGCATTAACTTTGAACGCAAACCGATTGCCGATGGCTTTAGCATATCGAATGGCCGTTTCGGTATATGGTTTTGGTGTGTCGCCGGTTGGGTCAGACACATGGTTAATACCCACTTTTTGCTGGACACTCAGTCCCTGATAATCAAAGGGATTCTTGGTACGGATGTATAACAGACCGTTAAAAGCCACTGGACCGTACAGAGCTGAAGCTGCCCCCGGAATCAATTCCGCCGATTCTAAGTCAAGGTCCGAGGTACCGTACTGGTTTGCTACGGCCCAACCCAAACCCGGTGACTGGTTATCCATACCATCAACCAGTTGCAAAAAACGTGTGTTACCGGTTGTATTAAAGCCCCGCGTGTTAATCTGGCGGTAGGTAAGCCCACTCGTCACCATATCGACGCCCTTTACGTTGTTAAGCGCTTCGAAGTAGTTTGGCGCTGGTGACCGCCGTACTGCACTCGCATCGAGTTTTTCGATACTCACCGGTGATCGTAGGATACTTTCTTCAACGCGAGAAGCCGCCACAACCACCGTTTGCAATTGATTATCAGCTTTATGGAGCGCTACATCAACTGGCTTATCATCAGTTGTGACGGTTACCGTCTGGCCCACCTGCCCTACCATCGAAATGGCCAGGACAAGCTTACCTTGCTTACTGGTAGTTAACGAAAAATGACCCGATGCATCGGTCGTTGTACCGGTTTGCTGACCCCGCAGCAACACCGTAGCCCCGCTCAGCGGCTGCCCCGTTTCGGCATCGCGCACTGTACCCGTCACTCGGCGGGATTGCGCCAGAACCGGTCGTGCGATAACAAATAGCAATATTAGGGTAATAAGAATAGGTATATTTTTCATTTCTGTTTAGGAAAAAAAGGACATAGTGGAGGCTGCCCACAGAAAATCAGTGGATTTTCGGGGATAGTGAATTGGTCAGGAAAAGAAGTATTAACTACTTATAGTCAGCTCATTAACCCCCAAATCCTCTAGAGGGGACTTTATCTGAGTGTAAATCAAGTCCCCTTTAGGGGATTTAGGGGTTAGTAAACGCTTACGTAGCTGGCACAGGATAACCACCGGGCGGGCGAACATAGCCACGCCCGGTAATTCGCTCACCCAGCATCTGATAAAATGCGGGATCGGTTGGGGCGACGGTTGCCAGTCCATCCACATACTTATTGTATAAGCAGAACAGAGCAGCAATTAGCACCGTATCGTGAATTTCACGGTCCGTAGCACCGGCCGCACGGGCGCGGTCAACGGCTTCGGGCGTTACGGCTCTCCCGTTCTTTTGAGTGAGAGCCGCAATCTGAAGCAAAGCCTTCATTTTCTCGCTAACAGGAGCCGTTTCGATATCCTGTTTCACAGCGAGGGCCATTTCGGCCTCACCCAGCAGAATGTCAGCGGCTTTAGTGTGGGCGGCCTCGCAGAACTTTGTGCTGTTGCGCGATGATACCAGCGCAGCAATCAGTTCGCGCTCGCCCGTTGATAGCGTAGACTCACCCCGCAACAGAATCTGCGTCAATTCGCGGATGGGTGCGGCTGTATCTAAGCGGTATTCGAGCAGGCCCGTAATGCCCGGTAGCTGCTCAGGAAGTGGAATGTGTGGCATAAGGCAGCTTACTAAAGTTGTTTAGGAGGAATTATGACCGGCAACCCGGTCATAATTCCTTGTTAATTTAAAGTCCTGAACCGTCTGCTTTGCCTCGAGCGACAGCGTAAGAACCAATCTTATTGCCGTGCTCCAGCCCACCGTTCGAATCGAAACGATAGTGAATCAGACCGTAAATCCGTGATAGAGAGGCTTCACTTGCTTCGGCCGCAAAGTCTTTTGCCTTATCTGGGAAAATCGAGCTTAGCACCGTAGCAGCTGCCGCCGAGAAGGTTGAGTGGCCCGACGGATACGATGGAAAGTTGGGTAAGCCAACCGATGTTTTCATACCAAACTGCTGTGGACGCGGGTAGTAATAATAGTATTTTGCTTCCCAGCAACCCACGGCAGCATCCTCCAGCGCGGTGCCTACCAGTGCCAGCGTCCGGGCCATGCGCACTTCGCTGTATTTAGCGTCGATGCCCGCGTTAGCCGCAGTCCGGTGCCAGTGACCAGGAGGAGTATAACTGCCTGCCCCATCAGCCCAGTAATTAGCAACCCGCGCCTGTTCGCGTGACTGGCTTTTGTTGATCTGACGCAGCTCCGACATATCTTTCTCGTAATCAGCACCATTAAGCGTTGGCGGGGGCGTTGGCCGTATTTGAACCAGCGTAGCTTTATCAAAATTCCAGGTTGAAACCGCACCAAAATTGGGCAGCATCGGAGGGCGAGCTGGCGTTTCCTGACTTACCCAAACTTCGGTAAGCCCACGATCTTTAGCGGCTTGAATCATACCAGCTGTAAGGGCCTGATTGTTAGCCGCACTCATACCATCCGCTCTGGCGCGGGCCATCACTTTAACCGCAACCTGATTGCCCAGATCAGCTCCAGCGGTCAGATCGCTGGTTACGTTCATACCTGCCCAAAGCCGACTATTCTGATGCTCAGCTAATTTTGCATCGATAAACGGCACTTCACCTGGAAACATAGCTTTCAGTACCACAGCTGATGCTGCCGCTACCACCGCATCTTCTGACGGATAAGCTGGCAAAGCCGAGGTTGGCAAAGCGACTCGAACCGTGGCATCAACTTTCGATGGTGCCACTCGGTTGAATTTGTATTTATAACTCCAGGCTGATACCAGCGCGTCGTACTGGGCGACGCTCAGATAAGCCAGGGCGCGTGCCGCGTAGGGCGGGTTCGCAAACGGGAATTTAGGGTCAGCCAGCGGATTAGCCGCATCCGGCACAGGATACTTCCCATCAGCGTTCGATGCAGGTGGGATGTTGTAGCGGGCGGCCAGCTCGCGGGCAATTTCATTCCAACGATAAACGGCTCCCGTTCCCCAGTATACAACGGCCTCCTGCTGCGACTGCGTCAGGCTAGCCGATTTCGATTTCAGATCAGTCAATTCAGCTTGGTAGGCAGATGAGGTTACGGACGACGGGGCCGCCAGGGTAACATCGGTAGGCGAACTAAGCACATAGGTTTTCCAAGTGCCGGCTTTTTCGTCAATGCTGGTTGGTGCATAACCGACACGCTGGGGTTCCGAAATGGTTTTGTCACAGGATACCATCGCTACCGACAAACCAGCAATGGCACTGAAAATGGTTATATATTGAGTGTATTTTTTCATGTTAGTACGCTACGGCCGCTTCGGCGGTATGGTTATTTTCTGAAATTAATCTGATAGAGTACCCCTACCATATAACTAGTACTCTGTCCTACATTTAATCCATTAGTTACGTATCCGACGCGGGCATTAACACCGACATTGCGAGGTTGGATTTTACCGTACCAGCCCACCGACGTAGCCTGCATATTGTTCGTCAGGAACGGCATATCATTCCGGCGAATATTATCGCCATTCAGGCAGGATACCCGCTCAGCCCAAATTTCAGTCTGCCATTTCTTTTTTAAAACACCCAGTTTTAGTCCAGCATCGTAGGTGTTAGGAACTCGCACCTGATTGGTGTTGTAAACCTTATCGTCGGCCTGATAAGCGTCCTGATCTAATTTGACGTTACTCCGCCAGCCGTAACTACCGTAGGCAGCCAGATAAATTCCTGTGCTGGGTTCCTTATAGTTAGCCAATAAACGACCAGTAAAGGTGCGGCACTGCATCCCAATTGACATCGGCATGAAACTGGGTACATACGTGCCAATGGGGATTGACCCGCCTACAATAGCGTTGAGCGAAAACCCACCTGCCTGCACGGCTTTCACTTTCAACCAAAGTGCCAAATCCTGGATGCCCTGTTGCCCCATGAGATTACCCGCGCTGGTGCTGGTCCAGACGTAGGGCAGGCTCGCAATAACGTTCACCCGCTTGCTGATCCCGAAAGCAGGCATAATCATCAGACTCTGCGTCGTATGAGTACCGATGTTTAAATTCTCACGCTTGAGCGTATTCTCCCAATACTGGTTCCAGGAGCTATGCCCATACATAACCGCCGTACAGAGCGAGTTTTTACCCATATAAATCGCATCATTTGGCATCTGCGCCTTAACGGCGAAGGAGGCTAGTAGAAGCGCCCCGGTCAATTTTGTAAAACGTGTTTTCATCATTTAGGTATACAAGTAGTCTTAAGTCTGTAATTTAATCCCGACCGCCCGGCAGTCGGGATTAAATCTAGCTGGTCAAATTGATAGGCCAACCGTCACCACCGCGCTCCGGCCATCAGACGGCCATACGCCAGGACCCGGATAGAAAGTTGGACGCTTGGTAAAGTATTGAGCATTAAGCAGGTTATTAATGCTGCCGCGTACCATCAGGCCGCGTCGCACCCGCCAGGTCCCATTCAAATCCCACAGGCTGTAGGCCGGTACTGGGCCGATAGCGCCATTAGCCGACGGTGTAGGTGTGTTTAATGCGTCCGAGAACGTCTGAGCCACATAGCTGTATTGCAGCGTCAGGCTAGCCGGGCCGTAACGCGCTGTTAACCCGTTGCGAGTAGTCCAGCGAGGAGCCGATTCCACCTGATTACCCGTAACCGTCCGGTTCTCGGTGCCAGCCGAAACCCGCCCGTTGATGTAACGGGCATTGTTGTAAGCCGTTGACGTAAAGCCGCTCAGCAGGAATTTTTCGGTACGAAGCAACTGCGTTTCGATTAAGGCTTCAACGCCCGTGCTCCGGCTGTCGCCAATGTTGGTACGGAAAATGTAATTCGTCCCATCCGTATTGGTTAACAGCAAGGTTCCCAGCCGATTGCGATAGAGCAGATCAAAGACTGTGATGTTCATGTGCAACCCTTCCCAGCGCCCGTCCACGCCGATTTCAGCGTTATACCCATAGGCATCTTTCAGGTTTTTGTCGATACGTTCGTAGACCGAAGCCGGAATGATGTCCTTAAACACCACAGGCCGGTATGCCTGTGCCCATCCGCCATAAATTTTGACCGCATTAGTAGCCTGGTACTGCGCATTAATACCCAGCAGGGTAAAATGGTGGCTAATGTCGGTGGGCAGATTACCCTGATCATAGTAACTGATCGTGCCCCGCATTTCGGTATTACCACTTTCGAGCCGGAAACCGGGCGACACCGTCAGTTTATTCGTCAGGCGGAACTGACTTTCGGCGAAAGCAGCAAAGTTCTTCGTGCGGTAATGCAGATCGCGCTTGAAGGGGTCAACCAACGTTAGGTCGAAATCGCTGGCGGTGGTTCCTACACCAAGCTGACGACGGTGCAAATCCGTGCTCATCAGTTGAATACCTCCGGCTACAGTAGCGGCCACACTACCCAGATTGTAGTGGTGCAACAACCTTAACTCGGTGGTGTAGCTATTGAAGTTATCAATATCCACCTGCCGGGCTCTGTACTGCCCCGTTAACCGGTTAATGGTGTCTGGCACCGTTGCGAACGCATCAAGCTGAACGCTGTTCCGGGCGCCTAACACGGCCGAAGTTGTCCAGAGCAAACGTGTCCGATCGCCAAGTTGCCAGTCCAGTTTCAACGATGGTATGTAAATGTCCGGATTGAAATAGTTGCGGCTCCGTGTCGACTGGCGCGGGTTCTGTGCAAACATAGCATCGGTCAGCGGGCCAGGAATCCGGTAGATGTAGGTCGAACGGCCCAGTTCAGCGATAAGGGCCAGTCGCCGGGTAGCCTGGAACTGTAAATGGACAAACTGAGCCTGCGCATCAGATCCGCTGTTCTGCCGATAACCATCTGAATGCCGACGGTGGTAATAACCGTAGTACGTGAATTTACCAACGCGGCCACCAATGGCATTATAGGTACTTACCAGTCCAAACGACCCCATCGAATTGATCGTCTCGAATCCAAATTTCCGGGTCGTATCGGCCGATTTCGTGATATAGTTTAGCATACCGCCAAACTGAGCACCGTATTGCAGCGAAGCCGTACCGCGCACAAACTCTACCCGTTCCATGCTTTCCATCGGAGCGGAGTAGTGGCTGGCGGGGTAGCCGTACATATCGGAGTTGGTAATGACACCATTCTGCCGGATGTTGTTTTCCCACGACCGGTGCGGATCTAATCCACGCGTCGAGACATTGATCTGGTTGCCTGTACCGTCCATATCATAAACGAACACACCAGGAATACGAGCGAAGATTTGCCGGGGATTTTTCTCGGCTACGTTCGCGTCAATTTCCGATAACCGAATGGATTCCGAGCGCTTACCAGCCATCAGGTAAGTTCCATACACGTTCGGCAACGACTCCACCAACACCGACTTAGCCCCTTTCACCGTAACCTGATTCAGGGTGCGGGTGGGCAATGTGTCAGTCGATTGAACTTGCGGATTTTGCCGACCGGTTTGGGCCCACAGATAACTGGCTGGCAACAGAGCCAATCCGATAATCGATACTATAAACTGTTTGGATTTCATAAATAATTCTTTTGAAACGAGCAATGATACGATTCATTGTCAGGCATCTCTAAGACGCCTGAGGATGGTTTTTACACTTAATCCACTGTTTCATATAGATCAACAGGTCAGTAACTAACTAGCAATGGCAAACTCATTAAAACCAACGAGATACGTTAACCGAAACCAGGTAATCGGCAAAAGCCGCATCGCCCTGTTTTACGCCCAGTGGGTCCAGTCGGTCAGCATAGCTCTTAATACGATTGCGGTAAATGGCCACCGGAACCGTAGCGGCTACCGATGTTTTGTGACGCATATAAGACACCCCCGGCTCTACCGACACGATGTAACCCGGACGACGGAAGCCTGAACTACCACCAAACGCATCGATAGCCGGAACGCCTTCAACGCGCCCACCTAGCATAACTGCCAGACCAGGAATCGCCTTGATAGATTGACTTAAGCCAATGCGAGCGGCAAATTGGTCGGCAACTGAGAAGGAGCCTGTTACTAGGTCGATGGTAGTTGCGGTTGGGTTCCGGATTACTCCGTTTGTTTCGCGGGGATTAAACAGGTAAAAGCCGTTTGCATAGGCGGTTAAGGTTGGGGTCAGCGATGCATATCCCTGTAGTTCTACACTTACGCCGACACCACCATCGCCAAGCTGAATCGACTGGTCAACTGGCAGCGTTACGGTATAATCCTGACCGTCTTTGGTTAACCGGTGAAACTGATCGGTTGCACCATAATCACCCGTTGGCAGCTTTACACCCATGCCAACGGCTAGGTTCACTTTGGGTAGTTTAGCCGGATTAACGACCCAATAGCTACCCGAAATCCGTAAATCACCGATGCCACGAGAACGGGTATCGAAGCGTTTTTGCTGTGGGTTTTGCGCCACGGCATTGCCATAATGTTCGTACAACGATGACCGGTCGTTAGCCTGAACGGGTAGATTAACCGAGAACGACAGCCGCTGATTTACCATGTAGGTAATCCCCAGATCGAGCGCGTGCGACACATTGATAACATTGGTACCCTGCTCAACGCGCTGCTTCTGTTCAACATCGCCTACAAAGTGTTTATAGGACCGGAAGAAGCGATAACCCGCCGAAATCTGCCAGTGACCATTGCGCTGTTTGAAATAATCGGCCGAGCCAGCCGGAGCCGCACAACTCATGTGCCGAACCGCCACACAACCTTGTGCCGATATGGGTGTGTACGAAATAAGTGTACAGGCTATCGCAAGAACGATAGTATAAATCGTTTTCATGCCTGAAAAATCTAAGATGTAAATTGAAAATCAATTAGATGACGTACGGCTCAATGGCCGCAGTCGATGCAGAAATCCTGCTTTGCCTGCACACAAAACGCATTCATTTTACCTGCCCCAACGAATACAAATTAGCTGGATACGCAATCCATATACGGACGACGAACGACCAACCCGTTTTAGGTAATAATCGAGCGCTCTGGTGATTGACAGGTTTTACAAGTACCTGTTAAGACCAACATACGTTTGATCAGCTACCGACTGGGGTAACATAATAGACATGAATTAGTGAAGGCAAAATGCTTAATGAGCTAACCAGATCGTCAATGGTCAAGGCGTCTTCCATCAGTAAACGTCCGAAAAAAGATCGATTCACAAACGGTCAGACCATAAGTAAAGTCTATATTATTACAGACTGTTTACCAGTGACGGCACATCAGCTTGACACAGTACGACCAGGGGTCGAGACTCACTAAACAGCAGGAAGTGGCCCTCAGGCTTGAGGAGGAGGAGAATGAACAGGCAAGGTACGGTCAGCAAACACGAAAAGAGCATCGGGAATGCGGACGGCCTCGCGCCAATTAGGCGCTAGAAAATTAAAAATTGCCCGAGGACTAGGCGAATATTCTTTCAGTAAGAATTTCAGTAGTTGATTGGCCTTCTGACGGGAACCAGTAGTTCCCATAACGTGATCGTTCAGAAACGAGAGTAAATCGCTTTTCCAGAACGAACGGCTCTCTGCCTGAATCGCCGACAGATGCAATGTACCGTCCTGAATCTCCATGCTGATAACGCTATAATACTGGCCGCGATAGCTAAAGCCATCGGATGTTGTGCTGGCCAGCGCGCTGGCATCGGGTTTGTTTTTCAGTGGAATCTGAAACTCAACGATACTATCCACTGACCGATAGACCTGTAATTGTTCCGATAAGTCGTGCTCTGCCTGCCACCACGTACCCACAAACACCAGCACGTACGCCAGTGTATGGTACAGGAGCAACCCAAAGAGACCGATGGAAACAGCTTTTTTCACAGATACAATTGGAAATTACTTACAAACATACTCTAAAAATTTTAAACAAAACCTATGCCAACCCGTTACTTTTTCTTTTAATTCTCTCAAAGCGTTGGCGTATATAACCAGACACCAATTTCAGATAGATCAAAGTTAGCAGCCCAGGTGGCCTGAATCAGATGTAGGTAACGATGGTTCTGCTGCGGATTCCGAATTAAATCCTGGAACATGTAGCCAAGTTCAATTTTGCCATACTTTCCGGTATTGTAACCTACGCCACCAAACATCCAGTTTTCCCCGTAAAACCTGTTTTTTGAACTAATAGGACTGTTGCGGGCACCTGTCAGACAAAAGAAAAACTCGTTGAACGCTGTTCCGTAGAATCCCTTTGTGCTGGTTTTCGGATCATAAAACGGTACGTTAATTCCAAACTGATAACGAATAAGTGTAGCATAAGACCACTGTTCAGTCTTCATATTCAGAGGGTAACGCTCTTCGTACCGTACACGATGCGACAATTTTGTTCGGCCTAGTGCCGGTACATCATGCGTGAAAACACCTTGCGCCCACACCCGGTTTTCGTTGACGTAGATACCAAACAGATTATGTTTCACATAGGCATAACCCAGGCCCACCTGCATGTTGGGCGAGAGCTTATAACTCAGGCTAGGCTGTATATAATACTGGAGTGCGGTTGGCAAAAATTGCTTCTCCAGGATGGTTTGGTGAAAGGCGTCGACCGTTGCGGATAGATACAAATTGTACTGAAGCTTTTTACCTAAATTTCCAGACTGTGATATAGCCGGGAAAAATCCGTAGAACGACCAGTCCTGAGCCAGGCAAATAGAGCTATTAACTACTAGCAAAAGAATATATACGTAACGCATGAATGTACGGAAGTGGGTATGATGGGCGTATTTTACGGCTTCACAAAATATATGCCACCTTTATTATCGTATTGATTTCCAGCTAACATTACGCCCTTATCCAGTCTATAATAGCCAAAATGCAATCAAAATCCGTAGATTTGTGTTAGGTAGATACCTCATGATTTACGACAATCACAACCGTCCGATTACGTATCTTCGGCTTGCTGTAACGGACCGCTGCAACCTGCGCTGCTTTTATTGCATGCCCGAAGAAGGCATCAAATACCTGCCTAAACACCAAGTACTGACCTATGAAGAAATGGAACGGGTGGTACGGGTATTGGCGCGGCTGGGTGTTCAGAAAGTACGTATTACGGGTGGAGAACCCTTCGTACGGGCAGGGTTAATGAATTTTCTCCATCAACTGGCTGCGGTGGATGGCCTGACAGATATATCCCTGACAACTAATGGCGTGCTGACGGCTCCTCATGTAGCGGATTTAGCCGCCCTGGGTGTTCGGTCTGTGAATTTGAGCTTGGATACGCTTGACCGCGAACGGTTTCGGAAGATTACCCGACGTGATGAGTTACCTGCCGTTCTGAAAACGCTTGACGGCCTGCTGGCAGTTGGAATTCAGACGAAAATTAACGCGGTGGTAATGGATGGGCAAAACACGCAGGACCTAATTCCGCTGGCCGACCTTACACGTACGTTGCCTGTCGATGTGCGATTTATTGAAGAAATGCCATTTAACGGCGAGGGTAGCCACTACCCTATTCTGCACTGGACACATCGGCGTATTATTGACGAAATTCGGGGTCATTTCCCTAATCTGCAAAAACTTCCTGATCCGCCGTTTTCAACCTCGGCCAATTATCAGATTCCAGGCCATCAGGGAACCATTGGGGTGATTGCTGCTTTCAGTCGGACATTTTGCGGCACCTGTAACCGCATTCGCCTGACTGCACAGGGAACACTTAAAACCTGCCTTTACGATAATGGGGTACTGGATATTCGGGCACTGCTTCGGGCTGGTGCTTCTGATGACGAACTGATAGCAGCTTTCCTGCAAGCCTTTGCGCACCGTCCGGCTAACGGCTTCGAAGCCGAACAAAAACGCGATCTGGTGACAGAATCAATGGCGACAATTGGCGGGTAAGATTGCTATAAACGTACTACAGCCGGTACCCCATCCAGGAATTCGTTGGTAAACAGCGTATCAGGATCGATGTGTTGAATCAATTCGCCGTCGGTGCTGGTTAGCATGCGGTTGCGAACCATCCAGTTAACAAACGATACCCAGACGGTTCGGTGCATTAGTCCCCAATGTCCTTCACCATCCAGGTAATAACCGGAAACCATCTGCTGGCTTTGCTCCACAAAATTACGATTGGTTAACGTCGAGTGATTAGCCGTCTTCATCAACAATTTGGCGGCATCATCCGGTTTTCGAACGGCATAATGAAAGCCGGTGGCCGTTGCTTCCAGAAACCGGCGCAATGCATCACTATTCTTATCGACCCATTCACGGTGAGCCGTCAGCACCGGGTTATAGCCGTAGGGAATCGAATAATCATCGAACAAAAACTGGTTTAGGTCAATGCCATCAATATCTGCTTTGACACCCTCCCAGGTTAGCCAGCACCAGGCTGCGTCAACCTCACGTGTCAGCAGCGACCGCCAAATGCCCGCCCAGGGCAGCTTACGACAGACGAACTGGCCGCGTCCTTCGTCATTCTGAATTAATTGGCGAATAATATCCTCTTCGTAGCGGGCACCATAAGACGCATATACCTTACCATCTAATTTCTCCGGTCGGTCGATACCGCTCTCTTTCAAGGTCATTATGGCGCTAACATCGCGAGCCAGTAATGTAGCCACCGCCACGAGGGGAACTCCATTCGTTTGGTAACTGATGACGCTTTCGGAAGGCGTAATAGCCAGATGGGCATCACTTTGCGCTACGCGTCGGGCGGGGGCTGTTTGATAATTCTCCTGATCGGGGGAAATAAACTCCACATCCAGACTGGCCTCCTGATAAAGCCCTTTGGCCTGAGCGACGTAAAATCCGGTGTGGTTCGTATTGGGAGTCCGGTCGAGCGCTAAGCGAATTTGTGTATTCATACCGTACAGAGAAGCTACAGGATTCTTAAACTCTACAACTGTTGGAAGGTTTTCAGTAACTTTTAACGGTTACCGCCGTTGGTAATACGCCAAAATAGCGACCAAGACTACTCAGCCAATAAAATCTTAACGTAGTTTCGACGCAATGGTTGAAAACGAGTCACTATTATGAGCAGCCTGGTAGTTGGAAGTTTGTCAATTTCGATCCGGCAACTAACTCCTGGGGAACATTCGACAGCCGTTGAACGTCTTAAATATGAGTATCATTAATGTCATTTATGACGCGCCGACAGTATTTTATTACCATCCTGATTTTAGGGACGCTTTCCACCATTAGTCCGTTTTCAATCGACATGTATTTGCCGGGCTTTCCGGCCATTGCCAAAGATCTTCACACCTCCATTTCTCAGGTTCAATTGTCGTTAACTGCTTATCTGATTGGGATTGCAGTCGGACAGTTGCTCTATGGCCCATTGTTAGATCGATTTGGCCGAAAACTACCGTTGTATGTGGGGTTGTCTGTTTATTTGCTGGCCTCAGTTGGTTGCGCCCTATCCACGTCCATTGATACGCTGGTTATCATGCGACTCTTGCAGGCGCTGGGTGGATGTGTTGGCCTGGTAGCCGCTCAGGCACTGGTTCGCGATCTGTTTCCCGTCGACCGGATTGCCCATGTGCTCTCCCTGTTGTTTCTGGTGGTAGCCGTTTCGCCCATGATTGCTCCTACGGTCGGCGGTTATGCTACCGAAATGCTGGGCTGGCATTCTATTTTTATTATCCTGACCGGCATAACCGCACTGATTCTTGTTGGTGTTTACGTGTCTCTGCCGGATGGCAAACAGCCCGATCCGTCGTTGTCGCTTCGCCCTAAAGCTGTTGTGGGCAGTTTTTTGACGGTTTTAAATCAACCTCAGTTTCTTACCTATGCGCTGGTTGGCGGTATTGCTACTTCGGCTCCCTTTGCCTACCTGGCCGGATCGTCCGACGTGTTCATGAATATTTACCACACCAGTGCTCAGGAATACGGCTGGATTTTCGCCTTTTTATCCATTGCGATTATCGCCCCTACGCAACTCAATCGACTTCTGCTCAAGCGGTTTACTAGTCAGCAGATCATTTTCACGACGTTAATTTACCAGTCAGTAACGGGTTTTCTATTGGTTTTCGGAACGTGGGCGGGTTGGTACGGACAGCACGGTCTGATACTCATGCTGTTTCTGTTCCTGGGCGGACAGGGTATTACTGGCCCCAACGCGTCAGCCCTGTCGTTGGCTCCATTTGAGCGGCATGCGGGCAGCGCTGCGGCTCTGATGGGCAGTTTCCGGATGGGGTTTGGCGCCTGCGTGTCGGCAGCCGTAAGCGTATTGCACAACAACACTGCTCTGCCGATGGTAGGCGTCATGACCGTCTGCATCATCCTTAGCTTAGCCATTCTGCTAGTAGGTAAACGTCTGATACCCTACCGAAACCAGCCAGGAAACCTCAACGAAACGTTGGCAGAGGTAGAAGCGATTTAAAGGTTAAGCCTAAAAGGTCTTAGAGACCTTTTAGGCTTGCCAGTAGGTAAAAAAAGGAAGGTTATTTTAAGTGGATGAACTTCTGGGTGCCGATCTTCTGCCCGGCCCCAGTTGTGACCTGAAGCAGGTACAACTGAGGGGGCAGATTGGTCAACTGGAGGACTGCTTTTTGGGGGCCTTTCGAGAAGATTTCGTGTGAATCGTACACACGATTTCCTTTCACATCGAGGATGTCGAATTTAACCTCTGTGTTGTCTTCTTTTACCGAAAACTCCACATTGATCATTCCTTCAGCAGGATTGGGATAAGCCGTAAATTTTTTCACAGTTGGTTCGGCAAATGCACTCGCAACACCAATTCGTCCCGAACTAGTAGGACAAGTGCCTATGTCTTTCCAGGGAGCACCCTGAACATAAGGCGTTACGGGAGCATTGCCCTGCGTCCAGTACATACTGGTGTATAAATGGCCCTGATAGGTAACGTTCGTACCCGCTGTCGCATAGGTCGTAGTGGCGTTCCAGGGGGCTACACCCGCACAAATGTTTGTTGTATTGGCATCGACCGTTACGCTCACCGCCCCCGAAATGGTTGACGTATTGTTAGCATAAGCTTTAGCGGTTACGCTATATGCCCCGGCGGCTACATTGGTCCAGTTAACGGCATAAGGAGTGGTTATGCTACTACCAATCAACGTGCTCCCATTGTAATATTCTACTTTGGAAATAGCCCCACAGTTCACCGATGCCGAGGCACTCAGTGACACCGTAGCCGGGGCCGCGCCTGATACAACCGCTTTAGCCAAGGTTATAGCTGGAGCCGCCGAACAACTGCCTGAGCAGGCACCTAAATCTTTCCAGGGAGCACCAGAAACATAAGGGGTCACAGGAGCATTACCTTGTGTCCAGTACATGCTGGTATACAAGTGTCCCTGGTACGTAACGTTCATACCTGCCGTCGCGTAGGTGGTGGCGGAGTTCCAGGGAGCAATTCCGTCGCACATAGTTATTGTGCTTCCGTTAACCGTTATACTTATTGCCCCGGATGTAGTTGAGGTATTGTTAGCGTAGGCCTTGGCCGTTAGACTGTAAGTTCCGGTAGCCACATTTGTCCAGTTGAACGTATAGGGCGTTGCTGTGCTGCTGCCAATTAGCGTACTCCCATTATAAAATTCCACTTTAGTAATCGCCCCACAACTTACCGAAGCCGTGGCACTCAACGTAACACTTGCCGGAGCCGAGCCAGAGACAATTGGCGTCGCCAAGCTTACCGTGGGGGCCACCGAACAACTCACAGACGTTACTTTTACATTGACCACATTCGAAGCTATTACCCCAGCAGAGGTCGTTGCTTTGGCGGTAATAGCATAATCGCCAGCAATCAGATTCGTCAGCGTATAGGCAAATGGGGAGTTCGTGGATGTACCCAGCAAGGTTGTACCGTTGTAAAACTCAACTTTGGTTGCCGTGGTGTTCGCTAAAGATACGGTTATCGGAATGGCTGTACCTTCCGTATAGGAAGCATTATTAGCAGGAGATGAAATGGCTATCGTAGGTGTCGGCGTTCCGATTTGCTGCTGGTAAACCCGTCCTGTCTTATTATAATTCAATAGCTTATCTGCTAACCACCCATCGTCATCGCCGTTTGTGCCGATGGGTGCTACAGCAATTGTTTCGCCACCGCCCCATAAAATGGAGAAGATGTTATTATCGGCCAATTTTTGTAACTGCGGTTTTGAGTAATCGTAATTCGGTACTTGATTAAGCCAGTCTCCAATGGTCGCGCTGGTCGTTTTATAAACCGAACTGTTTGGCCGCAGCGGAAGCGCTAACACCTCTGGTCGAACATTACCGGTACCAACGCCTACATTAGCATCACCTAAAAAATACGTACCACTGGCGGACGAGTGTTCTTGTATATTATACTTGGTAAGGGTTTCGTTTTTAGTGACCAGGTGGCCGCCAGGAATCTGCCATAACATGACGGGCAAGTCTAAGTTTTTGCCAACCGCAGCCGCGAACTCCACAAATCGGTCCCAAGCCTGGGCATTGTAGGCATAATTCTGCCCGCGCACCGAAAAACAATCTGCTTCATAGCGATCCAGCACCACAAAATCAGGTTTCCACTGACCCTTAAAAACGCCCATTTTGTCGTTCATAAAGCTGCTGACTGCCTGTGCCTGTTGCTGAGCCTGATTGGCTTGTTCATAAATCCACAAAGACGTACCCGTTGCCCATACATTCTCCTGCCAGCCAAATTTGATGGCCCCCTGCCCTATCGTTTTAATCAGAAAATTGATAGACTGATAGTAACCCGGCCAGTTTTCGGAAAAGACCGGTAACGACGTGGTAGGCAGCCCTTCGGCCTGGTAAGCCGATGCTAACTGTTCGTTTACATGAATAACGTGATTAAAGATCTCGGTGTCGCTAAAGCTATTCGGTGTATTTGATTGCTGCTGAGCGCCTAACAAATCGGGACTTAAAACAAACGTACCGGGAAATGGGTGCGCATCATCTTTGTAGCTTAACAGTTTCTTTGTTTCGCGAATCAGGTTTCGATAATGGATTTGCAGATTGTTATCATTATAGACATCCGCTTCACCAATCCCTCCCCCGCTGGCCTGGGCCGTATAATGCACCATAACAGGCATAACCGTCGGTGGAGCAATGCCTGGATAAAGGCTGGCATATTTGGTTTCCAGACGTCTGGCCTGGAGGATCGTTTTTGTAGTGGGGAAATTCGGTGATGAGTCATCCAACAAAATTCCCGTATCGCCCATGCCGGAACCCGAGTATTTAAAAATGGCGTTCAGCGGGGTTTTGCTCAGCGGGGTGTCATTAGCTTCGTCGCCGAGCGTAATCGACCCCATGGCGAGATATTTAGGCCAGCCGTCCACACCAAATGGCTTTATCGTAGACGTTGAAAAAGAAACTGTCAGCGCACCGCTCGATCCCGAAAATGAATAGCTGGAAGCATATGAAGGAACCGCCAGCGAATTACTCGCTTCGTTAGCATACCGGTTTACCAAAACCGAATACGTATCATAAGGGCTTGGTGAAATCGTATAATTTCCATTGGATACGCTTATTTCCTTTGAAAAAGCGTATGTAGTTGCTGTTACCGTAAGTTTCGTGCTGGCTCCGGCGGGTAACCCCGTTACGGTAATCGTCATAGTCCCACCGGGAATGGTAGACGATGTGTAAGGAAGAGTTACAGCGGATGCGTTAGCTCCAGCGGTGATTTGTAGTGGATTTTGAGCGGTATACGTTGATTTGTAAAGCGTATTGTTAGCCACAAAATCACTGCCCCAAATAACTAAGGCATCTCCGTCGAAAACGTTTACCGATGTTCCCGAAGCTACTGATTGCGTTGTAGTGATTCCTGTGGTTTTGTCGAGGAGGTTAGCCGTTGCTGGCTGGTTAGCCGTTCCGGTTAGATTAATAGTTAATGGTGCGTATATATTGGGTCGTACCCAACCATTCGCGTAGAGTTTGACACTTTGCGAAATAGGGTTAAAATCACCCGCGTTTATAGACGAGCCCAGGTTAAAATTTACTGAAAACGACTGACCAGCAGCCAATTTTGTAGTAGCCCACGACTCCGAGGGGAAGTTGATTTTCACTTGAATCAGGTTGAAGTTCCCTCGCGAAATGGCGGAAATATTGCTCGATTCAGGATAAGAAAGGCCGCCCAGAGTAGGATAATTAGTAACCGTTGGCGAAGCAGACGCGTTAAACCAGACCTCGCTCCCCCCGGACAGATCAATGGCTGATCCGCCCGTATTAGTCAAGGTAAGCAGCATAGCCGTTTCACCCCACGACTGGGTTGTAAACGTAGTTTTTACCTGATAGGTGTTGCCTCCAATGGTGTAAGTAAAAGGGCCGAAAGAAGCCGTTGTCTGCGCAATACTATTGGTCAGTATAGCCAGGAATAGCCCCAGCCATAAAAAAACAACACGGTTGATTTTCATCGTTTTTGCAGGGTAAAGGTTGATGCATGGCTGTATAAAGTAGGAGGCTGTTTGATACTATTTTCTAAAGGCCCGTTATGGTTCTCAGGTCTTATCATTTCGGCAATTTGGAAGAGACCATATAAACTAAAACGGATACTTATTGTATATTATCCTGGCGTCAAAAGTAGAAAAGCGTGGGCTCGCCAAAATGAGAATGTATGTGAACGACTTGTCCTGGTAGGTAAATAGCAGAGATATATAAGTAAGCGGAAATTCTAATCTTATTGAGATCGCGTAGGCGAGCCTTACCGGGGCAGAAAATACCGTAAAAAATCGTCCTTATAGCTCCGGCCAAGTGGGATTGGCTGCGAACCGATATGCACTTCAGTCTCATTGAACGATTCCACTTTAGCTAAGTTAATAGCGTAGGAACGGTGAATTCGGATGAGTTCAGGATAATTGATTCGTTCCAGAACACCGCTTAACGTAAGCCGCAGAACGTATTTGCGCCCCGGTGTGACAAACGTCGTATACATGTTGTCGGCCTCTAAATACAACAGATCAGCTAAGGCGACTTTAACAAACTGATAATTCTGTTTGATAAACAGATAGGTATTGATTTGCAGTATGGATTCCTTTCCAAGCGAGTCACGTTCAGTTGAAGTAATGGCGGGCTGGTTCGCTGGAACGGGGGTAATACGGGCGGAAAAATTATGAATCGCCAGTTCGATAGCTGTTCGGAGGCTGTGCAGTTGATAAGGTTTGTTTACGTAAGCCGCCGGGTACGTCTGCTTAGCCCGGTTAAGCGTTTCCCGGTCAGTCAGCGCGGTTAAGTAAATAACCGGAACAGGCCTTTCTGCTGTTAACTGCTGTACCGTTTGAATGCCATCCCAATCGCCCTTAAGGGTAATATCACACAGCAGTAAATCAACCAGTTGGCGTTTAAATAACTCGAGTGCCTTCCGACCATTATTGACTGTACCCACCACATCATATCCTTCCTCCTCCAGACTGTCGCTTAACTCCATAGCCAGAATCGGCTCATCTTCGATAATCAGGATTTTAACGCGTTCATCAGAATTCATGGTAACCAACTTATCAGAGCTTGGAGGATTTTACGTCAATTAACAAGCCAAGCCTAAACTTGTTGACGAACCTGAGGCACTTCCAGCCGAAATAGTGTGCCGTTCTGTTTAAGCAGTTCAAACTGTCCTTCTAATTGCTCGCTGAGCGACGCAATCAAACGCTTTCCGAACGAACTTCGATTACCCGAGCGTTGCCAGTCAGCTGCTTCGATACCCGGCCCATTATCCTGAACTTCTAATGTAATACCTGGCTCCAACCCACCTGCTTTGCGATGTAGGTCAATCCGCAACAGGGGACGCTGGCCATTTGTAGTTGGATAAGCATATTTAAACGCATTGGTTACCAACTCGTTAACAATCAAACCCAGTGGCATAGCAACGTCTACATCTAACTCCAGCAGATCAATATTGAGTTGCAAATCAAACTCGTCAGGTTGATAACCATAAGCGCGCATCAAGCTTTCGGCTAGATCGGTTAGGTAGTCGCGCATGTTCACCGTCGTTACGTTATCAGTCTGATAAAGTCGCTGGTGAATCAGCGACATGGCTTCGACGCGCTGCTGGCCTACCCGCACAGCCTGAACGGCTTTTTCGTCGTCAAGTCGGTTGGATTGCAGCTTGAGTAGACTGGACACAATAGCCAGATTATTTTTAACCCGATGATGCAACTCCTTCATCATCAGCGTTAATTGATCCGATTGTTGCGCAATTTTCTGCCGACTTTGTCGAACGCGCACGTACAGCCAATAGAGCGTTCCTAACAGGATAGTTAAGACCAGTAAACCACCTGTTCCAGCCCACAGCTGACGTTTTTGCTGAGCATTCGTACTGGCTAACTGTCGGATATCTTCTTCTTTTTCGCGGGTCTGGTAGCGGGTTTCCAGCTCCGTAAGCTGCTGATTTTTAGTAGCATTAAATACACTGTCGTGGCTAGCCATTTGCCGTTTATAATAGACCAGCGCCTTCTGAAAATTACCTCGTTTCTCCCATAGTTTGCTGAGATGGCTGTTCACTTCTTCCAACATCGAATATTTATCCCGGCCCGTTTTCTCAGCCCAATTTAATGCCCACTGGCAGGCCGCTTCGGCTTCATCAAGCTTGTTAAGCGGGATTAACACACTTGGTAAACTGGCATACACGTATCCCTTTAAAAAGTCATCGTTCTCCTTGTCAGCAAAGGTTAATATCTGCCGAAAAGTCTGTTCAGCCCGACCATACTGACCCATATTTTTGTAAAGTAGGCCCGCATTGAACAGGTTGCCATAATAGTTTGGCCAATCTTTTTTTGCTTTGTAATAGGCTAATACTTTCTCCATATTGAGCAGTGCCGGCCCATAGTTTTTGCTTTGGCTATCGATATTAACCAACTCACTATAAAACTCAATCACCAGTTCTTCATTACCCATCTGCTGAGCAAGAGTCAGTCCCTGTTGCGTATAGCTGCGGGCCTCTTTGACTTTGTGCAGTCGATTATAACAAAAGCCAATAAAGTGGAAGGTTCGGATGTAGTTCCGTTGGTCATGGCTAGCTCTCAACAGAACCTGAGCTTTCTCATATTCGGCAATTGCTGTACTGAAATCACCGGTAGCTTCATACCAACGGCCTAATTTCCGGTAGCCAATGCCGGTAAACCGTTTATTGTCTCCGGCCTGTGCCATGGCCAGTGCCTGATCAATAATTTTTTTGGATGGGATAAACTGACTGGCATCCATCAGCGAATCGCCTATCTGCCACAGCTTCTTAAGTTTCGTTGAATCAGGGGCATTTGACGCAACACCAGGTATTTCCTGTTGAGCCATTAGGACACCGGGAGCCAGCCAGAAAGAAAGGGTAAGCGTACGTAGAATCTTGACTAAACTATACATGAGAGGAAGGCCGTTAATTAGCTTACTAATTTACTATTATGAAGTGTCTAATAAATCGGCAAAGTGAAAGGAGGGGAATTTGGGGCAAACTTCAGGCCGTCAATTCGAGGTTCTAATCAACTAATCTGGTCTGCCAAATCGATGGCATAAGAGTAACGAAAAATCATTTGAATGCAAAAAAGGGCGTTGACATTCGCAAAAAAAATCGTTTACCTTTGCCAATGACCCTTTTCCCGAGTTAAATTATGGAGAAATACAAATTCGTCGCTGAATACGAACTGCGGGCCTCGCCCAAAATGCTGTTTCCGTATATCAGCACCGCATCGGGCCTGTCGCAGTGGTTCGCTGGTAAAGTAAACACCCTACCAGAGCAGCGGTTTGATTTTCAGTGGGATAACGAAAGTCACATCGCCCGTCAGGTATCCATGCGACAAAATAAAGGGGTGCGTTTTGAGTTTCTGGATACCGCCGAAAATGGTTCAGATAACAACTACGTCGATTTTCGGGTCGATCAGAGCGAGTTAACACAATCTACCTTTCTGCGCATTACTGATTATTCGTCCACAACCGACGAAGAGGAGCTTAAAGACTTGTGGGATAGCTTAATGGATAAATTAAGAGAAATTGTAGGGAGTTAACATTATTTACGACTTATAATGGACAATTTATAAGGAATATGCTGTTATAGAATTGTAATGAGACCACTTATCCGGTCATCAATCACAATTCATAAGGCCGGGCGCTTGTGCTCGTAAATTATAGTGCGTGAAAAAAATAGATAAACTAGTACTCGGCTCATTCTGGGGGCCGTTTTTTTTAACCCTTGGCGTCGTCATCTTTATCTTTCTGATGCGACTGCTGATGTTTTATATTGACGAGTTCGTTTCTAAAGACCTCGATCTGGCTACGTTTGGGCGACTGTTGTTTTACTTTGCCCTGCTAACCATCCCAACTGCTCTGCCGCTGGCGGTGCTTCTTTCCTCCTTAATGACGTTCGGCAATCTGGGTGAATTTTTTGAACTGACTGCGCTGAAAAGCGCCGGAATTTCCCTGACCCGCGCCATGCGTCCCTTACTCATTGTGGCTATTGGCATCAGCGCATTCTCGTTCTGGTTTAATAATTCCGTTTCGCCTTGGGCTAACCTTAAAGGGTATAGCCTGCTCTACGACATCAAAACCGCTAAAGCGACGCTTAACCTGAAAGAAGGTATTTTTTATAATGACCTGCCTGGGTATAGCATTAAGGTTGATCATAAGGTTAAGGCGGCTAAAGAAAGTACAAACGGCGATCTGCTGAAAGGACTGGTTATTTACAAGCACCCCACGAACGGGCTGGAGTCGGGAAACCGTGAGATTATTCTGGCTGATTCGGGGCGGATGTACATGGATAAAGATCGGACGTACCTGGTTTTTCAACTTTTCAATGGCAATGATTATCAGGAGTATTCGGATAATAGTACCATAAGCTATGCTAGCGCCGGATCACCTACGAACGGATCGCAGTTTGTTCGAAATGGCTTTAAAGATTACCGACTCGTGATCAGTATGGAATCGTTCGGGCTCAAACGCACGGATGAGAATCAGTTTGAGTACCATGAGTACATGAAAAATCTGAAGGAGCTTTCTACGCTGACCGATTCTTTACGCAGAGATTATAAGAAAACTAGTCAGAGCGTGGCTACCACCTCAGGGCAGTATTACAATTACCTATTCAAATCCGACGCGACGGCCCGACAGAAAAAAATTCTGGATGGAAAATGGGTGGATTCGCTACTGAAAAAACAGCAGATTCCCGTTCCTGATCTGGCACAGATGGCCTTGAGTCAGGCTCAGAATATTCTATCCTATGCAACGTCGAACGTGACGTATATGGCTGAAAAGGAGAAGAGTGTGTGGAAATATCAATTGGAAAGTCATCATAAGTTTACACAGGCAATTTCTGTGTTTGTAATGTTCCTAATTGGCGCGTCGATGGGGGCAATCATTAAAAAAGGTGGTTTCGGATTACCGGTGTTGGTATCCATCGTTTTCTTTATTTTTCTGTATGTACTGACTTTAACGGGCGATAAATACGCCAAAGACGGTCTGTTGTGGGTACCACTCGGCGCCTGGATGGCTAACCTGGTACTGTTTCCGATTGGGCTATTTCTCATGCAGCGGGCCCGCCACGATTCGCGCCTGTTCGATAAAGATGTGTATGTTATTGCCTGGGATCGTTTAAAGCGGAGATGGGCCGCTTACAGAAGTCGTCAGTCAACGGTTGCTAGTTAACAGATACTTGACAGGTAATTAGAGCAAACGATAGGTATAGAAAGTATTGCTGATCGACTGACGATTGTCGACTATTTTTTTGTACCTTTGCACCCTAATTCATTTTTTATCAAAAAAGCTGTCTGAAGATGTATCTAACGACCGAAAAAAAGCAGGAGATTTTCTCCACCTCGGGGTTCACCAAGAGTGCAACGGACACCGGGTCGGCCGAATCCCAGATCGCGCTGTTTACTTACCGGATCAGTCACCTGACCAGTCACCTGAAAGTTCACAAGCACGATTATAGCACGCAACTGGGTCTTTTAAAATTGGTAGGTAAGCGTCGGCGCCTGCTGAATTACCTCCAGAAAAAAGATATCGCACGATATCGGGCTATTCTGGCCAGCCTTGGCTTACGGAAATAATCGGCCAAAGCATTAAAAAGGGAATCTGCTTAACAGTAGATTCCCTCATTTTTGTTGTTTCCATGCTAACTTAATTGGTATAATAATTCCCACAACTGACAACTAGATTAGCTGGGAGTATTTAGTAATTAAATTAGCTGAAATGTTGGTAATCAGTCAATTTACTAGCAACTAAATAAGGACTAATTACGTAGTATAAGTGGCTAAGTTGATGTTCTGATGGATATTCCATCAAAAAAGCTGTAAGCGGGAGTTTTCAAAAATTAATGTATGTTTCAAATCACCACACAATCCGTTACACTGCCTGATGGGCGGGAAATCACCATTGAAACGGGCAAACTGGCCCGCCAGGCTGATGGAGCGGTAGTTGTACGGTTGGGCGACACAATGCTGTTAGCCACCGTTGTGTCAAGTAAAGAAGCTAAAGAAGGCGTCGATTTTCTTCCTTTATCCGTCGATTATCAGGAAAAGTTTGCGTCTGCCGGTCGAATTCCGGGAAGTTTTCAACGGCGGGAAGGTCGACTGAGCGATCACGAAATCCTGATTAGCCGCCTGGTTGACCGGGCATTGCGGCCTATTTTCCCTGACGATTATCATGCGGATACCCAGGTAATGATTACCCTGATTTCTGCTGATCCTGAGGTTCAACCAGATGCACTGGCAGCACTGGCTGCATCGTCGGCGCTGGCGGTGTCGGACATTCCGTTTAACGGTCCAATTTCCGAAGTACGCGTAGCTAAAATTGATGGACAATATCACATAAACCCCAAAACCGCTGATATTGAGCGCGCTACGATTGATTTGATCGTTGCGGCTACTGAAAAGGATATCTGCATGGTGGAGGGCGAAATGGACGAATGTTCAGAGGCCGAAGTTGTGGAGGCTTTGAAGGCAGCTCATGAGGCTATCAAAGTACAATGCCAGGCGCAGAAAGAACTGGAAGCCAAAGTAAGTAAAACTGAGAAGCGTAAATACAGCCACGAAACCCACGACGAAGCGTTACGGGCGGCTGTTCGAGCGTATGGTTATGATAAGGTTTACGAAGTAGCAGGTCGAAAGAATCCTAACAAAAAAGGTCGTTCGGAAGGTTTCAAGGCTGTTCGTGAAGAATACCTGGCTTCTTTCCCAGAAGGAGCGGAAGTAAACACATCGCTGATTAAGACCTATTTCCATGATCTGGAATGGGAAGCAGCTCGTCGGTTAGTACTGGATGAGCGCATTCGTCTGGATGGCCGGCAGTTAGATCAGATTCGTCCGATTTCGGCAGAAGCGGGTTATTTACCTGGCCCACATGGATCGGCGCTATTTACTCGTGGCGAAACCCAATCGCTGACGACGGTAACGCTCGGTACCAAAATTGACGAACAAATTGTCGATCAGGCAATGTATCAGGGTTACAGCAAGTTCCTGTTGCATTATAACTTTCCGGGGTTCTCTACGGGCGAAGTAAAGCCGAACCGGGGCGCTGGACGCCGGGAAATTGGTCACGGTAATCTGGCCCACCGTTCCCTGAAAAAAGTACTGCCACCAGAGGCTGAAAACCCGTATACGATTCGGGTTGTTTCGGATATTCTGGAATCAAACGGCTCATCATCCATGGCAACGGTCTGCGCAGGCACGATGGCGCTGATGGATGCTGGTATCAAGATTAAAGCGCCGGTAGCCGGGATTGCTATGGGGCTGATTTCGGATGGTGAAAAATACGCCGTTCTGTCGGATATCCTTGGTGACGAAGATCACCTGGGCGATATGGACTTCAAAGTGACGGGTACTGAAAAAGGTATTGTCGCTTGCCAGATGGACCTGAAAGTCGAAGGATTGTCGTACGAAGTACTGGCGCAGGCGCTGGAACAGGCGCGCGTTGGTCGGTTACACATCCTCGGCGAAATGAAGAAAGGCATTGCCGAAGTTCGCTCTGACCTGAAGCCACACGCACCACGCGCTATTGTGATTCGGATTGATACGAACCAGATTGGTGCCGTTATCGGACCCGGTGGTAAAGTCGTTCAGGACATCCAGAAGGATTCGGGTGCCGTGGTTAACATCGACGAACACGATAACGCGGGTTGGGTAAGCATCTTTGCGACCAATAAGGAAAGCATGGATAAGGCTGTTTCCCGCGTGAAAGGTATCGTAGCTGTGCCCGAAGTTGGTGAAACCTACGTGGGTAAAGTGAAAACCATTCAGCCGTTCGGTGCCTTCGTTGAATTCATGCCAGGTAAAGACGGATTATTGCACATTTCCGAGATTAAGTGGGAGCGCCTGGAGAACATGGAAGGCGTGCTTAAAGTAGGCGATGAGGTTACTGTAAAATTGATTGACGTTGACAAAAAGACCGGAAAATACCGTCTATCGCGTAAAGTGCTTCTGCCAAAGCCAGAGAACAAAAATGCGTAAGACGTTGTTACTTTTCTGTGTAATGCAAAGTCTAAAAATAGCGTTATATAGTTACGCCACCGGGGCAAACGTATCATGAGACAGCTAAAAATTTCAAAACAGATTACCAATCGCGAGAGCCAGTCGTTAGACAAGTACTTGCAGGAGATTGGGAAAGTGGATCTGCTTACCCCTGACGAAGAGGTAACGCTGGCCCAGAAAATTCGGGAAGGTGACCAATTGTCGCTGGAACGGTTAACTAAGGCTAACCTTCGCTTCGTGGTGTCGGTAGCCAAACAGTATCAAAATCAGGGGCTGTCTCTGGGCGATTTGATTAACGAAGGTAATCTGGGGTTGATCAAGGCTGCCCAACGGTTCGACGAAACGCGTGGATTTAAATTCATCTCTTACGCCGTTTGGTGGATTCGCCAATCGATTCTGCAAGCACTAGCTGAGCAGTCTCGGATTGTGCGGTTACCGCTTAACCGGGTCGGTTCGCTGAACAAAATCTCCAAGACATTCTCGGATCTCGAACAGAAATTCGAGCGTGAACCATCGCCAGAAGAATTGGCAGCTGTACTGGAAATTTCGGCGGCTGAAGTTGTCGACACGCTGAAGATTTCGGGTCGTCATGTTTCGATGGATGCTCCGTTCGTACAGGGCGAAGAAAATAGCCTGCTCGACGTACTCGAGAACGACGGAGAAGACAAGCCAGATTCGGGCCTGATCAACGACTCGCTACGGAAAGAAGTGCAACGCGCACTTTCAACGCTGACCCAGCGCGAAGCAGATGTAATAACACTATATTTCGGCCTGAATGGCGAACACGCCATGACGCTGGAAGAAATTGGTGAAAAATTCAACCTGACCCGCGAACGCGTTCGTCAGATAAAGGAAAAAGCCATTCGTCGGCTGCGTCATACCTCACGGTCGAAGGCGCTTAAGACGTACTTAGGCTAAACTACCTGTTTGCTTAAGAACGGTTCCTGCGAGAGTGGGAGCCGTTTTTTTGTTTTTAGTGCAGCTCGGTTTGCCTACGTTATTGGAAAAATTTCCTATCCTATAACTTTTGGTAATAATTGTGTGTAAATTACCTACTCTGTACTGCTAGCGATTAATACCCAACCATGGAGGATTTTCGACTTAAAGTATTCGCGGCTGTCGCCAAAAATCAGAGTTTTACGAAAGCAGCCAATGAATTATATATCAGCCAACCTGCAATCACCAAGCATATCAAACTGATGGAGGATTCGCTGGGGGTGCGGCTCTTTGATCGGAAAGGCAATACGGTTGTGACGACACCAGCGGGCGATGTATTGTTGCGCTATGCTCATGAAATTTTTGCGCTCTATCAGAGTATTCACTTTGAGTTGGGAACGATGAAAGATCAACCAGCCGGTGAATTTCGACTGGGAGCCAGTACGACCATTGCTCAATATTTTCTGTCGCCGGTTTTGGCTTCTTTCCATGAAAAATTTCCGCACATCAAGCTGAATCTGCTGAATGGCAATACCGAAATCATCGAAAATGCTGTTCTAACTAAGGAAATTAGCCTAGGAATCGGTGAGGGCCGACGTCATCATGCTACGCTGAAATATGTTGATTTTACCTCAGACGAGTTGGTGTTAGTAACGCATACGAAGAGTCGTTTTGCAAGGCTGAATCAGATCGAGCTCACTGATCTGATGAATATGCCGCTGGTATTGCGCGAACGCGGCTCTGGCTCTCTGGAAGTCATTGAAACCGCACTAAAAGAGCGAAACGTTAAGCTATCATCGCTGCCGATTGTCATGCATCTGGGCAGTACAGAGAGTATTAAGTCATTTCTGGAAAATTCGAACTGCGTCTCGTTTGTTTCGGTGCGGGCTGTCCAGAAAGAGATAATGCGGGGCGAATTAAAGATAGTACCAATCAACGGCTTCCAGATATTACGTAAGTTTTCGTTTATTCATTTGCAGGGCCAACCTGACAATTTCTCCACGATTTTCATGCGCTTTGCTATGAATCAATATAACAAAAAGTAATTACTTGGCTATTAATCAGCGGAAACTGATTGAGACTTGTTATCTGTTAATTTTTAATGAAGTATAAATAAGCCCGCTATAATGAACGTGAAATCAATAGTTCATTTGCGTTCTTTGCGATAAAAGAAATTTCATAATCTGTGAATCGAAAAACCAACCTTCAGCGATTACTAAACGAAACGTTTGACCTCGTTATCATTGGAGGTGGTGCCAGCGGGGCAGGTTGTGCACTAGATGCGGCTACCCGTGGGCTGAAAGTAGCCCTGATCGATCGTGATGATTTTGCAGCAGCGACCTCATCCCGATCCACCAAGCTGATTCACGGGGGAGTTCGATATTTAGAGCAGGCCTTCAAGAATTTTGATTTTGCTCAACTTCGGCAGGTCAGGCATGGACTGGAAGAACGACACATTGTCTTACAGAATGCACCACACTTAGCGCATCCGCTGGGTCTGATTACGCCGGTATTCAGTTGGTTCGAAGGTTTGTATTTCACCATTGGCTTAACCCTCTACGGCTGGTTTGCCCGGCATGATTCACTGCCTAAAGCTCAGTGGCTTTCCAAAAAAGAAACGCTGGTCCGAATGCCGACGCTGACATCTCGTCTACACAGTTCGGTATTGTATTATGATGGTCAGCTAGACGATGCCCGATATTGTCTGGCACTCGTACAAACTGCGAGTGAAGCTGGCGCTGTGGTTATTAATCATACTGAAGCGATCGGTTTTGAGCGCAACGATTCCGGGAAACTAACGGCGGTAATTGTGCGCGATCGGCTCACAAACCAGGAGCTAACCGTTCGGGCATCGCTTTTCGTTAATTGTACAGGTCCCTACGCTGATGCCATCCGGCGGCTAGCCAATACCACCGTTGTCAACCGCATTCGCCCAAGCAAAGGTGTACATATTACCTTGCCATTTGAGATTCTTCAAAGCAAGGACGCATTGCTGATTCCAAAAACACCCGACGGCAGGGTTATCTTTTCAATTCCATTTGAGAGCAAAGTAATCGTTGGTACAACAGATAATGATTACCAACATCTGGAGGAAGAACCGCTATTACAGGCGCAGGAAGCTCAGTTTTTGCTAGATACCCTCGCGTCTTATCTGGCGAAAAAGCCAACACCTGACGATGTACAAGCGGGGTTTGGAGGCATACGTCCGCTTATTGCTACCGACCCTAATGCCAAAACAACAAAAGGACTGGTTCGGGACCATGAAGTAGAACATGATTCGGTTTCCAATCTGGTCAGTCTGCTTGGTGGTAAATGGACCACCTATCGGCTTATGGCCGAAGATACGATCAATAAAGCTTGTGAACTGTTAGGGCGCTCCGAGCTGACCTGTCAAACGGCTTCGCACCGGCTGGTGGGTGCCGAAAACTACTCCCCTACTCACTGGAAATCATTAGCAGACACATATACCCTGACTGAATCTACTGCCCGTCACCTAAACCAGACCTACGGCGGTCGAGCGGAACAGGTGATTGCCATCAGTCGCGAAAAGAAGGAGTACGCGGATTATATTATTGAGGGCTATCCGTATCTGCAATCTGAAGTAATTTATCAGGCCCGTCACGAAATGGCCTGTTCTCCTCGTGATGTACTGGCCCGCCGACTGCGACTCGAACTGCTGGACTGGCGCGCTACCCATAACGCAACACCTATTGTGGCTGAGCTATTAGCAACCGAATTAGGTTGGTCAGTTGTGGAAACGCAGTTAACTACCGAACAATATCAGCATCAACTAGCGGAATTTGAGTCTGCTGTCAATATATCCTCGGTGCATTCAACAAGTGCTGCTCGTAAGTAATAACCTACATCTATGTAAATCACTCCTGCCCTGCTGCAACAACTGGTAATGCGTTGGTTATTGTTCGCAGACGAGCGACGCGCAGGCCGGATAGGTGCCGGTGCCAAAGCAGATAATCGCTCAAAGGATAAGGACTGATAACGACTTCGCCCTGGTCCGAAGACGCATGCATTAAGTGAATGCGACCGTTAGGTTGACGTACGGCTAGGCCGACGTGCTTCATGTCGAGGCCGGGCCGGGCGGCTGTGAGCATAACAATGTCCCCATCGCGAAGTTGGGCTTCGGCCAGGCGGATAGCCTTCTTAGGAATAAACGCAAACGATTGTTGGCTTAGCGTAGCTTCGGTTAGGGCAACCTGTTTGAGGGTAGCTGCATCGTTCAACTGTGGGTATTTATACGTAGCCGCAGTCATGTACGAAACCGGCTTAGCAACGGATATACTACCGGGCAATTCGTGGGTGACGTCTGTTACAAGCCCCTTACGCTCGTTATTACGGAGCCAGTCCGAGAAATAATGCAACCGACTGGCATAACCATCGATCCGCCCGTCGCGGTAGCGGAGTTTTGTCAGGTATTTTTTAAAAACCTGTTCAAAATAGGGTCGATTCTGCTTATCCGTGACATCATGCCAGGCCAGCGAAAGGGCCAGTACCGTTTCGAGATAGGTGGTGCAGTCAAATTCGCGGATATTGACAATTAACTGCTCCGTGGGCGTTATGTCGAGAGTATGAGGCACATAGGGCTTGCCCAAAAATTGTTTACCAATGGCTACGCTCGTTTCTGCCAGTGTTTTACCTCCTGTAAGCGTTAACGATTGAAGATCGCTGGTTAACAACGCCTGGCCAGACGCAGCCGCGGCTGTTAACAGCAGCGTAAGTGCTGTAAACAGTTTTATCATAGTAGAGTGAGTGGTGGCTGGTTTCGATTGTAACGTTATGAACCACGCTACAATCGAAGATAGTGTAAAACTACTTAATTTCTAGTACGTATACACTTCGGGGAGGCAATACAATTGGAACGCCTGCCGAACAGACAGCCTCTATATCCGTATCGGTTAAGAAAATATCGGTAAACCAACACGTTTGCGCTGGAGCCAGTCCCATCGTCTCCAAGGCTTGCGGGGGAATATTAATCGTTGTCTCGAAGGTTGTCTGGCTGGAGAAATTGCAAACTACGAGAAGCTTCTGGCGATCCGTGAAGCGTAGGTAACTGTACATCTGATGGGCGTTATAACCAGCGCTTTGCCCATTATCGTTCACGTATTGCAGATCGTAAAAATACCCGTTCTGAATGGCATCAGAACCGCTGATGAGGTAATTAAGACGCTGGTAAAATGACCGCAGTCTGCGTTGGTTATCGGTTAAATCACTACCGTCAAAACGGCCCTCACTGAGCCAGCCTTGCCAGTCCTCCAGGCCCCAATAATCGAAAATAGTTGTGCGGCCATCATCGCCACTAAAGCCTTCCGTTCCTTCAGCTTTCACGCCAATTTCCTGGCCAAAATACAATAGCACCGGCCCTGTATGCATCGTTGCGATGACCGTCATAGCTGGAATCGCAGCCCACGGGTCATTGGCAAAAAAACGCGAGGCAATCCGTTGTTCGTCATGCGTTTCCAGAAACCGGAGCATGTGTTGCGGAAAATCGCCGGATTCACGCTGCCACACGGCCGTCAGGTCATAGCACGAACCATGATCTTCCATTAACCGCCGAACCGCGTCATACATCCCTACTTTGTCGTAGAGGTAATCGAAACCAGCCTCGAAAATAAAGGACCTATACAGGCTTGGATCGTAAATCTCGGCGATAAAAATCAGGCTTGGATAGCGTTGTTTTAACTGACCGATAGCCCAGCGCCAGAACGCCACCGGTACAAGATGCGCCATGTCGCAGCGAAACCCATCGACGCCTTTTGCGGACCAGAACATCAGAATATCGAGCATCTGATGCCAGGTAGAAGGGATAGGGTCGAGGTGAAAACTCCAGTCGAAAATGTTAAGCCCATAGTTAAGCTTAATGGTTTCGTACCAGTCGTTGATATCGGGCGTGGCCGTAATCGATCCGCTGCCAGTTACCTTGGCAGGAAATTCACGTAGCGCGGGTGGAAATCCATTAGTCTGCTGGTCTGTGTTGCTTACCGGGGCCACAAACGTTTGGCCGGGTAGGTAATAGAAATTGTTGTTTGGCGCAAAATTGACGGTCGTGTCATCGGCCTCCCCCAAGTCAACAACACCTGTCGGTTTCGCATCGGATTGATACTGCCGGGCTACGTGATTCGGCACGAAATCAATGATAACTTTCAGGCCGTGTGCATGCGTACGCTCCACGAGTGCGTCGAATTCGGCCATACGGTCAGGAACGCTAACGGCCAGATCCGGATCAACATCATAATAATCTTTGATGGCATAAGGCGAACCAGCGCGCCCTTTAACAACGGCTGGATCATCGGGGCGGATGCCGTAGGTAGAATAGTCCGTTTGGGTAGCGTGTTCGATTACGCCCGTGAACCAAGCATGCGTAGCGCCGAACTGGCGGATTGCCCGCAACGCTGCGTCGTTGATGTCGTTAAACTTGCCGACGCCGTTTTCATCGCGGGTGCCGTTAATGCGATTGGTGGTTGTCTGATTTCCAAAAAGGCGAGTAAAAATCTGATAGATAATCAGCTTATCCATCACAGGAACAACAGATTGCGTATACATACGGTTAGGCTTATGCAGAGTAACCAAGGACTATTAGGCTATTCAGCGCAAAACTATGGCCTTTTTTTGCGAAAATCCCGGCTTATTTTCGCATTCTTGTTGTATTATTCCCATGATTTATTTTCAAAAAAATAGCTCTCGTAATTCCTGAACGATAGATGAAAAAAAATACCAGTGTTTTCCTGATTGGCTTACTGCTTATTGCTCAATCAACCCTAGCGCAAAATCCAACCATCCAACGGGTTAACCCAACCAACTGGTGGGTAGGCATGAAGAACCCAAACCTACAATTGCTTATCTACGGGCCCAATGCAGGTAAGTTAACATACACGATCAGTTATCCCGGTGTGAAACTGACAAAGGCGCATACGGTGGAAAACCCGAATTATGCATTTCTGGATCTAATTATCGCTGCCAGTACGAAACCCGGTATGCTCCGTATCGTGGGTAAAAACGGGAGTCAGACGTTAACCCAATCATTTGAATTAAAAGCTCGCGACAAATCACTTAAAGGCCAAGGCGTTACGGCTGCCGATTTTATTTACCTGGCTATGCCTGACCGTTTCGCCAATGGCGACGAAAGCAACGACAAGTTTGCGGATATGGCCGACCCCAACGCTGACAGAGCCATCCCGTTTTACCGGCATGGGGGCGACTTAGCAGGGGCCGTCCAGCATCTCGATTACCTCAAAGACCTGGGAGCGACGGCCATCTGGTTTACCCCCGTCCTGGAAAATAACCAGCCGCTCACCAACGAAGGTGGGGCCATGCGTTCGGCTTATCACGGTTATGGTTTCACTGATCATTACGCAGTTGACCGGCGGTTTGGGGGAAATACGGCCTATAAATCCTTTGTCCAGAAAGCGCATGCCGCCGGACTGAAAGTGGTGCAGGATGCGGTTTATAATCACGTGGGCATTAACCACTGGTTTATTAAGGATATGCCTAGCAAAGATTGGCTCCACCAGTGGCCGACGTATACGAATACATCGTATAAATACCAACCCGTCACCGATCCGCATGGGGCTAATAGTGATCGAAAAGTGACGCTCGATGGTTGGTTTGTGCCGTTTCTGCCCGACCTAAATCAAAACAACCCCTACGTAGCTAATTTTCTGATTCAGCATGCGGTTTGGTCGGTTGAAAATTTTGGCGTCGATGCCTGGCGAGTCGATACGTACATGTATAATGATCAGCCGTTTATGAACCGCTGCAACCAAGCGCTGATGACCGAATATCCGAAGATCCACATCTTTGGCGAGTCGTGGGTAAATAATGTGGTAGACCAAGCATATTACACGCGCAACAAGATTGATTTTCCGTTTAAGTCGAATCAGCCCGGCGGATTGGATTTTGTCCTGTATGCGTCGATGCTCGATGCGCTGAAACAGAAATTCAGTTGGGATGACGGGGTTAATCGATTCTATCAGGCGCTGGCGCAGGATGCCGTTTACGTCGACCCGAATAAGCTGGTTACTTTCCTCGATAACCACGATACTGACCGCTATTTATCCGTGATTGGCGACGATTTTGATAAGTACAAAATTGGTCTGACCTGGCTCCTGACCACCCGCGGAATTCCGTCAATGTATTACGGCACGGAGATTTTGATGAAGAATTTCAAAGACCCATCCGATGCAGAGGTGCGCCGGGATTTTCCGGGTGGTTTTCCGGGCGATAAGGAAAATAAATTCGAGGCCGCGGGCCGGAACGACCGTGAAAATGAAGCCTTCCAATTCGTGCGAAAACTGGCTACGTACCGGCGCGATAATTCGGTTATGCACACCGGAAAACTAATGCAGTTTCTTCCCCAGGAGGGTACTTACGTGTATTTCCGGTATGATAATTCGAAAACGGTGATGGTGGCCACAAACACGAGCGATAAGGAAATTTCACTCGATACGGCCCGGTTCGCTGAGCGAATGCAAGGATTTAAAATGGCCCAGAACGTACTTACAGATGTAACACTTGGCGATTTGAAAATGATAAAATTGCCAGCTAAATCGGCATTAGTTTTGGAACTGAGGAAATAATGTGATCGCACCTCGCGATAATTTACTCACCGTTACGTTCGGAAGAGTTAAAAAATCCTGTCTATCCTGTTAAGTCTGTCGAAAAGAAATCGGCTACTTTTGCCGCTCGATAACCTGAATTTTTATGCCAATTCGCGCTTTTCTTTTTGATCTCGACGGTGTTATTGTCGATACTGCTATCTATCATTATCAGGCCTGGAAACGACTGGCCAACGAACTCGGCTTCGACATTTCGGAAGAATTTAATGAACGGCTTAAAGGGGTTAGCCGAATGGAGTCACTCGACCTTATTCTGGCCCACGGCGGCCTGACGTTGCCCGACGAGGAAAAGGCGGAACTGGCCGCAAAGAAAAACGGCTGGTATCTGGATCTAGTCAGTCGGATGACATCCGACGATATTCTGCCGGGCGTGGCAACTTTCTTTTCACAGGTACACAAAGCTGGTTTGCTGACGGCGCTCGGTTCGGTTAGCAAAAATGCGCCCTTAATTCTGGAGCGTATTGGCCTATCGGATGCTTTCGACGCCATCATTGACGGCACAAAAATCAGCCGGGGTAAGCCTGATCCGGAGGTTTTTACGAAAGGGGCCGCCGAACTGGACGTGAGTCCGGCGGAATGCGTCGTGTTCGAAGATGCCGTTGCGGGGGTCGAAGCGGGTAAACGAGGTGGTATGTTTGTAGTTGGCATAGGTTCGCCGGAAATATTGACGCAGGCCGACATGGTGGCTCCTTCGCTTGAAGCCCTGACCGTAGAGGAAGTGTTGCAAAAAGCTTCGTCGCAGAGCTCAGAGTCGTAAATGAAATTTCCTTGATAAGGAAGCTGACACAGCCCGTCAACTCAACCATGTCTTTTCTCACTTAAGTCCATTTTTCTGCCGATTGAATCAAATCGGTATTGAAAGCGAGCCGTTTACGGAGTCATCTTGCCGATGCAATTATGGTTAAACCTTAATCAATCGCATCGGCGACAGACTCGTTATGGTAACGTTTTATTTGAATTACATTGATCAGATGGTGCTGACGCTCTGCACTGTATTCACGCTGTTTAACACGATCTGGCTGGTCCGGCGGGCTACGGTGCCAGTCCGGAAAGTGCCTGCTTACTTTGTTGTTTTTGGCGCTACATCCATTGCGACGTTCATGGGGGCCGGTCATTTGTTTGAGATTAGTTACCGGGCCATCGAGCGGGCGTTGGCGGATAAATTTGTCTACGATTTCCGGTTTTATGCGCTGATCCTGATGGGTATGCTCCTGTTAAATCTCAGCGTTCAGCTGCTTGGTGAGATTGACCGCTGGTTTCAGGGGGCGCCGGGTAGTCAATGGAAAATTATCAAAACGGCGCTGCTGATTGTGGCGGTCAGTGCTCCTACAAGTGTATTTACGCCTATCGGCTACGTCCCCTCCATTGCCTGCTTTATTACGCTGTTATGCCTGCCTTTTGCCGTCAAGAAGTTGCCCGCTGCATCTCTTCAGAAAATAGAGGTCTTTGCCACCTATTGGGATTGACAAGATGAACAGACATTATTTTGTTATGCTGAATTGCTCTTTAGCGAAGAGGCACGGATAATCAGCTCAGTGTTAAACACTTTTGTTTCATTACCTGCCAGTTCATCAGTACTCTCAATCTGGCGTAGCAATAGCCGCATGGTTTCGGCAGCCATTTCGGCAATTGGCTGATTTACACTGCTCAATGCCGGAGAAAAGTAAGCGGAAACAGGTTCATTGTTGAAGCTGACAACCGCTATATCATTCGGTACTGTGAGCCCCCGCTGCTGCATAGCGTATAATGCCGGATAGGCAACCCGGTCGCTGATAGTTATCAATCCATCGGGCGGCTGAGGGATGCTCATCAGCGAGAATGTTTGCAGAATGGTATTTTCATTGGTGTAATCGCAATGGCGCACGTAGTTCCCGCCGGCTACGATACCATATTGGGCCGCGGCTTCGAGATACCCTTCAATGCGTTGTCGGCTTAAGGCCAGCTGCGCCGGACCAGCCAGAAACCCAATTCGGCGGCAACCCTGCTCTATTAAATGCTCTGTGGCCTTAAACGCAGCTGCTCTATTGTCGACCATTACTTTAGAGGCCGCTACGCTCTCCACCGTCCGGTCGACTAATACCAACGGCACTCCTTTCTGGACAAGCCGTTCGACGTGGTCAAAATTAGCCGTGTCGCGGGCAAGCGACAGAATTAGCCCTTCAACCCTACTTCGGAGCAGGTTTTGAATGCTGACCGTTTCGCGCACATACGACTCGTTGGTTTGCGCCACCAAAACGCTGTAGCCTGCTTGCATAGCCGCTTCTTCGAGGCTATTGAGCATGGCCGAAAAGAAATGGTAGCTTAGGTTGGGGAAAATAATGCCAATCGTTTTGGTCCGACTTTTCGCCAGATTTTTTGCCAGTTGGTTGGGTTGGTAATCCATCTCCTCGGCCAGTTGGACAACCGCCTTACGCGTATCAGGGTGGATTTCGGGCATTCCCCGCAGCGCCCGCGAAACCGTCGAGATCGAGATGTTCAACGACCGGGCAATGTCTTTAATGGTAACCGGCGTGTTTTTCATAAGATCTGGAATCGGCCCTCATTAATTCATCCTGGACTTCGCAGTAAATTTAGTAGAAATCAGTCCGTAAATTTTTCACATTCAGTAAGTAATCTAGTGGTAGAAACATACCTGAACGGACGGAGTTAATAGCAATAATCTTAGTACGTTAACCCAGGCGCTTCCAAACAGGCGTTTCGGTCTAGCTGAATGACACCATCACGCACGAACCATTTGTTAATAAGCCTGGCCGCTCTGTTTTGCATCACGCAGTGCCAGAAAGAAAAGGCCCAGCCGCCTAAAGCGGAGGGCTTTGATCCGCCCATTCCACCAGCAATTTCCTATCTGGCTGGGCCTGTTACGTTTCAGTTGAAGGAGCTCGAGAATAAGATCAACCGTGAACTCGACCCCGTACTGGTTGGAAAAGATACCAAGGGGGGCAAAGCAGGCGGAATAGTATCGTTTCGGATTGTCCGTTCTGGGCCAGTTCAGATTCGGTATGAGAGCCAACAGGTAAAGTTTTCGGCTCCACTGCAACTGTTTCTGGCTAAACCGTTTAGCTCGGATAAGACGGCGCCCGAAAAGCCCTTTTGCGCCCTGCACGTTAATTTTCAAAGTCCATTGACTGTAACACCCGACTGGCGTCTGTCGAGCCAGGTGAAATTTGTGGATTATCAGTGGATCATTCCGCCGGAAATTCGACTGCTGGGTATGGAGATTTCGCTGACTAATTTTGCGCAGAAAATTATCGAGAGGCATCGGACGGATATTGAAACGGCCATCGATTCAGCGATTCACCGCGATTTACGTCTCGACAAAACAGTAAGTCCAATCTGGCACGACATTCAGAATCCCTTGTTAATCAATAAGGAATATGGCCTATGGCTGTTGCCGAGGCCGGTTAGCGTGGCAGCCAGTTCTATCACGGGTAATAACGATTCCATTAGTACGCACCTGCGCATTGCGTTCGAGACGAAGACCGAACTGAAGGCTGAAACACCGGTTTACCCAAAGACAAAATTGCCCCCCTTGCAGAAACGAGATACGGTATCGCAAGTATCAGACCTGCATCTTATGAGCTTTATTCCGTACGAGGATATAAACCAGATGTTAGCTCGTAAACTGAGCAAAGAACCCAAGAAGTTAGCGATGGGAGCGCTTACGGTTAAGCAAGCGTCGGTGTATGGTGGTCAGCACGCGTTAATTGTTAAAGCGGAGCTAAGCGGACTACTGAATGGTACCATCTACTTGCGCGGTCGCCCTATGTTCGATACGCTGACGAATACACTACGCATTCAAAACCTAGATTTCGATGCGGGGACTAAGAGCGCCCTGCCCCAGGTAACGAGTGCCGCCTGGAATAATGGCTTACGGCAGATGCTGGAGGGCCTGCTAGCTATTCCATTAGGCGATGATATAGCGCAATTGCCAGATAAAATCCAGCAAGCGTTTAAGAAAGGAGAAGCGAGCAAAAAAACGGATTTAGGCATTCGCGCGTTTCGGTTTATTCCGCAGAAAATAGCCATTCGCCCCGACGGATTTCAGGCGCTGATTAAAGTAACCTCGAATGTCGGGGTACAGGTGAAAAAGCTGTAAGCAAAAGAATCATGACTTTATTAATCAGTATAGGTGTATTGGTGTTAGGCTGGGCCATCTGGCGCTACAGTCAGCACCAGAAAGAGGACGAACAGCCGTTGCCAGCGACTTATCCCCAGTTATTACAGGCGCATGTAGCGTATTATCGATCGCTGCCCGACGATAAAAAATCGTTATTCAATGAGCGGGTACGCCATTTTCTGAACACCGTCCAGATTGAGGGCATAGGCACTTCGGTCGATGATGTGGATAAAGTGCTGGTAGCGAGCAGTGCCATTATCCCCATTTTTGGGTTCAGCGACTGGTATTATCCGCTGACCAACGTCCTCATTTACGAAGATCGATTTAATAAGGATTACGAAACGACCGGCGACGAGCGGAATATTTTGGGTATGGTTGGCGAAGGCGGTGCGCTGCAAAGCACAATGGTGCTGTCGAAACCAGCACTTCATGAAGGATTCGCCAACGAAACCAGTAAAGAGAACACGGGTATTCATGAGTTTGTCCACTTACTCGACAAGATCGACGGCGCCACCGATGGTTCACCAGATTATCTCCTGGAGAAAGGCCATATCAAACCCTGGCTGCAACTGATTCACCGAAGTATTCACGACATTAAGTCGAATCGGTCCGATATCAATCCATACGGTATCACGAACGAAGCCGAATTCTTCGCCGTCGTCTCCGAATATTTCTTCAAACGTCCTGACTTACTGCACGAAAAGCATCCTGAGTTATTTGCCCGACTGGAGGAGATTTTTCGGCAGCATCCATTAGAGACTGAAAAATTTTAAACGATTCAGTTTACATATCTATCAGTTAAACCGGCTGACTGATCAGTTCATCAAGGTATTGGTGGACGTGCGTATTAATTCATGGCAAATTTGGTCTGTCAACCCGAAACGCCATGAACATCAATGCGTATTTAAACCGAATTCAGTATACTGGTAGCCTGGAGCCAACGCTGGCTACCCTGCAAAATCTGCATTATCAGCACCTGCTGACAGTACCACTCGAAAACCTGGATATTCACCAGAGCCGACCGATCCGTCTGGAGCCCAATGAATTGTTTACCAAGCTGATTACCCAGAAGCGGGGTGGGTTCTGTTACGAGCTGAACGGGCTTTTCTACGAACTACTTCGAGCGCTCGGCTTTCAGGTAAAGCAGATCTCAGGGCGCGTGTTCGAACCAGGCCGGGGCTTTAAGAATGAGTTCGACCATCTGGCCATTGTAGCGCATATCAACGGGGTTGATTGGCTGGTTGACGTGGGTTTTGGCCGACGGTTTTCGCTGTATCCGATGCCAATTGTGTTCAATGCCATTTGGGAAGACCGCAGCGGTCGCTACCGGGTAATCGAACATGACTCTGATTATCGAGCTATTCAGCAATGGGATAAGGTCGACGGTTGGGTAACGGCTTATATTTTTACGCTCACCCTTCGCGAGCTGAGCGACTTTACCGAGATGTGTCACTACCACCAGACCTCCCCTGATTCGTTTTTCACCCGGAATAAAGTTTGCACGGTAGTGACGACCCAAGGCCGGATTACATTAACCGACGACCGGCTTAAAATCACGGCCTACGATAAGTCTACGGAACTGCCGGTCCCGGATAAACAGACATTTGATTTTTTCTTGAGCCTCTACTTCGGTATAAATCTTGAGCATGATCAGGTAAAAAAAAGGGCTTGTCCTAAACGGTTAGAAGCGGGCGTTTCGGATTGCTGTCTGAAATGCCGGGCAGTACGGGCCAAAGCATTAGCCGTTCATTAATGCAGGTAATGCTTTGCGATTGTAGGTAGATAGAGGGGCAGAATTTCTTCTTATCGGGTAAGTTCGTGTAATCACGTTAATCAAACACTAAACCGATGAGATTCTCAGCCAATATGTCTACTAAGCTATACCGCACTTTCTTTTTTACGGCCATGGGGCTGAGTGTTTTCGCAAGCAGTCAGGCGCAGGTTGGCGTTGGCACGAAGCCACCAAAAGGCGCCGAAGTCCTATTTGACGGTTCGCGCAAAATGCTCGACGAGAAATGGACTTACTGGCAGGGCCCACGTTTGGCCGCAACATTACCCATTAAATGGATGGTTGAAAAAGATCCGGCTGGTAACGGCACGGTACTTAACAGCAACGACCCAACGGCGGCAGGGGGCAAATACGGTTCCGCCGACATCGTAACGAAACAAGCCTTCCGCGATTTTCGACTGCACATCGAGTTCTATGTCAGCAAACCGGGTGGCAACAGCGGAGTTTATCTTCAGAACCGTTACGAGATTCAGATTTTCGACGGCGATACGACCAAGCACGGCCTTGGTGCCGTTATCAACGAATCACCCTCTCCTTATAACCTATATACTGGTATTGGCAAATGGAACGCCTATGATATTGAGTTCCGGGCAGCTCGTTTTCAGGATGGCAAACGCACCGAACCAGCGATGGTAACGCTTTATCTGAATGGAAAAAAAGCGCATACCAACCAGACGATCACCCAGGTGTGGGGCGGGCCTAATTCGGGAATTGATGGCGGTAACGACGGCGGTAAAGGTATTACCGATACACCCGGTGGTCTAAAACTCCAGGCCGAAGGCCACGACGTGCTGTTCCGTAACATCTGGATTCAGGAGCTTGATCTGAAACAGCCTAACACGAATTTCTGAGGATAAATGTTAGTAAATCAGACTTATTCTGATAATTTTCTGCCCTGTTAGCCATTTAGTCATCATGTTTCCACAGCTCATTCCATATTTTAGGAGCCAACCTGTGCTGCGGGCTTATTTATTTGGTTCGGCAGCACGAGGAGAACAAACGGACCAAAGCGACATAGATATTTTGGTGGAACTCGACTATGAGCAAGGCGCTAATTTCTACCAATTTCTGGACATGCAGGAACAACTATCCCAATTGTTAAAGACACATGTTGACTTGGTAAGTGCCAACGGTCTTTCACCATTTATTAAACCGATTATCGACCGGGAGAAACAATTAATTTATGAAAAAGCCGCTTGATGATAAGGCGCGTTTACTGCATATTCTTCAGGCTATTAGCTATATACATGAGTTTCTCGTCAGCCGGGATAAAGAGGCAATTTATAACGAACCGATGTTTCGCTTTGCTATCGAGCGACAATTGGAAATCATTGGTGAGGCCGCTAATCGTCTGTCTGATACACTAAAATAATCTGCTCCAGAAACGGAATGGCATCGAATTGTCGCTTTTCGCAATTTTGTAGCACACAAATATTTCGGCGTTGATCCTGAACTACTTTGGGATATAGCTACATCCAAGTTAGAGCCGCTTAAATGACGATTGAGCAATTATTATTGACTCATTTTGGTGAAACTCCTAGCAATTAACAATTCTGCCGATAGCTACTCTTAGTCTGAAAAGGTGGCTATAAAATCTAGCCCTAGCCTACCTTTCCACCTGATTCCTTTGTAGCTACCGATAACCGCATTGACTAAACCTTTATGAGTCTGATTTGTCTTTATAGGGTAATTACTTATTTAACCTAACTAATAAAGACGATGAAAACGATTCAATCTTTTGCCATGCTGCTGGTGCTGTTGGGTTTTGTCGCCGGTTTATCGACAGAAGCACAGGCGCAGCGTAATTGGAAACCACAAACTAAAGGTGCCGTTATCGGCGGAGCTGCCGGTGGAGCTGCCGGGGCTATTATAAACAAACGAAATCGCCTAGTAGGTGGTGTTATTGGTGGCGCTTTAGGCGGAGCGGCTGGTTATGCCATCGGTAAAGCTAAATACAACAAGCAGCGAGAAGAAGCTCGGGTGGCGGCTGTTAGAGCGGAAGCCGCGCGTGAGCGGGAAGCTGCTGTAGCCGCCGAACGCGAGCGGGCTGCCGAGCGGGAACGAGCACTGGCTGCTAGATCCATCCCAAACCACAGTTTTGGTCCAACCAAACCCGTATCAGCTCCAGTGGCGGTAGCGCAAACCGCGTCTCAACCAGGAGTACCGGTAACGTTAGCCGCTAATTCGTTTGCGACCAACTCCCTGTTCTTACCCAATCCAACCATCGGTGATTATAACACAGCTTATCCCTCGTCGGAATACCGGCGTAAAAGTTGGTAAGCTGCGTAATTAATTATCACTCCTTCACTATCGTTATGAAAACCACGAAAATTATTCTGTATACGCTGTTGGCACCAGCCTTGTTGGCGGGCTGCAAACAGGACGAAGCGGTCAATGTTCAGGCGCTTAATCAACAATTTATTGGCGCCTGGAATAGCAAAAACGCGGATCAGATCATTTCCATGCTGGCCGAAGATGTCCATTTCCTTCAGGGCGAAACGCACTTCAAAGGTAAATCGGAAGTGGCCGATAAATGGGTTAAGGCAACGCTACCCAGCCTGAGTGATCTGAAAACCAACGTTGTTAGCTCATCGACTGACACGCAGACCGCTTACGAGGCCGGTACATTTTCAGTAGATGTTCTACCCGAAACGAGCCAGGATGCGAAGGGAATTGGCGAAGGGAATTTTATCCTACTCTGGAAAAAAGGCACGGATAACACTTGGAAATTAAGTTACGCTCAACTCGAAGATATGCCTGTGCAGGTGAAACGGTAAAGAGTGTAACCACAGAGATTACGGAGTTAATACGAAGGCCACAGAGATGTATTAGTTTCTCTGTGGCCTTTGTATTAACTCCGTAATCTCTGTGGTTAACTACTACTGAAACTGCCGGTTAATTTCGCTTAGCAAATACGCTTTTGGGTCGCTGAAATACTCCCAGAACATGACGCCTGCTAAGCCTTTCTTTTTCACATAGCGGCATTTTTCCTTTACGGACTCTTCGTCATCATACGAAACAAATCGTTTTAGGTCTGCATTGTAGAGATACGGTGCTTTGGCTTTTCGATCCCAGTAGCGTTTATAGGCTGGATTTGTTAGCAGACTATCTTTGATAAACGTATAGCCACCGCCCCGGTCAACTTTCGCGATTGTGCGTGGGTATACTTCTGGATCGGCGTTCTGTAATTGCCACGCTCGCCCGTAAAATGCAATACCCATGACCAGCTTATCGGCGGGGACGCCCGCTTTTTTATAGAGATTCACGGCCCGTTCCGCCGATTGTTCATTATCGACTTTTCCCGACGGAAACAGATTTGTGTGGTGACCCGCCAATGGCCCGCCCGTAAAGTGGTCGTACGACATGACGTTGATGTAGTTCAGGTACTGCTGCGCCTGGGCCATATCAGTATGCGTAAAAATTTCTTCGAAACCAGGTAGCGCCGTTGTTACAAAATAGTCTTTGCCGGTTTGTTGCTTCAGGCCGTTTAACTGCTCACGCAGGGCTTTGAAGAGCAACGTAAAATTCTCGCGGTCTTCAGGGCGAAATACATTATCCTCCCCTTTCATACCAGGATACTCCCAATCAATATCGACGCCATCTAACTGGTATTGCCGGACTATATCGACTGCCGACGCGGCAAAGGCGACGCGGGCCGTGTCGCTCAAAACGGCGTCGGAGAAGTTTTCGCTCCAGGCCCAGCCGCCAATCGAAATCAGAATTTTCAACTCAGGATTTCGAATTTTCAGGTCGTTCAGTTTCCGAAAGTTAATGGAGTCAGTCGCGAGGTTATGTAGCCATGCCCGATTCTTCCGAACATCGACAAACGCGTAATTGATATGCGTCAATTTTTCAGCGGCAATCCGGTCCGTATCGACCAGCCCGCGAAAACCACCGACATAAGCCAGAACAATCGGTTTAGGTTTCGGAGCCGCTATAAAGCTAATACTCAGCAGAACCGAAGTTGCTAGAAAGAAACACAAGCACAAAGAGCGGAACATGTAGTAGCAGATTAAGTGTGATTTGTAGGCAAATTAAAGACCTGCCCAGAATTTATCGTCAGACTTTTCCAGGGCGAGTTTAGGGTTAGTTAATAATAGTTTAATTTGCGTTTTGTGAAGAAGCTACTCGATTAACAATGATCAACAAACTAGTAACAGTTCTCCCTTTCGTTCTGTTTGCAACCGTTCAGGCCCAGCAGCGACCGACGTTAACGGCCAACGACTACGAACAGGCACAACGTTTTTTGCTCTCAAACGCCGAACAACTGGTTGACCGTAGCAGTGTGCGACCTAACTGGCTACCCGGCGACCGGTTCTGGTATCGTAATCTGACCGCTGGAGGGAGCGAGTTTATCATCGTCGATCCGGCTAAAGGAACTCGTGCGATAGCTTTTGATCAGCAGAAACTGGCAGATAATCTGTCTAAAATAACGGGCAAAACATACGAAGCTTCCAGACTGCCTTTCCAAAATTTTAGCGTTTTACCTGATAATCAGTCTATCATCTTCCAGGCTGATGGTAAACAATGGCGCTTAAATCGTCAAAACAGCCAGATTACGGCGGATACATCTACAGCTAAACTTACTCGGGAGGAGGATAACAGACCATCAAGAAACGGGGGTGGAAATGAGGTATTATCGCCGGATAAGAGCCGGGCGGCTTTTATCAAAGAGTATAATTTGTGGGTGCGTGATGTAAAGACCGGTAAACAAACCCAGCTAACAACCGACGGTATTAAGGATTTTGGTTACGCTACCGACAATGCAGGGTGGCGCTCAAGCGAGCGGCCTGTGTTAGCCTGGTCGCCCGATTCGAAGAAAATTGCCACCTTCAAGCAGGATCAACGCCAGGTAAGCGATATGTATCTGGTTACCACGAATGTAGGAAAACCTACGCTCAAGCAATGGAAGTATCCGCTACCCGGCGATAAAGATATTCCAATGATCCACCGGGTGATTATTGAGGTAGATAACCCGAAGGTCATTCCGTTGCAGCTTCCCCCCGATCCGCACCGGGCAACCTTGAGTGACGACATCTCAAGCAGCGGCACATTTGACGATGTGAACTGGACCGACGACGGGACCAAATTAGCCTTCGTCTCGACTTCGCGCGACCATAAGCAGGAAAAAATTCGCCTGGCTGATGCTGCTACGGGAGCTGTGCGCGATGTTTTCGAGGAAACCGTAAAAACTCAATATGAATCCGGTTGGGGTGCTATTAACTGGCGCTATCTGGACAAAACCGCTGAATTTATCTGGTTTTCCGAACGCGACAATTGGGGCCATCTATATCTGTACGATGCCACGACGGGTAAACTGAAGAACCAGATTACTAAAGGCGACTGGCTGGTTACCCGACTGATTAAAGTCGATGAGAAGAACCGAGTGCTTTATTTTATGGCCAACGGGCGGCAGACAGTTAATCCGTATTTCAGTCAGTTCTGCAAAATTAAGTTCGATGGTAGCGGCTTTACTGTATTAACGCCAGAAGAGGGTAATCATCAGGTAACGGTTTCGCCATCAGGCACTTACTTTGTCGATAGCTACTCTCAACCGAATGTACCGACAGTTACGGTATTGCGCTCGATGGACGGAAAACTGATCTCTACACTCGAAAAAACGGATATATCGCGTCTTACGGCTACCGGCTGGCAAGCGCCTACGCCGATTACCGTGAAAGCGGCCGACGGAAAAACTGACATATACGGATTGATGTATAAGCCAACTCGTTTAGATCCGGCGAAAAAATACCCAGTTATTGATTATATCTACCCTGGGCCACAAGGTGGTAGCGTTGGTAGCTGGTCGTTTTCATCGGCTCGGGGTGACCACCAGGCACTGGCCGAGCTGGGTTTTGTAGTCGTTCAGATCGAAGGAACCAGTAACCCGCTTCGCTCAAAAAGCTTCCACGATATGAGCTATGGTAATATGGCGACTAATACCCTTACTGACCAGATTACCGGCATTAAGCAACTCGCACAGCAATACGCTTACATGGATACGAGCCGCGTGGGAATTTGGGGCCATTCGGGGGGCGGGTTTGCGACGGCAACGGCGATGTTCCGGTACCCTGATTTCTTCAAAGTCGGTATTTCTGAGTCGGGCAACCACGACAACCGCAACTACGAAGACGATTGGGGCGAGCGCTACAACGGCTTAACATCGGCTTCTGATTACGAAGCGCAGGCGAATCAGAATTATGCCAAGAACCTAAAAGGCAAACTCATGCTAGCCCACGGTATGATGGATAATAACGTGCCACCTTATAACACGCTACTGGTGGTGGAAGCGCTGGAAAAAGCTAATAAAGATTATGACTTGGTTATCTTTCCGAACAGCCTCCACGGCTACGGTAGCTATTCGCCCTACATGACCCGTCGGCGCTGGGATTATTTCGTAAAACACCTCCTGGGAGCCGAGCCACCGCACGAATTTCAACTGGTGCTAAAACCTGATCCCCGTACTAGTATAAACTAACGTAAGTCTGAGCTTGGTTTAATCTTATATCGGTAGAACCAAGCTCAGATTTACATCAAACTGGTTAGATACGGCCCAGCATTCTCTTCTGATTGTCAGCAACTTATAATAATTTATTATCTTTAATATAGAGCTACCAAGTGAATGAGTATTTTCTGTGTGCCTCCTAAGTACTAATTAACAGGCATTGTCTTGTAATTATTCTGATAAAAATTATCATTAAACTTTACCATTTTTAGATTCGTTTAACCTGTTTTTAATTTATTAGTAATAAATTTTCTCAACCTTTGGACGCGGATATGTCCATACATTTTGACAATCAAATGCAGGCATTCGCTATCGATCATGAGAGTCCGCTTCCACTTCATGTTCAGGTCGAAGCTATAATGCGACGGCTGATTGATGAGCAGGAATATCAAAATGGAAAACTGTTTCCCAATGAAGTTGACATCGCCAAACGGCTTGGTATTTCCAGAAATACAGTCAGGCAGGCAATTAATAAACTAGTTCACGAACAACTGCTGATTCGTAAAAAAGGCGTGGGTACAAAGGTGGCTCCCCACAGCATTACGACTAAGCTATCCAAGTGGTCTAGCTTTACGCTTGAGATGCACGAAAAAGGGGTTGAGTTTAAAAATTATGAGTTTAAAATAGAATGGGTAAATGCTAAAGGGCTTGTGGCTGAACTGTTTGCGATCAGCGCCGAGACGAAAGTCTTAAAGCTGGAACGGCTGAGAGGACTGAACGAAGGGCCAATCGTACATTTTATTTCGTATTTCCATCCACGGATTGGCCTTACGGGCGAAGAAGATTTTTCAAAGCCTTTATACGAAATGCTGGAAAAAGATCATCATACGGTTGCTGTGATTTCAAAAGAGGAAATCAGCGCTATAATAGCCGATGAGCGCCTGTCCCATATACTGAGAACGAAGCCAGGCGACCCAATTTTATTACGCAAACGGATTGTCTGTGATCCGGGCGATCGACTAATCGAATATAATGTAGGCTATTACCGAGCAGATCGATTTACGTATGCTATCGACATAACACGGGGATAAGTAGCAGCATTAATGTTTCAGAAAGTTTAAGGATTGAATGAGATAACGCTTCGGACTATTCGACTATGTGATTACTAGTAGTTTCATCATGTCCATATGTATGGACATATAAGCCGTCTTTTACCTTCTAATCAGTGCCCCTTGCTTTAATTTTTCATTTCTTAACTCTAAACAAAACGTATGAAATCTGGTGTACAGAATTCCATTTGGCAATTCAGTAGGATGCTGCGGATGCTCCTATTGAATGTAGTGTTGCTAAGTCCGCTCATGGCTGACGCCGGGGGAATTATACCCCGATTAGGCGCGGATATACTGGTTCAGGGTAAAATCACCGATGCTGAAACGCGTACTCCATTGCCGGGCGTGAACGTCGTAATTAAAGGCAGTAGTGCCGGTACAACCACGGATACCGATGGTAACTATAAACTAACGGTCCCAAACGAATCGGCGGTGTTGGTATTCAGCTTTGTGGGGTATACAAGCCAGGAGGTCAAGATTGGCAATCGGACAAGCTTGAACATTGCGTTGGCACCCGATACCCGCTCATTGAATGAGATTGTTGTGATCGGGTATGGTGAAGTCAAGAAATCGGACCTGACCGGAGCTGTGGCGACCATTAAGGGGGAACAACTACTGGATAAACCCGTACCGAACGTTTCGCAGGCATTACAAGGTAAAATCGCCGGGGTAGAAGTTAGCGTGAATAGTAATGCACCGGGTGCAGCCGCTAAAGTTCGGGTTCGCGGGATTGGCTCGATTAACTCAAGTCTTGACCCGCTGTACGTAGTTGATGGCGTAATCGGGGTGGATGGTAACTCGATTAACCCGAATGACATTGCATCGCTGGAAGTGCTGAAAGATGCTTCGTCGACCGCTATTTACGGAGCTCGGGGCGCTAACGGCGTTATTATTATCTCGACCAAACGCGGACGGGCTGGAGCAACTCGGGTTACGTATGACGGAAACGTGAACGTCAGCGATCTGTATCGGCATTTGCCTACCCTAAACTCGGATCAGTTTGTTCAGGTCTATAATCAGGCTTATGCTAATGGAAGCAAATTTGATCCAACGGGTGCGACCTGGACACCGCCCGCTGCGCTGAATCACACGAATTTCCCGCTTCTGTTCGATTCCAACGATAAGCCGTTGTACAATACTAACTGGGAAAAAGAAGTCTATAAGCCTGCTTTCTCAACCAACCAGCAGCTTAACATTCAGGGAGGTAACGACAAAACGTTGTACAGCCTGTCACTGGGTTATTTAGGGCAGAATGGCTTAATGATTAATTCCAACTTCAAGCGGTATTCGACTCGGTTGACGATGGACAATAACGTAAACCGCTGGTTGAAAATTGGGGGCAGTATCTCAGTTATAAGCAGTAACCAACGGCTTGTATCGGATGGTAACGGAGGCTTAAATGTACCTCGGGCGGTATCTGAAGAAGTACCGATTGTGCCGGTTAAATACCCCGACGGAACCTGGGCCGGCAACAACGACATCGCTGGTTTGGAAGGTGCGCCCAACCCGGTTAACACTGCTATGAACCGGTACACGATCAACAACACGTTGCAGGGGCTCGGTAATGCGTACATGCTTTTCCATATTACGAAAGATCTTGATTTCAGAACTGATTTCGGTTATAATCTGAGCGGCCAGAAAAACAATTTCTTTTCGTCCCAGAACTTGGCCCACATCTCAGCCGACCAGGGCGGGGTAGCCAGCATCAGAAACTACTACAACAATTACTGGCAATCTGAAAACTACCTGACCTGGAACAAGCAGATCACCCCGCGTCAACACCTGACGGCGCTGCTGGGGGCATCCTGGCAGAAATACAGTCAGGAAACCAACTACGAAGAAACCCAGAACTTTATTGATGACATCTTCCAGTGGCACACGCTGGGTTCGGGTTCGGTCAAGCAGACATCTACCTCGTCGGATTATCAGTGGGCCATGAATTCGTACTACGCGCGGTTAAGCTATAACCTGAACGAGAAGTATTTATTCACGGCAACTGGCCGGTATGATGGTTCCTCGAAATTTGGGGCGAATAACAAATACGCCTTTTTCCCATCGGTTGGCGCGGCCTGGCGCATGTCGGAAGAGAGCTTCCTGAAAGGCAACCAAACCTTCACCAACCTAAAAGTACGGGCCAGTTATGGGCTTTCGGGTAACCAGGAAATTGGTCAGTATCAGTCCATTGCCCAGATTCAGCCGAACACGACGGTGTTAGGTGGCACCGCGCAATCGACATTGTTGCCAAGCTATATAGGTAATTCGAACCTTAAATGGGAAAAATCGCAGCAGTTTGACGCCGGTGTGGAATTAGGTATCCGCGACAACATCAACCTAACGGTCGATTACTATAATCGGGTAACCAAAGATCTGTTGCTACAAGCACCTATCCCTTGGTCGGCGGGCGAACGTAATGCGAACGTGTACCAGAACGTTGGCTCGGTTCGGAACGCGGGTATTGAAGTAAGCTTGAACACGGTGAACATCCGTAAACAGAACTTCACCTGGTCGACCAACATTATTTTCACCTCCAACAAGAACACGATCCTGAAATTAAATAACGGTAATGCGGATATCTTCCCCGGCCCTAACTTCCTGGGGCAGACCAACATTCTGCGCGTAGGTGAGTCGATTGGTTCGTTGTACGGCATGACCCGGCTTGGCACCTACAGCAGCAATGAAGCAGACATTGCGGCCCAGCACAATCTGAAACCCGGCGATCGAAAGTACATCTATAATGCCGATGGTAGTAACTACTACAGCATTATTGGCCGCACGAACCCAAAATGGACGGGAACGTTTAGTAACACACTCAATTTCAAAGGCTTCGATTTAACTTTCGATATTCGCTTTGTGCAGGGGTTGAACACGGCGGCCACGTTTAAGCACTCGGTAGAAGACCGGCAAACCATTGCCAACAGTCTGGCTACAGTGTTAAATGCCTGGACACCAGACAACCAGAATACGATGATTTCGCAGGTGCGTAACTACAAATTTGCGCAGGATTCACACTTCGATACATGGTGGGTTGAAGATGGCTCGTTCATCCGTGGACAGAACTTCATATTGGGTTATTCGCTGCCCGAAGCTGCTTTACAGCGACTGAAAGTGAGCCGGTTACGGGTATACGCCAGCGTACAAAACCTGTTTGTGATCACGAAGTACACGGGTTATGATCCAGAGGTAGATACGTATAATACTACGTACGGAGCCAACAGCGCGTTCTCACAAAACCTTGACTTCTTTTCCTACCCTCGGCCGCGCATCTGGAACCTAGGTGCAACCCTTACCTTTTAATTCGTAATCTTGAAAGCCATGAAAGTAATTAAACATATACTGGTAGCCTCATCGTTACTGACGCTGGGCTCGTGTAAGGAATTTTTGAAGGAGAATCCGACCGGTTTTATTACCCCTAGCTCTAACGTTTCGAGCGTTAAAGTAGCGCGGGCTTATGCCAACGCAGGTTACACCAACCTCCAAAGTTTGTTATCAGGGCAACCATCTTCTTATGGTGGCAATACCTGGAACCTGCTGGAGTTCATGACGGGTAAAGCGAACAGCGACCTGGGACAGACGGGTTTTGTTAACTTCCAGAATCTGAGTTATAACAACACCTCGTTTTACGTTGATACCTGGTGGCAGCAGTTGTACTTAGGCGTTGGTGCCTGTAACCTGGCCATCCAAAGTATTCCGAACATCAACGCGACGGGTCTGACCGATGCGATGAAAACGAACATGCTGGCCGAAGCCCGGACGTTGCGCGCCCTGTATTATTTCTACCTGGTGAGATTATACGGTGCTGTGCCCAGCGTGACAACCGTCCCAACGGATCTGAATCTGAACCTGCCCCGCACTCCGGCCAAGGACATTTACGATAAGATCATTATCCCTGATCTGCTCTTCGCCGAAACGTCAACATTACCCTGGCAGGATAATACGGGTAAAGTATCGATGGGTGCGGTGGAATCGATTCTAGCCGACGTGTACTTGACGTATGCCGGAGCAGCTATCAATGGTGGGGCGCAGAATTATGCTGAGTCGGCCAAGCGGTCGCTGAACGTGATTCAGAAGGGTGGTTATAAGCTGTTCCCCAATTACACAGACATGATCAATCCGGCTAATAAAAATACTGGCGAGTTCATTTTTCAGGTTCAATACGCAGCTAGCGTGCCGTCGACTAATCCGCTTACCGCGCTCACGATTCCGAACTACTCGGGTATTTCGAAATATTCGGATGAGTACGGATCGGTTTACCCGACGACCCAGTTTATTAAGTCGTTCCCGGCGGGCGACAAGCGAGTACAAGAGCGTCAGTTCTTCTATACCAGCTATCCGAACATAAAAACTGGCGCTACAGTGACGTTTAAAAACACGTATATCTATAAGTTTTTCGACGTCAACGCCGTAACGAACACCGCCAAATCGGACTTGAACTTCACCTTATACCGATTGGCCGATGTGATGCTGATGTACGCCGAAGCCTCGAACCGCGCTGAAGGTTCGCCTAACGCAAACGCTGTCAGTTACGTCAACCAAATTCGGGCGCGGGCCAATCTGGCTCCGATTGGTGCACTAAGCCAAACGGCGTTCGAGCAGGAAGTCTGGTTACAGCGTTACTTTGAGCTTTGCTTTGAAAACAAGATGTGGTTCGACATGATCCGTACCCGCAAAGTGCACAACGACGTTACGGGTAACTGGGACGATTTCGTGGGCCATAAGACGGTGTACGGAGCCACCTTTACTGAGAAGCAATTGCTTTTCCCTGTACCTAAGCAGGAGTCCGACGTTAACCCGAATCTACTGCCGAATAACACTGGTTTTTAACACATTACTATGAGCGACCACCGCTCAAGTCACGCTTATTAACCCCTAAATCCCTTAAAGGGGACTTAAGTCAAGTACGAGCTAAGTCCCCTTTAGGGGATTTAGGGGTTTGTAAGGCTTTCAGTTTATCTGTCAAATAATATGTTCAGACATTTAAACATAGAGAGCAATAGGTTCTATCAACTCGCACTGAAGAAATGTGAATCTGAATCGGTATAGAATGCAATGCTGACTACTATTCTTTGACCTGGTATGATAAAAAAAGCCTTTATCCTACTTCTATTCTGGATCGTTTTCATCCGGACTGCTATCGGGCAATCCAACGTCATGTGGAAGATTGGCGAAAATGACAATTCTCCGGCAGGAATGGCGCTGTCACCAGATCAGTATAGCCGTTTCGTGGAACATGATTTTGGTTATGAAGATCGCTTTTATCTAGTCGGTCATTCCCATCCGGAAAAAGACTGGCCTTATGTGCTACCCGGTCCGGCAAACGGTTGGGGCGGTACCGGTAACACGGCTGGCATTCGCTCCCATTTCCTGACAATCGACTTTGCTCTCGCCAGCAAACCAACTACGGGTAAATGGCAATTAGTCATCGATGTGCTCGAAACTGATTCGGCTCAAGCTCCGCTCGTAAAGGTTCTCGTGAATGGAAAAGAATGGACATTTCAACTTAACCGAGGTAATAGCGGCAAGAACCCAACCGGACCATTCGACCGGACGAAAGAGCAGCTTCTTACGATCGATTTGCCGGACAATCTGCTCCACTCGGGTACCAACGAGATCTTGATTACCTCGCTGCAAGGTGGTTGGCTTGTGTTTGACCAAGTTCGACTGAATGGTCCAGTTGACGTAAAACTGGTTACACCGAGTGACGCGTTAATTAAGCAGATTTCAGCTGCTGATTATGAAACTGAAGAACATACGCAACCGCTGCTGATTGACGTCGTTCAGTTAACTGGCAAACCGGTGTTAGCCGTAAAACTGGATGGTAAAACGATTCTAAATCAGACTCTTGAGCGAGGTGAGTATGTACTTGAGGCCCCGATGCCCCCCGTAGTTCAGCGTAAATCGAGTCGGTTTGAGGTGTTTGTGAATAATGAACGGGTTAACCAGGGCACAGTTATCCGAGAGAAAAAGCCGGTGCAAACGCCCGCCGGTTATGTGAACACGATGATGGGCGCTGGTCACTCGCGCTGGATGATCGCGCCCGGTCCGTGGATGCCTTTTAGCATGGTTAAGCTAAGTCCTGATAATCAGAATACGGGTTGGCAGGCAGGGTACGATCCTACGTTTGAATCCATCGGGACGTTTAGCCACATTCATGAATGGACGATGACGGGCTTGGGCACGTTTCCGGTAACTGGTCCGCTAAAGACCACTATCGGAGACCAGAGCGGTTTAAAAGGAGGGTATCGCTCTAAAATCGATAAATCGACCGAAAAAGCGGGCATAGGCGCTTACCAGGTTCACTTAACTGATTACGACATCACGGCGGAGTTAACCGCCACCACGCGGGCGTCGTTTCAACGATACACCTATCATAACAGCCCAACCGGGCGTGTGATGGTAGACTTCCAGATTCCTACCGAATACCGCTATAAGCTCAAAGAAATACAACTCAAAAAAGTAGGCGATTCACGCATTGAAGGCCACAGCCATCAGTTATCAGAGAATGTCTGGTCGCGGGATGCTAGCCAGGAATACACGGTTCACTTCGTCATGGAATTCGATCGGCCTATTAAGAATTATGGTGTCTGGTTAAACGATGAAGTCCGAAAAAACACCGATCTGTCGGCCGAAAACGCGGACCGGGCGGGCATCTACCTTGAATTTGATACTGACAAAAACAAAGTCGTACAAGTACGGACCGGGATTTCGTATGTCAGCATTGATAACGCTGCTCTCAACCTCAAAACCGAAATCAGCGATTCGTTTGGCTGGCGTTTCGAGGCTGTCAAAGCGAATCAATTAAAGGTCTGGGACGGACTGCTGAGCCGAGTTCGGGTAATAAGTAACGACCAGCGGGAAAAAGAACGCTTTTACACGAATATGTATCGTTCCCTAGCCAGCCGAAACACCTTCAGCGATGTTGATGGCAGTTGGCGGGATGCCGATGAAGTAATCCGTAAGTTCGCCGATAAAACCAGTCTGGCGCTAGGGTGCGATGCTTTCTGGAATACGTTCTGGAACCTGAATCAGCTCTGGAATCTGGTAACGCCCGACTGGTCGAGCAAGTGGGTGCGTTCGCAACTGGCAATGTACGATACAAAAGGGTGGCTGGCCAAGGGGCCGGCGGGTATGGAGTACATTCCGGTAATGGTGGCCGAACACGAAATTCCGCTGATCGTTGGCGTTTACCAGATGGGTATCCGGGATTTCGACGCTGAAAAAGCCTTTGAAGCCGTCCGCAAAATGCAGACCACACCCGCCACAAAAGTAGGGGGTGGATTTGCCGGAAACCGCGATTTAACTCCCTACCTCAAATACCATTATGTGCCTTACGACAAAGGCCGATTTTCCAACTCGCTGGAATACAGTTTCGACGATTGGACAGTTTCGCAGTTTGCCAAAGCACTGGGCAAGCGGCAGGATTACCTCACCTTCAAGGACCGGGGGCAATGGTGGAAAAACGTTATCGATCCCGAAACGAAGTTCGCCCGGATGCGCGACTCATCAGGTAACTGGCTGGCTAAGTTCGACCCGTTCAAATCGGGGGCTAACGAGCATTACGTGGAAGGAAACGCCTGGCAGCTAACCTATTTCGTTCCGCAGGATGTGCCTGGTCTGGCTAATCAGCTTGGCGAAAAAGCTTTTACCGACCGACTGGAATGGGGTTTCGGTGAAAGTGATAAATGGCGCTTCAACGGACCGAACGACCAATACTGGGATTATCCGGTGGTGCAGGGTAATCAGCAGTCGATGCACTTTGCCGCCTTGTTCAATTGGGTAAAAAAGCCTTGGTTAACTCAGAAATGGAGCCGGGCCATTATGGACCGCTATTACGGTTACGGCGTTTCTAATGCTTACCTGGGCGACGAAGATCAAGGGCAAATGAGTGCCTGGTTCGTCATGAATGCGTTGGGTCTTTTCCAGACCGACGGCGGTTGCCGTGTTGATCCGATTTACGAAATAGCCAGTCCATTATTCCAGAAAGCGGTAATCGATTTAGGGAGTCGCTACGGCCGTGGGAAAACCTTTACCGTAGAAGCCAGAAACGCGTCGCGGGAGAATCTGTACGTACAGAAAGCTAGCCTGAATGGAAAGGAGCTAACTAACTTCTGGTTCAAGGCTTCTGACTTACTGAAAGGTGGTTCGCTGGTGCTGGAAATGGGTCCCAAGCCAAATACAAGCTGGGGAATAGGCACCCTACCCGCAACAGATTAAGCCGACTAAACTAACGCCCAAAGTGAATCAAAAAGCTGTATTAGCTATCGATCTAGGCGGTACGAGTATCAAATTGGGCTTAGTGCGGGGAGGAGATCTTCTACTGACGGACCAGTTGGACGCTCAATCGGACCGGGGGCTCGAACGACGTTTACCCGAACTCGTAACCCGACTTAATGCCCTGTTACAGCAAGCGTCATTAACTCTTGGTGATGTCGTGGGCATTGGAATGGCTATGCCGGGTATTGTGGATAGTGAAAGCCGAAAGGTGCTGGTAGTCAATGACAAATATAATGACGCTCCTGAAATAGATCTGATTACCTGGACCAATGAGAACTGGGGATTACCACTCTGGCTGGAAAATGATACCCGGGCTGCATTACTCGGTGAGTGGCATTACGGACAGGGACAAGGCTACGATAATCTGGCCCTAATGACACTAGGAACGGGCATCGGTACCTCAGCGGTAATCGAAGGAAAGCTGTTACGGGGTAAGCATTTTCAGGCGGGTATTCTAGGTGGTCATTTTTCGATTAATCGAGCAGGCATTCGTTGCAATTGCGGTAATGTTGGATGTGGCGAAGCCGAAGCCTCAACTTGGAATCTTCATAATCGGGTAACGGCTCATAGTAAGTATTCGCAGAGCGTTCTAAGTCAACAGAATCAGTTGGATTTTAAAACGATTTTCCAGTATGCTGACCAGGGCGATCAACTCGCGAAAGCCATTCGTGACGAGTGTCTGGATGTGTGGGCTACCTGTGCGCTGAATCTGGTGCAAGCTTACGATCCGGAAGTGCTTATCCTGGGTGGTGGCGTAATGGCGAGCGGTGATTTCATTATTCCACCTATTCAGCGGAAACTAGACCAAAATGGCTGGTCGGCCTGGGGAAAGGTGCCCGTTGTAGCGGCCTCCCTCATTAACTCGGCTGCGCTATTAGGTATGGGTAGTTTAGTTTATAACGGTATTAAGCGATTATGATTAACTCCAACCCCTCCCTACGGGGGAGGGGTTGGGGTACGAGTAGCTAGTGTATAACCATTAATTGACGACGGCTTTGACTACATCAAACTTTGATAAATCCCCAAAAGTTGTTGTTCCTGGGCAATCCTGCGTAACAGGCTGGGAAGCGATCTCACAGACGCTTGCTGATATCGTAAAAGCGCAAAAAAAGCCCAAAACAGTCGTAGCCATCGAAACGTATCATGGTGTATATATTGACGAGTTGCGCCAAGGAATCACATCCGGGTTAGTTAATACTATCGCCCTGGAAACGACCGATGCACTTCGGTCAGAGTCGGAAATAGCTGCGCTTGTGCAGGAATACGTAACCGACGATCCGGTATTTGGCTTCGTTTGTCCGCTGTCCTTGCGTGCCTTCTTTGACGAAGATAAATTAACGACTTTACAGACTAAGCTGGATACGGCAGCCGAAGAAACGCTGGTAGTTCTGGGTATTGGCGCAACGCTGGTGGTTCCTGAGCCCGATATACTGATTTATGTGGATATGCCACGCTGGGAAATTCAGCAACGGTTCCGGGCGAACCGAATTGCGAATCTGGGCGCTGCGAATTATTCCGACCCGTTTTCTTACCAATACAAGCGGGCTTTTTACATCGACTGGAAAGTGCTAGATCGGCATAAAAAAACGCTGATGAACCGCTGGGATTATGTGTTGGATACCACCCACGAAAACCAGCCGAAACTGGTTACGGGAGCGGTGCTAGCTGAAGCTCTGCAAACAGCTGTGCATCGTCCGTTTCGTGTTGTGCCGTTTTTCGATCCGGGTCCCTGGGGTGGGCAATGGTTAAAGGAGGTTTGCGATCTGGACCGGTCGGCGGTTAACTATGCCTGGGGATTCGACTGCGTACCAGAAGAAAACGGTCTGGTGTTTGCCTTCAATGGAGGAGATTTTGAAATTCCGGCCATCGACCTGGTGTTTACCCACCCCGTCGAACTGCTTGGTCAGAAGGTGTACGAAGCGTTCGGCGACGAATTTCCAATTCGGTTCGACTTTTTAGATACGATGGAAGGCGGTAACCTTAGCTTACAGGTCCATCCGTTGCATCAGTACATTCGGGAGAAATTCGGAATGGCTTACACCCAGAATGAAAGCTATTATTTCTTGGAAGCCAAAGAGGATGCTTTTGTTTACCTGGGTTTACAGGAAGGCATCTCGTCCGATGCTATGCTTGACGATCTGGAAAAAGCGCAGCAGGGGACCGTTGACTTTGACGCGGAAAAATACGTCGCGAAATGGCCGATTAAAAAACACGATCATGTGCTGATTCCGGCTGGAACGGTTCACTGCTCCGGTGCCAACACCGTGGTACTGGAAATAAGTGCTACTCCCTTCAATTTTACTTTTAAACTTTGGGACTGGGGCCGCGCCGGTCTCGATGGCCTACCTCGGCCGATCTCTCTTGAACACGGCAAAAATAACATTCAGTGGAATCGGACCGCCCAATGGACGAGTGAGCATCTGGTTAATCATTTTGAAAAAGTAGCTTGTGGCGATGGCTGGTGGGAAGAACGAACAGGGCTAGAAACGGGCTCGTTCATCGAAACCAGGCGGCACTGGTTTTCTAAAAAAGTGGTCCATCATACCGGCGGAGTCGTCAACGTATTGAATCTGATTGAAGGTGCCGAAGCCATTGTAGAAAGTCCAACCGGCGCATTTGAACCGTTTGTAATTCATTACGTCGAAACGTTTATCGTTCCGGCTGCCGTTGGCACGTACACCATCAGACCTTACGGACAAAGCGAAGGCCGGGAAATCGGGACAATCAAAGCCTACATCCGGACCGAACAACTTCAGTCGTATCGTTTCGATTAACCGCCTTATGGAAAAAGAAGGAAACAACTGGTATGTCTATAAAGCGACGCTGGTGGCGGCCGTGGGCGGACTTTTATTTGGGTATGACACCGCCGTCATTGCCGGAGCTATCGGTTATCTGCAAATCCGATTCAACTTAACCCCCGCTATGGTTGGTTGGGTGGCTTCCTGCGCTTTAATCGGCTGTGCTATAGGGGCTATGTTGGCGGGTACGCTCAGTGATCGATTCGGCCGAAAAAAAATACTTATCCTATCTGCTATTTTGTTTGCCGTTTCGTCGGCCGGAATTATCGTTCCGGCGGGTTTAACGTGGTTCGTGGTCTTCCGGATTATCGGTGGATTAGGCATTGGCATAGCATCCATGCTGGCCCCCATGTACATTGCAGAAATTGCACCCGCCGAGAACCGTGGGCGGTTGGTATCGATTAATCAGTTAGGGATCGTAACGGGTATTTTGCTCATCTACTTTGTAAATCTAGGCATTGCTGGTCTGTACGACGAAACCTGGAATGTCACAACGGGCTGGCGCTGGATGTTTGGTTCCGGCTTCATTCCATCTGCGTTTTTTTTGGTCCTTTTGTTTACCGTTCCCGAAAGTCCACGCTGGCTAGTTAAACAAGGCAAGACTGATGAATCACTCGCGGTTTTGACCAGCATTAACGGACCCCAACGGGCGCAAGAAGAATTATCCGGTATCCTTATCGAATTGCAGCAGGAATCGACCGGCTCGTTCGCAGATTTACTGAATAATGGACTGAAAAAGGCGCTGATTATCGGGGGTATTCTAGCCGTATTTTCGCAGATAACGGGCATCAACGCCATTATGTACTATGCTCCAGAAATTTTCAAATCAGCGGGTTCAGGAGCTAATTCGGCGCTGATCCAGACCGTGCTAGTCGGAGTTGTTAACTTCCTGTTTACCTTAGTCGCTATAAAATACGTCGATCAGGCAGGGCGAAAAAAACTCCTGCTGGCTGGATCGGCGGGAATGGCAATATGTCTGGCAGCCATCGGGAGCGTCTTTTATCTGGGAGCATCCAGCGGTTACCTCGTACTGATTTTCATTTTAGCCTACATTGCATTTTTTGCACTATCGCTGGGACCGCTCACGTTTGTCGTTATTGCCGAGATTTTCCCGACGCGCGTTCGTGGGCGGGCGATGTCAGTTTCTATTTTCCTGCTTTGGGTAGCGGTTTATCTGGTATCGCAGTTTTTCCCCATTTTGCTCGAACAAATCGGAAGCGCGTTCACCTTCTGGCTGTTCATGCTGGTATCCGTTTTGGCTTATGTATTCATCTGGCGGGTAATCCCCGAAACGAAGGGAAAATCACTGGAAGAAATTGAACAGCTCTGGATAACCGAGTAAGCAAAGGTCTCGCTTATTGGAAGCAGAGGCATAAAGTAAAACAGGACCGAGAAAGGCGGTATTGTTGTTCACTATTAGGTTGGTATTGAGAAAGCATGGTGGTAGTTCTGCCATGCTTTTTGCTGCCCATAGTTTTTCATTACTCAAACTGAAACGCAAAATAAGTACACGGATTCTGTCCCGTATTTTGAATGGCATGCGGCACGTTAGATTCCAGAAAAATCACATCGCCAGCTTGAGCCGGCAGAAGTACACCGTCGATACTTTCCTGCGCTGTATTTTCCACCATTAATAGAATTTCTGCTGCCCGGTGCGTATGAGGGGGATGACTCCACAAACCGGACTTAAGCGTTGTGACGTGCATTTCGAATCGTTTGCACATCACCGTTCCGCAATCGAACATTCGCCGAATACCACCTTTGTCGTGCGGCTGAAACGGCACTTCCTTCCAGTCAACCCAGAACGAACCACCGGCTAGTCGGGTGAGGTCTAAATCTGGCATTTCGCTGGATGTGTACCGCATCAGATAATACGTCAGCGGCTCGGCAGCCTTATTTTCTAACCGGTACGGATCGCCAGGCATAATCATAACGACACTGCCGGGTCCCAGGGTTTTCTGTTTACCATTTAGCGTCAGTGACAGTTGACCTTGCTTAATAATCAGCAAAACTTCTTCATCCAATGTCTGCGTGGGTTGGGCAGGCTGAGCGGCAAACAGCGTAATTCCATGAACAGCGAAATCAGAAAAATCGCGAGTTGTCCCCTTCAATATAACTCGTTCTTCATAGCCTGCATGCTTAACCACCGGCGCTTGATTCCAGGCATACACCTTTGAGGTAATTGACTGGGCTTGGGTAAGTTGAGTTGCCAGAACGGTAAGCAGGAGCAACAGGCAGGATTTCATGGAAATAAGTAACGGTAATGGTTAATCGAAAAACGATCAGTTGCTGTAAAGCTACTCAAATCGACTGTTAATTAAGCCAACTGGTTCTACTTGATTTCTAGTTTTTTATAGAAAAAAGAAGAAGGGAAATGAGCGCAAAGCCAAGATTATAAAATACTGATTATCAGCAATTTCTTCTACGTTAATTCATCGCTAAAACTCGTCACTATTCACCCCTTATCTTGTCGCAATTACCCCCTTTTGAAGCCAGATTCCAGCCGTACTTTTGTCTTGTTAACATCAAACAACAACTACTATGACAACCAAAATCTTTGTAAACCTGCCCGTTAAAGACCTGACCAAATCTGTTGAGTTCTTCACCAAAGTCGGTTATACTTTCAATCCGCAGTTTACGGATGAGAAAGGTACCTGCATGATTATCAGTGAAGATATCTATGTGATGCTGCTGGTAGAGCCTTTCTTTAAAAGTTTTACTAAGAAAGAGATCGTTGATACGGTTAAAGCTAATGAGGCTATTATCTGTCTCTCAACCGAAAGCCGGGAAGAGGTCGATGCGCTGGTGAAAAAAGCCGTTGACGCGGGGGCTACTACGCCGGATGGGCCAGAGGATATGGGCTTTATGTATAGCCACGGTTTCCAGGATCTGGACGGTCACCTCTGGAATATTCTGTACATGGACCCCAGCGCCGTCAATCAGGAGCAGCCAGCGACTGAAGTTGGCGCTGCTTAAACCATCTGGATTAGTTAATAAACAGGCCAGCCGTAACGGATGATTTCTGTTACGGCTGGCCTGTTATTTCGTACAGTCATAAAATGGCATTATCCATTATCCGGTTTTGCTTCCGAGTTAAGGAGTGTTAGCTTACCTACTTCCAGTTCGTCAATTCTCAGTTTACGAATATGGCCGCGTCCGATACTCAGCTGACCAATTGCCAGGGCGCCAATCGCCAATGCACCAACGGCTAAGGCCCCGACGGCCAGTGCGCCGACAGCTAAAGCGCCAATGGCCCCTCGTCCTATCGCTACCTGTCCAACGGCTCGGCTTCCTGTGCGAAGCGGAAATTTGATTCGTTTCATAGCGTTTTTATTTAAGAGAACTTATCTAACGCTGAAGGGTTTCAATAATTGATGCTCATCTGCCCACATCAGGAATGAATAAAAATTTTTACGTCATTTTAGTCAATACGCTGGTTGCTTCTCTGACCAATAATCTGGTTTGGTTTGCGGTTACATTCTGGGTGTATCTGGAAACAAAATCGGTAGTAGCCACCTCCATCATGGCGGGCGTATATTCAGGAACGGTCGCCTTGTCTGGTTTTTTTCTGGGGTCGCTGGTAGACCGGTACAAGAAAAAAAACTCGATGATGCTGTCTAGCATTGGCTCCTTTATCCTGTATGCGGTCGCTTTTGCTATCTATAGCCTTACTCCGCTAAAGATCTTTTCCAATCCAGAAAGTCCGGTGCTTTGGGTGTTTGTAGTGCTGACGCTGTTTGGGGCCATAGCCGGAAATATCCGGTCTATTGCGTTATCGACGCTCGTTACAATTCTGATTCCCGAAGCGGAACGGGATAGGGCCAATGGTCTGGTGGGGACTGCCAACGGTGTATCCTTTCTCGTATCGTCTATTTTTAGCGGACTGATTATCGGTTTCCTGGGTATCTTCTGGATGCTGATTATTGCTATCGGCTTAACCGGTTTGGCGTTGCTGCATCTGTGGTCGGTAAGCATTCCCGAAAAAGGGGTTGTACATACCGAAGAAGGAAAAGGTCATATTGACATTATGGGTACTGTGCGGGTCGTGGGACTTGTGCCGGGCCTGTTCGCGTTGATATTTTTCAATACGTTCAACAATTTTCTCGGTGGCGTTTTTATGTCGCTAATGGATGCGTATGGATTATCGCTCGTGTCAGTACAGGTGTGGGGAATTTTGTGGGGAGTATTAAGCCTGGGGTTCATTATCGGTGGGCTGATCGTGTCGAAAAAAGGGCTGGGTGACCAGCCGCTCCGCACACTTTTTCTGGCCAATATCGCTATGTGGGTAATATGCGTCTTTTTTACTATCCAGAAGTCGATTGTGCTGTTGGGAGTTGGGATGTTCGTGTATTTATGCCTGATTCCGGTCGTGGAAGCGGCCGAGCAAACTATTCTGCAAAAACTGATTACGCCGGAGCGTCAGGGCCGGGTATTTGGCTTTGCGCAAAGCATCGAACAGGCGGCTTCGCCCATAACGGCTTTTCTGATCGGGCCAATCGCGCAACTTATCTTTATTCCCTTCATGACAACAGGCGCGGGAGTAGAGCTGATCGGCTCCTGGTTCGGAACCGGAAAAGACCGGGGCCTAGCGCTGTTATTTACCGTTACTGGCCTGATCGGCCTGATCGTGACGCTGATTGCTATGCGGTCACATGCATACAAAATATTACTAAGTAATTACCAGAAAGTAGATAAAGAATAAACCGATTGACAGTGACGCTGTTAAGCCCCGTAATGAGTGTTGGTATTCATTATGGGGCTTTTGTGGTACATATGTATTGCTACTTAGGTAACCGTTACTTTTTAATTTAATTTAAAATTAAGTTAGTGATAGGTTAAATATTAACAAAAATTCTGCACTTTTCGATTTAAAGACCATTTTCTTATCTTAACTGAGTTATCAACCTATTTTTCAACTACCATCTATGCTAAAACACTTACTAGGTTGTATTTTGACGGTATTTGCCATCTGTAACCACGCGTGGGCACAGGATAGGCAAGTAACGGGCTCAATACGCGATGAACAGGCTCAGGCTATAGCCGGGGCAAACGTGGTTATCAAAGGTACAACGCGGGGAACGACGACCGATGCCGCTGGCGAATTTCGGTTAACGGTTCCGGCTGGTAACGTCGTACTCACCGTTTCGTCGGTAGGCTACGCAGGAAAAGATGTAGCACTATCAGCGGGTCAATCGCAACTAACAATAACGCTGACGGCCGATGATCGTCAGCTATCGGAAGTCGTGGTAACGGCTTTAGGTATTAAGCGGGATGCAAAGGCGCTGAGCTACGCAACCCAGACCATTAAGCCCGCCCAGATCAATGAGGTTCGCGATGGGAACGTCCTGAATACGTTGCAGGGTAAAATTGCCGGTGCATACATCACGCAGGGCTCCGGTGGGCCAGGTTCTGGTTCGCGGATTGTGTTGCGGGGTAACCGGTCCATTCAGGGCACAAACAACGCGCTGATGGTTGTCGATGGGGTGCCGATCAATAACAGCACCTTCGGACAGGCCACCAGCGACTTTGGTAGCGTCGCCAACTCCGATGGTGCGTCGAACATCAACCCTGACGATATCGAGAATGTAACGGTGCTGCGGGGAGCCTCGGCGGCTGCTTTGTATGGTAGTCAGGCGGCTAACGGAGTTATCCTGATTACGACCAAACGTGGTAAGTCGGGGCGGGTGTCGGTGGATGTTAACTCGGGATTTTCGGTGGATAAGCCATTTGCCTTACCAGTGGTCCAGAATACCTACGGACAGGGTGTAGGCGGTGTATTGAACGCTGAAAAAGGAGATAGTTGGGGAGCCGCTATGACAGGTCAGTCTTACACGAATTATCTGGGTAAGCAGGACACGTATAGCGCACAGCCGAACAACATCCGCGATTTTTTCCGGACGGCAATAAGTTTGAACAATTCCATTGGCATTACGGGTGGCAGCGAAAAGATGCAGACTTATCTCTCGTACGCCAACAATTCGCTTCAGGGCACCGTGCCAGGTAATGATCTGATGCGCCATACGATCAACCTACGGTTATCGAATCAGATCAGCTCGAAGCTGTCAACCGATGCGAAAGTGACTTATACCAATCAGTCTGTGCTGAATAAGCCCCGGACGGGAGAAGAGAACGCGCCGGTAATTGACTTATATCAAATTCCGCGCAACGTCAGTCTGGCCAACGCTCAAAACGCGTCCGTGCCCAATGCGTTCGGATTGCCCACGCCGACAGCCTGGCCATCTACACTGAATTCGATCTACCAGAACCCATACTGGGTAACGAACCAGACGTCTATTAACCAATACCGCGACCGGGTTATCGGTTTCCTATTGGCGAAATACCAACTGACGGATTTCCTGAGTATTCAGGGGCGCGCCAACCTGGATAAATACTTCGATAAAAACGAAGAAAGCTATTCGCAGGGGACGATTCTGTGGGCCAATCAGGCTGGGGGTAAATTCTCGCGGAACAACATCGTCAATACCCAAACCTGGTATGACCTATTGATCGAAGGGAAAAATAAACTCGGTCCCGATCTGACGCTCGATTATCAGGCGGGGGGAATCATTCAGGACATTCGCTACCAGTCGACCAACGCGGTGGCCGACGGATTGAACGTACCGAACCGCTTTAACCTGGCGTTCGGCACGAACCAAAGCCTGACCGACGATTTTTCGAGAGTACAGACACAGTCTCTGTTCGGGCAGGCATCGCTGGCCTGGCGGGACGCTATCTTTGTAAACGCCAGCTTCCGCAATGACTGGTCGTCTACCTTACCCAAACCCTACTCGTATCAGTACCCCTCGGTCGGTGCTTCGGTCGTGTTGTCGGATCTGCTGAAGATGTCGGGACCAGTATCGTTCCTGAAAATTAGCGGATCGTTCGCCCAAGTAGGTAATGCAGCTTCGCCATACCTGTTGAATACGAGCTATTCATACTCGCAGGGCGCGGGTTCCGGCTTTATCAGCCGGGATGGTACGCAGGCGATTGGTAACCTGAAGCCCGAGATCACGAAAAACCTGGAAGCGAGCGTTGATATTCGTTTCCTGAATAACCGACTCGGTGCAACGATTACGGGCTATAAAACAAACTCAATCAACCAGTTACTAACGCTTGGACTAGCCCCTGCTTCTGGTTTCAGCAGCCAGTACATCAACGCGGGTGACATCCGTAACATGGGCCTCGAAGTAGTCATCAATGGTACGGCGGTTAAAACTGAGCGTTTCAGTTGGGATGTAGCTTTTAACTTTGGTCTGAACCGGAACAAAATTCTGAGTCTATCACCCGACATCAAGCAGGCTTTCCTATCCGGTGGTTTCGGGCGGTCGGCGTCGCCGGTGGTTGCCGAAGGCGGTTCATACGGCGATCTGCTGGCTTACCGCTGGCAGCGTGACCCGACCACGGGCCAGTTCCTGATTGCCTCGCAGTCCAATTCGACTACTGTAACCGATGCGTCGGTCGTATCGACCGGCTTGCCCGTTGCAACGAAGAACCAGGAGTACATCGGTAATTTCAACCCGAAAGCACTGCTTGGCTTAACCAATACCTTTACCTACGGCGGCTTCACGCTACGGCTATTGATCGATGGTCGGGCCGGTGGTATAGCCGTGTCGGGTACGGAAATGAATCTGGCGTTTAGTGGTATTCCGGAAGTGACAGGACTGAACCGGGCTAAAAACAGTTGGGTACTGCCGGGTATTACCGCTGGTGTTGCTGGTGCGGACGGCACCACGATGGTTGGTGCAGGGAAAACAAATACGACCGCCATCAGTGCCGAGCAATTCTGGCAAACCGTATCGGGTAAACGCTACGGCTGGGGCGAATTCTTTGCCTACGACGCAACCAACTTCCGCGTACGGGAACTGTCTCTGGGCTATCGGATTCCGGTACCCACGAACTTCTTCATTAAATCAGCACAGTTGTCGTTCGTCGCCCGGAACCTGTTCTGGATCTACCGGGGAAGTTCCATTCTGGATATTCCCGGCATTGGCAAACGCAAGATGTGGTTCGATCCCGACATGAACCTCACCAACGGTAATTTTCAGGGTGTTGAGTACGGTACGCTGCCGTCGAACCGGAGCCTCGGTGTGAACCTGAAACTTTCTTTTTAACTAGAAAACCATTGTCAATATGACTTCTTATAAAACGCTATTACGGCAGGCAGTTGTGGCGGCTGGGCTTTCGGCTCCCCTGTTTTTGACTGTGGGGTGTACGAAAAATTTCGACGAGATTAACACCAACAAAACCAAGATAACGGTCATCGGGGCGGGTGAAATTCCGTACCTGTTTTCGAAAGCACAGTCAGCCGCCACGCTTCCCGGCGGCAACTATCAGGTCGGTCAGAATTTATTCTCCGATCAGTACGCGCAATATTTCGCCTGCGTGGCTACGTATTTCCCATCCGACCGGTTCGTGATTCGGATGGACTGGCTGCAAGGTCCCTGGACGGCGCAGTATACGGAGGTAGTACCGCAGTTGAAAACCATTTTCTCCAGCACCGACGCTGGGTCAGCGGAGAATGCGCTGGCTAGCATCTGGTGGGTGTATTCGTTTCACCGTTGGACCGACTACGTTGGCCCTATTCCGTATTTCAAAGCTGGTGAGCCTGCGACATCGGTAGCCTATGATGCGCAGGACAAAATCTACGACGATTTTTTCAAGCGGTTAGCGGCTGCAACGACCATTCTAAAAGCGAAAACGTCGGAAAAACCCTATGGTGCCTTCGATCTTGTGTATGGCGGGGACGTAAACAAATGGATCAAGTTTGCGAACACACTCAGGCTGCGGTTGGCTTTGCGCATCTCGAAAGTTGATCCGGCACGCGCGAAAACAGAAGCTGAAGCTGCTGTAGCCGGTGGTGTGCTGGCAACCAGCCCCGACGATGACGCGCTGGTACAGCGGAGCACGAAAGGCGGAGATAACAACGGGTTAGCGATTATGTCGGACTGGAACGAGTTCCGGATGAGCGCGGCTATGGAGTCGGTGCTGAAAGGGTACGACGATCCGCGCCTGCCGACGTATTTCCTGCCAGCCGTAAAGACCAATACCTACGAAGGATTGCGGAACGGCCTGACCAGCACGCAATTGACAGATCCGGCTAACACCGCCGACTATAACTCGCACGTGGGCCAGCGGTGGACATCAACCGGTTTGGGAACCGCTCAGAACGTCATGGCGACGGCCGAGGCTTATTTCCTGATGGCCGAAGGCGCACTCAACGGTTGGAGCATGGGCGGAACAGCCAAGGATTTCTACAACAAAGGCATCGAGAACTCGCTGAAACAGTGGGGCGTTACGAGCGCTGCAGCTATCAGTGCGTATCAGACCAGCACGAAAACGCCGGTCGCGCCCAACGATTTCCTGAAATCAGCTCCACTTAGCAACATTCCGGTTGCCTGGGGAAGCACTGAGGCAATCCAGCGGGAGCAGATCGGTACGCAGAAATGGCTAGCAATTTTCCCGGATGGCTTTGAAGGCTGGGCCGAGTACCGCCGGACCCGCTTCCCAAAACTATATCCGGTTGCCAATTCCGACAATCCGGACATCCCGGCGGGTGGTGTGTTGCGCCGGATTCCGATTCTGCTGATCGAACAGCAAACTAACGCAACTGAAGCCAAGAAAGCGGAGTCGCTGATCGGTGGCCCCGATAAGGTAACGACACCGTTGTGGTGGGATAAAAACTAAATTTTTGTAAACACAAAGGGACGGAGAATAGCACTGAGTTCACGGAGAAAAATTCTCTGCTACTCCGTGTTGTTCTCCGTCTTTCTGTGTTTATTTTGATTTTATGAAGCTACTTGCCTGCTGTTCACTTTTGGCCCTTTTCGCGTCGTCCTGCAACAATCAGGATACGTTATTCGAGAAATTATCCTCGTCGCAAACGGGCGTTACGTTTAAAAATATGCTTGAGGAATCGCCCGATTTCAACGTGTTGAAGTACGGTTATTTCTACAACGGCGGGGGCGTAGCTGCGGGCGATTTTAATAACGATGGGCTGACAGATTTGTATTTCACCGGCAACCTGAACGCCAACAAACTTTACTTGAACAAGACCGAACCCGGTTCGGGAAAAATAACCTTCGATGACATTACTGAAAAAGCGGGCGTTGGAGCCGCCGAAGGCTGGAATACCGGTGTTTCGGTGGTCGATATCAACGGCGACGGCTGGCTCGATCTGTACGTTTGCCGCTCAGCCGCCACCGATGCCCGACTACGCCGTAATCTTCTCTTTATCAATAATAAGAACTTAACGTTTACAGAAAAGGCTGCCGAATACGGGCTGGATGATCCGGCCTATTCAACCCAGGCCGCTTTCTTCGATTATGATCGCGACGGTGACCTGGACTGTTTTCTGTTGAACCACTCAGTACAGGAGTTTGCTGGTTTCAGTCGCATGATTGGGAATTACCGTGAGCAGGCGAACCCTAACTATTCCAGTAAACTATACCAGAATCAAGCCGGCAAATTCGTAGACGTATCAGCTTCAGCGGGTATGATTTCAAACGTCTTAAGCTTCGGCTTGGCTGTAGCCGTAACCGACTTCAACAACGACGGCTGGCTTGATCTGTACGTCTCAAACGATTACAACGAAAACGATTACCTCTACATTAACCAGCAAAATGGCGAATTTCGGGAGGTAGTGCGGGAAGCCATGGGACACACCTCACTTTATTCGATGGGTTCCGATGCGGCCGACGTTAACAACGACGGTCGAGTGGATTTGCTAACCCTCGATATGCTTCCCGAAGGTAACGAGCGCATTAAGCTGACATCCGGTGACGATAATTACGATAAATACGAACAACTGCTCCGCGCTGGTTTCTATCATCAGACCATGCGGAATATGCTTCAGCTAAATGTAGGGGAAGAGCGTATGCCCTCTGCCCCTACCCCCATCTTCTCCGAAATCGGCCAACTGGCGGGTGTTTCCAATACGGACTGGAGTTGGGCCGGATTATTTGCCGATTTTGATAACGATGGCTGGAAAGACCTGTTTGTGACTAACGGTTATGCCCGTGATTACACGAACATGGAGTTTCTGAAGTTCACTATGGATGAGCAATTAAAATCTCGCCAGACCGGGTCGCGCCAGACCGGGGCAGCTTCCGATCCGATGGCGGTGATTGCAAAAATGCCTAGCATCAACGAGCCGAATTACATGTTTCGCAATCGGTCCGGCGATCCGGCTGGCCAGCTTACGTTTACGAACGAAACCAAAGCCTGGGGATTTAACGAGCCAATCCAGTCAAATGGGGCACTTTACGCCGATCTGGACAACGATGGCGACCAGGATTTGGTCGTTAACAATGTCAATGCGGAGGCCAATGTTTACGAAAATCATGCGGATAAAACAGCACAGAACCATCACTTAACTATTCAGTTGAAAAGCCTCAAGCCAGCGCAACTGATGGGTGCGCGAGTGAGCGTCTGGACTGGTAGGTACATGCAGGTGCAGGAGTTTATGCCGGTTCGGGGTTTTCAGTCGTCTATGTTCGGACCGCTGTTATTTGGTTTAGGAAAGGCTACAAAGCCCGATTCGATTCGCATTCGCTGGGCAGATGGAAAAACACAACTCGTGCGGCCAACAACTGAAAAGATAACGGTGAGTTATGCGCCATCGGGCGAAGCTCCACCGGAACTCAGGCTCAATCCATACTGGCAACCCGTTAATGGACTGACTATAACACACCGCGAGGACACAATTAATGATTTTAAAATTCAGCCGTTGATTCCGTATATGCTGTCGCAGACGGGACCTCGCTTTGCCGTTGGCGACATAAATGGCGATGGTCAGGCCGATATGTTTGTCGGTGGCGGGCGCGGTCAGGGTGGCCAGGTGCTGGTGCAGCGAGCCGGTCAGTTTGTAGCCTTACCACAACCGGCTTTATTAGCTGACCGAGCTTGGGAGGATGCCGGAGCTGCGTGGTTCGATGCGGATGGCGATCGTGATCTGGATTTGGTTGTGGCTAGTGCCGGTTACGAATTACCGGTTGATGACAATCGTTTGCAGACCCGTTTATACCTCAACGATGGCGCGGGTCGGTTAACCAAAGCGACCTTTTTCCCGGCGGTGAAGGTCAGCGCATCCTGCGTTCGGGCGGCTGACGTCGATGGCGACGGTGACCAGGATTTATTCATTGGTGCGCGGGTCGTGCCAGGCCGTTATCCCGAGTTACCGACGAGTCATTTACTGCTCAACGACGGGAAAGGCAATTTTTCGGATATAACCAGTCAGCAGCCGGTTTTATCGACGCTGGGTATGGTGACCGATGCTGCCTTTGCCGACCTTAACCGCGACAAGCGACCCGAACTGATTGTGGCGACTGATTTCGGAACCGTACATGCATTTACGTTTCATAACAGAAAATTACAGCGACTGGATAACGTATTACCGAACATAACCGGTTGCTGGAATCGGCTGCTAGTACAGGATTTCGATAACGACGGCGACTTGGATATTGTCGTCGGAAACGCCGGACTGAACAGTCAAGTCACCGCTACGGCCAAGCATCCATTACTGTTATACGGTATCAAAAACGCCATGGGTCGCATATTGCCAGTTATGGCGGATTATGAGCGGACGAGCGGTTCTGACGCACAGCCGCATCCATTCAACGCCCGCGACGAAATGCTCGATCAAGTGGGGAGTCTGCGGAAAAAATTCACTGATTATACCAGCTACGCCAACGCGACTATTACCGACTTATTCGATTTTGGTGAATTGGATCGAGCGCAGAAACTCGAAGCTGCTAACCTACAAACGGTCTTCCTGCGCAATGATGGCAATACTAATAAACCCCATTTTGTCATGCAGCCATTACCTATCGAAGCGCAAGTCAGTCCGGCTTATGCGTTAGCCACCGTGGATGTTAACAAAGACGGTCTGCCCGATCTGATCATTGGCGGTAACCGGACCTACAACCGCGTTCGACTTGGAAAAAGCGACGCCAACCGGGGGCAGTTATTTCTGAATAAAGGTAACGGAAACTTTGCCTACGTACCCATGCCGCAGTCGGGCTTAGTTTGGGATGGCGACGTTCGTGATCTGGTTACTGTGTCGGTTGCGGGTAGTACTGAATTATTTGTTGGTGTGACGGGCCAGCCAGTGCTGCCGTTTCAACTTAGAAATAAGTGACTAAACCACCTAATCTTTTCGTAAGTCGCTTGCTGTTCTTAACCGTTTTGACTAATTATAAAGTCCCGATTACAGACCCAATTCTCATCTAAGCTTACTAGGATACTAACCTCCTGTAAGGCGTTAACGTGACCTAATTTACAAAGACGAAGTAGTTCCTTTTTCCGGTCTTTCAGCTTTTTTGTCGGTTCGGATTACAAATTTCTCCTAAAGGTTTGCCGTTATATACCCGATGTCTATTACCTTTGCAGTAGAAAACGACGTAACACCGATATAGGAACGTTGAAGTTTAATAAGGCGGGGTAGCTCAGATGGTTAGAGCGTAGGATTCATAACCCTAAGGTCGGCAGTTCGATCCTGCTCCCCGCTACTCTAATTATCAAGCCGTTACGAATTTTGTTCGTAACGGCTTTTTTTATTGGGCAAACATAGGGCAAACATTTTTCAGGTTGATTTGCCGCCTATCAAAATGTTTTCGAATTTAGTGAGGCCTTATTCGCTCTACCAAGGTTAAAAACGCGGTTAATTCTTCTAAATCACAAGTACCTGAGGATCAAATTTCCTTAGGCGTAGTTTGGCAGGCGTATTGAAGATAAAGGGATCGGTAAACGTCTTTTTCTTTTCAAGGCCGTTCTTTCGGTATGCTCACTTGACCGTTCCTTGTCTTGGCTGAATAGAATCACTGCGAGATAGAGATAAGAAGTTGTTCTTCACGGGGGCGGCACGTTCGATTGTAACGGGTCTGACCATGCAGATCGTCACAAGACAGGAGGACAACGACCGGACGCTGACAACACTGTGGCGGTGGGCACGGCTTGCCGGTAACAAGTGGGACGAACTGGTCGCCCGAATGCGGCTGAACAATTATCCGGTGAACGGCGAGATCGCGCGGAACGCGGGCAATGAGATAGTCAAGCAGATGGAAGCCGGAGAAGAAACGTTTGGCAGTACTCTATCATCCGTGTTGCAGGCAACGGACTTTTGAAAAGCCACACAAAAATCTCTGCGATACGGCTATGAACCGACGACTTTATCTGACCGCGATACGGCGCTTTATATCATCATTCCAGCAGACAAACTACAAAGCCATACGCGGTGGCTGCGGCTGATCATGACAACGCTTAAATAGGCAGTCGTTAGAAATCCAAACCTAAGAGTAAATTTCTTGCTCGATGAATTTGCAGTTTTGAGATATTTGTCAGAAATTAAGACCGCAATATGTGTACCTATGCCGGTTATGAAATTGTTGTCTGACCGTCCTGCATCTCTGATTCAATCTAGAGGCTATTCAGCGAGAATTGTGGAACATCTACAGCAAATACGGAGATTTAGAAGTTGTTCAAGATCAACGACAATTTTACAGCGAATTATGTGATCGCGGCTGTTGGGCAGACGTCTTATATCATTAATAACACGAAGTCGGTTTGGTATCCAAGATGCAAATGCCAATCATATGGCACTCACGACACCAAATGAAGTCCAGCGTGGGTCGGCGATGATATATTTGCTTTGCTGGTAGAAACCCACTGACTACGTTTATAGAACGGCCTTACTATCAAATAGCAGAGTTGCAAGAGAGAGGATGAACGTCCTTATTTCAAATGATAATTCTTGATGTAAAATATCTTTCCCTCTTTAAACATGTTTAAAGATCCCACTAAATACAATCACACTTTAGAATCGTTTATAGAGATGAACACAACAACTGAGACAAACGGTCAATCACAAACAAATCAGAACCTCATTGATATAAAATACAATATTTTATTCAATGATAAAGAATGTATTGATTACGAATCGACGAAACGCAAAATGCTAAGTGCTTCAAGTGACTGTGAATGTAATTGTAATTGTGATTGTACTGCGGATTGTTAAATTTAAAAAAATGAATATTTACAAATCGCCAAATCTTTTTATCCAAAATCTTCAAGAAGATTTCCACTTCGTTGTTAACACGTATTATCCTGATTCTCTACGAATAATAAATAAAGCTCAATTATCTATTATTAGCGCAGTTGATGGTAAAAAAACTTTAGAGGATATCAGTTTATCCTTAGGAATTGAAAAAGCGATATTGAAAAAGTTTTTCGATTCTCTCCAAGAACATGAAATAATAAAATATAATCCAGATTTCTCAACTATAAAGAAAGTAGCTGAACCTAAAAAACTTGATTTGTGGATACATACTACTAACAAATGTAATCTTGCTTGTAGCTATTGCTATATACCAACTTTGTACTCCTCAGAAGGTATGACTAAAGAAGTAAGAGAGCAGCTAATTAGGAAGCTTAGAGAAACTGCCATCAAGCGCAATTTAAAAACAATAAGACTTAGGCTGGCAGGAGGTGAACCGCTTTCACAATATAAAAAATGGAAGGATTTAATAATAGAGGCAAAAAAAGTTTTCAACGAAATTAACTGCAATTTTGAAATTGCATTTCTGACTAATTTGACTATATTAAATAACGAAATCTTAGACTTCTCAATAAAATATGATGTAAGATTCGGCGTTTCGCTTGATGGATTTGATTTTTACAATGACATTACAAGAAAATTCCATAACGGCAAGGGAAGTTTTGATATTATTGATAGCAATATTAATAGTCTTCTTCAGAATAATATTAAAATGTCAGTATCAACTGTTGTTACAAATGCTAACATGTCAGGTTTGCCAGCTTTAACTGAATATTTAATAGATAAAAATATATATTTTAGATATTCTATAGTTAAAGGTGAATATATAGATAGAGAACAATTAAGTGCTTATTTATCTGCTTCATATGATATTATGGAGCGAGAAATCTATAATGGATGGCAATTTTCAAAACACCATAAGCTTTGCGATTTAAAACCGTCTGAGCTTGGTCTCCAAACTTGCGGTTCAGGATCTTCAGGAGCCTCAGTTTATGTCGATGGAAGTGTATATTACTGCCATGTCCAGTTTGGCACTGATGCGACTATTAGTGGCACTATTTTTGACACAGAGCATGATCTTGTTCAAATTATTAAAAGTGGTTCGCATTATGAAGGTATGAAATCAAAGGACTGTTATAGTTGCAATTATAAATATGTTTGTACAAGTGGTTGTCCTATGTATAGAGTTGACGGCAAAGATGTTAATTGTAATTTATATCATCAATTTATACCTAGAATTTTTGAGTTACAAGCAAGAGAAAGATTAAAACTGATACTTGATAAAGCATGCCATGTGTGATAAAGTGTGTGATAAAAAAAATGATATTCCATATTATTAATGGATTAGATACCATTTTAATTGATTGGACAGTCGTTTTTTTTAATCTATTAATAAATGCTTGGGAGATAATGGTGTCAACATTAGCATTAATAGTATCAATATTTGCCTTAGTTGTTACATGGCGCCAACTATATATTCAAAGAAAGCATAATGAAAACTCCTTAAAACCCTTAGGACAAATTGATCTAGGTGACTACAATAAACATACTTTTGTTTATTTAATTAACTATGGATTAGGACCACTAATAATTAAAAAACTTTCGTTTAATAAAATGGGTATTGAGTATAGTAGAATTACGGATTGTTTAGAAATTGACTCAAAAACGTATATGCATATTGATATTGATAACCAACAACAAAAAATTGTTTTACCTGGCAAATATATCGAGATATTTGAAACAAAATTTGTACATAAGCCTAATACATCATATAATGGCCAATCAATGATTAATCTTAAACGTCAGCTTTCTGGAATATTTTTAACTGTCTATTACTCCGATATATACAATAATAATTATACAATATGTAGGGATTTAGTATGGTTCAAACGGCACATCCAGGATGAGCAGCTTGAAAATGATAAAAACAATATGAATTAATAAAATTGGTTTCCGAATCTTAAAAAATTCGAATTTCGATTATTACGTCAAGAATAAGTTTATAATTAATTTTTTGTTGGTAAATATTTATTAATCAGTCATTCACTGTAAACATTACAAACTTATTTATATGTCTATAAATGAAACTAAATTTAGAGATGGTTTATAATACATGGCAACAGAGAAATATATTATAGATGTATAATTTTGGTTAAATGTAATGTTACACTAAAGCCAAAGAATATTGAATGTTCTACTTATAATACTAAATCTACTTTAAGTTGACGTATATTTGTAAATGAATTATTCTCAACTCATTATTGAATCAGAAGCTGAATTAATCGATTTAGAACGAGCCCAAAAACGAGCTACTGCCCGTGACCGTGTTCGCTTCATTCGTCTGCTCAAAACCGATCAAGCTAACTCACAAGCTCAGGCTGGCCAATGCATCGGCTTGGCCTCACGCCAAAGTCAACGGCTTTGGCAAACCTATCGACGGCACGGCTTGATGGCCTTGATTGAGGTCCAGCATGGAGGACAATATAAGGGTAAACTGACTAGGGACCAACTCAACCAACTCAGTACCCATTTACAGAGCGATGCCATAAGCCAACTCGGTCAGGCCCAAGAGTTTATTGAAGATACGTTTGCGGTTAAGTATAGCATCTCAGGCTTGAGTGCCTTATTTGCTCGTCAGCACATTAAGCCCAAAACAGCCCGCCCTAGCAATGTCCGCCAAGTAGAAGGGGCTATTGAGGAATTTAAAAAACTTCAGCCAGCTAAGGGCCACTTTTTCAGATGAGGCTATCTTTTTTCATGATGAGTTGCGGACCGGCACTCGCACTGAGCTAGGCCGAAGATGGACACCCAGCGGGCATCGTCCTGTGGGAAAGTAAAGATTGGGTACGCTTTCACGTATTTATATCTGAGTTTATGTCCTTTTACAGGCCAGGGATTTGCCGCTTTTCTGCCTGCTTTAGACGGCGCTAATTTTGGTTGGTTTGTCGAGCAACTGCAAGGCTGTATGCAGCAGCCCAGTCTTTTGATTGCTGATGGAGCAACGGCTCATCAGTCATCCTTATTTGACACCACTAAGTTGGTATTAAGCAAGCTGCCAGCGGCTTGCCCAGAGCTAAATCCGGCGGAGCATTTTTTCAAGGAAGTAGGTCGTCAACTCAAGAGCCGGGGCCTTACGACTCTGGAAGCAGCCCAAGAAGCGGTTCAACTAGCGGTTAAAAAAGTGTCAGAAACAGCCGAAAAAGTTATTTCATTAACCTGTTTCCCTTATATTAGAAATACGTCAATTTGAAATGCAATTAGTATAACTACTATTTTAATATTTCAAAAGTATTGTTTAGGGAAGATGTCTGACGAATTTTCTTTAACATACTGACTATCAGTATACTATCTCTTTATCGCTTTACTACCAGCTATAACAAACAGACAATCTCCCCATCCAAATACCGTATATGAGGTATAAAATCATGCATGATCCGCATGATTCAAAGCATCTCGTCCGGTCAAGCTAAGAAGTATTTTAGTGACTCCCTGTATCAGTCGGACTATTACCTAAACGATCAGGAGTACACAGGTCATTTTTGTGGCCGGATTGCCGCCCGTCTTAGCCTTGCGGGATTAATGGTACAAAAAGCGTTTCATGCATTGTGTGACAACCTCAACCCAACCACTGGCAGGCCGCTGACACCTCGTAAAAAAGAAAATCGGACCATCGGTTACGACATCAATTTCCATTGCCCGAAATCGGTTTCCATCCTCCACGCCCTAACAGATGACACTCATATCCTGAATGCGTTTCAGGCCAGCGTTCAGGAAACGATGCGGGATATTGAAGCCCATGCTCAGACGCGCGTCCGCAAAAACGGCAAGGATGAAAACCGATCAACGGGCGAATTGCTTTGGGCCGATTTTATTCATCAGACCGCAAGGCCCGTTGAAGGGACGGTGCCCGACCCTCACCTTCACGGTCATTCCTTCGTGTTCAACGTGACGTGGGATGCCATCGAAGGTCAATTTAAGGCGGGACAATTCCGGTCGATCAAACAGGACATGCCCTATTATCAGGCGCGGTTTCACAAACGGCTGGCTGATAAGCTAGTCGAACTTGGCTATCGCATCCGGCGGACCGACAAGGCGTTTGAAATTACCGGTGTGCCTGAACACATTATCGATTTGTTTTCCAAGCGAACGGACGAGATTGGCCGGATTGCCAAAGAACTCGGTATTACCGATCAGGTCGGACTGGACAAGCTGGGAGCGCGGACTCGCGCCAAAAAGCAAAAAGGTCTGACGATGACCCAACTGAAGCAGGAATGGCGCAAACAGATATTTGCGTTGGGGATGCGGGACAAGGATGAAGGTGCCCAACCCATCCGCTTTGCGCTGATCAAACCTCCGCCTGCCCCCTCACCTCAACAGTGTGTCGATCATGCACTGTCGCTCCGCTTTGAGCGGGCCTCGGTCATGCAGGATAGACGTATCCTGGAAGCGGCTTATCGGCACGGGCTTGGAAATCCGACCGTAACCCTCGATCAGATTACGAACCGTTTTGCGCGAGATGGCCGCATCGTGAAGATTAAGGATGGTACCAAACTGCTGTGCACGACCAGAGAGGTTCTGGCCGAAGAACGACGGATGGTCAATCTGGCACGCAAAGGGAATGGTGTCTTCACTCCTCTCTACTCCACCGCACCGGAAATCGCATTGGAAGGCGAACAGAAAGAGGCTGTTTCCCATGTGCTGACCACTTCCAACCGTGTGTCGATCATTCGGGGGCGGGCCGGAACCGGCAAAACCACGTTGATGAAAGAAACCATTCGGCTGATCGAAGCAAAAGGCCGGAACGTCACGATTGTGGCCCCGACCGCACAGGCGGCACGGGGTGTGTTGCGGGAGGAAGGGTTTGCCGAGGCTGAAACCGTCGCCAAGCTGCTATCCTCAACCGAATTGCAAAACGGTCTGCTGAACGGCGTGTTATGGGTGGATGAGGCAGGGCTTGTCAATACAAAGGATATGACGGCCCTGCTCTCGCTGGTCACACAGAAAAACGCGCGGCTGATTTTGAGTGGGGACACACGGCAGCATGCCAGCGTCGTACGGGGGGACGCGTTACGTATTCTCAACACAGTAGCCGGCATCCGCTCTGCCGAAGTGAGCCGGATCTTCCGGCAGCGTGATCTTGTGTACCGCAATGTGGTACAAGCGCTCTCCGAGAACAAGATTGGTGAAGCCTTCACTGTGCTGAATGAGATGGGCGCGATCAAGACGCTATCTCCGGTCGATCCGTTCGCGCAATTGGCGAGAGATTATGTGGCCGCTCTTTGGCGGGGGAAAACAGCGTTGGTGATCTCACCGACGCATATGGAGGGCGAACGGGTGACACAGGCGATACGTCATGAACTGCGGCAGGCGGGGCGGATCGGAATGGAGGACACACCGGTCGCGCAACTGGTCAACACCAACATGACCGAAGCTGAAAAAAGTGATAGCCGCAATTTCCGTACAGGTCAGATGATCCAGTTTAACCAGCATGGCGACGGTATCAAGCGCGGTTCGCGCTGGTGCGTAATCTCCGTTGAAAATAGCAAGGTGAAGATGCAGGATGAGACCGGCAAAACCGCCCTGCTCCCACTCGACCAGTTTACCCAGTTCGATGTGTACCGGTCAGGCAACATCAATCTGTCGAAAGGCGATACGATCCGTATCACCCGGAACAGTTTTGACGCCAATCAAAAACGGCTGAATAACGGCCAGACGCTGGCTGTGGTAGCCATCGATCAAAACGGTGCTTTGCGCCTACGGAATACGATCAGCAAAGTCACTTATACCTTACCGGCGGGGTTCGGCCACCTGGCCCATGCCCATTGTATGACTTCCCATGCGGCACAGGGCAAAACGGTCGATGAGGTGTTTATCGCCCAACCAGCCAGCACGTTTGCGGCCACCAGCCTCAACCAGTTCTATGTCTGCGTATCACGGGCACGGGATGGTGTCCATATTTATACCGACGACAAGGCTGCTTTGCTGGTCCATGCCTCGCAAGCGGGGGATCGCCTATCGGCGCTGGAACTGGTGCAACGAAAAAAACGGGATTGCCCAAAGCAGAATCGCAAGGCCGCCGAACAGGTGATCCGGGCAGCACAGCGTATACCGTCCAAAACAAAGTCGATCCGCAAAAAACCGACTCAACCGCCGATTCATAAGCGACGAAAGCCCAAGCCGCATGCACCCCGTCCAGCACTTTAAAGCGAACTTCGCGCAGGATGAGGCTGGGGGTTCGGCAGCCGACACCTGGACCGGTTTCGCGCTGGACGGGCCGGAACAGCATGAAACAGACAGCCATGTTCGCAATGTCTGTTTCATGTGGGAGGACGGACGCAGGGCGTTTTTCAATTACGCCTATCTGGTATCGGTCGATCTGACGTTACAGGAGAGTGGGAACGTGATGCTGCTTTGTTTCAGCGGACAGATCGTTACGTTGAAAGGCTATCATCTGGATTTGCTGTTCGATCTGCTGGTGAACCACAGTCCAAAAGTCATTGCAGCCAGTAATCCGCGCTATCTGATCGACGATCAGAATTCAGCTGTTGTAGTGACGGAGATTGTCGTCAAAAATGAGTGAGCGATGTTATGCGTCGATTAAAGAGCCTATTCACCGCATAGTATGCGTAGAATAACTTTGACTATGCGTTAAATATAGGCTATATTCGACGCATAGTATGCGGAGAAAACTGTATGTATATCTATCAAAGACGGGCTTGGCCGCAGTTTAACTGGGATCAGGACCGGATCGTCAATCCGTTGGCCGCCGTACGCCACAAGCAGGGTAAGCTGATCGGGCACATGATGGGCCTGGGTTTTTCGTTGCGTTCGGAAGCTATGCTCCAGACCATGACACTGGAAGTCCTAAAATCCAATGAGATCGAAGGCGAAATTCTCGATCAGGATCAGGTGCGCTCCTCCATCGCCCAGCGGTTAGGTATTGAGACCTTCGGGCTGGTGCCGGTAGACCGTAACGTCGAAGGGGTGGTCGATATGCTGCTGGATGCCACGCAGCATTTTGATCAGGCGTTGACCAAAGACCGGCTCTGCAACTGGCATGCCGCCCTGTTTCCAACGGGGCGGAGCGGGATGCACAAGATCACGGTCGCCGACTGGCGAAATGCTGATGCCGGGCCGATGCAGGTGGTTTCCGGACCGATTGGCCGTGAGCAGGTCCATTTTCAAGCGCCCGATGCAGCTATACTAGAAACGGAAATGCAGGCCTTTCTCGACTGGTTTAATGACGAGACGAGGCTTGACCCGGTGATGAAAGCCGCCCTTGCCCATTTGTGGTTTGTCACGATCCATCCCTTCGACGATGGCAACGGACGGATAGGCCGCACAATTGCCGACCTGCAATTAGCTAGGGCGGATGGGAGTTCGCAGCGCTTTTACAGCATGTCGGCCCAGATCCGCAAGGAGCGCAATGCCTATTACGCCATTCTGGAAAAAACCCAGAAAGGCGACCTAGACATCACCGATTGGCTGGACTGGTTCCTCTCCTGTCTGGATAGGGCTTTGGGTGCGACGGAAGAGATATTAGCCGTCGTATTGAACAAGGCCCGACACTGGGAGTGGTTCGCAACAAAACAAATCAGTGACCGTCAACGGTTGATGCTCAATAAGGTGCTGGATGGGTTTGAGGGCAAACTGACCTCCGCCAAATGGGCCAAGATCACCAAATGCTCCCATGATACGGCCTTGCGCGATATTCAGAACCTGATGGATCAAGGCATTTTGATCAAGGACGAGTCCGGTGGCAGAAGCACGGCTTACCTATTGAATGCTATGCCGGCTGATAAGGATGCTGCTAAGAACGGGGGATAAAAAAAGCCGGATGGTTTGGGGCCATCCGGCTTTCTGATTTATTCTGTCTTAGGCTTATTCTTGCGGACAACTACAGGAACGTTCTGGCCCAAGATGTTGAGCGATAGATTCAAGCCGTCTTTATCGCCGTGTTCCCACGCAGCACCGACTTTAATCCAGTCTGATTGGTCGGAACCTGCTTTGGGTTTCAGGTAGTAAACCGAGTGGGTGGGTTTCTTGCTGGTGGTTTCGGTTTGGTTATTCATCATCTACTCTCCTTTGGTTGTGGTTGATGATGGAAGCGAACAAAGCTCATGAAAGCTGTGATCGCTCCCCGAAGGCCAAAAATCGATATGCAATGTCTATTTTTGGCCGAAGTCGCAGATCGTTTTTACGCGTAAAAACGAGGGATAAGCGTCATTACAGCTGATTGAGCTAAGCTGCCATCTTCTATCAACCGACTCCAAAGAAAGTCTGTTGATAGGGACAAACGAAGACCAACTGCCAAACCAATCATCTCGTTTGATCTCTCCTTAAGGACAGGTCAATGTCTGGATGTATTCGACGGCTTTTTGAGCATGAGAAGCTGCCGAGAAAATAAATCGCTTGTCGTCTTTCAGGACTTGCAGCCATGAATGAATATAAGCCGCATGCTTTTCCTCTGGCACGGGTTCAAAGCCGAGATCAGCGGCCAGGAAACAGGCTCCCAGTTCGGCCACCAGTTCTTCTTTGGCATAGCCTTCGTCACCGTAGGTTTTACGGCCCAAATCACGGTCTAGCCGCTTAGGGTGTTTCGTCCAATGGGTCAGTTCATGGGCAAGAATTGCGTAGTAACTGCTGGCACTCTCAAAGCACTCAAAAGGCGGCATCTGGATTTGGTCAGTGGCCTGGGTGTAGCAGGCTTTGTAGCCGGTATAGATGTCGGCTTTGGTCAGGGCGAAGAAATTCTCCAGTTCCTGATTACGCTGCTGCGGGTTGGTAACAGTCGGTTCAGGCACTTTATAGAAGGCATCTGACAGACCCTCGATTTGAGACGCATTGAAGACGGTGTAGCATTTGAGAAAAGGAATCTGGCGGGTGTTGGTCTCACCGTTGGGCTCTTCCTCCTCTTTGGTGAATTTGTCGGCGTAAACGACCTGCGTACCCTTCTCGCCTTTGCGGACGGCCGCCTTCAGCTCGGTGGCCTGTTTGAAGGTCATCCAGTAGGGCGAGGTAAAGCCCTGCTCGGCGGCTGTGCCCCACAAGACCAGCGTGTTGATGCCACTGTAAGGAATGTCGTTCCAGCGAAGCGGACGCATAACGTGGCCTGCCATATGATCCGAATTCCACGGCTTGCGCCAGGTCAGGTTGCCAGCCTCCAGATCAGCGATGATCTTACCGGTGATACGAGCATAAATGTCGGATTGGGAGGTGGGAGATTGGGTCAAATGCTTCTCCTTTGGGCTGCGGTTGAAACGGGTTTTGCGGGTGGTGGTCATGGTCGTTCTCACGGGTCAGGGTGACGGGGATGGGAAACCCGACGTCTGAGCGAGTGAACCAGCCAGAATTTTGGGTAGGGCGGGGAGAGCCGCAGGCTCGGCGAAAATTGTGGTTGGTGGAAGGAGCGGTGTCGGGTACATCCTCGGCACTTCATCCTGAACCGTGGAGAATGAACGTGTTTAACTCCGCTGACTTCGTTGATCCTAAACGGAGGTTTGCGAGGAAATGGCAGCATGGCCTCTCCCCGTCACAGACTCAGATTAAGCTTGTGCATATGCCAGGCGTTAACATCTTTGTGTGAAGCGTAGACGCTATTCATGGGCGTGTGTTTGAGATCGGCTTCGGTCTGGCAGAATTCGCTCAAGGCAGCCGTGGCTTTTCCACCGGCCTTGTCATTGTCCATCCAGCTATAGGCGATACGATAGCCGTAGTTCTGTACATAGGGTATAGCCTTGCTTAGACAGGATAGCGAGTTGAGGATAATCGTGTCGTCTTGAAAGCCTTTGCCGTTCAACTGACTGATTGCGGAAAGGTAATCCATGAAGCCTTCAAAGAGGTGGATGCCCTCCGGCTTTGGTTCCCGGCCCCGGATAAAGCTAATCGCTTTGGAACCCAGGCACCCTTTGAAAAACGGGTTGCGAAGTTCGTAACCACCCTCCTCATTCGGAAAGCCAAGGGCGGTAAAGTATTTCTGGGTGCGGGTGTTACGAACGCGGATTTCTTTCAAATAACGGTAACCGATGGTCAGTGGGATACCACGCTTTGCCAGATACTGAATAAGGCCCAGATGTTGGATGGGCTTGGCCGATTTGACGGTCAGTGCTGCATCTTCTTTGGCATAGGGGTCGGGAAATTCATAAGCCCGTGGAATTTGATACGCGCCAACGCCCATATTCTTGATCCAGCGTAACGCGTCATAGATCGTGTGTGCTTCGCGGGTGGATTTCAGATAGGCACAGGCAAAATCCACCAGATCACCACCGATACCTTCCCCGAAATCATGCCAGCGATTGGTCTTGGTATTGACTAGAAAGCTGGCCGTTTTTTCTTGCCTTAGCGGAGACAAATACCAGGCCTGGTACGTGGCTTTTCGTTTAGGAGTGAGGTTCAAGCGGCTCAGAATTTCGGCCATAGGTATCCTGTTCGCATGATCGATGTTCATGGCGATGCCTTCAGACAATAAGGAAATGAGGTAAGCGAGCTTGGGAGCGATCAGAAAAATCGTTCAGTGGCTAATCGGTTAAGCCCTAAGTCGCTGTTCGAGGAACTGATCGAGATCCGACCGGCGGTAACGAACCGATCGTCCTACTTTGATGGGTTTGAGATCATATCGTTTGGTGCAATCCCAAACGGCCAGCGTGCCAGGGGAGACACGGAGGTATTTGGCCGCGCTCTTTCTATCCAGGAGGGGTTCTGGAGGATTTCTGTGGGGCATAAATCATCTTTCACGAGAGGGGCATAGGTGTAATCAGTAAGCCTCAACGGGCGTTTCTATCACAGCTCAGAGCTAAGTAAGTTTACAGGGCCATGTCAATTCAATTCAGGGTTGATTAATAAATGATAACAATGGTCAATCAAAAAAAGGATTACCATCGAAAATTTGTCTTCTTTCTACATAGGTAAAGATTTCAGAGGTGTATATCCGTGGATTCCGTAGCATCCCGACCAGTGATAGTACTTACTTAACCTGCTACTAACTCTTTATTGGAAAGGGAATCAAGCAGGACTGCCCAGGGGTGGTCAGTTTGACGCGAGATGGGTGGTTAGATCATTTCGGAATTGGGTAATCAGTTTCACCGAAATTCCCAAAGGGTGTCAGATCAATAAAAATCCATAATATTAATATGAGGTAATAAGACAGTAATCAGCATTCATATCTATAGTCTTTACCTCATACGATAATATGTAAATTGTATCTACTTACAACTAAATTATGCAATCTGAACATGAACTGATATAATAAGCTAACGTAGCTGAATCAGAATAGTTATTGTTACATTACTATAGCTATCTATACCAATTGACCATAATATCATACAAACTTTTTAACCATCACAGTAGATTTAGTTATGTTTTGTCTTTTAACAATAATTGCTAAATTTATTCACACCTACGAAAATGAGCTCCAAAGATAAATATGCCTTTCGCTCTTATATTAAAGATATTTTTCTAGAGGTACCTGATTATAAATATAATCATAAACCCCATTCTGGATCAAAGAGAAATTTATCAGATGATGATAAAAAGAATAATCATATTTTCATTGGTCGAGAAAAGCTAAAAGCAAACTTTCTGAATATTCTCAAAGAGGGCGGTAGAAATGGAGCTTACTTAGTAACAGGCTACAGAGGAATGGGAAAAACCAGCCTTGTAAATAATGTAATTGATGAATATAAGGACTTCGAAGAAAAAGAAAATAGAGAAGTAAAACCTATTAAGGTGAGTCTTGCTCAAGCTAAATTAGAAGAAATAGATGTATTACGGCATATCCTTAGAGTACTGTATGATGAAATTCGTGTTGATCGAAACAAACACTTCTTCCCATCACTTGAGTATAATACGCTCTTTTTCGCGTTACTATTCTTTAGCATATTAAGTATTTTTTATACTCTTATAATTCCAAATGGAACAACATTAACTATATTACGGCCAAAAAATATATTTGATTATTTTGATTTTAAAATTTTAGGTATAGCTGTTGCTATAACAGCTCTAATATTTGTTGTTATTCACAATATTCTTAAATTAGCTATCCAGTTTTATATTCAATTAAATGCAAAAACCTACAATACATTACGTGGAAAATATATCAAAAGGTACAAAAGCATTTTAAAGAGTAAAGCTGGCAGAACTTTAATTTTTTTATCAATAATATATTTGATATCACTAGTCGTATATTTTATTTTATATAAAGCAGGGCCGTCAGGCACTTTTTTGGACAATTTATTAAATCACATATTTTCATTGCGCTTTGTTGTTTTTTTTCTAATAGGTGAAATTGGAATAATTTTATTAATATATATATTTATCAATTTCAACCGTATCTACGAAATATACAATTTATTTGAAAAGATTAGCCAACTGTATGACCGTAGTTCATCAAGCGTTACCCAAGCCTCAGGTGAAAGTACTTTAGTTAAAGATATTATCCTAAGCTTTACAAGAAAGCAGTCAAAAGTCTATCCAATCGCTTCAGCCAAAGAAATTGAATATGAGCTAATTAGTATACTGCAAGCTTATAGTTACAAAAAATTTATTTTTATATTTGATGAATTGGATAAAGTTGAAATGGACTTAGATAAGGGAATATATGAAAATACTCCTTTTGATGAGTCAGAAAGAACTTATCTTAACGACTTAAGGGAGCGCAAACAAATTATAATTAAAGTTCTCTCTTCTCTGAAACATTTATTAACTGAGGCAGAGGCAAGGTTTATATTTATTGCTGGGAGAGAAATGTTTGATGCTTCATTAGCTGACATTTCAGATAGGCAATCAGCTTTAGGAAGTATATTTCATTACACTTTCTATGTTGAAAGCTTTTTAAAAGAAACAAAGATTGTAAATCACGCACAAAAGAATAATGCGAATAATCTTGTTGAAGAGTATTTGAAAAATATCTTAGTTAAAAACACATCCGACCAAAACAAATTTACTAATGCAATAAATGAAGACAAAAATAAATTTTTTGTATCTGAAAATGAGCCTTTTCTATTTCAATACTGGCAACTTTTAAAACAGCTAAAGAGCGGAATCCGCCTAACAACATTATCATCAAGTTCTCCTATAGATAGCGATCAGGATATAATTAAAATATTATTCACTTTAGAGAATTTTATTGCATACTTGCAGTACAGGAGTAACGGTTCTCCAAAAAAACTAGTAAAATTAATAGAAGAAAACTTTGTGATGGGATCTTCTATTGCTAATAGGTTTTCCGAATTAAGTTCCTCAGATATTACTGGCTTAAAAAATCATACTATTGGGTTATATACCAACGAAACCTCTATATTCGTTTTAAATAGTGCTAAAAGCTTTGAAAATAAAACTTTTATCAATTTTGCATTTAGACAACAATACAAATTTGGTTTTAATTCGTATTTATTTTACCCTTTCATTTCGGTTCAAAAAAATATTTTAGAGAACTACAGTGATAGCGTCAATGTATCTACTCCATACTTAATGGATAGTATAATTAAATTTCATCCGTTTGCCTTTTCGAACTACAATTTAGAACTTTTACCTGAGCTGCTTTCTACTAATAAAACACCAGAATTAAGATATTTTGTACAAGAACTAATTGATTTTCTGGGTCAAAATCACATAAGAGAAACTGATTCGGGATTATTTAGATATAAATTCTTTGATAAAACCCACAACGAAATAGCGTACATATCCCGCATTTCAGATGAAGAATCAGCTGCCTTTAACTTTAGTTTAGATGAAAGCTATGCTATTAAAAATCATATCGCATATAAGATTAAATTTCTAAGAAGTACTTTCAAAGATTTCAAGAAAAAAGATAATGCGTCATTCGAATCTCTTTTATTTCTAAACGACTTATTGGGCGATAGTCAACTTTTTGACGAGTCATATAAAGATGCTATTGTTTCACTTTCGGATGCGCTGCATGACGTAAAGCCGCCTGAGCAGGGATCAACGTTCGAGTATTTTCTTACTTGGATGCGTGTCAAATTAAAATTGTCCATGATATTCGATAAAATGAAATATTATGAAATGGCAATTGGTCATTTAGGGTTGGCAATGGTTGTGTCAACAACATACTTATCGGACAACAAAATACTGAAATTAGACTCAGCAGGCGGGGTTCAAGGTGATAAACAGAAAGGAAACGATATACAAAACGAAGAATCCAAAGTTGTGACATCAGTCGATGCAATATCTACTACGGTAAGCACCGATAAACTAATTATAGGTTTAGATCCAGTTATTAAAGGTGAAGCAATCAACACCCGAAATAATAATGAAATAGTTTCGGTCTCAGATCAATCAGGAAAAATAGATACACCACTATATCGAGAGTTACTGCAAGTAAGCCAGCATGCTATTCTAGGATGTATATATGTGCAAGAAAAGTTTGCCGAAGGCATCACATTTGCTAAACTTGAAAACTATCTTCTTCAGTATTCAAAAGTTCATCAGCATAATTCATACAAAGAGTATCAAGGTAGAGATATGATGATGGCTAGTTTCTACGGAAATTTAGGTACAATACTATATTATAAAAACAAGACTTTGCCTTATAGAACAACATTAAAAATGATTGAAATTCTTCGATCAGAAGAAGGCGGACCCAACTATTCGAATACTGAGAAAGAAAAGTTAGCTAAAGTATGTGATTTGATTTGTAAAACTCCTGTGTTTAGAATTGGCAATAATGAAAGTGAAAAAAACATTGAGCTCTCATTTTACATTTACGTTTATCCTTCATATAAAGAACTTTTAGGCACTTTCGATTTTGCGTCTCAAGAATTTCGATTTTCCTTTATAACTTATATAGCATACAAAAAATCATTAGCTACTTATTTGGCAATTGATTTAGAAGAAAAACAAAGTGATTTTCAAAACTACTATGAGCTTGAGGTTTTAATTAATAGTGCAACAAGTATTTTAAAAAAATACAGAAATGTGCATGGGGCTAAAAAATTAATGTCCTTAGCTAACAGTATTAATAAGATATCTGATTTACTATTAAGCTTATACGTCCCCAATGATGATTCCCCGTATTTTATATTTGAACAAGTGATTTCTAAATATAGGAGCGCTGATTCTTTTGCTCGTGCCCGAATTGAAACTGATGAATTGTTTTTAGATGAATTTATATTTAGCTCTAATGATAAACTAATAGAAAAAACAGAACGTACTGAATTATCTGAAACTACTATTTCTAACACTACAAAGTATAAGAAATCGATTAATTTAAGTTACTTACTTCAGCTTTACTATTTGGCTGGACGGCTATACGCAAAAGCTGGTAGAAGTGTTGCTTATAATTTTCAACTTAAAAAAATATTGTTGACAATTCATCGTTCTGGTTCATTAGAAACCAGAAAAGCTAAAGAAAATATATCACTAATAAATAGTTTTCTCGAAGAAACTGTAGTAAAAAAAATACTAGAACTTGCTTCAACAGCTAGTAGTTCTTCAGATAGATCACAATTAGCAACATTAAAGTATTATACTGGACTACCTGATATAGCATTACCATCTGAAATTACTCGTGTTTTTTATCAGAATATTGCTACCAATCCAGAATCTAAAGAAGCAATTATTCTGTTTAGCCTAATAAAATTGAAAGAATCGAATAGCATTATAACGGATTCGACATTTGAAGATTCCTTAAAAAGGATTCCTTCCCTGAATTTTATTGGTCCTTACAATAGTATTTCACACCAATCTATACGAATAATGGAACTAGATCTACAAGTTAAAATCAATAGATCACTTTTAGATAAAGTAATTAATTCTAAACTTAGCTATAGAAATGATAAAAATTTTGTTACCTTAACAAGTAAGTTTTCAGAAAAACTGGAAAAGATAAGAATATTCTCTTGGGAAAAGCACTTACACAAGCATACTTTCAAATTAAGATTCCCACTGAATAAAGGAGAACTTTTTGGTGAACTACAACAAGGTGAGTATTCTGATCAGAAAGAAAATGAATTATTGGAAGAAGAGTTATTTTCAGTTTTCATAGATTTTCTCTGTCAACCTAAAAAAGACTCAAAAGAAGAAATGGATTTCAATAAAAATTTCGAGTACTACACGCAGCTGATAACTAACTCTATTTTTTGTCTTCATCAGTCTATTTTAACATGTAATATTTATGGAGTTAATTATATGCAGGGCCCCGCATATATTGGAAAGTTTCACCGTAAAATGGGGGACTGGGTTAAACACTTAAATTTATGTAAAATTCTAAAGGCTTATTTGCGAAACGTTAAGAATTCTCAACTTCAAGAAATTCTTACTCAAATGGATCTTAATATTGAAACTCTTGTCGGTAAAGTAGCTCTAAGAAATATTGATGATTATATGTCTCACTATCAGATGGCTAAAGAATATTACATTAACTCTATACAATTACATAGTGAGGGACCTTCTTATAAGCATCAGCTGAGTAATATGATTTATTTGGAGGATGATTACGGCGATAACCTAAACCATTTTGGGGCGGCGCTTGAAAGGCAGTTAATTAATTCAGGACATACACAAGCAGTTCTAAATAATCTAGAAGACGAATTGAGTATTTCTAAGCTTTATAGATACAATAATTATATAAATCATATTACTGGATTTAATGAAGTTTAACTATAATATTTATAATCACATTTCACCAAGAATTATCAGTGAAGCTGTTTTAAAACCATTGCTTTGTATTCATCTATTGGTGAGATAAGTTTCGAATAAAAAATTCTATTCATTCTATTTCTCTATTATTGAGCTTAACAACATTATTTTACTGACTGATATAAATAATATCATTGCTAGATTAAAGTGTGTGAGAATATAGGAGTTTTTTTATGAACGAAACACAGTTACAAATATGCCCTGTATCAGGATTTTTGCGGCTAGATCAGGTTCTACAACTGATCCCTGTTAGTAAAGCGACCTGGTGGAATGGCTGTAAATCAGGAATCTTTCCCAAGCCTTATAAATTAAGCACCCGTATTACAGCTTGGAAAGTGAGCGACATTCAAAATTGCTTGGAGGCTTTTCAACCTGCGGATTCATTTGAGATAGGCCACTAAACCCGAAACAGCGTGTGCACTTGACTGCTTCTTTGGATTACTCATGACAGGATGGTTAAGATGATCTATATAGTCGGCCCATTCCTGCATCATCCTTGTCCGTTCCGGTAAAAACTGCGCTCGGTCGTAGGCCTGATCCACCACGCTTCGGGGTAAGTGAGCTAATTGTCGATCAACCACTTCGTGTCGATAATCCAATTTTTCTTTGATGGTGCTCATGGCCAGCGCCCGGAAACCGTGGCCTGTCATCGTCTTCTCATACCCTAATCGACCTAGCCCTTTCAGGATGGTGTTATTGCTGATCGGTTTATTGCCTCGTACTGAGCTGGGTAGGATATACCTTTCTTCACCATATCGTTCTTTGAGTTCGCTCAGAATGATCATGACCTGTCTAGACAAGGGCACACAGTGGGCAACCCGCATTTTCATGCGGGGGGCGGGAATGGTCCACATGGCTTTGTCAAGATCGAATTCATCCCAGGTCGCGTTGATCAGTTCGCTGGTACGCACAAATGTCAACATGATCAGCCGGATGGCAAAGATGGTCTGCCGGAACAAGCGGGGTTCGTTTTGATCAATCGCTTTGAGAAGCTGCGGTAATGCGTCGGAGCTGATAGCGGCATAATGGCCTTTTTTATAACGCTTCAATGATCCTTTTAAATCGGTGGTAATATCGCGCTCAGCCCGTCCGGTGACGACCGCATAGCGCATGACCTGACCCATGATCTGCAAGACGCGTCGGGCCATATAGGGGCTGCCCCGATCTTCAATTTTACGCAGACAGGCTAAAATGTGTTGGACAGTAAGACTGACAATCGGTTGATTGCCGATAACCGGAAAGACATTCTGCTTGAGCCGGTTGAGGATATGACCCGCATGTTTGGGCGTCCAGGTATCGTAATTATACTGGTGCCAATCCAGCGCCACTAATTCAACCGTTTGGGCTTGTTGAAAGCGAGCCAGTTTTTTCTGTTCCTGCTTTTGCTGAGCGGGATCAATACCATTATCCAAAGCTGCCCTAGCGGCATCGCGTTTATCACGGGCTTTCAGTAAGGAATTGGTCGGATAAGGCCCAATGGTCAGCAACTTTTCCTTGCCATAGAATTTATAGCGGTAGCGCCAGATGCGTTTACCGGTGGGCATCACATCCAGATAAAGGCCACCGGAATCGGTCAAGCGGTAGGCTTTATCTTTTGGTTTGGCGTGGCGACAGTCCAAATCACAGAGCGACATGATAGCCTCCAAGGTGAGGGTAAAATGTTATGGCTAACTATTTTACCCGCGCTTTTACCCTCAAATCTGGTAGACATTGTTAGATTTAGCTGGGCGTTGTTAAACTATAGTACGCGAAAAGCCCCTGATTTTCAATGTTTTTTTGATTAACTGAGTTTAATGGGAATATATTCTTGGTGCTGCTGAAGGGATTCTAATTAACAATTTAAACCCTTAATGAGAAATAATTATTAGAGACGTAATTTGATATTTACCCTTAAATTTATCCGCTTAGTTATTAGATATTATTAGCTTATGCTGTTCATAATTATACAGCAAAACGTCAAATTGGGCTGTCCTTATTTGACACATGGCGATCAGTGCAGGTATTTATTGTCAATTTTCCAGTTAAGCTAGACTTTACAGCTCTTATTTCGGTTTGAACAGCATTCCTATTCTACTACAGACAATATTCATGTATTGAGAAATGGATTTAAACACTCATATCCTGTTTGTGAAAACAGTCGATGCGTAGTCCTGAAAGTAGAAAATTATTATTTTTGATCTTATTAAATTCTAATAAAATTGAATGGAACGTAACGAGGTTTTTTACGATTGGCTTCGAGCAAAATTTTTCGAGGTCGAGGATAATGACACAAGAGTACAGCAACTTACTGCCGCTGTTGACGAATTAGCTAAGTGGCTTGAGAAACAACCAAACGAGGTACGCTGCTACACTTTATCATCGCTCGATGCTAACATTCCAATTGATAATCCAAGCATTGTGGCTACTTATGAATTAGTCAAAAAACATTGGAGCAGCGTAGAGGGCAAATATCCTGAACCTCCACGTGGTATTCTCCGTGGAGTATTACTCAGTGCCCTTTATCAACTAGGAGTGAACGATACTGAGTTATGTCGCATCATATACTATACTGCAAGTGGGTACAGTCAGTTGGTGTCATTCGGAAATGAGCAGCCTATCATTGATCGGATTCTACGCGAATTCGGAATCGCTGTGGAAGATGAAGCATTAACTGAGTGGTCTCTCGAAGATGCCCCAGTCATAACTTCTTTTAAGACTTTTAAGGCTAAGGACCTTAAAATTGGTACTGCTAATGTTAATAAGGAGATATTAAAAACATCATTAACCGCTGGGCTTGAAGCATATCCAGAACGTAGTGACTATACTACTAAGAGTTGGATACCAAATTTCGTTGACAAAGCAAGTAATAGTATTGCAGAAACAATTGAAGGAGCTTTTCAAGAATTTGGCCAATCCTTTTCAATAGCTGGATTGGAATTAGAAATAAATAAGTTTTTCACTGGAGTGGCTAACACCCTTTCTACTACATTTAATAGATCCTTTCAATCACTCTTAGCAGTAGAAAGGCGCAGTAAATTATTGTGGTGGAAGGAAACGCTATATTCTACAACCTTACGTAAAGGGTATCGAGAGATTAATGCAGCTATTTTGCCAGTAGTAATGGCCATTGACTTGGCCAAGTTACTGCCAGATGTCACACCTGTGAGTGTAGATTATTTACTCACAGATACCTATCGCGCGGTGAAAGGCGACGCACCAATTAAGCAAACGCTCGTGGACTTATTAGCGTGTTTTGAAGATGAAGAGCAACAAAAGCTTCTGACTCCGCACTTACCAAAATTAACTGATTGCGGTGAGCGAACTACCCTAACTTCTTTCCTAACACAGTTAGTACACGACCAGAAACCCTTGAAAAAGCTTACTAATTATACCGGACTAAGGGCCAATGTTGAGGCATCACCCGAACAGCTGGCAGTGATAGTGCTCCACGATTTACTCACTGAACGTCTTATTCAGGAAACAAATGCCGCTTAGTTGTACGAACCCAAACTGTTATCCAGAGGACAGAGAATGTCAGGAAGGATACAAGCCATTCAATAAATGCCCTAATCTAAACCGTGATAAAGATACGTCAGATGTTAACCGAGTTGAACTATCAAAAACTGAGCTTGACGGGCAGCGAGTAAACTGGACAGGTAGTGCAATGGGCTTAACTGACTTGCAAGCTTTGACTGCTCGTTCTCGGATTCTTCTAATTGGGCTAGTAGGCATGGAAAACGCAGGTAAAACTACATTTCTGGCTCTACTATATTCTCTATTGCGCCGTGGACAAAGCATAACATGCTATCATTTTGCTGGTTCTTATACTTTATCCGGATGGGAGCTAATTGCTAGCTTTCTTACATTTCAGGACGGTTCTAACCAAGTGACTTTTCCGCCCCATACCAGCCGTAATGCTGGCAGGGTTCCTGGCTTATTGCACTTGGCGCTAAAGACTGAGGCAGGCCTTCTACTTGATGTAGTATTTACCGATGCACCGGGAGAATGGTTTAACGAGTGGCGCAGCAACCGTCAAGCAGATAATGCACTTGGAGCAGAATGGATACATCAGCATGGTGATGGTTTTTTATTATTCGCTGACTGCGAAGAATTGGTCGGAGCTAATCGAGGAAGTACACGTACAAATATCCAAATGATAGCTGACCGACTTGTAGTAAACCTAGGTTCTAGGCCGTTGGGCTTAGTATGGTCAAAATCTGATGTAGAGAATACTCGGCCAACTATGCGGGAGAAGATTCAAGGTCATATTCAAACCAAAGTTCCGCAACATTATCAGGAATTTTCTGTCAGTGTAATGCAAGATGATCCCCAATGGAATCAGCAAGTATTGCAGGCTGTTGGCTGGTTACTGGATACAATACAATACGAGCCAAGCCAGCAAGTACCCTCAATACCGCTAGTCGATACAGATGATTTATTCCTACTTCGTCGTAGCGTATCAGCATGAATCAATCACATCAATTATTAATTATTGGCGGTCCTAATGCCGGGAAAACGCACTTCGTATGTCAACTCTACAATCGGTTAGACGCTAAACGTAGCACCTACCACATGGTAACTGCGCCGATCGACCTGACTGTAATAAAAGCGGTGATCGATCGATTAGCCCAAGGCCTATCTGGTGAACATACTGAAAGCGGGTTAAATGAAGAAATAAACTTCGTAGTTGCCAATGAATATAAAGAAATCTCGCTTTCTTTTCCTGATTATGCGGGTGAACAAATTCGAACCTTAGTGCGGGATCGGCTGGTTTCGAGCAGGTGGTATGAACTAATAATGCAATCAGACGAATGGTTACTTCTGATCCGGCCTGATGAAATCCCCACACTGGAGGACATCACGACCCGTGGCATTGCCGATGTAGAAGATTTAAAAACCAGATTTGCCATAGCCCCAAAACAAGTAGAGCTGACCGCCCCAAGCTTTTACATTGAACTGCTACAGATGATGCTATTTATTAAAGGTAAGTCAGTGATTACGCCTATTAGCGAACCACGACTTACAATAGCACTATCGTGTTGGGACACTTTGAACTTGCCAATATCAGGTGTAACGCCTTTGGGAGAATTACAAAAGCGGTTACCATTCTTGGCGATTTTTTTAGAGACCGTTTGGACACCTGCTAGTTGGCGAGTCTGCGGACTCTCTTCATTAGGACGCACCTTGGACACGAAGGTACCTGATAATGATTTTGTAGATGAAGGGCCTGAAACAGCAGGGTATGTGGTACTTCCATCAGGAGAATATGATCCCGATCTAACGAAACTCATTACTTTCTGAACGTGTCTGCTACATCTACTCTGCAAATTCATCAAGCATACTTTGGGGCCGTTAATGGTACATCGCACGGCCTATTAGTCAGTAGTGTAACTGATTCCTATCTACGCGCTTTTTTATCTGGATTTACTGACCGCCCAGAAGCTTTACCAGCTGGGTTTGAAATAACTCCTTACTTATCCGCTACTACTTACAGAGAATACTATCTTCTTTGCCGAACTTGGCCCGATAACGAAGCACCAAGATTAGGGATGGTATTTACCCATGTCCTGATTTTATCAATTCAAGATTTGCCTAAAATTTCAGAGCTTAGTTCTATTTTGGACTTACTGTTGGACAAGCCGATTCCAATAATGCAACGGCCTACCTCATTAAATCCCCTATCTTTATTCACAATTGATTGCCTAAAGCACAATCCAGTCACCGCCGTTCCAGAAGGATGGTTAGCAGTAATTAATCAAATGATTGATTGGCATCCTAGTCTATTACCAATTTTTGTATTAGAAGAAGGTAATCAATTCCAAGAATTATTAGAAGCTCTGTGGCGAGGTTTACCAAGCACTTTAAGGGTTTTGTTAGAATGGGGAATAAGATTTACTCCGCCAAATAAATCCAACGCTGCCTTACCGATGCTCATAAGCATACCTATTGAGCTGGAGGATAAATGGCGAAGTAAATCAGTAATCAAACTGGCGGCTGATATTGTAAAAAAACCAGAAACCCCGATCGAACAGCTAATTCTGAATGAAGATCAAGGGCAAGACTTTCTTGAATTTATAAATAGCCTAGACTTATCTCTAGAAAAATTTAGGACTCTAAATCTATGTCAACGAGCTTATCTACAGTTTAAGAGTTTACAGACTACTGATATAGATGCTGGCAAGTTGCTAGCTTTACTCAGATCGCTAAGGCAATTGCAGCCAGACCCTAATAAGGCTGTAGAGATCAAGAGCACAACTATAAAACTATTGGCTGAAGCATTGCCAGTAACTGGCATGAAAGAGGCAATGGGGCTACGCAACTTACCAATAACATCTTTTCCTCCTGAATCCCAAAGTTTAGAACGAGCTTTAGAACAGGTTGTAATTAATGCTATTGAGGCTACTAGTCCTGATATAGATATGCAGAAAAGCTTACTGGGCTATCTATTAGATACAAACCCGGAGAGTATTGAAGCATGGTGGCACCAAACAGCGATTAAGGCATTTGAACAGAGTTTAGTCTCTGAATCAATACCTATTGCCAAGGTAGTTTGGCTTGGGGTAACGCAGAATGAAATAATTCGTAATTATGTACTGAGTGAGATTCCCAATACAGAAAATTGGGAACATATACTAACTAAAACTATTCCAACATCACTGTCTACTAATGAAGCAAATAGTGTATCAAGTTTTTCTGCATATCGGAATTGGTGGGATTTATTCGCAGCAACAGTTGCGGTTGCATTCAAACCCGTAGAAGCGTTGCGAAAACAAGTTGAAGCAGAAAAGCAGCTTAATATTCAAAAATCGCCCCGTGTGAACAAGCTGGCAAAGCAGGTTCCAGATAGCGAATTAGTAAAACTAGCTGTAGAATTACCAACCCCCCAACTTTTGGAATTAGCAGGTGAAGTCTGCGGAAGAAAGCCTAAGTTACTCGTATCCATTGATGCATGTCAGCAGTCGTGGCGCACGATATGGTCAATTTCATTGAATTATACCAATTCAATTACAGTTGGATTACCTAATCCCCCAGAAACAATCAGCACCTTCCTTACAGAAGTAGCTAATGGCCGGGCCAATGACACCCAGCCATTGGAGTTGATTGCAGAGTCTACTTATGCTAACATATTACATTTGCCAGAGCGGGCCGCTATGTGGGATAAACTACCCAATAAGCTTGCCCACAAGTTTATAGCAACCACTCTAGAAGCATTAATTGAAGAAATATTGGCTGACAAGTGGATAGGTGATATTGATCCAGTTTTGGTGACGAAGGCCCGTAGTGTTGAATTTATTGGAAAGTTTTTGGGACAGAAAAGGGAGGACCCAGCAGCTGTGCTATCTGTGAACGACGTTCTTCATAATCTGACAGACAGTTACCTGAAAGACTACATTAACAATCTGTCCGCAATAAACGGGTTTACGGCGGCACGGTTAGGAAGGCTCATCGACATTCAGCGTTGGAAATTATCCGCTAATGCACTTCTAAGCAAAGCGAAATCCAATACTGATTTTCGCCCAGCTTTGTACGAATGTGCTGATATGTTTAATCGTCTGACCAAATTTATAAATCATCAATTATTTGGGCGCCAAGCAACAATAAATGATGCCTGGAATGCTCTTGAAGAACTTATGGCTGATTTATATGAAGCAGGACCTGACCAGGACCATGTTTGGAAAAGGGCCGGTGGTGAGGTAGCCAAACTCTCTAATGCTAAAAGCCGTAGGGCGCAATGGACAGAGGCTATTGGGCTGTTACGACATGGAGGTGGTGGGAAAAAGATTTCAGCTGCATCATTAATTAACACTGCGCTTGATGACTATAAAGGCAATCCTAATCTGCGAGCACTAGCCGACTTAAAATACTTATTTCATTAATGATGAAAACTGACATACTCGTTATCACTGCACTAGCATTAGAATTTAAAGCGGTTGAGCAGCTACTTACAAACACTGTTCCTACTAGACACCCAACCGGTACATACTATAAACGAGGTTCTTTTATTGCTGACCAACATATGTTCTCAGTTGCTGTGGTAGAAACTGGTGCTGGTAATGTTAATTCTGCTCAAGAGACGGAAAGATCTATTAGTTTCTTTCAACCTGAGTATATCTTTTTCGTAGGAGTAGCAGGTGGAATAAAAGACGTCCATATTGGTGATGTCATTGTCTCTACAGAAGTTATTCATTACGAAGGCGGCAAGTCAGGGGAAGTTTATAAACCTCGTCTAAGTACTTACCCAGCGAATTATGAGTTAGTGTCTTTGGCTAGGTTAATAGCTAGGGATGATTCTTGGCAGCATAGAGTTGGTGCTGAAATAAACACAAACAAAGCAGAAGTTAAGCCAATTGCGGCTGGGGAAAAAGTAGTGGCTTCAGAGCGCTCAACGACCTATGAACTACTAAATCAATATGTAAGTCAGGCATTAGCCGTTGAAATGGAAGGGTACGGATTTTTGGCTCCTATACATGCTCACCATGCCAGAGGCATCGTCATTAGAGGAATCTCAGATCTTTTGAATAATAAGGCCGCAGCTGATGCTAATGGAAGTCAACCTTTGGCAGCACGTAACGCGGCCGCTTTCTTAGCCCAAATGCTAGTAGAACTTGCAAATGTAAATCGACAGTTATCAAACACCATCAAGCATATCGACCATGTAGAAATTTCAGAATCAATCATCAAACATAATTCGGCAAATCCTCTTGATGATTTGGAATGGCGAAATCGGTTGGCAAGAACTTTAGCTGATCTTTACGAAACGGGCCCAACTGATAATGGTGGAGCGTGGAAACGTGCCGGTGGAAAGATTAGCTTCCTTAGCAATAATAGTTCAATCGAAACACAATGGTTTACTGCCTTAGAACGATTGGCGAAAGGCGGTGCGGGCCCAATTACTCTTGAATCGTTTCTGAAAACAGTACAAGACGATTTCAGAAATAATGATGAAGTAAAAAAATTCTGCAATTATATATCTTTACATAACTAAAAAGATCATAAACTCACTGAAAAGAGGAAAATTACTTACAGTTTGCTCCGCTTCGCTCTCATTCCCATTCCGCTGATTTTCAAAAAATAGCAACGATGAATTGGGCAGAACCACTCGTCTCACCGCGTCATGAGTGAGATATGCATGTATAATTTTCGATCAAGCGTTAGGCAATAGTTGATTTGAGGATAGGGTTGCCCGTCTTTGATAAATGTTTACCGGTCGATAACCAGCGGCCCCAGGCCGTTATCGCAAACATGAATGGCTACGATCTGGTGACGGGTCATCCAGGAGGATTTGTCTCAACGGCTTGAGCGATTTTTCATTATGAACCCGTTGGCAACCCGCCAAAAACAAGATTTTTGAAGGAGCCGTGGTATGTACTCCGTAGCTCCGGCCAAACCCGATCTATATCGGAAAACACCAGTGCATCAGTTGGATGCCGGTATAGCCAGTCCTTATTATTGCGAAAGCTGACTTCGTCATCTCACCCTACTTTATGGAGCATGACTGTAAACGCATCCGAGTCGAAAAACGCGGAAAGATCAGCCTGCTGTAGGAGCTGGTGCAAATCGTAGATATGACGGATCTTATGGCGTAAATCCGTCAAAGGGTTATCGCTGTAAGAAAACCGAACCAAGCTCATGACTTTTTCACAGAGCGTTCGCGCAAGAGCTAACAGGACGACTTCGAACGGTAACAGATTATGCTGGACGGCCAATTCGTCCTGCTCCTTCGCCTGCATCATTTGGTAAATAAACGAGCTGACCTGCCCTTTCACTACCGGCTCCGGCGACTCCAGCCGACTCGATTCCAGAATAATCAAGTCGCGCACCTGCTCGAAATCGCCTGTAAATACCCGTGCATAGGAATGGGCTGTTTTGCGAATCATGCTCTTTTTATTGGTAATGCCAGCAATGTCTTGCTCAGGTAAGAGTTCAGCAACAACTTGGCTAATGCGCTTAAGCCGCTCCTTGAGTTGATTGGTCGAAAGAGCGGGGTCTTTTAACAGGACCAGGTCAATATCTTCCGAGAAGCGGTTGATAAAGGAAAAACATTTGGCTAGAGCCGTTCCGCCTTTAAAAACCGTAAATTCAGCCAGCGGCCCGGTAAAAATGCGTTGCAATGCCAGCGTTACCCAATAATCTTTCTCCACATAAATTTCAGGCAAATTCATGTGCTGGGCAGTGATGGTGACCGCGTCGGCAAAGACGGTTCTCGTGCAGATTCATTGAATGTGCCATTCAGATGCCGTCAGCAATAGACTGTTGTCAATACCCAGATCAAATGTGGTCAACGGGTTCAGACTGTCCCATAATCCGTCGGTGATATTTTGTTGCTTCAAAGCCGTCAGAATAGCTCCTAGTAACGCCCTCACGCGGGGCGGATAAGCTAGGGCATACTCGATCAACTCCCGACGTTGCGGTGGCTTAAGTTGGCCGATCCGGCTTTTGAAAATAGCCAGTGCATTACTTATATCGATATCGGGGATTTGTTTGAGGTCTTTCATGGCGTCCAGAAATCCCAATAACTGATAATTACCTTCGGTCACATCGACATAACTTTTGACCGCCGTGGCTTTGAGCGGGCCGGTGTTGACAAAAACCCGTCGGTTGCGGCTGGCTATTTTCATCACCGCTGGGACTTGGGTTGTCAGGCCCAGTTGATTATAGAGGTAGTCGCCGGTGAGATAAGCCGTCCGCTGACCGTTTTGATAGAGATAAGGTCTAAGCAGTTGCTGCTCGTTTGGTTTTTTCTCGCCAAAAGCGGCTTGTTTGGGCTTATAGAAAATCCCTTTGGCGAGTTTTTTAATGACACCCTTCTTTTGCAGACGTTCAAGGGCTTTAGCCGCAGTCAGGAAGTCCTGTTTGGGAATGGCGAGTTGGCTGTAGCCGAAGCAGGTATCCTCAGGAATTTTGTCGATCAGTTGAGCAACGGTTTGGGCGAGCGTGGTCATACTTGTAAAGTAGCATAAGCCTCAATTAATGTCAAGTTTTTTGATCAAAAAACTTGACATTACAGCTTAAACAGTCAGAGTACAGGGAACATATCGATGCTTAGCCCTGCTTTATCGTAGCTTCGCTTTTCGGGGTAAATCTGGAGAACCAGTCAAAACGGCGCTCAAGGATGATTTTATGGTTGTAAATGTCTCGGCCATAAACCTTGAGCATTATAGAAGCTAATTGTTTCCGCACTGGTTCCAAAGCCGCTTCGGGTTCAGCCTCCTCCAGACTGGCTTCAAAGATCGTCAAACAGGTATTGGGCAACACCACGCGCTTAACTAAATCGGTCACGTGCACCTGCATATAGGATTGACGCGCTAACTCTAAACAACCGTCAATCGTCGGATAGGATTGGCCATCCCTGAGGAAGACAAGCCGGTCAACGATCAGCGGTCCTAGACCATTATTATAGAGGTAAACACCAAGTTTTTGAGGGAAATCGCCTAAGTCAATTTGCGGCAACGGTTTCAGCGACCTTTCGTTATGAACGCGTTGGAGGTATAATTGGTAAAATGTGGCCAATAGCGCCAATATTGAAATCAAAATAGCCAAGCTGGCCTCCCTTTGCCCGAAAATGGCGTCCCTGTATTTGATGAGGGCATTCTGCCTCAAGCCATCATTCTATACTCCTGAAGCAATTTCAACCGTTCACGCGCCTGCAATTCATAAATCAGGGGAATAAATTGATGATACAGGCTGCATTGAGGGTCTTTTCCATTCACCCGATAAACAGGACAGCCACTGGTACAGACTGATTGATAACGGCATAACTGGCAATCTATGGACTTCATGGCCTCGTAATGACTGCCCTGCTCTATCATATCCACCAGATCCGTATCCGGGTTGAAGAGGCTGTGGGATAGCTGGGCTTCATCGCCAAAATGTACATGACAATAGTTGACTGTACCATCCACATAGATCGCTCCACCAGAGAATCCTGAAGCACAAGTTTGAAAGCCTAGCTCGCCGGGTTTAAGATCACAAAATTGATGGCGACGGGAAAACCGCCAGCCGTTTTGAATCGCATCTTTCATCAATGAATACGATTGGAGCAAATAGGTTTCTAACCGTTCGGCGTCAATCATTTCGCCTTTGACAATCGAATAGCGAAAGGGAACGTCCAGATCGACCAGATAGCGGGTTAAACGGGGCAGACCTGCCAGGTTGGTATTCGTAATAACGGTATTGGTCGATACCGGAATATGATGCGATAGTAAGGTTCGCAAATGCCGATCAATGAGCGAGAAGCTCCCTGTCCCTGACTTAAAGCTTCGGGTCACGTCATGATCCACATCCAATCCGTCCAGCGAAACGCCATAGCTGATGTTATACTCTTTCGAGAAGGCCAACATTTCGTCAGTTAGAATGGTCAGGTTGGTAATAAAGGAGCATTCCAAACGACAACCAGATTCTTGTAAGGTCTCTTGGGCCTGTGGAATAAAAGCTTTCCAAGCCTTGAACTGGCTGAGGGGTTCTCCACCCGCCAGTCGGAGTTTGATTGACTTAATGGTACGTTTCTGAACCGTTTCGACCATCTTGTCCAGCAACTGCCGTCGGGTCGTCTCTGACATACCCGACGTGGTATTGAGCGTTGAGATATAGCAGTAGCTACAGGTAAGATTACACCGGTTGGTGGTGTGAATCCAGAAATTGAGTGATTTGGGGTTGTCGGGTTTCTGCGGCTTGCTGAAATGATGATCAAACCGGATAATTTCGGTCTGGCTAAGCAGGCTGAAAAACTCCTCCAACACATCAGTCGCAATCATAAATCTGTCACTTAGGGCTACTGTCGAGGTTCGATTGTCAATAGCCGTAATGACCTCATACTGTGCCCGATTGAGAATCCGTAGTGAATTCGGATAGGCGCAGTTGACAATAAAGAAATGCTGATCGTCAATCGGCTTGATCAGCAACTGGGGAGACTTGACGGGGGTTAAGGTCTTCATCGTCGAATGTGGAATAGCCGATACAATCACAATTGGTGTTTGGAGCGGAAGCGATCAATTCACGTTGTCCGAATAATTGTTTTAACATTGTGACATCGTCGAACAGGATATCTTGTTTCTCTATCATCGTCATCTGTGTTCTAGGTTACGGTTTTCCAGACCATTGCTCTATGGCCTAAAATTACGATGTTGATGCGGTCACGGTCTATTCGACTGCTTGTATCGAACAAGGTAACTGCTTGTTTTTTACCAGTATGATTTCGCTTAGATTTGTGCATGAATACGCACACGATACATCACGGTCGCAACGTCAAGCGAATTCGAGAAATACTAGGGATCAAGCAGGATGTACTGGCTACGTCTTTGGGGCTTAGTCAGCAAGCTATATCCCAGATAGAACGAAAAGAAGTGTTGGATACACTCGTTTTGGAGAAAGTGTCAAAGGTTTTGGGAGTTTCCGAAGAGGCAATTAAAAACTTCACGGACGAAGCCGCTATTCATATAGTCGCTAATACGATAAATAACCACGATCAGTCTACTGTGGTAAATTACTATCCGACCTTTAATCCAATTGATAAAATCGTTGAACTGTATAATGAGAAAATTGCTCTCTATGAAAGGATGCTTACAATGGAACGGGAGAAAAACGAGCTGTTACAAAAACTTTTAGATACAAAACAGTAAGTGATACCTAGACTACCAATCCTAGCTATGCTGATTAGCAAAAGTATAAATGTCAAGTCAATAGGAAGATTACAACCCACGTTCCGGTGTAACGGACATTCGGATCTGCAGCACATTTGCACAGAAACAATTTCTTGAAAGGCGAATGATAGTATCAACCTTATTACAGTATATACCACCGTTTACATTGTAACAATATATGATTATCTGAAACAGATTTGCATTTTAACGACAAGCTTCGCGAAATTTTTCTAGTCTTAGATAACTTGACTTCTTAAATTATCGAATAAATATTGGCCCATATCTATGTTGCAGATAGTAGTACTAACGCATAGAGTATGAAGCTCTTTCAAAAATAATGATACAAAGTAAGGCAGATCAGCACCATCGTTCTTTGAATAATAACGGTTGTGAATAGAATTGGCTACTGATGCAACATTTAGAATGCTGCCGTTTTGAGTAGTGTATATTACAAGACCGTCATTTAAACTTATTATTAGGTTGTGGTGGTATTTAGGCTCTATATCACCATACTCTATTTTTTCTACTTCAAACTCGAAACCAAATTTATTACATAGTAGTATAGTAAATATATTATCGTACGGATTTTTCTCTGGGCTAAATGTGCTCTCAAAATATCTATAATAAGGATCTGGGGACGCTAAATCCTCTCTTAAACGTTTAAACTCTGATAGCTTAATTAAGTAACTATTGAGTTCGCCGGGTGACTGTATATCTGATTTAATTTCAATTATACCTGCTACTGACTCCACAGGAAAAAACTTTTGATTAGCGATATTTTCAATTTTGGGAGTTATATTTTTCTCGAATATAACAATATCACATTGTGTACTAATTTTATTTTTAGGCGTAATAATAAATCCGTTGCTTATTTCGAGCCTTTTGGGAATATAAAAATTAAACCATTCTCTGGCAGCATTTTCTCTATATGTACCAAATTCTCCAGGATGATAAAGACGCCCTTTTTCTTCATTCCAAAAAATCTCTTTGGAATTCTCAAATGTACTTTTAAAATTGAGGTAGTTTTGTGTTGTCAAATTTTTAATAATATTATTCATCTTTTATGTTGGGATAAGAAAAACATTTATTACATAGGAAATTCTAAAGTAGGCTGGGTATGTACTACCATATTATCAGCCTTACTTAAAATATAAGCGTATGTCGCTTTAGTATTATCATCGTTTAATAACTTACCGAAACTGTTTAGATAATTGTTATTTGGTGTAACCGATATAAGTTTCAGAAGTTGTTTTCCCACTTGTGTAAATAAATGAATATTTATTGATTTATTTACCTCCGTTGACTTCGGTCTGACAATTATTATCACGTTACCTGATGTGAAAACTATTTGGTTATCAAGCTGGCTTATTTGAAAATTATAACTTACAAGGTCGCCCTCTTGAATTATTCCTATTTCGCGCAGTATTGAAATTTGGCTATAATCTAATCCATATTCATCAAGATCACTTTTGTACAAAAAAGTATCATTACCACACATAATAGCATGATTAGCTGCCTTTGAAAAAACTTCTGCTTCGTGCTTCGTAATATTTCTTAATAGTTCAAGAGTGCGTAACGCATAAGTATTAGGCTGTTTGATTTCACCCGCCAATATTTTGCCCCAAATAGATTGCATTTCTTCATCGGAAACATCCTCAACATATTTAAAAAATCTAGAAGCCCAATCTTCGTCAACTTTTGAGTCTGTTACTGGGGGTTCATTTTTTAGTTCTTCAGCAGCAAAAGCAGTAACGCTTTCAATATTAATTTGCTTCTTTGCCTCTTGATAATCCAGCCTAATTTGAGTTCTATCTAATAAATTTGGCGATGGTAAGCTCTCTATATATTGCTCTCTAGTCTGTTTAATTGATTCAAGGGTTAGCCCAGACTCGGTGTATTCTATACCAGATAGCGAGGGAGCATTTTCTGATATTGCTGTGCTCATAATCTTCAAAGCATCAGCTTTAGCTTTAGCCACTTCTCTGATTTCATATACTTTCGTGTCTACATCCTTTTTATCAAAGTACGATTTTGTCAACGTTCCAGTAGCTTTTGCGATTAAATCGATCAGTTTATCTATAGGTAAAACTTTACCAATGCCGAGAATATCTTTGATTTCCATTATACTTATTACTCTTTGTAAAATTGTTATTATGCTGGCTGTAAACCATTATTCGGCAACGGCCAGAAATGCTGCACCGTTTTACGCTCTACGGCGCGTCCTGCATGCCATAGATCATAGTTACGCTGAACATCTAACCACATTTCGGCGCTGGTGCCGAAAGCCTCCGATAGACGAACACACATTTCAGAGCTGATGCCCTGGCGCTCGTTTAAAATGCTGGACAACGTTTTGCTCGTGACGCCTAATCCTTTAGCGCTCTCGACTTGTGTATAATTGTGGCCGGTTTCTTCCTTCAAACCGTCGATAGTTTCTTTGATTAATGCCTCTGGGTGGGCTGGTCTCATGCCTCGTTTCAACATGGCTTTTCCTCCTTTTAATAATAATCCCTATAATCAACATCGTACACATCGCCATTTTCAAACCTGAAAATGACACGCCAATTACCCGACACATTTACCGCGTAAAACCCTTTTAGATCTCCTGACAGTGAATGCGACCGGGAATCAGGTGTACCAATGTCATTCAGTGGTTTGACAAATTCCAGCTGCGTTAAAACATTTCGGACGCGAGTAATATGTGCAGCCGCTATCTTTGAGGATCTTCATGCTCAAAGAAAAGACGTAACCCTTTGGGTGGATGCTTTTAATCATGTTTTATCGTAACGTTACTAGTGTCAAGTTAAAATAATTAATCATTTTATTTTCCGCAAAGCGGCTAAACAAGCCTAGCTAGATAAAACAGGCGTCGCCCAAATTCAATCAACGATCATCACTACCAGGACCATTTAAATCAATTTTCTGTTGCTTACGTTTCAAAGCTGCAAATATATCCTCTGATTCTGAGCTTGTAGGCTGTGGTGAAGGTACGTCCTGTATAGGCTGCTGTTTCTGTTTCAACTGCTCGAAAATATCGGGCACCGGTGCTTGTGGCTTCTGGGCGGCTTTTTCTTGCTGATAGCGATACTCCATCGGATTCAGCGGATAGGCTTCAAGTTCCGCTTCATGTTGTGCGCGAAGTCCATGCAACCGCGTATTACCATGTTGTAAATCCCATTGCTGATAAACGTCCTGGGGAATGTTACCCTTGCCGTACTTCTCATTTAAGGCATTCCAGCTAATTTGCTGGTCTTCCATCAATTTTTTCATGTCCCGTTCGTGCCGGGCATACATCTCTTTCAGAGTCGCCATAATCGTGTGGTCAAGAATCGTTTAAAGTTATTGATTCTTATGGTAAGGTGTGCTATACATTAGCTATGACCTACCCAAAAGTCATCAAACCTTACGCGGCCAACGATAACCGACACGACCAATATCATTGGAATTTCCTGCACACCTGGCTGGATTTCTGGCTGGACAGACAACGAATTCCGCTCGACAAGTGGAATTATAATCGCGCCATTCATTACACCTACGAACTTTTCAACCGGCCCTGGCTGCCGGAACGATTCCGCACACAGCAATTAACCCACTGGTTGGAAGAGGAAGCGTTAGCCAACGGTTTTTCGGCCCGCCCATTAACGAACACCGATTTACCACCTTAAAATTCTAATTCTTGATCCCACTTGCGGTTTTGGCGGGCCTGCTGCTCTTTCAACTGTTCGAAAATATCCCGTTGAGTTTTGTTGGATTGGGCGTCTGAATTGCCTCTGGATTCTGGCTCCCTTTTTCTATTCCGATCACGTTCCTTCAGCTGTTCAAACATATCATCCGATGCGTTTTCCCCGCGGACCTGTTGCCCGGCTTGAGTGCGCTTCTGACTGGCTTTCAGGGCTTGCGCTTCCGTTGGCAAGTGATAGCCTTTGAAACGATCCTGCACGTCACGTTTCCGGTAGCCGTCTAACTGACGGACCAGATCAATACTTGTGCCTTCCGGCGTGATGGCCCGGTATGGGTGGCGGTCTAAACCTTGACCGATCTCATAGCCTGCGTTCCGCGCCTGACGGATAAAGTCAGCCGCATTGTCACTGGTCCGCCAGAGTGCCGTTAGGCGCTCTTTGTGGCTTGGCTCCCGCGTCCGATCCCGCCGGGCATTCGTCCGTTCGTGGCCCAATTTTTTTTCAATCTCAAAACGGGCTGCATTATGCTTGTAGAAATTAAATGTGTCTAACCGGAGCTTGCCCGTATTGTAATCATACCGAAACCAGACGACATGGGCATGCGCCCGTCCCCCTTTTTGATGGCGGATGATGAGCCTAGGCAAGCCTTCATACTTTAAATACTTTTCCATCACGTCTGCCGAAAACGCCCACTGCTCCGGTGTCATGCTGACGGCCTCCTCTTCCCGAGGGTTTATGATCCCGTGATAGAAGGGTTTGGCTGACCGGCTGACGGTTGACGCATCCAGGGTCGCATTGACTAGAGCGGCTATTGGATCGGTATCGGCGAAACCACGCATTTGTATCAGTCGGGGTTCCTCGTCATTGTCACGCTTGGCAAACAAGTAGCTGGCGAGTTGTTTGCCGTTACCCCTGCTTTTTCCGCGAATCACTGCCATGATGAAGCAAATTAAGAACTTCCTGATTGATCTCCTGAAGCTGATCTAAAACGGCTTGAGCAGTATCTGCTATTGGACTTAAATTGACCACGTTCAAGTGTTGTATAAGTTGCTGTAGATTGTTTCCCGTACGGCCAAGTTCACCCCGGACAAACAGCAAAAATTCAATATCAGCTAAAGGTAATCGGGGTATGAACTGGCGCTTCAGAGCAGCGTCCCTGAGAAACTCACTTGGATTCATTCCGGCTAGATTTGCCTTACTTACTAACGCTTTGTCTTCACTTTCGGTAAAGCGCACTAATCGGCTAATATGACGCCGTAGTGCATCCGGTTTCTTGGGACGTGCCATTGATTTTTAGAGTTGCTGCAAAGCTCCGTACGGGTTGGGGTGCAGGGGATAGGGCGTAGCGCCTGTCCCTTGCCAAGACGTTTCTGTGTGTCAAAAAACTGACGTTAGGAAGGGTTTTTGATATACAGAAACATGTCTTGCATAACTTTCAAGCCTAGTACTCACAAAGCTAAACCAACGGCGGAAAACCTGCTGATAAAATCAAAAATTATTGCTCATATAAGTTGGCTTAACCGTGAAAAATAAAAAAGAAGCCTAAAGCAATTTGGTTAATTGTTCGCAGATCTATAAATTTCAGGTATTCAGTCCCTTACCTATTCACACTATGCTATTTTTACTCTCTGCCGCCTTTTTAGGCTGGGCTTTATATTGGTCCCTTGTCAAACGGGACGTGCCCGATTTCATCCGCAAATTTTTCATCTCGCAGCGAAGCTTCAATCAAAAAACCGATCATGACAAGCCAACTACGATGGCTTTTTATTCGATCGGCTTGGTCATTTGTATCGGTGTAGCTACCTGGTTTGCCCTCTCACCCTTTTTTAGAAGTTTATCTGATCTTTTCTGGCCCTGGTTCATCGCATTTATTATCATGATGGTACTGGTCAGCAATAGCTTCGGCAACCGAGGATTCATGAGAATTGTCGAAGCGTATGTCGATCAAGAAAACAAAGACAAATTGCGCGCTGCTTATGGCGCAAAAGGATGGGCTCCTCCCGAATTGTTAATGAACTCACTTGGAAACGAAGGAAACGGGCTGCATGTCGGTTCTCATTTTACCTGGAACGGCCAGGGCCACATGATGACCGTTGGCGGCTCTCGCGGAGGTAAAGGCGTCAACCTCATTTTACCAGCGCTGCTGGCCAATAATTTGCAAATGCCTACTGCACCGTCGTTCGTCGTGCTTGATCCCAAAGGTGAGAATCTGGCCGTCGCTGGCAACTACCTCAAAAAAGCGGGCTATGACGTGCTGGCGGTCAATCCGTTTGCAATCCCGGAAATCGCCCAATTCGGCAATTCTCGTTTCAACCCGTTTGATCTGTTTAGTGGTACTGACCCTGATTTTGACAAGTATGCCGACATGATCGCTTATGCGCTCGTGCCGCAGACAAGCCATAACAATGAGTTTTTCGATAGCTCGGCGCGTAACTATATCACGCTTTATACTCGGCACATGATGACCCAGGACATAGAGCCGAAAAACTTCCGCACGCTTTACAAATGGCTGCGGCTGGCCGGGCCTGATCGAACGAATCTCTTGCAAGAGATGTCCAAGAGTGATGCATTCGACGGTGATATACGGGATGAAGCCAGAGCGATTGCCGGGCAAATGCTCAATGACGGCGGGCGAACGGTAGAAGGCATTTACTCCACGGTCCGCACGGCAACGGACGTGTTTAAGGACGGGCAATTACGAAATTCCGTATCGGCCTCGGACATTGATTTAAAGACCCTTGCGATGCAAAAAACGGCGGTGTTCGTCTGCTTAAGCCCGGCTGATCTAGACCGTTGCCAAGCGTGGTTGCGGCTGTTCTTCGGATCGGTGATGCGCGGCCTGACAAAATATTACAATCCGGCCCGCCGAGTTGTCCTGCTCATGGATGAGTTTCCGACTCTTGGGGCGTTGAAGGAATTTGAAACGGCAGCCGGTTTCCTGGCAGGCTATGGCGTGACCTTGTGGCCGGTCATGCAGGATCTAACGCAACTCAAGAACCTGTATCCAAATTCCTGGGAAACCTTTGTCAATAACGCCATTGTCCGGCATTATCTGGCGGTCGGTGATAATTTCACGGCGGATTATATCTCCAAACGAATGCCCAAAGAGTTGAAATTTGTCGGTAAAAATTCGGATGACACGCCCCGTGAAATACAAAAACCGCTATTGGAGCCGCAAGAAGTGATGGCCTGGCCGAATATCATCATGGAGGTTAAGGGTGTTGATCGGCCCGGCAGTTTGAAGAAAACGCCTTATTGGGACATCAACGATAATGGCAGTCCGAATCCGTTCAGATCTTAAATCGACGATCTCCATGCGATCTGTTTACGTCCTCTTGCTGAGTTTTCTTCTTGCGAAATCCGTTTATAGCCAATGCGGTGACGGCATTAACCGCATTGGGGCATTGGCGGAGCCTAAACGGTTTACGTTCGTGCATGGCTGGACAGGGTATTACGAAATCATTCCTGAACGGGCCACGGCCTATTATATCTGTGGGACACACATCGAGATTCCCAAAGGTGAAGCCGTTCATGTAGACGGCAATGCTTACGAAGGTTCGTATGACGGCTATACCGGAATCTGGGTTGAAATGTTAGTGGATTTTGATGGACCTGGTCCTTCCCAATCCACTCGTGTTTACCTCAAAACGACGGATTTAAAAAAACTACCAGCAAAGCCAGAAAAAGAAGTCTTTAATTATACAGCCTTTAGCCGCGTCGATGAGGCTGGTTATCACGTCGAAGCACCCAAACGCCGTTGGCTCACGGTGACTAATTTCATTATACTGTCAATCGCAGGATTGGCTGTTTACTACCTCATAAAGGCCTATAAAACAAAAACAGTCACTCCATCTAGGCCCTATCGACAGACCGAATATTCAGAAATTGTCGGCGTTGCCAGTGATACAAAAATACCGGGCAGTTTTCCGGTCAATCAGTCCGAATCGGATTCAAGTAGCCAGCTAGAACAAGACGAAAGCGAGGATTTAGACACAATTTTTAGTGAGATGAATTCGCTTATCGGACTAGCCTCCGTCAAACGTGAAGTGAAGTCGCTGGCCAACCTGATGCGCGTGCAGAAAATGAAGAAAGACGCTGGTATTACGGCGACTATACCGAACTTGCACCTGGTTTTTACAGGGGCTGCTGGTACGGGAAAAACAACCGTTGCCCAGCTGATTGGCCGGATTTACAAGCAGATCGGACTGCTCAAAAAAGGCCACACCGTCATGGTATCGCGCGAAGATTTAGTCGGTGAATATATCGGTCAAACCGCTCCGAAAACGAAGGAGGTGATCAAGAAAGCAATTGGCGGAGTCCTCTTTATTGATGAGGCCTACACACTGGCCGGGGTAGACAGTTCCCGCGATTTCGGGCCAGAAGCCATTGCCACGTTGATCCAGGCGATGGAAAATCAGCGGGGTGAGTTTGCGGTCATACTAGCCGGTTATTCAAAAGATATGGATGTCATGCTCAATTCAAACCAGGGCTTGAAATCTAGGCTGTCTAATTTTATTGAGTTTCCCAATTATGAAACGACGGAGCTGGCCCAGATCTTCAATAAAATGTGTGCGGAGCGACAGCATATTGTCGGGGACGGCGTCATCGAAAAAGTACTGGCAGAGCTCGAAAAAAGGCGAGCCCATTTCAAAGAGAATTTTGGCAATGCGCGGGAAGTGAGGACCTTAATCGAGCGCATTGAGAAAAATCAATCCAATCGTTTAGCCCGGGTAGACGGCCTAGAGAAAATGCCGTCCCATATGAGAACGCAAATCTTACAAACTATCCTGCCGGAGGATATAAAGGAGGAAATTTATCCAACTGATGGCAAGCCGCAACGAATTGGGTTTTAACTGATCTAGAACTGATAAGCTGCGCGGTCATTGTTTATCCAAAGGCCGTCCGATGGTATTCTACAACTTATAGTCAAGGTTCGAGATCATGACCTTTATGGTCCTGCTCCTGTTTCTTTTTAAGTTGTAAAAACAGATTGTCTTCTTGTGAGCCTTGTTCGAGATCGGGTGAGGACGATAATTTTTGATATAGTTCTTCCTGCTGACGATAAAGCTGATCGAACACGTCTGTTTGTTCTGGGACCGGTTGTGTCTGCGACCTATGTGAGTCAGGTTCAGACTCCTCTTGCTGCTGAATTTGTATTCGCTCAGCCTGAAATTGCTCCAGACCGGCTTTAAACCCCGTGATGCGGCTCAATCCACTATTGATTTCAGCTAATTTCCCGGCCAGTTCGGGATTATAATGGGCGATAATATACCCTTCATTGAACCCTTTGAGAAAGTCTGGGTCAACATCATCTTGTTCCTCTTCCATAGTTAAAAGGTGTTTCGGGCGTTCCCTTCGAGATAGACATCAATCGAATGACGGTCGTAAAGGATAATTTTTTTCTGCGGCTGACTGAAACGAATTTTTCCTTCGTCGCGCAAAGTTTGCAAAGTCGTCTTCGACTTTATTTTCAGAAGCTGCATAGCCTGTGCACCAGATACCCATTTGTACGGCTTAGCATCCTGCTTTTCCTTAAGACGAGCAACGACCTCATCGATCAAAGCATAAAAGGCTTCATCCTGTAGACAGATTACTTCCATCGAATTTTTAATCCAAAATAGAGACTATGCCTGAAAAGGCAATCAGAATCGTCTGATTACCTGTCGCTAGAAGAAAGTTTCAGCAAGTGAATTTATCTAACGGCGTAGGTTCTTTAAACGTGTGAATACCTCGCCTTGACAAGAACGCATCACTCCATCTGCAAGACGGCATCCAAAGCATCATCGGCTGTCTTGTTGATAAAATTGCTCTGATACCCAATAGTCGTCGTGATATTGGAGTGCCGGTAAAGTTTCTGTAACATTTGAACTGGTATCTTGTCACCTGAAATATTTCCGAACGTGTGCCGTGCTATATGCAGCGTCACAGGCTTGGTAATACCGGCTCGCTCTGAGATTACGATAAGAGCCGTATTCAACCGCTTAACGGCGTATGAAATCTTTCGCTGGACATGATACGAGTCACTGGCATCATCCAGCACTTTGAGTTCTGGAAAGATAAGGTCGTGCTTTTTGGACTGATCTTTATACTGACCGATGATATGCAACACCTTGTCAGGCGTTTTCAGAGATCCTGCCTTCTTGTTCTTCCCCATCGTGTAATGCATCCGATCGTCTTGGAAATCAGACCACTTCATCCGTAATACATCAGAAACCCGCATACCGGCAAAATAGAATGAAACCAGCCAGATGTTACGGGTGTGGTTTAGGTAATCGTTATCGGACAAGTCGATCTGTTCGAGCCTTTTAACCTCGTCCGGCACAAGGCCGATTTTTATCGAGTCAGGAAATTTGATTGAGATCTTGCCTTTGCCAAACGGATAGTACTTTTGATCAACAAGGTTACCGGCAATAGCATGGTTGTAGATCGTTCGGATGACGATCAGGTGATTGATGATAGTTCGCTCACCAATACGCCGTGTGCCTTTCAAGTAAGCACGAAAGCGGGTCAGGAGTGGCACGTCGATTTCAGGGAAGGTAATATCTGCACCACCCAGAAATTCCCGAAAATGCTTGATGCGGACTTCATCGGTCTGTACGCGGTTATATTTCCCTTCATGCCGCATATTTTCGATAAGCTGACTGGCCAGCGCAAAGAATGACTTGCTTTCCTTTGGCTTGATCTGCTTGCGGATAGCATTCATTGATAGCTCTTTAACGTGGGTCTGAAGTTCAAGAAGATCGTCACTGAGTTCAGTCCGCTTTTTAAGAATCAAATTATTGAGCCGGGCAGAGTTGGGATGGCTTCTTTTCACTTTCTGGGCAATGGCGTCCCAATCCGCAGAAGCGAGATTATAGCCGAGATGAACATGCGTCGTTTTGCGATCTTTGATGATACGGATCGCCAATGGGTAGGTATTATCCTTGGCAGGTTTGTTTAAGCGTAACACTGCTTTGATTGAAGAAGCCATAGCGATTGCATATTAATTTGTTGGGCAAACATACGCAATTGGGCAAACATAGGGCAAACAAATAGTGTTTTTTTATCTATCGACCTGTGACCTATCTATTTATAAATCCCTGACAATCAGATAAAATTAAACCATATTGAACTATATCAAACCAAATATAATAGGATTCATAACCCTAAGGTCGGCAGTTCGATCCTGCTCCCCGCTACTTCTAAAATGCCCAAATGGCGGTTAAGAAATTGACCGCCATTTTTGTTTTTACCTCTCTACTTTTTACTCAAGAACTACTTCATGACTTACTTACGCATGAAAGTAGCCGTAGATTTCACTCCATTCGTAGGGAGATCGATCAATTCCCTAACTATTCTGGAACTGAATGGTCGTCAATTCCGATGTAGTTGCTTCTGCGGTAATTACAAACCCCTCCCCTACTTGCTTGCGATGTATTACCAGGGCGGAGACAGTCCTGTGCATAAAGGGTATGTTAGTTACGGAGGCTAGGGTATTCGGTATAGGGTGCTCGGCTACGGAAGATTACAGCCGTGGTGGACCTGCTTAATCTGAAGCATGGAAAAACATCGTTCGGTTTGGCAACCAGGGCTTTCGGACCGACTGGCATTCCCGGCGTGAATGGAAATCCCGGTGTTATACGAATCGAGTAAAAGATGTGCTTTAGGCATCCTGACTTCTACTTAATAACTAGAAATATTAGATTAAATATACTAGACCTTGAATCTGTTTGCCAGATGGATACGTATATAGCTCAGTCTTTTTTATAGCCTTCCTAAACCATTCGTCCTAAACCGCATGATTCACCGTTTACTTATCCGTTGGATCGGTCGTTTTGTAGTGATAATTGGCCTTTTGTCTGTACCATTACTGCTCATAGGACAGCCGTCCGTTGCTGATTGGCAGAAGCAGTTAACCCAAGCCTCCTCCGATAGTACTCGGCTACGACTGTGCCTGACCATCGCTCAATACTACTACAACAAAACTCAGTACGACAGCCTGTATCCGTATGTGCAGCGTGGGTTAAAACTTTTACCCAAATCACCTTCCCTTGTTTATTCTAGTGAACTGAATTTCCTGCTTTCCAGATATTACCGATATAAAGGCGACCCTAAAAAAGGACTTCCATTCAGTCAGCAGGCTGTCGAACAGGCCATGCAAATCCAGACCCCCAAACGAATCACTGAACTACAATATTACTTAGCTGTGATCTATACGGATGCAGGGGATCTTTCGAAAGCAGTTACTCAAATCGGTACTAATCTGCGGTATCTGCAACAACATGAAGATGGCCCTATGCGAGGGGCGAATTACCTGTTAATGATTACTCTGTTCCGGGAGTTGAAAAATACAGTTATGGAAGATCGGTATTGGCGAAAATATGTAGCCTTAGATAAACGGTCCTGGCCGGCGTTATACAAAATGCTAGCACATGTAAATATGGCAGAGTATTTAGACGCTAGAGGGCAGATTAATGAAGCAAATAGCCAGTTTCGGAAAGCCCTTTATTATGCGAATCAACCATCAGTACCAGGGGCAGTCTTAAGAACAAGCTATATACTACGGGCCTTGGCTATCATTGCACGAAAACAAGGTCGATATCAGACGTCGATTAAGTTACTTCAACAGGCGTTTACTAAAGCCAAAGCCATCCATTCGTTGGGTGATATGGGTAGAATAAAACGCGAGTCGGCCCTAACCTATCTGGCGCTACGGCGGCCCCGTGAGGCCCTTTCTGATGCGCGATATTCGCTGAAATTATCACGACAGCTTAAAATTCGTGATGGTATTATTAGCTCACTCAATAGCCTGGCTACTGTTTTAGAGAATCAAGGACAGGATCGGCAGGCTTTACTATACTACCAGGAAGAACAGCAATTGAAAGAGCAGAAATTCACTGAGGCCAATGTGCAGAAAATAGCCTTAATGCAAGCTCAGTTTGATACTGAAACCAAGGAGAATACTATTAAGCTGCTGCAAAAAAACGCCCAGATCAATCGGCTCAATACCCTTCATCAACAGGAACAATTAGCTTTAGCACAACGAACAGGATTGGGCGGTTTACTGCTCATTGTCTTGCTTCTGTTAGTAGTTGGGTTAACCGTATACAATCTGGGAAAATCCCGACAGAGTAATGTCCTGCTGAGCCAGCAGCAAATCTTGATTCAACAAACGGCTGGTCAGTTAGCTGAATCGAATAGTGTAAAAGACAAACTATTCTCGCTCATTGCACACGATCTGCGTAGTCCGGTTGCCAATATGAAAAATAGCCTACGTCAGGTTCGAGAACCCAATCAACAACCAGATCAATTGGCAACTCTAACGGAACGTCTGGATAAGCAAGTCGACAATTTACTGATGCTGCTGACTAACCTGCTGGACTGGTCGATGATTCAGTTAACCGGTGCGCGGGTATCCTTGACACCAGTACCGTTGGTTGACATAGTGAATAACGTACTGAGTCAGGTTAATGAACAGGTTGGCCAAAAGCAGCTGACGATCATTAAACAGATTCATGCTAATCATATAGCCCTCGCTAACTCCCATCAACTTGAGGCAGTGGTGCGTAACCTGGTGACCAATGCAATTAAATTCACGCCAATGGGGGGCTTTATTCGGTTGGTAAGTTATCAGGAAGATGACCTGATGGAATTACAGATAAAGGATTCGGGATTGGGCATGTCGGCTGAGCAGGTAGCAAAGCTGTTTACAACGCCTGAGGTACGGTCGGGTACATACGGAGAGAAGGGTACGGGACTTGGCCTTCGCCTGTGTCGGGACATGTTAGAGCGTCAAGGCGGACATCTGCACATTCAGAGCTGGGAGGGTCAAGGTACTTCCGTTCGGATTCAGTTAGTAGCCGCTGAAACCACACCAGAGGCTAACCAACTTGTGGCTCAAAAGGATTTAATAAGCGGGTGACACCGGCTCTAACTGCCCCACCAATTGGCGTGTGCTGCCATCTCGACAACTGGGCATTGATAATCGACTTTTGGGCCATCTGCCAGAGATTTCCGCTTCAAGCTAGTTGAGGGAGCAGCATTTGAGTCGTGAATGGCTATTTTTGGAATAACCGCTTCAAAATCGTTGCATTAATGGCATAAATCTGCCACTGCGACTTTAAAATAATGTCCTGATCCATAGCACTCATCACAATAATTGAGTCGTCTTTAGCCAGACCCCAGTCCTGACCAACCTGAATAAATTGGCGGAGTATTTTGATGAGCGAGTCATCCTGAATGGTTACCTTAAAATCAGTGATATCCTGTTAAGCAGAAGCATATGTATAGCTCAATATTGAAAGAAAAACTATCCATTTAGCCATATCAAAAAACCTGATCTATAAATCAATCTTAAGAGTCCTTTTTTCATAGTGATTTAAATCATCACAAACTCTGCTGATAGGATCTGGATCCTATGCCTAGACTTGGTATAGTTTTCAGATCCTATCAGCAGAGTCGTATCGTTGTTTTTTAAGCCGTTTTATATCCAACTTAAGGTACAACTGGTACATTCACCAGCGTCGCAGTAAACAGCTTTAGCTAATAATACGCTTCCAGAATTCATAATACAGCCTTTTCTACCAGCATTACAAGAACATTTATATACTGTAGCTGCGGCTCGCGCTCCAGCCCTACTATTCTCCCGTAGAATTTCATTAACTAACGGATTCGCTGAAAGCGTTAAGCTAGTTTGTACAGGTAACATAATTAACCGACCATACACATTGACATGGAGGTAGCTGTAACTAGTAGGTAAATCGTCAGGACCTGTACTCTTATTCAATGCTTCCAGATCATCAACCTGATATCCGCCAGCAAAATCAACAATCTGTTTTCGGACTTCTTCAAGTTCCATTAATGTATGGCTAGGGGAAATTAGTGTTGCTAGCTCTGCCTTTGAAGTGACAAAATGTACCGGGTTGTTAAAGTTGATGATTTCAGTGGTTGAGAAAGCTTCATCGGTTGCTCCTAATCGAGCACCGTTCACAGACATGTTACATTTCGTACAGTTACCCGTAGCGGCACAACCAATACTTTGATTCTTCCCCAATGAAGCAATATAGGGAGAACACTCTCTACCCTGGGTACATGAACAGGTCACACTTCCACCAGCTGCTATTTTAGCTTTACCATCTGAAGTCTGACCAATTGCCTTATAACCATCTGGTAAGGTATAGGTAAGTGTATTGGGATTATCTTTTACCTTCTGAAGTACGGTTCCAACCGGAAGTGTAATACTTTGGTTCTCTAGTTTCAACTCCTGGCTCAAGGTTAATTGACTATTCGAGCTTTCTACACCTAGTAAGAGCTTATCGAATTTAGCCCCATAAGTGAGTACCTGATCACCAGGCAATAAATTTTGATCATTAGTCTGGTGATGACAGCCAAAAATGAATAAAACAAACAGTGGTGGCAGTACCTTTTTCATAAATAAATAGGCTTAAAAGGCGAATAATTAATAAAGTGACGAGCAATACTATCACCTTTTAATACCCATAAAAATGTTATTTATATACTTACATGATAAATTATATTAAATTTATAGTTATATAAATAACATGAAATTAAATAATTCTACTACCGATTCTAATGAAACAACACACAAATTTTCTTTTTCTTATAGTCTTATCACTATAAATTTTCTTTAAATTTTACAATTACAAATTCTCCATAAAAGTGCTGCAAAATGTAAGGATTTATAATAAGTATGCAGAGAGTGGGAGGCTCGAACTCCCAAGCCGGAGTTCAACCGACACGGGTCTTAGAGACTAGACTTGTTCCTAAAAACTAAGCCTGAGTAGCTAAACTCAGGCTTGACAAGATTATGGAACCGATTCTATTAGAAGTTTGCGATTTCAGCCTTACTTCAACCGATAATTAATGCCAACACTAGCTTGCCAGCGGTTGTAAGCTGGGGTTAAATAAGAAGATTGTAGCCAACTCCGTTCGGCAGTTGCTTCTAATGACCAACGTTTTCCCAATCGGTAATGTATTCCTAAACCAGCATTCGTTTGCCAATTGTTGTTGCGAACACCATCCATAGAACGGAACGGGTCTACGGGGTCATATTTATCGTAATTGCTCTGACCATACATTGCTCCTAATTGGGCAAAAACCGCAAATCTATTACTTCGAAGAAAATAATATCTTGTTGATAAACCAGCGCCTAAGTAGGTGAAGGGATAATACGAGTTAGATTTCAAGTAGCGTCCTTCGAGCGCCAATGCCCACCCATCGGCAAGAAAATATTGAATTCTAGGTCCATAATAAGTCGTTGTTGAAGAGCTTCCTTTATAGCCCTGTCCAACAGAAAAACCCACGTTCAGATGCCCTTTGCCTAATAGATCCTGCTGCTTAGCGTTGGGGAGGATTTGAGATTTACCCACCAGAGGTAGGGATAAGCAGAGTATTAATAAATAGCGTCTCATAGTCAATTTAGTTTGTTATGGAGACGCATTCATAACTAATGCAGTTGTAAGGCATTGCGGTATTTAAGCCTTTTTAACAACTAAGAGCCGGGAAGAGAAAGTTATACTCGAATAGACCTCGCTTAACGTCCTAACCAGTCTTTAAAATCGGATAGTCGGCTCAGACTGACAAAAACTTCCTGGCGGGTTGGGGGTTGCAGGTCCAGTTTGAGTTTGCTTGCTGAGTAATTATGGATGGTATGAATGGCGGTGCGGGCAACCAGAAACTGCCGGTTTACCCGAAAGAACTGTGACGGATTCAGCATACCAATTAATTGGTCAAGACTTTGTTCGAGCGGGTAGAGGTGCCCGTCTTTCGCCGTTAGAAAGGTGGCCTTTTCTTCTGAATAAAAATAAGCAATGTCGGCGGTTTCTACACTCCGGATTTTCGTACCGATACTAATCATAAACCGCTCTTTATAAGGCGATTCCCGAAATTGCTGGACGACTTGGAGGAGTTGTGTCAGGTCAGGACTGGCGGCTACGCTACGCAGGGTTTTAAATTTAGTAAGTGCACTAATCAGTTCTTCTTCATCGACCGGTTTAAGTAAGTAATCGATGCTGTTAACCTTGAAAGCCTTAATGGTATATTCATCGTAGGCCGTCGTAAAAATAATGGGTACGGTCAAATGGATCTGTTCAAAAATGGAGAAAGCCAGACCATCTTCGAGGTGAATATCCATCAGCACCAGATCAGGTGCGGACGGTTGGCCGCTGCCATGCTGCGTAAACCAGGCTACCGATTCCCGAACGGAAGGTAGCTGAGCCAGAACGTGAATGCTCGGATCGTATTTTTTCAGCATCCGCTCCAGTTGTCGAGCCGAGCGGGCTTCGTCTTCAATAATTACTACGTTCATAGTTTTATCAAGAGCGAAAGAGTGAATGAGTGAAAAATGAAATGATCTGCTGGATGGCTTCGCTCCGCACCGGCGGACCGGTTTCACTCATTCATTCTTTAATAATGGAATTTTTACGATAAATAAACCGGCATCTTCGCCATACGTGACCACTCGATCGGTGAGCAGCGAATAGCGATTGGTGATATTCTGAAGTCCCACCCCCGTCGACGGTTCGGGTTGATCACGTATCTGAACTGGATTCTCTACCAGTAGCCAATTGTCCTGCGTATAGATCCGTACCTGAAGCGGTTCCTGCGACGACATGCGATTATGTTTTACCGCATTTTCGACGAGCAGCTGCAAGGTTAACGGGGCAATCTGGCACTGAAGCTGACTTTCCTGAGGGACATCAATTAAAACCTCAAATTTATTCTCGAAGCGAATCTGGAGTAGAAAGGTGTACGACTTAATGAAATCCAGCTCGGTTTTCAGTTGCACCACATCCTGATTGCGCTGCTCTAAAATATACCGGTAAGCCTTGGAAAGCCGTTTTATGAACTGTTCTGACAGGTCGACATCTTCATGAATAAGCGATGTCAGAATACTCAGGCTATTGAAAAGAAAATGAGGACTGAGCTGATTTTTTAACGCTTCGAATTGGCTCAATAAGGCTTCTTTTTCCAGACGTTCGGCCTTTAACTGCACGTCTTTCAACAGTTGAAAGGCACGTACATTGATGGTCAGATAAAACGCCGAGAGCATAATCACGACAGACATGACATTATTAGCCCGTTGAATATAGGCGAAAACTTCTGGAGTAAAGGGGGAAGCATGCGGTTTAGACGCTAAGGAAGGCCAGATATGTAGTACAACGAAGGCGATTCCGCCCAGTATCAGGTGAAGGATTTGGGTAAACAGGACAGATAATACTAGCGAAATAAAGAAGGTAACCAGAAATGATTTGCCGCTGAATTCCATCAGGAAATCTTTACCAAACAGACGAAACAACTGCCGCTGGCACCAGTCGGTTGCTGTAATCCCAACGTAATACATACCCAGATTGATCAGGCAGAATACCGCGCCAAATGGTAGAATTCGTAAAACAGAAGACCAGTTACGGGCTGCATCGGGTAGATTCGCGTAGAACAGCAACGGCGAAAAAAGGCCCAGCAAATACAGAGCAATTTGCCATTTCTGAGCCGAGGTAAGCCGACTATGCATAAAATAATTAGGTCGCAACAGATAAAGGAATCAGTTTAGGTAAGTTTACTGCAACAAAGTCAACTGATTCCTTAATTGATTTTGACTTTACATGCAGAAACCGGCAAAATACCGGTTTCTATAGAGTAGACTACTTGGGGTTAACTACGAGCTAATTTCCAGGCAGCTCATTAAGACTCCTGTACGACGAAACTCGTATTTGGATTGGCTTGCACTACAAACGTCTTGGTAACCGTTTCGTGGCCCGTGTTAAGCGTTAGTCGGTAGGTGCCGGCCGCTAATTCTGAGAAGTCAAATTGTTGGCTTAACCCCTTCTGAAGCGATACAGTCGAGTTGTAAATGGCTTGTCCATCAGCATCCAGGATGGCAAGTTGACCTTTGGTTTGTAGCGGCTGAACGTACAGCTTTATTTTATGATCGGTGGTCATCACCAGACGGGTTTCTGAAGCAGCAGGCTTAGCAGTCGAATCATTGGCGAACGAAGCGGTACCGGCTACCAGTCCCAGCATCAGCATAAGTACTTTTTTCATGGCTTTTTTGTATTGATTATTAGTGGTTTATCTCGTTTGATTGCCCTTCGGCGTTTTGATGGAACAAAGTTGCAACGGACCTGGCAGTCCCGAAAAAGAAAGGCGACGAGCACATGAATAAGCTGGATGACTGTGGTCTTTTATAGGATGAATATCAAATTGAGAGTCAATGCATTCCAGACTCCAACGTGGCCACTGGCTCAATAGCCGTCCATTAGCGCACAGGTTTTATCGTACCTTGTGCCATGCTTCAGCAAACGCTTCATATCTACCAACGAGCTTACCGGGGACTCTCGCCATCGGTATGGTTACTGGCGGGCGTTATGCTCATTAATCGCTGCGGCACCATGGTATTACCTTACCTGACGCTTTACCTGACACAGCGACTGCATTATTCGGTTACGGAGGCCGGGATTGTTATGGCTGTTTACGGGCTTGGCGCTTTCGTGGGAACATTCATTGGTGGGCGGCTAACGGATCGGTTTGGGTTTTACTACGTTCAGTTAATCAGCCTGTTATTCAGTGGAGTCTTCTTACTGGTACTTCAGTTTGTCGTACATTTCTATGCACTTTGTGGAAGTGTGTTTGCTTTTACCTTACTGGGTGACGCTTTCCGCCCTGCCAATCAGGCAGCCATTGCCCATTATTCTGAGACCGAAACCCGCACCCGTGCTTTCTCCCTGAATCGGCTGGCCATTAACCTCGGTTGGGCCGTTGGCGGTGGGCTGGGGGGCTGGTTAGCCGGCATCAACTACAGTCTGCTTTTCTGGGCCGACGGATTGACCTGCCTGGTTGCAGGTTTAGTACTTTGGCTATTTTTGACCGTACCGGATCGACCAGAAGCAGTATCATCAGCTACGCTATCGTCATCAGCCGTTTCCTCTGATAGCCAGCTGCGACTGACAGACATGAGTAGTAAATCACCCTATCGGGACCATCTGTTTCTTAGCTTTATCATCTGTAACACGCTGTTTCTGATTGCCTTCATGCAGTTTTTCACGATGGTGCCTTTGTTTTTCAAAGAAAAGCTGCACATTACTGAAGGGACGATTGGCTTATTGATGGCGCTGAATGGCATCCTGGTCGTAACCATTGAGATGGCGTTAGTCTACGAACTTGAGCGGCAAAACATCCCTAAAGTCAGGTTAATCAGCCAGGGAGTATTACTCACCGCGGTGTCGTTTCTTATACTTATTTTACCTGGCTGGTTCACCCGATTCGGAAACTCCTTTTCCGGTTTGGGTATTGCGCTGGGATATATTCTATTCGCCACCCTGAGCGAGATGCTGGTTATGCCCTTTCTTCAATCCCTGATCATCGAGCGGTCGCAGCCAACCAACCGTGGACAATATCTGGCGCTCTATGCTATGGGCGGTGCCCTGGCCCAGACCACCGCCCCTGCTTTGGGGTCGCTGATGGTAGCACAGGTCGGTTTCTCAACGCACTGGTTGGCAATTGTGGCAATCAGTCTTGCGTCAGCCAGCGGATTCTGGTGGCTGGGAAAACGGCTACAGCAAGTATAACACGAATGCCGGTCATTCGTAATAGTCAATATCCATTGCTTGATTCACTCAGGCTTTGAATGATGGATGGGCATGGTAATGCGGAACAGGGTTCCGACGCCAGGTTTCGTTTCTATATCAAGAGAAGCATGAAGTAGCTCACACAGTCGTTTGACGATTAACAGGCCTATTCCCTCACCTTTACTGTGTGGTAAGGCCGGATTAGCCAGAGAGTCAGTCGATTCGAATAGTTTATTAGTTGGTTTATCCTGCAAAACGGCGGTTGAATCTACCGTAGGAATCAAATAGTGTCCGAGTTGCTGAGCTATATCAGGCGGTAGGCCCGGCCCCGTGTCCTGCACACTAATAATCCATCGAAAATTATCTTCCTTACTCCAGCTTAGTGATAGCATACCCGATGGGGTATTAGTTAAGGCATTGAGCAACAGATTCTGGACAATACGCTGCACCTTAATCCGATCACTTTCAACTACTAACGATTCGGGGCCGGTCCACTCTACAGTTAACTGCCGCTGATGAGCTATTGGCTGAACGCTTTGAGCCAGTTGACGCATTAACTCACCTGCATCGAACGATTCAATCTGCACAGCTTCTTGCCCAGCTTCCAGGCGGGCAAGATCCATCAATTCGGTCAGAAGACCAGTGGCATTATCCAGATTTCGCTGCCACATGCTTCGCCATTGCGCCTGCTCGGCTTCCGTGCCTGGCTGATCGAGCAACCAGGAAGCACCCTGCATCAAGCCAAAGTAACTACGTAGATCGTGTGACGCTGTGCGAAGCAATTTTCCCCGCTGCTGCGTCAACTCACTCAGTGATTGTAGCGCCTGTTGAAGATTAGCGGCCCGTTGAGTTGCTTCCTGACGCTGCAATTCATCGAACTGGGCAGCACTACCCTGCGTAACTTCCAGCATTAATTTGTCGATAATTTGGTGGGCCTGCGACACAATAGCTGGCTCGACATCGGCATGTGACGAGCAGTACGTTTCCAGCTCATGCGCCAGCAGCCGATGTAAGTGAGCGAGCTCGTGCAGAAGTTCGGCTAGCGTATAACCCTTATGCCACCGATGCAAACCATGCTCTTTTGCTTTCTCCAGTGAGGATGCCTCATCGGGCTGCTCCCGTAGGCGCTGATCGAGCACGTTGAGAATAATCGGTATCTGATCATTGAACTCATCCCGGGTTAGGCTGGAGGCCGTTGGCAACATAGCTTTATCCGTATTGATCAGGGTGCGCCAGCCGTTAAAAATCGCTTCTCGTCGGGCAGACAAGTAATCCGCGATTTGGGCTAATGGCTTGGGAAGAGAAGCGTTTTTTTTCACAATTTTAAAGAGTAGAAAAGGGCGGCCAACTAAATAGATTTCTCATAGAACAAGACTCTCCTGTCTGCTAATTGTTTGGATTATACTTAAGTACAACCACTGCTAATGGTAAGTGAGTAAAGAGGTCGGCCACAGCAATACTCGTTTCGGCTGTTCCGCTTGTTTGAAACAAGCGGTGTTCCCACTGGGCGGGTGCTTCTGCAGGTAAAACAAGCCGGGTATCCTCCCAATCAATCGAGATGGCATCTGTTTGCTGATCACGGGCCAGTCGGGCAATACCGAGCGGAATGGCTACTACATACCAGATTTGGCCATAGCGCCGGGTAAATGCCAGCACATGCTCTTTATAATGTCCCTCTACCTGCAATGGACTATATTCCCCGGCGGCAAAAAGGTCAGCCTGTTGCGATCGTTCGGTTAACAGGAGGTGTAACAACCAGAGCTTAATCCGGCCATCGTAGCGATTCTGCCATAGCTCGGCCCACTGGTCTGTTATGTTAGCCGTTACTAGTTCATCCAGCCATTGCTGCCGTACCGCAAAATCTACAGGCCGCCGGTTGTCAGGATCGACCATGCTCAGGTCCCAGCCATCGCAACCCTGATACACATCTGGTAAACCGGGACAAGTACATTTAAGGACGACCTGTGACAGCGAGTTAATAATGCCATAATCGGCCACTTGCCGGTGGAATTGCGCAAAATGCGGCCAGAAAGAGCCCTTCTTATCCAGCAACTGCCGGGCAAACGATTTGGCCGCTGCTTCGTAGGCTTCGTTAGGTGCATCATGGGTCGAGTGGCGTTTAGCTTCTCGCAGGGCTTTTTCCAGATATTCATCCAGCCGTTCCGGAAATTCTTCTTCATGCTGCCCCGGCATTGGATAAGCGCCAATCAGCGTCTGATAGATAAAATATTCGTCGTTCGCATCGGGCGTATCTTCCTGGACAAGATTGCTGTTTAGCTGACGCCACCCGCGTACTTCCGCAATCCATTCGTCGGCTAAGTCAGTCAGCACATTCAGGCGGCTGCGGACATCTTCACCCCGCTTAGTATCGTGGGTCGATGTAGCATTAAGCGCCAGTGGCCATCTGGCTTGTCGATCAATCATCTGCTGATGAAAATCGTCTGTTGTTAACCCAAAAAATTCCGGCGAGTCGCCTACTTCGTCATGCCCAATAAAGCGGGTGTAGGTGTACATAAGCGTATCCTCTACTCCTTTGGCCATCAGTGGTCCCGTAAACTGCATACAGCGCTGGTAAAAGCGCAACGCCCGGTCATTATAGGTAGAGTCGCCTTGCTGTGGCTTTGTTAGCAGCACGTCTTCAAGCAGATTAGCAGCCGAAGTTAGGTCGGGTTTACGTTTACGAATCCGGTCGAAAATAGCTCGGACGGCATCAGCTTCGGCCGGATTTAGTGGTAACTGATTTCCATAATAACGATAAACCGGGCACTGAATCAAAAACTCACCAATGGCCGCTTTCAGTGTGTCGACTGGCAAAGCGCTTAGGTGCTCATCATCGGCCAGATTTAATTCCTGGAATAGCCGAAAGAGGTTATCCAGCTCGCCCTGCATGTGCTCGTAAAGAATCAGCGCTTTCTTATCGTGCTGCTCCCGCTGAATAAGCTGTTTTTCACCCAATAACTCCTGATAAAACCGGGTAAAAACCTGTTGGCTATCGCGCCGGGTAAACAGGTTATTAACTAACGACAAGAATTGATAGCCGGTTGCCCCCTGAATAGGCCAGTTAACTGGTAGGTCTTCCCCTGCTTCCAGAATTTTTTCGACAATAATGTAGGTTTCCTCCCCGCCCAGTTTCCGAAGACTTTCCAAGTAGTGGGTAGGATCGTGTAACCCATCAATATGATCGACACGCAGGCCCTGAAACACGCCCGCTTCCAGCAAATTTTTCGTGTGGCGATGCACGTGGTCAAACACAATCGGCTCCTGAATATTCAGGCAAATGAGACTGTTAACTGTAAAGAAGCGACGATAATTAATCCGCTGATCAGTTTCTCCATGAAAGCACAGTCGGTAAACCTGCTCGTCCGTAATTTGCTTCATCAAATCCGGACTGGCGTTAACTAACGTTAAGCACGTATCGAGATAAGTTGCCACTATATGATTTTCCGCCAATGCGGCAAACTCCTCCTGAAATTCCGTACAGCGCAGGGCGTAAGCTTGCGTGTCATTGATTCCGTTTAATTCCGATAGTTGAGCCAGTAATTCTTGAATAGCCTTATTAGGCTGGCTATTGGTGGCTTGCAGGATGGTTGTGTAAGAACGCAGATGCAGCGGATAAGTCGCGTCGTAGTAAGCGAACAGAAACCGCTTATCCCGCCTGACAACGCTCAATTCTCCTTTTTCCAATACGTCATCCAGCGCAGTTCCCAGAAAAGGGGCCATCAGTCGACCCTGATGGTGCGGGCTCTTCCAGTCGATATCGAAGAAAGAACCATAGAGCGACAACTCCCCTTTTTCCAGTACATCCATTATCCAGGGATTGACCGGATCGTACGCCATATGATTAGGCACAATGTCCTGAAGCCAGCTAATACCTTGCTCCATAAGCTGTTGGCTGATGGTAAGCAGTTGGGCTTCGGTGCCAATTTCAGGGTTTATGCGCTGCGGATTAATAACATCGTAGCCGTGTACACTTCCTGAAACGGATTCAAAAATTGGTGAAGCATAAACTGTTCTAACGCCCAGCTTAGCTAAGTAAGGGATAAGACGCTCGAAATGACTAAATGTAAAGTCCTTATGAAATTGAATTCGGTAAGTTGAGATGAGATTTTTCATAATGCTGGGCGTAGATAACTATGGAGGCAGATTGCACCGGAATAAGCGCCATTCCTGACCAGGAATCAGGTGCTAGGCCAGCGTCAGCTTGGGGTAGCCACTGCTCATCTGCCGAGTCGAGTAATTTGTGCCAGGAAGTACCAGCGCCGGTTGTCGTTATTTCGACAGATTGAAGTTGATCGGAAAAATTCAGTAGGCATATCACATGCTGATCCTCATGCCAGCGATGCAATACCAGCGTCCGCTGATCGTCGTTCATGCTAATATCCAGTTGTTGGCGATTCAATTTATGCAGCGCCGGTAATTGCTGACGTAAAGCAATCAAGGTCTTATAGTACCGAAGAAGCGTCTGGTGCGGCTTCTGGTTCAACAGTTCCCACTGCAATTTAGCCTGTAGAAAAGTTTCATGGCTTTGGGGGTCTGGTACATGGCCATCCGAGTCGAAGTCGGCAAACTCCTCCTGTCGCCCCTGCCGCACGGCTTTGGCTAGCTCGGGATCTGTATGCGTAGAAAAATAAAAGAACGGCGCCGTTTCCCCCCATTCTTCGCCCATAAAAAGCAATGGAATATAGGGGCTTACTAGGACGGCTCCAGCCATTAGTTTAATTGTATCGTAACTGAACAATTGACTCGATCGCTCGCCAAACTGACGATTACCTACCTGATCGTGGTTTTGGGAGAAGACAATAAATTGCTGCCCCGAATTGCCTACGGCCTTACGACCAAACAGCTTCTGACGCACCATGGAAAACTGCCCATCGTACACATAACCATCTCGATATGATTTAGTTAGATGTGGTAGACCGTCGAAATCAGCATAATACCCTTTCTTCTCCTCCCCGACCGTTACCCGCATCGCGTGGTGAAATTCGTCTATCCACTGGGCGTCCATGCCATAGCCCCCCTGAGCTAATGGGCCAATAAACTTAGGGTCATTCAGGTCGCATTCGACAAGTAGATAATGTCGCCGGCCCGTCGTTTCCATTAGCCGGTCAACCGCCTGGCGGAGTTCCTGCAGAATATGAACCGGGCTGCAATCCTTAATGGCATGAACAGCATCGAGCCGTAGGGCGTCTACGTGAAAGTCACGTAACCACATAAGGGCGTTTTCAATCACGTATTGCCGCACGCCATCGCACCAGGCATTATCAAAATTAACCGCATCACCCCAGGGTGTGCAGTATTTATTCGTGAGATAGGGCCCAAAATCATTCAGGAAACCGCCTTCCAACCCGAAATGGTTGTAAACTACATCCAATATAACAGCAATCCCTTTAAAATGGCAGGCGTTGATCAGGTGTTGCAACGCACTGGCTCCCCCGTACGTATTTTGTACGGCATACGTAAATACGCCGTCGTAGCCCCAATTTCGGGAGTCTGAAAACTGGGCAACCGGCATGATTTCGATCGCATTAACACCCAACGCTTTCAAATGGTCCAGCTTCTCTTCAATAGCTGCGAAAGTCCCTTCGGATGTAAATGTGCCCGTGTGAATTTCGTATATGATGTAGCTTTCCAGGGCAGGATTAACCCAACTTTGGTCTTCCCAATGAAACGCAGCCGTATCGACAGCTTGTGATGGTCCCTCAATACCATGGGGTTGACAAAGCGAAGCGGGATCGGGATGTTCCTTTTCACCGTCAAGAATAAACGTGTACTGATCACCAGGCCTGATTTGGTCGGTTTTTAATCGCCAGCATCCTAGTCCTTCGTGATCTAACAATAAAGTTGCTGAGCGCTCATGAATGTTAATGGCTACTTGTTCTGCGCGCGGAGCCCATACTACTACATCAGCCTGATTACCAGCTGAAAAAGATACGCCTACTGATCGTTTGTTGAGTATTTCTGTGTACATACACGAAAAATAAAATCGTTCCGATAATCCTAAGCTGGACCTTATCGAAGTTAACTCTTATCGATTTTACGAATGTATTTACTCAATGAAGGTTAGTATACCACTCAGAAAAGTAAGGAAACGGTCGCCGGAATTTAGTGGTTTACTCGATACCAGCTATACCCATATCCGGCTAACGGAAGTGTATACACGTTGTTACTTCCAACTTGTACTATTCTGTTTTCCAGAAGGTTGGTCAATGTGCTACCAGGCTGTATCACCTTCGTTAACTGGCATTGCTGGGGTTCGGCACTGAAGTTGTGAATAGTAATTAATGAGCGGCCTTTCCAGTCGTGTCGTATGGCAAGTACATGCTGCGAACCGGTATCTAACAACTCCCATTTTCCCCAACCAATTTCGGGGCACTGTTTTCGCAAACGCGCCAAGCGAGTAACCAGCGTTAACAGCGACGCTGAGTCCTGACGCTGAGCCGCTACGTTAACCTGATTATAGGCATAAGGGCCCTGGCGGATAATAGGCCGAACGGTTTTATCGGTGCTGGAAAAGCCAGTATTTGGGGCATTTGACCACTGCATGGGCGTTCGGATGGATAAACGCTCTTGCAGGCTAAGATCGTCGCCCATGCCAATCTCTTCGCCATAACGAATCACGGGCATACCCGGCATTGCAAACAAAACGCTGTATGCTAAATCAACGAGTTTGCGGTTGCCCAGCATAGGTGCCAGCCGACGCCGGATGCCCCGTTCGTAGAGCTGCATAGCCGTGTCGGGACCCATTTTCTCGTAGACTTTATCGCGTTCGCTATCACTTAATCGTCCCAGGTCAATTTCATCGTGGTTACGTAGAAAGAATGCCCATTGCGCGGTTGGTGGAATAGTTTTAGTATCGTCCAGGGCTTTTCGCAGTAGTTTGGTTTCACCGGTAGCCAAGGCATAGAATAGGTGTTGATTGACAAAAAAATTAAACATCGTCTGCATATTCTGGCCATCCTTACCGAAATACGGTTCCTGTTCTTTCGGATCGACGTTCGCTTCGCCGAGCAGAATAGCATCCTTTTTATGCCATTGGATGTACTGATGTAGTTGCGTTATTATGTCAAACTGATGCTGGGGTTTATCCGGATCGAAGTCAGGATTGGCAATCTCAATCAAAAACGGGACCGCATCTACCCGAAACCCGGCGATTCCCCGGTCCAGCCAATGCCGGATAATTTTTCGCATTTCCTGTTGCACGGCCGGATTCTGCATGTTCAGATCGGGCTGGAAATTATAGAAACGGTGGTAAAAATATTCACCCGCCTGTTTATCGAAGCTCCAGACTTCCTTTTGTACCCCCGGAAACACCATCCCAGTATCCCACTTTTTCGGTCGCTCTTTCGACCAGACGTACCACGAGCGGTAAGGCGAGGTTTTGCTCTGGCGAGCCTGTTTATACCATGGATGCTGATCGGAAGTGTGATTTGTAACCAGGTCCATCATAACCCGAATTCCCCGTTGATTCGCCTGACGTATAAACTCGTCAAAATCCTGGTCGGTGCCTAACCGCGAATCGATGCCATAGAAATCTGAGATGTCATAGCCGTCATCTTTATTGGGTGTGGGCTGGAACGGGGCCAGCCAGATCGTTTCAACGCCTACCTGTTTCAGATAATCCAACTGCTGTGTAATCCCTTTAAAATCACCAACGCCATCACCGTCAGAGTCTTTAAATACTTCGACATCGACGCTATAAAGCAGGCTGTTTTTGTACCATAGCTCTTCGATAAAATCGGTTGGGATGGGAGTTGGCGGAGTTTCTTCGGTCTCACTCTCCTGTTTTTTCTGACAGCTTATTAATATAGAAAGGCAGCAAAGAAAGAATAGTTTTTTCATGAAAGAACGTTGATGATATCTGTAAAGACCAACTGATAGACAAACCGTTCTGTTAGTAATAAGCCTTATTTTCTATTGAATAAATCGACTTCTAAGACATACGCTACAAATTATATGAATAAAGTCAGATTCTTTCCTGAGAACTAATCAATTATGTCGTACAGAAAGTTAGGGTGGCATGGAAAAGGATGATATTAAGCTGGGGGACTGGGAACGTATTCTGATTGGCGACGCCCCGGCTGAATTTCTAGTGGAGGTGCTGATCCGTACGGTGCTGATCTACCTGATTCTGCTGGTAGTGATGCGGCTGCTTGGCAAACGAATGAACGGGCAGCTTACCAATCTGGAGTTGGCTGTAATGCTTACAATGGGGGCTATTGTGTCGCCCGCTATGCAGCTACCTGATCGGGGGGTGCTGGCCAGTATACTGGCCCTGATCTGTGCGCTGGTTTTTCTGAGAGGTACCAATTGGTTAGGCTTCAAAAGTAACAAAGCCGAACAGCAAATTCAGGGCACTGAAACGGTAATCGTCAAGGATGGCATCATTCAACTGGATAAAATGGCTGAAAATCGGCTATCGCATCAACAAGTTTATGCCGCGCTGCGTAGCGAAAATGTCTATAACCTGGGCAAAGTGAAACGTCTGTATCTGGAAGCCTACGGTATGTTCAGTATTTATCAAGACGAAAAAGGTAAGCCAGGGTTATCGGTGTTACCACCAGCGGATAAAGAAATACAGTCGATTCATCAACATCCGGACGAAAAGCTCCTTGCCTGCACAAATTGCGGCAACACAGTCCCGGTCAGCCCTAAACCAGCTACGTGTCCCATTTGTCACGCTAACGATTGGGTAGAAGCCGTCCTCTAAAACCAGCTATGAAAAAGGAAGAGATTCATCTATACGACTGGCAACGGATTCTGGTTGGGGAAGTACCAGGCATCTTTTACGTCGAAATTCTGATTCGGGCCGTTGCTATTTACCTGCTGCTAGTTCTGGCCATGCGGTTGATGGGCCGACGTATGGCCTCACAACTAAGTCGCAATGAAATGGCAGCTATGATTTCGATGGCAGCTGCTATTGGGGTACCAATTCTGGACGCCAGCCGGGGATTGTTACCTGCTTATATCATTGGTGCAGTAGTCGTATTTACGCAGCGGATTGTATCCTATTATGCTGCTAAAAATCAGCGCTTTGAGGCTATTTCCCAGGGCGACAGAAGTACACTTGTCGAGAACTCGATCATTCAGCTGGAGAGTATGGAACACGCCCGCATCACCCGCGAACTGCTGTTTGCTCAGCTCCGATCGGGTGGATTGTTTCACTTAGGGCATGTGAAGCGGATGTATATGGAGGCTAACGGTGCGTTTACGCTGATCGAAGAAACCAATCCTCGCCCCGGCCTGTCGGTACTGCCCGAGTGGGACGCTGAATTTATTGATCAACAGGAAAAAGCACTTGGCCAGAACGTTTGCCATCATTGTGGCAATTTACAGCCCGAGCCAGGTAGCCAAACGGAATCTTGCAGCGTTTGTGGGCACAATGAGTGGGTGTCTGCCTTGAAATAAGGATTCGCAGTGGTATCAGTTTCTCAAAACTGACACCACTGCGAATCCCACAAAATCAAACTCACCAGCCATCTGTTTTCAGCTTACCTACAAACATCGTAACGCAGCAAGGGGCTAACTGAATCGTTTGGCCGGGTTTTAGGTGGTCTGGTAGTGGATTATCGGTTATCTTACCTGCTTCCTGCCAACGAACTTCTTTCGAATCCAGTCGTTTATCCCAACTGCTAACCCAGACGGGTAAAGCATATAAAATAACCTCGTCGGAGAAATTAAACAGTGCTGCCAGTTGCTGTTGCCCATCCACCGTTTGCCGATGTAACACAAGGCCCGATTGTCCCAGAACCGTTACACGAATGTCGTTCTTATGGACGTTGCGGAGAGCAGGCAATGATCGGCGCAGCTCGATTAAGGTCTGGTGCCAGTCCAGCATGATCCGGTGACGACCTTCCAGACGGGTATGCCACTGAATTTTGGATTGATTAAACGTATCTTCCGCAGCAGGGTCGGGCGGTTCGGCATCACCCATAAAGTCAGCGAAATCTTTCTTGCGGCCTTCCTGAACCGCTTTATTTAGTTCCGGGTCAAGATGGCTCACGAAATAATAGAACGGCGATTCGTCAGCGTATTCTTCGCCCATGAACAGCATTGGCACATATGGAGACAGTAGCAGGGCCGCAGCCGCCACTTTTTGCCGCTCAAAATCAACCTGCAACGACAGCCGTTCCAGTCCCGTCTGATTACCTACCTGATCGTGGTTAAGGTTAAAGACAACGAACCGATCGCCGGGAATACCGGCAGAGGAAGTACCAAATTTCCGTTTCCGGAAAGTTAAATAATCCCCGCTGGAGACGAAACCATCGGTATAAGCCTTAGCTAACTGCTCCATTCGCCCAAAGTCAGCATATTTTGACCGGGAGGGCTTATTAATGATCACCTGAAGCGCGTGGTGAAAATCATCGAGCCATTGGGCATTAAAGCCATAGCCGCCTAAGTCGGGCGATTTCAGCACACGTGGACTGTTCAGGTCTGTCTCGGCTACCAGATATAATGCCCGGCCTAATCGTTGTTCGAGATACTTTAGCTTAGCGTGAATCAACTCCCAGATGGAGATAGCCCCCCGGTCGTAAATCTCGTGGATGGCATCGAACCGCAGGCCGTCGACATGGTACTGCTCGAACCAGAACAGGACATTATTAGCAAAGTAATCGCGCACACCATCCGACCACTCCCGGTCGAAGTTTAAGGCGTCGCCCCAGGGCGTGTGATATTTATCTGTGTAATATGGCCCGAACTTATTTAGGTAATTGCCTTCGGGTCCTAGGTGGTTAAACACCACATCCAGAAAAATAGCTATACCATGTGCATGACAGGCATCGACCAACTTTTTTAACCCTTCGGGACCGCCGTATGCATGATGAACCGAATATGGATACACGCCATCGTAACCCCAGTTACGCGCACCGGGGAACTGACAAACGGGTAACAGTTGCAGAGCGTTTACGCCTAGCTGAGCTAAATCATCAAGTCGGGGAATAATAGCCTCGAACGTACCTTCCGGCGTAAACGTACCAACGTGTAACTGGTAGAAAATCAGATCATGAAAGGGTAAACCGCGCCAGCTTTGGTCGTGCCAACTGAAAGCCGCCTGGTCAACAACTTCCGACGGACCGTGCACATCCTCCGGCTGAAAATACGAAGCGGGATCGGCATAATCGGTCTTGTCATCGTCTAGTTTGAAAAAGTAACGGGTACCCGGTTCAACAGCGTCAAGTTCGATTCGGAAGTAGCCCCACTCGTCGCACTGCATGGGTATTTCCCGTTCTGACGGAGAAACGATATGGAGGGCTACCTGTTTTCGTTCGGGCGCCCAGACAGTAAAAACGCAATGACCCTCGCCGGTATAATGTGCGCCAATAAATTTCATTCGTTGTCAGTTAGTTAATCTAATCGCACTAGCAACCCCTCATCTCCGCCCAAGCTTATGGTATCGGCTACAGAGGTTCCCTCCCATTCTGGCGCAGTCGCTATTTCCACTACACCACGGAGCGAACTGTCTTTTGCCTTGAAGTAGCCGGGGCGATGGCTCAGATTCAGTAGAATCAGAAAGCGGGAATGGCCTTCCAATTGGCGGATATAGGCAATGAGCTGGGTATCTGAATAAACTGGTATGTAATCGCCAACCTTTAGTGCAGGTTCCTGCTGCCGAAGCATAATCAGGCGCTTGTAGAAGGTGAGTATGGAATAGGGATCTTCCTGTTGTCGCCACACATTCTCCCGCCTAAAATCGCGGGGGAGTCGCAGCCAGGGTTTACCTTCCGTGAACCCGGCATTCGGGTTTTTATTCCATTGCATCGGTGTCCGGGCAGGATCTCGACTTAGGTTTTTATCAGGCATATTTAATCCCTGTGGATCCTGTACTTCCTCAAACGGAATCGGCACGTCGCGCATCCCAATTTCTTCGCCGTAATAAATGGTTGGCGTACCGCGCAGGGTTAAGAGCAGTAGGGCCGCAATTCGCGCCTGCTCCTTCCCTACCCGACTGCCAATTCGAGGTTGGTCGTGGTTGCCAAGTACCCAGTTAGGCCAGCCACCAACAGGTAAGACTCCTTCATACTGATCGATAGCTGCGGCAATCTGGCGAGCATCCCACGGTAGTAGTAATAGCTGAAAGTTGAAGGGTAGATGCGCTCCTTTACCGTCAATACCATAATAAGTAACTAACTGATGAATAGGCAAATAAATCTCACCTATTAGTAGCCGCTCGTCATAAGCATCCATTACATGCCGCATCTGCAGTACCAACTCATGCACCTCCGGCTGATCCGTCGAGTAAACAGGAAGCAACTGATCGTAGGTAGGCATGTGAGGCTGATAATTCGGGTTAACAGGATTATCGCGCAGATTTTTATCCTTAATCATGTGCCACATCACGTCTACCCGAAATCCATCAACGCCTTTGTCAAGCCAGAATCGCATGATGTTAAGCATGGCCTCCTGAACTTCCGGATTGCGCCAGTTCAGATCAGGCTGTTCTTTCAGAAAAGCGTGGTAATAGTATTGACCGGTGGTTTCGTCCCATTCCCAGGCCGGGCCGCCAAATACGCTAAGCCAGTTGTTGGGAACCGCGCCATCAGCCAGACTATCCTGCCATATGTACCAATCTCGTTTTGGATTATCGCGTGAGGATCTGGATTCGATAAACCACGGGTGCTGATCGGAAGTGTGGTTTGGTACGAGGTCCAGAATCAGCTTCATGCCCTTACTATGCACCGCTGACACGAGTGCATCAAAATCAGTCATTGAGCCAAAAAGCGGGTGAACGGCTTGGTAGTCAGAAATATCATAGCCGAAGTCGGCCATTGGAGAAGGGTAAATAGGCGAAAGCCAGACGGCCGTAATACCCAATTCCTTTAGGTAATCAAGCCGAATTAAAACGCCCTGTAAATCGCCGATACCATCGCCGTTACTATCCTGAAACGACCGGGGATAAATTTGATAAATAATGCCTTCCTGCCACCAGAGGTGTTTGATTGGGCTATCACTCGTCATATTGTAGGAATGGATGCTGATTGCAGCTAAACTGTATAAATGCGTAATGGTCCCGAAATTTTACGAGAAATTGAGAAAGTGGGAGCCCAATTCAAAACCAAGAATTGCTTTCAAATTGTCTCCCCGAACTTTCTTTACGACCTTTGCTAGAGAGCGAAAGAGTGAAAGAGCGAAACATACTAATCACTCATTTATTCTTTCGCTCATTCACCCTTTCGCTCTTTCACTTTGAAACTCTGGCAAAAAGAAGGCGTTTCTACCGCCGAACAAATAGAACGATTTACCGTCGGGCGCGACCGTGAGATGGACCTTTACCTTGCGCCGTTCGACGTACTGGGCAATATGGCTCACGCACGTATGCTCGAAACCATCGACCTGATTACAAATGACGAATTAGGGCTGATGAATGATGAATTGAAAGTCATTTACCAGCAGATTCAGGAAGGGCAATTTGAGATTGAGGAGGGCGTTGAAGACGTGCACTCGCAGGTAGAATTAATGCTGACGCGGAAACTGGGCGACGTCGGCAAGAAAATTCACTCCGGCCGGTCGCGCAATGATCAGGTGCTGGTCGATTTGAAACTCTTTACCCGCGATCGGCTCTGGCGTGTGGCAGAAGCCGTTCAGCGCGTTTTCGACCGGCTTATCAGTCGCTCGGAACAACATAAAGACGATCTGCTGCCGGGTTATACACACTTGCAAATTGCCATGCCATCCTCGTTCGGCTTATGGTTTGGCGCTTATGCAGAAGCACTTGCTGACGACATGCTGACGCTGCAAACTGCCTATCGGCTTGCCAACCGAAATCCGCTTGGGTCGGGAGCGGGTTATGGCTCGTCGTTTCCCCTTAACCGCACACTCACAACCGAACTGCTGGGTTTTGAGGGTATGCATGTCAACGTCGTGTATGCGCAAATGAGCCGGGGAAAAACAGAGCAAACCGCGTTAACCGCCTTAGCAGCCGTGGCCGCTACGGTTTCGCGGATGGCGATGGACATTTGCCTCTACAACAGCCAGAATTTTGGCTTTCTGATTCTGCCCGATGCACTGACGACTGGCTCCAGCATTATGCCGCACAAGAAAAATCCGGACGTAGCCGAACTATTGCGAGCGAAAACTAACCGGATGAAAGCCTTACCGATGGAAGTAACGCTAGTGATGAGCAATTTACCTTCCGGCTACCATCGCGACATGCAGTTGCTGAAAGAAATCCTGATGCCTGCTTTCGACGAAATCCTGGATTGTCTGGACATTGCGGATTTCATGCTCGAACACCTCCAGGTTAAGCCAAATCTGTTGGATGACACCAAATACGACCTGCTGTTTAGCGTCGAGCGGGTAAATGAACTGGTCTTGCAGGGCGTTCCCTTCCGTGAAGCCTATCGGACTGTCGGCAAGGAAATCGCCGAACACACTTACGTTCCTCCGCGCCAGCTGCACCATACCCACGAAGGCAGCATCGGTAACCTTGGTAACGACCTGATTGTGCAATCCATGAACGATGCCATCCAAGGTTTCGGCGCCGACCGGGCGCAGCAGGCTATTACCAAATTGTTAGCCTGAAAAGTGTTATATTGCTTAAAATAAACAGAAATTAAAGATGCTGGCAACTCATGAATCAACGCAGGCAGCCGCGCCAGCCATACCGTCGTATTTAATTTATGAAATACTGAACGGAAGGCCGCTGTATTATCGTGGCTATAAAGAGGTGCTGGAGAAAAACCTTAACCCAGAAAGTATTATGGGCAGTAGTGCCTTACAGTCAATTTTAGTGTCGCTTATTTACGGATATATATTGAATAATCGTGATAAGAAAAAGTATTTACCAGTCACGAACGAAGCGGGTGTTCATCTGGCGCTGACGGATAACTTATCTTGTGATGTAGCTATTTTTGAGAAAGGCACTTTTGCGGTCAATACTAAGTATTTCGATGTTGCTCCTAAGATTGTCGTTGAAGTAGATGTCAAAATTGATTTGACTGATTTTGACGGAATTGAATTCAATTACGTAGCTGAAAAAAATCAGCGTCTATTTGACTTCGGTGTTGAACGAGTATTATGGGTGCTAAGCAAGCATCGACGGGTTATGGTAGCAGTTCCCAACCAGGACTGGATTTTCACTGATTGGGCCAATGACATACCAGTGATGGAAGGCTGCGTATTGAATGTCAAAAAACTATTGGATGAAGAAGAAATCAATTATTAACTGAAACGCCCGACTATTGTAGTCGGGCGTTTCAGTTAAGAGGGCAAATTATTGACAACCTATTCAACTCGGTAAGCCACTAGCTTATTTTTGAAAAACGTGGGGATAACCAGCAGTTTTTTCTTCGCTACGTAATCAATATCAGCCGAGTTGATTTTAGCGTCGCGTGTGTCGAGCAGTTTTTCTTTGGTACCGTCAGCGCTGACGTGGAAAATCTGCCCGTTCCAGTCCGAAACGAAGTAATTCTTTTTGCCTTCGGGCACAATCCCATCCGTTACGGCCATGCCATCGGCAATTGTGGTAATAGTTTTCGTTTCCAGGTCAATGGAACGGAGCGCGCCAGTTTTCGTGCTGCCAATTATAAGTTTGTCTTTTCCAACGGCTAGCAATCCATTGGGTTTAGCTAACAGTTCGCCCTCCATCCAGACCTCCCATTTGTCGTCTTTAAGGCGATAAATTTTATCAGCGCGACTATCCGACACATAAACAGTCCCATCTTTGGAGATCGTTACATCATTCAGAAAAGCGCCTTTACCGATCGCATCCCAAGTTTTTTCAGCCTGGCCATTTTCTGAATTGATGCGGACCAGCCGATAAATGTCTGTGACATATAATTTGTTCTTATATAAGCCCATGCCTTTCGGCGCATTAAGGCCGGATGTCCAGCGCAGATTTTCAATTTTGCCGTCCAGCGAAACCTTAGAAATAAAACCACTGCCATCCAGCGAATCAGATTTTCCGTCGATGTTCGCGACGTACAGAGTATTATTTCCATCATATAATACTGACTCTGGCGTGCTTAGTGTTGAATCGGTTTCCCAGGCTTTAACCAGTTTTAAAGGTTTGGGGCGTGTGTTGGGCATCATAGCCATCAGGGCTATAATACTACTTAATACAAGAGCGGTTATGCAGATTTTCATAAGATAATGGTTTGTCTTGTTAAAAAATAGACTAAGAATATTAGTGGCATAAAATATCATAGGCGCACAGAAATGGCATACAGAATGGTATTATTCTAATCCAGCGCAAGATGGCTCTATTTTTTACAAAACATTCTGATAACAAGACGGTTTAAAAATTCGCACACAATAAACCGTAATCCCCCTGTTTCAAATGGAAAGGTATCAACCAATGACCATGCGGCCACCGGTAGCGATTGTGCCTGTGCAAGCCGCCCCGACTCAATCGACCCCTATTAAAGACAGCATCCGCGATATGATGCGGTTGCAACAACGTTATCAGCTCTCCGACGAATTATTCTGGGAGATTTTCAATGCCCGCGTCCTTCTTAACGAGGCTATCGATGTCGATGCCTTCGTGCTCTATCAATCTTAGCTTTGCCTGACGGTGTATGTGAGCGTCTGAACAGGTAACCAAAGCTGTTCAGACGCTTATCTTTTAACGGCCTACCCCAATTTGACGCTTAATAACGCCTTTGATTTGACGTATACATACGCTACAACGACCAGCGTTAAGACCCCTCCGAAAAATACTGACGGTACCGTACCGAACAGTCGAGCGGCTAAGCCTGATTCAAACGCACCGATTTCATTTGAGGAACTGACAAAAATTCCATTCACAGCTGCCACACGTCCCCGCATATGGTCGGGCGGAAAAATCTGCATGATTGTTTGCCGGATAATCACACTCACGCTGTCGAAAGCGCCCGTCAGACCGAGCATCAGGACAGACAGGTAAAAATTAGTTGATAGAGAAAAGACAATCGTGGCAATTCCAAAACCCACAACCGCCAGCAGCATGTTTCGCCAGGCATTATGAATTGGTGGATAATACGTCATAATGGCTAACGTCAGAACGGCACCCACAGACGGAGCTGCCCGTAAAAAACCTAATCCTTCAGCGCCAACGTGTAGAATATCTTCGGCGAATACCGGTAAAATAGCCACCACGCCCCCAAACAACACAGAAAACAAATCGAGGGAAATAGCGTAGAGAACAATCTGTGTTTTGAACACAAACCGAAATCCTTCTTTCAAACTTTCACGAAATCCTTGTTGCGGTTCGTTGCTAACCGGAACCGGTTTCCGGCTAACAAGCGTGATTAACAGAAAGCACAAAATCAGCAACCCGATTACGACCAGCAAGGTATTATCGAAGCCAAGCCCGCTATAAAGAAACCCGGCTACACCCGGTCCTGCAATGGCACCCGCCTGCCAAAACGAACTACTCCAGGTGGCTGAATTGGGGTAAAGTTCGCGCGGCACCAAAAACGGTTTTAGCGACGAACTGGCGGGCGAATAGAACCCTTTGGCCGTACCAATCAGCATCAGCACCCCGTAAATCGTCGCCAGCCGCGCCGTTTGCGAGAGTCGAATAACCACAGCTGGCTGAAATACAAAGTACAGAATCACCGAACCAATCGTAATTACAGCTAAACTCCATTGCAGGATGCGCTTCTTATCTTTCCGATCGGCGAGGTGACCACCAAATAAAGACAAGGCAATAAACGGCAGCGCTTCGGCTAAACCGACTAGTCCAAGCGCCAGCGGATCATGGGTAATTTTATATAACTCGTAACCAAGAACAACTTCCTGAATCAGCAGCGTAGCCGTAATCAGAAAACTGTTCATCACAAAATAGCGGAAGTCGGGAATGCGTAACGATGCGTAGGTGTCGATGGGAGCAGCAGGAGGAACCATAAGTGGACTATTGAACGGCTATATGTAAGTTTGTCGCCTGGTCTTTAGTTAACCAACAAAACAATGAATTCTCAGTTCAGGACACGCGTGAAAATTTGCTGTATCAGTAGTCCCGATGAAGCTCGTCTGGCTATTCGGCTTGGGGCCGATGCATTAGGGTTGGTTGGTAAGATGCCCAGCGGCCCTGGTGTCGTAGCCGATGAACTGGCTGCGGAGGTTGTACGCGCAACCCCTCCTCCTATCGCCACCTTTATGCTCACCAGCGAGATTAACACTGCTGACATTATCGCTCATCAGCAACGTGTGGGCGCTAATACCATTCAGCTGGTCGACGCCGTACCAACCGAAACCTATGCTGAATTACATAAAGCGCTACCTGCCGTGAAAGTCGTGCAGGTTATTCACGTCATTGATGAACGGAATCTGGACGAAGCGCTCATGGCTGTCGATCGCGGAGCCGACGCACTTTTGCTGGACTCAGGCAATCCAAATCTGACAATCAAGGAATTAGGGGGTACAGGCCGGGTACATAACTGGCTTGTTAGCCGGAAAATTGTGGAACAATCGCGTGTGCCCGTCTTTCTGGTGGGCGGTCTTCACACTGGTAATGTCCGCGAAGCCATCGACACTGTACATCCGTTCGGACTCGACATTTGTAGCGGTGTCCGAACCAGTGGCCAATTAGATGAACGTAAGCTCGAAGCTTTTATGCGGGTAGTGGGGTAGCATTGGGCGTTGGGGAAAGGGGTTGGGGTAGAGGGTTCAATGTATAGCGGTTATGCTTTTCCCTCTGCCCCAACCTCTTTCTCACAACGCAAAAAAGCCCACACCATTTGGCATGAGCTTTTCCAATTTAATTGGTTTGTTAGAGCGTTATTAACTGGGATAAGCTATCCCCTACGCCCTTTGCCATTAAGCAATGGCGATTTCTTTTACTTGGTTTTCTTCTTTCACTTCAATCTTAGGCAGTTCAACCGAGAGAATACCGTCGGTATAAGCAGCTTTAATTTCATTGGCATTTACCGTTTTGGGCAGACGGAAGCTGCGTTCGAACGACGTGTAGCCAAACTCCTGACGGGTAAATTTCTCGGTCGTTTCTTCGGTCTTCACTTCCGATTTATAACCGATCGTCAGTTTATTATTCTCCACATTGATTTTAAGATCTTCTTTCTTCAGACCAGGAGCGGCCAGTTCAAGGTGGAAAGCGGTTTCAGTTTCTTTCACGTTTACAGCCGGTACATTAGGCGTGTTGTTATGATACCGGTTAATCACAGGACGACCGTATCCACGGGGGCCGTAAAAAGGATTGAAGAAAGTCGGGAAGTTGTTATAACGAACTAAGGTTGCCATAGCAATTAGTAATTTATGTTTTTGTTAAGTGTTTCGTTTTCGAATACATCTTCTCTTAGTCAAACTCTATACCATTCCATTTTTGATCAACAAACCTGACATTTTGTCTAAAAAATTAAGTTTTCTCAACAGTACATCAGACAAAGTGTCATTCTTATTATATATGAACCCGCCAATAATTCATTTTAACTGGTGTTTTTCTAGGAGTTCCTGACACAATACTACCCAAACCCGCATTTAAATACCCGGTTAACTATAATCTTGGTTGGCAAAATGGTAACAACCGCCTAATTTTGACCACTCTTACGACTTACCTACTCACCAATAACTTTTACCTTTCACTTATGAAGCGACAAATCCTGACGCTTATTATCCTTCTATACGCTGTTTATATCGTTCCAGTTAGAGCCCAGCAGACAGCCGCTGATTATTTTGAGGTTGGAATTACCAAAAGTAAAGCCAACGATTTCACGGGAGCTTTGCAGGCTTTCAGCATGGCCATCACCATGAATCCAGAAAATGCCGCCAGTTATTATAACCGCGGTTTGGCCAAGGCTAACCTGAAAGACCATCGGGGAGCCATTCTGGACTATGACCGAGCCATCGAATTAAATGCGAAAGACGCGCTGGCTTATTTGAGTCGGGGGGTAAGTAAAAGTAAACAGGAAGACCACCGGGGCGCTTTGCTGGACTTTAGCCGGTCGATTGAATTGAATCCAGATGATCCGCAAGCCTATTACAACCGGGGTGTAAGCCGGAGCCGCATCGATCAATATCGTGGAGCGCTGACGGATTTCACCAAAGCTATTGAATTAGAACCGGGTAACAGTCAATTCTACTACGTTCGGGGAATCACTAAACAAAAGCTGGAAGATTTTGCCAGTAGCCTGCCCGACTTTACAAAAGTGATTGAAATGACTCCCAAACGAGGCCAAGCCTTCGCCGGACGGGGTATCTCGAAAGTGGAGCTAAACGATTTCGCAGGGGCCGTTACGGATTTAAACAAAGCTATTGAGCTGACTCCCAACGATGACGAATCTTATTTCTACCGGGCTTTTGCCAAGAGTAAGCTGGAAGATTATAAAGGCGCGCTCCCTGACTATGATAAGGCAATTTCACTGAAAGGCGACAATTTTCGGGCGTATTATGGCCGGGGTTTCTGCCGCAGCAAACTAGGTGATCAGCGGGGAGCCGTTCAGGATTTCAACCAGGCTATTGAAATGAACAATGTAAATGCCGACTCCAAGGTTGTTTACAGTGGACGCATTAACCGGGCTACGCTTGATAAATTGCGTGACGTGGTTCAAGAGCGTAACAAAATCAATGAGTTAGGCAACGAACGAGCCGAAGCCTATTTCAGCCGGGCTGTCAGCAAAAACAAGCAGGGCGATCAGAAAACAGCCATTTTAGACCTAAATAAATCCATTGAGCTCAGCCCGACCTACGCTGAAGCTTATTTCTCACGGGGCCTGATTAAGTCGGCGCAGGGCGACCAGAAAGGAGCCATTATGGATTGCAACAGTGCTGTAAAATTGAACCCACGCTATGCCGAAGCTTATTATGTTCGCGGCATTATTCGTCACAGCCTTGGCGATGAAAACGGGGGCTGCCTAGACCTTTCCAAAGCGGGTGAATTAGGGTATACGCCGTCTTATAAAGTAATCAGCGACTACTGTAATTAGTTATAGGCCTAAGGGCCTTTACAAGTGAATAGGACGCATATTTTTACGATTGTTATGATTAGGACTGATCTTAATCAATCATAACAATCGTAAAAATATGCGTCCTATTGTTATATCTGCTAAAGGTCTGATAATTAAATAATTAACCTAGTTTCACAAACATTAACTAACTGAGTACGGTTGCTACAGGCAATGTAATTCAACCAACATTGTACGCTCCATGAAATCCGTCTCATATATATTGGCTATAAGCCTTTGCGGGCTTATGCACCTGGTTCATGCCCAGAAAGCTAAATCCAGTTCATCTACAACGTCGAAAACAGTTAGCCTCTCGCAAGGTGAAGTAGCGCGTTGGCCCGGCAACTGCCTGCGGTGCAGTTTTGAAAAGCGGGCCTGGGCAGCCGTGAACGGCACCTGTTATTATCCCGTAGACATGGATATGAAACCAGGTACTTATACAATTTCGCGCCGAACAACGGGCGGTAAACTGGAAAGCGCCAAACTGACCGTGACGGAAAAGCCTTGTGTTCAGGAGGATTTGAAGAATTTCCCTAAGAAAGAATATATAAACGTATCAGCACAGAACCTGGCCCGAGCGCGTAAAGAAGCCGCCGTGGTTAACCCAATTATTTCTTATAAAGCATCTGTTCGGCCTGCTGTGTTTGATTTACCCGTAGGCAAACCGGCCAATTCGCTGCCCAAAGGAGAAGGTAATTTCGGCGCTTGCCGCACATTCGATGGTCAGCCCCGCGACCGACATACAGGCCAGGATTATCCCGTTACGCAGGGTGAACCTGTGTTAAGCGTTGGTAATGGAAAGGTCTTACTAGCTGCTAATCAGTTTTTTAGTGGTAATGCAGTGTTCATCGATCACGGCAATGGGCTAATTTCGGAGTATTTCCATTTGAAAAGTTATACCGTAAAGCCCAATCAGACCGTAACCAAAGGACAGAAAATTGGCTATGTTGGCGAAACTGGTCGTGTTACTGGACCGCACCTACACTTCGGGGTGCGTTGGCACGGAGCCTGCATTAATCCAGGCTTTTTATTAATTGACCCTTCGGATATGCCAGAGGTTAAGTAATGGATCATTTTTATAAAAGCAAAGGGACCAGATGTAAGAATCCGGTCCCTTTGCTTTTATAATTTGTTCTAAAAAAGATAAGGTTCCCTGATCGTGGCAGAGAACCTTATACTGACTATTCCTAAACCCTTAACCTTTTCTACATGAAAAACTAACTTTTACTCTTTTCTGTTCCAAATCCCTGAGGAATTCAGTATTTATTTTAAATTACTGAATATCAAGGACTTCACTGGTAGATTGATTCGCGTCCCAAAGGAAGTTGATCATCCGGGCCGTATGATTGGCCTGGTTCATCCAGCGGCTGGCGTTTGCATCTTTCTGCTTGGCCAGTTGATTGTTTACCTGAACAGTGGCTTTGTTGAATTTTGCCAGATCGGCGGAGCTGAGCGTCAGCACAGCGGCCGGGTTTTGGTTATACAACGAGACTACGTTCATAAAGTTTTGCCAGTTGGTAGTATTCGTAAGCTTGGCAACGTTTAGTTCCACATACGAAGCAAATTGCTTCTGTGAATCATTGACAAGCATAGCACTTGCCGGCTTTTTGGCTGCCGGGCTATCATCATTATTGGTGGTGGTAGCCGCGTCTGCCTGAGATGTCGCTAATCCTAATCCAAGAATCAGTGACGCAAAGATAACACGCGATTTCATTGTTTTGTTCTATTTTGCTTTCAGTTATTGAACGCACAAATGTCTATAGAAAGTTTTATTCTGCAAATAACACCATAGCCCCGCTGCAGAATATTCTCCCTAATTTACTATTGATTAAAAGGCATTTATCACTTAAAAAAGATTTACACACTAGTTAAACCAAATAAAATTTCTTGTCACTGGCGTGTGACATATAGATTATATGCTCTTGGAAAAATGAAATATTCTTTAAAAAATTATATCATTGGTTGTAATTGTTCATAGCAGCTTGTATGCCCATAGTACAAAAAGTGGTCACAGCGTCGCCTGCGCGGTCCAAATAAGCCGGTAATTGGATCAATTCGTCCTCCGGAAACAGACCCAAGACAAAGTCAATCTGCTTTCCTCTCGAAAAATTACTACCAATACCTACCCGCAAACGAGCATATTCCTGCGTTCCCAAAACCTCATCAATATGTCGAAGTCCGTTATGACCGCCCGGTGACCCTTTAGGTTTCATGCGCAACTTACCGAAGGGCAAATCTTTATCGTCTGTGACAACCAGAAGATTCTCAACCGGAATATTCTCCTGCTTCATATAATACTGTACGGCCTTTCCACTGAGGTTCATATAAGTGGTAGGTTTCACAAAAAACAATTGTTTTCCCTTATGCTGCCATTTGGCCGTATAAGCCAGACGGGTCATCGTAAAATCGAACCCGTTCTGGGCAGCTAGCCGATCGAGCACCATAAAACCAGCATTATGCCGGGTAAGCGCGTATTCAGGGCCTATGTTACCAAGGCCAACAATCAAAAATTTCATGTTTAGTTAGTTTAATAGGGCTATCGATTCACGATAGGTCGTTTGGGTACCGTCAGGAAACTGACAATCCAGGAGGTATAAATACAGCCCGGCAGGAGCCCGCTGACTGTTTAACTGACCATCCCAGATAGATTCCCCACTCGACAGCACAAAATTAGCACGATTATATATGACAGTACCCCAGCGGTCATATACAGTAAATCGTAGAACGGTTAGGGTTGGAAAGGCAAAAAACAACGTAAACGTATCGTTTTTGTTATCCTGGTTAGGCGAAAACGCAGTGGGCAACTGAACGACGTTAGGGCAATCGAGCGGAATTTGAACCGGCTGGGTAATAACGCAATTTTGATCATCGCGGATGGTAAGCGTATAACTGCCACCAGATAACTCCGAAAACGTGGCTGTAGGCTGAAACACTTGCCCATCGAGCGAATATGTATCCTTCCCCAATACCCGTGTCGACGTAATAATAAGCGTCCCGTTTTTCAGCCCGCACCCTTCGCCGGTTGTTCGTGCATCAACTGGCGAAGGCCCTGTGCTAGCTGCCACACTTACGGACTGGCTGACCGTACAACCCGCGCTGTCGCGGGCTACTAGCGTGTAAGCCCCCGATTGTAATCCAGAAAAAACGGTAGCCGCCTGAAACGACTGATTATTAATGCTGTACTGAACTGGGTTTGCCCCACCCGACGTAGTTATGCTAGCCTGTCCGTTGCTCTGTCCGCAGGAAGTAGATACAGATTTTGCGCTAACTACGACCATCGGCTTGTAGGCAGGCAACGTAAGTGCTTTGTTGAATTCGCAGCCGTTTACATCACGTACCCGAAGCGTGTACGCGCCCCCGGGTAATCTGGTGAAAACCGGACTGGCCTGAAACGAAACGCCATAATCGATGGAATAAGTCAGTGGAGCTTTACCCGTAGCTACTACAGTTACTTCACCATTGGCCGTTTCGCAGTGGGGCGGGGTACTTTTCAGCGCACTTATGACAGGAGCAGCATCGTCCGTGATCGTAACGACCTGAGCCGCCTGACACGCTGATGCATCTTTGGCCACTACCGTATATGAACCGGGGCCAAGGCTAGTGAATAAAGGAGTTGATTGAAAAGTACCTCCATTTAGGCTATACTGCCAGCCCGTTGCTCCCGAAGCAACCACTTCAATAGAACCATTCGTTTTGTCGCAGCCAGTATTAACCGGATTTGCTTTAAAGGCAGGTTCTACTACATCGACCTTGATCGGCACTGGCGGACTTTCGGTTTGATATAGTGTCTGGGTAATGTAGAAAGTGGTTGTCTGGGTAACTTTTGGAGTATAAGTATTACCAGTGGCCAGCAGGGTAGTTTTGGCTGCTGAAGAGTACCACTTAATGTTTTTACCGGTGACCACCAGATTAGGGGAGCTGCCTTTGCAGACATTATTACCTGACTTCAGCACAATGCGGTATAACTCGACTTTCCCACCGGACGCATCAGTACAGGTTGTGTTATTAACGATTGCTTCGTAAGTACCAATCAGGCTTTCGTCGGTGGGATTATAGGTTAGCTTACCCCGCCAGAAACAAATATTAGTAATGGCTGTATTGCCATTTTTATCCGATTCGCCGTACGTGACGGTTTGCCCTGAAAGACTCCCAGCGATGTAAGCAACACCTCCAAATGGCAGGTTCGGATCAGCAGTCTGCGACGTACCACTTAATACAGAATTAGCCTGGTTGATTTGCAGTGTATAGTTAAGAATAGCCTTGGTTGGATCGCTTGGGTACGTTACCCCTAGCCAGAAACCAGCTACGTTTACCTGTGCCCGGCTTTCGGTAATGAGTACGCTCAAGGCTATCAGAAATCCAATCGTAACGATTCGTTGCATAGCTAGGCTGATATTACCGACGTTGGGCAAAGTCACCGGGTTATTAAAGATAGACGTTATTAGTCAATAGTTAATAGGTATCTGCCGGTTGGTTGACCATTAACTATCGACTATTTTTACCCCATGAACCAACGACGCTTAATTCTGGCCAGCCCACTGCTCGAAATCGTGATTACTCGCCTGGCGCAACAACTGATCGAAAACCATCAGGATTTTACAGATACGGTTATCCTGGGGATGCAGCCCAGGGGCATTTATTTTGCCGAGCGGGTTGGGCGCGAAGTCAGTAAGGCGTTAGGTCATGAGGTGCCGCTGGGTTACCTGGATGCAACTTTCTATCGGGATGATTTCCGTCGGCGCGACACTCCGCTGCGCCCTAATGCAACTCACGTTCCATTCGTTATTGAAAACAAACAAGTTATTCTGATTGACGATGTGCTGGCAACCGGCCGGATGGTGCGGGCTGCTCTCGATGCCATGACCGCTTTTGGTCGCCCCCGAAAAGTTGAATTACTGGTACTGATTGACCGACGTTATAACCGCGATCTGCCTATCAAACCCGACTATACAGGACGACGGGTTAACACGCTGGAGTCGCAACGGGTGCTGGTTGAATGGACCGAACAGGGTGCCGATGCTGACCGGATCTGGCTGGTTGGGTGAGCTATTTTTTTGCGTTCAAAGCCGTTTTGAGTGTATGATAGAAAATACCTACTAGTCTATCTGCTTTTCGCTGAGTATACCGATTCATCATTTAGTATAGCGTTTAACAGGGGTTTATTGACGTCTAGACAGTATATTGTATTATTTTGTGTCTTTATAGAGCTATAAACAACTGTATTTGTTTATATTCGCTGTCTCTAAAATGAAAGCCAAATAAACTCATACGCTTGAAGACACTTCTCCCCCCTCTTGTACTACTCCTGTGGTTATTACTCATCGGTTCGGGCACTACTACTCAGGCCCAAACGTCGTTCACCGTGACGGGGCTGGTGACCGATGCAGCAACCGGTGAACCTATCCCTTTTGCCAGCGTGGCGCTGGTAGGCCGTAAGAGCGGAACCCTGTCCGACGAAAAAGGCCGGTATACGTTAGTCACCAAAAACTTGTCCGATTCCATAGCCGTCAGCTCGCTGGGCTACAAAACGCAACGTAAGTTTATTGATCGGGAGCGATCTTCACAGGCAGTTGATATCAAACTGGTTTCGGGGGGTAATGCGCTTCAGGAAGTAACCGTTCGAGCGGGCGAAAATCCAGCCTGGCGCGTGTTGCGGCAGGTTCGTAAAAACCGGATTACCAACGACCGAAATCGATTGGTCGCCTATGAATACGATAGCTACGTTAAAACCGATATTGCGCTGAGCCATGTGACCGATCGAATGCGCAAAAATCCGTTGATTAAGCGTATTAATCAGGCCATGAGTCAGCATGATTCTATTGTTGACAACGAGGGGCATCGGTTGTTGCCATTACTCGCTTCGGAGTCAGTATCGCGGTATTATTTCCGGACGGGCCCTCAGCGCAAGCGTGAGGACATTCGGAAAACGCGGATTAAGGGCGTTGCTGTCGACGATGCCGGACTTAGTTCGCAGCTGCTGGGCGGTACAAACCTGGTTAACCAGAATTTTTACGACAATTACATCCCAATTCTGGGAAAAGATTTTGCCTCGCCTATTGGGGATAACTGGAAGAACTGGTATGAATTCTACCTGGCCGACACAACCCAGATTGGCGATCATATCTGCTACGAAATTCAGTTCGACCCTAAACGACCAGAAGACTTAGTATTTATTGGTAAAGCCTGGATCGATACGACGTCGTTTGCGCTTTGCATGATCGAAACCCGCATTGGCGATCAGGCTAACCTGAATTACGTCAAATCGTTATCCATTGAACAGGAGCTCGAAACCACCATCGATTCGGCCGCCAGCACGACGGCAACGGCTGGTTGGCTCCCGATTAGTATCAAATTAACGGCCGAACTGACAGGCGTAGGGAAGCAGTCGCTGGGTATGCGGGCGCAGGTAACCCTCCGAAACAACAACATAACTGTTAATCATCCGCATCCGATCCTGTTTTATGAGCAGCCCATTGAGCCGAGCGACACGGTGGCAACGGCCAACGATGCGTACTGGAACTCGGTACAAAAAAATCTCGCTGGTCCTGACTCCTTAAGTAAAGACGATCAGAAAACCCGTGAGGTGATTGATAAGCTCCGGGCCGTACCCGCCGTAAAAACGGCCGAAGCCGTGGGGCAGGTGTTCATTACTGGTTTCTATAAAGCTGGCGGTATTGATCTCGGCCCCTATCCCTATCTGTTTGCCGTGAACAGCGTAGAAGGTCTACGGACGCGGATTGGTTTCCGAACCAATGAGTCGTTTAGCCGGAATTGGGTAATTCGTGGTTACCTGGCTTACGGAACCCTCGATAATAAGTTTAAATACGGCGCCGAAATCGACTATATGTTCTCCCGCCAATACTGGACAATGCTGGGAGTTCGCTACTCGAACGATCTGGAGCGGATTGGATTAACCCCGGAATTAATTGGTGGTAACCGAATCTTCTACGCCCTGAGTCGGTTTGGCCGTTACCGGGGTGGGTACGAGACAATTCAGAAGGAAGTTTTCTTTAGAACAGAACCAGTCAAAGGGGTTCTGCTGACGGCTACACTGGGCAGTCGCACGTTCGATCCCTTATTTCCTTTTCATTACCGGGCTAATCCAGAAATGGGCGATCAGTCCCCGCTTCGGTCCGACATTTTCGATGCTAACTGGTCGATTGAAGCCCGGTTGGCGCGGAAAGAAAAGTACATCATGGATGGTAATGAGCGGATTACGTTGGGCACGAAACGGGCACCCGTTCTGACCATTCGTTACACGCATGGCTCTAAAGCACTTGGCGGTCAGTATAGCTACGACCGTCTTACCCTGCGGGCGCAGCAATCACTACGGGTAGGACCACTAGGTCGGATGACCTATCTGCTTTCAGCTGGCTATACGCCTTCGACGCTGCCTGCACTTCTGTTGTTTCCACACATCGGTAACCCAACTCCTCTGCTGACAACCAATACATTTAACCGGATGCAGTTTTATGAGTTCGTCAGCGATCGTTTCGTGGCCGTTCACGTGCAGCACCGCTTTGAAGGACTCTTGTTCAACCGCATACCGGGTATCAGGAAGTTGAACTGGCGGTTGGTAGCCAATGTCGATGCATTATGGGGAACCCAATCTAAGGCAAATCAGGATGTGGACTCGCAACGGCCGCTACCAAACGGAAACCGGACGGTTCACTTTAGTACACTCGATCCGAGTATTCCGTATATGGAGATCGGTTATGGCATCGACAATATTTTTAAACTGATTCGGATTCAGGCTATTCACCGACTCAATTATCTGGATAATAGCATGAATGGTATACCCATTGATTCGTTTGCGCTGAAAGCTTCGGCAACGCTCAGTTTTTAAGCCATTCACTACACGAGTTGGCCAGATTCTATCGACGGATCTGGCCTTTTGTGTTTTATAACTTTCGGGGCTTGCCAGGTGTTGATTGCAGAAACGAAGTACTCATATGCCACTGGTTGCTCCTATAACCATTCAGAAAATCTCAGGCGAAAGCCAGATCGAAGCACCCGATTTGCTAGCCGTTGAAGAGCCGCTGGAAATCCGACTTGGCTTCGGTGCAACGGATGATCGTCAGCAACGGGCCGTCGCAGTCACAATGCGGACGCCGGGAAACGACGAAGAATTGGCGATGGGATTTCTGTTTACGGAAGGGATTATTCAGCAGCCTACGGATATTATTTCCTGCCGTCATTGCGTGCAGGATGCCGAAAAAGAAAGCAACGTTATCCGTGTTGAACTTCACCCTGACGTAATCGTCGACTGGTCGCAACTGGAGCGAAACACATTCACTTCGTCAAGTTGTGGGCTTTGTGGCAAAACGACTATCGATGCCGTTATGGCCCGTACACCCGGACCAATTACCAGCGGTTTTATGGTAGAACCATTTATATTACACGCCTTGCCAGATCGTATCCGCGAGACACAACGCGTATTCGCCTACACAGGTGGTATTCACGCAGCCGCCTTGTTCGATGCGAGCGGAAAGCTGCTACTTATTCGCGAAGACATTGGCCGCCACAATGCCCTGGATAAAGTGATTGGCGCGGCTTTCTGGCAAAACTGGCTACCATTAAGTCAGGCTGGCATATTTCTGAGCGGTCGGATTGGCGTCGAACTGGTGCAGAAAAGTTGGATGGCAGGCATTCCACTCATTGCTGCCGTCGGCGCACCGTCGAGCCTGGCTGTACAAATGGCGCAGCAAGCCAACATAACCTTAATCGGCTTTGTCAGAAACGAACGATTTAATGTGTATAGTGGCGTAGGGGTGAGTGCATAGGGATATAGGGTAAAACATTCTTCTACCCTCAGCCTACGCCCTTGCCCCTACTCCCCCGGCACAAGAATTTTCAACGCACCGGGTTTGACGGCTGCTTTTATGGAGGTAACACGACCACGATATTCGCCATCGATCTGAAAATACGCCCGTTTATGCGTTTCGATATCCACTGAGGTTGCGTGGTGAATTTCTATATATTTCGGATCAAATGGCCGGAAACGCCAGAAAAGCTTGAGTACTTCACCAACCGATAACCGACGGAAAACGACCACTTCAAACTGCCCATCCGATAGATCACCATCGGGGTTAATAATAGCTCCGGTGCCGTACATACGAGCGTTTGCCAGCACGACCATCAACGCGGCTCGCTGCACACATTCTTCGCCAACAGTTATCGACACTCGAAGAAGTCTCCGTTTTTTAATCACCTTAACTATACTCCGCAGGTAACCGAGCTTTCCCCGAAGACTATTCTGTTCATAGTATTTCACGACCTGCGCATTCAGGCCAATATCGCTCAAGTGCAGGCAGATATCACTGTCATTGACCTTAATCGCATCAATTGGTTTGGGCGTTCCATGCACCAGTACATCCAGACTACCCTGCATATCGGGCGGAATCCCTAGCTCACGAGCCATGCCATTTGCCGACCCAGCGGGTAGTAGTCCCAGACAAATCGGTGTATCGATTAGCTGTTCGGCTACGAGCTTAAGGGTGCCATCGCCCCCAACAGCCACCACACGATCGGGCTTATGCTGCGCAATTTGCTCCTGAATTATGGTGGCATCCGTTTTACCATCGAGATAACATTGGTGAACGGTGTAGGGTAACTGAGCAAAGTATTGGTTAATACCTTCTTCCCAACCTGATTTTTCCTGCCCCCCCGAAACAGGATTAATTATGAATAAAAAAGTCAACTTCTGTATGAATTACGAGTTATAACAAGATGTACTGACACGTTATGGAAACCGCGCAGGCTTTACCTACCTATAAACAAGATTCCGACCTAAAGGGCAGGCTAAAACGTAATTTTTTAACCTGGTTACGTTTGACTGATCATCCCGTGGTAAAGGTTTATCGTGGATTTGGCAACGATAAACAGCTAGTCGTCCACGGCACCGTATTCAAGCGAAGTGCCCTTCCTCGTAAACGGCTTCGTAATAATGTTTTCCTAAATCTGTTCGGCCTTCTGCGTCTATTTCTGGTTAAGCCGTGCCCACGGGTAACGGTTCGTATTTTTGTTGGCGGGCAATATAAGGAAACTCAAACCGATACTGATGGGTATTTCCGGATGGAAATACCGGTTTCGGAGCCACTTTCAATGGGATGGTCTTCTGTACGAGCGGAGTTAATCGACCGTTCGCTGGACGCCATAACGGCCTGGGGTGAAGGTCAGATAATGGTACCTCACCCAACGCAGTTTGCCTGTATTTCAGACATTGATGATACCTTTCTGGTTTCCCATTCGGCAACCTTAACCAAACGGTTAAAGGTATTATTAACAAAAAACGCGCATACCCGAAAGCCATTTGAGGGCGTGGTAGCGCACTATAAATTACTAGCTGAAGCGAACAGCGGCCCTGATGCCAGAAACCCGTTTTTTTATGTATCGAGCAGCGAATGGAATCTATATGATTACATTCTTGAATTCTCCAAAAAGCATGGTCTGCCTGATGGTGTATACCTGCTGAGTCCGCTAAAGCAATTGAGCGAAGTTCTCAAAACGGGTCAGAACAAGCACATGACAAAGTTTATGCGGGTTGTGCGTATCCTGGAAGCTTATCCAGCCCAGCAGTTTATTCTGCTTGGTGATGATACGCAGGAAGATCCGTCAATTTACGCATCGGTAGTTGAGCATTTTCCACAGCAGATACGCTGCGTATACATTCGTCAGGTTCACGGTAAGAACGAGCCAAAAACACGGGAAATTCTGGCCCGAATCGAAGCCATGAATGTCCCCTGCTGCTATTTTGCTCATAGCGCCGAAGCCCGGCAGCACTCGATTGACATTGGATTGGTAGCCACTTAAACAATAACGTTGAACAACAGCATTGTTTATTTCTAGCCTATTACAACCAATGACCATTACTGATAACTAATGAACACAAACACTCCTCCTGAAGAACTCACCGGCGAACTGGAAGTTGGTAAACCCTATACCCAGGCAGCTGGCTATACGGCCATTGTCAAGTCATTTAAGCAGGTGTTACAAGGCACCGGCCCGGCACGCGGCTGGAAGGCACTGGTAAACATGAACCAGAAAGATGGCTACGACTGCCCGTCCTGCGCCTGGCCCGACCCCGACGGCCATCGTTCCGGCATTGCCGAATACTGCGAAAGTGGGGCTAAGGCCGTGGCCGACGAGATCATGGATAAACACACGGCTTCACCGGTGCTTTTTCAGCGATATTCGGTGGCTGAGTTGCTTCAGAAATCAGATCTTTGGTTAAGTCAGCAGGGGCGCTTATCGCAACCATTAGTAATTAGGCCGGGCGCTACTCATTACGAAGCCATTTCTTGGGAGGACGCTCTTCAATTGATTGCTGATCAACTAAATGCGCTCGATTCGCCTAACGAAGCTATCTTTTATACCTCCGGCCGAACCAGTAACGAAGCGGCTTTTTTATATCAGCTATTTGTCCGACAGTTTGGCACGAACAACATGCCCGACTGTTCCAATATGTGTCACGAATCGACCAGCGTAGCCCTGGCCGATTCGATTGGATTAGGTAAAGCCTCGGTTAAATACGAGGATTACGAAAAGGCCGATGTCATTATGATTATGGGACAGAATCCGGGTACTAACGCTCCAAGGATGCTGACTCCCCTCGAAAAGGCCAAGCGAAATGGAGCTAAAATTATTGCCGTCAATCCACTACACGAAGCAGGCTTGCTGGCGTTCAAAGACCCGCAAAGTCCCCGGGATATGTTGCTGGGGCCGGAAAAGCTGACGGATATTTATTTACAGGTGCGCATTAATTCGGACATGGCGCTGCTCAAAGCCATGTGTAAAATCCTGCTCGAAGAAGAAAAGAAAGCCCCTGGCAAGGTACTGGATACGTTCTTCATCCAGAAATATACTTCAGGTTATAATGCATTTGTAAAAAGTCTCGAACAGTTTGAATTGAACGAATTGGCCGCACAGTGTGGCCTGACCGTTGCGCAGATTCAGGAAGCGGTCGATTTGTTTAAGTACACACCGAAGCTGGTTATCTGCTGGGCCATGGGTCTCACGCAGCACCGGGACGCAGTTCATAGCATCAACGAAATTATCAACCTGCTACTGCTTAAGGGCAGTATTGGTATCGAGGGTGGAGGAGCCAGTCCCATTCGCGGGCACAGCAATGTGCAGGGCGATCGGACAATGGGTATCTGGGAAAAACCTAAACCAGAATTTCTGGATGCGCTCGAAAAAGTATTCCACTTTGAGCCCCCCCGCGAGGATGGATTCGATACGGTAGCCTCTGTTAAGGCGATGCACGAAGGCAAAGCGAAAGTGTTCATGGGCATGGGCGGCAACTTCGCGCTGGCTGTTTCGGACACGGATTACACTGCCGAAGCGCTGAAAAAATGCAAGTTAACGGTGCATGTATCTACCAAACTGAACCGCAGCCACCTGCATCATGGCGAAACAGCGCTTATCCTCCCTTGCCTGGGCCGTACCGACCGTGACTTTCAGGCTAGCGGTGAGCAGTTCGTTTCCTGCGAGAGCACGACAGGTGTTGTAGCCCAGTCAAAAGGGGTAGTTGATCCAGTTTCTCCACACCTAAAAAGTGAAGTCGCCATTATCTGCGAACTGGCAAAAGCAACGCTTAACGGCAGATCTACAGTCGACTGGGACAGCCTGGTGGCCAATTATGATCGCATCCGCGACCTTATTGAGCAGGTAGTTCCTGGGTTCGATACGTATAATGAGCAGGTCCGAAAACCCGGTGGTTTTTACCTCCCAAATGGGCCTCGTGAGCGGAAATTTAAGACGGCCGACGGGAAGGCGCATTTTACAATCAACACGCCTACTCACCATGATCTGCAAACCGGCGAACTGCTGTTAATGACTATTCGTAGCCACGACCAATTTAACACGACGATCTACGGGTACGACGACCGCTACCGGGGCGTCTACAACGAACGACGCGTAGTATTCATGAATCCCGACGATATCGCCAATCTGGGATTGAAGGAGAAGCAAGTTGTGGATTTACACAGCCGTTATGATGGTAAAACACGAACGGCCCACCAGTTTGTTGTGATTTCATACAACATTCCCCGTGGCTGCACAGCGGCCTATTATCCCGAAACCAACGTACTGGTACCCATTGACTCTATCGCCGAAAAAAGCCATACGCCTATTTCCAAGTCAATCGTGATAACGGTGACGCCATCTTAATTCGCCTGAGACGTCCAGACGGTACAATTACCCGCAGCGGATTTGCCTCTGATAAAACCGTAGCCAATCGAATGCTTGAGGAGTCCCCCGCAGTTTGTGGCTACGGTTACAATTAATCGTGGGTATGTCGAAGCCAGACTATCCGGTACTGTAAATGTGTCGGCTGCGATCATGGCAATTTTCACGTCTTTAGGCGTCCAGCCAAGGACTCTGGATGTGTCTTTTACCGCAATAATCGTCCATTCAAAACTTGATGGTGAATCCCCATAATCGCTGGCTGTCAGTTTTACGCCATTGCCCGCATAGCAGTTTGAGTCAATCGTCACCCGATGTGGATATGTGCAGGGGTTCGTATCGTTCTGCGTTTTGCAGGAAAGGACGGCTAGTAAGCTGACTAATAGCGAATAGGCAACTACAGAAGATGTTTTCATGACGTTAAGGATTAAAGTACTTCGTAAAGACTCAAGCTAACGCCCAAAGAAATTGGACACATAAGCCCTGTCCTTTATTACCAATAACAGACAAAGGCTTATATTGTGTTTTCCTAATATGTTTTTTGATAAATCTTTAACTTAACGCTTACCTGATAACCTATACATCCGATTATTACTTCGTGGCCACGTAAAAAAAGTCCAGACTTCCGGCCGGATCGTTGCTAACGAGATAATCGGTATAGTTAATTTCGGCCGCAATTCCATCGGCTTGCAGGAGCCGGTTGCGGTTCAGGCGGTTCATCAGATCATAAGGCACTTGCAGCAGTCGGCGGGGGAGCCGGTATTGCAGATTGAAAATATCGAAACGCGTCAGTTTTTTAACCGACTCTTTGTTCTGCTCATAATAGGTCATCACCTTGCTATTTCCGTGAACGCCCCGCGTATCGACGGTCGGGAAGTAACGCCCTATCAGTGTTTTTAGCCCATCGGCATAATACTCCCGAACATGCCACGGGTTACGGGTAAGTGAAAATGTTTTGTTCACCGTCGTCAGCAGCAGTTTTCCACCTGGTTTCAGTACCCGGTGTGCTTCCTTAATAAACAGGTCGTCGTTTTCAATATGCTCGATCACTTGAAACGTTACAATAAAATCGAACGTATTGTCTGGTAAACCGGCCAGCGGGGGAATATTGGCAGCAATGAACGTAGCTGCGGGATAAGCCGTCTGTAAGGCTGTAATTAACTCCGTGTTTTTATCGACGCCCGTATAGTGATTGGCGGATTTGGTCAGCAGTTCGAGGCCCCTGCCCCAGCCGCAACCAATTTCCAATACCTTGCCGCTGACCATGTTAGCAGCCTCGACATATGGAAACAGCAACCGCTGGTGGACGGGATTATCCGAAGCAATTTCGGCGGAGGTAATCTCAGTAGTTTTATACATTGTTGCAATTCAATGCACAAAATTACTCTTTTGCGTAGGGAAAGAAAAATGAACCGCCCTAATTAGCCGAACTGAGCTATTTTTTCGTTATTAGTAAACGAGTTAACACCGAAGGGCTTAAAACCTTTGTGCTGACTACGTAGATTTCATCGATGAAAAACTTATTCAGAACGTAATTCTGAAGTTTGTTATGCGTATCCTGCTTGTTTTACTCCTCATAACCATTGTATCTGCCTGTTCGAGCACTAAGAAGACTCAGCAGGCTCGCATAAATGCGGCTTATGATGCCCGCACAGAAGCCCAGCGGAATCAGCCCGCCGGTCGGCCACTGGCAGCCCAGCCCGATGATAGTCGGCGGGCCGAACCGGCCCGCACCGACTCTCGGCCTGCTGCTCCGGTAAAAGTTGCCGAAGGTCCTGCTACAGCGGTTGGAACGTTGCCTTCGTCGGGTGCCAAACCGATTGGCGAGTGGATGGTTACATCCATTAAGGGCAAGTTTTTGGCTATCGACACTACCAGCGTTCGGGTATTTATGGACCTGACGGCCAGAGATCAATCGGGCAAACCGGCATTGAACCCCGCTGAGTTTATCGAGCATTTTTTGATTGCCTACGTCATGTATCCTGATTACAATAACCGGGACCGACTTGGTTATGGCACGGTGCCTCTGACTACTCAGAACGTAGGTCGGGAAGGAGATCATTTAACGCTGACCTTTGACGTAAAACGGCCTAAGGATGCCGCTAATGCAGTGTTACTGACTGAAATCACCGAAACGAATAGTGGAACCAAAGCCCGTAATGATCTGACGCTGCGATTCAAGGACACCAAACTTAGTGACCGGTATACCTTATTCAGTAAGACGGGGCAGCAGCCTGAACTGCGGAACTACGCCAACGTGAACGATACAATATTGATTCGCGATGTCAATGGTACGCGCAAACCGCTGTTTGGATTTCGGTATAAACACGATTTCGACGCGGCTTCGTCGCCCATGAACACCTCTCCGCGTGCGGTGTCGCGATCGCTGATGGTCGATTCCACTCTGACGATCACCACTAATCAGCCGTTTGTATTACCGCGAGAAGGGCTATATTATTTCATGGAAGACACCACCGACGCCAGTGGTATCGGGTTGATTGTTGCCGACAAGCGATTTCCAAAATTGACCCGTCCTGAAAAACTTATCAAACCAGTACTGTATATGAGTACTAGCACAGAAATAACCGAGCTGAACCAGTCGAAGGATATAAAAAAAGCATTTGATCGGTATTGGTTAAGCCTGATGTCAGGTAATGAAGAGGTGGCAAAGAAAACCATTAAAGCTTATTACGACCGCGTCGAAGAAGCTAATCGGCTGTTTACCACTTTTAAGGAAGGCTGGAAAACAGATAAAGGCATGATTTATATTGTGCTGGGGGCCCCAGATCGGGTGCAGCGGAACCGGGAGCGGGAAGTGTGGGTTTATAATCGCCGGGCCAATGTGTCGGAGGTGAACTTCACGTTTACGAAGAAACCCAACCAGTTTGTCGAAGATCATTACGAACTATCGCGTTTTCTGGAGTATCAGCCCGTTTGGTACCCAATGGTGGAAGCCTGGCGTACCGGTGCCATCCGCGAATAATTTGCTGAAAAATGGATAATGAACAATGTAAAATGTAGTGATCTGGATCTAAGTACCGACTACATTTTACATTGTTCATTATCCATTTTACATTACCAACGATTTTCTTTAAAAAACGAATGCCCCAGTATACGAATCGTAATTCCCGCCCTCGTCCGCAATTCCGGCCCCAGCCCGACGAGATGGTGTTTGGCATCCAATCCGTCATTGAAACCCTCCGCTCCGATCAGCAGATCGATAAGCTGTATATGGAGAAAGGGTTAAGTAATCCCGACATTCAGAATCTGGCGTTCCAGAACCGCGTTACTATTCAGCGCGTGCCGGTTGAGAAACTCGACCGCTTAACACGTAAAAATCACCAGGGCGTAGTTTGCCTGGTGGCTCAGGTTCAATACGTTAAGCTTTCCAACGTGCTTGCTGATGTGTTTGAGCGGGGCGAAGCGCCATTTGTGCTTCTGCTTGATCGTATCACTGACGTGCGCAATTTCGGCGCTATTGCGCGCACGGCTGAATGTACCGGTGTACAGTGCATCGTGATTCCGGGCCGCGGGGCAGCCGCTATTAATTCCGATGCCATGAAAACCTCATCGGGCGCACTGAACCACATTTCGGTCTGCCGTGAACCCGACCTGACCGAGACAGTAAAATACTTACAGCAATCAGGTGTTACGGTGGTGGCTTGTACAGAAAAATCGAACCGCGATCTCTACGAACGAAGCACCAATTTAACCGGGCCAATTGCCATCATTATGGGTTCGGAAGAAGATGGGATTTCGCCGGAGTTACTGCGCATGGCCGATAACCACGTTAAGATTCCGCTGCTCGGTGCTGTCGGCTCACTGAATGTGTCGGTAGCAACAGGGGTGGTATTATACGAAGTTGTGCGGCAGCGAACGGTGGCAGAGACTGTCTAGAAGGGTTTCCTGATTCGAGGGTATATAGCGGTAAATTTACTGTTGGCAAGCGTTAACGATACAACTGCCACAAGACCAATCCGGGTATAATCCGGTTGTTAGCCGCTTTGTATGCCGGATAACCCTTCCTTTTACAATGCCCACTAAACAAGCCCGAATCAGCCGACGGTCTGTTGATTCTCGTACGCTGTTCAGCGTTATTTCGGCATCCTCTGTCGGTACACTCATCGAATGGTATGACTTCTACATTTTCGGAAGTTTAGCCGCTATATTATCCTCACAGTTTTTCCCAAAAGATAATCCGACAGCCGCCCTCCTATCGACGCTGGCGACGTTTGCGGCTGGTTTTATCGTTCGGCCGTTCGGGGCGTTGGTATTCGGGCGACTGGGTGATCTGGTAGGCCGGAAATATACCTTCCTGGTTACGCTGGTGCTGATGGGAGGTTCCACCTTCGCCATTGGCCTGATTCCCGGTTATGCGACAATCGGTTTCTGGGCTCCTTTGCTGGTCCTGTTACTACGCTTGATTCAAGGGTTAGCCCTTGGCGGTGAATATGGGGGTGCCGCAACTTACGTGGCTGAATATGCACCAGAAGGCCGCCGGGGCTATTACACGAGCTTTATCCAGACGACGGCCACACTGGGGTTATTTGTCTCGCTGGGTGTCATCCTACTGACTCGCGAATCGCTGGGCGTCGAAAAATTCTCGGATTGGGGCTGGCGGGTGCCCTTTCTACTGTCGATTCTGTTAGTGGGGGTTTCGATTCTGATTCGGATGCGCATGGCCGAGTCGCCCCTGTTTTCTAAGCTGAAAAGCGAAGGAAAGATTTCTAAGAATCCACTAGCAGAGAGTTTTGGTAAGAAGCAAAACCTGAAAATGGTCTTGCTAGCGCTGTTTGGCGCGACAGCCGGACAGGGTGTTATCTGGTATACGGGTCAGTTTTACGCGCTGTCGTTTATCCAGAAAGCGTGTAACGTTGATTTTGTCCAGTCAAATGTTATTGTTGCAGTAGCGCTGCTGGCTGCTACGCCTTTCTTTGTCATTTTCGGTGGCCTTTCGGACCGCATCGGTCGCAAACCGATTTTATTGGCGGGTATGGCGCTGGGCATTCTAACCTACCGCCCGATTTACGATAAGATGTATAGCCTGACCGACTTAACGCAGCGACAGGAGCTAACAGACGCCCGCACCATCGACCGTAAGCAATCAAAATTAGATAACGGCGACCAGCTAACGACCACAACGACGACACATTTCTACGCCGACGGTTTGCAGGCAAAAGACACCGAGAAAACTGTCGTTAGTTCAAACGCTAATAATCCGGCAGCCAAACCCGAACTCACCAAAGCCGTAAGCCTACCCAACAGCAGTTTCTGGATTATGACGTTGCTGATATTCGTTCAGGTATTGTATGTAACGATGGTTTATGGGCCCATTGCCGCTTTCCTGGTCGAGTTATTTCCCACCCGAATCCGGTACACGTCGATGTCCTTGCCTTACCACATTGGCAACGGCATTTTCGGTGGCCTAACGCCCTTTATTGCCACCGCCTTGGTTGCCACTGCCACTAAAGCAAATGAAGCGACACCAGGGTCTGTCGCGAAGCCATACCTGGAAGGACTCTGGTATCCGATACTGATCGCTGGGGTTTGTCTGGTCATTGGCCTGCTCTATCTGAACAACAAAAGTTATACAACAGCGGAAGATTGATTACCCATTTCATACTCCTATGGAAGCATTAAAAAAATACGTTGGTATCGTCTGGATACTGCTTGGTCTTTACGTCGGTTACGACCGAATTTTAGACAGCCTGACAAAAATTAGCAGCGACAAACTCGAAGACCGCGTATTTGGTTGGGTAGTGCTCTGCGTGCTAGTGCCCATTGTAGTTGGCGGATTAATTCTATTCGGTAAGTACGCCCTGGACGGAGAATATACTGAAGAGCGAAAGAGTTAAATCAATAGATTTGCGCTACCTTTTAGTTGAGCGATTCATTCGCTCCGGTCCGGCGTTCCGGTTCACCCTTTTGCTCTTTAAGTATTATGCGTATCCGAACCTTTGACGAATACCAGGCAGCTTACCAGAAAAGCGTCGAAGATCCCGAAGCGTTCTGGGCCGAAGTGGCGCAGAATTTTCAGTGGCGCAAACCCTGGACCAAAACCCTGCAATGGAATTTTACGGAACCGAACGTAAAGTGGTTCATCGGTGGCAAACTCAACATTACAGAAAACTGCCTTGATCGGCACCTCGCCGAGCGGGGCGACCAACCCGCTATTATCTGGGAACCTAATGACCCAGCGGAAGCAGGCGTTACGCTGACATACCGGATGCTCCACGATCAGGTCTGTCGATTTGCTAACGTGCTGAAACGCAATGGCGTTGTGAAAGGCGACCGCGTTTGTATTTACATGCCGATGGTGCCTGAACTGGCGATTGCCGTGCTAGCCTGCGCCCGCATCGGTGCTGTTCATTCGGTTGTATTCGGTGGTTTTTCTGCGCAAAGCATCGCTGACCGCATCAACGATGCACAATGTAAAGTGGTGGTTACGGCCGATGGTTCTTATCGTGGTAACAAAGAAGTCCCACTAAAAAATACCGTAGACGATGCGTTAATCGGTTGCCCAAGCGTGCAGCGGGTCATTGTTATGACGCGTACCCGTACGCCAGTATCCATGCTGAAAGGACGCGATGTATGGTGGGAACAGGAAATCAAACAGGTAACCGCCGACTGCCCCGCTGAGGAGATGGATGCCGAAGACATGCTGTTCATCCTGTACACCTCTGGCTCAACCGGTAAGCCCAAAGGCGTGGTGCATACCTGTGGCGGCTACATGGTTTATGCGGCTTATACCTTCCAGAATGTGTTCCAGTACGAACCCGGTCAGGTTTTCTTCTGCACAGCCGACATTGGCTGGATTACCGGACACAGCTACATTGTATACGGGCCGCTGGCTTCTGGTGCGACCTCCATCATTTTTGAAGGTGTACCGACTTATCCTGACTGTGGCCGGTTCTGGGATATCGTTGATAAATACAAAGTAAACACGCTGTATACGGCGCCAACGGCCATTCGGTCGCTGATGGGTTTTGGACTGGATAAGGTCGAAAATCACGACTTAAGTAGTTTGCAGGTATTAGGCTCTGTTGGTGAACCCATCAACGAAGAAGCCTGGCACTGGTACGACGATCACATCGGCAAAAACCGCTGCCCGATTGTTGATACGTGGTGGCAGACCGAAACGGGTGGTATTCTGATTTCGCCGTTGGCCGGTATTACGAAAACCAAACCAACCTACGCCACCTTGCCCCTACCGGGTGTTCAACCCGTACTGGTCGATGAGAACGGGAAAGAAATTGAAGGTAACGGCGTCAGCGGTAACCTCTGCATGAAGTTTCCGTGGCCGGGTATCCTGCGTACCACCTACGGCGACCACGAACGCTGCCGCCAAACCTACTTCGCAACCTATCCGGGGCTGTACTTCACTGGTGACGGCTGCCTCCGCGACGAAGACGGCTATTATCGCATCACCGGCCGTGTCGATGACGTGCTGAACGTATCGGGCCACCGCATTGGCACGGCTGAAGTAGAAAACGCGATCAATATGCACACGGGCGTGGTCGAAAGCGCCGTAGTCGGTTATCCGCATGATATCAAAGGGCAAGGCATCTACGCATATGTCATCACCGAACAACAAACCGGTGGTCACGACGATGATTTAACCAAACGCGATATTCTGGCGACCGTCAGCCGGGTAATCGGCCCCATCGCTAAGCCCGACAAAATCCAGTTTGTAACGGGATTACCCAAAACCCGTTCCGGCAAAATTATGCGCCGTATCCTCCGCAAAATTGCCGAAGGCGACACCAGCAACCTCGGCGACACAACAACATTACTAGATCCAGCGGTAGTCGATGAGATTAAGGCAGGAGCGATTTGATACAAACCTGTCAGGTCTTTGAGCCTTGACAGGTTTAATTAATAAACGCCGGGCCGAAACGTCCGGCGTTTATCTTTATCTTTGGTAAAAGACGCATTAATAGAGCCATGATAGCCGAAGTACACAACGACCGTTACGGGATTCCTCAATACGCCGGTCAGACGATGGAAAAAGCCGATTTCCTGCGCTGGGAATCGGATGACAACTACGTTTACGAATTCAATAACGGCGTTCTTGAACCTACCACCAGCATGAGACAAGATGAATTACATATATTAAATGCTCTTGAAAATCAATTTTTTAAAACCAACGCTTTCCGTGAGGGTGGACGGTTAAGGGCTGAGATTGATATATGGGTATCTGATAGACAGATGCGTCGCCCAGATGTGCTGTTTTTTTCAAAAGAGGATTTTGAAAAAATAGCTAAGGGAGAAAATGCTATCCCCACCTTCGTAGCTGAATTTGTTTCTGAAAATGATGATGCGAGAAAATACTTAAAAAAATTACAGGAGTATTTTCAAGCTGGTGTACAAGTCGTCTGGTTAGTGTTTCCCGACGACTATACAGTGTATGTTTACATCTCACCCAAAACTGTCACGATCTGCACAGATAATGATACATTAAGCGCGGCTCCTGCTCTACCAGAACTACAACTGACGGTGGCAGATTTATTTCGTCGGTGAGCTAATATGGTTAAATAATCAACTTACTTAACCTTCACAATCTCTCCGAAGTAGTTCATAAACAGGGTATAATCCGTTTTCTTCTTGCTGACCGGATCAATCAGGCGCATGGTCAGCGTGATGTATTTCTGGCCGTTGAAAGTGGGTTTATAGGTAGTATTCTGCATCACAGATCGCTCAATAATGTCGTCGCTTTTGACAAAATACAGTAGATCATCTTTTAACAGCGTCCGCTTAAATACCCGACTTCCTGACTTTTTAGTCGCCAGCACCGTAACCGAATGGTTAAAGTAGCAGCCATTCGCCGTTTCGGTCGAACTAGTATCCTGTTCCAGCGTCAGCGCGACCTTTATCGACTTTGCCGATTCCTGATACTCATTGGCTTTACCCAGTTTATCCACGTCAATCACCGACTGACAGTTTTTGGGCTTGGGTGGTACTGCCGCCACTGAGTCGGTGTTAGCAGATTGGGCAGCCTTATCCTGTTTTTTCTCAGGTTGATTACAGGCGGTTAACAGGGTGGCAACAAGGAGCAGTAAACGAGCGTGTTTCATGCGGTAAAGTTCGGGGGTAAATGTAAAGAGCACAACGGAATCGCAAAGTTCGTAGAGGATTGACTCTTTACATCTCACAGGCTGCGAAATCTTTGTTTCCCCATGCAGTTAATCGACCTAAAATGTCGCTTTCTGTGTTGTACCAAAGAGTCCATTCTACACTTCTTGTATGCAACTTCTTTACAGTTATTTACGGCGCTATTGGGGCCTGTTAGCCCTTGCGCTGTTATTAGCAGCTATCAATCAGATATTCTCGCTGCTCGATCCGTACATTTTCCGAAAAATTATTGACCAATACGTTGTGAAACCGGGCGGTACACTTCGTCCATTAGGTTTCTGGAGTTTTTTAGAAAATGGCGCTGGTCTTTTGATTCTACAGGCGTTAGGCGTGGCGATGGTGAGCCGCATTGCCAAAAATTTCCAGGATTATTATGTCAACGTGATTACTCAACGCCTGGGTGCCCGGCTCTATACCGATGGACTTCGGCATTCGCTCGAACTGCCGTATCAGGTATTTGAAGATCAGCGTTCTGGTGAGACGCTAGGCAAGTTGCAGAAGGTACGGGCCGACGTCGAGAAGCTGATACAATCGTTTGTTAATGTGCTGTTTACATCAGTGGTCGGTATTGTTTTCGTTATGTGGTATGCCACTACTGTTTACTGGCCCATCGCCCCGGCTTACTTTCTAACCATTCCACTGTTAGGAGTTGTCAGCTCGCTGTTAAGCAAGAAAATCAAGACTGTTCAGAAAACGATTGTGGCCGAGACTACTGCGCTGGCCGGTTCTACTACAGAGAGTTTACGCAACATTGAGCTAGTAAAAAGCCTTGGTTTAGCGCAACAGGAAACGGAACGACTGAACGCCACGACCGAAAAAATTCTGAAGCTCGAACTCAAAAAAGTGCGCTACATTCGGTCATTATCGTTTGTGCAGGGCACATTTGTGAATCTGCTCCGCAACGCGATTATGCTGTTTATGCTTTTTCTGGTTGTGAAGGAGCAGATTACCGTCGGCGAATTTTTCTCTCTGTTTATTTATTCCTTCGCCATTTTCGGCCCTTTACAAGAGCTTGGCAATATCATCAACGTATATCGGGAGACGGAAGCTTCACTGGCTAATTTCCAGCAGATACTGAATACACCCCGCGACGTTCAACCGGCGCACCCACAACCGGTTAAGTCGTTGAAAACGCTGGCCTTTGAAGATGTTCATTTCAAGCACCTTACCGCCGACAAACCCGCCCTGGATGGCATTTCGTTTGATGCACACGTTGGCGAAACCATAGCGTTTGTTGGCCCCAGCGGTTCCGGCAAAACCACGCTGGTGAAATTATTAGTTGGGTTATACAAGCCACTAAGCGGTCAGATTCTGTACAACGATATTCCTGGCTTCGAAGTAAAGCTGGACGAACTCCGTGAGCAAATCGGCTTCGTTACGCAGGATACGCAACTTTTTGCCGGAACTATTCGCGAAAACCTGCGCTTCGTAGCACCCGATGCCACTGATGCCGAATGCCTGACCGCATTACATCAGGCAGCCGCCGATTCACTATTAGCCCGCGCGCCACAGGGCCTCGATACAGTTATCGGTGAGGGCGGGGTAAAGGTTTCCGGGGGTGAAAAACAACGGTTAAGCATCGCCCGCGCCCTGCTTCGTAAACCAGCCTTGCTGGTGTTCGACGAAGCTACATCAGCTCTGGACTCATTAACCGAAGAAGAAATTGGCCGCACTGTTCGCGACTTATCCGGATCGCGCGAACACATCACGATTCTAATTGCTCACCGGTTAAGTACCATTCTCCACGCCGACCGAATCTTCGTGCTGGAACAGGGGCATATTGTCGAGCAGGGGCGCCACAACGAATTGCTGGCGCAGAAAGGGCTCTATTATGCTATGTGGCGGCAACAGATTGGTGAGCGGAAGGAATTGGTAACGGTTTAATTCTTCAAAACACGGAATCTACATATTGTACAAACCATTCATTCTATGCAATACGTCCTGATTATCTTACTCGTTTTACAAACCAGTCTGGTCGTTTTTGGCCAGATCAGGCAGGTCATTCAGCCGCGTAACGTGCCAGCAGTCCCTTATCCATTTAGTCCGGGCGTTGTCAGCAACGGGTTTCTGTTCGTGTCCGGGCAAGTGGGTACTAATCCACAGACAAGCAAGCTGGTATCTGGCGGTATCGAAGCCGAAGCGGAGCAAACTATTCAAAACATCGCCACGATTCTGAAAGATGCTGGTACGTCACTAGATAACGTGGTGAGTGTAACGGTTTACTTGAGCGATATGGACGATTTTCCGAAAATGAATGCTGTTTATCAACGGTTTTTCAAGGCAGGCAGTTACCCGGCACGTACCACGGTCGGGGTTGCTAAACTAGTCTTCGGCGCCCGCGTCGAAATGACCATGACAGCGGCCATGCCGCCCAAGACGAAATAGAAGTTATTAGGCTCTGTGGTGTCGGTGGGGCAGAATTCATGTAGAAACGGGGATAGTGTAAGCCATTCAGTTAACTAGTTCAGTTGATGACACTTTACGCGGATAACGCTTCCCGTTGAGCAAAAGCCCCAGCCACGTGCTACGCACGCCAAATCGGTACGTTAGCTCCAGAAGAATACCGGTTATGCCTAAAATCAGAACGAGTTTTATTGGCCAGAGCCAGTCGTAGGGCGCTACCACAACTTGCAGAAAGGCCACGACTGGCAAGTGGACCAGATAACCCCAATAAGCGGAGTCGGCCAGGTATTTGATTCGCGAGCTTGGTTTGTCAAAATAAGCCATTACATACCCAATAAAGGCGCTTACCGTTACAATGGATGCAAACGCGTATAGAGTGTTCAAACCGGCCAGCACACGGCCAACATCGATCGGGTTGGCCGGTTCACTATACAGTAAGTTTAGGATAATCAACGTACTAATCAGCAGCCCACTTATTAATAAATTAACCAGTCTGAATCGCTGAAAATAGGCTAGTAATTTCGTCTGTCGGTGTAGAAACCACCCCAGCGTAAAATAAAGACCATATAGTACGAATGGTGCCCATCGCGGCATTAACCCCGATGCCGACGTATCAACCCCGAACCAGTCGGTCATGCCGAGCATGGGTACTACCATCAGCAATCCCAAAGCCAAACCTCCCCACCAGCGCGCCAGTAGAAAAGCTAATGTACGATCGATGCTTATCCGAATGCGTTGTGACGAATCGAACCAATGCTCAACCGCTGGTCGAATAATCACGACGCACAAGCAAAATAGGATCAGGAAATAAAGGAACCACAGGTGCATAAGCGGAAAACCTTTTTCCCACACCATAAAATCGGGTAGTTTGGCAATGGCCTGCTGCCACAACAAATTACCGACTTGCTGACGTCCCCAGACCCATAAATACCAGTTGATTACATAAAGAATCGGCCAGAATAATAGGAAAGGTAATGCCAAACGTTTGGTCCGGTTAACCAGAAATTCGCGTGGCCCCCGGCGATGATAGAGCAGGTGCGCAAAGAAACCCGACATCAGAAAAAAAGCCTGCATGCGAAAAACGTGCGAGACATAAAACAGCACATCCAGCACCACACTGCTTTGCGAATCCTGCGTCACCCAGTCCCATTTGGCATAGGTAACGAACGATTCCATGCCGTGATGAACGATACCAATAAGCAGCGCAAACGTCCGAACTGCATCTAAGGCATGAAAACGAGTTGAGTCAAGAGAGGGCTGCGAGTTGGATTGGGGTTGGTTGGCGGTAAGCATGAAACACGAAATTTTTGCCGAAGCTATATCCGCTATAATGTACAAACCAGCCAGAAAATGACGTTTTCCGGTGAAGTGTAGCAGATTTCCCCCTGAAATGTCAGTCAAGTTGTCGCCTGAAACCAGACTTTGAAAGCGGGTGCTTTCGTACGACTCACCTGCAACGTTTCTGGAAATTGCTCGCTGTGGTGAATCAGCAGACTTAGTTTACCATTTTCAATTCGCCGGAAGCCTTTTATGACCTGCCGATTAAGTATAATCTGCCGGTTGAGTCGAAAGAACAATTCTGCCGGTACACTTTGCTCTAGTTTATCCAGCGACTGTTCCATCAGGTGTTTCCTGGCCTGATCCGTTATCACGACCGTATAATCGCCATCGACGTAAAAACCCTGAATGTGGTCAAATGAGATCAGTAAATCCTGTCGTCCCGACCGCACCCGAACCCCTTCAGCCCGCACAGTTTTTTCGGCAGTGCGCAATTGTTCCGTCCGTTGCCACTCGCGGTAATAGTGGAAGCCAACATAAAAACCGTTGATGCCAATAAACCAGATAACAAAAATAAATAGGTCGTACCGGTAAAAGCTCACTGGCACAGGCGTATCTTTCAATAAAGCGTTTAGCAGTTCGGTAGACGATACGATGATAAGCAGGGCCGCGCTGGTCGTTACAACTACTTGCACGACGATCCGCTTTAATGGCCGAGCGGTGTAGGGCAGTCGCTGGTCGAGCCAGATAATGATGCTCCGCATACTCCACCAGGCAGCATAACCCGTTAGTGTATCAACAGTATAGGTAAAAAAGAGAAATGACCCAAACCGAATATTCGTATATGTCAGGTAATAGTTATAAGCATTAATAATCGGTATCAGCACCAGAAACAGCGGCACATCGGACTGTAATCCTTGCTTGCTTGTAGGTTCTGATGGCTTTTCAACTCGGTTCACGGTCTGACATTTAAGCAAAGATAGTCATATCGCTCCACTGCACTTTTCTGGCTAAAATTGTAGGAAGCGGGTAAACGCGGCTTGATCAGGTAAAGTGACTATTTTTAGGAAATCTCCATCCGCAATGGGTCACAACGCATTTATCGACGCCGTTAGTCAGTTTACTCCTTTGTCCGAAATTGGTCGGCAGGCTTTACTTTCGGTACTCGTTCGGCTAGAGGTAGGTAAACATCATGTGCTCGTTCCGCAAAATACCGTTTGCCGAACCATCTATTTCATCGAAACCGGCTTAACACGGACGTACTATTATAAAGACGGGAAAGATGTTACGGACTGGCTTAGCGCGGAAGGGCAGTTTGCTGTATCGCTCAGTAGCTTCATTACGCAACAACCCGACCGACGTATTGTCGAAACCTTGGAACCCTCGGTACTCTGGACGATTTCGTATACAAGTCTGGAAACATTATACCGTCAATATCACGAAATCGAACACTTAGGCCGGCTCCTCGTTAATCACGGCATTATATTACTTCAGCAGCGCTTCGATGAGTTGCATTTTGCCTCCGCATTGGAACGGTATCGCAACCTGATGGCGATGAATCCAACGCTGGTGCAGCGCGTACCGCTGGGCATGGTAGCATCTTATCTGGGTATGACGTCCGAAACCCTTAGCCGGATGCGCGCTCAGCTCTGAGTTTTTGATAATTGTCAAAGGATAGGCCAGTAATAAACCCCACTTTTGCTCCGTTACTAAACTCAACTCAGGATGAACAGCGCACTTTGGATTTCGCAAGTTCTGCTGGCCCTAACGTTTGGCTACTCAGGCATCATGAAATCAACGCAATCGACTCAACGACTGGTAGCAATCGGTCAAACCGGAGTCGAACACTTGTCGACGCCACTAATTCGGTTCATTGGTATTTCGGAACTGTTGGGAACAGTCGGTTTGCTGCTGCCGTGGTATACGCAATTCCTGCCAATACTGACGCCGATTACCGCTCTTTGCTTGAGCGCTATTATGATTCCAGCCTCTGTGATTCATTACAATCGGCATGAATTAAAAGCCGTTGGATTCAACATCTTTATTTTTCTGACCTGTCTAGTTGTGGCCTACGGTCGATTCGAAGTCTTATCTTAATCGATTACCTAACAAATACAAAACCCGGACTTAGATCCGGGCCTTGTGCGATTCAACAAGATTAACTTAACTTATTTACTGCATTGCAACGATACGGCTCGACGTCTTCAACGGTTTCGTACCCAGCGTCAGTTGTTTGCGAATGCTGCCTTCGCAGGATTTTACTTCCAGTTCGTAATCACCGTCGGCCAGTTCATCGACCGTTAGTTTTACGGCATACTGAAGTTCTTTTTTCCCTACCGTCCGCTCAAACAACACGTTGTTTTTGTTGTCGCGCAGGATAACCGATACCGGTACATCGGCCGTTTTATTAACCGCCACCCGAATCTGATTATTGACAGTTACGAAGGCGCTGGTTTCGAAAGACAAGGCCGCTTTAGGCTTTGTCGGATTATCAAGTGTTGTGGGGTTGGTAAGTGTAGTAGCACTGATAAGAACCGCACTGATGAATTGAGTCATTACTGTGAACATGGTAGTATTTGTGTTTAGTGTTTTATGATTTGATAAGATTACTTAACCTGCTTACTGCATAGCGACAACACGGTTTGGCGTCTCCACGGGTTTGGTACCCAAGGTCAGTTGCTTACGAATGCTGCCTTCCCGAGACTTCACTTCGAGTTCATACTCTCCGTCGGCTAACTGATCAACTTTCAGTTTCACGGCATATTGAACTTCTTTCTTACCCATCATTTGCTCAAACAAGACATTGTTTTTGCTATCGCGCAGGATAACCGATATTGGCATATCGGCCGTTTTGTTGACTGCTACCCGAATCTCATTGTTAACGGTTACGAAGGCGCTGGTCTGGAAAGATAATGCCTTGGGAGTAGTAGGATTAGCAGGCGTTGTAGGGTTGGTAAGTGTAGCTGCGCTGATGAGAACTGCACCGATGAATTGAGTCATTAAAGTGAACATGGTAGTATTTGCGTTTAGTGTTTTTCGAATGATTTGTTTGTGTGTAGCTGTCTCGCTAACTGACTAACTAATAGCCAAACGCTGTGCCAACTCCAGATAATTACTGATAATCAAACACTTAACACTGTGCCAATTTTCACACAGTGTACGCAACCGGACAAATGCTGTTCACTAGTGGACAAAAATGGGCTTACCGGACAGAAAAAATTAATAGAAGTAGTTGCTGGGTTTGTCAACGCTGCACACTCATGCCATTTTAAGCCAGAAATCAGCTTTTATTCCGGATTATTTTAGCTGAAACCGTTAAAAACGTGCGCTTTTGGGCAGGTTATCCGTCCGTTAAAAGTGTCAGATTAACCATTGTTAGACAGTTTTGACCACTTATCAGCTTTTTACTGATTTTATCTGCGTGAGCTTCTTCAACCGGTTAAAACAATAGCAGCCGGACGGTTCGTCCGGCTGCTATAAAATGTATCGTGGGCGCAGGCCCGTGTCACTATGTTACTCCCGTAAGCTTTTCAGATAGGCAATGCTTTGGGGCATTTGCTCATACTCATGATTGCTTTCGTCTTCGATGAAATAATGTTTCACACCCGCTTTCTTTGCCAGCTTGATTATTTCCGGGATATTAACTTGCCCTTGGCCCAGTACTACATCGTTTTCGGCGGGTGTGCCACCGCTTAAGTCACCCTTGATGCCTTTTTTAAGATCTTTTAGATGCATCAGTTTGAAACGACTCCCGTATTTTTTGAGCAGTTCGACCGGATCGGCACCGCCATGCTGCGCCCACAAAATATCCATCTCGAATGATACATAATTGGGGTCAGTATTTTTGACGATGTAGTCGAATAAGGTTCCGCCTTCATACGGCTGAAATTCGTAGCCATGGTTATGATAGCAGAAAGTCAGGCCATTCTCTTTCAGTACTTTACCCACCCGATTAAAGTCCTCGACGGCTTTCTTGGCATTATCAATGTTGAAACTGGCTTTTTGATGAGGAATCCAGGCCACCATCACGAATGATGAACCTAAGGCTTTCGCTTTTTTAACCACATCCATCGGGTCTTTCGTGATTTGCTCGTAGCCATCCCCAGTTCCGACAATTTTTATACCCCGCTCATCGCACATTTTTTTAAACTCTTCCGGCGTCACCCCCTTAGGCGCTCCGCCTTCCATTTCGGTAATCCCTAGCGCCTTAATAGTATCCAGCGTCGCTACTACGCTCTTAGGGAAACTGGCCCGATACGTATAGGCCTGAACGCCAATAGGAAAGGTGTAGAGTGGGGACCCTTTTTGCGCAAATAAATCGGTTGCACCCGGCATTAAAGCCGCTGCTAAGCACAACGCGAGCAGATTTTTTTTCATGATTATTGGTTACAGGATGATTGCTACTAGCTCAGCCAGCGTTTCAACGCTGTTTGCTCATATAAAGCAGTAACAGAGCCTGTTTTACCTAGTCCGGCTGCCCCATCCAAGCACTCGCCAAGTGAATGAAGAATAGCTTCTTATTTTGCTTCGATGATCAGCACCAGGCCCAGCACATAACACACACCCATCAGAATCAGGTAGCGCAGTGAAGTAGCAGGAGCACCCCGGAACTCGTGCCAGATGAAAATGCCCCACAGCACAGCTATAATCGTAGCACCCTGCCCAAGCCCATAACTGATGGCATAACCAGCTTCGCCGGAGGCCAGCAGACTCGATGCCAAACCCAGGCACCAGATCATCCCGCCCAATATGCCAATGCGGTGATTACGACGGCTTACATCCACATAATGGATATCATCATCAGCAGGTTTTCCAGCAAATCGGCGTAGAATAGGCAAGAACAAGGGGGTACTTCCCACTACACCAACAGCAAAGAGGACTAGAGCCGTATAAGGTGTCAGCAATCCTGCCGTCGGATTGACGAAATCAACAGACATCGCCCTAGCTACGAAATAGAAAAAGAAACTCATCAGAAAGCCCCCTACCAGCGAAATTATCAGGCCACGCGTACTGACCGAATGATCTGTTTCGCCTTTTGCCCGATAGGCCAGCGCGCTGAAAACGACTGCCAGAAAAACGGCCAACACACCCGTCGCCAGCAGGCCTGTATTCCCGACTGGCGATAAAAATGAGTTAACTACTACACCCAGAATCAACGCCAGCCCGATACCAACCGGCATGGCTACAGATAAACCGGCCAGCTCGATACCAACGACAATCAGGATATTAGCAATATTAAAGACAATACCACCTGCCAGCGCCATAAGTAAATTACTCGTTTCTGCTTGGCGAAAATCAGTAATGAACGACCGGCCCGATTCACCAAAGCTGCCCAGTGTCAGCGCCAGCAGGATACTTAACAACAGAATTCCGTAGGTGTAATCGCGGTAGAAAATCGTGGTTGGGACCGACTGAGTGGTCATTTTCTGCGTGTTGGCCCACGAGCCCCAACAGAGCATAGTCAGAAAGCAAACAACAACCGCTAGCGGATATTGCGTGATGATAAACATACAAATGAAGGTGGTTTAGGTTGGGATAATGTGGCAAGCTACAAAATCTCTATGTTATCCCAATATAAGCTGATGGGAAAAGTAGATTAACCATCCTGAACACTATGTTTTACTTTTGCATCTATGAATTACATCTATTTATTACTCGCTTTTGTGGTTGGTCTGGCCATTACGGTCCAGGCGGGAGTAAACGCCAATCTGCGCCAGGCGATAGCCAGTCCGATTCTGGCGGCCGTGATTTCATTCGGATCGGGTCTGATTGTGCTGGTCTTACTGTTTCTGGCGTCAGGTGGGCGAACACCTACGTCCGATGTTATTCGCCAGGTAAGTTGGTGGAAATGGATGGGTGGAGCTATGGGAGCCGTATATATGATCACAGTGATTGTCAGCGTTCAGAAAATTGGCACGGCCAATATGGTTAGTCTCAGCGTCGCTGGTCAGCTAGTAGCAGCTCTCCTACTAGACCACTACGGCTTGATGGGGTTTGCGCTCCATCCTGCTAATGGCTGGCGGCTACTTGGTATTATGCTAATTGTTACGGGTGTACTGTTTGTTGTAAAAAACTGATTTCAGTGAACAAATATCAGTAAGCAGTCCCGAACAGTTAGCCATCTCACGAGTTAACTTGGCATTGCTGACTGGTCACTGTTGCGGTTCCCCGCCGGGACTGCTTACTGATAATTGCTCATTGTGATAAACTATCGTTTTTACCCTTCGTTGTTAAACGTGTTTTCGCGTTACCTGCGTGGAGGGAATCTCTCTGCCCAGGAATTGATTGATTCCATTAACCGAGTGCCAACGCCTACTACAGCCGCCCAGGAACGCGGCATTTCATTTGAGGACGCGATTGTGAAAGGCACCGACGAAGCGCGTTTTGACCCGGAAATTATCCGAAAAGTCCGCAAGCTCCTCCCCCGCCCTATCGTCGATACGCAGGTGTATTGTCAGTGGGAAATTGAGGATGTACTCTTTTATGGGTATGTCGATCTCATCGGCAAATTCAAGGCGGTCGATCTCAAAACAACGGCTTCTTACCAACCCGGCCGTTATCTGCACAATCACCAAAATCTCTACCTCCACGCGCTCAAACGCAAGGGGATTAAGCTTATGGAGTATGTGATTACGGATTTTGAAGACGTCTACGTAGAGAGTTACGCCCTAACCCATCCGATTGACCGGCAACTGGAAGAAATTCGGTTGTTAAAGGCTTTTCTGGAAGAGCATCGCTCGCTAATCACCGACCAGAAGATTTTCGTGGCGCCAGGCGAAGATGCCAGCGCCAAACGAAAGGCGCATTGATTACTGCGGGAGCAACAGTCGGTCGATGATGTGTACGACGCCATTGGTAGCCGTAATATCAGGAACCGTAATGTTGGAAGCCGTGGTGCCATTTCCTTTACCGGTTACGGTTAAGGACGTGGTGCTGATACCAGCTGTTATAGTGCCTCCTTGGATGGTCGACAAACTTGAGCCATTGGAAATTAGTGGCGTATACGTACGGCTGTTCAGTACGTGGTAACTCAATACCGTTGTCAGCATGGCTGGGGTAGCCTTCGCAATGGCCGCTGAATCATAACCAACGGCTCTGAAAGCCGCATCAGTAGGCGCAAACACGGTTATTGGACCAGTACCGGCCAGTGCCGTTCCGACACCCGCTTTCGTAACGGCCGCCTGAAGTAACTTAAACGATGCAGTAGGTACCAGTTGCGGAATGCCCTGAATCGTTTGCACTACATTACCGAAAATGGGCGGCAGCAGTACCCGGTTAATAGCATAAACAACACCGTTACTTGCTGTACCAGCAGCCCCTAAAAGCTGCGCGCCATTAACCGAGACCGTTGAAGCCGAAGAAGCTGAGGATGATGTGGCGGATGTAGAGGTTGCCGAAGTAGAAGAGGCCGACGAAACTTTGGAGATATACACCGTGCCCCCACTTGCCAGCATCGTTTGCTGGGGAGTGTTGATGGCTGCGGGTATAGCCGACGATTCTAGCCGGGTGCTAAGCATGTGGTATTGCAAAACAGACTTTAGTACTTCAGCGGGTAACGCATTGATTGTTGCTGCGTCGACGAAGCCAAATGCTTTAAACGCATCATCGGTAGGGGCAAACAGGGTATACGTACCCGCCTGGCCCAGCGTTCCATCCATACCGGCACGAGTAAGCGCTGTTTTGAGCAACGTAAATCGACCGCTATTGGTGATCAGTTCATTAATGGTTTGTATAGCCGGTGGAGTTGTTTCCTCTTTTTTACAGGCCGAAAAAAGAGCCGTCAGGCCAGCCAGCAGGGTAACAAATAAGCCCCATTGCTTCCCAGCAGACATGAGTTGATTCCTACGCATGATTAATGATTGTCGTTTTACAAAAGGTTTGCTAAAATGGATACAAACCTCCTTTTGCCAACCCCTAATGAAGCGCATTGTTTAATAATCTGAGCGGATTTAATGAAAAACAAATCTCAGAGTCTGATTATGGTACGTATCAACGGCACAAGCCAGATTAGTCGATCATGAAAAATCCCCGCTCGGTAAAGGGCGGGGATCAAGTTCAAACAGAGATTTTTTCTTCTTTTTGTGGCTCACCAACGGGCGGACGATACTGCCGAAACGGAATTTTCAGCAAGTTGCCAACGTGTGAATGCTCATGCGGATCGGGATGCGTATCAATGCCATAATGCAGGTCTTTACCAGCCATTTCATGGTACGTACCAAGAAGCCGGTCCCAATACGGGAAGATATTGCCATAGTTGGTGTTGGTTACGGGCAGAACATAATGATGATGCACATGGTGCATATTGGGCGTTACGATGAACAACCCCAGCACCCGGTCAGCCCAGCGGGGTAATTCGATGTTGGCATGGTTAAACTGTGACAGCAATACCGATAAGGCCTGGTACAGAAATACAAGCCACATGGGTGCGCCCGTAACGAAAACCGCCAGTACCGTAAAGGCAAACCGGATAACGCTCTCGCCGGGATGGTGCCGGTTAGCCGTTGTCGTATCGACATGCGTATCAGTGTGATGAATCAGGTGGAACCGCCACAGAAATTTGACCTGATGCTGCGTCCAGTGAGGCAACCAGGCACCTATAAAATCCAGGAGTAACAGCCCCACAATGGCTTCCGCCCAGAGCGGTAATGATAACCAGGGCAGCAGGCCAACCTTATGACCAACGGCCCAATCGCTGGTCTTCAACAAGATGAACGCCAGAACAAAGTTGACGATAATGGTTGTCAGCGTAAAGAAAATGTTGATACCTGCGTGCGAAATTTTCCGATAACCGGGGGTAGTCTGCCCAAAGTTGAACAGTGGAACTGCGCTTTCGATGACCCAGAAAATCGTAATGCCGCCTACCAGAATAAGACTCCGGTGCGCTGATGGAATATGCTCGAAATAATTAACCAGTTGCTCCATACGGCTAATTTACGATGGATAGCATTTGAATCTGATTAAACTTTCTAAAAATGTTTATAAAGTATTAACGGTTATGATTACCTCTGATTTAGTTCTATCAGTGGTAATCATAACCGCTTATTGCTTCGACAATCCTGATGAGCTGCCGAATCGACTAATTAGATAGTCTTATCGATTAATCAATCCTTCTGCCGTAAGTAAATGTCGTTACTGATGGACTCTAACCGTACGCTTGGTCCACCACCATTAACCGTTCCTTCCAATAGATAGCCCACAATGGGGTGTTTCTCTTTTTTGCTTTTGAACGCAATGTCCAGGTCTGAGTATACCTCGCCCGTAATGGTTTTCATGGCTAGGTTAGCGCCTTTTGCACGGGGCCAATTCATGTCCACGTAACCACTAATAGTCTTAGCAGATACCGAGGCTGTGGCTCCCTTGATGTCAATATTGCCGCTTATGGTCTCTACTTTAAGCTGTGCCTGACGAGGCAAATAAACCTCGTAATTGATTGTGCTACAGATAGCGTAGCGCTTGCCATTTCGTTCCGTACTCCAGGAATGATGCTTACCGGGGCAGTCCTCGGGTTTACCCTCTTCGATCATCGCCTTATCGAAATCAGTATTAACACTAACTTCGCCGGCCGTCGAGCCGGTCGTTACCACCAGCGCATCATTCAATTTGCCGTTGTTAATTAAGGCTTCAATTCGTATCGACATGGTCGGTTTATCCCAGTATCGAACCTGGATGCTGTCGCCGAATTTCAGATTAAGGTTAACGGCCTGATTGGCCGTAACCGGCAGACTTTTCTCAATTATTTTCGGAGTCTGAGCTAAAGCCGGACGGATAATCAGGCTGAGCAAGAGAAGTAGAATAGGTTTCATGGGTGCAAGGAGAAGGGTTTAGGGCTTATTTCTGCTTCCGGATGTAGATGTTGCTGCTGATGGTTTTGAGTTGCATCTCAACGCCCCCGCCGTTGGCCGTCCCGTCGATTTGATTACCACCGCCTACTTTCGACAGGCCATCTTTACTGCTTTTGACGCCCAGATCGAAATCGGTGTACATTTCGCCGTTAATAGACCGGAGCTTCATATTGGCTTTCGTGTTGGCCGGCAGAGTGATGTCAATTGGGCCATTGATAGTTGAAATAGCCGTCGGTTTCTCCTGGCTTAGCGAGGAGTATGTTATGCTTACTTCACCGTTGATGGTGTTGGCGACAACTGGGCCAGTCACGTTGTTAAGGTCGATCGACGAGTTATTGGTCCGGATTTCCAGATCGCCATCCATGTTGCTGATGACGACTGACGAGCCCTGCCAGTTGGTTTCCTGAAAGAGAAGCGCCACTTTCCGGGGCAACTTAATCGTGTATTTGATTTGTTTCCGTGTGGCTTTTTCGATGTGTAGTCCGCCATTTTCCGGCGTCACAGACAGGCCGATACCGGAGTTATCAACGGCGGAGTTATACATGGGTTTCAGACCTTTTGCCCGTTCTGGCGGAGCTTCGTAGCCCGAATTAGCCTGAATGACAACCTCATCGCCGTTATAGCCTTCTATCTTAACCTGGCCCGCATCCATCTCAATGGTTACCTTACGATCTTTGGCATTAGCCAGTTTAGTTTTGTACTCCTGCGCCTGTGCCTGAATCAGACATAACAGAAACCCAGCGCATACTAGAATAGACTTTTTCATTGGTTGATTTGAATTGATAGTATTTATTGTGATTGATTTATATTGAACATCTGACCTTTGCCCCTAAATCCCCTGCAGGGGATTTAGGGGTTTTTAGACACACAGTATTCCCGTGTCAGCAAATTGATTGCTCACTGACCGAAATCTGTAAATCCAAAACCGTTATCTATTAAGACGGCGCGTTACCGTTCTGCACCAGACGGGTAAGTCCTTCTTCGGCTTTCAGTCGCACTATGTCAAGTACTTCCTGATTCCGGGCCAGACGCTGCATTTGATCCACGGCCCGCTTTTCCTTAATGGCAACCAGGGTTTCAATGAGCGTAATCTGCACGTTAGGGTCCGTTTGAATGCTAAGCGACTGAATCAGCGCTTCCCGTACGCCCTGTTCATCCTCGAAGCGTGTTAGGGCCTGGCATGCCGCCAGCCGTACGTTTACATTGGCGTCGAAATTCAGCGTATTGATAAGCAATTGCGTAATATCCTGATCAGCCTGAGTGAGTTCATAGCTCTGGTTAACCGCCTGAATGCGCTCACTAGCTGACGTCTTCGGCGACTCCTCAAAGGCCAGCACCTTCTTCATTTCCAACGCGGGTGTGGCCTGACTTACCTGCGCCATTGTCTCCGAATCAGACGGATTCGATTGCCGCTGCGTATAAAATAACCCACCGGCAAAACCCAGAATAATCAGTGTGAAACTGGCGGCCAATCGGCGAACCCAGCCGGTGAAGATGGTCATCCGGGTTGGAGGAGACAGCTTTTCGGCCAACCGGTTACTGAACAATAGCGACGGGTGTTCTTTGCGGGCATCAGCGAAATACCGGAACTGCCCCGCATGAGTTTCTAAATGCGCCGGAATCGACGATTGCTGAAAAAACTCGCGCAACTGCTTTTCTTCCGCCAGCGTCGTTTCGCCGTCGTAGTATTTTTCCAGTAGCTTATCAATATCCTGCTTCATAATCGTTGGCTTTTACATAATTGTCGCGCAGACGTTGCCGGGCCCGCGACAAAATCACCCGAATATTATTGATACTAAGACCCGTTACCTGCTCGATTTCCTCGAACGAATACTCTTCCACGTCGCGCAGGTGCAGGATAAATTTTTGCTGCTCCGGCATCACCTCAATTAATCGCCGGATCAGGTCGGCACTGTCGGCGACTTCGACTTGCCGATACGGCGAGACATCGTCCGCTTGCAGGGTCATCAGGTCGGCGTCATCGGTACGTTTCTGGCGAGCGTGGGCTTTTAGCTTATCCAGGCAGAGATTTTTAGTAATCTGCACAGCCAGCGCTTCCAGATTATGGTACGTATCCAACTGCTGTCGATTGGCCCAAAGCCTGAGCAACACGTCCTGCATGGCGTCCTCAGCTTCCTCGCGGTTGCGCAGAAACAGATTCGCCAGCCGAAAAAGGCGTCCCTGCACGGGCAGAATGCGTTGTTTAAAGGCTTGTACATCCATATCAATGACAAAGACGAGTGAATTGGCGAAACATTACAGTTTAGACGAAAATTTTTTCAGGAAATGTAATTTCGCGACTTAATTCACCTTTATCTATGGCCGAAACGACCGCCACCGACCGGGCTATGATGCCCAATAGAAACAATGCTATCCTCGACCGACGTACTGTCGAATATGGTAATGCCAACCTGCTGAAATGGCTAAAACCGGGCATGTCGGTGCTGGATGTGGGCTGCGGAACGGGAGCTATTACGCGCGGTATTGCCGAACGCGTCGGACCAACGGGGCATGTATTAGGTATCGATTCCAGCGATCATCTTATTGACCAAGCGCGGCAAAATCATCAGCAATCGAATCTACAGTTTGCCATTGCCGACATCAATACTTTCGACGATGGCGATCAATTTGATTTAGTAACGTCGGCCCGCGTATTGCAGTGGCTCCCGAATCCAGCTGAAGTGCTTGGCCATATGAAGAGACTCCTGAAACCAGGCGGTATTCTGGCTATTCTGGACTATAACCACGAGAAAATCAGCTGGTCACCGGAGCCACCCGCCAGCATGCAGACGTTTTACAACGCTTTCCTGACCTGGCGACGCGACGCTGGTTTCGATAACGCTATTGCTGATCATCTCCAGCCTATGATGGAGAAACTGGGAATTACTGACGTACAAATAGAATCGCAGGCGGAAATCAGCCAACGAGCCGACGCTGATTTTCAGACACGTGCGCGCATCTGGTCAGAAGTGGCCGAAATCCGTGGTCCACAACTGGTTCGGGATGGCTACATTACCGAAGCTGATCGGTTGCAAGCCATCACCGATTATGATAATTGGGTACAGCATACCGGCCAGTCGATGCAACTTTATTTGCTGGCGGTTGAGGGGAAGGTCAGCTAGCCAGTGGTGTCAGATGCGAGCATCTGACGTATCGGCGAACCGTACTCATTATGTCGCCGGGCCGCCGGTGCGGTTACTTATAACCGACACCACATCACAGAAAAACAGACCAGCGTTACCTTTTGCATTTGGCTCGTCAAAGGAGCTGTTAGAGGACCGGACTCTGATATCTTATGGGAAGAAAATATATTTTCTAGATTTAGTAAAGCCTGTTGGTTCTACCGGCAGGCTTTTTGTTAGCCCCTTTGCAATCCAGCCCCTAATTGTTTTTCGTAAGCAAAAAAACGGCCGTAATCTAGTACCTTTGGTATGCCATTTCGGGGCTTGCTCCAAACTGTTTCCCGATGAAACATTTCTTTGTTCTGTTATCGCTTGGGTTATTTTTGAGTTTGTGCTCGTCTGTGCAGGCTCAAAATCGTAACCTGCCCGAAGGAGTATCGGGGCGGTCCACAGCAGAAACAAAGCCAGCATCAGGACAGAATACTCGCGATTCCATAAAAATCTTCACGTATTCAGGCAAAATCGAGACCTGGACCGTACCCGCTAATGTGTACCAACTAACCATTGAAGCACGGGGAGCGGAAGGAAGCAACACTGCCGAGTCAAAATTTCGGCCGGGTAAAGGAGCAATTATCACCGGCACGATTTCGGTAACGCCCGGTCAATCACTAAAAATTCTGGTGGGTCAACAGCGTTCTGCTTCAGAGGGGAACGGGGGCGGTGGAGGCTCTTTCGTAACCGATAGCACCAATAAACCACTGATTATTGCGGGCGGTGGTGGTGGCAGTGGTAATACCGAAGATGAACTTAATAAACAGGGGCAGGCTGGTAACCGTGCTGGTTCTGGCATCAGCGGTGGCAGTATCGGCGACATAAACGGAACGAGTGGCGCTACGAACGGCATTGCTGGTTATCAATCTGGAGCTGGTGGCGGTTTAATTGCGAACGCTTCCGTCCGAATTGCCATCGGCGCTGGGAAAGCGTTTGTCAATGGTGGTGGCGGTGGTAATGTCGGTCTTGGTTATGTTCAGGGCGGATTTGGGGGCGGTGGTGCCGGAAGTGGCGCGGTCGTTGGGGGTGGTGGCGGAGGTTATTCAGGCGGAGGCTCAACCGGCAGCGGCTCTGGATTGGGCGGGGTTGGCGCAGGCGGCAGCTCATACAATGGTGGCAGCAATCAAACTAACAAGGCGGGCGCTAATACCGGTAATGGTAAGGTGACGATTACGTATACACCCTGCGCTCCGTTTACCGCCACACTGATTAACGATGGACCGTTAACCTGTTCCAAAAAACTCGTAAACCTCACCGCTGGTGGTGGCTCTAAAGGCGCTACGTACGCTTTCTCAGTCGCGGCAGTTCAACTCGGTGACTCGACCAGCACAACAGCCAGTGTGACGCACGCTGGCGCTTATAGCGTAACTGTAACAAACACCGACGGTTGCTCAGCAACTGCGATTACTACCGTCGATTCGACTTGTACTGCGTCGGGGCGTCTAGCGGCTGACGATAGTTATCTTCAAGTTAAACTGGCCCCTAACCCGCTGGAAAATGAGCAACTTCGGGCGATAATAACCGGAGCCACGAATCAGGTATTGCACCTGCGCCTGCTTGAGCCTAGTGGTCGGTTGATTCGTGATCAGCACTGGCAACAGGCTGGTAATCAAGAACAAGTAGAATGGAATTTAAGCGGCCAACTGCCGGGCGCTTATCTGCTGGAAGCCACTACCGAAGCCAGCGCCGATAATCCGTCACAGCGCCAGACGGTGAAAGTTATCAAGCCCTGATTTAATAGCTATTCATCGGAAAGGCTCGTAACGGAGCTTTTGATGGAACGCAGATAACGCGGATTGTCATGATTTACGCAGATAAAAGAATCTGTGAAGATCATAACAATCCGCGTTATCTGCGTTCCATCGCTTTTGGCTAATCGCTAACCGGATTTTCTCAAAATAAACCATCTTTGCATCTCACTCAGCGATTTAGCCAAAATAGCCTTCCATGATTCTACTCGTTGACGACAGGCCTGAAAATATCCTTCCACTTAAAAAAATCCTGGAGCTTCATCGGTTTTCGGTCGATACGGCCGGTTCGGGCGAAGAGGCCCTTAAAAAAGTACTTCACACCGCGTATTCGGTTATCATTCTGGACGTGCAGATGCCTGATATGGATGGCTTTGAAGTAGCCAGCGCCATTGCCGGTTTCAGTAAGGCCCGCGACACGTCGATCATTTTTCTGTCTGCCGTTAACACCGAAAAAAAATTCATTACTAAAGGCTATACCGCTGGCGGAGTTGATTACCTAACCAAACCTGTCGACGCGGATATTCTGGTGCTGAAAGTGAAAACGCTCAGCCGAATGTATGAGCAACAGCAGGAATTACGGGCCGCACAGGACTCGCTTCGGAAGGAAATCGATGTGCGCAAGCAGGCTCAGGAAGCCCTTACCCAACGGATGCAGGAGTTACAGGTCGTATTATCGTCGCTGCCTCAGATGGCCTTTACGATCCGACCGGATGGCCAGCTCGAATACGTTAATGAGCATTGGTATCAGTATGCCACCGATCCCACGAAATTTCCGATTGCTCATCCCGACGACCAGGATGCGTGTACTGAATGGAAGCAGACACTGGCTGACGGTAAGGAGTTTACGCACGAGGTGCGACTGCGCGAATTAGCTACGGGGGATTATCGATATCATTTACTGCGAATTATTCCGATTAAACAGCAAGACGTTTTAGTTCGCTGGATTGGCACGTTTACCGACATTCAACCACAGAAACAGGCGGCCGAACTGCTTGAGCAACAGGTCGAAATTCGCACGAACGAACTCCTGCTAAAAAATACCGAGTTGGAACGGACGAATCATGAATTGCAGCAATTTACGTGGGTAGTATCGCATGATCTGAAGGAACCGCTCCGTAAAATCCAGTTGCTGAGCGATACTATCAAGGAAAAATACCTGACCGGTAACGAGGAAGCGATTTCCTATCTTGATCGCTCGATCCGGTCGTCAGCGCGGATGTCGGCCATGATAAGCGACCTGCTAACCTATTCTCGGTTATCGACCGTTGAACCATTTCAGTCAACGGATTTGAATGTCCTGCTGGACGAGCTATTGCTGGATTTTGAGGACGCTATCACTCAGAAACAAGCTAAGGTTATCATTGACAAACTACCTGTAATCGATGCAATGCCTAGCCGGTTGCGGCAGGTGTTCCAGAATCTGGTTAGCAATGCTCTCAAGTTTGTCAAGCTGAATGTGCCGCCGGTCATACACATCAGTGCCGAACGCATTAGCGCTAAGGCCATTGACGGCAGCCCTTCGCCTGGTGGAGCTTTCTATCGGATTATTGTACAGGACAACGGCATCGGATTCGACGAAAAATTCCGGGATCGGATTTTTATCATTTTTCAGCGATTGCATAACCGAACCAGCTACGAGGGAACGGGTATCGGTCTGGCGATTGCCAAGAAAAACATCGAAAAACACCACGGCCTGATTGTCGCCCAGAGTCGCGAAGGGGAAGGCGCTCGCTTTACTATTGTGCTGCCCCTGAAACAATCCGCTCCGTCTACCGAGCCAAACCAGATTGAATAGGCAAACGTAGCTCGTTGAAAGATAATCGGTTGGTTATCTGTTAGATAAATAGTATTTCATAGATTTTCCCAAGCGCTGTTTATGCCACAATCGTTATCGTCGAATACAGTTATTCGGCAACTACAGGTTGTCTTTTCTATTTCGACGCTGTTGCTGCTGATTAGCCTGCTGGCGTCTTTCTACAGCATTCAGAAGTTGATTAGTAACTCCCGACTGGTTAATCACACCAATCAGGTGTTGATCGAAGCGGAGAATATTATCTCCTATATGAAGGATGCCGAAACAGGGCAGCGTGGTTATCTAGTCACGCTCGATCCGCTCTTTTTGCAGCCTTATACGGGCAGCTACGAGAAGGTGGAAACCAGCTATCACCACCTTCGAGAGTTAACCGCCGACAACCCGGCGCAGGAGCAGAACCTGAACCGGGTAAAAACATTTTATGACGCCAAATTTGCCCAGATGCGTCGGGTAATCAATCTGGTGAATCGAAACCGGGCATTTCTGCGCGACACCATTGAGCGGCATGCCGAAATGGTGAAAGGCAAACAGGCGATGGATAACCTGCGGGCCGTGGTCAGCCGGATCAAAGCCGAAGAAGAAGACTTGCTGAAAAACCGGGTAGAGCAGCAGCAGATTTATATCAGTTACACCCCATTTCTGTTGTTGGTTGCGGCTATTGTGTCTATGCTAATAACGGGTTTTGCCTATATCCGAATCAAAAGGGACCTCGATGAGCGGATTGCCAAGCAAAAAGAAGATGAGGAACGGTACCTCGAAACAACCCGGCGCATTGCTGTCATGGAAGATATTACGCAGGATATTGCGGGAGGGGATTATACCGTACGTAGTACCGATGTATCGGATGACGAATTGGGCCGTATCGGGAAAGCACTGAACCAAATGACCGATGCGCTCGACCAGACATTCACGGATTTGAAAGCCAAAAACTGGCTCCAAGCAGGTGAAGTGGCGGTAAGTGATGCCATTCGGGGAGAGAAAGAGCTGAAAACTTTGGCCACCCGCGTTATTAACACGCTAGCTGACTACCTCAACGCACCTTTAGGCACGCTGTATCTGATTGATAGTGATGCCAGTTTTAAGCTGGCAGGTAGTTTCGCAGCTCAACATGTACCAACGACGATTAGGTCGGGCGAAGGGCTGCTTGGGCAAGCCATTGAGCGGAAGAAAACTGTGGTTGTAGAGAATCTGCCAACGGACTATAGTCGAATAACGTCGTCGCTTGGTACGGCTCAGCCAACGTCGGTTATTATGGCTCCGCTGATGTACGGCGATACGTGTCTGGGGGCAATCGAATTAGGACTGCTGCGTAAGCCTGAACCGCTGGAGATCGAGTTTATCGACGCCAATCGGGAGCCTATCGCCATCGGGGTTAATTCGGCGATGGATTACGTCAAGTTGCAGAATTTCCTGGAAGAAACCCAGGCGCAGTCGGAAGAGTTGCAGGCGCAGCATAACGAGCTGGAAAACCTGAATGCGGAACTGGAAATGCAGGCCCAAAAGCTTCAGGCGTCGGAAGAAGAGTTGCGCGTTCAGCAGGAAGAATTGCTCCAAACCAACACGGAGCTTGAAGAACGGGGGCTGCTGCTGGAGGAACGGAACGATGAAATTCAGCGGAAAGCGGATGAACTGGAAGTGGCCACGCGCTATAAATCGGAGTTTCTGGCCAACATGAGCCACGAACTGCGGACACCCCTTAACTCGATTCTCCTATTAAGTCGGTTGCTGGCCGAAAATACCGACGAAAACCTGAACGACGACCAGATTGAGTACGCGAAAGTGATTCAGTCGTCGGGTAACGGACTACTTGGCTTAATCGATGAAATTCTCGATCTGTCCAAAATTGAAGCTGGGCAGATGAAGCTGGATTACCAGTCCGTGCCGATGGGCGACATAACCGGTGAATTACAGGCGCTGTTTGGTTTACTGGCTCAGGAAAAAGGGCTGGACTTTGCCATCAGAGTTAACCCGGATGTCCCTTCGATACTAGAAACCGACAGGCAGCGACTGGGCCAAATCCTGAAAAATCTGCTCTCGAACGCCCTCAAATTCACGGCTGCTGGTAGCGTTACCCTAACGATCAAAAAACACCCTACGCAGCCCGGTAAGCTTTCTTTTGCGGTTAAAGACACGGGTATCGGCATTCCACCGGAAAAACAACCGCTGATTTTTGAAGCCTTCCAGCAAGCCGACGGCTCGACCAAACGAAAATACGGCGGTACCGGATTAGGGCTGTCGATCAGCCGCGAACTCGCCAAACTCCTGGGCGGAGAAATCATCCTAACCAGTCAGGTTGGTCAGGGCAGCGAATTTACGGTTAGCGTACCGATGGCCCGAGCAGGCATCAGCCTTCCTCCGGCTGAACCAGCACCTAGCTTGGCCCTGCCAGCACCAACACCCGCTCTGGTTCGGGAAGCGCCCGTTAGCGATCAGTACATTAGCCCCGTCATTCCGGAAGCTATTCCAGATGATCGTAATGTCATAAATGAAAGTGATAAAGTAATTCTGATTGTCGAAGACGATACCAATTTCGCTAAATCGCTGCTGGAGTACGCCCGGAAAAAAGGCTACAAAGGAGTGGTAGCTGTGCGGGGCGACGAAGGACTAAATCTGGCTTCCCGCTATAAGCCAATGGGTATTCTGCTGGATATTCAGTTGCCGGTTATGAGCGGTTGGGAAGTAATGGATGCCCTGAAAGCTAATCCGCAGACCCGGCCCATTCCGGTTCATATCATGTCATCGCACAAGATGAAGAACGAGAGCCTGATGAAAGGCGCTATCGATTTTGTGGACAAACCAATGGCGTTTGAGCAGATGCAGGAGGTTTTCTCGAAGATTGAATACGTGCTGAACCGAGATCCTAAAAAAGTGCTGATTATTGAAGATAACCCCAAGCACGCCAAAGCGCTGGCTTACTTCCTGGAGACGTTTAACATTAAATCGGAACTAAAGAGCAACATTCGGGAAGGCGTCGATGCGCTGAAACGGAATGAAATTGACTGCGTGATTCTGGATATGGGGATTCCGGACAACAAAGCCTACGAAACGCTCGAGGAAGCCCGTAAAAATCCCGGTCTGGAAAGCCTGCCGATCATCATTTTTACCGGTAAGAGCCTGTCGATGGCCGAAGAGTTACGGATCAAAAAATACGCGGATTCGATTATCGTCAAGACGGCCCACTCCTATCAGCGAATGCTTGATGAAGTATCACTATTCCTGCACGTAGTTGAGGAAAATAAACAGGCCGATGGTTCAAACGGGGCTATGCGGAAGTTACGGGGACTAAGTCAGGTACTCGATAAGAAAACGGTGCTGGTAGCCGACGATGATGTACGGAATATTTTCTCACTCTCGAAAGCGCTTGAGCAGTACAACATGACCGTAGTTCCGGCCCTGAACGGCAAAGAAGCGCTGGAAAAACTGACCGAGCATCCGGACGTTGATATTGTGCTGCTCGACATGATGATGCCCGAACTGGATGGCTACGAAACAGCCCGCAAAATCCGCGAGCATTACCAGTGGAAGAATCTGCCGGTAATTGCCGTAACGGCCAAAGCCATGACCGGCGACCGGGAAAAATGCATTCAGGCCGGCGCATCAGATTATATTACCAAACCCGTCGATATTGACCAACTGGTGTCGTTACTGCGAGTCTGGCTGTACGATCGATCCTAAGAACCACAGAGTAAACAGAATAAAAACGGAGAATCACTGAGATCTTTCTCTCTGTGGTTCCTCTGTTTAATCTCCGTTCCCTCCGTGTTAAAACAATCAACAGCATGTCTAAAAAACGAATCCTGATAATCGACGATGACGCCCGGAATATTTTTGCGCTGACGGCTACGCTAAAGGCAAAGGGGTTTGAGTGCGTATCCTGTCAGCGGGCACAGGATGCGCTGGACTTACTAAAAACTGATGCGGTTATTGACGCAATTCTCATCGACATGATGATGCCGGAAATGGATGGGTATGAGGCAATTCCGCGAATTAAAAATCTGGATAGCCGCAGAGACACGCCCATTTTTTCGGTAACGGCTCAGGCAATGGTTGGCGACCGGGAAAAATGCCTGCGCGCCGGTGCCACCGAATACATCTCGAAACCGATTGATGTCGACCGATTACTAGGACTGCTGGCGAAGGTTTAAACAAAAGCTATTGGTTGTCCTTTGATATGGTGGTAAGAGTTACTTGCAACCAGCACCGCACGATGACAACAAAGGACTATGAACGACAAATGATTCAGGAAAACGAGCTTGATTTATTACTGAATGACTTGCTGGAGGTATACGGATACGATTTTACGCATTACGCCCGGGCGTCGCTGAAACGCCGGGTGAATCGCCTGTGGCTGCTGGATAAGTTTCCGAGTTTTGCCGAACTGCGTTACCGCGTCCGCTCCGATGCCGAATACCTGAAGCGATTTGTAGAAGAATTGACGGTGAACGTAACCGAGATGTTCCGCGACCCATCGTTTTATAAAATTATCCGCACCGAGGTACTGCCCACACTGACCGCCAAACCCTTTATTCGTATCTGGCACGCGGGCTGCTCAACCGGTGAAGAGGTTTTCTCGATGGCGATTCTGCTCAAAGAAGCCAACTTACTGACCAAATCGCTGCTATATGCGACCGACTTGAATCCGGAAGTGCTTCAGGCAGCTCGTACAGGTATTTTTCCACTAAGTCCAATGAAACAATACTCCGAAAATTACATCCTGTCGGGCGGTACCCGCGACTTTTCGGGCTATTACACAGCGCAATACGACCGGGTTAAATTCGACGAGGAACTAGCCAAAAAGATGGTATTTTCGACGCATAATCTGGTGTCGGACCGGTCGTTTAACGAATTCGATCTTATTCTATGCCGAAACGTGCTCATTTACTTTGATAAAGCCTTGCAGGACCGGGTGCTAAGCCTGTTCGACGATAGCCTGGGAACGCTTAGTTATCTGGGATTAGGAGCAAAGGAAACGCTGAAATTTTCCGGAATTCAGTCGCGCTACAAACAGGTAGGTAGTGAAAAGTTATGGCGCAAAAACAGTTAACGGAACCCACACAGATTGTGCTGATTGGCGGTTCGACCGGTAGCATCGATGTTTTGCTGGAACTGTTGCCCGCGTTGCAACCGCCCTTATCCTTTGCCCTGATTATCGTGGTGCATCGCAAAAACACCGCTGATTCCACGCTGGCTGATCTGTTGGCACTCAAGACCCGCATTCCACTCCGCGAAGTTGACGATAAAGACCCCTTAACTCCAGATACCATTTACCTGGCCCCCGCCGATTATCACCTGTTAATCGAACGAGACGGCACGTTTTCGCTGGATGATTCCGAAAAAATCAATTACAGTCGCCCCTCCATCGACGTTACTTTTGAGTCGGCCGCTGACATACACGGCCCCGCACTGGTGGGCGTATTATTATCAGGTGCGAATGCTGACGGAAGTGAGGGGTTGAAAGCTATTAAAAAAGCGGGGGGCATTACCGTCGTGCAACAGCCAGAAACAGCGCAGGTTGCCTATATGCCCCAGCAAGCCATGCTAAACGTTTCCATTGATTACGTGCTGGATATACAGGCGCTGGCAAGGTTTCTTAACGGGCTGAATCAGAATATATAAACAATTAAGTACCTTTTGAGTGGTGTCGGTTTTGAGAAACCGACACCACTCAAAGCCCTCCTTACTGCGCTTTCTTTGCCTGGGCTTCTAAAATCAGTTTCAGGTTTGCGTTTTCAGGGGTAACGTGCGTGTAGGTGCCTTTTCCGGATTGGGCTAACTTTTTAAGGTTATTACTTTTCAATTCGTTGCGACCGAACGTAAAAACGGTCATGTATACGTCCTGGCGGCTGTTTTCATCGGCCAGTTGAAAAACCTCGTTACTAATCGGAAACTCGCCGTCGGTGGCCAGGATGATACGGTTGTTACCAGCCCGGATGTAATTTTTGTTCGCCACTTTGTAGGCCAGTCGGATACCTTCCTCGCCGTCGGTATCACCATCCGATTCAAGTTGGTCGATGACGCGGGCAATCTCAACTGGATTGGCTCCAGATGTAGGCTTCAGTACGACTCGCGCTTTACCAGAATACACTACAATCGACAATTGATCTTCAGGGCGGAGTAGCGTCAGCAGCGATTTAACCGACTTTTTTAGTAGCGGCAATTTCTGGGGTGAATCCATTGAGCCCGACACATCTAAGAGTAATACCATATTGTTGGCTGCAAATCCGGCCAGCGAGGAAGGCACTGTCTGTGGGCCAGACCGGTCAATATACACGGTATCGACGGTACGTTGGTTAACGTAGATGGTATCGTGATGAGTTATTGATGTTCCATTGGGAGTTGTATTAACAGTACTACTGACGGATGGTGTAACTGTCAATTTTGACGAGTTAAAATTCTTATTATCAGCCAGTTGCCTATCTTCGGGCAGTTGGCCTTGTTTAATCGAATTTGGTGGGGATGAGGTTGGTTTTGACCGGCGGAAGGCAAAGACGTTAGGCTCGTTAATTGTTTTGAGCAGCGGAACTTTCGCTAATTCAGCAAACCGATTATAAGCGTACGATAGCTCGTTGTTGAAGAAATAATAAAACGATTCGTAGGGATGCTCGTTGGAATGGGACGGCGATATCCGTTGCGCCAACTCACTCAATTTAATCGAGTGTTCGGCCAGGTCTTCGTAAGGCGTGTACGGACATAATCCGTTGCTTCGGCCATAGCGTTGCAACCCTTTCAGGTTTTTGAATTCATCAGCAATTACCGTGCGGGCTTGCGTTTTCAGGGCATCAGCAACGGGCAGTTGAGCCGCTTCCCCTTTTAGGTAGGCCCGAACACCAAACAAAATTTCCTTATCGGCGTCGAGTAGTTGAATCAGGGCTTTTCCGGCCACATTCCATGAATCAACCGGATTCTTCACCGGATAACCTTCGTAAATGCGTCGAACGTCCTGGTAAAGCCGCTCCTTTTTCTGATCGAAGGTATCGAACAAGTAGGCGTAGCGGTCCAGAATGGCGTCGGAACGTTGGAGATGATCCTGCTCGTACCGTTTTTCTCGCGTATAATTGATTAGCTCAATACTCAACGCGTCCATCTCCTTCAATATCGCCAGCAACACATCGGCTTGCCCGGCAACGGATGCCCGGTAAGGTTGTGGAATATGCTGGTTGTGCATGGTCAAAACCTGGTGTTCAGAAACCGGCACCGTAAACTCCTCGTGCGAGTAGGTCAGTGCGTACCGGCGACCGACGCGAGCCGGATCACGATAGGGTTCCGCCGAGGACTGATAATCGCGCATCAGGATTTGCATTCGGGCCATCTGCCGCAACGACTCGTTGATAAAATCTACGTACGCGCTTAGCGTCTGAAACGTAACCGCACTTACCGGCGCAGCAGCGGGTTTCACGGTGAATATTATAGGAGCTACATCCTTAAATGGCTCAGCCTGGCCGGTATTTGCCGTAGTTACAACTGGCACACTAAACGCAAAAACTGGCGAAAACTTCGGATAACTCAGCAGGTTTTTAACCGTTGCGCTATTGTTGACAAACTGCTGGTACCAGCTGAGCAGATCGTTATTGTAATAGTTAATAAACTGAGCGTAAAACTTGTTGCTGTGCTGCGCTGACTGGCGAGCGTTAAAATTGTACGCATCGACGGCTTGCCTTTTCAGGGTCTGAATCGATTGCAGACCAGCCCGAAACGAGTTAATCATATCGTCGGCCGGGTATTTAATGTGCGCTTTGGCCTGCCCTAACCCTTTCACTAATTTTTCATCCGCCAGAATACTCTGTTGTATTAGCTCGACCGGCCAGTTTGATGGGCCTTTTTCGTCCAAGTAATACGATAGCGTATCAAGCAACTGCTGTTGGCTGGCTATCGTTTGCTCCATTTCTTTTTCGGTATACAGGTATGGATCGCTGGCAATGTAAGGCTGATACCGACGGTACACCCGCTGAATCTGTTTGTAAAGCGCATCCTTATCGCGACTGAACTGCGCCATTTGTTGCTGGAATGCCGTAATCAGCTCACCTGCTCTTTTAAAATTATCCTGCTGATAATCCTTCAGGCGGTCGTAGGTTTCGAGCGCTTTTACGGTTTCATCCAGCTGATTCAACAGCTTCCAGAGCGCCTGCGCCCCCGATCCTAAACGTTGCTTCTCGGCATCGGTCAGGCCCTGGGTAGCGATGGCTTTGTTATAATAATACTCTTCCAGCGTGCCTGACGGAGCCAGATGAACGGCCCGGTTGCCGGTAGCTGCGCGTGCATGTATATCACCATAATACGTCCGGACCGGCTCAAACCGTTGCGTAACCTCGTTAACTGATTGATTTAAAAAGGCCACGTAGTGATTTAGAGCCTGTTGGGGCGTCTCACTCAGCGACTGACCGGATGCATAGTAGGCGGAGAAAATCAGAAATAGGAAAAGGAAGGTTTGCATAATTGAAGTAACGAAAAAGTCGAATCGTAATCAATTTGGGGTAAGTTGATTACGGCAATAAGGCGTGGTTAATCAAGTCAGAAATCATAGAGTTTACTCGGGTTCTTTAGCCCCGCAACCCAGGCGTCAACGGCATCCAGCGTACCCGAGAAAAATTCTGTTACCGATACACTAGCCCAGCCGTAATTAGCGGCCACATCGAGCTGTAGCGAACAGGCCAGCAAACCAGGGTATAGTCGAATGCTCAGGTCGACAACTGAATTGCTGCGCCAGCTGACGTCCATAGCTGACCATAACGAGTGAAATTTTAGCAGACAGGCACCATCGCTGACCCGAATCAGAAACGGCTGATCAATCCAGTGGCTCATGCGGATTTCGTTGCTGGCGAAGCTGATTTTGTACTGGCCGTCGGGTGAGAAAATATCCTCTCGCATTACAGGGTGTCAGGTTAATAGACGAACAAAACTGATAGCTACTTAGTCGAAGAGCAAGGGGAAATGAATAACAGGCCAATCCGGGTTGACGGACTGTCGGTTTGTTCGGATAATCAGCTATTCCGTAAGGTGAGTAGTAAGGATTAGCAGCTCTTCTTTTAATCAGGCCGATCGAAATTTTGCCAGCAAAGTACGGCAAGTCAATCTATTATAAATCGATAATCCGTTATGAACGCAAAACAACAATATTGGGTATGGTTACTGATTATGGGCAGCCTACTGACCGCTTTCCGACCTGGTCAAATTACTAAACTGGATGGAACCTGGCGGTCGGTAGAATCCTCGGGGGCGACGGTCGTGCTGACAATGGCCGATAATTATTTGATGGAAACCCGGTATAAACCTGATCAGTACCTGAGCACGCGCGGTGGCACCTGCCGCCTGGATGGTGGCAAACTGGCCCTAATGGTTGAGTTTGACACGCAGGATAGTAGCCAGGTGGGGCAAACAGAAACGTACCAGCTGATCACTCGTAACGGTCAACTGGTTATGAGTAGTTCGTCAGGAAGTCGAACGTTTAGCCGCGTGAGCGAAACACCAACCGCACTAACCGGGCTTTGGCGGATAACCGGACGGGCCAACGATGCGGGGCAGGTCACTACCATGCAACGCGGACCGCGTAAGACCATCAAACTATTGACCGGGAGTCGATTTCAGTGGGCAGCCATTAACCCGCAAACGAAACAATTTTTTGGAACCGGAGGAGGCACTTATACGCTAAAGGACGGCAAATACACAGAGACGATTGATGTTTTTTCCCGCGATAACAACCGCGTCGGGCGGTCGCTGACATTCGGTACCGAGATAAAAGGCGATGAGTGGCATCATTCAGGGCAGAGTTCAACCGGCGGAAGCGTCAATGAAATCTGGACACGCGAACGATAAAGGCGTCTTGTATACAGCCTTATTTCAATTCCACACTCCTCTATTCTTAGCTTCAGACCTCTAATTTTTGCGTTTTTTTAGTCTGTGTAACATCAGTGGTAAAGAATGTAACGTGAGTGTTAGCGTCTCAACGGGCATAATCGGAGTTTTAGGCAAGCTAAAACGATTATGTCAACTGTCTTTTCTTCTCGTGCAACGCTTCTCAGAGGAGCTTCGCGCCAACCCGGTCTGGTCCTCATGTCGCGCCAGCCATTTACCGGTATCAGGAATCGACTCATCCAGGTCGCTTCCTTGCTGATGTTATTGCTCGGGTTTCTGCCGGCCCTCTATGCGCAGGATGCTTCGCGTTCATTAGCCTACTGGGAAAAAGAATTGGCCCGCCAAACCGATAGCGCCCGCAAAGCGGAGGTACTGTTGTTTATGGCCAAAGACATGGAAGCCAGCGACCCGAACGGTGCCCTCTCCTACGCGCAACAGGCATTAGATCTCGGTGAAAAACTCAAGTCATCCAAAGTAATCGGCCTGGCTTCGTTGCAACTCTCAAAGCTGCATACGGGATTAGGCAACAAAGCCAAAGCCCGGCGCTTTCGGAAGCGGTCTGAGGAAGCGCTCCGATCGGTTGATCTAACGGCCGAATTAAAGCAACTTGAAACCCAGAAATCGCAGGCCGAAGAAACCGCGCAGGCCAATGCCGAAGCAGTCGCTAATTCGCAGCAGGTTGTGAACCAGTTAAGTACTGAAGTTGGTCAAAAACAGGAAATGCTTGTCCAGCAGGACAAACAACTCACGCAGAGCAATCAGGCAATCCGGCGACAGGGCAAGTTGATTGGCCAGAAAGATCAGCTCATTGGGCGAAAAGACCAGCTTATTGGCCAGAAAGATTCGATGCTGACCACGCGGGAGTTACAACTTCGGTTTCAGCAGGATCAAATCAAAATTCTCGAACAGGAAAAAGCCCTGAAAGCCGCTGAAGCCGAGCAGGTACGTACGGTTCGGAACGCGTTGCTGGTTGGCGCAGGATTGCTACTGGCACTGGCTTTATTGCTATGGCGACTCATCGCCAATAAACAACGGGCCAACCGCGAACTGGCCCAAAAAAATGCTCAGCTCGATCTGGCTCGTCAGCGTTCCGACGAACTGTTATTGAACATCCTGCCTGGCGAACTGGTAGACGAGCTGAAGGTAAAAGGCATTACCCGGACGCGCCACCACGACGAGGTGACGATTATGTTTACTGACTTCCGCGATTTCACCAAAATCAGTGAGCAGCTTTCGCCCGTCGATCTGGTACAGGAAATCGACTACTGTTTCCGGCACTTCGATTATATCATTGGCAAATACCCCAGTCTCGAAAAAATCAAGACCGTTGGCGATGCCTACCTGTGCGCGGGTGGGCTGCCGACTGCCCATCCTAACCATGCCTACGAGATGGTAGCAGCCGCCCTGGAAATTCGGGATTTTATTGGCGAACTCGAAAAACAACGCGCCCGCGAAGGCAAGGTTGGTTTCCAAATTCGGATTGGTATTCATACCGGGCCGGTGATAGCCGGGGTGGTTGGCGCTACCAAATTTGCGTACGACATCTGGGGTGATACGGTTAACACTGCATCTCGTCTCGAATCGGCCAGCGAACCAGGGCAGGTCAACATTTCGGGTGCTACTTATGAGCGGGTGCATCACCAATTTTACTGCCGGCATCGGGGTGAGATAGCGACGAAGAACAAAGCAGAAATGAGCATGTATTTTGTTGATAGCCAACGCAATGCCCTCATGAGCACAGTAGACGATCAATCTGAAAATTACTATGAGAGTTACGACCGAGCCCTTAGCTAATAGCTACCAGAAAGAACAGTTACTAACGAACTTATACCGCATTTTCGGTGAGTTTGATACCACCATGCTGAACTTGCTCGAATCCATGCTGGAGTGGGTAGAGATCAGCGGGGGCGAAGTTCTGTTCCGGCAACACGACCCGGCCGATTCATTATACTTCGTCATCAGTGGTCGGTTACAGGCCTATATCACCGATGATCAGAATCGACAGCAGGTGATTGGTGAGATCATCCGGGGCGAAACCGTGGGCGAGATGGCCATTTTTACCGGCGATCCCCGTAGCGCTACGATTGTGGCGCTGCGCGATAGTGTACTGGTGAAGCTTTCACAAAACGCTTTTGAGCAGGTCATCGCGGCTTATCCGGCCGTGTCGATGAACGTCACTAAACTCATCATTAACCGGCTTCGTACCTCGCAAAATCAGCGAAAATCAATCAAAAAGCCTATTAACATCTGTGTGCTGGGCTTACACGAAACCCCAGCCGAATCTGTTGGGCAAGCTACCCGGTTCGCGACCGAGCTGGCGCCCCTGCTGGACCGCAAGGGATCGACGTTCGTCGTGTCGAGCCACGAGGTAGATAAGTACTTTGATCAGCCCGGTTTTGCCCAGGTCGATAAGCGTAGCCCAATGGCCTACCGGCAGATAACCCAGTGGCTCGACGATCAGGAATCGCAGCACGAGTTCATGCTGTATGTAACTGACCCTTTTCAGCCTGGCCACGATCAGCCCCTTTCAGAGTGGACGCGCCGGTGTCTGCGGCAGGCCGATGAAATCCTGTTACTGGCCGATGCCCGGCAGTCACCCGATTTGACCCTTATCGAAAAGCAATACCTGACGAACGAACTACGGATGGGCGTCCCACATACGTTGCTATTGCTGCATCCGGCCGATACAGCTCATCCGCGCGATACAGCCCGCTGGCTGGCCCTGCGTCCGGCGGTAAAATCGCATTACCACATTCGTCCGGAACTGGACCGTGACATGACCCGGCTAGCCCGCATCCTGAGCGGTACCTCCGTCGGGCTGGTGCTGGCCGGAGGTGGCGCCAAAGGGTTTGCTCATATTGGTGTATTGCGGGCTTTACAGGAATGGGATATTCCCATTGATTTCGTAGGCGGAACAAGCGTGGGAGGCTTGGTCGCAGCTACCTTCTCATTCGACGAAGCCATTGAACCAACCACCCGGCTTCTCCGCAAAGCTGCCCAGTTCAACCCGACCAAGGATTACAATTTTCTGCCGTTTATTTCGCTCATTCGGGGTCGACGCATTGAGCAGATGATTCAAACCTGCATCAGCGATTTTACCGGTAACCCAAGTCCTGACATTGAAGATAGCTGGTTAACCTTTTTTGCGCTGTCGAGTAACTACAGTCAGGCCCGCGAAGAGGTCCATACGCGGGGGGCTATGCTTAAATATTTACTGGCTACTTCGGCTATTCCGGGGGTATTCCCACCTGTAATTGATGGCAACGACCTGCTGGTGGACGGTGGCTCGTTTAACAATTTTCCCGCCGACGTAATGAGCCGGTTTGGCGTTGGTAAAGTCATTGGCGTTGATCTAAATATTGACAAACCCCGTAAGCTAGCTTTGGAGCAGATACCCAGTCCGACGAATCTGCTACGGGATCGGTTTCGGGCAAAACGGCAACGCAAATACCGGCTTCCTTCGTTGCTGTCAATCATGCTTAATGCCACCTTATTATATAGTAGTGCCCGGCGTAATGAAAATATTCGGCATACTGATTTGTACTTTAACCCTGACGTAAGTCGTTATGGGATAATGAATTGGTCGTCGTACGACAGCATCGTGCAGAAAGGATACGAGCATGCCCTGGAACGACTGGCCCAACTAAGCCCCGAAGAATTGGCCCAATTGCGGGCGTAAGCAGTTTTACGTATGCAGACTCAACTTGCCTGTCAGTTCATGTTGGATACGCTGACGGCTCAACTATCCCCCAAACTCACTTACCATTCTGTACAGCATACCCGCGACGTAATGAAGCAGGCCGACCGGATCGCCCGGTCCGAAGGCATTGACGATGAAGAACTACTAGCCCTGATCCACACGGCAGCCTGTTATCATGATGCGGGCTTTCTCTACGTTTATACGGATCACGAAACCGACAGTTGCCAGATCGCTACGCAGCATTTACCCACGTTTGATTATTCGCCCCCGCAGATTGAACAGATCTGCCAGTTGATTCGGGCGACGCGGCTTCCGCAAACCCCAACTAACTTACCGGAAGCCATTTTGTGCGATGCTGACCTGGACTACCTCGGTCGCGACGATTATCCGTCGATCAGTCAGTCGCTGCTCACCGAGTGGCTGGCCTTCGGTTACCTGGCCGACTCCACTAAATGGCTTTCCATTCAGCGCTCGTTTCTGAGCAATCACCGGTATTTTACCGACACGAATCAGCAACTTCGTGATCTTCGTAAACAGCGAACATTAGCTGCTCTCTAATGAGTGTAACCTCACCAATATTTACCGTCTTACAAAGACCACTGGAAGCCGTTTAAGTTCTTTTTATAATGAAAAACAAACGGATTTCTGAGTGATTTATAAATTATCGCTACTCTTGTTTCGTAGCGAAACGAAATGTGACTTTATAAGCCCTTTAAACAGGACAGAATGACAAGAAAAGAGATCGGCAGTATGCTGGCCAACTCAATTTTACAGTGAGACCGCGTCCTACAAATGCTTCGAGAGTACTTTAACGAATTGGAAGTCAGAGATCAAGTGAGGTTTTGGACAAAATTTTATCTAGTTCACAAGGCACAAGTTGAGTGGCTGGAAAAGCTAACACCCGATGATGAATGACTAATGGGATATGATAATCCCGTAACCTACAACCAGCAATGGTACAGGAAAAGATTGATTTTAATAAAGAATTGGTAAAGGCTCAGCGGCAGCCTGAAGATTGCTAGTAAGCATGGGTTTGTGGTCGATACGGCCGAGTGGCTGACCATCAAACGCTACGCTCAGAAGTATAACCTCTCCACGCAGGTAGTTACTAATTGGCTTAGTCGGGGCATAATTCCAGCTAACTGCACAATGGTACTGGAAGAACTGAATGACCTGCGGCTAGTAAAGGACCAACCTTACAAATAAACCCAAACGAACAGTGGACCTGCTGTAGGTAGATTGACAATCTACTTTGGCTGGCCGAAAATACCTGACTGCAGCGTAAGAAATTAGCCCGGTAGTTAACTCTGCCGGGTTTTTCATTCACTACTCTCCGAGGTTAATAAGCCTATTTCTGAACTTCTTGTTATTATCCTAAAAAAGAGACTATCTAGTTAACTCGAAGTATATACGTCGCCGACAGGTAGATAAGTATTTACTGTAATTTATTTTGTAAAATTACTTAAAATATATAATTTATTATAGAAAACGTAAAACTAAAGCGTTAAAAATGACCGTAAACTAAAATCACTTATAAATTTTAAACAATTCAATTTTCTGTATCAAAGAAAATATCAATACTAAAATATAAAGTTGCACTATCTTTTAAATTCAATATAATATTTTGCAATAGGCCTCAATTTAAATTTAACTTTAGGGTAACATCAAAAGCACTCATCAAAGATGGCCCAAAAACTACTGCTTAATCTTCTTTTACTACAGTTGGTCCTATTGAGCTTCTCCTACGCTCAGGATCGCGTCGTCACCGGACGGGTCACGTCCGGCGATGATGGTAGCACATTACCCGGTGCCAGTATATCGCTGAAAGGAACCACGCGTGGCACGACTGCCGATGCCAGCGGTAACTTTAGCATAGCCGTATCGGGCAGTAAGCCAACGCTGGTTGTTTCGTCGATTGGCTTTGCGCGTCAGGAAATCGAAGTGGGCTCCCGCAGTTCCATTACGGTGAAACTGGAGAGTACCGACAGTGACCTGGAAGAAGTAATTGTGACGGGTTACGGTGGCGTACTTAGCAAACGCGAAGTAACGGGTGCCGTCTCGAAAATTAAAGGCACTGAAATTCAGAACATTCCGGCGCAGAGCTTCGACCGGGCCATGCAGGGTCGGATTTCGGGGGTGCAGATTTCGTCAGCTAATGGCGCACCGGGGGGTGCTATGCAGGTGCGTATTCGGGGCGTCGGTTCCATCACGGCGGGGAATGAACCCCTTTACATTGTCGATGGGGTACAGCTTAACACGCAGAACACCAACAGCTACGCCAGCTCGAACCCGCTTAACTTTCTGAACCCGAACGATATCGAGTCGATCGAAGTACTGAAAGATGCGGCCGCTGCTTCTATTTATGGTTCGCAGGCAGCTAACGGCGTTGTGATCATCAGTACCAAGAAAGGCAAAGCGGGCCGGACGCAGGTGCGGTTTAACCACTACCAGGGCGTTGTTACACCAATTAAGTATTTCGACGTGCTAAACTCGCAGCAGTGGGTGAACGTACGAACCGAAGCCTTCATGAACGCCAACCCAACCCAGTCGAGAACCTGGGCGCTTCAGCAGGTGCTGGGCATTCTTCGCTATAACACGGCGAACCTCGGCGAAAATCAGTTGCAGGGCATTGTCGATACGCTAAAAACATACGACTGGCAGCGGGAAGCAATGCGCAATGGCCGCTCGGAAAACTACGAAGTGTCGCTTTCTGGCGGTAGTGACAGGAACACCTTCCACTGGTCGTCGTCGTATAACACCCAGGATGCCAACGTGATCGCCGTTAATTTTAAGCGCTTCACATCGAGCCTGCGCCTGGGTCAAAAACTCTCGGACAAACTACACTTTGAGGAGTCGCTGAACCTGAGCACTACAACCCAGGGCGGTCAGTACGCGTCGCCCAACGGCGGTGGCTTCCTCGGCTCAGCTGCGTTTGGGGGGCCGCTGATGGTGCCGTCTAACGCCATTTACAACGCCGATGGGACCTACGCCAACACACCCGCTACCGGGAACGCGGTTGGGGTATTGAGCCACAATTTCATTATGTCAGCCAACTATGCCAAGATTACCTCGACTACGAATCAACTGGTTGGTAACCTGGCGCTGACCTATAAAATTACCCCGGAACTAACCTTCCGGCCGACGGTTAACCTGGATTACCGCATTATAAAAGGGAATTACTACGCAGACCCACGGATTCAGGATGCGTATGCCGTGCAGGGCCGCGATTCGTTCCAGAACGACGAGAACATCAACTTCCTGACCAACGGCACCTTAAACTATGCACATCAGTTTGGGCAGCACTCTATTAATGTCTTAGCGGGTGCTGAGTATCGGAGTGATAACCGGAGCAGTTCCAGTGGTACGGCGACGGGCTTCCCAACCCCTGACTTCCAATACATTTCGGCAGCGGCAAACTACACGGCTATGTCCAGTTCCTGGACGGGCTTCCGCCGGGCTTCTCTGTTTGGCAAGGTAGATTACAACTTTAACAGTCGGTATTTTCTGTCGTTGATCGGTCGCTACGATGGGTCGTCCCGCTTCGGGGCCAATAATCTCTTCGGATTCTTCCCGTCGGTGTCGGCGAGCTGGCTGGTGTCGGACGAAAACTTCCTGAAAGGCAACCCAGTACTAACCGAACTGAAAGTGCGGGCCAGCTACGGGTCGACCGGGAACGACCAGATCGGCAATTTCGATTCGAGAGGCTTGTATCTGGGCGGTGCTAACTACAACGCGGGTAGCGGTATCTACGCCAACAGCCTGGCCAACCCCAACCTGAAATGGGAGCGCAACACCGAGCTGGCGGCCGGGCTGGAATACGGCCTGTGGAACAACCGGATTCGGGGTCAGTTCGACGTTTATGAGCGGACCAGTAACGACCTGCTGCTGCAACGGCAGGTGCCAAACACCAGTGGGTATACGACCATTACCTTCAATGCGGGTCAGATCAAAAACCGGGGGTTTGAAACCGAAATCACCCTCGATGTGCTGAAAACCTCGGCCCTGCGCTGGGAAACCAGCTTCAACTTCACCGCGATCGATAACAAAGTTACCAAGCTGTACGACGGCATCTCGCCCCAGGCAAACAAAGACAGTCTGGTGCTGCTAACGGCACCGGTACAGGCGGGAAGCACCACCGTAACGCGTAATTTCATTATTGGTAAGCCCGTTTACGCCAACTACGGCCCCCAGTATGCTGGGGTAAACCCAGCGACAGGCCGGGCAATGTGGTACGACCAGAACGGCAACATCGTATATACCTACCAGACGCCCCGCGACTCGAAATACTTAGGCTCTGACTTCGCCAACATCTACGGCGGTTTCCGGAACCAGTTTTCCTACAAAGGCTTCGACCTGACGGTGTTCTTCCAGTATGAATTCGGTCGCCGGGCGAACAACACCCAGGGCGCGTCGCTCTTCGATAACGGAAACCGGAACGTCAACAGCTTAGTCTCGGTTTACGAAGATCGCTGGACCACGCCCGGCCAGATTACCGACGTGCCCCGGCCTTACAACGGCGGTGCCGAAGTACTGGGCTCATCGTACGTAAACTCCGTTGGTAGCCGTACCGTCGAAGACGCTTCGTACATCCGGCTGAAGCAGGTTCAACTGGCCTATAACTTCCCTAAGGCGCTGCTTAGCCGCACGAAGATCATCCAAAGCATCCGCCTGTACGGCGTCGCTACGAACCTGCTGACCTGGACCAAATGGACCGGTTACGATCCTGAATTCCTGAACTTCGGATCAGGTAACACGGGGGCTATTCCGCAGTCGAAAACGTTCACATTCGGCATCGAAGCCGGATTCTAATGCTTACTCAATCAACCTAATTCAACACTGAGCGGACGGTACGGATTACCATTCTTCATCAACAAATTCCTTAATCCGTACGCGTCCCTCGGCTAATCGTAATTGGTCGTAATACATGAAAACATTCAAATTCAAGCGGGTACTGGCGACGGCCGTCATGACGTCGGGATTGTTCGCCTGCAATAGTTTAATCGACGTAAAGCCCCGAACCGCTATCGATTCGGGTACGGCCCTAACTACGCCGGAAGCGCTTAATGCCGCTGTAAACGGGGTTTACGACGCTTTGCAAAGCACGGACCTCTACGGCCGTGATTTGATTGCCCTGCCCGAAGTGCTGTCCGACAACGCCCGGGCTACGGGTAACTCAAGTCGGTTGGTTGGGGAGTATCAGAACCAGCCGGGCTCACACATGATTAACTGGACGCAGGATTATTACGGTATTAACCAGGCTAATCTAATCCTGGATGCGCTGCCGACAGTAAACCTGACCGATGCCGTACGCAACTCGTATCAGGGGCAGTGCTTATTTCTACGGGCGCTGATGTACTTTGATCTGATGAAAGCCTATGCCTACATGCCGACGGCGGTTGTAGCGGATTATAACCGGGGCGGTGTGCCGCTGATTACCTCCGGCGTGTTGACCCTGGAGCAGGTAACGTATCCGTCGCGACCAACCGTCGATCAGGCGTACACGCAGATTCTGGCGGACCTGACCAGCGCTATCGATAAACTGAGCGCTACGGCTAAATCGCGGGGGCCGGTTTATGCGACGCAGGGAGCCGCGCAGGCGCTTTATTCGCGGGTGGCACTCTACGCGGGTAAATACCAGGAAGCCGCTGACATGTCCACCAAAGCGCTCGCATCGGGCATTGGCGCGTTTCAGACGAAAGCTAATTACGTAGCGGGTTTCCGGACGGCGGTTAACCCGGAATCGATGTTCGAAATCAACTTTCAGACCAGCGAAAACATCGGGGTAAATACGTCATTGCAAACCACGTTTACCACGCTGGTTACGCTGGGCAACACGGCCACAACCGGTGGGTTTGGGGATGCGGTACCCACGGTGTCGCTGCTGGCTGATCTGGAATCGGAGAAAGATGCGGCTGGTAACGTGCTGGATATTCGCCGTCAGTTGTACGAACTGGGCACAAAAGGCCGGGGGGCGCAGAACGTCGAGTCCACAAAGTATCTGGGTAAGAACGGGACCATTAACCTCGACAACGTGCCGGTGATCCGGATTTCGGAAATGTACCTGAACCGGGCCGAAGCGTCGTACCGGCTAGGCAAAGAAGCCGATGCGTTGAAAGACCTGAACACCATCCGGACGCGGTCGGGACTGGTGGAGAAGACGGGCTTAACCGGTACGGCTTTACTGGACGAGATTATCAAGCAGCGCCGGTTGGAGCTGGCCTTCGAAGGGCACCGCTTCTGGGATTTAAAACGACTGGGCCGCGACATCGTCAAACTGCCGACTACAGTTCCGTTCACGGACTATCGAATCCTGCCCCGGATTCCAACCAACGAAATCAACAACAATCCAAATCTTAAGCAAAACTTCAACTATTAACCAAATGCACCCCAACTTCTCCTTCGAAGGGAGACGGTGGGGTGCATTTATTCTAAAAATTACCAGACTATGAACATACTGCTGCGTTTTGCCCTGATTGGCGTTATGCTGAGTTCACTAACGTCATGCTTTCACGAGGATGATTTTCTCTGGAACAAAAAAACCGTAGTTGAGTACCAGGCTACGGTGATAACGACGGCCGCCGTTGGAAAAACCTTTCCGCTACTGGCCGTTAAGAACGGCGCGGGGGCCCAGACCACGCAGGTAAACCTGGTAGGGCCGCAACGGGATAAGGATGAGGTTATCAAATTTTCGGTCGATAAAGACAATACGACGGCTGTAGAAGGGGTGCATTACAACCTGAAAGGTGGTACCTTTACTATACCGGCCAAGGCCAGCTTCGGTACCTGCTCCGTCGATATTCTGACGGGTGCGGCCCCAACCGGAACCACCAAAACAGTCGATCTGGTGCTAACGCTGGAAGGCAATGGGTCCGACATTCTGCCAAACGAAAACTATAAAAAAATAGGCTATCGCATTTCGTTTTAAGGATTTACGATTTGAGGGTTATGGTTAGTTAATGCATCAGCATTTTTCACGTCAACTAACCATAACCCTCAAATCGTAAACGATAAACTAAATAAACCCCAAAACAACCGCTCGATTTATGCTTCACAACGTAACATCTATTCGCCAAAACCGGTGGGTATTCCTACTCGTCGGGCTTGGTCTCTCGTACGTCGGCTATGCACAGGATGCGCTGACGTACCAAACGCCCCCCAAACCGCTGGCCGATCTGGTCACGGGGCCCCTTACGCCAAACGTTAGCCTATCGGACAAAGGCGATATGATGCTGATTATGGAACAGGCGGCCGCTCCCGGCATCGACGAACTGTCCCAACCCGAACTGAAACTGGCGGGTCTTCGGCTGAATCCGGCCAATACGGGACCGAGCCGGGCGCGCTACATCACGGGCCTGAAACTCAAAAAAGTGACGGATAAAGACGAGAAAGCCATTTCGGGATTACCCACCAATCCGCTCATCAGCTTTCCGCAGTGGTCACCCGACGGCACTAAAATAGCTTTTGCCGTTTCTTCCGACAGCCGGATTGATCTGTACGTAGCGGACGTAGCCACGGCAGCCGCTCAGAAAGTGGGCACCATGGCCCTTAATGCCACGCTGAGCATCCCCTACCGCTGGGTAGCGGATAGCAAAAGTTTGGTCGTAAAAACGGTGCCAGCCGGACGTGGTCCCGCACCGGGAGTGAGCCGGGTTCCCGTCGGCCCGACGACGCAGGAGAACGTAAAAGGGGCACGTGGTCAGGCGCCTACCTTTCAGGATCTGCTGAAAAATCCGTCCGACGAAAAGCAATTTGCGTATTACACCACTGCCCAGGTTGTGAAGATGGGGCTGGATGGCACGACCACTAATATTGGTCAGCCGGGGATTATCCTCTCGGCCGACCCCTCGCCCGATGGTCAGTATGTAATGATGGAAACCGTGCATACGCCATTCTCCTACCTGGTTCCCGTTCGGCGGTTCCCGACTAAAACCGAGATTTACGCCATTGCCGGTTCGTTGGTGAAAACGCTGGTGGATAGCCCCTTGCAGGAAACCGTAGCCTATAGCCGCGATGGCGTGGCCACGGGTCCGCGCGATTTCAACTGGCGGGCCGATGCCCCTGCGTCCGTCTATTATACAGTCGCTCAGGATAACGGCGACCCGAAAGTAAAAGCCGACATTCGGGATAAAGTGTATCTGATTGATGCGCCCTTCTCGGCCCAGCCCAAAGAAATCTACGCAGCGCAGTACCGCTTCGAGAACTTCGACTGGGGTAATGAATCAACGGCGCTGGCAACCGAACGGTGGTGGCAGAGCCGCAAAACGGTCACCAAAAACGTTAACCCCAGCAACTGGCAAACGTCGGTACTCTTCGACCGCTCGTACGAAGACCGCTACACCAACCCTGGCCAGCCCGACACCAAGCACAATCAGTACGGCCGCGAGGTGCTGAATCTGTTGCCGAACAACGAAATTCTGATGATCAACGGCGTGGGCTCCTCGCCCGAAGGTGATCGCCCGTTTGTGAGCCTGCTTAACCTGAAAACCAAGCAGACCCGCGAGCTCTGGCGGTCAGCGGCTCCGTACTTCGAGCGGCCTATTGCGGTGCTGGATGCGGCTAAACAGGTTATTCTGACTTCCCGCGAAACACCCGACGAGAATCCGAACTACTACGTTCGCAACCTGAAAACGGCGAAAGCGGCTCCCGTGCAGGTAACCTTCTTCCCGCATCCGTACCCGCAACTGAAAGGCATTCAGAAGCAACAGCTTCGCTACAAGCGCGCGGATGGCGTTGACCTGACGGCTACGCTTTATCTGCCCGTTGGCTACAAGAAAGAGCAGGGGCCGCTGCCCACGTTCCTGTGGGCCTACCCGGCCGAATTTAAAAGCAAAGATGCCGCCAGCCAGGTGTCGGGTTCGCCCTACCAGTTTAACCGGATCAGCTACTGGGGCGGGGCTGCCTTTGTAACGATGGGGTATGCCATTCTGGATAACGCCAGCATCCCCATCGTGGGCGAAGGCGATAAAGAACCAAACGATACCTATGTGGAGCAGCTGGTGTCGAGCGCGAAAGCGGCTGTTGACGAGGGCGTCCGGCTGGGCGTAGTCGATTCAAGCCGGGTTGGCGTCGGCGGTCACTCCTACGGTGCATTCATGACGGCAAACCTGCTCACCCATAGCAAGCTCTTCAAAGGCGGTATTGCCCGCTCTGGCGCTTACAACCGGACGCTGACGCCGTTTGGCTTCCAGAACGAACAGCGTAGCTACTGGCAGGCTCCGGAGGTCTACAGCGCGATGTCGCCGTTTATGAATGCCGATAAGATGAAAACCCCGCTCCTGCTGGTACACGGCGAAGCCGATAACAACACCGGCACGTTCCCGATTCAGTCGGAGCGGTATTATAACGCCCTGAAAGGATTCGGCGCGACCACGCGGTTAGTGTTCCTACCCTACGAAAGCCACGGCTATACGGCGAAAGAATCACTACTGCACATGCTGTGGGAAATGAACGGCTGGCTGGATAAGTACGTAAAAAACCCGGCTCCGGCTGGTCAGCCTAACAAAGCGGGCAAAGTGGGGAGTGGTAAATAAGCTAACGGACTGACGTTTTTAAGGCTCCTTAAGAAAAGGTTAATAGGGTGTAACGGCCAGTTGCTACCTTATTAACCTTTTCTGTTGACGATAAAACTGGCCTGCGGAAGAGACTTACCGAAACATGGCTCGATTGACTGTACTGATTAAAGCAACCAATTACTAACTGGTTTGATAAAATATTACAAGCGCCGAATAAGGGTAATTACTTAGCTACTCTTACTTACAATAGTATTATTACATATTCAATTTTAATATAATTCATATAGCTATTGCGGCCATCATGGCGATTTCAGTAACTTATAAAAAAAGTCACATTAAAATTTGATTAAAATTTATAGATGCTTTAAACAATAATGATAACAGGAAGGATAATCGGTAAATAAACAGTAACACTATTTATGGATATTAAACCATACATTTAATATAAACTTTCTTATTCGATATACTATTTATATAAGAAATTAGAATAAACTCGAGCTATTAAGTAGAAATACCAAATTAATTACAGGTAGAAACTAAAGTGACATTAGACTAACTAGATAAATTTATTTTATTAACTTCAAACGGATGTATTGATTAATGCATTAATTTAGTGGCGTAAAAGTTCAACTAAGGAAAACGAAATCAGTTAACAGTTAAACTATCTACATCATGACCGTAACTTCAATATCCCATCCAGTTCAGGAGAATCGATCCATTTTCTCCTCCGTCAGTAAAATTTGCGATACCGACAAGTGTTTTTAAGCTGATCAGTCGAGATACATACGAAAGCTACTTCCGCTCTGGATTTCATCCGGCAAACTTTTTTAGTTCAGTAGTTTTTGGGATGTTAACTCTAACTGACTCCATACTATCAGGTTGTGTAAGCGTTGGTTTAGCTATCTGACAGTACATTCATTAATCCAAAAGTGAACCTTCTGTAAATGCCACTCGTACGCATGCCGTAAGCACCGTATTAGTTAGGCTTTTGTCAAATTTTTCCTGAAAGACGGTTTAGATGATCTATACCTGCTTATTCTGGATGCATAAATTATTGTGCCCTATATAAACCCAACAGCGATTCTATTAATCAATCACATGTTACTAATCAACCTTCTTTGCTAATGAAAACTACAATGCCAGGAATCAAATTGCTCGTGTATGGGCTTGGACTGTCAGCGGTGCTGGCCAGTTGCAAAACCCAGGATGTTTCATCCGTTACTCCCTTTAAATATACCTTTAAAGGGCTTAGTGATACTAAGCTGCCTGATGTAAAACCAACGGCCCCAGCGGCAGTATCGGTAACGGCGGCTAGTGTAACCATTCCAGAGCAGGCGGCTGCTGTTAACGCCGGTTTATCGAACATAGCCGCAACTGGTCAGGTACCAGCCGCTGTTCAGCAGGCTGCTACGGATGTCAATAAAGCTGTTCCAGCCGCTACCATGACGCAGCTCTCGTCGGCCATGACGCCGGAGGCTCTGAAAAGCGTTGCCTCCTCGGGTAAGATTCCGGCTGATTGGAAAGCGAATATGACGGCCATTGCTAATAATCCAGCTCTGAAGGCTTACATGCCATCCTATACCCTACCAGTCGTAAATGGAAAAGCCGTGAGCGGCCGGGTCGGTACCGTTGCCGTTGTTGAAGCCGTAGCGGTAGTGTACGCACCGACTAACGTAACCGATGACCCTTGCCAGGCGGCTGCCAACGCTGATTATAACGCGGCTGCCCAGAATCTGACAGCTACCCGAGATGCACAGGCAGGCGTGGTCAATGCTAATTTTACGACCCAGCAAACGGCGATCCAGGGCGAAACCGCTCCCTGTAAGACATCGGCTACGACGAAAGGGACAACCTTGATGGGGGCTGCTCAGCAAACACTCACCGGACAACTGAATAACCTGAGTGCTGCTCAACAAATACTGGGTGACGACGCGACCAGCGCGTTGACCATCATGACAGTAGCGGCTTATAGCGGGGCGCAGGACGCCATCACAACGGTACAAAGTGCCGAAACAAAGGCGTGTGATGTGGTCGCCGACGCGAAAACAACCAATGCCAAAGCGGCTCAGCAAACGGATTTGAACCAGATCAATACCAACTACAATAACGCGCTGGGAGGTTTGAATTCGGCCCTTAAATCAGCGGTTGGCAGTTGCCACAACCAAGGCCGGATAGGTGTAGCTGAGGAGGGACAGGAGTAATCGTTACTAATCTAGTCTATCATTACAAGCTTAACATACCATGAATAAACGATACCTTTCTCTTTCTGCTGTTGCGCTGGCACTGGGCCTGTTCATCCGCCCCCTGACCTCGCAGGCTCAGGTTAATTTAAAGAGCATTAGCGTTGGCGCCAGCTACTGGGCTCCCTCGCTGGACTACTGGAACAACAGTTCGTTCCTAACCGACTACAACGCGGGTAAAGGCGCGAAGCTATCCGGCAAAATTATGCCGACCGCGGCTCTGGAAATTGGCATCGCCAAAGGGCTGTCGATTGGTGGCCGGGTGGGATACTGGAAAAACTCAGCCTCCAGTAGTCTGAGCATCGGTGGCATTAAGCGCAACGAAACGTTTTCGCTGTCCATCATCCCGGTTGCCCTGGATCTGAAGTATACTATTGGCGAGTCTGCATCATCCGATGCGAAAGCGCCGTTTGTAATGCCCTATGTTGGGGTTAGCGTAGCTCGCTATTTTATCAATAACAAGCTGGATCGTCAGGTAGTCGACAATACCGGCTCGGTCAACGAAACCCAGGCGGGTAATACCTACGGGGTGCAGGTGTTTGTGGGCGCGGAGAAACAGTTGGTGAAGAAATTGTACCTGGGCCTCGACGTTCGTTATCATTTGGGTAGCTACAATCAGGTAGTAGCTGGCGAATCGACCAGCACCACCCAGAAGGTAAGCCTGAATGGTCTGGAAGCTGGACTCTCCCTGCGCGTAAAGTTTAAGTAAACGACGTTTGTGCTGACCAGTCTTTTTGGTTGAGATCTGATTGACCCGATTTTTTTACAGTATCGATTACCCTCTTTCAGGAGACGCTCTACAACGCGTCTCCACAATACTAACCGTTTCCGCTAGGTTCCAAATTGGGACTGAGAGGCCGGAGGCATAGTGCGCATTAAGGAATAGTTGGCTAATGCTTCAATACGTATATACATATCCGTTTAAAAACGCAATAATTAAAAAGACCACTCAAAAGGTTTTTTTGATCGGACTCGTGCAATTGAGCATGGCGTGTCCGACGCGTTTATGGGCGCAGGTTAACGTATCGGGTAAGCCAGGATTGCTGTATATTCCAACGGCGAGAACACTGGAAGAAGGTACCTTTTATGGAGGAGTAAGCTATAATCCTGTCAATTATGCATTTCGGTTTAATCCTTCTGTTGACCCTAGACTTAGAACTCGAAATTCTGAAAATATTTACTATGTCAATCTGGCGATTTTACCACGGCTTGAGTTAAATATAAATCTTCTTAGACCAAACGGATATATTAATTTTGCAGATCGAGGTGTAGGTGACCGGCAGATTGATGTCAAGTATGGCCTGCTGACCGAAACGAAAAAGCGTCCTGCAGTAGCCTTAATTTTATCAATGCCTTTCGGGATCGATAATTCACTAATTACGAATGCATTGGTCGCAACGAAAACGGTACAACTGACGAAAGCCATTGATGCCGAATTAACCATTGGAACTGGAACACCCTACCATATTGGCAGAGAAGATGTAAAGAACAAGGAGAACTACAATATTTTCTCTGGCTTTAGGCTCAGCAACGACTCCAAACGCTATTTAACTGGCCCATTTGGGGGAATAAACGTTCGAGTAAATAAACAGGCTGGTGTAATGGCTGAATGGGATTCCAAACACTTGAACGTTGGCGCTTATGCGACGTTGTTTAAGCATTGGACGGTGCAGGGAGGTTTAATTAACGGTGATCAGCTTACAGTTGGTACGTCATACGCGGTGAACCTGTTTACACCGTCAAGACGGCTAACGAAACGGACTAGCAGCCAACAGACAGCTAGTACTCATCTAGCAGAAAATACAGCATCAAAACCACAGAAAGAATCACGAAACGTGCTGCCTGATTACGAAAACTTAACGGTTGACAGTTCGCAGCACCAGATTTTCTATGAGCAGCGATTGTACCGGAATTCGTTCGTAGGCATGATCAAGCTGACTAAACCCTTATCAACTCAAAGTATAGACAAGTTTGTGCCCCTTTTTCAGGGTGTACCCATTGCCCGGTATCAAGTAGGAAAGCAGGCTAGCGCCAGCACGCTTTCTCGGCAGGAACGAGCTGACTGGGCAAAGGCGCACCCGTTTAACAGTCGGAATTATAAGCTGGATTTTCGCTTGCAGCCTGAATTCATTGCGCAGTTTGGGTTCCGTGAGCAAGTTGTAGAAGCCAAAACAAATCTGTTGCTGCAAAGCCAACTGTTTTTAAGCCGGGGGCTGGTGTTGAATTGGGGCGTTTTATTTCCGATTGCCAATCATTTCGACAATCAAGCATTGAACGTGCGGCCCGCGCCAACCTTTTTGAATCAGTTTCTGGCACTGGATGGCACGAGCTTCTTAAGCCTTTCAGCCGGATTGTTTTATAATGACCAGTATGGTATTAACGCGCAGTACCGCCATGCTGACCTGACTAAAAACTGGTCTTACGGGTTGGAATCCGGCTACACCGGCTTTTATTTTTTCCCGGAAAATGGGGTTTATTACCAGCCACTTCAGCACTTTACGCTCCTGGCGGATGTAGCGTACCGGATTCCACGCTATGACATCACCATGAAGCTATCGGGTGGACAGTACATGTTCAAAGATCGCGGGGCGCGGCTGGATATTATTCGGCAGATGGGTAATGTAGAAATTGGCTTTTTTGCGCAGAAATCGACGAATGGCGGTACTGGCGGGTTCAATTTTGCCATTCCAATTCCGCCCGGTCGGATTGTGCAAACCAAGCGCGTTCGGCTCCGGACGGGCGAAGAGTTCCGTTGGGAATATGGCTACAGTCGGGGCTATAATATGGGCAAACGGTATCAGGTCGGCTATCAGCTGGATGCGCTACTCCGACAGTATCACCAAAGTTATTTACAGAATCAGTACCGTAACTAAGCGGCTGTCAATGCTGTATCTGCATTGTGAGAAATGTTTAATCCCTTGAAAAAAAGTATTTTACGTATCGGACGCACCCAGCTTGCCTATTTGGCTATTGGGCTGTGCATGGGCCTGACGAGTTGCATTTCCAGTAAGGAACTGGTCTTGTATCAGTCTACTGGTAAAGACACGCTGACTGTAGCGCCACGCTATATTCCGACCATTAAAGCTGGTGATGTATTGTCGGTACAAGTAAGTAGCCTGAGTGCTGAAGGATCAGCGCTTTTTAATCCCTATGCAGCGATTAATATGGCCGAGCGGGCAGGCGTCACGCAACCAACCCAGACAACACCAATACCCTATACCCCCGGTTATGTGGTAAGCGAAGAAGGGCAAATTTCCCTGCCCCTAATTGGCCAGCAAACGGTGCGGGGGTTAACGAATACGCAGGCGGCTGCTCAGATTCGGCAGAAGCTGCTCGATTTTCTAAAAGAACCAACCGTAAACGTTCGGAATCTGAACTTTCAGATCTCGGTATCGGGTGAAGTAGCTCGTCCGGCTCTTTTCTCGATTCCTAATGAACAGATTTCTCTACCAGCCGCGCTGGGACTAGCTGGTGACATTACCATCTTCGGTCGAAGAGATAATGTATTAATTATTCGGGAGGAAAATGGACAACGGACCTTTAACCGGCTTGATCTGACCAAACGCGATGTATTCCAGTCGCCCTATTATTACCTGCATCCAAACGACATTGTCTACGTTGAACCGGGTAAGGCGCGGGTTGCCAACGCGGACCGGACTTATCAGCTATTACCCATCATTATCAGTGCCCTATCCTTTGTCGCCATTATTGTTAGTCGCTTTTAACACCAACGAACATGAATACAAATACTCCATACACCCCGTATCAGGCGTACGAAATTGAGCCCCAGGCAGATCTACGCGTGCTACTCATGCGGTATGTGCGCAATTGGCCCTGGTTTGTGCTGGCGCTGGTAGTATCGTTAGCTGCGGCTTACGTATACCTGCTTTACCAACCACCGGTCTATAAAGTGCAGGCCAGCGTATTGGTAAAAGACGAGAAGAAAGGTATTTCCGGCGAAAGCCTGATGAAGGAAATGGATATTTTCACCGAAAGCAAAGTGGTGGAGAATGAGATGGAGATTCTCAAGTCGTTCACACTGATGGATCGGGTGGTGAATAACCTGGGGCTGGATGTGCGGTATTACCAGCCAACCAGCACCTTCAAAAAGGAAGTGTATAGCGATTCACCAATCCGCTTACTAGTGGAAAAGCCTACTTCTGAACTTTATAAAGAGGAATTGGAGATTAGCTTTGTCGATGGCAAAACGGTTAAACTGAACGGAAAAGCGTACCCAGTTAATCAAAGCATTCAAACGCCTTACGGTCAATTGCGGGTATTTGCTAGAAAACCACTAAACAGCGGTTTGGAGCCGATTAACGCGACAGTTTCCATGCATACCGAAACTGTAGAAGACTATTTAAAAGCGCTGAAAGTTGAACCAACGGCCAAGCAATCGACTGTGCTGGCCATGACATTGGAAGAAACGGTACCCGATAAAGGGGAGGCTATTCTGAATGGGCTGATCAACGAATATAACAAAGAAGCGATTGTTGATAAAAACAAGGAAGCCAGCAACACGCTCAATTTTATTGAAGATCGTCTGGCGCTAATCTCGGGAGAATTATCGACCGTGGAAAAACAGGTTGAACTGTATAAATCGACGCAGGGCATTACGGACCTGAGTGTACAGGCGCAAACGTTTCTGACGACGGTAAAAGAAAATGACACGCAGCTAAACGAGGTCAATATTCGGTTAGGGGCCTTAGGTGATGTAGAGAAGTACGTGCAGAATCAATCGGGTGAAAAAGGCGTAGCCCCCGCTTCGTTGGGCTTTAGCGATCCTGTGTTGACCGGTCTATTGACGAAAGTGGCTGAACTGGAATTAAAGCGGGAAGATGTATCGCGCACCATGTCGCCAAACAACCCGCTGCTCCAATCGCTCGACAGCCAGTTGAAAACGATGAAAGCCAGCATCAATGAAAATATTCAGACGATGCGGTCCCAATTGACCAGCAGCCGCAATCAATTGCTGGCGAACAACCAGCGAATGGAGAACATCATTCGAACCGTACCGGGTAAAGAACGGGCACTGTTGAACATTACCCGCCAGCAAGCGATTAAAAACGGTTTGTATACATACCTACTCCAAAAGCGGGAAGAAACAGCACTATCGGCGGCTTCTACGGTATCGGATAGCCGCACCGTCGATGCTGCACGCACAGGAAGCAAACCAGTGAAGCCGGTTAGAATGATGATTTTTGCTCTCTTTGTGGCCATTGGCTTATTAGTACCAGTCGGCTTTATCACCGCGAAGGATGCGCTAAATAACAGGGTTCTGCGTCGGTCTGATGTGGAGGAGGCTACTCAGGTGCCTATTTTAGGAGAAGTGGTAAAAGGAAAGCAACTCGGGGGGGACAACTTTGTCTTCAAACCTCGTATGCAATCTGTCATCGGCGAGCAGATTCGGGCCTTGCGGACTAATTTACAATTCCTGCGTAGCGATCCGCACAAGAGCCAGGTACTACTTTTTACGTCTAGCATTAGTGGCGAAGGTAAATCATTTATCTCACTGAATATGGGGGCCAGCCTTGCACTAGTTGGTCGTAAGACAGTGATTTTAGAAATGGATATGCGCAAACCTAAACTGCATACGAGCTTACATATGGAGAATCGGGCAGGGTTGAGTAATTACCTGATTGGCGAATCGTCTATTGACGAACTACTGCAACCCATTGTCGGCTATGATAACTACTATATCATTACAGCCGGGCCGCTACCACCCAACCCAGCTGAGTTATTAAGCTCTTTAAGACTGGCTCAATTGTTTGACGAATTAAAAGAGCGTTTCGATTATATACTGGTTGATTCACCACCCGTTGGCTTGGTGACAGACTCCCAATTGATCGCGCCTTTCGCCGATGCAACTATGTTTCTGGTTCGCCATGATCATACGCCAAAAAATTACATCAAAATGGTCGACACACTTTATAAAGAGCAACGTTTCCAAAAGCTAAGTATTATTTTAAATGGTGTGGGTGAAGGTGAATCCTATTACTACAGCTACAGTTATGGTGATTATTATGGCAATTCAGGTACTAATAAACGACGCATTGGAAGTGCCAAATCGTAACCAGCTTAATGATGTTGATCTGTGAATTAGTCTATAAAGTCGTTAATCCTAAAAGTAACCTTAATTTGTCGAAGCCACATTGGTTAGTCGCAAACTTTATAGGCTTGCTCACGGATCATTAAGCATAAGATAACATAAGCGATTTAACTGCAAAACATAAAATTATAAAATGAAATATACTGTAATAAATACTTCTACGATGTTAATAAAGAAAATATCATGAAACTGCCAAGATTAAATATTATATTTTTCCATTATAAAAGAATAATCGAATATAGTTTTAATTAAAATAACTTTTCTATTAAGTATTCACACTTAATATTAGACTTAAATTTTATGCTTAGCCTTGACACTCATTATAAAAGATTGTATCTATACGCAGAACCGCGGACAGGAAGCAAAAATTTGTCTCTGCAACAAACATTAAAACGAGTTTTTGATGTTTGTTTTTCGCTGATAGTTACAATATTAGTTTTAACTTGGATGATTCCATTAATTGGTTTATTAATACAAATAGACTCGCCTGGCCCAATTATATTCAAACAAAAACGAACAGGGTATCATGGGATCTGGTTTTATTGTTTCAAATTTCGTACCATGGTATACAATCCAAATGAGACATTCAAACAAGCAAAAAAAAATGACTCAAGAATTACCACGATAGGGCGATTCTTAAGAAAAACTAATATGGATGAAATGCCTCAATTTATAAATGTACTGATCGGCAATATGAGTATCGTTGGCCCACGCCCCCATCCAATACAGCTAGATATTCAATATTGGAACACATTACCAAAATACCGTAGTCGTTATAGAACAAAGCCAGGTATTACCGGACTGGCTCAAACGAGAGGATGCCGCGGAGAGACTGAGCAGCTTTTAAAAATGGACCATAGGATAAAGTATGATCGGATGTACATTCGAAAACAGTCCTTGTTTTTAGATGTTAGGATTTGTTGGTGGACAATTAAATGTATGATAAAAGGTGATAACAATGCATTTTGACCCATTACAATAAATATGGTTGCAAATTTAAAAAATAAGTTTAATGCTTTTTTTAACAATGGAGATGAAAGAAGTCTAATTGCTAAAAAGAACATTGCATTATCATTTCTAGTTAAAGGTGGAAGCGTAATACTGAGTTTAATACTCATACCTATGACAATAAACTATGTTTCTCCTTCACAATATGGTATCTGGTTAACTATTAATTCGATCATAGGGTGGCTTAATTTTTTCGATATTGGTCTGGGTAATGGATTAAGAAATAAACTTACTAATTGTATATCTAATAGTGAGATAAAACAAGCACGTGAATATATTAGTACTACTTACGCGATACTTATAATAATAGCTATTTCTGTTTTTATATCGTTTTCGTTTATAAACCCATATTTACACTGGACACAAATATTAAATATTACTACGGAGCGAGAAGAAATACTACAAAACGTAATATGGGTTGGAGTTGGCTGTTTTTGTGTTCAATTCGTAGCGCAGCTTATAAATACCATCCTAACGGCTACACACCAAGCAGCGGTATCATCTTTTACAACTTTCTTCGGGCAAATTTTTACTTTAATTGCAATTCAATATTGTATAAATTATCAACCGAGCAGCTTGTTAACTTTAGTTACTGTTGCTGCAAGTGCGCCAGTGATTACATTATCAATAATGACCATTTTCCTCTTCGGAAGGAAATTACACAAACTTGTACCTGACCTAAAACTAGTTAACTTTAAGCATACGCAAAGTTTGTTAAATATAGGAGGAAAATTTTTTATAATCCAAATAGGAGGCCTTGTGTTATTTCAAACAAATAACATAATAATTACTAAATTGTTTGGTCCTGAACAGGTTACAATATTTAATACATGTTATAAATTATTCTCTTCAATTATTATTGTATTTACGATCATTATGACTCCACTATGGAGTTCATTTACAGATGCTTACAGTAAATCAGATTTTAGATGGCTCAAAAGCACTACACTAAAGATGAGAAAACTATGTTTACTTTTTTCAATTATCACTGTAGTATTATTAATCTATTCACCTCACATCTTTAAAAAATGGATAGGTCAAAATGTTTCAATTCCATTTTCTTTATCAATATGTATGGCTGTATATGTAATCGTATATATATGGCAAATGCTACATGTATATTTATTAAATGGTATAGGAAAAATCCGATTACAACTTTTTTTGGTTACTACCAGTGCTTTGATAAATATACCATTAGCAATCTATTTGGGTAAATCTTTTGGATTAGAAGGCGTGATTTATGCTAACGTAATCTTATTTATATTAATGGGAGCGACCTTTTCATTTCAATGTGAATTGATAATAAAAGGTGTAGCGAGCAACATTTGGAACAGATGAATTTTTTTAGGAATGTGTACTATTTGATTAAACATCTACTTTCTAATCAGAAAATGGATTGGAATAATAACCTATGTTCAAAGAAAGATTGCCAAATAGATGAAAAAACTATAATTAGTGGAAATTATCAATTAAATAAGGTGAAAATAGGACTGGGTACAGCTATTGGTAAAAATGCTAACATCCTTAATACAGATATTGGTAAATTTTGTTCAATAGGGCCAAATTTTCTTTGTGGATGGGGCATACACCCAACAAATGGAATTTCAATAAATCCAGCCTTTTATTCTACAGCAAAGCAAAATGGGTTTACTTACAGTGAGGTTGATAAAATAGTTGAACAAAAATCAATTTATATTGGAAATGATGTATTTATTGGAGCTAATGTAACTGTACTAGATGGAGTAACAATAAATGACGGAGCTATAATAGGTGCAGGTGCAGTTGTAAGTAAAGATATCCCACCTTACGCAATTGCAGTTGGATGTCCAATTCAAATAATAAGATATAGATTCTCTCAAGAAATAATTGTTGAATTATTAGATATTAAGTGGTGGGATAGAAATGAAAGCGTTTTGAAAAAAGTTGAAAAAAATTTTTTTGATGTAACTTTGTTTATCAAAGAAATAAGAGCAAACAAAGGAGAGTTATAATTTTTTAAACAATGATTTATATTTTGATACGTAGCTTAATAAAGTTAATTTACGAGGTAAATAAATTTTTCATTGACTGCATTAATAAAATTGTATTAAAATATAATAATGTTAATTATAAATCTTTTCCAATCATAAAGGGGCGTATCATAATTAAAAATCAAGGGTTTCTGTGCTTAGGTTTAGATACAAAATTTCAATGTGCTCTAAAATCAAACTATGTAGGTATTTATAAACCTTGTACATTATTTGTTGAAAAACATGCACAACTTAAGATTGGCAATAATACTGGCATGTCTGGCGTGTCAATATATTGTTCAAAGAATATAATAATAGGAAACTACGTAAATATAGGGGGAAACGTCAGCATATGGGATACAGACTTTCACCCTCTAGATTTTGAAGCTAGGAGACAACATGATATTGAGAAAATAATGTCATTACCTGTTCATATAAATGATGACGTATTCATTGGTGCAAATTCAATTATTTTGAAGGGAGTAACAATCGGTGAACGTTCAATTATTGGTGCTGGCTCAGTGGTGACTAAGAATGTCCCATGTGATCAAATTTGGGCTGGTAATCCTGCTCGTTTTATTCGCTCGAATATCTGCAGATAATATCTATTTTATAAATATAGAAAAATAACAGACCTAATTAATTAAGCTAAATTAATATTATATATCAGTAATTTAATAAATGGTATTTTAAAGCCTTTTATTGTACGATCTTTAACTAATTTATAATTGGATTATGGCACAATTTCGAATTGATCATAAAGTACCCGCGCAACGCCACAAATTTGTGAATATTTTACTAGTATATAACCTAATTGCTCTGTCAACAATTCCATTATTTAAGGATAGCTTTGGACGGGCAATAATGTTAATATGCATAATTTATTTATATAGACATGTGGTAAAAATATTTAATAAAGAGACAATAATAATAATTGCGATAGTTTTTATGTTGGAATTATACCATGCCTTCTATTTTTCAAACTATGATACATGGGTTGTTAGACAAGTAGTCACTTTCTTTTTACTGGGTACGTTCACTGCTAATTATTTAAAACTAGAATTTATATATATATATATAAAAATAATGTATATTATTACAATTATTAGTTTTATATTTTTCCTTGGTTTAATAATAAATCCTGCCCTAATTCATTTCATTGATGAATCATTACCAAATATTTTCAAAATACAATATAATTACTATGGATCAATTGGAGTTCAGACAAACCCAATTATATATAATTTTGACCACAATTTTTATAAAATCAGAAATAATGGTCCTTTTTGGGAGCCAACTGTATTTGCATCTTTATTACTAATTGGTCAAGTTTTTAACTTATTAATTAATAGAAAACTTTTTAATAAATATGGAATAATATTTACATTAGGAATCATTAGCACTTTTTCCACAACAGTTTATCTAAGTTATTTTATTTTTTTAATTTGTTATTGTTTCTTAAGCAATAAGATTAATATTATTTTCAAAGGAATAATTGCTGTGTTTATAGTATTTGGCAGTTTGTTCCTTTTTTACAATCTTCCATTTTTACATGAAAAAATCAGCACTGAAATAACTGGAGTAGATGAAAATATAGAAGGTAACGGCGATTCACGTGTAGCAGGAGCTACCCTTGATTTAATAGAGATTTCTCAGAATAGTTTATTTATTTATTTTGGGAAGGGTAGTGATAAAGACTCAAGAATAGCTGGGCTTGATAAAAAAGTACAGCGAAATTGTGGGTTAACTGCACTGTTAATTGAGTGGGGGATTTTCTTTGCACTTACTTATATTTTTCTCTTATACTACTCATTTCATCAATTGTGTAGAGTGTACAAGCTAAATTCTTTATTTGCTATACCTTTCACGCTGTGTATGCTAATCGTTTGTTTTAGTGAGGTTTTTCTTGACTTACCCTTGTTCCACACTTTCATTTTTTTTGGATTTGTAGTAAAAAGGTATTATCCTCAAGACATGAATATATCAAAAAAACTATTTGTGAAAGAAATTCGTTACTCAATACTTGCTAAATAATAGGTTACAATATATATCTTCTTTAATTTGCTACATAACTGTTCTGTTTAGCGTTGGCAGTTTTTCATTTATGGTCTTACCACTTTATACTTTAAATTATTTAGTGTTTTTATTATCAATTCAATTTATATTTCATACCTATATTTCACTATAAGAAATCTTTGCTGTAAATAAAAATAATTTACTACTTGACCTTGTTTTGGAGACATTAGTAATAAAAACATAAGTTGTCTTTTTAGTTTTAGATTTAATTTTGATAAATAAACTATACTTAATTTTTGAATTAGCTAACTTTTTATATTTAATTATTTCTTAATATTTATTAAACATAATTTCCCCTTGCCTCTATTATTTTTTAATTTCTTATATCTGTACTAGAGCATTTTTATGAAACCTAGAATCTCTATAATTACACCTTGTTATAATAGTGAGCAAACTATTTCTCAAACAATAGAATCGGTACTGTCTCAAAGATATCCTAATCTTGAATACATTATTATTGACGGTTCTTCTACCGATAGAACTTTATCAATCATTCAACACTATTTTAAATTAGCTAATGGTTGTTTAAAATATATCTCTGAACCTGATACAGGGATTTACAATGCAATGAATAAAGGCTTGCACATTGCTAGTGGAGATATTATTGGAATAATTAATAGCGATGACTGGTATGAGCCAAATGCATTAAATGAATTATCGCAAGTATATGACTATAATATACCCTCTGTTTATTATGGGATTTTACGTAAAATTTCAAAAGATCAAGAATATAATCTAGAACGAAACAGTCACGAATTTATAAAAAACAAAATGATTCCTCATCCTGCTTGTTTCGTATCAAGAGTTTTATATGACAATTATGGGTTATTTAATGAACATTATAGGTTTTCGTCTGATTATGAACTGATGTTAAGATTCATAGATCACGACGTTAACTTTATAAAAATTAATAAAATTATAGCTAACTTTCGCTTGGGTGGTAGTTCAAGCACTGAACTAGCTTCACTTGAAACTTTAAAATTAAAAATGACGAAAAATTATATATCTAGAAATAACTTTTTAATAAACTCTTTTAAGTTAAAATTGAAAATATCAGCAAAAAAAATATTGAATAAATAGACAATATCATATGAAAATTGCCTTATTTTATAGGTATTTAGAGCACGGAGGTATTGAACGAAATATAGTTAATATTGCAAACTATTTATGCGATAATGGCCATACAGTGTTTATTATACTTGCTGAATTAAAAGGTGGCTTGCTTTGTGAATTGAATCCTGAAATTAAATTACGTTCCTTTACTACTAGGAATAAATTGATCCAATTGTGGGAATTAAAAAATATTATCAAAAGAGATAGTATTCAAATTATTTATTCCGCTTCTCCTATTTTAAATACTATCTCAATTTTTGCTAGATTTTTCTTAAAAAATCGAGTATCTGTGGTTATTTCAGAGCACACAAATACTTTACTAGCCTTTAAAAATTATAAATTTTCATTTTATAAAATTAGTTTCATATTAATACCTCTATTTTATAGATATGCAGATAAAATAATAGCCGTCTCTCATGGTGTTGCATCAGGACTAGAAAAGTTCGCATTAATTAATAAGAAAAAGATAGATGTAATAAATAATCCTATTAATTTAAAAATGATTCAGCAACAAGCTGAAGAGAAAATTTATCATCCCTGGATCGAAGATAAGAGTATTCCACTTATAATAAGCGTAGGACGTTTAGTTGAAGCTAAAAATTATAGCTTACTATTAAAAGCAATTAATCTAGTTTTAAAAAATAGAGAAGTTCGCTTGATAATTGTTGGCGAAGGTACGTTGAGATCAGATTTAGAGAATATGATCTCAATGCTAGCTTTAGAGAAAAATGTAATTTTAATAGGTAATAAATCTAACCCAGCTGCCTGGATTAAACACTCAGATTTGTTCGTACTGTCCTCGAAATGGGAGGGTTTTGGTAATGTATTAGTCGAAGCATTAACCATTGGTAAAACGATAGTTTCAACAAATTGCAAATATGGGCCTGAAGAGATTTTAAATCGCGGAGAATACGGATATATTGTTCCCGAGGGTGATTCTCATATTCTTGCTGAAACAATCCTTTACGCTTTAAATAATCCCTTAAACTCCGAAATACAGATGATGAGGGCCCAAGACTACGATTTATTGAAAATTATGAGGTTATATGAAGAGATGTTTAATGAACTTTCATAATTATCATTTAACAAATTATTTTCTTTTATCATATAAATAATTAAATTTTACTATGCTAAAGTTACTTTATTTATCAGGTGCACCAAGGGTGTCAACGCGTGATAACGCTGAAGCTTCAGGTGCACGTGCTCATATACTAGGCATGATAAATGGTTTTCAAGAATGTGGTTTTCAAGTAGACGAGTTTATTATTGGCAATCATACTCCCACGTCTTGGTCTAATTCTGGATCTGAAAGAATTTTAACTAAATCAGTATTATTTAGACTTATTGCAGATTTAGTTAGAATAGTTTTCTCGTATTTTAACAAAAGGAAGGCAGAGAATATATATAATGGAAACTATAATTATGTATATGAAAGATTTGCGGCCTTTCAGAATTTAGGCACGGCTTTTCAAAAAAAAGGAATAAAGTGGATACTTGAAACTAACAGTCCACTTTTTTATGAAGCAAGCGAAGAGCGAAAAAGTATTGTTTTAGTTAATCTTTGTAAATCTTTAGAGCTCAATGCTTACAAAAATTGTGATCATATAGTTTGTGTAACAAAAGAACTTAAAGAAATTATATCTTCATTGCCAGGTGTTCGCTCAGAAAAGATTTTAGTTATTCCAAATGGGGTAGATACAAACCGGTTTAATCCTTTAACAACTATACCATTCAAAGTATCTGATAAATTTACCATTGGTTTTGTAGGTATATTAGCACCATGGTGCGGTGTTGATATACTTCTTGAAGCTATAAAAGAGCTTGAATCATATAATTTACCTATTCATGTTGTAATTGTTGGAGATGGAATAATGAAGCAAAAATTTCAAGCTCTAACTCAAGAATTGAATATTACTAAACAGGTAACATTTGTTGGTCATGTTGATTGGGCTAAAGTTCCCTCCTATATATCTGGTTTTGACATAGCTTATTCTGGGCAAACAAATCTTCAGATTGGAAAGATGTATCACTCTCCTTTGAAAATTTATGAATATATGGCTATGGGTAAACCAGTGATAGCGTCAGCTTTCGAGGATGCTGAAAGAATGATAAAAAATGGTTTTAATGGTTTTCTTTTTACTTCTGGTAATGTTCAACAATTATCTGCAGTAATATCAGAAGCTTACATTAACAATGAATTACTTACTCCCAAAAGATCTGAGGAGATAAGATTAAAAATTGTTAATGAACACAGCTGGCAGAGTCGAACAAGAAGCTTATTAGCAGCCTTAAATTAAAAATATTCATTCAATGAAATTTTAAACGTTACATAAAAATGAAAGTAAAACTTCTTGATATAGAGTTTGAATTGTTTAAAGTTAATACTTTACACGAAAAATTTTCTAAGACAATTAACAATAATGATAAGATTATTGTATCAAGCTTAAATTTACATAGTTTATTTTTATATTATAAGAATCATTTTGTACATAATATTATCAACAATTCTATTGTTCATATCGATGGAATGCCAATAATTTGGCTTTTAAAATTGTTCGGTTATAAAGTTGATGCCTCATTTCGTATAACTTGGGTCGATTGGATGAGGCCATTACTAAACAGGTCTCAAGCAGAACAATGGAAGATATTTTACCTTGGTGCTAAGCCAGGCATAGCCAAAAAAGGATTCGTTACTTTGAAACAAGAATTTCCATTACTGAATTATGCTACTTGTGATGGATACTTCAGCATGGATAAGACCAAATCGGAAAATAAACAGATAGTTACAATTATTAATAGTTTTAAGCCTAATATCTTAATTGTTGGCATGGGCATGGGACGGCAAGAGGAGTGGATATTTCAACATCAAAATGAGTTATCATGCAACGTTATTGTTACTTGCGGAGCTGCTATCGAATATTTTGCCGGTGAAGTAAGTACGCCACCTAGATGGTCAGGACCTCTTGGCCTAGAGTGGCTTTTTCGTTTTGTGGATGACCCTAAGAGATTTTGGTATAGATATTTAGTTGAGCCTTTTTTTATTTTAAATCAACTTTTCAAACATAAATTCCTACAAAAACATTAGGATAATTAGTTAATTTTTCATTTATAATTTTCGTGAATTAGCCATTATAAATAATTTATGGCAACTTCATTTATAAATTATATTTAAAATACATCTTATAGTTTTTCTTTGTTAAGCTTAGATCAAATTTTATTTTATAAAATTTGATCTTCTTCATATGGAAGTTGTACATATTATAAAGCTTATTATTAAATATTAATAACTAACATCGCGATTTACACTTTCATTTTGTTGCAATCAGACTAATATGTTTTCGGATTGGAAAAGTATAGGAAATACGCTCACCTATTGGTGATATAAGGCTAACAGTATTGGTGTTAGCATACCGGTCGATTTGCAGCAAGTTCAGTCCTATTTTTCCTTCTCCATTTTGCCGTCCGTAATAAGTTGTGCTTTTATATTTTGTTTCCTCTAAAACGTTTTCTATGGTGAAAGCTTCTCCTGTACGTGTTGTTAAATAGCCAATAGTATAGGCATTGGTTTTTTCTCGAAAATAAAAGCTATTTGGGGATTCACTAGCGTATACAGAGAGCGTTCCCATAATGGGAACTGTGGAAATTGCACCGTCAATAGTGTAGGATACTATTCCGGTCAGCCTATAATCGCCAGCCGCCAGAAAACCGAGTTGCTTTTGCACGACAATTTCTTCTTTGCAGCCCATCAACAATATACCAAGTAAGAGGAGCAGGAAAAGATGGGCAAAACGATGGGTAGACGGTGACATCATATACGCGCAAATTGCTATAATGAATGTATCAACAAATATAGGTAGTGGATTGAGTAATTATCGCATGTTTGCCTGAGTAATTAAATCTGATCCAAATTTGGGATTATATAGCCTGCTAACATTACGTAAGCAGATATAAATTTATTCTTTTTGGCTAGATTTATACTTCGCAAACCCGGCACGACGTTTGATAGTCAGCTTTTGCACATAACCTACTAATCCCAAATCATGGCTACTCATTACGCCGTTCGTTCGGTACGGAATCTGCTGCTTGCGCTGGTCGTTATCGGCTCGCTCACGACAGCCTGTAAAAAATCAGGCGGTGGTACCGACGTTGATCCTCGCGATCAGTACGTTGGCAAATACGAAGGTGGTTTTCAGGTCGGCATTAACCTGGGCGGGATCGATTTAAAGCCCGAGTCCGGCACGGCGGTGGTTACCGTCACCAAGGCATCGAACGCGGGTGAAATCTACCTGGAGACGGTTTACAATAGCTCGTATACGGAGAAAGTAACGGCTGAACTGAAAGGGGCCACCTTCACCGTGATCGACCGGACGAAAGATGTGATTACCGTCAACACAACCCAGATTCAGGGCGATTATTCGGCGACGGGCGTGTTTGATAAAAATCAGGTCGCCATTAATGCCACCACCGAAGCCCGCACGGCCGGGGGCGTCGTCCGACGAACGGGGGCGGTTACCGGAACAAAAAAATAAGTACTTTCGCACCGGTTTCTAACGTCCCGGTTTTCTATGAAAGTAATCATCCTAACCGGCCTGCTGGCCGGTTTTTTTGTGTCTGCCCAGGCGCAGCTGTCAACCCCGCCAGCAGCGCCCGCTACGCTGAAAGAAGCATCGGCCGAAAGCGTCGGTATGAGTACCGAACGGCTCGGGCGGGTCGATGCGGTGGTGAACGAGTACATTGCCAAAGGTCGGCAGGCGGGCATCGGCGTCTTGATTGCCCGTAACGGCCGGATTGTGCACTACAAAGCCTACGGTCAGGACGACACCGACGCGAAAACACCGCTCAAACGCGACGCGATTTTCCGGATTGCCTCCCAGACCAAAGCCATTACGAGCATCGGGGCTATGCTCCTGTTTGAAGAAGGTAAATTCCTGCTCGATGATCCCGTTTCGAAGTACATTCCCGCCTTCAAAAATTCGAAAGTCCTCGACAAATTCAATCAGAACGATACGACGTTTACCACCGTACCGGCCAAGCGCGAGATCACGATTCGGCAGTTGCTGACCCACACCTCGGGCATTGGGTATCCGGTTATCGGCTCGAAAGAGATGAATGCCATTTATGCCAAGTACAAAATACCGAGTGGCATCGGTACGCCCACCCGCAAACTCGATGAAGCGATGACGGCGCTGGCCGCTTTGCCCCTCTCCCACCAGCCGGGCGAGAAGTGGACCTACGGGCTGAGCGTCGATTTGCTGGGTTACCTGGTCGAAATCTGGTCGGGGCAACCGCTCGATCAGTTTCTGCGGACGCGGTTGTTTGAGCCGCTGGGCATGAACGATACCTATTTCTATCTGCCCGCAGCGAAACAGAATCGGCTCGTGGCACTCTACACCGAAGATTCAACCAAGGCGCTTCGGCGGCAAACGGGCCAGCTTGGTCTATCGCCGGATTACCCCAAGACGGCGGGTACCTATTTTTCGGGCGGGGCGGGTCTCACGTCCACGCTGTACGACTACGCCATTTTCCTGCAAATGCTCCTCAACGGGGGTGAGTACAACGGTAAGCGCCTGCTCAGTCCAACCACCGTGCGGCTCATTACGACCAATCAGATTGGCGAGGTAAACCAGGGCGTAAATAAATTCGGATTGGGTTTCAGCATCACCACCGAACGGGGGGCGGCTCAGTTGCCCGTATCGCAGGGCAGCTACAACTGGGGCGGAATATTCGGTACGACCTACTGGGTTGATCCGAAGGAGGGCATTGTCGCGCTGATGTACACCCAGAAATACCCGAACAGCTACAACGATCTGGCCGATAAATTCCGGGTTCTGGTTTATCAGGCCATCACGCAGATGCAGGCACCGAGGTAGAAGTATCTACTAAAACTACTTTGTCCGCCATTGATTGATAGCTTTTCTGGTTTTAGCAACTTCGTCCAGTTGTTCCGGAGTAAAGGTAGGAGCCGTTAAAAGGAACGCTTCAAGTTCCGGAACTTCGGTTACTGGTTGTTGACGTTGATCAACTTCTTCTTTAAGTTTTGCCCACTGTTTGGCAGGAAGTTGTTTCGCTAACTGCACTAATTGGTCAAATCTTATATCTACTTGCAAGTTCATAGACCAAATTTAAAAAGTTCTATCCTGAAAGCAAATGATCATGGGAAGTAATGCCCGGTAGTAGTCATGCCACGAAAGCGCTAAAAACAAGGATTTACTACCGAAAATTTGGACGTTTAAAACAGGTAGAAACAACTCATGATTGTCATTTATGGCTAATAGATAGGCAAAAACCATACACCAATGAGATATATTATAATCTCCCTCCTGCTTTCGATTCAATTGGCTTATGCCCAGACGCCCGTCGCACCATCGGCGGGGGCGGTATCGGCCGTAGCGCCGTCGGCTGATGCCAAAGCGGTGCTGGATACGGAAAAACAGCGCTTTGCGGCACAAGTGAGCAAAAATTATGAAGTGCTGGATAAAGTACTCGCCAATGATATGGTGTACGTACATTCCAGCGGCAGCACGGATACCAAGCAAAGTTATGTTCAGTCGATGCGCGACGGGAAGCTGACCTACGAAAGCATTGATATGCAGGAGACCAATGTGCGGGTGTATGGTAACACGGCGGTTGTTAACGGCACCTGCACCATTAAAGCGGTTAGTAGCGGTCAGCCCGTTAATAACCATATACGCTACACGTCGGTGTACGTACGCAATAAAACGCAGTGGCAAATGGTCGCCTGGCAATCACTAAAAATATAAGTCTGAACTGGAATCACACCGGGCTGGCGTTCCAGTTCAGACAGCTAAAAAGTCCCGTAGTTCCTTGGCGTCCTGTGCGTTCATGCGTCCGGCGAGAACCAGCCGAAGTTGCCGCCGACGCAGGGCACTGGCGTATCGTTCCTTTTCCTCGTCGGTTTCCGGAATCAGAGCCGGTACTTCAATCGGCCGGCCACTCTGATCGACCGCAACGAAGGTGTAAAAGGCACTATTGGTACTAACCCGGATACCCGCCGGAATATCTTCGGCCCAAACTTCAATAAAGACTTCCATTGACGAGCTGAACGCCCGCGTCACCTGCGCTTTCATGGTGACGATATTGCCCAGCCGAATCGGCTCCGCAAACGAGACATTATCAACCGACGCCGTAACTACCGTTCGATTTGAGTGTTTCTGCGCAGCAATGGCCGCGGCAATATCCATAAAATGCAGGAGCCGCCCCCCCATCAGGTTGTTGAGTGTATTGGTATCATTGGGGAGCACCATTTCGGTCATCACCGTTATGGATTCGCGGGCGTATTTGGGTTGGGGCATTTTTTCAGTGAGCAGTTATCAGGCATCAGCCAACAGTTGATTGGCAACCGTAACCAATTGCTTTGGTCAACTGCTGGTAGCTGTGAAGTGTTCTGCAAACCAACATCCGAAAACCGGAACGGCCAAATACTAGCTTTTTTTCGGTAGTAGGTGAAGTCCCTAGCAGTCTGCGTTACTCACCCCAGGGCAAAGGCCACGTAATTTATCCGGCGGTCCTAGTGTTAGGTTGTCTATTGCTATAATCTTAGTTTTATCTTTGACAGGATTGACCGGATGAACATAATTTTTCTGAGAGTTAATCCTGTTTTATCCTGTCAGAAAAAATATGGAAAACCTACAACCCTCCGCCGTCACCGGACCCGTTACCGAGACAGAACGCACCTACATTGTTGATGCGCTCAACACAACGCGGGATAACCTTCATCAATCACTTTCAGGATTGACCGATACCCAATTAGTCTACAAACCAACCCCTGACCGCTGGTCCATAGCTGAGTGTGTCGAACACATTGCCCTGGTCGAGAAAGGGATTTTACGAGCTATTCAGGCGGGTATGAGCGTATCGGCCGATGCCGCAAAACGGTCCGAAATCAAACTGTCGGATGTGGATGTGATCAAAGCCACCCGCAGCCGGGTTGTTACGCTCGCGGCTCCGACGCCGTTTATGCCCACCGGTCGCTACGGGGATGCAAAGGCGTCTTTACAGGTTTTCGACGACCAACGGGCGGCCGCACTTGCCTTTACGCAGGCGGTCCAGGATGATTTGCGTACCCATTTTTTTGTTCACCCGGCATTCGGCACGTTGGATCTGTATCAGGCGCTGCTGGTGATGGTTTCCCATGTAGCGCGTCATACCAAACAAATCGAGGAAGTAAAGGCCAGCGCTGGTTTCTCGCAGTAAATGAGTCAATTGCCCATCCTGTACCAGTCTGCCGATTTTATTGCGATCAATAAGCCGCACGGCTTGCTGGTTCACCGGTCACCCATCGCCAGCGACGCCAGCGAGTTTGCCGTCCAACTGCTCCGCGATCAGCTTGGTCAGCGCGTTTATCCGGTTCACCGGCTCGATCGGAAAACCGGCGGTGTGCTGTTGTTTGCCCTCAACGAAACCATGAACGCGGCTATGCAGCAGCAGTTCATGGAGGGTAATGTCGCTAAATCATACCTGGCCATTGTGCGCGGCTATACCGCCGACGAGCAAGCCATTGACTATCCACTCCGTCGCGAGGACGGGGTACTTCAGGACGCGTTCACTACGCTGAAAACGCTTCAGCGTACCGAAGTACGGATTCCCTTTGGGAAACACGCCACCTCACGCTACTCCCTGGTCGAACTGACGCCCACTACGGGCCGGATGCACCAGTTGCGGAAACACATGGCGCATATCCTGCACCCCATCATCGGCGACCGTCCCCACGGCTGCAATAAGCAAAACAAGCTGTTTCTTGACCGGTTCGGGATGAACACAATGCTGCTTCACGCGCATCAGCTTCAGTTTGCGCATCCCGTTACGGCTGAGGAGATAAAGATTACCGCCCCCTGGCAAGAAGAGTTTGGGCGAATGTTGACCGAGTTGTTTAGCGAATTATAGCGTAAAAAATAGGGGCATCCGGCTAACCCTACTGACATAGGGCTGTCAGTGTGCGCGGTTAATTTTGACTCATTAACCAAACGCAAAAAACGCATGTCACAGACGCAGCAGTTGTTGAAGGAAATGGAGCAGGAAGGCCAAACCACCCGTAAAATGCTCGAACGAATTCCGAACGACAAGTACGACTGGCAACCACACCCTAAAAGCATGTCGGTCAAACGGTTAGCGAATCACATTGCCGAGCTACCCGGCTGGGTGACAATGGCGCTGAACACCGATGGGCTTGATTTCGCAGCGAATCCATATGAACCCACAACCGCTGATAACACAGCCGATTTACTCGCTATTTTCGAGCAGACACTGGCTCAGGGGGAAGCGTCGCTCAGCCAGGCAACAGACGATCAACTTGAACCCACGTGGACCTTACGCAACGGCGACACCATTTTAAGTCAGACAACCACCGGTGGCATGATTCGGGTAGCCTTCTCCCAGATTGTACACCACCGCGCGCAGATGGGCGTTTACCTTCGGCTGCTCAATATCCCGATTCCGGGCAGCTATGGGCCCAGCGCTGATGAGATGAATTTTTGAAAGTAACTAAGGCCGTTAAGTAGCGTGGGTTTCCACCCGCGCTACTTGTTAATACCCCATCAAATCCAATCCTTCCGTTTCGATGATTTCTACCCGTTTGCCCATTTTTTTCTGAATAATCTTAAAATGGTGTTCATCGTCGGGGCAAATCAGGGAAATTGCTTCGCCCTCGGCTTCCGCCCGCCCGGTCCGGCCAATCCGGTGAATGTAATCTTTTGGGGAGCGGGGCAATTCAAAATTGATAACGTAGGGCAGCAATTGAATATCAATCCCTCTGGAAATCAGATCAGTAGCAACGAGTACTGTCAGTTTCCCTGCTTTAAATTTAGTCAACGCGTCGGTTCGGGCACCCTGGGTCCGGCCGCTGTGAATAGCGGCCGCCTGAATCCCGTTTTTAGTCAACTTCGTGACCACGTTATCGGCGGTTCGGGTAGAGGACACAAAGACCAGCACCTGTTTCATCTGGCTCGTTTTGATCAAATAGCGTAATAAAGGCCCTTTTCGCTCAGGATCAACCCGGTAGGCAACCTGTTTGATCAAATCCAGGTTCTGCTCTTCCTCAACGACTTCGATTTTAATGGGATTACGCAACAAGGCCTGGTTAATATCCTGAATGGCGTCGCCGAGGGTAGCCGAAAACAAAATTGTTTGCCGGTGGCGCGGTAGTCGATCGAAAATAGCGGTCATCTCGTCGGCAAAACCAAGCTCCAGCATTTTATCGGCCTCATCGAGGACGAGCATCTCCACATCCGTCAGTTGCAGGGCATTGGACGCCAGCAGATCCAGCAGCCGGCCGGGCGTGGCGACAACGATTTCGGCATCGCGTAACGCAATCATCTGCGGATTGATGGATACCCCGCCAAACACGGCAACGGTTTTAACCTGCCGGGGTAATCGCTCGCCAAAGGCCTGAAAAACCTCGCCAACCTGACCGGCTAACTCACGGGTAGGCACCAGCACGAGCACGCGTGCAAACTGCTTTCTGACCCCACCTTTCCGCTGAAACAGCTCTAGAATTGGCAGCACAAAGCTGGCGGTTTTACCGGAGCCGGTTTTAGCGATTCCTAAAATATCCCTGCCTTGCAGAATTGCCGGAATTGCCTGTAGCTGAATTGGATACGGCTTTGTATACTGCTGCGTAGTGATTGCTTTTAGCAGCGATTTAGACAGCCCAAGTTCTGAAAATGGCATAGTGAATGGGTTTATGAATAGATGTGGATCGTTAATCCCGCTTTTTCTTCCCCCCAACCCGCTTGATGGGTCTGCCGTATTTCAGCATTTTTTCGGCGGCATGGTCCCGGCGGACGTTTACTTTTTTATTCTTGGCGATTTTCTCGTGAAAAGCCGGGCCAACGTCCTCCCGTTTCGGGGCTTTCACCGTGATCGTTTTCATATGCACCGTCGGTTTTTCGTCGTCGGTCAGTTCATCGGAGATCACCAGATTTTCGGGTAACGGAAGTATAGGAATGGGCTGTTTCATCAACTCCTCAATGGCAGCCTGGCGGTCTTTTTCACCTTCCGTAATAAACGAAATCGCAATACCCGCTCGATCGGCCCGGCCGGTGCGCCCAATCCGGTGAATGTAGTTTTCCGGTACTTCGGGCAGATCGAAATTGATAACGTGCGATACATCAGCCACGTCGATACCCCTGGCAATCAGATCGGTTGCGATCAGAATGCGGAAGGTTCCGGCCTTGAAGCGGTTAACGGCCTCGAAGCGGTAATTCTGCGATTTGTTTGAGTGAATGACCCCCACCTGATCTGTAAAATCCGGCTCGAAGTGTTCATACAGTTGATCAGCCAGTTGCTTGGTTGCGGCAAAAACCAGCACTTTGCTCATGGCCGCGTTTCGATTCAGCAGGAGTGTCAGCAGATTTACCTTCGTATAAAAATTCGGCACCTCATACGCCGACTGCTCGATGTTCTCCAGCGGGGTGCCAACGGGCGCAGCCTCTATCCGCACCGGACTGGCAAAATAGGTGCCAACCAATTGCTCGACCTCGTCGGTTAGCGTGGCTGAAAACAGGAGGTTTTGCCGTTTGGGCAGTAGGTCCAGAATCGTTTTCAACTGCGTTCGAAAGCCCAGATTCAGCATTTCGTCGAATTCGTCGATAACGAGTTTTTTTAAACTTTTCGTTTTCAGGGCTCCGTTGGTCAGCAGATCAACCAGCCGGCCGGGCGTGGCCACGAGTACATCCAGCCCCTGCTGCACTTCGGCCTGCTGCGGTTTCAGGTTAACGCCACCATACACCCCAACTACCGTCAGGTTCGTGTATACGCTTAGTTTTTTGACGGCTTCTACTACCTGCACCACCAGTTCCCGCGTGGGCACCAGAATGAGTATTTGAACCAGTCGGTCTTTCGAATATTGCCACTGGCGCAGGCAGGGCAGCAAATACGCAAAGGTTTTTCCGGTGCCCGTCTGTGCAATGCCACATACGTCCCGACCGGACATAACAACCGAAAATACCTTTTCCTGAATAGGCGTTGGTGTTGTATAACCCAGATCAGTCAGGGCATTAAGGAGCGGTTTATTTACATTTAGTTCATTGAAAGTCATTGGTATAGCTGTCAAATTTGGCTACGAAGGTAGGCTAATTTGACTAGTAGCCCCGCATTTTAGGCTACTTTTACGGTATGATAACCCCTCAGCAACAAGCGCAAACCCTGGCAAACCTCGGCATTGTGGCTTTAAATCCGATGCAGGAAGCCGCCCATAAAGCGATTCGCCAGGACAACGACACCTTCCTAATAGCCCCCACCGGTTCCGGGAAAACCGTAGGTTTTCTGTTGCCCATTCTTTCCCTGCTTAATCCCGATCAGCCCCTTGTACAATGTCTTATTCTGGCACCTTCCCGCGAGTTGGCGATGCAGATTGAGCAGGTTTGGAAGAAAATGGCGACGGGCTATAAAGTAAACGTGTGCTACGGGGGACATCCGGTAGAAACCGAAATCAAGAATCTAAGCAATCCTCCCGCCCTGCTGATTGGCACGCCCGGCCGTATTGCCGACCACATAACTCGCCGGAGCTTTTCGCTGAAAGGCATTCATACGCTGGTGCTGGACGAATTCGATAAGTCGCTGGCGCTGGGCTTCCACGATGAGATGGACTTCATTATCGGTGGACTACGTAACCTCCGTAAACGTGTGCTGGTTTCGGCTACGGCGGGTATCAGCATTCCAGCTTTTGTCCAGCTCAACTCCCCAACAACCCTGACGTTTACAGCCGATGAGGAGCAGACAGGGTTAACAACCCGGCTCGTTTATTCAGAATTGGCCGATAAAATTGATACTCTGTTTCAACTGCTTTGCTCGCTCAATTCCGAATCGGCCTTGATTTTCTGCAACCATCGGGAGGCCGCCGAACGAACCAGCGAACTACTGGCCGAGCGGGGCATTCATTCGCTTGTATATCATGGCGGCATGGAGCAAGCCGACCGCGAACGGGCGCTAATCCAGTTCCGAAATGGCAGCACCCGCTACCTGGTAACCACTGATTTAGCCGCCAGAGGACTTGATATTCCTGAAATGAAGCACGTCATTCATTACCACCTGCCGTTGCAGGAACATGAGTTTACGCACCGTAATGGTCGCACCGCACGGATGCACACGCTGGGAACAGCCTACGTGATTTTATCCCGGCAGGAATCCCCTCCGACTTACCTGGATTCATCGCTTGAGGAATTAGTAGTACCGACTGAAAATCAGTTACCCAGGCCGCCCGATTTTGTAACGCTTTACATCAGTGGCGGCAGGAAAAACAAACTTAACAAAGTCGATATTGTAGGTTTTTTCTCTCAGAAAGGTAACCTCGATAAGGGCGATTTAGGACTCATCGAGGTCAAGGATTTCATCTCGTTTGCTGCCGTCAGACGGGAGAAGGTTCAGGCGCTTCTGGCGGCCATCAGTCAGGAAAAGATGAAAGGAAAGAAGTACAAAATTGAAGTGGCTCGGTAAAGTAATCAGTAGTGGAGATGTCGGTTTCAGAAACCAACATCTCCACTACTGATTACTTGCCTAAATCCTGCACCAGCGTATTCAGTAACGCGCTCTTTTGCTCAAGGTCATAAATGTATTCCCAGAACATCACGCCCGCCAAATGCTTTGATTTCACATACTCAACCCTATTCTTGAGCGATTCAGGATCAGCATAGGAAATGAACGTGCGGGAGGTCGGATTCCACAAATAAGGCGATTTGGCCTCATCATCCCAATAGCGGGTGAAGCCGTTTTTATTAATGTATTTTGCGACCAGTTCATCATAGCTAATGAACGAGTGTTTGCCGGGAGCTGGTTGGTAAAGGCCCTTGTTCTCAGCCTTCGCATCGGCCCACCCACGACCATAAAACGGCAGACCCAATACAATTTTATTTGCCGGAACGCCCGCCCGAATGTGCCCGTCGACCGCCGAAACGCTGCCCGTGCGTGCGTGGGGCTCCGGATCGGACTGATATAGCGGACTGTGGTGGCCGGTTTGTTTATCGTTTCCGTGATACAGATCGTACGTCATAATATTCACGTAATCAAGGTATTTCTGCGCATTACCAAGCTCGGTATGATTCACGAAAGCCGTGTCGCCCCCGGTAGCGGCCGTTAGTAAGTAGTGATTAGCTCCGGTGCGGCCATCCTGTTTACCCTGCTCATCGAGCTGATCGCGGATGGCTTTCAGAAAGCGCGTGAAATTCTGTTTGTCTTCGGGCCGATAGATATTACCCGCCCCGATCTGGTCAGGATATTCCCAGTCGATATCAACGCCGTCGAGTTTGTGTTTTTTCAGCATGGCCACCGCACTGCTAGCGAACTTTTTCCGGGACGCATCATTCAGAGCCGCATCCGAGAAGTATTTGCAACCGCCCCAACCGCCAACTGAAATCAGGATTTTCAGAGCTTTGTTGGTTTCCCGCAGGGACGTCAGCGCGGCCAGATTCGCTTCATCTTTAGCCGACAAAGGAGCCAATTCACCATTCTGAGCTGGAATCGCAAAGGCATAGTTGATATGGGTTAACTTTCGGGCGTCAATTTGCTCTTTTGTCCAGCCGTTGCCCGTCACATAACCGATAACTACGTAGGAGTTAGTCGATTGCGCAGAAACAGGTAGGGTCAGAATTGACAGGCAAAGTGTGAGTAATGTTGCCAGGCAACAGATAACGATTCTCATTGATGAAAAACTAGAGGTGGTTAGTTCGCAAAGATAAGTGTTCGGCGGCTCAGCGTAATCTGCTATTATTGAATAGAAAAACGATTCAACTCGCTTCCTCTAGTATTAATCCGTCACCCTAATGATCTCTGCTCAACCCAAAACCAGCCACACCGATCTGTTATTGAAACGGGTCTTTTCCATCGATGTGTTCCGCGCCCTGACGATGCTAACCATGATCTTCGTCAATGATTTGTGGTCGCTTTCGGGCATTCCAGCCTGGCTCGAACACGCCCGCTCCGATCAGGATTTTCTCGGTTTCGCCGACGTTGTATTTCCTTGTTTTCTGTTCATTCTGGGCATGGCGATTCCCTTTGCCATCCGCCAGCGACTCGATAAGGGCGATTCGTACAGTAAAATCAGCTGGCACATTATTCTTCGGTCGATTGCCCTGCTAGTTATGGGTGTTTTCACAGTTAATGTGCCTGATCAAAATGTCAGCGCTACCGGCATGAGTAAGGAGTGGTTTCAGATTCTGATGGTGCTGGGCTTTTTTCTGATCTGGAATCAGTATCCCAAACGCGACGGTAGCGCAAAAACGATTTTCACCGGTTTACAAATTCTGGGTATAGGGCTGTTAATTTATCTGGCCGTTATTTTCAGAGCTGGCGATGAAGGACTTAACCGAATGACTCCCCAATGGTGGGGCATTCTGGGACTTATTGGCTGGACATACATGACCTGCGCCATTCTGTATCTGTTTCTACACAACCGGCCCGCGCTGCTTGTTGCATCCTGGCTGGCTTTCACCGTCATGAACATTGCTGGTCACGCCGGTTGGCTGCGGTTACTATGGCCCAGCGGTCCCCGGAACTGGATTCCGGATAATGGCGCTTTTGATTCGTTTGCCTTCGCTGGCATTCTGGCCACTCTCCTGCTAACTCGCACTCAGCAAACGGGCAGAGCCCGTCAGCTTCCTTTGCTTTTTACGGGTATTGGTGTTTTGTTTCTGATAGCTGGCTTCGTGGCCAGAAACTTCTTTATTATCTCAAAAATTCAGGCCACACCGCCCTGGATCTTTCTCTGCTGCGGCATCGCGCTAATCGTTTACGCGGGTATTTACTGGCTAGTCGATTTGAATGGAAAATTTCCCTGGTTCGACCTGATCAAGCCCGCGGGCACTAGCACCTTAACCTGCTACCTCATCCCCTACGCTTATTATAGCATTGCCGAACTATCCGGGGTTTCCTTACCCGAATCGTTGAAAATCGGTAGTATCGGCCTGATTAAATCTTTCCTATTTGCCTTATTAATCATTGGTATTACAGCGGTGCTGGGTAGGCTGCGCATTAAGCTTAAGCTGTAACGCTAGCCCGGCTGTGTTACACAAGTTCAATTCATTCCGTCGACCGACTGATTAGCGTCCTTAATTCGTCAATTCGTACAGCGTTGCGTTTTCCAGAATCTCCGCCTGTGGTTATTTTACTAATCAAATGCTTGAGAAGGCATTTGACAGACACCTACTGATGGATAGATTTTTCGTGAAAACGCTTACAGAACGCACTATATATAACCCGATTATGAAAGACCGGGTAACCTTTTTGAAAACAGCCGCCGACACGCATGGTGCTTACACACTGGTTGAAGTTGAACTGGCGCCCGGCGGTGGAATAGAGCTTCATTACCACAAACTCATCTCGGAAACATTCATCTGCCAATCTGGCGAGTTGAGCGTGCAGGTGAATCAGAAAACGCACCGACTTCAGCCGAAGCAGACGGTAACGGCGGCTCCCGGTACGAGCCACCGCTTCTTCAATCAGTCGCACGAGTCCTGCCGGTTTCAGTGCCGAATTGTTCCGGCCAGCGTCGGCGTTGAGCGTTCTTTGCAAATCGGTTATGGTCTCGCCCGTGACGGTCAAACCAACGCGAAGGGAATGCCGAAAAGCCTATTAACGATGGCCTGGTTGTTTGCCATCAGCGAAACCAGTTTACCGGGCCGTATGTCTATGTTTGAACCGCTGTTGCGTTGGCAGGCTCGCCGGGCTGTTAAGAAAGGGCTTGATAAGCGGCTGATCGCGCAGTACGTGCGGTTTTAACAAAAATCCTGTAAGGCGGTAAACGACTACGCTAAATGGCAAAAGCATTATATTTGCTTAAAAGTCATTGTTATGCAGGCAGCCGAACTAAAACTGACTATTGTAAAAGAGATTGCTGAATTGTCTGATGAACAATTCATGCAGGTATACGATGATTTAATGCGGCTTCTGCATCCCTCCATTCGAAAGCCCCGATTTGGAAGCGCGAAAGGATTAGTTAAATTCATATCAGAGGATTTTGACGCGCCGTTAGACGACTTTAAAGAGTATATGCCGTGAACTTACTGCTGGATACGCATACACTCATCTGGTATCTGGAAGGAAGTCAGGAATTAAGTCAACCCTGCCGTTCTATGATCGAAGATTCGGCTAATACCAATTTCGTGAGTATTGCTTCGTATTGGGAAATCGCTATTAAGCTAAGTCTAGTGGGAAAAATTGAGTTATCTCAGCCATTTGAGCAGCTTCATCAGATTGCCTGGGCCAACAACATAACTACATTGCCTATTCGCTTCGACCATACAACTGTGGTCAAATCACTGCCTTTCCATCATAAAGATCCATTTGACCGGATTATTATTGCTCAGGCAATTGTCGAAAACATGCCTGTATTAAGTCGGGATAGTCACTTTGCTTCGTATCCAATCCGTCTTATTTGGTAAGGTAATCAGGCATGTTGGAATAAAATTTTCACATCGTTCCTGGATTTCCAGAAAACCATTAGGGCAGGTTTTGAAAAGAATAGCGGCTTCGTCCAAATTATTACTTTGATAAGCAGATAGCCGCCCACTATTTCCTGACTGTTTACCTGATACAGCCCCCGGGTCTGTGGACTCGCGGATGCCGGCCGTATAACTTTACCTGAGCGCGTTCATGATCCGCTATTAAACCAACTCGGTTCTTCTCTGATTAAGGTGATAATTTTACCTTAAAGGGAAATATCACCTCAAAGTTTGAGATAACACTGGTAAACACTTTTTCCTCATGACGCCCCTTATTCAAACCTTACTTGGTACCTGGTTTATTTGCAGTACTAACTTTCCCATGTGGCTGAAAGGCGACAAAACGAATCCGACGTTTACCTATTCGCAGATCGATAAAAAAAGTGACCCTAACGTTCTGCTGGACGAAGTGAACTACCAGAAAAAAGGGCAGACGAAAACGTTGACCGGATTTGATTATCCAGATCCAACTGATTCATCGGCCTTCGTCTGGCGGGGTAAGGGACTTCTAAGTTTGGTGCGGAGCCACTGGAAAGTAGTGCTACTAGACCCTAATGGCCAGTGGGCGGTCATCTGGTTTTCCAAGACGCTGTTTACACCCGAAGGCGTCGATATCATCAGCCGAACTCCAAATCTTTCCGGCCCTACGCTCGATCACATCAAATCGCTGATGGCTGCCGATCCGCTGCTGAGTAAACAGCTGACGAGTCTACGTCCGCCAGCCACTCAATAGCTGTATTTAACGAGAAACCGAGCGCGTTACCCGTGTATCATGTACCGATAAATCCATTCCGACACCGTAGCCATTGCATCCGACATAGCTGTATCATCTTTGATGTCTTTCGACAAAAACACCAGCACATATTTCCGGCCATCGGGCAGGAAGATGATGCCCGAGTCGTTGCGTACGCCAACGATTGAACCGGTCTTATGCGCCACTTTTACGTCTTTGGGCAGTTTGGCTGGCAGCACCGTATTGAATTGCTGGTCAAGTAACGTGGCAATCATGGCCTTTGACGCTTCCGGACTTACGGCCTCTCCTTTAGCGATTTTTTCAAAAATAACCATCAGATCGTAGGCCGTTGTAGTGTTGTTCAGTCCTTGCGCAAAGGCTTTGGCATCCTCCACACCCCGCCGAACTTGGATGTCTTTAGCCCCTAGATCGCGCATAGTTTGGGTCGTATTCTTTCCGCCAACGCGCTCAATAATCAGATTCGTTGCCAGATTACTGCTGATCGTAATCATACGGTGGACCAGCGAGGCTACTGTTTGTTTTTTACCTATCTCCTTATAAATCAGCGTGTCACTATCGATACTCGCTTTAAGACTATACGGGCTACCATCGACAATACTTGTAAAGTCCGTTTTGATGAGCATCGAATCCGCCAGCGACAGCTTACCCTGCGCCTGCTGTTTGTAGACTTCAATCATCACCGGGGTTTTCATCGTACTGGCCGCGTGAAACGACTCCCGCTCCCGAATCAGCAGTTCCTGACCCGTGGTTAAGTCCTTGAAAGCTACCGCAAACGTGCCCGTTTGTTTACTTAGTTCCTGGTCAATCCGCTGGCGTAATTCGGGAAGTGTTGGGCGGGATTGTGCTGTTGCTGACAGGCAGATGAAGGATAAACCGAGTAGACTTGCGGCCAAGAAGCTGACCTTTGCGTACAAACGAATCATAATTTCAGGTTGTGTAATGATCATCAAATTGCCAAAATTTAGTCAATCAAACGCACTTATCAGTTCTTTCTGACAGGATTAACCGGATAAAACAGGATTTTCTGGTCTTAATTCCTGTAATCCTGTCTTATCCGGTTAATCCTGTCAGAAAGAAAATTTAGCCTGCTCCTTTTTTGCGTATTATTAGGGATTAAACACAGAGATAACGGAGAAATACACAGAGCAATAGAACATTAATCTACGTTCTTTCCGTGCCTTCCTCCATTAACTACGTGTTTAATATAAAAAATTACAACCTGATAATCAATAGTATACGTGGATTTTTCGGTCTATAGAAAAAGTACTGCGTCCGTATGGGCGGGCGAAACTGAGCCACTTGTCAACGGTGCCGTTACAACACCGATTGTAAAAAGCGTTGCCTTTGCTTACGACGACCTGGATGAATGGCACAATGTAGCGACCGGCAAAGCCGAGGGCTACATTTACAGCCGAAACACCAACCCAACCGTTCACGTACTTGAAGAAAAAATTCGAATTCTGGAAGGTGCTGAAGCCGCAACCTCATTTGCGACAGGCATGGGCGCCATCAGTAATACACTGTTTGCCTTGCTGGGGCCTGGGAAACGAGTTGTCTCTATCAAAGATACTTACGGTGGTGCCAGCCGCATTTTCCTGGACTTTCTCCCCCGCTACGACGTTCAGGTTACCCTCTGCGAAACGACTGGTTTCGATGACCTGGAAATGGAGATCGCTAAAGGATGTGACGTTTTATATTTAGAAACTCCGACCAATCCAACGCTGAAAATTGTCCACATAAGCCGACTGGCCGCAGCGGCCAAAAAAGTGGGGGGCATTACGATAGTCGATAATACATTTGCCACGCCAATTAACCAGAATCCATTAAAGCTAGGCGCTGATTTAGTAGTCCATAGCGCAACCAAGTTTTTAGGTGGTCACTCTGATGCGATGGGCGGTGTGCTTTGCGGCAAAAAAGAACTGGTCGAGAAAGTATTTCAGTTTCGGGAAATTAATGGCGCCAGCCTCCAGGCCGACCCGGCGTACATGCTGGCTCGAGGCATGAAAACGCTGGAACTCCGCATCGAACGGCAAAACGCGTCGGCGCTGACCATTGCGCATTACTTGAAAGCGCATCCTAAAGTCAGTGAGGTATTTTACCCAGGTCTGGAAACGCATCCGGGCCACGCCATCGCTAAAGAGCAAATGTCAGGCTTTGGTGGCATACTGAGTTTTTCGTTGAACGGCGGTTATGAGGACGTAAAGAAATTTCTACCAAAACTCCAGTTTGTGCATTTAGCCGCCAGTCTGGGCTCGGTGAGTACGTTAGCTGGACCACCTCGAACGACCAGTCACGTCGAGCTGACGGAAGAACAACGAAAACACCTGGGTATCCCTGAGAGCCTTATTCGGTATTCGGTTGGGATTGAGAATGTAGAAGATTTGCTGACAGATTTAGATACGGCGTTAGCTTCGTTATAACTCAGAAATGCCTTTGTCGCCTAACGGTGGATTAAGAGTAGCCCCATAAGTAAGGCGGACAAGATGTCCGCAGAACCGTAGAAATAAACTCTATGATTCTGCGGACATCTTGTCCGCCTTACTTATAGTGCTACTTTTTACTGCTTCGTAAACTCGCCAGCAGCTTTTATTTCAACTTCTTCGCTGACAGGCATAGCTCCTGAACCACCTATACCAAAGTCGGTGCGTTTCACCGTGCCGGTCATTTTAAAGCCAACTTTTTCTGGCCCCGGTTTCCCATCCCGACCGGGCATTTGTTTTGGGCCTACCATCGTAGCATCCAGGGTAACCGGTTTTGTAACGCCGTGCATAGTCAGGTCGCCAGCAACTTTGTATTTCCCGTCAGCACCTTTCTTAAACGATGTGCTTTTAAACGACAGGGTTGGGAATTTGGCTGCGTCGAACCATTTTTCACCTTTCAGATCACCATCACGCCGTTCGTTACCGGTTTCGATGCTGTTGACATCCGTCGAGAATTCGAATTGTGCATCAGACAGGTCCGGTTTTGCCCCGGTTACTTTGGCTTCGAACGCTTTGAAATACCCATCGACTTCCGACAGCATCATGTGAGTAATCGTGAAACCCACTTTGGAGTGAGCTTTGTCCAGAGCCCAGGTCTGTGCGTGGGCAGTCGAGAACGCCAGGAACGCAACCGCTGCGAGACCTAATGTTTTCAGGTTGTTTTTCATTGGCAATTAGTGAATTGAATGTAAAGGAATAGTTTAGAACTGTATATCATACCCTAAAGTAATTCTGCCTGAGTATTTACTACTGAATGCTTATTGCTTTCTGCCCTTATTGTGGCCGACGGCCGCCACCGCCCGACTGTCCGCCAGCGGGTGCCTGCTGCTGACCGCCACCTTCGCCACCACCACCTTCACCGCCTTTCACGTCGTCGTTGTTAACGGAACGAGCTTTCCGGCGATTCTCTTCAAAGGTCATTTTGCCAATCCGGTAACTAAACGTCACTTTCACGTTTGAGTTATAGAGGTGGTTGACGCTTACCGACGATAACAGGGGAGAGTTCAGCGTCGTACGCATGGTTACGCCGTTGCCAACGAAGTTTTCAGCTGCCAGGCCAATGCTACCACGTTTGTTGGCCAGATCTTTCCGAACCCCCAGCGAGTACATGTAAAAGCTCCCCATCGTACCCTGTAATTGTGGGTTCGGGCCGCGCCAGAAACTAAATACCTGCGCGCTCCAGCCTTTATCCAATTGTAACTGGCTCATCAATCGACCACCGAGACTAACGCCCGTGTTGCTGATAGCCACCGTTTTACCATCCGCACCCGGCGTTGTGCCCTGCAAATACATGTAGTACGCATCGATTCCCCCGTTCACACTCCATTTCGGGGTGAAGCTGGTGTTGAAAAATACGTTGGTTCCTATAGTCCGCTGTACGCCAATGTTTTCAAATGTACTGATGATAGCACCAGCCGGATAGGCCGAGTTCGATGTATCAGCCGGAATACGAACCTGCGTGATAGCGTTGTTGGTTAACCGCCCGAATACAGATGCGTTCAGGTACGTTTTCTTAATGCTGGAACTAAGGCTTAACTCCACATTATCAGTCAGTTCCGGGCTCAGATTTGGGTTACCTTTCATCACCATCAGCGGGTTAGCTGCGTTGACGTTCGGGTTTAGTTGTTGCAGACCCGGCCGCTGAATACGACGGTTGTAGGCGGCTTTCAGTGTCGAACCGCCTTTCAGACCTTTAGAGACATTGACGCTTGGCACCAGGTTACCATACGCCGGAATATTCAATGGCGTCGTTTCGTCAGCCTTAGCCGTTATACTCGTGTGTTCGTAGCGCGTACCTACTTTAAACGTGTATTTGCTGGGCGTCACGTAGGTATATGATATATAACCCGCACCGATATTCTGGTCGTAGTTAAGCGATCCCGACGGGCTAGCCGGATTGTAAACCAACTCACCCGTACTCCCACCAATTTTGTATTGATAATCGCTGTTTACCTTCCGCATGATGGCTTTCGCGCCAAATTCCAGCAACTGATTTTTCCGAATCGGCGTCTGATAATCCGACTGGATCGTAAATTCCTGGTTAGTGTTGTTATTCAGGTTCTGTTGGCGGCTCGTCAATACACCAGTCTGATCCAGGATATTCGCGAAGAAATTATTGACCAGACTCGTGCGGCTATACTGGGTCGAAATGGTCCACTCCTGCTGGGGCTTGAAGGTGCGAATGTAATCCAGGTTCATGTCTACCGAGTTAGAGAGGTCCTTACGGTCAACATCACGGTTATTCATGCTCTGCAACAGATCACCAGCATAAATATTGGTCAACTGAGTTTGCTGCTGAACGAAGTTGCGCGTGCCAAACCGGACATTAGCCGACAGCGATTGATTCTTAGCCAGATCATAATCGAAACCCAGCGTATATTGTCCAAAAAGCGGCTTATCGAAGGCCGTACCCTGCTGATTGGTCCGTATTTGTTGTCCCCCAACTACCGTCGTCTGATCAAGGGTTGAGGAAGCGCGGTTGTACATAGCCCGACCGAAACCACCCAGCGTAATACCAAGTTTACCCTGCCGATACGAACCGTTCAGTCCCAGGTTAGATGCCCGCAAACCCACGCCCGCATCGACATTAAGTGTCAGCCCATGCAACGTGTTCTTTTTGGTAACGATGTTGATAATTCCAGCGGCTCCTTCCGCGTCGTATTTAGCTGACGGGCTGGTGATTACCTCTACCGATTTAATCATGTCGGCGGGCAGTTGCTTCAGCGCATCGGCCACGTTAGCCGCTACAATTGTCGACGGTTTATTGTTAATCAGTACCCGGATATTCTGACTACCACGTAGGCTTACGTTCCCGTCCAGATCGACCGACAGCATCGGTACGCGCTTCAGTACGTCCGACGCATCACCCCCTTTGGCGGTCATGTCTTTATCGGCGTTGAAAACCAGCCGGTCTACTTTCTCCTCGATCACCGCAGCCTGCCCAACTACATTCACTTCGCCCAGCGTCCGAACGTCGGGAGCCAGCTTAACCGATCCCATTTTAAGCTCGGTGCCTTTAGCAATAGTAAACGGTTTGGAATCCGAATTTTTGTAGCCGATAAATGAATATTGCAGCCGATAATCGCCCGGCGCCAGCTTGGTCAGCGAGAAGTTACCCTTCGCATCTGACGTTGTGCCGTCGATGGGTTTGTTGGTTTTCTGGTTAATGACAGCGATAGTAGCAAATTCAACGGGTTTTCCCGATAGTGAATCGACCAGCAAACCAGTTATCTTACCATTCCCTTTCGGCGCGTCGTCCTCCAGTACGGTGAATTCTTTTTTCTTACGGTTATCTTGTCCGCCAAATCCTCCCGGTCCGCCGGGCCCACCACCTGGAGGGCCAAATTGAGCGTATGTGGTCTGAATGGATAATCCACTCCAGAGGCCGAGCGTTAACAACAGAAGGAGGAAATACTTTTGCATTGGTAGGTAAAATTTCAGATTGATGAGTCAAAACAACAATTCATTTAGTAGGTATAAAAACGCAATAGACCAGCCCCTGGAAAACATCGCCAGACAGCCTGTTTTAACCGATGAAACGACCTCTCGCCAGTAGACTCGTGAAATAGTCCCGTTCGTCGGTCAGAATGCCTGAACTATCGGGAAATTCGGGGCGCTAAGCGATTGGCTGAACAGGAACTGGAGTTTTGACGTAAACTTGTGACTTTCTTATACTTATGGCTGCGACAGTATTTCCACGACGTTATGTTTCTATTCTGAGTTATGTGCTGGGTTGGGGATTAATCGGTTATCTGCTTTTCTTCCAATCGTTTAATTCAGAAATCCGACTGCCGAGTTTATTCTGGGTGCGACAGAGTATTTTTTTCTGCCTCGTCATCGGCATGTTTTATTTGAATTCGCAGGTGTTGGTGCCCCGACTGCTGCTTCCTGGTCAGACAGGCCGTTACTTGCTGGCTCTACTTACAGTTATCGCGCTTATTATGGTCGTTCTGGCTAGTATTGAGATAAGCTTTAATCTGGCGGTACTGATGCACCGGGCGTTTCACCCCGACGGCAGTGGTCACCCGAAATATTACGGCTGGATTCAGCCTGCTTTGTTCACCATAACGCTGGTACTTGGCATCAGTACCAGCATCGCTCTGTTGCAGAAATGGCAACTTGATACCAATCTTCGGTTGGCGTTGGAACAGGCTAAAACGACCTCGGAGCTTTCGTTTCTGAAGGCGCAGATTAACCCGCATTTTTTCTTTAATACGCTCAATAACATTTACGCGCTGACGCTGATCGACGTCGAAACTGCTCGTGAAGCGCTGCATCGACTCTCACGCATGATGCGGTATGTGCTCTACGAAACACAGGCGGGTACTACCCTACTCAGCAAAGAAATTGCCTTTCTGAGCGATTATATTCAGTTGATGCAACTCCGGCTAACGGACAAGGTAACCGTCACGCTCGATACGCCCTCCCCCCTCCGCGACCAGCCAATTGCGCCGATGCTCTTTCTACCTTTTGTCGAAAATGCGTTTAAGCACGGCGTCAGCACGCTGGACCCTAGCTGGATTCGAATTGACGTTCAACAGACTAATGATCAGCTACTTCTGGACGTTCGAAATACATTATTTCATCAGAAATCAACATCGTTGGAAACAGGGAATGGCATCGGATTAGCCAACACGCGTCGGCGGCTCGATCTGCTTTACCCAGATCAATATGAGTTAACAATTGAGGAACGAAATGCGGCCGATGAATATCATGTGCAGCTAACCTTGAATATGGCATGACACTTAACTGCATAGCCGTCGACGACGAGCCTCTGGCGCTGGGACTAGTTTGCGCTTTTATTGATAAAACGCCTTTTCTAAAACTGGCAGCTCGGTTCAGCAGCGCCGTCGAATCGTTGCAGTATTTGTTACAGCATCCGGTCGACGTTATTTTTCTGGACATTCAAATGCCCGACTTAACCGGCCTGGAACTGGCCCGCGTTTTGGAACGGAATAATCGGAGCGCCCACGCCACCCGGATTATTTTTACCACTGCTTTCGACCAATTTGCCCTTGATGGTTTTCGGGTTGATGCGCTGGATTACCTGTTGAAACCATTCAATTACGAGGAATTTCTACGGGCAGCCAGCAAAGCCCGGAATTATTTTGAACTGATACAGCCCCGAACGGAGCCGGCACCAACACCAACTATTGTCCCCCAGGCCCTACCAGCCGTGCCCGTCGAAGCACCCGACGATTACCTGTTTCTAAAGGTAGAATATCAACTGGTGCGGGTCGCCTACAATGATATTCTCTACATCGAAGGGTTGAAAGATTATGTAAAAGTCTACCGTCAGAGCGAGCTGACGAAACCACTTCTATCGCTAACCAGCCTGAAAGCGCTCGAAGAGAAACTACCCGCCCGGCGGTTCATGCGTGTTCACCGCTCGTTCATTGTGAATCTAGACCATATTACCGCCGTTACACGTAACTCCATTCAAATTGGCGCAACAACCATTCCGGTTAGCGATCAGTATAAAGATACCTTCGGCGAGTTTATAAACCGCTGGATATGAGAAGTGAAGGGCCTGTGCAACGAAGCTATTCGTCCATAACAGATAGATTAGTTATCATTTCCCACGAAAATGGAAGCCACTGCCCGCTGTCGGTGTGTAGTACTTCTGTAGCGGCTTCAGCGGGAAACAACTTGTAATCGAATTTCGAATAATTGTAAGCGATGTAACCGGGATAATAATACGTTTTCTGCCAGAGCTGCGCGTGGTTGATTTTCTGGAGCATCAGAAATTTACCCAGGCTATGCTTGCGGTAATCCGGATCATAGAAATTCATAATACCGGCGATACTTTGCACCCCATTGTCAAAAATACCGGCAGCAATTAAGCGGCCATTATCCCGCACTTCAATAGCATACGTATCAAACACATTACTGTTGGCACCGTCCAGCAGGCACGATTCAATTGAATAAGGTGCATCAAAATTGATGGCATTTCTGTAACGATCATAAAGGGTTTCCATCTCGTCGAAATCGAAACGGGCAAACGGCTTAACGCCAACCGTAAATTTTTCGTTGCTTCGAAGCAGCCGGTTTTGCTTTGTACCATACGTAACGTTGTCCAGCACGATACGCAACCAGTAAACAGGGCAAAGCTCACGCTCGAAACGTACATACTGGCAGGTAAAAATATCCTGCTGCATTCGGAAATAGCCCATACTCAGGCATAAATCCAGTTTACTTCCTTTCATTATCAGGCGTATCGTTCCAGGATGGGAGTTAAGAATGATCCCGTTAAATTTACGTTTTGTTTCTGACAGGATTTACAGGATAAGACAGGATTTTTGCGAAAACCTTGTCAGCATCCCGAGCCGAAAACCGCCTTACAACTGTGTTTACTCCGCTGTTTAATTATCTGCGATTATTCAAGGATATTTCGCCTGCCGATGTTGACATAATCGAACGGGAGTTAGGCCACTGCTGTGGATCTAACTGACGAACAACAGATTAGGTCGTTCTTTACGCGTATTGGCGAGTTCGATCATCTGGTTTATACAGCCGGAGAAAACATCCGTCTTAGTTATCTGGGGGATACGAGACTCGATGAGGCTCGAGTCTACTTCAATATTCGGTACTGGGGTGCTTTTATGGCCGTTAAGTATGCTTATCCGCATATTCGGAAGGAGGGCTCAATTGTGTTAACCAGCGGAATCGCCAGTCAGCGACCTGGCGCGGGATGGTCGTTAGGGGCCAGCATCTGTGCCGCTATGGAAGGGTTTACGCGAGCGATGGCCGTCGAACTGGCCCCGGTACGGGTAAATGCGGTCTCCCCGGGTATAGTCAGAACCAATTTATGGTCGAGCCTAGCGGACGCAGATCGGGACGCCATGTATGCGCAAACGGCAAACGCCCTACCAACGAAACGAATTGGCGAAGCTGATGAGTTAGCGCAAACTTATCTTTATCTGATGCATCAGCCGTTCAGTACGGGTCAAATCCTTACAATTGATGGTGGTGCTCTGCTGGTATAAAATTTACTAGATCAACGTGTTATGTGTATATCGTAAGCTCAGAAAAAGCTTAAAGCACAAACTCACATCTGGGTTTACGATGACAAAACCGCTTATTCTTCATCCAGACCCAGTAAGGTATCCAGCTCTCTAAGTGCGGTTTGAATACCTCGCAAATTGGCACGGGATACATAAGAAGCCAATGCCACCGCAATAGCGCCAATGTTAAGCGCAACCGTCAGATTATTAAGACGATATAGTCGTTGCTTCGCATTTCCCAGCGCGTCTTTAACTACTGCTTCCATTTCGGCTGGATTGGTAAACGCGGGCCGGACGGTTAGCGTCTGTAGATCGTGCGCCCGGTTAAGCAAACTATTCTGGTAGGCGTTCAGATCGAATTGTTGTTCATGAGTCAGTTCGGACCAATGCGTGACCTGATACTCGTTCAACGCGCGGGCCATATCCTCATAAGCGGTTGTTAGGCTATTAATTTGTTCAGGAGAAAAGTCTTCCATACATAGTTTTTAAATCCATCTTACACCTAACGCTTTTACGAGCTTATCCTGCCGCATGGCGATATACCGTCCGGTAGCAGAACCAAATATTGGATCAGTTGGATTAAATCAGGAAACAACTCTAATATATTAGTCTGAACCCAGATTGGCGGCAGACTTTTGACCAAACGGTCATCAAACAAAACTGCCAGCTACCTATTTTGGTTAGACTCACTATGAATCTAACACCGAACAGCTTTGGATACGCCTGCATAAATCTGAGTCTTCAGAGCGATAAAATCACGACCAATCGGGGAATGATCAAGAAAACGTTCACCGAAAAAGGGGTTGCCTACGCGTCGGAATTAGCACTGAAAAATGTGCAGGATTTACTGAAAATCGTTGACTGGAATCTCGAAAATGGGTTTCGGCTGTTCCGCATTTCATCTGATTTATTTCCCTGGGCATCGGAATACCGCATTGCGGATTTACCCGATTTCCCGGATATTCGGGCTACACTGGAGGAAGTCGGCAGCCGCCCGATTCGGCTGACCATTCACCCTGGTCCATTTAACAAGCTGGCTGGCGAAGGAAAAGTACTCGACAACACTATTGTCGATTTAGAGTATCAATCGGAGTTATTCGATTTAATGGGCTTACCCCCCTCTCATTGGAATAAAATCAATATTCATGTCGGAGGAACGTACGGCGACAAAACCGCGACCTTAACCCGGTTTGCTCAGAATTTCAATTTATTATCTGAAAACCTGCGCGCCCGTCTGACCGTTGAAAACGATGATCGACCTAGCATGTATACTGTCGAAGATTTGGTGTCGGTTTATGAACGTGTGGGTATCCCTATCGTTTTTGACTATTTCCATCACTCGCTCAATCCGGGCGAGCAAACCGAAGAAGAGGCTTTTTTGATGGCTTACAATACCTGGGATGTTCGGCCAGCGTTTCATTATTCCGATTCCCGACAGCAATACGAAGACCCTAAAGCCCGCAAGGAAGCCCATGCCGATTGGCTTTATTCAATGCCTAACACGTATGGTAAGGAGGTTGACATTGTGTTTGAATGCAAAATGAAGGAACTAGCCGTACTAAAGCTACGAAACGGCGAAGAAATACCTGTTTAACAATCAGTTACAGGCTTTATAAAAAAAGCCCGCTGCACTCGTACGAATGCAGCGGGCTGGGATTAAATGGGCGGTTAAGCTTGTCCGAAAAGCTCAAACGCATTCAAGTTGAGTGTAATGAATGAGCCCGAAGGCAACTCGTTGCGCTTAGTGACGGATGTCGATGCGCGACGCAAACTGTTTTTGATTAGGACCAACTACGAAGGTGTAAGCACCATCGGGCAGGGCCGACAAATCGAACCGACGAACCGAACCTTTGAATGAATCGGTTTGTACCAGTACGTTCTGCGAATCGTAGATAGCAACATTAGCCTCATCGATGTTTTTCGCTGGCAGCACTACTTCGACTTTATTCTTGTCGTAGGCTGTCAACGTGGGCTGTGCTACTTCTTTCAGACTACGCTGATCAACATTGAGCGCATTACCCTTGATAGTCAACCCCTGTGACATCCACCAGTTGTTGTTGCTGGCTGTCAGGAAGTACTGACCATCGGGCAGGTTGTTCAGATTGAACGACGTGTTCTGTTGCTTACCTTTGGAAAGAATGCCCCGGTATAACAGGTTGCCGTCGGCGTCGATGATCGCCACGTCAACCGGTGCGCCCGGCTGTATATGAATGCGTACTTTCTTTTGATCGGACTTCTCAACTTTCACCCCATTCGCTCCTGCACCATTGTCGGCTTTAGCCTCTCCCAGACTTGCCAGACTCCATACTGATAGTAGTACGGCGATAGATAAACGGAACTGTTTCATTTGGTTTGAAATTTTTGTTTTACCGGGACAAAGGTGTGGGCTATTCTGAGTAGAATGCAATAGGCTCAGCCTTTACAGCCGCCGTTTTCAGAAAAGTTCATGCTAAAAGTCAATTCGTTATGAGGATATTAGCGTGTTTCTAAAAAAAGTACAATAAGTCCCTATAAATTACGCATGGTTTGTATTTTTCTAATATTTGTAAATTGTAGGACTATAGGCTCAGTATCGTACAATTTTCATCTATATAATCCTATTTCTAAAAAATGCCGATTTTTTATTCTCGCCAATCTTAGTCGTTTTTGCCAGTGATTAACGCGTCACAAAGGCCACTCAGCAGACTTGTTTTTTATCCAATATGCTTCTCTATGTAGTTCACTGATCAGACGAACAAAGGGTCGTTTCCAGAATTGCTCTTGAAAACGCGTATCTTTGTAATCGATTATTTGCTTATGAACGCTACGTTTGCTAACGACCTGTTCCGTCAGAGTATCCAGGATTATCACCTGACCGATCATGTTGACACGCCCATCAACAATCCGCACTCCTCCGGCGACATTACCTTTTTGTTATATCAGAAAAACTGGATCGATACGGTTCAGTGGCATCTGGAAGATATTATCCGCAGCCCGGATATCAACCCAAGTGAGTTAGTGGCGATCAAACGCCGGATCGATCAGTCGAATCAGGATCGGACTGATACGGTGGAGTTAATAGATAGCTGGTTTTTCGAACAGTTCCGGGATGTACAGCAAAAGCCAGCCGCCCGCATGAACTCCGAAACGCCCGCCTGGCTTCTCGACCGGATGTCGATTCTGCAACTCAAACTGTATCATTTTCGCGAGCAGGTAGATCGCCCAGCGGTATCGGAAGAACATCGGCAGAAAGCAGCGCAGAAACTAACCGTTTTACAGGAGCAGGAAGTCGATCTGGCCCGCTGCTTCGACGAATTGCTGGAGGATATTCGTAACGGCGACCGCTACATGAAGGTGTACCGACAAATGAAGATGTACAACGACCCAACACTTAACCCGGTTCTCTACGGCCAATCGGCATAATCGCCATTAATCATTGGTGATCAGTTGTAAACTGGCTGATAACTAATGAGTGATAACTGATGAAGCAGGTACTTCTTCTGCGTTTTTCGGCAATGGGTGACGTTGCGCTGCTTGCACCGGTAGTTCAGGCTTTTACAACGCGCTACCCTGATATTAGTATTACTTTGGTAACTCGCCCGAAATTTGCCGTTTTTTTTTCTGAATTACCAAACGTTCGTATTGTTGATGCTGATTTTGCCGGTCGGCATAAAGGATTCACTGGATTGGTACGCCTGTTCAATGAATTGCGGCAATTAGGGTCATTTTCAGTAGTTATTGATGCGCACCAGAACCTGCGTTCGGCGGTTCTCAAAAATCTGTTCCGACTACTAGGCGTTCCCTCATCGACGATTGATAAAGGCCGGGCCGAAAAAAAGGCATTAGTCCGAAAAGAAGCTAAAGTAAGACGTCGCTTGCCTCATAGTATCGAACGGTATGCTGAAGCCTTCGATAAGGCAGGCTTTGCGGTACAGCCCCCCAAGCCGTTTCAGTTCCCGCCGTTTCCATCTGCCGAAGACGAACTGACTGCTTTTTTCAATCAACAATTTATACAAACAGATGGTCCTTGGTTAGGTATAGCTCCATTCGCACAGCATCGGCAGAAAGCCTGGCCCTTCGACCGGTTTGGCCCATTGCTCAAACAACTCACTGAAAATAAATCGCTTGCAATCTTTTTATTCGGTGGGGGCACATGGGAAATCGTTCAACTAGAAACCTTAAAGCAACTGTTTCCTCAGGTAGTAATTGTGGCTGGACAACTCTCAATGGCGGCTGAGTTGGCTCTCATTCGCCGATTATCCGGTATGCTTTGCATGGATTCTGGCAATATGCATTTGGCTGCTTTAAGTGGTGTTCCCGTACTATCGATCTGGGGAGCTACTCATCCTGACGCTGGTTTTGGCCCTTGGGGGCAGGGAGAAGAATCTATACTCCAAATTCCCACCGATATAATGACCTGTCGACCCTGCTCCGTATTTGGAAATAAACCCTGCTGGCGAGGTGATTTGGCCTGCTTACACGATATTTCGATAGAAGCAGTTGCGGAGCGGGTGCGACGTATGCTGGCTGCTAAGGTTAAATGAGCGTTTTGGTAAAAACTGAACCCTAATCTGCTTTGCTACAGATTAGGGTTCAGTTTTTACCAAAAGTGTACACTGGTTAAGGCAATTTCTCTCGTAGTATCTGAATAATCAGTTCCTGACCAGCTTTCAACGAGCTAACATCCTGCTTTAGCATATTAATGTCCTGACGCATTTCATTTTGATTTGCCTCAAGCCGATCAAATCGAGCGTCAATCTGCTCAAATCTAGTATCGATTTGATCAAAGCGACTATCTACCTGCTCAAACCGAGTATCGATTTGATCAAAGCGACTATCTACCTGCTCAAATCGAGCGTCAATCTGCTCAAAGCGGTTATCTATCTGCTCAAACTTAGTGTCTACTCTATCGAATCTGGCATTTACTTGCTCAAATTGCTTTTGTGTTGTTAACGTTAAAGCAGCAAGTCCTTTGGCGATTGTATTCGCGTTCTGGTCGGCACGAGTTGCAATCTCAAAGAGCTGCCCCTGGCCTTCTATCAAACGATCAACTTTTTGAATTACATCGGCCATGATTGGCTCTAACTGGTCAAGACGTTTTCCTGGTGTCATTTACTGGGTGGTAGTTAGATAAGCATAATAGCGAGTCCAAATGTAATCACTATTTCGACATACGCTTACTAACAGAGATGTATTTATAAGGCTTTACTCAAAATTCTTCTTCTTAGACCGCAGCTCTTTCACCTCGAAATCGAATGAAAGATTTTTCATGCATTTAAAGTGCTTCAGAGGGCATTTGTCCAGACCAGTGGCAGAACAGGGACGACAGCCTAAGCCTTTAGCTTCGAGACGAACGTGAGCCGTTTGATAGGGATAAAAACCGAATTGTGGAGTCGTGCTACCCCAAATAGAGTATACCTTCTTACCAAAGGCTGCTGCAATGTGCATCATGCCCGTATCATGTGTAAACACCACCCGCGCCTGTGCCAGTAATGACGCCGACTGATTAATATTATAATACCCACAGGCATTGTATATCAACCGATTACCTAAAACTTGTACAACTTCTTCGGCGACTTTATAGTCAGCTTTGTCGCCCAGTAATACGATAGGGTAATCAATTTTGTGGCAAAGCTCTATGATGCGCGAGACGGGTAATCGGCGGGTCTCATGCCGCCCGCCGATGGCATACGCGACAAAGTCGTGCCGGTGCGTGTCAGGCAGCCAGTCAAGCTCAACTTCATCTCTGTACGGCACGAAATAGTCCAGTCCCATATTATCATTTACCACTTGCAGCGGCTGAACCACAGCCATGTAGCGATCGACCACATGCTCATCGGGCATGGCATTGACTTTCCAGCTTTTATAAAACCACTGGCGAACGGCCTTTTTCTGAACGCTATACGATCGAGTGCCTAACGCCAGTTTAATCACATCGGTGACAAACGTATTTTGTAGGTCGATAATATAGTCGAACTTCTCAGCGCGAAGCTGGCGAATTAGCGTGTAGAGGTTATCGTCGAGAAAATGACGACCATCTATATGTGGGTTATAGTTGACGAGCGCCTGATAGCTCAATTTGGTACAAAAATGCACCTCGGTGTTAGGTAGCTGTAGCTTCAGGCAACGCACGACGGGCGAAGCCAGTACAATATCGCCGATTGACGAAAATTGCACCACTAAGAGTTTCATCGGGCGTGCCATTTTACGATCGTTTTTACAAATTTATTTTTTTTATAGTGTCCTGCAAAAACTATTAATTTATCAAGTTATACAGTTTAATCCCGATTTAATTCAAGGTATTGATTCAGACTGGGTAAGCCTAAGCAAGTTGTTAGACGAAAACACAGGAAGTTTGTCAACACTCCCTACCTAAAGCTTAGTGAAAGAAAAGTAACTGAGCGAATAATACTTCTTTATACGGAATCTACCAGAGTAATTTTACGCATTCTTCCTTACTCGTACTTACCTATGAATCACCCTTACCGAGCGCTTATTATAGCTGCGTTAGCTGCCGCAACTTACCCATTGCTGGCGCAGGTTACTCCGCCTAAAGCCAACGATTCGACTACACCGCTACACCTGCTGCAACCTGATTATCCAGTTCCCTACGGCCAGCCCAAAACCGCCGATGTGGTTAAGGTAGTAGATCGCGTTTATACGTATCTGAACGCTGTTACCCCCATGGAAGTAGTCGATAAACAGACCAAACAGACGATAATCGACCTTTCTAAATTCAACCCAAATGCGATTATAAAACCGGGTGATTTTCGGCTGACCAGTTACGAGTGGGGCGTCACATTTGCCGGTATGCTGTTGGCTAGTCAGGCTACCGGCGATCCGCGTTATGCCGCTTATACGAACCAGCGGTTAACTTTTCTCAATTCGCTGCGGCCTTATTTCAGCGAGCAGGTTAAAGCTGATCCACACGCCAATACATCCCTGCGGCAAATGCTGGCTCCTCATGCGCTCGACGATGCCGGAGCGATGTGTGCAGCTATGATCAAAGCCGTACGCGCGGGGGGTGTTAAAGCCGATCTACGCCCACAAATCGACATTTACATGGATTATATCATGACCAAAGAGCATCGGTTATCGGATGGTACGCTAGCGCGCAACCGCCCTCAACCGAACACCATCTGGCTCGATGATCTGTTCATGAGTGTACCAGCACTAGCGCAAATGGGCAAGCTAACCGGCAAACCGATGTATTATGATGAAGCCGTAAAGCAGGTTCTGCAATTTTCGAAGCGGATGTTCAATAAAGATAAAGGGTTGTATATGCACGGCTGGGTTGAAGGCATGAGCGTTCATCCAGAGTTTCATTGGGCACGGGCTAATGGCTGGGGTATTCTGACGGCGGTTGAACTACTGGATGTACTACCAGAAAATCATACTGGTCGATCGGCTGTGCTGGAACTGCTAAAAGCCCACGCCCGGGGATTGGCATCCTGCCAGTCGGGTTCAGGGTTCTGGCACCAGTTGCTTGATCGCACGGATTCGTATCTGGAAACATCAGCTACGGCTATTTATGTATATGCCATTTCGCGGGCAATCAATCAGGGCTGGCTAGATGCCAAAGCCTACGCGCCGATGGTTTTGCTTGGCTGGAATGCAGTTTCGACCAAAGTCACGGATAAAGGTCAGGTTGAAGGTACTTGCGTCGGTACGGGTATGGGCTTCGATCCGGCATTTTATTACCATCGTCCCATTAATACGTATGCCGCCCATGGCTACGGGCCAGTGTTGCTGGCAGGGGCTGAAGTGATTAATCTTCTCAACAAAAAAACCTTCGAAATCAACGACAGCTCGTTACAGTTGACGGAAAAAAAGTAGCCTGAAACGCAGTTACAACTAACCTCCTATCCGTATTAAATCGCCTACTTTCCGCCCGCCCCAGGCCGGATTAGTCGATTGCAATTGGGTGGTAGCAGTTTCTATACGCCATTGTTGGTGAGCTTCGTCGTAGGTAATTCGGATAATCGGTTCAAGTAGCGGATCGGCAGACTGTTCACTATTCATCTGTTCGTCTGACTGCACACGCCCCTGTTCAAGACGGATAACCCGGTCGGCTAACGCCTGCACATCGGCCTGGTGATGGCTAACCAGCAACGTGGTTGTACCCCATGACTGATGAAGCTGCTGCAGCACCTCTCGCAGGGTCTGACTAGCCTGCGCATCCAATGCAGCAAAGGGCTCATCTAATAATAGTACGTTGGGCCGGCGGACTAAGGCTCGGGCCAAGGCTACCCGCTGGCGCTGTCCACCCGATAACCGTGCCGGTTTTTGATCTACGAAAGCGCTTAGTCCGGTTGCTTCGATCAATTCCTGAACGAGTGGGCGGCTGTTAGCTGGAGAAGCGTACTGAACATTTTCCAGCACGGTCATATTTGGGAACAAAGCCGTATCCTGAAACACGTAACCAATAGACCGTTGTTGCGGTGACCAGTTAATGAATTGTTGGGTATCCAGCCAAACTTGTTTATCAACTATAATACGACCTTGACGAGGAATTTCCAGACCAGCAACTAGCCGTAGCAACGTAGTTTTTCCCGAGCCAGAAGGCCCAACCAGCGCGGTTAAACTGCCTGTTTCTACGGTAAACTGAATCTGAAGATCGCTGCTTCCTTCTGCAAACAAGCGCGGCATAACGACATCGACTTGGATCATACCGTTACGCGTTTGTTAATGGCATAAACCAGCAGCAGAATGGCAAACGACAGCACCAGCAGCAAAGCTGCGTAGGCATGGGCCGTCTGAAAATGCAGCAGTTCAACCTCATCGTAAATAGCAATTGACGCTACGCGGGTTTCGCCCGGCAGGTTGCCTCCGATCATCAGTACCAGTCCAAACTCACCAATCGTGTGCGCGAAGGTTAACACAATACCAGTTAGTAGGGCCGGTTTGCAATTAGGCAATAGTACCCGCCAAAGCGTCCGAACCGGCGACTGACCCAGCGTATAAGAAGCTTCCCGCCAGGAAATGGGGAGATTTTCCAGCCCGGCTTGAATGGGGTGCACCATAAACGGTAAACTATAGAGCAGTGAGGCAACAATTAGCCCTTCGAATGAAAAAACCAGCTGTAGATTCAGGCTCTTGAGTAACCACGCCCCTAATGCACTTGTTGGACTGAAGGCCAGCAACAGGTAAAATCCAACGACCGAAGGTGGCAACACCAGTGGCAAACTAATGATTGCTTCTACTACGGGTTTTAGCCGGAATCGACTCAGGGCCAGCCAACCAGCCAGCGGTATGCCGATCAGCAACAGCAGCAGCGTAGTGATGCCCGCCAGACGCAACGTCAGCCAGATAGGTTGCCAGTCGATGGACATAAAAAGAATGATGACCGGGTCGCCGGTGCGATTATTAATGACGAATGATAAACTAGGCTAATGCGAAAAGAGTCATCATTCATCCTTTATTAAGGTGATAGCCAAATTGCTGCAAAATACGCCGAGCGGCTGAACTCCGCAAAAACGTCAGAAATTGCTCGGCGGCTTTGGGTTGCGTTGTGCGCTTTAACACAACTACGCCCTGCGCAATGGGTGAATAACCCGTTTGCGGCAAATCAACCCAATGGCCTTTTTTCGTTAAACTCGGATCTAGTACCACCGACTTAGCCGTAAAACCTACCTCCGCCGAACCTGATAGAATATATTGGTTTACCTGCGCAATACTTTCGCCATAAACGATTTTAGGCTGAATCTGATCTAATAATTTTCTGGCTTTCAGATACCCAACGGCAGCCTCACCATACGGAGCCGTAGCGGGGTTAGCAATGGCGATATGCCGAACCGACAGGTCCGATAATACCTTTAAATCGGCGGTTACAGGTAAATCACCTGCTGTCCATAACACCAGTGAGCCGTAGGCATACACAACTGGTGCAGCCGTAGTCAGTCCTTCTTTATGCAGCGTTTGTGGGTACGACATATCGGCCGACAAAAACACATCGTACGGCGCCCCTTGCTGAATCTGCGTAGTCAGCTTACCAGACGAGTTCACGATGGATTCAACCGCAATACCCGTTTTTTTCTGGAACTCAGCCTTAAGTTGCTCCATCACAAATTGCGCATTGGCTGCAACCGCTACCCGAAGTGATTGCGCCAATAAGCTTATCGGGCAAATGAGCAGGAAAAGGATTAATTTTTTCATACAATGATTTTCTGTGTCTTTTGTCATTCCGACGACAGGAGGAATCTTAAGCTTTCCTGATCGGGGATTTTAAGATTCCTCCTATCGTCGGAATGACAAAAAATAGACTACTTTCTACCAGCTAGTTTCAAACGCGGGTCGGCGAATTGCGGATTAGTGATGAACGTACTGTCCGTGAATAACTGCATGAATTGAATTAAATCCGCTTTTTCTTCAACGGTCAAATGAAAGCCGTTCGTTTGGCCGGGTAATTCATGACTAAGCGTCAGGCTATTCTGAATATGCTCACTGTAATGATTTAGTACATCCTCCAGCGTTGCCAGCCGTCCGTCGTGCATGTACGGAGCTGTCAGTCTAATGTTCCGCAGGGTCGGTACCCGAAAATGTCCATGATCCAGTTCGAGTCCCGTAATGGCTCGTCTACCCAAATCTCTCGCTTTCTGATCGAGTCCGTTATTATGAAAAACTTCCTGATACAATTTTGGTCCGCCGTGGCAATGAGCACAATTACCACCCCGAACAGTTCCATCTGACGAAGGACCTCTATTGAATAGATTTAGTCCTCGCTGTTCAGATTCGGTTAACTGATAATGTCCCTGCAAATACTGGTCATAGCGCGAGTTGGCCGAGATCAAGGTACGTTCGAATTGCGCAATAGCTTTACCAATCCGAGCATCTGTAATGGTATCCGATCCAAACACCCGCTTAAATAAGGCCGGATATTCCGCTGTTTGTTGCAATCCTTTGGCCGCTTCGCCCGGCTTCGATCCCATTTCATCAGCATGCCCGAGCGGAACCAACGCCTGTTCCTCCAAACTGTTCGACCGACCATCCCAAAATAACTGACGCACCCATAGCAAGTTGATTAGCGACATGGAATTGCGCTGGGTCAGTTTGCCGCTAACGCCCACACTTAGTGGTAATCCATCCGTAAATGCCCGCGCCTGCTGATGACAACTGGCACAGGAAATAGTTTTTGTCGATGACAGCTTAGGTTCGTAAAACAACAGGCGACCAAGATAAACGCCTTCCTGAGTTGTCGGATTATCAGCCGGAATTGTAAAACGACCGCCAAACGAGGCCGGATAGTGCAACGCATACGGACCAGTCGGCATGGGGTCATCGGCGCTGGTCCAGGCAACCGCCCCAGCGATAAAAATTAATCCGATAAGCCCAACGAGCCAGAAACGCATATCCGTTTTACTTCGCAAACCGTACCTCAATCGACTTCACCTCCCGAATCCAGCGGGCGGGCTTTTTTTCGCCGGGTACCACCATTCGGTATTGCCCTACGCCCTGTCCTAAAGGAGCACCATCAACGGTATCGGCCAGTATAATGGTCCGTGTAGTAAAGTCAGGATCAATTTCCGGAAGGGCAAACAGCACTTCGTAACCATCCACCGCTTTTACGATCACGAATTTAGTCAGGTTTTCACCCCGAAGTTCACCACCCAGCGAAGCCCCTGCCTGTTTCAGTAGATCATATAGCGGAACACCTGAATATTTATGTTCCTTACCGTCACGGTCACTGGCCGTTACCTCGGTATGAGCCATAGCTTTTAAGTCGGTCGGCTGCAAGGTAAGTGGCTTTGTTACCTCACCGGAAATAGCAATCGTTTGGGCATGTCCAAGTGTAGCGCCAAAGCTTACCAGAGCACTTAGAACCCAAAAAGCTAGCGGAGTTGATTTAATCCGTACTCGTATGTTACTCATGGAGTAAGTATCAATGGGTGCGTTGTATTTGCACAAATATAACGTCATTAACCAAATGCTACCGGACCATACAGTAATATCTATGTTAGATGGGTTCTCTATATTCGCGGGACGGCTTCTGCTGTGCTACACTATGGGGATATTTCCAATTAAACCGCGATTCTGGCGCGTTCAGCTTATTTATCTGATTATCAGCTGTGCACTGCTAGGCATATTACTTTGGTTACCCCGAAATCAAGAATGGCTTTCAACTGAAATTAGCCGATTTTATGCACAACGTCAGATAGTAGGAGGCTACACCGACGTGGCTACTCGCCGACAAAAAGGGTATAAAGATGCTTACGTTTATATCGATCTGATTCGTCAGCGCTGCCAACCAAACGATTATTTCCTGATTCCGCCACAGCGCTATATGATTCGAAATGCCTGGCAGCAGGGTAAGGCAACAGGTTTCGCCTGGCTGTATCCGAGTGTGTTGTATTATCATGTAGGCAAATCCGTTCATTTAATCGATATGACCGCACCGGATTCGCTTCTCCAACAGGCAACGCATACCTTTTGGGTGTATGATAATCGTATTTTCCTGCTAACATTCAAGCCGCACAATCGCCCGCTGGTACTGGATGAATTCAAAAAATACGACCCTCGTTTCTTTGCGTACACCCCCAAACAGGCGCAGGCCTATTACCTGGCAAAGCCATGAGTTTATCTATCCTTTTTGTCATATTGACTCAGTGGCTGACAGGCTTTGGTATAATCACCAGACTTCGGGCGGTTAGCAACGGTTTTAGTTTGCTTGGTCTGTCAATTATGGCTGGTTTGGGTATTAGCTCAGGGCTGCCGTTTATACTGGAATTTGCGCATGTGCCCATTGCTCGGACGCCCATATTCTCCGGATTAGGGATGCTGGCTGCTCTCTCCTGTCTGCTCCTACGTGGCCAACTCGCATATCTACGTGATGTGTTTGCCTGGCCTCGGCTATCGGTTCGATTATGTGAAATACCCTTTCTTGGCTTCTGGACCTATTTACTGATAATCAGCGCCTGGAAATGCGCCTGGTTTCCCAACCTGCCGTTCGATACCATTGTGGGTCCTGATTTGGTAGCTACGTTTGCCGTTCGGGAACATACATTGGTATCCTCAGTTTTTACGGAGCATTTGCCATCCGTATCGATCTTCAGTAACCAACCATTTTATGCGCCATTTACCGCCATGCAACAAATTCTGTATCTGGTGGCGGCCGATGGTATTGGCCCGTTCGGGTTCGGGAAAGTATGGCTTACGGTGCTGGTCATTGCGTTCGGTTTATTTTTCTACGCCGAACTCCGCGAGCGCATCCATCCGATGCTGGCCAGTCTGCTAACTACCTTACTCGCTTGTAGCCCCGAACTGTTCGCCTATACATTTCTGGTCCAGACCGACTGGGCTAACGCAGCTTTTCTGGCAGCGGGGATAATTGCATTACAACGATATCTGGAATCGAATCAACGGGGTAGTTTATTAGCCAGTGGATTAATGTTGGCAATGGCTTGCTGGACCCGTACCGAAACAATTTTCTTTGTGCCAATTGGCTCGCTGTTACTGCTAATCAAACCATCATCTAACCGCCGACAAACGTTTATCGAAGCGGGCAGTTTGCTCCTAGTTTGCCTGCTGCCGGTCCTGTTCTGGAACTATGGCTTTTTACGAGCTTATGTGCCGCTTCCACCCGAAGCCCATCTAGGAACTTTTCATGCCGTTTCAGGCAATTACGTCAGCAAATTATTGGCCGTTTATCAAAGCATGAATACAGTTGTCATCTTTCACGCCAGCTTCTGGAATTACGCCATACCCGTTTTCCTGGTATTTGCGATAATAAATATCCTGCTTTTTCGCGATGGCCGGGGGCTGACTATCTTAGTCTGGATTGCTGGAATTTACGCCATATTTGGTTTGCTGATTCTGCACGTAGATGGCGCCAATATACCCTTTACATTCCGGCGTGGTTTCTTCAAGATAATATTGCTGATGTATTTCTATCTAGGCATGACTTCCTTATTCAGCTGGCTGTCGACCTGGCTCTATAATTGGGAAAAACAAAACACGCTGGTCTTGGATGGCCAATAATCTTTATTTTATCAGTATGATCGCCTACTCACGTTTATTCGTACCCTTAACCGTCTGGATGCTACTTTGTCAGACGATTCTGTATGCTCAGAATCAGCACATAACCTACCAGGAAAGCCAGGAAGATTTTCCCAATCCCGAACGAGGCTTTTACATTCCTATCGAAACCTCATCAGCTCGGTTTGTTCCGCTAAACGCAGCTACCCTGGCAACCTACCACACCCAGCCTCAGCGCACATCGAAAGCAACGTACTCTATTTTCTGCTCGCTGGTGTACCGGGCCTACCGGTTGGAAACGTTTAAAGATAGTCCGCTGAGTAATGATTTTCTGGAAAAGGTACGCGCTGACTTCGCCATCGCCCGGTCAACTGGTGTCAAACTTATCCTCCGGTTTTCCTACACTGATAAGACGCACACGGGCGACTGTCCCGATCAGTATAAAATATGTCCGCCGTATGGGGACGCGCCCAAGGCAATCGTGTTAAAACATATTGGCCAGTTAAGCCCCTTACTGCATGAAAATGCCGACGTTATTGCCGTCTTGCAGATGGGATTTATTGGTATCTGGGGCGAAAATTATTTTACCGATTATTTTGGCGATGCGTCGACCAATGGCCTGGGCGTTATCCCCGATAGTAGCTGGCGAGATCGAAATGAGGTATTAGCCGCTCTATTGAAGGCCTTGCCAATGGATCGCATGGTGCAGGTGCGCACTCCGCAGATTAAACAGCGATTTGTATATGGCCCCCAAGCACCGGTTACGTCGGCAGCGATGGCTCCAACCGACGGTTTTGGTGCCACACCAGCCGCACGAATCGGCTTTCATAACGACTGCTTTTTAGCCAGCCCCGACGACTATGGCACTTTCTATGACGTGGGAAACTCCTCGACTAAGCGCGGCCCTGCCACTGATGTGCTACGAAACTACATGGCGCAGGATAGCCGGTATACGGCCATTGGTGGCGAGACCTGCGACGACGCCTTTAGCCCCCAAAATGATTGCGCTCCCGCGGGCCGTGCTGAGCAGGAAATGGCGTTGATGCATTATAGTTATCTGAACGCCAGCTATAATAACGACGTAAACAACGACTGGCAGACGAACGGCTGCATGGATACTATTCGTCGCCGATTAGGATATCGGTTTGTACTACGGGAGGCTACCTTTCCGGCTGCTATTAAACGAAATCAGGAAATGGCTTTTGCGTTAACCCTCGATAATGTAGGCTATGCCTCTCCTTACAACCCGAGACTGCTGCAACTCATTCTACGTAATACTGCCACCGGCAATACGCACGTAATTCCGATCAAAACCGATGCGAGTCGGTTATTACCGGGTCATCATCAGCTTCGCCACTCGATCCGGCTACCTAATGGAATAAAAGCCGGGCAATACGAGATGCTGCTTAACTTACCGGATGGGTATGCTTCGTTGACTAAAAACCCTGCTTATAGTATTCGATTGGCTAATGAAGGCGTTTGGGAAGCGCAAACGGGTTATAACAAACTGAATCATGTCATTACCGTTCGCTGATCGGCAGTTTGCTCCTAGGAAAATTCACCCACCAAACTTCTTCGCCAATGGTGAGCTTTTGGCGATTTTTATCTGATCAGTATCCAGTTTACTGTCCGTCAATAAGGCCGAAAACATCAGATTTTCCCGCATACTTACGGGTAATGGGGTGGAGGGACCAACTGTAAAACCCTCATTGATATGTTTTTCAATGTTAAGCAGATGACCTAGTTCATGGGCCAATATACGACTGGCCATAGCCTGATTACTGCTGTATTCGGAAGCCAAAATCCAGTTCGTATTATTAGCGGTAGTTGACTTACCGCCTTCTATTCCACCAAATTTTCGGATAAAAAAAGCAGTCGGGCAGTCGCGGCCTGAATACTGGCTGGCCAGGTAAAAGTATGTTTCTAAATCAACTACATCACTGGTTGAATCACCCATAACTTTGTCACTAAATGCACCAATACTGCGAGCCGAAAAAGAGATTCCGGCCTTATTCCAGATGAGATTAGCGCCTTTGAATGCGCTCTGGACCTCACTTTCGGTCCAGTGAGGGTCCACCCCATTAAGCGTAACGATATACGCGTTGACTGGAATTACAATAGCCATAGTAACGACAATTTGGGTCCTGCTCTAGACTAATATCCGCGTTTTATAACCTGACTATCAAAGTTTTTGAGGCAACGGTAGCATGGCCCTTAGGTTTGCGTTTCGACAGGATTGACATGATTGGTATAGAAGAATCTTGTTAATCCTGTAAATCCTGTCAGGAAACAAACTCAATCCGAAATTCCGTCCAGCCATCGGGTTTGGTTTGGAGCGAGAATGTAAAGCCGTGGTTCAGCAGAATTTCGCGAGTAACAGTTAGGCCTATCCCCTGCCCTTCCGGTTTGGTGCTGTAAAACGGGTTGAACAGATTGGTAGCCGTCGCTTCGGGAATAGGCTGGCCATTGTCGCGGATAATCAGCGAATTCGATTGACTTATTACCTCAATTTGATTCCCGGCTTCGCAGGCTTCCAGCGCGTTTTTAATCACATTGACTAATACCTGTTCAAACTGCTCAACATCAATCATTCGGTTATTCGACTCGCCGGCGAAGTACGAGAGTTGAATGGCCTGCCCTTCGGCCTGTCGCTGCATCAGTTGGACTACATTCCGGGCGATCTCGCTTACATCAGCGGATTGTTTTTGAGGCTGGGGTAAACGAACAACATCAGCAAATCGACGCATGAAGCGGTTTAGTCGCTCATTCCGCTCAACGGCCACCTTAAGCGCGTGTTGCACATCGGGTTCATCGACGTAGGATTGCGTAACGTCGAGAATCGAGTTTACCGCCCCGATGGAGTTGTTGACCTCGTGCGCCATCATTCGGATTACTTTACTATAGGCTTTTTTCTCCGTCGCCAGAATTTCGGGTGTTAGTTCTTCGATAATCAGAAACGACCTTCGGAAACCCCGGTCCATGAAATTCGACCGCTGCACTTTATAGGTTTCAATGCCATTAGGCTTCATCACGCGCGAATCGCCATCGGTCATGTCGGCCATTTGCGCCAGCAACGAAAACCCAATCTGATCGAGTGGCTTACCCACAACATCATCCGGCTGCACCGACAGTAGCTGACAGGCTCTTGGGTTAATGGACGCAATCCGTCCGTCGAAATCAAAAATCAGGATGGCAATGGGCGCGGCTTCGATGAGTTTTTCCAGGAAAAACTGCTGTTCAATTTGCCGGGTGCGTTCCTGCCGAAGCTGGTCAATCATCAGGTTGTACACTGTTATTAACTCATCCACCTCCTGGTTACCGGTCGGTACAAACTTGACCGTAAAGTCCTTATCCCGAATAGCTTCGATTCCCGACGCGATGAACTCCGAAGGCTGTTGGAATTGCCGGTAGATATTGACGGCGATAATAACAGAAACGACGAGGCCAATTTCACTGGCAATAAACAGTGGTTTATCCTGACGTAGCACCAGAAACAGCAGTCCACCAATAGCTAGATGAACAGCAACAATGTAAAGCAGGTAGCGGGTGCGAAAGCTGATATGCATGAAATGTAGTTTAGACACACAGGTATGGAGGATAACACGGAGCAAATAGAGAAAAACTTCCGTGTATTCCGTGTTATCCTCCGTACCTCTGTCGGTCCGCCGATGCGGTTTAAAAACTACTCCTCACTAAACGGAATGCCAAATTTCTCCAATCGGCGGTAGAGTGCAAAACGGGTAATACCAAGTGATCGTGCTACCTTCGCTACCTTATTCTGGTGAAATGCCATGGCCCGCTGAATCATCTGATACTCCATCTCTTCCAACGTCATGGTGCCAACGGCAGGTAGCGGGGTTAGGGCAGAGGGGTTAGAGTTATTTTGCTGGGTGAGATTCCTTTCGAAATCGTCGGATTGGAGTTCGTCGGTTGCAGAAAGGAGAACCGTACGTTCCACTACGTTTTTGAGCTGGCGGATATTACCCGGTAACGGTAAATTCTTGAGCCACTTCTGAGCGGCAGGACTAACCCGTAAATCGGGTCGATTATAAATGGTTTTCAGATTGTTAACAAAATAATTAACTAGTAACGGAATGTCGCCGGGACGTTCGCGCAAGGCAGGTAGCCGAACCGTTATTAAGTTGATTCGGTAGAACAAATCCTCCCGAAACTGGCCTTTACTAACCATTTCTTCCAGATTTCGATTGGTTGCGCAAATGACCCGAACATCAACTGTCCGCGACTTACTGCTACCCAGCGGTTCAAACGTGCGGTCCTGTAAGACCCGCAGTAACTTAACCTGACTGGCGGGGTCCAGATCACCGATTTCGTCCAGAAAAATTGAGCCTTTGTTGGCAAGTTCGAACCGGCCTATACGATCAGCTTTGGCATCGGTAAATGCACCACGCACATGACCAAAGAGTTCACTTTCAAATAACGTACTGGAAATACCACCGAGGTTAACCTTCACGAAAGCCTGCCGTTTGCGTCGGCTGTTCTGGTGAATGGCTTCAGCGATGAGTTCTTTGCCCGTGCCGCTCTCGCCTGTGATTAATACTGGTGCATCGGTTGGTGCCACGCGGCCAATGGTCATCAAAATATCCAGCAGGTTTGGATCTTCCCCGACAATATTCTCAAACTGAAACTGACTATCGAGTTTTCGGCGATTGGGTGACGCAGGTGTCGTTTGGGCCAGATTCAGCGCCGTTCGCACCGACTGGACAATGTGATCATTTTGCCAGGGTTTGGTAATAAAATCCTTCGCTCCGGCCTTCATGCCCTCCACAGCCAGATCGATACTGCCCCATCCCGTAATCAGGATCACCGGCACATTTGGCAACCGCTCCCGAATCCGACGTAGCAATCGCATCCCATCATCGCCCGAGGTATCGACCGAAAAATTCATGTCCAGCAAAATCACGTCCGGCGTTTCCTCGGCCAGCACCTCAAACGTCTCGAACGGGCCATCGGCTACGCGTACGGTAAATCCTTCTTTCCGGAAAAGGAGAGATAACGAAGTTTGAACAGCAATATCGTCATCAATAATTAAGAGCATTTGGGTAAGGGTTCGGGGCAATGGGCATGAGTAAAGGCAAGGCAAAGCTATCGAATTCAAGCTATACCCTATGCCCTTACCTCCATGCCCTATCCCACATTATTCTTCATGTAATGCCACTGCTGGCTGAATTAAAGCAGCCTGGCGGCTGGGGAATAAGGCGCAGAGCGTAACAATACCGTAGATAATCAGCACGGCAAGAATAATGGCGGTTATATAGACACCGGCCTGCACATCGAACACATTTAACAATGGGAACTGGGCTGCGAAGAGCAGTCCAATCAGCATGGCAAACGTAGCTAGCACCCATATTTCACCGATGAACTGCGATGAAATACCGCTGCCGGTGGCCCCAATAGCCCGACGCAGACCGATTTCACCCCGGCGTTTGGCGATGCTTAAATTAAGGACACCGAATAACCCAAGCGCTACGTTAATCAGCAGAAAACCCGACACAATTGCAGTAATAATCACCGGCACCAGCACCAGGTTATGCTGGTTTTTCCGCGAATCGGTTAAGTAATTGACTTCGACGCTCCAGCCTTTTACCATCATGGCTATGTCCTTAACCACCTTAGCTTCAAACACCGCGTCCGTTCCGGGTTTTACTTTAACCAGCATAACATTGGCCCAGGTCTCATTAGCTTTCACTAATTCAAAGTAAGCGGGCTTGTTCGTCATGAATTCTCCCTTCGATTTGAAATTATCAATCACACCGACAACCCTGTATTTTTCGCTTACCACTTTCCCCAGCGCCTTATCGTCACCAAAGAGGCCTTCTTTGGCCTTCTGATTAAGAACGATTGGCTTATATTTACCGATACTGTCGGCATTCTGGTACCACTTTCCATCCGTTACCGCCATGTCCAGTGTTTTAGCATAATTCTGGTCGGTGATATAATGATCGGCTAGTACGTTTCGCTTGTTGAACTCGATACCCTCGTTCATTTGGTTCGCCGAAAACGGGAAATTACTGCTCATGCGCGAAACAGATTCTACTTCCGGATAGGCTTTCAGTCGCTGTACGACCCGTTGTAGTTTATTTGCCTCTTCCGTAGTATCCTGATTACTGTTCAGGTCGATAGCCCAAACGTTTTCGTAAGAAAAGCCCAGCGGTTCCCGGTAATTCCCAACGTTGATAACAATCAGGGTGGCCAGGCCAAATAGCACCATAAATGAGGCCCAAATCTCCACAATCAGCAGCATGTGGGCCTTTTTCTTATTCCAGATGAGTTTAAACAGATGTTTTAGCATGATTAAAGAGCGAAAGAGTGAATGAGCGAAATCGGACCGCCGATGCGGAGTGAATGTGGAAGTGACTAGCTATTTTTCGCTCTTTAATATTTTAACGCTTCAGCGATGGTTAATTTTGACATACGGAGGGCGGGAAGTACGCCCGATAGAAATCCGAAAATCAGGCACACAAAAAGGCTGATTATGAACACGTTCAGATTGATAGTCAGATCGGCGTAGGCAATCCAGCCGCTACTGTTAATGAAATGAATTACAACAACCGTCAGTAACAGGGCAATGGCACCGCCGATGAACGTAATGAAAATATTCTCGACGATAAACTGCCAGACCAGCGTTCGGACAGGTGCCCCGAAGGCTTTACGAATTCCGATTTCTGAAGCACGTTCCATAATACGGCTGACGTTGACATTGATCAAATTGATAGCCGGTAAGCCCAGCACCATAAACAGGACAAAGAAAATGACACCAAAGAATACGGTTTTCAGACCGGGGCCACCATCCAGAATCGGCTCGATGAAGTTTTCGACGTACGGCTCGGGCTTCACTTCTACCGTCGCATACTTCCATCCATTCTCTACGCCCGGCAATGGAATCCGACTGATCCGGCTTTGAAACTCTTCCTGAATAGCCGGAAAGTCTGATTTGTCTTTGGCGAGTATGACACTCACAAAACCACCTCGCATTCCATCGCGCTGGTAATTGCTCTTAGGAGCCGTGTACGGAAAATAGACATCAGCATATGTAAACGGGCGGGTTAATGGGCTGCCTTTCACAACGCCAATGACCTTGTAGTTAATATTCTCGATGTCGATTGTCTTGCCAACCACCGAACCAGCCGTATCGTCGAAATACTGTTTCTTTAGATCATCGTTGATCACCACGACGTACTCGCCATTAGCGATGTTCTGCTCATTGTAGGGCTTTCCTTCCAGAAACTCAAACTCCATAATGCGCCAGAAATCAGCATCGGTAAACTTAGTATTGAGCTTGATTTTCTGCGAACCGACGTACGCATTGGAGCTATTAACGAACGTACAGATCGTTACACGTTCGGGCGTTTTGAGGGTTTTAACAAAATCCGTCAGAAACTTAAAGCTCATCGGTCCCGAACTTCGCCCCGACTGAGCGGAGTCGCGTTGTACCATCTGCATAATGTAGAGCGATCGGTCCCGTTTGGTTTCAGGGTAATGACTACCAAACAGATGGTCCAGAAAAGAGGTCAGCACCATCAGTACCGTCAGGGTCAGACTAATGCCGAAGAGCGTAATGAAGGTGTAAAACGGATGCCTCAGCAACACCTTCCAGGCGATTTTGATGTAATTTAATAGCATAGGGGTGAGGGATTATAGCACCTGCGTGCCGTCGAACAGTCGGATGAGTCGGTGCGTACGTTTGGCCATTTGCTCGTCGTGGGTGACCATCACGATGGTGGCCCCTTCTTCATTGAGCGCTTGCAGAATACCCATGATCTCATTACCCATGGCGCTGTCGAGGTTACCGGTGGGTTCGTCAGCAAGGATAATATCTGGATTGCCGACAATAGCCCGGGCAATAGCCACCCGTTGTTTCTGACCACCGGATAATTGCTTCGGAAAGTGCTTCATGCGATTACTCAACCCCACTTTCATCAGCGCTTCTTTGGCGTAATCCTGACGAGGTCGGCCATTGGCGGATCGATACAGCAGCGGAATCTCTACGTTGTCGATAACTGACAGATCGTTGATCAAGTGGAAGCTCTGAAAAATGAAGCCGATTTTCTGATTACGCAGCCGGGCGAGTTCTTTGTCGCGGTACTGCATAACTGGCTGACCATCTAGCTCAACAGTGCCTTTCGAGGGCTCATCCAGCAAGCCCATTACGTTCAGGAGCGTGCTTTTACCACAACCCGACGGGCCCATAATGGAGACAAACTCTCCTTTTTTGATATCGAGATTGATGTTGTTCAGGGCCAGCGTCTCGATCGTACTGGTCCGATAGACTTTTTCGATGTTCTTGAGGTGTATCATGGGATTGGAGATTGGGCAGAGGGCAGAGGGCGAAGAGAAGACGTGTACACTACGTTTACTCTCGGCCCCAACCCCTTACCCCTTTGCTATTTTTACGTTTGTTTCAAAATCATATAAGGTCAATAAGCGCAGCGTGTAATACGCCTGCCAATAATCGCGGAGGGCCAGGATGGCGTCGCGACGAGCGCGGTCTTTATCCTGCGTGGCAATACCTAAATCGGTCACACTCAGGTCGCTCAGCTTAAAGCGATCCTGCGCAATCTGGTAGCGGTTCTGGGCAATCTGGTCGGCCTGGGCGGTTAGCGTTACCTGCTGGCGTAGCATCTGTAAGAGCGTCACCTGCGTAAAAATCTCCTGTTCGAAGGTCAGCTTATCCTGCTCTACAGTCTGCTGGGTTAGTTCACGGGCCGCCTTGGCCGTTTCGACAATTGCCTGCGCCCGTCCCCAGGTCATAATCGGCAGCGTAAATTGAAGTGACACGTACTCCCGGTTCTGCGGCTTTATGTAAACATCACCCAAGTTTGGTCCCTGATTCGATAGCCCATACCCCGCCGTTAACGTCGCATTCAGCCCGTTATTCTTCCGCGCTTTTTCCAGATCACGGTCGGCTTCCAGTTGCCGTCGTCGAAACCCAATGGCCGCCGACCGGTTGGCTATAGCTTCATCCAGCGCCCGTTTCACATCTACCGCAAACACTGGAATCTGACTTGGAATAGCTAGTTCAATTGGGCGCGCCAGGCCAATGGCATCATCACGATAACCAATGAACGACTTCAGTTTCAGCGAGGCTACAGCCGCCGTTTGCCGGGCCGATGCCAAATCTTTTTCGGCGTTCAATACGCTCAGTTGCAATTGCAACAGATCGTTTTGCGAAATCTTACCAAGATCAAGTTTGTGCAGAGCAATGCGGTAAAGCGTGTCGTTGTTAATGCGGTTGGTTTCAGCAATTTGCAGATTCACCTGCGCCACCAGCAGATCGAAATACAGCGTCGTGGCTGATACCGAAACTTGTTCAAGATTTTCGATCAGTTGCTGATTACCCTCGGCAAACAACAGCGGCTGAATCCGGCGGTCCCACCGCATCGGGTTAAACTGAAACAGCGGCTGATTCAGCCCAATACCAAACGGGATACCGTTATAAAGCCGGTTGCCCTGGAGAAAATTATCGAACCGCTGCAATTGCTTTTGCACGAAAATAGTCCCGCCCGTTGGGGCAATCGTCTGACTCAGCGACAGATTGAGCGTTGAGTTATTATAGGATACCGGCTCAAATTGAATGTTTCCATCGGGCTGCACAACCTGAACATACGAGCGGGTGAAATTCGGCAACGTGCCATCCAGACTCAGTTGCGGCTTGTACTGCGCCAGGAATGAACGGTACGACCAGATATTTGTGCGTTGCTGCGTATTGGCTCGTTTTGCCGCCACCGACTGCACCTGCGCCAGTTGCAGCACATCGGGTAACGTCATTACCTGCGCCTGGCTAAACGCCAGTTGACAGTTAAGCAGTAAACCGAAAAGAGTTAGATAAAAGCGCTGCATGACTTACTTTTTTGGTTCAATTGTAATTTCATCCAGATGCTCATATTCGCTCAAATCAGTCAGGATAACCTGTTCACCGGCCTGAACACCACGCTTGATTTCGACAAAATCGAAGTTCGACAAGCCAATTTCTATGTCCCGGCGCTGGGCTACATTACTGCCTTTCGGTAATACATATACGTACTGCTTCCGCTTGCCTTTAAACACGGGGCCATTAGCTACCCGAACCGCTTTAGCCGCGCGATCTGTGATGACAAATACATCAGCTTTCATATTGGGACGCAGGGAGGTATGTCGATTATTATCCAGTTGAATTACGAACTGCACGACTCCGTTTTTAACGGCAGGTTTGACTTGTGTAATCTGGCCACGCAACGCCGTTTCGTTAACTTTGACGATAACGGGTAGGCCAATTTTTACCTGTTCAGCATACACATCGGAGCAGGACCCTTCGACTCGAAAACTCGCCAGATCAGCTAGTTTAGCCAACATTTCGCCCTCGGCTACCGCCGAACCGATGTTCTCATTTACCCAGGTCAGCACGCCCGGTCGGTCTGCTACGATGTTGGCTTGCTTGAGTTTGTGATCAAGTTCTTTCAGATTTTTCTCCTCGATCTGCGCCTGTAAGGTCGTTTCGCGCAGGCTCGCCCCCATCGATTGCCGGTTGTAGGTCAGATCATTTTCCAGCTGTTTTTTCTCCAGTTCCGCCACCCGAAGGGCATTTTCAGCGCGAGTGACATCTTCGGCGGTATTCCCTCCTACCTTCTGCAAGCGCCTGACACCGTCTAGATCAGCCTTTAATTTATTGATATTTAGCAGCTTAATCTGATCGTTCACCTCGGAATCATACAGACTTTTGGTCAGTTTCATCCGCAACTGGTCGATACCATTACGCTTTAATGCTAATTGGTCTGCTAGTTTTTCCCGCTCGATTTCGGTCAGCGATTTATCGAGGTCCAGAATGGGCTGACCGGGTTTAACGGCGGTACCGGGGGTAAGCAGTACGCTACGGATGCTGGCCCGAATAGGACTTGTGATCGTTTGTTCAAAGGCTGGTATTACTTCGCCCGTCGCATTAAGCGAATTTTCGACTGGGCCAATCTGAGCGGTTGCCATCCGAATCCGCCCAGCTTCAACCGATGTCTTCAGGGCATTTCGCGACCAGATCAGCGCAGCAACCAGCGCCACCACCACCGTCGCTCCAGTGAGCAGAGTTCGGTTTCGGCTTCGGGTTGTTACTTCTGGGGCAAGTTCTCTGTCCATATTCTGTGTAGTATCTCACAGATAATGAGCCAAACAATGTGCCAGCAGGTAAATCACTAATAATTAATAAATTAACTAAAAAGGCGTTTAAAAGTATGTGCGATTCCGCACGGATAGTTGCGGTTTCGCACAACCAACAAATCAAGATAAAGAGTGGTGAGAACGTTGGCTTAACTCAGGGGCAGTGTTAATTGAACGATAAATTCTGATGGCTCGTCGGTAATTGATAGTGTATGGGCAGGATATAGCAACGCTAATCGTTTCCGGACGTTTTCCAGACCCAATCCGCCAGGTTTAACGATCTTAGTGATCGGTTTACTGTTGGCTACTTCCAATTGCAGCGTTTCTTTTTCCACCCGCACTATTACCCGCATCCACGATTTTTTACTGGTGCTTTCAACCCCGTGCTTAAAGGCGTTTTCGACGAACGTAATGAGTATGAACGGCGCAATCTGCAAGTTTTCATTTGCAGCATCGGGTAATTCCAGACTAAGATCAAGACGTTTAGCCGCTCGGGTTTGCTCAAGGGATACGTAATCACGGATAAACTGAAGCTCTTTCCGGAGCGGCACAAACGGCTCAACCGTTTCGTAGAGCGCATAACGCATTAACCCCGATAATTGCTGTACTAGTAAGGCCGCCCGCGGATTTTCTTCTTCGGTTAAGGCATAAATACTGTTCAGGATATTGAACAGAAAATGCGGATTAACCTGACTTTTCAGATAATTGAGCTCGAGTTGCATATTCTGTTGTTGCAGCTGCGCATTCTGCATTTGCGCCGACCGGTTATCGTATAACCCTTTGAATGCCAGCAATAAAGATGGGTAAGCAAACGTCATTATAAAATTCCAGATGAATAACGGCGGACTCATCAGTAGGCCTAACGGACCATGCACAACGATGAGTTGCCATTTTTCAGCCATGTCCGAATTAACCCTATATCCCGCTGGAAAACCACTCGTTTCGTGGAGCCAGACAAATCCTGCATAATTAGCTATATAAACCAGTGCGTAGGTTATCAGGATAATGGCTATCAGCGGGAACGGCCGGAACCGGTATAAAAAGCGAGGAAACAGCCAGTATCCGAATCCGTAAAAAATAGCCGATTGCAGCGCCCACTGTCCGTATAGCATATACTGGCCCGCAACCCCATATCGCTCCACTAAACCTAACAAAGGGCCATCGTTATTAAGCAGTATATATAAGACTGCTAAGGGCGCCAGCCGTGCGGCAATCCGACCAATTTGTAAACGGTTCAGTAAAGATGAGTTTGTTAACGAATGCATTACCAAAAATCGCTATCCTACTCCATCGACAGTCATATTTTCGATGAACAGGCGATTTTTTTCGGTGAAACTAGTCCGAAGTGGTTGGTCGAAAATACAAGCCGGTTCACCGAATAAACTCGTACCCTGGCGATCAGCGGGACTAGGTTTGTGTCATCAATCACAAACGCAAATCTCGTCATGAAAACCCTTCTCATTTCCCTACTGACACTGGTAACATCCTGGACCACTGCTCAATCTGTTAACCAGGATAATCAGGTTGCTATGGCAAGCCCGAAGCCCACAGTATTCAATCAACAACCCGCTACGGTTACCGTATTGGGTGGTCAGGCGGTTACGCTTGATCTGGAAAATTTTGATCACTTTCGCCAACAGATTATGCCGCTTATTAATAAAATGGCAGCCAAGCAGGTTGTCGGTTTAGGCGAAGGCACGCATGGTACCAGCGAATTCTACAAAATCCGGTACTGGATTACCAAAATTCTGGTGGAAGAAAAAGGGTTTAATAACGTCGTTTTTGAAAACGATTACGCCGATTCCTACCGCCTTAATCAGGCAATAAACCAAGCTTCGTCTACCGAGCTTGACGGGCTTATGAAACAGTATCTCATTGCAATCTGGCGAAATCAGGAGGTAAAAGAGCTGCTGAGCTGGATGCAAATACACAATCGGAAAGCAACGAAGTCGGTTACATTTGGCGGCATCGACGAAATGTTTATGACAAATGACGCCAGGGTGTTACGCGAACTCACAACTCCGTTTCATAATGCAGAGATCGATGTATTGACCAGTTCGTTACTTGAACTAGCCGTCACCCGCGATTCGATCTGGTACAATGCCAACCGGGAAGATTTTGTCATGGTGGACTCGGTGTCGAATAAAAACATCGTGGATGCGTATGAGACCCTCGGAAAAATTAAGCCGCTTCTGACTAAATTACCGTTAGCGGTCAATCAGCGCGAGGTTGCGATCAACATGACCAACAATATTTTTCTTCAGTTAGCAGGTTCTTATAATTATATCACCAAAAAAGTAGGATCGTTTAGTCGTGATAGCTGCATGGCGGTTATGGCAACTAGTTTTTTGCATACCCCTGCCGATAAGGTGATTATTTGGGCTCACGATTTTCACGTTGCGCACACGTCTATCTATGGTGGCGCTGTTGGTGGAACGGGTGGCTACATTGAACAACTACGTCCCGGTCAGTATTTTGTGTTAGGAACGGGCACTGCAACGGGCACGTTTGCCGCTACCGACGACCGCTTTATCACTCACGCCAGCGACATGAAATCGGTTTCCCTAACTGTAGCTCCCGACAGCCTGTGGGAAGGTCGTTTAGCCCAAGCCAGCTCCCCCGCTTTCTTCATGGATTTAGCGAAATGGCCCAAGGAAACTACGAATTTAACTTACCGGGCAGTTGGTTACGGCCCTAACAGCGGGAAAGGCACTCATGATAAAAGCCATTCGGTGAGCGAGCTTTTCGACGCTTATCTCTTTATCCGGGAAACAAAAGCAGCTCAGTTTATTAAGTAACAAGGCACCCCAACCCCTCCCTACGGGGGAGGGGTTGGGGTGGGGTTAACACTGAACTTAACTCACCAGCCACTGCCGGATGCGTTCTTTTACTATATCGCGGTAATTCGGGCCAATGGTTAAATCATGCCCCGTCGACGTAATAACCGAGTTGCCATCGAGGGTTTTGATGTGTTGCAGTTGAACGATGTACGAGCGATTAATCCGAAGAAAACGATCAGTGGGCAAATTTTCCGCAAGCTTCGTCATCGTTAAGTGTGTCACTACGTAGCGGTCGGGCAGAAACACCTTCAGGTAATCGCCCAGCGCTTCGACAAACACAATCTCGTCGAAGCGAATTTGCTCTAATTTCTTATCTGTTTTGAGGTAAATAAAATCGGCAGGTGGCAGCGACAAAGCTGTATGAGTTGTAGTCGGGGCAGTCGCTGTAACCATCTGCTGATTAGTTTGCCCGCCAACTTTTTCCCGAACCCGGCCAACAGCTTTCAGGAACCGGTCGAACGTGATCGGTTTCAGCAGATAATCGGTTACCCCAAGGTCAAAGCCTTCGAGCGCGTGATTAGGGTTAGCCGTTGTCATGACGAATGTGGGCAGCGGAGCCGGGTAAGCCCGAAGTAGTTCCAGCCCCGTCATTTCGGGCATGTTAATATCCAGAAAAACAAGGTCAGGATGAAGCGTCGGCAGTTGCTCAAAAGCCGCAATGGCATCATCAAACGTAGCTACTAATTCCAGCGATGAAATACGCCGTACATACTTTTGAAGCAATTCCTGAGCCAGGGGCTCATCATCAACGATAGCGCAGCGAAGTGGACCTGACATAAAAGGCTACGGTAAATTAAGCGGTCTAATCTACGGCTAAACTTGCGTTTTTACGCGTTCTACGCAGTTTTATAACGTAGCCGTGGGCAAGCGCGGATCAATTGAATAACGTTCAATTCGCGCGACCCGACATTCTGTTTTTAGCGGATGCAACGGATCAAGTAGCACATTGCGTGATGGCGATAAAGAAACAACTGCCGATGGTAACGCGATACCTAATGTACCATATTGTCGAAATTGCGCATCAATAAATTGTGGCAGACCAGCAGGAGTTACGTGTGGATTATTCCAGTCGGGAGGCAACTCAGCGGCTTCCAGCCACGTAATAGCTCCGTCAGGAATTTCGATTTCGCAAAGGATTAAGGGGGGTAAATCGGCTAAGGGCGTTCCTTCGAGGTGGACCATGTATTCCAGAAAACACAATTCGGGCGTGGTAGCCGTGTAGACTAACGGGCGACCGCGAGCATTCCAGCGACCTCCATGTAACTGTGCACCGATACCATCCAGGATAGTGTCCCGATGGCTATCTGTCTGAATTCGGTATAATGTGGTTGGCATTAACTAAAGACCCCGTATTCAATTCGCCCTAAAATATCTTCAATTAATTGGATACCAGTCGAGCTGTCCAACAAGTTCAATGGCGTTTGATTATCAAGAAGCCGCAACGGTCGTCGTAACCAGCGGGTAAACTTACCCTTATCCTGAAAAACAGTTTCGCCGTACGTCGCTAATCGGCTTAGCAGAAGCAGTCGTTCAGACGTTGGTGCATCAAGCCGTGGATTCTTGACCTGCCGGTGAAAAGTAGCTACTGATTGATTAAGTAATCGGGCCATTTCTTTGTCAGTTACACCAAGCAGCCCGGCGACTTTACCTGTTTCAACACCAGCTAACCCCTGCCGCGAGCGGTCAATCAGTTGAAGTGGGGTAGTTAATGGATGCCTTGTCATGATATACGTTCAAATAGAGGAAGCTCTAATAGAATCATTTGATTGCAAGATAACACGCTTTTGCGATTAGTTATTGCAAAATGGCTGATTTTAGCTTTTCAGACGAAAATGGGTCTATCTTCGGCAAAAAAAGTTTTTCATTAATGAAAGTTAGCCTGACCATCCTCTTTCAGTTTCTCTTTTTTCTTTCTTTCGCTCAGCAAAACTTAGTTCCTTACGTTCATCCGCTGATTGGCACCGAAAAAATGGGCCACACGTTTCCGGGCGCTACGGTGCCTTTCGGCGCGGTTCAGTTAAGTCCCGATTCGGATACGTTGTCGTACGATTTTAATGGGAAGTACAACGGCGATGTCTACCGATACTGCGCAGGCTACAAATACGAAGACAAAACGATTGTTGGCTTTAGTCATACCCACTTCAGCGGTACTGGCCATTCTGACTTGGGTGATTTTCTAATTATGCCTACGCAAGGCGCTTTACAGCTTAATCCGGGTGTAGCGTCGAATCCGAAGAATGGGTATCGATCGGCGTTTTCGCACGCAAACGAAGTAGCTGAAGCAGGGTATTATAAAGTCAAACTAGACGACCACAACATACTGGCGGAGCTAACAGCATCAAACCGGGTGGGTGTTCACCAATATACCTTTCCAAAATCCGATCAATCGCACATTATTCTGGACTTAACGCACGGGATTTACAATTATGAGGACAAAGTTGTCTGGACATTTGTGCGGGTTGTAAACGACACATTGATTACCGGCTATCGGCAGACGGCAGGCTGGGCCCGCACTCGGACAGTTTATTTTGCGCTGTCGTTCTCGAAACCGTTTAAATCATACGGTCGGCAGAGCCTGGATAAGCCGCAGGTTTACAAGGGCTTCTGGGGTAAATTTGACCAGAACCACAATTTCCCTGAGATCGCCGGTAAGCGAATTCGGATGTATTTTGACTTTGATACGCAGGAGGGGGAGAAAGTAAAACTCAAAATGGCCTTGTCGCCGGTGAGCCAGGAGAACGCGCTGGCTAACATGCAGGCCGAAGTGCCACACTGGAACTTTGAGCAGGTAAAGGCCAATGCCCAAGCCGCCTGGAATCAGGAGTTAGCCAAAATTCAGATCGACGCTTCAGAGAACGATAAGGTAAGTTTCTACACCTCACTCTATCACACCTTCGTCAACCCAACCACCTATATGGACGCTAATGGACAGTATAAAGGGCTGGACCAGGGCATTCATCAGGCGAGTGGCTTTACCAACTACACGACCTTTTCACTCTGGGATACATACCGTGCACTACATCCATTTTTCAATCTGATACAGCCGTCGCGTAATAACGACATGGTTCAGTCGATGCTCAAGCATTTTGACCAAAGTACGCTGAAAATGCTGCCCATCTGGTCGCACTACGCCAACGATAACTGGTGCATGAGTGGCTACCACAGTGTCTCGGTGCTGGCTGATGCGATTATTAAAGGCGTGTTCAAAGGCGATGCTCAGAAAGCCCTGGATGCCTGCATCGCGACCTCCACTCATCGCAGTTACGAAGGCATCGGCGATTATATGGACAAAGGATATGTGCCTGCTTCGGTTAATAGTAATTCCGTTTCGCACACGCTTGAATATGCTTACGACGATTGGTGTATTGCCCAATTAGCCAAGAAGTTAGGCCGCCAGGATGTGTACGAAACCTACTCGAAACGCGCTGAAAATTGGAAAAATGTGTACGATAAGTCGATTAACTTCATGCGCCCGCGCCTGGCCGATGGTTCGTTCAAAAAGGAGTTCGATGTATTTAGCACGCATGGGCAGGGATTCATCGAAGGTAACTCCTGGAATTTCAGCTTCTTTGTTCCGCAGGACCCCACTACGTTGGTTGAGTACATGGGTGGGCCGAAGAAATTTGCCGCCCGGCTCGACACGCTATTTTCAATGAACTTGCCCGATAAGTTTTTTGCCGAAACGGAAGATATTACCCGAGAAGGTATTATCGGCGGCTACATTCACGGCAACGAACCAGCTCACCATGTAGCTTACCTATATAACTGGGCTGGTCAACCCTGGAAAACGCAGGAGCGAATTCGCACGATTTTGACGATGCAATATAAGCCCACACCCGACGGTTTGGGCGGTAACGATGATTGTGGTCAGATGAGCGCGTGGTATCTGTTTTCGTCAATGGGTTTTTATCCTGTTTCTCCCGGTTCAGAAGATTATTCTCTGGGTAGTCCTTCAGTCAAAAGCGCTAAGCTGCAACTCGAAAATGGCCAGACGTTCACTGTCGAAGCGATGAACCAGGGAGATAAGAATGTGTATGTCCAGAAGGTTTTGTTAAATGGTAAGCCATTAACTCAGTCGATTATCACTCATTCGGATATTATGAAAGGTGGTAAACTAACGTTTTACATGACGGCAAAGCCGGTGAAGAAGTAATAATTTATCTGTGCGTGAGGATAATTTACGATTCTTCCAGCCGCGCCGGCGGACCGGTCAGAATGACGAAAGCCACATCATAATAAAGGGGCCTTTGCTGTAAACAAAGGCCCCTTTATTATGCCTGAAAACTAAACTTATTAGCTTATAAAATCAATCCAGATGGCGATTTCACGCCTACCAGTTCGACATCAAAAACCAAATCCTGACCGGCTAACGGATGATTTGCATCGAGCGTAACATTCGTATCGGTCAGGTCGCGAACAATCACCGGAATAGGCCGGGGATTACCATCTTCATGCATATTAAGAGTCATTCCCACTTCAAGCGGAATATCATCAGGAATATCAGACCGGTCGAGCGTAAATATCATTTCTTCATTAGCTGGTCCATAGGCGTCTTCAACCGGAATGTTGATTTTTTTCTTTTCGCCCTGGTTCATTCCAGCCACGCCTTCATCGAAACCCTTGATAACCTGACCACTACCCACTGTAAACTCCAGCGGACTGCGGCCCGCCGACGAATCAAATACAGTTCCATCAGTCAGAGTCCCGGTATAATGTACCTGAACGGTATCGCCGGTTTTTGCTTGTGCCATGATACAATTGGTTTAGTGAATGCTGCGACAAAACTCCCGGAACCTCCGGCAATATTTTAGCAGCAGGATGACTTTTGAGCAACTCGCAAGCGGGATTAAATGTTCAGACCCAGGCTAGTTACCTAATAAGCCCGCGCAAAAACGACTCGTCCTCTTGAGGGTTTACCCGAATAAACGCATACGCCTTCTTCCGGCTCCTGATCGAACGGAATGCAGCGAATCGTAGCCTTGGTCGCGTCTTTGATAGCTTCTTCGGTTTCAGAGGTTCCGTCCCAGTGAGCTAGCAAAAAGCCGCCTTTTTCGATCTGCTCCTGAAACTGCTCAAACGTATCAACACGGAATGTATTCTGTTGTCGGAAGGTTTTGGCCTTCTCGTAAATCGTTTGTTGAATGTCGTCCAACAGTGCCTTGATGCGCTCGGTTAAGCCCTCAACGGATACAGTTTCTTTCGTTTTCAGATCACGACGGGCAATTTCGACGGTACCATTTTCCAGGTCGCGACCGCCCATAGCTAACCGAACCGGTACACCCCGTAGCTCGTATTCTGCGAATTTCCAGCCTGGCTTATTCGCATCAGAATCATCGTATTTCACGGAAATTCCGGCCTTTTTCAACTCCTGCACCAACGGTTTAATCTTGGCCGAGAGCTGTTCCAATTGTTCATCTGAACGGTAAATTGGCACGATAACAACTTGAATAGGAGCCAATTTTGGTGGCAGTACCAACCCATCGTCATCAGAGTGTGCCATAATCAGGGCACCCATAAGTCGGGTAGATACACCCCAGGATGTTCCCCAGACATAATCCAGCTGGTTTTGTTTGGTCAGGAACTGTACGTCGAAAGCTTTGGCAAAATTCTGACCTAGGAAGTGCGACGTACCGGCCTGCAAGGCTTTCCCGTCCTGCATCATAGCTTCAATACAAAGCGTATCTTCGGCACCAGCAAATCGTTCGTTAGCCGTTTTGGCCCCTTTGAGGACAGGCATAGCCATCCACTCTTCCGCAAACTGGGCGTATACATCAAGCATCTGGCGAGTTTCGGCCATGGCTTCATCAGCCGTTGCGTGCGCGGTGTGGCCTTCCTGCCAGAGGAATTCAGCCGTACGTAAGAAAATACGCGTCCGCATCTCCCAACGAACTACGTTAGCCCACTGATTAATCAACAGCGGCAAATCGCGGTACGACTGAATCCAGTTTTTGTAGGTACTCCAGATAACCGTTTCCGACGTTGGCCGGACAATTAACTCTTCTTCGAGCTTCGCTTCCGGATCAACAATTACTTCAGAGCCATCTTCGGAGGTCTTCAGTCGGTAGTGCGTCACTACGGCGCATTCCTTGGCAAATCCTTCAACGTGCGATGCTTCTTTACTCAGGTATGACTTTGGAATAAACAGCGGGAAATACGCATTGGTGTGGCCGGTTTCCTTGAACATATCGTCCAGGGCGCGCTGCATTTTTTCCCAGATCGAAAAGCCATAGGGCTTAATAACCATGCAGCCGCGCACCGCCGAATTTTCGGCCAGATCTGCTTTACGTATTAACTCATTATACCACTCGGAGTAGTTTTCACTACGGGACGGAATTGCTTTAGCCATGTTTCTATCGATTCGAAAAAGAGCCAGTTAAACGAACAATAATCATTTATCGACTACCCATGTATTGCGATAGCAGTCTGATTTTTTCGTTTATATTTTCTCTTTTTCTTTAATCAGAATTAAACTTTATGAACAAACGTTAATCTAATAGGTTGAGAACTTGCAAAGATAGGTTTTTACTCTATTTTTGTAATGAAACGGGTCAATCCGGTGTTATACATTTAAAGGACACTTTATATGAGTCTTTAATTACAATTAATTCCCCTTACCAGATGAAAACGCAACGCCTATATTCTTATCTGACACTGGCTGTGGTGCTGAGTTTCTGGAGTTGTTCTTCCAGTTATCAGACGGCACACAATGGCGACGCCGATGACCTATATGGTAATTCAAGTAACGCCGAAGTGTATGCCAGCAATCGGCAATCGGACAGCTACAACGGCTATCCATCAGCCCGGCAGCAGCGTCAGCAACAACGCGCCTTACGGAATGCTAACCCTGACTACAATGATGAGCAGCAGGGATATGATTCCAATACTGATGAGTATTACACGGAGTTAAGCGCCCGCAAACTGAACCGGGGCCTTTCGCCTGATCCGGGTTGGGGTGACAACAGCACAAATGCCTACAACTCAGGTTTTGTGAACGGTTATAATTCGGCTACGGCTTCCGCTTATAGCTGGAACCGTTGGGGCTTCAACAACATGGGCTTCTACAGCGGTCTGGGTCTAGGCTTAGGTTTCAGTTCCTTCGGTTTTGGTAGCCCATACTATTCGCCATTTTACGGCAGTTCGTTCGCTTACAGTCCATTCTACTCACCATATGGTTATGGTGGCGGCTTCTACGATCCGTTCTATAGCTCTTATGCATACGGATACGGTGGATATGGTTACGGCAGCCCTTTTTATTCGCCATTTGGCTATGGATATGGTGGTTACTACGGCAGCCCAACATACGTGAACAATGTGTATGTAGCTGGTGCTGATCCTTATCGGAACAATCGCTCGTATGGCCCGCGCTTTAGCAATACCACTAACAATGCAGTCTCTCGTTCTGGTCGTTATAACGATGCGTTCGTAAACACACCGCGTACTACACCTAATGGTGGACGTTCGGGTGCTTATTCAGGTGGCGGTAATCCATCGGCTAGTGCATCAGGTGGTAGCAACAATGGGTATTATGCTGCCCCTCGTGGCAACAACCGTGGTACCTATTACTATGACAACAGTGCTGGTAATGGTGCTCGTGTCAGTAGTAGCGCTAATGGTAATGCGCCCAGCACGGCTCCCTCGTATAGCAGTGGTAATAATGGCTATTACTCCAGCCCACGGCAGAGCAACCGCGGAAGCTACACGCCTAATAGCGGCTATAATGGTAGCAGTGGCGTACGGGGTAGTCTGAGCCAATCCAGCCCTAGCTATCAGCAGTCCTCTCCTTCTTTCCAGAACAGAGGAGGTTTTAGCCAAAGCCAGCCAAGCTACAGCCAACCCAACTATAGCGCACCTAGCCGTAGTTTCAGTTCACCCTCGCCTAGCTTCAGTGCACCAAGCAGTGGTGGTGGCGGAGGTGGCTTCTCGGGCGGTGGTCACTCCGGTGGTGGACGTGGCCCACGCTAATTAAGTAGCCATTTTCATAAAAAATAAATCCCGCCGACAGGACAATCGGCGGGATTTTTCGTTTTAATGAATAAGCAGGATTAAACGCCCAGCTACCTGCCTTGTCTTATAGATAAGGCACACCTTTTACCATTTTACACAATGATTAAGCACATTCATATACTAGTAGGTCTGTCATTAGCGACAGTAGTTGCTAATGGGCAAGACTTTTCGGGCGACGCTTTCCGGTATTCAGAACAGCCAATTACGGGTACGGCCCGTTTTCAGGGATTAGGGGGTAATCACGCAGCCATCGGTGGTGACGCTAGCAATGCCTGGGGTAACGCGGCCGGTCTTGGGTTTTATAACCGATCTGAACTGAGTATCAGCCCATCGATGCGGTTGTTGAATACGACAGCTAACTACATAGGCCAAAATACGATGGCGAACAAAGCGTATCCGTATGTTGGATCAGCATCCGTTATTTTTGCCGGACAACCACGTGATGGAGCTGGTGCACGCCGAACAGTCTGGGGAATCAGCTATTCGCGGCAAGCTAGTCTGGGTAATATCTTTGTAGCACAGGGGCAGAACAACCGGAGTTCCGTAGTCGATTCATATATCGAGAACGCCAATGGCACAACTTCGAGAAACCTGGATCAGCAAAGCGATGGAAACCTGTCGTATCCAAACACGTACTCCGACGGCTATACTGTTGGTGGGCTAACTGCAGCGGCTTATCAGGCCTATTTAATTAATCCTACTCCGCAGGATACGCTGCGGTACTTCCGTTATGATAATACGGTACCCATTAATCAACGGGCCAGTTTTTCAGCTAATGGAGCAGTTTCACAATGGGCGCTGTCATTGGCCAGCAATTTCGACGATAAGTTTTACCTCGGCGGTACTCTTGGCTTTTCGCACTCCAAGTACAATTATTCACAGGTTATTCAGGAGCAGTATATTGGTGGCCGCGTGTTTAACGGTATTACGGAAAATACCGATTATACTGTCACCGGCAACGGCATTAATCTTTCGATAGGGGCTATTTACAGAATAGACAAAAGTATTCAGGTTGGCCTTAACGTTATTACGCCTACCTGGACAACCAGCGCTTATCAGGAGACAACCAACCAGTCGATAACGATTAACCCGATTGCGATACCAACTATCCAGAACGGTAGGCCGACCACATTTGTACCTGATCAGAAGACCTATCCCGTTGCGCCCAACGATTTTGATTTTACGGTTTCTTCTCCGCTCCGTGCGTCAGGTGGTGTTACCGTTTTTTTGGGGAAAAGTGGATTCTTAACGGCTACGGCTGAGTACGTGAATTATGCGGGTATGCGGGTAGGCACTAACGGCTTTAACTCGGCTGCCGACAATCAGGCGTTCAAGCAGGACCAGACCAGCTACGTGAAGAGCATTTACCAGAACACGGTTAATTTCCGGCTTGGGGGTGAATTCCGGAGCGGCATTTTCCGAGGTCGGCTGGGGGCTGCCTATTTACCCAGTCCATACCAGTCTACCTTTGATGCACTGGCCCGTAATGGCGACCGGAATACCTTGCTGTACTCGGCGGGTTTAGGTGTGCGTAACGACCGGTTCTTTGCTGACCTGGCTGGCGTTTTCTATACGACTAAGACATCTTATACGCCCTATTACCTAAACAGCACCACCGACTACGCATCGGCTACGTTAACCAATCGAAATACCAATTTGACGCTTACCGCAGGGGTGTTCTTTTAAGGATTAATAGTAACTTTACTATAAACCAAAAGCGGCCATATGGCCGCTTTTGGTTTATAACCACTCGCCTACTCGATGCAATACTTCATCAGCACTTGTTTCGCCAGGGATTATGATATTAGCTTGCGTATAATAGGGTAACCGGTTTTCGTAACGCTTTTGTAAAACAGTAGCTAGCTCCGGATCGCTGGGATTATTTAGAGGGCGGTCCTCCTGCGCATGAGTTACTATCCGCCGGATCAGTACTTCAACTGGCACATCTAAAAACACGGATACGCCCGTCGCATTAATGTAGGCCATATTATCGTGAAAGCAGGGCATTCCACCGCCTGTCGATACAACCAGACTACCACCGGACCGAATTGTCCGCAATACGCGTCGTTCAGCCTCCCGGAAATAAGCTTCACCATCCTGCGCAAAAATATCGGCAATCGGGCGACCTTCTTCCCGAATAATCAACTTATCGGTATCAATAAAACGATAGTGGAGCGCATCGGCAATCCGTTTACCCAGCGTACTCTTGCCGGACGACGGCATACCAATTAGGAAGATGTTTTTCATGAAGGGAAAGAGCGAAAGGGCGTAAGAGTGAAAGCGTGAAAAAGGCCGTATTAGCTATTCACTCTTACGCCCTTTCGCTCATTTTACTCTTTCTTTCACCTCGGCCACATCGGGTGTACTGTTATAGTGCCATTTACCACGCACTACACCGTCGTGCATTAACCACGTACCGGGATTAGAACGCATAATAGTCTTTAGCACAGTAGCGTCAGCTTTGTAATATGGCACCCTTTCTAGCTGAAATTCACTACGGAATGCTTTAATGTCGGCGTCGCTGGTAGAGGTCAGGATATACGGTTTCACGGTTGAGCCAGCCAGCCCTTCAACCAACGTACGGATAGCGGGCAGGCTACCGGCATCGATATCTTTAGTGTTTTTAACAATAATGAAAAGCTTATCACCTTCGAAGGTTTCCTGTGTGAAATCACCTTCATCGTTCCAGACGCGGTAGTCCGTAATTTTCGGTTTAGCATTCTGGTTAATCAGCACCATTTCTTTGAACTTGTAAGCCGGATCAGTCGGATATTTTTCGAACTCTTCTGTTTTGCCTCCTTTTTCCATCACGTATTTATAGCGCAGTGGCTCCGACGGTTTCATTTCGGCGGGAATATTCTTACCAATGGCGTAAGGCAGCATATCGAGCGGGGGTAGAAATTCAATGGCATAGATTCCTAATACTAGGGTAAGCACGGTAGTCAAGGCCACCAGCCAACCTGTATTGCGGGCACGAAGCCGATTCCGGTGTCCCATGATAAACAGAATCAGGACGGTCAGCACTACATCTTTAGCGAACGATGTCCAGGGCTTCAGTTTAATAGCATCGCCAAAACAACCACAGTCAGTTACGCGGTCGAAATAAGCTGAATAGAATGTTAAGAAGGTAAAGAAAACGATCAACAGGAATAGCAACCAGACCGTAACTTTTGGTTTATAAGAAGCCAGTAGCGCCACACCCAGGATTACCTCGGCTGCACAGAATAGCACCGACATCACCAAGGTAAACGGGACCAGTCCCATAAAAAAATCGTGCAGAAACGGCACGTCCTGCGCGAAAACTTCAAAGTATTCCTCAAACTTGATCTGAGTACCAACTGGGTCGTTAAGTTTAATTAGACCCGAGAAAATGAAAACGATACCGACCAGGATGCGGGCGATACGGGCGGCCAATAGCATCGGTGGCGTACCCGTCTTAACTTTAGGTTGAGAAGTGGCTGTGTTCATTCCTATAACGCGGACATTCTGTCCGCCTACTATTATTTGCCTGTAACGGACAGAATGTCCGCATTACTCGTCTTAATCAAACAAAAAACGGCGTAGTTAATCATATCCATATAATTAGCCTCAACGCCTTCAGAAACAAGTGTGTTGCCCCGATTATCTTCGATTTGTTTTGTCCGCAATAATTTCATTAGGATTATGTCCGTCATAGAGCTCACACGCATGTCGCGCCAGGCTTCGCCATAATCATGATTCTTGGCAAAAAGCAGTTCAATAACCTGGCCAATCTGACCATCGTAATAACTTTCGAGTTCATTTACGGGAATATCCGTTCGCGAATCATTCACTAACTGCATCTGAATCAAGGCCATAACACAGTAGTTAATAATGCCCACAAATTCGGGTTCAATGCCTTCGCCAACGCGGCTAACGCCCGTTTCCTGTAACGTTCGGATGCGTTGCGCCTTGATAAAAATCTGATCAGTAATGCTGGGTAATCGTAAAATTCGCCAGGCCGTGCCGTAGTCCTGATTTTTTTTCAGAAATAGCTCTTTGCAGCGCTGAATAACCTGCCGATATTCGGTCTCAGTATTGTGCATAGTCGTCAGTCGTCAGTTGATAGTCGTTAGTTGTAATGAGCTAACTCACTGATGACTGACGACTGACGACTATTTTTATGCCGAAAGTTACAAAAAAAACGATCAATTGCCGGGGCAGGCTGGTCGATTTGAGTTGTCCTACCGTGATGGGCATTTTGAATATCACTCCCGATTCATTCTTTGCAGGCAGTCGAATCGTACCCGATAAGGTTGTCGAAACAGCCAGCCGAATGTTAGCCGATGGCGCTACCTTTCTGGATATCGGCGGTTATTCGACCCGGCCCGGCGCTGCCGACATTAGCCCAACTGAGGAAGCTGAGCGGGTGCTACCTATTATCGAAGCTATTCTGGACAGCTTTCCCAAAACCCTCCTTTCTGTCGATACTTTCCGGGCATCTGTTGCCAGGCAAGCCGTTGAATCAGGAGCCTCGTTGATTAACGATGTAGCTGGCGGCACGCTCGACCCGGACATGTTCAGCACAGTAGTTGGGCTTGGTGTACCGTACATACTGATGCATCTGCGCGGAACACCCCAAACCATGCAGTCGCTGGCGACCTACCAAAATGTGACTACAGAAGTCATTGACGAATTAGGCATTCGGCTGGCGAAATTACGCGCCTTAGGGGCAAAAGATGTAATTCTGGACCCTGGTTTTGGCTTTGCGAAGACGCCCGCGCAAAATTTTCAGTTGCTCAATCACCTAGCCGATTTCAGCCTTTTTGATGAGCCATTACTGGTCGGATTATCCCGAAAAACAACTGTCTGGAAAACATTGAATATCAGCGCCGATGAAGCCCTAAATGGGACAACTGTACTGAACACGATAGCGCTACTTAAGGGAGCCTCTATCCTGCGTGTTCACGACGTTAGGGAGGCTGTAGAAGCGGTCAAATTGACGCAACAGCTAACTTTTTTTTAACAATCGCTTGCGTTTAGGAAAACAAACTTCTACTTTTGCATTCCCAAACGACGACGACACGTCAGTTGCTAAAGGGAACGATTCGGTAGCTCAGCTGGTAGAGCAATACACTTTTAATGTATGGGTCCTGGGTTCGAATCCCAGCCGAATCACGACAATTCAAAAATCTGCCTCTATTGGCCAGTAGCCCGGTTTTTATCGGGCTATTTTCGTTTTCCCCTCGCCAACTTCCTGACTTTCAAATTCCTGATAAAAGTGGTAAAACGGGGCGCATCACTTATGTACCCCTTATAATATACTTATACGCGCATTTATGTTATACTTGTATTACACCAATAACAAGTAAACATTCTGCGCCATATGAAAACACCGATGTCCTATTCACTCCGATTCAGATTTCGTAAAAATTACAAAGCCGGTCGGCAGCAGCTGATCTGCCGGCTGCGCGTAAACGGCGTGGTGGCCACTGATTACGGTTCAGACGTTCGGGTGCCTGCTGAACACTTCGACATAAAAGCGCAGCAGGTACTCCCCTACCCGGTCGGCAAGCCTGATTCGAAAGAGCGGCTAACGATGGAGTCGGTACGTAAGTACAATTCCCAGATTGCCACGGTACTGGCTCAGCACGAGGAAATTTATAATTTTCAGTCATCGCTTCGTTATGACTCCGGCAAACGCTACCGGCCCAGCGCTGAATCCATTAAACGGCAATGGCTATTCGACGAAGAGCCGCCCATGCGGGAAGGTCCACCGCCGATCAAGCTGCTCGACGCCTACCGGGAATGGCTGGCCGATCCTGACACCCGCGACGGGAAAGACGAAGCGACACTCAATCATTACTTCTACGGGCTGCATTATCTGGAAATGCACCTAAGAACCATCGATAAGCCCGATCTGGAAGTATTAGGATTAACGCCTGGTTGGGGGCTCACTTATCACAAAGCGATTCAGGCCTACTTTGCCGAAGAGAATCCAAACAAATCCTTTTCACCGGGCCGGGCTACCCGCTACGTTCGCCTACTTAGTAAAGCCCTCGACCGGCTTATATTATTAGATCGACTGCTTTACAATCCCTTCGCCAGTCTAAAACTACCCCGCCACAAGGATAAGCCCATTCGCTACCTGAATGAAGTACAGATCACAAAACTGTGGTTGCTGGATTTGATCGATACGGCCAATGTCGTGCGTAATTGGGCGCTACTGTGTTGCTATACTGGACTTGATTACGCTGACGCCGTGAAAGTCGCTCAAAGTCCAGAAGAGTTTATGATGCTTACCGAGGCCGGGCCGAAACTAGTTTATCAGCGTTTGAAAGCAGGAGAGCAGGATTGGGGTGAATGCCACATTCCGCTTTTATACGAAGCCGAAACGCTACTGGGTCAGGCTGGCGACTGGCCAGTACTGGAAAACCAGACCATGAATCGTTACCTGCACATGTTCGAGGGGTTGATCGGCTGCAAACATAGCATTACGACTAAAATGCTTCGAAAAACGGCCGGTGCCGTATTTCTGCTCAGGGGCGTTCGGGTGCAGGCCGTTCAGAAAATCTTAGGTCATAAGTTCATTACCACGACCCAGAAACACTACATTAAAATATTGCCATCCGTGGTTGACGAAGATATGCACAAGCTATTCAAGAACACACCCATGGAATTACCCAGGCCGAGTAAAACGTATTACCCGATGCCCGGTAAAAAGCAGTCTCCAGATCAGCAAGCCCCTAATCCATAAATGACCGTCCTTGTCTATTATCAAGAACAGATTATTTACCTCTATCAGGTCGTAGCTACTCGTTACGGCCTGATGGCTGGTGATACGCTGACGGCAGATAACTGGAAACAGATCGTCAGTGATAATGCGCAGCACTACGCAAGGCTGAATACCATTTCGGCGAATTAACCTCCCCTCCCCCCGTATTTCCCTGAATTCTAGTCAACAGTATTTGAAAATTAATTTTCTAATATTGTTGCAATATTGTCTAATACTGTTGTAAGTTTGCTCTTAGTAATAACCCCGCTTCCAACGGGAAAACCTAAGAACAAAATGCCAGAACAAACAACCCCCAGACTCGACCGCCCGGTCGATCTGCTCAAACGACACCTCGTCGATTGGCAGAAACTCAAAAACGCGCTGAATGCGCTCGACGAGCAAACGCACCAGACCTATCTGGATCACCAGTACTGCGAAGCGGAAATCACCGAAGTCGAATCGAAAATCGCTGGATTTACATGGTAGCCCGGTCGCAGGTAATGATACTGGCGCATGCACTCCGGAAAGAGGGGGAGACCTTTTCCAGCGCACAAAAACGGGCTTGGGTAACGATTCGGCTAAAAGCTGAAATGATCGTCAAACCCGTCAGTTTCTTCTACCGCAAAAAAGACGGCAGTGAACGGATGGCCGTGGGCTACTTCGGTGCAGCACCGGCCACGAAAGGCGCTGACAAGCCCGGCTCTCCTTTAGTCATCAAGTACTTCGATACACTCGCTAACGACTGGCGCTCATTCCGCGCTGATCGGCTCATTCTCAATTAATCTGACTTATGCCTACTACAATTTTCACCGGCCACACGCTCAACCTGACAGATATCGTCAGCGTCGGCCCAGTCATGCAACTCAGAAAATACGATGGATATGCTTCTACCCGGCGCACACTATTCATTGAAATCTTCTGTAAACACGGCGTCACGTTAAAGCATGATGCTTACGTGCAGAATGTTTTTAGCCAACCCACTCAGGAAGAGTACGATGATTGGGATAAGCAGTTTCAGGCACTTACTGACAAACGCTTTGAACTAATTGAGCAATGGGGGCAAGCGCTGGAACTGTCTATCTAATTCACCTGGCTACGCCGATGGCTCACGCTAAACATTATATCGGGTATGCTCAGGATGTGTTGGCCCGGTTAGCGGAACACCGAGCCGGAACAGGAGCCCGGCTGTTGGCGGTCGCTGGTCAGCGCGGCATCGGCTTCGAACTTGTCAGGATGTGGCCCGGTGATCGCACGTTTGAGCGAAAAATGAAGAACCGGAAGAACGCCCCCCGTTACTGTCCGATCTGCAATCCTGGCGTTTGCAAAATCTAACCCTTTCACCCGATCGGGGCCGTGTTGCTCCGACCATAAACCAATTTCATCATGCCAAAACCAACATTAGACATTCTGGCCTCGCCGATCAAGCCGGAAGAAATCGAATGGCGGGTTCAGAACCAGACCAAAGATGGTCAGAAAGTCGTCGTCGTTCCCTACATCACGAATCGCTGTGTGATGGAGCGGTTCGACGCTCAGTTCGGCTGGGATGGCTGGGAAAATACCTTCGAGCAGGTGACCGATGGCTTTATCTGCTGCCTCACGATCACTACGGAAGATGGTCGCCGGGTGACCAAATCCGATGCCGCCAGCCGCACGAATGTCGAACCCGTCAAAGGTGGATGCTCCGATGCGATGAAACGCTGCGCCGTTCAATTCGGCCTGGGTCGTGGTCTGTACCGCTATCCGAAAGTGATGATACAGACGACGGATAAATATATACCTGACTGGGCCGAACGGCTGCTCGATGCATTAGTCGTCAAAATCAATCAGGGTAGTTCAGTCAACGATGTGATAGTACTCAAACCTGAACATGCTAAAAATTTAGCTCCTGTCTCCAAACAATCTTAATCCCCCATTCCAATGAACATGAAAAATGCCACTAAAAAGCTGCTAGAAAGCTATTTCGGTAAGTCTTTAATGAATATGGACGGTCTGTTTGAAGTCCTAGAAAAGACCGGAAATACAGAGATAGCCCTTGAATTAATGCTAGGGACATACCAACAACCCGAAATTCCAAAACAGTCTATAGTTAGACCAAGGTATGGGAATGAGAAGGTCACGGCTACGTTTCTGAGCTACGATAAATGGGAAGATAAGGTAAGCTTCAATTATACCGTAGTTGAATCTATTTACCGCTATTTCGACAATGACGTTGATCCTGCCACGATTACCTATGAGAACATAGCTCAGTTAGGTGATCTGAATTACTCCGGACGTCAGCGCATCGAACGCCAACACCCGGATGGTAAAACAAAAGTCGAAGAAAGTTCGACTGAACTCTACTACTGGCTGGAAGGTGCCAAAGGTCTATGACCACTGATGAATTAGATGCCCTCCCGGTCGGTACGACGTTGTACCTGCCGACCGACTGGGAGGTAGTTGCCTGGACATTCGCTGGCCGGGTCGCTAATCGGAACTGGTACACCCTCCTTTATCCGCCTGATCAGGATGGAACCATCAACAACCGCCGACCGCAGTACATCGATGCGGTCCACCTGATGACCGCCCAACTCGATGAGCGCACCGCCTGGCGGGAAGTGGTTGCTGGTTTGGATGAACGTAAGGTCTGGATTCATAAACACAAACTGAAGTAATGGCACAGTCCCTAACGCCCATGGCGAAGGCCATTCGGAATCTGGCCTACCGGCACGGTACTTACAACGTGTTTGCTGATTTCTGCGAAATGGCAGCCTGTTCCTTCTCGAACGCCGTCGATAAGCGCAATTACGAGAAACGGGAAGCGCGCTATATGGCCATTGTCCAGAAATACAGCAAAGAGGAGGTCAATATCTTCCCGGAACTGCTCGGCATGCTGTCGATGGAACTCGAATACGGTCCGCGTGATGTAATGGGCGAATTATTCCACGAGTTGGAGCTACACAACGAGCACGCGGGTCAGTACTTCACGCCCTGGCACCTCTGCGAAATGATGGCTCAGCTGACCTACGGCGAGGACATTAGCCAGATCGTTGAGCAGAAAGGCTACGTCAGCGCGCAGGAACCAGCCTGCGGATCGGGTGCTTTGATTCTGGGGCTGGCCAGTGCGATGCTGAGCAAGAAGATCAATTACCAGCAATGCCTGCACGTGTCGGCCATCGACCTCGATAGTCGCTGTGTTCACATGGCCTACCTGCAATTCTCGCTGCTTCACATTCCGGCAGTTGTCTATTGTGGCAATACGCTCACGCTCGAACTGCACGATGCCTGGTACACACCCGCGCACATTATGGACGGTTGGGACTGGCGACTTGGGCGCGCCGATCGGCCCGACAATCCGCTGCAGGAGCTATTAGCCGTTGTCGAAAAAGTAGCCCAGCTAACCGAACCGCCTGTGCCGGTAGTAACCGTTCCCGAACAAACTGTTCCCGCTCCTGCTGCCGCTGTAAAAGCACCGAAGACGAAAGCCGCTAAACAGGCGGCAATGGGTCAATTAACCTTATTCTGATTATCAATTTAACCTCGTTTTTCTATGAATTTTTTCCAACAACTCGCAGGCCTGGAACTGGTCGGCAATCTGAAATTAACCGTCACCGGATCGGCCGACAAAATGGTCGTTAGCGTCTTGCTCGACAACGACAAATGCGGGGACGATGCCCGGAAACATATCCCGCCGTTACTGCTGAAAGGCTCAGCCGCCGAAATGGACGGCGAATTCTTTTCCTCCATCGCTACGCCCCTGCAAAAATCGTCGGGCCTGATGGTCAATATGGAAACCTACCTGAAAGGCCAGGAGGAAGCCAAAAAGAAATCGGCCATGGCGAAGGAAGTAGCTGATAAAGAAACCAAAGAAAAGGAGGCTAAGAAAAAACGCTACGATGAGTTCATGAAGAAAGTAGCGGATCTGGAGAAGGATAAAAAATACAAAGAGGCCATTGCCGCCCTGCCTGACGTGACCACCTATCCCGAACATGCCACAGCCATCGAAGCCCGGAAAAAAGAGCTTTCCAAGCACACGACCGTTCAGAAATCCATATTCGACGAATTGCCCCCCGAAACCGGTTTGCCAGACCATCTGGAAGCTGAGCAGAAAGCCAATCAGGAGGAAAACTATTCATACGACAGCGCTGAACACCGAGCCAGTGAATTAGGACTGGACGATCAAGAACCAGATTATAATGAAGATCAAAACGAAGAAAACGAAGAATAGACCATGTTACTAGCCACTCAATTACCCCGCACGTTTCAATTTACCAGCAAAGGTCAGACGATTCAACTGACCGACCCTGACCCGCAGATGAGCGACAAAGCGGTGCTGAATTTCTACGCCGGTACTTACCCGGAACTGACGACTGCCAAGATCACCGGACCGGAAATCAAGAACGACACGCTGGAGTATAAGTTCGAAACCACGATGGGCACGAAAGGATGAGCCAGACACGCTTACGCTCCATTCGCTTAACCAGTACTGACAAAAAACAATGGAAACTCGCTCAGTCAATCGGCGACTTCGGTCACAATCTCAACCGTCTACCCGACGCGGCCAGCGTTCGCAACAATCCGCTGCGCTCGGTGCCGCTGACCGATCTGCCCATGGTTTTTTAAGTCATCGGTTTGCCTATCTGTGTGGTCGTAAAACGCTCACCAATTGGAAGAATCGGGAAAGGGATTTTTATAAGTCCCTTTCCTACCTCTGCGATTACTACGGCTTTCCGGCCCCGGTCAATGATCAGCCCTACCCGGCTAATATCGCCAGCGAGTTACACCGGGTTCGGGAGCTGCTCTGCGATCAGTCGCGGGAATACACGCTGGAAGTCGTCGAAGATGACGACGGCGGTATATGCCTGATGGTCGAGCAGGTCGTCGATACGATGCAGGATTTATACTACATACCCGTCCGGCCGCTATGGGATATGAAAGCCCTAGCGGACCGACCGGCGGCTGATCTGCTGATGTCCGTTTTCGCGTACCTGGTTGAGGTTGTCGGCGTGCCGTTTTACACCAAATACGGCTACGTTGCCTTTCAGTATGACCAGCTGGTCGATTACTATAAGTACGAATACGAGGATGAGGAAGATACGGAAAGCGTCGCCGAGTGTATTGCTGAGCTGGATGCTGCTCATAAAAATGGCGCGGTGTTTTACCGGAATCTAACCAGCCATCGTCACCTGCACGCGTTCGGTCGTCGTCTTCGTCGGTTTAAACCCGTTACGCCCCGAGAACAAGCCATTTGGCTCGTGGCTACCAAACTGTTCGCGCTGTATAAGGACTATCCGACCCGAAGGCTTGAGGATACCATCAACGAGCAGGTATTTATTACCGACGACGGGGAAGTTGACAGCGATTATGAAGCATCCGAGCGGATTTCAGTCGATATGTACGTTTCGTTTATCTGGGACTTCGACTACATCCATGATCAGATCGTCGAAACCTTCAATCAGTGCGAATACGCGAACGCGTCAGGTGTCGATGAGCCGCGGACCGTTATTTTTTTCGATCAGCCGCACCCGAAACCAACGCATGATCTGACGTTTGATCGTGCTCTGTTTACGCTCATTGACGAATTAATTGCCGCCATGGCACCGCCAAAAGCCCATGAAAACAATAACCAAGCAGTTTCTTGATCTCTACAAGCCGAAACAGGCCTTGCTGATTTATCAGCACATGATGGAGTCGCCGATATGGGCAGGTGTGCCAAAATTTTACGTCGAATCCTACGACATTGGGCCCGATGGTCGGCCGATCAACGCGCACCCGCTCACGGAAGCCGAAGCCGTCGAACTCTCAAAGTCGCTGTATGACGCCTACACCGAGAAAACGGCGTTTCTGTGCCCTAAAGGACTGTTGCCCCGAAACGTGTTATACATCAATCCGTCGCCGGAAAACGGGTACGCGGTCTGGTATACGCCCATGCGGAAACGGCTGCTTTATTTCACGGATAATCTTTCGATTCCCAACGGAGCCGGTTACGTACCAGCCCTGGTCTGGAAAGCAACGAAAAAGAGCCTGACGCTGTTTGCGCTGCCCAGCAACCGCAAGCCGGGCGCTGACACCCCCTTGTACTACGCTCCTTTTTTTAACACGGCTGAGTCGGTATGTATGGGTACGGTGGAGGTCAGGATACCGAAAGGTATTTCACTCGAATCCTTTATGCAGGCCTGGGAGGACTATTTCTTCAATAGCTACTTCTCCCATACCCTGGGCACGGGTAATGTCGAAGGCAACATCGTGCAGCTATGGCAAAGCCAGATTGAAACGGGTGCAAAATTTCCGGTGAATGCACTCAAAAAAAGCGCGTCTACTTTAAAACATCTCATCAAATGACACCGATCCACTATACCGCCAATTACCTACTGAACCCGACCAATCCGGTCTCTGTCGTGCTGATCGGCGCGGGTGGCACCGGCTCCCAGGTCTTGACGACGCTGGCCCGAATGAGCCACGCGCTGATTCAGTTAGGCCATCCGGGCTTTCACGTATCGGTTTGGGATGACGACGAAGTGAGCCGGGCGAATCTGGGTCGTCAGTTGTTTGCTGAATCAGAGCTTGGTTTTAACAAAGCGGTCGTGCTGATCAACCGCATCAACCGCTTTTTCGGCACCAACTGGAAAGCGTTTCCCAAACGGTTCGATGCGAAAACAGGCGCGAAGCATTCGGCCAATCTGTTTATTACCTGCGTCGATACGGTAGCGGCCCGGGTGGAGGTAGCTGCTTCCATCCGGAAGATGCGAAAAGCGAAACAGAACGACCGGGATATGCCCTACTACTGGCTCGATTTCGGCAATAGTCGCTACACGGGTCAGGTTATGCTGGCAACCGTTGACGCTATTAAACAACCGGAATCGAAGCAGTACAACCCGGTTGCTCAGCTGCCGTTCATTACCGACGAGTTTGCCGACGTGCTGCAACAGTCCGAAGCTGACGACAATACGCCTAGCTGCTCACTGGCCGAGGCCTTGACGCGTCAGGATTTATTCATCAATTCCACGCTGGCCACGATGGGATCGGCTCTACTCTGGAGCCTGTTCCGCAACGGCATGACCGAAAACCGGGGCTTCTTTCTCAACCTTCAAGATTTCCGGTCGCAACCGGTACGCGTATGATAACTAAACCTGAGAAAATGAACGCTGAAACATGGCGTCAGATTTGTTCGGCGGCTAAGGCTTACGCCAAACCACACCGCCATGCTTACCGCTATAACGCTGTACTAGATGCTTACAAAGCCGGTGCAGTGAATCAGTGGCTAACCATAGTAGCAATCATTGATGAATTAGACCTATGATTCAGCCTTTTCCGCTTGACTGGCCTGCGGGCCATCGACGATCGGGACCGCTTGAACAGGAACGCTCGTCAGTCAAATCGCCAATCGCTACCCTGTACCGGTCGATTCATACCGAACTCAAAGCCTGGAAAGCGACCGGCGTGATCATCTCGTCGAATGCCGTTCTGAAAAAGGACGGTACACCTGCGGCCCGGCAAACCAAGCCGGCCGATACGGGAGCCGTCGTGTATTTCTGGTACCGTAATGTTTTTTACGGTCTGAGCCTTGATCACTTCACGGATTTGCCGGGCAATCTGAAGGAAATCCGGGATATTTTGAACCGGTTTCGTCGCTTCTGGCGGCTGTATAACTACGGGGTAATGCTGAAAATGCTGGCTGAAATCGCAACAGTTAAACAGCCACAGCAGCAAGAAAGACAGCAGCAGAAGCAGGAACCACCCCCGAAACAAAAAACGGAGCGTTCGGCTGAGGATTGGCGAACCGTGCTCGAATTAGGTAAAGTCGTCACGTGGTCGCAGGTACGGGCTAATTATTTAAGACTCTCCAAAAAATACCATCCGGATAAAGGCGGTAAAACGGAAGACTTCCAACGATTACAGGCCGCTTACGAAAAAGGGAAAAAGCATTTCAATTTTAAATAAAACGCACCCATAAGTCACAGCCTCATGAAATTATTCATCCGCATCATAATTCTGGTCTTTGCCATGTACGCTGTTCATCATGCGCAATCGCGTTATCATCGTCATCATCCAGTTCGACGAACAGTCACTGTTTGTAGTTGGTAGAACCGGATTTGTAGTACTGGAAAGTGCTATTTAAGTAATGGATAGTCAGTTTATAGTACTAGAAGTACTACGCCAAGTAATGGATACTCACTTATAAAATCCAAAACAATGAGCTTATTGAATTTCACAACTGATCAACTAAAACAAGAATTAAACCGTAGGTCAGCCGCTGGCGTGAGCAATGCCGGAATTGATGGCCAGCCTACATTTGACCAACTACCTGCTTACGTGGCTGAGTTAGGTCAAAAAGTAGAATACTTAATCAAAATCATAGGGCAAGGTGCTGGTAACTCGGATCGCTGGTTAAGCATAGAAGAACTACAAGACTATTTACCGGGCAGGCCATCTATAACTACGCTTTATGGAAAGGTTCAACGAAATGAAATTCCTTTTCACAAAATGGGGAAAAGACTCATATTTAGACAATCAGAGATAGAAACGTGGTTACTCACTTTAAAATCCGATAAGAGTAAAGTTGATAGCCAAGAGTAATTTTATAAAATCAGCCCGGTCTAATCAACCGGGTTTTTTATTCAAATACACCATTATGATAATATAGATTTTATCTATCATATTTGACTTTACCTAATACCGTATCTATAATTTGTACTTCTTGAATTATGCAGACAGTTCTTCTGCCTATTGACCTGCTCTCAGTCAATTCGGGGCAGGTTGCAGGCTTGCCTAAAAATCCGCGCTTCATCAAAGACGAGCGATTTCGTCAACTCATTCAATCCATCCGCGATGATCCCGAAATGTTATCGTTACGGGAATGTTTAGTATTTCCTCATCATGACCGGTACGTTGTCATTGCGGGCAATATGCGCCTGCGTGCGCTGATGGAACTTGGTTATGCTGAGGTTCCCTGTAAAGTGCTATCCCCGGAAACACCACCTGAAAAACTCCGAGCTATTACGATCAAAGACAATCTAAGTTTTGGGGGTGATGACCTGGAAGCACTCGCAGCGGAATGGGATAAAGGTTTGTTGACAGAATGGGGGATGGAGTCCCACGAGTGGACGCCCGAAGTTGGCAAGCTGATCGATCTGGAAAAGGTAGCCGTTGCCGAGTTGAAGCCGCACCCACAGAATTATAAAGTTCATCCTGACGATCAGCTCCAACACATTGCCCGCAGCATCCGTGATCACGGCCTGTTCCGCAACGTCGTCATCTCTGCCGATGGCTTTATCATCGCTGGTCACGCGCTGGTTCTCGCCGTCGAACAGATGGGCATGCGATTCCTGCCTGTTGTTCGGCTCGATGTTACCCATGATTCGCCCATGGCCTTAAAACTGCTCGTGGCTGATAATGAAATCAGTCATCTGGCTGAAATCAATGATCGTAAACTTTCCGAAGTGTTACGCGACGTGAACATGGCCGATTCTCTACAGGGAACGGGCTATGACGAAATGATGCTGGCAAATCTGCTCATCGTTACCCGAAGCCGGGACGAGATCAAGGATTTTAATGCCGCGGCCGAGTGGGTGGGTATGCCGGAATATGAACCAGCGACAAAGCCTGAATTTAAGCTGATCGTTCATTTCGCTACGGAACAGGACCGGTTTGCCTTTGAGCAACAGTATAAGGTTCCCATCATGACCAAAGGCACCAAGACCTGGACCACACAGCATCCGTTCCCCGGTCGACACGATCTATCATCCTTAAAAATCGAATCCGGTGGAAACTAAATATCCGGTTTACGTGCCCTCCAAAGGTCGTTTCGAGAATTGTTACACCGCCAAATTTCTGCTGGCTGATCAAACGCCGTTCTGGTTAGTCGTCGAACCATCGGAATATGAGGAATACGCGTCGCGCTTTCCCAAAGACATCATCATCGTCACGCCGAAGGATAACATGACGCTACTCGGTGTACGAAACTGGATTCATGATCGCAGTAAAGCCGCTGGCGATAAACGGCACTGGCAGCTCGACGATAATATCATGCGGACGCGCCGGCTCTTTAAGGGAAAACGTATTCCGTGCAACTCGGCCATTGCCCTTCGGATGTGTGAGGAGTTCACCGATCGTTATACCAACATTGGGCTATCCGGCTTGAACTACACCATGTTCGCCCTCAACACGACGCCCGTTCCTTACTTTCTGAACGTGCACGTGTATTCGTGCTCGCTGATCAACAACGAAATGCCGTACCGTCATCGCCTGATCTACAACGACGATACGGATCTGTGTTTGCAGATTCTCGCGGGCGGCCACTGTACCGTTCTCTTCAACGCGTTCATGGTTGACAAAATCCGGACGATGGTCGTCAAAGGTGGCAACACAACGGCGTTGTACCAGGGCGACGGTCGGCTGAAGATGGCGCGCAGCCTGGAACGGGTTTGGCCTGGCGTTGTTACGACCGATCGACGCTTTCAGCGGCCGCAACACGTGGTGAAAGATAGCTGGAAACATTTCGACACCCAGTTGATTCGAAGGACCGACATCGACTGGTCAGCTCTGGAAAATACGACCAACGAGTTCGGTATGCAGCTCGTCGTCGTCAATCCGGAATTGAAGAGCGAAGAACTAAAAAAACTGGTCGATCAACAACAAATAATAAGAGAATAATAAGAGAAATGAATGACCAGAACCTAAAACCGGTCCAACCCGGTGAGGTGCGAAACCCGAAAGGTAGGCCCACTGGTGCCCGCAATCGAAAGACGCTGGCAAAATGGATAATGACCCTGGCTGCTGATGAGGTTTTACCCGAATCAATTTTGGTAATCATGCGCGCAAAGTATCCGAATCTTAAAGACATGTCCGTCGAAGAGATCATGCTTTTGGCGCAAGTTGCCAAGTCGATTGATAAGCGGGATACGTTTGCTTTTAATGCGGTAATGGATACTGCCTACGGCCGTCCATCGCAGGCGCTTGAAGTATCTGGTGAAGGTGGGGGCCCAATACAGGTAATTGCCTACATACCAGAATTTGATCCATTACCCGAACACGAAGAGGAAAATGACAGTCCAACGGATTAGGGTAAAACTTCAACCTGGATTTCAGGAAGCCTTTGTCCGCACACCCGCCGATATCGCCATCGGTGGCGGGGCCGCTGGTGCAGGTAAGAGTTATGCCCTATTGTATGAACCGGCCGTTCGGTACCAACATATACCGACGTTTCGCTCGGTATTCTTTCGCCGTACCTATCCGGAGATTACCAACCCAGGCGGTTTACGGGATACGTCCAATGGCCTGTATCCACTATTTGGGGCTAAACTGTCGCAAATGGACTGGAACTTCCCATCGAAGGCAAAAATCGTCTTTCGTCATCTTCAGCGCGAATCGGACATCTATAGCTGGCAAGGTGCCCAGATTCCCGATATCCGCTTCGACGAGCTCACCCACTTTACGGCCACTCAGTTCTTTTACATGATGAGCCGGAATCGGAACCCAAACAATGACGGTATCGTCTCTCGAATTCGTGCCAGTTGCAACCCCGATCCAGATTCATTTGTGGCCGAACTCATTGAGTGGTTCATTGATCAGGAAGAAAAGCTGCCCGATGGTTCACCAAATGGCCGGTATGGTTTCCCCATTCCTGAGCGCTGTGGGCAGTTACGGTACTTTGCTCGCAAAAACAACGAGTATATATGGGGGGCAACCGCGAAAGAAGTTATAGCCAAAGCGCCGGAACTATACACTGGTGAAACGGCTAATACGCGCCCCAAGTCCATTACCTTCATCCCGGGTGACATCTATGGCAACAAGGCACTACTGCGCAGTGACCCTAATTATCTGGCTGGTTTAATGGCCTTGCCGGAAGAGGATCAGCAAAAACTACTCTTCGGTAACTGGAAGATTCGCGCCGATGGGCTGGCGCTCTATAATCCGTCTGCTGTTGGTTCGATCTTTACCAACTACCCTCCAGCTGGTGATCAGATGTACATCACCGCCGACGTTGCCCGGTTCGGGCACGACTGGACGGTTATTCTGGTCTGGCGAGGTTGGGAGGTGATTGAATGCGTAGTCATGAAAGAAAACGATTCGCCCGAAGCGGTGAACGTTATTGAAGGCTTACGGGAAAAACACCACATTATGGCGCATCATGTGCTGGTCGATCAGAACGGCGTTGGTGGAGCGGTACTTGACCTTCGGCCAGATTACGTTGGCTTTCTGAACAATGCCTCCGCGATGGAAGATCCGGCTATTCAGGTCAAAGAAAACTATAAAAACCTCAAAACGCAGTGCTTTTATCGGAGTGCCGAACGGGTGAATAGGGGCGCTTTGAAGGTGACACTCAACGATGATACGGTAACTGTTTACGAATCGAGTCCATCCAAATCAGGTGGATTTAATCATGTCATCAACCGCGGTTGCCGTACTAAAATGGGCGGAAAAGTAGTCGATATCCGAGAGGTAATCAAACAGCAGTTACGCGCAATTCGCAAAGAAAAGCCAGATTTTGAGGGTAAAAAACAGATCAATACCAAGGAAGCTCAGAAAATACTGCTTAGCGGCTGGTCGCCTGACTTTGCTGACTGCGTTATGATGCGCGAATATTTCGAACTAGCACCGAAGCCACTTGACTTTGGTGGATGGGATATGTCGTAGAGTTAAATCTAATATTGTAGACTTGATAGTTTGTAAAAATTAGTTTTTTTCTAATTTTGTTGCATCTCGCTTCAACTACCGGACGGTTGGGCACTCGCTGCTGAGAGCAGCTCTTCACCGATCACCAATCGTCATAATGAAATTCCCAAGTTGTGGTTCCCTTACCGGGGCGTTGGTAACGCCAACGGCGTCCAACTGCATGACCTGGCTGCTTCAATCGAAGCGCATGGGTTTCCAAAAAATCCCCCAGTCGTCGGCTCCTTTCGCCGATCAAGCTACAGCCCAGTTGCAGGCCAGTTGGAGTACGGCTCAGGCCTTGACCACGGACGCGAAGATTGTCATTCCCAAGTTCAAGAGCTTTTCGCCTGAACTACCACCTACTGAGCCTGTCACCTTCGGCTCGAATGACAACCAAACACCGGACGGCAATACGTTCATGATGGGCCAAACGGTACCCTCGTTCAATGCGAGTTGGGCGGGTTTGTCATCTGACCAATATGATCAAACCGAAAATCTGTTTGCCTGGGGTAATCAGTCGGTTGACCTGGAAACCCTTGGCGTTTACTTTTTTCTGGGTCAACGGCAGGTCTTGATGAGCAAAACCTTCGGCCCGATTCCCGCCCGTAATTTCTTCATCGGTGATCCGAACGGGATGCAATTGCACGCCTTAACCATGTTCCCAATCCGCTTTGATCTGCTCAAAGGCTGGTTTCGGGATACGGTTCTTTTTGATTTAAGCTTCAACCACAACCTGTTGTAAGCTCCTCGTTGTAGCGTACCTATCGTACTTAAAAATGGCAAAATCTTCAACAACCGGGCAACCAAAGCCCACAAAACGCCTTCGGGAGCTGGATCCTCCGGGTGGCGTAGGCCTCGGCCGAGTTCAGGATTTCGACGCTGACCACGCCGATGCAATTTTGGCTCACGAGGCAGCCAATGGGGTCAAAAACTGGGAATTAGTCGACGAAACCGTACAGCTTTCTCCTGCCCCACGGGATGCCGCTAAATCCGAATGATCCAATAGTTAAAAAAGCGGACAAAAAAGGACTTCAGCAGGCAAAATTTGAGGACCAACGACACCGCTTGCACGCCGAGGCTGCCACTAGTGCGGCCTCGGCTTCGCCGTATTGGAAGAAATTCGTTGACGAGTTCATCAAAAAGACGGTAGTAGCGCCTGCCACCCAGGAACAGCTACTGCGTCAGATCGTCTTTCCGCTCGTATCGGTTGAAGTCGTCGACGAAATCATCGATGCGTCTTCAGCGGTGCATTATGCCCAGGATCGGAGCATTACCATCCGCATGTCGGATGAAAAGTTACAGGCCAGTGCTGAACAGTATCTGGAAGAAATCGACCTGGCTAACTTTATTGCCCGAAACTGTCATAATGCACTGTTTTCGGCCCCTAACTCCTTAGTCATCGTTGATGCCCCAGCCGAACAAACTACCCCTTTCCCGGAACCGTACATCTATCTGGTCGCCAGCGACAAGGTAGAAAGCGCTGAATCTCTGGATTCACTCCGTGGGCCTGCCGATGCTGGTCTGCTGAACTTCGCGTTTTTCAAAACCGATAAGGATAAGCAGTTCGCGCTGTTCGATGGTGAAAATATTGGCATCTACACACGTGGTGTCAACGGGGAATGGGCTGAGGTGTTTAAGCCTGTTGCGCATAACCTGCCGTTCAATCCCGCCTGGAAAATGTGGGCCGATGTGGAGGACAATAACCCACTGGTGTCTAATTCGATGATTCGGCCGCAACTCGGTTCGTTTGATCGCTATGTGTTCTGGGACGGCGCTAAGGAAACAAACGATTTGTCGGCGGCTTTCCAGACCTTCTGGCATTTCAAAGGCAAAGATTGTGAGTACATCACCGAGGACAAGTTCAAATGTCAGAAGGGTATTATTGAACGGCCAAATCCCAATCCCGGCCCGGGTGCTTTACCGATTCGTTCGGCCTGTCCGATTCGAGACCAGTGCGCAGCTCGTCAGGTAGGTGGCATTGGTGGACGGTTACCGATTCCGGTACCGACGACAAAAGATGGATTCGATATGCGGGAACCGGCTGGCTGGATCAAGGCCGCTGTCGATAACCTGAAATACGTTGAGGAAAAGGTCGAAAAGCTGAAAGCTAAACTGATCAAGTCAGCCACTGGCTACGAAGCTGGTCCTTCCAACAAACAAGCGCTGAATGAAGATCAGATCATGGCCATTCTGGAGAAATCCCGGCAGGTTGGTCAGTACCTCGCTCAGCATTTTCAAACGCTTCACAAACGAGCCATCGACGCCATTCTCGGCATGCGCTATGGTTCGTCTTATCTGGGTTGCAACGTCAACTACGGCCGTCGCTTTAATCTGCTGACCGGTGATCAGTTGATGGTTCTTTATGCATCAGCGAAAGAAGGTGGTCTCACCTGGCTGATGGAGGAAATTGAAGCCATGCTTCAAGATTACTACGCGCGTGCCGATCCGAATCGGCTGTTACGGTACCGCCTTATCGCGGACCTCAACCCGTATCCGTTTATGGCCACGTCTGATCTGATTGAAGCAGACATTCACATTACCGATCAGCCAGGCTTCATGTTGTCAATCGCTCTACTTCGCTGGGTGCGTCAGTTCGAATGGGAAGAAAATGTTCCCATCGAGCGGTTCGGCATCACCATGGATTATGCAAAACGAGTACCCGAAATTTCAAAATCGCTTAGACAGTATGTCAAAGACGCAAACTTCAAACCAATCGCCACCAGCGACGCCACCGGCAACGAATCAGGAGGCAACACCGAATCAAAATCAGGGGGAAAATCCGGTAGTTCATCAGGACGGACCGATTCAGGACGAAAGTCAGGAAACCGTACTGGAGGGAGTTCAGCCAAGCGAAAATCAGCCGACGCCTGAGCCTAAAACCGTTATGATGACCCAGGATCAACTAGATCAACTGCTAGAAAGAACGCTGGCTAAAGGGCTGGAGATTGGAAAACAATCCGTGGCAACGTCTACGGACACCGTTACGCAGGCGACTGAAGGACCAGCGGCTGAGGCAACGCCGGTACAAGTTGATGACAGTGGGGCCATTTACGGCAATCTGGACAAAACGAAGGAATTTGACCTGGCTAAGTTGATTCCGGGCCTGAAAGAGTTTCCGAAAGATAAAATCGTCATTGTCCTGCAGCAGTATTCAACGGACAAAGCCGGCGACGTAACCGAAACCAAGAAACTCCGTAAAGCGCAGTTTATCGACATCGCCGATTTTATCGCTAATACCAAAAAAGACCCGGATACGGGCGATACGCTCTGGGACGTGATGCAGATCCGTTACACCGTCGTCAACGATCCCCGCAAATAAGCTTTTACCCGTAACAAATCAAGTATTTAACCTATCTGGCCAGTTCACCGGCTGGCCAGAACTAAACCAAACGTCTACCGGACGGACATTATGGATATTACTTTAGAGAACATCACTGATCTTGAACTTCCTGCCGAACTTGAAACCGCTTTACTCGGCAAATTAGAACCTAAAATCCCCACTTTCCTGACCGGAAAGAATTTTGTCGTTAAGCCTAAAGCCGATTACGACAATGAGTTCAATAACGCCGTAGCCGCAAAAAACAAAGAGGCTATCGACGAAGAGGGAGCCCGGCTATATGGCAGCATCGACAACATTCTGAAGTTGCTCGGTATGCCTAAACCGGCCGGCGTTACCCGGACTCGTGATCACGTACTCAACCTGGCTGCTGAGGGCAAGTTGCCCCTCACCAAAGAGCAGTTTGAGACGATGAAAAAGAAGCTGGAGGCTAAGGGAGCTACGGAAGCCCAGGCCAACGATGCGGTTGAAGACCTGAAAACTAAAATTGAGGAGATTGAGAATTCCGGAAATAAAAAAGATTCTGACAGTTTTACCAAGTCAGTGAACCGGGATATCAAACAATCGCTCAAAGATGCTCCGGTTCGGGTTGATCCTGATTTGAAGGAAGAGTCTGCCAAAACGGCCGCCAAAACCTCGGCGATCAATGACATCAACGCCATCTTCAAAACCTATTATGAAGGTGTTGAAATTGAAGATACTGGCGAGATAGGTTACCGGAAAAAGGGTACAACGGCAATCCTGATGAATGCTGAAGGCGAGCCGATGACGCCGATCGAGATCATCAAAAAGAATCACGGTATTTACCTGGCTCCGCAAAATCATCAGCAGACGGGTGGCGGCACGAAAGGCGGCAATACAGGTGGCAAAAGTGAATCGCCTGCCGGTTTAACGTTAAAAGATATTTTGGTCGCAGCCGCTGAAAAAGGGCTTAAAACCAATACACCCGAATGGCGCACCTACGTCAATGCGGAGAAAAAAACTGCGGGAATTAAATAGCTCGCCATGTCTTAGGTCCGACCTCCTGCAGTAACGCGCAGCGGACCCACAATACCGACTACCGGACGGAAGGGAAGTGCTGAGGTTTGTCTACTTTTTTTAACACAAACGTAAGTATGTCACTTAACGCTCTGTTATTGCCCGCTTTGCTGCTCAGTGTAGATACTGGCAAATTTGGTGCGTACGAAGGCCGGATCAGCCACTATGGTGCGCTGAACACCTTCGTCAATAACACCAATGAACTGTTCGGGGAGGATGCCATCGAGAAGATTCGGAACACGCCGTTTACGCGCGATGTCACGATTCCGATCCTCAACCGATACGATCACACGGTCCTGACGGTCCGTAGTTGTAATATTTCCGGTCCGGACATCAGCCCAACGCTGAAGAACCTGACCCGTGTCCACCTGGCCATCGATATGCAGGTCACCCCGGCCAAGTATCAGGATAATGCCGTTAGTGTACAGCGGGCGCTTCGTCATCAGTATATGAACGCCAAACGGGCGGTCTATACGATGCTAGATTCGATGGCCGCTACCACGCTGGATCTGAACAAGGATACGAGCACACTTTCCCAGGACACGAATCACCCGTTGTATACCCGCGTTGCCGGCGCTTATCAGATTCCGGCATCACGGCCTGAGGATTTTTACCTCAACTTCGGCACGATCATGGAAGAACTGGATGTGCACGGTCCGTATTTCGACGTTGCTTCGACGATTGCGCTGGCGGATAAAATGAAACTGCGCAACCCGGGCGGTGGTACACAGCTGGATACGGCTGCCATTCTGCGCGAGTCAGGTATTGCCGAATTCGAGCATTCGAACCGGATTGCGCGGGGTAACAACCGGACGGTGCACTACGTCGCTCCCCAAGGTTCGGTCGGCGTGCTTAATTTCATCGACTTCGACTATCAGGAAGGGCAGGCGCCTGAGCTTGGCTCACCCGAAGATATCGACCAGTGGGATAAAGCGGGCAACCTATCCAATGTTGCCCTGTGGAGCCGCTGCAACGATGAGATTTATACCGGCTGGCAGTGGGGCGTTCTCCAAAAAATCGAGTGTCTAGCCGAACAACGCGTGTACAGCACCAAGCTATCGGCTGACTTCGCCTTCGCTACGGACTTTACGTCCGAAACCGGGGTAACGCCAATTAAGCGTTTCGAGCTGGTTCAACAGCCCATCTAAGTACATGGCAGGGGGCTAGCGCTCCCTGCTGTTTGGTTTTTTTCCATTCGTTATTTCCAAACTACAAACATGAAAGCATTTTTTGCCTTGGTAGTCTTAGTTGCTGCCCTTGTCTTTTCTCCGCCTGCAGCCCAGGCGCAAACGGCCGAGTATCCGACGACGAATCGGATTGTGTACAGTACTAACGCGATTGAGTTGCAGGATTCGACAACCAAGTTTGTCGCTACCGTCAAAAAAGGAACGGTGCGCATCCTTACCCGCGGTACGGGTGTTGGTGCATCGGCCGCTATCATCGAGCCAACAACGAAGCTAATTCTATGGAAGGGGGCCGTTAACAAGATTCGAATTGTTGGTGTCGCGGCTAGTGATTCACTGAAGATTCTATCACTCAAAGCGACACCGTTCTAGCTAACAGCTTTTTAGATCGGATTAAAAGACCCCACTGTCAGAAACGGCAGTGGGTTTTTGGGTGAAAAGCGATTCGTTTTACCATCTTTTTATCAGTCATGACAGATAGTACACAGACATTCGGACAAAAGGCAGTTGGTTTAAAATTTAACCCGTCAGGTAGCGACGCTGTCGGACAGTCTAAACAGGGATTTGCAGACCTCATCGATCAGATGAACGATTTACGGGCTAAATCCGAAAGTCAAGAGCAAAAACGATTAGCATCCGTTGCCATCACTCAGGCTCAAGATGCACAGATGTGGGCAACAAAAGCACTCACCTGGCAAGATTAGGTTAAGGGTTAATAGGATAGTTCAACAAAGCCCATTCCGGTGTTGGGATGGGCTTTTTCTCTAAAACACAATGGGACAAACAGTTAATGCAAACGATCTGATGATCGACAAAAAGGCTTTAGAAAAACAGGCCAAAGAAATCCGGCAGTATCTCTTTACTATTCGGCAGCAGGCATTGGCTCACGGTCGGCAACGCTTTTTTGAACTGGGCGAAATTGCCGAAATGGAAGTAACCGTTAAAGTAGCCGGAAAATCAATCAGGCTGGTCTACCGTTACGATGCACTAAATGATTCCATTTATCCAGTTGGACAAAGCTATGCTTGATACAAAAACACTGGCAACTGAACTTACCGGCCTGATTGGTCTGTATCCGGGCTTCTCAACCATTGGCCCGCTGCCTGCCGATTACCACCGGGCTCCGGTTGCCTTTCTGCAGGATGCCCATAAGCTGCTACGCTATGATATTCTGTCGGCCGTTGGGCCCAACCTGCCGGCCATCGTAGCGGAGCCATACACGGCTGAACGGACGTATGAGCTGTACGAGATCACTCAGAATACAGAAGGCCAGTTTTACGAAAGTAACGTGTCGGCGAATCAAGGGCACGACCTTACGGATTCGAACTACTGGCGCAAAACCACTCAGCTTTCAGCCTGGTACGGTCGTATCGAGCGGGGTGCTATCGGTAAGCTGATGCGTGAGCTGGTCGAATCACCACCGCCTGAACCCTTAATGCACCGGCAGGCGCTCTACAGTAAAGAATCGAATCTGGCGGGTGTTATTAATAAAAGCGGCTCGTTTCTGGCACAACGGCTCACTCTGTTAGCTCGCAATACGGCCATCAACATTGCCCGGTTGGGCATTCAGGTAAGTGGCCCGCTCGCCAATGTGCCGATGTACATTTTTCATTCGGATGATGCCGAGCCGGTTGCCATGGTGCGCTTAACGGGGAACACGTCAGGCCGCACAATCTGGGCCAATCCGAACGAGTATCTGTTTGAACGGCGCGAAGGATACTACCTCATTGGTTATTTTGAATCAGACTTGCCAGCCGGTGTTTCCGCCGTTGGTGGCCAGCGGAATTTTCAGGTAACCGGCTGTAGCAACTGCAATCCAATCGACTACGAATTAGCCGTTGGCCGCTCTCCCTACGTGCATATCCAGCCGGTTTACGTGCCCAATCCATCGCAAACCGGCGTAATGAATTGGGCCGATGAAATCGCTGTTGAAACCCAGACCTGGGGGATTAATATGCTCCTGGAGGCTGAATGCGATGTGACCCAGACGCTACTGGCTAACCGGAAAATAATGACGAACGCGCTTTTGTATACGATTGCCTGTGACGTATTGGAAGAGCTATCGACCAGCGACCGGGTAAATGCTGTAGCGAAAGACATGCGGGCGCAGGCCTACGTAGCGCTCTATGGCCAGCAGAATTCCAAAACTGATTTTGGTCTGACGACCAAGCGGGATAAGAAAATTAGCGAGTTGAAAGCGGTACTGGTAAGCATAGCACCCAACTGCATACCTGCCGAAGAGGAAGAGCCGGAAGGACTCGAATTTGGATCCATGTTCGATGGCTACCCGGCGACGAATTGTTGACTCACGTGAGCTATTAGCTCCATTGTGGCTGATTAAGCTTGATCTGCTGTACCGGGTATTGGCTCACGTGCTGGAAGCTAACGCGGCTTTTATCGAAAACCTCAACCGGGCGCAGTTAGCCGCTGGCCTGAATGGGGATGGGTCGCCGATCAATCCACCCTACGTTCCGGCAACGGTCGCTAAAAAACGGGAAAAAGGCCAGCCGACCGACCGGGTTACGCTCCACGATGAAGGCAGCTTTTACGCGTCGATTTTTACCGAAGTATTCACCAGCGCGTTCGATCTGAATTCGGATGACCCCAAAGCACCCGAGTTGAAAGCCAAATACGGCGACGGGATTTTGAGCTTAACTGAGGAATCGAAAGAGAAATTAATTGCCCACATTTTACCGCAGTTCGTTGCGGTACTAAAACGAGAAATCGGTTTATGAGCCAATCCCTGCAACCGCCAATTCAACTAAACAGCGCCCTGGATGGGGTCGATAAGGTTCTTTCCATCCTTCAGTATGCGCTGTATGGATTTACCGAAAACTCGCTGGGCCGGGTAAGGCCGCAACCCACTGAAAACGGTATCGAGCCGTGGGTTCAGCGATCGGCCGACGATCCGGAGTATTATCCGGCATACCCAAACGATCAGCTTGATTCGTTTTCCTGCCTTTACGCGCATGACGACGAAGCCTACGATGAAAATGGCATTTTTGGCACGCGCACGGTATCGATCATCGTCTGGCTCAAACTGGAGAATAAACCATACACGGTAGCGAGTAAGAAAACAGACATGCTTAGAATTCTTCGTGAGCTGGATTGTGTGCTGGAGATAAATGGGTCGAAAGATCAGACCACATCGGGTGCCCAGGGCATCTATCCGGGGTTCGATGTGTCCGGTTTTGATGGCCGTTATTTAACCTATCCCTACGGCGGTTTCCGCATGGAAATCGTCATTCACTTTGCTGACTTATGCTACTAAACCTCATCATCACCGCGCTCATGGGCGCTACGGGCGTGATCCTGTTTGAAAAATGGGAGATCGATGACTACATGAACACCCACGGGATCTGGTGTAAATACTGGCCGGCTAATCCCTGTTTATTGTGCCGTGGTTACTGGTTTGGGTGGGTTACTTTTATCATCTTAACCTTAATACCGTACAGCATCTATGTTTTTGTGCCATTAGCGGCCATTCCGCTACAGATTTGGTTGTTCGGTTTTTTATCGAAACGTCTATAATGCAAACATTCACCCTACCGAACGGCATCGTCGTCGACGTTCACGATAGTCCGCGGACAATACCCGAATCACGACGAGTTGAACATGATTATTACGCCCTTATAGAATCCGGTATTGGCTCGACTCAGGATGATTTCGACCGTCATTTCGAGCAAATGATCGGGCTTATTGGCTCGACTGATCCAGATGCACAACTAAACGCGATCAACAACACGCGATTTCTGTTTGCCAACCTCATCGGTAAACAGTACTCACCGGCGTCGTTAGCGTTTGGCTGTTTAGTAGAAACTGTCGATGGTCAGAAATGGGATGATTATTCAGAAGCCGGCCTAGAACGATTGTCTAAGCAGCTAGACATTCCAATGAGTATCCTGATAGAATATTGGGAGGCCGTAAAAAAAAACTCTACGAAGAGCTGAGTGAAGCCTTTCCTGATTTTTTCCCGGATAACGAACCCGAACAGGTAGCCCTCCAGCAACGGGCGTTATTACTCCGGATCGACGAAACGCTGGATCCCGACAACCCGGCTCTGATAGATCAGCGAGCTTCGCTGATGTACGAAATTCAGGAAAGTATCAAACCACCGGTACTGGTTGGTGCCGAAAGTCAACTGAAAGCCATCCGCGATAATTATGTAAATAATAAAATCGCCATGGAGCTTGAAGGGCTACGGATCGACGACAATACGCCGAGTCTTAACTTCTGGCAATATTACAAGGCTTTAGACGCACGCTATAAACCCAAAATTCCCAATGTCCCTACTGAATAGATTCGGATTTATCGTTTTTAACTCTACCGGGCCTGAGTGCTGGGATTTGGTTGACCTACCTGACGGGGGTGCGTTTGGCATGATGTCGGCCGCTGTAATCCTCGTACCAGGCGAAACCTACTCATTTTATATTCCCTTCGACTCAGAGGTAACGCTGGCTAACACAACGATTGACCTGGTTATCGATGGATCGAAATCACTGGCCTGGGCTGGCATTGGTACGTTAACCGCTATCAACGTGCAGGCTGGCGTCAAGCACTACTCAGCTCAGATCAACATGGTGGCTAACACGAGCAATTTATTGCCGGTATATTACCGCTTCCGGCTGAACGTTTCGGGCGGCTCGCTTTACTCCAACCGGGTTTTGTTGAAAAAAGCTAATTATGCCGACACGACGGCCCTGGTTAGTTACCGAAACACCCGGCCAATTGGCCCGATCGCTTATGATCTGCCGGCGCTGGCGAATTTCCGAAACGTGTTGCGCGTAAAGTGCCAGATTGAAGCGTCGAAAACCGATGCCAGCGTTGAAGATTATGAGCGGATAACAACCGGTGTAAAAACAACGGTAGAAATTAAGGGTCATTTGTTCTATTCAGTAAAAACGCCGACAATCGACCCAATCGGCCACGAAGGCTGGCGTACGTTGTTATTTCATAAGGATTTACTGATAAACAATCGACCGTTTGCATTGAAAACCGGCTATGCCGAGGGGGAAGGAACGGCCAAACTAGCCACCGGAAGTTTTGAGGTGTGGGACCTGGCCTACTCCGCCGTGAATCGTTGTTAAAAAGGTTTGCAGTAGTTGCGGCTGATTTACTTCTTTGTGGGAAAAATCAGTTTTCATGGAGGACAAATTAGAAAAGCTTGAACGTCTTTCTCGGCTCTTTAAAGACGGTATGTTGACTCAGGCAGAATTTGAGCAGCAGAAAGCCCTATTATTAGGCGGTGTCCAATCACCAAAAGCACCACCGCCTGTTCCTAAAACTGTAATTGCCCAAGGCTCCAAATCAGATGGCACAGCCAGAGCCATTATTATTGGGATTCTCGTTTCAATCGTTCTATTGGCTATAGGCAACTTTATCTTTAGTGACAGTGGCCCGAAAACAAAACAAGAACTGCGGGCGGAGGATGTCAGTCGATTGTTTTCTGGTTTTGATGGCTCCCATGCAGAATTAGAGGCCGTCATCAAATCAGACATGAATGACCCGGAAAGCTATGAACACGTAGAAACCCGGTACCGGGATGATGGATCTACCATTTATGTCATTACTACCTTTCGGGGTAAAAATGCATTTGGTGGCACGGTTACCCATAAAGCTGAGGCAACATTGGGAGGGAGTTCCGGTAAAATCATGAAATGGAAATTACTCAATTAGTATAAAGATTAGCCCGGCTTTGTTCCGGGCTTTTTTATTACTTTTACTTCGCTTCACTACCGGACGGTGAATCATCCCCCTCTTCACTCACCGTCCAAAATGATCAATTTTGACGATATTATTAATGGTAGTGGTGTCCTCAAGGGACTCAACAAGCTTGAACAGGCTACCATTAAATACGGCGACGTTGCTGTTGCGCAGAATAAACGGGCTGAGGAATCCCTAGCCTCGCTCGCTACCAAAATAACGGAGTATCGGGGTCAGGTAGCCGGGCTTAACAATACGCAAAAAGGAGCCCGGACTCAGGTCGATGGCATGAAGGACGGCGTCGATAAACTCCTGAAATCCTACCAGAATTACCAGGAACTTCTCAAGCGCAATCAGCAGCAACTGGATCTCAATACCGCCAGCATCAAAGCCATAAAAGGTCGCCTGGCTGATTTGCGGGTTGAATACGAAAGCCTCGATCGGAAGGAAGCGCAGAGCGTTGCCCGTCGGAAAGAAATTGCGAAGGAGACCCGCGCAACGGCCGTCATCCTGAACACCCTCACCAAAGCGATTCAAGAGGACACCCGGGCCACGGAAGCGGCCGAAAATTCCTATCGTGCCCTTGATCTTCAGACGCAGAAACTCCGCGCTGATCTGAAAGGCATGAAAGATGCTTTTGATCCGCTAACGGGCGAAATCAATAAGCATAATCGGGCCGCTGTCGAGATGCAGCAGCAGATCATGCGGAACGACCGGGCCTTGAAACAGGCTGACGAGTCTATGGGTTTGCACGGCCGTTCAGTCGGCGATTATGGCAATGCGTTACATAGTCTAAGCACAGGTGGGCTTCAGGGTGTACTTGGAGCGGTTGAAGACATTGGCTACGGGATGGTGGCCGGTAGCGCCAATGCCGAAAAGTATGCGGCCCGGATTAGCGTAGTGGCCGGTGGTATTGCGGTGGCGATAGCCGCAATTTCTTCATTCGTCGAAACGGCTGAAAAAATGGACCGGGTTGATGCCATGCTCAAGGCCGTCAGCCGGGATAGTGCCGATTTTTCCCGTACCCAACAATTCCTGTTGGGCTTGGCCGACAAATTGGGCTTAGAATATAGTGATCTGGCCGATACCTACAAAAATCTTAAAGCCGCTACCAAAGACACAAAATTAGAAGGTAGGGAAACAGAAAAGATATACGCAGCTATTGCTACAGCTGGCGCCAGACTCAAATTAGGCAACGAGGCCGTAGAAGGTTCACTTCGGGCCGTCGCCAAAATGGTGTCATCGGGCAACGTCCAGATGGACGAATTACGTTCCGAATTAGGGGAACACCTTCCTGGGGCGCTCCGGATTCTTGGAGAAGCGCTCGGAATTTCGCAGACTCAGCTTAATAAAATGGTTGAGCAGGGCGAAATTCTGGCCGTTGATGCGCTGCCCAAATTGGCTGAAGGTTATGATAAAGCCTATGGTCTAAAACAGAATGAGAAAATTCAAAGCATTGCTGCCAGTACCAACCGGGTAACCAATGAAACAGGCTTGTTGGTAAAAACCATGAACGAAAGCAAGGGCATTGCTAGGTTCTGGGCTACCATTACCTCAGGCGCACAGGCAGCCTTACGCGATATCCGACTATTGGTTCAAGATGGGGCATGGGGTGATTTGATTGCTCTGGCAACACCTGGCGGCTTTGCGCTAACGGCTAATAAGCGGAAAGACCTGCGCGATAAAGAGGATGCTGTAAATGAGTTTTCGGGGTTGGATGCAGCTGCTCGAAAAAAATATCTGAAAGATTTAGAGCAGGCCGAAGCAGATCTGATTGTTGCTGGTGAAACGGAAAAAGCCAACAAGACCCGAAGTATTAGGCGTAAGCTAGCTGACATCGACAGAAGGGCCATTGTTGCTGAACGGCAGGAGTCCGCCCGTCAGGAGCTAATCGCCGATAAAGAGGCCATCGAGAAGAATGAAACCGACAAGACTCGCTTCCTAAAACAGTCGGTTAAAAAGCGTACGGCCGAGATTATTGCGCTTGAAAAACAGTTGGATGCCGATCCTCAAAATGAAATATTAGCCAAAAAGCTGGACGTTTACCGGAAACTGGATGCCGAGCAGAAAGCCCGTGATAAGGAAGTTGCTGACCGGCTAAAAACTGCAAAACCGGACGATGATTCTGCCTTTGAGAAGCTGGATAAAGAAATCGATAAGGTTAGCAAGAAGCTGGAAAAACAGATTCTGACCGGTGGTGTAAATCCTAAACTTGCTGATGATCTTGCCCGACTAACGAAACAGGCCAAAGAAGCGCGTGAACAGTTGGAGCGAATTGAGAATGGCTGGTTTAACAAGCCAGTCCTCAGTGGTAAAACGGTCAATCCAATCTTTACGAGCGACCTGGACCGGCTTGGGGAAAAACCGCTTATTACTGGCCGTCGTGATAAAGAAGGTAATCTGTTGACCGATGCCCAGATCAAGGCTGAGGAAGATAAACGACTAGCAGCCCAGACCGCCAACTTGTTAAAACAGGGGGAAATACTGCAAGAGTATGGCATCAAACGCTATGAATTGGAGTTTGATTTTTCCCGCACCCTAACGGGGCTAAGAAATGATCAAAAAGCGGAGCTGCTGAATTTGTTGCAACAGCAGCAGGAGGCTGAACAGGCGGGTAATAATAAAGATCTTGAAAACCTGCGTCGGTTATTCGCTCAGAAGAAAGAACTCTACCAACAGGATGCCCAGGATCGCCGTGAAATAGCGATGAAGGCTGTAGAGATTGGTTCCACACTCGTCAATGGCTTGTTCGATATTGAACAACAGAGAAACCAGAACGCACTGGTCGATCTGCAAAAACGTAAGGATTATGAACTTTCGTTGGTTGGCGATAATGAAGCATCGAAATCAGCCATTGAGCGTAAATACGCGGACCAAAGCAAGCAAATTCAGCGCGATCAGGATCTGGCTGCCCGTAACCAGGCACTGTTCAATATTGCCATCAATACGGCCGTCGAAGTCTCCAAATCGCTCTCCAAGCCCGGTTTAGCCGTGGCTATTGCTTTACTGGGTGCGGTGCAGGCCGGAATTGTTTTGAGCCGACCGCTCCCGCAGTATGCCGAAGGAAAAAACGTCGACGATAATTATGCAGGACCGGCCGTAGTTGGCGAGGCTGGCCGGGAAATCTGGATGCACAATGGTCAAGCCCAATTAGTCAATCAGGCTTCGGTTGTGAACGTCGGGCGAAACGATGTTATCTACCCGAACCACATTACGGAAAAGCTCCTACGGGGTGAATACATGGAAGGCAGTGCCATTATGAACCGGAATCAACGGCAACGACAATCGACCGATTCAATGGCTTATAACCGAGAAACCTATCAATCGGGCTTGATTGCCCGCGCAATGGGCTGGGGTGGACCATCCGCCAAAGCCATTGGCAAAGCAGTGGGGGATGAAATCGCCAACCATCCAAAATACGCGCTTTCGTGGGATAAAAACGGTTTCAACGTCTACCAGCACGACGCAGCTACTCGTCGGCAAACACAACGCAATAAACACCAGATTGGCAAACGGTCATGATCGAATTTCGTTTAGCGTCAAAAGTAAAAATGATCGGCATTGACGAGCCGGTGTTAGTGAATCCGGATATTAAGGAGCCGATAAAGTGGTCTGACATACCCTTAGTTGGGTCGGTGGATAAGCGCTTCCATGGCTTTCTGGAAAGCTATAATGAAGGGGATCTGAAGCTCGACTTTACGTGTGATTCCGGGCAGCAGTTGTTGAAAGATCAGTACTATGCCTACGGTACGGATGCATACGTACAATTTTTTGTCGTCGATGTCGATCGGTCCGGCCAAGAATACATTGATTTTTCAGGTAAAATTGATTACGAAACGATTGAGATATTGCCCGGTCGGGTGTCGGTCAGCATCGTCACCAATGACGATCATGACAAGGTGAATAGCCGATGGGAAACACCTATCGACTTGTCAAGTCCAATCAGTCTGGATAACGTCGGTTTTTCGGTTACGCCCGCTATCCAGATTCCGCTATACGGCCAAACCGTTCACGAAATTGGCGAATATAAATGGACCGACCGGCAGACCGAGAATGCCAATTTTTCCGCTGGCTACGACCACGGCGGAACCTTTTACGTTCTGCCAGGTATGACCAAGCAGTTGCCCGTTTCCCTGACGGCCTTGCCTAATGCCCTGCCGGCCCTAAGCACACTGAGCGGAGTAAACACCCTGGCGGCCACTATCGCTCCGCTATCCATTCAGCCGCCGAGTTTAGTTGATGTATCGGCCACAACTGCTGGCGATTACCACCTTGAAGTAGACTGGAATTTTAAGGTTAACGTCGTACTGAGTAAGCCGACCTTTTCCATTGGTAAGCCCAAATTTGCGTTACTTCGCTTTGAGCCAATACTGATCATCAACAAGCCGGGTGCGGCTCCACAGACCATTGCGCTGGCTCCGGCAAAATCCGGGGATGGCTATACCAACAGCGTCGAACACGCTTTTACTGTTAACTACAAAGGTGATTTCGATTGGCCGGTAGGCACCCAGGCCTATCTATTTTGTAAAATACCTGCGTTTACCGTGCAAACGATTTCGCAAATCGGCCTTACGCTCGAAACCAGTACCATTCGCGTGCAGGTCGAACGAAAAACGAGTGCTGAGTCGACCCGCACGCAGGCCTATTTGCTGTCAGATGCGCTGAAGCATATCGTTGGTGCCATTACCTCCAATGTTATCGCCGGTGGCACTGGAGCCGCGTACGGTAGCCTGATCGATGCCGCCAGTGGATCCCAGGCCTTCGATGGAGCGGCTACCGAATATGCGATTACCAACGGCTCTTTACTGCGCGGAATGAACAAAGCAGGCAGTTTTTCCATGAAAGATTTAATGGAAACACTTTGGGCGTTGCACCGGGCTGGTATTCTCTACGAAGCTAACCCGGTAACCGGCCAGCGCTCTTTACGGATCGAAGAAGGGGCTTGGTTCTATCGGGGTGAGGAAATTGCAGTGATTGAGGAAGTATTCGAATATTCCGAAGACCCTGACCTGGACTTGCTTTTCAATAAGATCACTGTCGGTTATGCTAAATATCCGGATTCTGGCGCGGGCGTAACTGAGGAATTCAATACAGTTCATACCTACCAGACACCCCTGGTTAATCGGGTGGCTACCGAAGAAATTTTATGCCCACTCATTGGGGCAGGAACTCAGATTGAAATGGCAAGGCGGTTGGGTATAACGCAACTGGTCAATGGCGTTTCACAATCATCAACTGATGCTGGCGCCTACGATGATGACGGATTTATCATTCACGTTCGATCAACCGTGCACGCGGACACGTTCACGTTTATTGTAAATGCACCGACGGCTCAGAAGCCGTATGTATCGCATTATTTAAAATTTTCCTCCAATATCATTACCCGGTTAGCGGGCGGTGTCATTCTGAAAATTGGCGATAAAATCACCATTTCCGGTACCGGTACGGTTAATGATGGGAAGACTTACACGATTTCGGCTGTATCGGGACTTCTGTTTTTATCCATATCACCTACTTACGAAGTTAAACCGGATGTGCCCATGGTGGCGGCAGGTCCAATTGCTGGTAGTTGGCGCGTAACCGGCCAAACCGTTCAGCCGAGGACCAACGAGCGGTTGGATGTTTCAGGAATAGCTGATCCGGCAACGACTTATAATCTAGAGCTTTCACCCGCCCGAATGCTACGTCGGCATGCTGCCTGGATAAATTCCGGGCTGGCTTACAAAAAGACGACGGAAGTCCTGCGGTGTACATCCTACAAGCAAAACGGAACGATGTCGACGCAGGCTAAAAGCAGCGCCAGTCCATTGCCCGGCGACCCGGATAAGCAGTTCATTAAAGAGGTAGGCGATATTCCCCTTGGCGCCTTGGCTCGGTTTGAAAAGCTGTTTTCACCAGAACTGATCAAGGTCCAGTGTCGGATTCCGCGTGAAGTGCGCCGGGAAATCTTTGCGGCCATGACGAACCGGCATACAGACCCAGACAAGAACCTGGGGTATCTGACCATTCGGAATCCGGATAAAAATCTGGTTTCAGGTTACCTTCGGGAAATACGGTACAATTATTCGTCGGAGGTGGCAGATCTGATTTTGCGGAAGCGGAAGCCCATCGTCGATGCCAACGGGTTTACCTGCAATGATTATGCGAACATGACGGTTGCCGAGTTAGCCCAGATCGACCCGCAGTTTTACATGTTCTGTTTATATTCTGATTTCGCCTGAGTTGTTGTAATTCAGGCCTCCTTTTGTATTTTTGGTTCACAATGCCCCTCTACCGGACGGAGCGGCTGCTACTTCACCTATTTCAGCAGCTTCGTTCCGATGGCCGATATCAATCTCATCCTGCCGGGGGATCAAATCAATGTTTTTCGGGAAAAGGCCAATACAGCGTTCGGCGAGATTATTGTCGGTCTCGAACTAACGCCCGACGGTATTTTTAAAGCCACCCGGCTTAGTGGGGAAGTCGTCGAATTAAATTTCTCACTGGTATTTCAACTCCTGGCCGGTGGCGGTAATTCAGGCTCAATCCCCTCTGCATCGCCTACAGAACTGGGTACAGTTCAGCTCTATGACGAGGACGACACCACTCAAATTACCAGCGAAACACGCGTTCCATCAATTGCCACGGTCGTTCGTCTTCTTGATCAACGGCTAACCGGCCTTGGTGGAGGCCGTGGCCCCTACAACTGGTCAAAATCCTACAATGAGGAGGCTCAGCAGCTAACCATTACCATTATTACGGATGGTAATACGCCCCAACTGCGTCTTTTCGACATGGGCAATGCTCAGGGCTGGCAGGTAGCCCAAGCGGTAGTCGGTCAGACGAATCGATTCAGCTTCACCTTCACCAACGTAACCCAGAACGGCACGCTCGGCATTCGGGCGAACGTAGACGGTACCGTCGCACCAGGGGACCGGATGCCGGTCGATATCTACGCCGAGGATTTTTTCGACTTTTCCAACTAAGCCTGCTATGATCTTCTACAATCGACAGCAGGCGAAGCAGTTTTTCCGGAAGCTGGGCCAGGAACTGAACGAGTTACGAAATCGAATCTTCGATACGGAGGCTGGTATTTCGGCTTACCATAAACTGCGCAATCAGGTTTTTCAGCAAAATGGCGCGGTCTGGACATTCGTCGCCGGAAGTACCAAACCTCTTACGCCGGGTCGGGTCATTGCCGCGCATACCGACAAAGGTGTAGGCCGCTGGGAGCGAGATACGTCCCTGCTGAGTGACGATCTGTTAGTTCTCTATCCCAACCTGCCCAACTTCCAAAGCCAGACCCAGGCCGATGGTCGGTACCGCAAACTAGCGGATAAGGTACCCTACGCCGAACTGTCAGGAAAACCGGATTTGACCATTTACCAGACCCTAACCCAAACTGACAACCGGTACCGAAAGCTGGCCGATCAGGTTCCCTTTGCTGATCTGTCCGGTGCGCAGGCTGGCCTTTTGGCCCTGTTTCCAGAACTACGCTACAGCATCGGCGGGGCAGTACGGGGCGTGTATCCCCAATTCTCCGCCGAGTTTTCCGATGATTTTGCTTAACCCCCACCCGCACCGATGAGCGACAACCGACCCCTATTTCTTCAGGTATTCGACACCCTTGCGGCCGGGGCTGCCCGGTACTGGCCATGGCCGAAGAATCGCCTGGACCGCCCGGTTTTGTCGGGTAAAGCCAAAGAGCTGTTTTCGGCTTCGCTCCGCACCAATCCCGATGGGCTAACCACCCAGCTCGTAACGGATCTGCCCGATGGTGCCCGGAGCGCCGAAGCGGCTGAAACGGACGATTTACAGGGCATTACCAACCAGGGCAACCAAACCGACGACCATCTGATCACAAACGGCTATACCATGGAACAGTTCCCCACTGTCGAGCAGGCGACACTAATAGCCGTCATCGACAACGACACCTACCCCAATTACAACCAGGGCACCAAGGATTTACAAGGTATTAAGGCCATGAGCCTGACCAACCTGGCGGCTCAGTTAAAACCACTGCTGGATGAGTTGCCAAGCGTTGATGCGCCGATCGCTTCGGTCATTGGTCGTTACCGGGTTGTGGCCGATGCAGTCAGTCTGAAAGAAATTCGAATCGGTGGGGTGCTCGGCCTGGCCAAAGGTTCGTCAACGCCCAAAAGCGTCACGGCCTATTATACCGATGGTTCGACGCAGGACGTCACCGGCTCCGCGTCCAAATCAGTGTCTAATGATGCGCTGGCCAGTTGGTCGTTGGATGGGACGCTTACGGCCGCAGCCGGTTTGGGCAATAATACCATCGTGCTGACAGCGACGTATCAGGGAAAGAGTTTTACCCAGACTGTGGCCCTGTCGGGTGACACGGCACCCTACGAAGTGAGCCGGGGTTTTTCGGGTCTTGGGTCACTAACCGAAGGTAGCGGATTGAGCCTGAGCATTAATGTGGTCTCGCACATGTCCTCCGGGCCGGACCAACCGTTTACAGGCGGGAAGACCTACAGCAAAGCCGACGAGTTTCCTCCGGGTGCGGGACTGACGCTGATCAGTGGTGGTGGGGTGAGCGTATCAGCCCCCAATGCCAACACGCTACAGGCCGATCAGGTGCGTCATATCCGGTGCATGTTTGATGATGGTACGGCCATCGAAGGCGAAATCACCTTCGTCAATACCGACGATGTGAACTTGCCGATGACAGGCGTCTCGGGGTTTACGCCCCAACTCTTCGATACGCCCCTGGCCGCCAATGTCCTGCCGACCGGCTGGCTCAAACCCAACGGCGGCAGCTGGCAGGTGGGCAGTGGGGAACTGTGCCAAAATTCGGACAGCACCTACGACGATAATTACGTGGCGGTGATCACCGAAAACGGCACCTACCAACCGGCTAACTCAACGATCATCAAAGCCATCATTACACCCCGCTCATTTACCAACAACAGCGAAACAACCCGCTTTGGCGTCGGTCTTCGGCACGGCACCAGTGCCAATTCGGGCGGGTATAATCTACTTTTTTATAACAATACCGGTTACGTCGAATTCCTGCACGATGGGCAGGCGCATGGGCCGCACTATGCTTTCAACTGGCAGGGAAATGTACAATACGGCTTTCTGCTGGAGTACATGGAAACGCCCGATGGGCTGGCTACGCTGCGGGGCCGCATCTGGAAGATGACCGATGTCGAACCGACCACCTACCCATACCAGTGGGTTGGCGTTCCTCGCCAGTCGGGTTACCCAGCCCTGATTTTAGGTGCCTGCCTGACGGCGGGGGAGCCGTCCAAAGCCTGCTGTCAGGAAGTCTACACCTTCAAGCCTAATACGCCCCAGATTGATACGATCTGGTGTAAGCGCCGGGCGGATTCGTCGGGCAATATCAACATCAATCTCGTCGTACAGGGAACCGGCCGTTTTGAATACCAGATGGTCAAAACTCCGCTGGAGGATTACGTCGGCTTCATCCTGCCCTCCGCGACCGAACCCACATCGGCCACCTCCGGATCGGTTATTTCCACCACGGCCAGCGACATGACTGACCCGGCTTCGGTGCGCATTCGGGTCGAAGGCGATGATTCGACGGCTCAAACCGTCCTTATTCCGGCCGCTACCAACACCTGGACTAAAGTTTATCAACGCTCATGAGTACTTTGCAAGAAAACGACATCATCGATGTTTTTTTAACGCCGGAGGGCGAACAGACCTTTCGGCTGATGCCAGCCGGTACCGATTGCTCGGTCGATCTAACCACGCTCAGTCAGGCCATTAGTCTGGCCAGGTCGGGTGATCTGCTGGCCGCTTCGGCACTCCTGCCCGGTTATCATATTGAATCGCTGGGCTGCGCCTTTAACGACGAGCTGTTTCTATTGACCAGCGATGCGGATTATACCGAAGTCGAGGCCGGTACCGGATCTGGCTTCGATTATTCCTACCAGCCGGCGATCGCAGCCGGTCAGGATTTCTTAGGCACACCCATTCAGACCTCGGCAGCACCACGGCTCACGGCCATTGCCCAGATCAAACCACGGCCCAAGGGCAACTGGTATCCCCTGCCGGAGCAGACTGCGCTGAACGTCGCTAAGCCCGACCGGATACCACCGTTTGTGGCGCGGGGCATGATCAGCTACGCTGGTGGTTTCTACAGTGAGGAGATCAATAACCAGTTCGACGAGCGGTTTACGCATTTCGCTGAATCGGCGCAGTGGCCGGGGGGTACGTATCCGACCACCCGCAAACGCATGATCGAGCAGGCCTTTTACCAGCAGGCCTGGGAATGCGCCAACGCGCTGGCTGATCCGAATTTTATCCAGAATGTGCCCGATCGGGACACCGTTCGCCAGCAGCTCTACGACTGGAGCTCACGTCAGGCCAGCGGCCCGGACAATGGGTATGAAGGAAATCACATCCTGATCACTAGTGAAGAGGCCTGCAAATGGTACGCCCTCTACATTTACCTGCTGTTCAATACGCCCGACTGGAAGGGAGCTGGCGTCGATGCTTTTTCGATCAATCAGGAGGTCAACACCCGGCGCGAGGAAGGCGGTTTGACGGCCTACCAGCAGTGGTACCAGCAGGGGGCGTGGCTGGTGAAGTGGATTCTGTCCTGGGCGGCTACGGGTGGCAACAACACCATGATCAGCGTGCTGACTGACCACGGTAACCTGACTCACCCAAACCCCGAATACTACGCTGATCCGGTGAATGGCGATCCGAATCTGCCGGGCTACATGCATTACAGCACGATGCCCGAATACATCCGGGGGACGAGCCAGAGCGACCCGATCGGTAATACGACGCTGCTGTCGCAACAGGTCCGATCGGGCAAAGCGACCATCGGCTCGAATACCTACTGCCGGGCTACGCGCTCAGCCAGCATGTTCGAGAAAAATTCGGATGGCACCTTTAAGATCGTCAATGGCGAGCCGGTTCTGCGCACCGATAAACGGACGGTGACCATCAACGGGCAAACCTGCATTCTGACCCGTTTTGATGGCTACCGGGCGCTGGTGGGACATTACAACATGCTGGCCCGGTATCTGGCGAATGATTTCTTTCTGGCGGGCTGTGTGCACCTGGCTGATTATAATACCCGCAAATCAGGCTACGAAGCGATCCAGCTATCGGGCGCTTACCGGCTGGATACCGAAGTGCCACCGGAAGTGGATCAGCTGGGACTATCGCCTGACGAGGTGGATTCGCTTAATAATCGTCCGCTCTATGGTCCCTGGGCCGAATCCTGGGCCTTCTGGCTGTATATGCATAACCCCATCATTCGGGGCTTTATGGAGAATCAGCCCATGACGGTGCTGGGGGCTGATAATGGCAAAAAGTCCAAAGCCAGAGCCTCAGTCGAGACGACGTTGAAGGGTTTCCAACGGGCGGCCAATTTCAACTGGCTGTTTACGGTACCACACAAGATCGGCTACGCCAAGCTGCCCATTTTCAAGAATTACACCGATTTCACCAGTGAGCGGTATGAGCAGTTCTGGCGTAAACCGGCCATGCAGGTGCGGATTGCGACCAAAGACGGTCTGCCGACGTTGTGGTTTGCCGGTGAAATGCCCTGGCAGGATGAAGGCGTAATGACCGACGGCGTTTTGTGGGGTGATAACGGGGCTGGCGTAGTGACGCCGGGCTACAAAGTCACCTTCGACGGACCGATTTTAACGGCGGATTATTTCTCGCTACCCTCGGCAGCAACGGGCCTTTTGCCCAAGCACATCTACCTGCAGCTGACGGATATGACCGGCGAGCTGCTCACCTTCCGGTTTGACTACCGGGAAGCCCGCATTACCAATCACCCCACCCCTCCGTCACTAGCCTAGTCCATGAAAAAGTTACTCGTTTTTCTGTTTTCCCTGCTTTCCCTGACGGCTGTTGGTCAGGGAAAGCAGAAAGTGGAGGTTCGTAAAAAAGGCGCGGCCTTAAGCTCTCCACCGCTGTATACCGTCGAAGCCATTCGCGATAAAACCAAGTATCCGCTTGGTAGTCTGGCGATGACCAACAGCTTCACCACGGCCGCTGTATCGGGTGCGTTTAACCTGACGGTACTCTGTGAGAGTGGTGCCCGGCCGGTGATCCCCAAAGGTACCCGGCCACCGACCGTTTCACCCTGCCCAACGAGCGCAGTATCCGCCACGAGCACCATCGGCCTGGCGGTTCGCTATACCTACGGAGCTAACAAGCTGCAGCTGCGCGGGTCGGGTACGGGTGAGTTTCAGATGATGATCGAGCCCGTCGACGGCCGCACGCTTACGCTGTCGAATGAGCAGAACCCGGTGCTTCACCAGAGCCAGTTCTACTCGCCAGGCCTAGTCAATGACGGTAGTACGTATACGCTCGACTGGACCTTTCAGGGCGTGCCACAGATCCCGCTGAAGCTATCGTTTCGCCGGGATGGGGTGACCTACGTCCGCACGATCACGCCCGTTGTCACGGCCACGGCCCAGCAGCTATTCGTAGCGGCTAACTCCAGTCCACCCACCACGACGCCAGCCTATTCGTCAACCTTTGCTCAGCTGTTTGTCTCGCAACCCGATCAGGGCTGGAGTGGCAGCGATGTAAAGACCATTTCGAACGGCAGACTTACGCTGGGCTTTAAGCGGTCGCTGGGGGCGGCTCTGTATTCGGCTATTTATAACCTGAAGGAGCACATTAACGATCTGATCGTTAATCCGAATGGTACGCCGATTTCGGACAAAGGCCGTCAGGATATGAAGTCGGTCTACCGATCTCCCCGCAGGGCGTTCCTGATCAACGGCTACAGCACGGTAACGGAAGGCTATGACACCGGCGATAACGGCGTGCAGGGTGGCAACAAAGATCCGCACTTCGATGTCTCGACAGTCTACGCCAGCGCCATCTATGATCATCCGACGCTGGGGACGATGTTCTACGCCAAGTTCCGACCCAAAGTCTGGGGCGTACCCAACACCGACTGGACCGGAGTCATCGAGCAGTGGTTCTGGATGGATGGGAATGCCTGGGGGCAATACTACCGGATGGTCACTGAGCCGGGCTTTGAAGATCAGCGCCAGTTTAAATCTGAAGATCAGGAGAACCCGTCGATTTATGCCTGGGCCAGGTTTACCGATCAGCGCATTCCGGTCGGGACGCCAGGCTCAGGCTCGACGAATTTCTTTCCGAGCAACTACCAGCAGGAGAATTTCTCGAAGAATATATTCTCCTCCGAGTGCCGGGCGGGCGTGTACGGGCAGGGAACGGGGCTGACCATTTATTCGCCCATCGATGCTAATTACAAGGTCGGCCAGTTCAGCAATATCGACGATGGTCCCAATGGCCACGGCGCTTCCTACGTGGCTAACTGCGGCCAGCGTAACTACGACTCACCGGGCACGTATGAGGATTGGGTGTTTGTCATTCTGGGTACGGAAAGTGAAGCCGTGGCCAAGATTGCCACCCTGCCGCCGATCGATCAGTCGGTTAATTTTCTCTTCAATACGGTCGATAATAAATGGCAGAACGGCGATTGCCGGGCTAAACTCGAAAACGGCCAGTGGACCGTCTACGTCGGTGATCAGAAGGAAGACAATGGTCACTTCTCTACCAACGGCTCGTTTACTTCCCCGGTTCGGGCCTGGTCGAATCTAGCGGGCGCTACCCTCAAATTCGATATGGCGGTAACGGGTACCGACCAGCTCCGTTTCACCTGGGATACACCCGGCGTGTCCGGCCAGAACCATCACGAAATGACGATCCCCGTCAACGGCGACGGGGTTCGGCGCACCTACACCGTTACGCCGGCCTGGTCAGGTGTGATCAGTTGCTTCGGGCTTCAGGGCAACGATCACGTTCAGGCCGGCGTGGGCAAACTCATCATGTATTCTGTAACTAAATAAGTCAATGGCAGCGCTTTCGTTAACGGCACTCGTCGACCTGATCAAGGCTAAGTTTACCCTTACGGCCTATACGGACCGCATCACCGCGCAGTCGCTCCGGGATGTGAATCTGGCGATGGTGGATACCATTGCGTCATTCAAGAATTTAGCCAATAATCCCAAAGGAGCCTGGAACGCATCGACCAATACACCAACCCTATCGGCAACCCCGTCAGCGGCTGGCGATGCCTACGACGTCTCCGTGGGTGGCACGCAATCGATCACCGGCACCTCAGAAACCTTTCAGGCCGGTGATATCATCAAATCCGATGGCACGCACTGGTACCGGATACCCAGTGTCAATGTACCCGCCGATGGGAGTGTGACCGACTCCAAGCTGGACTCGTTTGTAAAGGCCCGGCTGAATGCGATCACGACCATCAGCTTTAAAAATACCGGCGTGCCCAGCTTTGCCACCGGCCCAGGCTCGACGGCCGCTACGGTCACCTTTTCCAATAGCCTGCTGTCGGTTCGGGCTACCGACACCAGTAAGTTCGCAGCGGCCGTCAACTCAGCGGAGGTGCTCAGCGCCGTGGTATCGAACGTAAACAGCTTTGTCGTTGTCGGTACCGGGGCGGGTAAAACCTTCTTTGTGAACGTGGCCATCGGGGGTGATCTGGGTAAGCTGTATACGGTCAATTCGGGTGGATCGCTGAGCGTAGTGACACCCTTGGACGGCTTTTCGGCCATTAATGCGGGCAACAAAATAAAGGTTGCTTTTTCGCCTACCCAGGTCGTATTGACTAAATCCGGCGACGGAATTACTTGGTCACCGCTGGGTACAGTTGACCGCGCCTACGGCATTACCAGTGCGCGTATCGGTACGATCAATTTCAGCACCTCGATCATTGAGGACTTGACCTTCTCCGGCGTCGTGCTGACCGAGCAGGGCGTAAAAAGCGAAGTCGATCTATCCAGCATCGACCAGGCGAATGCGCTAAGCCGAACCGCGCAGGAGTTTGTCCTATTAGCCGATCCAGCCTCCCCCTCTGGGCTAAAGCGAATTCCCTCGGTGACCCTGTTTCCAGACGTGGCGGCCAACGGCAACAAAATCACCTATGCCCAGAATCAGGCGGTCAGTTTTTCGCTGGCCAATAATCCGGGGGGTACGTTTAGCTTCAATTATGCGCCCAATGGACTGCTGCAGGTGAGCGCGGGAAATACCACCGGCACGGCCATCGCCAGCGCCATCACCGATCAGGAGGTGTCGCAGGCGTACCTGAATTTCTCAGCCGGAAAGCCAGGCTGGATCGTCACCGGCGCGTCAGGCAGTGGCAATACTACACTGGTGTATTCGCTCAACATCAACAGCCCACTCGCTGAATTTATCGTCATCAATCAGGCGGGGGTGTTTTCCAACCTGGCTAACGTCGTGCCCGTCACTGGCGCAGCCCTAACGGGTAGTCAGTGCCGAATCGACTTTGCGGCAAGCACCATCAAGGTGTACGATTACGTGAATGGCGCGTTCGTGCTGTGGGCAACCATCAATAAGTCTACGTATGGCATTACCCGCAACGTGACGGGTACCTGGGGGGCGGGCACCTTCGGCAACCTGATCCGCTTCAGCTCGATCAACCTGGTGTATTCGGGGAATGGGCAGACGGTTGATCTAACGACCGTGGCCGAAGTGACCAATCTGGACGCTAACACATTTGTTGGGCTGTATTCGCCAGGCGTTACGGCTGGGGTGGGTAAAACAACGCTGCCGAATCTGGCCACAGCGCTGGGGGTTCGGCGTGCCTGGGCCGGAAAGACGATTGTGCTGTACATGGATAGTATCTCCAGCAGCTACTATCCGGAATACGGGATTCAGTTATCGGCGAAAACCGGCGCCACGGTCATTTCCAAAGGCTATCCGGGATTGAACGTGGCGCAAACGGCCGATACCACAAAGCTCGATGATGTGGCCGCGCTGCATCCTGATTTGATTATTCTACTACCAGGTGGGAACGATGACGGGGTTGCGGGAACGGTGGGTACGTTTTACGGAGCATCGGGCGAAACGATGGTAAATGATCCGAACCCATCGGCCCCATACGCGGGTACAAAGTACATCGAAGCGATCGCCTACACGGTGCGGTATCTGAACAGCAAATTGTATGATTTCCGCATCGGCAACACGGGCCCGTATACCGGTGTCAAAAAGCCGCAGATCGTGCTGTGTAACGGACTACCGAGAAAGGTTTCCAGCAATGATCTGACAACGGCATCGAACAACCCAGCCAATCATTTGCGCAAAGCGACGGCCGTTCGAGAGATCTGTGACCGCTATCACCTAAAAATGGTCGACACGTTTCGGGGTTGCGGCTGGGACATGAGCCTGGAGCCCTACTTCGATCCGACGATTGATTATCAACTGAACCGGGGTGTGCTCACCAATGACGGATTACACCCCAATGCCTACGGTTACGACCGCATCACTGACCTGGTTGTGGCTACGATATAGCCTAAAAACAGAAAACAGTCTGGCTACTTGTGCAGGGCGCCCGGACTGTTCTCAAATGAGCTCATTGCCCGATCCTTTCCCGGAAGGAGCGTAACAAATAACGCTTCTTTCGATGAGAAAATCAATTCTTCAATTCCATCAGATCGGCGTATCGATCTGGCTGGCTGTACTGCTGACGAGTAGCGCCTTTGCGCAGTTTGGACAACCGCGTGTCCCTCAATTTCGGCAGGGCAATAACAACCTGCTTGGTATGCGGTTATCGCTGATTGGCGAACTGGTCACGCCGTCCTCATCGCTAACGGTACTTACCGAAATCCGTACCTGTGAAGCCTGTCCGGTTGCCTGGCAGGTTAACATGCTTCCGGTTGGAAACGGTACTGGCTTGATTCGAGGGCAGCTCCCAAATCTCGGACAAGGCATCTACTACTGGGGCTTGCGCATCAAACGGGCTAATGGAGAAATACCTTTCGCGGGGGGTATTGGTAAACTTCAGGTACTACCAACGGGTGCGCTGGAAAGCATCAGCGATGCGACCGGCTATACCATCAATATCAACGAGGATAAGCTGGTTACCTATGTGAATATAGGGAGCGAACCGGGCGCGGCCATTGCGGCTTATCTAGCTGGTGAGATGCGTAAAACCGCCGATTCCATTTTTGCCGTTCAGGATGGTATTGACTCATCGGCTACTGTCGCTCAGGCGAACGCAGCCGCAGCACTGACCTACAAAAACGCGGCTGCTACCTCGGCAGGGCAGGCCTCCGCCAGTGCGACCGCAGCCCAGACGTTTAGTCAGCAGGCACAGACCTACGCCGGGAACGCCAATACCAGCGCTGGAAATGCCAGTACTAGCGAAGCCAACGCACTGACCTACAAAAATGCAGCTAGTACGTCGGCTGGGCAGTCGTCCGCTAGTGCAGCCGCTGCCGCAACGTCGGCCAGCAACGCTACTAGTTCAGCGCAGGCCTCGGCTACGTCGGCGGGTCAATCATCTGCCTCAGCCACAGCCGCGCAGACGTCCGCTACAAATGCGAACAATTCCGCGACGGCCGCGGCTACCAGTGCCGGGCAGGCCTCCGCCAGTGCGACCGCAGCTGCTACGTCGGCTCAGGCAGCTGCCACCTCAGCTAGTCAGGCCAGTGCCTCAGCCACAGCCGCGGCTACCAGTGCCAGTAATGCCCAGGCATCGTATACCGCCACAGCCGCACTGGTAGCTAACCGAGTCGTGACAGCGGCTTCAGTGGCTACAACTTACACGATCGATCTCTCGCAGGCCGATAACACCTTCGCCTTTATCACGCTGACGGGTAACACCACGCTGACAATCTCGAATGCGGCTCAGGGCAAATCCTTGTATCTGCGCGTAGTGCAGGGGGGAGCGGGTTCATTCACGCTCACCTTTCCGGCTGGGGTGAAGTTTCCGGGAGGATCGGCGATCGATTGGAACACGACGGCGGGATCTGTGAATGTGTTTTCGCTGGTCGCTTCCTCTAGCTCTGCGTATGATGGCTTCTACTCCAAACAATAACCATCCATGAAAAAGCTACTCATTATTTTATTTCTGACCATTAGCCTGGCTGCCTGTGGCCAGATGACTATTCGGCCGACGATTGGCCAGTTTACCCCATCGCTCGTGCTGGATTTTTCGCGCGGTACCTTCCCGATCGGGCCAACGTTTACGCGCTCGTCGATTGCTACCTATTTCGATCAGACGGGTACGATGCAGACGGCTTCGGCCAACACGCCCCGGATTGATTACGATCCGGTGACAGGCGATTGTAAGGGATTATTGATTGAGGAGTCGCGGACGAATATGCTTATTTACAGCAATACGTTAACAACTTGGACGTCAGCAGGTGCAGTTGCGGGTGTTTCAGCTATAACTTTGCCAGGTACTTCTTTAGGCTATAACCGCTTTAGTGTATCCAGTGCAGGGCAGGTCTGGCATCGTATTGAGAATCCGAATACCTCACTAAGCGTTACGTCAGGGACGACATACGCTGGTTTTGTTATCTATGAAACAACGGGTACTTCGGGGCGCATTCGAATTGTGCTTCGAGATGGCACTTCTGGGTCTTCAAATGAAACCTTAATATCTGGCCTTGTTGGGTCGCCAGTTAATTCTCAAACGCAATCGGGTACTGTCACGATCTTGTCAAATGTTGCGCTCAGTCCAACAGTCCGGAAGGTCTCTTTTAGTTATACCCCCAACTTTACAGGCAGGCTACTTTTAGGCTTAGGTGCGGATAATGCAACTTCAGGCACAACCGCCGTATTTCTGGCCGCTCAACTTGAGCAGGGCGCTTTCCCCACCTCCTTCATTCCCACCACGAACGTAACTGCCACCCGCGCGGCTGATGTGTGCAGCATGAGCAATATTTCAAGCTGGTATAATCAGAGTGAGGGGACTGCCTTGGTAGAATTCAGCGAGATGACGACTACAGCGAGTCGGCTAATTAGCTTTTCGGATGGGGGGAGTAACAATAGTATCAACGCTGGGGGGCGGACAGCTGCCAGCTTTTACATCTTCAACAATATTACAGTTGGAGGAACTAACACTGCAAACGTAACAACCAATTCGCTCTCTACCCCTCAGTCTGGTAAGCTAGCTACGGCCTGGAAAGCAGGCGATCATGCTTCAAGTTTGAACGGAGGAACAATACAATCGTCCTCAAACGCGGCCGCTCTACCTACTGTGAACAAGTTAAATATAGGCCGAAATGAAAGCGGTGTGACCCTAAACGGCTATATCCGACGCCTGGTCTACTACCCCCGTCGCCTGCCCAACGCCTACTTACAATCCTTAACGCAATAGCTATGTTTCTTCTCGATTCCCCCGACAAGTGGAGGGCAGTATGGCCCTTTTTAACTGATGCCGAAATCGCTAATTACGTCGCGGACGGCACGCTGATTCCTGAACTGCAAGCCGAAGCCCATCCCCGAACAACCGGCCAGCAGTATTCGGGCAATGCAGCTGTTCGTGCTGTTTTCTTATTCCAGGGCGAGCAGGTTTCGCCCATTGGAGCGCCCTGGTTTCAGGTCGTCATGAAGCCCGCGACGATCTGGAAAGTGGCCATGCTGGTCGCTCAGGAAGAGACCGAAATCGCGGCAAAGCTCATCGAATTGAACGGCGGCACCATGCCCAACATCCGGCCACCGCTGCCACCGGCCGAGCCAGTGCCGACCGAACCGGAGACGCCCGAAGCCGGCGAATAAGTACATTTTTCACCTAACAACTCATCGTAACGCGTAATGAAAGAGGGCTATGAAGCATGGAAAGCAGTGCCTGGTGATGTACTTATTGCCATGTGCCTATTTGTGGGCGCCCTGGCCCGGTTGACCCGGAACGAAGCAATTGGCATCTGGGTCGCAGCGAAGGAGTTTTTCTACTCGCTGGTCGTGGGTGCCGTAATTACGGGCTTTGCGATCTGGCTCAGTGACTGGGAGCTAAAGACCGCCTGGTGGGTGGCGCTGGCCGCTCCGATGGCCTGCTCGATGATCGTCGAAATTGCTGAAAAGAAAGCGCATGACATCCGGGATATGAGCCTGACGGAGACGATTACCTTCATTTTCGATGAAATTCAAAAACGCTTAAAAAAGCAAACACAACCGTAAACTGTATGATCACTGTAACTGATTTAATCCTTCTTGCCGCAGCGCTGCTGTCGGTTTTCTTTGTGGCAGGCCTGCACAATGTCCCCTTCATCGTTCGGGGATCGGTCGGGCTGATTGGGCCAGGCTTTCTGTTGACGTTCCTGCTGCACTACCAATACGCCCGGCACGTTGACTACGGGCTTATTCTGACGGGCGTGGCGCTGATCCTGTCGGCTAGTACCGGGTTTCGCTACCTGAAGAACACGCCGATGACGCGCGGGGAAAAATTCAAACTGGCCTGGCGCTTTGCCATCGGCTTTGCTCTGTCCGCAGTCGCAGTAACGGCCGTGGCCGCGCTGATCCTGGGCTTTGAAAAAAGCCGGGCATCACCGCCAAAGTCTACCCAGGCACCGGTTTCGGCTACGGTCGCCGTAGGGGATACCACAGAAGCCGCTATCGCCAAATTCAATTCGGTCCGCGGGAAATGAGCACGTTCGATCGACTCCTGATTCACCTGGTCATTGGCCTATTGTGCATGGCCGGTTTGCTGTTTTGTGCTGGCGCGAAGGCGCAGACGATGCCGTCGTTTTATTCCCAGGATCCGGGTTACTGGTACGGTCAATATCTAACCCAGAGGTCGAAAGCCGATAGTCTGTCCAAGTTCGGCACAACGGCCATTAACGGCTTGCAAGCCAGCTTAGATACTGCTAATAATCGAATTAGCAAGCAGGCAGCAATTCAGCAAAAGTCGGATGATCTGCTGACGGACCTGAAAGACGAGCTGGACGATGAATTTATTCGCGGCCGGTTTCTGGGCTGGGGACGCAGGGCATTTATTAAAGGACTACTTAAAAAGCTACAATCGAAATGAACCGATACACGATTTCAAAAGCGGGGATAGCCTTTATCAAGAATGAGGAAGGCTGTAAACTCCGAGCCTACAAAGATCAGGTTGGCGTTTGGACCATCGGCTATGGCCATACCGGGCCGGATGTGACACCGGGCTTACAGATCACGGCCGAACGGGCTGAGCAGTTACTCGTTCAGGACCTAGGCAAATGTGAAAAGGCAATTCAGACAAAGATCACGCGGGTATTATCGACGAACCAGGTTGATTCGTTGTGCTCGTTCGCCTTTAATGTTGGAGTTTCCGCCTTTGAGGACTCGACATTATTAAAAACGATCAACGTCGATCCGGTTAGTCCGGAGGTTCGTCGTCAATTTATGCGGTGGACAAAAGGGACAATTAATGGAAAGAAAGTCGATCTGCCGGTATTGATTGCCCGTCGCAAACGTGAAGCCAACCTGTATTTTTCATAGAGTGAGATTATTAGGAAGGAATGTAAAAACCCAGACTGTCTTACGGCCTGGGTTTTTTGTTTATAATGACTGAATATAATTATAAGTAGCATTTACGTCCGTCGAGCGGAAAATATACCCCTTTGGCTGATTACCACTGACGATGAGCACGTCATCGTCAGCTTCAGCGCCCGGCTCCTCATTAGCTTGGGCAATGCATGTATAAGGCTGATCGCCGACCATAAAATACAGGAGTAGGCCACGATTTTCGTGGATAACGCCGTTACCAAGTTGGGTTTTAAGTTGCAGGAGTTTGGGTTGATTCATACGGTTTTTGCAAGTTTGGACACGCTTTTCAGGGTTTTCGATTCATTTTCTGCATTTTTTTTCCAGAAATGGAAATTATTTCTCGTACCGATTATTCTTCCGATACTCTAACTCTTCATTCAAAAGCTGATCAATCCGACGAACCGGAAAAATGGGTTGAACTGGCTTTAACGAACGCTCCAGTTTCTTAACCCGGTCCAACAGATCCACATACTGTTTTAGTGTTAAGAGCACTAGTGAATCGTCACTCGTAACCAGTACCGGCGTAGGCTTAATGGCCTTACTGATCGAATCGGCTGGCGTTTGTGCCAGTGCGGGGCTGGCCAGCAGCAGCAGGAGAATAAGTTGAATCAGTTTCATAGTAAATCGAATATGGACAGTTGCCCGGTGTACGAATTCACAAGCTCAGTATCGAATTGCCAGAAGCCCTGGCTCCCTTTGGCGGGAATCGGTTTGTCGAACAGGACCGGATCGGTCAGTTTCCACGCATAACGATCAGGTGAATAATCGCCGTAATAAAATTCCTTTGGCTTACCCGGTCGGCAGTGTTTCTTCATCCAGGCCTCGGAGGGGATGCAGTCGACGAGGTTGACCGTACCGAGGATGGAGCCGCACGGCAGTTTAACATCCTTTAGATCTGACGCGAACGGTTCCTGCAGCAGCAGTTCCTTACACCATTTCGGCATTTTCTTCGACGCATGAATGCCCAGTTCACCGCGGACTTTCGTTGGCCAATGCCGGGTCTCGAATTTTTTCAGCCCTAACACAACGAGCGTTGCGTAGGGCTGATAGAGGCTAATAATTCTCATTTAAGCGCATCGACGATTGACTGAAACAGCTTATCCTTTTTCTGCTGGAATTCGGGCAATTCCTCAAAAGGCACTAGGCAGGGGTGCGTTTTCTTCTCCGCATCTTTCACTTTGCCATATTTCCAGCCATTCGCGATCTTATCGGCAGACCAGGCCTCGTGCTGAGCCGACGCCGGCGCATCTGGATTTTCTAAGCGAAACCGGACGCCAGCAATAGCCGAATCGCGTTGCCATTGCTCGGCTTCGTCCCAGTGTTTTTGTGAAAAATCACCGTCTGATTGGCACCAAGCTCGGTTCGCTTCGTGGCAGGCCTTGGCGATAAAAATGGTAATCATAGTCAGGTAACCAGGCGAATTTTTAGGGGTTGATTGCATTGTATGAATTGGTTTAATTAGTTGCTTGTGGTTGATACTTGCCGCAGGTAGGCCAGCCGATCAGGTGATCTGTCGTCACGGATGCCGACACACCCCGGTATTCGCATTTGTAGTACCGTTTGCCATTATGGGCATTGCAGCACAGATGATCGCATGATTTACACTTTGTCCCTTCGGGGCCTTTCCCGTACACCTTCACCATCGGGTTACCGTGTTTGGTGCCCGAATGCCAGGCGCTTTTCACTTGTTTTTTAGGTATGTCAGATACCTCTTCGCCGAATAGGTTAGTCATCGTCTTCGACAGTTTTCGTTTTAGTATAATCGGTATAGCCTAATTCCTTCAGGGCTTGAATCCGTAGTTTTCGCTCGGCCCAACTCAGCATCATCGGAAACTTGCTGATCAAATCCTGATAGTAGATCTGCAGAAACCCGCGCGAATAGTTGCGGTGCAGGAACTGCATTCGGTCCAGCACATCGTGCGAAAGGGACTGTTTCTTAGGCTTCGTTTTGGTGGCCATGATCAGTCATAGTGCGGTATGAGTGAAAATTTCCCCGACTCAATGCGGCCGGGGAAATCCGGATTCAACGGTAAACTAGTTTGGATTAATCGTTCAGCATAAGCGGCATGATCAGGCTGGTAACCGTCACGTCGTCGTTGGTTTGTTCCTGAATGAAGGCCGCTTTGTAAGGGGATCTAAACGCGAAACTGATCAGGGCACCATCGACGTGCTGGACTAGTTCCAGCAGCAGTTGACCGTTAAACCCAATCGCCATTTTGTCGTCTTGATAGCTGGCCAGCAGGGTTTCTTTCGCCCGGCGCTTCATATCGTCGTTATCGGCCGAGAGCGTGAGTTTATTCAGCGCTAAATCCAGTCGTATTTGGGCCGTGTTCTTGGTGGCGAACAGCAACAGGGTTTTCAGCCGGCCAATGAAATCCGCTTTGCCGATTTCCAGTTCGTAGGGATTCTGAACAAAGAGTCCGTTCACATCCGGGTACTTGCCTTCCGCCTGACGGGTGAGCAGTTCATAGGGGCCAATCTCGAACAGGATGGTTTTAGGCGAAACGATGATCAGCACATCGCCGGCTGCTTCTTTCAGCAGTTTGTTCAGCAGCAAATCAGCCGCTTTGCGGGGTAGCAGCGCTTTGAAGGGGTGCAGGCCGTTATTCGGCCGTTCGACCCGAATAAGCCGGTTGCCATCACTGCCGAAAAAGTGAAGTAGGCTGGGGCCGGACTCAATGGCGACGCAACCCATCGCTGGTTTCGAATCATCGGTCGAGGTGGCAAACGCGGTGTGGTATAAGGCGTGCTGCAACTGCTCGACCGGCAGTGAGACGTCAAACCCACCGTCGTCGGTATTCGTCGGCCAATCGATGGCTTCCGTCAAGGGAAGCTCGTAATTACCCGTATCGGTACGGATCAGGAGCTGGCTATCTTCCAGATTGAACAGCAGGGTAATCGGTTGTTCGGGCAGAGAGGCCAGGCAGTCGGTCAGCAATTTGGCCGGTACGCAGCAGATCAGCTCGTCATTACTGGATTCGACCGGAATGCGGGTCGTTAAAAAATCGATGTTGTCGGAGGCCGTCACGATGAGCGTGTTGCCTTCGGTTTCCATCCGGAAATGGTCCAGGATCGGTAAAACGGGATTACTTGGAACGGTACTTTTGAGCGTACCGAGGAATCTCGACATGACGCCGGAACTGACAATGACTTTGGTGGTTGCTAATTCGGAAACCATGAGTGTTTTACGTTTAAGGATGAGATAAATAGGAATGAATACACTGGCGAAATTCTTCGTAGGTTCTCGGCATGGCGACCTCGAAATCGACGCTTCGCAGGTAAGCGTGAACGATGATTTGATTGTCGGATGGATCGCCGTTAACGGTCTTCATTTCGATAAAAAGGCCGTGTTTTCCGTTATGGGGGTAGGCCAGAAACAGATCGGGCCAACCGGCAATCATGCCCTCGGCCAGTAGCCGACCGCGCTCGGCTTTGGTCCGTTTTCCGGCGTTGGGTGTGGCCTGGAGCATCAGCTGCGGGTAGGCCAGTCGAAACCAGCGCACACAACGAGCCTGTAAGCCGTGCTCCTGCTGATCGACGTATTTGGCCCGAAACTGGTCGGCCGACATTTCGTTATTTTTTGCCACTTTTCTTTAAAAGTTTAGGGTTTTTGGCGGTGCGTTTTTCCCATTCGGCTGTGGCCAGTTCATAGACATCGAGCACGTTGCGCCGGCGCGCTTCGAGCTGGAGATTCGAGACTGTTTCGTCGTCCATCTTGGGCAGGTCCGCTTTCAGGTTTTCAATCCAGGCGTGATGGCTGAAGGGTTGCGTCGGTGGCAGGTTGATTGTCTGCGGGGACGACATAACCTGCATTGGTTCTTGGGGTGGGGCTGGTTTCTCAGCAATGGGCCCCGCTTTTTCTTTCAGAAAATTTTCCAGGCAGATCTGCCAGGCCTGGGAGCGAACACGCTTCACATAATCGCCTTCCCGGTTCATGACAGCAGCCAGGCGTTTGCCGATCACGTCGCCTAAAATTTGGGAGTCTTTGAAGCGTTTGGCCAGTTCCTTTTGCTCGGCCAGTTGCACCGGCACATCTTTCTGAGCCTGTTTAAGTGCGGCATGCCATTGGTCCTCAGTAGGCCGCAAGTGGCCTTTATCATAGAGCCATTTGAACAGCGCGTTCCCCCAATCGATGTACTCGTATCCAGCCTTTACCCGGTTGATGGCCGCCCGAACGCATTTGCCCATGTAGCGATCAATCTCGACTTCGGTCGGTTCCGGTGGTTCGGGTAGATAAAGGCCTTGACTCAGGACTTTGGAAACTTCGGTATCGTTGTCAACTAACCGACGGTAGGCCGCCAGCACTTCGCCAACGGTTTTTGGGTCGAGCATCCGGAAGGCCTCCAGAATCTTACCGTCAGCTTTGGTCAGTTCCTCCATCGACAGGTAATTGTAGGCCAGTCGAACCTCTTCGCAGGTTAGCCCCCGTGGGCCGTATTGCCTCCGTAACCAGTCGTTCAGGTCAACCAGGTCAGCGTAGAAGAACTGCTCATCGATTTCGTTTTTGAACTGGATCTTCAGCAGGTTAACTACCTCCGTCCACATCGATGACAATTGTTCGTCCGTCGCTTCCTTCACCTGGGTTCCGAGCAGACGCGCTTTCACGACGAAGTTTGTCTGCAGTGATAACGGGAGTTCGTCGAGTCGGGCGGCTATTAGTGGTTTGTTCTCCTCCCGTTTGGCGGGAACGAACGCCATTGACGGGGTTTGTTTGAGCAACTGCTGATTCATCGCGCTTCTGGTCTTTCAGGTAATTCAGGTGCCATTTGGCTAATCGGGTGGAGGTGTCCCATTTGCGCTGGGTGCGCCAGTCTTCTTTGCCGTTGTTGGATTCCTTCTCGTCATTCTGGACAATGCCCGTCCAGTGTTCGAGAAATTTGATGATCATTTCGACCGGCAGATTCTCTTCGGGATGGCCGCGAACATGCTCTCGAACGAGCTCCTGTAATTCACCATCGCCGAACTTGCGTTTGAGTGGTTTCGGCGGTGGCAACTCGGGGGAAAGGGGGGCCGCGGAACTTGGGGTTTGGGGGTCTTTTTTTTCGGCGTCTACAGGTAAAAGATTGTTATCGGTCACACGCGCGTTTTCGTGATCGTCATCATCAATTTCTTTTTTGCTTTCCTCTATGCTTTCTATTATGCTTTCAATCCTTATATATGGCTCTTTAAGATGTTTAAAGAGGCTCTTTAAGGATGTTAAAAAGGCTCTTGAAGAATGTTTAAGAGGCTCTTTAAGAAAGTTAAAGAGGGTATTTAAGGAAGTTAAAGAAGGCTCTTTAACAATCTTAAAGAGGGTATCACCCGACCGATACAGGTGAATTTCGCGCTTATTACCCCGTTCCGTTCCCGGATCAATGCAGATGTAGCCCTTATCATCGAGCGACTTCAGATTCAGACTGATACTGGTTTCGGAAATCGCTAATTGCTCGGCAAAGTGTCTGTTTCTGGCCGTACAAGGTTCATTCAACGCCAACGGAATGACCGCACAGAGTACGACCTTTTCCGTCGGCGTTAGCTCCTTAATGGCCAGTACTGATGCGGCCATCCAAATGCCAGTGAACTCACTCATAAAAAACTAGTGATTACCGCCCCGTAATTGAGCGTAGAGAGATAGGCCGTAGGCAATGCCCAGCAGCAATAGACCGCCTAAACCAGCAATAAATGCCCATTTGATGGGTGAATAGGTTGAGTTCGGAACGGCCTTAACTGGCCTCAATTGTCGACGACGACGCCAACGGTAATACCAGCGTGGGTAATCGAATGGAAACCGACCGCCGTACATGGACTGTAACGCGCGAAAAGAACTAGGACCAAAGATTAATAGGGTAAGTCCGATCCCGATGCCACCGCCGTACAGCAGGGTTTTTCCGATAAACTGAGCGGCTTCGGTTAGCATGGCGCTACCTCCTCTTTGCTCATCAGAGCGTCAATAATCCCATCCGTGCGATTCCAGAAACCTTCGTGTTTGACGTAAGACGGTGCCTCTTCGATTAACTGCTGATAGGCATCAAGGCCAATTTCCTCGGCAATGTGTGTTTCGTTGGCCGTTGCAACCCGGTTAACCAGCTGAATGAGCCGTAGTTGTTCCTGGTAAATATCCAGATGGTAAAATGCCTGTGGACAGGTCTGGGCCTGGCATTTTTGGTTAAGTAGATCACTTAAAAAATCGACAGAAAGACCGCTTTTCTGGTAAAAACCTTCATGGAACAACGCCGAGACAAGGGAGTGCTGAACCAGCGTGAAATGGGTTTCGTAGCCCAGCGTGAGCATGACAGCCTGGTTCGATAGACTGACTGCGTTAAAGGCGTCGATGTAAATGCGGCTAATGGCGTCGATTTTGATCTGATCGACATCCATAATATCGATGGCCACTGAAAATTCAGACGTCCAGCTGTAGGTCAGCAGACGCGCTAGTCTTTTTAAACCGTCATCGTTCAACTTAACCGGTTTGATTAATTCAGTACGCATGGAAGTAAAGGTTTAATGGCCCGGTTGCGAGCCGGGCCGGGTGAAGGATGATACTTAGAGGGAAGCCCAGTCAGCCATAAGCTGCTGGTGGGTAGGATGCGTAGCGGTTGAGAGTTTAGGACGTTGACCGATCCGGCCAAACCATTCAGCCGTACGGCAGGTTGCGGGGCGAATCGTTAGGGTATCAGCATCAATCTCGATGTAGTCCAGCGTCCCACTGCCCAGATCGACGACGGGAAAGGAAATCGGCAGTGGCAGGTTGATCGTGGTTTTAAAAACGGCGGGAACCAGTGCGGTAAGTTCAGCTACCCCATTCGTTATGGTGTAGGTAGCCGATTGCTTCGTTTCAAAATCGGGGGCGTAGTGGCCGCAGAGGGTTTCGACGTTCTTGGCGTTCCAGCTTGGCGAAAAGATGTTGACGCGGATTGTTTGGGGTTTTGAGGTTTCCATTACCTTTGGAGAGTTTTTAGGTTCTGGCCCCTCGCATAGTGTTGGAAGCACTGAGGGGCCTTTTTTATTATTGTCGATTTAAACTTACAACAATATTAGACAATATTCAACAATATTAGAAAATTAAGCACGAAAATATTTTCCAATTGTCTAATCAGCCAGCTTCTCCTTTACCTTTTTGCGCTTAAAATCGCGTTTCGGGAAGATCCGTTTATAATCCGGTAGCAATTCCTCGATCGGTTTACCGTACAACTCTTCAATTAAAAAAATCAACGCCGGCTCAATGTTTACGTCGAAAAAATGCTTGTGCATTATCTGGTGAACATTGTTAAAAGTGTAGTATTTAGCCCGTAATGGCAATATTTTATTGCTATTAAGCAGGTCGGCGATCTTATCAGCCACGCCAAATCCTCGCCTTGGTAAAAGCGCCTTTAAAGCCGCATAATCTACCGTTTGTCCCAATGGGATTAAATTATTTTCCATTTCTTTTGCTGTTTTACTAATGTTTTCCAATATTGTCTATTATTGCTTAATAAGAAGCGATGCAATATTAAACAGTATTAGAACAATTTTCAACAACATAAGAAAATTTAGTTACAATGAGAACAAACAGCCTAACCGATTCCATGCAAGCCACTGTCAATAAGCGTCTCTGGGCGTTCGTTGAGGGCCACGGCGGGGTCAAACCCGTTTCACTGATATTGGGAGTTACTCCTCAGACGCTTTATAATATTCGAGATAACCGGACATTCCCCTCGGCCGGTACGCTGGCGCTCATCAAGCAGCAGTTTCCCAAGACCAATATCAACGCCTTCCTGAGTGAGGAAGAATACCCAACGACCGAAACCGGCGAAGCGGATGTACCAGCTATTATAAAAGCCGACTACAAAGCCATGCTCGATCTGACTTCAAAGCAGGCGGCTCAGATCGAAAAACTGGAAGCTAAAATTGACCGGCTGGAGGAAAAGAATGACCGGCTGACAATGGCGCTGCTCGAGCGGGCGCACCCAGACTTGTTCACGGAAAAGGAAGAGTCAAAAATCGGGTCTGATAACCACGTCGCGGAGAAGCTCCTGTTTGGTCCAATGCAGGATCAGGGTCTTTCGCTCAGTCCACGCAGTGCGGGCCAGAGCTAATCCGGTTATCAGTCAGGCAGGGTCAGAGGCACCCGGCCGGCGGCAGATTTTTTAGCGTCGTTTTACGTTTCGGGTATAAAACGGGGTACATTTCGAAAAAGGGCCGATTAGACGTAAATAAGGCCACAAATCGAACCCCAGCCGAATCACAAAAGATATACAACGGCTAATCAGTTTGAGGGTTAAGTACCTTCATTTTCAACTGATTAGCCTTTTTTATTGTCTAATCTTTATTAGAAGTACGAATGAAACATCTATTTACGGATTAATCATTTTCACACTCTGATGCTGACTACCGGTCGTCGCTTGTAAAAAACATACGTCACTGGCCTACCCCGACATAGACCGCTCTAAGTTGATCGCCTTGCGCTGGATTATCTAATAAAGAGATTTTTAACTTCAACTCTTCAGCCCCTGTTCGAGCGTAGGTGCTCAGAGAAAACCTCCTCAGTATAGTAGGATCTACCTTGTGTAGGAGTTTCGCCGACTAGAGAATACTATTCTAAACGTCAGTTGCCCTAATTGCTATTTCATTACCGCCAGCCGCCCCCCAGCGACCGATATACTTCAACCATCGCGCCCAGGCGTTGGCGTTTAATATCAGCTAAAGTTAACTCAGCCTGAAGCGCGTTGCTCTGGGCCGTGATCACTTCCAGATACGTAGCCATCCCACTCTTAAACAGGAGCTTAGCATTATTGATAGCGCCCTGCAAAGTTTGCGCACGCGTTGTAGCAATGCGCTCCTGCTCCTGTAACTTCTCCTGACGAACCAGCGCATTGGCTACTTCCTTCACCGCATTATTCAGACTCTGCTGAAACTGAATCCGTGCCGATTCCCGCTGAATCTGACTTACTTCCAATTGGGTTCTAAGCTGACGCCTTTGAAAAATGGGTTGTACCAATCCGGCAGCCAGGTTATAAAATAAGGAGTTAGGGATGGCAAACCAGTTTGCGGCCTGAAAGGAATTGAGTCCACCAATTCCGGTAATGGTCAGAGCGGGATATAGACTGGCTTCCGCAACACCAGCCCGTGCATTAGCCGCCACCAATCCCAGTTCGCTTGCCCGAACATCAGGCCGATTCGCCAGTAACTGAGTGGGGACACCCGCCAACAATGTATCGGCGATGGGGTACGTAGTGAGTTTACTGGTACGGGCAATAGCCCCCGGCCAGTCGCCTAGTAATTGCCGAATTCCATTTTGCTCGATTACCAGAGACTGTTCCAGTTGCGACCGTAACAGATCTGCATTCTGACGCTGCGCTTCGGCCTGTTGTACGGCCAGTTCGGTTACGTCGCCTGACTGTTTCTGAAACCGGATTAACCGCACGATGGAATCGCCCAGCGCTACGTTCCGCTTCGCTACGTCCAGCTGTGCATCGAGCAGTAAGACGTTAAAATAGCCCGTCGCTACGTTGGCAACCAGATTGGTCCGCACGGCTTTGGCGGCTTCTTCGGTTTGCAGAAACGTAGCTATTGTCGCTTCGTTCTGCCGACGGATTCGGCCCCAAATGTCTATTTCCCAAGCCAGGGACAGATTAGCCGAGAAATCTTCCAGATGCCGGGTACCAATAAAGTTCTCCAGGCTCAGTCCGTTTAAACTGTTGCGGGAAGGCGTAACCGTAGAAGCCGCAATCTGCGCATTAACCGCTGGTAAGAGAGCGTACCGTGTTTGCCGGACATACGCCTGCGTTTCCTCAATACGTTTGATAGCGACTTGCAGATCAAAGTTGTTCGTCAGCGCCGTTCCGATTAGATTCTGCAACTCGGCATCCCGAAAAAACTGCCGCCACGGAACCTGTGCTACATTGGTTGTATCGGATATGCTGCGTTCGCTGAATTGCTCCGGCGTCTGAACGGTCGGGCGCCGGTAGTTTTGCCCGACTTTGCAACCTGAAACCAGTAGGGTAAGCGCAAGAATACTAACTGAGAAGTGAGACGACGAAAAGAATGGTCGTGACATGATTAATTACGATTTATCGGATGATTGGCAAAGGCTTCTTCGGCCAGTGCCTTCCGTTCTTCAGCGGTTTTGGGCCGCTTGATTTTCTCCTGAATTCCCTGAAAAATGACAAATAGTACGGGGATGATGAATAGCCCCAGCATAACGCCCGTCAACATACCACCGGCCGTTCCGATACTGATCGAGTGATTTCCTTTGGCCGATGCGCCCGTAGCACTCATTAGCGGCACCAATCCGACAATAAAGGCAAACGACGTCATCAGAATCGGGCGTAGTCGCAGTTTGGCCGCGTCCAGCGCCGACGCCAGTAAGCCCATACCCGCCTGTCGACGCTGAGTGGCGTACTCGACAATCAGGATGGCGTTTTTCGCAAGCAAGCCAATGAGCATAATCAGCCCGACCTGTACGTAAATATTATTGTCGATGTCAGCCAGATTAATAAACAGAAAGACGCCCAGAATCCCCGTTGGAATAGAAAGTAATACGGCCCACGGAAGAATATAACTCTCATACTGAGCAGCCAGCAGGAAGTACACGAATACCAGACTGAGTATAAAAATCAGGTTCGATTGTCCGCCAGCTGCAATTTCCTCGCGGGTCATACCTGTCCACTCGTAAGTGTAGCCGACAGGCAGTTTGGTCTTCGCCACTTCCTCGACCGCCCGGATGGCATCGCCCGAGCTATAGCCCGGTTTAGCCTGCCCGTTGATTGCTACGGAGGTGAAGAGGTTATTCCGCGTGACAGCTTCGGGTCCGTAGACGCGTTTCAGGCTGACGAACGTGGTCATCGGTGCCATCTGTCCAGCCGCATTTTTCACGTAAATACGGCTTAGTGATTCTGGATCGGCCCGGTATGGGGCATCAGCCTGTGCAATGACGCGGTAGAACTTTCCAAACCGATTGAAGTCAGAGGCAAACGTACTACCATAATAAACCTGCATCGTTTGCAGAATATCGCTGGTCGAAACGCCGAGTTGCTTGGCTTTTTTAACGTCCATTTCCAACTCAAACTGGGGAGTTCCGGTATCGAAGGTTGTAAAGGCTGCTGCGATTTCGGGACGCTTCTGAAGCTCTTCAATAAAGGCGTTGGCCGTGGCACTGAGCTTGTCGAGCTTGCCGCCGGTTCGATCCTGTAAGAGCAGCTCAAAGCCATCAACGTTGCTAAATCCCGGTACAGTAGGCATGGTAAACACATCCACCCGCCCTTCTTCGACACCGGCCACTTGTTTACTCACCGTATCAACCACCTGCTGTAAATCTTTCACGGCTCCCCGATCCTGATACGGCTTCATTTTAACGAACCCAGCGGCATAGGACGGACTAGCGGAGCTAGCGATCATGTTGAACCCGCTGATTTCAATGTGCTGTTCGACAGCCTGCGTTTTGTGCAGAATCCCTTCGATTTTGTCGGCCACTTTTTGCGTTCGTGCCAGCGATGCCCCTGCCGGTAGTTTCAGCGAGTAGGCAATAAAGCCCTGATCCTCCGACGGAATAAAACCCGTGGGCGTGGTACGCATCAGAAAAACCGTTAAGGCCGTCACTAACGCCAGTCCGCTCAGCCCAACCCATTTGTGGCGAATCAGGAACCGAAGGCTGCCTATGTATTTGCTGGTCATAGCGTTAAAGCCCGCGTTGAAGGCGTCGAAGAATCGAGCTAGAAATCCTTTCTTCGGATGGTGATCATCGCCCGAGCCCTCGCCATGCGGATTTTTCAGTAATAGCGCACACAGCGCCGGACTCAGCGTGAGCGCATTAACCGCCGAAATCAGAATGGCAATCGCCAGCGTAAACGCAAACTGTTGGTAGAAAACCCCGGCTGGGCCGTTCATAAACCCGACTGGTACGAACACGGCCGCCATGACCAACGTAATGGAAATGATAGCCCCCGAAATTTCCTGCATAGACTGGATTGTTGCCGAGCGGGCCGACTGTCGGCTTTTCTCCATTTTGGCGTGAACCGCTTCGACCACCACAATGGCATCATCCACCACAATCCCAATCGCCAATACCAGCGCGAAGAGCGTCAGCAGGTTGATCGTAAAGCCAAACAACTGCATGAAAAAGAACGTACCGACAATGGCCACCGGCACCGCAATGGCCGGGATAAGCGTCGAACGGAAATCCTGCAAAAACAGGAATACCACGATAAACACCAGCACGAAGGCTTCAATCAGCGTGTGGGTTACCTGGTCGATGGATTCATCGAGGAAGGTTTTAGTGCTGTAACCGATGGTGTAGTTAATACCCTTAGGAAATGCTTTGGCCGCTTTATCCATGATCGCCAGAATCGCCACCTGAATGTCATTAGCATTCGAACCTGCCATCTGGTTGATCGCAATACCGACGCTGGGTTTGCCATTCACGCGGGTATCGCCACTATACGTAAACGAACCCAATTCAACCCTGGCTACGTCCTTCAGCAGAATCGTCGAACCATCGGCATTGGCTTTCAGCACGATATTTTCGTACTCCTCCGGCTGACTCAGTTTGCCCTTGTACTTAATTACGTACTCGAACGCTTGACCGCCCTGCTCGCCAATTTTGCCGGGAGCCGCTTCCAGATTCTGCTCCCGAATGGCGCCGAGTACCTCCTGGGGCGACAAACCTAGGGCTACTAAGCGATCCGGTTTGAGCCAGATGCGCATGGAATAATCCTTCACGCCAAAGACCATCACCTGCCCTACTCCGTTCACCCGCTGCAACTCCGGAATCAGGTTGATTTTGGCATAGTTCTGCAAAAACGTTTCGTCATATACGGTCTCCTCACTGTTCAGATTGAGGATCATGATCATGCTGTTCTGCTGTTTCTGGGTCGAAATACCGGCCTGAATCACTTCAGCAGGCAGCAGACTCGTCGCTTTAGCCACCCGGTTCTGTACATTCACGGCAGCCAAATCGGGATTGGTACCCAGCTTAAAATAGATGTTGATCGCCACCGACCCGTCATTACCTGATGAGGAAGTCATGTACGTCATGTTTTCGACCCCGTTAATGGCTTCTTCGAGGGGTGTTGCGACGGAACGGGCCACCACTTCGGCGTTGGCACCGGGGTACGATGCGGCTACCTGCACGCTGGGCGGAGCAATTTCCGGAAATTGCGTAACCGGCAGCGAAACCAGCGAAATGACGCCCAGAATGACCAGCAGAATCGAAATAACGGTGGCCAGTACCGGGCGTTCAATGAATATTTTAAACATAGAAATATCAGAAGCGTCTCAGCTCAGAAGGATGAGCCGAAACGGTGAAAAGGAAATAAAAAGCGTACTACATACGGGATGCCGTTAGGCTATCCGTAGCGATCAGTCGCGGGCTGATGACATCGCCATCACGAAGCCGGTCCAAGCCTTGCCGAACAATTCGTTCGCCGGGCTGAATACCCTTTGTTACCAGATACACATTGCCACTTTTGCCCGCAATCTGGAGGGGTTTACTCACCACTTTGTTGCTATCGGCCAGGGCATAGACGAATACGCGGTCCTGGCGTTCAAACGTAGCTTCCTGCGGCACAACCACGGCGGAGGGATGGGCTTCCGGAATCCGAACGCGCCCGGTAATTCCGGAACGTAGCAAGCCCTGGGCATTTGGGAAAATGGCCCGGAAGCTGATCGAACCCATCGTTTTGTCGAATTGACCCGCAATTAGTTCGATGCGTCCTTTCTGGGCATACGGCTTGCCATCGGCCAACACTAGCTCGACGGGTGGCAGTTTTTGAATCTTATCCGCCAGACTTCCTCCGTTGGACTGCTCGGTAAAACGCAGGAAATCCACTTCGCTCATCGAGAAATACGCAAAAATCTCGTGTACATCCGATAGTGTGGTCAGAGGCTGCAACTCCGCGCGGCCAACCAGACTGCCCGCTTTGTAAGGTAATCGACCAATAAAGCCACTGGCCGGGGCCGTAATCAGGGTTCGGTTCAGGTTTACATTGGCGTTTCCTACCACCGAGCGAGCTTGCTCAACGTTGGCTTTGGCTACGGCATAAGCCGATTGAGCGGCCTTCAATTGCACATCCGACACAACATTATTTTCGACCAACGGCGTCAACCGGGCAACTTCCAGAGCGGCTTTGTCCAGATTCGCTTTAGCAGCCAACAGACTAGCGCTGGCATTTCCCAGCTGCTCCTGATACGTACGCGTGTCGATGCGAAACAAGGGTTGCCCTTTGCGGACAGCCGCACCTTCATCAACGTAAATTTTCTCCAGATACCCTTCTACCTGCGGTCGAATGTCGACGTTTACGCGTCCTTCCAGCGTAGCGGCAAATTCCTGATAGGTTGTAATGGACGCCGTTTTGACTTGAACAACGGGCAGCGTAGGTACTTCGGTAGTCGTTGCGGTTTCGTTGGTGGATGAGCTACAGCCGAACTGGCTTAGGATAAGCAATAAGGCAATAGAGAACGTACCTGATTTACAGGCGGTATTATTCAAAAACATGAGGTTGTATTAGCAGTAGTGAAAAAGGAACAGCAATTCGTGCTGAACTATTCCGACTTCATTAAAAATTAATTAAAGACGAGTTGGGTTGAGCCGTATTAATGACCCAGTAGTTCCATCAATTTATTTTCAAGGTTTTTTCCTCTCAAATTTTTTGCGATGATCTTGCCGTCTTTGTCCAATAGAAAACTGGTGGGTATCGCTGTAACCGTATACAAGGCAGCCGTTGATCCTGAATAACCGTCCAACTCCGAGACATTTGCCCAGGTGTAGCCATCCTTTCTAATGGCATTCGTCCATCTGGATTTATCCGTGTCAATGGACACACTTACAATGGCAAATCCTTTGTCTTTGTAGGTTGAGTAAAGTCGAACCAGTGTTGGGCTTTCCTGTCGACAGGGTCCGCACCAGGAAGCCCAGAAGTCTAGCAGTGTGTATTTGCCCCGATAGTTTTTTAAATCAATGGGTTGGTTAAGAGTATCTTTTGACACAAACTCCGGTGCAATAGCCCCTAATGCAATGCGTTTGGTGGTCGTCACGCGGCTAACTAACTGCCTTGTCAATTCAGCATTGGGGTATTTTTTCTGTAAGCTGGCAACCATCTGATCCATTAACTCAATGTCGTTGTCGGTATGCCAGCGCATACTATGATGAACCGCAGCCAACGAGTTGATAAAAAAAGGCTGTTTAACCCAGGTTGCGAGTTCGGCTTTATACTGTTCAGATGCTTTCTCGTGCTCAACGTTCCAGTACTCAATTCGCGCTTTGTCACCACTTTTTACCGCTGCGGCAGAGGAGTCATACGTACGTTTGAGGTATTTCGTATATACCTTTTTTCGGTTGCTCTCGTAGTCAATCAGGTGTTGAGTCGCTTCAGATCCTGAACTTATTACGGCTTCTTTGGTGAACTGTAACTTAATGGCCTCGCCCGGGCCTGCCAATACCTGTACCATACCAGAATCGGCCACACTAATTGTATAGATAAACGGTTCTTTTAACGGTATCGAGAAGGTAAACGCCCCTTTCCCATCGACCATTACTTCCTGAACTTTCTTATCCTTTCGCGACTCATAATTCATGAGCGTTAACTGAACGGGCTTGCCAGAAAATGTTGCGGGTAGCACCCCCTTTACGATAGCCGATTGAGCAAAGGCCATCTGGCTACAGAAAAAAGCGAGTAAAGAAAAAAGACGGATCATAGTCGGTGAGTGAGAGTTCGCAACAAAGGAAAGTTGCGAATTGCAATCGCGTTCTTACTAAATGATCAATACCGGTATTTTAATGATAAACGCAGTTGATCATTTTTAGTTGGGATACGTGAATGCTGTGTATTGATTTGCAGAACCTTTCTATCGCTCCATAGATTATTGGCTTACTCAGCAACTCATCACTCGGTAAGAAAACCACTTATATTCGCTTTTGCCAAACCCTTTTTCGACTATGTCCATACCAGCGTGGCTTAACCTGAAAAAAGAATGGATGCGCGAAAGCGTTATGTTTCTGATTCTCTTTGTTTTAATGTCGCTCAACTCCTGGAATCGTCTGACTGCCTGGAACGATTTCGGCCGGGCCATTATGTATTTTCTGATTTTGTATGGACAGGCGCAGGCACATCGATTCCTATTGTTTCCCCTCTTTTTTAGCCATCAGATCAGACAATACGTTTTCTGGACAACGATCAGTCTTTTCATTGGCAGTCTGATCCTGTACGCGGCTAACTTATGGCTTTACCCGGACTGTTTAATTTCTCAGGATTGGCGTGAAATAGGGCTTTTTCAACTCGCTACCTGTATCGTTAGCCTGATTACGATCATTGCCCTGTTTTTCATTCGGAAGGTTTATCAGCAGCAGCAAAAACGAAATGCAGATCAATTGCTTGTCCAGGAAGTACAAATGAAGTTTCTACATGCCCAACTGAACCCTCATTTCTTTTTCAACACACTCAACAATCTGTATGGTATTAGTTTACACCAACCGGGCCGGATGCCAAACCTATTGATGCAACTCTCTAAGCTGATGCGCTATCAGGTAGAAAGTAGTCGGCAGTCGTGGGTATCGCTTCAGCAGGAGATCGAGTTCATTACCAGCTACGTAACCCTGGAGCGCGAACGCGTAGGGAACCGCTGTCAGATCGAGTATAGTTATCCGACGGATCCGTGCCTATTACAAGGTTACCAATTAGCTCCACTCCTACTTATACCACTGGTCGAAAATGCGTTCAAACACGGCACGGGCGGTATTCAGGGATGCTTCGTTTCTATTTCGCTGACCCTGGACGATGATGCGCTAACCCTCTATATCGAGAATTCAGTTCCAGGTCAAAAGGCGTCTGTTACATCGACGGGACTGGGCTTGCAGAATACCCGTCAACGACTGGAAATCCTGTATTCCGGCAAGCACCAATTCCGGATTAACCAACTTCCTGGTATCTACAAAACCGAATTAGTGGTTCAGTTAACTCCTCTGCTTCATGCCCAACCCCTTGCGGTGCTTACTCATTGATGATGAAGTAGCCGCCCATTATGTACTCCAGCATTATATTGAACAAGTCGACCGATTAGAGTTGGCTGGTAATTGCTACCATGCACTGGAAGCCATCAATTTTTTGCATCGTCAGCCTGTCGATTTATTATTTCTGGATATCAATATGCCGCAGATGAATGGCCTGCAAATGCTGGAAACGCTGGCTCACCCACCCAAAGTCATTCTGACAACGGCCCACTCGGAATTTGCCCTAGAAAGCTACAATTACAACGTAGTCGATTATCTGCTAAAACCCATTGAGTTTGCCCGCTTTCTAAAAGCCATTGATAAAGTGGTGATAGCACAGACCGAGGAAGAACCCCAGCGAATGACGTTAGCACCTTCTGCCTCTACATCGTTTGTCATCAAAGTCGATGGCGATTGGGTACGAATTGCTTATGATGATCTATTGTATGGCCAGAGTTGGGGCAATTATGTCAAGCTTTTCACAACCCAACAGGTCTACTTAACCGCATTAACGATGACCGATCTGGAACAACGGCTGCCTGCCGACCAATTTATTCGTATTCATAAATCTTACTTGGTCGCGCTAAACAAAATACTGCGGCTGAGTGGTAATGAAGTCTTTATGGGCGAAACTCCCTTACCCATTGGATTAACGTACCGTCGGGAATTAGTGGAGCGGTTACGGTAGTATGCTCAAACCCAACGATTTGCCGGAGCGGCCCCGACCTGGCTATTAAAGAAGCCAGTATTTAGATGCCCCTTCGTCTCAAGTGGGGGTTTTTCCAAGTACCAAAATTTCATTGACACTTAAGCAGGTTCAATGTGGATTAACACATCATACACTGCTGGTTTTTTCTCCATAATTGCCCGCTTGACGGCATGCGCAATATCATGACCTTGCCTGACAGTCAAATTGCCCGGTACCTGTACATGTAGATCGACGAAATACTCAAACCCTGTTTTTCGAACCAGGCATTTTTCAACCCGTTTTACGTTCGGAACTGTCAAGGCAATTGCCTCTAATTCTCCTTTCCAGTCACCTGCTGGCGATTCATCCATGATTTCACCAAACGATGGCCGGAAAATATGGTAGGCGTTAAATACAATGAAACCCGATGCTAATAGAGCGGCCCAATCGTCGGCACTTTCATAGCCGGGACCACCAATCAGTGCAATGCTGATCCCTACAAACGCTGTCAGCGACGTAATAGCATCGCTCCGGTGATGCCAGGCATCCGCTTTAACGGCGCTGCTTTCGGTTTCGGCACCTACCTGCGCAATCCGTCGAAATAGTACTTCTTTGACGATCACAACGCCAGCCAACACAGCCAATGTCCACGCTTTTGGTATTTCGTGTGGTACCTGAATATTCCGAATACTTTCGACGGCAATCAGAATAGCCGCTCCCAGTAAAGCTAGGGAAACGACAATAGCAGCCAGCGGCTCGGCTTTTCCATGACCATACGGATGATTTTCGTCTGGTTTTCGGGCAGCTACGCGTAAGCCAAGCCAGACGAATGTAGAAGTAATTACGTCGGTTCCTGATTCGATGGCATCAGCAATTAGGGCATATGAATGTCCAAGCCATCCAGCCGTTCCTTTGATCAGCAACAGCGCTATACTGACGGCTATGCCAATCAGCGTCGTTTTCTGCCCCCGCTCAGCCTGATGGGGTTTACTAGGTTGTTCCATGTTTTTGTCAATAATCTGACTACGTGCTTTTAGCACATGGCAGACGATACGCCAATACACTCAGAATGAATTATCCTAACCGCGGAGATTGATAAAGAAAAGCTGATAATGTGCGATCAGACCCGGAATTTTGTAAACTTCCTCTACGTCCGTTTGCGGAAACAGGCTACCAGCCATTAGCAGTATACCCAAAAAGAGCGACACACCGGACTTCATGCCGCAAAAATACGATGGAAATTATACCGACGTCAATCTGGTTTTGTGATCGGTGGCACGCGGTGGGATGCCGATTTCTGTTCGATAAGTTAAGTGCACTTTGATTAGCTTAATATTTCGCCTACAGAATGTAATAAGGTCATTATCAGTACGATTTAAGCCACGTTAAGGATGAATACAGTCATGGAAATTGGGCCATGAGCACCCAGCACTAAAGCTTGCTCAATGTCAGCTGTTTTCGAGGGCCCACCAATAAATGCACCGAAACCGTAGTCCCCTACCCCGATTTTCTCGTAGGCTTCGTGCAGAGTCGGCACAATTCGTTCGGCAGGCACCACTACAGCAAGGTGCTGGCAGATATAGGGAATGATTCGTTGCCCCATTCGCTCTTCAGTTAGCCAGACAGCACCGTTTTCGGCAACGGCCAGTTCTGCTTCCAGCACGGCCAATTCTATATTCTCGAACGAATGGGGCGGAACGTCAGCCGAGAACAATTCGATCCAGTCACCCAAATCGCGTAGTTCCGGTATCGTTGTCAGGATACGCCCGCTATCGCCAAACCTTTCTCCAATCAGAAAAGCCACTTCTGCCAGACTCTTTACGACAAAAACGTTCCCGCCAATGGTGGTGAACACATCGCTATAGGTTATAATAACATCCTGATCGGTTCCTCTAAACGAACTGATATCGGGCAAGGGATTCGCCGGTGGCTGATTCGTCAAAACGGCGGCTAATATGCTTTCTCTACTGCTCATGCTGGTTAACTTTTTCTTCCTCCTGACCATGTTTGGCGTACCATTCCCCAAACGACTCCTTTGGGCCACCGGGCATATCCCGTTGTTTGTACCAGAGGTTGAACTTATTATTCACCGCAAACGGAATATTGTTTAACACCCATCGACCAGCTTTCCCGATTCGGGCGTATGAAGCGGGTGACGACAATGTCCAGGCCATCGCTTTGATGCCCAGCACTTTGGTATTAGCTGCGTATCCTTCCTGAACAATCACCTGACGCCACTGATATAGTTGCTCATGAATGTTGATTTTAACCGGACAAACGTTGGAGCAGGAGCCGCAGAGAGTTGACGCAAAAGGCAAATCTGCATGTTTCCGCATATCTAGATTCGGGGCCAGAATCGCGCCGATAGGTCCCGCAACGGTGTTATGGTAACTCAGCCCGCCACTTTTGCGATAAACGGGACAGGTGTTCATGCACGCTCCGCAGCGGATGCATTTGAGCGATTCCCGGAAATCAGGTCGTCCCAACTGACGACTACGGCCAAAATCGACCAGAATCAGGTGCATCTCCTGACCTTTACGAGGTTTTTTAAAATGGCTCGAATAAATGGTGATTGGCTGCCCGGTAGCACTGCGCGCTAACAGCCGTAAGAAGATTCCCAAGTGTTTTTTCTGAGGAATAATCTTTTCAATCCCCATCGACGAAATCTGCACTTCAGATAGATGTGCACCCATATCGGCATTACCCTCGTTGGTACAGACCACGTACTCACCTGTTTCGGCAACAGCGAAGTTAACGCCCGTCAGAGCCGCCCGCCGGGTTACAAATACGTTACGTAGGTGCTTACGGGCAAAGCGGGTGAGCGTCGTGGGGTCCGATACGCCTTTTTCGGTGCCCAGATGTTCATGGAAAATATCCCCGATTTCTTCTTTCCGTTTGTGAATGCAGGGCAGTACAATATGGCTCGGCGGTTCATTATCCAGTTGCTGAATGTATTCGCCCAGATCGGAATTGACCACGTCAATGCCCCGTTCGATCAGGTATTCGTTCAGGTGGCATTCTTCAGTGAGCATAGATTTGCTCTTGACCAACTGATTGAACCCCTTCTCCTTCAGAATGGAATACACAATGGCATTGTGTTCCTGCGCATCGGCAGCCCAGTGAACCGTAATCCCATTTTTTGTGGCGTTGGCTTCAAATTCGATTAAGTAATCATGCAGGTTCGACAATACATTGCGCTTAATCTGTGAGGCCGCTTCACGGAGGGCTTCCCATTCGGGTATATTTTTGGCGGCCATATCCCGTTTCTGGCGAATCCACCAGAGGGCACCATCGTGCCAGTTGACGCGCTCTTCGTCTTTGATGAACTCTTCTGCCAGCGCGGCATGGTCCTTGGTTCCTTTTTCCATCAGCGGGTTGAGTTTAAGATTTGGGCAATGTGCAGGGCTTTAATACCCGTTTTGTTCCGTTGTAAAATTCCCTCCAGGTGCATCAAACAGGACAGATCAACCGAAGTAATGTATTCGGCGCCGTGCTGTTGGTGATCCATCACTCGATCTTTCCCCATTTTAACCGATACGGCTTCTTCGGCCACGCAGAACGTTCCACCAAAACCGCAGCAATCGTCCGGCCGATCCAGCGGAACCAGTTCCAGCCCCTCCACCATGTTCAGCAGCCGCACAGGTTTGGAGAAAGGTGGGGCATTCAGTTCGCTCATCTGGGCCAGATGCAATCCCCGCAGTCCATGGCAGCTTTGGTGCATACCAACTTTATGGGGAAACCAGGCCTTCAGGTTTTCGACCTTCAGCACGTCGGTCAGAAACTCGACCAACTCATAGGTTTTTGAGCGAATACTGTCGGCTAGCGCCGGATTCTGGGCAGAATGCAAGTGATCTTTTACGTGTAGCACGCAACTGGCTGACGGTGCTACGATGTAATCGAAACCGGCAAAATTTTCCAGAAAAAGGTCATTGCACTCCTTAGTCAGGTGTTCGAAACCAGAGTTAGCCATGGGCTGCCCACAGCAAGTCTGTTTGGGCGGGTAGACCACGTTCACGCCCAATTTTTGCAGCAATTGCAACGTTGCAATTGCTGCCTGCGGGTAGAATTGGTTGACGTAACACGGTATAAAAAGTCCGACAGTCATAGATAAGGGTATAGAATCAGCGGTACTCGACTACATTTCCTCTTAAAGCATTAAAAATCGCCGATTTACTAAGGCGCTGGGCATTCAACGTACTACCCTAGATATAATAGAAGGAATCTGTTTACCAGATCAATTCTGGTCTATTTCTAAATTAGTCCACTTAGTTGGTAGCCTAAAACTTTCTATCAAACTTTACTGGGAAGCTTTAATAGATTCGTCTTCATCCGTACGAATAGGAAATCCTATCGTCTTCTCGTCTATTTTCTGATGCGTTCAGTACGTAGCCATTGTCTGATCGGCTGCATTAGGTACCCACACGACTTCTTATACGGGGATTTATAGCTTACTGTCCAAACCACACAACAGCGAAGAAAAGTAAGTATGAAACCAATTCGATTTTTTACGTATCAGCAAACCGTCTGGTATAACCTGGCCGATTACATTCAGCTATTACTAGACACGGGGATTATCCGCCCCTTACGCCCCACATCGCTTTATAAACGAAAAATACCTACCAGATCGATTCATACTATATTGTTCGATAAGGCCAATCGATTGAGCCCAGTTTATCGACAATACCAGGATGGAATGGTATACGTCGACTGGGTTGTTTTCGAGCACTTATATCGATTAATTAAGCCCTTTTTGAGTCATCCTGACGACTGGATGAATCCGGAGAGCCTATTTCGACAACTGCAAATGTCCATTGAGCGCCCTAAACGTTCGCAGCAGGTGTTTAATCCGGAAGCGATCGCTGCCTATTTCGAGGAAATCAAAGGGGCGCTCCTAACGGATGAACGCCCGGATAAGACATAAATGAGCCATTCCGAAAAACTGATCTATGAAAACCCAACATATCATAGTCGCTGATGTAAGTTGGTGAGGACAATGCTACCAATGTCCGTTCATCAGGATGCTAACAGCGAACAAATTACCTGATGATTTGCAGGTAATAATAAATCTGTTGCTTTTTTTGCGACATGCAATCCCAAACCATTCCGTCTCTCGATCTCGCCCGACTGCGGGCCGATACACCGGGCTGTCACGACAGCCTGTTTATGAATAGCGCCGGAGCTTCTTTAATGCCCCAGCCTGTGGTGGCAGCTATGGCGGATTATCTCCAGCAGGAAACCCAGCTAGGTGGTTACGAAGTAGAACGGTTACGAGCAGGCCAGATTGCTCAGTTTTACGACGAAACTGCGCGGCTTCTGAATACCCAGCCCGGCAATATCGCCTATGCCTACAGCGCTACCGACGCTTATATTCAGGTATTATCCTCCATTCCATTTCGGCCGGGCGATACAATTCTGACTACTAATAACGATTACATTTCTAATCAACTGGCGTTTCTGTCCATGGAGCAGCGGTTAGGTATCCGACTGCTGCGGATAAATGACCAGGCCAACGGCGAACTTGATCTGAACCATTTAGAAGCGTTAATCCAATCGCACCGGCCGGTGCTGGTAGCTATCACGCACATACCGACTAATTCTGGACTGGTACAGCCCGCCGAAGAGATAGGCAGGCTGTGTCAGCAATACGATGTGTGGTATTTGCTCGATGCCGCTCAGTCAGCAGGGCAATTGCCACTCGACGTCACTCGCATCCGACCTGATTTTATGAACGCAACAGGACGTAAATTTCTGCGTGGACCACGCAACACGGGTTTTCTGTATGTGTCGGATAAAGTGCTGGAAGCCGGGCTGGCTCCGTTGTTTATCGACCGGCGGGCGGCATTCTGGACAGAACCGGATGCTTATGCGTTGCAGGCGAGTGCCCGCCGGTTTGAACCACAGGAAATCTCCTTGCTCAGTGTCGGATTGGCCGAAGCCGTTCGGTACGCCAATCTGGTAGGGATCGAAGCAATCGCTCAACAGAATCAGCAGTTGATGCATCGACTCCGAACGGGGCTGGAACGGCTCGACGGTCTGGTTTTACTGGACCGGGGTTCTCGTCAAAGTAATATCCTGACGTTTCATACAATTCGCCAATCGCTGGCAACGCTGGAAGACGCCCTCCGACGCGGTCGAGTGGTTTTTACAGGTCAGCTTTCGCATTTCGCCCTGATTGACTTCCAGCAGAAAGGTGTGGACTGGGTCATCCGGCTGTCTCCCCATTATTTTAACACACTGGAGGAAATTGACGCAGTCGTAGACATAATCGCCAACGCTTTAGAATAAGCTTATTGATTAGAATAATTGCTCCTGAGTGCGCCAACAAAGCTACTTAAGCCGTTCAGCTGAAAAAAGAAACCGCTCACAATCTTACAGTTTGATTATCAATCAATTGACCAACAAACTGTTCCTTATATGTTTTCCCGATGGGGATAACGGCATCGTTGATTATGATTTGACGACGGCTTAAGTTGACCCGTGTTATATGGTCAAGATTTACCCAGAATCCTTTATGAACCTGAATAAACCGGTAGTCCAGTTGCTGGCTAAGCTTGGTTAACGATTGTTTTAAAACGTACTGATTGTGGCTGGTATGAATTAAGCAGTAATTTTTATCGGCGCCTATCCAGAGAATTTTGTCAAAAGTGAGTACAATCCGTTGGCCAATAGACGTACGAACTTTGATTCCTTTTAAAACCGGAGCAACTATCGGATTAATGGGTAATGCGTCAATAATGGAGCGAAGTGTAAAGCGATCAAACGGTTTGACCAGGAAACGGGACTGCTTAAACTGGGTTGTTCGTCTGTAAATGAACTCATTGGGTTCGTCGGTAATGAAGACAATAGGGCACTGAAACTCTGGTATACTCTGGAGCAGGTCAATGGTGTCTTCATGAGCTACGATCGTTTCACAAATAATAAGATCGACAGACTGATCTTTAATGGTTTTAAGAACTTCGGAGGAGTTACCAGACAGTATCGATTGATAACCTAGTGGAGTTATCATCGTCTCTAGTTCGGCCGCCCATTCACCATTATCTACTATAATTAAGGCGTTCATATACAATTGGTGGGGTATTATAGCATCATTGTCTGAGAAGTCTACATTCGACTCTGGGCTTTGATGCTTTTTAAATAATTGTGGTACATAAATGTTCATCAAACTATCGAATTTATACTGAACATGTTTGTTAATCTCGCATAATACTAATTAACGGTATAGCCTAAACGCAGAGATTTCCCTTGGTCTACTCAGATCAATCGTTGCTTGTATAACAACTTGTGTAACCTGGTTAAGAAACATTGAAAGCGATGCTCCTTAACTAAAAATCTGGTTCTTCAAGTATAAAAAATCGGCTTTCTTCCGGCATCATAATTGCGGCATAATTAATACCTCCAATAGCTCTCGCACACGAGCAACTCTCTTCTTAGTGACTCTCCCTTGGTCACCCTTTTATGTCATTGATCACCACTCTGACCATCCCTAGCATACTATTTGTATACCTATTGGCTATTTCCTAAACAATTTCTTTTGATTTTATAGCCGTATTAAAACATCAAATTTCCGATAAATCATAAAAAGTTCACATGATTATTCGGATCATTTTCCTGCCGTAATCAAGACTGGTAATACCGTTCTACTTGACCTCAATGAAGTATAGCTGGCAGCAGTAGGTTCGTGAAAGAACCCCATCTGTCAGAAAGTAACATTCAGTTTAAGCCGGATTAGTTAGTACGCTCACGTTATTTATATGGAGTTAATTGTTTACTCGATCCTTTTTTCTGCACTATTCCGATTGAAATGGGTAAGTATTTTCCCAGATCAATTGGCATACCAGTATGATAGGCAACAGCCCTGGAGTAGTCGAGTAACTTCAGCGTTTGCGCTGGTCTGTGCATTTCTTGTTTTTGTCAACTCTACAGCATCGGTCCAGGCGCAAACTCTTCCCTGTAATTATAAAAACCTGATAAACACGCCTGCTAACTATCCCAACGCTGGCGTAGTAACGGCTCGCACGGGTGGAATTGGGGGTATTTTAGGCATTATTGGGGTGGGCAGCGTTTCCGGCGCTGCTAACGTTCCTGATGCTACGCTGACAAATTCGGCCACGATTAATGCGTCGACTTTCCAAGGAAGTGGTGGTCAGATATCAGTTGGCGTTAATCAAAGCGGAGGGAGCACTGTCATTCCAGCAGGAGCTATTGCGGGCTACGTTCTGGGCAGTGGTAGCGCGCTGGGATCAAACTTACAGGCATCAACCACCATTCGTACGTATCTGAACGGTACGTTACAGGAATCGTCGTCAACATCGACGCTGATGAGTATGCCGCAACTAGCAGGCACGAATCAGATTGCCCTCGGATTTACGACAACCCTGAATTTCGACGAAGTGCAGATTGTCATTGCTAATGCCGTTAGCGTTCAGTCGAGTACGCAAGTCTTTTATCCATTCATACAATACAGCACTTTAGCGGCCACAGCAACCGTTACGAATGCCAGTAGCGCCACCACAGCGGACGGTGCAGTAGCCGTTGTACCATCGGGCGGCCGTGCGCCGTACACCTACCGATGGAGTAATGGAGCCACCACACAGAATGTGACGGGTCTGCCGACGGGTACGTATAGTGTTACGGTAACGGATGCTAACAGTTGTACGGCTACGGCATCCGCCACGATCGGGATTAGAGTGGCCCCCTGCCCCGTCCCTGGACAAAACGGCTTTACTGTCTTTACGGTTAATGCTAATTCTTTAACCGTAACTACACCATCAGGCTCTATCAAACAGGGACGATACAGAAATGTAGCTATCATAAATGGCCAATCTGTTGATCTTGTTGGTACTGTACAGAGCCTGACTATTTCAGGGGCAAGTTCTACAAATGCAAATGCAGTTGATTTTAATATAAATGGCACTACCGCTGAATTTCGAATTCTAGATAATGATGTTCGGGCAAGCGTTCGCTGGACGGTTGTTCAAAGTAGTACAGCAACACCAGCGACGTCCATTCCTGTTGCCTTTCAAGGATCATTTACAGTAGCCGATCTGGATCGAATAACAGCTACCGCGGGTGGGGTTACTACTGTCACCCGATTAGAAAGTATTGAATTATCTAAGGCCAACCTCTACTCTTATAAGGTTAATCCCCCTGCCTCATTGTCAGTGGCCGTCATTGATCAGGGGACTAGCATTCGCTTTCAGGGAGTTGCCAATAATTCGGCCAACAACAATGATGCTCGTTATGCCGTATCCTTAAATTTTGTAGGGCAGTCCTTTTTTGATATTACCTACAATAATATTGGTATAGAGACGAATTCTTACTTCACATTTGACGGAAATGGTTCGGCCGTATTTGATGCTAATGCAACCTGTGTTCCGATACTAGATACAGATAAAGATGGCATCCCGGATGCGAATGATATTGACGACGATAATGATGGTATAGTTGACGATATAGAAGGACTATTAGCTGATCCCGACGGTGATGGGCTTGGCAATGCCCTGGATTTGGATTCTGATGGTGACGGTATTCCCGACAACATTGAAGCGCAGACCACCAGCGGCTTCATTGTGCCCAGTGTGACTGTTACTTCGCTGGGACTTCCTACCTCCTATTCATCTACTAACGGATTAACTCCCGTTAATACAGACGGAACCGATAACCCGGACTACCTAGACACTGACAGTGACAATGATTTAAGACTCGATGTTACTGAAGCCGGACTGACCGTTTCGGCTACTGACACAGACCGGGATGGTCTGGACAATACTAATGATTCGAGTCCAACAGTTTTTGGTCCAGCCAACGCGGGTATTACCAACCTCCTTACAAAATATCCTTCTAACGGTACGCAGGTTTTATGGCGGATAAAAGAAGGAGCTTTCACGTTCGGGAACTGCGCCAACGCCACTATAATCGGCACCTTTGTTATTGGTAGATCGTCAACGGGCACGTTGACTATTCCGATCACAACCACTCGCGATGGTCAGGTTATCGTTTCAGTAACTGGTACAGGCTTCACCTCGGTGCCAACCTCAGTAACTACGACGTTAGTTACTAGTCAGACCGCGTTATCGATTCCTATTTCCTACGATGGCTCAAGCCCTACTGGAACCCGCACGTTAACGGTTACGTCCACCCAGGCAACGGGCTCATGCTCATCTACGGTTGCCATAATAGGCCTGGCTGACATAACAACCTCCATAAGCCAGCCGACCCCATCGTTAATTCCTGGTCAGACAAGCACGTTACCAATCAGTGTGAGCAACATTGGATCGGCTGCAACATCAGGACCAATTACAACGACATTAACAATTCCGGACAATGTGGCTACGCCTGCGTCGTTCACCAGCAACGGCTTTGCCTGTGCAACCGTGGGATCAAGTGTCACCTGTACCAGTTCAGCTGTCATTGCTGTCGGCGCCAGCACAACCTACGCCGTGCCGATTACACCGGGAGCTGCCACGGCGGGGACATCGCTAACCTTTACAAATTTTGTATCGGTCACGCCGGAAAGTAGTCAGGCCAATAACGCCGGTTCGGTCACGGTCGCCGTTAGTTCAACCGTTACAGCCAGACCTGATGCTGGCACGGCCTCATCGGGCACCAGTGGAACGGCGGTAGCTAATGTGGTCGCAAACGACATAGTCAATACCTTACCAGCCACATTGGGTACTGGAGGTAATGCCGCAATTGCCCAGTTAGGCACCTACCCAACAGGTATCAGCCTCAATACCACGACGGGTTCGGTGAATGTGGCTCAGGGCACCGCGCCAGGAAACTATACTATTGTTTATCAACTCTGTGATCAATTAACCCCAGCAACCTGTACCACCACTACGGTCGCGATTACCGTCACACCCAGTGTAACGGCCAACTCCGATGTGGGCACCGTCAGCGCGGGAACGGGGGGAACGGCTGTTCCGAATGTAGCGGCTAATGATGTGGTCAACGGCCTAGCCGCCACGCTGGGCACCGGAGGCAACGCTACCCTGGCAACAGTCGGCACTTACCCAACAGGCATCAGCCTTAACATGACAACTGGTGCCGTCAATGTGGTTCAGGGCACCGCTCCCGGCACCTATACCGTTACCTACCAGCTCTGCGACCGCTTAACTACCCCCACTTGCGCTACCACAACGGTAACCATCACTGTCACCCCCAGCGTAGTGGCTACCCCTGACGCAGGCACCGTCAGCGCGGGAACTGGCGGCATAGCCGTAGCCAATGTGGCCGCCAACGATGTAGTCAATGGGGTGGCTGCTAGCCCCAGCAGCAATGCTACCCTGGCGACGGTAGGCACCTATCCCACCGGTATTAGCCTCAATACGACTACGGGTGCCGTCAGCGTAGCCCAAGGCACCGCCCCGGCTACTTACACTATTACTTACCAGCTCTGTGACCGACTGGCCACTCCAACCTGTGCGACCACGACTATCACGATTACCGTCACGCCCAGTGTGGTAGCTAACCCCGACGCAGGCACCGTCAGTGCGGGCAGTGGTGGTACGGCCGTCGCTAATGTAGCCGCTAATGATATAGTCAATGGCGTAGCGGCCACCGTGGGCGGTAATGCCACATTAGCAACGGTGGGCACTTACCCTACTGGCATCAGCCTGAACACCGCAACCGGTTCGGTGAGTGTGGCTCAAGGCACCGCACCGGGCACCTACACAATTACTTACCAAATCTGCGATCGGTTAACCACTCCAACCTGTGCGACTACGACGGTAACCATTACCGTCACTCCTCGCGTAGTAGCCAACCCCGATGCAGGTACGGTCAGCGCCGGAACGGGCGGCACACCCGTCGCTAACGTAGCGGCTAACGATGTAGTCAATGGGGTAGCAGCCACAGTGGGTGGTAATGCGACCTTGACGACAATCGGCACCTATCCTCCTAGTATTACCCTAAACACCACCACGGGTGCCGTCAGCGTGGCCCAGGGCACCGCACCGGGAACCTATACGGTCGTTTATCAACTCTGCGACCGCTTAACTACTCCGACCTGTGCGACTACTACCGTTACCATTACCGTTACTCCCAGCGTAGTAGCCAATCCCGATGCAGGCACTGTTATCGCCGGAACGGGCGGAACACCTGTCGCCAACGTAGCCGCTAATGACATAGTCAATGGGGTAGCTGCTACACTGGGCGCCAACGGTAACGCTACCCTGACAACGGTGGGCACTTATCCTAGTGGCATTACCCTCAACACCACAACCGGGTCGGTCAGTGTAGCCCAAGGCACTACACCAGCTACCTATACCATTACCTACCAACTCTGCGACCGCTTAACTACTCCGACCTGTGCGACTACGACGGTAACTATTACCGTTACCCCTAGCGTAGTAGCCAGCCCCGACGCCGGCACTGTTAGCGCGGGAACGGGCGGAACGCCAATAGCTAATGTAGCGACCAATGATGTAGTTAATGGGGTAGCGGCTACACTCGGGACAGGTGGCAATGCCGTCTTAACAGCAATCGGTACTTACCCTACTGGTATTACTCTAAATACGGGCACCGGTGCGGTCAGTGTAGCTCAAGGCACCACACCCGGCACTTACACTCTCGTCTACCAGATCTGTGATCGGCTTACTACGCCGACCTGCGCTACGACGACCGTCACCATCACCGTTACCCCTAGTGTAGTAGCCAATCCTGATGCTGGTACGGTCAGCGCCGGAACGGGCGGCACGGCGGTGGCCAACGTAGCCACCAACGATGTAGTTAATGGCGTAGCGGCCACCATGGGCGGTAACGCGACCTTAGCTACCGTGGGTACTTACCCCACGGGCATCACTTTAAATACGACGACGGGTTCGGTGAGTGTGGCCCAAGGAACTCCTCCAGCTACCTATACCCTCGTCTATCAGCTTTGCGATCGGTTAACCACTCCAACCTGTGCGACTACCACCATCACTATCACGGTTACTCCTATCGTAATAGCTAACCCCGACGCGGGCACCGTCAGTGCCGGAACCGGCGGCACTCCTGTTGCCAACGTGGCCGCCAACGATGTAGTCAACGGAGTAGCCGTTACTCTAGGGACGGGCGGCAATGCTACCCTGGCAACAGTCGGCACTTACCCAACGGGCATTGCTCTCAACACCACCACCGGGGCCGTCAGCGTAGCTCAGGGAACTGCCCCAAGCACGTATACACTCGTCTATCAGATTTGTGATCGGTTAACTACCCCCACCTGTGCCACCACCACCGTTACCATTACTGTTACTCCCAACGTAATCGCTAATCCCGACGCAGGCACTGTTAGCGCCGGAACGGGCGGCACGGTGGTGGCCAACGTAGCCACCAACGATGTAGTTAATGGAGTGGCCGCTACGCTCGGCACCGGGGGAAATGCCACCCTAGCAACGGTGGGCACTTACCCTACTGGTATTACTCTAAATACGGGCACCGGTACGGTCAGTGTAGCCCAGGGGACCGCACCCGGCACCTACACGGTCGTTTATCAGCTCTGTGATCGATTAACACCTACTACCTGTAGTACTGCGACCGTCACCATTACCATTACCCCCAGCGTGATAGCCGTACCGGATGCGGGGTCGGTGAGCTCCGGGACAGGCGGCACGGCGGTGGCGAATGTAGCAGCCAATGATGTTGTCAACGGGCTACCGGCTACGTTGGGTGCCAGTGGTAATGCAACGCTGGCGACGTCGGGCACCTATGCGGCTGGCATTACCCTGAACACCACGACTGGTTCCGTCAACGTGGCCCTGAGTACCACCCCAGGTACTTATACCGTGGCCTACCAGATTTGTGATAAGTTGACATCGACCTGCTCTACCACTACGGTAAGCATAACGGTTGTGCCGAGTAGTAACCCCACGCCTGATAGCGGAACGGTCTGTTCGGGTGTAGCGATCAATAATGTGGCTGCCAACGATGTGGTCAACGGTCAGCCGGCTGTATTGGGCACCAACGCGACCATAACCAGTTCGGGCACCTACCCAACCGGCATCACCCTAAATACAACTACGGGGGCAATCAATGTGGCAACCACTACTGCCGCAGGCTCCTATACCCTGATTTATCAGCTTTGTTCGACGATTGGCACCCCGGCCTGCGCCACCAGTACAGCAACCGTTACGGTGAATCAAGCCGTTACAGCCACGCTCTCATCGGCATCAATTTGCAACGGCACCAGTGCGACCCTTACGGCCACCGGAGGGAACAGCTATCGGTTTGGGCCCGGGAATACAAACACGAGCGGCCTTCTCATCGTCGCGCCAACCGTTATTGGCGTCACTCCCTATTCGGTGACGGTTACCTCCGGGCTGGGCTGTTCAGCCGTAGCCATGGGCACTGTTACTGTCAACGCACTGCCTCAACCCACCATTTCGGGCAGTACTTCCCTATGCGCCGGGCAATCAATTTCGCTGCTGGCCAATCCTACTACGGGTCTGACATATGCCTGGAGCGGACCAGGGGGGAATCTCGGCAGCAGCAACCCACTGATCATTCCCAACAGCACCACAGCCAACTCCGGCACCTATCAGGTTCGAGTGACCGATGTGAATGGATGCACCGCTCTGGCCAGCCAGAATGTTACAGTCAAACCAACTCCGCTGGCGCAAATTCTTAATACCAGCATCGTTTGCGCTGGCAATATGCCAGCCGTGGCGATTGCTACGCAGGTGACAGGCGGCTCGCCACCGGTTAGCTACGCCTGGTATCGGTCGGGTGCCGCTGGCGTCATTTCAACAGCGCCCAATCCGACCTTCAGTATTGCCGACACCTATAGCCTGGTCGTGACGGATGCCAGTGGCTGTCAGAGTAACACCGCTACGGTAGTTGTTATGACACCTAATCCGTTAGCGGTCAATACACAGACAAGCAATGCCCGCTGCTTTGGCGGACAGGGTACCATCACGGTTACGACGAACGGCGGCACAACACCCTATACCATCAGTTATTACAACAGCAGCGGCCTCATTTCCTCGACGCAAACAACTGGTGTCAGCATACTCACTACAGTAGCCGGAAGTTATTCGATTGTAGTAACGGATGCCAATGGTTGTTCGCTAACGCAGACTGCCGCCATCACACAACCGCCGTTACTGGCTGTTTCGCTGACGGGGGGCGGTCCGGTTTGCGCGGGTCAGGCCACCGGCACAATAACCAGCTCGGCATCGGGCGGAACGCCTTCCTACGTTTATTCCTGGAGTACCACCACCGGTCCCCTGGCCCAGACAACGCCTACGCTGACGGGCCTGGGTGGCGGCAGTTATTCCGTTGTGGTAACGGATGCCAATGGCTGCACGGCAACAAGCAGCATAACCCTGCCCACTAATCCCCTGCCGAGTGCGCCAACGGTCAGTGTTACCCAACCCACCTGTATCACCCTGACCGGCACCATTCAGGTGTTGACCCCGGCTTCGGGTGTGCAGTATAGCTTTAACAATGGCATTTCGTATCAGTCCTCAGCTTCGTTGGCGGGTCTGCAACCGGACGTATATCGATTGAAAGTGAAGGATATAAGCACCGGTTGCGAATCGCCGGTTACGAGTGTCACCATAAACCCGGTACCATCCCCGCCGGTTGTTTCGATCACGGGCAGTACCACCTACTGCGCCGGGCAACCAATCAGCCTGACCGCCAATCCAACCAGTAATGTCAGTTACGTCTGGAGCGGACCTGGTGGCGACCTGGGCACGGCGAATCCGCTGGTGATACAGAACCCGACCCCGGCCCAATCGGGAACCTACCGGGTGCAGGTGACCGATGTCAATGGCTGTACTGCCGTGGCCAACACCACTGTAACGGTGTATCCACTGCCAATAGCCACGCTGGCTGTCAATTCATTGTCCACCTGTTATGGCCAGCCCATTAGCCTAACAGCAGGTGGCGGCACCAGCTATGCGTTTTCACCGAATGTGAGTGGCGTAACGGGCAACGTAGCCAGCTTCACAGCCGGTCTGGGAACGGCACTCTATTCTGTCACCGCCACGTCTGCTCAGGGCTGTATATCGCTGCCAACAACCGTGACCGTAACCGTTTCGTCCTGCGTCAGCCCAGTGCCGGACAGCGGTACTGTATCAGCCGGTACGGGTGGGCTGGCTGTCGTGAGTGTGGTGACCAACGATCAGGTAAATCTTAGCCCAGCGACCCTAGGAACAGGCGGAAATGCTACGCTGGCAGTAATAGGTACCTATCCTAACGGCATCAGCCTCAACACCACCACCGGGGCCGTCAGCGTGGCCCAGGGCACCGCTCCGGGTATTTACACCCTCGTCTACCAACTCTGTGACCGGTTAGCCACCCCCACCTGTGCGACCACCACCGTTACCATCACCGTCACCCCTAGCGTAGTAGCTAACGCTGACGCAGGCACAGTCAGTGCCGGAACTGGCGGCACGGCGGTGGCCAACATAGCTACCAACGATGTGGTCAATGGGGTAGCCGCTACCCTGGGAGCCGGGGGCAATGCTGTTGTTACGACGGTAGGCACTTACCCCACTGGAATTACGCTCGATACAAGTACAGGTTCAGTGAGTGTGGCGATTGGCACAGCACCGGGTACCTATACTATTACTTACCAACTCTGTGATCGATTAGACATCCCCACCTGCGCCACTACCACTGTCATCATTACTGTCACACCCAGTGTGACAGCCAACCCTGATGCAGGCACAGTCAGTGCTGGGACTGGCGGTACAGCCGTTGCCAACGTAGCGGCCAACGATGTGGTCAATGGCCTAGCCGCCACAGTGGGCGCCGGGGGTAACGCTACCCTGACAGCAGTAGGCACTTATCCCACCGGTATTAACCTTGATACCGCGACGGGTTCAGTGAGTGTGGCGCAGGGAACCGCACCAGATACCTACACCATCACTTACCAGATCTGCGACCGGTTAACCCCAGCGACCTGCGCCACGACGACCGTTACCATTACGGTTACTCCTAGCGTAGTAGCGAATCCTGATGCAGGCACGGTCAGCGCCGGTACAGGTGGAACGGCAGTGGCCAACGTAGCTACCAATGATGTGGTCAATGGAGTAGCCGCTACGCTAGGCACAGGAGGCAATGCCACTATTACAACGATAGGTACCTACCCTGCTGGTATCACACTGGATATCACAACGGGCTCAGTGAGTGTGGCGCAGGGGACTGCCCCGGGCTCCTATACAATCAATTATCAAATCTGCGATCAACTAGCTACGCCGACGTGTGCCACCACCACGGTTTCCATCATCGTTACCCCCAGTATAATAGCCACTCCTGATACAGGTACGGTCAGCGCCGGAACTGGTGGCACGGCCGTAGCGAATGTGGTGGATAATGATGTGGTCAACGGGGTGCCAGCTACCCTGGGAGCTGGGGGCAATGCTACTGTTACCGCTGTGGGTACTTACCCCGCCGGTATCACATTAGATACCACGACGGGTTCAATAAGTGTAGCGATTGGCACAGTGCCTGACACCTATACAATCGCTTATCAGCTTTGCGATCAGTTAACTACGCCCACCTGCGCCACTACGACTATAACTATCACCATTACCCCCAGTGTAACGGCTAACCCTGATGCGGGTACAGTGAGTGCGGGCAGTGGCGGAACTGCGGTAGTTAATGTGGCGGATAACGATGTGATCAATGGTATACCGGCTACACTAGGCGCAGGCGGAAATGCTACAGTTACCGCAGTAGGGACTTACCCCATCGGTATCACATTGGATACCACAACGGGATCAGTGAGTGTGGCTCAGGGCACCGCGCCAGGTGCCTACACAATCACCTACCAGATTTGTGATCAGCTAACTACCCCTACCTGTGCGACCACCACTATCACCGTCACCGTCACGCCCAGTGTGATAGCCATTCCGGATGCGGGCACTGTCAGCGCAGGTTTGGGCGGAACGGCGGTGGTGAATGTTGCTGACAACGATGTGATTAATGGTATACCGGCCACGCTGGGTGCGGGGGGTAATGCAACTCTTGCCGTGGTTGGTACTTATCCGACGGGCATTAGCCTGAACACCAGCACCGGTGAAGTAATCGTAGCGCAGGGAACAACGCCAGATTCCTATACAATTTCCTACCAAATCTGTGACCAGCTCGCTATACCGACCTGCGCAATCACTACCGTCACGATCACCGTTACGCCTAGCGTAACAGCGGGTCCCGATGCAGGCACGATCAGCGCGGGTACAGGAGGCACGGCAGTAGCCAATGTTACAGCTAACGATGTAGTCAATGGTATACCGGCCACGCTGGGAATAGGTGGTAATGCTATTCTGACAGCGGTGGATACTTACCCTGACGGGATTACCCTTGATACCGAAACCGGTTCGGTGAGCGTGGCGGTTGGAACAGCGCCTGGCACCTATACGATCACCTATCAACTTTGCGACCAGCTAAGTACGCCCACCTGCGCTACTGCTATCGTTACCATCACGGTTACGCCTAGCGTAACGGCTTTGCCTGATTCTGGAACGGTAGGGAGCGGCAGTGGCGGAACGGCCGTTATTAATGTAGTTACGAACGATGTCGTGAATGGCATACCAGCCACCCTGGGCGCGGGCGGTAATGCCATACTGACAGCAATAGACACTTATCCCACTGGCATTACCCTCAATACCGCCACAGGTTCAATAGACGTGGCCGTAGGAACGGCGCAGGGGTCTTACACGGTCACTTATCAGATTTGTGATCTGCTGAGCCCTCCTACCTGTGCGACAGCAACAGCAACGATTACGATCACTGCGTTGAGCCCCATTACGCTAGCGGATGTGGCAACAACGCGACCCAATACACCTGTATCGGGGAATGTTTTAACGAATGATCGCGATCCGCAGGGCTTACCGTTGACAACTACGTTACTGGGGACGCCAACCAATGGCACGGTTACCTTTAATCCCGATGGCAGTTACACGTTTACGCCGACAGCCGATTTTACCGGCGTGGCTAGTTTCTGTTACAGCGCCAGCACGTCGGCGGGCCTGAGCAGCAGTGCCTGCGTGAGTATTAATATAGAAGCCGATCCGACCGGTGGGAATGCGAAACCGATTGCCACAAACGATAACATAAGAGGTTACCAGAACCAGACCGTAACCGTATTTGTACTGGCGAACGATGCCGACCCCAATAGTGCTACCTCGCTTAATGGACAATTAACCATTCCGACACTAATCGCCCAGCCCGACCAGGGGGTGGCGATCATAAACAGTAATGGTTCAATTACATATACTCCGCCCATTGCTTTCACGGGTGTGGTCAGCTTTGATTACCAGATTTGTGACCGTGCAACCCCTGCATTATGTGCTACTGCAACGGTGACTGTCAATGTATTGACTACGCCACCAACTGGTACGACGCTGGCTCCGGTGAGCGTAGATGATTTTGTCTTGACGCCAATCAACGCGCTCGTAGCGGGAACCGTATCCGGCAACGATTATGACCCGCAGGGACTGGCCTTAAGCTACACAGTTGGTCAGCCCAGTAGCGGTACCGTGGTGATGAGCCCAACGGGCAGCTACACCTATACACCAGCGGCTGGCTTTACCGGGCCAAGCAGCTTTACCTATCAGGTGTGTAACACGGCTGGATTATGTGATGTAGCAACGGTTTCTGTTCTCATTCAGCCACTGCCGCCCACGGTCAAGCTATCACCGCAGGTTTATTTACAGGGCGCTCTGTTCGGCGTTACGACGGGTTCGCTCATGCGCGATGATCTCCGGGCTGCGGGGTATTTACCGGTTAATCATCCTTATGCAGCCCTTAACCCGATTACACCCGTGGGTACGCTGACGCCCAGCGTGACTGCCGTTACGGGCAACGACGCCATTGTAGACTGGGTATTTGTGGAACTCCGCTCGGAAATTGATTCTCGTGTTATTGTTGACAGTCGGGCGGCTTTGCTTCAGCGCGATGGTGACATTGTGGAGGTTGACGGCGTCTCATCGTTGAGCTTCACGCAGCCTACCTTAGGTGAGTATTATGTAGTCGTGCGCCACCGCAACCACCTGGGTGTCATGAGCCAATCGGCACTGCCCTTATCGGCTACAGCCCTTACCGTTGACTTCCGCAACATCAATACGCCTACCTACACCAATTCTGGTACGACCAGCTATACACAGGTAACCCGCGATCAGGCTCAGGTGATAGTACAAGTGCAACAGCAACAGAGAGTAGCGATGTGGGCGGGTAATGTGCTGATTGATAACGCGGCTAATCCGCCCCATAATCTGGTGATTTACCAGGGGCCTAACAATGATATCAACCAGATCTACCAACTGATTATCGGCGCACCAGCCAATATCCTGACCCTACCCTCCTACCGACTGCGGGGCTATCAGTCAGGCGACGTGAACATGGATGGGCAGACCATTTTCCAGGGCACTAACAACGACGTGGAATTCATCTATCAGAATGTGATTAAGAATCATCCGGGCAATGCCCTCCGGGTGCCCTTCTTCATCATTCGTGAGCAAGTACCTTAAAGCCAGGCAATTGAAAACAACCTTTACACTAGCTCCCAAACCAAAAACAAGTAACAATCCATAACGCGATAAACCAATGAGACAGCTATTTACTTTCCTGCTGTGGAGTTGCTTCCTTCTGGGAGGCTACCTGGCGGTGGCTCAGCAGTCACCCAACACCGTCGACTATCAGGTGACTTACAACGTGACAACCGGGCGATACACCGCCTGGGTAGTACCTAATTACAGTACGCCAAATGTTGCACCAAATGCCAATAATACGGGTAATGATGAGTATGGTGGAACGGCGCAGTTTACCCTTAAAGTGCCCTCGTCTTTTTCCATTACCAACATTCAGGATTTGGCGGGTACCTGGGATAAAAATTCGATTCGGTTAGGCCCTGGCAACCCCAACCAGAGTTACGCTGCATCGCTAGATCCGAATTACAATTACTTCGTTATTGGTAAAGCACCTAACGAAGTGAACTACGGAAAATTCACAGCGGGTGTACCGGTTGCTCTTTTCTCGTTTGCGGGGAACGGCTGTTTCGGCGAGATTACGCCCTTACCAGCGGGTGATCCATTCATTGCTGCGGCTGATGACGCGTTATCCCTCAACGTAGCCAACAGCTTCTACTCTCGGTCGGGTCAACCGGCGGGTGGTAACCAGGCTCCACTCGAGCAATTCCGAAACATTACCGGTCCCGCGGCTCAATGCGCGGTTCTCCAGGCCAATCCCGATAGCCAGACACTAACGGCAGGTATTCCTTATAACCTGACAGTACTGGCTAACGACACTCAGAATGGGCAGCCGATTAGTGGTACAGTGGCCGTTACGGTCAGTACACAACCAGCAATCGGTACGGCAACGGCCAATGCCAATGGGACTATTACGTATACGCCGGCGGCTGGTTATTCAGGGCCTGCCTCATTTACGTATACCATATGTGCTCCCGGCCAGACGACCATCTGCTCGTCGGCAGCGGTTAGCCTGACCGTTAATGCGGTCCTTATAGCCAACCCCGACCAGTCTGTAACGAATGCCGGAGCGCCAATTAGTACGGCGGTACTGGTCAATGACACCCGAAACGGGTTACCCGCCAGCACAACGAATGTTACTATTTCGGTCAGTACACAGCCTGCTAGTGGCACGGCGACGGTAAATGCGAACGGCACCATTACTTACACTCCGGCGCCCGGCTTTTCAGGCCCTATTTCATACACATACACGATCTGCGACATAGCTCAACCTAACCAGTGTTCGTCAGCGCCGATTAGTATTACGGTCAATACGGTGGTCATCACCAACGCTGACCAGGCAACCACACCTTCGGCAACGCCAATTAGTGTATCAGTACTAGCTAATGACACCCGAAACGGATTGCCCGCCAGCAATACTAATGTGACGGTCAGCGTAGCTAGCCAGCCCAGTGATGGTACAGCCGTAGCCAATGCCGATGGAACGATCACATACACCCCAACTCTGACTTTCTCGGGAGTTACTTCGTTCAGCTATACGGCCTGCGATATTTCTCAGCCCGGTCAATGCTCAACCAATCTGGTTACCATTACCGTATTGCCCAGCCGTCCGCAGCCACAGAATGACATTAATCAGGCGCTCGTAAACAAAGCGGTTAGCGGAAATGTGCTTACCAATGATCGGGAACCGGCTGGTTTACCGCTTACCGTTACTTCTTATGTAACCCCGACCAATGGTTCGCTCGCACTGACGCCGGATGGTAGTTATACGTATACGCCAGCCAACAGCTTTACCGGTGTCGATTCATTCACGTATACAGTTTGTAATTCGGCGGCTCAGTGCACCACGGCACTGGTAACGATCAAGGTTCGGGATAATGCGCCTAACAACAACGACAACCCAATTGCTCAGAATGATCAGGCCGTTACAACGCCTAATTCGCCGGTAGTCATTGTGGTCAAAGCCAACGACAGCGACCCAGACGGGCAGACACTAGGACAGCCAATTATAGTAACTTCTCCAGTCAATGGGAATGTGACAGTCAACGCGAACGGAACGGTTACCTATACGCCAGTGAATAGCTTTACCGGCGTCGATACATTTACCTACCAGGTCTGTGATAATGGAAGCCCCGTACTCTGCGATCAGGCTACGGTTACCGTGACGGTTCGGCCAAATCCGGCAGTTAATCAGACATACGCCTTCGATGATGCGTTCAGTACCTTCTCCGGTACTGCCATCACGGGCAATGTGTCGGCAAACGATCAGGATCTGGAAGGAAACACTCAGACCGTTTCAACAACACCACTAAATGGCCCAACATCAGGCACGCTGGTATTAAATGCTGGTGGTAGTTTCACGTATACCCCCGCAGTTGGTTTTACGGGTACCGACTCATTTGTGTATCGGGTTTGCGACAATGGAACCGGTCCGGCCTGCACATCGGCAACCGCTTACATAACCGTCTTCCCACCAAATGGCGTTGTTGATCTGGCGGTTTCGATTGGGCAGCCAGTCCCCAGCCTGACAGCTACTTTAGCCAGCAGCATACCCATTTCGGTAAGCAATGTTGGAACGGGTAACTACATCGGACCCGTATCGGTTACCCTCACGTTGCCTGCCAATGTATCGGTAGCTCCTGGTTTCACGACATCGAACGGATTTACGTGTGCTGTAAGTGGCCAGTTGGTTAGCTGCGTCAAATCGGTTTCACTAACAACGCTCACCAGCGAAACCCTCGCGATTTCGGTTATTCCGGGTTTACCAACGATCGGACAACCGCAGACGTTCACGGTGGCCACCGCTGTCCCCGCTGGCGACGCGACCCCGGCCAACAACACTGCTGTTGTAACGACACTGGCAGTTATCCGGGCACCAATTGTCCAGCTATCTCCGCAGGTTTATTTGCAGGGTGCATTGTACGGCGTATCGGGCACACTGATGCGTGATGATCTTCGGGTCGCAGGTTATCTGCCAGCCAGTCATCCTTATACGCTCCTTAATCCTATTACGCCTGTGGGTGCGATGGCGGCCAGTGTGACTGCCGTTACGGGCAACAACGCTATTGTTGACTGGGTATTTGTGGAACTCCGCTCACCCTCCAGCGCGTCAGTCATTGTAGACAGCCGGGCCGCCCTGCTTCAACGGGATGGTGATATAGTCGACGTCGATGGCGTATCTTCCCTGACCTTTAATGTGGCCTTAACGGGGAATTATTATGTAGCTATTCGCCATCGCAACCACCTGGGCGTCATGAGTGCGTTATCTATACCGTTGTCGGCAACGACTACTATTTTTGACTTCCGCACACCCAATATGGTAGCCTTTACCTATTCCGGTACGACCAGCTATACGCAGGCAGCTGTCGATCAGGCGCAGGTCGTGGTGCCCCAGGGGGTAGCCATGTGGGCAGGTAATGCGCTGGCCGACAATTCGGCTAACATTCCCCATAACTCAGTGAGTTACCAGGGCTCCAGCAATGATGCCAATCAGGTATATCAGCAGATAATCAACGCGCCGAATAATACACTAACCCTGCCTTCTTACCGGCTGCGGGGTTACCAGTCAGGCGACGTGAATATGGATGGGCAGACCATCTTCCAGGGCACCAACAACGACGTAGAATTCATCTATCAGAATGTGATTAAGAATCATCCGGGTAATACCATCCGGCTGCCCTTCTTCACGATTCGCGAGCAACTGCCCTAATCAGGTAAAGAGCAGCCTACAAATACTGTAGGCTGCTCTTTATTCTAACCGCATCAACGATGAAACAAGCAATATCATGAAACGATCCATAAGCGTCTTAATCTGGACCTACTTAATGCTGAGTGCCTGGACAGTTTACGCTCAACAGTCCACCAACGTGGTGAATTTCCAGGTCACATATAACGCATCTACCGGCCTTTATACGGCTCTGGTTGTTCCTCAGTATAGTGTGCCCAATCTAAACAACACCAAAACCACCGAGCGGGGAGGAACGGCCCAGTTTACCCTTAAAGTTCCGGCCTCTTTTGTGATTACCAACATCACGGATGTGCATGGAGTCTGGGATAAATCTCCTATTAAACTGGGCCCTGGCAACCCCGGCCAGGACTGGTCAGGATCGGGCCTGGACCCATCTGTCAACTATTATGTGATTGGAAAATCTCCGTCCGAAACTGATTACGGCCCGTTTATAAGTGGTACACCCGTTGCCCTGTTTACGTTTCAGGGCAATGGGTGTTTCGGGCCTATTAGCCCTCTGGAGCCGGGTAACCCGTTTCTGGCAGCTGCTGATCAGCGATTCTCACTCAACGTAGCCAACAGTTTTTATTCGGCTTCGGGACAGACCTCAGGTGGCACTCAGAATCCACTGGAGCAATTTCAAACCCTGGCGGGTCCACCGGCTCAGTGTTCAGATCTATTGGCCACTCCCGATAGTCAGACCTTAACGGCAGGCACATCCATTACTATTCCTGTGTTAGCGAACGACACCAGCAACGCCCAGCCCGTCAATGCGACAAATCTTACGCTGACGGTAGGTACGCCAAATTCTGGTACGGCTACTGTTAATCCCGATGGTACGATAAGCTACACAGCCGATGCCGGATACGTTGGGCAAGTTAGTTTCACGTACACGATCTGTGACCTGTCTCAGCCCAACATTTGTTCATCGGCCTCTGTCACTATAGAGGTGCTTCCGGCTCCGGCCCAACCCGCCGATCTGCTTATTACAAAACAGGTAAGCCAGTCTTCAGTAGCCCTTGGCAGTAACGTCAGTTTTACCCTGACGGTGCAGAATATAGGACCCGGCTCCGCTATTGGCGTTAGTGTGCTGGATTCCCTCATCGCAGCTGACCCAACTCTCCTACAGGGAGCGCCGACACCCTCTCAGGGCAGCTTTAATTCCGCAACCGGCCTTTGGACAATCGGCGATCTGGCGGCTGGCGGAACAGCAACGTTAGTAATTACGGTGAAAGCGCAGGCCGGAGGTTATCTAGTCAACACGGCGAGTGTAACAGCAACCGGCAGTTCGGATCCCAATCCAGCGAATAATGCCGTATCAGCCTGTGCCAGCGTACCGGTGCAACTCTGTAATGGAAGCGCGTTTACGGCAAGCGTACCCGCCAGTTATCAGGATGTCCGCTGGTTTAGAAACGGAGTCCTGTTTTCCACGGGCAATACGGTGACGATCACGGAGATTGGTGTGTATACCGTAACCTCGATCAGTGGCACCTGCCCAACCGGCGGCTGTTGCCCGATTATTGTTGAAAATGGCAATTGCTGTCCCCCAACCAAGTGCGTTCCTTTTGTTGTCACAAGGACGAGATAGCGAGTAATGTAGTACCGACTATAACAACCGGGGCTACGAGTTAACCCAATTGAATGTCAACTTATAAACATCGACCTGTAAGACTGTACGGTTATGAAATACATCGGTTATCTTCTTCTATTCTGCTTCATCACGCCTTTAACCTGGGCGCAGACAAACGTGATGGTATCGAGCAGTGAGGTTCGGTACATGGTAACGCATGATCCGGAAAAGGCGCTCTATACGGCCTGGATCGTTCCGGATTATGACACGCCAAATTCCAATAATCCGGAAGCGGATGATATGGGCGCAACGGCCCAGTTCTCGATCAAAGTACCCACCGATTTTGTGTTATCGGATATTCGGGACCTAAAAGGCAGTTGGGACAAAACGCCGTATAAACTGGTGGCTCCTGAAGGGTTTGTCGCTTCCGATAAGGATACGAAATGGGCTTATTACATGATTGGCAAAAACCCGCAGGAAACCAATTATGGGGCTTTTACCAAAGGGGAACCCATTGCCTTATTTACGTTTAAAGGTCAGGGAGGCAGCCCGAGCCTGGTGCAGGTGCTGCCAATCGATGACCCTTTTGTGGAGTTTGCGGACTCAAAAATGGCGCTCAACATTCGCAATAGTTTTTACACGCGTTCTGGCCAGCGGGCTACGATGGCAACCCGACCGATGGAGCAGATGAATGGCATCATTACACTAACGGAAGTGCTGAAGCAGAAACAAACGCAACTAGGCGTTTTACCGACGGGTGAGTTTGAAGATATTGCGGTTCTCTCGTTACAGGCATATCCTAACCCAACGACCGATATAATTGAGCTAAAATACTTTAGTGCTACCGATCAGTCGGGGGTTAAATTCGATTTGCTGGATAATCAGGGAACTACCAGGCAAAGCAATTCGCTGGATGCGAAAACAGGTTTTAATTCTACCCGGTTCGTTGTTTCTAACCTGCCTGGTGGCATTTATTTTGTGCGGGGAACAGTACAAGGACAACGGGTAGTTAAAAAAATCATTAAGCAGTAGTTATGTGTAACTGCCTGATATGTAACCTCATTAATCTTAATAAGAAAACATTTGTATATTATATAGAATAAATTTTTGATAAATTTCAATATCAACACCATCTAACTAACCATATAGTACGTAAATACGTACAGTATTATCTTGTACTTATGGAACGACTTGTTTTACTAAACTTTAGTATGCCAACTCCCGGAGCCAACGATTACGATGCGATCAAACGACTGGCTAAGGGACTGGGTTACAATTTTCTTCAGCAGCGCTCTCCAGACGATCTTGAATTGCCTGGTTTGCTGTTTACGACCCTAACTATTGATTCATTATCTGATATCAGGGCCTCTTTTGTTACCAATGCTAGAAAGGAGCGATTCTCTAAACCCGTTACGTTTACGCTCTATGAGCTTACTACGCTGGGAGGAGGTTCATTAAAAACACATTAAAATTTTACTTAATCAGGGTTCGGAACTTGCTGTTGGCCAGATAATTGCCAAATCTACTCTTGTTAAATATCTGTCAATCAGCTCATCTCCCGTTCTTTTATCAATCTGTTAACGCCTTGGTTCAGCCTCCTACCAAGGCGTCTTTTTGTTTAAATAGTAGTGTTGCTGAACCTATTTCAACTATTGCTGCTGGCAGAGGTCATTATAAGCCCTTATCATCTCGCCAAAATACGGCCATGACCGGCGTGTAGCCACTGGAAATTGCTGAAGAAAGGCTGGGCAATCGCCAAAGAGTTTTTCATGGACGGTTTCCATCTCACCCCGTTTAGCTACCCAGGCTTCAATGCCATTTTTCAGGACAATATAGCTTAAGTCCTGCTGCTCGCGAGATAGCACAAAATTACCGAAGCTGTATTCAGTTGTTTTCTTCCAGCCAGCCACATCAAAATATAGCGCGATGCTTCCCCCGAATGGCGTTAGCCGCTCAAGCAACATGAATTTATTATTTCGACGAGGATTAGGAACGCGCTCGAAAATAACCATCTCCCGCTCGGGGGGAATGCTGTCGGTTGAATAGGCAAAATCGGGAATCCGCTGAGCCAGTAACCGAACTCCATCGCCTTTGATCTTAATTTTGGTATCATCCGCCTTTCGAATGACAATACCTGCTGGTGAGTCATTTATAAGCGAACCCACTCGGACCTGACCAGATATAGTGTCGTTCTGCATGGTTACTACATACCCATCGGTCCACATTGAAATAGCGCCCAGCGGTACGTACTGTGCTTTACTGATGCTGGCGTATAGTGCTATAAGAATTATTAAAAAGGCTTTCATAAAAGACGGTTCTATCATCGGGTTGTTTTGTCAAAACTAGGCAGCCGCATGGGGTAACGGAACGGCATAATGACTGAATCGCAGGATGAGCCGGATGAACTGGGAAAAGTAGTTGGCCGGGCGAATTGCGTCCTTGATCGATCCGTCGTAAACTGTATGGGTTCTGCTGCTACTTATTTAGCCAATCCAACCGGTTACCAGTTTCGACTGGATTAACCACTTCCTTATCGGTTACTTTTGGATCACCTGATACACAGGTGATTTACCCAAATCGATCACATTCTCTTTTTCCGTTCTTCTATCAAGTCAACCATGTCTTCCTTACTGCTTACCTTCTCTTTAGCCTGTTTACTCATTACGGGATCGGTGTATGCCGATTGCCCGCCGGTTATTACGAACGGAAAACTACACGGTGTGCTACCCGTTGTGGCTCAGAAAGTTACTTATTCAGACGTAGTCGATTGCGGCAGCGTCGCACAAGCCGACTTATTTCGACGTGCCCGGTTATGGATTGCCCAATCGAGTCATTCGGCTACAGATACGTTTACGCTACTGGATAAAGAAACCGGCGATCTGGTAGCGCGGATGACGCAGGTTGTTACGCTACCCCGCTCGGAAAGTTCGGCTGGGGGCAGTTACACCTTCCAGTATCGTTTCGTGATTGAATGTGCGAATCGGAAATACCGCGCTACCCTTACGCAGGTTGAACTGGTCGATGGCGGTACGATGAAAGCCAGCCCAATCGAAACCTATTGCCAGAAGTCGGATAAAGATGTACAGACGCTCTACGCGGAACTGGACAAACACCTTACCCAAACGCTGGCATCGCTCCAGGAGGCTGTAAAGAATTATAAGAGTTTTTAGGTAATTTGTCATAAGTCCGTTGTCTATACACCCGACATTGCCGACTAATGACTGTTCCGTTCATTAAGCTCTTCAATTATGCACTCCGTTTGGTTCTCCGTTTCGTCTGGACTAGTGGCACTGCTGGGATTAGCGCTACTGGCAAAGAGTATAGGCGGCCTAATTTCGCTCTACACAACCGGGCCACAAATTGAATTACTCGCCCAACTATCTACAGTCAATTTCGATATACCCGAAAGTGGTCAGTTTACGATCTCGATTAAACGCCATTCTTTCTTTGACCGAATTCACGCCAATAATGATTTTCAGTTGGTAGACCAGCGAACCGGCGGGCCCATTCCGGTCGATAATTACCGCTTTCTGAATTCCAAACGAACGGATATGTCGGGTACGCGGACAGTGCCAGTCGCCGAATTTTCCATAGCGCAACCCGGCTCGTTACGCTTACATAACCCTGTAACCAGCCGATTTACAGAAAAAGACAGACTGTTGGTATCGCCCAAAGTCGGTATTAAAGGAGTATTCATGATTTTAGCCACCGTGTTTACCGGTATCCTGTTCATCGCTGGCGTCGTATTTTTTCTCTTATCACTCATCGTAAAATGATCCGCACTGACCTTTTTTGGTACTAACCAAAAGCGCTTAATAACTTTATACAAGACAGGGCTTTCTAGCGAGTTGTATTTAATTGTACAACTCGCTAGAAAGCCCTGTTTACATTTTACGATGAAGCTTCTCGAGTTTATCAGAAGCAACTCTCCTAGGTTCTACCCTCTTCGGCAACCGGTTTTTATAAAAACCAGATTGCCCAATTCATGATTACTTTTTGACGGTTCATGACCTTCTGGCTTTCTCAGCAGTGACAGACAGCTCAATTTTGTCCCACACCAAAAGGCAAACTTTCCTTTTTTATCCACAATCATGAAACCGCATAAATTAATATTCACCACAACCTTCCTTTTGCTGGGCGTCTGTCTGGCAGCAGCTCGCCCTGTTGATGTTATGGCTGAGCTAGGTATCGAAACGGCTAAACTTCAGCTGGATATTTTATTGAATCTGAAAGAACCCAAACGATTTTTCTTCAACGCAACGGACGCAATGCGGCAACTGGCACGTCGGGTTCCTGCATCGTCAAGGACCATAGCCGTCCGGATGCTGGGTAGAGTTGTGCGTGCCTACGTTGAGTCGGATTTATTTAAACAGACTTGGCTTCAGGACGTGCGGACAGCTTCCCTCTATGATGATTCATCTACAGCGGAAAATACAGCCCAACAACGTCAGCTTTCGGCTGACGTTGACGCTCATACTGACTTTCGGCCTTTGTTGAAACAGCGCCTTCAGGACTTCATTATGCTCACCGAACTTGTGGATTTCGAAGCCCGATTGGTACCGGTTGGCAATAAACTAGAATTTGCTAACCCATTCTATCAACATAAATCATCAGAATGGAAATTTTTGTACCGGCTCGGTCAGGAGCCGGTTACCGAAGCCCGTCTGTTCGCCGAACAGTGGCTGGCCGAGTTGCCATAATTACTTAATCTTATCCTTGTGGCTGTGTCCTCACTACCACAGAGAAAGGAGATACGACGGTACATTTAAAAATCTGGTTTTACCATGCTACCTTCGGTTTAAGCAGCACTGCTTAGACCGAAGGTTCTTCATTAATAATCTTATTAATCACCATGAACATTGCCGTCCTGGGTGCTACAGGGCTAATTGGAAAGCCCGTTACGCAGCAGTTACTTGATGCAGGGTTTGCTGTCACCATTCTGGCTCGTCACCCTGATCAGGCTCAGGTTATGTTCCCAAAAGCACGGGTTGTTCAAGCAGATTTGCGAAATCCAGCCAGTATTCGCGCAGGACTGGAGGGTCAGCAGGCACTTTACCTGAGCCTGTCGGTTAAACAGTCTGAGAAGTCATCCGATTTCCATACTGAAACCGACGGCATGAAAACCGTTATTGAGGCAGCCCGTCAGGTCGGTGTTCAACGGATTGGTTATCTATCGTCGCTGGTGATGCGGTACCAGGGCATAAACGGATTTTCGTGGTGGGTATTCGACGTCAAACACGAAGCGGTGCGACTGCTGAAGGAATCCGGTATTCCAACGACGATTTTTTATCCATCGACGTTTATGGAAAGTTTCCAGATGCAAACGAAGGGCCCTTTCGTTGCCCTTGGCGGGTCATCAGCGGTGAAATTATGGTTTATTGCCGGAGCAGATTTTGGGGAACAAGTAGTCCAGGCTTTCCAACAAATGGGCGACCAAAACCGCGATTACGTTATTCAAGGCCCCGAAGCGCACACCTACGAAGCCGCAGCTCATTTGTTCGCACAGCATAGCCGGAAAAAATTATGGGTGCTGAACATGCCGGTAAGCGTTCTGAAATTCTTCGGTCGATTTAATCAAACGATGAATTATGGTGGCTACATCCTCGACGCCATGAATAATTACCCCGAACGTTTCGAAGCCACCCAAACCTGGAACGATCTGGGCAAACCGGGCCTAACAATTCAAGAATTTGCAAAGCAAGTTTAGCTGGTTTGATCAAGTAAACACATCTTTGTTGGTGGTGGCAGATTAAGAATCTGCCACCACCAACCCCTGCTATCTTATTCCCATCCCCACTTTCTACAAGAAAACCCTACTTTTTAGAAAAATAATGAAAAAAGACTAAGTGTTTTTCATGTTCTTAGCGTCTAAAGGATGGTATAGGCTCAGCGATCCGGAACGAATCACGCTAAGAGAAAACACAAAATGAATCATCCGCTTCATTTACCAGCAGCGATAGGCTATGTCCTACCCTTCGGACCAGATCAACAGCCGAATCAGCCTTCCAGGCTGGAAATGGAAAGTACCGAGCAGCAATCGTCAGGCAGAGGTAATTGGGATAATGAATTATTCCTGAGAAAAGCGTTCGAGGAAAATATTGACCACGGCATTAGTCTGTTGTTCCGACACTACTATGCTCTCTTATGCAGCCATGCTGTCCGCTACGTTCCCTCTAAAGCTATTGCCGAAGATATCGTTTCGGATATTTTCTATGAGTTTCAAACGGAATCACGCTACCAGACCATTACGACATCGTACCGGGCTTACCTCTTCACGGCGGTTCGGAATCGGGCATTCGACTACGTACGGGCCGAAATGCGACGCATTACGTCGCTCGACAGTGCCGAACTAATGCCCGCTTATACTACCCAGAGCCCGGACTCGATCACGCAATATGAAGAGTTGTATCATGACGTTGAAGATGCCATTAACGCTATGCCCGTGAAGCGTCGCCAGATTTATGTGATGCACCGCTTTGAAGGCAAAAAATACCAGGAAATTGCGGATGAACTAAATCTATCTCTACGCACCGTCGAAGCCCATCTTTTTCAGGCGATTCGCCAGATTCGGAACACGCTAAAAGATAAATGGCTGCTGATTGCGTGTCTATTCGGATATTTTTGGGAGTAATCCATTTTTTTACCATAACGGCTACGTGTTTTTTGCGCTGAAACCGTCATTAGCTTGCCACACACCATGACCTTCTAACGTGCTACGTATGAAAACTCAGATATCGAAAGAATCCCTTCTGGCTTATTTTGCTGGCCGGGCAACCGCTTTGCAGAAACAGGCCATTGACGAATGGGTGAAAGATGAGGATAACCGTGAACTGTTTTTTATGTATCTGGCGGAGTGGGAAAGCAATCATACGCAGTTTATGGCCGATGACCGGAAAGCTCTGGAACGGCATCAGCAGCGAATGCTGAGTGGCGACCAAAAAGAGCCTGTATATCGATCGCTTTCGGCTGAAGAGCCGATTATTCGGCAGGTAAATCCGACCTGGAGCCGCTGGATGATCGCAGCCTCCGTTGGGGTAATTGTGCTGCTGAGTGGAATTGTCTTTAAAAATCAGTTGCTCTACACTACCTACGGTACTGATTATGGACAAACTCGTCTGGTAAAGCTTTCCGACGGTAGCCGGATAACCCTAAATGCCAATTCATCGCTGCGTGTACCCCGGTTTGGCTTTGGCAAAAAAACGCGCGAGGTTTTGTTAGCGGGCGAAGCTGATTTCTCAATTCAGCATTTACCGAATCACCAACGCTTTGTTGTCCGAACAGACAAAAACTTTGAGGTGGTAGTACTAGGCACCGAATTTATGGTGAACACCCGCGAGCAGTCGAAAAAGGTGGTACTGAATAAGGGTAAGGTACAGTTGCTGTATCAGGAAGGCCAGACCAATAAACAGGTCATGATGAAACCGGGAAATCTGGTGACGTTTGACCGCACAGGACACCTTAGTTTGAAGCAAACCGCCCAGCCCGAAAATTTTACTTCCTGGAAAGAACACCGGTTTGTATTTGACGGAACAACCCTGGCAGAGATAGGCACTCTCTTCAAAGAGAATTACGGCATCGAATTACAAATTCCTGATAAAACCCTGGCTCAGTGGACAATTTCTGGTGCCTTTAAAGCCTACAGTGCCGATGAACTGATTGAGACAGTAGCGAGTGCATCCAACCTGACCTATCGTCAGCAGGGTGATACCATTGTTATAACCCAAAATCACTAACCGCGAACCCTTAACTATCTATGAACAAACTAATACGAATGCTGCTCCTCACCGGAGTAGTGCTGGGAGGAGTACGGCCCGGATTTGCGCAGGTGCTGGCAAGGGCTCAACAATCCCAGCCGAAAGAAGCGCCCGCCAAAACTGCTACACTGAAGTTAAAAGATGTGCTGAAACGACTTCAGGATCATTACACCGTTGACATTCTGTTTTTCGACCGCAATGTAGAAGGACTGGTCGTGACGAGTAATGCGCTCAATTTCAATGCGAACGTTGAGCAGAACCTGAGCAACATTCTGAAGCCGCTGGGACTTCGTTACAAAAAGGTCCGCAACGGCGGTTATGTGGTGATGGCTAAAGAGCCCACAGGTAAAACCGAAACTGGTACCTCTGAAAGCCCGGTTGCGGCACCGGATGCATCCGATAAACCCGAACCAGAGACCAGTGGTCAATCGTCGTTTATGTTGCCATCGCGGCTACCGGGCGAAGTCAAAGTAGCCGATATTCCCATTCAGGGAACGGTTTCGGACGAAAAAGGTGAAGCGCTGCCCGGTGTCAGTATCGTTGTCAAAGGCTCCCAACGGGGCACAACCACCGATGCCGCGGGAAAGTACCGCCTGGACGTGCCTAACGCCGGGGCCGTTCTGATTTTTAGCTACGTAGGCTATCTGCCTCAGGAAGTGACGGTTGGGGCTCAAACGACGCTGGATGTGACCTTGAAAAATGACAACAAGACACTTGACGAGATTGTCGTGGTCGGGTATGGTACGGTTAAGAAGAAAGACCTGACGGGCTCGGTGGGCGTTATCAGTAATAAAGAAGTAAAAGACCTTGGCGTCACACGGATCGAGCAGGGTTTAGCGGGTCGTGTGGCCGGGGTGCAGGTCAGAGCCGTTTCGGGTGAACCGGGTGCCGCTCCGCAAATTCGGGTGCGGGGTATTGGTAGTATTTCAGCAGGCGCCAGTCCACTGTATGTGGTCGATGGATTCCCCACCGATAACATTCAGACGCTTAACCCAAACGACATCGAAACCCTTGATATTCTGAAAGATGCGTCGGCTACCGCTATCTATGGTTCGCGGGGGTCCAACGGCGTTGTGATTATTACGACCAAGCGCGGCAAAGCGGGTAAGGCGAACATTACCCTCGATACCTACTACGGCTGGCAAAGCGTCTCGAAAGTGCCGATTATGAAGAATTCCTTGCAGCAGGCACAGTTCTTCTACGACGGGATGCGCAACAAAAATCTGGATGCGGGCAAAGATGTTACTGGTCCTCCAACTTCCTGGTTCACGCCGGTACCAGCCATTATTATGGATGTGATCGAAGGCCGGAATACAACCGATGTAAATTCGCTGGATCAGATTCTGGTTACGGCTCCACAAAGCCAGATTCAACTGTCGGCGACGGGTGGCTCCGAGAATATCCGGTATTCCGTTAGTGGCGAATATTTCAATCAGGACGGGATTATCGTCAACAGCGGTTTCAAGCGGTATTCAATGCGTACTAACCTCGATGCTCAACTATCAAAGCGATTAGCGGTTCGGGTAAGCCTTAATCCAGCGTATACGGAACTCCGTTCTCTCCCTTCAACGGGTGTTAGTGGTGGAACGGCCAGCACGCTGGGGATTGTGGCGTCGGCCTTGCAGGTTCATAATTTCCGCCCGCTGCTTAATGCCGATGGCAGCTATTTCAACTACGCGGGCCTGGCCGATATGGCCGATATTTACAATCCACTAGCGGTAGCCAACGAGACCATTACATCGCAGAAAAACCTACGCCTGTTGGGTAATGTCAATCTGGAATACCAGATCTTAAATGACCTAAAATTCAATGTGTTGTTAGGCGGTAGTCTACTGACAAACAAGGGGATGTATTTCCGGCCCCAACGGGCGTATTTCGCCAATGAGTTACCTACGGGCACCGACAATGCTGGTCTGACCACAAACTGGTTGACAGAATATACACTGAACTATAATAAGAGCATTAATAAGCACTCGATTGCGGCTCTGGCAGGGTTTACGGCGCAGAAAGAACGAGGTGAAATCAGCACCATGTCCAGCAACAAGTTCCCGAACAACCTCGTACCGACGCTGAGCGCGGTAGGTGGCCTGATTACCAACGGAACGGCCAGCATTTACGAGTGGTCACTGTTATCGTACTTGGCGCGGGTTAACTACAATTACAACAGCAAATATTACGTAACCTCATCCATTCGGACAGATGGCTCGTCGCGATTTGGTGCCCAGAACAAATACGGTCTGTTCCCGTCGGTAGCCTTAGCCTGGCGGGTTTCAGATGAGAATTTCCTCAAAAATCGGCGCGAAATCAGTGAGCTTAAGCTCCGCGCCAGCTACGGTGTAACGGGTAATAACAACATCGGCAACTACGACCAGTATGCAACCGTCAGCTATGAGAATTACGGGCTGGGCAACAGCGTGGCCACGGCCATTGCCCCCGGTCGGATTGCCAACCCAAACTTAACCTGGGAAACGCAAAGCTCACTCAATTTTGGCGTAGATGCCAGCTTTTTCAACAGTCGGCTTAACCTGTCGATTGATCATTTCAGCTCTCGTAACACGAACCTGTTGCTAAACGTCAACATTCCGAATAACACCGGTTTCAGCACGGCCTTGCAGAATATCGGCGAAGTCAAAAACACCGGTTGGGAGTTCGTTTTAAGCACGGTTAACATTGATCAGAAAATCAGATGGTCGACCGATTTTAACCTGTCTTCCTATCGTAACAAGGTGGTTAAGCTGGGGCCACAGGGCGACCCCATTTACTCGGGGAATAACGTAACCATGATCGGTCAGCCTATTGGCATGTTCTACGGCTGGCTGGTAAATGGGATTTTCAAAACCCAGGCCGACCTGGATAAAGGGCCCATTTACAATCCCGGCGGCAGTGACCGTTCGCGCGTGGGTGATGTTCGGTTTGTGGACATCAACGGCGACGGCGTCATTACCAATGCCGACAAAACCATCATGGGTTCGCCTTATCCGGATTTTTACTATGGCATGACCAACCGGGTATCGTACAAAAACCTGAGCTTAAGCGTCACGGTTCAGGGGTCGAAAGGCAACTTGGTTTATAATACCTCGCGGGGTGGTGGCAACAGCGGCCGGGCGCGGGTTCGGGGCTACGCCTTTAGCAACAATTACTGGAAATCGGAGCAGAACCCCGGCGATGGTGTAACCCCTCGCCCAAACGATACACCCACGGGTGGCGTTCGCTTGCCGAGTCAATTGTTTCTGGACACGGGCACTTACCTGCGCATCAACAACATAACGATGGCTTATGTGGTCCCGGCAGCCATTACACAGCGTCTGAAACTGGCTTCGTTACGGGTGTACGTGAATGCGAACAATCCATTCATTTTCACGAAAAACACGGCATTTAATCCAGATGTAAGCACTACTGAAAACCCGCTGACACCAGGCGTTGAAGCCAATGATTACCCATTACCTAAAAGCATCATGGTGGGTCTGAATGTAGGGTTTTAAAGTGTGACACAGACTAAAGGACGTCAAAACATGAAAAAGATACTTTATATACTAACCCTGGCCGCCGGACTGACCACGTCGTGCCAAAAGAGCTTTATCGAACTGAATCCAATTTCCACGGTTGCGGTGGATGCCGTTTATAAAACGGATAAAGATTTTCAGGATGCGGTTGTGGGAATTTACAGCTCCCTGCGTAATCAATACCAGGATTTCTGGATTTTTGGCGATTTGCGGGCTGATGATTCCTGGCACGCGCTGGGTAACGATGCGTTTCTGGTATCGGTCGATAAGTTCAACATGAACAGCGATGCCGCTCTGATGATTTCCACCTGGCGGAATTATTACAGCGCGATTAACCGGGCGAACCTGGTTATCTCGAAGCTGGAAGCTGCTGATCCGGCAGTGGTTACCAACAAAGACCGGCACATGGGTGAAGCCAAATTTCTGCGGGCGTTTGCTTATTTCGATCTGGTCCGGATTTTCGGTGATGTTCCTTTGAATACGGTCCCAACGACTGCCGAGGAAGGTTACAAAAAGACGCGCGAAAAGGTCGATAAAATTTACGATGACGTCATTATCAAGGACTTGATGGAGGCTGAGACAAAGCTTCCTGCCAAATACACGGGCGTTGATGTAGGACGGGCGACTAAAGGAGCGGCTAAAGCGATTCTGGGCCGGGTGTACATGACCCGTAAGGATTTTGTGAAAGCCGAAGCCAAGCTTCAGGAAGTCACAACACTAGGCTATTCACTACTGGCCAATTATGCCGATCTGTTCGACTATACCAAAGACGAACACCACAGCGAGTACATTTTCGACATTGAATATCAGGATGGTAACCTGGGAGCAGGTAGTGGTTTTTCGAATAAGTTTCTGCCAAAATCGGCTAACTCCCTAGCCGAAACCTTTTACGGTATCAAAGGGGGCGCTGGCGAACAAAACACGCCAACCCTGTCCCTTTTCGACTCGTTCGATCCCAAAGATCTCCGGCGGGATATTACGGTGGCGAAGGGATATACCGATAACAACGGCGTTTTTCAGGGCTTTTTACAGATTGCCACGTTCACAAAAAAGTATTTAGCCATTACCAATTCATTGAATGATAGCAAGGTAAACTGGAAAGTGATCCGGTATGCCGATGTGCTGCTGATGCTGGCCGAAGCGCTGAACGAAAATGGCAAATCGGATGCCGCGCTGCCTTATCTGAATCAGGTGCGGACTCGTGCTAAAATGCCTGCGTACGCGGCCATGAGCAAAGACCAGATGCGTGCCAAAATCTACGACGAACGGGTCTACGAGTTATCCATGGAAGGCGTCCGCTGGTTCGATCTGGCCCGGACGGGTCGGCTGGATGCTGTCATGGGACCGCTTGGTTATAAGCCGTTTAACGCACTGTTCCCGATTCCGCTGGTTGAAATCCAGATTATCAACAACCCGTCGGTGCTGCCGCAGAATCCAGGATATAGTTAGATAGCAATTCGCTTTGTTTCCCGAGCTTATCAGGATATAGACTCGGGAAACTACATAGTCATTTCTTGTGACGATCATTTTTTAACAAAAACATGACGCCGAAAATCAACCTATTTCACCCTCTGTTGCTTCTCCTTTTCCTGACCGGAACACAAGTTGTTTTCGGACAGAAAAAGAGCCCTAACTCAACGGATAACTTACGCTACATTGACCCGACGATTGGCAACGTCGCGCCATTGTACAACACCAACCGGCCGGTAGTCCATCTGCCAAATCAGATGGTGCGGATTTATCCAAAACGGCAGGATCATCTGGATATGCAGATTACGGATTTCCCCATGCTGTCACAGAACATTATTACGCCCCAGATGGTGTTCGCCATTAAACCGTTTACGGGTGCACTGGCCGATACGGGCTGGTACCGGCGATTAACCTACGACCACGATTTCGAAACCGTCCACCCCTGGTATTATTCAGTGCGACTAACCGACGATAATATCCTGACTGAGTTTACACCCGGTGCCCGAACAGGAATCTATCGATTTACCTTCCCGGCGGGTGTTAAAAAACACCTGCTCCTCTCCCACTACTACGCCAACGGCAAATACGATTTCCAAAACGGCAACGCCATTGTAGGCACTGAGTTTGTCGATGATGCTATTCACGAGCAAAAGGGCATGGCTTATCTCTACGGCGTGTTTACCGGTAAGCCGCAGACCGGTAAGAAAGACGGCGAAAAAGATTGGGGACGCTACACGGTTACGGGCACACAGGCCAAGCCTAAAAAAGTACCTGGTGAGCGAGCGTTTGCTAGTTATGCCGAGAGTGACGGGCCAGTAGTCGAGTTCCGCTACGGCATTTCATTCATTAGTCCTGAGCAGGCCAAAAAGAACCTCGAGCAGGAATTAACTGGCGTCAGCTTCGATCACCTTCGGGATAAGGCGCAGACCGCTTGGGCCAAAACGATCGGTCAGGTTAAGGTGGAAGGCGGCACCGAAGCGCAGAAGCGCAGTTTTTACACAGCCCTTTACCGGTGTTACGCCCGCATGACGGATATTACGGAAGGCGGCAAATATTTCAGCGGCTACGATAAGAAAGTCCACGACGACACGCGGCCCTATTACTCAGACGATTACACCTGGGGTAACTATCTGGCCTTACACCCGCTTCGCATTATCCTTGACCCGCAACGGGAAGCCGATATGCTCCAATCCTACGTACGGATGTACCAAGAAAGCGGCTGGATGCCTGAGTATCCCAAACCTTATGGCGACCGACCGGGTATGTTTGGTTTCAAATCGTCGGTTATGTTTCTGGATGCGTACCGCAAAGGTGTCCGCAATTTCGACGTGAAGACCGCCCTCGAAGGCATGCTCAAAAATTCGGAGAAAGCAACCATGCTGCCATCGCGGAACGGGCCAAAAGGGGCACTGGAAGATTTCTACTATGCCAAAGGCTATTATCCCGCGCTACATCCCGGCGAAGCCGAAACGGACTCGACGGCGCTGGGGAAACGGGGCCAGAAACGGTCGGCAGTAGCCGTAACGCTGGGAAACAGCTATGATAGCTGGGCGCTAAGTGAGCTGGCCAAAGAAGTAGGTAATCAGCAGGTTGCGACTAAGTATGCACCCTTCGCGCAGAACTACAAAAACCTCTGGTACGCCAAAACGGGCTTTTTCCTGCCTAAAGACGCTAAAGGCGAATGGATTGTGATTGACCCTAAATTCGACGGGGGCCACGCAGGTAACGACTACTATAACGAGAACAATGGCTGGAGTTACCTCTGGAATGTCCAGCAGGATATCAAGGGGCTATCAGACCTAATGGGCGGTCCTGACGGTATGGAGCAGAAACTCGATCAGCTTTTTCGTGAAATCGCCGGACGGCCGAAGCAGGATTTCTGGGCCAAATTTCCAGATCAAACCGGACTGATCGGCCAGTTTGCGATGGGTAACCAGGTAACCTTTTTCATTCCGTATCTCTTTAACTACACCAACGCGCCCTGGAAAACCCAGAAGTACACTCGGCTCCTGCTCGACACCTGGTTTCAGGATAACATCTTCAGTGTACCGGGTGACGAAGACGGAGGCTCTATGTCAGCCTTTGTCGTTTTCTCGGCGATGGGCTTTTACCCGATGACGCCTGGTATTCCACGCTATACTATCACCAGCCCGCTGTTCAGCAAGGTATCGATCGATTTACCGAACGGGAAAAAATTCACGCTGGATGCCCGTAACGTCTCTCGAGTCAATAAGTACATCCAGTCAGCAACGCTAAACGGCAAACCACTGACCTCCTTATCGTTCTCCCACGATGAACTAATGAACGGTGGTACGCTGGTGCTAGATATGGGCGAGAAAACCGATAAAAAATGGGCAATAACTTACTAACCGACTAGCTCAATGTTTCATAACCTATTCGTTAAAACAGCCTTATTTACCATTTTTCTTGCTGCTTTTAGCCAAACAAGTTGGGCACAAAATGGCAAGTCGAGTAATCCATATTTAAAATACATCGACCCAACCATTGGCAACGTTGCGCCCTTGCTGAATACGAACCGGCCGGTCGCGCATCTGCCGCATCAGATGGTACGGGTTTATCCCCGGCGGCAGGATCATCTGGATATGCAGATTACGGATTTCCCCATGCTGTCTCAGAATATCATTACTCCCCAGATGGTCTTTGCCATTAAACCATCCAAAGGAGCACTGGCCGACACCGCCTGGTTTAGCCGCCTGACTTACGACCATGATCTGGAAATAACTCGCCCCTGGCATTACTCCGTTAAACTCACAGACGATAACATACTGCTGGAATTTACTCCGGGCGCAAAAACCGGTATTTACCGATTTACTTTCCCGGCGGGCGTCAAAAAGAATTTGCTACTCTCCCATTACTACGCCAACGGTAAATACGATTTCCAGAACGGAAACGCCATTGTAGGCACTGAGTTTGTTAACGACGCCATTCACGAGCAGAAAGGTATGGCTTATCTCTACGGCGTGTTTACCGGTAAGCCTCAAACCGGTAAGAAAGACGGCGAAAAAGACTGGGGGAAATATACCGTTAGCGGCATTCCCGAAAAACCCAAGAAGATGGCCGGTGAGCGGGCATTTGCCAGTTATGCGGAATCCGATGGACCGGTAGTTGAATTCCGTTACGGCATTTCGTTCATCAGCCCCGAGCAGGCTAAGAAGAATTTGGAAGCCGAATTAACCGGCGTAAGCTTCGACCAACTGAAAGCTAAAGGAGAGGCAACCTGGGCCAAAACGGTCGGTCAAGTTAAGGTGGAAGGCGGCACCGAAGCCCAGAAACGCACGTTTTACACCGCACTTTACCGCTGCTACGCCCGCATGGTCGATATGACCGAAGACGGAAAATACTACAGCGGCTTTGACAAAAAAGTGCATGATGACAAACGTCCGTTTTATAACGATGATTATACCTGGGGCAATTACCTGGCATTGCATCCGCTGCAAATTATCCTGAATCCGCAACGGGAAGCCGATATGCTGCAATCCTACGTGCGGATGTACCAAGAAAGCGGCTGGATGCCTGAATACCCTAAGCCCTACGGCGACCGGCCGGGTATGTTTGGATTCAAATCGTCGGTGGTATTCCTGGACGCCTACCGGAAAGGCATCCGCAACTTCGACGCAAAATCGGCTTTTGAAGGTATACTCAAAAACGCCGAGCAGGCCACCATGCTCCCGTTCCGAAATGGACCTAAGGGTGATCTGGAGGAATTCTATTATGCCAAAGGATATTATCCAGCATTGCGTCCCGGCGAAAAAGAAGCTGATGCCTTTGCTTCCCAGAAACCCGGTCAGAAACGGTCGGCAGTGGCCATTACGCTGGGCGATTGTTACGATAGCTGGGCGTTAAGCGAGTTGGCTAAGGAGATTGGTAACCAACAGGTTGCGACTAAATACGCGCCACGCGCTCAGAACTACAAAAACCTGTGGAGCGATAAATACAACATGTTCATCCCGAAAGACGCTAAAGGCGAGTGGATTGACATTGACCCGAAGTTCGACGGTGGCCACAACGGGTTCGATTATTACAATGAGAACAACGGTTGGAGCTACATGTGGAATGTCCAACAGGACTTAAAAGGACTACGGGAGTTAATGGGTGGCCCCGACCGGATGGAGCGCAACCTTGACCAGCTTTTCCGAGAAAGCACAGAGAAAAGCAAACCGGTATTCTGGGAAATGTGGCCCAACCAAACGGGCATGATCGGTCAGTTTGCGATGGGTAATCAAGTGACATTCTTCATTCCATACCTGTTCAACTACACCAACGCATCCTGGAAGACGCAGAAGTACACCCGGCTCATTCTGGATACCTGGTTTCAGGATACCATTTTTGGGGTGCCGGGTGACGAAGATGGAGGCTCCATGTCGTCGTTTGTGGTATTCTCAGCTATGGGTTTTTACCCAACCACGCCCGGAATTCCCCGCTATTCGATCACCAGTCCGCTATTTACGAAAGTCAGTATTACGCTACCCAACGGCAAGACGTTCACCATCTCAGCGCCTAAATCCTCCCGAACGAACAAGTACATCCAATCGGCAATCTTAAACGGGAAACCACTGAAATCGCTGTCGTTTTCGCACGATGAACTCATGAACGGCGGTACGCTGGTGCTGGACATGGGCGAGAAAACGGATAAGAAATGGGAAATGCAGAACTGAGCATTGAAAGACCATTAAGAGGGCACACAGAGCGTATTTATCATCAATTAATGAAGACAACCTATGAAATGGACGCAAGTCATTGATCCACTGAACAATATTTTTTTGTCCGTCCTGGTGGCGGCAGTGCCAATTTTGTTCATCTTTTGGGCGCTGATTATCCGCAAGATGAAGGGCTACCAGGCCAGTTTAATTGCCATTGGCATTGCTGCGGTTATCGCCATTCTGGTTTATGGCATGCCGGTTAAGTTAGCCGCTCTCTCCATCGCTCATGGGGCTCTTTATGGCCTGTTTCCGATCTGCTGGCTGGTGGTTATGGCTGTCTTCCTCTTCAACCTCACCGTCCGAAGCGGCCAGTTCGAGATCATCAAACACTTCATGGCCTCCATCACCGCCGACCGCCGACTCCAGGCCTTACTCATTGCCTTCTCGTTTGGCGCTTTTCTGGAAGGAACGGCTGGCTTTGGCGCTCCGGTAGCTATCACGGCGGCTATGCTGGTAGGTCTGGGTTTCAATCCGCTCTATGCATCTGGTATCTGCCTGATTGCCAATACCGCACCCGTCGCTTTCGGATCGATTGGCATCCCTATAACCGTAGCTTCGCAGGTATCGGGTATTCCGGAACTGCCCATCTCGCAGATGGTTGGTCGGACACTACCCATTCTGTCGATTATTCTGCCGTTTTATCTGGTAACCATCATTGCTGGCTTCAAAAAAGCGCAGGAAGTGCTGCCCGCCGTGCTGGTGTCGGGAGGAGCCTTTGCCTTCCTACAGTATTTCTCTTCAAATTTCCTCGGCCCTGCCCTTCCCGATGTGATTGCTGGCTTAGGCTCAATTATCTGCCTGATGACGCTTCTGCGGTTCTGGAAACCAAAAACCATCTGGCGCTTCGCCAATGAGCCTGCTCCCACGCTTACCACCGATGTGCATTACTCCGGGGGACAAATACTAAGGGCCTGGTCGCCGTTTCTGATCCTGACTGTTATGGTCATTTTTTGGGGAATGCAGCCTATCAAAGATGTACTTAATTCCATCGGCCAGACGCAGTTCGAATTTCCCGGCCTGCACAATGCCATTCAGGGTATCGACGGTAGCTTACTTGCCAAAGTTTTCAAATTCAATTATTTATCGGCAGCCGGCACGGCCATTCTGATCGCTGCACTGGTAGCCATTCCACTAGTTGGACTAAGCTATGGGGAGGGGTTAAAGGTTCTCGGGGAGACGCTTCACCAACTGCGGTTCCCTATCCTGACTATTGCTTCGGTGCTGGGCTTTGCTTACATCGTTAACGATTCGGGTATCACGCTTACCCTAGCTGACGCGCTGGCTAATACGGGCATTTTGTTTCCTTTTTTTGCACCGGTGCTGGGCTGGCTGGGCGTATTTATCACCGGATCGGACACCTCAGCTAACGCACTCTTTAGCAAGTTACAGTTTGCTACAGCTCAGTCCATCGGAGTCGATCCGGTGGTAACTGTGGGGGCTAACGTGTCGGGTGGCGTAGTTGGCAAAATGATTTCGCCCCAGTCGATTGCGGTGGCGGCTGCGGCTGGTGATCTGGTGGGGAAAGAATCCGAGTTATTCCGGTTTACGGTGAAGCACAGCTTTATTATGCTAGCCTTTATCTGCTTGATTACGCTGACCCAAGCTTACGTTCTTAAATGGATCATTCCCACCTACGAACTGCTTAGTAGCACTAAAACAACGGCGGCTCTGGATGCATCGCGGGGCTATACCTATCTCATTGGGTTAGCCGTTCTCCTGATCGCGCTAGCCGCTACGGTGCTGGTCATGGGTAAGAAGAAAACTCAGACGCCCACGCTGGTGAATTAGTTTCTGGCAGGAGCAACATACGTATATCAGCCCACGCACGGCTAAAGCTATGAGCTGATATAACCAATATCAACTAAACCCTACTTACAACATTATGAACTTCCCTATTACAAAGAAGACAGGTCTGCTGGCCGCTCTTTTCGGGCTGTCTATCAACAGTCTGACTGCTCAATCAATTCAGCGTTCGAATGTGCCAGCGCCAGCGTTCGAGGTTACCGGAAGTATTTATCCCTGGGATGTGCATGACGAAGGCATCGACCTGGTTCTGGACAACATGACCAGTATTGCCGGAGTCAACTCGGTGTACTTAATCGCTGTCATGCACCAGGAACACCGTCCGTTCAACAACGATAATCTTCCGGGTACGTTTACGTTCATCCATAATCCCGTTCGCTCGTCGTGGGATGCCGAGGATTCGCGGTCCTATTTTAAGCCGCACATGGAATTATACGGGAAGATCAAGCCGATGTTTTCAAAAGAGGCTTGGTTGAATGAGCCAGACTACCTGAAAACGGTTCTGGATAAAGCCCACGCACGAGGACTTAGAGCGGGCGTTGAAGTATCGCACACCTACATTCCGGTCGATTATCTGAACCAACACGCCGAGTATAAGCAGCGAGATATTAATAACAAACCGGTTGATCGACCCTGCACCAATAATGCGGATGTGCGCGAATATTTGGTAACGCTTTATGGCGATCTGGCGAAGAATTATGATGTCGATTACATCCAGACGTGCATGTTGCTGTTCAGCCGGTCAGACGATCCAACGAAAGGCGGCAGTTGCTTCTGCGACGCCTGTAAGCATAAGGCCAAGGCTACGGGTTTTGATCTGGAAGCGGCTATGCCCATTCTGAAAGATAACCCGTATGCCGAACCACAGCTAACCAACTGGCGCAAATTCCGGCGGGATTGCACCACCGAAATTTACAAAGCCGTTACAGACCGCATTCACCAGGAAAATCCGAAAATCGACTTTCGCCTGAACGACCTCAACGACCGTACCTCTGGCCTAACGCTTGAGGAGTTAACCAAAAATATAAACTCGGTGCACCTCTCGACACATACCGAACAAAATGGTTACCAGAAATCGGACCGGCAATCTCGAATTCTCACCACGAAATATTTCATGGGCAACGATATCCCGATCATCCCCGGCGTCCCCACTCGGCTGCTTACTACGCCTGCTATCATCAAATCGAGCATCAAAATCTCAGTGGATAACGGGGCTAAAGGTATCGGCATCAAACACTACGACGGTTCGCCTTATTCAAATCTGCGGGCGGTTCGTAATGGACTCAGCGAAGCGGGCGTTTCGGGCTTTACACCCATTATGGGTATGGAAGTTGAGGAGATGACGCTTTCTGGATATGCTCCAGATAAATACCTGATCGAAACGGGTGTAAAAACGACCGGCACCGGTACGGCTAAATCAACGTTCAATCAGCCATCTGGACTTTATACTATCGTAGTTTCGTACGCGGACGAAAAAGGTGGTCAGGGCAATCTGGCACTGTCGGTGGCAGGTAAGCAGAAGGCGTCGTGGAAGTTAACTGAAGATGTGGACTGCTGGCGCCGGAAAACCATCCCGAACGTCAGGCTTAATGCCGGCGACGAAATTCAGTTAACGGGCATTGCCAACGGCAGCGAAACGGCCCGCGTCGATTTTATCGAGTTCGTGGCTCAGCCACCAGTGGTTAAAGGGAAAAAATCGAGTTTATAGCATCGGGAGTCGACTGTAGCGCGGACCGTCAGCGCTACTATAAATCATTCATTATAGGTTGGTTACCAAAAGCATAGTAGAGATTTTACTATGCTTTTTTCGTTTTCCCTTACATCCCTTACTCGTATTTAGCCTCACTGGGTGGCTTCTAAGAAGCCTATCTGGTTTGAGATGGGAGGATATTGATCTGTCTCGCACTTTGGTTAATACCCAACTCTACTCGCTAAAGTAAATTCCTGCGAATATGGCCACTCACTTTTTAGTATACTGCTAGTGGAATTAGTAATGCTTTACTTAAACATAGATATGATAATAGAATCGAAAGTTTACTAATTTACGTATCTAGTTGGTCAACTAGTTCGAGTATGCGCCTACTGTATCTGCTGGTTATCTTACCATTCTTCGTAATAGCTCAGTCGATTCATCCCCTTGCCAACGGTTGGCAGCAACTGACTATCTCTGATGGCTTGTCGCAGGGCATGATTTTCGGCATTGTACAGGACCAAAAGGGTTTTGTTTGGGTAGCTACTAAAGATGGACTGAACCGTTATGACGGCCATAATTTTACCGTATTTACACACGATCCTTACAATTCTTATAGCCTTTCCGACAACAACTGCTCGGCCTTATATATCGACCACCAACAGCGACTTTGGGTTGGCACGCATAATCAGGGAATTAGCCTTTTTAATGCGCGTACCCAGCGGTTTTATAAACTCGACATTCTCGATCAGGCTGCCATCAATGCAGGAAATTACGAAATCAACAGCATCAGAGAAGACCCCCAAGGCAATATCTGGGTTGTGGCCAACGACGACAAGTTGATTAAGATTAATTTACCGAGTACACTTAAAACTCAATTTCCAACGGAATCTAACTTTACCAAACAAGTTCGGATTACCCAGTATCCTATCGATTCAAAGCAATGTGGAAGGATCAACCATATCAGTTTTAGCGCCAATGGCCAAGCGCTGGCTGTTTGTTCATTTGGAACGTATCGGTTTAACTGGCAAACTACTCATAAAGCAGGTCGATTTACGCCAGTACCCGACGAGGTAAAAGGATCTTTTATTATGTACGGTGATGTCGATCAGGATATGTGGCTAGCTATTGCAACCAGTAATGACGCGATAATCTACAATCAAGCAGGCGTTGAGAAACGGATTCCGGTTCATAATAAAAACCCAAAGTCATTATCCCTAAAGGCCCTTAATACCAAAACACTGGCCATCACTTCCGATGATCACTTATGGGTAATGTCGCCCGATGTACTCGTTCGGCAGAACAGTCTGACAGCCAGCAACGCGTTTACTACGCTACCTACCACTACCTATGGCGTTTTTAAAATGCTGGAAGACCGTACCGGCAATATCTGGATTGGCACAAGTGGCTATGGACTTCGAAAATTCAATCCTAAAGTCAAGCAGTTTCACTCATCACTGCCTAACCATAGCCTTTCGTATCTGTACGCCGACAGACAAGGCCGGATGTATGTGCGTTATGAGTATGCCTATAATCAGCTTGACTCGGCAGGCAGCCAAATGAGGCCGTTTCTGAGCAACGATTTATCGGTCGCCGACAAACGCGCCAGGTATATGATTCAGGATCGGGAAGGAACCTTTTGGGTATCGAATACCAATTTTCAGACCCAGGAAATGCAGCTCTGTAAATTCTCCCGGGACTGGAAACTCATGAAAAAATATCCGCTGCCTCCGGGTACTTATTTTGGCTTTTATCAAAATCAATCAATAGAAGATAAAACGGGGAAAATCTGGATCGGAGCGAACAACGGTAAGCTTCTTTGCTTCGATCCCAAAACAGAAACTTCCCGGGCTTTTTCCTATCAATCGCTACTACCGCAGAAAGGAGCTGAAATTGAAACAGCAACCCTCTACTTCGATCAGGCGGGCACACTCTGGATCGGTATAACGTCAGGACTGGTACGTGCTGATCATCCCTTCGAATCGCCCACCTTTTCACTCTATAAAAACAGTACTAAAAATCGCCAGAGTCTGAGTAGCAATCTGGTTTCCAGCGTCATCGACGATCCTTACGAACCTGGTCGCTATTTATGGGTTGGCACGAAAGGAAATGGGTTGGATCGGCTTGATAAGCAAACAGGTCACTTTGACCACATCACCGAAGCCCAGGGCCTACCTAACAAAGTAGTATACGGGATTTTGTCCGACGAATTCAACAACCTGTGGCTGAGTACGAATCGGGGGCTGGCTCAATTCAACCCCAAAACCCTAAAGTTTCGAAACTTCACCAAAGCCGATGGGTTGCAGGATGATGAATTCAACACGGGTTCGTTTTTTAAAGCTCCTTCTGGCGAGTTAATGTTCGGTGGAGTGAATGGCCTGACAACGTTTAGAGCCTCCGATGTAATTCAGTCAAAAAACACCGCTCCTCAGGTAAATCTTATTGGCCTTAAAGTCAACAATGAAACCGTCAACGTAGGTGGTCCTGATGGCATTCTGAACGAAGGCATTGACTACATCCAGCGTATCGACCTGTCGCACACGCAGAATTTGCTGACACTCGAATTTAGCGTCATGGATTTTGCGAACTCGGCTAAAAATCAGTATCGGTATCGACTGCTGGGTATTGACAATGACTGGGTCGAAGCCGGCACCAATCGATTTGCCAATTATGCTCAGCTACCCGATGGCAGATATACGTTTCAGGTCATGGGCTCCACCGACGGGCATATCTGGAGCAAACCTATTACGTTACAGGTTCAGGTTCACCCGCCGTTCTATCGCACCTGGTGGGCTTATCTACTCTACATAGTCCTGATTGCTGGCGGTGCCTGGCAGTTCTATCGCGCCCGCACGCGGCAACTGCTGCTGGAACAACGCATTGTCTTCGAACAAAAGGAAGCTAGCCGATTGGCGGAGCTGGACGGTCAAAAAACGCAGTTTTTTACCAGCATCAGCCACGAGTTCCGTACTCCCCTAACGCTAATCCTGGGGCCGTTAGCCGACCTTAAGCAGCGATTCCCAACGGAAGCCGCGTTGGGGCTGATGGAACGGAATGGGCAACGGCTCCTGAATCTGATTAACCAGCTTCTTGATCTTAGCAAGCTCGAAGCCGGGCAACTCCGAATTAAAACCGAGATGGGGGATCTGGCTGCGTTTTTCCGAACCCTGGCATCCTCGTTTAACTCACTGGCCGAAAGCCGACAAATCCGGTTCTCGTTCTCTCAAGACCAAGATATGTACTGGGCTGACTTCGACCGGGACAAGCTGGAAAAGATTGTCAGCAATCTATTAAGCAATGCCTTCAAATTCACCCCGGCCGGGAATGACGTGTGGATGCGTGTCCACTATTTTGACGCTGGCTCAACGGGGCATGTTGAATTTACTATTCAAGATACGGGGGTTGGTATTGCAGCTGAACACGTATCGCACATTTTCGAGCGGTTCTACCAGGTCGATAGCAAGGTTAATCAGCCTTACGAAGGGACCGGTATTGGGTTGGCTCTGGTTAATGAGTTGGTTAAGGTATTGAACGGGACAATCAATGTAGTCAGCATTGAAGGGGCCGGCACCACCTTTACGATTACGCTACCGATCGTAGCTGGCAAAGCTATTCCGTCCCCTGCATCGGTCCGCACAAGCGAGCCGACTGGCTCAGTTGAGACGGCTTCCCCGCAAGAACAGGTGGACAATAGGGCGGTAGCGTCAATTCTTGACGAAACGGTATCCGCTACTACAGACAAGGTACTGCTGATTATTGATGATAATGCTGATATTCGGGTGTATGTGCGTAGCATCTTCGACGCCGATTATCAGATCGTTGAAGCCGTTGACGGGCAGGACGGCCTGGATAAAGCGACGCAGGCGCTCCCCGATGTGGTTATCTGCGATCTGATGATGCCCCGGCTCAGCGGGTTCGAGTTTTGTCGGATGCTGAAAACGCAGTCGGCAACCAGCCATATCCCGGTCGTGATGCTAACCGCCAAAGCGACTACTGAAGACCGGATTGAAGGCTTTGAGCTAGGCGCTGACGATTACCTGACCAAGCCTTTTAATCGAACCGAGCTACAAACCAGGGTACGGAACCTGATCGAGCAGCGGAAGCGGCTGTATACCTGGTTTAGCCGACAACATGATGTTATGACCGTCGTAGACACGGATACCCCCTCGGTCGTGGCGGATACGGCGCAGCCCCCCACCCCAGTGCTGGCGTTGCTAGCGGGCGAGCAAGCCTTCATTGACCGATTGACAACGGTTGTTCATCAGCACCTGAGCGAACCGGCGTTTAGCGTCGAAGCGATGGCCGAAGCGGCCAACCTAAGCCGCTCGCAATTGCACCGAAAACTGAAAACCTTACTCGATACGTCGCCGACAGTTTTTATCCGCGATATCCGGTTGAGCAAAGCGGCTGAACTCCTTACCGAAGGTGAGCAGAGCGTGACGCAGGTGGCGTATGCGGTTGGTTTCGACAACCTGTCGTACTTCGCCAAAACCTTCCAGGAACGCTACGGTGTCCCCCCATCTCAATACGGCCGACTGACTACTTCACCGTCGTAAAGCTGCAATTTCCGCAAAAAAAGCCCGGTAATCCGAACTTTTTTTGCCCTATGCGACGAGACTGTTAACGAATGCGACGAGCACGTTAGCGCCTGAGAGGAGATAGGTAGTACTTGCCACGAACTTTCTCCTATCGTTTATGAAACCAAATTTCTACCTTCTTTTCCTGGTATTGCTTGGCCTAAGTGGAACCTTAGCCAAGGCGCAAACCACGTTCACGGTTACGAACACGGCCGATGCGGGAGCAGGCAGCTTACGGCAGGCCATGCTTGATGTAGCCGCATCAAGTTCAGCGGGTCCCTTCACCATCACGGCCAGTGCCATCAGCGGCACAATTAACCTGGCGAGTATACTACCTGACATTGTCGATGATGTGGCCTTCATTGGGCCAGGTGCTAATAACCTCACTGTGCGCCGAAGCTCGGGTGGGGACTACCGCATTTTTGCCATTTTAACCAATAGTACCGTTAGTTTCAACGGATTTACTATTGCCAATGGCTCGCACCCAGTTCAGGGAGGAGGTGTCTATAATGCTGGCAACCTGACGCTTACTGATTGCGTCGTTTCCGGCAATACGGCCCCTCAGGGGGGCGGTGTGCAAAGCGATAATGTCATAACCATGAATCGCTGCGTGATTACCGACAACAGGGCACCCAGTTTTGGCGGTGGTTTGCTTTCCTATGGCTCAGTCATGCTCACTAACTGCCTCATTGTTAATAATACATCTAATGGAAGTTCCGGGGGAATCGGAGTGAGCGGGGGTAGTTCGTTTACGGCCATCAACTGCACGATTGCGCGAAACACAGCCAACTCCCTTGGAGGCATTGTTGTAGCAGGGGGGGCAGTCGGGGTACTTATAAATTCGATTGTTGCTGAAAACTCAGGAAATATTGATGGCACTTTAGATGCGGCTAGTTCGTACAACATGATTGGGACAGAAGGTGGTGATGGCGGACTGACTAACGGCACGAATGGCAATCAGGTAGGTGTGGCTAATCCGGGGCTGGCTGCGGTGGGCAACTATGGCGGCCCCACCCAAACAATCGCTTTGCTACCCGGTAGTCCAGCTATCAATGCCGGTACGTCTACGGGTTCCCCTGCCACCGATCAGCGTGGCGTGGCCCGTGTGGGGGCTACCGATATCGGGTCTTTTGAGTCGAGGGGCTTCAGTATGGCCCTGACCAGTGGCAACAGCCAGAGTGCAACGGTGGGAACGGCCTTTGCCAATCCACTGGTGGTGAGCGTCAGCAGTGCCTACAGCGAGCCGGTGGCCGGTGGCGTCGTTACGTTTACAGGACCCAGTTCGGGAGCCAGTATCAATCCCACTTCGGTGACGGCCAGTATCGGTACCACGACAGCGTCGGCACCGGTGACAGCCAACGGCACAGCGGGTAGCTATGCAGTAACGGCTAGTGCCAATGGAGCCACGCCAACTATTACCTTTACTCTGACCAACACGCCTGCGGCACCTACCATCAGTGGTTTTGCGGCCAGTTCTCCCTCCGTTTGTGTGGGTAGTCCCATCACCTATACCGCCACAGTGGGGAATGTAACGGGCAGCTACAACTACACGCTGACGGTTGGTAATGTCTCTACTACCGGTAGTAGTGGACCGTTGTTTAGTCAGCCTATCACGCCCACCCAGTCAGGTTCTCAGTCGGTTAGCTTGCGGGTTGAGGCCAACGGTCAGACCGCCCTGGCAACCACCACGTTAACCGTTAATGCCCTACCCCTAGCCAGTTTGCAGGTGAGTGGTCCGATAACCTGCGCTATCCGCAGTGTCACCCTAACGGCGGGCGGAGGTACGAGCTACGTCTTTAGTAGCGGGGCGACATCGACCGGACCTGCCACGGCCACGGCCACGGTCGCCAACGAGGGGCCTTATTCAGTGACGGTAACCGACGCCAACGGCTGTACAGCCACCCAAACCACTACGGTTCAAAGCAATACAGTGGCTCCCCAGAACGTAACGCTGAGTAGTAGCGGTACACTCACCTGTGCGCAAACGAGCGTGAATCTAATGGCAGGTAGCACCACCCAAGGCGTCAGTTATAGCTTTACTGGTCCCGGCGTGACGGGTCAAAATGGGTCAATGGCCACGGCTAATCAGCAGGGCACCTATAGTGTGAACGTAACCGGTACCAACGGCTGCACGGCTACTCAGACGACCACGGTGCAAAGTAATACCACCGCCCCAATAGCTAGCTTGACTAACAACGGGCCTATTACTTGCAACCAAAGAACGGTGAGCTTAACCGCTGGCGGAGGAGGTACGTATGCTTTCAGCTCAGGAGCGAATCAAGTAAATGGGGGTCCTCAAGCCACGGTCACTAATGAAGGCACGTACACCGTCACTGTAACGAATACGAGTAACGGCTGTTCGTCCTTCACCACCACCACGGTGAGCAGCAACACGACCGCTCCAAGTGCTACACTAGGTAACAACGGGCCTATCACGGCCAATCAGCCCACCGTCACCTTGAACGCAGGCGGGGGTAATACGTATCAGTTTAGCTCAGGTGCTACCCAACAGGGCGGGCCCTCAGGCAACCTAGCTACAGTGACCACTCCCGGTATGTATCAGGTGACGGTAACCAGTTCCAGCAACGGGTGTTCAGCCATAGCTTCTACGGTCGTAACCGGGGGCAACAGCGCCAGTGCCTGCCGCAATGGATCAGGCGTAATTAATGTAGTTGCCAATGGTACGCCAGTCAAGTATGAATGGTACCGCAACAATATCAACTCAGCCCGCTTAACCGAGAACCCGGCTCAGGTACGGGGGACGTCTACGGCTTCTCTGACCCTGGTTAATCAGCAGGTAACGGCGGACTACTACGTGCGGGTAACAGATGCCAACGGTACGACGGTCGTCTATGGGCCGTTTCGGTTTACTGTCAACCTAGGCTGCAACATCTATGCCCGTCAAGGTGCTGAGGAGGTCGAGCTACGGATTAGTCTGCTGGGCAATCCTATAGTGGGTGAGCAGTTGCGGGCGACCGTTAGCGGAGCTACAGGCAAAATGCTCAATGTGCAACTGCTAGATCTAAGTGGTCGGCCGATTCAACAGCAGGTATGGCAACAAGCCGAGAGTAATCAGCCCGTCGAGTGGAATCTATCGGGTCAAGCCAGTGGTCTTTATCTGTTGCAGGCCAGTACGGAAGCGGATGATATGACCAAGGTACAGCGGCATAGCGTAAAAGTCATTAAACCTTAACAGCCTCCTCTTTACAGATTTATGTAGCAAAGCCCGGTCGTCACCTGACAGCCGGGCTTTCTTATTGACAACTGCTTCCATACCTTGTTGCTTGTCCGATCCCGTACCAAGTTGTCCATTTCTGGACAGGAACCCGCAAACTTATCAAGTAAAGTAGTGCTTTGTAGGCGCTTTAGCGTGTACGCGCCATCTGGCATGCGATTTGTTTTGCATTATTATATCTAATGGATTAACGTTGCTATCACTATGAAAAGAGCCTTTCTGGGAGAGTTTGAAGAAATTGTCCTTCTAGTGCTGGCCGCTTGCTCAGATGATGCCTACGGCGTTACCATCTGGGAGCAGTTGCAAAAGCAAACCGGACGAAGCATAACCATTAGTGCGGTGCACGCAACCCTGTATCGACTCGAAGAAAAAGGCTATCTGACCTCATTGATGGGCGGAGCTACGGCCGAGCGGGGTGGCCGACGAAAACGATTTTTTAAGCTCACTACCGCTGGCAGCAAAGCGCTGGTCGAAATTCAGGCAATGCGGCAGCAGCTCTGGCAGGCAATTCCTCAGGACAAACTTCAACTCACTCAATCCTAACCCAACGGCTAACGATGGCAACAGACCCAAATCAGACCCGACCACCCCGTTGGGCCGACCAACTGCTGGAATGGTTTGTCGCTTTTCATAAGCGGGAAGATATCCAGGGCGATTTGCAGGAAATTTTCTACAAACAGGTCGCCGACTGGGGGCCTAGTAGGGCTCGCCGGGCGTACGGCTGGGCCGTGCTGTATTACCTCAATCCCTTTTTTCGTAAACCCAAAGCCGGTGACTATCCAGCACTGGCCCTTTTCCAGCTTAGTATGCTACAAAACTATGTCAAAATCGCCTGGCGGAGTTTACGCCGGAATCGAACCCTCAGCTTCATTAACATGGCGGGCTTGTCCTTGGGCATGGCTTGTAGCCTGATTATTGGCCTGTGGGTTTACGACGAATGGATGTTTAATAAACAATATGTCGATGGGGATCGGATTTACTTCGTTCGGTTGACCGATGGTGACGCGGCTCAGGAGATAACGCCCGGTCCGCTAGCCGAAGCGCTAAAACGCGATATACCACAGGTCGAAAAGGCGACCAAGTTTACCGTCTGGATGAATGATTTCCTGCTTCAGGCGGGGCCGCGCTCGAGTAAAAAAGCCGGTATTTATGCAACCGAGGACTTCTTCGATATTTTTCAATATCCTGTTTTAGAAGGTAATCCCCAACTGGCTCTTCGTTCGCCCAACGCCATTATTATCACCCGGCAACTGGCCCTGATTCTTTTCGGGACCCGGCAGGCTGTCGGAAAGACCTTGCGGCTCGATAATAACAAATACTATAAGGTAGGGGCCGTTATCGAAGATGTGCCTCGGAATGGATCGATTCAATTCGACTGGCTGGTCAATGCTAAAGGGTCGGAAGAAGACTGGATGCAGAACTGGGGCAACAGCTCTTTTCTGACCTACATCAAACTCAAACCCAACTCGGACCAGCATCAGTTGGAAGCACCGCTGAGAGGGCTACTCAAACGGTATCAGCCCGAAGCCAGCCTATTCCCGGTTCTACAACCAATCGGTGATACGTATCTGTATGGGGAGTATGGTAATGGCAAACCGGTCGGCGGCCGGATTAGCTACGTGCGCACCTTCAGTCTGATCGCCTTGCTGATTCTTCTGATTGCCTGTGTCAACTTCACCAACCTGGCTACGGCCCGCTCGACGCTACGAGCCAAAGAGATTGGCATTCGCAAGGTAATCGGTGCCCGGCGATTAGCCTTAGCCGGACAATTTATGGGTGAATCCGTTTTGCTGACTTTACTATCAGCGGGCTTGGCTATTGGTCTGGTGATGATCTTCCTGCCCGTCATCAATCAACTGGTAGATAAGCAATTGGTTCTTGATTTTAGCAAGGCCGCTACCTGGGCTGGGTTACTGGCGCTACTTGGCATTACCAGTTTATTAGCCGGGAGTTATCCAGCCTTATTTCTATCGGCTCTCCAGCCGGTAAAGTCGCTAAAGGGAAATTCAATCCAGATCTCGGGCGGATTATTCCGCAAATCACTGGTTGTTTTTCAGTTTTCCTTATCGATGTTTCTCATTGTGGGGATGCTCATCATTAGCCGGCAAATGAACTTTATCCGTACCAAGCAACTGGGCCTCAACCGGGAAAATCTGATTCACATTCCGATTGAAGGGCAGCTCAGACCGAAAATGGAAACCTTTCGGGAAGAGCTCCAGCGCTCAAACGCGATTCAGTCGGTAAGTATGGCGGGTGAATTACCGATTCACATTGGCAGTTCGGGCGGATTAGACTGGGCGGGTAAAGATCCCAAGCAGGATGGCTCGGTCATTACGATGAAGGTTGGGCTGGGTTTTACCCAAACGCTGGGAATACGTCTGAAAGAAGGGCGTGACTTCGCTCCAGCGGATACGATGAACTACCTGGTTAACGAATCGGCGGCTCGTATGATGCAGGTAAAGAATCCACTCGGTATGGACGTTAACTTTCAGCGGGGCAAAGGTCGTATCATTGGGATTATGCAGGATTTTCACAGTAGCTCCCTGCATGAGCCAATTCGCCCCCTTGTTTTGAGTTACTACCCCAAATGGACCAATTATTTTCTAATCAGAACCCATCCAGGCCAAACGGACCAGGCTATTCGGGCGATTAAACAGACGGCTCGTCAGCTGAATCCGGGCTATCCCTTTGTTTATCATTTTGTGGATGAAGCGTACGAAAAGCTCTACCGGAGCGAAACCCTGGTTAACACCCTGGTCAACTATTTCGGGATACTGGCGATTTTTATATCCTGCCTGGGGCTATTTGGCTTGGCCATGTTTACGACCGAGCAGCGAACCAAAGAAATTGGCGTTCGAAAAGTGCTGGGCGCTTCTGTATTCAATATCGTCAGTTTGTTATCAGAGGATTTTCTGCGATTAGTGTTGCTTGCCTTTGTGATCGCCAGCCCTGTTGCCTGGTATGCTACCCGGGAATGGTTGCAGGGATTTGCCTATAAAATTAGCCCGGAGTGGTGGATTTTTGCATTGGCCGGTTTGCTGGTAGTTGGCGTTGCCCTTATAACGGTTAGCTTCCAAAGCCTAAAGGCGGCCATGTTGAATCCGAGTAAAACCCTACGCAGTGAATAGGCTGCTTACCTGACCGACCTCTACGAGACTGTCTAACAATTTATCGGATGCGCATTTTTGTCATGCTGAGCCGGCCGGTGCCAAATGACAAAATCACGGCGTTTACTTTTTCATAATAAATTGTAGACAGCCTTCAACTACCCATAGATTATCGTAGTTGGTTGCAACCAACTAGATATATGACACAGTGCCATAGCTTTTTTACTATGCTTTTTGTGTGAGATTAAGGCACTTAGCTGCTTTAGGTATAAACGGGCTACCGCCGTTCCAAACCGTAACCTAAACTTCCTGCCTTTCGAACTACATGACTGATCCGTTGTTTATTCTGGCCGTTGGCGTGCTGATTGTAGTGGGAGGAATTATTGGCTTGAAGTTGCATCCGTTTCTGGCGTTGCTGCTCGGTGCGTTTGTCGTAGCAGCTCTGACGCCAACCTCAGCAATCGAGCAGTATGCCTTATCGAAAGGAACGGCTCCAGCGGCTGCGCTGGCTATGGCCAAGAAAGGAATCGGCGAACGCATTGCCACCGAATTCGGTAGTACCTGCGGTAAAATCGGCATCCTGATTGCGATGGCCGCCATTATTGGCAAGTGCATGCTGGAAAGCGGGGCTGCCGAACGGATTATCCGGTCTATGCTGCGGCTGACGGGTATAGAGAAAGCACCCGTTGCGTTTCTGGTTAGCAGTTTTTTCCTGGGTATTCCCGTCTTTTTCGACACGGTTCTTTTTCTGATGATGCCCTTAGCTAAAGCGCTAACCATCCGCATTGGCAAGAATTACCTGCTGCTGGTACTCTGCATCATGGCGGGTGCGGCTATGGCAAACTCACTGGTACCACCCGCACCAGGGCCGCTGTTCCTGGTCGGTGAGATGCGGATTCCCATCGGCACCATGATGGTAGCGGGTATTATTACGGGCCTTTTTACAATTACGGCTGGCTATTTCTTTGCCTTGTGGGCTAATCGGAAATGGCCTATTCCCCTGCGTGATTCGCTAGACGCTCGACTGGAAGACCTTAAAGCCGTTGCGGCTAAAGAAACGATGCACCTGCCGAGTCTGGGTCTTTCGCTATTACCGGTATTAATTCCACTAGTAGCCATTTGTGCCGATACAGCTCTAACGGCCCTGATTAAGCCTGATGATCTTACGCAATCACCTTTGCTGACTAAGCTGGTGAGTTTAGTCAAGTTTTTTGGGGATAAGAATATTGCTATTGTTTGCGGAGGCATTGCGGCCTTACTTGTTCTGGCCAGCCAGAAAAAAGACCGAAAAGAAGGGCTAACCCCGTTTGTGCAGGCGGCTTTGATGAGCGGGGGTGGTATTATTCTGATCACCGCTGCGGGCGGTGCTTTTGGTGGCATGTTGCAGCAAACCGGCATCAGCGCCCGCATCGCCGACCTGACGAAAGAATACCAGATGGCGCTGATTCCGATGGCGTTCTTTATCGCGGCCGTTGTCCGGACCGCACAGGGTTCGGCTACAGTAGCACTGATTACGGCTTCTGGAATTTTGTCGGGCATGGCTAGTAATGCGCACCTAGCCTTTCATCCGGTTTACCTCGGCCTGGCTATTGGTTGCGGCTCAAAACTGGTCCCCTGGATGAACGATGCCGGTTTTTGGATCATCTGTAAACTAAGCAACCTGACCGAGCAGGAAGCGCTGAAAACCATTTCGCCCCTGCTGGTTGTGATGGGTCTGACCGGCCTGATCGTGATTATGATTGCCGCGCAATTATTCCCCCTAGTTTGACAATAGTTTGATCTGACTTACCAGGTCAAAGCTCAACTTAAAACGTTATCATGGAAAAAGTAGGATTTATTGGATTAGGAATCATGGGTCGACCGATGGCCCTCAATTTGATCAAAGCGGGTTATTCAGTTGGTGTGTTGAGTCAAAGTAAAGCTGCTGATGAGTTAGTCAAAGCAGGTGCTCAGGTTTTTTCAACGAGCAAAGAGCTGGCTGCACAGAGTGACATTATCATTACCATGCTCCCCGATTCGCCCGATGTTGAGCAGGTTGTGTCGGGTATAGATGGCGTACTTGAGGGTATTCAGCCGGGCGCTTTGTTCATTGATATGTCGACGATTGCGCCATCGACCGCCCGAATGATTTACCAGCAGATGCAGGAAAAAGGCGTAGAAGCGCTGGATGCGCCGGTATCGGGTGGCCAGGTTGGCGCTGAGTCGGCTTCACTGTCGATTATGGTTGGTGGCACAGAAGAAGCCTTCAATCGAGCGCTGCCGCTGTTTCAGGCGATGGGTAAGAATATTGTGCATATTGGCGAACCAGGCGCGGGTCAGACGACCAAAGCCTGCAACCAGATGATTGTCGGCATCACTATTCAGGCGGTGGCCGAAGCCTTTGCACTCGCCGAAAAAGCCGGCGTCGATCTGGAAAAAATGCGGTCGGTATTACTGGGTGGTTTCGCGCAAAGCCGCATTCTAGACCTCCACGGCAAACGCATGATCGACCGAAATTTTGCACCGGGTTTCAAGATCAAACTGCATAAGAAAGACATGGGTATTGCCTTGAAATCTGGCGAAGAATTATCGGTACCACTTAAGGCTACGGCGCAGGTAGCAGAGCAAATGGAAACAGCCGTTGAGCAGGGTAACGGCGAACTGGACCATAGTTCGCTACTACTATTACTGGAATAGATTACGTTTTTTGACAGGATTGACAAGATGAATAAATCCTGTTAATCATGTCAATCCTGTCGAAAACCCTACATCCTTTATGAAACGTCACCAGTTTTTCAAAGCTATTGCGGTTGGGTCAGCGGGAGCCGTTACCTTCCAGCCTGTATTCGCCAGCGCCGAAGCCACGGCCAAACCGAAGCGGGTGCTGATGAAAGTTGGCTGTCAGTCGGGTGGCACAACGACGGAAAATCTTGAGTTCAAAGCGCGGCACGGTGTGTTTAATCTCGACGGTGGTACTCCCAAAACCATACCGGGCAAAGGCTGGGACTTAGACGATTCGCTGAAGAAAAAAGAAGCCTGCGAGAAGTACAACATCAGTCTGGACGCCTATCATTTTCCGCTGGCTTCGTCCGGCATCGACAAAGCCGAATACCCGAATATCATGCTCGGGAAGAGCCCGGAACGTGATCGGGAAATCGAGATTCTTCAGCAGATGATTCAGGTGGCGGGTAAGACCGGCATCAAGGTCCTGAATTACAACACGACCATCCTGCCCGTGCTGCGAACTGGCAAAACCGTCGATCCTAAACGAGGCAATGCGATCTACAGCACGTGGAATTATGATGAAGCGCTAAAGCAAAATCTGCCCAAAACAATCGCGGGCGACGTATCCATCGAGCAAATGTTCGAGCGCATTACTTATCTGCTTGACCGGCTGCTGCCCGTGGCAAAGGAGTATAAAGTGAAGCTGGCCAATCACATCGCCGATCCGCCAACGCCAGTGGGCTACCGCGGCATCACTCGGTGGAATAGCCCTGATGTATTTAAAGGCATTCAGCGGTTTGCCAAACTCTATGACAGCGAATACCACGGCTTTAATTTCTGCATCGGGTCGATTGCCGAAGGATTGAAAGATCCTAAGAACGAAATCATACCGATTATCAAATGGGTAGGCGAACGAAACCAGATTTTCAACGTTCACCTGCGTAATATCAAAGGAGGCTGGAACAATTTTCAGGAAGTTTATCCCGACAACGGAGATATGAATTTCCTGCACGTTGTCAGAGCATTACGGGATGTTGGTTATTCGGGGATGGTTATGCCCGATCACGTACCACACCATGCTGACAGCGCCAGTGATTTACAAGCGTTTGCCTTCTGTTACGGTTATATCAAAGGGCTCCTGCAAATGGTAGCCGAAGATGTCTAATGTTTTTATTTCCGTGATGTCGGGTTCTTAAACCTGACACGACCCGGCACCCCACCTGTTAATCCTGTCGAAACCTCCCTAATCATGCCCACTAAACCCGGCCCCCGCATTCAGGAGATTCATATTACCCCCATCGCCGTTGTCGATCCGCCCCTGTTGAACGCGGCTGGATTGCATGCACCTTATGCCCTCCGCACCATTCTTGAACTGGTTACAGACGACGGCATTTCGGGTATTAGCGAAATTCCTGGCAATAAGGCCATTGATGAAGCACTGGCTCAGGCACGCGAACGACTCATTGGCAAAGACGTTTTTCAACTGGCCGAAATCCGGCAGGCGCTAATTAACCAATTTGGAACAGAAACTGCTGCCCAACGGGGTGAAGCGCCCTGGGATCAGCGGAAACTCGTGCATATTTTTAGTGCTGTCGAGGTGGCCTGTCTGGACATTATTGGCAAAGTAACGAGCCGACCGGTGGTAGATCTCTTAGGCGGCAAACTGCGCGACCGGGTACCTTTTGCGGCATATCTGTTTTATAAATACGAAGGCGCCGGTGGTGAGTTGGGTTTTGATACCGACCCCGCTGCCCAAGGCTGGGCCGCTGCCCGGCAGGCTAGCGCCCTGAATCCAGCGGAGATTGTAGCGCAGGCTAAAGCTATGTGCGTCGAGTTTGGCTTTCAGTCCATTAAGCTTAAAGGGGGCGTTTTTGAACCCCAGCAGGAAGTCGACGCCATGCTGGCTCTCTGGGAAGCGTTCGGTCCGGATGTACCGCTGCGGCTCGACCCAAATGCCATCTGGACGGTAGAAACCGCCATTAAGTACGGCCGTCAATTGGAGCCAGTCCTGGAATACCTAGAAGATCCGGCTCGCGGGCAGTTGAACATGGCCACGGTACGAAAAGCGCTAGCCATTCCGCTGGCAACCAATATGTGTACAACGTCGTTTGAGGATATTCCCAGCAGTATTGCCCTTGGGTCCGAGGATATTATTCTGAGCGATCATCATTTCTGGGGTGGTTTACGATCGTCGATGACACTGGCGGGTATCTGCGAAACCTTCGGACGCGGTTTGTCTATGCACTCTAACAGTCATTTAGGTATTTCGCTGGCGGCTATGGTCCATCTGGGGGCAGCAATACCCCAGTTTTCGTATGCACTGGATACGCATTATCCGTGGCAGTCGGATGAGGTCATTGTCGGCGGGAGGTTTCGGTTTGAAGAAGGTGCCGTACAGGTTCCGCAAGAACCAGGCCTCGGCGTTGAACTCGATCGTGAAGCACTGGCCAGACTTCACCAAAATTACCTGGACTGTGGCTTGACCAAACGAGACGATGAGATAGAAATGCAAAAAGTACAACCTGGCTGGACGTTCCAGTCGGTTCGCTGGTGAGCCGAGCTGACGTTAGCAACTGGAAATTACTACCTTTGCTTTATGAATGAGCGGTTTCGATTCTGGCTCAAGCGCGTCGGTTGGGCGGGCTTTTTCTTCTTCCTTATCAAAGGCTTACTTTGGTTATTGATCCCCTATCTGATCGCCAAAGGAGTTTTTTCGAAGTAACAGATGGCACACAAACCCCTGAATCCCCTTCAGGGGTTTGTGTGCCATCTGTTACTTCTTTTGTTGCGACAGAAACGTGAGTAGCGAAGCAAACTCCTCGTACGACAAAGCGTTAACCAAACCGGTCGGCATCATAGACGTTTCCATTTCCTTCCGACTGAGAATATCCGATGCTTTAACTGTATAAACCTGCCCGGCAATGTCACGCAGCACCACCCGACTCGCCGACTCTTCCGTCACGAAACCGGTGTAGCTTTTGCCGCCTTTAGCTGTAATTAGCACTGTGGCAAATCCCTGAGAAATAGACGCATTCGGCTTCAGAATCGATTCGGCAATCTGCTCTCGGGTCATAATTGAACCGATCTGCCCCATAAACGGGCCTTTCATGGTTTCGCTACGGGTGAGGCTGTGGCAGGCCACACACCCCTGCTGCGTAAACAGCGTTTTTCCCAGCGCGGCTTCCCCCGGTATTTTCGCAATAGCCAGCATTACATCTTCAATGGACGCTTCCCCAACCTGACCCTTTTTATTTCTAATTTTATCCAGATCAACTTTTGGTTCCTCCTTCGCCACCACTACTTTTTCTTCGCCGAATTCCGGGATTTCCAACCGCAACCGACTATTCAAGTCTGTAAAAAACTGCTTATTATCGGCTTTCTTCCAGGCGTCAAGCAAAAATCTATTGATAACCGGCGACGATTCCCAGGTTATTCCTTTATAATACGGGCCGTGGGTGTCAGGGCGGGTGCTCCACCACCACGAACCGTCATAATCAGCTTCTTTTTTATATAATCGGGCCAGCGTAATCAGGATTTGCTGCTTTAAGGCTTGATCACTGGTTTGCCGGTAAGCAGCCATCAATCCATCGACCGCTTTAGGGTCATGCATATATCGTAACGCCCAGAGCGCTAGTGTCGACTGCGGAGAGCCAATGGCCTTTACGCATGCATCGACCGCATGTAGGCTAACCAGCGCCCGAGCAGCCAGATGAGGTGGCACAATGGCCGAATTAGGCGTTGCGTGTGGCCCTTCGGTGCTATCAGCCGGAGCGACGAAGGATACTGGAACTTTAATCTGCAACAGCGCCGGAGCCGCTTCCGGACGACCAAGTCGACCTATGCCAATGATGGCCGCGGTCTGAACCCGGTCTGATGCGTCGTTGCGCCCACTCAGGAATAGCTCAATCGGTACGTTTGATAAGTACGGTTTTCGGTCAGCTAAAGCTCGGAGCGCATACTCTCGCATGGTGTCCTCTGAAGCCAGCTTGACCAGGTTAGTAATGCCATCGGCACCGGTCGCCTGCGCGTAGGTGTACATACCGGCTACGCGGGCGTACAGCGGAGCACTTTTATCTTCGACCAGTTCCCAGGCTACTTTGGCCGTTTTCTTGACCGGACGCGTCAACAATTCCTGCTGAGCCGCCAACCGGGCTACGGCGCTACCACCTTTTAACAGGTCGACCAGCTTTTTCTCCGACATCTTGCTAACATCGGAAAACGCTTTGTACGTCCAGTTCTTAGGCACGACCCGCACGACAAACCCTTTAGCCGGATTGCCCGAATAACCCGCGCCGTCCCAGGCTGACAGATACGCCCGACCGGAGGCATCTACGTCTACATCGGTGATCTGAGCCAGTTTGATAAACTCCTCTTCTTTCTGGGTAAAGGTGGCTTTATCTGACGTAACCCGGTGAATGTAAAGCTGATTGCGACCCCAGTCGGCCATCATTGGCACGTGGTTGTACCTCGCGGGCCAGCTATCGTCGTCCATGAATAGGGAGCCAGTTCCTGAGCCACCGCCAACATCGACCAGCGCCGGGATAATCTCATCGGTAAAATGCTTGAACAGCACCGGATAACCGTACTCACCCGACTGAATCTGGTTGCTAAACCGGATGTTCCAGCCACCCCCGTCGTTGGTGTTGTCGCGGGTGAAAATGTTCATATACGGGTCGATGGCCACGTCGTAAATGTTCCGCATTCCATGCGTGTAAATCTCCATTTCGGTGCCATCCGGTCGCACTCGGACAATGCCTCCGCCCAACATGGTTAGCTTTTTACCTGACCGGTCCACCGCGTCATGAAAGCCAAAATCGCCCACGGCGATGTAAATCCAGCCATCGATGCCCATCCGAATACCATTCGTAGCATGGTCAGTACCGCGGCTTTGAATGAATTTCGGATTGCTAATGTGTTCGATTAATGGTTTGGCTGGGCCATCAGCAACGCCATCATGGTTTTTATCCTCGAAAACCACCAGATCCATACCAGTAGCGATGCCGGTTTCTTTGGAGAACGCGGTGTGCAGGACAAACAGTTGATCGCCCTGCGGCAGAATTCCCCGCGGGTTATCGACCACAGCAAACGTAGTATGGCTATCTACTTTGCCATCATTGTTCGAATCGACCAGGCGGACTATACTGCCTTTACCAGGCTTTTTTCCCAATGAACCAATCATATCTACGCCCACATATACCTCACCGGTGGGTGCTACAGCCAGACAAGCCGGGCTTGGCGTCAAGTCGGCACTAGCAAAGTTGGTGATACTGAATTCGGCAGGCCAACTGCCAGCATTTCGAAGGGAGTCTGTCTGGCTGAGGGATTCGCGGCTCAAGGTGGTTGCCAGACGGTCTTGTCTCCTACCGGGCCAGAGCAGAAAGAGAAAAAATGAAAAAAGCGTGAGGTTATATTTTAACATTTTTCAAGGGCGACTAAGGACCTTATAAAAATGGCTACGCACTGTCAATATACTCGTTGGCGTTACGCAATTTTAAAAGCAGGTAGTTTAGCCGTAACAATTTCTTTACCCAAAAAAGTAGATTCATCGATTGTCAGTAGAATCGATTAGCTAACTCAACTACCGCCGGTCCAGGTAACTCGCCGAAACGATATTTCTATGAAAATCCTAAACCTACCGCTTCTTATTTGTTTAACTAATATCCTCCTGTCGGTCAGTATTCATGGGCTGGCTCAGACATCAAATCTGGGCATTTTTGAAGGACATAGCGACGTCGGCTCAGTGCCGAAACCCGGCGCAGCCAGCTACAATCCGCAAACCCACACCTACAGCCTAACGGGTTCAGGCAACTCGTCAGATCCCGACGAAGGGCATTACCTATGGAAGCGGATAAAAGGCGATTTTATTCTCTATACACGGTCCATGCAACTAGGCAAAAACACGAACGTGGGTTGGATGGTCCGCAGCAACCTGGATGGCAAATCGGCTTATGTCGAAGCCGTTAGCCAGAGCGCTGGTCTTACGGCTTTACAATTCAGAAAGACGACTGGTGGAAAAACAGAAGAGGCCCGCTCGAAAACAACCCATGCTGATGTAATTCAGTTGGAGCGTAAAAGCAATACTTACACCATGCGGGTAGCCAAGTTCGGAGAGCCCTTCATGACAGAGCAGGTAACCGACTTGGCTCTTGGCGAGGAGGTGTACGTCGGCTTGTTCGTTAATTCGTCGGCCAAAAATGTTCCGGCACAGAGTAGTTTTCGCGATGTGCGCCTAAGCGTTCCGGCCTCCGAAACATTAGTGGCTTACCGGGAATACTTGGCCAGTAATCTGGAACTACTGGACGTAGAAACGGGCAACCGACAGGTAATTTTCAATGCACCTAAATCGATTCAGGCACCAAACTGGCGACCCGATGGAAAAACGCTGTTGTATAACGGTGACGGGCTGATGTATAACTTCGACCTGGCCAGTCGCCAGCCAACCGTACTGAACACGGGCGCAGTAAAGAACAATAACAATGATCACGTACTGTCGTTTGACGGAACGATGCTAGGCCTCAGTAGTGGTGTAAAGGAACTGGGTGGATCAATCATTTATACAGTGGCGGCCAGCGGTGGCGAACCGAAACAGATTACTCCAAAAGGCCCTTCGTACTTGCATGGATGGTCGCCAGATAAGAAAACGCTTGTCTTTACAGGCTCGCGGAACAATGAGTTCGATATTTACAGCGTCCCATCGGAGGGAGGCCCAGAAGTTCGGTTAACCGAGGCTAAAGGGCTCGATGACGGCCCGGAATACACGCCCGATGGTAAATACATTTATTTCAACTCCGCCCGAACCGGTACCATGCAAATCTGGCGCATGAAACCAGACGGTAGTCAGCAGGAAGCTATCACCAACGGTGAATTTCACGACTGGTTTCCGCACATCTCACCCGATGGGAAATGGATAATCTTTCTCTCCTTTTTGAAGGAAGAAGTTCAGGCCGACCAACACCCATTTTACAAGCACGTTTACCTGCGACTCCTACCAATTTCAGGCGCTGGAAAACCCAAAGTGATTGCCTATATCTATGGTGGTCAGGGCACCATTAACACGCCCTCCTGGTCGCCAGACAGTAAACGGGTAGCGTTCATCAGCAACACGGCCGAAAGTAGCATTAGCCCACCTGAAAAATAGTTTTTCGACAGGATTTACTGGATGAACAGGTTTTCTACTTATTCTTCAATTCTGTTCACCCAGTAAATCCTGTCGAAAAATTAATGCTAGGAACTGTAGCACCGTAGAAAGTGATTGTAAGGGTATATTAGCTTAACACAATCATGGAATTAGGAATCAGCAGTTTTGGCGAGGTTATCCCCGATGGCATAGCAGGCAAGGCCGTCAATGCCCATCGGCGGATGCAGGAACTCCTCGAAGAAATAAAGCTAGCCGATGAAGTTGGGTTAGATGTCTTTGCCTTGGGCGAACACCACCGGCCTGACTTCATTATCTCATCCCCCGAGGTGGTGTTGGCTGCCGCGGCTTCAATCACCAAAAATATACGTCTTTCCAGCGCCGTGACGGTGCTCAGTTCGGCTGATCCGGTCCGGACCTTTCAGAACTTTGCGTCGCTGGATTTAATTTCGAACGGTCGGGCCGAAATCATGGCCGGTCGCGGGTCGTTTATTGAATCGTTCCCCTTGTTCGGTTATGATTTAAAAGATTACGACGCGCTGTTCACCGAGAAACTGGAGCTGCTAATCAAAATAAATCAGCAGGAAGTAATTGACTGGGATGGTGAATTCCGGGCACCGCTCCAGCATCAGGGTATCTACCCGCGCCCCATTCAGCCGTCGATTCCGATCTGGCTGGCAGTAGGTGGTACGCCAGCCTCAGTCGTTCGGGCCGGTACACTTAATCTGCCGATGACGGTGGCGATTCTGGGCGGTACACCAGACCGGTTTGTGTCTTTCGTTAATCTGTACCGACAAGCCGCCCAACGCGCCGGTCATGATGTAAGCCAACTGCAACTGGCCATCAACTCACAGTTTTACATGGCCGACGATGCGAAACAGGCTGCCGATGAGTTCTTTCCATCGTATGAATTACTCATGAACCGGGTTGGTCGGGAACGCGGCTGGTCGCCTATCGGCCGGGCTCATTTTGAGCAGATGCGGCAGTACGGTCCGTTGATGGTCGGTAGTCCACAGCAGATTATTGACAAGATATTGTACTTCCATGAGTTATTCGGTAATACCCGCTACATAGCGCAGATGATCAGCGCACACGATCAGCCGCATAGCAAAACGCTTTATGCCATTGAGTTATTCGGTACGAAAGTAGCGCCTGTTGTTCGGAAGGCGCTAGCGGAAAAGCAAACAAGCACAGTTTCTTAAGCTTCTACAATGGAACGCGGATGCGGCAGATTGTTATGATTTACGCGGATAAAAATCTTATTAAATCATAACAATCCGCGTCATCTGCGTTCTATTATTTTTTATGATAAAAGTAGGGACATGACAGTTAATGGCTTTTTCGGGAAAGTTTCAAGTTGCTTTCATGAATAAGCTTTCGCTGACTATTTATTTGTTCATTTTCTCCTTCTCGATTTACGCCCAGCAACCCATTCGAATTGCCTGTGTGGGTAACAGCATTACCTACGGCGCTACACTCACGCATCGGGAGAAGAATTCGTTTCCTGCACAATTGCAATACCTGCTGGGAAAGGACTACGAAGTCATGAATTTTGGCGTGAGTGGTCGGACGGTTATGCGTAAAACTCCGGCTGCCTACATGGACACGAAGGAGTATCAGGAAGCACTAAAAAGCAACCCAAATCTGGTATTTATCAAGCTCGGCACTAACGATAGCCGCCTGCCGTATCGGTTGCAGATCGACCAATTCATGCCCGATTATAAAGCGCTGATTCAGTCGTTTCGAGCACTGCCCACCAAACCTCGGATTGTGCTGCTGCTCCCGTTAGCCTCGTTTCTGACCGACACTACCCGCCAGACCGATGCCGCCATTACAAAGCTGATTATTCCGCGTATTCGACAGGTAGCTTTCGAGGAAAAGCTTGAACTCATTGACTTGCACTCACTGACAGTGTCCGACAGCGCTTTGTTTCCCGACAAACTGCACCCTTCGCCCCTTGTTATGGGTCGAATCGCCCGGAGATTATACGACGTAGTTACGCTCAAAACTCAGCCGAGCTTCGATATTTTTCAGAAGATTAAGGAGCCGGTTACGCTTTCGTCATTTTACGGTTACGACTGCGCGGATTTTACGTTTCAGAACCGAGCCTGTAAGGTCGTTAAACCGCGGATAGTGGCGGCTGGAAAGCCCTGGATTTGGCGGGCGCGTTTCTGGGGTCATGAACCGCAAACTGACATTGCTCTACTCGACCGCGGTTTTCATGTGGTCTACTGCGACGTAGCCGAACTGTTTGGCAATGCCGAAGCCATCGATCTGTGGAATGGCTTTTACCGCTACATGCACAAAGCTGGGCTAGCCGATAAAGTCAGTTTGGAAGGACTGAGCCGGGGTGGTATTTACGCCTACAACTGGGCCATTGAAAATCCGAAAAAGGTAGCCTGCGTGTACGTTGATGCGCCCGTGCTAGACCTGAAAAGCTGGCCGGGCGGCAAAGGAAAAAGCAAGGGCAGTTCCAGCGACTGGGAAATTTTCAAGAAAGATTATGGCCTTAAGTCCGAGGAAGAAGCCCTCCAGTTTAAGGGTAATCCGCTCGATCGGGTTCCAGATATTGTTAAAGGCGGTTTTCCGATGCTGCACGTAGTGGGCGATGCTGATGATGCCGTACCAGTGGGCGAAAACACCGAACCGTTTGAAAAACAGGTACTGGCATTGGGCGGTCAGATTACGGTCATTCACAAACCGGGCGTTAACCATCATCCGCACAGTCTGCCAAACCCAACCCCGATCGTTGATTTTATTCTGGAAGCTGCTGGTCAACATACACCTTTCGCCTTGATTCCGGTGCCAGGTTCAGAATATCGGTCGGCGGGGGGCTGGAAACCGGGAAATGACTGGTGGGATAACTTCGCAAATATTCAGCAGACGCTCGACAGCGTAGGTAAACTGGACATTTTGTTAATGGGCAATTCCATTACGCAGGCCATTGGCAAACGCAGTCTGGTTGTCCACCACGGCGGTCAGGCCCCGTTTGACAGCGCTTTAGCAGGTTATCGGTATGGCGTAGCGGCCATTTCGGGTGACAAAACCCAGAACTTACTTTGGCGCGTCGAAAACCTTGATTTTAAAAAAGCCGACCCATCGATTGTAGTGGTTACTATTGGTGTTAACAATTTCCGGGAAGATAACGCGAATGATATCACAGCGGCAATTGGCACTATTCTGAAGACCCTGCAACGTAAACTTCCGCAGGCTAAACTGGTGCTGATCGGACCGTTACCCGCTGGTACAACCGTCGATGATGATAAGCGGAAAAAGTATGTAGTGGTTCATCAGCAAATTCAGCGCTTCGTCGATAACAAAACCGTTTTCTTCTGCGACCCTTCGCCCGCCCTGATTGATCCCACGAATGGCAACCTTACCGATGGCGCTTATTCCCCCGACGGCATCCATTTGGGCACAACCGGCTATCGGCTTTGGGCGGCCGTGTTACGCGAGACTATTGAAAAAATGGAAGTCCGGGGGAAATGAGTGAATGTACTCCCAGAGCCGCTTTACAATCGGTATCGGCCTATCTACCTAAGCATTTTTTTGTAAACGCTTAGGTTAGTACAGCAACAAGCTGTTTAAACTGCGCCTGCCAGAGAGCATAACCACCCGGATTGAGATGTAATCCATCAGCCTCATAAAGTTCCTTGCGTGGCTGCCCCTTGTCGTTAAGCATAACAGCCGATAAGTCCACAAAGGTCGCATTTGGTAGCCGCTTAATTTCGGCAGCAATCAGGGCGTTTGCCGCTCGAATCCGGTCGACTATCGCCCAACGGGCCGGGCTGGGCTTAATAGCTACAAACCAAAGTGGTACGCCTGGAAGGGCACGCTGCATTTTGTCGGCTAAAGCGCAGAAAAATAAATAAACCTCCTCGGGCTGGCGGCCTTCACCTAAATCATTATCACCAGCATAGAGCACAACCGCTTGGGGCTGAGCGGGAACGACGAGTCGCTCGAAATACCAGGCACAAGCGGCCAGCGTTGAACCACCAAAACCGAGATTGATAAGTTTAGCCTGTGGAAAGTCCCGTTCTAGTGTTGTCCAGCGTCGAATTGTCGAGCTACCGTAAAAGACAATACTCTGGGTAGGATGTGCAACAACAGCCTTCTCAAGCTGCTCTACTTCTTCTCTAAATAACTCCATAATTGCATCAAAAGTCGGCAGGAGTGACTACTATCGCAAATCTGCCGACTTGTGAGTAAAAAAAGCTTATGCGGCTACCGACAAATCCAGATCCGAAGTGGGTGGTTCAGTAGACTCCCAAGCTAAACCAGTTGGCTCAGGTATTGTTGGCACTATAGAAGCCATTTCTGCGTGACAAGTTTGGAAAAGGTCCGTTAGGGCTTCCTGACCCGCCTGCCACCGACGGACAACATTCACCTCACGCACAACCTCTGGAGCCCGGACTACGTTGGCCTGAACGAAATATTCTGGCATCCGCTCGGTCATCTGGCTAACTACTTCCTGAATAGAGCCGCTGATAATGAGTTCAGGTGATTGTTTAGCGAGCTGGATAAGTGCCTGAGCCATTGTAACACTGTAAAACGCACAGTCAATATCCTGGTGGCGTACCGGTACGCCATCATGCAACCGCTGAAGGTTAACACCTCCATCTTCCAAACGATCGGAAGCAGGCGCACAGCCTTCTGGTTGCGGGAACACGGTATCGACATATCGCTTAAACTTATGCCACCAGGGTGGTATTCCACTTGGATTAAGGGTATCGCAGAAAATGACGCGCTGCGGTAATTCAGGGTGCTGAGCATCCATAAGTAGTAGAGCGGCCCCCAAATGCCGATCATCGGCGGCATGGCGACGCTGCACAACAAAACAGTGTAACCCATGCTCACCTTCCTGCTGAAGTTGTTCGGTTGTCGTTCGGATCACTCGTAACGAATCTTCCATGTACCCTTCTGTCACGACGTGAATAGGCAGAATAGTAGAAAATACGGCTTCCCGACGAAGTTGCCGCGCTAACAGATTCAGCGTAGTAGTATCAGATCGGCGGGTACCAAAATAACAGCCAATGTCTTCTCTAAACTCATGGGGTGGGAGGTCAGCCAGATTTACCGAATCCCCATAATCACCCTGCCGACTCATTGGACTGTAGCGGAAAGGAACTTCCCGGTGTTCGCGGTGGGCGGCCAAGTTGTAAATACGCCGTTCAAAGCGGGACAGCAATGGTTCGTAGGCATCTACCTCAAAGAATACCTGACTACTCGGACGAAGCAAATGACGAGCGATTTCGTCCTGACCGAGCAGGCGTTCCAGCGCATCGTCATGATGTTTGAAGAAACTACGCAGGGCTCCTGTTTCGATGAACTCATTCACATCGCTTTCATCAGCGAGGCTGTGATCAGTCTGTGTCTCGGTTCCCTGTTCGATCCATTGACGCAGGAAACCTTTTACCGACTCGTCGAAAGCGAGATTGTCTTGCTCGGCTTGCTCTTTTAAATAACTAATTTGATAAATTGACAGACTTTGAATCGGCTCAGACTTGCCGAAATTGACTGACAACAATGAGTTCATGCTTCAGGAACGGGGCTCTATAAGTTCTGTTAAAAATACAAATCTTGAGGGAATATTTTGAGTCCTGTTTACTAAATTATATAGCTCTACAAAACTCGGAGTCGGTGCGCTTAAGATTGATTTCATTCCCGCCAGGTAATTTAGCCCCCTGATGTTGTCCGTACAAATTCTATCGCGTACCTATTTAATCAACGCATTATCCTATCGGAAGTTCCAGCAAATGAAAAATAATATTTTGGCCGTATTTGACTGATGAATCCAGCCTATTTACCCTTCATCAACTTGTTCATTAATCGTAATTTATACTCAATAGACATTACTATTAAGTACTTTACTGGTATTATTGCCACTCATCAAATTGCTTAATACCCCTCTTTATTTATTCATTAATTTTCAACCTAACAAAAAGAAGAAAGCATGACCAATTCATTACCAGATGAAGTGCGGGTTGGGTATCGATTGTGGGGGCTGTTTTGCCTGCTCCTCATCGGCCAGCTTAGCTATGCCCAGACAACCATTACCGGGACGGTACGCGATGCTACGAATGGCGATGCCCTGGCGGGGACAACCGTTCAGGTGAAAGGCACCAACGTGGGAGCGACTAGTGACGCACAGGGAAAATACCAGTTGAGCCTGCCAGCAGGGGGCAAAACGTTGGTCTTCTCATTTATTGGCTATCAGCCGCAGGAAGTGGCTGTGGGTAACCGAAGCGTCGTTGACGTACAGTTAACGGCTACGGACAATGCGCTAAGTGAAGTCGTTGTGGTTGGTTATGGGGTGCAGAACAAGCGCGACGTGACAACAGCCATTGGCTCCGTAAAAGCACGCGACTTAGCTAACCAACCCGTTGCCAGTTTCGACCAGGCGCTCGCGGCTAAAATCGCGGGCGTACAAGTTATGCAAACATCGGGAGCGCCGGGTGCCGGACTGTCGGTGCGGGTGCGGGGCACAGGGTCGATTAGCGCGGGCAATGATCCGTTATATGTAATCGACGGGGTTCCCCTCTCACGCGATACCAAATACGCGACAGGCAGCACCAATACGCAGTTTCCGGATAATCCAGTTAACGTAATGAGTACGATCAATACCGACGATATCGAAAGTATCGAGGTATTGAAAGATGCGTCAGCTGCGGCTATTTACGGCTCTCGGGGCTCTAACGGCGTGGTGCTGATTACGACCAAACGGGGTAAGGAAGGTAAGACTACCGTCAGCCTGGATTCGTACGTCGGTGTTCAGAACGTGTCGAAAAAAATCGACATGATTAACGCCTATGAGTACGCTCAGCTTAGTTACGAAGCTAAAAACAACGCTTACATCGACCGTAATCCAACTGGCAAACCTACTGACTCAAACGACATTCGGAACAAAGGAGTCGGCGCTCCGAGTACGTTGATTCAGCCGGAAATTCTGCCTTACTTAACGGGGCAGGCAGGTCTGACGAATACCGATTGGCAGGACGCTATTTTCCGCTCGGCACCCATTCAGAATCATACACTGTCGATTTCGGGCGGTAAGGATAACGTAAAATTCTACGTCTCCGGCAACTTCCTTAATCAACGAGGTGTCGTGATTAATTCAGGTTTTAAACGGTATGGTGCACGGGCCAACGTCGAAGTAAAAAGCGGTCGGCTAACGGCGGGGATCAATTTCAACCCAACCTATTCTTACCACGATCTGATTAAGGCCGAGGGTCCTTATCTGGGCGAAGGCGTGGTTGGATTAGCCTTGCAGATGCCACCGATTTTCCCGGTCTATAATCAGGACGGTTCCTACAACTGGACAGCTAACGCCTGGGGTTACGGTGCCACATCGATTCTCAACCCGGTGGCGATAGCGAATCAGGTAAGCGACAAGATGAGTCAGATTCGATTGCTGGGTAATGCTTATGCACAGTACGAGTTTATCAAAGGGCTAACGTACCGGCTGAGCGTAGGAACTGACATTAACAGTTTCCAGCGCGACTACTATCGTCCATCGACACTCGAGATTCGCGACCGGAAAGGAGCATCCGTGCCGACGGGTTTCTCGCGGGCGCAGAATTTTGTTGATTGGCTGGTTGAAAACACGGTGAATTACAACCGTTCGTTTGGCGAACACACGATTTCAGCCCTGGCTGGTTTCTCATCGCAGAAAGATCGCCGTACGGCAACTGAACTGACAGCGACCAATTTTCCGAACGATCTGGTATATACGTTGAACGCAGGCCAGGTTTCGTCCGGAAGCTCTGATATTCAGGAGTGGTCGTTGCTATCGTATCTCGGTCGGGTACAGTATGATTACGGCGGGAAGTATCTGGTATCGGCTGCCATTCGGGCCGACGGGTCCTCGCGGTTCGGGCGCGACAACCGCTGGGGTTACTTCCCTTCGGTATCGGCGGGCTGGAATCTGTCGCAGGAATCATTCCTTAAATCAACGACCTGGCTTAACGATCTGAAATTACGGGCTAGCTATGGCTTAACTGGTAACTTCCAGATTCCGAACTACGGCTCAGTTAGTTTACTCAGTTACCAGAACTATATTCTTGGTCCTGAAACGATTGTGAGCGGCCTGGCCCCGACTAACTCAGCTAACGATAAGCTGAAATGGGAGAAAACGGCCATGCTCGACGTTGGTTTCGACGTATCCTTCTTCCGGAATCGCCTGAATCTGACTGTTGATTATTACAACGCTAATACCTCAGATCTGCTATTGAATGTACCGGTACCACGGGCATCAGGATTTAGCACGGAATTACAGAATATCGGCAAGGTTAATAATCAGGGATTTGAGTTTACCGTCGGTACCCGGCAGACATTCGGTCGGTTGCGGTGGGATGCCAGTGCCAACATCGCTACAAACCGTAACAAAGTACTAGCGCTCGGGCCATCCGGTGATCCGATTATCGTAGCAGGCGGGGTGGCTGGTGCCCAGTTCATTACGCAGATTGGCCACCCGATTGGTGAGTATTACACCATGATTTACGATGGTGTGTTTAAGAATCAGGCTGAAATCGACGCGTATCCGCACACCTCGACTACCCGCCCCGGTGATTTCCGGTTCATCGATAATAATGGTGATGGCAAAATCGATTTCAGCAGCGACCGGGCCGTTACAGGCAGTTACTTTCCGAAATATACATTCGGTTTTACGAACAACTTCGCTTATCGTGGTTTCGACCTGAGCTTTGCCATTCAGGGTGTGCAGGGGCATAAGATTCTGAACCTGATCCGGCGCTACGTTTATAATATGGAAGGTAATGGTAACCTGTTCAGAGGAGCGCTCAACCGCTGGCAATCGGCGGATAATCCGGGCAATGGATTGGTTAACCGCGCTAACCGACTAGCCTCCGGCTCGAACGGCGAAATCTCAACCTGGCATATTGAAGATGGCTCGTACGTCAGAATCCGGACCATTACGCTGGGATACACACTTCCGGCTCCCCTAATGCAGCGGCTGGGGCTAAGTCGGGCTCGCATCTATGCTACCGTGCAAAACCCGTTCACGTTTACCAAGTACCTGGGCTACAATCCGGAGGTTAACAGCCGCCCAGATAGCGCGCTCTCGTCGGGTGAGGATTATGGTACCTATCCCCTACCCCGCACCAGTTCTGTTGGCCTAAATCTTTCGTTTTAAATCGCTATGAAAAAACTAGCTATATCGTTTGCCGTTCTCCTGAGCCTATCGGCCTGCCAGAAAGATTTTCTGGACCTGAAACCGCAGTCGCAGGCCAACGTCGACAATTTTTATAAGACAGCTAATGACTTCGGCAATGCTGTTAACGGTGCTTACGATGCTCTCCAAATGACAAATCAGTACGGGGGTGATTATAATACGCTGGTCGAAACTCGGAGCGATAACGTTCTCGACAACGACCCTTCGTCAAACGCCGGGCTCCGCTACAACATCGATCGATTCATTGAGCCGACGACTAATACGGTGCTACGTGACACCTGGGGCAGTTTATATACTGGGATTAACCGCTGCAACCTGATTCTGGATAAGATTGACGCCGTCTCGATGGATGCCACGCTGAAAGCCCGTTATAAAGGCGAAGCGCAGTTTATTCGGGCGTTATCGTATTTCAATCTGGTTCGGCTTTGGGGGCAGGTGCCGCTAGTGTTGAAGGCTGGCTCCACAACCGATGCTCGTTCCTATAAGCGTAACGACGTCACGGAAATTTATACCGCTATCGAGAAAGATTTGACCGATGCGGCCGCCGGGTTGCCAGTCAGTTATACCGGTACCGATATCGGTCGTGCTACCTCGGGAGCTGCAAAAGGTCTATTAGGCAAGGTGTACGTGACGGAAAAGAAGTACGACCTGGCGGTTTCAACGCTGAAAGATCTGGTTAACGGCACTACATATCAGTTGTTACCTAACGTTGCCGATGTCTTTTCCGTGACTAATAAAAACAACGCTGAAATCCTGTTTGCGGTTAAGTTCAAAAAAGGCGGTACACTTGGCGAGGGCCATAGTTTATGGTACAGCACTAGTATCGGTGATAATATCGAACCATCTCTACGGGCGGCTTATCCGGCTGGCGACAAACGACTTCCGCTAACGGTACAGATTCCGGTTCCCAATAACATTCTGGGCGTCCCCAGAAAGTTCACCGATGATCTCTCCGCAACCAATGACGTAGGTAACGATTTCCCAGTGCTGCGTTTTGCGGATGTATTATTGCTATACGCCGAAGCCTTAAATCAAGTTGGTTATCAGGCTGATGGCGATGCATTGAAAACGCTGAACCGGGTACGGACGCGGGCTGGCGTTGCCGCTTATACGAGCGCGCAACTAGCCTCGAAAGACGCCTTCCAAACAGCCGTCATTAACGAACGGCGACTGGAATTAGCCCTGGAAAACGACCGCTGGTTCGACCTGGTACGGACTGGTACGGCAGTGGCGGCTCTTAAAGCAACAGGTATTACTATGCCTGATTACCGGACCGTTTATCCTATTCCTCAATCGGAAATAGACGTTTACAATAACAAGACGAGTTTCCCACAGAATCAGGGATATTAAGTCAGCTCAGTCTTACCGTAAGCTAAATCAGCCCCGGCATTCACAGGCCGGGGCTGATTATTTATGTCTAGATCGGTTAACGCACTGGTGTTCTGCTATCAAATTAATTTGTGAAACATTCCGTGGAACATTTCTTGGAATCGTGGAAACAATCAGGCATCTTTGGAACTGCAACGCACAAACCGATGGGTAAAGTCATTGCTATCGCCAACCAAAAAGGGGGCGTCGGTAAAACTACGACAACAATCAATTTAGCGGCTAGTCTGGCCGCCCTCGAATTTCAGACGCTAATTGTTGATGCAGATCCACAGGCGAATTCCACGTCGGGGCTGGGTTACAATCCGAAAGAAATCGAAAACAGTATTTACGAGTGTATGGTAGAGGGCATTCGTCCTCACGATGCTATAATTCAGACGGAATTTCCGAATCTGGACTTGCTGCCATCGCATATCGACCTGGTTGGAGCAGAAATTGAGATGATCAATCTCCAGAACAGAGAGGATAAAATGAAGAATGCGCTCGACAGCATCCGCGACGCGTACGATTTCATTATCATCGACTGTTCACCTTCGCTGGGGCTGATTACGATCAACAGCCTGACAGCAGCCGACTCGGTTATCATTCCGGTACAATGCGAATATTTTGCATTGGAAGGTCTGGGAAAACTGCTAAATACGATCAAGATTATTCAGTCACGACTGAATACGCATCTGGCCATTGAAGGTATTTTACTGACGATGTACGACTTACGCGTTCGTCTGTCGAATCAGGTAGTGGGTGAAGTGACAAGCCATTTTCAGCAAATGGTCTTCAATACGATCATTCCGCGTAATATCCGGCTAAGTGAGTCGCCTAGCTTTGGCGTTCCGGCCCTGGCGCAGGATGCAGACAGTAAAGGAGCCGTTAGCTACCTAAATCTGGCTCGCGAGATTCTGATTAAGAATGGCTTAATGCCGCAGGAAGCATAAGTAGCGCGGGTAGAGACCCGCTGGATTAGTAAAATTGCGGGTTTCCACCCGCGCTACAGGCATGGAGAACGCAAACACCAAAGCACCGAATAAGAAGATGATTGGACTGGGCCGTGGCTTAGGTGCCTTGCTGCACGACAGCGAAGCGGTCAACCGGCAGTCGAAAACTTCGCCGTTTGAGTCTATCAGTACGATGACCGAAATCGGCCTGTCGCAGATCGACACGAACCCGTTTCAGCCTCGAACTCGCTTCGACGAAGAAGCGCTTCAGGAACTGGCTGACTCCATCCGGACGCAGGGTATTATCCAGCCGATTACGGTTCGGCAACTCGGAAAAGATCATTATCAGCTTATTGCGGGTGAACGGCGTTTGCAGGCTTCTAAAATTGCTGGCCTGACGCATATTCCAGCTTATGTTCGCACGGCTAACGACCAGCAAATGCTGGAAATGGCGCTGATCGAGAACATTCAGCGGGAAAACCTGAACTCCATAGAAATTGCGCTCAGCTACCAACGACTTATTACCGAATGTAGTCTAAAGCAAGAAGAACTTGGCGAACGGGTGGGCAAAAACCGGACGACGGTTAATAACTACATCCGGCTGCTAAAACTACCACCGATCATTCAGGCAGCTCTGCGCGACAACAAGATTTCAATGGGCCACGCGCGGGCTATTATTAATATCGAAAATCCTGATGCGCAAATTCGGTTATTCAACCGGGCAGTAAATGAAGAGTGGTCAGTTCGGAAGGTAGAAGAAGCCGTTCGGAATTTGTCAGATGAGGCAATCGACCTAACGGCAACCCGGCGCATTACGCTGCCTAAGCAGGAAATGCGTAGTCTTCAATTCAAACTGTCGTCAATGTTCGGTACCCGCGTATCGATCAAGGCCGACGAGAAACATAAGGGCGAAATCAAAATTCCATTTACCTCACAGGAAGAGTTAACCAAAATTCTGGAAGTGCTGAATTCGCAGAGCTAAGCGCACCGCGTTGAACCCGTAGGCAAACCGTGTTAAATTACCTTAAAAGGGTACAGATGCGGATGAATAATGCAGCGTTCAAACGTTGTTTACGCATGCATCTATCCTCAACTTTACTCCTCGCTATTCTACTGATTATCTTATCAGTTGCGCCAGCTTTGGCTCAACAACCAGCCATTGCACCTGCGCCTACACCAGCGCCAATTGATTCAACTCGACAAGGTAGCTCGGCCGCCGATACGATTCCGGCCAACGTTCGACGAAACGGCATTAAGGTCGGCAACTCGGTATTAGTGCCGGACTCAACTACCCTGGATAAACCCGACACCGTTCGACTAACGGCTAAGCAGGAAGCTCAAATTCGCCGGATTGTTCCTAAAAAAGCAACCATTCGTTCTCTTATGCTGCCCGGTTTAGGTCAGGCTTATAACCGGCAATATTATAAAATCCCGTTTATTTACGCCGGTTTTGGCGTAATGGGCTATTTGTTTGTGAAGTATAGTAAACTGGCAAATGAAGCAGCAACCGGGTATCGGCTTTTATTGTATGGCACTAAAATAAGTGGTGCTTATTCCGTTTCTCTGAACTCAACTAGTAATCCAAGTATAGTGGGCAGTGTTTCAATTCCTGCTCAGTACGAAAAACCGGATTTTGTTCTGATCGACGGCTATCAGGTTCGGACAACAGCTACCGCCAAAAATGCCTATGATACATACCGGCGTTATCGGGATTTGAACGTTATTTTGTCGGTGGCTCTGTGGGGCATTAATATTGTTGAAGCGAACGTAGCAGCCCATTTAAAAACCTTTGATTTAACCGACGATATTTCAATGCGCGTCGAACCTAACGTACTACCCGGTTTTATTCCGGGCGTACGGGTAGCATTTACGTTTAAATAAATTATGAATATTCTTCTCCTTGGCTACGGCAAAATGGGTAAGACCATCGAACAGCTTGCGCTCGAACGTGGTCATCAGATTGCCGGTCGAATAGACGTTTCCAATCAAACAGATTTAGCCAATCTCGAAGCTGACGACGTTGACGTTGTCATTGAATTCAGTTCGCCTGAATCGGCGGTTGATAACCTGACTTATTGCCTGGAGCGTGGTTGGCCCGTCGTGTGCGGTACTACTGGTTGGCTCAGTCATCGGGCTGAAATCGAAGCATTATGCCAGGAACGGAAAGGGGCTTTCTTCTATGCGTCGAACTATAGCATTGGCGTTAATCTGTTCTTTCGATTGAATAAGGTGCTGGCGCAGTTCATGCGGAATTACCCCTCCTATCAGGTGTCGATGACCGAAATTCATCATACAGAGAAGAAAGATGCGCCCAGCGGTACGGCCATTACGCTGGCGGAGGGTGTTATGGAGCATCTGCCAACTAAACAGCGCTGGACCGGTAAAGACGCGGCATCCCGAATCAACGCAACGGATGCAGTCGAAATAGAGTCTTTACGGGAAGGAACGGTACCGGGTACTCACACGGTTCGCTATGATTCCGACGTTGACCGAATCGAAATAACACACATCGCCCATAATCGGCAGGGTTTCGCACTGGGTGCTGTTGTAGCAGCCGAGTGGCTCGTCGGTCGCGAGGGCGTGTTCGGGATGGATGACCTGCTGGGGAATGATAAATTATGAATGATGAATGATAAGCGGTTTAACAAAACCAGTACATCTTCGTAATTTTGTTAATAACTTATCAAGTTATCAGACTTCCTTACAGCTTGACATTCATCATTTATCATTTATCATTCATAATTAGTCCACGTGTCTGAAGTAAAAACCAGAGCCGATGTAAAACCGGCTAAAGCTAAAAAATCAGCCTTCCGCGAGTGGTTCGACTCGGTCTTATTTGCTGTCGTAGCGGCTACGCTCATCCGATGGCTCTTTATGGAGGCCTTCACCATTCCAACGCCGTCGATGGAAAACAGCCTGATGGTAGGTGATTTTCTGTTCGTGAGTAAGCTGCATTACGGTACTCGTACCCCTCGTACACCGCTTCAGGTGCCTCTGACGCACCAAAAAATATGGGGAACGGATATTCCGTCATACAGCACCCTAATTCAGCTTCCCTCCTATCGCCTACCTGGTTTCACGCACGTAAAAAACGGTGACGTGGTGGTTTTCAACGTGCCACCTAAATACCTCAACGACAATATCGATTACCCAGTCGATCTGAAAACCAATTACATCAAACGTTGTATTGGTATTCCGGGTGATGTGCTGGAAGTTCGGCAGCGTGCGGTGTTTGTCAATGGCAAACCGTTCCCAACCCCACCTCGTTCTGAGCAACGCTACTTTATCAAGACGACGGAGGTGCTGGATGCCAACTTCTTCCGCAAGTACGACATTGTAAACGATTACCGCGATCCTAGCCAGCCAACCGAAAACTGGAAACCTCTTGAGCAGTATAATGACTCGACTAAAGCAAGTGCTATGGTCGGTTACAGCGTTAACACCACCGAGGATGTAATTGCTAAATTCAAAGGATTTGATTGGGTAAAGGGCGTTGAGCCCATGGCAGAAAAACCCGGCGAAGTTGGTCCCGGCATTTATGGTACGCCAACCTACAAATGGAATCACGACAATTTCGGTCCGCTGACGATTCCGAAGAAGGGGGCTACTATCCAGATTAACCCGCAAACTATAGCGCTTTATGGTCCTGTAATCGAGCTGTATGAAGGTAATGAGAAGGTGGAAGTGATGCCCGCAGCCATTAAAATTGGTGGTCAGCCGATTACGTCCTACACGTTCAAACAAGATTATTACTTCATGATGGGTGATAATCGCGATAACTCCCTGGATTCGCGGTTCTGGGGTTTCGTTCCCGAAGATCACATCGTGGGTAAAGCCGTATTCGTCTGGATGTCGCTTGATCCTAATCCAGCCAACATCTGGAATAAGATCCGCTGGAACCGCCTGTTCCGGACAATTGATTAAAAGGAGTTATAAAACGGTCCGCCGTAGCGGTTATAAGGTTGTAAAGTTTGGAGAGTGCGTCAGCCAACTTTACAACCTTATAACCGCTACGGCGGACCGTTTTATAACTCTATTACTCCAACCTACCATTCAATCGGCCCTAGTCCTTTGCTTTCCAGATAGTGGTTAGCCTGACTGAAATGTTTATTGCCGAACCAGCCGCCCCACTGGGCTGCCATTGGTGATGGGTGTTTAGATTTGAGCACTAAGTGTTTCTTGCTGTCAATGACCGCACCTTTCTTCTGAGCATAAGCCCCCCAGAGCATAAAGACGACATGTTGTTTCTCGTCGGAAATCAGTTTGATCACTTCATCGGTAAACGTCTCCCAGCCCTTTCCCTGGTGCGAACCAGCTTGTCCTGCACGCACAGTCAACGTTGAGTTTAACAACATAACACCCTGATTGGCCCAACGTTCGAGGTTGCCGGATTTAGGAATGGGTTTGCCCAGATCGTCCTGAATTTCCTTGAAAATATTAATCAGCGAAGGTGGTTTCGTAATTCCATCAGCTACTGAAAACGCCAGTCCATTCGCCTGCCCTTCACCGTGATAGGGGTCTTGACCTAAAATTACTACGCGGGCATCATTGAAGCTGCACGTATTAAATGCATTGAAAATCAGACGTCCAGGAGGGTAAATTCGCTGTGTACTATATTCATGCCGCAGAAACTCCGCTAACTGCTGAAAATAGGGCTTATCGAACTCTGGCTGGAGCCTTGACTGCCACGATTCGGCGATAGTTACATTCATGGAGGGAACTGATAGGACTAATCCCAGATTATATTGGTATAAATACAAAAGTACTTTTTCTGAAAATTTTTTGAGAACGACTCTTGCGTATCAAAACTAATCAACCTAATTTTCGTTCTAAGGTTGCAAACGACACTAAATTTATGGTCTCGTCCGTCACAGAAGGCGTCAAAGTTAGCGTAAAAACGGAGTATCAGTCGGATTACTCCAGCCCGCTACAGGCCCATTACGTGTTCACGTACCGTATCACGATCGAAAACGCCAGCGATTATACTATTCAGTTGCTTCGGCGTCATTGGCTCATCTTCGACTCCAACGGCACCGTCCGCGAGGTAGAGGGGGAGGGCGTCGTGGGTCTACAACCTGTGCTGGAACCCGGCGAAGTACATGAATATGTATCGGGCTGTAATCTGCGCTCCAGCATGGGCAAAATGGCTGGTACTTACCTAGTTGAGCGCATAATTGATGGCAAACAGGTTCGGGTAACCATTCCGGAGTTCACTATGATTGTGCCTTATAAACTTAATTAATCAGGAATGAACCGCACGGGCGGCCCCGAATGTACAATGAATAAGCGTTGAAAAACCTATCATTCATTACACATTCGGGGCCGCCTGTGTGGTTCATTAACCATTTTCCATTTTGATTGCCGCTTACCTTCGCTACCTGAATCGCGCTCTCGACGAACATTCACTGCATTCGCCTTTTCTGTTTTCTCTATATACGGAAGTTATTCGCGCGAGTAATCGCTCAGAAACTACATTCAAACCAATTCAGGCGTTACGAAAAGAACTTCGTGCCAGTCGTCAGCAGATTACTATAACCGACTTCGGGGCTGGTTCTAAAGTTAATGCCTCACGGCAACGCACCATTGGCGATATTGCTCGCAATTCACAAAAACCCGCTCGTTTTGGGCGACTTCTCTTCCGGCTTGTTCAGCGGTTTCAGGCCAAAGTTATTGTTGATCTGGGTACCTCGCTGGGCATGACCACGGCTTACTTGGCAGCCGGAACTAAGCCGCACGGTGGTCATGTGCTAACTTTTGAGGGGTGTCCGGAAACGGCTGTCATCGCCCGGCAAAATTTTAGCCGGCTCGGGTATGCGAATGTTCAGGTTGTCGTTGGTAATCTGGATGAGACGTTGGCTCAGCAGGTAGCCGCACTCGATCCGCTTGATTTTGTGTTCTTCGACGCTAATCATCGCTACGAACCCACCATTCGATATTTCGAAACCTGCCTGACAACTATTCATAATGATACGGTTTTTGTATTCGATGATATTCATTGGTCGGCGGAGATGGAGCAGGCTTGGGCGTATATCAAAGCTCACCCTCGGGTAACCGTAACAGTCGATTTATTCTGGGTGGGACTGGTTTTTTTTCGACACGAGCAGCCAAGGCAGGACTTCGTACTGAGGTTTTGAAAACCTTTTAACGAAAAAGCGGGGAAATTTCGTTATCTTTCGAGAAGGTTTTTACGCCTAAATCATCTATGAACTTCCTGACTTGTACGCGCTTAGGTTTGAGTGTAGGTATATCGGTGCTGCTACTGAATTTAATTTCCTGTAGTAAGCAGGCCACGGATGCACCAAGTCCGTCGGATGTAGCTTCATTCGATCTGATCCAGCAGAAAATTCTGACGCCTTCCTGCGCTACGTCAGGCTGTCATGCTTCCGAGAAAGATGGTACGTTTGCACAACATGGGTTGGTATTGGCTGCTGGCGTAGCGTACGAGAATCTGGTAAATGTGGCTCCTAAAAACAGCGATGCGCTGGCCGACGGGCTAAAACGTGTAAAGCCCTTTGCCTCGCTGGAAAGTCTGCTATACCATAAATTGAATATTTCAGCCAGCCACCATAGTGGTCGCCAGTATGGTAATCCAATGCCATTGGGCAGTCAGACGCTGCCAGATGGTCAGATTGAATTTGTGCGTCGCTGGATTGAAGCCGGAGCTCCTAAAACGGGCAACGTAGCGGATGCGAGCCTTTTAAATGATAAAACGGTAACAGTTGCTACATACGAGCCGTTGATTGTGCCAGCCGCCGGAACAGGTTATCAGTTAGCCGTTCCTCAGTTTGATATTCAGCCCAATTTTGAGCGGGAGTTATTTACCCGTAAAACAGTCGGTAATGCGCAGGATATTTACGTCAATCGGTACGAAACCAAAATGCGCTCTGGTAGCCACCATTTTGTTGCTTACGATTTTCAGAATAAGGCTCTGCTACCTAATTTAAACGACATTCGCGATCTGCGCAATTCCGATAATTCGTTAAATCTACTAACCGCCCTTTCCATGTCGAACCATGTCTACCTGGCTGGTTCACAGGCGCAGTATCAGGATTACGTGTTTCCAGAAGGAACAGCACTACTGATTCCAGCCGGGGCTTCGCTTGATTTGAATTCGCATTTTGTTAACAAAACAACCTCAGTTATGAAGGGCGAAGCGCAGATTAATTTCTACACTGTTGACAAATCGAAAGTGCAGAAGGTAGTGCAAACACTGAATCTGAGCAATACGAGTCTGAATATTCCAGCCAACACCCGCGTGACGCTCACGAAAAGTTTCACGTTCAACGGCCCCAGGAAGGTACTGACGTTAACCTCACATATGCACAAACTGGGTGAGAAATTCGTCATCAAAATTAAGGGCGGCAGTCGCGACGGAGAGGTCGTTTATACCTCGACTGACTGGGAGCATCCAGATATTATCACCTTTAAAACCCCTATTGACCTGCAAAAAGGTGAGGGGCTTACTTCCGAAATTACGTACAACAATACCACAAGTAAAGCGGTCAGCTTTGGCCTGACCAGCGAAGATGAAATGGGAATTATTTTCGGGTATTTTTACGAAAATTAATTCTCAGCATCTACGTGATTTTTCCTGCTCCTCTGCGCCCCGGCGATACGGTCGGGGTGGTGGCCCCCGCCAGCCGATTTCCTTATCATGAACTTACCGAAGGATTGCGCATTCTACGTGAAGTCTGGCAACTCAACGTCGTTGAGGGCGACAGTCTACATTCGGTAGATGGTCCATTTGCTGGTTCTGACAAACTCCGCCAAGCCGATCTCCAGCGCCTTTTCGATGACCCAACGGTAAAAGCGGTCTTTGCCGCCCGAGGTGGTTATGGTTGTTATCGTATTGTTGATGGTCTTGACTTAGCAGGCTTGTTGGCAAATCCCAAATGGCTCGTAGGATTCAGCGACGTAACAGTGTTCCTGAGTTTGTTTTATAAGCACGGTATCACGAGCCTACACGGACTAATGCCCCGTCAGTTTGGCGATTTGGATCGGGCCGATTCGCTGGAGTCGTTACGACAATGGCTTTTTGGTGAAATCCCTGCCTGCTACGCGGTTCCCACTCATCCGTTAAATCGTTTGGGCCGGACAACAGGCCCACTAGTCGGTGGCAACCTAACACTGTTAATTAATTCGCTCGGTACGCCAACTGACATTGATTTTGCGGGTACAGTACTGTTTATTGAAGATGTTGACGAAACTCTTTTCTCGCTCGACCGAATGATGACACAACTCCATCGGGCTGGTCGATTGGCCAAACTGGCTGGCTTAGTCGTGGGGCAATTTACGGATATGCGAACCAGCTTATCGTTACCTTTCGAGAAAGATCCGTATGAAATCATCGCCGATGCGGTTTCGGCTTACGCCTACCCTGTTCTGTTCGATTTCCCGGCTGGGCATGTTCATTATAACCTGGCTTTGCCAATTGGCAGATCGGTAGAGTTAGTTGTAGAGGCAAAAACAGGACGACTCAATTTTTAAAGCGAATGGCCTTCACAAACGCTGTTATCTGGATTACCGGCGCTTCGTCGGGAATTGGCGAAGCAATTGCCCTTGAACTCGGTCGTACCAAAGCGTGTAAGTTGGTCCTGTCAGCTCGGCGCGAAGACGAATTAGAGCGAGTAGCTAAACAAACGCGCTTATCGTATTCGGATGTGCTGATACTACCAATGGACATGAGCGATACGGCAAGTATGGTTGCCCATACTGAAACAGTTCTTCAGCGATTTGGCCGGATTGATTATGTCTTTCAGAATGCGGGGATTAGTCAGCGCAGCATGGTAGTTGATACCGATTTAGCCGTTTATCGTCAATTAATGGAGGTGAATTTTTTCGGTGTGATCGCACTTACGAAAGCCATTCTGCCGGTAATGCTGGCTCAGGGAAAGGGCCATTTTGTGGTGACTAGCAGCGTAGCAGGCAAATTAGGGACAAAGCAACGTTCGGGTTACAGTGCCAGTAAACACGCGCTGCATGGCTTCTTCGATTCGCTAAGGGCCGAAACACACGATGCAGGTTTGCGCGTAACGATTGTTTGCCCCGGTTATATACGCACAGCTATTTCATTTAACGCCTTGGAAGCTGATGGACGCGCTCACGGTGTGATGGACGAAAATCAGGATAAGGGAATGACGCCTGACGAATTAGCTCGGCAGTTATTGCGAGCCGTTGAGCAGGAAAAAGAGGAAGTATATATCGGCGGCTCGGAAATCTATGGTATCTACCTCAAACGATTCTTTCCAAGAATGTTGTCCAGAATTTTGCGTAAACGAAAGGGAACCTAAGCTTAGGTTCCCTTTCGTTGAACTTGATAGAAATCTTATTGCCCGGCAGACGATAGTTCTTTAATTGCAACACCTTTGCTGGCAAATTCCATATAATCGGTCGTCAGATGGCAGAGCGTTTTCATACCCAGCACGAAGCAACTTTCGTCGATCTGGAAATCTGGTGTATGGTGTGAAGGCATTTCTTCGGCCTTTTTCCCTTTCGCCATACCGCCCAGGAAGTAGAAAAAGCCGGGTACTTTCTGCTGATAAAACGAGAAGTCTTCAGCACCAGTCTGCACTGTTGTCAGCTTCACGTTATTCTTACCCGCTACGGCTTCCAGCGTCGGCGCCATCTGATCCGTTAGCTTCGGATCGTTATAAGTGACGGGATACATAATATCAATTTTCACCTCGGCTTTTGCACCAGCACTCTCGGCAATGTTGGTGGCAATTTCGTTGATACGCTTATGAACCAGCTGCTGCGCCTGCGGGCTGAACGTCCGAATCGTACCAATCATATTAGCCTCTTCCGGAATAATGTTTTGCCGGATACCACTGTGCAATGCTCCTACCGTAACAACGGCCGGATTCTCAGTTAGCGTCAGGTTACGGCTAACAATGGTTTGCAAACCCATAACTACCTGCGCCGACGTTACGATAGGATCGACGCCGGACCAGGGCGAAGCACCGTGTGCCTGACGACCTTTAATTTTAATAGCGTAAGAATCGACAGCTGCCATCGTTGCGCCGGGTCGATACTTAATACTACCAACTTCGGTTTGAGAGTTAATATGTAGGCCGAAGATGGCGTCAACTTTTGGGCTTTCCAGCACCCCTTCTTTGATCATCAGGGCCGCTCCGCCTTCTTCGCCTTCCGGAGCGCCTTCTTCAGCGGGTTGGAAAATGAATTTCACCGTGCCCCGAAGGTCATTCTTCATGGAGGCCAACACTTCAGCAGCCCCCATCAACATAGCCACGTGCGTATCGTGCCCACAGGCGTGCATCACACCCGTTTGTTGCCCGTTATATTCTGTTTTAACGTCAGATTTGAATGGTAAGGGTACTCGCTCGGTTACAGGTAGACCATCCATATCGGCTCGAAGTGCCACTACCGGACCCGGTTTACCGCCTTTTAGCAATCCAACAACGCCTGTCTTACCAACCCCCGTTTTCACTTCCATACCCAGCGATTGTAGATGAGCCGCAATTTTAGCCGATGTCTGAAATTCGCGGTTGCCCAATTCTGGATGTTGATGGAAATCCCGGCGCCAACCAACCACTTTCTTTTCAAGACTTTCGGCCATTTTATCCATCCGAGCATTTAGAGTAGTTACCTGTCCCAGGCTTTTGGAACCAATAAGAGCGCTAACTACCAGGCCTGTAAGACCCAATAAATGTTTTTTCATCGAATTATCCTATTTATATCTATTATTAGTTTGCTTCACAAGTTACGAATAATACCACATAAACTATGGCCCTTTTCAAGGGTGTACCCATTTTATGAAGCACACTAGATAATACGGGAGATGATTCACCTTAAAATTAACGTATAGCCATAATAGTTATCGTACCAACAGGGATACTACGGTATTAAGTATGTCTTGTTTTGGTACAACTTGTACCAATCTATATAGCTTATAGCTTGCTGTTTCGAGAGATGTAATAAACCCCTAAAGCCTATACAGGTACCAGACAAAATTATAATAAGTACAATTACTTAATTGTAAAATTTAACTTAATAGACTTAAATCCATAAATAGTTACTATAAATAAGTTTTGTTATGTCTTATTCAGTCACTTTTAAATAGTCAAAGTCAATTTATAGTAATATTCATCATATGTATAAGCCGAATATTAGCTAAGTATAAATACGTTTTTAGCTAAAAATAAGTAGCCTTAAAATCTTCGGCCAAAGGAGGTATCATTCATTAAATTATTCAATTTTATATGTACGCACATTTTTTACAAAACATACACTTCCACAAGAATTTCTGTATAATAAAACAGGCATTTATTAAACGTTATACATTGATATTCAACACATTTAACTATCTCACAATCATTTTTGCTTATCTATCAATAATGGCTATTCTTAACAGCACATGTTATTTACCAGCTAAAAAAAATCTTATACGTTATGTGAGTTATGTTGGCGTATAGTATCTTTGTTGCCATTTTTAAGATTTATCAGTTTTAATTTAATCTCTAATCACAAATGCGAAAAATTTTATTAGGGAGCTGGCTACTTTCGATGCTGTTCTGTTTGCCGCTGCTGGCGCAGGATGTAGCTGTAAGTGGCCGCGTTACTTCATCAGACGACGGATCACCACTACCAGGGGTGACTGTGCAGGTGAAAGGAGCCAATCGAGGCACCAATACCGACGCACAGGGGAATTATCGATTAAGCGTACCAGCTAGTGGACAGCTGGTGTTTAGTTTCATCGGCTACACCACCCAGGAAGTACCGGTTAATAACCGTTCTACGGTAAATGTCAACCTGGTTGGCGATTCGCAGCAACTAAACGAAGTAGTCGTAATTGGATATGGTACGCAGACCCGGACCGATGCTACGGGTAGCATTGCGTCTGTGAAAGGGTCGACAATTGCGAACATGCCTATCCAGAGTTTTGAGTCAGGTCTGGCAGGGCGCTCACCAGGTGTTCAAATCACAGTACCGAACGGCGTACTTAATAACCCGCCGGTTTTCCGTATTCGTGGTACAAACTCCATTTCGCTTAGTTCATATCCGCTGATCGTCGTTGATGGCATACCTACCTTTACGGGTGATCAGGGTTCTACTAACGCCCCCAGCAATCCGCTGGCCAGCATCAACCCGAATGATATTGAAAGCATGGACATCGCTAAAGATGCTGCTGCTACGGCCATCTACGGTAGCCGGGCTGCTAACGGCGTTGTGTTCATCACGACCAAACGGGGTAAATCAGGAAAAGTACGGATAAACTACGATGGCTGGGTTGGTTTTTCAAATACCTACCGGTTGCCAAAGATGTTGAATGCAACGGAATACATCAACTATAAGACGATGGCCGCGGCTAATAACCCAACGGCGTCAGCGGTGAAATTTACGCAGACGAACGACGCTAATGGTAACCCAATCAATACGAATTGGTATGATTATATCTACCGTCAGGGCATTTCGCACAACCACAGCCTAAACCTTTCAGGTGGTAGCGAAAATACTAATTATTACTTCTCGGTCGGCTATACGAAGCAGCAGGGCGTAATCCGGAGAAATGACTTTCAGCGGATGAATGCATTGTTCAACGTTGATAGCAAACTCAGCAAACTCTTCACCATCGGTGGTAAGATCGCGATCTCGAGCGAACAAAACCTGTCGTCAGGCACGTCGGGGTCGCTGAGCGGTGAAGCCTTCAATACGAGCGGCTTAGGTCGCGTTGGTCTTGTACTGCCTCCGATTCTGTCGCCTTATAATAACGATGGTACGTATAATGTTAACGGTTCGGCAATCGGCGTAGCTAATAACATTGCCGGCACGTCGGTTTCGTATCCAAACCCGGTGCCTATGCTGGACCTGAACCGGTCTAACACGGAAAACAGCCACATCCAATCGAATGCTTACCTTCAGTTCAAACCCCTGGATTGGATTACGTTGCGGAGTACCTATGGTATCGATTACCTGTGGGTCGACAATGACCTATTCCAGGCGCCGATTACAAGCGATGGTTATGCCTCAAACGGTAACGCCACCAGCAACTTCCGTAAATTACAAACGTGGCTGTGGACCAATACGGCTCAGTTCGACCGTTCATTCGGTGGCGCTCATAACTTCAGTTTATTGCTTGGTCAGGAACAGCAACGTACTACGACGCTGGGTTACGGTATTAACCGCCAGACCCTGTCTGACCCGAACTATACGGTTATTCAGGCTGGTTACACCGTTAATAACCCATCAAATATGGCTTACGGTGAAAACTACCTGCTATCGGGCTTTGGTCGTTTGAATTATAACTACAAAGAGAAATATATACTTAGCGGTAACGTCCGCCAGGATGAATATTCGGCGTTAGGTGTGAAAAAAGGGGTATTTTATGGTCTGTCAGCCGGTTGGGAAATCTCGCAGGAAAACTTCTGGAAATCGGCTCACATAGATAACATCTTCAGTAGCTTCAAAATCCGGGGTAGTTATGGTAAAGTGGGTAACATCGGTGGTATCAATGATTACTCGCCATATTCACTTTATGCTTCCGGCTTGTACGGGGGAGCGGCAACTCTTTTCTATCAGACGGTGGGTAACCCCAGTCTTCAGTGGGAAACCAGTACCAAAACCGATGTCGGCTTTACGTTTGGTATCCTGAACAATCGGATTACGGGTGAAGTCGCTTACTACAAAAACGATATCGATAACCTGATTCTGAACGTAGCGCAGGCTCCGTCGACTGGTATTCCTGGCCCGCTTGGCCCTGTTACCAGCGTTGTATATCCACCACAAAACGTGGGCACTATGTACAACAAAGGGCTTGAGTTCTCTATAAATGCACGGGTTATTAACTCGAAAGACTTCCAGTGGAGTTCGAACTTTAACATCACGTTAAACAAGAACGAAGTAACGTCGCTGGCGCCTGGATTGAGCGTATTGCAAACGGGTACATCGGGTCTGGAAACGGTTAACCAAACGGCACCAGGTTATTCACTGGGTCAGTTGTGGGTTGTTCGCACGGCTGGGGTCGATCCGGCTACTGGTAAGCGGATTTTCCTTAACTCGGCCGGACAGAAGGTGTATTATCAATTCTACGCACCGGCTGGTCAGTTCAACTACTCGACTACCCCCGATGGCCTGACCAGATACGTAAGCCCAACCGGCGGTACATCAATTACGCAAGCTGCTGACGGTGTTATGTATGCAAACGTGATTCCGAAAGTATACGGCGGTTTCGATAACAATTTCAAATACAAGAATTTTGACTTGGGTGTTCTGTTGACGTATCAGCTTGGCTTCTCCGTATACTACGGAACTAACGCCGGTACACACGATCAGCGTTTCTGGAACAACGACCGCGACGTGCTGACCGATGCTTGGATGAAAGAAGGCGATACGGGCAAAAAATATGCTCGGCCGGTGTTCAACGACAATACGTCGAACGGCTCAGCTTTCCCGCTGGACATCAACGTATTTAAAGGCGACTTCCTGAAAGTGAGAACCGTTACGCTGGGTTACTCGCTGCCAGCATCGCTGGTTACAAAGGCTCGCATTAGCAGCCTGCGCCTGTACGTTAGTGGCCAGAACCTGGCTGTTCTGACGAAGTATCCCGGTCCTGACCCAGAAGTATCGTCTAATGGTGCAGCCGCTGGTGGTAACGGTGGACAAGGTGTCGACAGAAACACGGTTGGTAATGCCCGGACTATTACCGTTGGCCTCAGAGCTGGATTTTAATCAAGAACTAACACATGAAAAATACATTATATTCTTTAGCAGCTACTGGTCTACTGCTGCTAGGGGTAAGTTCATGCAATCGGGATTTGCTTACACCAATTCCTCAGACAGCGGTGTCCGATGCATCGGCTTTTAGTACAACGACCCGTATCCAGACGCAGTTGCTCTCGCTATATGGTGCGCTGAAAGATGGTAACTTCTACGGTGGTCGGTACGTGATTTACGGCGATATACGGGGCGAAGAGTTCATCAACGAAACGTCTAACCTGGTTACCGGTGCGGACGTTTGGAACCTGAACGCGGCTAACGGAGCAACAGCGGTAGTCAACCTATGGTATTTTGCTTACCTGACTATCAACAAGTGTAACATCTTTTTAGATGGTATGACCGCTGGTGGTACTACAGTTGTAGGGGCTGAAACAGCTGCGAAGTACATCGCCGAAGCTAAATTAATTCGGGCTCTGAGCTATTATAGTCTGCTTCAGTATTATGCTCGTCCATACGCAGATGGCAACGGCACCAAGCCAGGTGTTCCCCTACGTCTGAACGGAATTAAAACAGTTGGACAGTCGGACTTGGCACGGAGCAGTGTAGCAGAAGTATACGCTCAGGTTCTGAAAGACCTGAATGAAGCTGAAGCTGGTTTGCCCGCTTCGTATACGGCAACGTCCGACAATACGACACGTGCACATAAAAACACGGCGATTGCCCTCAAAACGCGCGTATATCTGAGCATGCAGAATTATGCCTCTGTGATTACAGAAGCGAATAAGATTGTAAGCGCAACGGCTCCTTTCAAAGCGCCTACTGGTGTAGCGAACCAATTGCAGGCAGACATCGCTACGGTGTTTACGACCTACACAACGACCGAGTCGATCTTCTCGATGCCGATGACCTCAACGGCGGGTGATTTCCCAGGTACGCAGAACCAGTTGGCGTATTATTATTCACCTACTACTGCCAACGGTGGTGTTGGTAATGCAGAGTATTCGCTGAATCCAAGAGGAATTATTGCCGAACCGACCTGGACAGCTACGGATAAGCGTCGGTCGTTTATTCGGCAAACGGGTACGGGAGCAACGGCCAAAAGCTGGCTGACCAAATACAAAGCGCCCAGCCCATTTACGGATTACGTACCAGTTATCCGTTATGCTGAAGTATTGCTGAATCTGGCCGAAGCGAAAGTGCGTAGTACGAACACGGTCGATGCACAGGCGGTAGCGTTATTAAGTGCGGTTCGTAACCGTTCTGATGCCGCAACTACCTACACGACGGCCAGCTTTGCAACGCCAACGGATTTGACCAATGCTATCTTGCTAGAACGTCGGATCGAGTTCCTGGGTGAAGGGTTACGTAATAACGACTTAATGCGTCTGTTACAGACTATCCCAGCCAAAGGAACTGTGCCCGCCAAAGGCCCATCGGAGCCAAACTACATCTGGCCTATTTCGGCTACGGAGCTGGCCTTAAACAAGTTAGCAACGGATAATTAAACGATAAACTGGTAGTTTCAAAGGTAGCTGTTCCAGTAGGAATAGCTACCTTTTTTTCATCACAGGGTTATTTTATTCAACCTATGTCGCCTTGTTTGTAACTACTTATAAAAAAGGCTCGAATTAAATTTGTATTTTTGCTTTAAAAAAGGCGAGTGTGGAACAAGCGGACTTAACTGTGGGTTAATACTCTACTTAACTCTTTTTTTAATGTTAATTTAATCTCTACCAATCAAATGCGAAAAATTTTATTGGCAAGCTGGTTGCTTGTGTTACTATCAAGTGTGTCGCTTTGGGCACAGGATGTAACGGTAAGCGGCCGGGTCACTTCATCCGACGACGGCACGACTTTACCTGGTGTAAGTGTGCAAATTAAAGGTACCACTCGTGGTACAACAACAGATGCGAATGGACGCTACCAAGTTAGCGTACCAGCTAATTCAAGGCTAATTTTTAGTTTCATTGGTTACACTAGTCAGGATCTGCCAGTAGGCAATCAGACTACCCTGGATGTGGCGTTGGTTAGTGGCTCTCAGAGCCTCGATGAAATTGTGGTAACGGCTCAGGGTATTGAGCGCGACAAGCGTTCATTAGGGTATGCTACACAAGAAGTTTCGGGTAATATTCTGGCTCAACGTTCGGAGCCAAACCTACTTAATGCCTTACAGGGCAAAACAGCGGGTGTACAGATTACGGGCTCCAGCGGTGCACCGGGCGCTTCTACTAACATCAACATTCGCGGTATTACCTCCTTCAATGGTAGTAACCAGCCGCTAATTGTGGTTGACGGGATTATTTTCAGCAACGACGTTAACCAGACGCAAAACACGTTGTTCGGTACGCAGCCATCCAATCGTCTGAATGATATCAACCCAGAAAGCATTGAGTCGGTAAATATTCTGAAAGGACCTGCTGCGGCTGTTCTTTACGGATCGCGAGCATCAGCAGGGGCTATTGTTATTACGACTAAGTCGGGCCGTAATCAGAATAACAAGACTGAGGTAACTGTTAATTCGTCGTACAACGTACAGGATGTATACGGTATTCCCAGATTCCAGAACGATTATGGTCAGGGAGCCAACAACCTGTTCACGGCAAACTCGGCTAACTCCTGGGGTCCTCCCTTTGTTGGTGGTCCAACATCGGTGACCAATACCCAGGGGAATGTAGTGCCTTATCAGGCTTATCCGAACAACGTCCGGGATTTCTACAAGCAAGGTAGCATTCTTCAAAACTCGGTGAACATTGCTTCGGGCGATCAAAACCGTAACTACATTATTGCTATTGGTAATACCTTACAGAACGGTGTTGTTCAGAATTCGAAGTTTAACCGGACAAACATTCAGTTAGGTGGCGAATCTAAACTACAGAATGGACTTCGCATCAGTGGTACTGGAACGTATGTTCAGACTGTATCACTAGGCATTCCAGGTGGTAATGGTGCCAGCGCCTTTGGCCAGATTACCCGTATTCCCCGTAGTTATGATCTACCGAATGAGCCTTATCAGGACGCCAACGGTAAGAGCATTTATTACAATACGACCTCGGTCAATCCTGAGTGGAGTGTAAACAACGAACGACTGGATAGTCAGGTTGACCGGTTCTTCGGTAACTTCCAGTTAAGCTATGACATCACCAAATGGCTGAACGTAGCGTACCGCGTTACGGGTGACACCTACACTGACCGTCGGAAACTGACCTTACCTATTGGTGCCGGTCGCGCACCGCTGGGCCAGGTTCAGCAGGATAACTTCTTCCGAAATGAGCTAAATGGTGACCTGCTGATTTCGGCCCGGAAAGATAATCTGTTTCTGGAAGGGTTGAATGCTAACCTGCTATTAGGGAACAACATCAACCAGCGCAAAACTCAGGAGGTTTTTGCCGATGCAGCATCATTAACCATTCCGGGATATTACAACATCAACAACGGAACGGTTTTCACTGGTAGTGGTGAAAGCAGCACTGTTCGACGCCTTGTTGGGTATTATGGTCAGTTGTCGCTGAATTATAATAACTACCTGTTTCTTGAATTATCGGGCCGTGCTGACCAATCGTCGACACTTCCGAAGGCAAACAATACTTATTTCTATCCGTCAGCGTCGGTTAGTTTCGTTCCGACAGATGCCTTCAAGATCAATTCAGATGTACTCTCTTATGCTAAAGTTCGGGCAAGCATAGCGCGTGTAGGTCGTGATGCGGACCCTTATCTGTTGAATTCGGTATACGTAACCTCATCGTATGGGAACAACGTAGCAAGTGTTGCCTTCCCGTTATCGATTGCGGGTAGCAGCGTTCCTGGTTTTGGTATCAGCTCACGGATTGGTAGTAATACACTGAAACCAGAGTTTGTTACCTCCTATGAAGCGGGTATTAACCTGGGCTTCTTCAAGAACCGGTTAAGCATCGATGCTACTTATTTCGATTCGCGTAGTACACAACAGATTTTCAACGTAGCGGTTTCGAACTCGTCGGGTTATGATACCCGGACAACAAACGTCGGTGAATTACAAAACCGAGGAGTTGAGTTAGTCTTAAACGCAACGCCTGTACGAGTAAGTGGCTTCAAATGGGATCTTACGTTGAACTATACGTTGATTCGCAATAAAGTAATATCTATTGCTCCAGGCGTTAAGTCATCGAATATTACTGGTAACGCCTTTGTCGGTATCAACCCATCTATTTATGAGGGGTATCCGTATGGTGTAATTGTAGGAACTGCTAATGCCCGGGTTCAGAACACAGATCCGAATGGATTGTACTATGATGCAACCGGCCAATACGCTGGTCAGTACCTGGTAAATGGTTCAACCGGTCAGTTTGCACCTGGTATTGCCAACTCGGTTATTTCTTCACCGCAACCCCGCTACACAGCTGGTTTGACAAACACATTTTCGTACAAAGGAATTGCGTTGTCAGTGCTGGTTGATACGCGTCAGGGTGGTCAGATCTACTCGTTCAACGCTGTTGACGCCCGGTCGAACGGAACGCTCTACGTAACGGGTATTGACCGTGATCAGCCACGTATTCTGCCAGGTGTTATCCAGAATGCTGACGGTTCGTTCCGTCCGAATAACATCCAGTTGCCAGCACAGACCTACTGGGGTGCATTAGGTGGTCTGGCATCCGAAGGAGCAGTGTATGACGCAACGGTTTACCGGTTACGCGAGGTTGCGTTGAACTACTCATTGCCAAAGGGTTTACTAAGCAAAACCCCATTCGGTGCAATTTCAGTTGGTGTCAGCGGCCGTAACCTGTTCTTCTACGCGCCGAATTTTACGTCCGATCCTGAAGTGAATACTCAGGGAGCCGGTAATATTCAGGGGCTTGACTTGAATGGTCCTCCTAACACTCGGAATTTTGGTGGTAACATTCGGCTCACGTTCTAATCACTTCATTTACTTTATTTCTTTATGAAATTCATAGTCCCTAAAAGCTATCTTCTTATTCCCGTTTTTTTGGGAATGGGAGCCTGTAGCAAATATTTAGACGTTAACGTAACGCCTAATAACCCTACCTCTGTTACACCAGGAGTATTATTACCCGGGGCTGAAGTAGGTTCGGCCTTTGCCAATTCGAACGACTTAAACCGCTTTGCATCGGTGCTGGTCAATCAATTAACTGGTGCAGCCAACAGTCCCGCTACGTATGATATTTATCAAACGAACGGCGCTGATTTTGGTAACCAGTGGACTGGCGAGCTTTATAATGGAGCTCTGATTAACTACCAGAAGCTGATTGAGCTGGGCGATGCTACCAATTCAAAGGCTTATTCAGGTGTTGCCAAGATCATGAAGGCGTATACCTTCTCGATTGTTACTGATGTTTGGGGAGATGTTCCCTATTCGCAGGCTCTTCAGGGAGAAGCCTTTACGGCCCCTCGACTGGATAAGCAGGAGGATATTTATAAGGGTAATTCTTCATTAGGTATTCAGAGCCTGTTTGATCTGGTACGGGAAGGTATTAAAGATCTGGATGCTGCATCTGCTACCAAGCCCGGTGCTGATGATATTATTTACGCTGGTGATCTGGCTAAGTGGAAACGGGCGGGCAACACGTTACTGTTGAAGTTTGCCATGACAATTAGCCGTAAAGAGCCAGCTTTGGCTACCTCCGTTATCAATGAGGTCTTAACGGGTAATAATTATATTAACGCCAACAGCGGAGACTTGAATGTTACGTTCGGTGGTAGTGTGAATAGCCAGGCTCCAACCTATGTATACACGAATCTCAGCACGTTTAAAGACGATATAATTCTCAGTACTCGTTACCTGAACTTACTGAAAGGCTTTAACGATCCGCGGCTACCGATTTTCTTCACTAAACCAGGCGCCGATTACGTGACGCTGGACAATGGCTTCCGGGGAACACTACCTACACCTGTTGCCAACTGGTCGCGCTATAACAAATACGTTACCGGCAACTCCGGCGAAGGTCCGGTTCGGTTAGTTACCAACTTCCAGCGTGCGTTTATTTTAGCCGAAGCAGCACTACGGCTGGGCACACCTGGTGATCCACAAGCGCTTTATACAGAAGGTATTCGGGCTTCCATGACTTTGGCTGGCCTTACAGCCGACCAGATCAACGCTTACCTGACGGCTAATCCAACTGTAGCAAACCTGACGGGTACTAACGAGCAGAAAATCGCTCAGGTCATCACCCAGAAATACATTGCCTGGACAGGTAATGGGCTGGAAGCCTGGAACGATTATCGTCGTACGGGTTATCCGGTACTGCAACCCTCTCAGAACGCAGCTGGTATCGATGGCACCCGACCTGTTCGGGCCGTTTACATCAATAACGAAATTCAACGCAACCCCAACTTCCCTAACCCCGCTCCTCAATCTAACGTACGGGTTTGGTGGGATGTTGACTAACTAACAGGCTTTTCAGATACGTAATGATCATGAAAAAAATAATCATAAATCTATTACTGCTAACGCTGGTAGCTGGCGGTAGCTTCTCCTGCAAAGACGACCTGGTTTACAGCGATCTGGTTCGGGACAATCGTCCGGCCATCCCGGTAACGTTTCCAGGCGCAACCACTTATGGTTTCAACCCGTTTATAGTTTCTTCGTTAGCCGGAGGTGGTCCAATTCAATTTACCTTATCAATTCCATCCAGCAGCGGTCGAACGATTAAGGAAATCACCAAAATCGTAGGTGGTGCCACCGGGATTACGGTAGCTACACTAAACTCAGCAACGACAGCAACGGCCTATAACGCGGCTCCGATTGCTGGTAGCGGAACAACAGTCGTATTTAACACGACGATTGCGGATTTCAAGAAGAAGTACCCTACGGTATCGACCACGCCAATTGCTCTTCCTAATTACACTGAGATTCAGTTTCTGTTTCTGGTGACGCTAGACGATGGTACTCAAATCGTGCCGGAACCAGTCCGGGTTCGAATCGTGGCTTAATCTGCTTCGGAAATACTCTTTATTAAAAGCCTTCTGGATTACCCGGAGGGCTTTTTTTATGGTTAAGAAAAAGGAGCGGTATGGGATGACCAACGCTTAATCGTTACGTCTTAATCTCCGTTTTTGTATCTTTACCCATGTTCAAATCGGTATTAACCATGCAGACACTCACCCGGCCGATTACTTATCAGGAGTTCAGAGCTATGGAATTTGAGGAACAAGAACTCAAAGATTTCATTTTCGAACTCATTGACGGAGAAATTGTGGCTCGTAATTACCCAACTGCATCGCACCAGCAAGTATTAGCCGATCTTCATTTACTTATCGGTAGTTATGTCAAAACCAATCAACTTGGCCGTGTGCTATTTGCGCCTTTTGGCGTAGTATTGGATGAATTCGATGACGTTCAGCCTGACCTGATCTTCGTTTCGAAGGCTAAGCAAGGTATCATTCAGGAAGAAGGTGTTTTTGGCGTACCTGACCTGCTGGTGGAGATTATCTCGCCCAGTTCGATAAAAACGGACAGGGGTAAAAAATTCAAACTATACGAGCGGATGGGCGTAAGCGAATACTGGATTATCGACGTAAACAACCGCAGTATTGAGGTTTATCAACGGCAGGAAACTGGTTATGAATTAGCGTCATTCGCCGTAGAAAAAGGCGACGTCGAATCATTTATATTGGCTGGATTACGGATACCCGTCGATAGTTTATTCGTATAAAGTCGTTCCTGAATTATGGCAATACTAAGAATAGGTCTGCTCATTCTACTCAGTGTTATTTTTCTTGACAGTCACGCGCAATTGCCTATTCGAAATACACGCTGGCGGGGCGTTGTATTGTCGCCGGATGATTTACCAGTTAGGCTCACGTTTCGGAACGATACGCTGGCTATCATCACAGAACGGGATAATCGTCCAGTCGAAACTATGCGGTATCAGCAGGCAGGCGATACCTTACGGATACAAAAACTCGCCGGTCAAAGCCCTTGTGGCTCAACCGTAATCGGTCTTTTTCGAATCAGTTATATTAATAATGGCGAAGGGTTCACCTTCCAGACCATTAGTGACGATTGTCTGGAACGCCAGAATCTATTTGAGTCAAAAACGCCTTTTACCCGGCTGCGGCCTACCCCAAATCAGCCCCCGCGCAACTGGCCTTACCTGGATTACCAGACCGATTCTATAGCTGGTATTAGTTTGTACAGAGCTTATGAATTGCTAAAAGGCATGCCTGTGCCAGCTATGCCAATAGTTGTTGGCGTACTGGATTCTGGGGTGGATATAAATCACGAAGATTTGCGCGACGTTATCTGGGTTAACCCAAAGGAGACGCCGAATAACAATACAGACGACGATAAAAACGGGTACATTGATGATCTGAACGGTTGGAATTTCATGGGGGCTAAAGATGGTACAACCTACGAGTATGACCAGCCAGAGATTACCCAAACTTACGTGCTTCTAAAAGCTAAGTATGACAAAGCTGATCCCGCCAAACTTAGTCCAACTGAAAAGCGCCAATATACTACCTACCAAACGGCAAAAAGGCAGTTTCTGCAACGCTACCAGGGTAGTCGAACACAACGCCTGGCTTTTGCCGACACGAACCGATTCTGGCAGGTAGCCGACCAAATCCGTCAGAAACTACCCGATACAACTACATCACAGGAAGCCATCCGTCTGACTGAAATTGGCGTTGATTCCATTGCCGTTGCGGCACGCACGCTGTTAGCTGACGCGTATGATACCTCCTATGGCCCGTTTAGTCGATACATAAGTTTGATTCGCCAGAATTGGTCACGGTTTCGGCAAATCGTTGGCAGCGAAGGAGCAATAGCCTTTAATCCGGACTATAATCCCCGGAAAGCGGTTAGCGATAATCCGGCTGATCCTAACGAACGATACTACGGTAGCCCGAAGATGACTATTGGCGATTCGCAGCAGTTAGCTGTACACGGTAGCCACGTGGCCGGCATTATCGGTGCGAGTCGGGGAAACGGTCGGGGTGTTGATGGCGTGGCTGATCAGGTTCGGATTATGCCCGTGTCGGTTGTGCCCTCTAATGGTGACGAGCGCGATAAAGATGTCGCGAACGGCATTCGTTACGCCGTAGAAAACGGCGCTAAGGTAATTAATATGAGCTTTGGTAAGCGGTTATCTCCGTTTAAGGAACAGGTCGATGCAGCTATTCGGTTTGCAGAAGAGCACGATGTACTAATTGTTCATGCGGCTGGCAATAATGGCGAAAACTACGACTCGTTGCCAGCTTACCCGTCAGCTCGGTACGAAAATGGGAAAACGGCGCAAAATATTCTGGTTGTGGGCAATAGTACTTGGCGGATGGGCGAAAGTTTAGTTAGCTCTTCGTCTAACTACGGTATCCAAACGGTGGATTTGTTTGCCCCTGGCACCGACATTCTCTCAACGCTACCCAATGACCGCTACGCTAGTTTTTCAGGCACTAGCATGGCTTCTCCAATGACGGCGGGCGTGGCTGCCCTCCTACGAGCTTATTTTCCAAAGCTGACTGCTATTCAGGTGAAAGATATTCTGATGCGCAGTAGTTATCACCCCGATATTGAGGTACGTAAACCCGGTCGGTCGGGTAAGAAAGTTCCGTTCAGTAGCTTAAGCCGGTCGGGTGGTTTATTAAATGCATATGAAGCCGTTAAAATGGCGATGAGCGTAAAGTAAAAATTGGTCCGGGTTCAACATTGAACCCGGACCAATTTTTTACCAGTCTACTTCCTTTTTATCATGCCAGAACTTACCTGTTTCGGCTACCGAAGCCTCAGTAGCTAACCAGACAATGGTTTCAGCCCCTTTTTCCACCGAGCGACCGGCACTAAGTCCGCCCATGTCAGTACGAACCCAGCCCGGATCAACACAATTGACAACAATATTTTCGTCTTTGAGCGCTCCGGCAAACTGTTTCGTTACGGCATTTAGCGCGGTTTTGGAAATACTATACGCTGGCGCATAGGTATCCATATCTTTAAGCGCTCCCGCACCGCTCGACACATTGATAATTCGTCCACCCGACGGGCTTTTCCGCAAATGCTGAAGGAAATCCTGAATCACTAGAATTGGACCAATTACGTTGGTTTTCAACGTCCGGTCGAGCATTTCAGCGTTGAGTTTAAGAATATCTTCACCGTGATCTTCCAATATGCCAGCGTTGTTCACTAGAATGTCCAGATGGTCCGCTTTCTGGGAAAATGTACCGCAGGCCGTACGAATGCTGACCGGGTCCGTTACGTCGATCTGGATGCAGGTAGCTTCGTAACCAGCCTGACAAAGTTCCTCCGCTGTTTCCCTGCCTTTGACTATATCGCGGGCACCGATAAATACCGCAAATCCGCGCTGAGCCAATTGACGGGCAATTTCTTTACCTATTCCTTTATTAGCTCCTGTAATCAGGGCCGTGCGTTGGTGTTCTGTTTTCATAACTCTCAACTGGTGGAGTCGACTAATATATAGCCTCTTCAATAGAGACTTCTCAACAGCTTAAAATGTTTACATGAACCAACCGTATACTCAACTGGTCGACCGTTTCCTCAGAGCTGTTACCGGATTTATTAATTTGCCGACTAATCTTACAAAAGCAATTGACTAACTCGAATCCCATGAAATCGCTTTATCCGTTATGGGCATTAGTGCTCTTACCCATCAGTCTGTCAGTAGCCCAGACGCGTCCTTCTTCGACAACCGTCACAAAGTCTACCTCAACAACGACAACAAAGTCATCGGTACGTCCGCCGGCTACCCGCCCGGCTGCTGCAACGAGTCCATCAAATTCTTCTACCAATCGTCAGCAGGAGCTTTACGACCAATATCACGGAATTACAAAAAAACCAGCGACAACCGCTGCACCGACTGCGCCAGTTGCGCCAGCCACAACGGCTGCCCCCGAAACTGGCCAGCCAGCACCAGTCAGAGCTGAACAGACAGCCCAAACGCCAGTAGCAGCTCCCTCCTACTCGGACGGTGGCAATGCCAAGGTTCGAATTGGTGTTCGGGGAGGTGTAACCTATTTATTATACACAGAAAAAACGGCTGGAGTCGATCCATCTGTCGGTTTTGTGGGTGGTCTGACATTCAACTTTGGTCAAGGCACTTTCTCTTTCCAGCCGGAAATCAACTATGCTCGTTATACGCAAAAAGGAACAATTCCTGGGTTTGGCAGTATAACAGCCTCTGGCGACCTAGTCGAAGTGCCGCTGTTTCTAAAGATTTCTTCGGGAACGTACGACGGTAATCGCTTTTTCATCAACGTTGGGCCTTACGCGGCTTACGCAGCCAGTGCCAGCATAGATGGCAAAAAGACAGATCTTTCTGGCACAAAAGGACGTTTCGGCTTTGGAGCAGCCGCCGGTGTCGGGGCAGCACTTAAAGCAGGGCCAGGTCATTTTACGATCGAAGTGCGTGGTTCGTATGTCCTGGGTAACTCAGATACCGGTTTTGATTCCAGTTCCAAGATCATTTATACACAGGCCGCCGTTGGCTATATCTTCCCATTAGGTGGTCAGTAAACCTTAAAAATTCTCATAGAGTGGGTTTTGGAATGGCGACGACCGATGGGCGTCGCCATTTTTGTTATCCTACCAGAGAATGCTACACAAAGGGTAACGTTTTCTCCCACAGCCACTGAGCTTTTTCGTCTGTAATGTCGCGGTTATAGGTCTTTTTAGGAGCTGAGTCGGCAAAATAACTGCCGTTATTTCGTTCGCCAACGGATTTAAGTGGGGCCGAAGCCAGAAAAATTGACGTCTCGGCACCCTTTTCAGGAGAGCGCATAAATGGTCCGGCCAGCGAAAAAAGTTTTCCCATTACACCCGGCGTATCAGCGGCAAAATTTGTTCTGACTGCCCCCGGATGAACCGAATAGGATACTACACCTTGTCCGGAAGTTTGTGAAGCTAACGCTCTGGCAAATAGAAGATTGGCAAGTTTATCGTCGCAGTAAGCTAACGTAGGCGACAGATCCTCAATATGACGGAAGAAGCGAGCGGTACTCCCACCCAGATAAGCACCAGACGAGAGGCTAATCACCCGAGCAGGGCCCAGCGGAACACTCGTTTGCTCATTGATAAGTTGCCCGGTAGATTTGAGCAGGTCCAGTAAGTGATATGTCAGAATGAAATGCCCGATATGATTGGCATAGAACGATTTCTCAATACCGTCAACAAATTCAATTTTGGCGGGCGTATAACCAGCATTGTTGATCAGCACGTCAAGTCTGGAATAGGCCGTGTTTATGTGCTCAGCGACCTTACGCACCAAATCGGCATCAGCCAGATCAGCAATCAGTAAGTCTACGGTAACGGCTGGATTAGCCTGTTGGATGGCCTGTTGAGCCGCACGCCCTTTTTGTTCGTTACGGCAGAGAAGAATAAGATCGAAGGAGCGCAACGCCAGCGCTTTAGCAGTTGCCAGGCCTATACCTGAGTTAGCGCCCGTAATGAGGGCTGTTTTGATTCCCATAAACTGAATTAGGATTTATCAGGATGTATTACTCTTGATAAATCCTAATTCAGCTATTTAGTTTAACCCTGTTTGCGAATTTTCGACAATCCCGTGGCTTCCATCGATTTCACAGTTGGATTACCGGTATAGTTAACGGTGCTAATTCCATCAGCCGCTGCTGATAGGCTTTCTGTTACATGAATATCAGCTTGGCTGGCGCCATCGAGCCGAACGTTAGCCCGTGCAATCGTGAGCTTATCGGCCTGTAATTTACCCGCACTCGACAACCGAATATCGGCTTCCGTCGCTTTTCCTTCCAGACTAGCCTGCGAACCCTGCGCTACTATCAACTTCAAGTTTTTGGTTGTCACAGAAGCAGTCAGCCGACTTCCGGTTTCGACGGTTGCGGTAAAGTTGTTGGATTTAATAGGCAGATCCGATTCAACCGAGCAGCCCGTGCTAACCAGAATCTGCTGCAGTTTACCCGTGTGAATCGTTACTGTAATAGGTTTGCTGTGATTATAACCCTGATTTTGAGCCAGTTTCACAGTAAGCTCACCATCTTTTACGTCCGTTATAACATGGCCAAGTAAGTTACTTTCCCCCTCCAGCGTAGCTGTTTCAGCTTTACCTTCTTCAATCCGTACACGCATGCCAACCTGAACATTCAATTTATCGAACGCACCGATCACTCGCTCCTGTTTCACCACCTCGCCGTTGCCGACGATTGGTTCGATTACCTTGCCATTCTGCACAATGGTTGTCTGCGCGTACAGCCCCTGGCTTACCAGTGCCGTCACTGCAACAGCAAGGACAGTGTTTATTGTTTTCATGCGTAGAATAATTTTTAGTAATGGTTTTAGTCTATAGACGCCCTAACCGAGCCAAACGTTGCTTTACAAGTCTAAGATAACGGAAATTAATGGAGAATAGGTATGCCGACCTATTTTGCGAAGCTTTTAACCGCAAAGGCGCAGGGGTTATCGTGGAGAGCGCAGAGCGTTAATCAATCCCTTGCGTTCTTTGCGATAACCCCTGCGCCTTTGCATTTGACATCTAGGCGGTAGCAAGTATATGCATTAAAAAAGTAGTTTCCATCCGTTAAAAAATAGATCCTTTCCCGGCTGACCAGACCAATGTTGCGTCGTCTCTTCAGCTTCGATTGGGGCCTCCTCCTTTTTCTGCACAACAATTGCTGAAATTCCCTTTTTGCCTAGCGACCGGCATATATCTTTCGTAGTTGTGCTGCCGTTACCGATCATCAATCCTACTGTTTCTTCGTTTGTTTTCATGGCGTTTCTATTTATTGTATGTGCAAACAAGTTTTTTGGCAAAATTTTTATTGATCTGCGCCCAGCATTTTAGCAGCTTTGAATACCTGTTGCGTCAGCTGACAGACATTTTCTTTACCGAGCGTCTCGGCATATCGAACACCAACCCGATCCCAGGCTTCGGCAACGGCGGGCTGCATGATTTCACCTTCTGGGGTTGGGTAAATCAGCGTTTTCTTCCCTTCCGATTCCCGCCGAATCAACTTCTTCTGTTCCAGCTTTTCAACAAGGCGAGTGATGGTTGAAGGCGTCAGGCACAGCGTTTCACTCAATTGAGAGGGTGTAATACCGGGTTGAGCGACTACCTCACACAACAGGTACGCATGGGAATAACAAAGTCCAAAACGACCAAATTCCTCATCGCCAATTGCCGTTATAGCTCGTGCCAACGCATTCGCTGAAAACAAAAGGCAAGCATTATAGCGTGTTCGGGGAGCCTTCTCTTCTACCGCGATTTCAATTTTCTCCGCGTTCATAACTCCTTTTTGTGTTAGGACATGACAAAAGTAATACACGATATTTGTATGTGCAAACAAAAATTGATTAATTTTTTGCCATTGCTTGAAGTTTCAAGCCACTATCTAAAAATTTGTAGAGTAGTAGTTTTGTCATGCTGACGCAGGAAGCATTGACCAGCGTACTTATTCAAGAGTTAGGAAACGTTAAGATGCTTCCTGCGTCAGCATGACAAAATCATTATTTTTAGCTTTTCTCAAAACTTCGAACTTTAAGCAGCTTATTTTCTCGGTAAGTGCACTTCTGCCATCATACAGCGGGCCGATCCGCCCCCATTCCCTTCAATCATCGACAGATCGAAGTGAAACAAGGTAGCATAGTCATCCAGCTGATCGATTTGCTTAGGCGTTAGCGATTCATACGCCCGCGTCGACATAACCAGCAGTTTCTGACCTTTTTTCGTTTTGATTAGCAGCATGTTGCCGGCAAAATTGGCCATCTGTTCCAGCGAAATCTCGATCACTCGTTTGTTTAGCCGTTCAAGCTCCTGACGCACCATTAACCGCTCGTCGGGGTCGCTGATAGCTGCCAGACATACAACAGCAAACGTGTCAGCAATGCACATCAGCACATTCGTGTGATAAATCGCTTGGCCACTCGCATCAGCCGCATGGAAGGATACAGTCCGGTAGCCGGTCTGACGGGCGAATTCAGCCAGCACGTCAGGATGTGTACGGGGCGACAAACTAGCAAAGGCTACCCGATACATTCGATCAAGCACCATACTGCCTGTACCTTCCAAAAACTTCCCTTCCTGCTCAAAATGCGTTAAGTCGATAATTCTGGCCACGTGAAAGTTTTTGGCCAGATCGTCAATGATATCCTGCCGCCGTTCCAGCCGACGATTGGTAGCCTGCATTGGATACAGCACCACGGTTCCGCTAGCGTGAAATGACACCCAGTTATTCGGAAAAATCGAGTCGGGTGTATACGGATCAACGGTATCATCGTAAACCATTACCTCTACACCTACCGCCTGTAACTGGCGCGCCATTTCATCGAATTCCCGCCGGGCGTCCTCCTGCGCTACATCTTTTGTTTGTGCGGCCAGTTTAATGTCCTGAAACGCATTGGATTCGGCCGTTTCAGGATTGAACCCAAAGTGAGTCGGACGAATCATTAAAATTCTTGATGTAGCCTGAGATTGCATATGTGTAAAAGTCGTAAGTCGATACAGAACCGCCATGCGGTCATTAGCCAGCAAATAAGCTTACCAACTGAGTGTGGCAAGTTAACACCAAGTAATTAATTGTTCAACTTTCACAGTTCGTCCCGCAGCAAGGGCAGGCTCATACAATGTGACCCACCCCGCGCCCGACTTAGCTCGGCCGACGGCAGCATAATCAGTGTGTTTTGAATGGTATCCGGCGACGACTCGCCCCGTTCGAATCGCTCCAAGAGCTTAGCGGCTCCAATCACGTCAAAACCAGCAGCCCGAAAGGCATCAGCCGTTTTTTCGTTACGGTCATACCCGATAACAACTCCGTCTTTTAGTGCCAGCAGGTTACAGGAATCGGTCCACTGTTCCCGCGCACCAAACGGAAATTCGTTGTTACCCGAATAAATAAATCGCACAGGTCCAGTAATGCCAAGGTCACGCTGGCTAATATCTGATAACAGGTCTTCGAGGTTTTCAAAGCTGATTGGCGATTGCTCCTCACCGTTTCTAAACTGCAGAATTTTCAGATCTTCCGACTCATCTTTTGGTGAAAAAAAATGGATAACATCCCTTGTTTTAGCCTCATCTCCCCGACGAGCCAATGTACCCAGTAACACCCACACGTCCCGTTTGACCTGTGTAAAGATGGTGTCGATGTGCATATAATCCCGCTTCTTAGGAATCTGGACAATCGTTACTTTCTCAACAATATTTTTCGCAAATACCAGCCGCATCACTTGCTGAGCCGCGTAGAGCGTGGTGCGTTCACTCACTCCGATGATTAAGTGATCTGGAGCAATCATCATTACATCTCCTCCTTCGAGCGTAGAGCGGGTTACGTCACGATTAACGTCGGTATCAGCCAGTAGAAATGCATATTCATTATCTGGAATTTCGATAATTCTGGTTTGATACTGATCGAAGAGCGGGTGATTGAAAAAAATATATTGAGCCAGCAGCGCTTCGCGAGTACGGGCGAGCTTAGCTGGTTTATTAAGCAGAATGTGGTCGTTGATAACGATGCCTATATCACGAGTAAAAATAAAATTCGGCAGGGGCGCAAACAGCATGGTTCGGTCAGGAAGTGTACCAGAAATTAGAATGACCGCTAGCTCTGTAGGGTCGTACTGCGCCAGTTTTTGCTGTGTATGAAACAGAGTTCGTTCAATCCCACAGATAGCAGCAATCAGGCGGGTCCGGATAGACTCATCGGCTAAAATATCAGCCAATAATGATTGAATATCAATGACTTTATCCGACTTGAAATACTCAGCATGATGTGGTTTGAAAAATGAACGGTCTGAATCAGGACCAAGATTGGCTATTTGCCCCCGCACTTTATCAGGGTCCAGAAAATACAACAGTAATTTAACGTAGTAGTCATATTCATCCCGGCGCATCATATCAAGATGAACAATATCTTCAAAGAGCCAGTCCTGTGCCTTTGATGGTATAACTTTACCTAACCCCCGGTCGGGACTGTGAATCAGCAGACGTCGGAGCGTACCAATCTCAGAGGAAACCTGAATTTCTGGCGAGCCACTTTCCTGCGTATCGTTTTCAATTTCCAACTCTGTCATGCCTGTATTAACTGGTTCGGTATTCAGCATATAGAATCGCCTGATTGCTTATGACTAGATAAGCTCAGATTCTTAGCTAAGGTTTTAGAATTTCGGAACGCGACTTATAAACAAAAACTCCCTCCGGCGCGGACGTCGGAAGGAGTTTTTAACGGTGCGGTCGATCTAGCGAACGCGCATCCGGTACGTGCTGCGGCCGATCTGGCCGACTATCGGGCCACTTACTTCAATGACGCGAGGGCGTGGAGGGCGATTGATTTTCAAAAGATTTGTTTTCATGGTAGTCTGCTAGTGGCAGTATTTGTTGTTTGAGAATGTGTTCGTGTTTGATGATTCAAAATTGCACGCTCACAATTGATTTCTCATCCACATAATCACCCAACTGCTTCTATTACTGCTTAAAACAGCCTTAACTAGGCATGAACTGTTTTAATACTAATCTACTTTCAGCTTATCAACTGGCTAACAGTGCATTATTTCAAAATCATCGATACAAAGTACAATTAGGCTTTCAGAATTTTATCAATAACCGTTTGCTCAGTAAAGGTTGGCGTAGCTCCACGTTGCGTGGCTACGTAAGCCCCGGTCGCGCAGGCAAATTCCAGAATTTGCTGCGGAGCTTCACCTTGTAGCGTTTTATACAAAAAGGCAGCCAAGAAGGCATCACCACTACCAATCGTGTCGTCGACTTCAACCGAAAAACCCGTCTGTTGCACAAAGCCATTTTTATCTAACAAGGCTGCTCCATTTTCGCCCAGGGTTACGCATAGCGTTTCGAGTTGATAACGCTCGCGCAACTGCTGCATGGCCTTACGCAAATCAGTTTCGTCAGTGTACCACGCTAATAGTTCAGCAAGTTCGTGTTCATTCAGTTTGACTATATCGGCCAGATGGAGAAACTCTTCCACTGTACTCCTTTTGTAGTGGGGTGCCCGTAGATTTACATCGAATACTTTATGGCGAGCCAGTTTCAGCAGCGCTAACAACGTTTGGTGCGTCATCGGACTACGAGCCGCTAAACTCCCATACACAAACAGATCGCTTTGTTGAACGGCATCAGCCTGAGTGGAATCGAGATGAATGTAATCCCAGGCAACGGGTTCTACAATCGTGTAGGTTACTTCATTTGCCGAGATATTAGCTTTGGCCACGCCCGTCAGATATGCCTGGTCGATCTGTACCAAGTCAGTAGGAACGCCAATTTGGGTTAGAAATTGAAGCAATTCCTGGCCGAGGTCATCAGTACCAACACGGCTAATCATTCGCGCGTCAATGCCAAAATTTCGCAGATCGGCGGCTACGTTCATTGGAGCGCCACCGGGCTGTTTGCTGGTAGGCAATACATCCCAAAGGACTTCACCAAAACAAGTTACAATCGGAGTCATAATTAGTGGGCAACGAAGGTTCGTTCAATCTGCTCCAGGCTCGTGCCTTTTGTTTCGGGCATAAGCCGCAGCACGAACACCAGTTGAAGAACCATCATGATAGTAAAAAATAGAAAGGTATTTCCTCCGCCGAAACGCTCGGCCAAATACGGGAATGTGAAGGTGATAATAGCGGCCATGAGCCAGTGCGTGAAACTTCCCAGTGCCTGACCGCTGGCCCGTACTTCGTTCGGGAATATCTCGGAAATGAATACCCAGATAACGGCCCCCTGCGAGAAACCAAAGAAAGCGATGTAGCCGAAGAGCAGGAACGGCACGGTCATTCCATTAAAATCCTGTGCGTAGAAAGCCCGCGCTACCAGCGCCAGCGTAATAATCAGCCCCACGGAACCGATTTTCATCAGCGTTCGACGTCCGTAACGGTCTATAAGGTTAATGGAAATCAAGGTGAAAATCAGATTGATCAGCCCAATTCCTGTTGATGATAACAGCGCCGAGCTTTTGCCCAGTCCAGTCATTTCAAAAATGCGGGGTGCGTAATAAATAATGGCATTAATGCCCGACACCTGATTGAACACGGCAAACAAAACGGCCAGCATGATGGGTGTCCGGTGAGCCGACGAGAACAGGCGTGTCGAAGCCTGGGTATGGTGATTACTTTGTTGAATGGCCGCTAAGGTCTGATCAGCAGTTTCCGAATCAATCATATTCAGCACGGCCAGCGCCTGCGTTGCATCACCCTTTTTAAGCAGTAGCCAGCGAGGGCTTTCGGGAATGTTAAGGACGGCAATCAGGAAAATCAGCGAGGGTAACGCCTGCACACCCAGCATCCACCGCCATGATTCACCACTTATACCCTGTAATAAGTAGTTGGACAGATACGCAATTAGAATACCCAGAACGACATTGAACTGAAACAGCGCTACCAGCCGACCACGTGATTTAGCCGGAGAGATTTCGGTTATATACATCGGTGCGGCTACTGACGAAGCGCCGACGCCTAAACCACCCAAAAAGCGAAAAACAAGAAAAATCGGCCAGCTAGGAGCCAAAGCCGTACCCAGCGAAGCCAACAAGTATAGCACAGCAATCCAGAATAAGGTGCGTTTACGGCCCAGTTGTTCGGCGGGAATTCCGCCCGTCATCGAACCGATAACCGTACCAATTAGAGCGATAGAAACGGTTAGACCATGCTCCCAAACGTCCAATTTCCATAAGGATTGTAAGGATTGCTCAACGCCGGAGATAACTGCCGTATCGAAGCCGAATAAAAAACCACCCAGTGCTGCCGTAATCGACCAGAAGAAAATTCGCTGTTTCTGACTCATAAATGCGGGAAATTAACCGGGTAAATATCCGCTCTGAAGTCAAATTTAACAAGGCGTTTCGAGGATATGTTTGCCAAAATTGTACAAATATTTTCCGGGAAAAATCAATTTGGAGAAGAAATAACCTGCCTACATGCATGGGAGAAATCCAAATCAGCTACCTAATCGTATAAATTAGAAAACAATAAAGTTACTTTTTCGATTTATAGAGTCTAATTTGTGTAGCTTCAATTCTCCATGAATACAATTGATTCTATACTCACTCAACAATTTCAACTTTTTATAGCATGAAAGTACATAGAAGGTTGCTTTGAGGTATTACCTGGATAGTCATTAATTCAATTTTAATAAATATTAAATATTGGTTATAAATACTTAAGTATAATTCCGAAAATCCATAAGGATATATACTTTTGTAGAACCATTCATGAGAGTCTCGACATCAATTTATTATGACCACTAAAACTTCTTCTATTGACCTTGTCAGTAGCCTGACTTGGCTGACCGTTTTGAGTATTGCTACTGGTGTGGCAGCGACAATTTTGTATTTGTTATTCTAGGCTATCCAATAGGTTCAAAGAACCTGTTCCAGCATTTGGATATAGCCCATAATTCCCTCATTAATTTCACGTAGGTAAATGAATTCATCGGCCGAGTGCGATCGGCTCGAATGCCCCGGTCCACACTTAAGCGATGGGCAATTGAGCACGGCCTGGTCAGAGGTAGTGGGGGAACCATAGGTATAACGCCCTAGTGCAAGACCAGCCTGCACAATCGGATGCTCAGCCGGAATACTCGACGGTTTTAGCCGAACCGAGCGCGGTTTCACTTCTGACTGTAAATTGGCCTTAATTTCCTCAATTACTTCTTCGAGCGTATATTGCTCCGTTACCCGCACATCGATTGTAAAGGTACAAGCGTCGGGCACTACATTATGCTGCGTACCGGCATTGATGATCGTAACCGATAATTTGATTGGACCCAGCGTGGGCGATACTTTTGGAAACTGGTAGGTTCGAAGCCAGTTGATGTCCTCAATGGCTCGGTAAATCGCATTATCGCCTTCGTCGCGGGCGGCATGGCCACTTATACCGTGGGCTGTACAATCCAGCACTAAAAGCCCTTTTTCTGCAATTGCCAGTTGCATTTCCGTCGGTTCGCCAACGATAGCGAAGCTAATGGGCGGCAGTTCTGGCAGCGCTAATTCCAGCCCGTCGCGACCCGAGATTTCTTCTTCGGCAGAAGCCACCATTAGCAGATTATACGCCATATCGGGCCGGTCATAGAAGTAAGCGAACGTCGCCAGCAGCGATACCAGACAACCGCCAGCATCGTTACTACCTAGTCCAAACAGTTTATCGTCACGTTCAACCGGCTCGAAGGGATTAAGCGTCCAGGACCTATTAGGCTTAACAGTATCGTGGTGAGAGTTAAGCAGAATCGTAGGCTTAGCCGGATCGAAATGGCGATTCTGCGCCCAGAGGTTATTTTTTAGTCGTTTATATGGAATTTGGTGTTGATCGAAAAACCCTTCGATGATTGCTGCGGTTTGATCCTCCTCCCGACTGAACGAGGGCGTCGTAATCAGGCGTTTGAGCAGATAAAGTGCCTCAGCGGTTAAGGTAGTCTGCCGGATAGCCGTGTCGGTAAATTCTGACATATAAAAGGCGTTGATCGCGCAAAGATATGGTCAATGCCCGAAAGTGTTCATTACGGTAGTGTTATATGCGTTTCGATTAGCCCTCGTAAAACTTCACGTCCCGCTCGCGCAGGAATTCTTTGATGACATCGACATGAACACACTGGCCAACATTCAGAAATGGATAATTAGATACTCGACTCTTGCGTCCATTAACTAGTACTTCCTGATTTTCAATATCAAAACCTAGGTGTAAATGCCGCGTGGCCGACTGCATCCCATAAATCAGTCCGTTTGTGTCGAATAGTGGACCCCCACTTTGACCTCGTAGGCCTGGCGTACTGATCTCAATACCAACTGCTTTATTATCGCCTGAGATTCGAGTGATAATACCATCAATCGGAAAGGCAGGTGATGTTATGCGCCCGGTAGCGGTCCATTCAATATCCTCCGTTGCGGAATTATAACGGAAATTATTAAACTCCGGGAAAGGATAACCCAATCGGCATAAGCTCCGCCCAAGCTTAATGCGACTGGTGTCGCGTAGAAAATAAGCGTGTGATTGATATAAAGGTCGATTATACCCTTTGAAACGTAGCAGGGCCAAATCATGCGTCGGATGGAGGTCGATAGTTAGCTCATTGAACTGGTCCACACAGCTAATAAAGCTACTACGAAGCCGAATAATGGTATCGGCCTTTAGTTTGTACTTAGCCTCCAACTGGCTAATGAGATGAGTCACGTTTTTTTCGCGTAGTACGGCCCGGCGGGCACCCAGAAAATCCAGGTAATTCCGGTGAAAAGCCTCACTTTGCGCAATAAGCTCAGCAACGTGTTTGCAGGTGATGGCGCAGGCATCCTCATTTACGAAAAAAAGAGTAGCTGTTCCGGGCAAAACTTCATCGTGGCCATATAGCCGAACAATAGAATGGATAGGCCGGGTAAAAGAATCAACGCGTTCAATGGCGTCAACAAACATAAGTAAGTAATCGGTGAGATAATCAGTCGGCAATATAAGGATGTAGACGGATTATCTCACTTACTTCTTATCTGTTGAATCACGAATACCTAATGGGCCGGGAGCCGTCGAATCGGCAGCCTGACCATGCGCATCCTCAATGCTTTGCTTGGTAGCGGCCGACGTGTCTTCCACTGCATTTGATTCCACGCGGGATGTTGAATCTGTGCTAATGCCATCAACACCGTTCTGATTTTCACGGCATTTTTGAACTAACAAGCCTATAATTAACACCGCAATAGCAATCATTGCCCAGCGTAACCAGCGTACATTTTCATTACGTCGTTCACCTTCAGGGCTTTTGGGGATGTTTGGGTTAACAACCGTACCGCTGAAATTGTCGGTGCCCTGCACCTCTGTCTGTGGACCAGCGGGGGTTACTAGTTCGTCAAAACCAAGTAAACTACCGACGCTTTCTAACCCACTGGGAAGGGCTTGCCGAAACTCAGTTGCCTGACCAAGTAAAAGTGTTTTCAGGTTCTCAGCCGATAAACCTTTTTCCTGCTCCTGTCTCCCCAAAACACCCATTAGGATTGAGCCAGCCAAGCCCAGAACAGTCATCGATGACTGGGGCTGGGTACCGCTGTATATACTGATGAGCTCAGTAGTACGCGTTAAATCCTTATCAAAAATATGCTCTAAAAAATCCTTACTGGCAGCAGTTACGCCAATGGCAGGCTGATCGATATCGGTTACTTGACTCACATCGAGCGGTGTAGACTCATAATCGCCCTTATCCAGAAAACTAACAATTGGTGAAGCTCCACCTGAGGCCTGAACCTTCCGGGTAAGACCGCCCAGTAAAGTTGGAATAGCCCCGTTAACCGCTTTCAGCGTACTCGCCGACGATTCATTTAATTCACGACTAAGCTGGTCAATTACACCGGGAGTGAACTGTTCTTTCAGGTAGGATAACAGATGAACGGCCATACGTTTTTCGTTGAGTTGCGCTCAATTAAACCGACCATCGAACGGAATGTTTCAATCTTAAAAGAGTTAAAAAGTTAAAGGGTTATAGACTCATAAAGTTTAGGATGCGCTTACATAAGTGCACCAGCTGACTTTACAACTCTACAACCCTTTAATCCTACAACTCAATAAAATTACAGTTGCGGAATCCGAAGTACTTGGTCTGGGTAAATCAGATCAGGATCTTTCAGCATTGGCTTATTAGCCTCGAAAATAATCCCGTACTTCATAGGATCACCGTATACCTCCTTGGCAATTTTCGACAGCGAATCGCCCGATTTTACAGTATAGTATTTTCCTTCCGGAGCAGGCGTATCAACGGTCAACTGGTTATCAACCGCCGAAACACCTTCCACATTACCAACTGCCAACGCAATTTTCTCGGAATCTTCCTGAGATTTCACCGAGCCCGTTATTGTAACGGTATCTCCTTTGGTTTTTACCGTCAGGCTATTATAAGCAAGCCCCAGTTTCTTAACGTGATCAAGCAGAGCCTGAGCCCGTACGGGTTCAACTTTCTCGGCCTGTGCAGGTTCAGCAGGGGCAGCCGTCTGATCATTGTGAAAAATTTTCTCGCCTACACCTTTAAAAAATGATAAGAGACCCATTGGTTTTAAGGGGTTTTAATGAAACATATGGTTAATGAACGGCAGGTAAGCCAATCTGTTCGTTGAAACAACTGCCTGATTTAGCGATTGTTTCAGAGTATTGGCCTGCTGCTTAATAATATTTACGAAAACAGGCGTATTTGGTCACACAAAAGCCCTTAGTTTTACGTTCTTTTTTTCAGTATTTTTCTAATTTTTTTTATAACCCTATCACTTATCAGCATGCGATTTAATATAAGGTTGCAGTGGAGATTGGTTTTGGTGGCGATGGTCAGTCTGGCAGCCTGCAAAAACAACGACATTGATCCCAGTGCAGGTAGCGTCGGTACACCCAGTAAGGGCAACGCCGACTTCACAAAATATGTAGCCGTAGGCAATTCATTGACCGCTGGTTATGAAGACGGTGGCGTTTACCGGGACGGACAACTCAATTCGTACCCGAATATTTTAGCGGGGCAGTTTAAAACAGTTGGTGGAGGAGATTTTATCCAGCCTCTCTTCTCCGAAACGCAGGCTGCTGGTACAGGCTACCTCAAGCTGATCAAAGTTCCCTCCCCCACCGATCCAACGTCGCTGGCCAGTTCACTAGGCCAAGTAGCACCAGGGGGAGTTCGTGGCACCAACGCCACCGGGAAACCACTTTATACCAAGTTTACAGGTGCCAATCAAAATCTAGGTGTTCCGGGTATTAAGGTAGCGGACATTGCAACCGTTGGTTACGGCTCGGCGGCTCTGGGCAATCCCTATTTTGAACGGTTACTAACCGATGATGCGCAGGCAACTACCTACTTTCAGTATGCTACCAACAACCTGAGCGGAGCTACTTTTTTCTCATGCTGGCTGGGCAATAACGATGCACTAGCGTATGCTACATCGGGTGGAGTAGGTGCCGAAAACACGCCCAATGGGTTAACCTCTACGGCTCTGTTCACGACCAATTTCACTAACATAATGACTAAACTGACTGAGAATAGTCGGAAAGGTGTCGTAATTGGTATTCCTAATATTATTCAGGCACCGTATTTTACTACGGTCACTTCTCTGGTAGGTACATTACTGAAGGCACAAGGAATTACAGGACTAGCAATTCAGTCTAAATCAGCGCCGGGTGGTGTTCGGATGTCGGGGGCAGGCGATTACTTCCTGCTTTCTATTTCTTCGGTACTAACTGATTTTCTGACAAAAGGCGTTGGACTCAGTGCGTCGAATCCTGTTCCAGACCAGTACGTGCTGGATGCCAGCGAAGCCGATGCGCTTACGAAACGCATTAATGAGTTTAATACAATTATGAAAGCACAGGCCGACGCCAAGGGTGCCGCCTATGTGGACGTAAACCCTATTTTTCAGCAGTTGGCACAAACCGGTGGATACGTTCAGAACGGCATTACCTATTCAGCAGCTTTCATTCAGGGTGGCGTATTTAGCCTTGACGGAATTCACCTGACGCCCGCCGGTTATGCGATGGTCACCAATGAAATTATCAAGGGAATTAACGCCAAATATGGCTCGACTGTACCACAGGTCAATCCGGCAAATTACCGTCGTGTCTTGCTGCAACAATAATCATCACTCATGAAATTGAATCAACTTTCTGTAGCCGCGCTGTTTACACTAAGCGCGTCGGCGGCTTTTGCCCAAACTCCTCTCCCCAGCCTAGAATTAGGTGTTAAAGGCGGGGCCACATTTACGCATGGATATACAACAATTCCATCCCAAACAGTTGGTAGTGTGCAGGTACCTACGTTGGAAAACAAAAGTAATGGAATCGGTTATGGTTATTCGGGCGGTTTGTGGGCAAGAAAAAATTTCAATAAGTTTTTCCTGCAAGCCGAAGTGACGTACAACCGCTTCGTACTGAAACAGATAACCGACGTTACACTCGACGTTAATGCAAACCCTGCACTGGCGAATGCACTGCCGATCAGCGTCAAACCGGGTCTGGTCAATGCTACCCTTAATGTCACGTCTGAATCAGTATTGGAATCTGTTAATATACCTATTCTGGTGGGCAAACGCTGGTTAGATGGTAAGTTGCGCGGTTATATAGGCCCCAATTTTATTTTCGTCCAGAAAGCTCAAGCAACTCGAAATACCTCTGGTAGGATCAATGCAAATGCAGCCGTTAATTTTCCCGAAACGACTGTTCCGGTAACCACTAGTACAACAAACTTGCTGAATAAATACGAAGCGCAGAATCTGGAAGTCAAAGACTTTACCTATGCCGTTGAGCTAGGAGTAGGATTTACACCTATTCGGTTTATCGACGTGGATGTGCGGTATGCTGTACCAGTCGGGGGAGTTTATAACGACGCCAATATCAAGGGCTTCCTCGGTATTGCTACCGTTTCCTTAGGAATCAAAGTGTTTTAAAAAAGAAGGGACGAAAGGCGAAAAGGATTTATAATTTGTTCTTTTCACCTTTCGTCCCTTCCTCCTTTTCTCTTATTCCGCTACTAATGCATATCCCGCACCAGCCTGCTGTAGCCGATAACGCTTCATCTGAATACCTCCCGAAGGTTCAGCATTGGCATCGCCAGGCAGGTAAACCGGATATTTTCTGCATAAAATATTCTGCTCGACCCAAAGGCTGTCGTGGCCCATATACCCCTCTGTAGTGGTCAGTCGCCAGTTCAATGGAGTAACATCCGCTTTTCGTTCGGGCAGAAACTGCCAAGCATATACGCGGCCAAATGAGCCACTCCCATTGCTGGCGCTATAAACGTATAATTCCGGAAACCGATTATTATCCAGATCGGCCACTTCAGCCCCTACGATAGCGCCATCTATTCGAATCTGAAAAGTGGTCAGGAGTAGCTCGCCCCGGTATGCTTTTATGGATAAATCCCGTACGGCCCCACTATCAGCAGCCGCTACAAGAAACTTATACACGTTGAATCTCAGCACCTTGCTATATGTAGAAGATGCTGTTCCTGATGGGTTGGTAGTTGCCTGTGAAGTCAATAGATCGCCATCAAAGCTGCGATGCAGACTGCCTTGAGCCAAAGGTGACCCAACCAATTGTAGCCCGCATAGGTGGAGCAGCCATATCAGCCCTACTAATCCACAACTTACTTTCACTATCATTAACTCCGTGCGCCCTGTGTTTCAAGTGATAACGACACGGAATCAAAAAAAGTTGATGTGATTAAGCATCCAGAAATGTTTCGCCAATGGTGGTGAGATTCAAAAGGGTAGGTAATACCTTTTGGCCCTTGGCAGTAAGGCTGTATTCAACACGAGGTGGCACCTCACCGTAGGCTCTCTTTTCGATGACGCCTAACTTAACCAAAGCCTTAAGTTCCTGAATTAATACTTTTTCGCTTACGCCAGGAATCATCCGACGAAGCTCGCCATATCGGCGTGATTCATTACCTAATTGATAAATAATATAAAGCCGCCACTTACCACAAATAATATCTAACGTTTTCTTTAGTATTAACGGCATAGCGTCGGCAGTTGTCCGACTAGAAATTTGTTCATTCATAAGGAAGCCAAGTAACTTACCTTTTGGTGGGTAACCTGCTGATTAAAAGGCACTTGCAGAGTATGAGCAAATATAAATATTTGTCTGACATCTATCGCACAAAGTGGTTTCTCTAAGTATTCGGAATAAGTAATTTTCTGTTAACTGACTGCAAATCAACACGAAAAATTTCCAGATAAAAGGCACCATTTTTTAAGTTATATCTTATAAATGCGATGACCAGCCTTAATTAATCTATATAAGAATATAGTCACTCCCGTTGCTACAAGGCCCTCGTTTTCTTACGCAATAACTAGTAAAATCAAATACACAGATTATCAACAGTTAATTAATGAGGAAACGGCCCTAAATAGCCAACATGCTCATCTCAGCTGCAAATCCACTTACTTTGCAGCTCTGCGAATTTTATAACTTCTTTGAAAACATTACTTGTTATTGCTGGCCCTACAGCGGTCGGAAAAACGGCCCTGTGTGTGCAACTGGCCAAACGACTACAAACCGACGTGGTGTCAGCCGATTCGCGACAACTCTACCGCGAGCTGACTATCGGAACCGCTAAGCCCTCCGCAGAAGAAATGGCCGGAGTATCCCACTATTTAATCAATTCGCACAACATTGCGGATCCCGTAAACGCCGGACGTTACGAACGGGAATGCCTGGCTTTATTGGATAAATTATTTCAGACGAACGATGTGGTGATTTTGTCGGGCGGAACGGGGCTGTATATTAACGCCGTTTGCTTTGGACTCGACGATATGCCTTTTATCGATCCTGAATTGCGCGAAAATTTGTTCATTCGCCTGCAACAGAAAGGATTAGCAGTACTTCAGGATGAATTGCGCCGGTTAGATCCTGTGTATGCGCAAACGGCTGATTTACAGAATCCGGTTCGGGTAACAAGAGCTTTAGAAGTTTGCCTGGCAACCGGACAGCCGTATTCGTCCTTTCGGCGGCAGCAAACCGTAGAACGCCCTTTCCGCCCCTTATTGATTGCGCTGCAACGGCCTCGTGATGAATTATACGCTCGAATTGACGCTCGGGTAGACGCTATGCTTGCAGCCGGACTCGTGGATGAAGTCCGTTCGCTGCTTCCTTACCGAGATTTACAGGCACTGCAAACCGTTGGCTATCAAGAAGTGTTTCCGTATTTGGACGGTGATTATGATTACGATGAAATGGTTCGATTGCTTAAACGCAATTCTCGCCGTTATGCCAAACGCCAGATGACCTGGTTTCGGAATCAGAACAACTATTTTCAGTTAGCTGTTAGCAGTGAACAGCCAACAGCTATACAGACAATCATTGACTTGCTTAAGCCTAATCACTAACTGTTCACTGCTAATTGGAATTATTGCGCCCGGTATGCTAACATGCCGCCGATAACATTGCGGACGTTATTGAAGCTGTTTTGCTCTAGAATTTCCTGAGCCATACCGCTGCGCTTTCCCGACCGGCAATGCACAATAACTTCTTCGTCCTGCAAGCCATCAAGTTCATCCAGACGATAAGGCAGATCACCTAATGGAATCAGTGTCGCGCCGATATTATCCTCTTCGTATTCGTTCGGCTCGCGAACATCGATAAGATTTAACTTTTCGCCTTTATCCAGACGCTCTTTCAACTCTTGTACGGTAATATCCATATCAACAAATGGTTAGTCGTTAGTTATCAGTGGTTAGTGTTGGATAATTATTTTTTGCACTGTTACCCGCTGGTCAGCGAAAAGCCGGAGCAGATACAGTCCGTCGGGCAAGTGACTCACATCTAACGTTTGCTGCCCGCGACTTGGTTCGAACTGATGTAATAATCGACCGCTCAGATCACGCACTTCCAGTCGAGTCAATCGCGGCTCATCCCAGCGAATCAATCCCGTAGTCGGGTTCGGGTAAGCCAACAGCGGAGCCAGCGGTTCAGGATCGTTCGTTCCGGTTACTACAGTATCAGGTTTACCTCCCATAATCGGTCGGAGCATAAAAGCACCCGGTACATTTAGTGATGCTGACACAAGATTCTGTTCCCAATTAGTACCACCGTTGTAAAAAATAGCTCCCCCAAATGGACTAGTCTTATCAAACCCCAACCGTAACAGAGTTGTATCTCCGTTACTAACTTGCTGATAACCAACAAAAAATGTATCTCTTACAGAGATACTCTTCGTAAAGGCAAAATCTACAAATCCATTTCGTGTCGCCGGATATTTTACAGGAAACGATTGCTGATAAATGGCCGTACCTGGTCTTCCGCCATTATTGCCATATACACGAACGACAAACGACTGGCCTGACTGATTCGACAGGAAAGGCACAATACAAGCCCGAACACCCGCAATGTTATCAGGCTTATTGAGAATAAAACGCACGGCAACCTGCTCTCGCTGACGGATTTGCTGGGCATATTCCCAGCTACCATCATCATAAGCGTAGTAATCGTCCAGTACGGCAACGGATGAGATCGTGTCGTTCCGGCGGAGGTTAACGCCGGGAATCGACGGGTTCTGGTCATCAGTAGTTAGCACATCAATTTTATAACGCAGCCGGGCTCTGGTGGCGCCAGCCAGACTGGCAACCGGTGCCGGGCGCGCTGTTTTTCGTTGCGAACTAAGCGAGCCGATCAATACCGAATTGGTTTGTGGGTCGTCCTGCACCAGCCGTCCCGAAACTTCATCCCGTATCGTAAAATGGAAGGTCGTAAAGTTGAAGTTATTGAATAGGTTGTTAATATCGGTCGAAACAGAATCAGCGGTTTCAGCACCCGGATTAACCAAATACTGCGATAAAGGCATGGCTGTATATCGCTTCAGAAGTGGGGTAAGCGCCTGTCGCGTAGCCACGTCCTTTACGAATCGGTCATTTATCGAACGACCTCGGTTCATATAAATATAGTCGAGATTCCAGGTATCAAATGGACCAGACCGACGACCGAAGGTGCGAAATCGGAAAGCAAAACCAGCGTGGAAATAGATCGGATTACGAACTGAGACAAACTGCTGAAAAAAGTTATTGTCGTTTAACCCACCCGCTTTCGCCCAGACTGTATGCCAGGTATTATTTCTGTCTAAAAACTGAAGCGTCAGCGAATCGGCTGGCTGGCGACTAGCAGAATCGCCGGGGTCAGGCGCTTCACCTAAGCCTTTAATTTGCCAATAGAAGCTTATGTAAACGGAATCGCTGGCAGCTAAACCAGATAGATTAATAGGCAGAGAAGTCAGTGTATCCGTGTAATCCTGCTCTAACTGATTGATCTGTGAATAGGGTAACCCGTTGGCCATCAATCCATCGAAGGAAGCCACATTAACCGTTGGCTGGTTGATTGCCATGTTGTTATTGATATACACACCACTGCCCGGCTGCCAGAGAGCCGGATCGGGCTTGTCTATTCCAGGATTACCGGAAGCCGTTGAAAAATCATCAAAAAACGGCAGTCTTAAGGGCGTTTGTGCCGCCGTTTTCAGGCTGATCAGTATACATAAAAACGGTAAAAAGCCATCTAAAAATCGTTTGGCACGGAGCCGATATGGCTGACTAAGTAAAGCAATTCCCATTTGGTGTTGGTACCAGAAGCGGTGTTATTGATCCGGCTCAATCGGCCCCACAATCCATAAATCCATGGTTTCGCCGACGCGGATACGTTCGCCGGGTCGGGCTTCAGGTCGTTGCCGCACCACTGTTCCGACTTCCTTCTCTGGATCTTCTACAGAAATTTTTGTGCCAACTTTCAGATTGGAACCGCGAATGGCCGCTTCCGCTTCGTCGAGGGGTAATCCTACAACGTTCGGAATCTCAAACATAGTATGCCCTAATCCATCGCCCACTTCCAGTTCAATGATTGCTCCTTTCGGTACGGGCGTGCCGGGTGTAATTTCCTTGCCATTATATAGCTGACGGAGGACCGCATTCTTGGCTACATCAGCCACGTAAATAGGATCGCCCATCTCCAGCCCTAACGAGCGTAGATTCAGTTTGGCGCTTTGGAACGTTAGGCTGACCAGGTTAGGCATAGGCACCATCGGCGGCACTCGCTTGGTAATGGTCAGGTAGATTTTTCGTCCCTCCTTTACTTTCGCATTTGCTCGGGGGTACTGCTGAATAACGGTCAGTGGTTGCGCACCGGCTACAAATGTACAATCTTCCACTTCGTAGCGAAGGTCGCGGTCAGCCAATAGATTCTGCATTTCCTCCATGCTCAGCTTCGTTACGTCGGGGACCGTAATCGTCTGGCCGTGGTTGGTCGTAAACGGCAGATAGACAAAGAAAAAGGTCAGAAATAATACAACCAGCAGGGCCAGAATAATGCCAAGTTGAATCAGCAGGTCAGAGAAAGAGCGGGTGCTGATTTTAGTCATTCAGTTCAAACAAGTATAGGTGGGAGCCGAAGATAATCAACTAACACACACAAAAGTAGCAGAATATGAAAAATGCTTATCGATAACCCGCCAGCATTTTTTTAATATATTTTCCAATAATGTCGAATTCCAGATTCACCTGATCACCAACTTTCAGATCGCGAAAGGTTGTGTGTTCGTACGTATATGGAATAATCGTTACCCGGAATTGGTCAGGCTGCGAATTAAAAACGGTTAAACTGACCCCATTAATACAAATTGACCCTTTTTCTACCGTGATATTCTGATTATTAACATCGCCGGTTGCCGGATCGTACTGAAAATCATACAACCAGCTACCATCCATATCCTGCACATTCGTGCATACACCAATCTGATCGACGTGTCCCTGCACGATGTGTCCATCGAAACGACCATTAGCAGGCATACAACGTTCGAGGTTTACCCGGTCACCGATTTTAAGCTGCCCCAGGTTAGTTTTTTTTAGCGTTTCATCAACGGCCGTTACCGTGTAACTGCCATCGGCCACACTCGTAACCGTCAGACAAACACCATTGTGACTTACACTTTGATCAATTTTCAATTCCGGCGCCATCGTCGACTGAATGCGAAAGGTGAGATTGGTTCCTTCTGCTTCAATGTCTGACACTTGTCCGGTTGCTTCAACAATACCTGTAAACATAAGAGTCGATAGTAGTGAATCGATAGTATCAGAAGCTATTCCTCTTTCGTACCATCGATTACCATAAACAGCGAACTGCCGAAGGGGGTTCGGCCAACTAGTTTTTGTTCTGTTCGGGCAATTTGATAAAGTGTTTTATTAAGCCAGGCGGCTGGCAAATATACATCCGATTTAGCCTCGTCGGGTTTTCGCCAGCCCAATGTCAGTTGAAGCCGCTGCCATTGACGCATTACCAAAATCAGTAGAGATAACGCGAAACTCCAGTAAGTTGCCTTTACTATTCGTAAGCCAGCAACTGGCAGTAACCGCTCAAAATCGGCTGTAACAAACCGGCGAATAACCCCAACCGCAAGATCATGTTGCCCACCAAACACAGCAAAAGCGTTGTTGTTGCTTATCAAAATACCGTTCGGTTTTAGCCGATGTTTTAGTGCATGTAATAACTTCAGTAACTCGGGGTCGATAAAATAACAAAACACATCATTGCAGATAATTACATCATACTGCTGATCTGGCTCAAAATCGGCAAGATGATTTAGGTTGATCAACGTGACATCCAGACCACGTTCCTGACAGAAGGCGATAGCGTCTGTCGATCCGTCAACACCGCGTAGGTTGGTATACCCCCGTTTATGTAGAAACGCCAGCAATCCACCCGTCCCACAACCCACATCTAAAATGGCTATATCCGGGCGGTTTCCAAAATGGCCTTGCAAAGCAGCCAGTACGCGCTCATGCAAATGGCGGTACCACCAGAGCTGCCCTTCTAGGCGAAACATTTTTTCGTATTCCTCCGAACGACCAATCATCTTTTCAGTGAACAGTTAGCAGTGAACAGCCAACAGTGACTTCAGTGAGCAGTAAACAGTGAGCAAAAACTTTTCGAATATCACTGTTGGCTGTTCACTGCTAACTGTTCACTGTACGCCGGTAATCCGCTATAGGCCATAAATAATTTACCAAGGTATTCACCTAATATTCCCAGGAAGAGTAGTTGAAGCCCTAGCCCTGTACCGATAGCCCATACCACAATTGCCCAACCAGCTACTGAAAACGTACCCGTTATCCATCCAATAAAAAGTAGGAAGCCAACGAGTAGTCCTAACCCGAATAAGGTAGCGCCTACTATGGTAAATAAGCGGATCGGCCAAAGCGAGTACCCGATAAATACGTTTAGGAATAAGGCTATCAGCTTGCGCAATGTATAATTTGAGCGCCCTTCGGAGCGGGCGTTATGCGGAACGGTTACACTATTCACATTACGCGTTACCCGAAAGATAAGCCCATCAATGTATGGATACGGACCGCGATAACGAATAATCTCATCGACAATCTCCCGGCGAATCAGCTTGAAACTTGATAAATATAACCCACGTGGTTTATCCAGCGAATACGTCGTTAGCGTATTTACTAGTTGGCTGCCAAAATTCCGAAACCAATGGTGCTGTTTTTCTTCGTAGCGACTATAAACTACATCGTATTGACCTGCATCGGCCGCTTCTACCAGCGTTAAAATTGTCTCAGGAGGGTTTTGAAAATCATCATCAATAATGACGGCATATTGACCGCGACTGTGGTTAAGGCCACATAAAACGGCATTGAACTCGCCGAAATTTTTGCGCAATGAAATAAACTTGACATTATCGTACGCTTTGCTTATACCCCGGCAGACAGTTTCAGAATCATCTGCACTCCCATCATTAACCAGTACAATCTCGAACGTCAGTCCTCTCAGGTGCCCCTGTAGCTGATCAACCAACGGGCCGATGGTTCGTTCACTATTATAAACTGGAATGACTATACTTAACTGCATAGAATACAGACGCAAACAGCGTAAAAAAATGTGCTAATCCGCAAAACGATTTATCCGGTCAATAATATACGCGACTTCCGCGTCGGTCAACGACGGGTTTAATGGCAGGCTAATTACCTCTCGATGCAACTGTTCCGAAATAGGAAATGACTGCTGTGAAAACTCCGCGTAAGCCCGTTGCTGATGAGGTGGAATAGGATAATGTATGTCGGTACCGATACCCTGTTCCTGAAGGTAAGCCCGCAACTTATCGCGACGGGGGTGACGAATCACAAACAAATGCCAGGCATCTTCCTCAGGCTGATCGGCGGGCGGCAGCTTCACATCTGGATTCTGAATACCGTCTAAATAAAGCTTGGTCAGCGCACGTCGCCGGCCGTTTTCACCGTCCAGAAAAGGCAGTTTAGCCGATAATATGGCGGCCTGCATCTCATCCAGACGACTATTATAACCCACATAGTCCGTCACGTATTTCTTTGTCGAACCATAATTCCGCAATGCCCGCAACCGGTCCGCCAATTCGTCATCGTTTGTCGTTATGGCACCCGCATCGCCCAGCGCACCGAGGTTTTTGCTGGGATAAAAACTCCAGCCAGCCGCATGCCCCAGATTACCCGCTCGCTTGTTCTGATAACATGCCCCGTGAGCCTGCGCAGCATCTTCCAATACTTTTAGGTTATATCGTTCTGCCAGCTCGTTTATAGGCTTCATATCACAGCACCGACCGTACAGATGAACGGGAAGTATCGCTTTTGTATGAGTTGAGATGGCGGCTTCTATACGCATAGGATCAAGCAGATACGTTTTAGGATCTGGCTCAACCCATATTGGCTTAAGGCCAGCGTGGGTAATACTTAGCACCGATGCGATGTAAGCATTCGAGGCTACAATGACTTCGCTTCCTGACGGAAAATCCCACGCCTTCAGCACGAGCGTTAAGGCTTCCAATCCGTTCGCAACGCCAATACAATGGGTTGTCTGGCAGTAAGCAGCAAACTGGCGCTCAAACGATTTTACTTCTTCGCCAAGAATATACCAGCCAGATGTTAATACCCGCTGGATAGCATCCTGAATCGCTGACTGGTGCGATGCATTCGTCTGTTTGAGATCCAGAAACGGAATCATTCGGAAGTGGCCATTGTCGACTCGATAACTTCCTGATCAGTACTGGCCGGGTAGGGTTCGTAGATATAGTCATCTTTATCGTAGAGTTCGTTGGAGATGACCAATAGAATAGCATCCTCCGAGAACTCATCCATCACATGCCAGTCTTCCGGTTTAAGTACCAGGCACTCACGTGGATTGGTCAACCGGAATATGCTTTCCTCCTTACCATTATGAGCGTATATGCGACAACTGCCATTAAGACAAATCAAAGCATTCCAGGTACGACGGTGACGATGGCCTGCCCGAGACGCCGAGCCCGTCTCATAAATATAGAAAACACGCTGAATCGTACCAGGAATAATCTTTTCAAAAACTGTTAGATTTCCACTATCAGAGGCAAATGTTTTCAATTCATAGAGTTGAGCCATCTATAGTATATATTATGGTTAAAAGGTAACAAAAATACTTAGCGTCCTTCAAATTTATTAAAAAGCGCTTAAAGTCGGATTATACTAAGGCTGTTAGCTTTAGCTATATATTTATCGGAGCGATGTGGAGGTGAACAGACGAAGAAATACTCATTGAAGCTATATGTTTTCTGCGTCCGTTGTTTATTTGGACTTAGATTTCACAAAAAGTTTACAATATATAGCTGCTTAACACCAATAATCATTGACCATAAGTAGCCATTATGAAGCAATATTTGCAGTTCCTTGTTAAGTTAATAAGCTATGATAAAGAACAAATTTTTTCTAACGGGCGTATTTCTTCTAGCTCTGATCGTGCTTTATTACACCTTCTTCGATGGTGGCAATATCACGTCGGCCGATGGCCTGGCCGAATCAGTCAAGCCTGAAACATACCGGCAGCAGGTAGATGACAGCCGGACTAAAAAGAATGAGTTTTTCCGAACGAGCGCGGAATCACCCGTTACGGATAAAACTGCTTTTAAGGGGCTCGTTTACTTTGCGCCTGATCCTGCTTATCGCCTAACGGCGCGACTCGAACCATTCGCGGATAAGACCCAGAAACTGGTTGTTAGAATGAGCGACGGCAGTGAGGAAGTGTATGAGAAGTTTGCCCACGCCGTGTTTAATCTAAATGGGGAAACCTACCGACTGCTAATTGTCAAGTTAGAAAATACATATTCTATTCTGTTTCGCGATGCTACTTCGGGCAAGCAAACTTACGGTGGTGGCCGATACATCGAGCTGGCTCCTGACCAAATAACAAACAATCGTGTTATTCTTGATTTTAATATGGCTTATAACCCCTATTGTGCGTATAATCCCAATTATTCTTGTCCCATTCCGCCCACCGAAAATAAGTTACCAATTGCCATAAAAGCAGGCGAACAATATCATTAACTGAAAGCGCAAGGAAGGAAAGAAAATAAGCTAAAAGAACATAACCACTGTCCTTCTTCCTTTTCTACCCTTCCCCTCTCCTGCCTTCCTCCTTTTCTACCTACCTTTGTATTTATTTATTTGTATTGCCGCCGTATGGAAGTTTCCTATAAATGGTTAAATGAGTTTATTGATTTGCCCGAGTTGCCCGAAGAAGTTGGCAAACTGCTTACCTCAACTGGGTTAGAGGTCGAAGGAATTGAGAAAATTGAAGCCGTGCCAGGAGGGCTGGAAGGCGTTGTGATTGGTGAAGTAATTACCTGCACCAAACACCCGGATGCCGACAAATTGAGCCTAACTACGGTTGATGTTGGTACTGGACAGCCTATTTCTATCGTTTGTGGAGCGCCCAACGTCGCGGCCGGGCAGAAAGTTGTGGTGGCACTGGTAGGAACCACCCTCCACCCTACTTCTGGCGATTCATTCCAGATTAAGAAAGCGAAAATTCGTGGAGCAGCCTCAGAAGGTATGATCTGCGCCGAAGATGAAATCGGGTTAGGCACCTCCCATGCCGGGATTATGGTGCTAACTACCGATTTACCAAACGGAACACCCGCAGCTCGCTACTTTAACCTGGAAGCTGATTACCAGATTGCTATTGGTTTGACCCCTAATCGCATTGATGCGGCATCGCACTTCGGAACGGCTCGCGATCTGAAAGCGGTTCTGAACCGTCCTCTCCGAATGCCATCTGTTGACGCATTTGCGGTAGCCAATACGAATTTGACATTCGATGTACGTGTCGAAGATACAGCTGCTTGCCCGCGGTATACAGGTCTAACTATCTCAGGTTTGACGGTAAGCGAATCGCCGGATTGGCTAAAACAACGCTTACTGAGCATTGGCCTTAAGCCGATCAATAACATCGTGGATATTACGAACTTCGTTTGCCACGATTTGGGTCAGCCACTGCACGCGTTCGATGCCGATAAGGTTGCGGGTGGTCAAGTAATAGTAAAAACCCTGCCCGAAGGTACGCCTTTTGTTACGCTAGATGGCGTCGAACGGAAGTTGACAGTTACTGACCTTATGATCTGCGATGCTGAAAAACCGATGTGTATTGCCGGTGTATTTGGTGGCCAGTATTCGGGCGTATCGGCACAAACGACAAGTATCTTTCTGGAGTCGGCTTACTTCTCACCTATGTCGGTTCGTAAGACGGCGCAGCACCATGGGCTAAAAACGGATGCGTCATTTCGGTTCGAACGTGGCACCGACCCAAACATGCCGGTATTTGCGCTCAAACGGGCGGCTCTGTTAATTCAGGAGGTAGCCGGTGGTACGATCAGCTCAGCTATTACAGACCTTTATCCTAATCCGATTGAGCCGTTCCGTGTACGGGTTCGTTACCGCAATATTGACCGGCTTATTGGCATTCAGATCGACCACGACGAAATTCACCGGATTCTGAAAGCGCTGGATATTCGGGCAGAAAACGAGACCAGTGATGAATTCATCGCAATCGTGCCTCCTTATCGCGTCGATGTTACGCGTGAGGCTGATGTGATTGAAGAGATTCTGCGCATTTACGGACTTGATAACGTACCATTGTCAACGACGCTCTCTGCTGACTCGCTATCGGAATTTCCGAAAACGGACCCAGATCAGTGGCAGGGTCGTGTAGGGCAGTTACTGGCGGCCAATGGATTCTACGAAATTCTGACAAATTCACTAACGCGCCCGGCTTACCATGATGCGATTCGGTCGTCGCTGCCTGGCGAAGATGTGGTCTTGTTAAATCCGCTTAGCGATGAGCTTTCTGTGATGCGACAGACGCTATTATTTTCAGCTCTTGAAACGCTGATATATAATTTGAACCGGCGTCAGAAAGACCTGAAAGTAGCCGAATTTGGTAAAGTTTACCATAAAGTAAAAGTTGAAGAAGGCTCTGATAACCACGTAACAACCAAGACTAAATATGTAGAAAAGTCGCGATTAAGCTTAGCAATAGTTGGCAATCAACAGTCTGAAAGCTGGTTACAGAAAAGTCAGCCAGTAACTTTCCACGATCTGGCCATGGCGGTACAGCGTATTCTGAATTTATTTCGAATCAAATCATTCGAACGTCAGCCTGCCGATCCCACGCTTTTCCAGTATGGGTTAATCTATCTGGTTAACAAAAAACCATTAGTTAGCCTAGGTCTGGTTCAACCAAAATTAACGAAATTGGTCGATCTGAAACAGCCCGTTTTTTACGCGGATTTCGACTGGAATGCATTACTCAAGCTGGCTTCGGGGAAAGCCCGGTACGAAGAAGTTCCCCGATTCCCCGAAGTTCGACGCGACCTATCGCTGGTGCTTGATAAGGGGGTTACGTTTGATCAGATTAGCCAACTGGCTCGCCAAACTGAGCGGAAACTACTCCGGTATATCAATGTGTTTGACGTATATGAAGGCGAAGCGCTTGGCGCAGAGAAAAAATCGTATTCAGTAAGCTTCACCTTGCAGGATCCGACGCAGACTCTTACCGACACCGCCATTGACAAAACGATGCAACGACTGATGACGGCGTTTGAGCAGGAATTAGGTGCCGATATTCGTAAATAAAGATTATTCGTTCAGACCGTGATTTCCACAGAGCAATTTTTAGCAATGGTTGAGCAGCTCGAACATAAAGTTGGGCTGCTTAAGGGTGCATATGATGATGCTCATCACCAAATTGCACAGCTAAAAATTGAAAACTTTGCGCTGAATGAACGGTTAAAAGAGAAACAGAATCAACTGAAAGAATTACGGAAAAAACCTTCTGTTTCAGAAAAAAATACACCAAAGTCAAAAGATATTGGTATAATTGTGAAAGACAATCTGCTAAAGACAGATACGATTGCCGAATTAAAACAACAACTCGACGAGTATATCCGGGAACTGGAACGGTGTATTGCTCATTTGAGTAGTTTGTCATAAACCCAAATTGGCTCTGGGGCTCCGGCCCCATCTGAGCCGACCGCAGCGATGGAAGAACTGCCAGTTCGCGTAAAAATAGCCGATCGGACTTATAGGCTGCTGGTGCAACCAGAAGCAGAAGCCGTCGTGCGCGAAGCCGCCAAGCTGATTCAGGATGAGCTGAATCAGTATCGGTCCAATGGCATTATTGACACGCAGGAAGCTTTGGCTATGATTGCCTTCGACTGCCTGGTCACCAAGCTCAGAGGAGAACATCAAGTACAACGTTTACAACAAATGGTGTTTGACAAAATCACTCAATTAGACCAGGCCATTACGCCGGTCATTACGACATAAAAACCGGCGGGCTAGTCACCCCAAATAGTACCACGAGTTAGCGTTCAGGGCACTCGTATCGAGCAGATTGATGGTTTATTTGTTCAATCCTAACGATATAGTCCAATGGACATTCCAGTTTGGTTAACGATTCTTGCTGTCCTTGCGGGGGGCGGCATTGGCATACTGATAGGCCGCCAAACCATGGCGGGCGTTCGCGCAAAGCACGAAAAAGAGGCAGAAGAAAGAGCCGAAACAATTTTAAAAAACGCTGAATTACAAGCCGAAACGCTTAAAAAAGACCGAATCCTCGAAGCAAAAGAAAAGTATCTTAAATTAAAAACTGAGTTCGAAGAAAATACCAATCAGAAACGGAATCTACTTCTCCAGAACGAAAGCAAATTAAAACAACGCGAACAGCAGCTGAGCCAGCAGGCCGATCAGCAACGTACGCGTGAAAACGAACTGAATCAGCAGCGTAACGAAATTGGCCAGCAGAAAAACGGCCTTTCGCAGCAGATCGACGCGCTTAATAAACGCCGGGAAGAAGTTGACCGTCGGCAACAGGAAGCCGAGCGTATGCTTGCCGACCAGGTCTTACAACTCGAAAAAATTGCGGGACTTTCAGCTGATCAGGCCCGCGAGCAACTAATCGAAACCCTCAAAGCCGAAGCCGAAACCCGGGCCTCCTCTTATATTAAAAACATCGTTGAAGAAGCGAAACTGACGGCTACGAAAGAAGCGAAGAAAGTCGTTATCGAAACGATTCAACGCACGGCTACCGAACACGCTATCGAAAACTGTGTGTCGGTCTTTAACATCGAATCCGACGACGTAAAGGGCAAAGTTATTGGTCGCGAAGGCCGTAATATCCGCACGCTGGAAGCTGCCACTGGTGTCGAAATTATTGTAGACGATACTCCCGAAGCCATTATCATTTCAGGATTTGATCCGGTTCGACGCGAGATTGCCCGGCTGTCATTACACCGGCTTGTACAGGATGGTCGTATTCACCCGGCCCGCATCGAGGAAGTCGTTGCAAAGACTCGCAAGAACATAGAGGACGAAATCGTTGAGATTGGTGAGCGGACAGTTATCGATTTAGGTATTCATGGTCTGCATCCTGAACTGATTAAAATGGTAGGTCGGATGCGTTTTCGCTCCAGCTATGGCCAGAATCTGCTTCAGCACTCTCGCGAGGTTGCTAAACTCTGCGCTACAATGGCCGCCGAGTTGGGCTTAAACGCCAAACTAGCTAAACGCGCTGGACTGCTCCATGACATTGGCAAAGTATGGCCCGAAGAAGCTGAACTTCCCCACGCTATTTTGGGCATGGAACTGGCCAAAAAATACAAGGAAAATCCAGAGGTTATTAACGCCATCGGTGCGCACCACGACGAAATCGAAATGACAAGTATGATTTCGCCAATCGTACAGGTTTGTGATGCCGTATCAGGTTCACGGCCCGGAGCTCGTCGAGAGATGATGGAATCGTATATCAAGCGACTTAAGGAGCTTGAGGAACTGGCAGGCAGCTTCCCCGGCGTTACAAAATGTTACGCCATTCAGGCCGGACGCGAACTCCGGATTATGGTCGACGCCGACCACGTTTCCGACGAACGAGCAGGTGTCTTAAGCTACGAAATTTCTCAGAAAATTGAGAAAGAAATGCAGTATCCCGGCCAGATCAAAGTAACAGTCATTCGGGAGATGCGGGCTGTAGCCTACGCGAAGTAAATGGTTTTAACGCTTACAAAAGAAGGTGTCTATTAAGGCACCTTCTTTTGTATCTTAGATATTACTCATTCCGCTTGCTCATAAAAGCATGCTCTAGTTTGCACAGTTTTCCCCAACGCACATGGACTTTTTCACCACCGCTTTGTTACTGATCGTCGGCGCGGGGGCCGGTGTATTTGTATCTAACCTCTTACAAAAGCACAATAAGCAGCCTAGCACATCGCTACCTACCGTGCGTCAGGAATCTACGCTGTTATTAGAGCGAATCGAAAAAGTGTTTAAAGTGGTAATGGCCGAAGGGTATTTTTCAGAAATCTATAATTATCAGGACCAGAAGAAAATTCTTTATTTGCTGAACGACCCCAAGAAGGCAATGATCATTGCGAAATCGAAAGTGCTGGTGGGTTTCGATTTTGCCAAAGTTCGGTTTCGGGAGCCGACCGAAGGCGAAAAAACACTGATTATTGAATCGTTTCCTCAACCCGAAATCCTGTCGATTGATACTGATTACCGATTCTACGATATTCAGGCTGGCTACCTCAATCACTTTAGTGGAGATGATTATACACGTATTTTGGACGAAGCCAAGCAGGTCATGAACGAGCGAGCCATGCAGAGCGATTTACCAAAGATTGCGAATAATCAGATTCAGTATATGATGTATCAGTTGGCCGGGTCAATGGGTTGGCACCTCCAACTCCCCGAAGCCGAACAACGCCAACTCGATGCTCTGAAAGTAAAGGCAGAAAGCGATGAAAACCAGCCGAAGAAATTACCTTCTGGCGGATAACTTTTGGACAGTATGTATGTTCTTTTCTGACAGGATTAACATGAGGTACAGGATTAAATTGTACCTCATGTTAATCCTGTCAGAAAAGAACTTTTAAGGTCTGTACCCAATGCGCTTCATCTACTTTTTGCTTTTCTTACCCTTAACTGCCTTTGCTCAAACTGACGGAAGTCAATATTGCCAGGAAGGTAAAGTCCGATATTACGAACGGCTGGCAGCTAATCCGAAAGCCAGAGTGGCTTATCCCGGCGATGCAACCATTGATGTTACATATTATGGCCTTGACCTACGTTTAACCCATACCCCTGCTAATCTGCGCGGTGCGGCAACGATTACCCTCAAAAGTACGACCGATAATCTGAGCAATTTTTTCCTGGACCTGAATTCAACAACAGCCACCACAGGTGAAGGGTTACGAGTAGATTCAGTGAAAACAGGGACCCGAAAGCTAACTTTTCGACATGAGCAAAACCGCTTAACGATTACTCCCGCTCAGCCACTGGCTAATGGGCAGGCGATTACCTTAACGGTATTTTATCAAGGCATTCCCAACAGTCGGGATCTGGGTAGTTTTCGATTTAGTCGCCATGAATCTAACACCGAGCCTTCTATCTGGAGCTTAAGTGAGCCTTATGGCGCGCCCGACTGGTTTCCCTGTAAAGACACACCGGGCGATAAAGCGGATTCATCATCGGTGCGCGTCACTGCTCCGGCGCGTTTCGTATCGATTTCCAATGGCACCCTCGTCAGCACAACCGACAACCCCGATGGTACCCGCACGTATTTGTGGCAAAATCATTATCCCATCGCCCAATACTTAATTTCGGTTGCTCTGTCGAATTACGAGCGCTACGATACGCCGTTTACGTATGGCAGTCAGACAATGCCTGTAACACACTACATCTATCCTGAAATTCTTCCTCTGGTACGCACGAATCTAGATCTGACACCCAGCATGATTCGACTATTTACCGACCGATTCGGGCCTTATCCGTTTTTGAGCGAGAAATATGGACATGCACAAATTGGTCAGGGAACCGGGGGTATGGAACACCAGACTGCTACATCTATGGAAGCGGCTGCGCTATTATTACCCAATGTCATTGCCCACGAGTTAGGGCATCAATGGTTCGGTGATAAGATTACTTGCCGTGACTGGCAAAATATCTGGCTTAACGAAGGGTTTGCCTCTTATGCCGAGGCTGTTTATGCCGAATCGGTTAGTGGTCGAACTGGGTATCAAGCTACAATGAACAATTTCCTGGCATCTGCCCGCGCAGCAAGAGGTAGCATTTATGTGCAGGACATTAGTAACTTCACTAATATTTTTAACTCAAATCGGACATACGCAAAAGGAGCCACAGTGTTGCACATGCTTCGTGGCATTGTAGGTGATAGTACGTTTTTCCGGACAATGCGTGCTTATGCAGCCTCTCCAACAGTAGCTTATAAATCAGCCGTAACGGAAGATTTTCAGGCGGTAGCACAGCAGGTATCGGGCAGGAATCTGGATTATTTTTTTAAGCAGTGGATTTACGGAGAAGGCTATCCTACTTACCGGGCAACAGTTTCAGGAGGTACCTCGGCATCGTCAGTAAGTGTCCGGCTAGAGCAGCGGAATACGATTTCGAGTAATCCCTCTTCATTTACGATGCCTGTCCAGTTACAAATTCGGTCGACCTCAGGCGATACGACCGTAACCGTAATGAACGACCGCGCAGACCAAACATTTATCGTACCTACGCGTGGTCCGGTTACCAGTATCATAGTTGACCCAGCCAACTGGATTCTTAAAACCGTGGAATCCGTTAGCATCATAACGGGTTTATCCGAGCCAGCTTCAGTAAACCAGTTGGCTGTTTATCCGAATCCATCCAGCGAAACATTATCCGTCGATTTTACGACTTTTTCAACGGGAGCGGTTACGCTGTCGCTAACTAACTTACTTGGCCAACGAGTTAGAACCTTCGTCGAATCCAATTTAGCCCCCAACACATATACCCGAACTTTCAACCTTCGCGGTTTAACCGCTGGTCAGTATGTATTAACCATAATAACCATTAATGGCGCTGAAAATAAAGTTGTGCTAATTCGATAACTGACTATGTCTCCGCTTAAATACCACTCAAGTAATTTTTATATTATCTTTAAAAAATACTATTTCTCTAAAAATATAAATTTTCTATCTACATAATTTTTATAAATAGCCCATTAGCTCACAAATATTTTGATACCAGCAACTTTTTGATACCACAAGAGTTAGTATTTTCAGCCCTTATCGGGGTTTCCGGTCTACTTCTCTATTTATTTTTATGAACGTCACTTACCCAACTACTATCCCTAATGCTTTAGCCCAACTTCCTAATCAGCCAGTCAGCACAGATCACGTTAATGTACCAATATCAACCCGAGAAGTTTCTGACCTGATTTGTTTTTCGCATTTACGCTGGAACTTCGTTTATCAGCGCCCTCAACATCTACTGGAGCGCGCCAGCAAAAATTATCGCGTTTGGCTTATTGAAGAACCGATTCGGGATAATACGCTACGGATGAATGTCTGCAAACAAGCCGACAATCTAACTGTGTTAGTTCCTCACTTGCCGCATAATACCACTCCGGAAGATGCTATACGGTTACAACGTCAGTTGATTGATGAATTCATAGCGCGTGAACAAATAAGCGACTTTATAGCCTGGTATTACACACCAATGGCATTGCTGTTCAGTGATCATCTTCAGCCACGTTTAACAGTCTACGATTGTATGGACGAACTGTCGGCGTTTTTAGGTGCTCCCCCGCAGTTACTGGAACAGGAAACGCGATTGATAAAAAAAGCGAGCTTAGTGTTTACGGGTGGGTATAGCTTATTCGAAGCTAAACAGAAACGGCATTCCCATGTTTTTGCGTTTCCAAGTAGTATTGACTTTAGCCATTTTTCGGTTGCCCGTCAGTCGCTTCCTGACCCAACCGACCAAGCTACTCTGCCTAAACCACGCATAGGTTTTAGCGGAGTGATCGACGAACGATTCGATTACAAACTTTTAAGTGAACTCGCTCAGCGTCGGCCCGACTGGCAGTTTGCTTTATTAGGGCCCATTGTTAAGATCAATCGCGATCTACTGCCCAAAGGCCCCAACATTCATTATCTTGGCCTGAAATCGTACAAGGACTTACCTGCCTACTTTAGTAACTGGGATGTAGCAATATTACCGTTTGCGCTTAATGAGTCAACCCGGTTTATCAGCCCAACAAAAACACCGGAGTATCTGGCCGCAGGACTCCCAACGGTATCAACCCCGATCCGGGATGTGGTACGAACATATGGGACGGAGAATTTTGTACAAATTGCTGACTCCGTTCAGACTTTCGAAGCCGCGATTGAATTAGCACTTAGTGGCAAACATCCTGACAACTGGTCGGCCATAGATGCCTTTCTAGCCGAAAACTCCTGGGATCATACCTGGAACGAGATGAATCGACTTATAGTAGCGCAGTTACGGCTTGCAGTAGAACAATAAAAAACGTTGGGTTGGAAGTCGTTCATGAGCGCTGTTTCATACTGATTTCCAACCCTTTTTATTCCCCTCTTGGTACAACCATTACCACGTCTTCTTTTTCGATCAGCACCTGCCCTTCGGCCAGCCCTTTTGGCTTTCTGATAAACTTGCGCGGAGTAACCACGACCGGGCATAAACTGTCGGTTCGACGTTTGGAATACCAGGCAGCCAACTCGGCAGCTCGTTCAATCACCGACTTCGGAAAGGTTTTGCCAGCCTGGTATTTAATGAGCACATGCGATCCTGAAACATCCCGAGCATGAAGCCATAAATCGTCCTTGTACGCATACTTTTGAGTAAGCAGATCATTATTTTTTGCGTTCCGACCAATCAGAATGCGAAATGACTCAACAGTTACTTCTTTAAATAATTGATCGGCTGTGCTAGCTGATGAAGAACTGTTCCCCTGAAGTTCACGGAGTAAATTGTGTTGTTTGATATAACGTCGTAATTCTTTCAGCGTCAGGATTTCATCTAAATCCGTCTTTTGCTGACTAATCTGAATGAGTTCCGCTTCCCGAATTGTCACCTGATCCATTAAATGCTGAATCTCTATTTTCTCATTTTTCGCTTTCCGATAATAATTCTCAGCGTTAGCCTGTGGGCTAAGGTCAGATTTGAGTTTTATTTCAACCGGTCGATCACGATAGAAGTCGTATAGCGTTAACCGTTCAGGTGATTTAGTAACAGAAGTAGATGGAATCTCGTGTAGGTTAGCCATTAAAATATGGCCAACTTCCTCGTTACTAGGCCCTTCTTCCCGCCCCATAAGCCGTTGCATGGCAATTTCAATCTGGGCTTCGGCTCGCCTGCGTCGTTTTTCGAGTAAGCGTAATAGATTCGCTTTTTCGTGCTCAAAATTATCCAGACTAGCAAAAGCAAAATAAAAGCCATTAGCAGCCTCGATAGGGTCGCTCATCTCGCGTTGAATCTGTCCAACAGGCAGCAGACTTAAGGTGGGTTTGTAATCCAGACGGGTTAAGTAATAACGAGGTTGCTCAAGCAACCGAAGCGTATTCTGAAGAATAGCCCATCTCTCTGTCCCATCCAAATGCTGTTGGTTTATCCCCTGCTGATCAAGCCACTTACCAACAACTTTGCCAAACGTTGGAAACAATTTTTTGTAATCAAATCCGGCTTGTTCAAAAGCAGGATATGATTGATCGATAGGACGATCAAACGAGCTTAGCTTTAACTGCTGGTCACTGACCAGTTGTCGATTGAACATATCAATGATCTGATCACCCTGAAATGCCAGTAGGTTAGGCCGATTACCGAAGAATTTAAAAACGAGTGAATGATTGTCTTCCAGTAAAATACTTAAGCAACGTTCGTTTAAATAGGATCGTACACCTATAACTGCCCGCTGTTCGCCCGGCTCACCAACAACTGATTCGAACAGATCTACGCTATTATTCCTGGCGCGTTGCACAGTCGTCGGAAATAATAATCCAGAAAAATCAGGGCGTAATGTGGCCTTTATATAAAACGGCTTGTAATAATTAGCTCTCCCTTTTGCCTGAGCAAACACCAGCACAATCTCATCGCGATCCTGACTGAAACACTCCATAAACCGTAATCCTGACAGAGGAATATTGTCCAGTTCTGAAGCCCGACTAACATTATTTATTAACTGCAATTGAAGGGCTGGAGCCAGTTGCCGGAGAAAGTAATAATTCGTGTGCATAACAGCGCAAAATTACTCATACAAAGTCGATCAACTATTTTTAATTAAACAATCGTGTCAAAACTATACATATAAACAATCTAATTTAAAGCAGAATTTTTTTGACATAAAATATTGATTACCAAATTATTAAATTTTATTAATTTGTACTTTACCGGATTAAAACATTGATTTAGATACATAATTATCATTTAACTATTACGATTTCACTTTGAAATATGATTTAACTAACCTAATATTGATGCGTTTAACTCATTTTTAAACCAACCTAATCTTCATGAAAGCAACGTTCTACAGGTTTCTGCAGACCGCTTTTTTGGGTGCAGTCCTCCTGCTATGGAGTTTGAATGCGTCTGCCCAAGGCCGTCGAGTGACGGGTAAAATTACCGGTACCGAAGGTGCTATTCCTGGCGTAAACGTCGTCCTGAAAGGAACCCAAACTGGTACTTCCTCTGATGCCAACGGTAACTATTCCATCAATGTTCAAGGGGATAATCCGGTGCTGGTTATGTCAGCTATCGGGTTCAAATCCCAGGAAGTAACTGTTGGGAACCGGTCGACAGTTGATGTAGCGCTCGAAGACGAATCGACCTCCCTGAGCGAGGTTGTTGTAACGGGGTACTCTACCGAAAACCGCCGGGATGTAACCGGTGCGGTTGCTACTGTAAAACCAGCCCAACTGCGGGTAGTTCCCTCTACCAACGTTGAGCAGCAGTTACAAGGCCGCGTATCGGGGGTAACCGTTATTACCAACGGCCAGCCAGGCACGTCCTCTCAGATCCGCGTACGGGGCTTCGGCTCTTTCGGGGGTAACCAACCTCTTTACGTAGTTGATGGCGTACCTTCGCAAACGACCAGCTTTATCGCTCCAGATGATATCGAAACAACGACGGTTCTGAAAGATGCGGCTGCCGCTTCTATCTACGGAGCCCGGGCGGCTTCGGGTGTGATTGTTATCACCACCAAAAAAGGCCAGCGGAGAGCTCAAAAGTTAAGTGTTAGTTATGACGGCTTATATGGTGCTACTGACCCAGGAAAAAGCCTACCAATCCTAAATCCACAAGAACAGGCTGATTGGGCTTGGCAGGCGCGGAAGAATGACATCTTCCAGGCTGGTGGCACAGTGGGTCCTGACAGTTTCACGGGGATCGCCAGCAACCAGTATGGTACGGGTCAAACACCTGTACTACCTGATTACCTGCTCGTAGGTGGCCGTGCAGGTTTGGCTGCCTCCCAAGTGGATTTAACAGCTGAACAGGCTAAGTACAACATTAACCCAGCTAACGGTGCGATCTACAACGTGATTCCGGCCAATAAAGCAGGTACCGATTGGTATGGTGCTATCACGCGGGTTGCTCCCTTAATGCGGCATCAGATCGGCTTTTCGGGAGGCACCGAATACAGCCGGTTCTATGTTAGTTTGGGTATGCAGAAGCAGGCAGGTATCGTTCTCTTTAACGATTACATCCGGTACACGTTGCGGACTAATACGGAATTTGATATCACAAAAAAGATTCGTGTTGGTGAGAACTTCCAGTTAGCCTATCTTAAAACGGTAGGTCTTTTGGGAGGAGTTGGTAGCTTACTTGGTAACAGCACGAACAACAACTCCAGCTCGTCTTCCGATGAAAATGAAGTATTATCTGCTTTCCGTATGCCTCCAATCATTCCGGTTTATAACTCCTTCGGTGGTTATGCGGGTACGGCCGCACCGGGCTTCAACAACCCGCGGAATCCGGTAGCTGATCGTCAGGCACGCGCTAACGATGCTAGCTTTAACCTCATCGGTTTTGGTAATGCTTATGTAGAATATGATGTAATTCCAGCTCTGACTCTGCGCAGCAGCATCGGCGGAACATTCTTTACTAACTATTTCAATAGCTACGGTCGGGTACAGTACGAAAACTCGGAAAACAATACCACCTATACCTACAACGAAGGTGCAGGATACGGATTAGCCTGGACCTTTACCAATACGGCTCACTATAAGCAGAAATTCGGTATCCATGATATCGACGTGTTAGGGGGTATCGAGGCTTTGAACACGGGCGCAGGTCGTAATATCAGTGGATCTGGACAGAACCCATTCACCACTGACCCGAACTACGTCACGATCAGCACGACTACGCCGGGCGCTACCCGTGGAGTATCCAGCGGTTACAGCTTAGGGAACCGGTTCTACTCATTGTTTGCCCAAGCTCGTTATACCTTTAACGATAAATACATCGTAACCGGTGTGGTTCGTCGGGATGGGTCGTCGCAGTTCGCACCGGCTAATCGCTATGGAGTATTCCCAGCTGCTTCGGTAGCCTGGCGGATCTCTTCGGAAGAGTTCATGAAGAACCTGCCCTGGGTATCGGATTTGAAACTGCGTGGTGGTTATGGGGTTATGGGTAACTCCAATTACCTGAGTGGTACCAACCAATTTAACCTGTTCGCGTCTAACGCAGCTAATGGTTACGATATCTCTGGTACCAATAATTCAATTGCGGCTGGTTTCTTCCGGAGTCAGATTGGTAACCCAGCGGCTAAATGGGAAAGCAGTATTACCTCTAATATTGGGGTAGATGGCTCGTTCTTCAACAACAAATTAGAAGTTGTGCTTGATTTCTGGCGGAAAGACACCAAAGACCTGCTGTATCCGCTGGCGCTGCCAGCCGTTGTGGGTCCTCGGGCGAGTGCTCCTTACGTAAACGTTGCTAGTATGCGTAACCAGGGGATTGACCTGTTGATCACGAATCGGGGTAACATTACCAGCGATCTGAGCTACGAAGTAACAGGTATTGCCAGCTACTTAGATAACAAAATCACGGCTATTGCTCCTTCGGTGCCTTTCTTCTATGCAGGTGGTACCCGTCTGAGCACGAACGTCGTTCGTAACGAGCCTGGCCACGATCTGTCTTCGTTCTTTGGTTACAACGTAATTGGTCTGTTCAATAGCAAGGAGGAAGTAGCCGCTGCGCCTACGCAAGCAGGTGCAGCTCCAGGTCGTTTCCGCTATCAGGACACCAATGGCGATGGCAAAATTAACGATGATGACCGGACTTATCTGGGTAGCCCGATTCCGAAAGTAACGGGTAGTATCACGCTGACCCTGAAGTACAAAGGCTTCGATCTGAACACGAACTTGTACGCTTCTTTAGGCAACAAGATCTTCAACAACCAGCGCTGGTTTACTGATTTCTACGCATCGTTCACGGGTGGTGCAGTGAGTTCTCGGGTTAAAGATTCGTGGTTGCCCACGCACACCAACACGACGGTGCCCATTTACGAAACTGCCTCGAACTTCAGTACTCAGACTCAGTCAAACTCGTATTACGTAGAGAATGGTTCTTACGGTCGTCTTCAATATCTGACCTTGGGTTATACCTTCCCAGCTGTAGTGCTGAACAAGGTTAATTTGAGCCGGCTGCGCTTATCCCTTTCGGCAACCAACTTGTTCACCATCACGAAGTATACGGGTCTGGATCCAGCCGTTGGTGGATCAGCTGACCAAAACTTCGGTATCGATATCGGTAACTACCCGGTTCAACGGGGCTACAACGTTGGTCTAAGCTTCGGTTTCTAATCTAATCTGAATTGGGGCAGGCTAATAGAAACACATCAAATTAGCCTGTCATCAATCTATAGATCAATCATTCTTCAGAAAATTCTATCATGAAAAAAACGGTTATAAAAGGCGCTCTGTTAACTGCTATGATAGCAGCGATTGCCTTCTCCTGTAACGAAAGCTTCCTGGAAGCACCAGCTACCGGACAGTTAGCCAGTAATCAGTTAACTTCCCGGGCGGGGCTGGACGGGCTGCTTATCTCGGCTTATTCCGAATTAAATGGCCGTGGCTATAACCAAGCCGCAGCTTCTTTAGATTGGGTACGTGGTAGTGTCTCCGGTGGTGAGGCTAACAAAGGCTCCAACTCGGGGGATTTCAACTCACTAACGCCCTTCATGACATACCAGCTTCTGCCAACTGCTGGTGATGTTAACCAGAAGTGGCAGGCTTTATACGAAGGCATTAGCCGGGCCAACATGGTCCTGCGCATGCTGCCTTCAGCCGCGGCCGACGTCACCGCGGCCGATAAAACCCGCATCACCGCTGAGGCCCGCTTCCTGCGGGCTCACTACTACTTCTGGCTCAAACGCCAGTGGAACATGGTCCCTTATGTCGATGAAACCGTCGATTATGGTACCGGCGTTGATAAGGTGGCTAATAATGCTGACATCTGGCCTAAGATCGAAGCCGATTTCAAATTCGCTATGGATAACCTGGCCGCTGCGCCGGGGGCAGTAGGTCGGGCTAATAAGTGGGCGGCTGCGGCTTACCTGGCTAAGACTTATCTCTACCAGAAGAAGTATGCTGATGCTAAAACCCTCTTCGATCAGGTCATCGCCAGCGGTACCACTTCTACCGGTACCAAGTATGCGCTGGTAGCCAATTACACTGACATCTTCAATGCGGCTAAGGAAAACAACTCCGAGTCTGTATTTGCGGATCAGGCAGCGGCCAACGCTGGTAGCTCAGACAATGCCAACCCCAACCTGAACCTGAACTTTCCTTACAACACGGGTTCGAATGGTCCGGCGGGCTGCTGCGGATTTTTTGCGCCCAGCTTCGAGCTGGCCAACTCTTTCCGGGTTAATGCTAATGGGTTGCCCCTGCTGGATGGTTCGTACAACAGCGCAGCTAATGAGTTGAAGACTGACCAGGGGGTAGCTTCGAGTGCGACTTTCACGCCGGATGCGGGTCCGGTTGATCCTCGTCTGGACTGGTCGATTGGTCGTCGTGGGATTCCGTATCTGGACTGGCAGGTACACCCCGGCCAAGACTGGATTCGTGACCAGGGTTTTGCGGGCCCTTATTCACCCAAGAAATTCATTTTCTACAAGTCGCAGGACAAAGTCTTGACGGATGGTAGCTCGTGGACGGATGGTTACTCTGCGATCAACGTCAACTTCATTCGGTTTGCCGATGTGTTGCTGATGGCGGCTGAGTGCGAGGTAGAAGTAGGTAGCTTGACCAAAGCGATGGAGTATGTGAACATGATTCGGGCCCGCGCAGCTACCCCAGCTAACTGGGTGAAGACCTCAGCGGGTGCTAACGCAGCTAATTATTCGATCAGTCCCTATACAGCCTCGCAGTTCGCGACGAAGGAGTCAGCCCGTACGGCGGTTCAGTTTGAGCGGAAGCTGGAGTTGTCGGGTGAAGGGCACCGATTCTTCGATCTGGTGCGCTGGGGAACGGCAGCTACGGTGCTGAATGCGTTCGTAGCCTATGAAGGCAAGAAGCTGACAGTTGGCTACACAGGCGCTAAGTTCACGGCGGGCAAGGATGAATACTTACCGATTCCGCAAACACAGATCGACTATCAGGGTAAAACGGTACTAGCTCAGAATCCTGGTTACTAAGCGTCAATTATTTAGTTATAACAAAAAGACCCCGCTAATATACTGGCGGGGTCTTTTTGTTATAACCAATTGCCCGGTTATGCGTTAATACTCTACACAATAAACAGACTAACGTTATGGCTAACCACAAAACCACAGACCAGCCGGGTTCAAAAGACTTACAGGCCAATCATGATCGAACCCGTAATCAGCAAGCTCATGATACAGGTAAAGATCGTCCAAACGGCGAACGCACTATGACGAATGAAAATAAAAGCAAGCAAGGGCCTGAAGATGACCATAGCCAGCAAGGCATGAGCAAAGCAGAACTTGCAGAAGAACGTGGAGGCCACGGTCACTCGGGCCATAGCAGCAGCCGAAACGGAAGCCGTAAGTAGCTTCTAATGAATAATGTACAGTGGATAATGAGTAATGTTTGATACGCATTTGCTTCATTATCCATTGTGCATCATTCATTACGTATGGATCTGAATCAACTCCGCGCCGAACTCCGGCAGGAACACAAAGATATTCTCGCCTATTGGCAGCGTTACGCTCCTGACTCAGAACACAGCGGATTCTATGGTCGGGTCAATTATCAGAACCAGCCTGATTCTAAAGCCGATAAAGGCATTGTCCTGAACGCTCGCATTCTGTGGACCTTCTCAGCGGCTTTGCGCCATACTCATCACGACGAATATCGTCCTATCGCTGACCAAGCTTTTCAATACATCAAACAACATTTTGTTGACCCGGAACACGGTGGTGTTTATTGGTCTGTAGATTATACCGGTCAGCCCAAGTACCCTCTTAAGCACCTATATGGCCAAGCATTTGCGCTCTATGGTCTGAGTGAATATGCCCATGCAACCGGTTCGTCACCTGCTCTTTCGTTAGCCATAGAGCTATTTGGCCTAATGGTGAAGCATGCTTATGATCCGAAGAAAGGCGGTTATGTAGAAGCAATGGCCCGTGATTGGTCACCAGCTACCGATTATGTTATCAGCAAATACGATAATCAGGAAAGTAAAACCATGAATACGCACCTGCATATTCTGGAATCATTTACATGCCTATATCGCGTCTGGCCTGATAAATCAGTAGCCGATCAAATCCGGGGCATGCTTCGTATGTTTCTCGATTATATTATCGATCCCAAAACATACCGCATGAATCTATTTATGGATAATGACTGGAAGGTTAGGCGAACAGCCATTTCCTATGGCCACGATATCGAAGCATCCTGGTTACTGCCTGAAGCAGGTGATATATTAGCGGCCAAATATCCAGGCGACAAAGCCTTGCAAAAAACCGTTCGCGATATAGGCATCAAAATGGCGCGGGCTGCTACAACGGGCTTTGATCCAACTGACGGCGGTATGAATTACGAACTTGAGCCGAATGGTCACCTCAATCAGGAGCGATCTTGGTGGGTTTTAGCCGAAGCAATGGTTGGCTTCATGAACGCTTACCAGCTTACGCACGAGAAACAGTTTCTGGATAAGTCGATTAGCAGTTGGGAATTTATAAAAAAATACCTACTTGATCTGAAAAACGGTGAATGGTTTTCGGGGGTAACGGCCGACCATAAAGTGCTGGGTAATGACAAAATCAGTATGTGGAAATGCCCTTATCATAACAGCCGATCCTGCCTCGAAATGCTCGAACGCCTGGAGCATATCCGGTGACCTACTGAACCCACAATCACTCCATTCTGTTATTTAATCAGGCTACCTTCGGGAGTGGCTATAGAACTTTGAAAACTAAACTTTTTCGCTTTCCGTCCCCTAATGGGCGGCTTTACAAATGCTTTACCCAACTACCTTAGAACATAAGTTAGGTTTTGATACCATCCGCGAACGTCTGAAAGAGTCCTGCATTAGTCCACTAGGGCAGGATTACGTCGAGAAAATTCGTTTTACGGATAATGCACAGCTTATTGATAAATTGCTTCGTCAAACGACTGAGTTTAAACAGATTGTTCAGTACGAACCTGATTTTCCGAGTAGCAACTACATCGACGTTCGACCTCACCTCAGCCGCGCCCGCGTGGAAGGTCTGGCCCTAACAGAAGCTGAATTTTTTGATCTTAAACTTGCCTTACGCACGGTTCAGGATTGTCTGCGTTTTTTGAGTCGGCAGGCAGATGCGCGACGCGATGAAGCAACTACCTTTCCCTTTTTGCGCGAGCTGGCCGGACCAATAGCTGTTGATAAAAAACTGACAGATGCTCTCGAACGTGTTATCGATGATCGAGGTAATGTCCGTGATTCGGCTTCGCCCGAACTGGCCAGCATTCGTCGGCGAATCATTGGTGAACAAGCTAACCTTCGTAAACGACTCGACAGTATCATGCGGCAAGCCCGCCAAAACGGCTGGATGCCTGATGATTTATCGTTGACGGTGCGTGGTGGTCGGTTGGTCATTCCGATTGCAGCTGAGCATAAGCGCAAAATCAAAGGTTTTGTGCATGATGAATCGCAGACAGGGCAGACAGTGTTCCTGGAACCAGCCGAAGTATTCGATGCTAATAACGAGATTCGCGAGCTGGAATATGAAGAAAGGCGGGAAATTTACCGCATTCTGCTCGCGTTAACCGATCTGGTTCGTCCGCATTTAGATGACCTGAAACGATCGATAAACTTTCTGGCACAAATTGATTTTATCCGGGCCAAGGCTAAGCTGGCAGTCCAACTGGATGCGGTGATGCCCAAACTTCACGAACGTCCTTTTATTAACTGGATCAATGCCCGGCACCCTCTGCTTCATTTGTCATTCCAGAAACAAGGAAAATCTGTTGTGCCACTAACGGTTCGACTCGATGAAAAGGCCAGAATTCTGATTATTTCGGGGCCTAACGCTGGAGGTAAATCGGTAGCGCTGAAAACTATTGGGTTAGTCCAATACATGTTACAATGTGGGCTGCTGATACCGATGGCTGACTATTCAGAGATGGGCGTTTTCCAAAACCTGTTCATTGATATTGGTGATGAGCAATCGCTTGAAAATGACTTAAGTACCTATTCATCGCACTTAACTGCGATGAAGCAGTTTATGATCGGGGCCAACAAACGGACGTTGTTTTTGATCGATGAATTTGGGACTGGTACAGAACCGGGGTTAGGGGGTGCCATTGCCGAGTCTATTCTTGAAGAGCTAACCAAATCAGGTGCGTATGGCGTCATTAACACGCACTATACTAATCTGAAAGTATTTGCCGATAAAACGGCTGGCCTGATCAACGGAGCTATGCGCTTTGATGGCGAACACCTGGAACCACTTTATCAACTAGAAATAGGCCGGCCGGGGTCATCCTTTGCGTTTGAGATTGCGCAGAAAATTGGGTTACCAAAAGGCGTTATCGATCGGGCTAAAGAAAAGTTGGGCAATCAGCAGGTCAATTTCGAGAAACTGTTGAAAGAGCTGGATATTGAAAAGCGTGTTTTTTCGGAGAAAAACCTCGAAATCAGCATCAATCAACGGAAACTGGCGCAGCAACTTGCCGAATATAATGCACTGAAAACCAAGCTCGACAACGAGCAGAAGCAGATCGTCAATAACGCTAAACAGAAAGCCAAAGCACTCGTTCAGGAAGCCAATCAGCGGATTGAGAACACAATTCGGGAAATTAAAGAGGCTAAAGCTGAGCGCGAGGTAACGAAGCAGATTCGGCAGGAGTTAGAGCAGTTTGATCAAAAAGAACTGAAACCGGAAGTGTTGGTTGTCGACAAACCAAAATCGTCAGAAGATGAGTTTGAAAGAGACAATAGCGCGATTTCGGTAGGTAGTTATGTTCGCATTGTCGGTCAGAATGCTATCGGCGAAGTCGTAGCGCTACGAGGGAAAGATGCTGAGATCCGAATCGGTGATCTGAAGTCGACTATTAAGTTGAACCGACTCGAAAAAGTTAGTCGAAAGACGTACAAAGATGCCACCGAAGTCCGCGACGACCGGCCCCGCAGCCAAGGTGTGGACATGAACGAGAAAATGCAGAATTTCAGTTTTAACCTCGACATTCGCGGCAAACGGGGCGAAGAAGCCCTGGGTGAAGTAGACCGTTTTTTCGACGATGCGCTGATGTTGGGTTATCCTGAACTCCGGATTGTGCATGGTAAAGGCGACGGCATTCTACGAACGCTGGTACGCAATCATCTTCGCGGCTACAAACAGGTTGGCAAAATGGAAGATGAACATGCCGACCGTGGTGGCGCAGGGGTTACGATTGTAAAAATGAAATGATTCATAAAACACAGCGTTAATGGCGAACTAACGGAAAATACAGCGATATCTTATTATTTCTGTGTTCTCCGTGAGCCCGCCATTAACGCTGCGTTCAAGCCAAAACTATGAAAGCAGTTATTTTTGATATGGACGGTGTGATTGTGGATACTAATCCGCATCACCAACTAGCCTGGCAGGAGTATTATCAGCGGAATGGCAAAACCTTAAGCGACGCCGATTTTGTACAATATATTTCAGGTAAGCACAATTCTGATATTTTGGCGCATTTATATGCTGGTCAGATGCTTACGTCTGATGAAGTAAAGCGATTAAGCCATGAGAAAGAGTCATTATTTAGGGAATTATATCAGTCTGTGATTACCCCTGTTCCAGGTCTAATTGATTTTCTAAAAACTCTGAAAGATGCCGGTATTTGCACAGCGGTAGCTACTTCGGCACCAGTCGAGAACCTGGATTTTGTGGTCGATACACTGGGGATTCGTGATTATTTCGACGCACTGCTAAACGAAAGTATGGTTAGCCATCCCAAACCCGATCCAGAAATTTATCAGAAAGCCATGAGTATGCTGGGTGTTGAACCGGGCGAGAGTGTCATTTTTGAAGATTCTATGACGGGTATCCAGGCGGCTAAAGCGGCAGGCGCTTATGTAGTCGGCATGGCAACAACTCAAACTCCCGACGAGCTGCAACCTTTTGTTGATGATGTCGTGCGCGACTTTACAGAGATGTCGCTGGAGCGCTTGCAACAGCGGATTAAGGTTTTTTAACGCGTCTAGGATTTATTAACAGGCAGTATCTCTTATTTTTGTTAATGCTTTCTATGTAGCCTATGCGCCATTGCTCCCTCCTACTGTTTATACTTCTGGCTAGCTTTATTAGCTTGCCGGAAACCGCGTGGGCGCAAGGCAAATATGTGATTGGAACGGTCGTAGATCAAACGACTCAAAAAGCCGTGGATCGGGTTACGGTTGTGAACCAACGAACCCGTCAACGGGCCCGGACGAATACAACCGGACGATATTTTCTGACGGTCCAACCCGGCGATTCACTGATTATTACCAGCCAGCTTTATGTCCGCACTGGCATCCGATACGACGGGTCAGAAAACCCAACCATTGTTGCCCGGGCGCTGCCACCCATGCCCTACCGTGTGGTTGAGCTTTCGGAAGTCACCGTAACGGGGAAACGCTACGAAGAAGTTAAGCGGGAGATTCAGGAGTTGCTGGATGAGCCAGTAGCCTCGAAAAAAGTAACGGGGGAACAGGCTTTTGACCGGATAGCCGACGGAGCAGGCGTCACGTTGTTATATGAACTATTTGGTAAAAGGCCCAAATCCGACCGGAAAGCATATTATATTATCCAACAAGACCGGCGACATGCGCTGGCCTTAGAGCGCTTCCGGCTTCTAACAGAACAGGCAACTGATCTGAAAGCCGCCGATGTCGACCGTTTTTTCGATTTCTGTGACCTGGATGATGATTTTTTGCTAAAATCTGAAGATTACGATCTAATCAATACGATTCAGCAACTCCGCAACCGCTATCGTGATGGCGTCAACCGCCCCAGTCGGCTCTCCCCCGATCCTGACCAATCGGCTCCTAAGCAACGGTAGGCAATACAGTAATCGCATCTCCGACTCGAATCTCCCCTCCTTTTAGCACTTTGGCCGTTAAGCCACCGTGTCCACGCATGGCATTATACCCACCTGCCCCCAACGCGATTTCCATTTTCGAGCAAGGATGACACTGCCCTGTTATTTTTAGAATTGTCTCCCCAATTTGAAGTTGGTGGTCTTTAAGTGCCAGCAAGTTCAGTCCTGATACTACAATATTCCGGCGTAGTAAACCCGGATCAAGCGCGTCGCGACCGGTTAGCGCAGCCACAACCGGCAGATGTTCGGCCTGAATCAGCGTGACATGGCGATTACCGCTTTGGCCACTGTAATGATCGCCCAGAATACCTTTTTTCTCGGATAGGGCAATTGTCTGAACTACCTCTACGGGTTTGGCTCGTTCAGGTCGAATCCCAATCCACTCGACCCGGCCTGGCCGAGGAAATACGTTGAGTAAGTCTTTAATGTTCTGCATCGTTAGAAGTAGAACACCATCCCAATATGATTCGTTTGCTTCTAATAAACAGTAGCTTAGTAAGGCCTATTTATAGTATTTGGTAACTAAATAGCAGCAGACTGGTCAGCAGGGGCACTTTCTTTACTAAAACCAACTTCATAGTCGGCAGGGTTAACTCGACGAGTGGCTTTTCGATAAGCCGACGCCAGGTCAGGCCAGATGGTTGTGTTTTTACCCTGCGTATTCAGATACCAGCTTTGGCAACCGGATGCCCAGACTGTACTACGCAGTTTCTGCTGAATGGCCTGATTGTAAGCATCTTGGGCATCCGGTTTAACATCCAGAAATGCGCTCTCACCAGCACCGTCCAGCAATCGTAGATAGTCCAGTACATAATTAAGTTGCGATTCAATCATATGCACAATGGAGTTATGCCCCAGACCCGTATTTGGCCCTACTAGCAGCAACAAGTTTGGGTAACCAGAAACCGTGATACCATAATGTGCTTCGGCACCGGTTGTCAGCCACTGTTCGTAAAGATGCTGACCAGCTCGACCCGTAATGTTCAAATCACCGAAAATATCAGCTACGATAAAGCCAGTGCTGAAAATAATAACATCAACTAGATGTTCAGTCCCATCTTTGGTCACAATAGCATGCGGCTTTACTTCGGCAATTTTATCCGTGACTAAATCGACGTTGGAGCGATTAAGGGCCGGATAGTAATCATCCGAAACCAGCACGCGCTTACAGCCTAGTTTATAATCGGGTGTAGCCTTACGTTGGAGTTCGGGATCACTGATAGCTGCTTCAAGATGTTTGCGAGCGACCCTTGTACCAACTTTATTAAATAAATTGCTGCGGACAAAAGACAAACCAGTTAGCTCATTCTGCCAGAAGATAAACGAGCGGTAGGCTTTCTGAATCAGTGGCATACGTTTAAATAGGCCTTGTTCAAACCTCTTGACAGCACGGTCTGACCGGGGCGTTACATAAGGGGCCGTTCGCTGAAAAATGGTGAGGTGTTCAACCGTTGGCGCAATAGCTGGTACAATCTGGATAGCGCTCGCGCCCGTTCCAATGACCGCTACCCGTTTGCCAGTTAAGTCGCAGGTTGGATCCCAGGCCGCCGAGTGAAAAGCTTGGCCCTGAAACGTATTTAAGCCCACCAGCTTTGGCATATTCGGCCGATTCAGCGGCCCTGTCGCGCTAATAATCACGCGAGCCGTTGTAATCGCTCCGACACTATCTGTCAGCGTCCAGTAACCGGTTTGCTCCGAAAATTCAGCGCTGATAACAGTTGTGTTATAGCGAATTTGAGGGGTTAGCTCATACGTTGTTACAACATTTCGGAGATAAGCCAGGATTTCAGGCTGCGACGAATACAGACGTGACCAGTTAGGATTAGGAGCAAACGATAGCGAATACAGGTGTGACGGCACATCGCAAGCACAACCAGGATAAATATTGTCACGCCAGGTACCTCCAATATCAGCCGCTCGCTCAAAAACTACGAAAGAAGTGTTACCACGCTGTTTTAGCCGAACAGCTGCGCCCAAGCCAGCAAATCCAGCACCAATAATGGCGGCATAAACGTCAACTTTCATTCTTTCCATATACCTAACAGAGCTGTAACGGTGAAGATACACCCTAGTTCTAGCTATAGTATGGTGTTCCAATAACCATCCTCTATTGTTACTTTAAGCAGATTAGTGATCCATCTCCACAGGCAAGTCTATCAGCAAGTTACGCAGATTTTTCACAACTGCGTCGATTCTAGTTAGCGTGAGTTGTCGTTAGTCTAGAACCATTTCTTATTATCAGAAAAGTACAAGATTGCGGCATTAAAAGAAGACTCGATTGTGACAATGATCAATCTGCATTAGGATTAATTTCTAAATTAAGATCAATAAAATCTTATCCTTATCCTTTTATGCAAGCGTTTCCGGAAACGCTTGCATAAAAAAATTTAAAATTTTTAACCGTTTTTTCACTTTTTACACTAAATATTATGTTGCTGTTATCCTAAGTAATCTAACCGGAATACGAATTGGTCTCATAGAATAATCCACAAATAACGTTAACCCACGAGGTTGACACATCATGCTTATATTATTTACTAAATAAGTAGAAACCCTCATTCCTGACGCTTTGGCCTACACGAAACAATTATATCGCGTGTCCAATAAGCCATATTCAGCTTATACCGTTGAGGAGTTTGCCCTCGACGACCTTTTTGTCCGTTGGGTACAACACCCTAACGACGATGAGGTAGCTGCCTATTGGCAAAACTGGTTGTTGCAAAACCCGGAATGCGCTGACACAATTGAGGCTGCTCGTCAACTGATAATAGAGGCAAGCCAGCAGACAGGATTGGCATTATCATCGGATGAAATTTCATCTGTATGGGGACGTATTCGTGAATCCCTCCAAACTATCGAAGAAGTCCGTCCGTTGCAACCCGACGTGCGTGCGGTAGTCGGCTGGTGGTATTTTATCCGAACGGTTGCTGCCATTCTTGGTGTGGTTCTGCTGGTTGGCTGGGCGCTGTGGATGCAATACGGCCCTAACCAATGTATATCAACTATAAATACGGGTCCTTATCAAACACGTCAGATTCGACTTCCTGACAACTCAACCGTAACCCTACACGGGAACAGCACGGTCCGGTACGCCCGCCAATGGACCGACGAAAGCCCACGCGCTGTTTGGCTAACAGGTGAAGCCGACTTTTCAGTCAATCACCGGAACGATACGTCATCGTCTCGCCTATTTCGGGTACACATGCCTGACCTTACCATTGAGGCACTCGGAACTGCCTTTCGGGTGCGGCAACGACCAGCCTGCACTTCCGTCGCACTCACGTCTGGTCGGCTAAACTTACTAGTGAAACATCAAACGCCTATTCGGCTGCAACCCGGCGATTCGATTGAGGTGGTTACGGATTCAGCCAAATCTTTATCTAAATAATCGTTAACTCTTACCTCTAAAACCTATAATGCGAACAACAATTACCCAACCACCACGCCCGTCGTGGATTCCTTTGCTTGGCCTAACCGCTCTCGCGCTCGTCGGCCAACCGGCGTTCAGCGCCCCCCCAACCTATCGCTGGGCGATAGAAAACCCGGCTCAGGAACGAACTGTCAGCGGGAAAGTGCTTTCGGGCGATGACAACAAGCCGCTACCGGGCGTCAGCGTGGCCGTGAAAGGTACTACGCGTGGAACAACGTCCGACGCTAATGGCGAGTACCGGATCAGTGTGCCCAGCAACAAGTCCGAATTAGTTTTCTCAGCCGTCGGATTTGTGTCGCAGGAAATTTCGATCGGCAACAAATCAACTATTGACCTCACCCTGTTGACCGATACTCGTTCCCTGAACGAGGTTGTTGTCGTCGGGTATGGTACGCAGAAAAAGAGTCAGACTACCGGGGCTATTTCGTCGATTACACCTAAGCAAATTACGGAACAACCCGTTACCAACATTGGTCAGGCTATGCAGGGCCGGGTAGCGGGTGTGGACGTATCCCAGTCGGGTAGCCGACCCGGTTCTGTACCGACGATTCGGATTCGGGGACGTCGTTCATTTAATGCTGGTAATGATCCGCTGTATGTAGTGGATGGAATTCCACTCGCCCGAGAGTATGAAGACATCAACCCAAACGATGTGGCCTCAATGGAAATCCTGAAGGATGCAACCGCAACGGCTATCTATGGTGCACGGGGTGCTAACGGGGTTGTGCTGGTTACGACCAAGCGGGGCAATCCAAACGGTAAGACGACTATCACTTACGATAACTACGTGGGGGTTACTGACGCGCTCGACAAAGTACACCTATTTAGCGGCTCTGAATTTGCTGACTTCGTACGGGAAGCTTACCGCACCACGAACCAATACAAAGATGCAAACGGCAATCCGGTTCCTACAGGCGTAGTCGATGCTTATGCTGACTCGAAAGTAGCGGTATTAGGTGGTGACCCGAACGTAGCGGCTGGGCTTGCAGCTGGGCGTAACACTGATTGGCAATCGCTGATTCTGAAACAGGGGTTTCAGCAGAATCATACAATAGGTGTTCAGGGTGGTAGTGAGAAAACGCAGTTCTATATTTCGGCTGGTTATTTCCAGGATAAAGGCATTATGCCGGGGCTGGACTTTACCCGTTATTCGTTACGGGCCAATATTGACCACCAAATAAATAAGGTACTCAAGGTAGGTCTTGCCTCTTACATGATGTACTATGTGCGTAATGGGGAGAATCTAAATCCCTATAATTTTACGCTTCAGCAAAATCCGCTTGGCCGGCCTTACGACGATAACGGAAATCTGATTTTCTTCCCAACCAACGATGCCCTGCTTACCAATCCGCTCGCGGAGGTTATACCAGGCGCACAAATAGAGGAACGGAAAAAATACCGGATTTTCAACAGTGTTTATGCAGAGGTAAACATTCTGGAAGGGTTAAAATACCGGGTTAATTTCGGACCTGATTTTACGATCAACCGGTATGGCCGCTTTATTGGCGCTCAGACGAATGCCCGGAAATATGGTGATCCACAGGCTTCAAATACAAGTACCTTCAATTTTGATTATACGCTGGAGAACGTAGTGACGTATAATAAGAAGTTTGGTGATCATAATCTTGGCCTGACTGCGCTGCAATCCATTCAGCGCGACAATTCTGAAGGAAATACAATTCAAGTGCAGGGTGTTCCCGCCGAAACACAGTCGTTTTATAACGTAGGTAATGCAAGCTCGGTGCTGGGTGTCGGTAGTGCGCTGGTGCAGTGGACGATCAACTCCTACATGGCCCGCGTTAACTACGATTACAAAGACAAATACTTAGTAACGGCTACCATTCGTCGGGATGGATCGAGCCGGTTTGGGGAAAATACCAAGTATGGTAATTTCCCTGGTATTGCCCTAGGCTGGAATATTAGTAACGAAGACTTTATGAAAGGATCAACCTGGGTCGATCTGTTGAAACTACGGGTTAGCCGGGGTTCGGTGGGTAACCAGGGTGTAGCTCCTTATCAAACCCAGGGGCTACTCGGCCGTACGGTATATGCATTCGGTAATACGCCCGCTTACGGATATCGTCCCGAAACGATCGGCAATCCTGATTTGCGGTGGGAAACCTCAACAACGACAAACATTGGGGTTGACTTCAGCCTCTGGCGGGGTCGGGTAGCGGGTGCGATTGAAGTGTATAATACCCGGACGACCGATCTGTTGTTGTCTGACCTGCTGCCTACGTCAATTGGTTTTAACGCTGTAACCAAGAATATTGGTGAAACTAATAATAAAGGGGTTGAAGTCAGCATATCGACCGTGAACGTGAACACAAAAGGCGGCTTCAAGTGGACTTCCGACATTGTATTTACCAAAAACACTGAAGCCATCATCTCACTCTTCAATGGCGCCGTTGACGATGTAGGCAACAAACGCTTTATTGGTAAGCCGCTGACTGCCTTTTACGATTATAAGAAAGCAGGTATCTGGCAACTGAATGAAGCCGATGCGGCTAAATCGTACCAAAGCACGGTTGGCCAGATTAAAGTACAGGACACCAACAACGATGGTAAGATTACGGCCGATGACCGCGTGTATCTGGGTTCTGATATTCCGACCTGGAGTGGTGGTATTACAAACCGGTTCAGCTATAAAGGATTTGACCTGAACTTCTTCATTTATGCCCGGATTGGTCAGACTATCCTGAGTGGTTTCCACCGGGACAATAACCAAATGGCAGGACGTTACGAGCAGATTAAAGTGGATTACTGGACACCTAATAACCCGACGAATGAATTTCCCCGGCCTAACTCGAACCAGGAGTTCCCGGTCTATAACGGGGCCATTCTCTATTTCGACGGTTCGTTCGTGAAAGTGCGGAATATCAACTTTGGCTACACGTTTCCGGTAAGCATTACGTCGAAACTCCGTATGCAGTCACTGCGTTTGTTTGCCAGCATCCAGCAGCCGTTCATTTTTTCAACTTACCGGTCGAAGTATAACGGTGTTGATCCTGAAACAAGTGCAAGTGATGGCGTAGTAAGCAATGGTGTTGTGCCAGCTACTCGGGTTACGACTTTTGGTTTAAACGTTAAATTTTAAAGAATGAATAATGGATAATCCGTCATTAGACTAACAATATCCATTAACCATTATAGATCTTTATAAACTATGAACTCATTTTTTTCACCAAAATCATTCCGTGTTCTGGCGCTCGCTGCTCTGATGTTGAGTGGGCAGGCGTGTAAGGACATACTGGATGAAAAAGTAATCGCCCTTATTGGGAACGATTATATCAATACCCCCAAAGGCTTTGAAGATGCCAGCAAAGCGGCTTATTCATCGCTTCGGACTTTTTATGCTACGGAACGCGGTCTGACCATGACCGAATACGGTACGGATATTTACTTGGCTGGTTCCGACGGAAGTTATAAAGGGTTTCACTTCTACGATACCCAGATGAATAGCTTCGTTGACATCCTTCAGCAGGTATGGGAAGAGTTATATAAAGGGATTAACACCTGTAATGCTGTCATTGACCGTGCCCCGGCGGCTACCGTTTCGGACGCGACCAAAAAACTGCGCGTAGCTGAGATGAAATTTCTGCGGGCGCACTACTACTTTATTCTGGTGCAGCAATGGGGTAGTATAGACCTACGGTTGAAAGAAACCCTGGGGCCAACAAAAGCAACCAGCCGAGCGTCTGAAACTGATATCTATAAACAGATTACGGCTGACCTGGAAGCAGCTATCCCCGATCTACCTGCTGTTAGAGCAGCTGCACAGGGTGCCAGTGATTACGGACGGGCTACTAAATCGGCTGCTGAGCACCTGCTAGCCAAAGTTTATTTGACCAAAGCCACGTCGTCGGCCAAGGCGACTGATGATTTCACTAAAGCGGCTACGTTAGCTCAGAATGTAATCAGCAACTACAGCCTCAGACTATTGCCCGATTTTTCCAGTGTGTTCGCCCAGGGTGCCGGCGAAATTAACGACGAGGTCGTTTTCTCGGTGCAATACACGTCGGATCCGCTGACTAACATAAATTCGGCCAATACGAATAATGGCGAAGGGAACAAGCTTCACTTGTATTTCGGGATGCAGTATGATGTACAGCCCGGCATGAAACGCGACATTGCCAATGACCGGCCTTTTAGACGGCTACGGCCAACAACCTATCTGCTTGAAACCGTTTTCAAAGATCGCGTGAATGACTCCCGCTATAAGAAGACGTTCAAGGATACATGGCTGAGCAACAACCCCGGTGCGAATCTGAATACTTCTTTCGACAATAGTAAGGCTAAGATTACGCTGAAAGCGGGCGATACAGCGATTTACATTCCCGGTGTTGAATGGACGCTGGCGCAGCGGGCCGCCAAGCCTTATCAAGTTCTAGTACCAAGCGCTTACTCGCCAATTTTATTTCCGACGTTGCAGAAATTCTTTGATCCGAACCGTCCTGATCTCACCTACGAACCTGGTAGCCGCGATTATATTGCCTTCCGGTTAGCTGAAACGTATTTGATTCTGGCCGAAGCGCAACTGAAACTGGGCAAAACGACCGAAGCTACTGCCGCAATCAACGTAGTACGCCGGCGGGCGGCTTATGCTGGTAAAGAAGCTGCTATGGAACTTAAAGCTGCCGACGTAACGATGGAAACGATCTACGAAGAGCGCGCCCGCGAACTAGCGGGTGAGCAGACCCGTTGGATGGATCTTAAACGTTGGGGAAATCTGGTAGAACGGGTTAAAAAATACAACCCGGATGGCGCAGCCAATATAAAAGAGACGCATAACCTCCGGCCAATCCCGCAAACGCAGATTGACCGCACGGATGGAGGAAGTGCAAACTTCCCACAGAATCCAGGTTTTTAATAGTCCAAATCGTGCCGGGGCGAGTAATCTATTCACTCCGGCACGATTCCTTTTTAGTAGAACCAGGTCTATTTACGCTTATTCTGTCAGTTTAGAGCCGTAGTCATTCGTTCTACAGACTCGTACTAATTACATATTCTATTATGCAAATGACTGTAAACAGACGGCAGTTTCTTACCACGGCCGGATTGTCAGCCCTAGCTCTTTCGGCTGGTTCTAAGCTCTGGGCCGCCCCATCGGCTAAAGTACCGGGGCTTAAGATTGCGTATTCGGCCATCACTTGGGGCGGCAATGATGCACAGGCAATTACCGATCTGTCGGGACTTGGTTACCGGGGTATTCAGCTTCGGGCCAACACGTTCGGGCCATACAAAGCTAAGCCGTCAGAACTGAAAGCGTTGCTCGATCAGAACCACCTGACGCTGGCCATGTTTTCGAGCGGCAATGTCGAAATCGACCCAGCGAAAGAACAGAGCACGATTGATATGCACGTAGCGCACGCCAGTTTCGTGAAAGCGCTCGGCGGTTCGGCTTTCCAGATGACCAACAGTCTGCGACAGAAAGACCGTCTCCCGACTACGGAAGAATTAAAACGGCTAGCCGCTGTAATGAACGAAATCGGTAAACAGACAGCTGCGCTGGGTGTTCAGGCAACCTACCACAACCACATGAGTCAACTCGGAGAAACGCCCGAAGAAGTGGATGTGATTGTGCAGGCGATGAACCCCAAATACTGCAAACTGCTGCTCGATATTGCACACTACAAACAAGGCGGAGGTCAACCCGAAAAAGCTGTGAAGCAGTATAAGGACATTATCCATGCACTTCACCTGAAAGACACCATGTCTCCCCTACCTGATAAACCCGACGACCCAAAAGCGTATAAGTTCGTGGAACTAGGCCGGGGAAATGTCGACGTGCCAGCGGTATTCAAAGCCCTGGATGAGATTAAATTTACCGGCTGGGGCGTGGTTGAACTGGATGGCGTACCTGAAAAAGATAAAACAGCAGCTCAGTGCGCGCAAATCAATAAAGATTATATTACAAAAACGCTAAATCAGCCGTTGTGAAAAAATCAGTTATTTTCGGTATTCTATTCCTGAGTTTGATGGTCGCCAAAGAATCTCAGGCTCAAAACACACTTACAGCTCAGGAAAAAAAAGATGGGTGGCAGTTATTGTTCGATGGAAAAACCACGAATGGCTGGCGGGGTGCATACAAAGATAAATTCCCTGAGAAAGGCTGGAGCGTCAGCAATGGCCTGCTGAGCATTCAAAAGTCTGATGGTTCAGAATCCCAAAGCTTCGGCGACATTGTTACCAATGGCGAATACAGTGACTTCGACCTGATGTTCGATTTCAAACTGACTGAAGGCGCCAATAGTGGTCTTAAATATTTTGTTGTGGAGCACTCACCTAAACCTAAAGGTTCAGCGTTTGGGCTAGAATATCAGGTGCTGGATGATGACAAACACCCCGATGCCAAACTTGGCCGTGATGGCAACCGCACCGTCGGTTCACTGTACGACCTGATTCCAGCCAACGGTAAAAAAGCGAATCCAATTGGCGAATGGAATACTGGACGCGTTATCTCAAAAGGCAAACACGTTGAGCACTGGCTGAATGGTAAGAAGGTGGTTGAGTACGAACGTGGCAGCGAAGAATTCCGAAAATTGGTTGCGATGAGCAAATACAAAGCGCCGGAATACAACGCCAACGGCCGATTCGGCGAAGCACCTAAAGGTCATATTCTGCTTCAGGACCACGGTGATCAGGTATCGTACCGGAATATCAAAATCAAAACGCTTTAAAATATAACCCGCTAGCAGTCAGTAGACTTCTGACTTAGTCATCTTTCTTTTACCATATTTCACTCCTGTTTTAACGCCTTATACATATGGAAAACCGTCGTGAGTTTATAAAAAAATCGGCACTGGCTGGGCTCGGCATGAGCTTCTCGGCCAGTAGCTACGCCCGTATTCTGGGCTCAAACGAGCGGGTTCGGGTTGGGATTGTCGGCTTCTCCGACCGTTTCCGGCAGTCGCTGGCGCCTGCTTTTGCCGAACACGCTAAAGCGCAAAACTTTGCTTTCGTAGGCGTATCGGACCTTTGGAATCGCCGTCGTGATGAAGCCGACGCGTTTCTTAAAGGTAAAGGTTTGAACGATAGTACGTTTTTCAAAGCCCGTAACAACGACGAATTGTTCGAGCGCAAAGACGTCGATGCCGTCATAATTAGTACCGCCGATTTTCAGCATGCCCTGCATTGCGCGGCTGCGGTTGAATCGGGTCATGACGTATACTGCGAAAAACCTTTCGCTGAAGCACTGGACGACGCTCGCAAAACGCTCAAAGCCGTTGAAAGCTCTAAGAAAATTGTGCAGATTGGTTCGCAGCGTCGATCGGCCCCCAACTACCATTCAGCCAACGAATTTATCAGGTCAGGTAAGTTCGGCGACATTACGATGGTCGAAATGACCTGGAACGTTAACCAGCCGGGTCGCTGGCGCCGGCCGAAACTGGTTTCCGAAATTCGAAAGGAAGATACCGACTGGGATCGTTATCAAATGAATCGGCCTAAAGTTGCCTGGGACCCGCGCAAATACCTCGAATTCCGATTATTCTATCCGTATTCGTCGGGTATTCCGGGCCAATGGATGTCGCACCAGATTGACACGGTTCACTGGTTCAGCGGACTAGATCATCCCCGTTCGGTAGTAGCCAATGGAGGTATTTACAGTTGGAAAGATGGCCGTGTAAATGCAGATACCTTCACCGCTGTATTCGATTACGGCCCAGAAAATGACAAAACCAAAGGATTCCAGGTACTGTATTCGTCGCGGATGAATAATGAAGCCGGTGGTGTAAAAGAATATTATTACTCCAACGGCGGCATGATCAACCTGGACACGAACAAGATCTCGCCGGAGGGTGGTCTGGAAGCGAAATACGCTAAAGATATGAACATGCAGGCCAATCTGCTCCCAACAATGTCACTCGGCGAACCAGCTAAAGTGGAGACTTCGGCGAACACGGGCGGTGATCCAATGACCTCACTGCACATGCTTAATTGGATGGAGTGTGTGCGTAGTCGCAAAGAGCCTAACGCTCCTGCCCGCGTCGGTTTCAACCACTCGGTAGCAAACATTATGGCTACTATGGCGCTGCACACTGGCAAGCGCGTAACCTGGGACGCAACGAAGCAGGACGTAATTGTAAGTTAAGCGATGAACTTAGAACAATAATGAATTATGAATGATGATCGGTTGTCGGTATACATCATTCATAATTCATTATTGTTTCAAAAGTCCTGCTCCTACCTGACACCTCAGGCATTTTTTGACGGAACAGAACTCATTGTATAATTCAATAGCCGCCTGTGAATCGAAGGCCGTGCGGATACCAAGTCCAAGTGTATCCCACCCTTCGATCAGGTGGTTTTTTTCTGCCGGTAACTGCTCCAGCAGGCTGATCGCCCGATCAATATAAGCGGGTTGCCCCCGGTGATGGGCATACGCTGCTAATAAAGGTACAACTGAGTTAATCACGATATTTTCGGCGGAAGTCCGGCCTAATGTAGGGGCGGCCTTTTCGGTAATTACTCCAAACCGATAATGTGCTTGCCAATAAGCAGATGGCGTTATCTGAAGAGAACTAAGTAAAGTTTCGGCCTCAGCAGTACCCACAAACAGCGAGAATAAACTAGCATGGCGCGTCAGCAAACGAGCCAATTGAGCCAGTCGTAGCGTCGGAAAATTAGCGGGTCGCAGTCGCCCCCATTTCCAGGTATGCGTGACTACCTGCTGATCGCTTAGCATATATTTCGCAGCCAGAAATCGGTACTCGCGCTGGAGCTCTGCTTCATATTCATCAGGCTCGTCATTATTTAGCAAGCCAGCTGTGCCAAACAGCAAGGCTTCCACCTGCATTAACGCATCCCTATGCTTCAGAATAGCTTTTAATGGCACAGTCCGACTGAGTTGTGTCATCGGTTGAGCGTTAATCTTGAAGCCCATATTAACCGCTAGCAGCCGATAAGCCACTTCTTCCCAATCATTGCTTGTTTGCCTGGCTATTTCACGAACTGCCTCGGCCTTACGTTCCAACCGCTGCAACATTGCGTTGTCGAGCATAGACGTAATACGTAAAGGCGATACTGACCTGAACTGTCCAGCGCAGGGAATCGAGTCAGACGACTCGCTCAGCGTGCGATAGCGATCCAGTAAATCTAACTCAACTCTTTGTTGTAGTTCAAGGGTAGGCAATGGCGTTCCATTAGCCCTGTCTACCCGGCGCGTAGTCGCAGTGCGGTCGTCCTGCCAGACTACATGCAGAATCACATTGTCATAAGCCCGGTCGTGCTGGTGACCGTGAGCCAACCAGTCGGATGTGCGGGTATGCATTTCCACTGTACCAACCCACTCTACCTCATTAATCAGCAACCGGGCGTTTGTAAAATCAGGTCCAGCATTGTAGTTCCGAAAGCCTGGATGCAACACCTGCACCAACTCACCATCTGTCGTCAGCAGGCTTATTTTGTTGAAGTACTGGTTCTGCCAGATGAAATATAATAGAGATTCAGACACGGTAAACAGCGAACAGTGATCAGTAACCAGTTATCAGCGACTATTCCAAACCTGTATATAGACGTAAATAATCAAAAAGGTTACTGTTGATTATTCACTGTTTAGCCATAATTGATAACTGTTGGGCCATTTCCGTTTGCAATGCTCTTGCTTCAGCACGTGCTTGCTCGGCAAAATCGGTCCCGTTAGAGGCATAAAGAATACTCCGCGAAGCATTAACCAGCAAACCGCCCGCTTTTGTCAACCCTCGACGTGATACTTCTTCCAGACTCCCACCCTGTGCTCCTACGCCGGGAACCAGCAGAAAATTATCCGGTACCAGTTGCCGGATTCGTTCCAGGTCTTCAGCATGCGTTGCTCCAACTACAAACATGAGTTTATCTGGGCCTGCCCACATCTGCGCCGTTTTAATAACTTCTTCAAACAAAGCTTCTCCAGCTTGAACTGACTGGCGCTGAAAATCAGCGCTGCCCGGATTTGACGTCAGCGCCAGCAGAATAACCCATTTACCTTCGTAGGCAAGAAAAGGTGTTACCGAATCATGGCCCATATAAGGCGCTACCGTCACCGAATCGAACGATAAGCCAGCTGCGGTGGAGTCAAAAAACGTACGAGCGTACAAATCGGACGTATTGCCGATGTCTCCCCGCTTAGCGTCGGCAATGGTAAAACAATCGTTGGGAATATACTCAAGTGTTTTCTGCAGACTCTCCCAACCACGGGGACCTTGTGCTTCGTAGAATGCGATATTGGGTTTGTACGCTACTGTTAGATCTGCCGTGGCGTCGATAATGGCTTTGTTAAAGGCAAAAACCGGGTCAGATTCGGTGAGCAAATGGGAAGGAATTTTGCGTGGATCGGTATCCAGGCCAACACACAAATAAGATTGTTTTCGGAAAATAAGACTGCTTAATTCGGAGTGAGTCATGGCAGCGGGCAGAATCGACAGCTAAATTGATTACGCCCAAAACTACAAATTACCCTGCCAGTTTCATAAATTTGCAGGCAAGACCAGCCATTGTTACGAAATAACCTTTTCTATGCAAGTTCGCCACACGACCATTGAAGGCCTGATTGAATTGATTCCACGCGTATTTGAGGACGAGCGGGGCCACTTTTTCGAGTCGTATAATAAACCGCTATTTACTTCCCTGGGCTTACCGATGGAGTTTGTTCAGGATAACCAGTCTTTTTCGGTAAAAGGCGTTCTGCGTGGACTGCACATGCAAACTGAGCCATTTGCTCAGGGCAAATTAGTGCGCGTGATAACAGGTCAAGTGTTGGATGTAGCCGTAGATTTACGAATTGGATCGTCCACCTTCGGTCAATATGAAACGTTTTTGCTAGACGCCAGTATTGCTAATATGGCTTATATTCCTGAGGGATTTGCTCACGGATTTGTCGCGCTGGAAGACAGTATTTTTAGCTATAAATGCACCAACGTTTACAATAAGGCGTCTGAAACCGGTATTATCTGGAATGATCCCGACTTAAATATCAATTGGGGGGTTAATAATCCAATCGTTTCCGATAAAGACCAGATTCTGAAGCCACTACGCGAAATTTTTCCGCAAGTCGTAGTGTAGAATAATGAATTATAAATGATGAATAATTACTCTTAGCAAAATCATTCATCATTTATAATTCATTATTTTTCATACATTTCTTCAAGCACTTTTCGTCCTACTTTCCGGGCTGATAATGGGTTTTGTCCCGTTACCAATCGCTCGTCCACTTCAATGTAGGGCATAAATGGAATTAGGCTTTTGCTATAGAGTGCTTTTTTCTCTCTAAGCGCATCTTCCAGTAAAAACGGTACTTCTTCGTCAAGCCGAACCAGTTTCTCTTCCATATTTGAAAAACCGGTAACCTGCCGGTCATCAATTAACAGCGACCCATCCGATAATCTGACATTGAGTAGGCCACTTACACCGTGGCAAACCGCAGCAACCATCCCTCCTCTCTCATAGATATGCTGCGTAATTTGTTGTATTGCTTGATTATCCGGGAAGTCCCACATCGTTCCGTGCCCACCCGTGAAGTAAATAATCTGGTACTGATCAGGGTTTACATCAGCTAGCTTAAGCGAATTATCCAGCTTAGATCGAAACGTTGGGTCATGATACCATTTCTCGTTGACGGTGTCACGCCGGTCCATACTTCGCTCATCAATTGGAACCGGTCCCCCCGCCGGACTGGCAATATCATAAGGGATAGCCCGGCCAGCCAGCTCGTCATAAAAGTGCGTGGCCTCACTTAACCACAAACCTGTTTTCTGAGGCTTCGTTGGGTAGTCCGTATGATTTGTGCAAACGATAAGGGCGCGGTAATGGGGATCCATGAGCAGAGATGACCTTAGTGTTTATTATCAAACTTCAAATGTTAGCTTAAATGTTCCGCGAAGTTAGCGGCTAATTTTTTTACTATAATCGATTAAACCTTGTTTATACTATTCTTATCAAATAGTTGGTTTGATTGATAATAGACCAATAAAAATTTGCCAAAATCATGTTTTGACCTATTGCATGATTCGTGTTTTTGTTATATTTGTTCATAAACCGTATCGTACTAACCGCCATGCAAACCATCACCTATGAATCACTTCAGGCTGAGCATGCCTGGATGATTGTCTCCGACCAACTTCAGCAGCGAAACAATGTACTGGCCAAGGGTATTTCCCACATGGAACGTAATCCGACAGAGTTACCGATGGCGAGTCGATTGATCATGTTGCGGTACCATCTTAAAATGAGTTTACGTCAGTTAACGCAGGAAGCCCGGCAGGAAGCCCAGAATTCAACCTCAGGCGATGTGTTAAACCGGCAGTGGATGCATATCCATCAACTGTTCTTTTTACTTCGCCAGATTGACACTGAGCTTGGCCGTGCCTCTACCGAAAATGATACGCTACGTTCGTGGATGGAATCGCTCGAAGGACGGGTATATCGTTCAGCGCTGGTCCACTTAAACTAAGAAAGTAAATCCTCGGCTGACAAACATATATTATTTCCAACTAGAAAAGGAAAGAGCAGGAGGATTCCTGCTCTTTCCTTTTCTAGTTTTTACTTGATCCGATTACCGTATGCGCTCCGCTGAAATTGTCAGACAACCGGGTGTACACGGCACTACGACCACGGGATTACCCGGATCAATTGGCGGAGTTACAATAGGATCATCCGTTGGGCCTGCCGCCCTGGCAGCAACCCACTCAAACTCTGCCCAACCATTATTAGAAGGGCCGCCAGGAATGGTACTGAATTCAATCTGACCTATATTATAATTCAGCCAGTTATCATTACTGCTCAGATCAATTTCGTAGGTGTGAAATTGGCCATCATTAATAATAGGAAAATCCGTATACCGATCGCCAGTGCGGTACAACGTTTCATCTTCAGCTCTCCGCCAGCTTAAGCGAAATTTGCTGCTGACGGTGTTAAATGCTGCCCGAAGATAAATCTTGGGATTGGCCCGACCTTTCCAGAAAACAAACGGCGATTTGATATCATTGGGCTGTGATTCGTCGACCTGAATGTGCAGCTTTCCCTGAATTGGCCAACCTGAATCCTTCGTTCCATAATAATACCATCCTTTACGTGATGCATCGAATCGGTAATTAGGGCCGGCTGAAGGGCGCGGCTGAGAATAAATGTATGAGCGAATCTCATTTAAATGGCCGACAACCAGCTCGTAATCCCACTCATAAACGATGTTGTTATCGAGCAGTACAAAAGGTGTAGCTGCCACGTAAGAGGCCACTTCGCTAAACTCACCACCAACCAGGTCGCTACCAAAGTACCCTCTTTTCCAGTCGTAATTATTCTGATAATACAACCCAACGCCGTAGCCATTATCATTAGTAGTAGCCATCCAGGGTTCTGTGGGATAAACATCGCCAAACAGGAAAGTTGCAGGCGGCTGCTGACGTGACATGGCCAGCGACCCGTTCGTAAATGGATCTCCCCCATTATAGTACCACATGTTATGGTAATCGCCGTTCAGATACATACAGGGCATTTCCTGCTGACGAGCAGCATATTGCGTTTTGTCAGTACGGAATAAAACAGTCTTGACGTGAACTTTTACCACATTACCACTCAAACGGATCCATTGCTCGATAGTGGCTTCACCAGGTTCATTATTTAGGGCGAATTGCTTAGGTATTGTTTTTACATACAGTAAATTATCCTGCTTATCAATGGCTACTACTTCTGAAGGGTTGCGGTAAGTATCGCCTGCTTGAATAGGATTCCAGCCAAGACCGGTCCAGCCGGGAGCTCCATTTTTTGAATAATCGATCGGTCCGCCGTAGAGCCCGACCTGAATCTGACGGCCCAGATCCGGATTATTCACCATATTATCGGTGCTGACGTTCCCGTTCTGGTTATTGAGAAACCTAAGTCGCGTAATAGCTCCTCCGTAGCGTGTATCGATGCCTACCTGGATTTTATCGTTTTCAATTGTCTGTAAGCCATCCAGCACACCCACACGGGCTGCTGATGGTTTATACAGAATACAAGGAACAATAATCTTGGGTGTAACCTGCGCCAGAGATGTTATCGAAAACAAAAAATAGGCAACTAATATAATAGGTTTCCGCCTAGATGCCTTATTAATAGAGCGATACAGCATAAGAAGACCGTACAGTTTTGAGTACTACCATGCTATCGCGCAAATTGTATGCCAGATGACCGGAATATACCTGTAGGTCCCTGGAACGAAGTATTTTAATGAATGAACTTAGCATTTGGCATACTCAAATGCTATTCTTTTCTAATGAAGTTGCTTAATGTGGATAACTATGATAAAACGTAAATTATTATTTGATCAATTTAGTAAGCATTTCATCTGAAACTTTACCTGATTGTATCAGTAACCGATAGTGAAACGTAACCGATTTACCGGTGGGCAGGGTATAATTCATCGCTAGAGCCTTGCCATCGGTGAATACTGACGGGCCTAAAGGATTAGCAGCAAATAAACCGTAGCCTCTGGCATGCCAATAGGTCGGGTAACCAACATTCTGCGGATAATCACTCAATACAAGGGCCACAGGCTCATTATTAACCGTACCGGTAAGTTTCATCCAGGGAGCACGAGTACCCCAAACAGCATCGCCCTCTACGCCTTCGCTGCTATGATAATGACCTGTAACGCCGGCATTATCCAGTACAGGTACTTTAGTAGCGACGCCCTTCGCATCCGTAAAAACTTCTGGTTTCGTAGATGGCTGTTCGAGTTGCCGGGCCAGTCGTAAAGCAATCATTCCTTCTTTATTATCTTTAAAAAGGACATCTTTATCAGTTGCTTTGAGGGTTGTCATCCGATCAATTATACGGTTATCTTTGCCCGCCCGGAACTGATATGTTGTTGTTTCTTCCAACATTACTTTACCATCCTTATCCAGCCAGTTAGCCGTTACGACCAGTTCAGCCTGATCATTGCCATTCTTCATGGACTTGACACCGGTATGAACAATCGTTCCGAACGGTCCTTTGTGCTCAGGGCCAACCTCGATGGAATTATTCCAGAAATCATGACCATTAACATCACCATAATTGAACCACATGCCTACGTGGTGCGGGTGATCGATCCGCTCACCGGGACGAGGATCTAAAGGCCAGCCGCGCGTAATGAAGTTACCACCAGCAGTCATTATAGGATATAGCACGGGCTTTTTTAGCACGGTTGGTCCCGGGTAGATATAAGCTGTAAATGGTTTACCATCTACGGTAACGGCTATGCGTTTCTGAGCTTCGTTATGAGTAAGTTGGATACGATTCTGGGCCTGGCTAAAGGTAATAGGAGCCATGAGCAGGAAGGCAACAAAAAACTGGCGCATTGGATGAGTAGTTAGTCAGCACTAAGATTCTGATAGTCAGTCAGGGCACTAAAAAACCGCCCCGTGCAGAAAAGTCGGGGCGGTTAAAATGCTACTGACTTAAGCAACACAAAAATCTGGATTGCTTAATTACCAAGCAAAATTTTATTCGTAACATCCTGATCGATCGTAATATAACCAGGGTAATTGACCTGCTTACCCAATAAATCCAGCGTTGGCTTAATCCGGATGGTTAACTTGGAAGGCTGCGTTCCAGCCGCCCCCGACAGATTCTGAACCAATTGCGTAAAGGCATCGCGCGTTTTACTATCAGTCAGCAGTTGATAAGCGTTGGTATTCAACCGAACCGGAACGCGGGTCCGTCCACCACCGGGCTGCACTTCAATCCGCTGATTCAGGAATCCGTTGAATAACTCCTGTCCGGCCAGCAGAATCCGGTATTCGAGTTGATTAATCCCCGCCAGCTTATTGGTCGGGTTCGTAATGTCAATATTTAGCCGGGCATCCAGCGGCACATTACGGGTCAACAAGCCAGCCGCCAGCCGGGGGTAATTGGCAGGGTTGATGTCTTCAACCTTGCGCAATTGCCGAACATCAATACCCGCCAGGTAAATACTATCAGCCGAAGCAATTGTATATCGACATTCACCAAGCGTCTTGGCCTGCGAAATCTGTTTATTTACACTACATTGGCTGAACAATAACGGCAAAGCCAGAAGCGCTAAAACAAGTCCTTTTTTCATAATAGATTGTGAATCTTTCTATATAAACGTTCGACAGCCAGAAAAGGGTTTGGTTTAATTCTTCTTAACAAACACCATCTGTGTTCGGTCGGCTTTAGCAATCTTCTTCCGAAAATCAATCCAGTCCGTATAGGCTGAGGCTGGAAACCGGCCACTGTGCATCACAACATGCCGGATATAGGTAACCCGGTCGCCATCCATTAGTAGCTGAGTGTCATACCGACCAAATTTTGATTCTATTTTTACCGGCTCAAGTTTATATTCCGGCATATAGCCTTTCGGAATTTGATAGGTAATTGTGTCGCTATCTTCATACTCATAGTTTGCTCCCAGACTCACTGGCGCTCTTCGTGGCTGAGTCAACGGGGGCGCTGGCGCCGAAGCTGACATCAGGTTAAGGGGCAGAAATAATCTCGTGCCACTAACTGTAGCCCATTGGCGAACAGCTAAGGCAAGCGTTTCAGTAACGGCAGGCACCAGTCCCGGTTGCTCATTATACGTGAATGAATTCAACTCAAAGGCGGGAATATGGATGCGCTTGAGTAACCAACTTCGCTGGTCATCGCGGTTCAGTCTATGAATTGTACTAGCATAAGCGTCCTGTTGAAGACCTGTATATTTTGTTTGACTATTCGCCGTTGCATCTCCCTGCTCGGACAGGTTAACCATAATATGCCGCTGCTGACGATTAACTGTCGAAGAATAAACAGGTGTTTTTATCAACTGGCTCCCACCGGGTAAAATCAGAAGAGCGTGGCGACTGCCTGTAAAATCACCAACATAACCTGCTGGACCGTGTTCGCTGGTGCATTCCAGAAAGAGGGTATCACGCCCGTCCGGCACACACAAAATGACATGGTTAAACTGAAAACTCGGGAAATCAGCCAGCGCATCCGGCACATTGTCACCAGCGCGTACCAGCGCCGGGAACGCAGTCACCCCAGCCGACTTAAGCAGTGCTTTCGTGAAATTGGTCAGCGCCTTACAATCACCATATTTATTGACGGCTACCTTCTCTGCATCAATCGTTTGCCAACCACCGATACCTAACTGAACGCTAACATAGCGGGTCTGTTCCTGGAGAAATTTATATACTTTCTGCACTTTCGCCAGCGTAGTCTTTTCGTTTTTCACCAGTTCCAGTACTCGCTGCCGTAAATCCTCGGGAATGCGATCACGGCCTTCGTTTAGCATATAATAAAACTGCCCTACATCCGTCCAGGTCGATAGTTTTCCTTTGTAATCCTGCACTTCAAATTCGACAGGAGCCGTATAAACTACTGGTACCTGTTCCCGCACGGGTGGCGATAGAGGTTCAAGTTCCAGCGCTGGCTGATCAGTTATTTTCCAGCTATACGTTTTTCCGCCATCCGGTGAGTCAGTCGTCCCGCCAGCTACCGGTAGGTTTATCTCCTTATATCGCAGGCCCATTCCCGACGGTATATGTACGGTGTAGGTAGCCTGCTCAACGGCTACATGCTGCTGTTTCTGGGGTATCCAGGTAGGATAAAACATCAGATTTCGTTCCGTAGTCTCCACCAGAAATTCTACTGTATACGGGTAAGCAGGTTGCTTTGGAAAAGCAGCCCTTTTCATCCGCTGGTCATCAAAGAAATTGTAGTCTGAGTAGGTACTATAATCCTCAATATCAGCCTTCTTTAACTTCTTAATCAGCTTACCCGTTGCGTCATAAAGAGCTCCCTCCAGATTGGTCATTTTCGAGAGCTTATCATAGCCTATTACCAGTGTAGCCTGATCATCAGCCTCTTCATCCAGAACCGTTACAATGCTGTGTACACGTTGAGCAGCCTCTCCCGGCGCTTTTACCCTGAATTCCGTTTCATGTCGGCGAACCACACTATGTGCATTGTCTTTAAGGGTAGCAGGTATAGCGTCCGCTTTAAATTCGTTTTGTGCCCAAACAGCCTGCCCGGTGAGTAAAGCGATAAAAACTATAAATTTCATACCTTATTTCTTCTCAGCTACGGTCCCACGTTTCAGCACAATCTGTTCGGCGTGTTTAGCCACAATTCGGCTAAACAACTCCCGTAGGGTACCATACTCCTCAGCATAATACATTGGCCGACGCAGCAGAATTCGGCTAATGATCTGTAGCTGGTTATCAGTATTGACTACTTGATAGACAAACTTGCCACCATTTTCGGGTAAGCTCACAGATACAGCTTTAGGCATTTCCTCTACCTGGTACCCCTTGGGCAGTGTGTATGTGGCAATAAAGGTTTCCTCTGTCTCAACGCCAAAATCGACTGGATAAAGTCGCTCTGTCTCTTTAAACGGGTTGGTACCATGCGCTTCGGTTAGCATAGGCTTGAAATACAGTCGGTCACCTGCATGGCCACAAGCTTCGGGAAGTGTAATAATATACTTTGCATTGAAAGCATTGCTTTTTAAGTCGGTAACCGCAAAGTCTGCCTGCTCAATCTGCCAGCCAGGTCGTTTTTTCTGAATCTGAGCCAGGTATTTTGTCTTGCCCTCAGAAGCAAGCGATTTACGAGCGCTCCAGGCACTGTAACCCCCACGCGAATGGTCAAGTGTACCCGATATTTCGCCGTCCTCACCAATGACGAATTTGCCTATAAAGGATTCATTATCTCGCTCGGTCGGTGTCAGTGATACGAAACGTGCATGAGTTGGATGTATAAGCCGACCGGTTCCGTTCAGGCAGCGGGTTGGTAGCATACCAGGCACCAGAAATGCATCGGTAGCGTCCAGTAACATATCTTTTCCGCCAATAGCAACCTGAGCAACGACATAGTTGAATTTCTTGATCAAGGCAAAGGATTCGTCGATACGCCCGTGTGATCGGGTACTCAGAATAACCGGATTAGCTTCAATATCCATCTCACGCAGGAGCGCAATTAGCATAAGATTGATGTCGGCTGCACTGCCTTTCTTGTTATCAAATACTTTCTTAATGCCTGAAAACGACCATAACGAAGTCTCCTCATTCCACTTAATAGTCTGACGGATATAGTCGTAAGCTGCCTTAACACGTGATAACGTGTCGGGATGCTGACTAAGAATCGACTTAGCCGCATCATGGAGAAATCCCGCCCGTTTGATCTGTCCGCCAAATTCAGCTTCAGCAAGCAGTGTTTTATCCATATCCTGCCAACTCACCGAGATTTGTTTACTCATGGCGTTCGGCAGCTGATAACCAGCCAGTTCAAAGTCGATTTTGGTCAAGTAATCATCGTCGGTAGTGATATAAGCTTCATCCCGGAAGGCAGGCACGTTTTTCATCGCAAAGCGGTAGGCAACTGCACCTGCGCCATTCTGCCCAGCCAGTAGGTTGACATTCGTAGGTTTCTGCTCATTGATAAGTAGCGGCAAATAGCCTCCCATGATCATTTTATAGAAAAAATAATCCGGAATAGTAATGCGGTACTCGCTCCAGTTAACGGGCACATCCTGCTGAAAGCGCCATGTACGCGGATTATAGCCAATGCCAAACGGCGTCTGGACAGTATATCGGTACTCGATTATCGAACCCTCACGTACGTTCGATAAGGTGTATTTTTCTGCCCAATAGCTGTCTGATATCTTTTCAGTAAAGTGGCCTGTCTTGGCAATTTTATCTACTGAAACTGTACCATTAGTAAGGTTATAAGTAGTCCCTTCAAAATTACTGACAAATTCGTGCTGGCCATCGGTGCCACGCCGAATAGGCAATTGAATAGTAGCCCGATCGTAGGCTGATTTCTTCTGAATATGCGTCCGAACGTGACGCGTAAATTCCAGCCATAGTTTATCAGCGTTAGTAGAGAATGTTACTTCACCATAATCGTAAAGTACAACGGCCTCGGCGGTGGAATCAGTGGAAGAGTGTGTGAACTGGTCAGGTTTAATACTGCCAAATTTGATAGATGGGGCCTGGTCAGTAGGTTTCTGGGCGAATAAAGGGGAAACGTAAGTTAGACAGACAGTTACAAACAAGGTTACTAGCCAGAATTTGGCTCTGAACAGAACAAGAAGCATACGATGGTGTGATGTTACTTTACTTTTTCGGCGGGAAATATACTAGCCTGTTCACGTTGACACAAGTTATATGACGATATATTGCACGAAGAAGACAAAATAATATGTCGAACTGATGTTAATACGTCCGATCGTCGTCAGCCAAGAGTCATTAGTAAATCCAGTTTTGACCATTAACTGACGACTATTAACTTACTTTTTCAGCCCAAAATTCTTGGAGATTCCGAACGTAGCGCCACTGCCGAAACCAACGTGTAAATTGCTCATCGTGCCTTCCACGCCATCGAAGCTCTGCGACGTAAAACTGATCGACCCGAAAGTAAAGTTGAGTGCAAAACTATTTTTCAGGTTTACGCCAATAGCCGGAAAAAGTGTTCCCTGAAATCCACTGTAATTCGTACCTGATAAAAAGTTAGCGTTGAACTGCCCATAAATAGCAAAAATACCGGCTAGATGTTGTGTATAGCGAATAAACGGACCGACTGCTACGCTGGACGTCGTTGAACTGCTTTTGGCCCCCTGAATAGCTAGATTTAGCCCAGCTGTCCAGTTATCATTCCACTGATAACCAACTCCTGGCGAGACATTATAACTGCTTGTCGATACATTCCCCATCTTGTTCGAATCAAATCCTACTGTTCCGTAGAGGAGCAGTGTGTTGCGCTGCGCCCAAACATTTGCTAAGCCAGCCACCATCAGCAACAGGCTAAAAATTACTTTTTTCATAATTGTATTTATTGGTGAAATAGTCCGGATACCATCAAGTCTGACTCCGGCGACTAGTGCATAGACGAGAAAACCGGAAGAAGTAACGCGGGAATTTAAATTGTATACCTGCGAAGGGTACTAGCCTTAATATTGCTGAGTATTGGCCATTTTTTATATATTTGCTGAACTACACATTCCAGCCTTTCATGGACAAGCTCACGGCCGACGATCTGATTTATGGGTATATCAATGGGATTTTTCCAATGGCTGATTCCGATGGAACGCTCTACTGGTATGCTCCTGATCCACGGGCGGTGATTCCTATTACCACCTATAAACCAGCTAAATCACTTCGGCCTTTACTGAACCGTAAACAGTTCGAAATTCGTATTAACACGGCTTTTACAGAAGTCATGCAAGCTTGCTCACAGCCCCGTTCGGCAGATGACAGCGTCTGGATTTCAGATGAGATCATTGATGCCTATACAGAATTACACCAGTTAGGGCTGGCGCATAGCGTCGAGACGTATATAGATAATAGTTTGGTGGGTGGGTTATATGGAGTAGCGCTGGGGTCGGCTTTCTTCGGTGAGTCAATGTTTCATCGAGTAAGCAATGCTTCCAAAGTGGCGTTTCATTACCTGATCCAAATCCTTCGTCAGCAGAAATTTACGTTGCTCGATACGCAGTTTATTAATGACAATGTCCGGCGATACGGCGCTCTCGAGATTCCGAAAGCCGATTATTTAAAGCAGCTTAAAGTGGCACTCCGCAAAAAAGCGACCTTCGCTGGGCCTTTACAACAGCAGTTGTTAGACGATCAGCTCAGTAGTTGAGCGACTGCTTCCTATCTTTGCGGGCATGACCAAACCTGTTCTTGTTCTTAAATTTGGTACTGCGTCTATCACCAAAGCAACCGGCGAGCCCAACGAGCCGATTATGGTAGACATTGCCCGACAGGTAGCTGCTCTGCATCCGCACTACCGTATTGTACTCGTTTCATCGGGCGCGGTGGGCGCTGGTAAAGCTTTAATTCGGGATTATCGGGGCGACATTACCCAGCGTAAAGCGGCTGCTGCCGTAGGTAATTTATTGCTGCTTAACCAATATTCCCGTTTCTTTTCCATTTACGGTATTTCGATTGCACAAAGTCTCTGCGAGCGTCATCACTTCGCCAACCGCGACCAGTTCCTGCAACTTAAACAAACCTACGAGGAGCTTTGGGCTAACGACTTGATTCCGATTGCTAATGAAAACGACGTGGTTAGTAACCGCGAATTAAAGTTTTCCGACAATGACGAACTAGCCACCCTAATCGCCGTTGGTTTTGGGGCCGAAGCCATGATGCTCTGCACCTCCGTTGGTGGGCTACTGGACGCTAACGGTCAGATTATCCGCCAGGTAATGGATTTCGACGAGCGGATTTTCGGTGTAGTTCGCACCGATAAATCGTCGCTGGGCTTAGGGGGCATGGCCTCTAAACTGACGTTTGCCAAACTGGCTACCAGAATGGGGATTCGGGTTGTAATTTTTGGATTAAATGAACCCGATAGCATCGGACGGGCTTTACGGAGTGAAATCGGCACCGAATTTATTCCAAATGCAACCGCCCTATCAGCCCGAAATCGGTGGCTAGGCAGCGGTAGTCTGGTGGTAGGTCGGGTACGGGTCGATGCGGGTGCTGTGCGGGCGCTACAACAACGACGGAGTTTACTGGCGGTGGGCGTTCGGGAAGTGCTGGGCGAATTTGCGGCTGGCGAAATGGTCGAAATTATCGACGACGAGCAAACGACGGTAGCCGTTGCCCGAACCCGCATTTCGTCGGAACTGTTACTGCAACAGCTTAATCAGCAAAACGTTGACGTGGCAAATGCCAATGATATTGTACTTTTGTAGCCCGCCAATTTTTACCAATTTTGCTTTTTACTCGGATAAGATATGGTACAAGTAAGCAAACAAGCGGTGCAGCAATGGGCACTTATTGACTACCTTGCTCAGAAGCATCGCTTTCAGGATACGATTAGCCGGATGGAACGCAAGTATGGAATGACGCTTGAAGAATTCGAAAATCATATTGCAACTTCTGAAAAAGAAGCCTTTGATGAATGGGATGATAACATCGACTGGTCAGCCGCTGTAGGTATGCTTCCTGATGTACTTCGGAGCATTGAAGAAATCAAGCGGGGAGCTATTGAAATAGTAGAATGAGCAGTTCTTATTTAGGTATCAGCCACATTCTGGGCGACTTAGACCTAAAAACATTTGTTGTTCAATATGAAGTTCTGAAATACGAACACACAGTTTCTAAATTTCAGTTACGACTACGAATTGAATTTACGGACCAAACTGTTCTGTATACGAACGAATACCTGGGAGCCGACACCCGAAAATATGCTTTTCAATGGCAAACTGCCGGTAATACATGGCTTGTTCACTGGGACAACGCACCACATTTTCCTGAACTAGCCACCTTTCCACATCACAAACATGATTACCGAAGTGGTTCGGAAGTCGTAACTGAAAGTACTGATATTTCGCTGAATGATGTACTTATTTACATCTATAGGCAGCTAAAAAATACACTCTAATGACACCGATTACTCCCCTCCTTCAGGCTACACAACAGGCCGCAGCAGTTGTTCGTCGGCTTAGCCCCGACCAGAAAACCGATTTGCTTAACCGATTAGCCGATGTGTTAACGGCCCACACTACCGAGATTGTTGCTGAAAATCAGAAAGATCTCGATCGGATGCCTACGTCCGACTCGAAATATGACCGATTGAAACTCACCGAAACCCGGGTTTCCGACTTAGCTAGAAGTCTCCGTGAGGTGGCCGTTCTACCCGATCCAGCCGGTGAAATCATGCTGGAGCGGACCATTGAACAGGGACTTAAGCTGAAAAAAATTGCCGTACCGCTAGGCGTGGTGGGTGTCATTTACGAAGCTCGCCCAAACGTAACGGTCGATGTAGCGTCGCTATGTTTACGGTCGGGAAATGCCTGCGTGCTGAAAGGTGGCAAGGAAGCCGATTTTTCTAACCGTTATCTGGTCGGCTTGATTCAGAACGTGTTGGTTGAATTTGGCGTACCCAAAGCCGCCGTTACCCTGCTCCCACCCGACCGCGCTGTAGTAAACGAACTACTCACTGCCACGCGCTACGTAGACATTATTATTCCCCGCGGCTCGGAGTCACTGATTCAGTTTGTGCGTAAAAACTCGCTGGTGCCGACGATTGAAACTGGTGCGGGCGTTTGTCATGCTTACGTTGAAAAAACCGCTGATCTGGATAAAGCCGTCGCCATTGTTGTTAACGCGCGGGTGTCGCGGCCATCGGTTTGCAATTCACTGGATTGTGTGCTGGTAGACGAGGTCATTGCGGATCAGTTTCTACCCATGCTAACGGCGGATTTTAACAAATGGAATGTTGAGGTTTTTGCCGATGAAACGGCTTATGACATCTTCCAGAACGCCGGTTACACGAATCTGCAACACGCTCAACCCGAAGATTTTGGTCGAGAATTTCTGGATTACAAATGCGCCGTAAAAGTCGTTCAAGGACTGGACGAAGCGTTATCGCATCTGCAAACCTATTCATCGCGCCATTCCGAAGCAATTGTATCGCAGAATCAGGAGATTATCGACCAGTTTCTGCGCGAAGTAGACGCGGCTGCCGTGTATGCTAATGCCTCAACCCGCTTCACTGACGGCGGTTGCTTCGGATTAGGAGCCGAGATCGGTATTTCGACCCAAAAACTTCACGCCCGTGGGCCATTTGCGCTGGAAAAACTGGTAACTGAAAAATGGGTTGTTGTCGGTGACGGACAGGTTCGGTGGTAGGCTCGATTGAAGTAAATCCGTAGGATGAGATGGCGTCTTAGTCGCGCCATCCTTCCGGTTTAAATGGCGTCTGATTATCAGTCAGCAAACAGGGAGCGAGTGGAGGACGGTCTGCGTTAGGCCACAAACGAACTTTAGCCTTCTCGCGCTCACCCAAGTAAGGCGGTGAGGGCTCTGGGTTGGGCTGACGCAAATTAATTGCGTAGAATAACCCGTTATTATCAACCCCATATCCCCCTTTGGGTCGGAGTGAATCGGATTGGCTAGCGTTTGGATCGGCCGAATTAGCAGGGCTAATTGCTCCGTAGGATAATGCTCCCTGCGTGTCTTTACGATCGAGCCAATAATGCACAACAGAAGCGGCCGAGGCCGAAAAATAGCCGATTACCCCAGCACGAGAATTATTCACCTGACGGATATTGCCTACCAAAGCAGTAGGTGGTGTGTCAGCCAGGCCGCCTGAATGTTGCGTTTGCTCCTGAAAAAGTTTGTAATACCGGTAAGCGTCGGGCGTCAGCGATAGTTGCCGTATATCGACCAGACCGGGTTGAGCATCGTAAAAAGGAACCTGAGCAACCCGTTGCTGATTGATTAGGCTACCATTGCCAAATTGGTCGTCAAAAACCTGAATATCATAGCCATAAATAATCTGCCAGCAGGGCGTACGGCATCCATAATCATAAATCCAGTCCTCTTTAGGAACTTCCGGCGCTTCTTCACCAGCCTTACCCGCAGGCGGGCTAAAGCAGTCTTCGTACAACTCGGTGCCTGTCACGAAATAGTCTCGGGCCAGGTAAGCACCAGGAATTACTTTATAAATAGCATAAACACCTTGACGACAGCTATGGCACCAATACTGGCGTTGCCAAAGTTTCCAGTCCCATCGGTAATAATTATGTTGATCACCAGGGTCCTGACTATCAATAAATATATCATGGGCCGCTGTGTAGCCGTTCAGTTGGCGTGTCGATAAACTGGTTGGATTAAACGAAGACCGCACGTTCGTTATCGGCGGCACGGCTTGCATGATCTGTTGGGTTGATACGTAACTGATGCCGTCAGAAAGGGTAAAACGAAGCTGGTAAGCATGGCCCACCTGTCCTTTAAAATCGCTAGGCAATTGGTAGCTACCATCAACTGTCTCGTGACAGGCAATATGCTGGGTTGAATCGACAACCACCTCGACCAGTGCTTTGGTAACGGGGACGGTATTAAATCTCCCTGTCAACCGATCAGCTAAGGCTCGGTTTAGTTTGATTACCTGCGGTTCAGCCAGATTAGTAATAGTCCCATCTACCACCAGTAAATCCGTTGTGGTTTGTAGGGCCTCACTATCCGGATCGATGCAGGCCATCGGCACTACAAGCAGCATCCAAACCAGTATGTGTGAAAAGATTGAACGCATGATTAGTCCCGAGTTAAGAGTTGAGTAAACCTATAACTTCTTTATCCCTTTCTCCCACTCCCGAAACGCCTTCTGGTAGATTTTATGTCGTTCAAAATCAGGCTGGAACGTATCACCGAAAGCCACACGCTCAGCGGCTTCGTCCAGCGTTTTGATCTGCCCTGTAGCCTTTAAAGCGAGTAGAATTGCCCCCGTCGAACCGCTTTCATTGCTGGCATTGAGTCGCACCGGAACACCCGCCATATCGGCCAGCATCTGCACCCAAAACTCTGACTTGGCAAAACCTCCGTTCGCATGAATAACCCGTGCCGGACCCGTGTGCCGAATCAGCAGTTCGTTAATGCTGAGCAGATTAAACAAAACTCCTTCCAGAGCCGCCCGCACAAAATGAGCCTGCGTATGCTGCCAATCAACGTGAAGGTAAGCGCCCCGTACGGTTGCATTCCAGAGAGGGGCTCGTTCGCCCTGGAGATAAGGCAAAAACAGAAGACCGTCGGAGCCGGGCGGAATCGTTTCGGCTTCTTTTAATACAGCGTCGGTATCCTGTTTCACCAGTTTTTCAGATACCCATTCCAGTACATTGCCGCCGTTGTTTGTTGGCCCACCAACCACATAATAGCCATCATCTAGCAGATAACAGAACAGCCGGATTTCTTCATCTCGAAGCGGTTTACGAACCGTCTGACGGATTGCCCCGCTGGTTCCGATAGTAAGCGTGGCGGTACCGGATTTAATGGCCCCTGCGCCGAGGTTAGCCAGACAACCATCTGATGCACCGATAACCAACGAAACCTCCGCCGGTAAACCCATAGCAGTCGTTTCGGAATTTGATTGGTAAGGGCGCTGGTGCGTAGTAGGAACAGGCGTCGATAATTGATCAGCCCGAACACCCGCGTACGTCATAGCTTTTTCGGACCACAGTCGCTTTGGCTCATTAAACAGGCCCGTCGCCGTTGCCATCGAGAAATCAATCTCAAATTCACCCGTAAGCTTGTGCCACAAAAATTCTTTGATTGAACCAAAACGTGGAGTACGGTGCAACAGCCGAGGGTCGTTCTGACGCATCCACGCCAGTTTACAGAGGGGAATCATTGGGTGAATTGGGGTGCCAGTTTCTTTATAAATGGCTTTCCCTAACTCCCGATGTTCGTTACGAAGTTCATCGGCTTGTTTCTCCGCGCGGTTGTCAGACCATAGAATAGCATTACCTAACGCGCTTCCGTGGGCATCCATCGGTAATATACTATGCATAGCCGTACAGAATGACAAATGCGTCATAGTGTGACCAGCCTTAACCAATTCACGACTTACCTCGCTAATAACCTGCACAAACGCCGACCATATCTCCGCCGGTTCCTGTTCCGCATAACCCGGTTCGGGGGTATGTGTCGTAACAGGAGCCGATGCGTGCGCCAATACGTTACTCAAATCCGGTGGCATTGCCAGCGCTTTCACGTTGGTTGTGCCAATATCGACCCCGACGAAACAGTTCATAAAATTGTAATGCGGCCGGGCTGGCGTTCCAGCATCTTGTCCGCTTAGGAAAAAATATAACTACAGCTTAACCTATTACGCCAGTCCGGCCGCGTTACACTAGTCTATAAAATTTCTCTGCATTCGCCCCAAATACTTTCGTGCGGACTTCATTTCCCCAAGGTGCAACATAGTCTTCAATCAGCGTTTTTACCTGTGTGTAATTGGCAGCTACCAGACAAACTGGCCAATCAGAGCCGAACAATAGACGATCTGGGCCGAACTGTTCGAAGGCTACATCCAGATAAGGGAAAAAGTCTTTTTTGCTCCAGTTATGCCAATCCGCTTCGGTAACCATGCCGGAGAGTTTGCACGAAACATTCGGATGTTTGGCAATCTGCGTCATGAAATTCGACCAACGACTAATTTCTCCTTTTTTGATGTAGGGTTTCGCCAGATGATCGATCACAAAAGAAACTTCGGGCACGGCCCGGACCAGTTGAAGGGCGGCTTTCAGTTGCGTCGGATAAATGAGAATATCGTAGGTCAGGCCAAACTCGGCCAGTTGACGAATGCCTTCTATCACCGCTGGACGAGCCAGAAAATCATCGGGTTCGCCCTGTGCCACATGCCGGTAGCCCTTGATCTGAGAATACTGCGCCAAAGCTGCCAATCGCTGTTTTAGCGTAGGACTCTGCAAATCAACCCAACCGACTACACCTTTCACGATGTCGTAGCTCTTCGCCATGCTAACCAGAAATACCGTCTCATGTTCCGACTGGTCAGCCTGCACAGCCACACATCCGTCGATGCCATTCTCTTTTAGAACTGGCTCTAAATCAGCGGGCAGGAAGTCGCGCCGAATCGTGGCCATTTCGTCTGTTATCCAGCCATCGCGAACCGGATCAAAATGCCAGAAATGTTGGTGGGAATCGATTGTCATTGTGGTTTGTCATGCTGACGAAGGAAGCATCTTCTGACGAGACTGTCGGCTGCCCAACGAAGATGCTTCCTTCGCCAGCATGACAAAAAATATTAGACAAATGCCACCGCGGTCTGTTTCTGTTCGCCCAGACCCTCGATGCCGAGTTCGACCACATCGCCGGGTTTAAGGTAACGCTGCGGTTTAAGGCCCATACCAACGCCAGCTGGGGTGCCCGTTGAGATAACATCACCCGGCAATAACGTCATAAACTGGCTGATGTAGCTAACCAGCGTCGGCACGTTAAAGATCATATCGTCGGTATTAGAATTCTGTAGCTGCTCGCCGTTGAGGTTGAGCCAGAGATTCAGATTATTTGGGTTAGGTACCTCGTCTTTCGTTACCAGATACGGTCCTAATGGTGCAAACGTATCGGCGCTTTTGCCTTTCACCCACTGCCCACCACGTTCCAATTGCCAAGCGCGTTCGCTATAATCGTTATGGAGCGCGTAACCGGCTATATAATCCATAGCCTCGTCCAGTTCAACGTAGCTGGCTTTTTTTCCAATGACAATGGCTAGTTCCACCTCCCAGTCCGTTTTCTCGGACCGCTTCGGAATAATTACATTATCGTTAGGACCAACCAGTGCGGTCGTTGCTTTAAAGAACAGAATCGGTTCGGCGGGTGAGGCAGCGCCGGTTTCAGCCGCGTGTTTAGCGTAATTCAGTCCAACGCAAATCAGTTTGGATGGCCGTTTAACGCAAGGACCGAAACGCTCGTCGGAAGCCACTTCGGGGCAAGTAGGTGCGTGAGCCGTTAGCCAGTGAGCGAGTCGTTCGGGACCGTTACTGGCGAAAAATGATTCGTCGTAATCTTCACCAAAGTGGGTTACATCGATATGTTGACCGGAGGAAAGTACAACGCCGGGATGTTCGTGACCAGGAGAGCCGAAGCGGAAAAGTTTCATGTAGACAATAAGCTTTTGGGCAAAAGTAAACGCTACGGCTTGTCTAACTATAAAGGTCTTTACAGGCTACGAAAATTTTTCTGTCAGTTTGTTAATAATATTCAAAAACCGAATACAAAGACGCATAGTTAGTGTATTTTTGACAACAGAAATCTTCTTCTATTTCCCCGTCCTAATTAACTAACTCCCGATGAAAAAGTCTACGTTATTTTCCATCAGCATGCTTTGCCTGTGGCTATGTATGGCCAGGCTAGCCTCTGCCCAGACACCTCTGTCCGCTAACGGTCAGCTGAAGGTTGTTGGCAATCAACTTACCAACGAAGCTGGTAAAGCCATCCAGCTTCGCGGAGTGAGTACGCACGGGTTGCAGTGGTTTCCGCAGTGTTATACCCAAAGTTCAGTCCAAGCCCTTGCCAACGATTGGGGTGCCGATGTGTTGCGGATTGCGATGTACGTTGACGAAGGAGGTTATCTGAATGGCAAAGAAGCGATGCGCGCCAAAGTCAACCAGATCATTGACTGGGCTGAACAGAGTGGCATTTACTGCATCATTGATTGGCACATCCTGAACCCTGGCGATCCGAACGTACATACTGCCGACGCCATCGAGTTTTTCCAGATCATGGCGCAGCGTAATGCTGCCAAGAAAAACGTCATTTACGAGATTTGTAACGAACCGAACGGAGTTAACTGGTCACAGATTAAAAGTTATGCTCAACAAGTTATTCCTGTCATTCGGCAGTACGCCCCCAATTCAATTGTACTGGTCGGTACGCCAAACTGGGATCAGCGTCCGCAGGATGTTCTGAGTGACCCGCTTTCATATTCGAATATTCTGTACACGGTTCACTTCTATGCTGCGTCACACTTTTTCCAGAATGACGTTAAATCGGTAACTAACCAATTACCTCTATTTTTCAGCGAGTGGGGTACGTCGACCTATTCGGGTGGCGGTAATCTGGATTTTAACAACGGGCAGGCCTGGCTCGACTTGATGGCCGGTAATAACCCCGGTAATCAGAAAATTAGCTGGTGTAACTGGACGTATTCCGATGCGGGCGAATCGTCGGCTGCGCTTAACTCAGGAGCTTGTAATGCGCAGCAGTGGAATAATACCAGTCCGTCGGGAACATGGGTTAAAGATCACATTCTAAATCCGGCCGATGATTTCGGACCACCAACCCCTTCCGTTTCGATTACAAGCCCGACAAATAATACCAGCGTCAACGTCGGCTCAAATGTGGCTATCAACGCATCGGTTTACAACGCATCGGCCAGCGCCGTCGAATTTTACAACGGCACAACGTTGTTAGGTTCGGACCCAACCGCACCTTATTCCTGGACAATTGCAGCCATCGCGCAGGGGACTTACTCGTTAACCGCTAAAGCCATCGTTGCCAGCGGTAACCTGACATCTTCCGCCGTACAGGTAACAGCCACGCCAGCCGCTAACCAGCCGCCAACCGTCAGCCTGACTTCACCAGCAAACGGCTCCGCTTACACTACACCTGCAACGATTCCCATTGCCGCCAACGCTGCTGACAGCGACGGCAGTATTACGAAGGTGGAATTTTACAACGGCAGCACGAAACTAGGTGAAGCTACCTCGGCCCCCTACACTTATTCCTGGACAGGCATAGCCACTGGCACGTACACGATTACGGCTAAAGCGATTGATAATCAATCAGCATCGACTACCTCGGGAGCTGTTACGGTTTATGTATATAATCAAGGCGAATCTGATCCGACCGCGGATATTGTTGGACCCAATTGCGTATATAAAAACGCTGTCCAGCTGTTTGAAGTGAACGCTAGCAAGATGGCTAACGCCACTACGTTCAACTGGTGGTGTACCGGTTCGACTCGCAGCGTCTCAACTCCACAGCCAGGTAAAGCTTCCTTCGATTTTGGTCCTGATTTTACAGGCGGACAGGTTTGTGTAGGCATTAATTATTCAGTGGCTCCCTGGTATGCGCAGTATTGCAAAAACGTAACGGTTTGTCCCGGTAACCCAACTACGCCAACCAATCAGGCGCCGAGCGTTTCGCTAACATCGCCTTCCAATAACGCGATTTTTACAGCACCAGCTACCGTCAACATAACCGCAACGGCCAGTGATGCCGACGGTAGTGTAAGCAAGGTTGAATTCTACAATGGGTCAACCAAGCTCGGAGAAAGTACGAGTTCGCCTTACTCTTATAGCTGGGCAAATGTTGCCGCAGGTTCTTATGCGCTAACCGCCAAAGCCACCGATAATTCAGGAGCCTCAACCACATCTGGTACGATTAACATTCAGGTTAGCAACCCAGCTCCGGTGAATCAGGCTCCGACAGTAGCGTTGACTACACCAGCGAACAACGCAACGTTCACGGCCCCGGCCACGATAGCCTTAACCGCATCAGCCAGTGACCCAGACGGTAGTGTGATAAAAGTGGAATTCTACAACGGTACATCCAAGCTTGGTGAAAGCACCAGCTCGCCCTATACCTTCAATTGGTCTAAAGTTGCTGCGGGTATGTATACCTTAACAGCTAAAGCGATCGATAACTCAGGCGCAACGACAACGTCAGGAGCGATTACCATTCAGGTTAAAAATCCGTCTACCTCAACGGCGGACTTACTTGGTCCTGATTGTGTAGCGAAGAATGCAGTACAAGTCTATGAACTGAACGCCAGTAAAATGGCTAACGCTACTAATTTCAACTGGTGGTGTGAGGGCTCGACGCAGAGCATTACGCCAACTCAGCCTGGCAAAGCGACATATAGCTTTGGTCAATGGTTTACGGGCGGAAAAGTTTGCGTGGGCGTCAGTTATTCAGCGGCACCGTGGTATGCGCAGTACTGCAAAAACGTAGCGGTTTGTGCAGGTGCCCGCATCGGTGTCGATGATGTAGCCAACAACCTCGTCTTCCCGAACCCGACGCCCGACCGCTTCACCTTTGTGGCGGATCGAGACATTAAAGCGATGCGCGTTGTTGATCAGACAGGCCGTGAACAATTGCAGCTTGGGGCCGCTAAAGCTGGTCAGAAAGTGACGTTTGGTGAACAATTATCGGCAGGCACCTATCTGCTCCATATTCAGTACGAAGCTCAGCACCAGCGTGCCGTAAAACTACTGAAAGCGGGTAATTAACTAATGCTGAGCGCGTAATAAAACCCCGGCCAGTTGAAACTAGCCGGGGTTTTATTGTCAATGTAAATGACGTATTTGCTGGCTTGGCCCCTTAAGCGTTCAGCCGCGTAAAACCACCGTCCAGTGGATAGTCGCACCCGGTAATGAAAGCGGCTTCGTCGGAGCAGAGATAAAGTGCTAATGCGCCAACTTCCTTTGGTTCGGCCATGCGCCCGATAGGTTGCGTTTTCGATAATTTCTCAAACATCTCGGCTTCTCGACCCGGATAATTTTTCGCCAGGAAACCGTCGACGAAAGGCGTATGCACCCGTGCGGGTGAAATGCAGTTGCAGCGGATATTATCTTTCAGATAATCCTTCGCGACCGATAACGTCATGGTTAGCACGGCCCCCTTACTCATGGAGTAAGCAAAGCGGTCGGACAGCCCCAAGGTAGCTGCCACCGATGCCATATTTAGGATAACCCCTCCCCCATTAGCTTTCAGGTGTGGAATCGTCGCGTAAAGGCAATTATAAACGCCTTTGACATTGATGCGAAAAATTCGATCAAAGTCGGCCTCAGTCGTGGTTTCAACGGTACCGATGTGCGACACCCCTGCATTATTGACCAGAATATGAATTGGCCCGGCTGCGGCAATTTGACCAATTACCTCAACGGTCTGCTGCTGATTAGATACGTCGACAGCGTGGCTCGTAGCCAGTCCACCTGCCTGCCGGATATCACTAGCAGCCTGCTCAGCCTGGGCACTATTAAGGTCGAGGATATGCACCGACGCACCCGCCAGCGCAAAGGTTTTAGCAATCGCCAGCCCGATTCCGCTGGCCCCGCCGGTAATCAGGGCGGTTTTGGTTTGGAGAGAAAACATAAAGAGCGAAAGGGTGAAAGAGCGAAAGAGTGATTAATGCGTCAATTTTCGCTCTTTCACTCTTTCGCTCTTTCACCATTGTTAAAGTGAAACGCCCCGTTTCCAGGGGATAAAATCATCTTGGCCAAGCCGCTCGGCTTGGGTAATTTCTTTGCCAGATGCTAACCGGACTACGTACTCCAGCAAGGCTTCGGCGTTTTGTTCAATAGTTTGTTCGCCGTCGATGATGGGGCCGCAATCGAAGTCGATCACGTCGGGCATCCGGTTTTTAAGAACTGTATTGGTCGAGACCTTAACAACAGGGCAAACCGGATTACCCGTAGGCGTACCAAGTCCCGTTGTGAACAGAATCACGTTGGTACCCGAACCAGCCATGCCAGTAGTAGCTTCCACATCGTTTCCAGGGGTACAGAGCAAGTTCAGGCCGGGCGTAGTGGCGGGTTCAGCATAATCGAGCACGTCAGCAACGGGCGCTGTACCTCCTTTTTTGGCAGCTCCAGCCGATTTGATGGCATCGGTAATAAGCCCATCTTTGATGTTACCCGGTGACGGATTCATATCAAAACCTGAACCAACGGCTTCAGCCTGCGCAGAATAATCGCCCATCAAGGTTATAAACTTCTGCGCTTTAGCATTATCCTCGGTGCGGTTGATTAATTCCTGCTCAACGCCGTTCAGTTCGGGGAATTCAGCCAATACGGTTTTACCACCCAGACTCACCACTAAATCCGACAGGTGTCCCACCACTGGATTCGCAGAAATACCCGAAAAGCCGTCTGACCCACCGCATTTTAGCCCAACGGTTAAGGCGCTGATCGGAGCAGGCTGACGTTCGAGCTTGTTGATTTCGACTAATCCCAAAAATGTTTCCTTAACCGCCTGCGACATCAGCGCATATTCGGTACCGGCCTGTTGCTCGAACAAAAGCAGCGGTTTATCGAACTTCGGATTCAGCCGTTTGATTTCGGCGGAAATCATATCAACTTGTAAATGCTGGCAACCCAGACTCAGAACCGTCGCACCAGCTACGTTTGGGTTATTGATGAACCCAGCTAATAGTGAACCCAAGTAGGCCGAATCCTGCCGGGTACCACCACAACCCATCTCGTGCGTCAGGAATTTAATTCCATCGATGTTCTTGAAAGGCCGCTTGTGCGTCGTGTGGGGCAACGTCCGGTTCTGATCTTCATCAACGAACGGCTGCATCTTTTTAATGACGCTCATATCCCCCGCCTGATACAGACTCAGCAGTTCATGCACCTGCTCACGGTACGTTTCGGGTTGAGCATAACCTAACTCCCGCTCGAAAGCATCTTTCAGAATCAATACGTTACGGTTTTCGCAGAATACTAGCGGCACCACCAGCCAGTAATTTCGCGTACCGACGCTGCCATCAGCGCGGTGGTAACCCATAAATGTGCGATTCTGCCAATGAGATACATCAAGTGGGCTCCACGAGTAAGGCTGTTTTTTATCGAGACCGTAGCGGTCAGCGTCGTGTTTGAGATTAAACGTCGTAATCGGTTCGCCCCGGCGGATAGGCTGCGTGGCTTTCCCTACCAGCACACCGTACATGGTAATTGGATCGCCGGGTTGCCGGTCTTCCGTTACGAATTTGTGCTTGGCTCCAACAGCATAAGGCAGTTGGTAAATATCTTCTTCAAACGTAATGGTTTCGCCGGCGGACAAGTCGCGCAGGGCTACAATGACGTTGTCGGCAGGATGAACTTTAAGAACGCGGGCAGACATTAGACTGACTATTTTTATAGTAAAGAGACGTCTCAGCCCGAAATATACCACCTCCACCAAAAACTTTGATTAACTCTGTTGCGAATGTGGTCGCCAATGCCAAGTTTTGACGGTCGAATTCCTTCACCCTACCATGTCTAATGCATTGCCTGAAAAGGACTCTGGCTTTCTGGCCGGTCGCCTAATGTCCATGGACGCCTACCGAGGCTTTGTCATGACATTGATGGCGGCCGAAGTTCTACAATTCCATAAGCTACACGAAGCGTTTCCCAATAATGGGTTCTGGGCGTTTCTGGCCCATCATCAGAGCCATGTGGAATGGGCAGGTTGCTCGCTGCATGACCTTATTCAACCATCATTTTCGTTTCTGGTGGGTGTGGCCCTACCCTATTCGATGGCTAGCCGGGCCATGCGGGGCCACTCGTTTGGTAATCAGTTTTTTCATGTCCTCCGCCGATCGCTGATTCTGGTTTTGCTCGGTATTTTTCTGCGTTCCACTCACTCCGAGCAGACGCGCTTTACCTTCGAGGATACGCTGACCCAAATTGGGCTTGGTTATCCATTTCTGTTTTTAATTGGCCGGGCAAATATCCGCATGACCTGGATTGCACTTGGGGCGATTCTCGTTGGTTATTGGTTAGCCTTTATTCTCTACCCCGCTCCCGGCCCATCGTTTGATTTTGCCACGGTAGGCGTTCCTTCTGATTGGCCTGAGCATTACACAGGTTTGATGGCGCATTTCGACAAAAACAGCAATCTGGCTTGGGCGTTCGACACCTGGTTTCTAAACCTGTTTCCCCGCGAAAAACCGTTTCTGTTTAATGGCGGGGGCTATGCCACGCTTAGTTTTATTCCTACGCTGGGAACGATGCTGTTGGGCTTGCAGGCCGGACGCTGGCTGCGGTCGGGTCTATCACAACCAGCGCTTATAAAACGGTTTTTATTAGCTGGATTGGTTGGCCTGGCGGGAGGGTTACTATTGCATATTACTGGCATCTGCCCCATTGTCAAACGAATCTGGACGCCTGCTTGGGTCTTGTTCAGTGGCGGCTGGTGTTATTGGCTTCTAGCGCTTTTCTATTTTTTGATTGACGTCAAAAGCTGGCGGGGATGGGCCTCTCCGTTAGTTATTGTCGGCATGAATTCCATCGCGATTTATTGCCTGGTCCATTTAATTGAGCACTTCATCATCGACTCGTTGTATATCCATCTGGGTCATGCGCCTTTTCAGGTGTTAGGTCTTGCCTACGAACCCCTGTTAATAGGTCTGGTAACGCTGGGAATTTACTACCTGATTCTCCGATGGATGTATAATCGTAAACTTTTTATCCGCATCTAAGCCATGCTTACTGCCAATATTCTGAATCTCTTCGATCAAACAATTTTTTACGGCACCATCACTGTCGAAAACTGGCGCATTATTCAGATCGACCAACTCGGCCCCGAACGGCCCGGTGAACCGTATGTGCTGCCGGGCTTTGTGGATGCTCACGTTCACGTTGAAAGTTCGCTGCTGACGCCCCCGCAGTTCGCCCGGCTGGCCGTAGTTCACGGTACTGTTGCCACAGTATCAGACCCGCATGAAATCGGCAATGTACTGGGGGTTCGAGGTGTGCAGTATATGATCGATGAGGCTGGCCGAGTGCCATTCAAGTTTATGTTCGGAGCGCCTTCCTGCGTGCCGGCTACGACGTTTGAGACGGCTGGCGCTACCATCGACGTTCAGGATGTACGGGAGTTGCTGGCCATGAAAGAAATCGGTTATCTGGCTGAGATGATGAACTTTCCGGGCGTACTACATCAGGATTCAGATGTAATGGCGAAAATCGCCTTAGCCAAAGCATTTAACAAACCGGTCGATGGTCACGCGCCCGGCTTGACCGGTGACGATGCCCAACGATATATCGACGCTGGAATCAGTACCGATCACGAGTGCTTCACCTACGAAGAAGGGCTAAACAAAGCACAACGCGGGATGAAAATCTTGATTCGGGAAGGTAGTGCGGCCCGCAACTTCGACGCGCTCATTCCCCTGTTGGCTCAGTTTCCGGAGCAAATCATGTTCTGCTCTGACGATAAGCACCCCGATACGCTGGCGGAAGGACATATTAATCAGTTGGTCGTGCGGGCATTGGCCAACGGCAATTCAATCTGGAATACGCTACGAGCGGCTTGCCTGAATCCGGTACTGCATTACCGGCTGCCGGTCGGATTACTACGCGAAGGTGATCCAGCCGATTATATCGTGGTTTCAGATTTACAAACGTTCCATGTACAACAGACCGTCATCAACGGCGAAGTTGTGGCCGACAATGGTGAATCCCTCATTTCTGATTTACGCAGTGAGCACGTCAATCAATTTAACTGCTCCTCCAAGAAGCCGGAAGATTTTGTGGTACTGGCCAGTTCCGATACAACAGAAGTCACGATCCGAGTTATCGAAGCCCTCGACGGGCAATTAATTACGAATCAACTGGAACTCGAAGCTCGCGTTGATAACGGCCAACTCGTTTCGGCCGTTGATCGCGACGTGCTGAAACTGGTCGTTGTTAACCGGTATCAGAACGCGCCACCAGCTGTAGCCTTCATCAAAAATTTCGGTTTACAGCACGGGGCCATTGCCTCATCGGTTGGGCATGATTCCCACAATATCACTGCCGTTGGCTGCGATGATGAAAGCATTTGCCGAGCCGTTAATTTAGTAATCGAGGCTCAAGGAGGTTTATCAGCGGTATCAGGAACCAAGCCGCATGAGCATGATCACGAGGTTATGAGCCGCCGGGAATTTCTGCATCTGACGACCTCGCCGGAAACGCAATTATTGCCCCTACCGGTCGCTGGGCTAATGACCGACACGGACGGGTACGATGTGGCAGCTCAATATACAGCCCTCGATCAATTCACCAAAAACGAGTTAGGAAGCACACTAGCAGCCCCCTTTATGACGCTCTCATTCATGGCCTTGTTGGTCATTCCTTACCTAAAGCTAAGTGATAAAGGATTGTTCGACGGAAAACAGTTTATTTTCGCTCCTCTTCAAATAGTGAAATAAGGGCACAAAAAATTTTTATTTAGTCACCGTATTAAATTCTATTTTTTATCGGTATGTTTACACACCCTAAGGCTGTTCCTAACCTTTACCTCTTCTCACATGGCCCGCTCCCGTACCCAAATTGGCCCCGACGACGAAACCCTTTGGAATCTGTTTCGCGGTGGTGATGAAAATGCGTTTGCCCGCTTGTACCAGAATTATGTTCAAACCCTCTATCATTATTGCGCCCACTTTGCCACCGACCGGGCTCTGATTAAAGATTGCATCCACGACCTGTTTGTCGAGCTCTGGAAACACCGTACCACCATTGGTCCAACCACCTCCGTACGTTTTTACCTGATGGCTTCCATCAAACGGAAATTGGTTCGCCACTTAACCGCTGAGCAGAAACTCATTAGCCAGGATGACATAGCAAACGGCCGTCGTGTCGGCGACACACTTCCAGGCGCTGATCCCTCTTACGAGCACTTGCTGATCAGTCATGAAGAAGATTCGTTTGTGAATGATTGCTTACACCAGGCGCTCGAAAAACTACCCCGGCGTCAGCGTGAAGCGGTTCACCTGCGGTATTTTCAGAACATGAGCAATGAAGAAATCTCGGCGCTTATGCAAATCAATATCCAGTCCGTTTACAACCTCATTTTTGGGGCCATGAGCAATCTCAAACGCTACGTAACACTGGAAAATATTTCGCTTTAATACCGATTATTCCTAAGCCCTCATAAGCCCGGTAGCCTCAGGTTACCGGGCTTTTCATTTTGTGAGCCTTGAAGTAACTTCGCCAGATGAATACAGACTCAACGCCCCTGCCCGAACGGATTCGCCCGCGCACTATTGATGAGATTATTGGCCAACGAAAACTACTTGGTCCTTCCGGCGCTTTGCGCCGGGCGGTCGATGCCGGACGCCTACCGTCAATGATTTTGTGGGGTCCGCCGGGTGTCGGAAAAACTACGCTGGCCCTGCTGCTAGCCGAGGCTGTGAAGCGCCCGTTTATACCATTAAGTGCCATCAATTCTGGCGTTAAAGAAATTCGGGAAGTGCTCGGTCGTCCCAGTGGCATCTTTCCACCGGTGGTGTTCATTGATGAGATTCACCGGTTCAACAAAAGTCAGCAGGATGCGTTGCTGGGCGCGGTTGAAAAAGGGCAGATCACGCTGATCGGTGCTACGACTGAGAATCCGTCATTTGAGGTAAATAGTGCGTTATTATCGCGCAGTCAGGTATATATACTGGAAGCACTGAGCCGCGAGGAATTGATTCAGGTAGTCGACCGGGCTATTGCGCAGGATACGTTTTTACAATCGAAGAAAATTACTGTCGAATCCTACGATGCGCTGCTGCGGTTGTCGGGGGGTGATGCGCGCAAACTGCTGAATTTGCTGGAACTAGTGGCTTCGGCCCACGTGTCCGCCGATCCACTGGTTATCACCGACGAGCTCGTGACGACCGTGGCCCAGCAGAACATTGCCCGCTACGATAAATCGGGCGAACAGCATTACGATATCATTTCGGCATTTATCAAATCTTTGCGCGGCTCCGACCCAAACGCGGCTCTATATTGGATGGCCCGGATGATTATTGCGGGTGAAGATCCAGTATTTATTGCTCGTCGGATGCTGATTCTGGCGTCAGAAGATATTGGTAACGCCAATCCAACAGCCATGATTATGGCGTCGGAAGCAGTTCAGGCGATTCGGGCGATCGGTATGCCCGAAGGTCGGATTATTCTGTCGCAGGTGGCGGTCTATCTGGCAACTTCACCCAAGAGCAATGCCAGCTACGTAGCCATCGACGACGCCATTGCGCTGGCTGAGCAAACCGCTCATCTGCCAGTGCCTCTGCATTTGCGCAACGCCCCTACCAAACTGATGAAGCAAATCGGTTACGGGAAAGATTATCAGTACGCTCACGCCCATGAAGGCAATTTTGTCCAGCTCAATTTCCTACCCGACGACCTGAAAGGCCACCGGCTTTATGAACCCGGACATAATGCCCGCGAAGCCGAAATCCGGCGCAGCTTACAGAAATGGTGGGGTGATTGGTATGGGTATTAATTCGATAAGGCCAGCAATAAGCCCTGCAAATCCTGGTTAATTGACCGCAGCGACGACTGGAGTTGATTCAGCATGTTAGCCCGTGTATGCAAATCATCAGCCTGATAGGCACCACCTTTGCCAAAGTAAAGTAATTCCTGTTTTGCCGATGCGCCATCCAGTACGTAATCCTGCCAGCGTTGGCGGATATTGTACCGGATTGGGTTTTGCCCGGTGTTACTAAATAGCTTCTCGTTCAGCACATACCAGACAAAAGGAGGATAAACTGTCGACTGGTCGCACTGATTCCAGATGTCGGCCAGCAGGTTGCGAGTATGGAGCAGTTGCACGGATCGGTTCGCGGAAAATGCCGCTAACCCCCCTAAACTGGCACTAACTATTCCTCCTCCGATAGCTACGGTTTTATTTGCATTATCAGCCTGAACCAACGATGTAATTACCGTTGTAACGGCCCCGATCACGACGGATGAGATCGTCAGATTCCTAACCCGCCGGGCATCTTTCCGGTCGAGATAAGCGGCTAACTGTTCAGCACGTTCGCCTTCGCAATCTAGTTCGGCGGCAAAACTGTCGATCTCGGTTCCAGCTAGAAGCAGCTGGTGCGTTATCTGCTGGCGAAGTTGAACCTGCTGCAACCGAGCTGCCAGCGTAGTATCGGCCCCCACACGAACAAGCTGCTGTAGTAAGGGTAAAATTCCGGCTGCATTCGCCAGCAACAGATCATGCAGTGAATAGCGTTGGCGCAGGACCGCGTCAGCCTGCCGCGTAATCTCGGCAGTAGACTTGGGTGAGTAGGTCGTATCGTAAACATACCGTAGTGAGGGGGTGCAATAATCACTGATACTTACCCGCTTCTGACGAATCGAACTAGATGCGCAGGAAAATAGGGTAAGTATTACGCCAAAAACTACACCAGCCCGAAATAAGGTCTTCCTCTTACTCGGCACGATTATTATCTGGTCCGGTAGCAAATAATAAACTTTCCTCGCTATCTGCCTTAAACCGAATTCTCTTCTCGAAACGTAAACCCAATTTTTCAAGCAGGCGAATGGATTTATGATTGGCGGGATCTGTGATGCCCAGCAGGCGATTGATGCCTAGCACATTTCGTGAATAGTCCATGATTGCCGATGCGGTTTCATAACCATATCCACTGCCGATGTATTCCGGTAAAAAGGCAAAGCCGATGTCCGGGTCCGCCAGCGTCTCGCGCTTAAATAAACCACAAAGACCTATAGGCGCATTATTAGGCTTAAGTTGCACCAGATACGGCCCAAACCCAAGTTCAGCGTAGTTTTTCAGTGGTACATTTCGGATATACTGCCGGGCATCCTCGAGAGTGTGTATACCGCGATCACCAATAAATTGGAGCCACGCAGGGCTGTTCAGCAACTCAAAAATGAACGGCGCATCATTCAGTGATACGATACGGATGTGTAAACGGTTGGTTTCAATCATAATATATAGCCCCCAATTCAGTTTCCTAGCTACACCCTGTTTTTCGGCAACAAACTAGTTGCTTAAAACGCCACCGATTTTAATCGCAGGCCAGTGTCTTCCGGTAAGCCAAATACCAGATTCATATTCTGCACCGCCTGCCCCGCTGCTCCTTTTGTTAGGTTGTCGATCACACTGGTAATCAGCAGTTGGCCGTCGTGAACTTCCAGATGCAGCAGACATTTATTTGTATTGACTATCTGTTTCACGTCCACAGGTGCTTCGCTTACGTGTGTAAACGGATGGCCTTCGTAGTAGCTTCGGTAGAGTTGTTTAGCCTCTTCACGCGTACCCGAAAATGGCGTATATACGTTAGCCATAATACCCCGCGTAAAGTCGCCCCGGTAAGGAATGAAGTTGATAGGCTGATCGAACTCAGGCTCGAGCTGGGTCAAACTCTGACGAATTTCGGCTAAATGCTGGTGCGTGAACGCCTTATAGATTGACACGTTGTTATTCCGCCAGGTAAAACCCGTTGTGGGCACCAATGCCTGACCGGCCCCGGTGCTGCCCGTAATGGCGCTAATTTGCACAGCGTCGGTTAGTTTACCCGCTTTTGCTAGTGGCAACAACGCCAATTGAATGCTGGTCGCAAAGCAACCCGGATTAGCAATGCGCGTGGCTTCCTGAATGCGCTCACGTTGGAGTTCGGGCAGGCCATACACAAAGTCGTCATGTTCATCCCGAAAATCGGCGCTAAGGTCAATTACCGTCACATCATCCGAAACCTCATGTTCAGCCATAAACTTAACCGATGCGCCGTGACCTGAGCAGAGAAAAATAGCGTCTAATCCATCTTGTGCTAATAAATCAGCTACCTCTCCGCCCGAAAACACCAAGTCTGTATCACCTAATAAATCCGTGTGAACAGTCCAGACGGGCTTTCCGGCCTGGCTGTTGCTATGTGTAAATGCAATGTTTGCGAAGGGATGATTTAGCAAAATACGTAGCAGTTCGCCACCCGTGTAGCCAGCTCCGCCAATAATTCCAACGTTCAGTTTCATTCGGAAAGAATTCGTTTATAGACAGCAACGTGTTCGGCTGTGAATTTGTCCCACGAAAATAAAGATGCGCGCTTCAACGCCTTTTCAGCTAATGTCTTCCGAATAGATTCGGAGTTAACAACTTGTACGATTGCCTCGCAAAGCGCGTCGGCATCGGTCGGTGGCACACGAATAGCCGCATCGTCAACTACTTCTGAAATGGCGGCAATGTTGGACGTAATAACCGGCAGACCGCATTGCAAAGCCTCTAATGGCGGCAATCCAAAGCCTTCATAACGAGATGGATACACGAAAGCCAGTGCATCGGAGTATAGCGGAGCTAAATGTTCATCCGGCACAAAACCCGTAACGACCAGCCGAGATCGCAGCGCTTCGTTCTGGGTTAACTCGGCCATAATCTTATCGAATTTCCAGCCTTTCGTGCCAACTAACACCAGCCTCAACTCCTTAGGAATGTCACCGCTTTCGGCCAGTTGCACAAACGACCGAACCAAATGGTCGATGTTTTTCCGGGGCTCAAACGTAGCCAGGCTAAGCAGATACGGCGCATCGTCCAGTTGGTATTTAGCCCGGATTGCTCGCTTAAGGTTTCTATCCGTTACCGGATGAAACAAAGCAGGCGACGCGGCCAGATGAATAGGCGTTACACGGTTCGGATCAGTGCCAGTATACTGACAGAAGTCGTCTTTGGTAGCTTGCGAGACGGTGACAATTTGTGTATCGGGTGACAGATGATCAATTACCTGTCGTACTGTATCATCGTCTTTCGGAAACCATTCCGGATGATAAATCGGAATCAGATCGTGAATCGTCTGAACGGTGCGAATTCCTTTACTTCGGCTGATTGCTTTTGGAATCGGGTAAAACGGCGAATGATAAATGCTCCCCGCAGTCCACCCGCGCGTGTCGAAATGCGCCGTTTCAGGACCAACCAGTTTGCGCGTCCGATAGAAACCTTCCCGAATTACTTTCGACGGTAAGCTCCCAACCGGCAGCGGGTTGAGCAGCGTATTTTCAAATCCTCCCCACGCCTTATCAACCGGACGATTCACAAAATCGGGACGCGGTCGTCCAAATACTGTTCGGACATAACGCATGGTTTCGGCCAGATGCGACGGGGCCGCCAGCGACAGATGAACATCATCCGCCTGCCATAAGCCCGTCAGCAACTGTTCGACTACCCGGCCAACGCCCGTTTGCGCCTGTCGGTGATAAAATCCAAGCCCTAGCAGGCTGGCATCAAGAATTATGTTCACGAATTTTCTCGTAAATCATGACCTGGTTAGACGCCACTTTCGAGAAACCGCGCACATCGTCACCAGTCCAGGCATTATTCATTTCACCATAAGAACCGAATACCGACGACATCAGATCATGTTCTGACTCGATGCCCAGCACCTGGAAGCGGTAAGGTGCCAGCAGCACGTGCACTTTCCCCGACACATGGGTTTGAGTATCAGCCAGGAACACCTCAATGTTCCGCATAACCGGGTCCATAAACTGTCCTTCGTGAAGCATGGTGCCGTACCAATTAGCCAGCTGCTCCTTCCAGTACAATTGCCACTTAACCAGTACGTGTTTTTCGAGCGTGTGGTGCGCTTTGATCAGTATCAGCGGAGCCGGTGCCTCGAATCCAACGCGACCTTTGATTCCGATGATTGTGTCGCCCACGTGAATGTCTCGCCCGATTCCAAATGGTCCAGCCAATTCGGTCAGTTTGCGGATAGCATCGACTGGATTTGCATATTTCTGGTCGCCAATCGACGCACTGGAAATGCCTTTTATTTCGCCATGCTGGAAGGTAAGGGTAATAGTTTCCGGCTCCGATTTGGTAATTTGGGTCGGCCAGGCCGATTCAGGCAGAAACTGATCGGAAGTCAGTGTTTCCTTTCCTCCTACCGATGTTCCCCACAACCCTTTGTTGATCGAATAAGCCGCCTTATGCCACTCCTGATCGACGCCTTTCGACTTGAGGTATTCAATCTCAGCTTCGCGCGATAGTTTCAAATCGCGGATGGGCGTAATGATTTCGGCTTCGGGCGCAATAATCCGAAACGCCATGTCGAAACGCACCTGGTCATTACCGGCTCCGGTACTGCCGTGAGCAATGGCCGACGCGCCAATTTCCCGCGCGTATTCAGCTGCGGCAATGGCCTGAAAAATCCGTTCGGCACTTACGCTGAGTGGATAGGTGTTGTTTTTCAGAACGTTACCGAATACCAGAAACTTCAGGCACTGCTGGTAATAATCGTCGGTTTTCGAGATGGTTTTGTGCGATTTCACGCCCAGCGAATAGGCCCGCTCCTCGATGGCTTTGAGTTCCGCATCAGAGAAACCACCCGTATCGACCAGTACCGAGTACACATCCATGCCCCGGTCTTCCGACAAATATTTAACGCAAAAGGAGGTATCGAGACCTCCACTAAAGGCAAGAACAACTTTTTGAGACATCAGCAGAGAAGATGCCGGACCGATGCCGGGCATCAGACTAGTTTTGGCGGGCAAATATCGGGTATTTGCGGTTAATTTGCGCTCATGAATTTCCCCCCGTATCCGTTTACTCGCTTTAAGGAAATTGACGAAGCTATATTTTACGCTTTCACCAGCAGCAGCCTGGAGAAGACAATCCAGAAGATTGTTATCTTGACACTTATTGATCAAAATACGTATAATTTAGCCTTGGTCGACCTGCTTGACTCAGGAGAATTGAGCGATACAGCAGTTAGTGATAACCAGGATTTGGAACAGGTTTTAGCGACAGTTATTCAAATTATTCTTCATTTTCTACAGGATAAACCAGCTTGTTCCATCTTATTTAGGGGCAGCACACCCGGTCGAACCAGACTATACTGAGCTGTTATTGGTAAATATCTGACAGAAATAATGAGTCTATGCTTAATACAGGGAATAACTGTTGATAATCATATTGAGGTGTTCCAACTAAACAAAAATTACGCGGCATTTGTAGTATCTTTACTATAGTCCAGCATACATAAACTTATGGCTCTTATCGAAAAAAATACCAGTGTGATAGACGAACGGCTCTATTCGGAGGAATTTAGAAAAAGCCTCTTGACGGCTCCTGTTATTATCCAAAAACAGCAGGAAGCGAAAAAGTTAGCCAAAGCTATTCAGAAGTCAGGCCGAAAATAGCATGGTGTAGAGACGGTTAGTTAGCCCTTGCCAGAGGGTAATCTTTCACGACCAGCAAAGTAAATGCAGGGCGTTTCTTAACGTTTTTTAATAACCAAAGTCGCCCGTTTTGACTTTACCTTACAGGCCAAAACCCTTTGCTTTGGTCACTAAGTTTATGCGTTTCTGCCTCTCACTACTTTTTTCGATCTTAATCTTTACATCGGTAATCTACGCGCAACCGCAAGACACGCTCACTACCGAACAATTGCTACAACGCAAGGGCACCGGGTACGCAGCGCTACTCCGGCCTTCCCGCTACCTGGCGCTCGACGTAAATCATACGTTGGGTGGCTTTCGCCGGTACCGCTTTTTTGTCGGCGATGAACTTCATTTTAAGGCGCGAGGTGAAAAATACCGGGAAGAACTGTACGACGTGACGGATAGTACATTTAGCGTTCTGATGGCCAATGAAGTTATGAATCGCGACGAGCCCGTAACCTTCCGACTTAATGAAGTGGAAAAGGTTTTTCTGCATCGTCGAATCCCCTTTATTACGGCAGCAGGTACACTATTCCCAATCGCCGGAGGTGTTTATTTAGTGGCAGATATCATTAATAACCGGGGCTTTTATACGAACACGTTGCCCGTGGTCGGCACGCTGATCGTGAGCGGTGTTCTGTTTCATCTTGTCAGTAATCCGCATATCCGAATTAACAGCAACCATCGGCTGAAGGTATTACGAACGTATTAACGATTTTCAGATCGAAATAACTTCCCCATGTGTTTGCCGCATAATAGCGCGAAGGGCAGGTTTGAACGTTCCTAACGTTCGGACAGTAGCCTCGGTTAACCAGGGATTACCAAAGAGATGCTGTACGGTACGTCCAATCCACAACCGACGAGCAAACAACGCCGACCAACATTGCTGATATTGCTGTTCGAGTTCAGAGCGGGAAAGCTGACCACGCAAGAAAGCATTCGATAAGCGGCTGGCCAGTTTAGCACCGTGAATTGCCATTGCCATGCCGTTACCGCAGAGGGGCGTAATCAAACCGGCCGAGTCACCCACCATCAGAATGTGGTTTTCGACGGCCTGTTTTGGGGCAAATGAGATCTCGTTGATGACTTCGGGTTTGTCGTACAGAAATTCGGCCCGGTTAAAAACGGTTTTCAGATGCGGATTCTGGTAGAGAATCGCCTGTTCCATTGCCGGAATCGAACCAGCGTTACGTAGGTTTTCACGGCTCGTTAAGTAACACAGGCAGTATTTACCATCCTCAATGGCGGACATCCCGCAGTAACCATCCGAAAAATTATGCAGGACAATTAAGTCGTTAGGAAAGTCCGTACGAATGTGGTATTTAACCCCGACATAAGGCGAGGGCTGACGCATAAACGCCCGGTCCAGCGTTTTATCCAGTTTCGACCGCTTCCCAAAGGCCCCGATCACCAACCGGCTCTTCAGCGTTTGGCCCGAACCGGAAATCATACAGAAAAAGGGGTAATCAGAGTCCGCCCCCTTCTGGTTATACGAAATAGCTTCAACCTGACTATTCAGCAGAAATCGAACACCGGCCGCTTCCCCAAGCCGATACAAAGCATTATCGAGCGTATAGCGGCTAATGCCAAAACCACCCAGATCCAACGAACTTTCGAGCAGTCGGCCCGACGGTGCGGACAGTTGAAACCGACGAATATCGGCCGCACCCAACTGGGATAGGTTAACGCCTAAAGCTTCGATATAATCCCGAACTTCGTTGGAAACGTATTCGCCACAAACTTTATGAAAGGGATAACTTTTCCGCTCGATGAGAGTAACGGCATGCCCCGCCCGCGCCAGTTCCAGCGCACTAACCAAACCAGCCAAACCACCACCGACTATAAGGGCGTCTGTCTCAGTAGGGAGGGTAGTTGCGGTTAGGTCAGTAGTCAACGGAATTGGGGTTAAAACGAAGTGGAAGTAATTGGTAACTCTTTTCGGTTCATAAAATGACAAAAATGGCGCGTATTTGTTTTATCAAAACCGTTTTACATTTGCCCCATGCTCAATTCACTCAATGATCTGCAAGTCGACTGGCAACGCAACTATACGCAGTATATAGACGCTTATCAGTCGGGGCGTTTGTCGTTCATACTAAACCTATTACCGCAAACAGCTATGCGGTTTTCGGTGTATCAGACGCTGGATATTTTACACAAGCGACTTGGTAATGAGATATTGCGCCGAGCCTTAAGTCCGTATGAAACACTCGATAGCCCGGTTAAGGGCCAGCCGGATGGTTCGTGGTTGAAGAAGAGTAATATGGTTGGGATTAATGTGCGAACGGTTGGCTCATTCTGGAATATTATCAATTATGCGCTGACGCTTTCCGCCAGTCATGATAGTATTCACTTGCTGCCCATCTGGGAGCCGGGTGTGGTCGGCAGTTTGTACGGCATGGTGAGCTGGCAGATCAATCCCGAATTTTTCGATGTCGAACTGGCACGTTATGTACCGGCGCTTAACTCCGTAGAGAAGCAGTTGAAAGTCGTTGTCAATCTGCTGCACGCTATGGGTCGCACGGTCGGTATGGATGTTATTCCGCACACAGACCGTTTTTCGGAGATGGTGCTGGCTTGTCCGTCGTTGTTTGAGTGGGTACAGCGTGATGAAAAAGGAGGCAACCCGGCCAAATTGCTCGACCATTCCAACTTAGTGTACCGATACGTTGAGGAAGCAATCTGGCAGTTTCTGAAGTTCAGTGGTGCCGCCGATGGAACACCGCTGACGTTTTCCCGAGAGGCTTTTTTTTCAACCGATATTACCACCTTGACTGAACCTCGGCGGTTGGGTATTCTGTTCGGTAATCCACGCGACTATACCGGCCGGCTGAACCGGCGACTGGCGCTTATCCGCCATCTGACCGCGCAGGGATTTGAGACGCTACCGATGACAATGGCCCCGCCTTATCGGGGTTTGCATATTAATTCGGCTGATTACGTCCTGGATGAATACGGTCAAACCTGGTATGAATACGCGTTCGATAAACCTCAATCTATGTCTCGGGTATTTGGCCCACTGGCCCGATATCGGTTCTATGAATCGAAAGACAACAATCAGCATTGGGAACTTGATTTCGACCAACCTAATCAACCTGCCTGGGTGTACGTGTGCCGTAAAGTAGCTGATTGTCAGCAGGCATATAATTTCGATTTCATGCGGGGTGATATGGCCCATGTGCAAATGCGTCCCGAAGGTGTACCGGCCGAACCCGACGAATATTACGATCCGTTACGAGCGATTAAGCGATATGTACAAGCCAATGGCGTGCCGCATTTTGCTTTTTTTGCCGAGACGTTCCTAGCCCCTCCCGATACAATGGGATACGGGGCCGAGCCTGATCACCTCGACGCCATTGAGGCTGATTCGACACTAGGCGATTTACAGTCGATGGTAGTCGGCTCTGACGAGTTCAATCGCCAGTTTACTGAATATGATCACTACCTGCGCACGCGCCGATTTGCCCCTAATTTTACCGTTATAACGGCAGATAAGGACGATCCCCGGTTCGATCTATTCTACCAGACTGGCAACTTGTTCCGCTATTTCATCGCGCTGTTTCTGACCGATATGCCCAGCTACGTGGGACTGGGTTTTGAAGTTCGCAACCTGCACGAACAGCGTGGCGCAAACGAAGAATACTCCAAACTCTACGTTTTCCAGATTGAGGACGACCGCCAGCCTGATAAAGTGACCCATAGACCGTTTGAATGGGGCCAAAACGCCGAACAGTTCGCGGCTATTCAACGGATGCGCGCGTTCGCCGAGCAGATCTGGCCTGCAATCGTGGGTAAAGAAACCCGTTGGTTAGTGGGTCCTAATCCTCACGCTACCCCAACAAAAAAGGCTGGACGACCCGCTAAAGATAAATATATTGCTTGGACTCATCAGGAATCCCCTGGCTACGTTTTTGCGGCTAGTCTCACGGGTAATTTACCCAAAACGTTGCCGAAAGTTCCAGTTGGTGAGGTAGTTTTTGAAGAGATCGGTTTCAGAATCTGGCGGTTAGCCTCGGTTTGATATACCTAGTCAACGGTATTTCCATCGGTTTGAAAAAAGTGTTTCGATAGTGCTTTCGGGCGTACCTTTGCTACATGAATCGTAACCTGTTGGATGGGCTTAATTTTGCTTCTAAGCTAACGCCTAAGCGCGTCGCCAATGCGCTGAAGGTGCTTTATAGCTATTATGCGTCCCAGCAACGTGGGCAGTCTGTACACCGGGGTCTGCCCATGTCTATTTCGTTTGAGCCAACGACCTCTTGCAATCTGCGCTGTCCTGAGTGCCCCAGCGGGCTACGGTCGTTTACGCGGCCTACGGGTATGCTCGGTGAAGAGTTGTACAGACGCACTATTGACGAACTGCACGAAACACTGCTTTATCTTATCTTTTATTTTCAGGGCGAACCGTATCTGCACCCGCAATTTCTGGATCTGGTGCGCTACGCTACTGACCGTAACATTTATACCGCCACCAGTACCAACGCCCATTATCTCACCGACGCTAATGCCCGTAAAACAGTCGAGTCGGGGTTAGACCGGCTGATTATTTCGATTGACGGTACCACGCAGGAGGTTTACCAACAGTACCGGGTGGGTGGCAAATTGGAAAAAGTACTCGAAGGCACGAAGAATATTCTACGCTGGAAAAAAGAACTAAAGTCGCGGACGCCCCATGTCGTGTTTCAGTTTCTGGTAGTTAAGCCTAACCAGCACCAGATCGCCGAAGTTAAAAAACTGGCCCGCGAACTGGGTGTAGATGAAGTAGGGCTGAAAACCGCTCAGATTTACGACTACGAACAAGGCTCCGACCTGATTCCGACCTTGGATCAGTATAGCCGTTATGCTGCCCAGCCCGACGGTACGTACCACATCAAAAACGGGTTCGGCGACCATTGCTGGAAAATGTGGCATTCCTGCGTCATTACCTGGGATGGCCTTGTGGTACCATGCTGCTTCGATAAAGACGCCCACCATCGGCTTGGCGATCTACAAACCGAATCCTTCGCGGACTTATGGCATGGTCCAGCTTATCATGATTTCCGCCAGACTCTACTACGCTCCCGCTCCGAGATCGAGATGTGTCAGAACTGCACCGAAGGTACAAAAGTGTGGGCGTAGCTTAAATCAGTGGATTTGGAACAGTCGTTCAGCAAAGGGTTGAGTCCTTGCCCGAGACCCTTTTTTAGTTATATCCCGGTCGAAGGGACGGTTTAAATTGTTACCAGCCAAATCTTCCAGGCGACTCTCAATCTGCAACGTATATTGACCGGTCTGCCAGGGGATTGACGGTTTGAATTGGCTCTGCTTTTCCTGCTTACCAATCTCCCAAGTACCAGCAACCGGTTTTCCATTTTCCCCAACTATATGCAGTGTTTCGGTTAATAAGCTATAGTCAAGCGACTCGCCAAACGCTACATTAAGTGGTTCGTTACTACCTGCTTTGGGGGCTACAATAGACCACCGCATCGGATCAGGCGACAGACTATCCCGTTGAACAGAGACAAACGATTTTGTGGTAATCTTTCCTAATTGAGCACCCTGCTCATCGGGCCACGCGGCATCAACTACCAGTTGATAATGGCCCCCAGTCTGCAAGGGAGCACCCAGTCGTTTGTTTGGTTGCAGATCGCGCTTAATCCGGCCAGGGTCCAGCCAGAGGGTTAACAGCGTACGGTCGGCATTCCAGAGCTCTGGCTGAAGGTTCAAAAACACATCCGACAATGTGTCAGTATTGTTTCGCACTAAAGCAACGTATTTTTCAGATTGCCCTTCCCGCATGGGCCGCGAAAAATGGAGGTAAATTTTTAGCAGATTATCCGGTAGCGAATTGTCAGATGGGTAAATGGCCAGCAGCGCGGGCTTATCAGCAGCCGTTAACGTAGGAACGGTAATGTCGCTCAGACGACTGTTACGCAGCCACACAACATAGTGCATTCCGCGGGTGAAAGGCACCAATGGTTCAAAAATGATAGCAGTATTAGTCCGTTGATATTGGCCTGCTATGGCTGTCTGCTGATTGCTCAAACGCACCACCAGCAACTGTTCCAGCGAATCGGCAGGAATGGATTCTATAAACTGGTTAGGGATAGAAATACCGATGGCGCGTTTGCCTCTCCATTGGATTGCAATTTCAGAATCATCGGTTGACTTACAGCCGAAAAGCAAGCTGGCTATAAAGCAAATCAGGCTATACAATGTGCATAGCCTGAAAAAAAAGCTAAAAGGCTTCAAAGACCTTTTAGCTTTTGTAGGTTTACGTTTACTATAAATAACGCTCACTGGAAGTCCACAGATCAAGGCTACCATCTGAACGACGCTGAATTAATACCATGCGGGCATCGTCCAGTTTGTCGAGCTGAACGACGTTTGTTACCGGTAACGATACAAAATCTACCCCGGCAGTAGCAAAACTTTCGGCTACGGGCGTGGTCAGCGAACCCTGATACGCTTCCAGGTTCTTGTATTTAACCTTAAAGACTGGTCGGTTTGAATTGGCCATCATCAGATATGACTCACCGCCCTTCTTCAACATAACCATGTCCAAAGGAGAATTACCGCTGCCCATTTCAGCTACCGTCCGGCCCTTTACGTGATGGCCAGCTTTGAGCTCGTCCATCGGAAACAGAACTAGTGGTGTGCAGGTGTAGCTGGCAACCAGGTATTTTTTACCATTTATCTCGGTCGTCGTGAAAGTCTTAATGGGCGCCATTGTTTCATACTTGGCATGGGCTGCATGGTAAATTTCCAGCGAAGCCTGGTCCTGTGCGTTCGTAAATGGAAACGAAATAGAGCGGAACGTTGAGCCAAACTCCTGATTTGACAACCCACTAACCAGCACTTTACCATCAGTATAGCCCATATCGGAGATTGACGCAACGCGCATAGATTGACCCCGGCTATCTTTGGCATCTTCGGCGGGGACATTGGCTAATGTAACGGTTGAATACGGAATCTCTTTCAGCGATACAGCCGTGATTTTATCGCCTTCTACTTTAAGTAGAGCTGGCGTTCCATCACTGCTCTGGACAGCACAATAGACGTTCTTCGATTTTGGATTAACGGCCATGTCCTGAATGGTGATGTTCTTCACATCGGTACCCAGCAGGGCCGCAATCTTCTGATCAATATTTTTGACCTCAACCGCATTGGGTTTATCCACCGCACTCACATCCTTCGTATCGACCGCAAAAACAGTCGCGCTTCGTCCGTCACCAATGAACAGAATCCCATCGGGTCCAAACGTCAGCGCGTTGATCGACTTGATTTCGGGCGTTCCCGTTACAAGCCCATACCGATTCTGGACGGTACGGGTGGTAGTAGCCAGCAGTAAGAGTCCGGCAACACCAGCGGCCAGCCCTGCATACAGTTTTTTCATGGTACAGCGGTTAAAGAATTCGTTGATTATCAGACCGAATGTAGTCACCTTAAGAGATATTTCAAAATAACCACTCTAATAGCTATTTTGTAGCACCACCGCTGTTTACGGGTCCATGATAATTTTACCAGTGATCAGAGCAAATTTACCTTATCAGGGAAAAAGGTGAAACAGATGTTTCAGCGCTTTATTCATATCCCGCTCCCGTAGCGCGTAAAAATCAATCTCTCCTTCTTCAGTTAACCGAACCCCATCCCGATTACCAAAACTGTCTTTGTAAATCACTGCATACCCCGAAAGAGTATTCCCCAGATTTCTCTTAATAGCTTCTAAAACATTAGCCGTATCCTGGGCCACACTCAAATTACCCAGGTTAAGGTCAACAATGGCAATAACATTTCCATGAACAGTATATGCGTAGTCAGATTTAGCACGCTTATCCATTGAACTCTGTACTAATCATTTACTCAACGCAAAAGTATACTATAAAACATACTTAAGTAATAAGCGCCAATTTTTATCTATATTTCACTAGGTATATATACCCATTTTCCTTATATTAGTAGGCAAAAAAAATTAGCACCTTACTTGTTAAGTCTATGCCTAATATACCGATCAGCATCGCAATTTTTCTCCAGCTGCTTATGTTCAGTAAATTTCTGCATGAATCTATTTACACAGACCTTGGTACCCGCTGCCGGGTAAAGTGTGGATTAGCAGCGGCTGGTTATTTTTTTATGGCTGCCGTATTATCCTATGGCCTGATATTCTTCCACCCATAAGTGCAATCATTTCAACCGGTTTTTTGACAATAATACCTGGCAGAAGCAGGGCGTAAAAAGGTTACGTTCAGTTCATTTTATTATCGCGTCACGAAGCGATAAAGCCGAATGGCTTTAGGAGTGAAGATGCACTGATCAACTGGAAAGTCTTTTTTATAATGGCTCCCGACGGTCTATGCTATTGTTATGGCGAACGGCAATAGTCCTGAATTAAAGCATTCTAACGTAATCTATCATGACTCAGCAACAACGCGCTCAGGTGTGGACGGTCCGACGTTGCGGCTAGAAAAGATCAGCTGTTCAAGGCCCTCACTCATATTCCCGCCACCGACAAACGCAGTCGAGAACACATTACTGAGCAAACAGAGGCCGCATCGGCGGTCCGACTGTAATCAGGCACTCGTTCAAAACAAATATGAGTTGTTACCTCAGGTCGAGGAATAAATGCGGGCATCATACGGTATGCTAAAAAAGCCTGGTCTTCATGAAGACCGGGCTTTTTCTCAACTTCAGATCAGGTATTCTAATTAGCACTGGCTTCAATAACAGATAAGATATTGCCCGCTGGGTCCTTAAACCAAGCCATGGTTGGGCCATTACCGCGAGCGATACCCTTCGCATCCGTTTTGATATCACCATCGTACTGTTCAAAATGAACCCCGAGTTTGGTAAGCTCATCTACGGTTTTGTCTACATCCTCTACTGGAAAATTAAGAATTGTAAACGTGGCGGGAGTATGATCAGGCTTTGGGTAAATGAGTATAGCGCTGCTTCCGCTGATGTGCAGGGTCAATACGCCCATAGGATCCTTGGTTACCTCTAAACCAAGTAACTGTCCGTAGAAATCCTGTGCTTTTTGCAGATCATCAACCGAAAATCCGCTGAATGCTTTTGTGTCTTTAAACATAGTCTTGTTGTTTATATTCTCAAACTGCCCGCTCTAGCAGGCTATCAAAGTTAGATCAGCTGACTCAGATGATTAGGGGGCAAATAGGCCAACTTAAGGGTAAGATTACGCCATTAGCTGCTAGGCGAGTGCCCCCTTTTTTATAACCATTGAAGATCGGATTTGGATATGAGACGTGCTGGATAGTAAGCGAAAAATGTTCAGTAAATGATAAATTTGGTTTATGAACGAACTGGAAAAAGAAGAGCTGCCTTTCGAACGGGTATTGTTTTTTAGTGATGCCATCGTTGCCATCGCGATTACTTTGCTGGCACTGGAATTAAAGGTTGACGTCCCGGAGGGGAAGCACCTTAGCTTTACCGATCTAATAAAACCCTGGCATCACTATCTTGCCTTTTTCCTTTCCTTCATTAACATTGCCGGTTTTTGGAATACGCACCACCGACTGTTCTGCTACATTAAAAAGATGGATGAGCGGCTGAAATGGTATAATATGGCCTGGTTGTTTTTAATTGTTACGCTTCCGTTTTCAACCAGCGTTCTGAGCGACCATTTTGGCGATACTGCCGCCGTATTTTTGTATGCGCTCAATATTTTTCTTATTTCTGCTTTTCAGAATTTTTTATGGGATTACTCGGTTCAGGATGGCTTTGTCGATTCCCAGACGTTTAATAAAGAGCAGCAACAGCGGTTCAATGTCGTATTTAATCTGGATATGCTGAATGGGCTGGTTGCAATAGGGGTTTCGTTCTTTGCCCCCGTTGTCGCCTTTATCTTATTATACTTTAAAATCCCGCTTATGCTCTTTTCATTCTTCTACCTGGCTTCTCTCAGACGAAAGATGCCTGGAAATGGCCGACGTGGATTTGAAAAAATGGACAGAGAATAAATTGCGACTTAAAACATAAGCAGCACCTTAAAGACCCTGGCAGAGCCAGGGTCTTTAAGGTGCTGCTTACTATGATAGCTTTCTTAAGCCGCTACGAGCTCGGGTTGTTTTACGAGCTGGATTTCACTGATAAGTCTTACTTCTTCACTCAGGGCTAACCCACCCGTTTCCAGGACACCGTTAAAATTAATGCCCCAATCGGTCCGGTTCAGTTTACCGGTTATGGTAAATCCGGCCCTTTGTCCACCCCAAGGGTCTTTCGTAACGCCACTGTACTCAACATTTAGTTTGACAGGTTTGCTTACGCCTTTCATGGTTAAGTCGCCGTAGACAGCAAAAGTATCTTCATCCTGTTTCTCCACTTTCGTCGATTCAAAGCTTAATTGGGGATACGTTTCGGCTTCGAAGAAATCCGAGTTACGCAGGTGGTGATCCCGTTGCTCGTTGTTCGTATGAATGGACGCGATCTGGGCGGTTGCCCGAATTTGAGCCGTACTGAAATCCTCATTTTTGGTTTCGACCTCTACCTGAAACTGTTGAAAAGAGCCCGATATATTACTGATCATTAGGTGTTTAATCTTGAAACCTAATTCGCTGTGCAAGGGGTCAAGGACCCATTTAGTAGTTGCCATATCTAAAAATTAGTTACCTGGAATTATTGAAAAATGCTTTAAACAATGCAAAAGGCAAGGCCATTTCGAACGAGAAACAGTGGTTAGTTTTATACGAGAATTCGTTGTGATGCCGGAACGTTGTCGATGTGGTTCATTTTACCTTGGCGGTAATCTTGATAGAGCCGACGGATATCATCCTGCGTATCGCCAATAAAGGGTCCGTGCGATACAATGGCATCTCTCTGCGGCTCGCCCGCGTAGAGAATGAGCCTGCCTCCGGTTTCACCAGCCGTCAATGTAAGTTCGCTCAGGGTATCATCGGAATATCTGTCCAGCCAACCCACCTGATCCTGATGCAGATCTTTAGCGTCGTCTCCCACTTGTATATTCCCCTCAAGAGCGTATAAAAACGTGGTATACGATGCTGGAATCTGCTGCACCGTAGTTGCACCCGGTTGTAGGCGGATATCAGCGATAAGGAGCGGTGTATAATTATGAATCGGGGACGTCAGACCGGCCAGCGAACCACTGTAAACGCGTATATCTACGCCATCTTGAGTTACCCTGGGCACTTTCTCCAGCGTAAGACCCTGTACGCGTGGTTGAGCCCAGCGATCTTTTTTGGGTAAATTCAGCCACAACTGTAACAGCCGCATCGACGCTTTCCGCTCGATGGTTTCGGTATGGATTATACCACTTCCGGCGGTCATGAGCTGTAAATCGCCCCCTTTTAACCGATTAACTCCATCACCCATTTCGCCTTCCAGTAGTAGGGAAACAGTTTCAAAACCGGCATGTGGATGCGGCCCTCCGACGGGCTCATCATCTTGTTTGTTGAGCCTGTCATCCATTAGAATAATAAATGGATCGCTTTCTGCAAAGCCCACCTGGATAACTGGGCTAGCCATATGGCCAGCGCCTAAAAACCCCGGTTGCATAGGCGGGGTATATATATTAACAAGTTTTCTATGGACGTTCATGTTATTTCCTGCTTATAGAAGGCCGTAAATTTTGCCTTCAATCATGATGCAAATTTACGACCTTCACTATACATTTGTAAGTACTATACTCTAGTATAGCACTATACTCCAGTATAGTGAATCGTACGAAATTGTCAATCAGATTATACTGTTTATATAAGATGGAAGCTACGGAACTTAAGCACGATGAATGCGTGAGTATTTTACGTCCGATACGGGATGCGCTGGACGTGTTGAATGGCAAATGGAAACTACCGATCATTGTGGCCCTTACCTTCGGGGAGAAGCGGTTTGGCGAAATTGCCAAAGAGGTCCACGGAATTACCGACCGAATGCTCTCCAAAGAATTACGCGATATGGAGATAAACGGGCTGGTGAAACGAACGGTGTATGACACTTACCCGGTTAAGGTCACCTATACATTAACCCCCCACAGTGAAACGCTTGGTGGGGTCATTGAATCGCTGCGAAACTGGGGCGAATTGCACCGCAGAAAGATTCTCTCGGGTGAAGTGTAACCCAAACTATCAGGGAAGCTTTTACCGGTGATCACGCGCGACCTTATTGATTGATAGTGGGACTGCTATCAGGAACGGGCACCGGCGATGATATTATTGACCTCGTTCAGGGTGATATTCCTTACCTGGTAGAAAACGGCCAGTGAATTACCGGCTCTGTAATGTAATTATTCAGTTAATCTGACATCGGTATGTTCCGGTATTACCTGAATTGCTAAAGCTTTACACTGTGCAAGCGTAGTCATCCAATTCTTTCATATAACAGGCAAGTTGCTTTACAAAAGCGTTGGTAAACGGGGGCTGCTGTTTACCCTTTAAAGTAGCCGCATACCAGGTTCTGAGAATGCGCTCTTCTGTGATACGCACCGTATGCAATTGGCCCGATTGAACATAAGGCCGAACCACCCAGGTGGGCAAAACGGCAACCCCCAGTCCGGCTTTAACCATTTCCAGGATCGCTTCGGTAAGGGTGATTTTGTACACTTTGGCGGGTCGGCAGTTTTTGAAAATCATCATGAAATTTTCACTTTCCACGTCAGGGATATTATACATGATATAATTCTGCTCAGCGAACTCATCAAACTCGACCCAACAGCGCCCAACCCAGGGATGATCAGGAGCAACAATTGCCACAAACTCATCCTGAAATAGTGGCGTGTACACGAATTTTGGATTTTGATCGCCCTCCGTGATCGCTACATCGATCGTATTGGTTAGCAGGTGTTTATCAGCGTCCTTAGTCGCAGCTTCCAGCTCCACTTTGATATCTACTTTGGGGTAAATCCCCTGAAACTCACGCAGAAAACCAGCCAGCCAGTGATAAGATGTGTAGCATTGAGTACAGAGCCGAATCTCACCAGCTTCATCGTCAATTAGCGTTCGGACTTTCGCCCGGGTATCAGCTACTTCCTGAAGAATCTTCTCGGCCGCCTGTAAAACAATTGTGCCAGCCTGCGTAAGCCGCATCTGTTTTTTATCGCGAATGAAAAGTTGCGTGTTAAAATAACCTTCTATTTCCCGTAGCTGATGGCTCAGGGCCGATTGCGTTAAAAACAGCTGATCAGCGGCTTTGGTCAGGTTACCACTGTTGGCCACCTCTTTCACCATTTGAAGATGTCGGATTTCCATGATGAATTATATTCATGATTTGATCAAAAATAATTCGCTTTACTAATATAGCAAAAGACATCAACTTTGTCGCAGTTAATCAACTACTAATGAACGCACACATGGAACCACTAAAACGACAAGTTAAGTTGATACTCAGTCTATATTTGATAATACTAAGCCTAATAGCTAAGGCGCAATCGGCAGACCCGGAAGTTGCTGAATCGTTAAAGGAGAAACCCTATGAAATAGGCTCCTACATGGGAGTTAACCGAACGGTCAATTTGATGATCATGGTCCATCAGGCAACTGGTATAACGATCAAGATTAAGGATGCAGACGACACGATCCTTCATGAGCAATATATGAAAAAGTCACTCAAGGTTTACCACTATAAGCTGAACTTCGAGAACAGTCAATCTGGCCTCTACAAACTGGAAATCAGTGACGGTCGAAAAATCCTAACCCGACGGATTGAAGTGGTTGACGTACCTGCAACCGAAGCTCAGCGATATATCACGTTCACCTCGCCGGTTACTCAGTAACCCCTGAAAAGTTGATCAAAAGAGTCTACATTATACCTGAAACTAAAAGAAGTGATGAATCAGAACAACCTGAAAGCCGCCAGTCCACTCTTGGTAACTGCCGCGTTTGCGATCGTTTATATAGTCTGGGGATCAACGTATTTCTTTATTCAAATGGCCATTCAGGACTTGCCACCATTGCTGATGGGAGCCCTGCGTTTTTTGGCTGCGGGGGCTTTATTATTAGGTTGGTCAGCCATAAAGGGCGAACGCATTTTTGTAAAAAGCAGCCTGATTACATCGGCCGTGGTGGGTATCTTATTGCTGGTAATAGGTAACGGTGTTGTAATTTGGGCCGAACAAACCCTGCCCAGTGCGTTGGTAGCCATTTTAGTATCGTCGGCCCCCATCTGGTTTGTACTACTCGATAAGCCGAACTGGAGTGTGAATTTGAAAAGCAAATCGACGCTGGCCGGACTGGCCGTTGGCTTTATTGGGGTACTGTTGCTATTTGGCGAGCAGCTACGCGATATGCTAGCGGCAAACACGGACCAATCAAAAATCATTGGGATGTTGCTACTGCTTATCGGAGCTATTTCCTGGTCGTCAGGGTCGCTTTACTCAAAACATCACCCTTCCGAAGGTTCACCTACTGTTAATGTAGCCTGGCAGATGGTTATTGCTGGTCTGGTATTCCTGCCCGCCAGCCTATTAAATCACGAATTTGCGCGGGTCGTCTGGTCGCAGATTTCGATTGACGCGTGGCTGGCACTGGCTTATCTGATTCTGTTTGGGTCAATCATTGCGTATAGTGCTTACGTCTGGTTATTACAGGTACGTCCGGCTACTCAGGTCAGTACGTACGCGTACGTGAATCCAGTGATTGCCGTTATTCTGGGAATCCTGTTTGCTCACGAAACTATCTCGATCATTCAGATTATTGGCTTAATAGTTATCCTGGGCAGCGTATTATTAATCAATCTGTCTAAATACCGGAGTGAAACTTCCAGCACCCCAAAAGTAGCCGAAGGAGCGTTTGATAAACCTGCTAAGCTAATTCCGATCAACGGAGTCTCACCTATGAAAAAATCAGATCAACTTAACTAAGCTGGTAAGGGACGTCTATGAATGTGGGAGTTGAATACTCCCTTTTTTTATACATTTGGCTGCAAGTACCCAAATGCCCTGGTTGGACAGATTGGCACTTGAAACCACATTAGTCTATTTACGTTATGAATGTTGCTCTACCATCTGTACAGGTGTTAAAGGCCCGCACGGCCACCCAGTTGATATTTTTGGTCTGCGGTCTGGGGATGGCCAGTTGGGCACCGATGGTTCCTTACGCCAAAGATCGGTTAGCCCTGAACGACGCCAACCTGGGATTGTTATTGCTGCTGTTGGGCGCGGGGGCAATGCTGATGATGCCTACCTCAGGCTGGTTAGTGAGCCGTTTCGGTAGCCGTATCATCATAGCCTGCGCCGTACTGGTCATGGCTCTTGCTTTGCCGCTCCTTCTCACGCTTCCTTCTATCACTGCCACGGCTGTAACCCTCTTTATATTTGGTGCAAGCGTCGGAGCTATTGACGTAGCAATGAACACGCATGGTGTTCAGGTACAGAATCTATACGGAAGTCCCATTATGTCTTCCCTGCATGGCCTCTTCAGCGTGGGTGGTCTGTTTGGTTCGCTAGGCTTGGGCTTTTTGATGAAGCTGGGCCTCAACCCACTCTACGCCATCATCAGTATTGCCGCGCTGATGGTTCTGATTACCCTATCCCAATATAAGTATTTATTTCCGGCTGATGTTGAGAGACAGGTGACTGCCAATTTTCTTACGACAGATCAAAAACCAACGGGCGATAAGCAGCGATTTAGCTGGATGCAGGGCAGTGTCTTATTTTTGGGCCTGATGTGCTTTGCCATATTCCTGGCCGAAGGAGCCATCCTCGACTGGAGCGCCATTTTTCTTCGGGATATTAAGGGGCTCGATGCGGAGTTTGCGGGATCAGGTTATGCCGCTTTTTCTGTAGCAATGGCAACCATGCGATTAGTAGGAGACAAACTGGTGACACGTCTGAACAGCAAGACGGTTGTAGTAGGTGGTAGTATGCTAAGTGCGTTAGGCCTGGCCATTGCCATCCTAAGTCCCTGGGTGTATGGGGCACTGACGGGCTTTGTGCTGGTGGGTTTGGGAGCAGCTAACATTGTACCGGTGTTTTTCAGTGCGGCTGGCAGACTGCCCGGCATTGCCCCAACGGTGGGCATCTCAACCATTACGACAATCGGCTACACCGGAATGCTGGCAGGGCCGGCTTTACTAGGCTTTATTGCCCAACAGTTTTCCCTGCCTATCGCTTTTGGCCTCTTATCCTTGTTGTTACTCGTAGTTGCGCTGAGTTACGGTATTAAAGGGAAAGCGGATTAAAAAGAATGCCCGGCTACTTTTTTATTCAAAATCTGACGACTGGATTGCGTTGGATCAAATCATAAAACCAGATTAGGTATCCGAAAACCTAATTCTTGCACAGCTGGGTCAAGCTCAAATCCTTCCAGGCTTAAGTCTACTTCTTCAACGACCAGTTTGATAGGACGGGGGTCGGTATACGAATCTGCGGCTTTGGGCAGGGTAAGACCGGTTAGCTGCTCAATGGTTGCGATGCTTACCTGAAACGTATCTGCCTCCTTAAATTCCATGAAGAGCTTACTTTCGTCAGTCTGGACTTCAAATTCTTCGGGCACTTCGGGGGTTGTTTCTACAATTTTATTTTGCTCCAACAGCGATTTCTGACCCATGATAAAACCAGTTCTATAGAGCTTTCCGTCACTTTTCGGAAAAACGACCACTTTCCAGAATAAAAAAGGAATTTTCAAATGCACGTTCTGCACGGGCGTGACAAAAAGCGGGTCCTGATCGGACAAAACCGGTCCCGTAAATACACAAATGCGGAGATCATCACGGACCGCTTCGGTGTGGAGAATGTAATCTTCGAGATCAGCCCAGATACGTTGATTCAGTTTGGCGTGCTGTGGTACAGCATTGGTATAATAAAACGTAGAGTCGGCAGCGTTGGTCGCATCAAGTACGGTGACTCCCCATTGCACATCCTCCCGTTTGGTCATGTGTCCCCTATCGAAATCGCTGTGTTTGGCCTTATACAGTTCTGGCCCCCACTGGCTGGCTTCATCGATGCGCGGATCTTTACGCCAGTTATCTTTTCGATTTACTTTCTTGAACAGCGTTCCGTCGATGTTCGACGCGGTGAAATAAGGAAACTTCCTTGATTTGCTCACAACAGCACTGTAATTCACGTAGTGCGCCACGTTGTCGGTAGTGCCGGCTACAGGCGCCAAGTCTCCTTGCTGATTTGCCGTCAATTTAGGGAGTGTCACTACTAATGTATCACCCAAAAAATTGGGTTGATAGCCATAATAGTTTTTTAAGGTCGTTGACATATAAATAAATGATAGTTAGATATGTAGTAGACGAGACGGAAAAGGTATCAAGAGGACAGTTTTGTTTACTATAGCTTGTAAAACTGGTATTACGAAAAATTAGCCAACCAGCGTTTGATGAACCGCTCTCCGTTGTTATACAGTGCATCCCGTACAAGCCCTTTTAGACGGGTTAAGTCAACCTCACCGTGTTGATTTCGGGGTAGTAATGGGGCTCCACCATTTTCTTTTCGATATGCTTTTTCGGCAACAGGCAACCACCGAATCAGGTTATCTTCCAGCACAGGCAGCTGGCTCGTATCGCGACAGTTAATGACTGGATTGATCAACCCATCGTAATCGCTGCCAATGCAGATATGCTGCCAGGGGTCTGTATCCGTGCGAATCAACCCGACGGAGATAAGGTGCAACAGATTGAAACACAAGGCTAACGGATGGCGCTCCTGGCGGGTTGGAATTAGCTCGGATTCAGGAGCCAGCAGGCCGAGCTGGCGGGCCCGTTCCGGGAAAAAGAAGCGAAACTCTTCGGCTGACAAGTATTCATCCTGTTCATCAGCGCTCAGCGCATCGTGCCAGCCCAGAATCCTGACGTCCAGGCTCAGGCCAATCAGGCCGTCGCTATTCAGGACGGCTTCAATATCTTCATCCATCAAATTAATGGACCAGGCATTGTACGTAAACTCCCGATTGATAGCGCCCCAAAAACCGGCCGTTTTTCGATTTACCTTAATTTTTGCTACCGGCTCCCCCGACTCAAGGCGCATACTACTCGCATCGGCAAGTGCTTCCTTCCAGGCGCTAATGGAGTAGCCCGTAACGCCAATATGGCTGGCGATAATCGGTAATTGATAGCCTTTCTCCCGACGATACGCATAGAAATCGAGCCGCGATTTCAGGCTCATGTGTTTGATATCGATTAGTACGGGTGCCGGTTGCTTAGCTTCCTCTCCTTTTACTGTCACTTGGAGTGTATAAGCCGCGTCAATTACCTGTCGTCCTTTGAGGTACAGCCCGTTACCCATCGGATAGCTACTGGCATCCTTAATCATTTTCATACCATAGGCGTGGGTTGCTAAAGGCTGCTGATCGATATGCGACAAATGAGTCAGTACCAGATAACACAGGTCCAGTTTCTGGTCCCAGAGCGCCTGCTGCAACTGCTGCAAACTCTGAGCGGGATCGGTTGTAAAAGCCTTGGTAAAATCATCCGACAGCGAATCGGCCTTAATAACCGGAAGTGACGTATCGCGCAGGCCGGGCTTATTAACCAACGTTCGGCACAAGCCGTGGCCTCCCTCCAGACCCAGCACCAGGTGAGGCTTGGCATCCGCCATGGTTAATACCGGATCCTGCCGACTCAGCATATGCAGGAGGTTGGCGTCGTGCAGGCGTTTGTAGATGTTAATTTCCCGAATCAATAACTGGTAGTACGACACCTGTCCGTCACGTACCCGGTTCATATAGGTCAGGTCGAGGGGTTTGGTTAAGCCGGAATTAAGAATTTTCCCGAACAGACCGCCATCATTCTTATTGGTAAACAGTCGTTCAATGGGGGCAATGGCGGCTACGCCCAACGTCAGGTGCCCTGCGTTTAACTGGTCTACACAAGCCTGGCTGCCGAGTATGTGCAGGAATTCCTCGTCCAATAGGCGAACCAAGGGACTCGTTAATTCAAACAGGCCGGTTAATTCAGACAGTGGACGGGTGGATGGATACTCAGCATCGTATTTACAGATAAATTTCTTGAATACAGGGTGCAGATGAAAGTCGAAAAATTGGGGAGCTGCCATAGGGAGATGGGGCAAAAAGGGTGGACAAAAGGCCTGCTATTGATTGAAGTAATACCGAAGCAACTCGTTGGCATCCGTTTGAACAGCACTGCTTTCCTGTGCGCTCAGGGTTGAGTCAGCCGTAAAAGCACTGAGCGCCTGCTGGCCACGCAACGTTAAGGGGACAGCGCTTGTCGTACTTTCGGTCACGCCTGATAGAAATTCTGGGCGGATGGCATTCCATAGATGATGGGCCGCTTCGGCAATACCAACGCCATGTTGATGGGGCTCAGGCTGCTGATAAGCATGTTTGAGTGTATCGACCTCGGGCAATGGTGCCGCTAATAAGCGGCCAATATCCAGAATGCCTTCCCCATAGCTGCCGGGTTTCCACGGCCCTTTTCGGGCCGTGTCTTTGAGTACAGTACGAAATGCTTCAACGACTTGCCAGGGTAAATACTGCCCTAACTTATCGTAATGACGTGCTTTCCAGAGCATAGCCGCAGCCGCCACCTGAGGAGTCGCATAGCTGGTACCACTGCCGTAGACCATAACCTCCTGCTTCTGCTTTGTAAAGAATGGTACATACACATCCTCACCTGGAGCTGCTATATCCACCGCTGGCCCGTGACTACTCCCCGACCAAGGCAGGTCGTTGGGATTGGTAGCAGCAACGGCAATGGTGCCGGGATACATGGCTGGAGCGACGACCAAGCCGACTTCATTACCAGCAGCACAAACCCAGATAACACCTTTTTCGTACACCTCGCGGGCAATCGCTTCGAGCATCGGGCGAGGGTAGCTACCCATGCACATAAACAGCACATCTGCCCCGCTCCGTACAGCGTAATTCGCGGCATCGACCACCTGCTTACCTCGGCCAATAAGGATAACTGATTCGGCCACTCGGTATGGAATCAGTTTGGTTAATCGTTTGCCCTGCTCAACCAGCAATCCGGCATTACCATCCAGTTGAGCGGTGTCCGTAGCCAGTGAGCCACCAATTACGATGCTGGCTGTTCGGGTGCCGTGAAACGGGAATTTGAGCAGAAAACTGGCTTCTTCGTCACGAGCATCAGGATCGTCACTGACGAAATCAAAGTCAAGGTTAGTGTCATAACCATCCGCAATTTTTGAATGATTGGAGTAGCCGGTATCTAACTGTACCAGCCGCATATGAGCCAGCCGATCAAGAAACAGACTACGTTCATTTGGTAGCAGGTTCGGCAGGAATTCCCCCACGTTTGACCAGTTAATGGCATACCAGTTCCACCAGCGTTGCTGATCTTTTCCATTTTTAAGGGCGGCTTTAACCTGAACGGACTTGCCCCAGTTCGTCATGAACGTAGTTTCGTTGGGTTCAGCGGTACCGTCATTGAAAATTAAATCAGACTCAGTTTCCCGAATAGAACGCTCCGGCAGGGCTGAGTTCCGGCCAACGTCGGTAAGGGTTTGTAAATCGGGGCGACAGCTTTCTACCTGGGGTAATCCTTCGATAGTAGCCGCCACTGTCCAGGGGTTATCCGCTGATTTAACCGTTAGATAACGCATACGTTGCGCAAATGAATCGAGCGACATAGGTAGCAAAGGCACTTGCGAAACCAGTCCCGGTACGAGTTCATTAGCGTGCTGATCCCAATCCGATTGTAGGTTGGACTGATCGGTTAGCAATACCTCAAAATAGAGCAGATTAACCGGAGAAGTTAGCCCAGACGGCGCTGGGATTGGTGATGAAACAACAGATACCGATTCGCTGCGGGGCTGGACAGGATTAACAGGAGGTAACACGACTGGAGTTGAAAGAGTAGTACTGACTACAAGGGGTGGGGTTTGGGCCTCCACGATCTTTGCCCGAACAGCCTGCATGGCATCAGGAATGGGCAGGTTATTAAAGGCATCAACAATGCAGCTAACGCGAACACCTTCGTTACCGATCCAGTCGATGTCATCGTCGGTATCACCGGGCTGGCGAGGCTTTCCATCCTTACGGAGCCAGTTTCCGGCCGCATCTTTTCGGGGCACAGAACTATGATGCAGGGCCACCGCTTCGCCCGTACCTAAACCTAATACCAGGCTACCCGATGATCCGGGCAGGGTATCGGCTTCATAAATAAGAAAGTTATCGGTGAGTGTAATAAGCCGTATATCTTTCAGCACTACTTTTTTGAAGTCGCCTTTGGGGTGCTGAATGACCACGCAGTTTTCACCCTCAATAATTTTACCCAGCGAAGCGTCGAGCCGGATATAGCCAAACCGACTCAGTGAGCCCCCTTCATCGCTGGTGGGTTCAACTGCCACTAATGTAAAGTCACGGCCACTAAACGGAAGGGCCGTTTGCTGAGCATAGGGCGAGGTCAGGAAAAATAGATCCGGACGAAATCGGAAGGCAATGGGTGTCAGAATTTGACCGTTGTCGCCTAATTCGTAGTTAAACTGAGCAATGGCCCGGCTAGCCGTTTCAACATTAGGCAGAACGTGATTATTAGTAATCAGGACATTAGGAGCAACCAGGCAACCCGTTCCATAGCCTATGATACCCGATGGCCCCTGCAATACAATGCGGCAAACGCTACTGGCTGCCTGCACAATTTTTCGAACGATGGCGATATCCTGAAAATTAGGGACACCATTTATTCGCTCCAGCGCTTCATTAATCTCCCCTCCTTCACGGGCGGCCCGTCGGAACAGCCGGTTTTTGTCATCCGTGATATCCGTCAAGGGTAATAATCCATACCGGTTTTCGGATATACGCTGCGTTATTCTGCTGATGTGATCGGCATTAGCCGCATAGGTATTGGCAGCCTGATCGGCGAGATAAACAGCGGTTTGGTCAATAGGCAGGGATTGTGTCATGAGAAAGGCGGATGAAACAGGCCTTTAAATTGAACAAACCGACTGGTAATTAAGTACGTATAAATACCTGATTAATAGGCGCATTTGATATCATTTTAGGGAACGGTACTGTCCGGCGCCTACTCTCGCCAAAAGAGGTAACGGGCGTGGGAACCCTCAGAAGCGAACTGTCAGTCTGATCTGCTTTGGTGGTATGGCCGATAAATGGCGCCTGATCTATTATGCAAATTGATATATATACAATAACTTGTGCCCAATTAAACTACTAGGCTAGACCCGTCTGAAGCCTATCCCTCCAAAAACTCGTGAGTAATGTCAGTAACTATGTATAAGTATTGCCCTAGAAGGCGATGTATATTAATCACAAATTAATATTCCTAGCGTATCAATACTCATATTTTTGTTATAGGATTTTACTCATTTTGCAATCAAACGCCACACCTGATGCACATTAAAAAGTATTTGCAAACTAGCAACTTCCTTAACAAGGGAGAATTGGCTAAGCTCATTTGGCCCGGCATGGAATCCTCCGAAGCCTACCTAAATCAAATCATTACAAACGAGCGTCCTTTTACCCAGGAAGATGCCGAACGAGCCCTTGATGTTTTGCGGCAATTAGCGGTGCAATTCAACAGCCTAGAACTGAAGGATGATTATCCGGACGACTAAAGCGAGACGCTGGATAACGGATTGGTATAGTATGTGCATTGATTTATGTACTGACGGAACAGTCATACGTATAAATCAATGCACGATTCTATTAATTAGTCATTTAGTGCTATATTTAATCTGTTATTAATACTTCGATGGACCTCAAGGAGTTTCTTATTAGCGACAAGACCCTCAACCGCTCGGAGCTGGCTCGTCGGATGTGGCCAAGCAACAAAAAGCCGGAAAGTTACCTGAGTCAAAAGCTCACTGGTATGTTGCCTTTCACGCAAAAAGATGCCCAGCGTGCCCTGAAGGTATTGAACGAAATAGCACAGGATATGAACGCGCTCACCCTTGATGAGTCATATCCCGTCCCACAAGTGGGCAGACCCGCCCAGAATAAAGATTAACTACTATCCGATTGTAAATAAGCCAGTTATCATACTTCCACAAGCCAATACCATCAATTTCCTAACCGAAGGGTAGCCTGGTTTTCGATTTTCATCGGAGCCGAAACGTGATATGACACATGTTTGGCATAAGCATGGAAAGCTTCAGGTATAGTCACTGTGTGGTAAAGATGAACAACTTCGCTCAGCGTGGGTACATGACCACAGGACCAGATCGAAGGATCTGACCATAAACCTGCCTGTATGGTTTGACAAGTAGGGGCGACAATCATCAGCCCATAATCCTCTACTTCGCCGGAGCCTTTTACCGCATCGCCGGGTAATCTACAGGCAGTAGGCGGAGTTGATCCCAGGTCAAACATAACCCGTAATCGTAACCGCTGATTTAGTTGGGCCGTGGCAGGAATGGTGATGGATTGGGTGGCCGTGAATTGATTCGAAGCATCTGAACTTTGAAAGTTCATGACTAATTCAGTTTCCTCATTAAAGACGCCATCCCCGTTATAGTCAATGTAGGCTCGCCCAAACGTGCCGTAGCCGGTAATGGTTAGGGGGTAAGTTTGCCCACTCGTGACTTGAGCCGAGTAGATACAACTGTAGTCATAAAATATCGCATTAGGAAAGGATCCACTGGTCTTAGACAAGTTGGCAAACTCCACTTTATTTATTCCCCCAAGAGATTGATTGGAAGAAGGTTGGTTAAGAACCGGCTTGCAAGCCGTCGGGTTAACCAGCTCTTGAGGGTTAATTGGCTGGGTAAAGATGGAATGGACCAGCAAGGGTAAGTTGTCCCTCAAGAAAGTGCGCATGCGCGTAATCTGACCCGGCGTAAACTGATTTCGTCGACACCCATACGACATCATATTAAGCCCAATCCTGCCAAAAGGGCGCCCCGTACAACTGTTGATGTCTGCTACAGGATCGGTACCGCACGAATTCGGTTCGTTTTGTTTATGTGGATCGGTGTCGGCCACGCCATCTCCATCCATTTCGGGATTATTGTTAGGCGGGCAATTGGTAGCATCCCCCCCTTCGAAGGTATGCTTCAGATTAAGCACATGACCGATCTCATGAGCGAGTACGTAAAAAGGCCAGTTAACATCCTGATACTTAATAGCCTCCCCCGACATGACTACCGATCCGCCGGCTGTAGCAAATCCGTATAGGCCTTCCACTTTATGATAGATGTATATGGGAATTACCCCATCCATGGCATTAACTGTTTTATAAATGGTTGGAATACGACTGCTGAAATCGTCTATGGGCTGGATCGATGAGAACAGAATCAGACCTCTTTCTGCATAATAGGGAACCTGGCTGGCGTCGGCTCTAAGGATAGCCGTTGACTGGCAATCCGGTGTCTTAGAGGCCAGTACAAACTTAATTCTGGTGTTAGGGCTCGGGTAGGTTTGACTGCCTCCCCGGTAGGCTTTATTTAATTCGTCGACCTGGCGATAAAGGGTCGAGTCTGAAAAATTAGATCCTGTGCCGACGGGTTCCCCTAAATGGAAGACGATAAACATGATCGGAATCGTATATACCGCTGAATCATCTACAGTACTGGCCAGTCTCATCCTGGTAAGGTCTTTTGCCGGAGCTTGACTAGTGGACGCACTGCCACAAGTTAGGTTCACTGGTTGACTATAACCTGAATGGATACCAACTAACCACACCAGCAGCAATAGGCTGGTTATTTGTAGACAGTTTTTCATTTGTTTTAGGATTGAGGATAGTTGAAACTACGCTACTTTTAGAAGACTTATAGCTTAACTAGACTACTTTATGAAACATGCTATTGGTCGCTAAGACGAGCGTTAATAGGGGATACAGGCAAAAGGTGAATACCAAAATCTACCTTTTCTTTACCTATATAAACTCATGCCGACAATAAAGTACCGTTTCCTCATAATTTTCAATAAAAAAACCGACTTCATGTAGGAGTCGGTTTTTAAGTATTACGATCAATAAAAGTTTATGGAAAAACTTCTCCCGCACAACAGCTTGTGAGACGGCAATGTTTTGCCCAGGAAAGCCAGCTAACATAGCTTTTCTCCGCTTTCCTGGCCCAAGAATTGAATGTCGCGCAGGCAACAATAAACAATATGAAATCTCCTTACTAGATAGTAAGAAATGTGAAGCACTACGCTTCTAATAGTATGGTGTACTACGGTACATCAGGTGTGGATAGTAAAAAACGCCAGTTCCTTTGGGACTGGCGTTTTTTGTGAGCAATAAAAAAGCTCCATCCGTAACGACAGAGCTATTGTTAATTGGCTTTGTTCAGGATTATTTTTTATCCAGAAGCTGATTGACTAGTCGTTCAAGTTTATCGATTTTAGCCTGTTGTTCCCGCTTAGTCGCTTCCAGTTGCTTCTCCAACTGAATGCTGTATAAGGTCAATTCTTCGATCTTCTCCAACAGCTTCGCATCGGTCTTGTGCAGATCATTACCTTGCTGAACCATCTCCTGAGCTGATGGTACGCCCGGCAAGTGCTGGTGCTTGCTGATATACTGCTCGACGTCTGCCAGTGGCCATAACGAATAGCTGGGCGCAAACACCTTATCACTCCACTCGGCTGTGTTTTTGACGGCTACCTTCACTTTTTCGGTCAGAATTCCGTCCTCGACAAACAGCTTATAACCCACTGGAGTATGGCCCACTTTCGAGCCGATGATAATGGCTTCGCCCTGCAAACTCTGTAGAAATGATCCTTTCCGCTCCCACAGCGATTCCGATACACCCAGGCGGCCCGAACCATTCAGACTGGCGAGAATCACATCCCCCTGCTCATTGACCGTCAGAAACTTGCTTTGATTAGTTAGACTGGCCGGGGAAGCACTAGTAAGATTTGTTAACCGAAGACCTGACTGATTAGCCGTACCCTGGGTAATTTCCAGCTTATTCTTTGGGGCTGACGTACCAACACCTACATTGGCATTAGCGCCCAATACGACGGAGTTACTCTGGCTGACGATGGCATTAGCCCCGATAGCTACGGCATTATTCAAATTGGTCGGGTTAACTGTACCGGCTTTAGTACCAAAGCCAATAAAGACGTTATCATTTCCCGATTGACTATTGAAACCAGCATATTCGCCAATGAAAACATTACGCTGGCCGGTCGTGTTCTGGGCGGCCGAACCAGCACCAATAGCGGTATTGTCGGAGCCGGTGGTATTGGCATTGGCGGCTGCATTACCCAGAAACACATTATAGTTGCCGGATTGATTATTTGAACCAGTTTGGGGGCCCAAGAACATGTTGGCTTGGCCATTGATGTTGTTATAGCCCGCCAGGTTACCGATAAAGACATTGGAGCCACCGATCGTATTAGAGTAACCTGCCTGGTCGCCAACGAAGGTATTAGAAGAGGCTGCGGTATTTCTATAGCCTGCCTGATTACCCATAAAAACATTGGCGCTGCCAGTTGTATTTTGATGACCTACCAGGAACCCCATAAAGGTATTGTTTTGCCCTGATGTGTTATTCATACCGACTTCAGTGCCAAAGAATTCATTACGGCCGCCAATTGTATTATTGAAGCCTGCCCGATAGCCGACGAAAAGATTATCTATGCCTGTCGAGTTATGAAAACCGGAATTACCCCCTATGAAGGTATTGTAAGCACCAGATGTGTTTTCACGGCCTGACTCATACCCAACAAATATATTGCCACTACCGATCATGGTAGCATTGCCTGCAAAGGGACCTATTAGCACATTAGTATAACCAGGTGTATCTGAGTTAGCCGTATTGGCTACATAATTAGTCGGCTGGGCTCGGAGCGTCTGACTACCAATGAGTAGCAGAAAAAACAGGCGGTAGGTTTTACTCGGCAGCGTATATGTTCTCATAAACGTACGTGGGCTGATAAAAGAAGAAAAGTTGATTAGATCTCAAAGCTACTAGTACTCAAGTACGAGCATTTTCGGGATTAAATCAACTATCAGTTACAAATACGATAAATCAGGTCTGCCCCCGTCCCCTACTTTTCAATTAAATGAAGTCCTAAACTCCAGAGGGGACTGTTTCGTTTTTGTCTTGAATAGTTTACTAAACGACTGGAGATGTTCAAAGCCTAAGTCGTAAGCAATTTCACTGATCGACAAATCGGTGGTTGACAGCTTTTCTTTTGCTTTTTCGATCAATTTCTCGTGAATATGTTGCTGCGTATTTTGCCCCGTCAGCACTTTAAGTAGACTGCTCAAGTACTTGGGCGATAGGTTTAAGGATTGGGCCAGATAGCCCACCGTCGGTAAACCCCTTGACAGCAAATCGTCGCTGTTAAAATAATCCGTCAGTAGTTTTTCCAAACGTTCCAATACTTGATGATGGGCTTTTTCGCGCGTCAGGAATTGACGATGATAAAACCTGTCCGCATAGTTGAGCAGAGTCTCAAGGTGCGAAATGATAATCCGCTTGCTGAACTGATCGATATTGAAATGACACTCCTGCTGAATCGTCTGAATGATGTTAATTAACGTCTTCTCTTCTTTTTCGGACAGAAACAAGGCTTCATGGAGCGAATAATCCCAGAAATCATACTGCTTTATTGAGTTCGCCAAAGGAGTGTTCCATAAGAAATCAGGATGGATAAGCACCAACCACCCTGATTGTTTTAGCCCTTCGTCCGTATCGATGGATAGGCTTAACACCTGATTAGGCGCTACAAAAGACATTATACCTTCATTGAAATCGTACTCTTGCTGGCCGTACTTTAATTTAACATGGTTGGAATTAACTACGTGTTTTAGGCCAATGCAGTAGAAATCATAGAGCCAGCTCATGGGCTCATAGACCGTCAGACGCTCAACGGATTCAACCTTGAACACGCTAATCAACGGGTGTTCAGGTTTGGGCAACTGCCTGAACTGATGAAATTCGCTTATCGTTTTGAACCGTTTCACAGGCTTTCATTTTCCTTTCTTATCTCTAAGACTATTTTACCCCGTACGTGTTTGGTTTCGCTCTGACGATGAGCGTCGGCTACCTTTTCCAATGGATATACCTGGCTTACAACCGCTTTCACGTTACCTTCTTCAATCAGTTGAGTAGTTCCGCTCAGGGAGGCAGCGTAACCAAGGCCTCCCCCGCCCACGAATACGCCAGTGGCTTGTTTTTTAGCCAGCGCAGCCAGAAAATCATCGCTAAAAGGGTTATCCAGTTGTGTACATACAAAGATGCCGCCTTTTTTCAATACATCTACGGACTTCAACCGGGTGTCGTTATCCCGAACCGGGGAGGCATTAAAGACAACATCTATGTCTTGTAGCAGTTGATCAAACCGTTGATTTTTATAATCGATCACTTCATCACAGCCCAACTGCTTCAAAAAATCAACGTTATGCGCCGAAGCCGTTCCGATCACATAAGCACCTCTGGCTTTGGCGAACTGCACGGCCAATGTGCCAACACCGCCTGCCGCTCCGTGAATCAGCACGCGCTGATCTGGTTGGGGCTTTCCTAAATCAATAATGCCATTCCAGGCAATCAGCGCACAGGAAGGAATTGCGCCCGCTTCATTAAAACTAATCCCATTGGGCATTAAGGCAAACTGACTGGCCTTGGCAGCGATGTATTCGGCGTAGCTACCGTCACCAGGAAAATTGGGAACGCCATACACTTTATCGCCTTTTTTGAAATCGCTTACCTCGCTGCCCACTTCCTCGACAATACCTGCCGCGTCCAGACCCAGTCCTAACGGTAATTTTAAGAAAGGCCTCAACAAGTCATTACCGCCCTCGCGAATGATGTAGTCGGCCGGATTCACACTGGATGCATACACGTTTACTAAAATCTCATCCGCTGCAGGAATAGGACGTTATACTTCGTCCAACTGCATTACCTCTGGGCCGCCAAATTCATGAATTCTGATCGCTTTCATAGTTCTGTTTTTTTATTTGTGCAAAGCTCGGCTCCGCACCCAAAACAGACTTAGCCGAAATACCTTTTGGTTTAGTCAAAATTCGTATAGGTTTTGCTCCATCAGGCTTATTTTTATAAACATCATCTTCTTCCGTGAGTTTTTTGAGGGATAGTTCATACAAAAATCAAAACAGCGATGAAAATAGTCAGATGGTATTCGCCAGGGGGCGAAGAAGAGCAAGGAGGAAGCAGCGCCAATGATAGCGAGTCAATTCTGCGTCAGGAAGGAAAGCACGAACCAGGAGATACGCCTTTAGAGGATCAAGAGGAACTGCCTGGGGGCTTTATTCATGGGCACGTCGATCAGGGTAATGACGATCAATAAGTCAGTGAGTGGTTTTATTTGCCTAAGTCCACTACAGCTTGTCCTATAAAAGTGAGGACAAACTGTAGTGGACTTACTATTTTTCCTGGATAAACGCTACTTCATTTCTTGTCCAGAAAAAGATGGCAAGTCCATTATTAATTGATAAAGATTTCGTCGACCAACAGTAACCCCTGCTTTCCTTTGTTAGGATGCCACTCGGGAAGTTTAGCTACTGGTTTCGCGATGATTTTCAGATAGGCTACTGTCTGTGGCTTGAAGGAGCAACTGACGGCTTTCAGCACTGGATCGCTTTTGTTGACAGGTAATGGAGGATGAGTTGTCGCAATCCGCTTTAGATTATCGCGGGTGTCGCCACCCCATATTTCCACTTCAGCAGGTGGGAAGATACCCGTTTCTGGCTCAATCATAGTTCGCAGGTCTACGGACGATACGGTTATGGGCTTTTTAAACTCCGACACCAGCACCAGATCATTTTTACGGACACCCGCCCAGTTGTTTGCCCAAGCCGGACTGTTCGCATTCAAGCTACCTAGTTTATGATCAAAAAACGTATTGGCTCCCTCCGCCTGATGCACGGGATTTAGCGGCATAAGCAGGTTCGCGCTATCGGGTTTGAAGCCACTTTTGTAATAATTGAACGTTGCAACGGGACTACTAAACCAACCTGATTTATAAGCCTTCGCCTTAACTATCGTGCTTGCGGTGATTACCGTTTTATTCGTACAAATGGGCGAATGAATGCTATCGGGATCTGTTCCGTCGGTTGTATAGCGAATCTCAACCCCTTTGATCGGATGTTTCAACTGAATCTGCGTTGATTGCGCAAAAATAGGTGCGTTTTTCAATTGGGGCAGATTCAGGCGAATGGGTTCACTTTTCTCGCCATTGAATCCAGCAATAAACTGAATAGTTGGATAGGCTTTTTGTAGTTGATGAATCTCTGCGTCGGTTAAGCCAGTCTCCCAGAGCGCAACAGTTTTCAGGTTTTTAAACGTACTAATCTGAGCCTTCAAATCAGCATATTTTACGGCTGTTCCCGATAGGGCCAGGTTCTCCAGGTGTTTTAACGGGGCCAGTTGATTTAACTCTTTGCCTGTTATGTCGGTAAAATTGACGTCCAGTTTTTCCAGATTTTCGAACTGACCAATATACTTCAGATCAGCGTCCTTAACCGGCATTTTGTTTAGGTTAAGATACACAATCTGGCTTTTGATTGGGCTTAGTTCCTGTAATTTGTCCGGTGAATAGGTGGCTTTATTATAGAGATTAACGGCCAGCGCCGGCGACTCTTTCGCTAATGGGGCAATGGTTCTATAATCGGTATTTAGTTTTTTGACAGTTTCCGCATCGGCAGCGTCAAAGGCGAATTCAGGTTCAGCCTGTTCTGTTGGTTTGAATAACGCCGTTGCCATCATACGCAGCGAATCCGTAGCCGGAAGGTCAACAACCTTTTTCGTAAACTCCACTCGGCCCTTTACCCATAGCGCTAACAGCTTTGTTTCGGCTTCGGTAAGCTGTGCTTTACCGGATGGCGGCATATGTTTTTTCTCCTCTAACGGTAAGTGTATACGTCTCAGAAGTAAGCTTACCGCCGGATCGCCCGGTACGTATAATTTACCGCTTTTCCCGCCTTTACGAATTGACTCGGCATCCGTTAGGGCCAACTCTCCTTTTAGTTTATCTGGATTATGACAACTAACGCACTTCTGCTCAAAAATGGGTTTGATAACATCATTAAAAACCATCGCTTGCTGAAGATCGACGGGTGCTTTCTTCGATTGGTGGCTAATGGGAGCCATGATAAAATCTTCGCCATGCGTAATAACTGAACCGTAATGACCCGCGCCAATCAGGACAACACTCATCAATACAGCGCCTGTTTGAGCAAGTGTTTGTGTATACCAGCGTTTAGTACGTCCCCAGTAGATCAGTGCGGCCAGATAGAAAGTCAGGACGCCCGTCCATTTATGCCACTGCACGACTGTTCCTGTGTATCCATCTTCTCTGGACAGAAACAACCCCATAATAACCGTAACGGCGGCCAGCAAAGCACCGACTAAAAGCAGATTCGTTGCAAAGATTTTGTAGAACTCATTTGTACTACTGATTTTGTTGAAGCGAAACGCTTCCATGACTACCGCCAAAAGCAGAATAACAATGGGAAAATGCAGAATCAAAGGATGCATTCGCCCAATGGGTTGCAGCCAGACGGGTATCACGATTTTGCTTTCAAACACCAGTAAAAACAAAATAAACACGGCCAAAGCAAATAAAACCTGCTCTGCCAATCCAACTAACTTTTTCTGCATCTGAGATTTTGTTTACTCCTAAATCCCCTGACGGGGACTTTGCTCGCATTTAGACAAAGTCCCCGTCAGGGGATTTAGGGCCGGGCCGCCGGTGCGGTATTTTACGCAATAATATCGTGAACCACTTTGCCCGATACGTCAGTCAGCCGATACCGGCGACCCAGGTGTTTGAAAATCAGCTTTTCGTGATTAAGTCCTAATTGATGGAGGACAGTTGCCTGAAAATCATGGACGTGCACCGGATTACTGGCGATGTTATAGCCTACTTCATCCGTTTCGCCATACACGATACCCGGCTTGATACCGCCACCGGCCATCCAGATAGTAAAGCAACGGGGATGGTGATCCCTACCGTAATTTTCCTTTGTCAGTTTGCCCTGCGTATAGCTCGTACGACCGAATTCGCCACCCCAGATCACCAGCGTTTCGTCCAGCAGTCCCCGCTGTTTTAAATCCGTAACCAGCGCTGCCGACGCCTGGTCAACATCTTTTGCCTGCTTCGCAATCTCGAACGGGAGGTTGCCATGCTGATCCCAGCCCTGGTGATACAGCTGCACAAACCGAACCCCATTTTCGGATAGTTTACGTGCCAATAAGCAATTAGCGGCAAACGTACCAGGTACTAAGCAGTCGGGACCATACAGCTTGATAATGTCGTCCGGTTCTTTCGACAAATCCATAACGTCCGGAACAGCAGTCTGCATCCGGTAAGCCATTTCGTATTGCTTCACTTTAGCCGTGATTTCCGGATCGCCGAACTCCTGATAGCCCATTTCGTTCAACTGCGCCAGATTATCGAGCATCTCCCGGCGCTCCTGCCGGTTCATGCCTTCCGGGTCACGCAGGTACAAGACGGGATCTTCTCCCTTACTAAATTGAACGCCCTGGTGTATTGAGTCAAGAAATCCGTTCGACCACAATTTGGAATAAACCCCCTGACCATTACCAATACCCCGCGAAAGCAGAACAGTGAAATTCGGCAGGTTTTTATTCTCGTTACCCAGTCCATAACTCAGCCATGAACCCATGCTCGGCCGATTTCCCTGCTGGGCACCCGTTTGCAGAAAAGTCAGTGCCGGATCGTGGTTAATCGCTTCGGTGTACATGGATTTTACAATGCACAGATCATCCACGATTTTGGCCGTGTACGGAAATAGATCACTCACCCACGCCCGCGACTGCCCGTATTGCTTAAAATCAACGAAAGACCCAACCAGCGGAAACTCTTTCTGGTTGGCGGTCATGCCCGTAAGGCGTTGGGTTCCGCGAACCGAAGGTGGAATCTCCTGCCCCCACATTTCCCGTAGTTTCGGTTTGTAATCGAAAATCTCCTGTTGTGAGGGTGCGCCGTTCTGAAATAAATATATAACCCGTTTGGCTTTCGGCGCGAAATGAGGAATACCCGGCGTAAAACCTTCTTCCTCAGCCCCTCCACCTCGGAAAAGATCTGGAATTAACAACGAGCCCAAAGCCGCGCTCCCCAATCCCAGACTCAGTCTGGACAGGAAACGACGCCGGTTAAAATTCAGTCCGTGTTCTAAGATTTCTTTTTCCATATCGGTATCACGGTTTTCAACAGGATTAACAGGATTTAATTAGCTAGGCAAAATCCTGTTTTATCCAGTTAATCCTGTCAGAAAAAATTACGTTTTGGTGATCGTTTCTTCCAGGTTATAAATCGTCGAAATAATCCGCATCATGGCCGCCAGCTGCACTTTATCGACCGTTTGCGGAATCGGGTACTCGCCTACGGCCAATGCTTTTTCAGCCCGTAATCGGTTCAGTTGCTTCAGCTCCTTGTTATAATAGGCGGCCAATATGTCCATTTCCTTTTCGCGCGGTTTTCGACTTACAATCAACCGGAAAGCTTTGGCTATTTTATCGGGTATCGCGCTTTTTTCCTGCAACAGATTAGCCGCTAATACGCGCGATGCTTCCAGTACGGTCGGGTCATTGAGCATGATCAGCGCCTGCAAAGGTGTATTGGTTTTCAGTCGCCGGACTTCGCATAGATCGCGGTTACTGGCGTCGAAAATCGCCATCGACGGGGGCGGTACGGTCCGTTTGATGAGCGTGTACATACCCCGCCGGTAGAGCTTCGCGCCGTGATCCTGTACGTACATCGACAGCAATCCCCGACCTGACGTAGCGCCTTCCCACAGCCCCGGCGGTTGATACGGTTTAACACTCGGCCCACCAATGGATTTATTCAATAAACCGCTGCTGCTTAGCACAATATCCCGCACAAATTCGGCGTCGACCCGGTAACGTGGACCCCGCGCCAGGTATTTATTATCCGGGTCGGTCTGCAATTTTTCAGGACTTACCACCGCCGACTGTCGATACGTAGCGGAGGTAACCAGTTGTTTCACCAGCCGTTTGATGTCCCAGCCGTGCTCGCGGAAATCAACCGCCAGCCAGTCGAGCAGTTCGGGGTGCGATGGCAATTCCCCCTGCATCCCAAAATCACCGGACGTTTTTACAATACCTTTCCCAAAAAACTCCTGCCACAGCTGGTTCACATACACCCGAGCTGTCAGTGGATTCTTCGGATCGAACATCCATTTCGACAGCCCCAGACGGTTCTTTGGATAACTTTCGTTAAACGGTAGAATGGCGTTTGGTGTACCGGCCCCTACTTCGTCCCCATGTGCGTCGTACACACCCCGTTGCAGGATAAAGGTTTTCCGTGTTGTATCGGGCTCGCCCATTACCGATACAATCAACCGATTGGTATCCCGCTTGCTCACAAACGACAGGATGTCTTTTACGTCTTCGTCGCAAATTTCCATCAGTGGCTTCTTGGCATACGTATCCGGTCCGCCAATCACCGATTCCATCCCAACTTCTTTTACGTTGTTGAAGAACGCAAACAGCTTGTAATAATCCTTTTGCGAGAACGGATCGTACTTATGATCGTGGCAATGCGCGCATTCCATCGTTACGCCCAGCAAGCCTTTCCCAAATAAATCCGTGCGGTCCGTTACGTAGGCAATGCGATACTCTTCCTGAATAGTGCCGCCTTCCTCGGTTATCTTGTGATTTCGGTTGAAACCCGTCGCCAGCAGTTGCTCTTTATCGGGTGTACCAGGTCCGCCCCATCCGTTCGGACTTTTCAGGAAATCGCCCGCTAACTGCCAGGTCACGAAATCATTATAATGCATGTTTTTGTTGAACGCATGAATGACCCAGTCGCGCCAAGGCCATTGGGTTCGGTAGCCATCGTCCTGATACCCGTGCGAATCAGCGTAGCGAGCGATATCCAGCCAATGAATCGCCATTTTCTCGCCATAGGCCGGGCTCTTCATCAGTTGATCAACAACTTTTTCGTATGCCTTATCACTTTTATCGGCCATAAACTGATCCATCATTGCCAAACTTGGCGGCAGGCCGGTCAGGTCCAGGCTCAGACGTCGGAGCAGACGTTCCTTATCCGCTTCATCATTGGGGGTTAACCCTTTCTGCTCCTGTTTCTGCAGGATGAAATAATCGATTTCGTTCTTCGGCCAATCCTGGTGATCAATTTGGGGAAGGGCCGGTTTCTTTGGCGCGACAAACGCCCAGTGCTTCTCGTACGTGGCTCCCTGCTTAATCCATTTTTCGATCAGCTTAATTTCACGACTGGACAATTTCAGACCCGAATTGACCGGTGGCATTACCATCGACGTGTCCTGCGACGTAATGCGCAGAAATACCTCCGATAATTCAGGTTTTCCGGCTACTAAAGCATGGGCTGTCGGATGCTCTTTCAGGGCTTTAAACGCACTTTCAGGCATATCAAGCCGTAGGCCGGCCTCCCGCTTGTTGGCATCCGGCCCGTGGCAGGCAGCGCATTTATCCGATAGAATGGGCCGAATATCGAAGTTATAACTAACCGTTTCGGGCAGCTTTTCTTCATCAGCCTGGCTCGTAGAATGGTTCGTACATGCCTGTATGGACCAGATTGTACAGGCCGTCATGATAAGCAGATAATACGATAATTGCCTCATAGCTTATGCCAAAAGATCCATCACGGGCTTAGCTACTCCGTCTGGCGTGATGTAAAATGGTCGTTTTTCTACTTCATAATGCGTATCGGAGGCAATCCCCAGCGCTTGGTAAATCGTCTGGTGAAGTCCGTCGATATGTATCGGATTTTCGATCGTCTTACAGGGGCGTTCATCCGCAGTTTTGCCATAAACAAACCCTTTTTTAACGCCACCGCCAAACATCAGCACTGAGCATCCATCCGTAAAATGGCGGTGCATTCCGTAGAACTTCGGATCAGTCAGAATATCCGGCTGTTTTACCTGCTCCTGCACTTTCGCGTCAGGTCGCCCCTCCACCATCATATCCCGGCTGAACTCACTGGCCAGAATAATCATCGTTCGATCCAGGTGCCCCGTTTTCTCCAAATCCAGAATCAGTTGGGCAATCGGCCCGTCAATCTGGCACTTCATATCCTCCAGTCGCGTATGACCGTTTTCGTGCGTGTCCCAGCCTTTAAACGGCTCGTATTCTGTCGTTACGCTGATGAACCGGGCTCCTTTTTCGGTGAGTCGGCGGGCCAGCAGACAACCCAAACCGAAGCGACCGGTGTTGTATTTATCATAGATGTGTTTCGGCTCCGTACTCAGATCAAACGCTTTCGCTTCCGGTGAGTTCAGGAGTCGGTACGCCTGTTCCATTGACCGCTTGAGCGATTCTTTCTGATAATCGCTACCAAACTCGCCTACCGGACTATTGCTGATCAGTTCATTGTAGAGTTGGTTCCGGCGCTCGAATCGGCGGGCATCCATGCCAACCGGTGGCCGAACACTTTCCAGTCCCTGACTCGGATCGGGTATAAAAAACGGACCGAATTCATTACCCAGAAATCCAGCCGTATGGAAGGCTTTCAGTTCCTCAGCTTCACCGACCGTAAACCGCTGACCAATATCGATAAACGCCGGAATCACCGGATTTTTCGGGCCCAGTTCTTTCGCAATCCAGGCACCAAGGTGCGGAGCGGCTACCGTTTGGGGTGGTTCGTAACTGGTGTGCCAATGGTATTGATGGCGGGAGTGCAGGATATGCCCCATATCGGCCGCTACGTACGACCGAATCAGCGTACCCCGGTCCATCACCTTACCGATGGACTGAAGTCCCTCCGAAAAATGGATATCATCCAGAGCGGTCGGCAGCGATCTGAACGTGCTCAGTACCCGATTGCCTTCCATACCGGTTTCGTAGGGCGTAAACCGTTTCGGATCGAACGTTTCGGTGTGAGCCATCCCGCCAGCCATCCACAGCAGAATAACCGTGTCGGCGGTACCGCGCTCGGTAGCCTGTTTTTTACTCGAACAACCGGAAAGCAAGCCCGGAATAGGTGCCCCAGCGGCCAAAGCAGCTAATGTAGCAGCGCTCGTTTTCTGGAGAAATTCTCTCCGGTTCCATCTGTTTATCATAGCGTTACGATGTTTACTAGTTAATGGAACGCAGATAATTATGATCAATATGATTTATCATGATCTATCTTATTAATCATAATAATCTGCGTTCCATTATTATCAATAAATCAACTGAAATTCCGGATGAAGGGCAATCGCCCAAACCAGATCTTCAATGCCTTCTACACTTGGTTGAGCCCCCACGATTTTTTGCGCCACAGCCATTTCTTTGGGCAATGGGTCCCGGCCGAGTGATTTTCGGTACAGGGCTTTGACCAGTGAATCGGATGACGGGTACTGCGCCTTCCAGCGCTCTGCCCCCCGCTTTAGGGCTTCGTTAAACGTAGTGCCGTTCGTCAGCTCCAGTGCCTGCAACAAATTAGCCTGCGAGGTTCGGCTGGTACTAACCGTTTCCCGATTGGGCCGCCCCAGCGCCGTTAGAAACTTATCGTTCTGCACCAGCGATGCTCTTGGAAAAGGTATCTCCTGCTGGATCGTTTTCGGCAACATTTTCACGACCGACGTACTCGGATAGATTGGGTTGAAGGCGATACTAACCGCATCCGAGAATTGCTCAGCCGTCATTCGACGACGAACCATTCCCTCGAAAACAAACGTAGGTGCCATTAGCACATCAGCATCTTTCACACCGACCGAAGGCAGTTGGTAGGTTTTCGACGTAGTAATGGTATAAATCAGCTTTTTGATGTCGTACCCATTCTGTACAAAATCATACGCCAGCCAGTCCAGCAAATCCTGGCTCCACGGCTCATTATCCATAGCATCGACAGGTTCGACAATGCCACGGCCCATCATCTGTGCCCATATTCGGTTCACTAGCGTACGATACAAGCGACCATCTTTAGGTTGCACCAGAAAATCAGCTAACTCGCGAAGGCGTTGTTCGGTGGGGGCATCCACGCTCACGGTGCCCAGTTCTTTAAATAAAACTTGACGACCCGCCAGTTTACCCGTAGGCTTGTCGCAGCGATTGATCTCCAGCGTACTATCGGCAAAAATATTGGCGAAGGCGTATGCATCGGCTAGCTTCCAATCGCTGATAAAGCTGTCGTGGCAGGAAGCACATTTAAGATTCAGACCCAGCATAACCTGCGCGACGTTCTGAGCCGCCTGCATTTCCGTCCGCTGACTCGAATTGATCGTACCACGCCACTTAATGCCTTTGATGAATCCCGATGATTCTTTAGTTGGACTGATCAGCTCGCGCACAAACCAATTGTACGGCTTATTCTTTTTCAACGAAGCATATAACCACTGCGTAATGTCGAATCGCCCACCGGTGATGTAGCCCGTTCCCGAATAGTCGTTCCGTAGGGCGTCATTCCAGAAAGTAATCCAGTGTTGCGCATAATCCTCATTCCGATTGAGTAAATCTTTTACTAGAGCATCGCGCTTATCAGGTCTCTTATCGGCTTCAAACGCCTGAATGATAGCGGGTGTTGGTAATAACCCAATAATATCCAGGTACACCCGGCGCATGTAGGTCCGGTCGTCAACGACTTGCTTCCAATCAATCTTATTTTTCTGAAAATAAACGTTGACCAGCCGGTCAATGGGATTTGTTAGATCGGCCGTAGCGGCCGGCAGAACGGGTAACCGGGGCGCCAGGTCAGCCACCCGGTAAATACTTTTCTGGTCGCCACTTGGCCAGGGCGCTCCCGCCTTGATCCAGAACGACAGCAACGCAACCTCGTCTTCCGTCAGCCGCTTCCCCTTCGTGGGCATAGCCTCTTTATCCTCGGCGGGCAACGTAATGCGCCGGATAATCTCGCTATCTTCGGGATGACCGGCTTTCAAAATCGCGCCGTGCTTCCCGCCTTTCATCAATAAATCCTTACTGTCCAACCGCAGTTCACCTTTGGTTTTTGTGGCACTGTGGCAACTGTAGCAATTATGCGCCAGAATGGTCCGGACTTGCAGATTTAACTCCTGGATTTGTTTGTCGGTCAATTGCTTGCTGCTGCTCAGACTGGCGAACATAGCGTTCGTGGAGGGTGAGTTTGCTACCTTAGGGGTATCGCCGAACGGTAATACGCTGCTGATATAGTCCTCGCCATGCGTCAGGAGGGCACCGTAATGACCAGCTATGCTCACGCCAACGACCGTCAGTGTTAACAAACCACGAAACAAAGGCATCCGTCCCGACCGTAGCGCAAATAGCGTCAACATCGATAATGCCATCGTTGCCAGTCCCGACCACTGGTGAATCAGCACGCCCTTACCCGCATAGTCTTCCTGATTGATCAGGATAAAGCCGAAAACAACGGCGATTACTGCACTGATGGCACCAATCCAGAGGGTAGCCGTAACCGCAGGACGTAAGGCTGTCGATTTACGAAACCAGTCGATGGCTTCCAGTAAAAAAGCCACGCAAAGTAAGCTAACCGGAAAATGAACGATAAGGGGGTGTAAGCGTCCTAAAAACTGCCAAAGCCAAAATGATTCTGCAAGGATGGTCACAATCTGTTCAGAAATTAATACGTTGAATAGTCTTTTGTAATGATCTTTCAGCACGAATCCATGTTGTTCAACAGCGATGCGTGCCGAAAGGTGCCTGATTATGAATTATTTAATCTGTTTACCGTAGCGACCCGCCCAGCCAAATAAGTATCGATATACCCTAATGGAGGGCCGCTACGGCCGTTTTCTATTGATATCCTGGATTTTGAGTTAGTTTACTGTTAATCAAAATCTGGGGGGCTGGAATGGGGAAAAAGTACTCAAAATCGCTGAATACGTAATCCTGCGCGTTGAAGGCAATCCCGCCCCGATCAACCGTTGGTTTGGCTTTTTCCTTGGCGCCGTAGGCATTCATGAAGGCGGCCAATTCGGCGGGCGTCATGGTACGTTTGAGATCGAACCAGCGGTGATTTTCAAAGGCTAACTCAACGCGCCGTTCTTTTAACACGGCTGCTTTGAAGGCCGCTTTATCCAGTCCCGTTACCTCCTTCAATCCCGCCCGTGTACGTACCTGATTCAGATAGCCGAACGCTTCCGCGGTTGGCCCCGACTGCTCATTAATTGCTTCGGCCATCATTAGCAACACATCGGCATACCGTAGCACCGGCCAGTTATCGTCCGTTCGTCCGGTAATAGTGTGAGCATGGGTAAATTTAATTACATACGGAATCGGAACCACCGTACCATTCAACGTATAACTGGTTTTTAAGGACGCATCTTTGCGGAGATCTCCCGTTTCGTAGGCCGCAATCATGTCGTTGGTGGGTACGTTACGGCCGCCGGGAGTTGTGTTGGCAAAGCCCGTTACGGCCGCACCCGACAGCCGGGGAGCAAACGTATACGCAAAACTGCTCCATTCGCCCAGATCATTCCCACCCTGATACTGCACTTCAAAAATGGATTCGGGACCGTTCTTTTTCGCCGGATTGAAATTATCGGCGTAAACCGGGTTCAGCGAATAGCCCGTCACCTGCTTCAGCGTTGTGACAGCGTCGGCGTATTTTTTCAGAGTCAGCTGCGTTTTGCCCAATAAACCTAAGGCGGCTCCTTTTGTAATTCGGCCCAGCTGAGCCGCCGGATACGTAGCGGGCAATAACGTAACCGCTTCTTTTAAATCCTTTTCAACCTGCGCCCAGACGTCCGCTTGCGGAGATCGAACCAGATCAAACGCCTGATTAGGATTTTGTAGCGTCGAGGTAACGAGTACTACATCGCCGAAATACTGAACCAGATTAAAATAAAAGTAGGCGCGTAGAAATTTCAACTGGCCTTCAATTGGGCTTTTCACCGTGGCGTCGAGTCCGCTGGCCGCCAATTTCTCCAGGGTAAAGTTAGTATTATAGAGCGCCGAATAATACAGGTTCCAGACGTTGGCGATCTCGCCATTACCCTGGTTGACCGTTGAGAACTCAAACGCTTCCCAGCCAGCAGCGCCCCCTCGGTCGAGCGGGTTAAAATCCAGCGTTGTGTTATCGGACGGGAACTCCTGAAAGATATAGGCGGAGTTCGTTATGTTCTGTAACTGGCCGTACACCCCACTCAATGCCTGCTGAAACTGGGTTTCATTTTTGTAAAACAGGTCGGTACCAATCCGCGTTGGATCGGTGGTGACTAACATATCTTCTTTGCACGAAAATTGACTCAGGCAAAGGAAAAAAGCTCCTAAAACAGTTATTTTTTTCATTCTCGTGACGATTAGAAGTTCAGTTTTATACCGGTAGCAAACGTTCTGGGCACCGGGTACGACTCATCATCATTATTCAACTCAACGTTGTTCGAAGATGTGGACGAGGTCCTTACGCCCGCGTCCGGGTTATTGCCGGGATACTTTGTGAAGATGAACAGATTATTACCCGTCACGAAAACCCGGGCACCGCTCAGTATCGACTTGAACTTGGGCAGATTGTAGCCAATGGTGATAGTTTTCAGCCAGACGTAGCTGCCATCGTATACGTAGCGGTTGCTACTTTCGCGCGACCATTTGAAGTAGCTCGTGCCCCCCTGTGCATGAACGTCCGACGGGTTGGTTCCTGGGTTCGTTGCCGACCGCCAACGGTCTTTCGCTTTATCCAGCACGTTGAAAACGCCGTCCATGTTCATCGTTGAGGCTTCGATATTTCGGTAAATGTCAAAGCCCTGAACGCCCAGAAACATGATATTAAAGTCAAACTTTTTGTAATCACCCGCGAATGTCCACGCCCAGTTAAACTTCGGATTGGGGTTGCCGATTTCGACCATGTCCTGCGTATCGTAGGAAATCACGCCGTCGCCGTTGGTATCCTGAAACTTCATAGCCCCCGGAATAGCGCCGTCCTGTTTGGGTGCAGCATCAATTTCAGCCTGCGTATTGAAAATACCCAGTTTATTATATCCGTAAATCATCCCGATTGGGCGGCCCACTTTCTGAACGTTGTAGCCTCCGTAGAAACTGCCGTAATACAAGGCGTCGTTGGCACCTTTAATGGCCAGAATTCTATTCCGATTGAAGCTGATGTTGGCATTGGTCCGGAAGTTAAACTGCCCGAAGTTCGTACGGTATTCGGCACCGATTTCTACACCCTTGTTTTCCACTTTACCGATGTTATCGAGTACCGTCGTAAAGCCCGAAACGGCTGGTATCGAAACCGGCAGCAGCATGTCATTTGTGATTTTATTATAGTACTCGACGTTGAAAATCAGCTTACTGTTAAACAAGGCCAGGTCCATGCCTATATCCAGCTGATTCGACTTTTCCCATTTCAGGTTTGAGTTGGCAAACGAACTGACCACTTTACCCGCCGAGAAAGCATTGCCCAGAATGTAGTTGTAGTTAGTAGCATTAGCCCCACTGCCACCGGTGACGAAGGCCAGACTGGGGTAATTACCAATTGTCAGGAAGTTGTTATTCCCCGTTATGCCCCAGCTTGCCCGAAGTTTCAGGTCAGAAAGCCACGACGTTTTCGGCATAAAGGATTCTTCCGTAAGACGCCAGCCGATAGAAGCGGCCGGGAAATCGCCAAACTTATTATTCGCGCCAAACCGCGAACTCCCTTCCCGCCGGAATGTCGCCGAAAACAGATACTTGTCTTTGTAGGAATAATTGACCCGGCCCAGAAAAGCCAGCAGCGACCACCCGTATTCGTATGAGGTTGATGACCGAATGGAGGCCGCACCCAGAAACGGAACCAGATCGTCGGGGAAGGTATTGCCCGTACCTGTAAACCCACGGACTTTCTCCTGCTGAGCGGTGTAGCCAAGCAAAACATCAAAGCTGTGATTGGTTCCCAGTTGAGGCTTGTAGGTAAGTAACTGATCCAGCGAATAGTTCGTCAGCTCTTCCGTATTATCCGTTTCGGTCGCAACGCGAGGAGGAGCGCCCGCCGTACCCGAAGCTACTGATAACCCGATGGTCGACGGTACATACTCTTTATACGTATTGTTATTCAGCTTTATGTTCGCCGACGTTTTGAACTTGAAGTTTCTGAGGAATGACACTTCGATGAAGGCATTACTCAATAAGTCGGAAATGTTCCGTTTCCGGTACACATTCTCCAGCACATACAACGGATTCGGAAAGCCAAATACGCCATCGACGCCGTTAATGTAAGGAACCAGTGAACCATCAGCGTTATAGGGCGTAGCCCGTGGGTCCATCAGTAAAGCGCCCCCAACCAGCGCGCTGCGCCCATCAGTATTCGCCAGATTTTGCCGGGTATACGTACCGTTAATATTCAGGCCAATATTGACAAATTTATTAACCTGTCCACTCAAATTGGAGCGCACTGATATCCGGTCATAATCCGTTTTTTTAATGATCCCATCTTCTTTATAATACCCAACCGACAACAACGCTTTGATAGGCCCAGCTCCGGACGAAACGCCCAGATTCAAATCAGAATACGGCGCGTTGTCATGCATAATTAAGTCAAACCAGTTGGTCGAATACTTCGTCTGTTCCGGAAACCGGTATCCAATGGGCACTTCGCTTTCCAAAGGCTCTCGTCCCTGAAGAATACGGATCTGATCCATGAAGATATCTTTCTTGAACTGCGCAAATTCAACCCCGTTTAACATCTTCGTCCGTCTGGACCGTGGCACGCTCTGAATACCATAATCGAGTGACAGATTGACGCCCACTTTCCCTTCTTTAGCTTGCCGGGTAGTTATCAGGACAACTCCATTGGACCCTCTGGCTCCATAAATAGCGGTAGAGGCCGCATCCTTCAACACTGTGACGTTTTCGATGTCATTTGGATTTAAGTTCTGTCCGACCGATGTACCGACTACAAACCCGTCGATAACGTAGATTGGGTCACTACCGCCCCCCAGTGAGCCAATACCCCGAACCCGCACTTCAAACTGACCACCCGGTGTACCACTTTTTTGTTTGACGACAACACCCGGTGCGCGGCCCTGAAGAATCTGGTTGGGGTTGTTGGCCGGTTGTTCGCCAATGTCGCGCATGTTGATGACCGACACGGCCGACGTAATATCCTGCTTCCGTTGCGAACCATAACCCACAACAACAACCTCGTTCAGGGTCTGATCATCAGGTGATAACGCAATACTCAACGATGTTTTAGTCCCTACCTCAACCTCCTGTCGGACGTAGCCTACGAAGCTGAAGACCAATACAGCATTGCGGTTCGGTACGGCAATTCTAAAGCCTCCGTCCGTATCGGTTGTTGTACCTTGCGTTGTACCTTTTACAACGACACTCACGCCAGGTAAAGTAACGCCTTTATCGTCGGTTACTTTACCTGATATGGTAACTCCGGAATTCTGGGCCTGTAGACTACCAAATGGTAGAGTACAAAGCAGCAGCCCGATAAGGGCTAAGCTAAAGTTTAAGAGCGCTCCTGCGCTGTTTTGTCGACGTTTTTTCATGCTATTAAATCGTAAGGGTTTAGATAAAAGCCCTTTTTCATTGGTTCAGGCCAATGGCCAAGGGATGAATACTAGTGAAGGGGAATTCGACAGGGGTATGGTAAATCCGAAGCTATTAGCGCATTCTTGGACTGTTTTTTCAATAGTTTTTTTCTCCATAGGCAAGACCATAGCATTAACCGTTAACGGGAATCGACATAACCTAACAGACCTGAATCGTTTCGATCCGGAGCAAATCGCCAAGCTTCTTTAATTTCGATGCAATGTGACCTATTCCCACGGCGCAATGGTGGGCAGGACAGTGACTGTTCCAGTTATTGACAAACTGCCGGGCGCCAATGGGAAAGCGATAGCGACTGTTGGTGTTCCCGATTTGCAGAATAGGCCCTGCAACAGATTCGCCCTCGGCCACAAGCAACATGAGTTTCCCGTGGCCCGTTTCCACTACTGACAGTAAGGTAACTGGTCCGGTCTGTACCGACATTTCAACCGATAGGCCCGCCCCCACCTTACCATGGTAGACCTGTAACGGTCGTACTTTGGTTTTGCCGGCCGCAATCCGAATATGACCGGGGCCATCATGTCCCATTAGCACCACATCGTCGCTAAAATCCATCGCGTAGTATTCCGTGAAAGAGCCACCTGCCCCAAAGCTGTCCATGATTTTCATGGCCTGGGCGTTCTTGATTTCGTACTCTCCGGCCACTGGAATACCCCGGCCGGTCAGCAGGGATGTGCCGAGAATAATCGAACTCATCGTATCGGCATTCGCCGGGTTACCAATACCTTTATGATAATAAGCCAGTGACCCCAGGTTGTACATCTCCACCAGTTGATCCAGCGCCACCGATGTACGGGCGGCCCGTTCCAGTTCTGCAGGTAAGCAATCGGGCTGGATATCGAAGAGATCATAAAAGGCGATGACCCGCTCCTGAATAGCCTGTTTATCAACTGCTTCTTTAAGGGACGACAGTTCATCGACTTCCAGAATTTTCATCTGCCCGCCAAACGTGATGAGTTGCAGGGTTGGATCGGAGTAAATATCGAGCATCCCACTATAGTAGTTGCCCATGAGTCCCAGACAATTGTGAGCCATTATGTGCGCGACCTGGGCGGCTTCGAGCCACTCATCAATCTCCTGCCAGCAATCGGCGGGGCCGGCCTTCCGGTCATCGTGCAGCATACCGGTGATTTGCTGAAAGGGTATGCCCGCCCGTCGGAAAACATTCGCGATTTCAGGTACTGGACAGGCCGAACAATAAGCCAGCCACTCGCCAGTCATTTGGGTACGGTCGGTAAGGCTGTTGAACGCATCGTAATTAATAGCAGCCTCGGGCGATAAATTCAGCAGGATAACAGGAACCTTTGCCCGTTGCACCACCGGTAGGATGGTTGCCGAAAGCGCGTAGGTTGTTACGTATACAAACAATATGTCAATGTCAGTCTGTCGAAAGCGGTGTCCTGCCTGTACGGCTTTTTCGGGAGTATCGACAAGCCCCAGATTGATTACCTGGGTTGATGGACCCTGTAGTTTAGCCTCTACCTGTTGTAAATAGCCGAGCAAACGATCCTCCAGCCCCTCGAACTGAGTCCAGTAGGTATCCAGCCCAACCCCGAATAAGCCTACTCTAAACGATATGTTTACGGTGGCGTGAACTTTATCAAAAGAATTAAGTAAGGAAAGTCCATTATGCATCTTTACCAGCTTGAAAAGGCGAGAAAATGGAGATTTGTAATTAATAATAGACTTATTCTTATATAATTTTGTCCAAAAATACTAGTTTAACCCTTCCTAGGGCAATGGACTTTTTGGTCAATTAGTTGGCTTTTTTGATATGGAATTATACCGGAAGTATTTTAGTGAGGAGCAATTACAGGTCCTGGCCGCCCAATCTCCCAGTTGGGGAGTTGAGATTCTGACGATCGGCCATAATATCCACCAGCCACAAAAGGCGTATCCCGATCCGAACCACCCCAGTCATTATTATTTTAACTGGTGCGATGGGCGCCGGCTGGATGAATTCCAACTGGTTTATATCACCAATGGACAGGGTGTTTTTGAATCCGAAGATGTCTCCCCTGTCCTGGTAGAAGCTGGCACGGCTTTTCTGCTTTATCCACACGTCTGGCATCGTTTCAAACCGACCGATGATACGGGCTGGGAAGAATTCTGGGTGGGTTTTAAAGGCCATTATGCCGAATACCTGATGCGGCAGGAGTGCTTTAATCCGCAACGGCCGCTGATGCGGATTGGCTTTCGCTCCGAGCTAATCAATGTATTTACCCGCCTGATCGACGCTCTTAAATACGAAGGAATTGCCTATCAGCAGATTGCTACCTGTCAGGTAATCCAGTTGCTGGGGCTGGTCTATGCGTCGGCTTTGCTGGGCGATGATCGACGGGACCGACGGGAGCAGATTGTGCATCAGGGACGCTATCTGATGCAGGAGAGCTTAACTGAGGCCGTTGATTTCGAAGCGTTATCGGCCGAGCTTAATGTGAGTTACGTATGGTTCCGTAAAGCCTTCAAGGACGTAATGGGTATTTCGCCCGGTCAATACCTACTAACCATTAAACTGGAAAAGGCGAGTCAATTATTACGTGAAACCGAACTGTCGGTAGCTGAGATTGCCGATAAAACCGGTTTTGAATCGTTGTTTTACTTCTCCCGCATATTTAAGAAGAAAATGCACGCTTCTCCCAGCGCCTTTCGGACTATGACCAGGTAATCGATCAGTCGTTAACTGACTTGCTACGGTAATCCGGGCGCGACCTTTCGATCATTAATTTAATAAAAATTAGCAAGTCTAGCTACTGACAGCACTCCTAACTTGTAATTCTAGCTAATTATCCTTTTCTTGCCTTAAATTTAAACATGCAATGCAAACAGGAACAGTAAAATTTTTCAATGAAGGCAAAGGATTTGGCTTTATTAAACCCGATGATGGGGGCGAGGATATCTTTGTACACGTATCTGGAACCATCGACCAGATCCGTGAAAACGACAAAGTCAAATACGCGGTAGAGCGTGGCAAGAAAGGCTTAAACGCGGTTAACGTGGAATTGGCTTAAGCAGAAGCGAAAGTCAAGCAAACGAAAAAAGACATGCCATCATGGCATGTCTTTTTTCGTTTTAGAGTCTCATTATTCTGATAATCAGTGCCCTCCTATTTTAAACTTGCTACCTTTTATTAAACCTTAAAGTCAAAGTATCCAGTGAAAGATAGCAACAGCCAGCCTTAAGCACTATTAAATTGTCCTTTACACCAGGCTGTACGTTCTGGTTAATATTCATGTCTACAAGGGGTAATAAATTCATAATACTCATCTATCAGCTAAAAAACTGAAAGTACAGTACTTTCGGTATCGTCAAGCCTATTGGCTTAGTATAAGTTACCTGGCAATTACTCTATTCGTTTTGTCAGGATCAGTTGCTGTTTGCTCTTATCTATAATCTCAAACTTATTCATTAATTGTGCAGGCCTGGTTTTCCCTTTTTATTGCTGCTTGCTTCCAGACGGGTTGGACTTACACGCTCAAATACATGTCGTTTGATGCTCTAAAACCCTGCGCTGGAACACATTCTACTCATTTGATACTGGCCTTCCAAGTCTACTACCGCTACTGGGAAACATTGTGTTTGGCCTGGGAAATATGTATTTCTTTTCGCTGGCACTCAAACAAATGCCCACGCCAATCCCTCAGGAACCCAGTTTGTCAGTGCCTGGCCTCAACGGAATTTAATTTCGACATCACCCACGCCCCCCACCTCATATACTACGAACGCGGCTGGCTGGCAGCTTTCGGTCGCCAATGATGCTCAGAACTCTTATCTGGCTACAAACATAGATTGGCTAAAAAGCGCCGGATTTAGCCGTTCGGCTCGATAAAGCGTTTGCCATGTCAATTTTAGCCTTAAAACAGGCTCCCGACTTCGACCGCTTTGACCGGTTAGCGTTTATAACCAATCAGGCTAATGCGTTAAGTGGTTTATTATTGGATGCCCAGAAGTCATTAGCGATCCCGATTTTTCGGGAAAGTCGTTTTTTAGCTCCCGAACGCTCAACGATAAAGATGCGTTTGATGCCAGTTTTTTTGTCAAATCAACCGACGACCGTCCTACGCCGGAACGAGTTGCCCTGGGCAATCGATTATTCTTCGACCCTGTGCTATCGGGTGATGGAAAACGGACCTGTGCTACCTGTCATCAACCTAATCGGAGTTTTACGGACGGGGAGCCAACGAGTTTTGCCACAGCAGCCAGCGGGCAACGCATCGACCGAAATGCTCCTACCCTGCTGAACGCTGCTTTACAAGCCGTTCAATTCATGGATTCGCGGGTGGTATATCTGGAAGATCAGGCCAGTGATGTCATTGCGAACCGAGCCGAAATGCATGGGTCGTTACAGGCCGCCGTGCTTATGTTGAAACAGCGCACCGATTACCGCGACCAGTTCGACAAGACGTACAAAGAAGGCATTACAGAGCATACGATTAAAAATGCGCTGGCAAGCTACGTTCGTTCGCTGACAAGTCTCGACTCGCGGGTTGATCGGTATTTACGGGGTCAATCGAGCGAGTTAACCGATGAAGAAAAGCACGGGTTTAATCTGTTTATGGGCAAAGGGCAGTGTGCTACGTGTCATTTTTTCCCGCTTTTCAATGGCACCGTACCACCTGCTTACGCCAAAACTGAAAGCGAGGTAATAGGAACGCCAGCTACCGCTGCGAACCAGCAGCCTGATGACGATATGGGTAAATTAAAAACGACCGATATAGAACTTCATAAGCGGGCCTTCAAAACCCCAACCGTGCGCCACGTGGCTCAAACCGCACCTTATATGCACAATGGGATTTACCAGACTCTTGAGCAGGTTGTTGACTTCTATAATCAGGGGGGCGGTAATGGATTGGGTTTTGCCCTACCCAACCAAACCCTGCCCGATGCTCAATTACAACTGACGAAGTCAGAGCAGAAAGCACTGGTTGCTTTTATGAAAGCGTTATAGGTGTTAACTATCTAAAAGGCCGCAAATAATAATAGTTTAGAAACACTTAGCTAACACAGGCATAACGCCCGAATGTTTCTTTTGCACCTCCAAAAGTCACCGCCCTTGTGTGAATTAAAATCATTCAGGTTGTTTTGCTTAAGGGGCATAATAGGGTGACTGCACTTTTTCAACATTACGTACATAAGCGTGAAAGCCGTATTGTTCCTCACAGTTTGCCTGACGGAATTAGCCTCTTTTTGGAACACGAACTACTCAACAACTTAATCAATATGGGCCTTGTAATGAAAGTGACTCCAGCCAATATCATCCGGCTTTGGTTTGGGGCTGATACGCCTATTCGGGAATATCAAATTAAGATGAATCCGCGACTCTGGACTGCCTGCAATCGAGTGGGTCAGCGTTTCGTGGCACCGTCCGGGGCGGTAGTACTATCCAATTACCGAAATGTAGATAAGAGAGAATTTGCCCGGTTGGTTTATGAGGAGCTACGACGTTACTCCGCTATTGCTGAAGAAGTATAGAGCCTAAAGCGCCCTACTTTTAGTGTATAAGTCATAGTATGTGCTGGCTCAGAATTGAACGATGGTCAAACTGATAGAGATTGACGGAAACTCAATCAACGACATTGCATCCTTTTATGAGGAGATTAACCGGGTATTTATGGTCGGAGAAAGCTGGATGATTGGTCAGAGCCTCGACGCGTTTAATGATTTACTTTTTGGGAGCTATGGCGCCTTACAAGGCGCCCAATCAGTTGACCTTATCTGGCACCATATTGCCCACAGCCGGAACGCTTTAGGCTATCAAACGACCCGAGGTTACTATCTGGATAAGCTTAAGCCTGGATCGCCCTATAATAAAAAACTGTTTGCAGAAAAGCTGGCAACTCTGGAGAGTGGTACTGGAGAAACATATTTTGACAGTATACTGTCAATCATTGCCGAGCATCCAAGAATTAGGTTGATTAGTCAGTAAGGTTACTTGTGTTAGTCACGACTTTTCTGCTAAAGTCGTTTATTGGGTAAGCTGAAACAGGACATGCTTTATTTTCGACTTTTTATTACCCTAGAATAATCTGACGCCCACCGAGTTTTGGTCAATCCTGGGGGTAATACGGAATCGCTTAAAATGGGGGATTTATCTGTCAAGCTATTCTGGTGTAATATAAGTGCCCCACTTAGTCGAATCGCTATAAATAACAGGATTAAACTCGCTATAATGTACCGGATAGCACAAGAGACAATCGATCTGCAATCCAGACGGAGCATCTCTTACCTCGCCTGTGGCCCCATCCAGTACTTTATACCAAGTTGTATCCGATTCTATCGACGTTCCGTTCGTACTCTTTACCGCATCCGCATCCAAACTGTCGGGGGATTTATGATTTGGTGCCAGCCGGTATGCAAAGGCTTGGGTCGGGCTGGTCACTATAACCCAAAGCGGCTGAGAGGAACGGTTATAAATATGCCCATTGGCCCGTAAGCCGATGCGGTGCAAAAAAATACGTAAATCCTGACGAGAAAAACCGGCTAAGTAAACCCAGGCACCAATCGTCCCCATCAATAAGCCTATTAACAGAAGGGTTTTATGGCGGTTGAGCATGCATAGTTTCGTCTACACGTGAGTAATTCCTAGCCTGCTCAAAGATACTTACCCGACACTTAATAAATCCTCCCCTGCTGCACTATTGGCTACTCCGAGACGGAACTATATACGCCAGCCAGGGTGTATCTTAACCAGCTATGAGAAGTAAATTAAAAAGACACTATCGGATTGCTAAATATGTGCTCTACCGTGAAACCCTTTTAGAACCCCTCGATCATATCTGGACGTTTGTAGGCACATTCATTGCCATTGCTGGAGATTTCAGAGGTATAGAGCAGTGGATTCCGTAGCATTTTGACCACCACTAGCTCTCGTTCAACTTACTGTTAATTCTTTGTTGAAAAGGGAATTAAGCGGGGCCGCCCGGCGGTGGTCAGTTTGGCGTGAAATCAGTAGGTAGCCATTTCTGAAATTGGGTGGTCAGTTTCACTGAAATCTCCACCATAGTCATCAACCCATCCAGACGCATCATTAATATTCCCCCATAACTTACTAGCAGTAGAAGGCCTATTTATGCAACTGTATCAATTTTAACAGTTTCAATCTGACTATGCTCAACTGTTATATTGATCGAACGCTCGCCTTTAGGCCTGGTTCGGTGGACTACGTTTCGGGGGATGGTAACGAGCTGGCCAGGTAGCAACTCAATGGTTTCGCTTTCTAGGTCAATGAGTAGTATGCCTTCTATCACTAGAAATGTCTCATCCGAGTTGGGATGATAATGCCAGTAATAGCTTTCAGTCATTACGCTCACTTTTACCACATGATCGTTAACGGAGGCTATCGAAAAATTAGCATAGTTGGTCGTGACAGCGTCGGTCAGTTTTCTGACATCAATCACCGGAAGTGGAAAGCCATTCATAAAATGCATTAATTTTTATACTGATTTGCTGCCCTTACTTGAGTGGCATGCAAGTAGCGGCTTACCACTGCCATTTCGGCACTTCGCGTAGGGGGTGTAACTCAGCCTCGGTGGCCGCATTAGAGTTTTGGGTGGCAACGTGCGAACCGAAATCAACGTGGGATTTCAGGGCCGCCCGGAATTCGATGAGATGCCGGAAGCCGCTCATTTCTTTCGTGAATCGGTCGGAACCACCAGAGCTCTCGGTCTCGGCGGTAAACGCTGTAAACCGCTCTACATGACTAAGCTCCTCATGTCCGAAAAGTGGCTGAAGCACTGAATCAACTAAACAGGCATGGTAAAACAGATCGCTGAATCTATAGAGTGCGTTCCATCCACCGGCCTGCTCGTATAGCGTTACATTGTTGGTTTGAGCGTATGGCTTCATGATAACAGGATTTTAGGTGTTGTTGACCTGATAGTGATGCAGTACACCTCCCGACTTGAAGGCACGGGTAGTCATCAGCGTTAATTTCAGCGGTTGACGGAGTTGGCCAAATAGCGATTGGCCTTTCCCTAACGCTTTTGGCAGAATAATGATCAATAGTTCATCGACTAAATCCTGTTCGGCCAATGAAGCCAGGAGTTCGGGACCACAAACCAGCAGCATATCCTGGCCCGCCTGTTGCTTGAGTTTACTCACCTGCGTCGGAATGTCGTCGTTGATCAACAAGGTGTTGCCGGGCACCTCGGTTAAGGTACGGGAGAAAACGACCCGGTTTAGCCGTCGGAAAACCTGAGCAAACTCCACTTCGACGGCTGGTACCGACGCATCGGACAAATCGAGCGTATCCCAGTACCCAATAAAGCCTTCGTAGGTCACCCGGCCAAACACGACCGTATCCACAGCCGCAAACAACTGATTGGCGTATCGGTGATCCTCCGGCTCCGGCGTATCGATGGTGTTTTCGGCGGTTGTTTCCTCGTCGGCTCCCCCGATGATTCCATCCAGCGACGTTGTCATGAACAAAATGAGCTTTCTAATGGGTGACTGAAAATTACCTGTTGGAGTTGATACTAAGCACCCTTACTGAACACGGGTAAATGTCTGATTCAGGTCATCTTCCCACGTTGTGTCGTCTTTCTTTAATTCGCCTTTTCCAACGATGGTATTCCCGTCATCTGTAATGGTCCAGGTGTATCGCTGCGAAAAACCGGGGGTATTGCGCCACCACTTCACTACGTTGTTTTCTACCGAGACCTCGTGCTTTCTCGACACTTTCCGCTCGTCAAAATAGAGCATAAACAATTCGCCGGTCGTGTCGTCGCTGCCGAAAATGGCAATACCCGCCGGGAATCCTTCTTCATCCACCTCCGCGTACCATCGTAGAAAAGCCCCGCCCTCAATCCACTGGAAGGATGCTTTCCCCCTCAACACTTTGCCGGGAACGGCAGGGTGGGTGCCCATGGTGTTCCATTCGCCGACCAATTGACCGAGTCCGTTCAGGGCCGGGTTTGGAATCTGTGCGTTATGAATCCCTTGTTTTTTCATGGCTGTCGACGGTTTCAGGTAATGATTAGTTGTCGGATTAATGGAGTGGCCAATGCTATTTTTTGACGTTAAATCAACAAGTGAATGCAAATCGGCAAACGGTACGTTTTAAAACGTAGGTGGTTCAGCCTTAAGATCGGAATCCAGGAAATCCGTGATCATCGGTATGAGCCAGTCTGTCCGCTGTAGCATACCAATGTGGGTCGTACCCGGCAGGATGGCCAACCGGGATTTAGGCAGTCCGTGCAGATCACCTTGTTTACCGCCCCCTTTGGCCCGGAATAACTCGAGTGCGTGCTCATAGCGCACGCCGTCCATATCACCAATGGCCATGAAGAGCGGGGCTTGTATCTTTTTTACGTCCTTCGACCAATCATATCGTTTAAGGTCGATACTAACCACCTTTTTCACAAATTCCGGGAAATGGGCCGGGTCGTTGCCAAGACTATCGTATTGCTCCTGGATGGGTGTACCTTTAAACTGATCGACGGTAAACGTAGCAAAACTAGTCTCGGTATCGGGCCACCACCCGTTATGCGCGTAGGGAGCCGACAGCACCACCAGCCGACGTACCTGCCCAGGGTGACGCACGGCTACCTGAAAGGCTATGCCACCACCCATGCTATAGCCCATTATGTCGGCCTGATCTATGGCCAAGTGCTTGAGCAAGCCGGATACATCATCTGCCATCTGCTCGTAACTGAATTCGCGCGCTGTGTCCCGGGTACGGCCGTGGCCCTGCATTTCCGTTACAATTACTTTCCGGTCAGTGGCCAGCAGGGGTATAATATGCGACCAATTCAGCGGTATGGTCATGTAAGAGCCATGCAGCAGTACGAGGGGTTTGCCTTCCCCATACACTTCATAATACAGTTGCAACCCGTTTACGTCGGCAAAGCCGCTTTTCGTTGGCTTTATGTTCTGCTTGGTATCCATAGTAGCTGATACGGTTGACGCGTTCTGAGTTTCTTTTGAACTTGGTTGGCAAGACTCCATTACGACTATGCTAGTAACAACAAGGAGACAGGTTTGAAGTTTGTGCCGCCCCGCTCTATGTTTACGAAGTTATCTATGGATAGGTGCATTTGAAGTTTTATCGTTCTCATGTTCTTTGTTGAGTTAGAAAACTGATTCATTACAAACTACAGGTAGCCTATCACTTTCGTAATGTTGGTTTTGGGGAAAGTTGGTCCGCGCTCAATTGAAAGATTGCCGATAGTGTAAAGGAGTTACATTGGTCTTACTCTTGAACAATCGGCTGAAAGATTGCGGAAAGTCAAAACCCAGCCGGAAGGCGATTTCACTGACGCTTAAATTGGTTTGTGTCAGCAGTTCTTTGGCTTTTTCGATGACGTACCGATGAATATGTTGCTGAGCGTTTAGGCCCGTGTACGTTTTCAGTAGGTCGCTGAGATAACTATCCGAAAAATTCAGTTCACTGGCCAAATAAGACACGGAGGGCAATCCTTGGAGTAGGGTCTGATTACTGGCAAAATAATTCGACAACACCGTTTCCAGCCGTATCAATACATCATGGTTAACAGGCTTTCGAGTCATAAATTGCCGACCGTAAAAGCGTTGAGCATAGCTTAGCAACAGGTCGAGATGAGCGGTCATCACGGCTTCAGAATACAGGTCGATTCGAGCGAAGATTTCATCCCGAAGCATGCTCATGACTGAAACCATTAACGTTTCTTCCTGTTCGGACAAGTGAAGGGCTTCAGAAACAGTATAGTCGAAAAATCCATAGTCTTTCATTCGTTGACCAATCGGATGCTGCCGGATAAAATCTGGATGAAACACAACACACCAGCCACTCGGTTTGTGGCCTTCAGTAATATTGCCCGTCACCTGGCCGGGTGCCGTGAAAAACAGGATTCCTTCGTCAAAATCACAATAGCCCTGTCCATAGCGCACCTTACCAACTACATTCCGTTTGAGCGAAATGCAATACATCTCCAGGATAAGCGTCTCCATACGGGTGTCGGCTAGAGTATGATCCATCTCATCGAAGCTGAAAACGCTGATCAGGGGATGCACAGGTTTGGGCAATCCAAGTATCCGGTGTTGCTCCGAAATGGAATGGACCAGGTGGGGTGATTGCTTCTTCATTCGATAAACTAAGTGTACAGGCAGGGCCAATACCCTGCCTGTAGTATCTGGCTACTGGTTAATGGCCTGCATGCCCGCCTGATCATAGCGATCTCCCGTATCGGTGCCTAACGGAATGATAGCTTCCAGGCGATTCAAGTCCTCTTGACTAAGCTGGATTTGGGTCGCCCCGATATTCTCCTCTAGGTATTTCCGGCGCTTGGTTCCGGGTATCGCCACAACGCCTTTAGCCAGTACCCAGGCAAGGGCCAGTTGTGAAGTAGTGACCTTCTTTTCAACCGCCATGGCCTGAATCTCGGCAAGCAGATCCAGGTTTTTATAAAACTGTTCACCCTGGAAGCGGGGTATACTACGTCTGAAATCATCGGCGGCCAGATCATCCGGACTTTTCAATTCGCCAGTAATAAAGCCGCGACCAAGTGGTGAGTAGGCAACAAACCCAATACCCAGTTCCTCAAGCGTACGCATAATACCTGTTTCTTCTGCACTACGTTCGAAAAGCGAGTACTCGGTTTGGACAGCCGTAAGTGGATGAATGGCATGGGCCCGCTTAATCGTTTCGGAGGATACTTCCGACAAACCAATATAACGGACCTTACCTTCCCTGACTAACTCGGACATCGCTTCCACGGTTTCTTCAATGGGTGTGGCAGGATCCAGCCGATGCAGATAGTACAAATCGATGTAGTCCGTTCCAAGGTTTTTTAGTGATCGTTCGGCCGCTTTCCTGACATAGGCCTTGTCGGCTCTGAATTGCCAAGTTATCTGATCAGCATCATCAATTTCCCAACCAAATTTAGTGGCAATAAGGTAGTTGTCACGGCGACTTTTAATTGCTCTTGCGATTAATTGTTCGTTGATTAAGGGTCCATAGAGATCAGCGGTGTCCAATAAATTGCCCCCTAGTTCAACTGAACGATGGATGGTTGCAATGGCTTCGTTTTCATTCGCCTTTCCATATATATCCATATGGGCCATGCCTGTCATACCCATACAGCCCAGACCCAGTGAGGGTACTACGAACCCCTGGCTTCCTAACCTAACTTGTTTCATAAGTGGAGATGAATCGTTTGTGTTAACCGCTACAAAAGTAGGAAAGCCCTGAGGAGGCCGATTAACCATTTCCGGGAGGATTGTATCCGAATTCTGGACACACTTCTTTCCGCGTATTCAGAGGGAGTGGTCGATGATCACAATTTAACTAAGATCCGTGCTATGAATCCTCATTCGTCTAAAATGGGAGCATTTTCGGGGTGGTAGCATCGAAGTTTTTACCCGCTAGCATCCGAATCCCCATCAAGTCAATAAAGGAGGAGTCAATCTGGGTTAACTAATAATTGTTACCTGGATCAACAAGTACAGGCTCAAGGGATCGTCAATCTGGGTGTGAACGACAGCGAAGCACTTCGAACGCTGTGTGGATGAGTTTGGCCAATCCTTTGTCAATCCCTACACGATGCAACCTGCGATATCGGAGCTAATTAATAACTACAAAGACTTATTCAAACCTATTCCCCATCAAGGCCAGTATACCGACTGGCTGACGGTATTCAATGAATTGACGGTGCAGGCCGAATTAATGTTAGTAGGGCTCTTTATTAAAGCGTTATTATAAGATTGATATGCAGTGAGCCATAAAATGATTAGCTAGCTTAACTACTGATTTAAAAAACACGCGAAACGGCAGAACCATCTCAGCTAACCAATGAAGTCGAAGAGGTTATCAAACAACTAATGAAGATCTGATTGGCACAATTTTTCGTACCTTATCAGATAAAAATATGATGAATGTGTCGTCTCTGCCTGTTGTTCCTTTTATTGCCTTTTTTAATTTTCGCTCAACATAAAGGCTGGCAGGAGATTACCATATCCGAAGGCTTATCGCAAGGCATGATCTATGATCTCAAGCAAGATCATAAAGGCTTCATTTGGGCAGCTACGAAAGATGGGCTAAACCGTTACGACGGCTATAATTTCACCGTTTTTACCCACGACGCATATAACAAATACAGCCTGTCATCTAATGTCTGCTCGACCTTATTGGTTGATCGACACGGGCGGTTATGGATTGGTACCTTAAACCAGGGACTCAACTTATTTGATGACCGCACACAACGGTTTTACCATATCGATTTGAGTGATCCGGCATCGCCCGACGCCGGTAATTACGAGATTATCCTGTTAACCGAAGATCCTGAAGGAAATATCTGGGTTGGCACTAGCCAGAATAAGCTCGTTAAAATTACGCTCGCCAATTCCCTTAAAACTGGTTTTCCTATCCAGCCTGATGCCACACCGCAGGTTCGGTTTAGCCGATTTTCTTTTCCGTTACATGGAGCAAATAGCAGCAGCGCCCCAGCACGCATTACGTTTCATAGTAATGGGCAAGCGGTGGTTAGCGCGGGCAGAGAGTTATATGCCCTGAACTGGCGGCATCCGCAAACTGCCAGCTATTCACAAATTAATCAGTTTGGCTCATTGGCTACGTTGTTTAAGGCAACACCAGACGGGCAAAAACCTGACTACTGGTTTGGATTCAGAGGGGATACACTCATTGGCTGGCAGCAAACCAAACGAAAGGTAATTAAGTCGCCCCCCACTAAAAACTTTAATGTGTATCTGGATGCACTTGATAACCAGACTATTGCCGTAGCAACACCCGATTTTTTATGGCTTATGTCGCCTGCTCAGCTGTATGCGCAGGATAGCTTATCAGCCCGCAATGCGTTTGCCGTTATGCCGCCCAATTTGTTTGGCGTTACTAAACTTCTTCTCGACAAGAATGGAAACATCTGGGTCGGCACGGCGGGTTATGGATTGCGAAAATTCAGTCCGCGCATCAAGCAATTTAAGACTTACCTACCCAATAACTCGCTTTCGTATGTATTTCAGGATCAACAGGGGCAGATCTATGTTCGGAACCAATTCGACTATCAGCGCTTAGACCGTTTGGCCAATCGCCGGGTGCCTTTTTTAGCTAAGAGCACTCCGGTTCAGTACGCCCGGGCAAGCTACCTAACGCAGGATCATCAGGGCTTTTTCTGGGTGTCTGTAATTAACGACCAGGGATCTTCTCATTCGCATCAGTTCGTTAAATTTTCGAAGAATTGGCAACAGCTCAAAGCTTATTCGCTGCCACCCGGCACTTCCTTTGGACTTTATGGGAATCAAACAAGGGAAGATAACGCCGGACATCTCTGGATTGGAGCGATGAATGGTAAACTTCTCCGATTCGATCCTGTTACAGAAGAATTTGCGGTGTTTTCTTACCAAAATCTGTTGCCCGGACAGGCTGCCGAAATCGAAACGTACTCTTTATATTTTGACGGAGCTGGTAGGGGCTGGATTGGTACCCAGAGCGGTCTTATCCGGGTCGATCATCCGCAGACAACGCCTGCTTTTTCGCTCTACAGAAATGATGTTGCCAGACGCGAAAGCCTGAGTAACGATTTTGTGTCGAGTACGATCGATGATCCTAACCAGCCCAAAAAGTACCTCTGGGTGAGCACTAAAGGCGGTGGACTGGAACAACTCGATAAACAGACCGGACAATTCCGCCATTTCACCGAAGCGCAGGGGTTACCGAATAAAGTGGTATATGGCATTTTGACAGATGAGTTTAAGAATCTCTGGATAAGCACCAATCGGGGCTTAGCGCAGTTTAATCCCCAAACGTTTACCTTTCGTAAGTATACCAAAGCTGATGGGCTTCAGGACGATGAATTCAATACGGGGTCGTTTCTTAAATCCAGCTCAGGTGAATTGCTCTTTGGAGGAGTAAATGGGCTAACAACATTTCAGCCCAAGGACGTAGCCGCTGCGAGTGACGAACCGGCTCCCTTGGTTCAGATTATCGGCCTGAAGATCAATAACGAATCCGTTAGCGTGGGTGCCTCCGATGGCATCTTAACTCAAAGTATAGAACAAACCCGGCAACTTGATCTGTCGTATAACCAAAACCTACTGACCCTGGAGTTTGCGGTGATGGACTATACCAATTCAGCCAAAAATCAGTATCGCTATCGGCTGGATGGTATCGATGATGATTGGGTTGAAGCGGGTACCAACCGCTTCGCTAATTACGCGCAATTGCCCAGCGGAACGTATACGTTTGAACTAGAAGGGTCGCCTAATGGGGAAATATGGAGTAAGCCTGTCCCATTGACTATTCATATCCATCCACCTTTCTACCGTACCTGGTGGGCTTATCTAGTCTACGCCCTGCTTTTGACCGTGATTGGATGGCAGTTGTACCGGTTCCAGAAACAGCGGTGGTTGTTGGAGCAGCAGGTGGCTTTTGAGCAGAAAGAGGCCAGTCGATTAGCGGAACTGGATACGCTAAAAACACAATTCTTTACGAATATTTCCCATGAATTCCGTACTCCATTAACGTTAATCCTCGGCCCACTAACGGATTTGAAGCAACGGTTTCGGACGGAAAAAGTGGTCACCCTGACCGAGCCGGTTGTAACGCTAATGGAGCAGAACAGCAATCGGTTGCTTAGCCTGATTAATCAGCTTCTCGACTTAAGTAAACTGGAAGCGGGTCAACTTAAGGTAACTCTCCAACCTGGCGATATAGCCACTTTCTTCCGCACGCTGGCTTCTTCCTTTAGTTCATTAGCACAAAGCCGCCAGATTCAGTTCACGTTCACACAGGTGCCTAATCATTTTCCGGCTAGTTTCGACCGTGACAAGATCGAAAAAATAGTTACGAATTTACTGTCCAATGCGTTCAAGTTTACGCCTGAGGGCAATCAGGTTCGTTTGCGTATTGACTATCCCAATTCGGGTTCAACCAGTCAGTTAGTCATCACCGTAGAGGATACAGGTATCGGAATTGCTCCCGCTAACTTATCGTCCATTTTTGAGCGCTTCTATCAGGTCGACGCAAAAGCCAATCGCAACTACGAAGGCACGGGTATTGGGCTATCTCTGGTCAGTGAACTGGTCAAGGTGCTGGGAGGAACAATCACCGTCTCGAGCACCGAGGGCGTCGGGACAAATTTCACTGTTCGTTTGCCGATGGTTAGTCTTAATCAGCCGGTACGTAGTGATAACTCCGAATTACCTGAGTTTGTGGAAGGTAGTAACACATCCCTGTCAGAGCTGAGCGATGCGCCCTCACCAGCTCCGGCAACGGATAATGTGTTGCTTATCATTGATGACAATGCTGATATTCGGGCCTACGTACGTAGCGTTTTTGCCTCGGACTATCACATCATCGAAGCCAGCGATGGACAGGAGGGGCTAGAGAAAGCCACCGCCAGTCTGCCTACCGTAATTATCTGTGATTTGATGATGCCACGGCTTGATGGATTTGGCTTTTGTAAAGCCCTGAAAACGCAGGAAGTTACTAGCCATATTCCGGTGGTCATGCTGACAGCCAAAACAACAGTGGAAGATCGTATCGAGGGGCTTGAGTTAGGTGCCGACGATTACCTGACCAAGCCCTTCAACCAGGCCGAACTGAAAGCGCGTGTGCGGAATCTGGTGCAAAAACAGACCCGGTTGCAACAGTATTACCGGGATAAATTGGATGTAGTAAGTACCGTTGCCAGTGAGCCTGCTTACTCCGTGAAAGAGGAAGCTTTTTTAAAGAAAGCACACGCGGTGGTGCTGTCGCAACTGGCCGACAGTGGCTTCGGGGTTGAAAGTTTCAGTCAGCTGATGAACATGAGTCAGAGTCAGCTGGTGCGAAAACTTAAGGCCCTGACGGGGCAAACAGCCGTGGAATATATACGGACTACCCGACTGGAAGTGGCCGCCAAACGACTGCGAGAGGGAGTGGGGGTTTCGGAAGTAGCGTTTGGAGTGGGCTTCGAAAGTCTGTCCTACTTTAGCCGCGTTTTTCAGGAAAAATTTGGGGTTACTCCATCCACTTATGCATCGCTGGCCCCATCCGATAGGAGCTAGTTAACATGTTGCCAAAATATATAAGATTTAACCATAGAAAGTATTTTGATTGTCCATTTTCAATAAAAAGATACTTAAAAACGCCGGAATAGCGAAAATGAGCAAAAGAATGACGAGAATGCGCTAACACGCACTGACTGAAACCGGGCAATTTTACCACCGTCAATCTGATCGAATTATCAGTTGATGTTGTCCTCTTAATTTCCATTTCAGTCATGAAACAATCCATTTACCTGCTCATCCCTTTCGCTTTACTTCTAATTCTGTCCATCATTCTCCGCCTTTGTACGGACTGTAGTGCAGTACGCATGGGCACGTAACGTTCTGGTATTACTCCATCCCATCTTATCAACGGGAATGGCTTCGGCAATCACTGATTCATCACCAGTCTTCTTACTCTTCTGAATCTACTTTTTCTTTTCCGGCACCAGTCGCTGATTTTCGCTTTAAAATACTCTATGGAGTCAACTTTCTACATCCGCTTGTTTTTGGGTAAGTTCTTATGCACCGGGGTCGCACCGGGTCCATTGCGGATTGGCCAGCTACGTGTTGATTTCGCGCAACAGACCCGATTACTCGGGCAGTCACTAGTTCTTTTCGTACTTCTTGGGCTGTTAGGTAGTTATTCCGCGATAGCCCAGTGCTCCGATGCCACCCCGCTGGCCACAACCTACAACAGTGACAATGGGGGTAAGGGCGTAATGTTCGATATCGTAGCGACAAAGAATATTACCATCTCCTGTTTCGATGTCAGTCTTATTTTGAATTCGATTGGAGCTTACGAAATATACTACAAGATGGGCAGCTACGCCACGGACCCTACTAATGCAGGGGCCTGGACGCTGATAGGCAGCAATCCCAATGTATCCAGTTTGGGAAGCGATGTACCCTCGCCGATGGATATACCGATCAATCTACCCATTCAGGCCGGGCAGACGGTAGGCTTTTATATCACGTCTACAAATCCTAGCGCCATTACGGGCACTCGTTACACGAATAGTGCAGGCACGAATGAGTTGATCGCCAGCAATGCCGATCTAAGTGTACGAGGTGGTGTTGGTAAAGGTTACCCGTTTTTAGGCACCTTCAACAACCGAAGTTTCAACGGAACTGTCCGCTATACCGTGGGTGATTTGACCATCTCCAGCCTTTCGCCAACGAGTGGGCCGGTTGGGACGAGTGTAGACGTAACGGGTACGGGGTTCATCGGCGCGACAACGGTTAGTTTCAACACTACAAATGCCACTAGCTTTTCGGTAAACTCGGCAACCTCGATTCGGGCTATTGTTCCCCCTGGAGCCACTACGGGCAATGTTACTGTTAGCAACTCTACCAGTGTCAGCAACGGAATTCCCTTCACCGTGACAAACGGAACACCCACCCTGACAAACCTGGCGGCCAGTCCCAACCCGGTTTGTTTGGGTAGCCCCATTACCTTCACAGCAACCATAGGCAACGTAACGGGCAGTTATAACTATACGTTGACCAATGGCAGTAGTACGTCAATCGCTGGTAGTACGTCCAATACGAGTTTTAGTCAGAATCTGACCGCCAGCGGTACAGGAACCCAATCCTTCTCGCTGATTGTGAGCCATAACGGGCAAAGTGCCCGGGCAGCTACTAACGTAACGGTGGACCAGCCGCCGATTCTCACCATTTCCTATCCCGAACCAACGTACTGTAGAGCCAATTCGCTCTTAGCCGATCCAACCAGAGGCATAACGGCTGGTTTCCCCATGGGTACGGGAACCTACACGAGCAGTCCCACCGGACTTTCCATTGATGCCGCCACGGGGCGCGTTGATACGCGGGCAAGCTCTCCCGGGGCCTATACAATTACCTACACCTACACCAGTACGGCCGTATGTTCGGTTGTGACCGCCACAACGGCAATGACTATTGTAGGCTTCCCTTCGTTTGTTAACGTCACCCGAACCCAGCCTACCTGCGCAATCCCTACGGGTACCATCAGCGTTACGTTTACGGGCAACGGTACACTTGAATATTCTATTAATAATGGCTCCACCTGGCAAACCAGTAACGTATTCAGCGGACTGGCACCCGGGTTATACGATATTCTGGCCCGTTCGCAAAGCGCGACGGCCTGCGTGGGTAACGTATCCAGCCTCTCCATCAATTCGCTTCAGAACACGGTACGTATCAGATATCCGGCGGGGCCGTATTGCCGGAACGTATCGACCACGTATCCGGCCAGCGTGACCAGTACGGGAGGAAGCGGCACCTTCAGCAGTAGTCCGGCCGGATTGAGTATCGATATTGCCGGTACAATTAATCCAAACCAGAGTGAGCCGGGCAGCTATACGGTTAGTTACGTGTCGTCGACCTGTACAAGCGTAACGGCTACAGCAGCCATAACAATTGTAGGTAGCCTGGTCATTGATATTCAGGTAACCCAGCCAAACTGTGCTACAACAACGGGTACCATCAACGCAAGCGTAACTGGATTGAGTGGTGTCGAGTATAACCTAAACGGAGGGGCATGGCAAAGCAGTGGTCTGTTCGGCGGATTAACAGCTGGTCAGTCTTATACCGTTCATGCTCGTTTGGCAAACTCGCCTGTTTGCGAGAGCAATATATCTGATATTCAAATCAATGCTATTCCTACGCCCCCATCCGTGAGTATCCCGGTGGTCACTACAGCTACGGTAGGAGTTGCGTTTAGTCAGAGTTTTATGGCCATAGGTGGTACCGGAGGAGCCAGTTTCAGCCTGGCCAGCGGTACGTTACCATCGGGGCTTACGCTGGCCAGTTCGGGGGTGTTGACGGGAACGCCCACTGCGTCAGGCAGTTTTCCGATCACGGTGCGGGCTACCAATGCCAACGGTTGTTTTGGGGTAAGCGCTACGTATACGCTGGTGGTGAATTATCCTATCCCAACCGTGGCCGGTTTCGCGGTAAGTCCGGCCGCTGTCTGCGTAGGGCGCCCTGTTACGTTCACAGCCACAGTGGGCAACGTACTAAGTAGTTACAGCTACACGCTGTCTAACGGCGTTTCATCCGCGACGGGTACGTCGGCCAGTACCGCCTTTAGTCAAGTGCTGACCGCTAATGGTTCAGCGAGCCAGAACTTCACGCTGACAGTAAGCGCCAATGGTCAGTCAACGACGGCGGTTACCACGCTCACCGTGAACAGCTTGCCGACCGCTGGATTAAGCAATAACGGGCCGCTGACCTGCGCGCAGCCTGGCGTCACCCTGACGGCTTCGGGCGGCACTTCGTACACCTTTGTCAACAGCGCCGGAACCATACTGGGAACGCCGGGGTCAGCCAGCACGCTGGCGGTCAGTAGTCCGGGATTGTATTCGGTCATTGTGGCTAACGTCAGCGGCTGCCTGAGCACAACGACTACCACTGTCCTGAGCGCGACCGCAACGGTGATTGTGAGTAACCCGACGACAACCACCGTAATCCTGAATAGCCCTTTCAGCCAAAGCTTCACCGCGTTGGGAGGGGTTGGGGCCTACACATACAGTCTGGCTAGTGGTACGTTACCGGCGGGGCTTACGCTGGTTAGTACGGGTGTATTAAGTGGAACACCCACTACGTTAGGCAGCTTTCCGATTACAGTGCGGGCTACCGATGCCAATGGCTGCTCGGGGGTAAGTGCTACGTATACGCTAAGCGTTCTGGAAGCTTTTTCGCCCATACGCTACGTTCGGCAGGGGGGCGCTGGTACGGGCAATGGTAACAGTTGGGTCAATGCGTCGGCTGACCTGCAAAGTCAGATCGATGTGGCGGGTGCTCAGCAGGTGTGGGTAGCGCAGGGTACCTACAAACCCGGTGGCGATACCAATACAGATCGCTTCGTGAGTTTTTCGATGAAGAACGGAGTACGTATCTATGGAGGCTTTGCGACCACGGGCACCCCAGCTTTAACCGATCGCAATCCAGCCAGTTTCCCGGTGGTGCTGAGCGGAGACATTGGTACGTTGGGTGATAATTCGGATAATAGCTACCATGTGATCAGAAATTCGAATCTGGATGCTACGGCGGTACTGGATGGTTTCGTCATCACAGGAGGCAACGCCGATGGCTACGACTCGTTTGATTACACGGGTGGTGGAATGGATAACGACAACAGCAGTCCAACGCTGCTAAACTGTACGTTTCGAGGAAATTCGGCTGATGCTGGCGGAGGAATGAGTAATACGAACACCAGTAATCCGTCGCTGACCAACTGCTCGTTCCAGACAAACTCGGCTAGTACAGGTGGGGGGATGAGCAACGAAAATAGCAGCCCGACGCTGACAAATTGCACATTTCAGGACAACTCAGCTAGCTCATATGGCGGGGGAATAAACAACACGAGTAGTGATCCGACGCTGGCCAATTGCTTATTCCAAAACAACTCAAGCAGTTTTTACGGCGGGGGAATGAGCAACGCCGATAGCAGTCCGATGCTCACGAACTGTTCGTTTCAGGGCAATTCGGGTGGATTTATTGGTGGGGGCGGCCTGCATATTAGTAATGGTGCCCCAATGCTGACCAACTGCTCGTTTCAGGGCAATACAGCGAATGACGGTGGAGCCATCTATAACCAGGGCAATACGACGCTGACCAATTGTGTGCTGTTCGGGAATGGCGGAGCCAATACGATTTCAGGCTCTGTCACAGCCAACTACAGTTTATTCGAGGCTTCGGAAACGGATTATACGGGAGCCAACAACCTGACCACTACGGTATCGCCCTTTATTTCCGCTAATTCAACGCAACTCAACGGCTGTGCGCCCGCCATCAACACGGGCAATGGCTCGTCCTACACATCAGCCAACGGTCCCGCCACCGATCTGGCAGGCAATACGCGGGTGTTTGGCGGCATAATCGACATGGGTGCTTATGAGTATCAGGCCAATCCAAACCCGGGTCTCAGCCTCACCAATCCGGCGGTTACGACTGCCACGCAGGGTAGTTCATTCAATACTACCTTTAGCGTTTCGGGCGGTACGGCTCCCTACAGCTTCAGCCTGGCCAGTGGTACGTTACCCGTCGGTCTGACGCTGACCACAAGCGGTGCGTTGAGTGGAACGCCTACCCAGACAGGCAGCTTTTCGATCACGGTCAGCGCCATTGATGCGCTCGGTTGTTCGGGAACCAGTGCTACGTATACACTGGTAATAAATTCAGCTATCCCTACCATTACCGGCTTTGCGGCTGTGAATAACCAGGTATGCGTGGGTAGCCCCATCACGTTTACGGCCACAGTGGGTAACGTAACGGGCAGTTATGACTATACCCTAACCAACGGCTCCAGTACTACGACCGGTACGTCATCTACTACCGCTTTCAGCCAGAATCTGACAGCGACTGGTTCGGATACCCAGACGTTCACGCTGCGGGTTACTGGTAATAACCAGACGACCAGTGTTACGACCAATGTAACAATCAACAGTTTGCCCACGGCGAATCTGACCAATAATGGTCCACTAAGCTGCACACTTACGAGTGTCACGCTTACAGCCACAAGTGGCGCTTCCTCGTACACTTTTGTCAACAGTAATGGAACAGTACTAGCTGGTTCAGGTAACACCCGCGTGGTCACCACGCCCGGTACGTATTCGGTCACGTTTTCCAACGCCAGCGGCTGCGTGAGCACCACCACTACCACCGTCTTCAGCGCAACGGGAACGGTGACGGTGAGTAATCCGGCTACGACCACCGCGACGTTGAACACGGCCTTTAGCCAAGGTTTCACCGCCACCGGTGGCACAGAACCTTACACTTATAGCCTGGCCAGTGGTAGTCTACCTACAGGGTTGAGCTTAGATGCCAGTACAGGCCTTATATCAGGGAACCCCACTCAGTCCGGAAGCTTTCCTATCATGGTTCGCGCTACGGACGTCAACGGTTGTTCGGGCACCAGCACCACCTATACACTCGTAGTAAGCGATCCAACCCCGACCCTGACAGACTTAACGGCCAGTCCATCGGCCGTCTGCGTGGGTAGTTCCGTTACGTTCACAGCTACCATTGGCAACCTATCAGGTACTTATGCCTACACGCTGTCCAACGGTTTGAGTAGCCCCCTAACGGGTAATTCCAGCAGTACTGACTTTAGCCAACTGGTAACGGCTACCGGTACGGGCACTCAAAGCTTCACCCTGACAGTAACTGCTAATGGCCGGTCGGTAACAGCGACTACTGCACTCACGGTAAACAGCTTACCTGGGGCTACTTTAGCCAATAACGGGCCACTGACCTGTGCTCAGCCCAGCGTCACCTTGACGGCCGGTGGCGGTACGTCTTTCACCTTTGCCAACGGCAGTGGTCAGCTAGGTACGCCGGGATCAGCCAATACATTGGTGGTTACTAGTCCAGGTACGTACTCGGTGAGTGTAGCCAACACCAGCGGCTGCGTAAGCACGACCACCACCGTAGTCACTAGCACGACGAGTACTATAACGGTGAGTAATCCCGCCACGACCACAGCCACCCAGGGCACCGCTTTCAACCAGAGCTTTGGCGCATCGGGCGGCAGTGAACCCCATAGTTATAGTCTGGCTAGCGGCAACTTACCTACCGGATTGAGTTTAGATGTCAGCACGGGTAGTATAAGTGGCAACCCTGCCCAGAGCGGTAATTTCTCCATTACGGTACGGGCCACCGATGCCAACGGGTGTTCAGGGGTAAGCCCAACATACACCCTGGTGGTGAACAACCCTATCCCCACCATTAGCGGGCTGTCGGCTACGCCTATCCCCGTTTGTGCCGGCAATGCCGTTACCTTTATCGCCACAATTGGTAACATAACAGGTAGTTATAATTATACCCTTACCAACGGTAATAACTCATCCACAATGGGTAGTAGCACCTCGGCTGCCTTCAGTCAGAATTTGACTGCCAGTGGCTCAGGTAGCCAGAGTTTCACCCTAACCGTAAGCAGCAATGGCCAGTCGGCGACAGCGACTACTATTGTAACGGTCAATACGCCCCCCAGCGCTACGATTGTCTACGCAGGATCTCCATTCCTGACCACCAGTAGTCCGATTAACGTCAACCAAACCGGCACGACCGGAGGGACCTACGCCAGTAGTCCAGCGGGGCTGAATTTGAATGCCAGCACAGGTCAGATTACACCGGCTAGTAGTAGTGCAGGCACCTATATTGTCACCTATACGATAGCACCCAGCGGAGGCTGTGCCGCTTTCAGTACCACGACCAGTGTGGGTATCTCGGCGGCCCAGGCTGATCTGGCCATTACCATCACTGATGGCGTAACGACAGTAGTGGCCGGTGGCTCAGTCACCTATACCATTACGGCCTCAAATGCCGGTCCCCAGAACGCGCCCAATACCACAGTCGTGGATACTTTCCCCGCCGTACTGACGGGTATCAGCTGGACGGCCGTCGGAGCGGGTGGGGGTGTTCCGGGGGCCACGTCCGGATCGGGTAACATCAACCAGCCGGTGAACCTGCCCGCTGGTGGCTCAGTGACCTTTACGGTGACAGCTACCCTCAGTTCAGAGGCTAGCGGCAATTTAGTCAACACAGCCACCGTATCGAGCGGGCTTGCCGATTCTAATCCCAGCAACAATTCAGCGACCGATACGGATGTCATTACTCCACCTGCACCCACAATAAGCGGCTTTACAGCTAATCCGAGTGCTGTTTGCGTGGGAAATTCGATCGCTTTCGCGGCCACGGTGGGTAACGTAACCGGTAGCTACAACTACACGCTCACTAACGGGGCGGGTATCAATCAGCAGGGTAGCAGCTCAGCTAGTGCCTTTTCCCTATCACTAACAGCCAGTGAGTCGAGCACGCAGAACTTTACCCTGCTGGTAAGCAGTACTGGCGGGAGAAGTTTGGCTATGGTTCCAGTAACGATTACGGCCTTACCCAACGCAGGTTTCTCCGGTCTGGCTAACACTTACTGCGCCAATGCGGCCGCAGTTACCCTGACACCTACTACCAGCGGGGGTGCTTTCACTGGTTCCGGCGTTTCAGGTAACGCGTTCAACCCAGCCCAGGCGGGCAATGGGGGCACCATTACCTACTCAGTAACGGTCAATGGCTGTACCAGCACTAGCTCTCAAAACGTAAGCGTTACGCCAGTACCCAATGCCAGTTTCTCTGGACTGGCTAACACGTACTGTGCTAACGCAGCAGCCGTGACGCTAACTCCCACCCTAACGGGAGGTACTTTCAATGGTCCTGGCGTTAATGGTAATAGCTTCACTCCGGCTAATGCTGGCAGCGGTGGGACAGTCAGTTACTCGGTAACGATCAATGGTTGCACCAACTCGTCTTCTCAGAACGTGACGGTTAGCCCTCGGATTGAGGCCAATTTGACCAACAACGGTCCCCTTACCAACACGAACTCAACCGTCACGCTGACGGCCAGCGAGGGTGCCAGCTACCTCTTCTCGGCTGGGGCCACCCAGCAGGGCGGACCGTCCGGCAACACGGCTACCGTGACCGCGCCAGGTCAGTATCAAGTGACTGTTACGAGCGCCAGTGGTTGCGTGGCTTCGGCATCTACTTTAGTCACTGGCGCAGCCAGTCAATCCTCTTGCCGCAACGGGTCAGGTGTCATCAACGTAGTTGCCTCCGGTACGCCAACTAAGTACGAGTGGTACCGTAATAGCATTAACTCGGCTCGCTTAACGGAGAATCCCGCACAGGTTCGGGGTACCTCTACGGCCAGCTTAACATTGGTCAATCAACAGGTGACGGCCGACTACTATGTGCGGGTAACCGACGCTAATGGCAGTGTGGTGGTCTACGGACCGTTCCGAATGACGGTGGACCTGAACTGTAACATCTATGCCCGGCAGGGAGCCCAGGAAGTCGAGCTACGGATTAGCCTGCTGGGCAATCCGATTCAAGGTGAGCAGCTACGGGCGACGGTAACAGGAGCCGAAGGAAAAGTGCTGAACGTACAACTGCTGGATTTGAGCGGCAAGCTGATTCGGTCTCAGCAGTGGAGCCAGGCTGAAACGGAGCACACTATAGAGTGGAACCTATCAGGTCAGGCCAGTGGGGTGTATCTCTTGCAGGGGGCAACACCTGATCAGCACCGGAGCGTGAAGGTGGTTAAGCAATAAACAAAGTATCCGATAGATAAAAAAGGATTTTAGCAAAGCCCGGTGTCTTTTGAGGCCGGGCTTTGTTTATACAGCCAGGGTATTCTCTAGCTAACGCTTTCTAAGCGGCCATCTTTTTAATCGCCCGAATTATGAAGCAGCTATATGAGCACTCCATCGTCTCACGTAGGATTAGGGCTGATCTAAAGTCGAAATCTAATTTGAATACTATACTCTACCACCTACTGTTACCATTTCTGCCTGTTCTAAATCCGTCTTTTATTTACCTCGACGGACGAATTGATCTAGAAACGCTCGGGCAAATGCCGACGATCGAAGATCTTTCTGAAGGCGAGGATTAGTGCGAAAAATATCGTATTTAGCATAAAAAGGCCGGTTCAAATCCGGCGAGTTAGCCAACATGATCAGCGTCAGGCCTTTCTCGGGAATCTTCACCAGCAAGGATGACGTTCCCCTCCATAAGCCAGTATGCCATAGCACTTTGATTCCTTTGTAGCTTCGGATGAACCAACCCAATCCATACGGCAGGATTTTACCTTTTGGCGATTGGAACGGGGTAAAGACTTGTTCCCAGGTGGTAGGGCGTAAAAACTGGCCTTCATCAATGGCGATGGAATACCTGGCCAGGTCGCTAACGCTGGAGAGTAAACCCGCCGATGGACCAAAATAGGACGGATAAGTGGTAGGCACGATCTGCCCCTTCACCCGATCATACGGTTTAGCCACTAGCTGGCGGTAGGCGGTCGGGTCGTAGCCAGTCAGGGCAAAATTGACCGTATCGGACGGATAAGGTGCCGTGTGAGTCAGTCCCAGCGGCCGGATGATCTGCTCAACCAGTAGTTGACCGAAACTTCGACCTGCTTCCTGCTCAATGGGCCGGATCAGCTGACCGTAGTAATCGCCGTTGTAGCCAAAACTATAGCCGGGCTTAAAGCCGTTGAATGAGTTGCCCTGGGCGGTATGAGTCAGCAGGTGTTTTAGCTTGATGCGGCTGTCATTTCCCCAGCGCGCACCCAGATTAATCCCATAGTTAGTAACCGGATCATCCAGATTGATCTTACCCGCTTCTACCAGTTGCATCAAGATGATTGAGCCGAAGGTTTTGGTGATCGGTGCCAGGTGATAGATGGTGTGTTGAGTGGGTGCCATCTTCTGCTCGATATCGGCGTAGCCCAATCCGCGGTACCAGACGAGCTTTTTGCCCTGAACGATACCAACGGAAAGTGAGGGGATTTGGTAGTGTTGTCGTAAAGCTTCCAGCCTGACGGCAAAGCCGGTCGTATCAACAGGCTCCAGAGTTGCATGAGTGGGTTGGGCATAGCCCCACAGAGCAGGCATCAGCACCAGAAAGAGCAGAGTTTTCATCGTTTGCGTTTTTGAGGCAACCAACGAATCAGAAGTTGCATAAACCACTCAAATCCTGATTTGAGCATTCTTTTTGTCTCATCAAAGGCCCGCTGATATGGAGAAGGGGGATGTAGAGAAACTTATCCCTTATGGTTACTGAAAGATAGCCGAAAATTCGGCTTGTTAAAAATGAGGTTTAAGGGAAACAGTATTGCTTTAAAAACCTTAATCACAACGCTCGTCGTAATAGGATTTCAGGCGAGTTTTACATTTTCTAAACGTTTCAATTTAAAATTGAAATAATTAATCTGGTTTTGGATTATTAGTTTAGCCACACAATCCGATTAACAAACAAGTTGGCTATGCTTACCCCAGATGAAATCGAGTTTTTAGCTACCTACGGCTATCTAAATCTAGGGCAACTGTTGGCGTCCCAGCAGGTGGCCCAAATCAATGACCGCTTAGCTCAACTAATGGAATTAGAAGGTGGGGAGGCTGGCCATGAACTGGCTCAATCCAAATACATCCGCCATCCTAAAGAAGAAGGGGCTGATCGGTTGGCTGATCTGGTAAATAAAGGCGAAGTTTTCGATGTCTTTTACACCCACCCACGCGTGCTGGCAGGCATCGAAGCCGTGCTGGGGCAACACTACAAGCTGTCGTCCTTGAATTACCGGGCTGCCAAACCGGGCAAAGGACATCAAAAACTTCATGTTGATTGGAAAAATACGGTGGTCAATGGCGCTTACCAGGTCTGCAACAGTATCTGGTTGCTGGACGATTTTACCGAATTCAATGGTTCCACGCGCATCGTACCTAAAACCCATAAACTGAATTATTTACCCGATGAGGCCATGGATGACCCGGGGAATAAACACCCTGACGAGATTCGGATCCTAGCGCCGGCTGGATCGGTGTTTATCTTTAACTCGCATGTATGGCATGGAGGTACAACCAATCTAACCAATCAAGATCGACGCAGCATTCACAGCTATTTCTGCCATAGAGACCAGCCGCAGCAAATCGACCAAAGCTGCTACATTACCGAAGAGACGCGGCAGCGCATCGGTGAAAAAGGCCAGTACATACTAGCTGTATAACGCAATTACGATCTGACTATCATTGTGTTGCATTGGCAGTAGTCGATTGATTTATTGATTGACAAGGCACTTGCCCCTAGGCTCATCGGATGACCTTACCGGCCTCATCAATCACAATGTGATCCACATCCAATTGGGCTAATTCATTGCGTCGAAAAGCCCCCGGGTTTAGTGGAAAACTGCCATTTCTGAACAGGACATCGCCAAAGTTGAGGCCGATGGCTTTCTGGCGAATCAATACGTTGTTCCCGCTGGGAGCATCGACGGTTTGTTGGGCGTACGTTAACACGGAAGGTGATCCTTGCCGCTCGATCTGAACAACCCTACTTTTGTTTACAGCATTCATCTAGTACTGGTGATTTGATAGCCCAAAATTGAGGCTATTAAACCGACCCCCTCTTGACAAATGTCAAGGTATAGTGCGTTATGAGTTATGTCGACTGGGCATAACTGTCGATTGATTACTTTTAGCCAAAACCAGTTGTTTAATGACCGGATGAATGACCCCTTATTTAACTACGTTGAGGCCAAATCAATGCTCATCCTGAGTGAGCCAGATAAAGAGCGAATCCAGAAAGCATTTAAAGCAAGACACCTGCGAAAACGTCAATATCTTCTACAGGAAGGCGATGTGTGTAAATACATGGCCTTTATTGTACAGGGTGCCGGTAGAATGTATACCGTACAAGAAAATAGCCAGGAAACCATTATTCGACTAGCCATTGAATCCTGGTGGTTGGGTGACTATGAGAGCTACAACCTGCAAACTCCCTCTCTTTACTATATTGATATGACTGAGGACGCTGATGTACTCCTGATTACGCACGAAAGTTTGCAGGAACTGATTAAAACAGTTCCTGCGGTTGATCTAATGATCAAAGAAATTGACAGAAAAGGCACTATTGCTACTCAAAAACGGATTCATTCCTCCCTTAGCCAGGATGCCCAGGACCGCTACGATCTACTGATCAGGACGTATCCTGAGTTTATTCGGCGTTTCCCGCAAAGTATGATTGCCTCCTATCTAGGCATTTCCCCCGAGACGCTGAGCCGCATCCGGAAAAAGGCTCTGAATAGATAAGGCATTATACGCCCTCTATCCCCGCAAACTAGGCGTTTTCCGGAGCATCCAAAAAGAGATGAAGGGACTTTATTTTAGCCTGTTCGATTATCGCCACATCCATCCCTGATGCCGCCTGGACTTGCCCAGGAACGCCAAGCCGCCAGGCGATGTGCTGAATCTGGTGATTCACTCTGGCTGGGCTGATGAGTTCAAATTTGAATTCGGCTGGCCACTCGGCCTGCAAGGCTGAAATTAATTCATTGATAGCCTGGTAACCCGTAATTGGCTGCCCTTCATTAGATTCATAAAAGCTAATGTCAGCCGCATAAATCGATTTCATGGCCTCTAATCGACTGTCAGCATTGCGATCATTCCAAATGATGAGTAGGCTGTCTTCCAATAGTTTTGCGGAGATTCCCATAGTGCTTGGTTTAAGTGCCTCAAAATTAGGAAGTAGGTAAGTACTTAACCATTGATATTAATCAAGAAAATGAATTGATTAACATCAATGATCAGGGTTTTACGCCCAAACACGTGACGGATCGTTCTACTTCCAACCACCACCCAAAGCGCGATACAAACCGACAACTGCTTTTAGCTGCTGAGTTTTAAGGGTAGTCAATTCTAACTCGCTCTGCAATAAATTACCCTGAGCGGTCAGCACTTCCAGGCGACAGTACGACAGTCCCCATCGATAATTTCCTTTTCCCCATTGATGACGATGCTGATCATGTTCATGTGCACCAGCGTATGAGAGGGCTTTATGTTTTGCTGGTGCGTATGGTGCATTAAATAAATATCGTCCTCCCAGGACAGGACAGCCGGACTCTCTTTGATGAGTACGCTGCAATGGCGGGTATTCGTCATGGTACAAACGGGTAGTGTAGAATCAATTCATAAATTCTACCAAACGATCGGAATAATTTGTTAGCTCCTACTGTTGAGAGAGTTCTCGCTAGCCATAAAGAAATAAAAAATAGAATCGGCCTGAACTAAATATATTTACCGATCGTTCGGTATTAAAAACACACAGAACGTGGCTTACCCAAAAGTTGAACACGATGTCGTTATCGACAAATTAATGGACGTTTTCCGCTCGTCCGGCTACGACGGTGCCAGTATGGCTACACTGGCGGAAGCAACGCAACTAAAGAAGGCTAGTCTGTACCACCGCTTTCCAGAAGGAAAAGAAGCAATGGCCCATGCCGTGCTGAGCTATGTTGCTGAGTGGACCCAAACGAGGATTGCCGATGTACTTTTTTCGGCAGGACGACCCGTAGAACGTCTTGATACGGTACTAAAAGCAATTGATGAACTATATGACGGAGGCCGATTAGATTGCATACTTCGGGCCTTATCCCACGGATCGGCGGCCAACGTTTTCCAGCCAGAAATCGCTTCTATTTTTGGGCAGTGGCTAGATGCATTCCAGCAGCTAGCACATGACTTTGGCCATGATCAGCTGGAAGCAGACCGGCTGGCAAAATTGGTGATCACAAAGATTCAGGGCACGCTTATTCTGGCTAGGGCCCTGCAAGATCCGTCGCTCTTCAAGGAAGCGCTTAATGAGCTAAGAGCAGCGTTTATCCGGTAATCCCCATTTCACTCAGCTTGAGATAGAGTCTTTGACAACTCGTATTAACGTGTAAGTATGCTTAAAAATCTTACCGAACGTTCGGTAATTAATTCAATAATTCACATAAACTAAACAAATGAGATGACGAATCACCTAAAAACTGCCCTGATCATCCTGTCAGATCCTAATTCGGGCACAGACGATGCCAATGGTAAATTGTTTAACGCTTTAGCAGCTGCCTACGACTTTAAGCAAGCGAATCAGGAGGTGACGATTCTCTTCCAGGGAGCCGGAACGCGCTGGCCTGCCTTACTGGAAAAAAGCGATAATCCGTTTCATGGCTTGTTTGAGGCTGTTAAAGATAAAGTGCAGGGGGTTTCCAGTGGTTGTGCCCATGTGTTTGGCGCCGACCCATCTGGCTATGACTTGATCACGACCAATGCAGTGCCTGGTACATCGGGCCTTCCCAGCTTTGTCAAACTGCAACAGGAGGGGTATCAACTCATCACGTTCTAGTCAGCCATCCATCATCCAGTCGTCATTTGGATACCCTGATGGCGACTACCTCTCTCCTCTTGTTTATGGACAATAATCCATTTCATTCGGGCGAACTGCACATACAAACCCGTGCGGGCGAAGCGCCTATAGCGCGTCGAAACGGCCAGTTAATCGCGAATCGGATACCCAACGGAGCCCTGAAGTTTGTGGATAAACAGCCGTTTGTGGTGGCCGCTAGCCTGGATGGTCAGCAGGCAATTTGGGTATCCTTACTGGCAGGCCAGCCTGGCTTTTTGAAAGCAGAAAGTCCAGAGATCGTTCAACTAAACACCGATTATCTGGTATCAGCAACGGATGACAGTTTCTGGACAAACGTGGTCCAACAACCCGTAGTTGGTCTGCTGTTCATCGAGCTTAGCTCCCGGAAGCGATTGAAAGTAAACGGGCCCGTTAGTGTTACGGCCAATGAAGCTGGTTTACGGGTGCACGTACAGGAAGCCTTTCCCCTTTGTCCCCGCTACATCCAGCGTCGGCAAGTAGAAGTTGTAGCCACCACCCCGCCCACAAACCAAGTCGCACCAACAGGCACCCAGCTTACTCCTGAATTACAGGAGTGGATTGCGGGAGCTGACACGTTTTTTGTCGGTAGCGCCCATGACGATGACCATCTGGATGTGGGCCACCGGGGCGGTAAGCCAGGGTTTGTCCAGATGCTGGATAGCCAAACCCTGCTGATCCCGGATTACAATGGCAACAGTATGTTCAATTCGTTGGGCAACTTCACCATCAACCCCCGTGCGGGACTCCTGTTTGTGAACTTCGAAACGGGTGAAAGCTTACAGCTCACCGGACACGCTGAGGTCCATTTTAGCGAGCCAACAGCCGAAGACCCGACTGGCGGGACTGGTCGGTACTGGCAATTTCATCTTCGCAGTTGGCTTCGCCAGGCGAGTTTAGCCGGGCTCAGTTGGACCTTTTTAGAGTATTCCCCGTTTAACGTGTAGTCATTATGTTTACTGAGGTTCAGGTCATTAGAAAGGTAGTGGAAAGTCAAACCATCTGCTCCTTCTATCTACAACCACTGACTGGAGGTAGTCTGTCAACCTACCAACCCGGCCAGTACATCATTGTTAGGCTCCAAATTCCAGGACAGGCTACTCCTGTTTTGCGGTCCTATACCTTATCGGCCGCCCCTGGTCAGCCTTACTACCGCATTACCGTCAAACGGGAACAGCGAGAGGGCCTAGCTTCCACTTTCTTGCATGATCGGGTGCAGCCGGGTGATACGGTATGGATCAGCGAACCGCAGGGGAAATTTGTATTGCCTGCGGATTTCCGCAGGCCGGTTGTCTTACTCAGTGCTGGAGTGGGTATTACGCCTATGATGAGCATGCTGGAAGCGATTGCTCAAGAGACTAACCCGCGTCAGGTTTGGTTTTTTCATGGCAGCCGGAATAGCGAGGTGCAACCAATGAGTCAAGAGATTCGGACGTTGGCTCGCGAGCACTCGCATATCAAGGTCTTTATCCATCACAGCCAGCCTACCGATCGGGAGATTATCGGAGAAGATTACGATACCATGGGGCGGATCGATCTGGATTTCCTGAAACGACATCTACCTAACAAAGAAGCTGATTTTTACCTTTGTGGGCCTAGTTCCTTTGTCAAGATACTGTCTGATGGGCTAAAATCGTGGTGTGTTATGGATTCCCAACTGGCCTATGAGTATTTCAGTCCGGTTCAATCAATGGCAATATCCGATCAGGAAACCGAAGGTATTTCTGTTGAAGTGTCCACCAATACATCGACGAATCGTGTATCGCTGATACGGTCCGAGCAGTCATTTGTATGGAGCGAAACCTATGGCAGTATACTGGACTTGCTGGAGAGCCAGGGCATCTTTCCGCCCAGTAGTTGCCGACAAGGGACCTGCCTAAGTTGTAGCACTAGTTTACTGTCTGGATCCGTTCACTACGCTCCCGAGCCGTTTGCCGAGCCCTTTGACGGGGATATCCTACTTTGCTGCGCCCAGCCCCAAACCGATATTGAGTTAGATCTTTAGTCCGATGAATGAGCACCTGAAATTTATGGAACGTTGCCGCCAGCTGGCCCAAGAAGCCGCCAAGACAGGAAATACGCCGGTGGGTTCAATTATCGTTCGGGACGGTGTCATTATCGGCGAAGGAAGAGAAGCCACTCGTCCGGATAATGATGTAACTAAACACGCCGAAGTAGAAGCTATTCGCGATGCGCTACGTCATTTGGGCACACCGAAACTGACCGATTGCTTGCTGTATACCACTCACGAACCCTGTATTCTTTGCTCGTACGCCATTCGACACTACCAAATTGGATGGGTTTGTTTCGAGACAATAGTGCCGACAGTCGGTGGGGTCAGTTCCAGTTGGCCAATTCTCACCGCCACTGATATTTCGATCTGGGGACCACCTCCTATTGTGGAGGTGTTTACTTAGTTTTTACTGCTTGAACTGGAGATTTCAGAGGTGTTGAACCAAGAGTATGCTTACGTTCTCAGGGCTTAATGATCCGACAAGGATTAGGTACCTCAACAAGTAGGATTGCCAACTTCATTATAAATCAATCAATTAACAATCAATCGACCATGAACAAATTAACTGACTTAGAAGATGTTCCTTTTGTTAATGAGGAATGTGGAGACACCATGTGGGATGAAGCCCAGCTCAATCAGCTTACCGGATCCACTAGTAGTCAAACATTGCCAACTCAGTCAATACAAGTTAACTCAACTAAAGAACAGGTGAGCGATATTTACATATATACCTCCGTACGAGAGGGGTTGAAATAGGATCTGTACTTCAGTACCCAACCATTGAAACTTAGAGGAATGTCATGTATAGAGAAATTAACACTTATTAAACGTGGGTTTGTTAAGCGATACGTTGGAGGAGTTTAACGTTTATTAAACGAACCTTTATAAAAAGTTAGAAAGACCACCGAGATCAATGAATATAATTAGACGCCTATCCTCCTCCGATTGAGTAAACTCATTTTCGTAGATAGGTGTTCGTATCGACTAGCTTGTAATCGGTATCGTCCCGAAAAATACTTTGCAGGGAGCCAATGTGGGCAGCCCCGATTAACAACATCGCCCGCTTGGCCTTGGTCGTCAGTTGGGTGGTGACAATATTGGAGTAAATTTTATAGTCTCGGTTTTTGAAAATCGAGATGAGCTCGGCTCCGATATAGCTAGGATTGACAAAGGCAGTGTCCACCATCGCATCCGGGTTTTTGAAGGTTCCGTTTCTAACTCTGGCCGGAGTGATGTAGCGAAGATGGTAGACTTTATTGTAGGTCTGGGGTTGATTGATAAACCGTAAGTACTCCTTTAAGGACAGCCTATTTTCCTGTAACGCGTTCACTTTTTCGAGAACCGTTTTTCGCAACGCCATCCCTTCTTCTTTATACAGATTAATATTATCGCCATTATCCAGAATGCCTTGCGAAGTACCACCGGGAGCATTGACGCCGTATACTTTTGGTAGCCCCAGCTGCTTGGCTAGCCTGAAGGCTAGTTGATAAACTTCACTTCGGCCATCCTCAAGCTGGTCAAGTTTTAATTGATCGTGACGGTAAAGGGTATACAAGCTATCCAGCTGCGGCTGTTTTTCGGGTAACACCTCCACCATGATCAGGTCTGGCTTAAAAGGCAGTAACAGCTGGGTAAAGGCCTGTATCTCCTCTTGTTGTTTGGGTTGTAAGACGTCCGTGTTGGGCTTGTCGCTTTTATAGAGTTGAGCCAGATGGTCGCACCCCACAATCATGATATCGGCTTTTTGGGCGTTGGCTGAAAAGCGAAAAGCGAACGTGACGAATAAGATAAGAAATGTAAAATTGAGGTTCATCAAAGACGGTAAAGCTACAGATAAATGGCTTCGACTTAGCTTACTACTGGCTGACTCCTCAACGAGTTAGCCTTTTTTATTGACTTGGTTTTTGTCGGTCAAGCTCCAACTGAAATCGATTCAATACGAATGTGTACGGAACGATGAATATCACCAGAGCTATTCCTGTGGTAGCTGCCTATTATAAATCTCGGTATGCCAAAGTTGAGCAATGGCAGGATGTTTCGGCTGATAGTGATTTTGAGGAGTAAAATAAGGAACATTATCGGCATAGGATTAATGGTCAGCATCACCAGGATGCTGACCATTAATCCTATGCGTTATACGACACTCTCGCCAAACGCTACTTAATGGCAGCCAGTGCGGCAGCGTAATCAGGCTCTTGGCCTATTTCCGGCACCTGCTGTTGGTAGACGATTTTCCCTTCGGGATTCACCACGATGACCGCACGGCTTAACAGCCCTTTCATGGGGCCGTCGGCGATTTGAACCCCATAAGCATTCCCAAAATCAGTTCTGAAATCCGACAGCATCACCACATTTTTAATCCCTTCTGCCCCACAAAAGGCTTTCTGAGCAAAAGGCAGGTCTTTGGAAATACAGAGCACGGTGGTGTTTTGTAAGCCAGCAGCATCCTCATTAAATTTCCGTACCGATTTGGAACAAACACCCGTGTTCACACTGGGAAAAATATTCATGATCACGAATTTGCCTTTGTACTCCCCTAACGAATTATCCTTTAAATCAACCCCGGTCAAGGTGACCTCTTTTAGGGGTGTTCCCACCGGGGGTAGTTTCCCAACGGTATGAATGGTTTTCCCCCCTAGCGTAATGGCCGTGCCGGTGGTTTGCCCCAGGGCAATAGTTGTCATGAATAAGCTCGTTAAGCCCAGAAGAAAGTGTGTAAAGGCTTGTCTAGTGTTTTTAATACCGGTCATAAACTGCATTCGATTAATGGTTGTTCTCCAAATGTACTCAGAAATCATTGCTGTTTATCCACTAGGCTGGCCGAACAAATTTAACATACCCGATCTATGCCTATCCGGCTTGAAACAGCCAGGTAAAACTGACCAAAGGGATCGTGGTTTACCTGTGTTTTTTAGCACCGATAATTAGTCAATGAACAGGCCAATTCTCGTGTCATTGGTAGACCGTTAGCGCTGGATATACAGCCGTGTGATGTCGCTTGCTCCCGCTAATTGGGGTATATAATCTTATTTAATACGGACTGAGCTTTTCCCCACTTCGGTGGCCAAATTCGATGTGCGCCAAGCCTACCGTCAGGGGGCTAGTTATTATATCGTCAAACCCCAGACCATCAACAGTTGGCTAAGTCTAGCCCAAAGCCTGCACCAGTTCTGGTGGGAGCAGGGCGTGCTTCTCTTGGGTTAGATGGGGTGAGTAGACAAGAGCGAATCTGAAGTAGCTTGTTAGAGCTGCCAGTGAATAGCCAGCCGTAGGCGAAACAGGGTGCCTTCGCCGGGCTTACTCTCGATTTCTAAACTCGCCCGTAACAACTCGCACAACTCTTTCACGATGGTCAACCCAATGCCCTCCCCTTTGGGGCTGAAAGCCGAGCGGGATGCTTGAGTATTAGCCGCTTCTCGAGCATTATCGAGGGGGTTAGCTACCCCAAAGGCCGCTGTCGATTCGGAGTTGGGCGCTAACACCTGAGCTAGTGACCCTGTATCAATATGGGGTAACCCTGGCCCTGAATCTTGCACACTGGTAATCCAGCGGGTATTGCTCTCCCGCGTCCAGGAAACCGACACCCAACCCGTAGGCGTATGTTTGAGCGCATTAAAGACCAGATTCTGGATGATCCGTTGCAGTTGAACTGGATCAGACTCCACCACTAAGCTGGCTGGGCCATCCGCCTTAAGTAAAAGACCTTGCTCTTCGGCCAGGGGCTGATAGTCCGCTACCAGGTTTGTTAACAACTGCCCCACATCTACCGGCTGAATGTTAAGCGATTCTTGGCCAGCTTCCAGACGAGCTAAGTTCATTAACTGGGTCACCAGCGAACGGCTATTGGTCAAGTTGCGTAGCAGCATATCCAGCATCTGTTTGCGCTCCTCCTGGGAGTCCATCACCAACTCCAGTACGGATGCTGCTCCCTGGATGGCTCCGAAGCTGCTTCGTAGATCATGAGAAGAATGGCGCAGCAACTCAGTGCGCTGGTGATTCAGCTCGTTTAACTCAGCCAAAGTTTTCTCCAATGCCTCGACCCGACTGGAAGCGGCCCTACGTTGTAAGTCGGTATACTGACCGATACTACCCTTATTGATCTGATTATTGAATGTAGCTAGGTATTCATAAGCTTGTGAGATAGATACACCAACAGGGTTAGCTTGCCAGAATAATCGCAATTCATCCAGTAAGAGACGGCTTAGATACTGCATCTCGGTCAACAATTCGGCTAGAACATAACCCTTTTGCCAGCGGTCAAGACCATGTTCAGCGGCCAATAGCTCCACCTGTGCATCTTCGGGCTGCCCTCGCAGCCGCTGTTGGATTACATTGAGCATGAAAGGAACTTTGTTATTGAACTCTTCGCGGCTTAAGCTCTTGCCGCCTTTCAAGGTAGGATCTTCCTCACAAACGGTTCGCCAGTTGGCCAGCAAGGCTTCGCGTCGAGCAGCTAGATAGGTGGCCAGTTGAGTTAAAGAAGCCGAGTCTGAATCGGAGGAAGACGTCATGGCTGAACAGGGTTTGGTTTCTAGGGCCTACAAAATTAATCGGTTGGCGTTAATTGAGTCACTTGGATAACCAGGCAATATCTAATTGATAACCAAAAGTGTAGTAACATAATAAAAGTAAACATACATTAAATTAAACTGTTCATTGGGCTTACTCTCAGATGGCTTGAGGCCAACAGCGCGAAAACCCTGGACCATAGTCTACGCTGGTCAAAGTGTTTGTTGTTTTGGTGGCTGAGTGGCAGGAATACGTTGAACCTTTGCAAACGTCAGCGCTCAATTGATTTATACTGTGGTGTAGGAAGTGTAGGAAATGCTAGCAAAAAAAACAACTTTATTTTTTCTCCGTAATTAGTCAGGCATTAAGTTAGCAAACAAAGGAGATGTTTATGACGAATTAAAGTCGTAGCCTGCAACAAATAAGTGCCACTAGCCTGAGTGCCTAAATTCCACTCCACGGACTGAACTCCCTCGGCCTGTTGCCATGCCTGCTGGCGAATCGAACGGCCGCTCAAATCCAGCAGCTGCACGTTCAGCGCTTTACCCGCTGCTCCGCTAATGGTTGCCCTGGTTATTCGCCTTGTATTGGATTGCTCAGCAAACTAATGCGTAACTCCACTTCTTCGGCTCCCTGCCGGGCATAGACATTACAGCCCAGGTTGACCGTGAATTTAAACGGACCATACACCACTGCCGTACCGTTGGCGTCGGTTACCCGCACATAGTAGTCAGCCGTTACCTGCTGGTTGACCAGGGTTAGGCTATTGGTAGACGTACCCCGCACTTGTGCCGGATTCTCGGTTAAGCGGGCCGAGTTGATCGAGTTGCGATACCATTCATATTTGACGGGCGTGCCGCTAGCTACGACCGTGATAACACCGGTACCGTTGCGGCAGGAGGAACCACTGACAAACATAGACAGGTTTTTCATAATACACTTATGAAGCCACGAAAACAGCCTAAACGGTCTCCATCCTAATGCCTACGCGCTGATGAAGCTCATTCGTTTGAGTCAATCTCGGAGGCAGTTGCCCGGCAAACCTACCTGAGAAGTGGCCGAAGGAGGTAGATTTTTGTTCTAAAAAGATGGACTTCTGTTCAGACCACCGAAAAAAACCTAAACACTCCCTTTTTACATAAAAATACCCGGTACTACCAGCACCGGGCTTCCTGAACCCACTCCAGATAAATTATTGATTAACGGTTACACCCACGGAAGGTCGGCATACCATTCTAAGACCTAGTAGGCCATACCAGGTAGGTAAATCAGCTGGTGATGCGGAGTCGCATACTCGCCCATATACATCAGGATCTCCTGACGCACTACCCGCAGCTTGGCCTCTCTTAACGCCCAATATAATAGATCCTGATACACCCGCGATGGCAGATGGAACAGCGGGTTATCCGTTTGCTGAGAGCCTAGACAGTATAAGGCTTTAAAAGCCTCCTCGCTTTTGGCCACCGAATGGCCCAGTAAAAACAGCCCCGTTGTATAAGCTATTAACTCGCCTGCTTGCAGCAAGGCAAAGGGTTGATGGGGCGATAGCGGATGTAGAGCCCCCGCAATATCGACGGCTCGCGAAAATAAGTTTGCCTGTATGTGCAGCTGATCACAAGCCAGGATATGCTCCTCAGCAAGGGGAACCAGACAGTAGCCAGCATCGATGTATTGTTCAGCCAGACTGGTGTCGGCTTTACCAGCGATCATGGTCAGCACTTCCCCAAAGCGAAAGCCTTGGGAAGCGTATAAAGAAAACGATTTGAGGTTATTGGCCACCTGCACCAATCGGATATTATGTTGCCCCTGCTCCTTGCTGGCAGCAATCACATACTCCATCAGTGCTCGACCCACGCCTGCATTCTGACCGTTGTTATCCACGCTGATTGGTCCAGGCGCCGTCACTACATCCCCCTTCTCCAGGAAGTTGGAGCCGATCACCTGTGTAGTCTGCTTATCGACAGCTACTACCGAGAGGAAATTGGGGTTGGCCTGGAGCATACCGATCAGGCCTGTGGTAAACTCGACGGATGGCCATTCAGGAGGCAAGCCTAGGTGTTGGTTCTGGGTATTGAAGGAGTGGAACATAATTTGGCCCGCCTGTGAAATATCGGCTGGAGTCATGGGCCGGATTATAAAGGTTGGGTATTCCTCCACACAGGTCGGTAAGGTGTCAAGCTGGTTATCGAGTTGCATGATTTGTGGTTGTTTACTTGATTAAACTCCACGTAAACCTACAGCTGACTCAGAGCGGCCAATAGGCGGGATAAACAACAGGCGGGGATAAATCAATATTGAGCTAAGATCAGCCAACAATTCTCGCAGGAAAGTGAACTAGCCAGGTGCTCAGGTTTTACTGTCGGCAGTGGAGATTCGGCAGTGCCCGCTACGATACCTGATCTCATCTTAGTTTTTGGTCCCATACAAACGGCTTTTTGCAGACAGCCAGACTCTGTTTGTTAATGGCTTTCCTTGCGAGGTAAATGGACTACAGGGTGATATGACCGCCTAACTCTTGAATCCGCTTATCCAGGGATTATTTATACAAGCCCGTATAAGGCTCATAAACGCGATTGGAGAGAGCTTCTTATTCCGATTAGCACCAGCGGCTTTCAACGTCTTATATTCACAGATAGGGCTTAGCCCTTTCTTCTAGTAGAGCCTTATATGACTTATCAAATGTCACTTATTAAACTGCCTAAAACGTACCTGGCGCCACGATACCTTCATGTGCTTCGAGGCCCCTGTGGTCCGTTAGCCGCCTGGGGCGTGCTCCAGCACTTCGGCAAATGGACCTCCGCTAAACGGGTGGTTAAAGCCTGCGGTCAGCTCCTGGTATATTTCGTCAGTGTGTACTCGTCCGTAAGGACGAATAGAAGTATGGTGAGTCCATCGCGCCTGGAAAAGCTACGCCGGGAGCAGCGCAAAGAATGCCCTGGCAAAATCAGCGCGTAAATTCTTATCGATCAGCGTGATGTACAGATCCGAGAAAACCAGAGCCTGTTTGTTGAGAGCATCAACCTTGATAACAAAATTGAGCATAGCGGGTAGGATTCGCCAATCGTTCGGTACGACGCTTTACGTGTTTGTTTCCCAAGGTAGGGAATCGCATATAAAACGTTACTAGACAAACTCTGAAAGTCTATAATCAATTCATGGATTCAGCTGTAGCCGCCCACCCGTTTCATAAACTAACCGAGCCACCGGCTCAATTTTGAGCTTGCGGGCATTGGCGACATAATTTCCGGGAATTGTCACCGCATGTTTCAACGGGATTTAATTTGTAATAGCTTTTTACTAAACGGAATTGGTGTGATGCCTGAAAAATGGGACCAGCACACCCAGCGGGCCAAAGGACGCTCACAACTTACTGACTTAATCAATGAGAAATTGGCCGAGGTAGAAACCCAACACTGAGAAATTCTACGAGAACTCAAACGGCACCATAGCAAAGGAGAGGACAAGCGGCCGACTGCCGAACTGGTTAAGGCTGAGTTCTTACGGCCGGGTTCCACCTCGCCAACTCTACTACACTGGTATTGGGTATACTTGGCTGGACTCGTTGGATGGAACCGAAGAAGGTAAAGCGGAGAAAACCATAGGACGTGCCTATAAAGTGCGTTACTACCTAACCCAGTTTGACAAAGAATCGCCATTACTGAATGATCGGGCAGGTCCGAGAGCAGGTAGAAACCTTATTTCGAGAATATCCCAGTGGCCCCCCTGCCCACCTGCACCTAAGTTAGCTGATATCAACCGGGACTGGCATTTTTATTCCCAAATGACCCTATACCTAACAACAATAACACGTTAACAGGCGACCCGTTATATTTACCAACCAAAATAATTTAGTGGATTACTTAAACGCCAGCTTTGAGATGAGGCTGGCGTTTTTTGTTAGTCGACTCGGCTAACGCTTATTTCTTCTCCAGAAGCTGATTGACCAACCGCTCAAGTTTATCAATTTGAGCCTGTTGCTGACTGACAGTTTTCTCCAGTTGAATACTGTACAGAGTCAGCTCCTCAATCTTCTCCAGCAGCGTGATTAGCAATTTATTCCGGAGATACTGCCGCAAGGGCTTCATGCTTTTTCAGCGTAGTCTGTAGTGCTTCTGGTAGCTGTTGATTTTCTGCTTTCGTCCAATAGATAAATAGACAATCTAGCTACTCGTTTGCTATGACATAGTCCAAAATGAACGAACTATCTCCGGGCAGTACTCGATAATATTGACTGAGATCAAAAGCAAAAGGCTGGCTGAACAGATGAATTATTCAGCGAATTGGGAGCCATCTTATTATTGCGTAGATAGAAGCTCATTCTCGGCTAAACTTATTTATGAACAAAGGGTTGTTGACCCGAATGCTTGCCCTGATACAACTAATGGCTACTTCGGTCAATGGCCGTAGCCAACTATTCCGAATGATTTTCATGTCAACGCGCCGATTGACTAGCGACAGAATATAGTTCTGCCTTAGTCAGGGTTTACTGTTTGGTAATGAATAAGCAAACCGTGTTAGTCATGCTGTCTATTCTTTCAATTTTAACCGAAATCAATGAGAAAAGTAGTACTGTTAAATTTATTAGCTTTAATCTTATCCGCATCGCTATCATGGGCGCAGGGACGTTTAGTAAAAGGGACCGTGAGCCTGGAGGATGGGAATAACGGTTTTTCGGGAGCAACGGTTGTGGTTAAAGGGACTACGCTTGGCACCGTAACGGACGGCAAAGGCGAATACCAGTTAACGATTCCAGCCTCGGCCACTGCACTGATTTTTTCGGCAGTAGGCATACAAACCCTTGAGGAGCCTATTGGTGGACGCTCCATCATCAACGTACGGTTACAAGCTGACACTCGACTGCTTAACGAGGTGATCGTAACGGCTCTGGGTACAAAAGCTGAACGCGACAAATTTGCCTCGTCCATTTCAACCGTGGAAGGCCGGAATATTGCAAAAACCGGTGAAACTAGCTTGTTAACGGGTTTAAGCGGCAAAGCGGCCGGAGTGCTCATTACGCGCAATGGGGGAGATCCCGGCGCGGGCGCCTACATTCAGATTCGGGGCCAAAACACCATCAACGGGAACATTCAGCCCTTGTTCATCGTGGATGGAATTCCAGTCAGTAATGCTAGTGATAACCTGGGCACGGCCGCTGGTAACGGAATTGTGCAGCAGTCTCGCATCAATGATATTAACCCTGAAGATATTGAAAGCATGGAGGTACTGAAAGGTGCATCAGCGGCTGCTTTATGGGGAACTCGGGCGGCTAATGGTGTGGTAATCATCACCACTAAAAAAGGGCGAGATACAAACGGGAAAGTCAACATTACAGTAAAGTCAACGGTTTCTTTCGACCGGGTAAACAAAATGCCTGCCTTGCAGCAGACCTACGGGCAGGGATCGGGCGGGCTGTACGTGCAGGGGCAGCGGAACAGCTTCGGCGATCGAATTGCGGACCGGACGGGTGGCGCTGACACCTATATTACTGATCCAACCGCAGCGGGCTATCAGAGCTTCGTTACTTTTCCTGATGGTACTCAGCGGTATGCTATTGCGTCGGGTACGACGGCTAATCCACATGGCGGCAAAAACGCCCGCGATACGTACGATCATACAACCGATGCGTTTCAGACGGGTCACTTTACAGATAATAGTATCAATATTAGTGGCGGCAATAATCGGTCGAACTTCATGGTTAGCTACGCCAATCTGAACCAGGAAGGGGTTATCAAAGCGTACAGCAATTACCAACGCAATACCGCACGGGTAAATGTGGCCAGTCAATTTACGGACTGGCTGCGGGCATCGGCCAACGTAGGGTATACAAAAACCTACTCATCGCGCACTCAAGAGGGCGATAATGTCGACGGGATCATGCTTGGCGCGTTGCGTACCCCGCCTGATTTCGACAATAGTTATTACGCAGGAACCTATACGAATCCCGCCGGGCAGGTGTTTAATAACGCCCATGTGTCGTACCGCAACCCATTAGGTAAGGATTTGAGTACTATCTATTCAAACCCAATCTGGACGATTAACAATAACCGCAACACCAGCGACGTCGATCGAATTATTGGTAGTTTAGAACTCGATATTACGCCGATATCGTGGTTGAGCATTACGGGTCGGACGGGCATTGATAATTTCACTGACAACCGATTAGAACGATTTGCCCGCAATTCAGCGCTCCAATTGAATGGATACCTATCGAAAAACTGGATCACGGAGAAGCAGTTTAATACTGATGTATTTGCCACCGCTACTAAAACATTCAGCAACAATTTTAGCGGGTCGCTGCTGGTAGGCGTCAATTATAATAGTCGCCGTCGTGCTACTTTATCCGATGCAGCTACCAACCTAATTGTACCAACGGCTCCTGACATTCTGACCAACGCGCTTAATTCGAACGTAACGGCGGGTAACTACAATTCGCTGATTCGCACATATGCATATTATGCGCAGGCGGAAGTACAAGCCTACAACATGCTGTTTCTGACGCTCACTGGACGGACCGAAAGTGCATCGACGTTTGGATCCCGAACCAATCCTAGTTTCTTTTTTCCATCGGCTGCGTTAGCTTGGCAGTTCAGTAAGCTGAAAGGACTTGACGACAGTTCGTGGCTTAGTTTTGGTAAGCTCCGGCTCACCTGGGGGCAAGTGGGTATTCAGCCCCAACCCTATCTGAACTTCACCACGTTTGCCCCAGCCATGTATGCCGATATGTTTACGCGGGGCTTAACAGGAACTAGTTCGCTGTATAATGGAGGCTACACACGTAGCACCACGGCGGGCAACGATTTTCTACGCCCGGAACGCAAAACGGAAGCCGAAATTGGAGCCGATTTACGCTTTCTTAAAAACCGATTTAGCTTGTCGGCAACCGCTTATAGCAACAATACAAAAGACGTAATTCTGTCGCTGAACGTCCCCAACGAGACTAACTATACCGTCCGTAATACTAACGCGGCCGAACTTTCCAACAGAGGGATCGAAATAGAAGCGAGTGCCAATCTGCTACCACCAGGCGATTTTAGTTGGAATTTATCGGCTAATTATTCATTGAACCGAAATAAAGTAGTGTCGCTGGCCGGAGCATCTGTTTACATTCTGCCCGATAGCTACATGCAGAATTCGTCACTGATACCAGGCCAACCGTTCGGTATTTTTTATTCAACCGATTTCCAGAAAGATGAGTCGGGTAAGTACATCCTCGACGCTAATGGGTTTCCGCAGGCGGGCATTAGTAACGAAATCATCGGTAATCCAAACCCGAAATGGCGAGGTGGTTTGGGCAATACCTTTGCTTACAAAGGGTTATCACTGTACGTCTTGTTCGACCGAGTCGCTGGAAACGATTTTTTCAATGGCACGCGCGGTTCACTCTACAATTTTGGGGTTCATGCTGATCAGGGCTATACGGTGGTGGCTCCGGCAGGAGGGCTCAAAGATGTTAATGGAACCCTTATTCCGGCTGGTACCACATTTCAAGGACAAATCAGGGATTTCGGCGCAGGACCTGTCGCGATCAATCAAGCGTGGTGGCAGGGACGCGGTTCGGCATCCAACTCGGCTTCGTATAAGCAGTTTGTGGAAGACGGCAGCGTGACGAGATTGCGTGAAATTACTTTAATGTACAGCCTACGTAGTCCAGGTTTTCGTCGGCTCACGCACCTTGCGAACGTTGATTTCAGCCTGACGGGACGAAATCTAGTGCTGTGGACGAAATATACTGGCACTGACCCAGAAGTAAATATCACTGGGGCGGGTCTGTCACGCGGGCAGGATTGGTTCACTAATCCAAACACGAAATCCATCCTGTTTTCGATCAAAATCATCTACTAACCCACCGATTCGAGTCACAAATGGTGTGTAACTCATGAAAAAAATAATTTCTTATAAACTGCTGATTGCTTTGCTGGCTATCCATTTATTAAGTGGTTGCCGACGCTTATTCGATGAGCCAACTATCCAAAGTAATCCCAATGCGGTGACCGATGTAGATGTATCGACGCTATTGGCTGGAACACTGTTGGGCGTTTCTTTTCTGCACGAAGACACCGACGTGCGTATCGCGTCAATATGGGCTGGGGAACTGAATGGCCTTTCGCGCGCTCATCAGGGCTTTGCTCAGTACATTGTGTCATCTCAGAGTTTTAGCTGGAATCCCCTATATCCGGTTGCGGGGCAGGCCCGACTCATTCAGACCAAAGCGGATGCGGTAGGAGATAAATGGACAAAAGGCGTGGGGCAGGTACTGGAAGCGCTGGTTATTGCGAAAGCTACTGACTTGTACGGTGATGTTCCTTTTAGCCAGGCGTTTGATGAGGTAAACTATCCGACACCGGTGTTCGACAAGCAAACCGATGTCTATGCCGCCCTTCAAACGACGCTCGATAACGCGATTATTAACTTGTCGGCTTCGTCGGGGTTGGCATTTGCCGGGCAAGATTTTATTTACAAAGGAGATGTATCGAAATGGCGAGCGGCTGCTAATACGTTAAAAGCCAGGCTCTACCTCCATACCGGTGATTATACTAAAGCCGTGGCTAGTGCTGGTTTAGGCATTAACAGTACAGCCGGTGATGCGCTTGTTCCACACGGTACGAGTTTAGGTATCGATGTAAACCAGAATTACGATTTCTTCCGGGTTAACCGGGCGGGCGATACGGGTTTCGAAGGAGCCTACTTACCTATATTGTTGCAATCACGTATTAAATCAGCCAATACCAAAACCGATGAAACAGCGCTTTACAACCACTACATAAAGGTAGGCATCACCGCCACGGGCAGCCTGGACCCTAATACAACCGATGGCGCGTTCACGGCCAATGCGCCCCATCCCATTCTTACCTACTATGAGAATCAGCTGATTATTGCTGAAGCGCAGGCTAGGCTCGGCGTTACTGACAAAGCGCTAGCTGCGCTCAATGCCGTCCGAACTGCGTTGGCGGGTGGGTATATAAACGGTAAAGTGATCTCTACTACTGGTCGCAAATACGATGCCTATACGCTGGATGATTTCGGCCCGGCAGGACTGGCTAATCCTACTAAATTAGGAACCGTGCAAACCGCTCTGCTTTACGAGATTATCAGCCAGCGATTTATTCTTTTTTTGATGCAGTATGAAGCGTTTAATGATTTCCGTCGGCTGGCGAAAGCAACCCCTATAGTACAACTGCCTATTCCACTTTACACTGGTTCGCAGCGGCCGCAACGATTTATTTATCCGCAAAATGAGATCAATACCAATCCTAATGTGCCTAAGCCTCTTCCTGATCAGTTTACTAAATTGACGGTGTTTTAATGAAATGCAGATTCTTGTAATTCATTAAGACCACAAGAATCATCTGCGTTCTATAGTTTCTACTACTCCTAACTCAATTTTTTTCGATGACCATGCGCAGCCCATTACCTACCCTTACTCAAAGTGCCTTTTGGCGATATTTTGCATTTACTGCACTCTACTTTGCAGAAGGGCTTCAGATGGGACTGTTGTTCGTTGGCATTCCGGCTTGGATGGCCATGAACGACAAAACACCAACTGAAATTGGTGTCTTTGCCACTGCCTGCGCGCTGCCCTGGACATTTAAATTCGTGGTAGCTCCGCTCATGGATCGCTACACTTACTTGCCTATGGGCCGCAAACGCCCCTGGGTGCTGTTTGGACAGATCGGCCTGACGATTAGTCTGGCTGTTATGGCCTACGTACCTGATCCGCTGGCCAATCTTCAACTGTTTGCCGGAGCGGCTTTTCTGGTTTCTTCGCTGGGAGCTATTCAAGATGCTGCTGTAGACGGGATGGCGGTCGACGTGATTCCTGGTGACCAACAAGCACGTGCCAATGGCTTTATGGGTGGTGCCCGGATGATTGGCAGCTCAATTGCATTAGCTGGCGGAAGTTGGCTACTGAATAATCATACGTTTACCGTAGCTACGCTGGCACTAGCATTCCTTATCGGACTACTCACTATAGTACCGCTGGTTATACGTGAAGAACCCGGCGAAAAAATCTTTCCCTGGACATCGGGAGCGGCCTCCGTCGAGGCCCGGAAAATGCAGATAACAAGCTGGAGCACGATTTTTCAATCATTATATAGCCTCTTTCGGCTAAAAAATTCCCTATTGGTATGCCTGCTGATGTTTATTACAATGGGGGCTTATAACTATTTCGAAACACTGTTGCCGCTTTTCGCTGTAAAGGTTTCCGGGTGGACTAATATTTTGTATTCGCAGGCATTCGCTTCGGCCGACCTGATTGGTGGAATTAGCGGTATTTTATTAGGGGGCTATCTAATTGAACGATTTGGGAAAAAGCGAATGATTGGCCTTTATTTTCTTGGCATCATTCTTAGTACCTCCGCCTTAGCTTTGCTGACAACTTACTGGACTAACCGCGTATTTATTCACGGATTTATCATTGCCTATCGGTGGTTAAACGCCTTTGCAAAGATTGGTGTATATGCCATTGCTATGGAATGCTGCTCGAAGAAAGTGTCGGCCAGTCAATTTACATTTTATATGACTATTGGGGCCGTTGGCTCGATGGTCGGAGCTACATTAATCGGGCCGATTAAAGAAAATTTCAGTTGGCAAGTAACGATGTTTTTGTTCGTACTACTGATCGCCTTCGCCTGGCTAATTATGCAATTGCTGAATATCCGTCGGCATGTTGCTCAAATTGCTGAATTAGAAAACAAAAAGAGTCTTGACGAAAAAGCATTGGCATTAAGTTAATTTCTACATAGGAAATGAGTTGTATTAATAATTATAACCCACGTCTATATTACTTAACTCGGTTGTGGCGTCATGCTATTAACAGCCAATTCAAACACAAATTCTAGCCCGTCTATATCATCCCACTGTTCACCAATCTGTACAAAGCCGAACGACCGGATAGTGGCCAGGGAAGCAACATTATCAGGGCGAATACTAGCCCCAACCGTCTTAACCGTCAGCTCTGACCCAGCACGCTTGATTAATTCTGCTAACATGATCTTTGCATACCTTTTGCCTCGATAAGCAGGTACCACCGAATAAGCGACCTCGACCATGCCAGCTTCATCAGGTGGCCCATGAAAACCTGCGTGTCCAATGGCGGTTGAATCAACGGCGACTACTTGAGCTATCCAGTCCAGTGTGCGGCTATCTTTACGGACTTGGTTCAAGCGATAATTCCAAAGCCAAACCGCATCATCGGTGATAAAAAAGGAATTGAGCTTAACACCAACTTGCTGACTAGCCTGCTCCAGATTACAATCGATTAAAGACTGAAGGGCTTGAGTTGGCAATTTATGAAAGGTTAACTGCTGAGTCATTCTATCCGCTGACGAGAGCACAATGAGAGAGAACAAAAACTAGTCCATTCCAGGGTGGTAAGGTGGTAAACTCCTATATAAGGCCTTTACCAGTACCAGCCAGAAAAAGCGACGTTCTGAAGACATGGCGATCAGCGAATAACTGGCCATCTCAACATAAGCATTAATTCTCATTTTAGTACACCGTATACATATTACCCTAAAGAACACCAATGCGGTGTAGGAAGTGTAGGTGTAAAACAACTTTATTTTTTCTCTAGAATTTGTTCGGCATCAAAAGTTGAGCAAACATAGGAGATGTTTCAACCAAAATAAGCAAGACACAAAAAAGCCGGTTACTCTTGCGAATAACCGGCTCATTTTTAGCATTTTAAAGTGTCGGGGTGGCAGGATTCGAACCTACGACCTCCTGCTCCCAAAGCAGGCGCGATACCGGGCTACGCTACACCCCGAGGTGGTATCTGTGTACTCAGCGGAGAGAGAGGGATTCGAACCCTCGGTACCGTTACCAGTACGACAGTTTAGCAAACTGTTCCTTTCGGCCTCTCAGGCATCTCTCCGAAGCCAACCATTGTTCTTCTTGAACGATTGGGTCACAAAGATAGGGCATTTATCCGTTTTCGTCAATAGCAAATCGGTAAAATCTTTTTACAATCGCTAATTTCGCCCTTTCCAAAGCAAGCAACTCTGACATAATCTGGCTCATTATCAGCTAGCTACTTATATTTCATGAATTGGCTTTATTCATTTTCCAACACAGAATTTATTTTCATTGGCCTGTTCATCCTCCTGTATGGGCTTTATATCTGGCGTACGTTCCGGCTGGCTAATCAGCTAAATACGTCGGCCTGGGGGGTAGTACCAAAGTTTTTTCTACGTGGAAGTTACCTTTCGTTACTGATTATTGCCCTTCTCGGTCCATCGTTTGGCGAAGCCGTTGGCGACTTGGTATCCACTAGCCATGATACATTTTTAGTTGTCGATATTTCCCGTTCAATGGATGCCGACGATGTGGTACCAACCCGGTTAGAACGGGTAAAATACGACATTCAGCAACTCTGCGACACACTCCCCGGTGACCGGTTTGGGCTTGTTCTGGCCTCATCGGATTCGTTTGTGTTATCCCCCCTTACGGCTGATCATGATGCGCTCAAACAGTTGACGAGGGAAGTGCACTCCAGCGCTTCACCCACGGGGGGAACTGATTTGTGCAGCGCTATTGAGTTGGCACGTCAGAAATTGATCAGTGATCCTACCACACGTCAGAGCATTAAATCGATCGTGCTATTCAGCGACGGCGAGAACTTCGGTCCTTGCGAGCGAAGCACGCTGGCTCAGCTACGATCGTTTGGTTTGCCGCTTATCACAATTGGCGTTGGTACGGAAGCGGGTGCATCAATTCGCAGAGGGCGGGATTTTGTGCGCGACGATGATCACCAGATTGTCCGTAGTCGCCTGAATAGACCGTTTTTACAAGACTTAGCCCGTGACGGACGGGGTCAATACGTAGAAGTTGACGGGAACGGACGTTATATAAACGAGGTCGCCGGTGTTCTGAGAGGTTTAAAAGGTCGGGCGGTCGATCAGCAACGGGTAGCTGTCTCAAATAATAAATACTATTATTTTCTGACGGCTGCATTGGCTTTGTTAGTATTGGATCTAATTGTTACCATACGGACGTTTCGATTGTGAGTTGGTCTCCCAATTTCATCTTATTTTTGGCCGGTCGTTCGTTTAGTTAGCATGATATATGCAATCCTTATAGCCTGGTTCTGGTGGCCCGAATCGCTCTCGTTTAATCAAATTTCGCGCAACAACCGGGCGCGTCAGGAAGCGCAGCAAGCCTATCAGGCTGGTCAGTATAAGGAAGCCTTAACACTTTACGCCTACTTAAGTCGAACGACAACCACGATTGACCCAGCCGTAAGACTGAACCTGGGACATAGCTATTTTCAGTTAAAGCAGTACAAAAAAGCGAAGTCACAGTACGAAACGCTACTCCAATCTGATCGGCCAGATTTGCGTACGGCAGCGGCTACACAATTAGGAGTTCTTTCCTGTCTGGAAGGCGACAGTGCTACAGCCTTGGCCTTATTCCAGCAAGCTCTACTGGAAGATTCAGAGAATGAACCAGCCCGGTATAATTTTGAATTAATCAAGAAATTCTACTCCGGTAAACGTCCACCCGAAAACCCTCGTAAACAATCAGCAGCATCGAAACCTAAAGTTGTCAATAAGCCTAACCCAGCAGGTGGAGAAGTCGAACGGTCGAACCGACAGGATGAATTGCTGCGCCGATTCCGACGATTAAATTTGAGCGAAGATCAGGCTTTACAGCTTCTTAACGCTATGCAGGCCGACGATCTGCCTTACGCATTAACCCGTTCTGCCCGACGATCCACGAAAGCGGCACCAGGAGGAAATCGCTGGTAATGGTGTGGTCAGACTGATTGAACAAAACCACAAATTAACATGAACGAAGTTGTTATTATCGCTGCTGTTCGAACACCCATTGGTAGTTTTGGGGGGGCTTTGTCAACCCTATCGGCTACGGATTTGGGGGCCGCAGCAATAAAAGGTGCCTTGAGTCGGGCGGCTGTGCAGCCAGATCAGGTACAGGAAGTGTATATGGGTAATGTCGTGTCGGCTAATCTCGGGCAAGCGCCAGCCAAACAGGCTGCGTTAAAAGCGGGGCTACCGGCCACGATTCCCTGCACGACGATCAATAAAGTGTGTGCATCGGGTACTAAGGCAATTATGCTGGCAGCGCAGGCTATTCAGCTTGGTCAGGCCGACGTGATTGTAGCCGGTGGTATGGAGAGTATGTCGAACGCACCTTATTATGTTCCGAAAGCACGATTTGGTTATAAATACGGTAATGCCGAACTAGTCGATGGGCTGGCCCGCGATGGATTAGTCGATGCGTATGACCAGTGCGCCATGGGCGTCTTTGCCGACAAAACAGCCCAGCAGTATGCGATCAGTCGCGAAGAGCAGGATGACTACACAGTTCAGTCATACCGACGGGCGGAAGCCAGCACCCAAAGCGGCCAGTTTAGTGCCGAAATTGTACCGGTTGAGGTTGCAAACCGAAAAGGAAGCGTCACCGTGCGTGAAGATGAGGAATATAAAAACGTTATTTACGACAAAATTCCCTCATTAAAAGCGGCTTTTACGCCTGATGGCACGGTTACGCCAGCCAGTTCGTCGCCCATAAGCGATGGCGCATCGGCACTGGTGATCATGAGCCGCCGGAAAGCTGATGAACTGGGACTACAGCCAATAGCGCGCATTGTCGCTTATGCTGATGCAGAGCAGGAACCTCAGTGGTTTACGACAGCGCCAACTAAAGCCGTGCCGCTAGCTCTGGAACGGGCTGGGTTAAAACCAGAAGATATTGATTTTTATGAAGTAAATGAAGCCTTTGCTGTAGTACCGCTGGCTTTTAGTAAAGTGCTGAACGTACCGCAGGAAAAGCTAAATGTGTTTGGCGGTGCCGTATCAATCGGTCACCCACTGGGTGCATCCGGTGCAAGAATCGTAACAACGCTCACGAACGTACTTTCGCAGAACGGGGGTCGGTATGGAGCAGTTGGCATTTGCAACGGGGGCGGAGGAGCCTCGGCTATTATTATTGAGAAATTATAAAAGTTTACGATTTATGATTTACAGTCTGCTGACGTATAATCACTAACTAATGTGTCAGCTAACTGTGAGCCGAAAACCATAAACAATGAACGCTATTCAGGAAACCAATTTCCAATTGCCCGGTCAAACGGGTTTCTACCGTGGTAAGGTCCGTGACGTGTATAGTTTCCCGGATCAACTGGTTATGATTGCTACCGACCGAATTTCGGCCTTTGATGTAGTGTTGCCCCGACCCATTCCCTTCAAGGGACAGGTTTTGAATCAGACGGCGGCTTACTTTCTAAAAGCAACGGCCGATATTGTACCAAACTGGCTGCTCGCCGTACCCGATCCGAACGTAAGCGTCGGCCTTCGGTGCGAACCCTATGCTGTTGAGATGGTGGTCAGAGGGTATCTGGCTGGCCATGCCTGGCGGGAGTATCGCGATGGTCATCGTACACTTTGTGGTGTTTCGTTGCCAGAAGGACTGCGCGAGAATGACCGGCTACCAACGCCCATTATTACCCCCTCAACCAAAGCCCACGAAGGCCACGATGAAGATATTAGCCGTGACGAAATCCTGAGTCAGGGTATTGTACCGGAAGCCGAATATGTACAACTGGAAAAGTACGCACTTGCTCTGTTTGAACGGGGTACACAAATGGCCGCTAAACAAGGGCTGATCCTGGTCGATACCAAATACGAGTTTGGCAATCTGAATGGTGAGGTATATTTGATCGATGAAGTGCACACACCTGACTCGTCGCGATACTTCTACGCCGACGTTTACGAACAAAATCAGCAGGTAGGCCAGCCACAAAAACAATTGTCGAAAGAATTCGTTAGAGAATGGCTAATTGCAAACGGTTTTCAGGGAAAAACGGGCCAAACTGTCCCAGCGATGTCGGATGAATGGGTAACTCAGATTTCAGGACGCTACATTGAGCTCTACGAAACCGTCACCGGGCAGCGTTTCGAACCTGCCGACACGACTCATCCGCTTGAACGAATAGAAACCAATATTTTGAAAATGGCTGATTGATCCTATAAAATGAGAGTATCAATAAATTATTTTATAGTACCCATTAGTTATTCTATTTATCTATTAGCCAATGAATTATTCAATTGAGAAAAACGAACAGTACGCCCTAGTTCGGTTAGCAGAAAGCGATCTTAACGAGTCGGTTGCAACTGATTTTGAAACGCTTAGCCGTGGTTTATTCCGGGAAGGATACAGTAATATTATTGTTGATATGGCCCCTGCAAATTCAGTCGACCAGGCTGGGGTGATGGTGCTACGAAAAATAAATCGGCAGTGTACTAACGAAGAAGGCTTACTGGTGTTAGTAACAAAAAACGACGAGTTGATTGAGTATCTGGATAAGGTAAATCTGGGCGATCCTACCATTTTGCCGACCGTGGAAGAAGCCATCGACGCGGTGTTTATGAACGAATTGGAAAACGATTTCCGCAGCGAAAACGATGATGAGTACGACGTCGGGGGCAGCGTTGAAGCCTGATAGCATGGCCGGTTCGGAACACCAGCGATCGGTTCTGCCATTTGCCCTCACCGTATTGGGGGCAGGCTCGGCTACGCCCACGTTACGGCTCCATCCTACGGCCCAACTACTAACGGTGGGTAGCGATTACATGCTAATCGACTGTGGCGAGGGTACTCAATTACGTCTTATCGAGCAACGTATACGTTCAGGACGGCTGAAGTATATTTTTATTAGCCATCTTCACGGTGATCATTATTTCGGATTAGCTCCCCTCCTCTCAACGCTGAATTTATCCGGCCGAACGGAAGATTTATACTTGTTCGGACCGCGCGGTCTTGATGAAGTGTTAACCACTATCTTCCGAGTTTCTGATTCACGACTAGGATATAAGCTACATTTTCAATCTGTTAATCCAGATAATCCAGCTCTGTTGCTTGACCACTCACAGGTAACCGTGCATTCCATTCCACTTCAGCACCGGATTGACTGTACGGGTTATTTATTTCGGGAAAAGCCGCACAAACCCCGATTATTACGGGATAAGCTTCCCCTCGACGTACCTATTGCGTATCTGAAAGAACTTAAAGAAGGGCACGATATTCTTGACGACAATGGGCAAGTATTGTACGCAGCAAGTGAGTACACAGAACCTGGACCTGAACCACGTTCTTACGCTTTCTGCTCCGACACGCGCTATTTTGAAGAACTAGTCCCCCAGGTAAGCAAAGTAGATCTATTATATCACGAAGCTACTTTCCTAGAAGACAACGCATTACGTGCTTCAGAAGTGTTTCACTCAACAGCCCGGCAAGCGGCTACTATTGCGGCAAAAGCTCAGGTAGGCCGGTTACTGATCGGGCATTTTTCGTCACGTTATAAGCAGTTTGAGGACTTCCTGACTGAAGCGAGAACTGTTTTCCCCGAAACATATCTGGCTATTGAAGGGCAAACGGTCCAGGTGTAGAGTTCTAAAAAGGGAATATACTTAGTATTCCCTAAAGTCAGTTCCGTACACTACTTTATCCAACGGTTAGCCCAGTAGCGACGGGAATCTGTTTATCTTTACCCCCGCTAAACTTCTTTTCTATTTTCATGCTGGCTTTTCGCCTGGGATTTTTGGATATCGGTTGGCTCGATCTGCTCGACATTGGACTGGTCGCGCTGTTGATCTATCAGATTTATAACCTCGTTCGGGGAAGTGTCGCCAGTCGGGTATTTGTTGGGTATCTGCTGGTTTATATGGCTTACCTATTGGTTAAGGCCCTCGGTCTTAACCTAATGACCACCATTCTGGAGTACTTTATCAGTGTGGGGGCACTGGCCTTGATCATTATCTTTCAGCAGGAAATCAGGCGATTTTTACTGCTCATCGGAAAATCGACAAACCTGACCAACAATCGCTGGCTCCGGAAGTGGTTTCTACGTCAGGCCGATACGAAGGATGCTCACACACGGCTAAAACCGATCCTGGATGCCTGCAAAGCGCTGAGTGTCGAATTTTCAGGCGGCCTGCTGGTGCTTCAGAAAAATGATGATCTGGAAAAGTTTGTATTATCGGGCGAGGTAATTGATGCTGATTTATCTAAGCCGCTGTTGCTGGCAATTTTCAGTCAGTACAGCCCGTTGCACGATGGCGCGGTAATTATCAGCGATGGCCGGATACGGGCCGCTCGCTGTATTTTGCCCGTCTCTGACGATGACGAATTACCACCTTCATTGGGGTTTCGGCACCGGGCTGCGTTAGGCATGAGCGAAGCAACCGACGCAGCCGTGATTGCGGTTTCGGAGGAAAGCGGTCGGTTAACGCTGGCACTTAACGGCGAGTTATTTACCAATTTAAGTCAACACGAATTGGAGAGCCGACTGGAGCGTTATCTACGCGAGCCGGGCCAATAATTTGACAATAATTTAGCTAGGTAAAAGGGGTAGAGTTAAGTTGACTTTCCCCCTTTTTGTTGTCTTAATCAGTATTCTAACATGGGTGGTAAACCCTTAGCCTGCTCCACAAAATCACCAATTTGTTCGGCCGAGGGAGGGCGTTGTGTGAACTGACGCACACTGTTAATCTGAATAAGTTTGGCGTGCAGGTTTTCGGGTGAGCGCTGGGCAAGTTCTTTAACAGTATCCACGCCAGCTTCTTCCATCAAATCACTATAGACCCGACCAATTCCTTTGATACGGGCTAAATCGGCTCGGTTCGCCAGTTCCAGAATGGTCGTTCCATCTACTCCCGATGCTGACGCAAGCGCTTTGCGGTCTTTCGGTGTTTTGGTAGCTTCAAGCAACGATACACTGTCACTAACGCCCTGCGCCTTGAGGGCATTCAAAACGGCATCTGTGATACCGCGCAGTTCTCCTAATGTGAGGGCCATGTAAAGAAAGAATAGTTTATGGGTTATCGGGCAATATCGCGTCTGACCTTCAGACCGTTTAATCAACAAATTAACGCACAATGTACTTTCTTCGAATATCATTCAAAAGAAATTTCTTCTGAGTGGTAAAACTCTCCGGGTGCATTTGCATGAATATCTGCTGCCATTCTTCATATAGACCGGGTTCGGTCTGTTGAAATTGATTGGCATCTATTTTCTTTTGACTTAAATACTCTTTAAAGGTCATATTTTATGCTTCTATTTTATACAAAAAAGTTTCTTTAATTACTTAACGTCAACTATTTTGTTTTGCAATTGCCATTATAAGTAACAAAATAATGAAAAAATACTGATTCTAAATGCTGCTTGATGAGGTAAAATGAATGCAAAGACTAGCTAACCTTTGTATTTGAATACGCAATTTGTATCATTTTCCATCTGGATTCCATAGCTGGAGCGGCTGGTGGAACAAGACATTATTCTATGGATATATATCTAAATACTATCGTAAATGTAGCCCCAAAGATATAACGGGCGAAAAATATAGGATATGATAGAATTCGTGCACATCAATTCTCCCCTGTTATCTATGATCACGAAAGATTATGGTAACAGAATCAAACTGAGGATGGGAAATGGATGAAAGACATCTTAAAAGGATAAGATGTCGTATTCAAATTACAGGAAATCGTAGGATTTACCACTTTTCCGAGGAGCTTCTTCGTTGCTAATCGATGGGTCATGGGTAGTGCAATCAATGGGATCCGACCCACGCACCAAAGCCCGGATTTCGCGAGTTATCAAATCGGGCTGCTGAGCCTGAACCACATGCCCACTTTTTTCCGCTGCCAGATGGTATGATCGCTACCCAATCCCGATTCGAAAACGACGGTATATGCGCCACGCCCTTTTTTCACGTAATGGATTTTATGCCCGTTGACCGAGACGAATGTTTTGCCGTCCAGCAGATGTCGTTCCAGCCGCCAGCGGGTATACTGTTCAAATAAAATTCCAACCAGCACCAACGCCAAAAAGGTGACAAGCACCCATGTTCCTATGTTTTCGAGCCGTTTCCGCATAGACATCTGATTACTGAAACGAGCTGGTTTCCAGCTGAAACTGATGGGCACTCAGGAACTGATACAGGTCGACCATAGCCAGAGCGCCATTCATCAGCATCTGAAGGTCCAGTAATTCGTCGGCGTAGAAGCTGAAAAACTCGCCTTCGTAACCCGGTGGGCTAATCTCGAACTGATGCGATACGGCCAGTTTATGCAATGGTCCGCTATACCGTACGAGTTGGTTTACTTTACGGGCCAGTTGCCGGAGCCGTTCCTGACAGGTCCAAAGCTGCATAGCGCCAAAGTCAATTCCGAAATCACCACTGTAGCAGCAGTACTTCACCTGGCCGTAAACACTGCAAAAAAGGGGTTCGCTAACCTGATCCATTGTCGATGCGTGTTGCTCTGCCTCTAGTCAATGCCAACTATCGGCCGGGTGAAGCATTTTTGAATGACATTAGTTTACCAACGTAGCCGTTTACTTACTCACGTCCAGTATGTAAGTAGCACACCGCCAGACGGATTGATAGGTTTTATCCCCTTGTTCGCCAGTCTCTTTTTCTGTTTTAGAGGCTTCGATGCGGTACGTACCCGGCCAGATTGGGGTGAACTCAGCGACGCCTTCTGCATTGGTGATTATCTCTTTGTTCCAGCCACTGGGCGAATGCACCGTAATACGAAGCTTGTCGGCATACCAGTCCTGAAGTTTTTCGGGCGCTTCGCCGGGTTCGGCGTAGATAATCCGGATGGATTGTTTTTGTCCCTTCTGCCCTACCGAAGCCGTTTCAATCCATAATGCATGGGCCCAAGCGGTCATTGAGGGGAGGGCGACTAATAAGAGCAATAATGTATAAAATCGATTTCGTAACATAGTCGTTGATAACTAATAGATCGTGTTTAGTAAGTAGCACCGGAACCGCCAGCCATTTTGCGCTGGAAAGCCGGATTTAGCGGCATAGTCCATCTATTAGTAACTGGAACGCGGACAAACGAGACCATTCTCTCTTCAGCGGTTGGGTTGGGCACCGGACGAGCACCGGGTCGGAAGGCAGGACGGAGGGCATTACCTTCGGAGGATTCAACCCGCTGTGGTTTAGCCCCTTTTGGCCTTTTACTGCCCTTTTTACCTTTTTTAGGTCGTTTACCCCACCAGATTATGAAGCCCGTTATGGGTAGACTGGCACCAATCAGACTGGCGAAAAATGCCAGAACCTTACCGGGCAATCCCAGAATAGAGCCTACGTGAATATCGTAGTTCATCCGGCGGAGCTGGGTGCCAAAGGAGGCTTCTGAGAATTTAGTACCGTAAAGTTTATCCTGGGGGAAAGGCTTGAGCGTAAACTGATCGAAGCTATACCCCTGGTTGTCGTAAAACTTACCAACCGATGGGTAAATGGTAACGTAGATAGCGGCTTTTCGTTCGGAAGAATCCGGGAAGGTCATGTAAAAACCTTTCGACTCAGGATGTCGGCGGGCTACTGTCTGCCAGGCCAGATCAGCGGCCTGCGCGGGCGTATACGGACGGCGCGTTTGTATCGTATCGGACTGATGCCGGGCAAAATCAGGAAGCGATTTGCCGCCTGAGGTAGTCCAGTAGAGACCTTTACTGAACCATTCGATGCCGTAAACCATACCCGTCATGGCGATGGCCGCTACCACGAGCAGGGAATAAAAGCCCAGGACGTTATGCAGATCGTAGTTAACCCGTTTGGCCGAGCCGTTCCACTTGATCTGAAAGCTGCGTTCACGCGTACTTTTAGTCCATTTGGCAGGCCACCAGAGTACCATACCGGTAATCAGGGTAATGACAAAAATCAACGTACTGTAGTTGACAATCGGGCGGCCAATTTTGTAGGGCATCCAGAGAAACCGGTGTCCATTTAGAATCCACCGGAAGAAATCAACCTCCCCTTCTTTGCGCTCCACTTTGCTGATAATTTCCCCCGTGTACGGGTGGAGTTTAAGCATGGTTCCGCCCCGGCGTCGTCCACCGAGATTAACATCGATGGCCTTTCCCTGATGGTATAATGTGTAGGAAACGCGTTTACCTGGAAATTCTCGGGCTGCAATGGCCATAATCTGCGAAGGCTGAATAACTGGCTTTTGCTGGTAGGGAACGTTCGTTTTAGGTTCTAAAACGCTGGTTATTTCTTCCTGAAACACCCAGATACAACCCGTTAAGCAGACGATGACCATGACAATGCCGGTAATCAGCCCTAGCCAGAGATGCAGCCAGGCCGAGACTCGATAGAAGAGCGAGCGGGAGGATTCTTTTCGTTTGGAAACTGATTTTAAACTCATAGACAGGACATTATTGGAAACAGTAGCGTTCCGGATCGACTTAATCGGAACGCTGCCGGGTTAGGTGCTGACCCGGCAGCGGCTTCCGTCTGGTGTGTGATGTGAGAATATTGTTATTTGTAAGTCAATTGGCTAATGGCCTGAATTGTACCACCGTCAACCTTAAGCCCACGCGTTGCTTTGGCGGTTGCGGCATCGACCTGGTAGATATAGCTGCTACCGTCGGTCAGAGTTAATCCAATAAAGGCCGTTTTGCCATCTTTCGGCGAGTAGTTATTGCGGCTAGCAATCTGCGAAATGTCGGCCACGGCTGGCATGCCATCGACCCACTTAAAGGTCTGGTTGTATACATTTACAACCGCCAACCGTTTACCGACCGTATACGCTCCTTTTTCGGCCGCACTGGTCATGGTCAGGATGAAATTGCCCTGTCCTACGTACAACTGAGTGTTCAGGTTATAACCACCTGATGCCTGCTCAACATTGAAGAGATAAGTCTTATCAAACTCGGTCGTTCCGGCTTTGATCCGAGTAATCGCCGAGGATTTGGTCGAAGATAATTTGCCACTGTTTGTTGCGACACCTGACGAGAAGGCATATACGTCACCTTGCTCATCCAGCGACAAACCGTCTGTGAAATAGCGACCGATGTAGCTGGTCCGGTTATCTTTAATCACTTTTTCTACCGTCAGAGAAGGGTACGATAGCACGGCCACCCAAGCACTATCAGGATAACTAGTTCCAAATACATCCGGTGATACACCCTTAATGCTCATGTAGGGTGCATACAGCTTGTCACCAACCTGGGTTGCCCAGGTAAAGTGAGCGCGCTCGCCATTGCCAGCCAGTTGAACAATATTGACCTGCGATTCACCGGCGATCTTTGAACTGGCCGCATCAATCCGGTAGAACGAAGCACTTTCATTCCCGCTGCGCGGGACTTTCACCGTCACAATATCGTCTTTCATCGGCGCGAACACCTGCACCGTTTCAGCCTGAAAATCCGATACTTTTTCCAGTTTCCCGGCTGAATTTACGATGTATGTCGTTACGGCTCCTGGGTTACCTTGCCCGTAAAGAAGGCTAAAGAACCGGTTTTTGTGAGTAACATAATACCGATACGTCCCATCCTGCTCAATACCAGTGCCCTTCGTCGAAACGGTGCCTTTGGTCAATGTGTCGGCCGTCAGCAGATAATCCGCAACGCCTTGCGAGCCAACGGGTGTAGCCGAAATAATATATTTTGGTTTGGAGCCATCGGATGGACCGGTACCCGTACCAGGAGCTACACTGGAGTCATCACTTTTGCAGGCTGCTAAGGCTGCGCCAAGTACCAGCGCTAAGAACAAGTTTTTTTGTACAGTAAACATGGTTGTATGGAAAAAGAAAAAATTATTTGCTAACGAAATACCGGAGTTTGACATAGAAGCCCCGGCTTGGCTTCTGTAGGCTAAAGTTGTCGTACAACTTGCTATCGAGCAGGTTCTTACACTCGAAAGCAATGTTGTATTTCCCATTGGCCAGCGCATACACGACGTTGGCATCGTGCGCCAGTTGCTGTGGAATGTCCAGCTTATCCTGGCCTAAGCTTGGCCAGTAGAGGTAATAAGCGTTTACGTAGAGCAGATTATACCCGAAGGTCAACGTGTTACCCTGGCCACCTACATTCCGTAGAAATAGCGAGGCATCGGCGTTCCCGAACAGGAACGGCATGTTCGGAATTCGGTCGCGGTATAGGGAGCTTTCTGTAACATAGCCATCTTCAAAGCGGGTGTTGTTCCGCAGATTCTGGTACGTCAGGTTAAAACCAGCCGTCAGGCGTTGTTTGTACGAGTAGCGCACTTCCCCGTCGAAACCCAGATTGGTCACGTCGGCCAGGTTATCCATCACCTGCTTGGTCTGATTATTATTTAGCCGGGGCCGGATAAACCCACGGGCATCGCGGTAGAGCACATTACCCGCGAAATTGAACCGGTGCACGCTCTGTAGATTCGTGAGGTAACTGAAACCCAGGTTATAGTTGTAGCTAGTTTCGGGCCTCAGATTGATGTTGCCTTCCAGATTTAGTAAATCGCCGTACAGTTCATCCGTTTCGGGTAGTCGGTAACTCTTCTCGTAAGAGGCTTTCAGTTGCAGCGTTTTCTTCAGGAAATAAGACGTAGCCACGCCGTAGCCGAGCTGGTTAAACGAATTTTGCTGGGTCATATAGGCCACGTCGCCCCAATTGCCGCTCGGGTTGTAGGAAATGCCATAGCGATTGTTCTGCGAAAAATGCTTGACAAACAGGGAAGTATTCCAGCGGTCACTATAATCGTACTTATAGCCTACGCCCAGCACATTTTTGGTATTCACACGCGGCTGTTCGTAGTTAGCACTGTTCGGTTGTAGTTCGTCCGAACCCCGCCGATTGAACGTATTGAATACGTTGTTAATGCTCAGCGACTGTTTCTCATCAATCTGATAGCTGGCGTTGGCCGTTACTAAACCGTTGTTGTTACGGAATTTATAAAGAGACCGCTCGCGCTCACTACCCCGCCCTTCGTACTGTTTGAACTGCTTAAACCAGTTGTAGCGCCGGTACACCGTATCGACATTCTGCTCGGTGCCTAGGTTAAAATTACCTGTTACTCGAACGTTTAGCCCTTTTACCAACAGGTTATCTTTCTGGTAGCGAAGGCTCGGCATTATGATAGTACCTTGCCGATACCACTTGCCAAACACACTCACCATCCGGGCACCCGTCTGAATGTCGGCATGGTTCTGACCCAGCGTAATACCCAGCAGCAGTTTGTCGGCCCATTTTTTACCGACCACGCCTACGTTTGCCACCAGCGTTTCGTTGTGGTACGTATCGTGGAAACGCCGGACGCGCTGATTGCGGAAATACTCGCCCGTGTTGATGTCAGCTACATCGACGGTAACCCAGTAATTATTATCCGAGTAATTCTGGAAGGCGTTGAGCTGTACCGTAAACCCCGATTTCGTGGTTACCCCCGCGTTAATCGCACTGCGGTGGGTATTGAACGAGCCGTAGGAATAGGAAGCGTCGAGATAGGTACGTTGCCGATTACCCGTTACGATGTTGACGGCTCCGCCCAACGCGTCGGAACCTAGCCAAATAGGCACGACGCCTTTATAGACTTCAACCCGTTCGGCCATATTGATCGGGATGTTGTTCAGTTGAAATGACGAGCCAAAATTGTCCATCGGCACGCCGTCGATGAAAAACTTGACCTGGCGCCCTGTAAAGCCGTTCAGCGAAAAGCTGAAGTTGGAACCAACTCCCCCCGATTCGCGTACCCTTACCCCCGACACTCGGTCGAGAGCGTGCGACAAATCCAGCGTCGAATTGTGCAGTTTACCCGCGTCGATAGCCGTTACGTTGAATGCCTGCCGGGCCACTTCCTTGGCCTCGCTCCGACCAATTACCGATACTTCGGTTAGTTGAATATCATCCTGCTCCAGCGCCAGATTCAACTGACCCGAATGCGGTAACCAAACCGTTTTGCGCTGTTCCTGAAAGCCCACCGAACGGATGCGCAACTGGTGTTGTCCAGCGGGAATACCTGCCAGCGAGAAGCGTCCCTTTTCATCGGTGAGGGTTGATTTATTCAAACTTTCGATAACCAGACTTGCCCCCGGAATCCCTTCGCTATCAGCCGTTTTAATGATTCCAGATAGGGTATGGCCAGGATTAGTTTGCGCCTGCAGCGATGCAGTGCTGATTAAAAAAAGATTAACAAAGACGAAGAAAATTATTCGCGACATAAACATTTACCTGTATATTTCGAGGTTATTTAGACTAATTATAATTACTGCAAAGGTAGAGGGCCTTGTGTATTGCAGATGCAGAAAAGGGTATGTCAAATGCATTTTATCAATCGTGCATCTCTAAATAAGCCTACTTTAGCTCTGAGACACGATTATATCACCTACGCTATGAAAAAGTATTTACCTAATAATTCAGGTTATGAAGATATTGACAATCAGACTATTGCCAATGAATATATTGACCTAGACATGGTCAATTACCAGGGTAGTGGTTTATATAATCCAGCTGACTTACCCCAAAAAGTACAATACATGCAATTGGATGATATTACTCTTTGTTTCCAGCAACTGGCCCCGAATGATCCACAATCGGTTCCTATCCGAGTCAATACGCCTTCTATTCAGATGAATTTTGTACTAGAAGGTCAGCGCTCTTATAAACCAGCGGCTGGGTACGGGCCACCCTATCATTTACCGACAGGCTACCATAGTATCGCTTACTATACAGCCATGAAAGGGGAACTATGGTACACCCAAGAAGAGGATAGTATAATAGTTGATCTATCGTTTCCAGAGAGCTATCTGCGAACAGCTTTTGGTGATGATCTAACCCAGCTTGGAAATCTGGAAAAAGCAGTTGCGAAACGACAATCGGCTTTGCTGGGTAACCGAACGTTTCCGCTTACCCCTACCCAAAAAGGTATTCTGTTGGCTATGTCTAGTTGTTCGCTGGACGGGCCGTTGAAGAAACTGTTTCTGGAAGGAAAGTTACTGGAGTTGCTGGTCCTTCAAGTAGAGCAGTTTCAGGCTACGTCGGTTAGCGCTGGACCTCAAATCCTTAGTCAGGAGGACGTTGAAAAACTACAGCTTGTGCAGGCGACTCTACTTAACACCATAGACCAGCCGCCGTCCATCAATGAACTGAGCCGGCTGGTTGGCTTAAACCGCACCAAATTAATGAGCGGATTCAAAGAGTTATTTGGTAACACTATCTACGGCTACCTAGCCGATGTGCGGATGGAGCGGGCTAAAGAGTTGATGCTGGCCAATACGTATATGAAAATAGCCGAAGTAGCCCGGCAGGTAGGTTTCCGCAGCGCGAACAACTTCTCAGCTGCGTTTAAAAAGAAATTCGGCTATTCGCCCACGGCTCTTCGATAATACTGGAACGATGGAACTGCCCATCAGTTGGTTATATCAGCTGCCAAAATGCGCTCTGCTTCCAATACGGGAGCGGATTCGGCCAATAATTCGCACAATGTATCCAGTTCTTTTTCTGTAAATAAGATAAAGTAATTGGGCATTGGTGTCGTCATCAACATTTCCTTCCCGTGACTTGTATAGAAAGGTCTCATGGCGAGTTGATCCCGCATAATTTCGGTAAATGCTTCAACCTGATCAGGCGGTAAACAGAATAAGGAATTCTGGAAGGCTACGTTAACCGTGCGGCAGCCAGAACAGATACCTACATAGCCAAACTCATTCTGGGCAATTGTCCGGAATTGATGCTGATGATTCATGACTGAAAAAGTTAAGTTGTAAACTGAAATGGCTTCCTCACTGTAGAGAGTCGGCGAGTCGAAACTGATTATCCTCCAAAAATTGATACAGTTCACACATCACCAATGAGCCGTCGATAAGCATTTGAAGGTCTAATAACTCATCCGCAAATAAACGATGACATTTACCCCGGCAACCTGGAGGATGCAAGTCGAATTGGCGCGATAAGGGTAGTTGAACAAGCGGATTGTAAACCCGAATAAGCTGATTGATTTGCTGACTTAGCTGATGTAATTGTTCCTGACAGATCCAGACCTGTAAATCACCGAAGTCAATCCAAAATTCACCTCTGTGGCGGCAGTAATGCACTTGACCGTAAACACTACAATAAAGGGCATTTGTTACCTGATCCATAATCTACGAGCGATTTTTTTGAGCCTATGCAGAATGAAAACTAAGTACAGTTGACAAGGAATGGGCGCACAAGCTATGTTAGGCAGCAAAGTTATAATTATTTTTATTCATTCTAAATAAATATCAGCTATATCGGGAATAACTCATTTGGTAGCTTTATTGAATCGATGTAAAAAAGTAACCTTTAGCACATCTACAATCTGAGTTAACTCGCTCCTTTATTAGTTGAGTGAACGACCCATTTGTGTGTAGCCTGAAAAGATTAATTAGCCTTTTGCTCTCAGGCCAATCCAAAAAAATTTGTACATTTGCCTAATTAAAATAAGTCTAAATAAATCCTTACCGTTCAAACACGCTCTAACGGATTAATAGTCAATTGTTTAATCTTAATCATTCATCTTCTGATTTTGATTTTATACAGTAAAGGCAAAAACCTACTACTAAAGCATGGCTTAGCCAACCTAAAGAACGTAGCAATGTCAATAACCACCCTTGTCCGGCTACTTAAGGCTTATAGTTTGTTCTTTGGGATTTTGTTTACTCACAAACCGCTATTGGCGCAATCGAATCTGGGGCATCTGGCCGGTACAGTAACGACGAGCGATAGCAGACCAGTTGGCTTCGCAACGGTTACCCTGGCTCGTACAAAATACTATACTAACACCGATTCGATCGGTCATTTCAGTTTGCAGGTACCGGCGGGTCAGTATACGCTTTCCATAAGTATGGTCGGCATGCAGAAACTCACTCGTCACGTATTGATTACAGCCGGAAGAACTACGGAATTTGCAGACCTTATCCTCTTGGCCGACGAGGCACTAAATGAAGTAACTGTACGTGGCAAAACTGAAGTGCGTCAGATTAATGAGCAGGGCTTTAATGTCAATGCCATTGACCTCAAAGCTAACTACAGCCTCAACCGTGATCTTAATCAGGTACTAAACACTACCACCGGCATCCGCATCCGAGAAGAGGGTGGTTTGGGCTCGAACTTCAATTTTTCGATCAATGGCTTCTCGGGTAATCAGGTTAAGTTTTTTCTGGACGGGATTCCGATGGACAACTTTGGCTCGTCGCTGACCCTCAACAATTTCCCCGCCAATATGGCCGAGCGGATTGAGGTGTACAAAGGCGTGTTGCCGGTGAGCCTGGGCACCGATGCGCTGGGAGGAGCCGTCAATATTGTAAGCCGGAGTAATCCAAATTACCTGGATGCCAGCTACTCGTTTGGTTCATTTAATACGCATCGGGTGGCGATAAACGGCGCATATACCAACGCCAGAACTGGGTTTACGGTCAGAGCGAACACCTTCTTTAATTATTCAGATAATAACTATAAAGTACTGGTCCCGATAAAGAATCTGGCGACCAGTAGCTTTGGAGCCGACCAATGGGTACGCCGTTTTCACGATGGCTATCAGTCGGCAACGCTACAACTGGAAGCGGGCGTGACAGGCAAAAAATGGGCCGATAAGCTTCTGCTTGGCATTATTGCGTCGGGTAATGATAAGGATATACAAACAGGGGTGGTGATGGAACGCGTGTTTGGGGCTATTACCAGCAATACCCGAACGCTGATTCCGACACTCAAATACAAAAAGACGGACTTGTTTATCAACGGCTTAGACTTAAATCTGTATGCCGCCTATAACATGACCCGGTTTACGTTGATCGATACTACGGCCCGCGAATACAATTGGCTGGGTGAGTACAAAATCAACCCTGCATCGGGCAGCAGTAGTGTCGGCGGAGAGCGTAGCCGCACCCGTAATCAGAACAAAGACAGGGAAGGACTGGTAACCGCTAACCTGACGTATAAACTTAATGATTTACAGACGCTAGCACTCAATTACGTTGGTACAAACTTCCACCGGGCCTCCTACGATCCGGAAAACCCCGACGCCATCGGCAATCGGTTCCCGTCTGACTTAGCCAAAAATGTGCTGGGGCTGGCCTGGAATCTGGATATTCGAAATAAGTTTACGACCTCGGTTTTCGCGAAGTACTTTGCGATGAAAGCTGTCGGGTATCAGCAAGTCGACGCCTTCACCGAGCGCGAACGTTACGAAGCGACTACGTTCAACTATTCAAATCCGGGTTATGGTCTGGCAACGGCTTACTTTGTCCACCCTACTCTTCAGGTTAAGGGCTCTTACGAGCATGCTTATCGGATGCCGGAGGGAAGCGAAATCTTTGGCGATGGCGTTTTCGTAGTTTACAGCGTGGGGCTGAAACCCGAAAAAAGCGACAACATTAATCTGGGTGCCCGCTACGCTACGCCTGTGGAAAAAGACCATCGAGTTACGCTCGAAACCGGCCTAATTTACCGAATGACCACTGATTTTATTCGCCTTGACCAGTCCGTTTCGGGCGCTCAGCGGCAGAATCAAAACAAAGGCAAAGTTAGAACAACGGGCGTTGAAGCCGAGCTGGGGTACTACTTCCGAAAGCTATTTTTTGCGTCGGTAAATGGCACCTATCAGAGTATTATCGATAAGCAGGAATTTGAACAGAGTGGCGGATTTACGGGTGGCGCGACCAAAAACATTACCTATAATTTCCGGCTCCCTAACCTGCCTTATCTATTCGGGAATGCTAACATTGGGGTCAATCTTCCAACCCAACCTAATCGAGCACTGTCGTTAATTTATAACCTGAACTACGTCGATAAGTATTATCTGGTGTACGCGGAACTGGGTGAGAGTGCATTTAATCAACGATACATTATCCCAACGCAGTTGGCGCATAATCTATCGGCAAGTTATTCGCTGGGTGGAGGTAAGTACAACCTCGCGCTGGAATGTCGGAATTTCACCAATAACCTGCTGTATGATTCATACCGGTTGCAAAAACCAGGACGCTCATTCTCAGTCAAGTTCAGGTACTTTATCAGTAAATAATTTTTTGTTCAGTTAATTAGCCAACCAATGATTAAACAATTTCTCAAAGTTAGCTTCGTAGCAAGCTTTGCCATTTTCGCCCTTTCGTGTAGCTCAAAAAATTCGACGGATCCTACGCCTGGCCAAACGTCCTACATAGTAGGCGTCGGTGTAACGTCAAATGGTAATACAACCAATTACGCGGTGAAAGCGCAGGATCTAATGACTGGCAAGATTTCGCCGGTTGGTAACGGTCTGACCTTAGCGGGTTATCGCGATTTTTCGCAAGGTAACAATACTGTATTTGCTATTGGCGGCTTTGAGCAGGCGAATGTCAACGGGATTACCCAGGACGCGAGTGGTCAGCTAACGGTGAGCGGTACAGCAACTTTCGACCGCGCAGCCGACGATATTCAGCAGGTTGACAATACACAGATGCTAGCGCTGGAATATCCGACTAAAGCGAACGGCAACAATGCTCGCTGGTATTTCGTGGATATCAATTCGAAAGCTATCACGAAAAATCTGTCAACCCCGTTGGCACCACTGGTAGCCGGTGGCGATAATCCAGTTTATTCGGGTATGGTCGTGCGGGGCAATCAATTGTTTGTATCTAATCTTCATTTCGACGCTTCATTCAACACGAACCATGTCGATACGAACTATGTAGCAGTTTACACGTACCCGGAAATTAAATTCGAAAAGCTGATTACCGACACCCGTACAGGCCCAACGGGTGCATGGCAGACTAAAAACGGTTTATTCAAGGCGGAAACCGGCGATATTTATTCAATGTCGTCCAGCAACATTTCGAATGGCTATAGCAAGTCAACCAAACCCGGTGGCTTTCTGCGCATCAAGAATGGTGAAACAGCTTTCGATCAATCCTATTTTTTCAATACGGATAAACTGGGTGGCAAAATCTCCCATATTAAGTACTTAGGAAATGGGCTGGTTTTCGCCACGATCAGTACAATCGCTAATCAGACAGCCGACGACCGCTGGGGCGACAAATCGCTGAAAGTGTCTATCATTGACGTTTACAACCAGAAAATTACGGATATTAAACTGGACGGCGGTACGACAACTTCGCTGATTCACAACGGTAATGGCGGCCGAAGCTTCCCGGTATTGGTCGATGGTAGCAAAGTATACTATCCGATTACAGGTGCCGATGGTAGCACATTCATCTACCAAATTGACGTACCAACCGCAACCGCTAAAAAAGGTGCTGAAGTTCAGGGTACTTTCGTGGGTGGAATTTTCAAAGTGCAATAAAGACTGATGTCGAAGGTATATTTATAGAGGCTATCTTTTCAGAATAGCCTCTTTTTTTTGCAGAGCTAAGCCCGGAATCGTTTACATAAGAGCTAGTGGTGTATCCAGCGAAATGCACAAAAAATACAGCCCAGCCAATGATTATTACCGTTCAACCGAATAATCATTGGCTGGGCTTTTCAATCAATGTACTTTGCGCATGGATTAACTACCATCCATTCATCCACTTTTTATCTACTTATGAAACAGTACCTTTTCGCGTTGTTTATGCTGGCGGCCCTGTCTGCCAGCGCGCAGGAGTTCAAACCTTTTAAGGTAAATCTGTCGGTTGGTTATGCGCAACCGCTCAATTCAGGCGTATCGGGCGGAGTGCTGGTCGCTCTGGAGCCTAAGTATGGCGTTACCGATAATATTGATTTAGGTCTGCGGGTTGAAGTAGCCGCCGTAGCTCGTGGTATCCAGACTAGCGGTAGTACATCTACGGGAGAAGTCGCTGCTTTTGGGTCGTATTTGCTCACAGGCAATTATCTATTTGGTACGGGCGGTGCTCGGCCTTTTTTGGGTTTGGGTGTGGGTCTCTACAACATAGCTTCTGGTGGAACGGTTGTTGTCCAGAATGGACAATCAAATCAGGACGTTACGCTGGTCGGCGCAACCAAATTCGGTGGCATGATCCGGGCCGGACTTAAGGCTGGACACTTCGTTATTGCCGCTGAATATAACGCCGTACCGACAACGACAAACTTACTCTCTAGCAGTACTACAACAATCGAGAGCAAAAACGCTTATCTCGGTATCAAGCTAGGCTTCGATATCGGCGGAGGACGGAGATAAAGGTGAAAGAGCGAAAGAGCGAAAATGGCTTATGCTAGTTTTCGCTCTTGCACTCTTTCGCTCTTTCACCTTCATTCTTTTGGCAGGATAAGTGGGTGAAAGCGGAGGCCGTTTATCCGATTATACTCCAGCGAAGGAGCCGGAATTTTAAAGAATTGTACGGTACCAATAAACCGTTGCAGCGACGGAGAAAACGTACCGATACGCGATAAATCAGCATCGGGCGAGATGAAAAACTGCCGGTAGCGCGTAAACTTCACTTCATTACCTGCGGCATCAACTACTCGCGGATTTTCGTGGCCGCCAATCATACCGCTGCCACTATAGCCCACATCCAGGTTTAACCAGCGCGGGAACGACGGACCAATCGGCAGAACCGATGCCAAGTTAACCGATAACCAATATTGCTGCCCGTTATAATCCTTAAGCATTTGCTGGCCCGTTGTCTTTCCTAACAGATTCGGGCGATAGGGTGGAAAAATCGTTTTCCGGAAGCCGTATTTCATCGTTACAACCTGCTGACCAGCACCGTATTGCTGGCCCATAAACAGCGCCGTTCCGGCTACGTTCGCGAACATATCCCCTTTCGAAAACCCCCAGCCTTCGGAATGACCATCATAAACTTCCAAGGTTGTCTGGAATAATAACGCTAACAGTCCACCGGTTAGGATGCTGGCTCGTTCGTTAACCCCACTCCATCGCATCAATTCGTACCCACCTCGACTCATGCAATAGGCTGTGGCTGCATGACCTACTTTATCCATCTGGAGCCATTCGGCATTGTCGTTGAAGCTATGAAACGGCACCTTTTTCTTGTACCATTGCTTCTTGAGCATCAATAAGGTAATCGTATAAAAAACGGCTGTTCCGGCAATGACACCAATAAATCGCCCTTGGTTAATACCCGGCTGATCGGGTGCCGCCGTTGCCACGGTAAGGGGCTGCGCCGGAACATGCTGACAGCAGATCAGCCAGACGATGCTTATCACTCCCAGACGCCGAATCAGGTATTTCATGCCCCAAAAGTACCCAGAAAATCATTTCTGTACCGGCGACCGGACGGGATGCCGTAACTTGCGGCCAAATTAGTTGTTACCCATTCATGAATCTCGACCCCTCTCCTCCCCTCACCCGCGCTCAGGAATCGCGCGTGGCCATCGAGCGGCTGTACATCACTATGCGGCATCTGTTCAACCGGGGATTTTATAAACCGTCGGGCGTATCGGGCGAAGAAATTCGTCGGGCGCTACTTACGCTCCAGCCCGAAATTTATGGCCTTGTCGGTGACCCTCAACGCGTCGAGCTGGACGGATTGGTTTACGTCATGGACCGACTTCCGAAGGGCATTGAATCCTGTCGGATTATCTCGCTGGCGTCGCGCGAAGGTTTTGAACACTCGCACTTTCCGGTGCTTATACCCGCCAAACGTCGACGCAACTGCTATCGGATTGATCGCGAGCAAATGGTTATCGAAGTCACGAATGGCCGAAGTGAAATCTACGACATTCTGACGCACCTGACATTTATGTTCATGGAAGCCGACAAAATTCGGCGAAATGCGTTTCAGGAGCGGGGCAGCCGAACCCGAGAATGGGAGAAACTCGAAGCCATCGTGCAGTCGGGCGGAACGGTAAACGACGACGAGCGGGAGTTAGCCCTAATGTACCTTAGCTCGATTCTGGGCCGGACGTTTGAGGAAACTCAGCAGGCGTATCTACGATTTGAAGAAACGGCGGGCACCAATAGTGGCCTGTTTCAGATTGTATACGGCCTAGGTAGCGTGTCTATCACCGAGTTCAAGGAGTCGAAAATGGATCGTGAAATCAATTTCACGCCTATGCTCCGTGAACGCATCGGCCAGCACCTTTACGGAGAACGCTGGGCCACGCGGCTGAAACAATACATCTGGGAACATAATCTTCAGGAGCGTCCAATTCACATCATCAGCGCCAACCCGCACAGCGTTATGAACTGTCTGTATGGCCCCGCAGCCCTCGCCGAAGTTACGACCTGGGATAACCTGTACGATCTGGCTTTGAAGCTAAGCCAACCTGCGCAACGCGACCTTCGAAAACGGGTTACGGAGTATGCCAGAAATCACGGCATGCATATTCTGGAAGACTTGGCCGGAACTAGTTTGCTGGTGCAGTTAATAGACACAGCCCAACTGGATACTAGTCAGTTATCGCCGGAAATCACGCACGATCCAGAGCACATTCGAACAGCTAAACCGCTGCTGCTGGTGATGGATTATGCGTTCGGCGAACAGGCGTTCGAGACGATGGACGAGCTACTTAAACCGTACGAATTTCATGAGTCAACGGTATCGCTTAATGTCGCGTCGATTTCGGTTATAGGCAAAGCGGGCATACTGACCGGTGGCAAAGGCGACCTGATGATTCCAACGTCACATATTTTCGAAGGAACGGCGGATAACTACCCGCTTGATAACGATTTTCATAAGGAAGATTTCGAGGGCCACGGACTGTCTGTCTACGAGGGAGCAATGATTACTGTTTTGGGCACTTCATTACAAAACAAAGACGTACTGAGCTATTTCCGTAATTCGTCGTGGCAAGCTATCGGCCTGGAGATGGAAGGCGCTCACTATCAAAAAGCGATTCAAGCGCAGTCGAAAATCCGGGGCAGCATTCCGGCCAAGGTTAAGGTGCGGTATGCATATTATGCTTCTGATAATCCGCTGCTTACGGGTGCTACGCTGGCATCGGGCAGTTTGGGAACCTTAGGCGTCAAACCGACGTATTTAATTACGGTTAAGTGTCTGGAGAAGATTTTTCAGCCGGATTGAGCGGTTGCGAACTTTACTGCCAAATCTTTAGAGACTTAGCTAATTTTTGAGTTATTACCGAATACATACCTGATCAATCCTGTCATGGGAAAAGTAAAGAAGTCTACACAGAAAGGGCCTGACGTTATTTTAATCGGGGCTGGTATTATGAGCGCCACGTTGGGCGTGTTGCTAAAAGAACTGCAACCCGATATAACCATCGAAATTTACGAACGGCTGGATAGTGCAGCCGCTGAAAGCTCCGACGCTTGGAACAATGCCGGAACCGGTCACTCGGCTTTTTGTGAGTTGAATTACACTCCCGAGAAAGAAGATGGCACCATCGACCCATCGAAGGCCATCAAGATTGCCGAATCGTTCGAGCAGTCGAAGCAGTTCTGGGCGTATCTGGTAGAACAGGGCTTTCTGCGTGATGCCCCTAATTTTATCCGGTCCATTCCGCACATGAGTTTTGTCTGGGGCGACGAGAATGTAAAATATTTGCATAAGCGTTACGACGCACTTCAGCAAAATTACCTTTTCCACGGCATGCAGTATTCTGAAGATCCGGCTCAACTGGCCGACTGGATGCCGCTGGTCATGGAAGACCGCGACCCCGCCCAACCTGTGGCTGCTACTCGCATGGACATCGGTACCGACGTAAACTTTGGTGCGCTGACGCGGGCCATGTTTCGGCGGTTAACGGATATGCCCGGCGTTCGAATGTACTTTGCTCACGAAGTCCGCGACCTATGGCGGTCAAAAAGCCTCGGCGGCTGGAAGCTACGGGTTGAAAACGTGACGACCAATCAGGAGCGGGAAGTACAGACTGATTTCCTGTTCATCGGTGCTGGTGGCGGTTCGCTGCGGCTACTCGAAAAATCCGATATTCCCGAAAGCCGGGGTTTCGGTGGTTTCCCGGTTAGTGGTCAGTGGCTCAAGTGCGTTAACCGTGATATTATTGAAAAGCACCAGGCGAAGGTTTACGGTAAGGCGTCGGTGGGTGCTCCCCCTATGTCGGTGCCGCACCTGGATACGCGCATGATCGAAGGCAAGCGCGAGCTGCTATTCGGTCCTTACGCCGGTTTCTCAACAAAATTCCTGAAAAGCGGCTCGTACATGGATTTGCCAAAATCCATTCAGTTGAGCAACATGGCCCCGATGCTGATGGCCGGTTTGCACAACATTCCGTTAACTCGCTACCTGATTCAGCAGGTGATGCAATCGCCGGAAGACCGGTTGAACGCGCTTCGGGAGTATTACCCGGATGCGAAAATGGAAGACTGGGAGTTGGAAATTGCCGGTCAGCGGGTGCAGGTAATTAAGAAAGATGAAGACGAAGGTGGCGTCCTGGAATTCGGTACAGAAGTGGTCAGTGCCGCCGACGGTAGCATTGCCGCCCTGCTGGGTGCTTCGCCCGGTGCATCGACTGCCGTTTCGATCATGCTCGATCTGCTGAAACGCTGTTATCCAGAGCAGTTAGCAACCGACGCCTGGCAGCAGAAATTAAAAGAAATGATTCCGAGCTACGGGCAGGTGCTGGCTAATAACCCAGAATTAGGTCAGGAACTGCGGAAACACACCAGTGAAGTACTGGGCCTGCACGTTGGCGAATCTATTCCGGAAGTAACGCGATAAACAGGTTAATGGCAATGTAAAATCCGGCTATTAAGCTATTTTACCTTAAAGCTGTATGAAAGCCATTTTTCATTTTTTGTCATACTGACGAAGGAAGCATCTTAAAGCTTCCAAATATGAGAGTCAGGATACTTTAAGATGCTTCCTTCGTCAGCATGACAAACTACTCATTATCAATACACTTCTAAAAATTCGAATAAACTCACGGTCCATTTACTTGGCAGGCATGCTTGTGTTGCCAATATCACGATCCAGTTTCCACTGGCCATTTTCCTGCTTCCAGATTACGATATATTTTCCCTTATCCAGGAGTTTCTCGGCCGCTCCGTAGGATTCAAAGCGCCCCTCCTCGATCACGACACTGCCTTCCTGTTGGGCAGTTACCGTCTCCAGTTTCATGCGTTCGACACCAGATTGGCGGACAGCCTTCCAGAACGTGTTAATGGCCGAAGTTCCCTGAATGACATCCTGGTTAGCGAACAATAATTGCCCGTTAGCTGTATAAAGCTCGCCCATGCCGGTCGCTCCTTTCGCGAACTTATCCATAAATTGTTGATTAGCCGCCGTAATCGTGGCCTTTATGTCTTTCTGGGCATAGACGGACAGATTTATTAGGAGTAGTAGAATCGAGGAGTATAATAATAGACGCATAAGGTTAAAAATATATCCTGTTGTTGTGATGATGTAGCGACCGTGGTGTATTTCTTACTGAGCCGCCTTGCTGGAATTCCAGATATCGCGGTGAAGTTTCCAACTGCCGCCGTCCTGTTTCCAGATAACAACGTATTTACCATTGTCTAACTGGGTGTCGCCGTCGCCATAGAGCGTAAATTCCCCAACTTCAATAATCTGATCGCCAGCCGGTTCTGCTTCGACCGTTTCGAGTTTAGCTCGCTTGACGCCAGCTTCGTACGCTCCTTTCCAGAAAGTGCCGATAGCTGAACTTCCCGAAATTGTGTCTCCGCCAGGTGGGTAGATCTGGGCATCATTGGTGTAGAGATCGCCCATAGTTGTGGCACCATTGGAGAAAACCTCCATGAACTTCTGATTTGCGGCAGTAATTACGTCATTCATTTGATTAACAAGGGTTTGATGTGAATATCAAAGTTGACGATTAGCCAATTGACCTTTATGAACTTTGGATTAAAGTTTTAGCCACTTTACTAAACGGTTGTCTTTCAGTATGACGTACTGGATTTAATCCGTTGCTACTCTCCAGCCCGTTGCTCAGCCACGTATCGCTTGTAAACCTTCCCGATTCGTAGTTCTTTTGGTCCAATCCAGATAGCGTCCGGTTCCTTACGATCAGCCTGCGTCATATTCACGATAACCGACCGGCTGATGCGGACGAAAGTCGGGCGGGGTAAGCGTTCTTCGGCTTCTTTCAGCGTCAGGCGGGTAACGTAGATTTTCGCTTTAGTAATGATTTTTAAATAATTCTCCAGGCTTTCGATGTATTGAATGTCGGCGTATTGAATAACCTGCCGCTCCCCATCGACCATGCAGGAAAAATGGCCCGAGTCAACTGTCGGAACGGCGGCTGCGTGGGTTGGTAAGCTGGCGACTTCTGGCTGACTCTCATGCGTGCGCAGGTACCGGTACGTCACGTAAACACCCAACCCCGTAACGGTGTACACCCAAAAATTGACAAGATAGGGCAGCGAGCGGGAGATATTGAACTCAGTGCGCAGGATGAAATTCATGTTGAACGACCCCAGCGCCATTAATAAAAACACCCAGCCAAAATAGACCATTTTCCGACCGTGCAGAAACAGCCGCTCGAACAGAATCCGATTGTGAAAAACGATCCAGCCGTAGAGCAGCAACAGATACAGATAAGGCGATAGCTTAGAAAATCCGAGCCGGTTACCGATGGCATACAGGTCAGTAAGGTAATGAACCGCCAACAGCGCCCCTAACCCCAGCAGGTTACGCACGATAAAATGGTCCAGGAGCCGGCTCAGTTTCATGCAGCCAAATTACGATGCAGAAGCCGTACAGCCAGCAACGCTGTGACGAAAGGTCTTCGTCACAGACGACCGCACCTAGTCACTAAATCGTTGGCACTGAGTAAGTCCATATTCAATTTTGACGACACATCGGCAGTCCTAAACGCTGACCGATGTGTCGTCTATGCTGCATACAATTAACATTTTCACGCACGTTTTCTTTGGTACGGTCGGATTAGTACTTGGCCTAATCGCACTGTTTTACCAAAATAATGCCCGGCAACATATCCGCTTCGGACGCTATTTTCTGTATAGCCTGACGATTGTCGTTATCACCGCTTTTATCGGCATTCTCTTCTTCCGATCCAATCCATTCCTGCTAATCCTGACACTGCTCGGCGGTTATGTCGGTTACTCCGGTTATCGAGTCATTTGGCTCCGTGAACGGCCTACCTCTACCCTGGATATGATAATTGCAGCAGGGGTATTAATTATGGGTGGATTATACCTGCGGTCAATGCAACTGTCAGGTGGCAACTGGTCGCCAGCGGTGGTCTATCCAACGTTATCAGCGCTGGTTCTGGTGGCAGGCTACGATTTGATCAAACATTTCTGGTTACATCAACGGCTCAAAACTTGGTGGTTATACGAGCATATTTACAAAATGCTATCGGCCTTCAGTGCGCTCTTCTCCGCCTTTTCAGGTACAGTATTTTCACAATATAAACCTTATAGCCAGATTCTACCGTCTACGCTCTGCGTGAGTGCCATTGTGTATTTTATCTGGAAACGGGCCATCAACTGCAGGCCAGCCAGGTTAGAAAAGGCGGGCCGTTGATACGCCGTTTGCGCCGTTTATGGATAAATGCCGCGGCAGAATCGTCTGATTGGGTCTTTTGCCTGACATTCGTTTTCTCAGCAACCTAAACGGCACTTTTCATGACGTCTTTTCTACGCATCTATCTCTTTTTCAGCTTCTTCCTGACCGGCCTTGCGGCAACTTACGGCAAAAGCGGCCCTATTCTTTCGGGTACGGTACGCGATCAGGCCGGAGCAGCTGTCGAATTTGCGACCGTAGCCATCCATCGAGCTACTGATTCGGTGGTTGTAAAAACCGAGTTTAGCGACGAAACCGGTCAGTTTCACTTCGAGCAGTTGCCCGAAGGCAAGTATTTTGTGTCAGCGTCGCAGGTGGGTTTCGAGCGTATACAGACCCAGCCTTTTGTCGTGGCTTCAACAGCCCAGACACTAGCCCCGCTACGCCTAAAACCCAGCACGACCACGCAGTTGAAAGAAGTGACGGTCCAGGCACGCAAGCCTCTTTTTGAACGCAGTGTCGACCGCATTATCGTTAATGTAGACGGTAGCCCGATTAGCGCCGGAGCTACCTCGCTGGAAGTATTGAGTCGTTCGCCGGGGGTAACCGTCGATCAGAATGATAACCTCGCATTACGTGGTAAGCAGGGCGTATTAGTGCTGATCGATGGTAAGCGAGTGCCGATGACCGGTACTGAACTGGCAGAAATACTACGCGCCTTGCCAGCTAATTCGGTCGATAAAATTGAACTTATCACAAATCCGCCCGCGAGTTTCGATGCTGCTGGCAGCGCGGGTATTATCTCCATTAAGCTCAAAAAAGATGGTCGGCAGGGTACGAACGGCAGTGTCAATACCAGCTACGGATACGGTCGATATTACAAACTAATCGGTGGCCTTTCGCTGAATCATCGTCGTAAAAAGTTGAACATTTTTGGCAACTATAATTACAGCAACCGCAATGTGTTTACACAGTTAGTGCTGAACCGCAGGTTCTACCAAAATGGTCAATTTATCGGCAGTAGCGATCAGGATAATGCGGGCCGGACGCAGTACGTTTCGTACTCCTATCGGGCGGGCGTCGATTATTCACTCACGAAACGGACGCTCTTAGGGGCGGTGGTTAATGGATTGGCGATGGACGCCGAAGCGCGTATTCCGAACGTCACGCAGACATACGATGAGCGAGGCACTCTGCAATCGAGCTATCAGTCGGCCAACCGCCGGAATCTGTCGATGCCGAACGTAGCGGTAAACCTGAATCTGAAACACAGTTTCGATTCCACCGGCAATCGGGAGTTGACTACCGATGTCGATTTTGCGCATTACGAAACCCACCGGCGCCAGAACCTGGAAACGTCGTTTCTAGTACCTATTCGCTCACCGACAACGCTGGCAGGTATTTTGAATGGCGAGCTAAATATCCGTTCATTCAAAGCCGATTATGTGCATAAACTGCCAGGGCAGGCTCGACTGGAAACGGGTGTAAAAATCAGTCAGGTGCATTCGGATAACAGCGTGTTGTTTACGAATATCAACGAAGGGGTGAGCGTGGTCGACACGGGTAAGAGCAACCAGTTTCAATACGACGAGCGCATCAGTGCCCTCTATCTGTCGTTCAGCAAAACCATTCATAAAACTTCACTTCAGGCCGGTCTGCGAGCTGAGCAAACCAGAGCAGAGGGTTTGCAGGTTATCGGCAACAATCGGTTCACGCGAGACTACTTCCAATTGTTTCCCAGCGTATTTATCAAACAGAATCTCTCGAAAACGCACGATCTGAGTCTATCGCTTAGCCGCCGAATCGACCGTCCAACGTATAACCAGTTGAATCCGTTCCGGGCCTATATCGACGCTACAACCTATTTTACGGGTAATCCGTCGCTGTATCCGCAGACGAGTTATAACATCGAGCTGTCGCATACCTTAAAGCAGAAGTTCATCACCTCCATCAGTTACAGCCAAACGAATCAGCCCATTATCGATGTGATTCAACCGGCTCCTGAAGGCAACCGGCAAGCCGTTTCGACCTACCAGAATCTTACCCGATCTGATTATTTTGGCTTAACCATGACCGTTCCAGTGCAACCGACAAGCTGGTGGAGCATGGATAATAACCTGGTGGCCTATTACCAGCAATTTATGGGCACGCTGGCCGGTACATCGCTGAACCAGGGGCGACCCGCTTTTACGCTGAACAGCACCAGCACGTTTACGCTGGGTCATGGCTGGACAGCAGACTTGACAGGTAATTACCAATCCCGGCAGTTATACGGCTTCTTCGATATTCGGGCGTTAGGTCAACTTAATATCGGGCTGCAAAAAAGCATGTGGAACAAACGGGGAACGCTGAAACTGAACGTAACCGACCTGTTCTATACAAGTCCAGAACGGGCCGTATCGACTTACGCCAATTATGTTGAAAACTTTTATCAGCGCCGGGATACGCGGGTAGCCACGGTCGCGCTGAGCTACCGTCTGGGCAGCGACACCGTAACACCCTCACGCCGTCGGACGGGCGGGGCGGAGGATGAAAAACGCCGGGCAGGTTGAGCTTAATCAGGAGGCTGTTGTTTCTCTTACTCTTTTCTTATCTTGTGCCACGGCTTATGTAGCTGTGGCACAATCGTTTTCAGGACTTCATACAACCTCTCCATGAAAAAAACTCTCCTTCTCTCCTGTTCGCTACTCGGTTTATCCTTATCGACGTTCGCTCAGGATCGGCTGATTGGCAAAGCGTTTGCCACTCGCTCCGTCGTTATGGGTCAGCACGGCATGGCCTGCACCTCGCATCCACTATCAACACAGGCCGCCATTGATGTGCTTCGATCCGGCGGAAACGCTATCGACGCGGCTATTGCCGCCAACGCGATGGAAGGGCTGGTCGAACCGCACGTTAACGGAATCGGCGGTGACCTGTTCGCGATTGTCTGGGATGCCAAAACCAAAAAGCTTTACGGGCTGAATGCATCGGGTCGATCACCCTATAGTCTAACGCTGGCGGAGTTTCAGAAGCGGGGGCTTAAGCACATTCCTTCCGACGGACCGCTGCCTGTTTCGACGCCGGGCTGCGTAGATGGCTGGTTCGAGTTACACAAGCGGTTCGGCAAAACGCCCATGACCAAGATTCTCTCGTATGCCATCAAATACGGTCGCGAGGGTTATCCGGTTCACGATGAAGCGTCGATTTCCTGGGCCTCGATGGTTAGCCGGTTCGGCAAATACCCGAACATAATGGAAACCTACGCGCCCAACGGGCATGCCCCCAAACGCGGAGAAATCTTTAAAAATCCAGCGCTGGCTAACACGCTCGAGAAAATCGCAAAAGGTGGCCGCGACGTATTCTACAAAGGCGAAATTGCTCAGACGATTGACGCGTTCATGAAAAAAGTGGGCGGATATCTCAGCGCGAAAGACTTAGCCGATCACACCTCCGAATGGGTTGAGCCCGTTTCGACCAGCTACCGGGGTTACGACGTGTGGGAGTTACCCCCGAATAGCCAGGGCATCTGCACGTTGCAGATGCTGAACATTTTGGAAGGATACGATTTCTCAAAGATCCCTTGGGGTAGTCCTGAGCATGTTCACCTCTTTGTCGAAGCGAAAAAACTGGCTTTTGAAGACCGGGCTAAATACTACGCTGATCCGGCTTTTGCCAAGATTCCGGTGCAGGAACTCATCAGCAAGGATTATGCTGCTGAACGTCGTAAACTGATTGACCCTAATCGAGCCGCCAGCCGCGTTGATGCAGGAAATCCGGCGCTCAAACAGGGCGATACGATTTACTTAACCGTAGCCGATGAAGACGGCAATATGGTGTCGCTCATCCAAAGTAATTACCGAGGATTCGGCTCCGGCATGGTGCCCGACGGGTTGGGATTTCAGTTTCAGGACCGGGGTGAACTCTACAGTTTATACGAAGGACAGAACAACACCTATGCTCCTCACAAACGCCCGTTCCAGACCATTATTCCCGCTTTCGTGACCAAAGACGGGCAGCCATTTATGAGCTTTGGCGTAATGGGCGGCAGTTTCCAGCCGTTAGGTCACACGGAGATTCTAATGAATATGATCGACTATGGCATGAACCCGCAAGAAGCCGGAGACGCTCCCCGCATAGACCATAGCGGTTCTTCCGAACCTACCGGCGAGAAAATGGTCGACTCCGGGCAAATCACGCTGGAATCGGGCTACTCTTATGAAACTATCCGGGATTTAATGCGTAAAGGACACAAGATCGGCTACGGGCTCGGTGGCTATGGTGGTTATCAAGCTATTATGTACGATTCCAAAAACAAAGTTTACCACGGCGCTACTGAGTCAAGGAAGGATGGTCAGGCGGCTGGATTTTAGTAACCGTTTCCGGTTTTTTGTCATCCCGACGCAGGGGGGATCTTAATGCTTCCTGGCTAGGGTGTTAGTAAATACTAAGATCTTCCTGCGTCAGGATGACAGAAAAGCTCGTGATGATAGAAATGAGTCTATGCAGCAACCTCTAATTACCAACGACGCCATTATTCTGGGCATTTTATTGGTTTTCCTGACGATCGTATTCAAGACATCGCAGTCGAGCCACCCGTTTTGGCAGCGTGCTTATACTTACATTCCTTCGCTGTTGCTCTGTTACATTTTTCCAGCCACACTGAATAGCTTGGGCGTTGTATCAGGCGAGCAGTCGAGTCTGTACAAAGTATCGACTACGTACTTGCTCCCGGCGGCTTTGGTGCTGCTTACCTCCACCGCTGATCTGAAGGCTATTATGCGGCTGGGCAACAAAGCACTGATTACATTTATGGCAGGAACAGCGGGGATTATTATTGGTGCACCGATTGCGTTCTGGGTTGTTATGCAGCTAGTGCCAGGTTTTCGCGAGCAGGCAATTGCTAACGAGTATTGGAAGGGATTGGTAACAATTTCAGGGAGTTGGATTGGCGGAAGTAGTAGCCAACTGGCGCTTAAAGAAATCTACGGTTGCAGCGAAGCCCTGTTTGCCATTATCCTGGTGGTCGATGCCGTTGTATCAACTAGTTGGACTGCCTGCCTGATTTGGGGAGCCGCCTACCGCGATAAAATTGACACGTGGCTCCAGGCCGACACGCGATCGATTGAAGATGTCAAACAACGCATTTTAGCTTACAAAGAAGAACCGGATCGGCCTGCTAATCTACTGGACTTAAGCACAATTCTGGCGCTGGGTTTCGGCGGAGGTGCCCTTGCTCATGCGTTGGCTTACTGGATTTCGACAACCTTACAGCCGTATAAAGCGTCGCTGGCATCGTATGGTCTGGACCCGTTTACATCCAATTTTCTATGGGTGGTTATTTTATCTACCTCTCTCGGTATTGCCTTATCATTTACACGTTTGCGCAAGCTCGAAAAACTTGGCACCACCGACCTCGCTACCTTCTTTGTTTATTTCCTGATTATGACCATCGGCATGCGACTCGACCTTTCCAACCTTGGTGGTAATCTGGGATTATTTCTGGTTGCGGTAATCTGGATGCTTATTCACATCATCGTCACGCTTGTCGCGGCCCGCCTTATCCGGGCACCGTATTTTTTTGTGGCTGTTGGCAGTCAGGCGAATATTGGTGGCGTATCGACGGCACCGGCGGTGGCATCTATTTTTCATCCGGCATTAGCCCCAGTCGGAGTGTTGCTGGCCGTGCTGAGTCATGTACTAGGCACCTACGGCGGACTGATTACGGCCTGGCTGATGCGACTAGTTATGTGATTGATATTTTGTCATGCTAACGAAGCATCTTAAGGGTTGTCTACTTGAGAATTGGAAATCCTTGAGATGCTTCGTTAGCATGACAAAATATCATCTACTTGTCAACTCCAACCATGTACAGATCAAACCCGCCTTTACCACCCGGACGATTGGAAGAAAAGATCATCAGTCGATTGGTAAAAACCTCTGAACCTGTCAGAATAGGTCGGTATTCATCGGAAGCCGTGTTGATTTTTGGACCAAAATTCACCGGTGCTGACCATTTACTCCCATCCCATGTGCTATAATACAGATCATAACCGCCATACCCGCCGGGTCGGTTCGACGTAAAAACCAGCTTATTATCCTGAATAAACGGGCATTTATCATCCGCCGTCGTCGACAGTTCGGCTACCCGTTCAATAGCCACATCTGTCAGGGCAGGTAACTGAGTATGCAATTCTGTTGGTGTAATCGTTGGCAACGTGGCCTTATAAATATCGAAGGAGCCCGCTCGGTTGGAGGTGAAATAGACCGAGTTGACATTTTTATCGAAGGTCGGATAGGCATCGTCGGCCGTGGAATTCAAAAACGATAGTGGCACGGGATCAAAAAACTGTTTGTTGACTAATGCAGTCGTACTGCCGTATATAGTCGATACACCCGTTGGGTTTTCGTGGAAATTGTGGGTTAGATAAATATCCAGATTACCGGTGCGGTCGGAAGCAAACAGCATCAGGTATTCGGCATAGTGTCGATTAAACCCGTCTCTGATCAAATCACGATCATACGACTTAATATACGGCCCCAGTTCATTGCTATTTGAGTTGGCTTTGTCAGCCGCCCATCCTACAGGCGACAGTTCCTGCACAATATCCCACCCGCCATAGGGCTGATTATCAAACGAAAAGGCGCCAGAACTTCGGTCAAAATTGTAATTAAGTGACTCCTTTACGAAGTTAAAATCGCTTCGGCCACCCCGTTTTGACGAAAATACCAACGGCATTACAGTCCCAAATGAGGGAACATCTGAGTTATAATCATCGTCCGTCGAGTTGATAGTCCCCAGGTTGGTTACCGTTTCAGGAAAGGTACCCTGGCTATATTTATTTGAATAAGGCGGATTACAACCAACGAGTGACAGGACCAGATATCCGCCAATTAGTATACGTTTCGCGTTCATACGGAAAGCTATTTTCTACTAGGATTCCAATGTAGTTAATACGGTTGTAAAAGTAACACGACTGGAAAGCCGTGCTGCTAGATACTAAGTCGCAACTATATTCTTGATCTACATTGTGCGACTTTCCAGCCGCGTTACCTTTACGGCTACAACCCCCGCCCACCATGTCGCCCTCCGAAGTTGCTACTACTTATCGCCCTACCTTATTTTCCATTGCTTACCGCATGACGGGGGAAGTAATGACCAGTGAAGATATCGTGCAGGATGTTCTACTGAACTGGATGAGCCGATCGACGGAGGCTATTCAGGATGCGAAGGCGTACCTGGCTAAGAGTGTTACGAACTCGGCGCTGAATTATCTGGCGCAGGTAAAACGCCAGCGGGAAGCCTATAAAGGTACCTGGTTACCTGAACCGATTTTGACGGGTCAGCACGCGGTTGATGCCCGGCTGGATATCTCGTATGGGTTTATGTTGTTGCTGGAAAAACTTTCGCCGATGGAGCGGGCCGTGTTTGTGCTCAATGAAAGTTTCGACGTTTCCTACCCCGAGCTAGCCCAGCTTTTCGACACTACAGAAGCCAATAGTCGCCAGCTATACCACCGCGCCAAAGAAAAAATGGCAGGAGCATCCCGACGATTTCCAATTGATTCCCAACGGCAGCAAGCACTATTGCTGGCCTTCACAATAGGCAGCGAAACAGGCGACATAGATAGCTTAATTAACTTGCTTAAATCAGATGTGGCGCTCTATACCGACGGAGGTGGCAAAGTACCGGCAGCCGTTAAACCGCTGTTTGGCGCAGCTACTGTCGCTTTATTCCTCCGTTCTCTGAACGAAAAATACGGTAGCCAACTGAGTACCAAGCCAACCCTAATCAATGGCGAACTGGCGTTGCTCCTTATCGAAAATGACCAGCAATTACTGACAACGGTTATGGTGCTTGAGATAGACGAAACTGGTATCAGTGGCATTTACTCTATCCGAAATCCGGATAAGCTGGCGCATCTGCAATAAATTTTCAGGTTATTCTGTCACAAAGTGCGAGGCTAGTTTGTCTTGCGTGCGATTTTACTTTTTCTCAAAATCTCATGCATACACCAATCAAACAGGCCCGCTGGGTACAAATTACCCTGCTCTATCTGGGCTTTGTCAATGCGTTTCCGGGCGTATGGGCGCTGTTCTTGCCTAATAGTTTCTACACATCATTTCCAGGCTTCGGACGAGTTTGGGTTGCGGTCGATGGGCCGTACAACGAACACCTAATCCGGGATGTGGGTGCCTTTTTTCTGGCTCTTTCGGTACTCAGCTTCCTGACAGCCCTTGCTCCTCGTCTGGCATCGTTGCGAACGACGGCCATCTGTTTGCTGACGTTCAATATGCCGCATCTACTCTATCACCTGAACCACCTACACATGCTTCCTCTAGTTGATCAGATTGGGAATGTAGTAACCCTATCGGTAAATGCGCTGCTTCCGATATTGCTTTTGCTTACCCGACCAATCACTCTGAAAACGTCACAATCTATTTAAGCAAATACAACCATGAACAAAGTCCTAATAATCGGCGGATCGGGCGTACTGGGTTCAGCCGTCGTCAATGAACTACAGAATCAACGAGTCGATTTCCTGATAGGCAGTCGCAAACCGCTTAAAACTGACTCATACAGCACGGTTAATCAAGTAACCGGCTTACCCTGGACGCGCGTCGATTTGCTTTCGGGCGAAGGATTAACGCAAGCGCTAGACGGGATTGATACAGTTTTTCATCTAGCCAGCATGCCAGGAAATACGGGTGGCGAATCAAGCGAAGCAGTAATGACACGCAATCTGCTGAAAGCAGTTAAGCAGTCGGACGTAAAGCATCTGATTTATAGTTCCATCGTCGGCATCGATAAAATTAAGTATAGCTACTACCAGGCAAAGCTTGATGGCGAAAATCTAATTCGTCAAAGCCAAATTCCCTACACGATTCTACGGGCGACTCAGTTCCACGATTTAGTTGATTTTGGCCTGAGTAAACTACTTAGCTTACCCATCGGCTTTTTGCCGAAAAAGCTACTGGTTCAGCCTATTCACGTAGACGCAGTAGCACAGAAGCTCCTCGAACTAGCTAAGGCAGATAGCCAACAGACTGTTATTAACCTGGGTGGCCCTTACGTCTACGATGCCGGAACACTGGCGCGTCTTTGGATGAAACATCGGCATATCGCCAAACTAATTGTGCCAGTTCCGGCCATCGGCGCGATGATGAAGAGTATTGCCAAAGGCTATCTTACCTGCCCGGAATCTGTTGTTAACTCTCAAACCTGGGAAGAGTATTTGGCAAAAAAGTATTCGTAACGTCTTTTGAATATCGCTGAATTAAATTTTGCCCCAAACTTGCTTAAAAACAACGGACGACCTACTGGGTCGTCCGTTGTAAAAACAAAACAACAAAAACAATATCTTTTGCTTACTGGCTTTTATTCCATGACCATTTCTGTATGGGCTGGAGCCTCAATTTTCTTACCGATGAAGAGCAGCAACAGCGGTACACAAATCAGGAAGAAGCTACCGATAATCAGGAATGAATCGGCATAGGTCATCACCAGCGCTTGCTTAATAACAGCTCCCTGCATCACGCCATACGCTTTGCCCGTGGCAGTCATCAACGCATCACCTTTCGATAGAAACAGGTTCGTATACTGTCTAATTCGTTCGGCAGATAGTGGATTGTAAGCCGATATATTGTCTGCCAACCGGGACGAATGCAGTACTGTACGGGTCGAAATATAGGTAGTCATGATGGCCGTTCCGAACGTACCACCCAACTGACGAATCATACCGGTTAAGGCCGATCCTTGTGGAATCTCGATGTTCTTCAAATCAGCCAGCGTGATCGTGGTTAATGGGATAAAGATCATACCCATCCCAATACCCCGAACGATCAACGGCCAGAAGAAATAATCCGGTCCGGCGTCAAGGCTAATGGCTGACAGATCGAAACAGAATCCGAAGAAGAGTATGAAGCCAATGGCTGCGTACCATACGGGCGAAATGTAGTTTTTGCTAAGCAGTCCACCCACAATCGGCATCATCATCCCCGTTACAATCGAACCAGGCATCAGTAGCAAACCGGTTTGGCTGGCGGTAAAGCCCAGAATGGTCTGACAGAAAACCGGGATGATAAATACCGATGCAAACAGACCAAAACCGAGAATAAAGTTAAATAGCGTACCGACCGCAAACCGGCGTTGTCTCAACAAGCTTAGATCCAGAATCGGTAGTTTAACGGCCAGTTGCCGCCAGATAAAGCCAATAATTCCAATACCGGCAGCGACCGACATGATGACGATAAATTCCGACGTAAACCAATCTTCTTCCTGACCTTTCTCCAGCACAATCTGCAAACCGCCGATACCCATCGTGAGTAAAATCAACGCTAGCCAGTCCATCTTACCCGCCTGTACTTTCTCGGCTGGTTCTTTGATGAACAGATACGTCAGCGCCGTAGCCGCAATCCCAAACGGGATATTGATGTAAAATACCCAGTTCCAGGACAGGTTGTCGGTAATATAACCACCAAGCGTTGGTCCGATGGACGGCCCGATGATAACCCCCATCCCGAAAATGGCATTAGCGATACCCAACTGTTCTTTCGGAAATGTTTGAATCAGAATCGATTGCGCCGTGGTTAGCAGCCCTCCCCCACCGATACCTTGCACGACCCGGAAGAAAACCAGTTCCCAAACGTTAGTCGATGTACCACAGAAAATAGAAGCTATCGTGAAGAGCACAATCGACGCGGCAAAATAATTTCGGCGACCCAGCTTGGCCGTTAGCCAGCCCGACATCGTAATCATAACGGCACTGGCGGCTGCATAGCCCGTAACGACCCAGCTAATATCGCCCAGCGACGCGCCCAAGTTACCCATCATCTGGTTGAGCGTCACGTTCACGATCGACGAGTCAATGGTCTGTAACAGAGCCGCTGTCGTTACCGTGATCACCACAATCCATTTATCAAAGCCTAATTTCATAACTGGTTAAGTTTGTCTTACAAGTAGTGTCGGTTTTGAAAAACCGACACTACTACCAACTTTTTATTTTCCCTGCAAATCAACCGCTACTGCCACGCTCATACCAGGACGAAGCTTAGCGTAAAGTGGCGCGTTTTTATCCAGATCAATGCGAACCGGAATCCGTTGTACCACTTTCACGTAGTTACCCGTGGCATTGTCGGGAGGCAGCAGCGAGAATTTAGCGCCCGTCGCACCGGCGAACGAACCAACGTGACCAACCAGTTTTTCACCACCGAAAGCATCCACATCAATATCAACTTCCTGGCCGGGCTGCATTTGTTTCAGCTGCGTTTCTTTGAAGTTGGCCGTTACCCACAGGTTCGAATTACCGACCACTGAACACACCGACTGACCAGCCTGCACCAGTTGACCAACCTGCACAGCCCGTTTCGAGACAACACCCGAAATTGGCGCCCGAACAATAGTGTACGAAAGTTGCAGTTTCGCTAAGTCCAGATCCGCCTGGCGCCCTTTTACCGAAGCCTGCGCCACCGTAATCTGACTTTCCGTAGCCCGACGTTGCGAACTCGTCACGCTCGTTTGCGTACCGGCGGCACTCACCTGCGATTGCGCCGTTTGCAGCTGAGCCTGAGCCGCTTGCAACTGAGCCTGAGCCGCGTCGCGCTCGGCCTGAACCGCGTCGAACTGTTGTTGCGGAACGGTTTTTTCGGCTAATAACCGGCTATATCGCTCAAAATCCTGAGTTGCTTTCCGGGCACGAGCCTGGGCAGCCGCTACGTTTGCCTGGGCAGTAGCCACCTGATTACGAGCCGTCAATACACCAGCCTGTGAACTTTGTACCGTGGCCGAGGCTACATTTACTTGTGAGCGGGATACGCCAGCAGCGGCCATGGCACTTTGTAAAGCCGCTTCGGCCTGCGCTACCCGAATTCGGTAATCAGCGTCGTCGAGCACGATCAGTGTGTCGCCTTCTTTAACGTACTGGTTGTCTTTAAACCGGATTGCTTTAACGTATCCACCCGCTTTCGGAATAACCGGGTTTACGTCACCATCGATTTGCGCATCGTCGGTAGTTTCATGACGTTGCAGATACTTAAACTCACTGTACCCGAAAAATATCGCAATAGCCAGGACGATAACGCCCACTACGCGGAATATGGTTTTCTTATCCATGGTTGTGTTTTTTAGCGAAAGATTATTTGAGATTAGTACCGGTAGCTTTCAACAGGCGCTGATAAGCCAGTTGCGCATCGACCGTTGCGTTGATGACGTTGAGTTGAGCTTGTAATAAGAAACTATCGGCTTCCAGCAAATCCGTTGAGCCAACCAGCCCGTTGCGGAACCGCGATTCAGTTAGTCGGTAATTTTCCTGTGCTTGTCCAACAGCGGTCCGGATTACGTTCTGCTGTTCCAGCGCCAATTGGTAATTATTATAGGCGGTAACGACTTCTGAGCGAATCTGATCATTCTGCTGCTGCCCCTGAATTGCCGCCTGATCAATGGCGATTTGGGCGGTGTGCATTCTGCCTTTCATATTGTAAAGTGAACCGATGTTGTAGCTTAGCCCAGCGCCAACACTCCAGGCGCTGATAAACGAGCTACCTTCCGGAATAACCCGGGCCGTTGGGTTGATGTAGTTATAGCCGAGTGTGGCTCCAAGGTGCGGATACATCGTGCTTTTCGTGTTCCGCAATTGTTGCTGCGCCGACTCAACTCGTAGCGAATTGGCCTGCACTTCCGGGCGCGTTTGCAGCGCCTGACTCAGGAATGTATCTACTGTTTCAGCCACAGTTGCCGGATTTGTCAGCAGCGTATCGATAGAGATCTGTTGATTTTCGGGCAGTCCGATCAGTAGGTTAAAATTATAGAGAGCGGTCTGGCGGGCTTTCTCAACCTGTAGGCGGCTCAAGTTCAGGTTGTTTTTCTGCAACTGAATTTTCAAGACTTCATTAGCCGTCACCACACCTTCTTTCTGAAGGTTTTGCGCTTCTCGTTCCCGTTCGTCAAACTGCTTGATATTCTGTTCGATAACCCCGATTGACCGCGCCAGTTTAACGATATTATAGTAAGCGTCCGTTACGGTATAAACCAGTTCGGAGCGGTTACGCTGTGCATCAAGTTGGCTCGCTTTAGCTAGTAATTCAGCTGATTTCTCCGCCGACTTTTCGGCAAAACCACCGAAAATTTCCTTACTGATCGTAGCGCCACCCATCGTGGCGTTAAAGGCCCCGGCTGGGATACCGAATAGCGGTTTACCATCCTCACCTTTTCCAAACGCAAACGGGCCTGTCAGGCTATAACGCGAGTAGGCCAGCGACGCGTTAGCCGTAGGTAAGCTGCGGTCTTTGGCTTCCCGCAACCGAGCTTCGGCGGCCTGCGTACGTGTATCGGCCAGTTTAATCCCCTTATTATTCTGGAGCGCCAGTTGAACGGCCTGATCCAGCGGCATTACGACTGGTGCCGGCTGCGCAACGGCCAAGCCTAAGCCCGCCAGCCAAACCCCAATGCTTGTTAGGTACTTTTTCATAATCACTGTTTTATAATCTTTTCCAGGAGTGTATTTAGGATGCGTACTTCCTCGTCGGTTAGGTGATTGACGATAGATTCAAAGTTTTTGAACTCAACCGCAATCGTCTGGACGAACTGGTTCGACTTTTCAGTTAATCGCAGATTCACTCGTCGACGATTCTGCGGATCAACTTCTCGAACAACCAGATCTTTCGCGACTAGTCGGTCAATTAATCGAGTCATGTCGGAGTTCATATCCGTCATTTTCTCTTTCAATTCGCCAGCTGTCAGACTGTTGGGATATGCGTCCGATAGATGGCGGAGGGTCTTGTATTGCTGAACAGACAGATCGAACGGGGCCAGCTTTTGCTGAAAATAATTGACGATATATCCGTCTGTTTTATGCAGATTGACGATTAGCCGGTGGTAGTCATTTCTAAACTGCGGTTCCATATTTCTGTAAGAGCACGTCAAAGGTATAACCAATATTTGTTTGAACAAATTTCGTTTAAACAGAGAAAATTATACCAAATACTTATCCTGAAATAAGAAAATAGTACAGTCGGTTAGATTAGTACAAGAATATCATCGCATAGGAATAATACAATATGACTTGCTGTGAAAAATCAGCTTTATCCAAGCTCAATAGTCGTTTTTCAGGCCTCTTCTTTTAATAATATTTTAATGGTTAATGTCCCAAGGGCAATGCCCTTGGGACATTAACCTCTGTTAAAAGAAAATTAAAAAATTTCGGAATGGGGGTACCCTTACTAGCTGCTCGATTGTCTTCTGGGTATAAGACACCAATCCTATGACTGAGAGCAAGTTTATCGAAACCCTCGTGGAACGTTATCTCAACAACCAGGCAACGGAGGCTGAGCTGGCAGTATTTCTGGATTTGCTCAGACAGGGGAAGCTCGATAACGTGCTGAAAACTTACATGGATAAGGAGATAGAAACGTTGCAGGACACTTCCAACAGGCTTTCCAGTGCGAATGTATTCAAACCCTGGCTGCCGTGGATGAAAGTGGCAGCTTCTGTCTTCTTAATACTCTGGTAATCTGTTTATTATATTCCCTCAGGCGGCTCGACTGAGTGCCTGATACGCATATTACTTCGCTTTACAGATCGTCGGGGAAAGGTTCTTTTTATGGAGCCTAGACGAAGCTTTTGTCAATCATACAACCTGTTAATTGAATCGAGCGCAATGAGAGTATCACTACAAACGCGACTTCGGATCGTGTGTTATCTGGTCGTTTCCGCTTCGGTGGTAACGACAGCCACGGCCCGAAACCGACCGATCAAACCGGCTTTCCGACCCGACCCGGTTGTCACGAACAACGTTCCAACGGCCATTACGATCAAGGGACGGGTGACGGCGCAGGAAGACCGACTAGCCCTGCCGGGTGTCAATATCTCGGTCAAAGGCACCACCACCGGGACAACAACCGATGCGGATGGGAACTACACCATCAGCGTACCGTCGCCAGAAAGTATACTGGTTTTCTCGTTTCTGGGGTACATCTCGCAGGAAATTCCGATCGGTAGTCAGACATCGATCAACGTCACGCTGGTTGCCGATACCAAGCAACTTAATGAGGTAGTTGTCACAGCTTTAGGTTTTAAAGAAGAAAAAGACCGGCTGGGCTCTACCCTAGCAACGGTTAAGCCGGAAGACATCAAACGGTCCGGCGAAACCGGCGTAATCAACGGACTGGCGGGTAAAGCGGCTGGTGTTCTGATTTCTCGCTCAACGGGCGATCCGGGAGCTGGTTCTTACATCCAGATTCGCGGTCAGAACACGATTACAGGTTCCAACCAGCCGTTGATTATTATCGATGGGGTTCCGATGAGCAATAGCACAACGGGTGATTCGCGGGGCGGGGTCGCGCAGCAGTCACGACTGAACGACATCAATCCGGAGGACATTGCTTCCATGCAAATTCTGAAAGGAGCTTCGGCGGCTGGGTTGTGGGGTTCACGAGCGGCCAACGGCGTTATCGTGATCACAACCAAACGGGGCGCTAACGATAACAAATTGAATGTGGCCTTTAGCTCGACCGTTTCGTTCGACAAAGTGAACGTGCTGCACCCGTTGCAGGAAGCGTATGGGCAGGGGTCCAACGGTGTTTTTAATCCAACCACGCAATATTCCTGGGGTGACAAAATTGCCAGCCGGGCCGGTGGTGAGGATGTGGTGAACATGAACGGGGCTCGTTTCGAGTCGTATCAGGGCAAAACGTTTTATCCGATCATCACCAAAAATTCCAAAGAGACTTATAATCAGGCCCGGCAGGACGCAGTATTCCGGACGGGCACCTACTACGACAACAACATTAACCTAAGCGGGGGTAACGACAAGGGAAACTTTTACCTGAGTTTTGGCAACCTTGATCAGAAAGGCATTTTTGCGGGCCAGAGCGATTACAAGCGGTATTCGGTCCGCTTTAATTCACAACGGCAGTTTAACGACATCATTCGGGCTTCGGCCAACGCCAACTTTGTCAGAACGACATCAAACCGGATTCAGAAAGGCGATAACGCTGGCGGACTCTATATCGGTATGCTGCGGTCGCCCGCCGATTTCGACAGCCGGTACTGGAAAGGCAGCTACTTCGCATCGCCCACGGCGTCGGCTATCCGCAACCGTCAGCGGTCCTACCGGAACTACCTGGGCGCTTCGGCTAACCCCAGTTATAACGACCCACTCTGGACAATCAACGAATTAACCAACTTATCGGAAGTCGACCGGTTAATTATGAATTCGGAACTGGTCGTGACACCGAAAGATTGGTTCAGCATCACGGCGCGCGGGGGCATCGATACCTATAATGATCGCCGGGTTACCAACAGCCCCGTTTCGTCGTTTGCCAACTCAGGCGCCGGGCAGTATGAGCAGCAAATCATCTCGGAAACCGAATTAAACCTCGATGTAATTGGCCGGGCCAGCCGGGATTTTGGCGAGAATATAACGAGTACACTGATTGTCGGTTTCAACATCAACGACCGTAAGTACAATAGCCTGGGTGGCCTGATGAACAACTTCATCCTGGAAGAAGCCCCACCAAACTTTGCCAACTCCACGGCTACCAACAACTATCCATACAACATGGAATCGCACCGTCGGACAGCCCGGATGTACTCTACGGTTAACCTTGGTTTCTTTAATCAGCTGTATGTTAACGGTTCCATTGCGGGTGAATCAGGGTCTACATTTGGTAGTGCATCCAAATCGACATTCTATTATCCCTCAGCGGACGTTGCCTGGCAGTTTAGTCAATTGCCCACCTTCCGGGGCGGACCATTGTCGTTCGGTAAGTTACGGGCTTCGTACGGTATTGTAGGTATCCAGCCCGAACCGTACCGGAACACCACGCCTTATATCACAGCCGCCTTCGGCAGCTGGTCAACGAATCTGACCGGCTCTGGTTACGGTGGCGCTTATGTAGAAAGCGCCACGCAGGGTGACCCGAACCTGCTGCCCGAACGCAAAACCGAGTGGGAAATGGGTGTTGATCTGCGCTTCTTCAAGAATAAGCTGTCAGTTGGCTATACTTATTACCAGAACCGGATTCGGGACTTGCTGCTTCAGGTTTCTTCAGCTGGCTCAACTGGGTTCAGTCAGAAATACACCAACGCCGGTAGCATGGAGAACAAAGGCATGGAACTGGAATTCAACCTGAACGTGCTGCAAAAGAAGGATTTCCAGTGGAACGTTTTCGCCAACTGGAGTAAGAATAAAAATCGGGTAACGAATCTCGGGGGCACCGAAATCGTCACCTTTACGGGTGGAGCCCTAAGTACGGTGGCCCACGTTGGCGATGCGCTTTCGTCCTTTTATGGCGGTGTTTATCAGCGTAATGAGGATGGTTCTATGAATCTGACATCCACCGGTTTTCCTAAATTGGGCACAACACTGGGTATTGTTGGGGACCCTAACCCAGACTGGCGCGGTGGCTTCGGCACGAATCTTTCCTACAAAAAACTGTCGCTTAACGTCCTGTTTGAAACCTTCCAGGGTGGTGATTTCTACGAAGGTACGCGCGGGGTACTGGTTAATTTCGGCACTTACGCCGACGTAGGCAACGAAGTAACGCTATCGCAGGATATGTACAACTATGCCGGGACCCTGTTCAAAGCGGGAACAACGCTACGGGGTAATGTGAAAGATTATGGTGGCGGGCCGGTTTTGCTCGATCAGTCATTCTACACTTCGATTGGCGGTCACTCGGGCCAGCTAACCGAGCAGTTCGTTCGGGATGGCAGTTGGACACGGATTCGCGAAATCACACTAGGCTATCAGCTTAACTCGCCCGGTTTCCGCAAGAAAACAAAGCTCGACGGCATCAGCTTCGCGGTAACCGCCCGAAATCCGGTGCTCTGGACCAAAGTTGTCGGTATCGATCCCGAAACCAACGTATCGGGTGTAGGTAATGCCCGTGGCGTGGATTATTTCAACAATCCAAGCACTAAATCACTGGTCTTCAGCCTGAAAATCAACTATTAATTCTAACGACAGCAATTCTATGAAACGGCGATATAAAACCATTTTCACTGCGCTGATCGGCCTCGCTTCATTTTCATGTGAGTCATTGGTGGCTGATATGAACAAAGATCCGAACAACCCAACGGACGCGTCGGCAGATTATACGTTTACAGGTACTGAAATTGCGCACATGGCTGCTCAGGAAGGCATGGCTAGCCGATTAACAATTGTCTGGACGGGTTACGGCTTCGGGGCGTTCCAGCAGTTTGGCACCTGGGGGCAATACCAGATTACGGCCGCCAATTTCGACGATGACTGGAATCTTTTCTACACGGGTGTCAATAAAAACGCCGTGCGAACCATCGAGAAGGCGAATCAAATCGGTAACCGCGTCATGACCGGGATTACCAAAATTATCCAGGCCCATAATATAGGCACGGTCACAGAACTATGGGGTGATGCGCCGTTTACAGAAACCGGCAACACCGCCAGCTTTCCTAATCCTCGTTTTGAAACGCAAGCCGAGTTGATTCCCAAGTTAATCGCGGAACTTAACGATGGTATTGCAGACCTCGAATCGGGCATCGGGACAGTAGGGACACGGGACATTTTCTTCAGTGGCGATGCCGCGAAGTGGAAGCAGGTAGCCAATACGCTCAAAGCTCGGTTATACCTGGATCTGAAACAGTATAACGAAGCCTACACCGCAGCTCAGGCGGGAGTTAGCACATACACCAACTCTATGTATTCGCCCCACGGCACTACGGCCAGCGTAAATGAAAATCAGAATTATAGTTTTCTAACCAACGTACGAGCGGGCAGTATTACCGCCGAGGGGGCCTATAATGCTGAATTACTGAATCCGGCTAAGACAGCAACGTATCGCGGTAATAGTAAGACGAATGAAACCGCCCGGTTCAAATTTTATTACCTCGAAAACGGGGTTAACGCACCAGGTGTGATTGAACCAAATACATTGACGACTACTGCTAACCGTGGTTTTTTCGCTCGTGATGCTAGTTTCCCGCTCGTCACCTATCAGGAGAATATCCTAACCCTAGCCGAAACGGCGCTACGGTCGGGCAAAGGGTTTGATGTTGCCCTCGGTCACCTGAACACGTACCGAACTTTCCTGAACGGGGGCGGCTATCTGCACGCGACCTATAAAGTGGCCGGCACCTACAAATACGACCCATACATAGCGGCTGACTTTGCCGCTGGTGGTATCGAAAACAAGGACGGTATTACAGCCAATAATGCCTTGCTTCGGGAAATCCTGGAAGAGCGGTATGTAACATTTTACGGTCAGCACACTGGCTGGAATGATGAGCGCCGGACCCGTAGCGAAGGGTTTGGCGTAAAGCTCAAACCCAATAATGGCAGCCAGCTACCCGGTCGGTTTATTTACTCACAGAACGAACTGAATTCCAACCCAAACAGCCCACGATCCGCCCCCAGTTTGTTCGAGACGGTGAGTATTTACAAATAATTTTTTCGACAGGATTTACCGGATTAACAAGATTGATTTTCCTCAAAAAAACTTATCATGTAGATCCGGTAAATCTTGTCAGAAAAACCACGTACACGAATGTATTATAAAGTCTATTTTTCGCTCGTTGTCTTCAGCCTGTTTTCTAATGCTGCGCTCGCTCAGGCTCCATTCTCTGATCTTGAAGTCAAGAATTTACAGAAACAGGCGAAAGACGTTGAGATTGTTAAAGATACCTATGGCGTCCCGCACGTCTATGCCAAAACCGACGCAGGTGCCGTATTCGGTCTGATGTACGTGCAGTGCGAAGAATTCTTCGATAAAGTCGAAAACTCGCTTATTGGTCGTTTGGGTCGGCTGTCGGAAACGGAAGGCGAAGCGTCTCTTTATAAGGATCTCTGGACGCGAATGTTCATTGACTCCACGCAGGCGATTCAGTTATACCGCAAAACGCCCGACTGGCTAAAGAAACTTTGCGACGCTTACGCAGGTGGCATCAATTATTACCTGATTACCCATTCAGCGGTCAAACCGAAGCTGCTGACCCGCGTCGAGCCCTGGATGATTCTGATGAACAACGTACCGGCTATGGCCGGCAGCAACGTCAGCGAAGGTGATTTTAAAGCGTTTTATGGGAAAGAAGTCGCCCAGTCCGCTACAGGCAGTCGAAGTTTTACGGCCGAACCGCCCAAAAATGACGGTTCTAATGGCTTCGCGCTGGCTCCCTCCCGAACGCAGAGCAAGAAAGCAATGCTGTTCATTAACCCGCACGCTGAATACTACGGACGCATTGAAATTCAGTTGGTGAGCGACGAAGGACTGAATTCGTACGGGGCGCCATTTCTGGGTCAGTTCAATATTTTTCAGGGATTCAACGAGTTCTGCGGCTGGATGCACCCCGTGTCGCTATCCGACGCCAAAGACCTGTATGCCGAAGCTGTTGAGTGGAAGAACGGCAGGCTGATGTATCGCTACAACGGTGCCTGGAAACCGGTCGATAGCACCGCTATTGAATTGCGGTACAAGAAAGGCGACAGCTGGGCAACCAAAAAATTCGTCACCTACCGCACTCATCACGGGCCGGTCGTCTACAACACCGCAACCCGCTGGATTGCCCTCAAAACTTATGAGCCCAACATCGAACTGCTGGCCATGCACTGGCTGAAAATGAAGGCCCGGAACTTGAAAGAATTTACGGCTGCTATTAACGCCCGGGCGATGGTTGGCAGCAACATTGTTTACGCCGATAAAGCGGGCAATATCGCTTACTGGCACGGCAATTTCGTACCAAAGAAAAACCCACTACTCGACTGGCGTCGGCCGGTAGATGGCACCACCTCGGCAACAGAATGGCAGGGAACGCACGAATTAGCCGACATTCCGCATTACCTTAACCCAGCCAATGGCTGGTTACAAAACTGTAATTCAACTCCTCTCTACGCGGCAGGTAAGCTTGATACGGTGATGCTCAATAAGCTACCGTCGTATATGCTGCCCGACGGTCACACACCCCGCGCGGTTCATGCCGTGCGCGTGCTGACTCCGTTGAAAAATGCAACGATGGACGACGTAATTGCTGCTTCCTACGACACCTATCTACCCAGTGGCGAACGGTTTGTCCCCAGCCTGATTGCCGCTTATAACACGATAGCCAACGACTCCCTTAAGGCCAAATTGGCCGGTCCTATCGAAACGCTGAAAGCCTGGGATTTTCGGACGGACACGAATTCGATAGCGACTACCCTGACCGTACACTGGCTGGAAAAAATTATCCAGCTGGATATGGCTCGGCTTCCCCGGCCCGGCACGACGGAGGAGCAATACTCCCTAACCAATGGGGCGGCCCTTACGACCGAGTTTCTTTCCCCGAAAGAGCAACTTACGGCATTGGCCCAGGTGATTACCGAACTCGAAAAGGAATTTGGCACCTGGCAAGTCCCCTGGGGACAGGATAATCGTTTTCAGCGGACGACCGATCCGGATCCTAGTGATGATAAACTAAGTTGGGGTGTACCGGCAACGCCCGGTTTCATGGGTTCACTGAACGCATACGTGAGTAAGAAAGCGACCAAAACACATAAACGCTACGGTATTACCGGCAATACGTTCGTGGCTGCGGTCGAATTCGGTGATAAACTTCGGGCAAAAACTATCTTGACTGGTGGCGCCAGCTCCGACCCAGCGTCTCCGCATTATTTAGATCAGGTAAGGGGCTACATTAATGGTCAGTACAAGGAAATTTATTTTTATAAAGACGAGGTGTACAAACACGCCGAAAAAATCTATCATCCTGGTGATAAATAACCGTTCAGATTCAAGGTTGTCATATTCTCAAACATGACAACCTTGAATCTGAAATAATAAACCTTACTCTATGAAAAGGCGTGATTTTGTGAAATTATCCGGTCTTGGAGTCGGTGCTACTATGCTACCTGCCGGGTTCGTAACGGGACGGTCGATTTCGGCGGAGGAGTTGCTGAATCCAGGACCTGACGTGGCCGTGAAGAAACGGCTGGCCGATGTTGCGCTGAACGCTGCCAAAAGTAAAGGTGCTACCTATGCCGACGTGCGTATTGGCCGGTACCTGCGGCAGTATCTATTTACCCGCGAAAACAAGGTGCAGAACCTTGTCAATTCCGAATCGTACGGCATTGGCATTCGGGTCATTGCCAACGGCACCTGGGGATTTGCGTCAACAAATCAAATGACGCCGGAAAGCATTGCCAGCTGTGCCGAAGAAGCGGTCGACATGGCTAAAGCCAATGCCGAAATCCAGCGGGAACCGGTGGTGCTGGCTCCGCAGAAAGGCGTGGGCGAAAAAACCTGGAAAACACCCATCGGCAAAAATGCCTTTGAGATCCCGGTCAAAGAGAAAATCGACCTGCTCATGGCGGTAAACGGAGCGGCTATGAAAGGGGGCGCGTCATTCGTGACATCAAACCTGTTTTTCGTCAACGAGCAGAAATATTTTGCCTCAACCGATGGCTCCTACATCGATCAGGACGTGCACCGGATGTGGCCGACGTTTACAGTTACGGCCGTGAGCAAGCAGACCGGCCGGTTTAAATCCCGCGATGCGCTGAGTGCGCCCATTGGTATGGGCTATGATTATCTATCGGATAATCCAGCCGAAAAAATTGTGATTCCTAATGGCCCGACGACTTATCGATACGCCTACAACATGATCGAGGATGCCACCGCAGCAGCTCAGCAGGCGAAGGAAAAACTCACGGCCAAGTCGGTGCCAGCGGGCAAATACGACATGATTCTTGACCCGTCCAACCTGGGGCTAACCATCCACGAATCAGTCGGTCACCCGCTCGAACTCGACCGCGTGCTGGGCTACGAGGCTAATCTGGCCGGGACCAGCTTCGCGACGATGGAAAAGCTGCAATCGAAGAACTTCCAGTATGGCAGCAAAATCGTCAATCTGAAAGCTGATAAGATTCAGCCGAATACGATGGGATTGGTTGGTTACGATGACGAGGGCGTTCCCTGTAAACAATGGGATTTAGTCAAAAACGGCATTCTAGTCAATTTCCAGGCAACCCGCGATCAAGTACATCTTTTGGGCGAAAAAGAATCGCAGGGATGCAGTTTTGCCGAAAGTTGGGATAGTGTGCAATTCCAGCGGATGCCCAACGTATCGCTGCAACCGAACCCCGACAAATACAGCATTCATGACATGATCAAGGATACGGAAAAGGGAATTTATATTCTGGGCCGTGGTTCGTCATCCATCGATCAGCAGCGGTACAATTTCCAGTTCAGCGGGCAGCTTTTCTATGAAATTAAAAACGGTACCATCGTGGGCATGCTCGACGACGTAGCCTACCAGTCGAACACACAGGAGTTCTGGAATTCGTGCGCCCGCATCTGCGACAAAGACGATTATCGGCTGTTTGGCACCTTCTTCGATGGCAAAGGCCAACCGGGTCAGGCCAGTGCCGTATCGCACGGCTGCCCCACGACCCGCTTTAACGGCGTCAACGTAATTAATACCGGACGGAAGATTTAAAAATCATGAAGTTATAAAGTCATAAGGCTGTAGAGTCGTAATGTTTTACGGGATGCAGAGCCAACCTTACAACTTTATGACTCCACAACTTTACAACCTTCGCAACAAACCATGGCCATCCTGACACAAGAAGAAGCCAAGAAATTAATTGATAAGGTTTTAAGCTACTCGAAAGCCGACGAAACGAAAGTCGAACTGACCGGCGGGCGGTCTGGCAATATTCGATTTGCCCGTAACTCGGTGTCTACCGCTGGCTCCTCTAACAACTTGTCGTTATCTATAACGTCGGTATCAGGTAAACGAACCGGTACGTCCGACATTAACGAGTTTGACGATGCTTCGCTCGAAAAGGCCGTTCGTCGGGCGGAGGAAATGGCGCGGCTGGCTCCTGAGAATCCGGAGTACGTTCCGATGCCGGGCGCACAGACGTTCACCCCAACGCAGGCGTTTGTCGACACGACAGCTAATATGAAATCGCCGGACCGGGCCAAACTCGCGGGAGCAAGTATTAAGTCGATTATGGCCAGCCAATTGAGTGGAGCCGGTTATCTGGAAGATTCCGCCAATTTCAACGCTATTGGTAACAGTAAGGGCCTGTTTGGCTACCACAAGAGTACCAACGTCGATTTTTCGCTGACTATCCGCACGACCGATGGCACCGGTTCGGGATATGCCGCCGGTGATTTTAACGACGTCAGTAAACTGAACACCGGTGCGTTGACAGATGTAGCCATTCAGAAAGCCAGGGCTTCGCAAAAAGCACAGGCCCTGGAACCGGGCAAGTATACGGTGATTCTGGAACCCTTAGCCGCCGGCGAACTCGTGCAGTTTATGGTCCGGGCGATGGACGCGCGCACAGCTGACGAAGGCCGGAGTTTTCTGGGTAAAAAAGGCGGTGGTACCCGGCTCGGCGAAAAACTGCTCGACGAACGGGTGACGATTTACTCCGACCCGGCGGACGCTCAGATACCCAGTTCTCCGTTTTCGTCGGATGGTTATCCGCAGGAAAAAGTGGTGTGGTTTGAGAAAGGCGTGGTTAAGAATATGACGTATTCGCCATTCTGGGCGAAGCAGAAAGGTATGAAGCCCCTGCCGCAGCCGTCGGGATTTGTGATGGAAGGTGGTAACCAATCGCTGGCGGAGTTGATCAAAGGGACCGAAAAAGGCATTCTGGTCACTCGTTTCTGGTACACCCGTTGGCTTGATCCGCAAACCCTGCTCTACACCGGCCTGACCCGCGATGGTACATTTTATATCGACAAAGGACAGATTAAGCATCCGGTCAAAAATTTCCGCTTTAACGAAAGTCCGATCATCATGCTCAATAACTTGGAAGCCCTGGGTACACCAGTACGAACACGGGGCAATCTGGTGCCGCCCATGCGTATCCGCGATTTCACGTTTAGTAGTTTGTCGGATGCTGTCTAGCTTATAGGCCGCAGATTTTTATGATCAACCCTCTTTTACCAACCAATGAAAAAAATCACCGGACTAGTTCTATCTCTATTTGCGGGAACATTGCTATACGGCCAGACGCGCGCCCAAAACCCAGAAACAGCTCAGGTGGCAGCCCTACAACGGCAGCTCGCGGGTTTGCAGCACCAATTTGACGCACTGGACAAAACCATCGATGACCTCACCTGGTCGCAGCGCCTGGGCGACGCTGTGATGGTCGATAAAGTTATTATCACCGGACCGCCACCAGCTGTTATCAAAAATCCAACGGGTCAGGGCGCCAAAAACCCCGTTCGTTTTTCGGCTTATGTGTTTATCCCATCGAAGATCGATCCGGCTAAAAAGTATCCGCTACTAGTGTTACCGCATGGTGGTGTACACAGCAATTTCAACACGGCTTACGCACACATCGTCAAAGAGTTAGCCGCTCAGGAATACATTGTCATTGCGCCCGATTATCGCGGTAGTACCGGCTACGGACAGGGTTTTTATCAGCTCATCGATTACGGTGGACTGGAAGTTGAAGACACAAAAGCCTGCCGGGATTACATGCTGGAGAACTACGATTTCATCGACAAAAAACGGGTCGGAATCCTGGGCTGGAGCCACGGCGGTATGATTACCCTGCTCAACCTGTTTAACCATCCAGAGGATTACGCCGTCGGGTACGCTGGCGTTCCGGTCAGTGACCTTGTTGCGCGGATGGGCTACAAGAGTCAGAGCTATCGGGATGCGTATTCCGCAGATTATCACCTGGGTAAATCAGCTGATCAGAACGTCGAAGAATACCGTAAGCGCTCACCAGCCTGGAACGCCCAGAAGTTACAGACGCCGTTGCTGGTTCATACTAACACCAACGACGAAGATGTAAACGTACTGGAGGTTGAGCATTTGATTAAATCGCTGAAAGCGGAGGGTAAAAAATTCGAGTACGAGATCTATAAGGAAGCGCCCGGTGGTCACACATTTAACCGGATAGATTCGTACGGTGCGAAGGAAAGCCGGATGAAAATCTATAACTTCCTGGCAGCTTATCTTAAGCCCAACAAGAAATTCAAAGACGTTAAAGAACTCATTGAAGTGAGCTATTTTCCGAAGCAGGGGAAATAGTAATTTCCCTTCTTTAGGCGAGTACCCCACGGCAGCGGCCGACCGCTGCCGTGGGGTATTTTCCGATCAAACTATTAAAAAATAAGTAATGCTACGTATTTTCCTTGCCTTATTCTTCTTCATCAGATTTACATCTACAGCGCAAACGCTTAAGATGACAGGTTTGCAACAGCCGGTGGAAATTATCCGGGATCAGTGGGGAGTATCGCACATTTACGCCAAAAACGAACACGATCTGTTTTTTGCGCAGGGCTACGTAGCTGCTACCGACCGGATGTTTCAGTTGGAGTTATGGCGTCGGCAGGCAACGGGAACCGTAGCGGAATGGTTGGGACCATCTGAAATCAAACGGGATGTAGGGACACGGCTGTTTAAGTTTCGCCAGAATCTGGATCAGGAATTTGCCCATTACCACCCGCGGGGGAAGCTTATTATCACGGCTTACACCGAAGGGGTAAATGCCCGCGTGGCGGAGGTTCGGAAAGACACATCCAAACTTTCGTTTGAGTTCAAATTATTGAAATCGCTGCCAAGTTTCTGGACACCCGCCGTGGTCATTAGTCGACATCAGGGGCTTATTGCCAACCTGACGAGTGAGTTAACCTACGGTCGGCAGGTACACGCGATGGGTGAAGCCAAAACCCGTGAACTCAACTGGTTTCACCCGACACGAAACCCCGAAACCGAACCAAAACTAACACTGGAAAAAGGCGTCGATGGAGCCGCCCTTTCGCAGAATATTCTGGAACTCTACAATGCGTTTAGGGCACCGGTTCGCTTTAAAAAAGAGGGTGATAAGGTTGGGCAGGTTTTCGATTTCATGCAATGGTACGAAACCGAAAAGCAGTATACTGGCTCGAACAACTGGACGCTCAGTGGCGAAAAGTCGGAAAGTCATTTTCCCATGCTGGCCAACGACCCGCACCGTACACAATCAACGCCTTCATTGCGGTATTGGATGCACCTGAACGCGCCGGGGTGGAATGTTATCGGGGCTGGTGAACCCACCCTACCCGGCCTATCCATCGGCCATAACGATTATGGAGCTTGGGGCTTAACGATTTCACAGTCTGATTCCGAGGATTTGTATGTGTATGATACAAACCCGGCGAATCCAAATCAGTATCGATACAAGGGTAACTGGATAACGATGACGGTCATCCATGATACAATTCCGGTCAAAGGGCAACAGCCGCACATCGCGCAACTCAAATTTACCCGCCACGGTCCCGTTGTTTTTGAGGATACCAAAGCGCACAAAGCCTACGCCGTACGAGCGGGCTGGATGGACATTGGGTGCGCTCCCTATCTGGCTAGCCTACGCATGAACCAGGCCAAAAACTGGGATGAGTTTCGGGATGCCTGCTCGTTTGCCCGGCTGCCTTCGCTTAACATGATCTGGGCTGATCGGAAAGGGCATATTGGCTGGCAGATTTCTGCTATTTCGCCCATTCGCCCCAACTGGTCGGGGCTGGTTCCTGTGCCGGGTGATGGCCGCTTCGAGTGGGCGGGCTATCTGCCTATCAAGCAGTTGCCTCACTTAAGCGACCCGGCCAAAGGGTTTGTTGCCACGGCGAATAGCAACCTGACCTCGCCCGATTTTGAACCCCGAAACGCACTGGGCTGGGAATGGGCAACCCCTTATCGCACCGACCGACTTGAGGAAGTGCTGGGTTCCGGCAAGCGATTTAATCTGAGCGACTTTGCGCAGTTACAAACCGATTTACTGTCTATTCCAGCCCGTACGCTGGTCCCGCTGCTGGCGTTTGCGCCTTCACCTGATGAAGACGTACAAAAAGCGGCCGATATGCTCCGCAACTGGGATTTTCGGCTAGCGCCCGAATCTGTACCGGCTGCCATCTATATAGAGTGGGAAGCTAAACTCAGAAAGGCTGTTTTCGACAAACTGGTGCCTAAAGAAGGCCAGCCGCATTTCCGCACATTATCGACCAAAGTACTGATCGACAACCTATTGACACCTTCGCCGACCGTTTTTGGCACGCAGCCATTAGTAAACCGTAATCAGTTGGTTACCACTGCACTTAAGGAAGCTTTAGCTGAGTTAACCAAACGACTTGGTAAGGATATGAACCGATGGACGTATGGGCAGGCTGACAATAAGCACATCACGATTACGCATGCTTTCAGCGACTGGGTGAGTCCGGAGATGCAGAAGAAGATTGATATCGGTCCGGTTCCGCGCGGGGGTAATTCCGAAACGATCAACAATTCCGGCAATACACTGAATCAGACGCACGGCCCGTCGTTCCGAATGCTCGTCGATACCGAAAACTGGGACAAAACGCTTGGAGTCAACAGTCCGGGCCAATCTGAAAACCCCGCTGATCCGCACTACCGGGATCTGTTCGAGTTATGGAATCGGGGCGAATATTTTCCGGTATATTTCTCGAAAGACAAAATCAAAAGCGTGGCCGATAAAACCCTGACGCTGATGCCCTAAGTAACACGTAGTTCGGGTGGAAATCCGCACTGCAACAAACAAAACCTGATGACTAAAATCGCTCAACTCCTATTCGTTAGTGTCCTAAATCTGATACTGACCATTACGGTATATGCTCAACTGCCTGATCAGGTAATTGATATTGGTTATGTTCGAAATTATCTGCAACGAGTCGCCAATGAAAGCGGGGCTCCGGGCGTTTCGGCGGCTGTGTCAATTAAGGGTAAGACGGTTTTCTCGGGTGGAGTGGGCTATGCTGACTTAGATAATCGGGTTTCACAAACGGGCAAAACGGTGCATAATATCGGGTCTGTTTCGAAGGCAGTGTCAGTTATTGCCATTATGCAACTGGAAGAAAAAGGCCTGCTTAGCTTGACCGATGAGATTCAGAAATACCTGCCTTACATGCCGCGCAAGAAGAAGCCCATTACCATCAACCACATCCTGACACATACCTCTGGTATCCGGCATTATTCTCCGAAAGATGACGAGAACTTCGGAGCTAAACGCATGCGGCATTACGACAGTTTCGAGGAAGCGACCACGATTTTCCGGAATGATTCGCTGCTGTTTGAACCCGGTGAGTTTTATTCGTATTCGTCGTTTTCCAGCAATTTAATGCATGGTATCGTGGAAAAAGTCTCGGGAATGCCTTTCGAAGAATATATGAAGAAAAACGTGTGGCAACCGGCCGGTATGTTAAGCACTTGCTTCGACATTCCTTCCCGCATTATCACAAACCGGGGCAAAGGCTACGTGAAAGATAATCAAGGAATTCTGATCAACGCACCGTATGAAGACGTGAGTTATAAATACGCTGGCGGTGGCATCCTCTCCACGCCTGAAGACATGCTTCGGCTGGCCAATGCACTGAATAAAGGCATCTTACTAAAACCAGCTACACTGGAGAAAATCTACAAACCTCAGTTTGATAAAAACAAGAAAGATTTTCGGGCCAATCCGGCTCAGGCTAAAGATCCTCTGTGGCAGGGGTTGGTCTGGTGGAGCGGAAAAGACCGTCAGGGGCGCACTTGGTACGGACATAGTGGCACGGTGAAAGGCACCCGATCTTTCCTGGTGAATTTCCCGGCTGAACAACTTGTCGTGGCAATTCAGGCGAACATCGGCAGCATAAAAATCGATGAGTACGCCCTTGAATTAGCGGAGTTGTTTTTGACGGAAACAACTCCAGTGCTGACTAAGCAGTAAGCCCAGCCAGTTGAAATTACAAGTCGGCTAACACGATAAAATCGCCGGACTGCGCTAGCACTTCCAGAAATACACTGAAGGCAATGCCCATATCTTTTTCCACGGCCAACTTAATGACCTTCATTGACCTGACCATGTGTTTTTTGATGGCATTGCCAGAGATGCCCAAAATCTGAGCTGCCTCTTCATAACTTTTCTCCTGCTGGCGACATAACCTGAATACTTCGCGGCTCTGGGTTGGCAATGTTTCCAGAACAGCCTGTAGAAACTGCTGGTACTCGTTTACCATAAAGGTATCTTCCGTGTAATTTTTCGACTGCGAATAACTCCTAACTACCTCCCCTTTTATCCGATCTTCTACCGCAGCCCGTTTCAGAACATTAAACGTGTGGTTTTTAGTAACCGTGAATAGGTAGTTTCTGAACGAGTTAACTTCGCTGACGGCCCAGCGGTCTTCCCATATTTTCATAAATACTTCCTGGCATACGTCGTTCGACAGTTCGGTAGACTTAATGAACTTATAAATGAACCGATATATGCTGGGTCGGTAAAAGTCATAAAGCTTACCGAATGCTTTTTCATCGCCACCAGCCACTCGGTTTAGTAGCAGGCTTTCGTTAAGGAATGTCATTAAATCAAGCAGGTTAAATGAAAAGAGAACCTCGGTTGTCACTTCAGCCGTACGGCCAGCACCTACCGCTACGCAAAAGCAAATAAATTTAAAAATTAAATTTTGTTTTTATTAATATAAATAGAATATTATTCTTATTTATTAATTTATATTAGAATTATTATAAAACAAAACGTTCCTTATTTGCTAATCCCTTCAAGCTATAGGACATAGAGGGCAAAAAAAAGACCTCATTGCTGAGGTCTTCAAATCGGAACGATAAGCTCGCTGTATTTTACTTAATCTCGCCGACCATATCTTCTGGTTTAACCCATTCATTAAACTCTTCTTCGGTTAGGTAGCCGAGTTTGAGAGCGGTTTCTTTTAATGTTGAGCCGGTTTTGTGAGCTGTCTGGGCAATTTCAGCGGCTTTGTAGTAGCCAATTTTGGTGTTCAATGCCGTTACCAACATCAGCGACGAATCGACGTGTTTTTTGATATTTGCTTCGATGGGTTCTATGCCTTCCGCACACTTGTCGTTGAACGACACGCAAACATCACCAATCAACCGGGCTGAGTGCAGGAAATTGTAGATCATGACCGGTTTGAACACATTTAGTTCAAAGTGGCCCATTGCTCCGCCAAAATTGATGGCGACATCGTTACCCATTACCTGTGCGGCTACCATTGTCATGGCTTCGCACTGGGTTGGATTTACTTTACCCGGCATAATACTTGAACCAGGCTCATTATCAGGAATATGTAATTCACCAATTCCGGCCCGTGGTCCAGATGATAGCATCCGAATGTCGTTCCCGATTTTCATCAGACTAGCCGCAACGGTTTTCAGTGCACCGTGTGCTTCCACAATAGCGTCGTGAGCAGCCAGGGCTTCAAACTTGTTTTCGGCGGTAATGAACGGTAAATCTGTCACGGTAGCAATGTGGCTAGCTACGTTTTCCGAATAGTTTGGTGGTGTGTTAATACCTGTACCGACGGCAGTTCCACCCAGGGCCAGTTCGCTCAGGTGTGCCAGCGAGTTATTGATCGCTCGCAGCCCGTGGTCCAATTGCGACACATAACCCGAGAACTCCTGCCCTACCGTCAACGGTGTCGCGTCCATGAAGTGCGTCCGGCCAATTTTCACGATGTGCATAAACTGCTTCGACTTGGCCGCCAGCGTATCGCGTAGCTTAGTAATCCCCGGAATCGTTACGTCCAGCAGGATTTTATAGGCCGCAATGTGCATAGCTGTCGGGAACGTATCGTTCGACGATTGCGACTTATTGACGTCGTCGTTCGGGTGCAGAAACTTCTTCTCGTCGGTAAGTTGACCACCGTGCAGAACGTGACCGCGATAGGCAACGACCTCGTTTACGTTCATATTCGACTGCGTACCCGAGCCTGTTTGCCAGACCACCAGCGGGAATTGATCGTCCAGTTTTCCCTCCAGAATTTCGTCGCAGACCTGACCGATTAAATCGCTTTTTTCTTTCGGCAGAACACCCGCATCAAAGTTCGTCAGCGCAGCCGCTTTTTTGAGGTACGCAAACGCCCGAATGATCTCGCGGGGCATTTTATTGATGTCCTGAGCAATTTTGAAGTTTTCAATCGAGCGCTGGGTTTGAGCTCCCCAATAAACGTTGGCCGGAACCTGTACCTGGCCCATCGTGTCTTTTTCGATGCGGTATTCCATGTATAATGAGCGAAAGAGTGAATGAGCGAAAGAGCGATTTATTGAAGCAGCCTTTTAGCCCTTTCATTCTTTCGCTCTTTCACTCTTTAAATACTGCTGCAAAGGTATGTGTCAATAAAACAGCGTTGAAATGAATTTGTATCTTTGTCCGGTTGTTATCAATTAACAGAAATAAAACTGTCAAAAGACATGCAGGTACCGGTTCAACAAATTATACTGGGGCTAGGGGGCGATCGCTTTATTAACCGGCCTATTAAGCATGAATTTGATCTTATTGAACTTATTCAGGAAGGCATTCCAATGGAATCCGTCGCTTTTTTACAGAACAATTTTGGCCTCACGAACAAGGAAATGAGTCATATTTTATCCATTTCAGAAAGTACGTACCAGCGCCGAATCAGAACCAAGTCACGGCTAACTCAAGATGAAACCGAAAAGGCTATTTCATTAGCCGAGGTATATGAAAAAGGGATAGAAGTTTTTGAAGGCAAGGCCGATCTGGAATACTGGTTAAACTCGCCTATTCCAGCACTACAGGATAAAAAGCCAATTGATTTACTGGGTACAATGATTGGTCGTAAGCAAGTACTGAATGTATTAAATGCCCTTCTCCACGGCATTTTCTCGTGACTTCTATCCCAGCTTTAACAAAAGCGCGTGTGTTTAATAATCCAAATGTGTTATTACCCTTTTTTCATCAAACCGGCTACATGTCTTTGCCTGGATGGAATTATATAGGATTACAAAAACGCAGTACGCTACTGATTTTAGTGGCACAGGTGGCTTTTATGGCCCCGGACGCTGGCATCGTGAAGGAACTCGAATCCTATATTTATCAGAATATATCTCTCTAGCTAAACTTGAAGTACTCGCTAATTCACGTATAATTCCTAAAAATCAGTCATTGGTGACGGTTGAAATATCCGATGATGCCAGTATTAAATACATCACCAGCAAAGACTTGCCAATCGGCTGGGCAGCAATACCTTATCTGGAAGAATTAGCTACCATTTCAGAAAAATGGATAGCTGATCAGAAGTTCTGGATTATGCGTGTTCCATCTGCTCACTCACCTACCGAATTCAATTATCTGCTTAACCCACTTCACCCGGAACATTCAATGCTGAAGCTGATAAGTATCGGACCTCATCCGTTTGATCCACGGTTAAAGTAACTGTTGGCTTATCCTAGCCTGAGTATCAAAAAGGCTTTATGATTAAACCTGTTTAACCTTTCGAGAATATATCAAAAATGAGCGTTTTTGTCATTCTGACCAAAGGGAAGAATCTTAATGATTCCTGACAATCAAGTAAGGAGAGTTTAAGATTCTTCCCTTTGGTCAGAATGACAAAATTTGTTCCCAAATAAAAGCTGTGCGCAGTTAAGCAACCTTGTTTGTCAGCGTTCCGATGCCATCAATCGTAATACTGATTTCGTCGCCAGAGTTAAGCGTAAAATCATCGGGAGGAACAATACCAGTGCCGGTCATCAGAAAGCAACCATTAGCAAACGAGCACTCACGGAACAGAAATGATACCAGTTCGGTATGCTGCCGTTTCATCTGATTGATTGCGATACTGTTCGTAAAAACGGCCTGTTCGTTGCGGATAATTTCCAGCCGAATCTGCGAATCAGGCGAAATAGGTTCTTCGGGAATGTATAAGCAAGGCCCTAGCGCGGCACTGCCGTCGTACGATTTGGCCTGTGGTAAATACAGCGGATTTTCACCCTCGATACTCCGCGAACTCATGTCATTACCGCAGGTGTATCCCACAATTTTTCCCGACGCCGTAATAAACAACGTCAACTCCGGTTCAGGCACGTTCCAGGTTGAGTCGGCGCGGATACGGACACTGGCTCCCGGCCCAACTACTCGCTCCGGCGTAGCTTTAAAAAACAGCTCGGGCCGTTCGGCGTCGTACACCCGGTCGTAGAAATTATCTCCGCCTGATTTTTTAGATTCTTCCATACGGGCATCGCGGCTTCGCAGATAGGTAACGCCCGATGCCCATACCTCCTGCCGCCCAATGGGAGCCAGCAAACCAGTTTTCGTCCAGTTCTGGTAATCGTCCGATGGCGTTGCCGAAGAGGTTAGTTTTCGTAAAAAATCATATAGATTGTCACGGTTGACCAAAGCATCCCAATCAGTAATGGGAACGAAATAAAACTGATTGTCAGCTTCAGCAACAAAGCCGGAACGTGTTTTATAGAGTTTCATAAGAAAAGTAGAATATCTTTTGCAAAGAGAATTTGTAGCGAAATTTACTTTATCGTAATATTACGATCAATTAGAAAATGGGCAATATGGGCGTAACGAAAAGTGGAATATTTACCGATCATCAAAACCGTGTGTCTGAATTAGCCAAGGCTTTTGCCCATCCGGCACGGGTGGCAATTCTTCAATTACTACTTGAACGAAAGGCCTGCGTTTGTGGTGATTTGGTGGACGAACTTCCACTGGCTCAGGCTACTGTGTCGCAGCACCTGAAAGAACTTAAGCGCATTGGTATCATCAAAGGAGACATCGATCCGCCACGGGTTTGTTACTGTATAAACGAGTCAGTTTGGGCAGAAGCCCGACAATTATTTGCCGGATTGCTGAGCCAATCCGTTGATCAAAGTTGCCGTTAATTTTTTATTCCCATTCATCGTAATAATACGATGAATTTCCAGTAGGCTTCGAAGCGTATAAATAAATTGTTCACTTTAAACACAGACAAATATGGAAACGTATGATTGCTGCGAAATCGACGACTGCTGCCCTGACGACGGTCAATGCTGTCCGACTGAAGATGGTTGTTGCACCGACTGCTGCTAAATGAGGTAGTAAGCAGGCTGGAACGCTAAAGTGCGTTCCAGCCTGCTTCTTTTTTACTTTACTCTATTGCCCCTTATGAAACGAATTTTAGTTCTTTGCACCGGTAATTCTACCCGTAGTCAGATGGCGCATGGTTATCTCCAGAAATTTGCTGGTGACCGCGCCGAGGTGCTTAGTGCAGGAGTCGAAACGCACGGACTGAATCCAAAAGCGGTTCAGGTAATGGGCGAAGATGGCGTGGATATCAGCCATCATACGTCGAACCTGGTGGATGAGTACGTAAACCTGCCCGTCGATTATGTGATAACGGTTTGTGATCATGCCCGGAACGAACTAACCGACGAGCGCTGTCCGGCCTGGATTGGCAAAGCGATTCGGTTACACAATTCGTTTAAAGATCCTTCAAAAACAATCGGCTCACCGGAAGAAATTATGGTTTCATACAGAGCTATACGAGACGAAATTCGGGAATTCAGCCGGAATTTTGTGGAAAAAGAGTTAACTTAGTAGGTAAGCCTATTACTGAAAATGCTGCAAAAAACACGGGGGATTGCCCTCAGTTATATTCGTTATCGCGAAACGTCCATCATTGCCCGCGTCTATACCGAGGAGTTTGGCCTGCAAAGCTACATTGTTAACGGCGTACGCACGGCCCGTAGCAAGAACAACAAAATTGCACTCTTTCAGCCGCTGACCCTGCTCGACATGGTCGTCTACAACAAACAGGATCGCGATTTACACCGACTTTCGGAAATCAAAACGAATTATCCGTTCCAGAGTCTACCGTTTGAAGTGGCTAAGTCGACGATTGCCATGTTCGTGACGGAAATGCTCAATAAAGTGCTAAAAGAAGAAGCCGCCAGCCCTATTCTGTTCCGGTTTCTGATTGATTCGGTCCTGTTTCTGGAAGAAGCTAAAACAAATTACGAGAACTTCCACCTCGCCTTTCTGTTGAAATTATCGTTTTTTCTGGGCTTCGGTCCCGAATCGGCCCGCGAATTTGAAAACCAACTCCGCGAAAATTCGTATCCATTCCTGCCTGATAACGAAATGGACACGGCACTCAACACGATGCTTCGACTCCCATTGGGGACACCGATCAAATTAGCCCGGTCGGCCCGCAACGAGCTATTGGACGCGCTGGTTGCTTACTATCAGATTCATATCGATACCATCGGCGAGGTCAAATCGTTGCCTGTACTACGAGAAGTGCTGGGGTAAATCTATTTACAGAACGCAGATTATCAGGATTAATAAGATCAGTTATGATCTATACTGTTTTTAAGAAATCTTAAAATATCATAATCATCATAATAATCAGCGTTCTATCGTATTTTTAGCTGTTAATTTTAAAACCACTTTTCATACAATGAAAACCGCACAAACAAACCGGATACTAGCCTTAACGCTAGTCGGTCTATTAATGAGTGTAATGACCTGGGCACAGGGCGATAAAGCCAGTCGTCCCAGCCCACCGGCAACGGCCAGTGGCAAAATTGATGGTGCTAACATCACTATTAATTACAGCAGCCCATCGGTGAAAGGACGAAACGTTTGGGACCCCAGCGGTAGTCTGGCTCCTTACGGTAAAGTATGGCGTGCTGGTGCCAACGAAGCTACTACCTTCGAGACGGATAAAGAGATTAAGGTTGAAGGGAAAACGTTGCCTGCGGGCAAATACGGCTTTTTTGCCATTCCTGGCGAGAAAGAATGGACCGTTATTTTCAATAAAACAGCTAACCAATGGGGAGCGTTCAAATACGATCAGGCTCAGGATCAGTTGCGAGTGATGGCAAAACCAAGAAAATCAGCCAAAATGAATGAGCGGTTAGCGTACGACGTAACAGGTAAATCTGTCGTGTTGAAGTGGGAGAATGTAGAACTTCCGATCGCTATTCAGTAAACAAGAAATAAAACGCGAATGACGCAGATTTAACTGATTTACAGAGGTTTTCATCTTAATAAATCAGTTAAATCTGCATCATTCGCGTTTTATTTCTTACACTATGGGCGGATTTAAAATCACTGCTTTATTAAGTCCGCATTGCTCCATAAACTTGTTGGTAAATACAGCCCGCGTAGGTGCATCCAACAGCTGATTACGAGCGGATAACCAGTCATCTAGCTTATTACCATACATAGTTTTAACACGCTCAACGGTAAGTCCAAAGTTAACCTTGCCCCAGTGCATTGTAAATGGAATCTTGAGCGCGTCAAGCAAATCCCAGGCCCGCTGCAGAAACTCCCGAGTTAGTTTAGAGTCGATCCCATCCAGTTCCAGTACGCAGGTGATTGGGAAGCGTGTAAATCCCAACGTCGCGGGTGTTTGCTTTACCCATCGCATCGCCATAACGCCCGGAAAAGCTTTTCCAGGTTGGTTGTTCAGAGCTACCATAGCCTCCAATACACGTGGGCTATTTTTCGCATCAATGCCAATGGCCGCACTGGAAGCTTTGCCCCGGATAGTAGTACTATCGAAGAAATCTTTCATTGTACCGACCCAGCCATTGGTATCATCTATAGCCAGCGGATAAAGTAAATTGACTAATGCCGGAATTGCTTTGCGGGGTGTGAGCCTATCGAGTAGAGTTTGGATTAATCCCATCGTATCGTCACCGTACGTGAAACCCGGTTTCAGTGGAGGTGGCTCGGCTCCAGCTGGCTTCGTCTGGTGCTTGTAAAGAATTCTGGTGTAAGGCCCCCGATTCGGGTCGGCTCCTGTCATGTCAATCTGATGCGGGTTAACAATAATCTGAAAATGATAGGGTTCGGTACCAGGAGTAGCAGGCGGCAGGTTAAGAGCAGCAGTAATACCCGAAAAATCGCAGTCAGTCATTGCTTTCTTTAAGCCACTGTTATAGGCAATACTTTTCGCGCTATACGATTTGAGCCAGAACAAATCAGCGATTTCAAACATAATACCGTGGATGAACCCGAAGGACCCAAAACTGACCACGGCCGCATTAAATAGTTTATCGTCCTGAATAACTTCCGTTACACCGAGCAGGTCAGTGAAGGATTTATTTGCAATTGGATACGACTTCCGCTCCAGCCAGACGTGCCGGTCCGGACCGCAAACCAGGTGCAGGCCAACAATGGTGTCATGCACAGAACCCAGATTAAACGCGGCTCCGTGTGTACCGGTTGACGTGGCTCCGGCAACAGTTTGCCCATTGCTGGCTCCCGACGCACGAATCGATTTGTTACGGGCTTCGAGTAGTTGCTCCAGAATGTGAATAGTCATGCCACATTCCACAAAAAACAGATTATCGGCTGATTTACCCGCATTCAGGTAGGCCTGCGCCACCGACCCGCTCCGAATAGCAAAGGATTGCATGAGTGCATCTGTATCGACCATGCCACCATCTGTAACGCCCGCTTCTGACAACGACCAGTTTTTACCAATTGCCCTTAGTCGCAAACCATTATCGATAGCGTGTTTAATCAACCATTGAAAGTTGGCGGTTGTCTGCCGGTATTCCGATTTGCTGTCTGGCAGGCCCGTCGGAATACGCAGCTTGAATGATGCGTTGGGCGTTATGGGTAGCGTAAAATTTTCATGGCGGTTGGTCCACTCCGTGGCCGCCAATTGTTCCAGTCCATTCGGTAAGTTCATTGTGAGGAAGGGTTAGTAGGTAGCCGTTTAGAGCGAGTCGGTTGGGGGAACGTACGGCGCGCAGCACCAGGTTACTTGCCGTTGGTTCACAATGCCGAGCGTAATTGTTGAGAGCAGAAAATGCCCAAACGTAGATTTTACAGTCACTCCATTGAGGTGATTGAACCGTTTATCGCAGGGTGGTTTAATATCGGTCGGCTGTATAATACCCCACAGATAAGACGTACTTTTCGCAGTCGTATAGGTAGCGTTCGCTGGTGTATCGCAGTCCGGTTCAGTGGCAACGTGGGTAATAACGCAGCCCGGTAAGGTGGTTAGGCCTACCAGTAAACACAGCCACGTAAACCGGCGGCCGATCTGGTCATAGTTAATTGGGAAGGAATTTGGTATCATCGGATGGAGGAAGAAGTTTAGTTCATAAATCAAGGTACTGTTATTATCAGGACAATAGTTAACTCATTGAGGGAACGGCAAATAACATAAAAAGCCAGCGCCCTTACCGGATGGCAAGGGCGCTGGCTTTTTACTATTACTTAGCAGTTGCGAATGGATGGACTGTTAAAAAGGGTTAGTTGAACTTTAGTGCGTCTTCTGTTTGGTCAACCCCAGCATGAGCGGCATTGGCTGCCTTATCAACCGAAGAATTATAAGACGATTTTGCATTCTTTTTTAACTGGTCCGTTTTCTGGCGTGCCTGATCATCAAATTGATCTGCTTTCTCCTGCACTTTTCCTGTCAGGCTATCAATCTGTGCTTTCACCTGATCAACACCTTCTGCCCACTGATCTTGTAGGTCATTAACTTGTTGCGTCAATTTGTCACGGGTTTCTTTGCCACTACGGGGTGCTGTTAAATATCCAATGGCTAAACCAGCTAATACTCCTCTTATGAAACTCATACCTTTAAATAGTTTAAAATCGTTTGGGATAGTTGACCATCTGTAAAAAGTATGCCATATAATCTCACCCTACCATAACACCCTAAAAAACAGACGTTTAATTTTAAAGTATACTCTAAGTAATCCTTTTTCAATAAACATTTCTGAGTATTTTATTCCACAAGATAGGGGCTGCTTGTGGGCGTAATGTGGTTAAATCCTATATAAAAATGGCCGCTATTTCGTAGCGGCCAGATAAGGAATTATTTAAGTTGGTTAACGCTTCTCGGCAATCACTTCCCGGATGTCGTTAATAATTTTTCCAGCCAGGTAATCGGCAGTAGCCAGCGTATCGGATTCTGAATAAATACGGATAATCGGTTCTGTATTCGACTTGCGAAGATGAACCCATTCTTTATCAAACTCGATCTTAACACCATCAATCGTATTAATAGGATTACGGGCGTACTTGGCCTGAATTCGATCTAATACCTCATCAACGTCAATGTTAGGCGTAAGCTCAATTTTATTTTTAGAAATATAATAGCTGGGATAAGTCCGGCGCAGAGTCGACGCCAGTTTCCCGAACTTGGCCAGATGCGTCAGGAACAAGGCAATGCCAACAAGCGCGTCGCGACCGTAGTGTAAGGCAGGATAAATGATGCCCCCGTTACCTTCTCCACCAATCACGGCATTCTTATCCTTCATCATATCAACCACGTTGACTTCACCCACCGCCGACGCAAAATGTTGCCCACCGTACTTTTGAGTAATATCGCGCAGGGCCACCGTACTCGACATATTCGAAACCGTGTTCGAAGTTTGCCCATCAGCCGCAAGCGTATTTTTCAGGATATAATCGGCCACAGCCACCAGCGTATACTCTTCACCAAATGGAGAGCCATCTTCGCATATCAGCGCCAGTCGGTCGACATCAGGATCGACAACAATACCAAGGTCGGCATTGCCTTTACCCATTTCTTTAATGATGTCGCGAAGGTTTTCGGGCAACGGTTCCGGATTATGGGCAAAATTACCCGTCGGCTCGCAGTGGAGTTTAGTTACCCGCTCTACACCGAGCGCTTCCAGTAACATCGGTACCGCCAGCCCGCCCGTCGAGTTAACGGCATCGACCACAATCCGAAACTTACGGTTCGCAATGGCCTGACGATCAACTAATGGCAACGCCAGAATCTGATCAATATGCCGACGAAACCAGGTATCATCCGTGCGATACTGACCTAACTTACGAACTTCTGCAAACTCGAATGACTCATCTTCCGCAATGGCCAGCACATCAGCTCCATCCTGTGCAGAGATAAACTCGCCTTCTTCATTTAGTAGCTTAAGCGCATTCCACTGAATCGGGTTATGGCTCGCAGTCAAAATAATACCCCCCGCAGCATTCTCACCCGGAACGGCCAACTCTACGGTAGGCGTAGTCGAGAGACCAAGATCGATAACGTTTAGGCCAAGCCCCTGTAACGTAGCGGCTACCAGCTTCGATACCATCTCGCCTGATAAGCGCCCGTCACGTCCAATCACAACGGTTGGGCGGTCGGGCTGTCGACGGCGAAGCCACTGCCCGAAAGCCGCCGAGAATTTTACTATGTCTAAAGGTGTCAGTCCGTCTCCGCTGCGTCCACCAATCGTTCCCCGTATTCCGGAAATAGACTTTATTAATGCCACGTTAAAGGTATTACTAAGTTGTTTTACAAAGATAGGCGTAAGTATTCAGTCAACAGTCGATAAGGACTAGTTGATAGGCAACGGTCTGTTTGTTTTCGTTAATGCACAGCCGCTTACTGACTAACGACTTGCGGCAGTGACTATTACACAAACAGTAGATCGGCCCGTAATGTCGAATTAGCCCGACCGATAAATGTTCCGCTAATGGGTGCTGCCAATTCGGGTTTGGCAGTTGAGGCCAGAAAGATATGCCGATTAACAACTACAGTACCTTCGGTCGGGTCGAAACCTCGCCAGCCAGCGCCCGGCAAATAGACTTCAGCCCAGGCGTGAAGCTGGTGTTCCTGTTGCGGATTACCGAATAGATAACCGCTGACAAATCGGGCGGCTATCCCTAAACTCCGGCAGGCCGCCATAAATAAAGTCGTATAATCCCGGCATGAGCCTTTGCGTAACGTCAGGGTCTGTTCAGCCGGCAACGGATCCCCAATCTCGCGAATCTCGTACGTAAATTCCCGGATAGCCTGATTAAGTGCCATCAGAAACGGTATCGTCTGCCAGCCTGCTCCGGCCGCCAGTTGTCGAGCCCAGCTTTCAATCCGCTCCGATACGCCAACGCGCTCTAAATAGGGAGCAAGTATATCCTGAACGCTTTTAGGATATCGAAAAGGTACCTGCTGGGTTTCAAATGGAAACAACACGAAGTCGAACGAATTAAACTCGTCGGACTGTAGTTCCATCTCAGCCATCACATATAACCGGGAAGTCGGATTATTGAAATATACCAGTTGCTGAATATTCCCTTCTACATCAACATTCCGAACGATCTTCGCCGGTTCGGGCTCAATGGTTAGCTCATAGCGCAGAAGCCGCTGATACGGATACATACGCGGATAGAGGTAAAGCGTTTGCGGGGTAAGTGCGACGGGAATATCGTAGGTATACTCAGATTCGTGTCGAACGTGGAGATGCATGGGAGGGAATGATGAATGATGAATGATGAATGATGAGTTTTAAATAATCGAATGATTCATCATTTATCATTCATCATTGATTTATACGTTTTTTACGGAACGTACTTTATCGAAAATAGGGTCCATCCAATATGTAGGCAATTTTCGGACTGAGTTACTTAATAAAGCGCTCCATTGATGCGACACTTCATCCATATCGTCTTTCTCAAGCCGATATTCAGTCATGTGAAAACTGTCTTTGGGATAAATCACGACGTCGAGCGGATAATCTACGTCGTTGGCGCTGACCCGAGTAGCATCAAAGGCTAGAAAGCCAATTTTGAGTGCTTCCGCTAAACTGCTCTCGTAAGATAAATTTCTGAATAGCAATGGCTTACCATACCCCGAATTTCCGATGATCTTAAACGGAGCTCCCTGATCCACTTCGACCCAGTTACCTTCCGGATAAAGTAAAAACAGTTTATGTTCATCATCATCTTCCAACTGCCCGCCTACAATAGCATTCAAATTGAAATTCAGGCCATTCGCGGTAATGGATGCTTTATCCTCCTGCGCAACTCGCTTCACCTGCTCTCCAAAAGCATTAACAGCTTTGTATAATTTATTAAACGAACGGTCCTGATCAGCAAGCACCTCTCTAAAATACGTAATGGCTTTGTCGCGCACGGAACGCAACCCCGACGTCATGATAAACAGGGAATGATTCTCGACTTCGTGAACCGAAATCTTCCGGTTCGACGACACTTCAGTACCGGAGGTTAGCCGCGTATCGGCAATGGCCACTAAACCCGACGCGACTTTGATTCCTAAACAATACGTCATTAATACAGAGCAAAAGCAGGTTGTGTAACGAACAAATATACAGATTGGACCCATTTTTATATGATGTGTCACCTGCTTTTCTTGAAAAATGCTATTGCTAAGCGCTTACGGTGTATCTGGTCAATGGGAGAAAAAGGCGGCAAACAGTCCCTTTTATATATTAAGAAGAGTTAAAAGCTCATTGGTTTTTCTTGATTAACTGGTGAGCCTCGTAGCAATTGTGTATTAAATCAATAACCAATTTGTTGTAATATTGTGTTACATCTTGTTGACATATAAAAACGCTAATGGTTAACGATAAAGATTACCTAAAAGCTAAGAAACTTTTAGCTGAAAATGGAATTACAACTGACCCAGCAACTGAGAAACCCATTCCATTTTTGCGTAAAAGCGATACCACAGTCGGCGAGAGTCCATCGTCCTTTGGGCTGACGATGAACGCACAATAGCTTCTATTCGCGCAAAAGCATGGCCAAAAAGAAGTTAGTGCTTTGCGATTCTAATGTGCTGTTTGACTATTTCCGAGGTGTACCTGCTATGGTGCAGGAATTAGAATAACTTGGATTCGATCAGCCTGAACAGGAGCTTTAAAAAGGATAGTTGTTCCAAAGAAAGTAGTAATAAATAGATTACCTCGTAAAGAAAAAGCCAGTCCGTTACCGAACTGGCTTCTGCCTTAATTGATCTTCAACACCGCCATAAACGCTGCCTGCGGAATTTCGACATTACCGACTTGCCGCATCCGTTTCTTTCCTTTTTTCTGCTTTTCGAGCAGTTTGCGCTTCCGCGAAATATCACCACCGTAACACTTCGCTAGAACGTCTTTTCGGAGGGCGCTTAAGGTTTCTCGGGCAATAATTTTCTGGCCAATGGCCGCCTGAATCGCGATTTCGAACTGTTGCCGAGGTATTAATTCGCGAAGTTTTTCACAGAGTTTTCGGCCCCATTCATACGCTTTATCGCGGTGAACAATGGCTGAAAGGGCGTCCACTGCTTCGCCATTGAGCATGACATCTAACTTTACCATGTTAGATTCGCGATTATCAATAAACTCATAATCGAGCGATGCGTATCCTCGGGAGATTGTCTTTAGCTTATCGAAAAAGTCGAACACAACTTCGGCCAGCGGCATCTCGAATTGCAGTTCTACGCGATCCTGCGTTAGGTAAACCTGGTTTTTGAGCAGACTTCGCTTGTCCATGCACAACCCAATAATGGGCCCGACATAATCGGCTTTCGAAATGATTTGCGCCTTAATAAAGGGTTCCTCAATCCAGTCGATGGTGCTGGGATCAGGCATATCAGCAGGAGCCGATACCTGTAAGGTTGCCCCTTTAGTAGTTACCACTTCAAATCGGACGGATGGCACCGTCGTAATAACGGTCATATTGAATTCGCGTTCGAGCCGTTCCTGGACGATTTCCATATGTAGCATTCCCAGGAAGCCACAACGAAAACCAAAGCCCAGCGCTGCCGACGTTTCGGGCTCCCACACGAGAGCCGCGTCATTGAGCTGGAGTTTTTCCATCGCATCGCGCAGATCCTCAAACTCGCTGGTTTCGACGGGATAAATCCCAGCAAAAACCATTGGCTTTACCTCCGAAAATCCCTGAATGGCTTCTTTAGCTGGACGTTCCAGTTCGGTAATTGTATCACCAACTTTAACTTCCTTGGCTACTTTAATACCCGAAATCAGGTAACCTACATCGCCACATTCAATAACATCCCGTGGCACCTGCACAAGACCCAGAGTTCCGACTTCATCAGCCGTGTATTCTTTACCTGTGTTCATGAATTTGACCTTATCGCCTTTGCGAATGCGGCCATTCTGAACCCGGAAAATAACCTCGATACCTCGATAGGAATTAAAGTGCGAATCAAAAATCAGCGCCTGTAGTTCGCCGTTAGGTTCGCCCTTCGGAGCTGGAATTCGCTCGACAATAGCAGCCAGAATTTCGGGAACGCCGATACCCTCCTTACCACTGGCCGGAATAATATCGTCACGCTCGCAACCGAGCAGATCGACCATCTCATCCTTAACCTCTTCGGGCATGGCACCCGGCAAATCGATTTTATTCAGTACCGGAATAATGACCAGATCGCTATTCATAGCCAGATACAAATTCGAAATAGTCTGAGCTTCAATACCTTGCGCAGCATCAACGAGCAGCAGGGCGCCCTCACAGGCCGCTATTGAACGCGAAACTTCGTAGGAAAAGTCAACGTGGCCGGGTGTATCGATCAGGTTGAGTGTATATGTCTCGCCCTTATGGGTATAATTCATCTGGATGGCGTGGCTCTTGATGGTAATGCCGCGCTCACGTTCCAGGTCCATATCGTCTAGCAACTGGGCCTGCATGTCGCGGACACCAACGGTCTTTGTGTGTTCCAGCAGTCGGTCGGCCAGTGTGCTTTTGCCGTGATCGATATGGGCAATAATGCAAAAATTACGGATATGTTTCACGTAGGTGAATTAGAATAGACAGGTTGTAGTCTGAACATCAAACCTCAAACTACCTGATTAAACAGCAAAAATACGCAAAAAAGTCTGCGTTTAGCTCAGACACAGACCATCAAGAAAAAACAAACGCCGGACTCATCTCGGAGCCGGCGTGTTTAATTACACTTCATCAACAAACTAAAAACCAAATAACAGGAAGCTGTAGGAGGGGGACTCGAACCGCCCACGGTGCAGTTAGCTACAGTACAACTCTGGTGGTCAACCCCAGTCGCTCTTACGAGCGGCATTATGCTGCGTTTATCCTTTATCACCACCCCCGAGACAGGAGGGCACGTCTGCCAATTTCGACATCCTACAGGATGAGTATTTAAAAGTATCAAGAAGATCGGCGTGTGACCCCGCTCGATCAACTTGACAATGCAAAGTTAATACGCCGACAATACTAATTGCAAATTTTACATAAAAATTTCTTAAAATTTACGATTCGTTTAAAATTGAGGTATCTTCGTTGTAATTCCTTAAAAAGAATTCGAAAATGACCGAAAAAAATTTAGAAATTGATAATACAGATTTGAAAATATTGAGTTTGCTGATGCAGGATGCCAATATGGCCTACACCGAAATCGGCAAGCGTATTTTCGTATCGGGCGGTACGGTTCACGTTCGAATGAATAAGATGAAGCAAATGGGTATCGTTCGGGGCTCGCAACTGGTAATCGATCATACCAAGCTTGGTTGGGATATTAGTGCTTTTCTGGGTATTTATCTGGATAAAAGCTCCTTATACGAAGAGGTTTCCAAGCAATTAGAAAAAATTCCAGAGGTGGTTAACGTCCATTATACAACTGGCATCTACAGCATTTTTGCCAAGATCGTCTGCCGGGACACCCAACACCTCCGCGAAGTTTTACACGATAAGATCCAGAAAGTGAGCGGTATTCAACGTACTGAAACCTTTATCTCTCTTGAAGAGAGCGTTAACAGATCAATTCCGTTTGCGGAAGAGTAAGAGGCATGAACCCTAACCTGGTTTACTCACGTTATACCACTCACTAATAAAGAATTTATGCAACCTACTATTCATGCGACAACGGTAGTCGGAATCCGGCACAACGGTCACGTAGCACTCGGTGCCGACGGACAGGCTACTATGGGAAATACCGTCGCCAAAAGTAATGTCCGCAAAGTGCGGGTATTAATGGGCGGTAAAGTACTGGCTGGTTTTGCCGGTTCTACGGCCGATGCGTTTACCCTTATCGAACGTTTTGAAGAAAAGCTGAATGCTTACGGCGGCAACTTGAAGCGGGCAGCTATCGAACTGGCAAAAGACTGGCGAACAGATCGTTATCTGCGCAAACTCGAAGCTATGCTAATTGTGGCTTCTAAAGATGATTTACTATTGGTATCCGGTACGGGAGATGTTATCGAGCCCGATTTTGACGTAGCAGCGATTGGGTCGGGTGGCATGTATGCGCAATCAGCGGCTGTTGCGCTGAAAAAACACGCGCCCAACCTTACTGCCGAAGAGATGGTTCGGGAGAGTTTGCACATTGCCGCTGACGTTTGCATTTACACCAACCATAATTTAGTGGTTGAAACGTTGTAATTCCAGCCGGCAGGTCGAAAGCTCAAAATTTGCCTGCACATTTTTCTATTTTTGTACCCACGGCGGTCTGACGTTATGAAGGTTCCCACTCAATTTGCCCCCAAGATTATGAATCGGCGCATTGCGTTAGGATTCATCGTGGCTGTGGTGCTGATTGCGTCGGGATTTATAATTTCGTTTTATAGCTACAATAATTACAGTGAAGATACCGAGCGGGTCCGGCATACGTACCAGGTAACCGGAAACCTCGAAATGCTTCTATCGCTTATTAAAGATGTAGAAACCGGTTCGCGGGGATATGCCATTACGAAGGATATAACCTATCTGGAGCCGTACAAAGCAGCAGTACGCCAACTACCTGCCCAAATCGATACACTCCGGAAATTAACGAATGACAATCCGCTTCAGATACAGCGTCGGATTACTCTCGAACACCTGATCGAAGATAAGATAGACATCACGAACAGGCGATTAGAGACGCCCCTGACTGATCAAGGAAGCGCACTTGTCAATAAAGAAAGTAAAATCCGGATGGATGCGCTCCGGCAGCATGTGGCCCTGATGGTCGATACTGAAAATACACTCATGGTAATGCGTAATCGGCAGGCCAGTCGGTCGTTTCGCAATACACTGTTTATTATTTTCGGTCTATCGATCATGACCTTTCTCGCCCTGGTAATTTCGTACCGGCTACTCGAACAGGAACTGGCTCGTCGGCAAGCGAATGAAGATCAATTACGCGACTACGAGGCTAAGTTAAAAGGACAAATTCGTCAATTGGAAGCCTCTAATGAAGAATTGGAGCGTTTTGCTTTCGTAGCTAGTCACGATTTACAGGAACCGCTACGCAAAATTCAGTCATTCGCTAATCTGATCACCGACCGCTACGGAAACCTATTCGATGCAGACAGCCAGATGTTCATGCGTAAAATTTCGCATTCTGCGGAACGGATGTCCAAGCTAATTAAAGACCTGTTAAATTTTTCGCGTATCTCGCATCATCAGGAAGTATTTAAATTGGTTCCTCTGCATGATATTGTTCAACGTATTCTGGACGATCAGGAACTTCGGATTAAAGGACTGGATATTAAAGTTGAGGTAGGTGCTTTACCCGCCATTGAATCCGTTGCCAGCCAAATGGACCACTTATTCAATAACCTAATCTCGAACGCTTTTAAATTTACGCGCCCTGGTGTTAGGCCAATTTTACGCATCCAGGCTCAATCTACGGATGGTAGCCATTACAACGGACTAATTCCAGGCCGTCGCTACGTTGAAATTACTGTCGAGGATAATGGGATTGGTTTTGACGAAAAATATTTAGACCATATTTTTAAGGTTTTTCAACGATTACATGGCAAATCGGCTTTCGAAGGCACCGGTATTGGACTAGCCATTTGCAGGCGGGTTGTTATGTATCATCATGGGTACATTACGGCACGTAGCCAACCGAATCAGGGAACCACGTTTGTAGTAGTTCTCCCCGAAAGTCAATCCATTCAACATTATGACCGACCATCAGCCGAAGCCCATTCATATTCTGCTGGTTGACGACGACGAAGACGATCGTTATCTGACCCGTGAGGCTTTCCATCAGCACTATCCGTCCAGCAATATTTCGTTTGCGGAAGACGGTGAGGATATGCTGGACTTTCTGAATTATGAAGGACGCTATTCCGGAGCTGCTCATACGCTGCCCGAACTGATCCTATTGGATCTGAATATGCCCCGCAAAGACGGTCGGGAAGCTTTGCGGGAAATCAAAGCGAACGACCAGTTCCGTCACATTCCGATTGTCGTGTTAACCACCTCCGACGCTAAAGACGACATCGAAACGTCGTACTTTAATGGCGCTAACAGCTTCATTACCAAACCACCAACCTTCCAGCGGCTAAGCGAAGTTACGAAAGCCATTGGCCAGTACTGGTTTAATGTCGTGACGGTTTGTGATCACGCGGATGGGGAATAAAGTAATGTGGGTTGCCGCCCACATTACTTTCCATTCAACCCAACTAGCTTCACCATAATCTTTTCAATTTCGGCTAAAACGGCCCGCTTCTGACTAGGCGTGTATTTGTTGACAAACAGGCAGAAACTAAGTTGCTCACCGTCAGCAGCCGTAACGTATCCGGCATAAGCCCGAACTCCTTCAATCGAACCGCTTTTAGCCCGGATATTTCCGGCTGCGGCCGTATTTCGAGCTAAACTCCGCACCGTACCACTTTGACCAACGACAGGAATTGTTGACAGAAACGCCGGAAAGGCTTTTTCGCGGCCCATCGCGCTCAAAATTCCCGTCATATTATCAGCCGTAAGAGCGCCAACCGTCGACAGGCCGCTGCCATCCCGAATCCGAAACCCATCCAGGTTAACGCCTTTAGCCTTCCAGAATCCAGCCAGCGTCTCCAGACTAGCCTCAGTCGACCGAATCGATGTATTAAGCGTTAGTGCCGTGGTGCGTAGCAAGGCTTCAGCATACAGATTGATACTCTGATAGTTTGTCTGCTGAACGATTTCGGTTAGCGATGGCGATTTGTGCTGATTAAGTACCGTCCGTTTACCCAGTGTAGGAAGAGTTGCTGGTATACCTCCACCTACTGAAATCGGCGGGTTACTGATGGTAACATTATCCTTCTGTAACTGCTCTTGAAGTGCATAGGCCGCAAAAAAAGCAGGATCGGGCAGGGCGCCTTTTACACTGAATTCATTAGCAGGTTCACCAATGGGTACTTTACCCATTAGCCACTGCTGATTCTGGAAGGGAGCCCCGTAAATATTAACCTGATCGCCAGTGTTAGCCGCATCCGTTATAACAGAATTCCGTAAGATTACGTAAGGGATAAGCGGGTCTGTACGAAGCACACTGGCCGATACACCAACCGATTTACCGGTTCCGAAGAAGACACGGTACAAATTTTCATTAATATTCAGCGCACTTAAACTGGCACCATAGTAGTTACCCAGATCGCTAAAAGGCCAGCTGTCAGGCGTAGTTAAGTCCATATACAGGCTGGCGTCACCAATAATTACCCCCTGAATCCGGCGAATCCCGGCTGCTCGTATTGCCTCCGACCAACTGTTTAGTAAGGCGGGGAGATCATAATAATTCGGGAATCGCCAGCTACCTAACGATGGGTCGCCGGTGCCCCGGATATAGATATTTCCCGTTAACACACTGTCTTTAATAACCCCATCGTATTCAAGCACCGTGTTGTAGGTGTAGCTGGGTCCCAGCACCACCATCGCAGTAGCAGTTGTAATGAGCTTAAGCGTTGAGGCTGAGGATAAACTCTGGCGGGCGTTGTAGCCGATGATTTCCTCACCGTCACACACACGCCGAACTGATAACGCCACCGTACCGAACCGGGCAGCTGGCCCAGCCTGAAACGCATCGACCTGAGCCAGAAGATTCTGCACGGCCAGCGAATCACTATTGGTCTGGGAATCATTTTCCGGAGCTGTATAGGCCGAGAAAAAAACAAGCAAGGAACCTGACAAATACAGCAGAAAACGGGACGTAATGCGCATTTTGGAACGGTTAGGCGATTCGGGCGGTATTTCTTACCTTTGCAAACTTACGCAAATAACCCCACCCAAATTGCGATAATCTACCGTTACGAATACCTGACAAACGACATTGATTAGTTAAAGTTGCACGCATGAAATTATCATTTCTGGGGGCGGCCCGGCAGGTAACCGGTAGTATGTACCTGTTGGAACTGGAGGACGATTACCGCATTTTGATTGACTGTGGTTCCGATCTGGAACGATCCGGGCCACGAGAGGCTAGCGCTAATGGCCAATCAGCCCCCGCCGTTACTCATCCGGGATTTTTTCCGTTTGAGGCTTCCAGCATCAATTTAGTCTTACTGACGCACGCTCATATAGACCATTCAGGGAATCTGCCGAATCTGTTCCGCGAAGGTTACGAAGGTCAGATTTTATGTACTGAACCAACATTTGCGTTAACCAGCGTGCTGCTTCGCGATGCGGCTTCGCTGAATCAGAAACGCATCAACGACCTGAACGCCAGTAAGAAACAGCGGGTAAAGGATCGTCAGGTTCAGATGCAGAAGGATTTGTTTTTGGAAAAACAGGTCCGCGAGTCTATGGACAATGTAGTTCCGATTGCCTTCAACCGAAAATTCAGAGTGACTGATGGCGTTGATGTGACGTTCATCCCGGCGGGCCACTTGCTCGGCGCAGCTCACATTCTGATTAATGTGCTGGAAAACGGCGAGCGGAAAAGCATTTGTTTTTCGGGCGATATCGGCCGTAAAAACTACCCACTGCTCGTCGATCCGGCCCCCGTTCCACCGGTCGATTATCTGGTTTGCGAAAGTACCTATGGCAACCGGCTTCACGAAAATATGATGTCGCCCGAAGATGCGCTGGCTGATGTAATTCAGCGGACCTGCATCGACATTCCTGGTCGATTAATTATTCCTTCTTTTAGCGTCGGACGTACACAGGCACTCTTGTATACCCTGAATCGGTTATACACCGAACGGGATTTTCCGCCTATTCAGGTTTTTTCTGATAGTCCGATGGCGCTGGAAAGCTCTAAAATTTATACCCAGCATGTGCGGATGCTGAGTGGTGAAGCGAAAGAGTTTTACAAAGACAACGAAGCGCTGTTCGATTTCCAGAATTTTCAGTTTCTGGAGTCATCAAAAGCCAGTAAAGCCGTCTCAAACTACGATCAACCCTGTATTATCATCTCTTCATCGGGTATGGTGCAGGGAGGGCGGGTTGAGTATCACGTTGCTGAGAATATCAGCAACGCGTATGCGACGATTCTAATTATTGGTTACTGCGCCGAAGGAACATTAGGATGGCGGTTACTTAACGGTCAGCAAACCTTAAGTATCAAAGGGAAAGATCACCAAGTGCTCGCTAATATTGAGAAGATTGACGTCTTCAGCGGTCACGGTGATCGCAGTGATTTACTTAGATTTGTGGGCATGCAATCGCCCGAAACGCTCAAACAAATTTTTCTCGTCCACGGAGAATACGAAAGCATGGAATCCTTCCGCGATACGCTCGCCGAAGAAGGCTATCCACAGGTAATCATTCCCAAAAAAGGCGAACGATTCGAGTTGTAGAGTTACAAAGTTGTAGAGTTGTATGGTTTGCCTCGTCAACAAACAACTTTATAACCATTTAACTTTATGACTCTATAACTTAACCAAATGAGGACTTATCTCGATTTTGAAAAGCCTATTGCTGATCTTGAAGCTCGGCTGGAAGAAACTAAAAAGTTAGCACAGACCAGCAACGTCGACGTCAGTGAAGCGGTTAATATACTGGAACTGAGCATTGACCGGTTACGCCGGGAGATTTTCCAGAACCTGACGCGCTGGCAGCGAGTTCAGTTATCTCGTCACCCCGACCGGCCTTATACGCTTGATTATATTTCGCTGATGTGCGATCAGTTCATCGAACTTCATGGCGACCGCACCGTTCGTGACGATCCGGCTATGGTGGGCGGCTTTTGCGAGCTGGGCGGCCAGACGGTAATGATTATTGGTCAGCAGAAAGGCCGGAACACGAAGCAACGACAGTACCGGAATTTCGGGATGCCTAACCCCGAAGGATATCGTAAAGCGCTGCGGCTGATGAAGTTGGCTGAGAAATTCAACAAGCCTATCATCACGATGATTGACACGCCGGGCGCGTTTCCCGGCCTGGAAGCCGAAGAGCGTGGTCAGGGTGAAGCCATCGCCCGGAACCTGAAAGAGATGTTCATGCTCACTGTTCCGGTTATCTGCATCGTCATTGGCGAAGGTGCTTCAGGTGGTGCCTTAGGCATCGCCATTGGCGACCGAGTATTGATGCTGGAAAACACCTGGTACTCTGTTATCTCGCCCGAAAACTGCTCGACAATCCTTTGGCGGAGCTGGAATTTTAAGGAACAGGCCGCCGAAGCCATGAAGCTGACCGCCCGCGATATGCAGCTGAATAAGCTTGTCGACGGTATTGTAGAAGAGCCCATTGGTGGCGCTCATAACGACCACGCAGAAATGGCCCAGCATCTGAAGACTGTTATTCTGGATACACTAGCCGAACTGAATGCTATCGACCCTAACGAACGTATTAATCAGCGCATTGAGAAATTCTGCGAAATGGGTGTTGTTGTAGAGTAACCTAGTTAAGACCGTTATTAAAAAGTCGCTGGCAATGAGCCAGCGGCTTTTTTTATGCGTCTTCTCTATAAATCTACTATTATCTTTGGCTCCCGGTTCCCATAATGAAAGAACCAGCCTTCGAATGGAATCTACACTCAATGAAGTAACGCTCAAAAACCTCATTTTCGATCTTGGTGATGTCATCATCCCCATTGACCTAACCGCGCCTGTTCGCAATTTTGGGATGCTGGCTAACCTGCCTGAAGATGAAGTACGAGCTATCTGGAAGCAACATGATTTATTAAACCAATACGAAACCGGGCTTATCGACGATGAAACGTTCCGTAATCACGTCCGGCAACTATTGAAAAACGATTCCTGGGCGGATGAGGTAATCGACACTGCCTGGAACACGGTTCTGCTTGACTTGCCTGTCGAACGCATCGAACGCATTAAGGCCCTGAAACCAAATTATCGATTGTTTTTGCTGAGTAATACTAGCCCCATTCACATTCGGAAGGTAAACCATGTGTTGACGAGTATGGGCCAGCCAACGCTGGAGGAACTGTTTGAGCGGGTATTTTATTCGTATGAAGTTCGCCTGGCCAAACCATCTCCGGAAATATACCAACATGTACTATCCGAAGCTAGACTGGTTGCGGAGGAAACAGCCTTCTTCGACGATAACGTGGCAAACATCCGGGCAGCTGGGGAGTTAGGCATTCAGGCCGTTCATGTGCAGCCGCCTTTAACAATTTTGGACTACTTAAAGAATGTATAGTGGATAATCGCCTTAAAACTTACCTCCTTCATGGAGGTCTTTTTTTAATTACTCTCGTTACAACGACATTATCCGGAGCCGAATGGATGTTCGGTCGGCTGTTTATTCCATTTGAGGGAACAAAGCCGCTCGGCTGGCCGGAGTTTCTAGCCGGATTTCAGTTCTCGATTCCTTTTCTAGCCATTCTGACGGTCCACGAGTTTGGTCATTATTTCACGGCGAAGGCTAACCGGGTTCGAGTAACCCTGCCGTTTTATATTCCGGTCTGGTTCGGGATTGGACAGAGTATTGGTACGCTGGGCGCGTTCATTCGCATCAAGGATTACATCAACAGCCGCCGAAAGTATTTCGACATTGGCATTGCCGGTCCCTTAGCTGGCTTTGTGCTGGCACTTGTTGTGCTGTGGTACGGATTTACGCACCTGCCACCACCAGAATTTATTTTCACCATCCATCCCGAATACAAGAAGTGGGGGCTTGATTATGGCAAATATGCTTATCAAAATTTGCCACCAGGAAGCGCTATGGGACTGGGTGACAATATATTATTTCATTTTTTCAAGACCTATGTAGCTGATCCGGCTCGTGTGCCACACACCTACGAGATGGTGCATTTTCCATATCTAATGGCGGGTTATCTGGCATTATTTTTCACCTCACTTAACCTGATTCCAATTGGTCAGTTAGACGGTGGGCATATTTTGTACGCGCTAATTGGTCGGAAACGGTTTAGTTGGATAGCCCCTACCCTATTCACGATTTTTGCGTTCTATGCGGGCCTTGGCTCCTTTAAGCCGTCTGATTTTGCTGTATCCAATAACGAAATATTTTACTCCCAACTTGGCTATTTTGGGGTTTATGTGCTTTTCCTTTATCTCGCCTTTTCGCGCATCAGCGATAATCGGACGACTTCACTGCTTATTACGCTTAGCGTCGTAATCGCGCAACTGGCGGTTTCGTGGCTTCGGCCCGACTGGGAAGGTTATCAGGGCTTTATGGTCTTCGTGTTTGTGTTGGGGCGTTTTCTGGGAATTTATCATCCGGAAACCGAACTGGAAGAACCCTTAGATACTAAACGGAAAATACTAGGCTGGATAGCGTTGATTGTATTTGTACTGTGTTTCAGCCCCAGACCGTTTCTACTCACCTAGTCTAATAGTCGTCAGTCTATAGTCGATAGCTGTTAGAAAAGCTGCTCATGAGCATTCTAATAACTACCAATTGTGGACTGACGACCAATGCCTAAGGCCTAAGTCAGTCATCTGCGAAAAATCCTTACCTTTCGGATAATCACCTCTTTATTACTATGCGTTCCCGACAACTTTCCGATGCGGAACTAATGGCCGGTATCCGGGCGGGCGGTTCTCAGCGTCGTATCTATGAGAATAAATTGTACGAGAAATACGATTATCTGATTGCCGATGGTGTCCGAAAGCATCGGTTAAGCGAGGATGAGTGCGCCAGCGCGTACTCTGATGCCGTTATTACCGTACTTGATCACCTCAATACCGGGCGGTTTGAAGGGCGCTCGGAACTCAAAACATACATTTATCAAATTTTTTCTAACAAATGTGTTGACGCTATCCGAAAAAATACGACTAATAAAAGCAGCGTCCATGATGCCTACTCGCTCGACGATTCGCTGATGCAGTTGCCCGATGCCGCCCGCTCGATTGTGCAGAATCTGATTGCCCAAAATGAGGTCGAGGTTTTACATCAGCACCTGCGCGAATTAGGCGAAAAATGCCGCTCTATGATTATGTCGTGGGGCGAAGGCTATACGGACGATGAAATTGCGCAGACAATGGGATATAATACGTCCGCCGTGGCCAAAACCAGTCGTCTGCGCTGCCTGGAACGATTAAGGGAACGCTATCGCAGCACGCTATGAACGATTTAGAATTTATCGAAAACTACGTAAACGGCCAGCTCTCTGCCGATGAGCGGGCTCGTTTCGAAACGGCTCTACGGACAGATCCGGCCGTAGCCGATGCACTGGCGTTTTACATGTTGGCTAAACACACGGCTAAAATTGACGCCCATGAGCAGCGGAAGGCGGAATTTGACGCCCTGCGTAAAAAATCCTACGTAAGTGGTGAAGTCATTGCCGGAGCCGATGACGTTCCGGTAGTTAAGCCATTGTGGAGTGTACCGATGCGCTGGGCCGCAGCGGCTAGCGTTGTGCTAATTTTAGGATTAGGCTGGTATTTTCTACGCGGTACGACGGGTACAGACGCAACCCGCACACTGGCTGCTAATGCAACGGAACAAACTGACGCCTACATCACCGATCATTTCAATCAGTTAAGCACCACCATGAGTGGACAGACCGACAGTCTTAAACAGGGTGTTGGGCTTTACAACGAACAGAAATTTGCAGAAGCCGAGACTATTTTTCAGGACATTCTGAAGCGCCAGCCCGATAACGACCGCGCTTTAAATTACGCGGGTATTGTTGCCCTCCGCCAGGGCAATTATGACCAGGCCATTGATCGGTTCCACCGCCTGAGCGAACGGACTGATCTATTCGCGAACCCTGGTACGTTCTACGAAGCACTTGCTTACCTGAAGCGCGGCCAACCGATGGATAAAGAGCGGGCTCAAAACTTGCTGCATACCGTGATTAGCAAGAATTTAGAAGGTAAAAACGAAGCAGCGCAATTGCTGAAATCGGAATAAAGCCCTTCGATAAACCTCCAACTACCCTTCAACCACATACAACATATGGACAGCGACACACTTATCGACAAAGATGCTATCTCAATGCGTAGTAGCGCCCTGATAGCTAAAAATGAATTTATGCTGCAATTTCAGCCGGGAACGTCGGTGCAGCACATTAACGAATGGCTTGATTATTACGTACAACAGACTGAGAAAGCGCAGGCCCGTCTCGGCAAACGAACCAGCATATCCGTAGACGGAATGCGTATTCAGAACGATGGTTTAGTTATTGTTTCCGGTGCCAATGTCGGAGAAATTAATCAGCTCAACGAGATCAGAGCGCAGTCAGCTGCTATTCAGATGGGTGTTGAAGTCATGCAAGGCGAAATTCAGCCCAAACCCAAAGGCCCCCCTCCTCGCATTCCAACCGATACGATCGCTAACAAAGTGAAAGGCATCGGCCAAACGGTAGTTATAAAAAGTGCGATAGCCAGAAAAATCCGGTAAATCAGAATTTAGTAGCGGTTTGCTACGCTTGAAACTATTTTGTTGCTTCATTGGATTGTTTCCATGATGCAATAATACATGGCGGACCGCTTTATTCTTTTTGTCATCCTGTGTACCCTAGCTGGGTCCCCGGTCCGGAGTCAATGTCCAGACCCGGCTACGGTCAATCAACAGATTGCTGCTAGTAAAACACTGCCTTATGACCAGTGGCTTTCTGCTTTTTCACGACTAAAACAACAACGTGAACAGTGCCGGGCAGCCAACGATTCCAACTATGCATCTATACTTTTCCTGTTAAGTTACGCGTACAGCATTCAGGAGAATTACGAAAAAGCAGTTCAGCTAACTCGAGCCAGCATCCGGATTGACGAAAAGAAAGCCTCCAGCAGCGCGCCCATACATCTTCCCCAAACCTATTATTTTCTGGGCCAATACCTACGGGCGTTGAATCAGTCGGCGGAGGCTATGGCTGCCTACCAGCGCAGTATTGACCTTGGTTCAAAACTGGCGACGCAGCAGTTGACAGTGAGTCAATCCCTCAACGAGCAGGCCTATATACTTACCGAGCAGGGTGATTACGGAAAAGCTTTAGATAAAGCGGAGTCCAGTTACCGACTGGCAACGAATCTTAATAATCAACTGCTTGTGGCAGCATGTCTAGTCGAAATTGCCCGTAATCAGTTTGCTCTAGGAAAATTAACAGACGCCGAGCGGACTGCGAAAGCAGCGATTGAGCTAACCGTTGAGCTAGCCGTCAGCGATCCTTACGGAGCTGATCTGGAAAATACTAGTCGGTTGATTCTGGCGTACACTTATCGGGCTCAGAACCGGATACCAGAAGCACTCCGTCAGTATGAATACACAATTGCTGCTTATCAGAAAACGGGTAAACAGGATGAGATTGCCGTTGCGTATAACAACGCGGGCTATCTGTACCTGACAAATCATGATTACAATAAAGCGCAGCAGTATTTAGAAAAGGCTTACCCTATTCTTCGCGACAAATCGGAAAAAGCTGTCTGTCTCAATAATATAGGAATGGTCTATGAGGCAAGAGGCCAGTACGCTAAAGCGCTGGTTTATCTGCAACAAGCCCTTACGCTAATGCCTATCGGTTTTCGTAGTACTGACGTTAGCCAAAACCCTCCGGCAGAAGCTTTACGGTTACTTACAAAGGAAGAAAATCTGCTATCGCTTATTCAGGATAAAGCTGATACCTGGCTACAATACGCTAAAGCCACCCATAACCGTCAGCGCTTTCAATATGCGCTGAACACTTATCAGATAGCCGACGAAATGATTGATCTGATGCGGTGGCAGCATACCGGTCAGCAGTCGAAATTAGTCTGGCGGAAGAAAACCCGGGGCATGTATGAGCGAGCTATCGAAGCTTGTCATCGGCTTGGTGATATGGAACAGGCATTCCGATTTCTGGAAAAAAGCCGAGCGGTTTTGTTGGCCGATAAACTCAATGAACTTGGTGCACGTCAGCAGCTACCTCCGCAGCAAGCAGCAGAAGAACAACGATTACGGGAAAGTGTCAGTAGGCAGCAATCCAGACTCGCCGATCTGTCGGCTGATAGTGTAGCTTACGCCAAGGCGCGGGCAGCCTTGCAACCCAAACAGGATAGTCTGGATCAGTTTCTGAAAAAGCTTGACCAGTCAAACACTGTATATAACCGTAATAAATACGACAACGCAACGTCCTCACTGGCTGATTTACAGGATTATCTTCGCGCTCATGATGCTTCATTCCTGACCTATTTTGTAGGCGACAGCGCTCTGTACGTGCTGGGTGTAACGGGCACTAAAGCAACGTTGCTTCAGCAAAAGATTAAGCCGTACAACCAAACGGTGCAGGCATTTATGCCCCTACTGGGCAATGCCGATGCCATGAATCGCAAAACAAGTGTCGAAAAGTTTTGGGCACTTGGCAATGGATTATATCGGCAGTTACTGGCGCCGTTAGCTTTACCAGCAGGCCGGGTGATTGTATCATCAGATGGCTTTTTTATTCCATTCGAAACGCTAAGTCGTTCGGCCGACAAGCCTGATTATTTGGTAGCAGACTATGCATTCAGTTACGCTTATTCGGTCCGCTTGTTGCTCAAAAACGGAGGAGCTAAGTCGGCGTTTCGGCGGTTTCGTGGACGTGATTTTTTAGGAATCGCTCCGGTCACGTTTGCGCCCGCGCTGAAACAAGTTACTCTAGCTGGCTCCGATGCGGCCTTAAAGCCCATTGCCAGTCACTTTGGTTCATCTGAATTGTTGACCCACCAGGCGGCTACCCGTCAGGCATTTCTGAAGCAGGCGATCAACGCTCGGGTGGTCCATCTGTTTACCCACGCCATCGCCGACAGTTCCGGTCGCGAGCCCTTACTCTATTTTGCTGACTCAACCTTGCGGCTCTCAGATCTGAACGATGAAAGTTTACCAAATGCACAAATGGTAGTTCTGGCGGCCTGCCAGACCGGCATTGGCGCCAATCAGCGGGGCGAAGGTGTTTTTAGTTTAGCACGAGGCTTTGCGGCCCTGGGCGCTCCCAGCGTGTTAACCACACTCTGGAGCGTCGATAACAACGCTACCTATAAATTATCAGACCTATTTTATCAGCACTTGGCAGAAGGACTTCCGAAAGATTTAGCCTTACAACGCGCCAAGCAGGACTGGCTCAAATCGGCCGAAGGAGCTAATCAGTTACCAACCTACTGGGCCGGGTTCATTGTCGTAGGCGATACGGAGCCAATTGGTGGAACAGACTGGCTCCGGTGGCTAATGGTTATGGCTATGGTCGCCGTAGTCGGGTTGTCGGGTTGGTGGTTCTGGCGAAGTCGCAAGCCAGTGACTAAACTTTCATCCCCTCGCTCAGTGTAAATACTTCCTTTAGGCACTTTGCCGTAAGTACCGCGTCTTCCAGTGCATTATGAAAACCATCCTCGCGGGCGAAACCGAAGTAGTTAGCAATGGCGGTTAAGCTCAGTCGGTCGGGCACCTTACGACCATTGGCTTTTAATACCCGGAACGTAAAATAAGCGAGCGTGTGCAAATCGAGTAGCACGCGCGAATAAGGCCACTTTAGTTTTTCATAGCGGTAGGCTTCCTTCAAAAAGTTAATGTCGTTGATAACGCTCTGGCCGCAGATAATCACGTCGCGCAAAAATGGCGTCCGGTCCAGTTGTCCCTGTGGTACGCGAATACCAAGCTGTTTACAAATCCATTCTTCCATTTCAGGCAGCACGTCGTAAATCATCGGCGCATCTTCCAGATCAGCTAAGGAGAGATTATGTATTTTCTCCGAAGCCGACGAAAACGCTTCTTCATTTTCCGGGTAAACGTTGGTCAGATATTGGCCTTTTTCTTGCCAGTTATCATCGTAGAGTACCGCACCAATCTGAATAATTTCGTTATAATCCGGTTCTGGGCCGGTCATTTCAAGATCAAGAACTAAAAAAGGCATCGGATAATTTTAAAATAAGAATAAAGATTGAAAAACTACTTCACAATTTTTCATCAGCGCAACTTTTCCTACCCTCAAGGCGTTTTACTCATAACTCTCCTGCAAAGCCCCGGTCGTTCTTCTTCCGGGGCTTCTTGCGTTTAGTCGGTTTACTATTTTACCGATATCGCTGCTGATCTGCTGAATAAAATTCAACTGCTCACCTAGCAGTGAATCATCCGTTGATAAAGAAGTTTCCGTAGGCTGAACGAATGGTAATTCTGGGGCAACTTTCTTTTTTGATTTTTCCAGTTGATTCAAACTTTCCGTTAGGGTAAACAACGACCGCTTTACTGGTCGCAATAAGGGCGCCGGTAACGCTTTCGGTTCAGCCATTAGTTGGGCCGACGTGATGGTGGCAATGTTGGCTGAGAGAATGTGATTTAGGACTACAAATTCATAAATGAGCTTTTCGTGCCGTTGTTTATGCTTGGGTTCCGATAGCATCCGGTCGAAGGCCGCTGATAAATTAGCCGAAGTCACATACACATCTTTTCGAATCAGCTTATAATCAACCAGTTGAATTGGTTTTCCTGATAAGCTGTCAACTAACAACTGAACGTAACGAATGTTGGCCTTCAGAACTTCCTGCATCGGTTTAGCCAATTGGCCGGATTCCCACTGAGGAAAGAGCAGATAACCTGCCACCAACGCAATGACGCCACCTAACACGGTATCCAATAACCGCTCCTCCGCCACCCCTAAATAACTAACACCCAGAAAACTAAACAGAATCAACACAAACGGCGTCACGCAGATTACCATAGCAATGTAATATGTGCGCTGCGTGCTGTAGGTGCCCAGCATAAGCAAGACCATGAAAACAAACTGAGCGGTTTTGTTTGGCACGAGCGTCAGAATCAGCACGCCAATAAGACCACCGATTAAGGTTCCGATGATGCGTTCGGTATTTCGTTGTTTAGTCAGACTAAAGGCCGGTTTTAGAATCACCGAAATCGTTAGCAGCACCCAATAGCTATGGTGTCCGTAGCTAATTAGCTTAGTCAGAACAAAACCCAGCAACATCGCTATCGATACACGAACCGAATGCCGGAACACTGACGAATTGGGCGTTATATTATCTAAAAACGATTTCAGATCAATAACCTGATGCGACACAAAGCGACCGACTTCTAGTTCTTCGCTACGCACTGGTCCGACGTTCGAGACAGCCAGATTTCGTTGAAGCACCGTAAATCGCTGGCTCACGGTGCGTAAACTGACTAAGATTTTTTTCAGTACCAGCGTACTACCTTCGGTATCACCTAGTGCGTCGATGCTGCGTTTGATATCTTCTAGTAATGGTTTGTAATCGTACGGTTTACGAACGGATACTGGCGACTGAATAGCTAAACCAAGATGGTCCATTTCGATCGATAATCGCCGAATAATGCTGGCAATCTGATCGAGAATACCCGATTGACCAAAACGCTTACGAATGGCCTCGTAGTCATAATACATGGCAATAATCTGCTCGTAGAGATCAACCATATCGACAAATGTCAGAACAAGCAATCGCCCTATTGGAGTCGATTCAGCTACGATTCGTCGGCTTTTAAATAGCACTTCCCGCACGGCATCCTGCTTTTCGCTAACGACAACTTGTTGGGCGATTAAACGTCGGTAATCTTCTTCTAAAGGCGTTGATATAGTGTAAAAATCCGCCTTGATTGCCATCAATTTGGCTATTTCATGAATGCACTGCCCTAGTGCCTGTTGCGCCAAGCGGTATGGTTGAAGCTGCGACATCAGGAGGCTAATAGCTGTATACCAGGCGGCTCCAGCCAGTACCAGCACCGCTTCGCGTACCACCCCAGCTGCATCCATGGGGCGGTCAATCATCAGAATCATGATTAACAAAGCCGCCGTACCGACCGACGTCGCCCGGTTACCATACACGCCAAACATCGAGAAGAAAAAGCCGAATAGCAGCACTTCGACACCCATCGTGTAGGAATTCATGCGCGCAAAGCCAGTAATAAGGGTAACCAGGAACGCAATCAATATGCTGGTTAGCATCGCATTACGCCGGTGCATTACCGGGCCGGGTGCATCACTAATACTTACATTCAATGCCCCTAACGACATAGCCAGCCCTGTCTGAAGCTGATCGAACTGTGCGAACACCAGCGATGGCAACAGAATCGACAGCGTGGTCCGAATTCCATCAGAAAAGTACTGACTGGACAGGAAATAGCTGACTTGCCGGACGCGTTTGTTCATGAGCGGAGGGTGGCGTTGGTTTCTTAAACCTGACGTAGCGAGGTTTCTTTAAATCGAGCCTTGTACTTGTCACTCGGGTTTGAGAAACCTCGCTATGTCGGGTTTAAGGACCCGACATCACTGGAAGTTAACAGGCTAGTTTTCCGTTCACCAATTTGCTGCCGCCACATAGCATAATAGAGTCCTTTTTGGGCGACGAGCGTATCGTGATTACCGGTTTCCACAATTTTACCTTTTTCGAGCACAAAGATGGTATTAGCGTGTAAAATTGTAGAAAGTCGATGCGCAATTAAGATGGTAATCTGCTCATTCATAGCCGATACGCTTCGCACCGTATCCGTAATTTCTTCTTCAGTCAGCGAGTCGAGTGCCGAAGTGGCCTCGTCAAAAATCAGTAACCGTGGATGTCGGACCAAGGCCCGCGCAATGGAAAGCCGTTGTTTTTCTCCACCCGACATTTTCAGGCCACCTTCGCCAATATGGGTGTCGAGACCTTTACCGGAGCGAGCCAGCAGGTAATCGCAGGCGGCTTTGTCTAGCGCGTCGAGCATTTCAGCTTCCGTCGCGTCGGGTTTGACGAAAAGCAGGTTTTCGCGGATAGTTCCGGCAAATAGGTGCGTGTCCTGCGTCACGAAACCGATCTGCCGACGCATTGGATTGAACCGGATATCTTTCGTGGAAATATCGTTGTAATAAATTTCGCCCCCGACGGGCCGGTAGAGCCCCACTAGCAGCTTAACCATTGTTGATTTTCCCGAACCCGACGGGCCAACAAACGCAATCGTATCACCGAGTTCAGCTTCGAACGAAACACCGTCGATGGCGTTTTGACTTGCTTCTTTGTGTCGGAAAATCACATCCGCGAACCGCAGCCGTTCGATAGGACCCACTTCGACCGGCGATTCCGGATTGCGTTCAATCGGTTTCTGCATCAACTGTCCGAAGCTGTTCAGACCGGCTTCAGCCTCGCGATAAGCCAGAATAATATTGCCTAGGTCCTGAAGTGGGTTGAAAATGGCGACCGAAATAAACTGCATCGAAATCAATTCACCCGTGCTTAGTACATTCCGGAAAATAAGCCATAGTAAGGCAAACAGAACCGATTGTTTTAGAATGTTCAGCGTGGTGCTTTGCCAGAAGGATAGTAGCCGCACACGCTTGACTTTGAACATTTCCAGTTCGAAAATCCGGCCTGTCTGCGCTTTGAGTCGCCGGATTTCGGGGAACGTTAAGCCTAAGCTTTTGATCAGTTCAATGTTTCGCAACGACTCCGTAATAACGCCCGACAGCAGCGCTGTTTCCCGGTTAATCGACCGTTGCGTGGTTTTGATCTGTTTACTTAGCAAACCGGTTAGCCCGCCTAGTAGCAATACGCCAATCAGAAATATTGGCACCAGCGCCCAATGCTTAGTGATGGCATACCAGACCAGAAATCCCACGCCCACCAGCGACGAGAATAGTACGTTAACAAATGAGTTAATAAACTTCTCGGTGTCTGTTCGGACCTTTTGCAGAATCGACAATGTGGCTCCGCTGCTCTGGTCGCCAAATTCTTGGTATGATAACCGAAGCGTTTGTTTCAGGCCATCGTTGAAAATATCGGTGCCGAATTTCTGGACAACCAACCGAGTAAAATATTCCTGAAATCCTTTCGTCAAATTCGACAGAATAGCTACACCAATCCCCAATCCTAGTAACACAAGCACACCCCGGATTTTCTCCGACTCGGTTTTCTGACCGGGATGGGTAGCGTACTGGTCAATTAGCTTACCGAAGATAATCGGGTCGACCAGCGCCAGAATCTGGGCTACACCGGCCAGGGCCAGCGCTAGAAGTGCCAGCCAGCGGTAAGGTTTCAGATAAGTCCATAAAACTTGCATAGGGTGTAGGGCACGGGACATAGGGTGTCAATTGGCAGACGATGAAGCAAATGAAACTCTTCGTCCCGTGCCCTATGCCCCATGCATTAATAGTTATCTAATTCCTGAATACGTGCCAGGTGGCGACCGCCTTCAAAGGGCGTATCGAGCCAGATTTGAACCAATTTCAGGGCAGTTTCTTCGCTCATCATCCGTTCGCCCAGCGAAATGACGTTGGCATCGTTATGCTGCCGACATAACCGGGCTGACTCTTCGTTCCAGCACAAGCCTGCCCGAACACCCTTAACACGGTTGGAAGCCATGGCTTCGCCATTTCCCGAACCACCCAAAACAACGCCCCGTTCAACCTCGCCAGCGGCTACAGCCTCGGCAACCGGACGGATAAAGAGCGGATAATCGACCGAAGGCGTTTCGGCGTAGGTGCCCTTGTCGACAACCTCGTGCCCAAGGTCGGTCAGGAATTTTTTGATGGCTTCTTTGTAACGGAATCCAGCGTGGTCGGAGCCAATAGCGATTTTCATAGATCTAATAACAGGATTAATACCAGGGCCAAAAGTAACGAGAATCGATAACTAACATGGAACCTTCCCGACGCAAACTTGTTCGGAACACAGGTCGTCCGTAATTTGCGGCCCGTCAATTCTAACCGACTTATGATACCAGCCACTAATCAGCGGCCCGCTGCCACGGTTGTTTTTATCTTCGGCGGCAGTGGTGATCTGAATCTCCGCAAGCTCACGCCCGCCTTATATAACCTGTTCATTGACAATTACCTGCCCGAGCGTTTTGCAGTAGTTGGCTTAGGACGCAGTCCTTATACCGATGATTCCTTTCGGGGGCATTTGCTCGAAGGCGTTAAATCGTTTTCACGGCGAAAAGATAATTTAGATACAACCTGGCAAAAGTTTGCGCCATCCGTGTCGTACCTGCAAATGGACGCTGGCGATGCCGGTGCCTACTCGAAACTTTCTGATTTTGTGGCTTCTAAAAAATCAGAATGGGGTGAGCAGCCAAATATTGTATTCTATCTGGCCGTAGCTCCCCAGCTCGTACCGGGCATCGCGACCAATCTGGGCAAAATGCCAATGTGCGAGGATACGGGTCACGTCCGGATTGTGGTTGAAAAACCATTTGGGCATGATCTGAAAACGGCTCAGGAACTGAATGCGTTGCTGGGTGGCCTGTTTGCCGAAGAGCAGATTTACCGCATTGATCATTACCTGGGTAAAGAAACGGTGCAGAACATCCTAGCGCTTCGGTTTGCCAACTCGCTGTTCGAGCCCATCTGGAACCGCCAGTATGTGGAATCAGTGCAGATTACCGCGTCCGAAACGGTAGGACTGGAAGGTCGTGGTGGTTACTACGAAGGTTCTGGTGCTCTGCGTGATATGATTCAGAATCACCTGCTTCAGATGCTGTGTATGGTGGCCACAGAGGCCCCGATTTCGTTTGAGGCTAATGAGGTACGTAATAAAAAGGTGGATGTTCTAAATGCCATTCGCCGAATCAAACCGGAGCAGGTGAAAGACGTTGCGGTTCGCGGTCAATATGGTCCCGGCAAAAAAGACGGCAATGACATTCCGGGTTATCGTGAAGAAGAAGGTGTTAAGCCCGATTCGGCTACAGAAACGTTTGCGGCCGTAAAACTCTATGTTGATAATTGGCGGTGGGAAAACGTGCCCTTCTACCTCCGCACCGGCAAATCTTTACCCGAAAAAGCAACTATTATTACGGTTCAGTTCAAGCCAGCTCCGCATTACGCTTTCCCCGAGGAAGCAACGACCAACTGGCAGGCTAACCGTCTGACCATCGGTATTCAGCCCGATTTGGATATCCGGTTGCGGTTTCAGGCCAAACGACCCGGGCAAACGCTTGCTATCGACCCCGTTGAGATGGTCTTCAGCTATAAAGATGCCTACAAAGGTCAGGAACCGGAAGCCTACGAAACCCTGCTTCTTGATGTAATGACCGGTGATGCTACGCTATTCATGCGCGCCGATCAGGTCGAAGCCGCCTGGAAAGTAGTTACGCCGATTCTGGAAGCCTGGGAGAGTGAAAAGCCTGATTTTCCGAATTATGCGCCGGGTTCATGGGGTCCCGAAGCAGCCAATCAATTGGTTGAGAAAGACGGGTTTCAATGGATGATGGAATAAAAGAGTGACTGACAATTATGACAACCCAACTCGCTGCCCGTTTTGTGGATGACCAAAGCTTACCGTGGGAATCGGTAGGGGAAGGCGTGAAACGTAAAATTATGACCTACGACGCCAACCTGATGATGGTGAAAGTCCTCTTTGAAACAGGCGGCATTGGGGCGGTTCATAAGCATGTGCATACGCAAATGAGCTACATCGAAAGTGGCGTCTTTTCAATTACCATCGGCGACGAAACCCGAACTGTACGAACTGGCGATGCTTATTACATCCCGCCGAATGTATTACACGGAGCTGTTTGTCTGGAAGCCGGTATGCTGGTCGATATTTTTACGCCCATGCGAGAGGATTTTGTGTAAAGCCAATACGTATGCAACTCATCGTCAAGAAAAACCCGACTGAACTAGCCAAAGCTGCGGCTGATTTTATTACGAAGCGCATTAAAGAAGTGCTGAAAACAAAGGACCGCTTTACGATTGCGTTATCGGGCGGGAGTACGCCCAAAGCGCTGCACGAACTGCTGGCTAAACCGCCCTACGTTAATGAAATCCCCTGGCTACAGTTGCACATATTCTGGGGTGATGAGCGCTACGTTCCCATCGACGATGAGCAAAACAATGCGGGAATGGCCTATGATACGCTCCTTGGCCACGTTTATACCCCTGAAGATCAAATCCACGTATGGCGTACCGATCTCGAACCTGAAGCTGCTGCCGCCGATTACGACCAAATTCTGCACGAGTATTTTGGAGAAACGGGGCCAACTTTCGACCTGATTCTGCTCGGTATGGGCGACGACGGACATACGCTCTCGCTGTTTCCGGGAACCGAAGTAGTTCACGATCAAACCGCCTGGACAAAAGCATATTTTCTAACGCAACAGAATATGTATCGTCTGACCTTAACCGCACCCGTTGCGAATCGGTCGTCCTGCATTCTGTTTCTGGTAGCTGGCCCGAAAAAAGCCGAACCACTGCATGAAGTGTTGGAGGGTGCGTATAATCCCGACAAATACCCGTCGCAGGTAATCAAGCCAGTCAATGGAGAATTGGTTTGGCTAGTCGATGAAAAGGCGGCTGAGAAATTAACGAAAACGTAACACTGACAAGCCGTGCGCGCAACAATAAAGCCCGTTCATATGGACGGGCTTTATTGTTGATAAGTAAGTAAAACGTCGATTATTTAATCGAGTCTTTCTTGGTGGTATCGCTCATCATAGTTGATGACGAATCGGTTGACATTTTCGTTGAATCCGTCGACATGGTGCTCATTGAGCTGCTGTCAGAAACTGCCGTGGTTGATTCGGTCGTTTCGGTTTTCGAGCTAGAGCAAGCAGTGGCCAGAGCCATCATTGAGAGAAGGAAGAACGCTGATTTTGCCATTTTTTTAAGCTAGTTAGTTTCGTAGAGAACAATTGTTAATTCGTTTATCTGGAAAAAGTAACCCAGCGTAGTAGGTTATTTTTTTGTTTAACAGATGTTTCAACGATAAGTTTTTAAAAATCTGGCTGTTAATCAGCATTTAGCGGTTTCATCATCGAACAAAATAGTATCAATCGATTAGGTTTCCTGAGTAATTGCATCATAAGCTAGCCCAGCCGCTACAGCATACACGGCATGGTGTAGCGTATCTATCGCAATCGTTTTGGGGTCCTGCTCCGTAACTGGCGGAGCAATCTCCAGCTTAGGAAGCAAAGTCATAGCGGTGCTCGTAATAGCCGCAAAATGAGCCAGCGTAGCCGGCCAGCCTTTCAATCCCGTCAGTGTAATTAAGCCTCTGGCCATTCCCCAGGCGGTTCCGTAGGTCCAATGGATTTCCTGCGCAACTTTCTCTTTTTTTCGTTTCTTGGTTGGCTTCATATCCAGCACTTTAGACACCGCTTTTACGGGAGCCTTGCTGGGTGGTCGGTTGGTCAGACGCATCTCAATAAGTTGTGAGAGCGTAATGGCCGTTGTACCCGCCAGCCCCGCCAGTACTCCCACACCCAGCGCCAATCCAAGTTCCTTCAGTGGATTTTCTGTTAATTCAATTTTCATACGTCGTATCAGTTGAAGTCATTATGTCCAGCAAGCTTACTGATACATAAACCGATACCACTTAAAATGTTCCTGCTTCTTAGCTAATGGATAACAATGAACCTAGGTCAATTTCGATTTCAGAAAGGCTTATGGGCGATTTCGGTCCAGTTTAGTCTGCGAAGTTATAAATCGTTTTTACCTGAATGACTATTCACATATTTCGCCGGTATTGCCCGCCAACGGCGTAGAGCGCGTTCGACAGTTGTCCCAGCGAACACACTTTAGCCGCTTCCATCAGACTTTCAAAAATATTGCCGTTGGCCAAAGCAGTGGCTTGCAGATTCGCCAATGCAGTTTTGGCTTCCGTCCTGTTGCGCTCCTGAAAAGCTCGGCAGGAATCGACGGCGTAGCGTTTTTCTTCGTCGGTCGAACGGATGACTTCGGCGGGTATAATGGTAGGCGAACCCGCCGGGTCCAGAAATGTATTGACACCAACAATGGGTAATTGACCATTATGTTTCAGCGTCTCGTAATACATGGATTCCTCCTGAATTTTACTGCGCTGATACATCCGTTCCATCGCGCCTAGTACCCCACCTCGCTCGTTAATCGACAGAAATTCCTGATAAACCGCTTCCTCAACCAAGTCCGTTAATTCTTCTACAATGAATGCCCCCTGTAACGGATTCTCATTCTTAGTCAATCCAAATTCACGGTTGATGATCAACTGAATCGCCATTGCTCGCCGGACCGATTCCTCAGTTGGCGTCGTAATAGCTTCGTCATAGGCGTTGGTATGCAACGAGTTACAGTTATCGTAAATGGCTAACAGCGCCTGTAACGTGGTGCGGATGTCGTTAAAGGCAATTTCCTGCGCGTGTAAGCTCCGTCCAGAGGTCTGGATGTGGTATTTGAGCTTCTGCGAGCGATCGTTAGCCTTGTATTTATGCTTCATCGCTTTGGCCCAGATGCGACGCGCAACCCGACCCAAAACCGTGTACTCCGGGTCCATACCGTTTGAGAAAAAGAACGACAGGTTTGGCGCAAAATCGTCAACGCTCATACCTCGACTGAGATAATACTCAACAAACGTAAAGCCATTCGACAACGTAAACGCCAGTTGCGAAATCGGATTCGCACCCGCTTCAGCAATGTGATAACCCGAAATGGATACCGAATAAAAATTCTGGACGCGGTTATCCGTAAAATACTGCTGAATATCGCCCATCATCCGCAGCGCAAATTCAGTCGAGAAAATACAGGTATTCTGCGCCTGATCTTCCTTCAGAATATCAGCCTGCACCGTTCCCCGAACCCGCCGGAGCGTATCGGCTTTTATCTGCTCATACACGTCGCGGGGCAGCGCTTTATCTCCTGTCATGCCGAGCAACATCAGCCCCAAACCATTATTACCATCGGGTAGCGAACCGTTGTAGGAGAGGGCAGAGGGATAAGGGGTAAGGGTCGATGCATCACTTTTACCCTCTGCCCTTCCCCCCATGCCCTTCGCCCCTAACCACTTCTCGCACTGCTGATCGATAGCGGCATTCAGAAAAAAAGCCAGAATTATCGGCGCAGGTCCGTTTATGGTCATGGAAACGGATGTGGCCGGATCACAGAGGTCAAAGCCGGAGTAGAGCTTTTTGGCGTCGTCGAGCGTGCAGATACTGACACCAGAGTTACCGATCTTCCCGAAAATGTCAGGACGCAGGGCTGGGTCTTCCCCATAAAGCGTCACCGAATCGAAAGCGGTAGAGAGTCGTTTGGCGGGTAATCCTTTCGAGACATAATGGAACCGGCGGTTAGTGCGTTCGGGACCGCCTTCACCAGCAAACATCCGCGTAGGGTCCTCACCCTCGCGTTTGAGTGGAAACACACCCGCCGTGTAAGGAAACTCGCCGGGAACATTTTCGGTCAATAACCACCGCAACACATCACCCCAGTCATGGTATTTTGGCAGACTAACTTTCGGAATTTTCAGGTGCGACAACGTTTCGGTATACAGCGGCTGGCGAATTACTTTATCCCGAACGTGGTATTCATAAAATTCGGCCGTATAACGATGCTGCATGGCAGGCCACTGTTGTATTAGTTGCCTACATTCAGCGTTAATCCTGGCTTCGAGATTAGCATAACGTTCCATTAACTCATGCTTGAGCGGTCCGTCTTCCAACTCGTTAATCACGCCATCCAGTTGATACAGTTGCCTGGTCAGCGTTGTCTGTTCATCCACAAACCGATCATACCGCCGACTTTCATCTACAATTTCAGCCAGATAACGCACCCGATCGGTAGGTAGCAATGGGCGCGGGGGTAAGGGCAGAGGGGTAAGGGTAGAGGGTTTTATACTACCATCTTTATCCATTGACTCTATTCCCTCTGCCCTTACCCCCACGCCCAATACCACCAAATCAAACAGGACGTTCATGCCCGCATCGTTGAACTGCGAAGCAATGGTACCAAGGATGGGCAATTCTTCATCCGGTATGTCCCATTGATTATGATTGCGCCGGTACTGCTTTCTAACGTCGCGCAGTGCATCCAACGAACCCCGTTTATCGAACTTGTTAATGGCAATAAAATCCGCAAAATCGAGCATATCGATTTTCTCCAGTTGTGTAGCTGCGCCATACTCCGCCGTCATTACGTAAAGCGTTTTATCGGCATGTTCGGTTATCTCCGTATCCGACTGCCCAATACCCGATGTTTCAACGATAATCAGGTCGAACTGAGCGGCTTTGCAAATATCGATCGCATCCTGAACATGACGACTCAGGGCCAGATTCGATTGCCGCGTTGCCAGCGACCGCATGTATACTCTCGGCGAGTTAATCGCGTTCATCCGAATACGGTCACCTAAAAGTGCACCACCCGTTTTTCGTTTCGATGGGTCAACGGAGATAACCGCCAGTGTTTTATCAGGAAATGTGCGCAGAAACCGTAGGATTAGCTCATCTACTAACGACGATTTACCAGCCCCGCCCGGCCCAGTAATGCCAAGGACAGGCGTTGAATGACGGTCCGCCGTTGCGGTAATTGACGGAATGGCTGATTTACTGAAGTGGTCAGGGTAATTTTCGGCAGTAGTGATGAGCCGGGGTAGAGACGCGATTCCTCGCATCTCTACAGTTGGCGGTAGCTCAAAATCGCATTGCTTCAGCAAATCGTCGATCATGCCCTGCAAACCCATTGTCCGGCCGTCATCTGGCGAGTAAATGCGCGCGATGCCATAAGCATGAAGTTCCTTTATTTCCGAAGGTAAAATGGTACCTCCTCCCCCACCGAAGATTTTTATGTGTCCTGCTCCGCGTTCGTTGAGCAGATCATACATATATTTAAAAAACTCCAGATGCCCGCCCTGATAACTCGTTACGGCAACCCCCTGTACATCCTCCTGAATAGCGCAGTCGACTATTTCTGCTACCGACCGGTTATGCCCAAGATGAATCACTTCAGCGCCCGATGCCTGCATGAGTCGGCGCATCAGATTAATAGCCGCATCGTGCCCATCAAACAGCGATGCGGCCGTCACGATACGAATTTTATTTGCAAACGGCTGCGGTTGAATTTGGGTGGGCTTAGGTTGTTGAGCAGTCATGGGTTAGTCGGAAAAATCTAAACCGAAAGTATAGCAAGAGTATAAAGCGAACCGGCAAGCGAGTTTACCCCGATAGTATCTTATCAGCAATCCCTTTCGCTATTTGCTAACGCCCACCGAGGTTGTTGCATTACTTTTGTGTAACCTTTCGTTTAAACCGTAACGAACAACCTAACTATGAAAAAACGCATACTTCTATTCCTGCTGACCAGCGCTCTATTAGGGTTGACCATTACTGCTCGGGCGCAGGATAAAGCATTACTGTATAAAGTAACTGGTCCGGGAATTACCCAACCATCGTATCTATACGGCACATTCCACCTGATTTGTCCCGCTGATCTACAAATTACCGACCCCATCAAAAAGGCCGTTAGCGATGCTCAACAAATTTATCTGGAGCTTGACCTCGACGATCCGGCCATGATGATGAATATGCAGAAAAGCATGATGATGACCAATGGTAAGACCATCAAAGATTTGCTTTCACCGGAGGATTATGACATACTGGACAAGTACCTGAAAGAGAAGGCCAAGATGAGTCTGGCGATGGTCGGCTCGTTTAAGCCAATCACGCTGATGTCGCTGATGATTACGGGCATGTTACCCTGTCAGCCAGCCTCCTACGATCTAACATTTGCCCAAATGGCCGCACAAGAAAAGAAAGAAGTGTTAGGTCTGGAATCCCTGGAAGCGGAAATGGCCGCGCTGGATAAAATTCCGATGGAGGAGCAGTTGAAAGGCTTAGTCGATATGGCAAAGCATCCGGATGAAGCCACGAAGGAGTTTGCCGAACTCATTGCCACGTATAAGACCCATGATATCAGCAAGCTAATGAACGACATGAAAACCAGCAAGTTTTCGGGGGGTGATTTCACACAGTACGAAGATAAACTACTCGGCGAACGCAACGTCAACTGGATTCCTGTCATTGAAAAAGCAGCCAAAGCCAAACCGACGTTTTTCGCGTTCGGTGCCGGTCATCTAGGTAATGAAAATGGCGTCATTAATCTTCTTCGTAAAAAAGGATATACTGTAACACCGATGCAATAAAAGTCGTCACCGATTCGATGAAGCGGTGACGACTTTCACTATACAATATCTTCAAAAAGGAAAATCCATTTCCAGCTTAGAGCGGCCAGAATACCGCCAACTATGGGTGCTGCGAAGAATAGCCACAACTGTTCAAGAGCTTTACCACCCGCAAAAATAGCTGGGCCAAAGCTGCGAGCGGGATTAATGGAAGTGCCGGTTATAGGTATGGCGACTAAGTGAATCAAAACCAGCGTGAGGCCAATAACTAGCCCGGCCATTGTGCTGTTACCCCATTTAGCGGTGGCTTTAAAAATGACTAATAAAAACAGAAACGTTAGAACTGTTTCCGCCACAAAAGCTGAGGTTGTATTGTAAGCGCCGAGATAACCCGGTCCCCAGCCATTAGAGCCTAGTGCCCATTCTTTCATCATAAAACCCGGCGCCCCGCTCTGGATGATGTATAAGACATCAGCAGCCAAAGTAGCCCCCATAAACTGAGCGATAATATAGCCGATTGCGTCGCGGGCTTTAATTTTTCCAGCTACCAGCATAGACAGCGTAATAGCTGGGTTGATGTGACAACCCGAAATGGGTCCAATGGCATAAGCCATGACGACAACCGTTAAGCCGAACGCCAGCGAAATACCTAATAGTCCGATACCAGCCGGGCCAGTTGCCGAAATGCCCGATATACCCGCAGCTCCGCACCCAAACAACACTAAAGAGAATGTGCCGATCAATTCGGCCAAGTATTTTTTCATAAAGCCAATGCATTATATTCTGATTGGCTCTTGAGACGACCAAAGCGCCTTAAGTAACGCTACTAGTTAGATAGTATAACTATTTTTTGAACGCCAGCGCTTTCACTGGTTGAATCCGGCTGATAATAAAGGTAGGTAACCACAACACTATGGCAATAATAAGAATAGTAGCGAGGTTCAGAGCGAGAAAGGTAGGCCAGTCCCAGACAATCGGGACATAGTTCATGAAGTAATTTTTGGGATCAAGGGGAATCAGCTTAAACTTATCCTGAACGAAGCAAACACCCAGACCAATCGCGTTACCTAATAGCAAACCCCAACCAACCATATTCAGCCCGACAAACAGAAACATCTTGCGAATCAGCGGATTAGCCCCCCCTAACGCTTTCAGTAAACCGATCATTGGTGTACGCTCCATCATCAGCACCAGCAGTACCGACACCATGTTGAACGACACGACAAACCCAATAAGGCTTAACAAAATAACCATGTTGCGGTCCAGCAGGACCATCCAGTCGAATAGTGGCCGATACTGATCCGTGACTCGGGTTAGGCGCATATCGGGAGCCATCGCGTCGAAAACTCGGGCGGCTGTCGATTCCAGTTTAGTAAAGTCTTTTACAAAAATTTCGTACGACCCTACCGAATCCGCCCCCCAGCGATTCAGGCGCTGAATTAGTCGAATATCACCAAGAGCGATGGTTTTATCGACCTCTTCCAATCCCGTATCATAAATGCCGACTACCGTCATCTTGCGGGCGCGGGGCGGATTTCCCAGAAAATAAAGCGGGATTGTTTCGCCCACTTTTACCTGCAACTGATTGGCCATATACTGGCTGATCAGCAGTTGCGTTGACCCATTTCCGGTATCGGCACCAACGGTTGGCAGCGTACCAGCGACAAGCGACCCACGCAGTAAATCCCAGTTGTAATCACGACCAACGCCTTTTAGGATAACCCCCGATAATTCTTCGCTTGTTTTCAGAATACCGGCTTTTAGCGCAACGCCCTGAATATGTTGCACGCCCGGAATTTTGCCGCTATTCTGATAAAGGTTTGACTTAAGTGTTAGGGCGTTCTCTTCGTATGAAGCATTGTTAGTGAACTTACCTACCTGTAAATGAGCGCCAAATAGAAATATTTTTTGCTGGATAGTATCTTTAAAACCATACAGCACCGAAAAGGCTACCATCAGGACTGATAAACCCAAAGCGATACTGGCAATACCAATGCGAGTAACCGTCGAAGAAAAGCTACCCTGGGGGGCATGGCGTACCTTACTGGCAAGAAAAACAGGAACGTTCAAATCAGTGAGCAGCTAACAGTGATCAGTAAACAGGTAGCAGCCAGCAGTAACGAGTCCATAATAACTGTTGACTGGTAACTGTTTACTGATCACTGTTTTTGGATTAGTGCGTAAAAGTAAGAGTTTTGCAAAAGCGTACTCTTCCTACCGCCATGTCATTACGGGATAAACTCTTTTTTATTGCTTTTTGTCTGCTGACCGTTACCTGCTCGGCACAAAATGGTCCAAAATCGACCGCTCCCATTCAGACCGGGGCCATGCAAATGCCTTTGTATCTGCCCGCCTTGCAGGGAAAACGGGTTGGCATGGTGGTTAACCACACGTCAACGATTGGAAAGACTCACCTGGTCGATACCTTACGGACGCAGGGCATTACCATAAAAACCATTTTCGCGCCTGAACACGGCTTCCGTGGGCAAGCTACCGATGGCGAAGAAATTGCCAGTGGTCGCGACCCGCGCACGGGCATCCAGATTACGTCACTCTATGGCAATAATCGCAAACCGACTCCACAGCAGATGGATTCGCTGGATGTACTGATCTTTGATATTCAGGACGTTGGCACCCGTTTTTACACCTACATCAGCACAATGCACTATGTGATGGAAGCTTGTGCCGAGACAAATAAACCGCTGATTATCCTGGATCGGCCTAACCCCAACGGTCATTATGTCGACGGTCCGGTGCTGGATATGAAATTTAAATCGTTCGTAGGCATGCACCCAATTCCGACCGTACACGGACTGACCATCGGGGAACTCGCTCGTATGATTAACGGGCAGGGCTGGCTCGCTGGCAGCAAAACCTGTCCGCTGACGGTAGTGCCGGTTAAAAACTATACTCATCAGACCCCCTACGAATTACCAATTGCTCCGTCGCCTAACCTACCGAATCAACAGGCGATTTTGCTATATCCGTCCATCTGTTTTTTTGAAGGAACGGTGGTGAGCATCGGACGCGGCACCGATAAGCAATTTCAAGTCATTGGTTCACCTTACACGAAATATGGTCCTTACGAGTTTACACCCGTCGATAAACCCGGTGCCATGAATCCACCGCAGGAGGGTAAACTTTGCTACGGCCTGGATTTGTCGAAGGCGACCGTGTCGAGACAGGGAATAATGATGAATTACTTTGTGGATTTTTACAATCGGGCCACGGATAAGGACAAGTTTTTCCTGGCAACTAATTACATCGACAAGCTTTACGGTAGCGATCAACTTAGGCTCCAGCTAAAAGCGGGTGTCTCTGAAACAAAAATTCGGCAAAGCTGGCAACCCGCCCTGGATGGCTATAAAGAAATGCGGAAGAAATATCTCTTGTACCCATAACCTCACTAATTGAGAAATTTGGCGCTAGTTTAAACAAATACTTACTCCTCAGATAACCCATTTTCGGTTACAATTGCGTAGGTTTGTATTTGCCTTAAATCCTACTAGTTGCGCTTTTTCTTACTTATCTTGCTTTTGAGCTTGCTTCGGCCAGCTATTGGTTGGGGACAAGCTCCTGTTACGCTTGACCAATGGCCCGCACGGCTCCAACTTTACCCCCGCGATAAAACCAGTCAGTGCATAGTTGTCATTTCCGGACGTGCACCTGTTAATCAGATAAAGGCAATTTCGCTCGTTGTTCTTCGCAATCAGCAATTCCGTCAGTACTCCCGCACCGGGCTCGATCCACTAACCGGGCAATTTTCGTTTAAGCCGGTTATTAAAGCCGAACGCAGTGAATACAGCTTTCAACTGTTTGCACATCCAATTACAGGCGACTCCGTTCAGATAGCCTTGCGCGATAGCATCGTTTGTGGTGATGTTTTCCTGATTATGGGTCAGTCAAATGCGGTGGGACGATTTATTGATAAACCTTACCAAAGCGAATTTTCACGCACGTTTGGAGTCAATCAGGGGGGGATCGACTATAATCCCGCCGATACAGCCTGGTGCCTGACCAATACGACCGAAGGCAATAACGCGTTGTGGAGTGTTGAACTCCAGCGGCTGATTAACGAACAGCACGGCATTCCGACCGCAGTGATTAATGGAGCCGTGGGTGGCACAACCATTACTAATCACGCCAACCGCGATACTAGTCAACACGCCAATCTGAGCACGCTCTACGGGCGATTACTCTACCGCGCTAAGAAAGCCGGTGTTGCGAACCGAATACGCGCTATGATCTGGCGACAGGGCGAAGCCGAAGCGGTTAATGATCCCAGTGTATATATAAAGGTTTTCCCTCAGTTATATAGCTATTGGAAACAGGATTATCCTACACTGGGGAAAGTCTACCACTCACAGATTAATATTCTGCCTGATAGTATAGTGCGGGCGGGGTTTTTGCGCGATTTCCAACGTCGATCTAAAACGATTTTTGGGGATAACGAGCCAATTGCCACCATTGGATTACCTGACTACACGGGCCTTCATTACAATGAAGCTGGCTATCGGCAGTTTGGTCTTGAACTGTACCGGCTCGTAGCCCGCGATTTTTACGGCTCAACCGATACCAGCAACATCAGCTCCCCTAATCTGCAACGACTCTACTATAGTACCGTGCAGCAGGATGAAATTACTATGGAGTTCGAACCCGGCCAGGTGATGCAATGGCCCGCCGACACGACCATCACGAATCCCAAAACGGGCAATCACTACACTCAGACTCTATCTAATTTTATTTACACAGATTATCCAGGTGGCGAAACTGGTATAATCAAATCTGTCACGCAGCAGGGGAATTTGCTGATTCTGAAGTTAACAAAGCCGGTTACCGCTAAGCATCTGACCTATCTACCTTCTTCGTACAAAGATTCCGAAATCGGGTATTACGTGGGCCCTGTTATTCGAAATCGCCGGGGTATGCGCGCACTTACGTTCTATCAGGTTCCCATTGCTCCTTTCCTGCCTGGACCTACCGAATTAAGTGCAACACCGGTTGATACAAGCGCTATCAAACTCACCTGGAGCCTAAATACGCCGTCAGACAGTGTAGCCAATTGGGCTATCGAGCGAGCTGATACGAACGGCTTATTCCGATCTTTAATTCAACTACCGGCTTCCGCCCGAACATACGCAGATCCACGGATTGTGAACCACAGCGACTCGTTAAAGCTAGATAAAACTTATGCTTACCGAGTCCGGGCGCTGAGCCGTCAGGCCGAATCTGTCTATTCACCGGTAGCCTTGGCGTCACTACACGCCATACCGGCAGCACCAGCCTCTACGACTGCTCCGGCTGTGATGCTCGGTCCGGAACTGGCCTTGTTGGCGGCCGACTCTCTGGATCATTCCGCAGCATTGGTTTACCCTAATCCCGCCAGTGATCAGGTCCGAGTTCGTTTACCTCTAGACTGGAGCGGCAATGCCATCAATCTCTCGCTAACCAATGAAGCTGGCCTAGTCGTCTTAAGTCGAACCGAACGACCGTCAACAGGCGTGTCCTATTTCACATTTTCAGTGGCTGCGTTACCAATCGGTATTTATGTACTTACAATGCGGTACCAGACTGGCGGAGTTCGTTGCCGGTTGGTAGTGGGCCATTGAGAAAAATGCCCTACCTTTGCGTTTTGGAGACCCCTCATGGCCACTGAACAGATTCTAATTCTGGATTTTGGTTCGCAGTACACCCAATTGATTGCCCGCCGAGTGCGCGAACTGAATGTTTACTGCGAAATCCATCCGTACAATCACCTCCCCGTAATTACGTCCGACGTTAAGGGTATTATTCTTTCTGGTAGTCCATCGTCCGTGCGCGACGCCGATGCCCCCGAAGTTCACTTAGCTGCCTTTCGCCACAAAATGCCGCTCCTGGGCGTTTGCTACGGTGCACAACTACTGGCTCATACTAGCGGTGGCGAAGTACAGGCATCAGCCATCCGCGAGTACGGTCGGGCTAAACTAGGCACGGTCAACAATGACAGTCCGCTGATGCATGGCATTGACCCGCATTCGCAGGTATGGATGTCACACGCCGATACGATTACGAGCGTCCCCGATAATTTCAAAATCATTGCCTCGACAGATACGGTACATGTAGCCGCTTTTCAGGTGGAGGGTGAGGAAACGTACGGGATTCAGTTTCACCCCGAAGTGACGCATTCACTGCAAGGGAAAACATTGCTTCACAACTTTGTTGTAGACATTTGCGGCTGCTCACAAAACTGGACTTCCGAGTCATTCGTGGAAACAACCGTTGCCCAATTAAAGCAGAAGATTGGCAACGATAAAGTCGTACTAGGGCTATCAGGTGGTGTCGATTCATCAGTAGCGGCTGTACTGATTCATCAGGCTATTGGCAAGAATCTGTATTGCATTTTTGTAGATAACGGCGTGTTGCGGAAAGATGAATTTTCGGGCGTACTGGAATCATATAAAACGCTGGGGCTAAATGTAAAAGGTGTCGATGCCAAAGAGCAATTCTATACAGCGCTTGCCGGCTTAACAGACCCGGAAGCTAAGCGGAAAGCCATCGGTAAAACGTTTATTGACGTATTCGATCACGAAGCACACCTGATCGACGGTGTCTCGTGGTTGGGACAAGGTACTATTTACCCTGACGTCATTGAATCGGTATCCGTAAAAGGACCATCGGCAACTATCAAATCGCACCATAACGTCGGCGGCTTGCCCGATTTTATGAAGCTGAAAGTGGTGGAGCCGCTTAATACGCTTTTCAAAGATGAAGTGCGCGCCGTCGGTCGGACGCTGGGCCTGCCCGAAGCGATTCTTGGGCGTCACCCATTCCCCGGTCCTGGATTAGCCATTCGTATTTTGGGCGATGTTACCCCTGAAAAAGTAGCCATTTTGCAAGAAGTCGACGCCCTATTCATCGACGGACTAAAACGCGAAGGATTGTACGACAAAGTTTGGCAGGCAGGCGCTATGTTGTTGCCTGTGCAATCGGTCGGCGTTATGGGCGACGAGCGGACTTATGAACGTGTAGTAGCTCTGCGTGCCGTAACTAGCGTTGATGGTATGACCGCCGACTGGGCGCATTTACCTTACGAGTTCCTGGCCAATATATCGAACGAAATCATTAACCGGGTTAAGGGAGTTAACCGCGTTGTCTACGACATTTCGTCCAAACCACCCGCTACGATTGAGTGGGAATAATCTATTTCTTTTGACAGGATTTACATAATTCGTTGATCACAAAAAATAATGTAAATCCTGTCAAAGAAAAATTTAAATCTTCCGCTTTAATTCAAAGTGCTGACCTAAATACAGCCGCCGAACCTGTTCATCGTTGGCTAGATCTTCGGCACTACCTTGCTTGAGAATTTTACCTTCAAACAGCAGATAAGCCCGGTCGGTGATAGAGAGGGTTTCGTTCACGTTGTGATCAGTGATAAGGATACCGATGTTGCGGTGTTTCAGCTTGGCCACAATACTTTGAATATCCTCAACGGCAATCGGGTCGACACCCGCGAAAGGTTCGTCTAGTAGAATAAACTTCGGATCAACAGCTAACGCACGAGCAATCTCTGTCCGTCGGCGCTCTCCTCCAGATAAAACCTTTCCTTTATTTTTACGGACGTGCGTTAAGCTGAACTCCTCCAGCAGCTCATGCGTTTTCTCTCTCTGTTCTTTTTTTGGTAGATCAGTCATTTCCAGAACCGCCAGCACATTTTCTTCTACGGTTAAGTCACGAAAGACAGATGCTTCCTGCGCTAGATAACCTAAGCCAAGCCGAGCCCGTTTGTACATGGGCAAATCGGTTACGTCAATATCATCAATAAATACTTTACCGCTGTTAGGTTTCACCAGCCCAACCGCCATGTAAAACGACGTCGTTTTACCGGCTCCATTTGGCCCCAGCAACCCTACGATTTCGCCTTGCGCTACCTGGTAAGATACGTTGTTGTTAACCAGCCGAGAGCCGTATTTTTTAATTAAATTTTCTGTTCTAAGAATCATTGATTTTTAGTCAATACCGGGCTGCCGGTGCGGTCATCAGTCGATAGCCTACAGTGAATAGATAGCAAACTGCTAACTACTAGTACAGTACTGACTGTTGCCCCATTTAGTTGCACTTCACATCTTTTAGCATCAACTGTAACGACACATTGCCGTTATAGAAGTTCTGCTCCACGTGGTAGCAAATGGAGAATGGCTTCCCAAATCGCAGTTGATCAGCTATCGATGCTAATCCGAACCCAACCGCTGTTAGCGTATGACCTGACCGTCCCTGTTGTATATTAATTTTCAGGTGTTTCTCCTTCATAATAATCGGCTCACTGACCAGGTACACATCATCGGTTCGGAAAACAGGTTGCATGTTATGTGGTCCAAATGGACCCATTTGCTTGAGAATTCGGGCGAGTTTCGCGTCGATTTCACTGAAATCCATTGGCAGGTCGATCTCAACTAACGGTGTCAATTGCTCTTCCTTTATCTTACGCGATACTACTTCTTCAAATTTCCGACGGAAAGCCTCAATGTTGTCTACTGACATCGTCATTCCAGCGGCAAACGTGTGACCACCGAACTGTTCGAGCAAATCGGCGCACTCTTCGATAGCTTCATACACGTCAAAACCTGGCACCGACCGCGCCGACCCAGCTGCCTTGTCATGCGATTGCGTCAGGATAATGGTAGGCCGATAAAAATGCTCGATGCAGCGCGACGCTACAATGCCGATTACTCCCTTATGCCAGGTAGCGTCGTATAAAACCGTACTTTTCGCGTTGAGCATCGCTTCGTTTTCACGAATCATGGATAATGCCTGTTCCGTAATGTTACTGTCAAATTCGCGTCGGCTATTGTTATGTTTGTTAATCGCCATCGCGAATTCGTTGGCTTCAGCCTCTGACTCAGCCAGTAGCAGTTGAACGGCGGATTTAGCGTGTTGAATCCGGCCAGCGGCATTGATGCGTGGCCCAAGTCCGAATACCACGTTGGTAATGTCCAGCTCCCGCGAGAAACCTGCTATTTTGATTAACGCTTTTAGGCCCGTTCGGGGTGCCTCGTTAAGATATTTTAAGCCGTAGTAAGCCATTACCCGGTTCTCGCCAGTAATCGGTACAATGTCTGACGCGATACTAACCGCTACCAAGTCGAGGCAAGGATACAACTGTGCTAAGTCAATGCCACTAAGCAGGCAAAAGGCCTGAAGCAGCTTAAACCCAACCCCACAGCCACTCAACTCTTTATATGGATACTGACAATCAGAACGTTTTGGGTCAAGTACCGCAGCTGCGTCAGGCAAAACATCACCGGGGCGGTGGTGATCGCAGATGATAAAATCAACACCCAGCGCCTTTGCTTCGGCAATCCGTTCTATTGATTTAATACCGCAGTCGAGCGCTATAATTAATGTAAAATCATTAGCAGCCGCCCATTCGATACCCTGCTGCGAAATACCGTAGCCTTCTTTGTATCGGTCTGGAATGTAGTAATCGAGATGCGAATAATAGTTTTTCAGAAAACTATATACCAAAGCCACCGACGTAGTGCCATCAACATCGTAATCACCGTAAATCAGAATTTTTTCCTTCCGCTCAGGCAACATTGCCATTTGCAGTCGCATAATAGCCCGGTCCATATCCTTCATCAGGAAAGGGTCGTGTAGATGTTCGCGTTCGGGTCGGAAAAAGGAACGAGCTTCATCGAACGACGTTATGCCTCGCTGCACCAGCAACGCCGATAGAAACGGGCTAACTCTTAATCCCTGCGTCAGAGATTCAATAGACGCTCGTTGTTCTCCCGAATTAGGGAAGGGTTTCGTAATCCATCGTTTGGTGGGCGGGGTGGGTTGGGCTATCATAAATGCAAAATAAATCCGTTTTTATATAAACTCTGCGTTTATGAATTTTTTGCTGCTCATTCTAAGTCTGTATTCGACCGCAAAGTTGCCACATGCAACCGCGTCGAAAGTTAATTTAAGCATTGAAGTTACTAATATTCAGTCGCAGAAAGGGGCTGTTTATTTAGCGCTGTTTCGGGCGGGAGATGCGTTCCCAACGGGGAAACCCGCCGAAGGCAAAAAAGTAGATATTAAAGGTAGCAGCGTGCAAGCATCCTTTTCCGTCGAGCCTGGTAATTATGCCGTTGCGGTTTTTCATGACGAAAATGGCAATGGTAAAATGGATAAGCGTGTTTTTGGTATTCCTAAAGAACCTTATGGCTTTAGTAATAATTTCCGACCCAAAATGTCGGCCCCAAAGTTCAGCGATTGCCAGATTCAGGTGGGAAATAATGGAAAGGCCATTCAGATTGAGATAAAGTAAAATTTCTGACAGGATTAACAAGAGGCACAGGATTCGAAATACGAATAAACAATCCTGTGCCTCCTGTTAATCCTGTCAGAAAAAACTTCTACTTCGTTGTTACCGGCGAGCCATCGCGAATTTCTTCGGTGGCGGTAGTGATGAGTTTATCATCTTCCTTTAACTCGCCAAAGATTTCGACTTTCTCATCAGCTTCCAGACCCCGTTTCACCGGCACCCATTCCGCTTTATCGTTAATCACCCGGATAACAAACACCCCGGTCGATGCGTTGACAATAGCCGATTTAGGAACGATGAATGTACCGGTTTTGGTCGGCATCGGAATTGTCACTTCAGCCACCATACCCGGCAATAGTTTCCGATCGTTATTAGTTACATCAACCTCAACCCGCTCCGATCGTAACTTCTTGTCCAGGGCTCCCGATAACCGTTTCACCTGACCCGTAAATTTCCGGTCAGGAAACGCTTTTACCGTAAAATTCACTCGGTCATTCTGGTCAACATAACCCGTATAGGCTTCGGGCACCGAGACAACCAGGCGTAAACGCTTCTGCTCCGTTAACACAAATAGCGGGAATTCAGAACCCTTACCGGCAGGCCCAATGTATGCCCCTGTGCTGGCGTTCCGCGCACTGATAATGCCATCGAAAGGGGCCCGAATAGCTAAATAACTTCTCAGCGTAGCCACTTCCTGATAAGCCGATTTGGCTGCTGCCAGCTGCGCCAAGTCGGCGTTTCGCTTAGCTAATGCCTGATCGACATCGTTTTTTGAGACCGCCCCCGAAAACTTACTAGCTTCCAGTATACGTTCGTAGTTGGCTTTGCTGGCAATTGACAAGGCTTCCTGCGCTTTCAGTTTCGAATCAGCCGAAGCTAATTGAGCACTTAGTTCAGGGGCTTCAGCCTGCGCCAGTAGCTGCCCTGTCCGTACATCGGACCCTACATCAACATTCAGCGTTTTGATGAAGCCACTTACCTTGGCATAAATATCCACATCCCGAAACGCCACCAATTCGCCCGGAATTTGCAACGATGTCGATAACTGTCCTCTTTTCAGACTAAACGTTTCGGTTGCTGCCGGGGCCGCAGGTGCTTCGGTTTCGGCGGCTTCGGCCTTACTTTCGGGTGAATGACAATTGGTGAGTATACTAGCCAGTAGCAAACTACCTGCTACTGCAAGCAACCCACTAACTGGTTTACGAATTAATCGTTTCATAGGGAGAGGGAATGTAATATTTACTGTCTTTATCTTCTGGGTCGAGTGACACAGACTCAGTGGTAGTCTTACCCTGCACCCAGGCAAATACCAGCGGCAAAATAAACAGAGCCGCAAAGGTAGATGCAATCAATCCGCCAATAACGGCCCGCCCCAGTGGTGCCGCCTGCGAACCGCCTTCGCCCAGTCCCGACGCCATCGGAATCATACCAACCACCATTGCTACACTGGTCATAATAATCGGTCGCATCCGCAGTGAAGCAGCTTCTCGTGCTGCCAGCAGGGCATTTCCATTTCGTAGCCGCAATTCTTCGGCATTAGTCACCATCAGAACCGCGTTCGAAATAGACACGCCTACCGACATAATCATGCCCATGTACGATTGGAGGTTAAGCGTGGAACCGGTCAGCATTAATAATACCAACGAGCCGACCAACACCGCCGGAACTGTACATAACACGACTAGCGATACTTTGAATGACTGGAAGTTGGCCGCCAGCATCAGGAAGATAACCACAATTGCCGTTAGCAGACCGTTTTGCAGACTGTCGAGCGTGTCGATCAATACCTGGGTTAGCCCCTGCATTTTTATGGTTAATCCGCGTGGCAGTTCGCCCAGCGAATCGATAGCTTTCTGCACATCGCCAGCGGCCGTTCCTAAATCAATATCGTTTAGGTTAGCCGTTACCGATAGTACCGGAATCGCGCCGATGTTATCATTTTCGCCATAGGTCGTTCCTTTTTGCAGGGTCGCTACGTCGCTTAGGACCGGGCGATTCGAATTGGGTAAAACAGGTATTTCGCCCAGATCATTGATGCTGGTCATCTGGTTCTCAGGAACCTGCACCTGCACCGTATAACTCTGCGCGGACTTTGGATCAATCCACACGCTTTTCTCCGTATAACGGGACGACGATGTAGCCGCGATCAATGAACGTGATATAGCCGATATATCCGTCCCAAGTTGAGCCGCCCGCGTCCGATCTATTGTTACATTGATAGCTGGGTATTTTGTTGCTTGTCCAATTTGGACATCACGTAAGTATTTGATCTTATTCAGCTTGGCAATGACCTTGTTGGCGTACTCTTCGTTCTGTTTTTTGTTCTTACCTGACAATTTCACTTCAATAGGCGTCGGTGAGCCTTGGCTCAGGATTTTGTCAGTCAGTTCAATTGGCTCAAACGAGAGCTTAACATCAGGCATGGCCTTTTTCATGCTGGCCCGGAAGCGATCTTTCAACTCATCCAGATCAACATCATAATCTTCCTTTAGGCTCACCTGCAAAACGCCTTCCTGCGGTCCAGCCATAAACAGGTAAATCGGGCTGGTCGAGAATTGGGCGCCGTGCATCCCCACCATCGCCGACGTAATCTCAACGTTTTCTTTACCCACCATTTTGTTCAAAACATCAATGGTACTGAGCATCGTCTTTTCCGTCTTTTCGAGCCGGGTTCCGTCTGGATTCCGCAACCGAACCTGGAACTGATGACCGCTCACTTTCGGCAATACATCTCGCCCAATGGACGTAATTAGCAACAAGGCAATAGCCATCGAACCGATTACGTAGGTTAGTACAATTGGTCTGCGATAGGGAAGCATCCGATTAATAAAGCGCACAAAGCGCGCCCGAACTCGTTCAAACAGGCTTATTTTACCGTCGTGGTTTAGATCGATCTGATGAGCCTGTTTTTCTTTCTGACCTAATATATCCTCATGAGGATGATGGCCATTAACACCGTTAGCACTGGCTTTCCCATTACCATTAGTCTTTATGGACTGGCCATTTACGCTTTCATGCTTAACCTCTTTTCCGTTACTAGCCGGGTGATGTTCTTTCATCATCCAGTTGGCCAGCACCGGCACCAGCGTTTGCGCCATCACGTATGACGTAATCATGGAAAAACCAATGGCCAGCGATAGCGGCAGGAACAGGGCTCCCGGAATGCCCGTCATGGTAAAGGCGGGCGCAAATACAGCCAGGATACAGAACAGAATCAGCAGTTTGGAAAAGGCGATTTCCTTACAGGCATCCCAGATGGCCAGGGCTTTCGGTTTACCCATGTCCATGTGCTGGTGAATATTCTCGATCGTTACTGTGCTTTCATCAACCAGAATCCCGATAGCCAGCGATAGACCGCTCAGCGTCATAATATTGATGGTTTGCCCAAACAATGAAAGGAACAATACCCCCGAAATGATACAGGTCGGAATAGTGATAATCACGATAAGAGCACCCCGCAAATCACCCAGAAATAGCAATACCATTAATCCCGTCAAAATGGCGCCAATGGCCCCTTCGGTCATCAGGCTTTCAACGGCGTTGATCACATAAACCGATTGGTCGAAGGTGTACGTTAACTTGACATCTTCAGGTAGCAGTGCCTGAAAACGTGGCAATGCGGCTTTTAAATTTTGCACAACCTCCCATGTCGATGCATCCGCCGATTTGGTAATGGGTAGATAAACTGACCGTTTGCCGTTAACCAATACATAACCCTGAGTAATATCAGCGCCGTCTTCGATAGTAGCGACGTCTTTCAGGTATAAGTTCTGAACCGACCCGGTATAAAGCGGAATATCGCCAAAATCAGAAATATTCTGGACAGTGGTATTAGCAGGTGTAAAGTAATTGTAGTCACCAATCCGGACGTTTCCGGCTGGAGTTGCGGCATTATTGATACGCAGTGCGGCCACTAATTGATCAGGCGTCAGATTATGAGCACGCAGTAGCTCTGGATCGGCCTTAATGACAATAGACCGGGCATTTCCGCCAAACGGCGCTGGCGACACCAGCCCCGGAATTGACGTAAAACCCGAGCGGATATAGACGTTAGCCAAATCCTGTAACTCGTTGTTCGTTCGCTTCGGACTGCTTAATACCAACTGACCGACCGGCAGCGTCGACGCATCGAACCGGAGAATAAACGGCGGCTGCGAACCGGGGGGAAAACTAGACTGTGCCCGGTTCGAGTAAGCCGACACTTCAGCGGCCGCCTGCGCCATGTTTGTGCCTTCGTAAAACGATAACTTCAGCAGCGTTATCCCCTGAATATTTTTGGTTTCAATGCTTTTAACCCCCGATACGTAGAGCAGCAGGTTGACGTACTGTTTACCAAAGAAGGACTCCATCTGGTTCGGTGTGTAGCCGCCAAATGGCTGGGAAATATAAATAACCGGCAGATTCAGGTTCGGAAATATGTCGATCTTAATCGTCCGGACAGCGCCTATACCGAAGTAAAACAAACTGGCAACTAAAACCAGAATGGTAATCGGCTTCCGTAAGGCAGAGCGAATTAAATCCATATCAAATTAAAATAATCTTAAATTCATTACTCCTTTAGGCTAGTCAATCGGTTTTATTTTATTCAGCTTTCCACTTAAACTAAAAGCTGAATAAAATAAAACCTAATTTTTCCGGGATACGTCCCATCTCTTACCTTATTCTCATAAAATTAACAAATTTGATTGGCACTTCCATAAAGCTCATTTCTCTCTTTTAGAGGTGATTAGCTAATCAAAAGCGCGTCTGAAATTCTCACTATGACGAATGAACTAAGTAAAAACACTTAACCTCACGTGTTGTCTATGCAGGTCAAACCTAGTACTAGTCAGGCAAAAATTATTGAATTCAGTAACTCATGTGTTCAACAATTTTCGAGACGGTTTGGCCGGGAAATACCCAATGGCGAAAACAGTATTTCAGTAAATATCCTGGACAAAAATTAATTAAGGGCATAAAAAAAGTGCCGACCTGTGTAAGACCGACACTTTTGTAAACGCTATATGATTAACTGACTTACGCCAGCCGGTTAATGCAGTTCAGATCTTCGAACGCTAGTTTCAGACGCTGCACCATGCTTTCTTCGCCTTTACGCAGCCACACGCGTGGATCGTAATACTTTTTGTTCGGCGAATCGGCTCCTTCGGGGTTGCCTAACTGCGATTGCAGGTAACCTTCCTTCGATTTGTAATATTTCAGAATCCCTTCCCACATGGCCCACTGCATGTCGGTATCTAGGTTCATTTTCACGGCACCGTAACGGATAGCTTCGCGAATTTCCTCGCGGCTCGATCCCGATCCACCGTGGAAAACGAAGTTAACCGGCAGCGGTCCTGTGTTATATTTCTCCTGAATGTACACCTGCGAATTGTGCAGAATGATTGGCGACAGCTTCACATTACCTGGCTTATACACGCCATGCACGTTACCAAAAGCCGCGGCAATGGTAAAGTTCGGTGAGATTTTGCTCAGTTCTTCGTATGCATAAGCAACTTCGGCAGGTTGGGTGTACAGTTTAGAATCGTCAACGTCAGAGTTATCGACGCCATCTTCTTCACCACCCGTTACGCCCAATTCAATTTCGAGCGTCATACCGATTTTAGCCATCCGCTCAAGGTAGCGCGACGAAATTTCGATATTCTCTTCAATCGATTCTTCCGATAAATCGATCATATGCGACGAGAACAGCGGTTTACCAGTTTCCTCGAAATGTTTTTCACCAGCGGCTAGCAGCCCGTCAATCCAAGGCAGGAGTTTTTTAGCGCAGTGATCGGTATGCAGAATAACCGGAACGCCGTAGAGTTCAGCTACATGATGCACATGCAGCGCTCCCGAAATTGACCCGGCAATAGCAGCCTGCTGCTTATCGTTAGGCAGCGACTTACCGGCGTAGAAAATACCACCACCGTTCGAGAACTGGATGATTACCGGCGAGTTAACGACTTTGGCCGTTTCCAGCACGGCGTTCACAGAGTCCGTACCTACAACGTTGACGGCAGGCAGGGCGTAATCATTTTCATTAGCATGCCGAAAAATTTCAGCAACACCTTCGCCGGTCACAACGCCGGGGGCAAAACGGATGGCTACTTCGCTCATAACTAGGTCAAAAACAATTATTTTTGGATTCTTTCAATAAATAGTTTACCGAAAAGACGACCGGCTACTCTATTTGATTTCGGGGAGTAAAGTTGAGGATATTCAGGGAATATTGCTACTATTACTCAGCGCTTACCTATTTAGAAAACAGTTCAACTCATATTTATTGTTCTCTTACGTAGCATTTTTTACCCCCATGTTGATCAGCTGATTTCTCTAGAGAGGTCGATTCAAATATGGAGAATACCTAGTACCACTTTTTCATGAACTTTGTACGAATAACCTAAATCCTTACTTCTCTTGAAAACGCTCTTCTTTTGCCCAATGTGGGGCATGGAAAACCTTTCCTATACTGAAGCTGCCAAACGCGTAAAAGCCGCCGGTTACGACGGCATGGAAATTTCGGCTGGCCCTGACAAACGGGCTGAAGCCATGCAGGTCATACACGATAACGGTCTCGAAGTCGTACTAATGGCATTTGGTGGTGGCAGCAATTTTGCCGAACATAAGAAAAAATACCATGATGACCTGCTCAACATCGCTTCGTATAAGCCAATGTTTATCAACGCGCATACCGGTCACGATTATTTCACTTTCGAGCAAAACGTAGAATTGATTCAAACGGCACTTGATGTGCAGAAGCAGACGGGGGTCAGGATTTTGCACGAAACTCACCGCGGCCGGTTTTCTTACAGCGCTCCGGGTATTCAATCGTATCTGCTCAAAATCCCGGATATGCGCCTGACCGCCGATTACTCGCACTGGGTTAACGTGGCCGAATCGTACCTGGGCGATCAGGCCGACAACGTAAAGCGGGCTATCGCCGTTAGTGACCACATTCACTGCCGGGTAGGTCATCCCGAAGGACCGCAAGTGGCTGACCCCCGCGCACCCGAATGGAAAGATGCCTTGGAAACCCACGCCAAATGGTGGGATGCGATCCGCGCTCGACTGCAACAGGCTAATACCCCTACTTTAACTGTCACGTGTGAGTTTGGCCCGGCTGGTTACTTACCAACTTTGCCGTACACACAACAACCCGTCGCCAGCCAGTGGGACATAAATGTGTTTATGAAAGATTACCTGAAAGGCCGATGGAAAGAGTAGGTAATGGATGATAAATAATGCTTTTTAGTGGTGTCAGATGCTTACATCTGACGCCACTAAACTACTTTGGCGTTGCGTAGAAGTTAAAGTTCTTCCAGCGACTCATGTCATTTGGGGCTAGTTTGACGACTTCCGCTTTTTCATCAAAATCAGCGAAGTAGTAAAGATCATACCCCATATCGGCCACGACCTGGTACAATTCCTGGCGCTCGTCGATGCTGGCTTTGCTGAAGCACTCGGCAATCAGCATGGGCTTGTAGCGGGCCACTAACGACGAAATTGACCGGAGTACATCTTTATCAAAACCTTCTACATCCACCTTAATGAGCGACAGTTTTGGTAACCAATCGGTGTAATGCTCGTCAAGATACTTTTCAAGATTAACACCTTTGACTTTATGGTCCAGCTTATAGTTGCCATGCGGATTCGACTCCTCCGTTGACAAACCACCGTTACCGAAGGAGGCTTCGGAGGAGGCATAATAAAACTCGCCTTCTTCTTCCATCACCGCATAAGGCACTGGTACGATGTTTGTTTTGTCGGGATTCAGCGTCGCGTTCACTTCCAGAATTTCAAACACCAGCGGATTAGGGTCAAAACCCAGCGTTAAGCCGTCTTTTCCAACGGCTAGCGCCATTGGAACGGTCGTGTCGCCAATATTTGTGCCGATGTCGATGCAAAAGCTTCCTTTGGGCGCAAATTTGCGGACAAAATTAATTTCGTCCTGCGTAATTATTTTTGGCTCTACCAGCGGATTTTTCCAGTTAGCAAACTGAACCGTTCCCTCAGTTGGCAGTTGGAATGATGTAATTTCGTAAGGATATTTACTAAAAACCCGCCGGGCTTTTTTTCTGGCAAATGATTGCTTAAAATAGTCGAACATACGGCTATGACGTTAATGAAAAACAGCAAGGGTAGCGCTTTATACAGCAAAGGTAACTGGCGTAAGCAGAAAGCAACCGATAAAAGTTCTGCTGATACCTATCCAGTGCGTTAACAACCGTACGCTTAAACAAGTTATGCTCCGCACTACATTCTTATACTGGCTGCTGTTACTAAGTCTAGTCGGGCGTCCGCTGCGGGCGCAACTAGCTCATTCACTGCGCCTTGAAATTCCTTCTGACCCAGATGAAGCCGAAGCCTTCGATGTAACCCCACTGGCCGAGCGGGGTGTGCTGGTAACCATCCGAACAGGCGGTTCTACTAGTATGGACCCAGCCCATTTCGATTTTCAGAAATACGATATCAACCTGAAACGACTCTGGCAAACCAAATTTAAGCAGGATATCAAATACAGGCCAATCATCAATTACGAAACCGGCCAATACATTTATTATCTTTTTCAGGAGTACGATACCGACCAATACCAGTTTCTTCGGGTGCATCTGGACGATGGGGTAATCGAAACATTCGAAGGAACGCTACTGGATCAGTTTGATATTCAACAGTTTAAAGTGATGGGTAGTCAGGCCTACGTCAGTGGTTATCATCATAGCCGACCGGTTGTATTATCATTTTCCCTCTTCGATTCGTCTACAAAAGTGCTACCTGGAATGTATGTTAATCGAATGGAAATCAGCAGTTTGGAAGTTGACGAAAGCCGTAAGGAAGTACATGTATTGGTTCACTCGCTTCGGCGTCATTGCACCTTTTCGATCAGGACTTACGATTACGATAATAAGCTGCTCCGGATTATCGATTTCGACGGCGCAAAGAACAGTCTGATTTCGGGCAAATTGCTGCCCGTTAATGAGCAGGAATCATTGCTGGTAGGCAATTATTCTACGGATTGTACACCCTATTCGCAGGGGATTTACGTAACGCGGATTCACCACGGCGATTCGGGTAATGCCACTGCCGATGCGCTGGCTACTATTCAATACATTGAGTTTTCTCAGCTCAAGAACTTCTTCAATTACCTCAAACCACAACGTCAGCAAAAGCTGCTGGCGCGGGCGCAGAAAAAGAAAAACGAGGGCAAAGACTACAAGTTTCGGTATCGGCTGTTGGTACACGATCTGAAAGCAACGCCGAGTGGCATGACGCTTGTGGCCGAAGTGTATTATCCGCAGTACCGGGGCAGTAGTATGATTTATGGGGGTTATCTGCGCGGAGCCGACCGCTACGAAGGTTTCCGCTATACCCACGCCTTCATTTGCGGGTTCGATAAACAGGGTAAGTTATTATGGGATAACTGTTTCCCGATTAAAGAACTGTTCAGTACCGATTTAACCGAAATGGTGCAGGTTTCGCAGCAGGGGGACCGTATGGTGCTGGCCTATCCGAACGAAGGTGAAATCAATACGGAGGTAATTCAGGAGGCCAAGATTCTGAAAGAAACGGAAAAGTTTAAACTCCAGACCAACGATGAGGCTGAGAAAGTGACGTTTTCAGCCCAGGATAATCTGATGGCGTGGTATGGCCAGCATTTTCTGGCGTATGGCTTTCAGAAAATCACCCCAAATCGACCTAATACCATACAGCGCGAAGCACCCCAACGCGAAGTATTTTACTTGAATAAATTGACCTATACGGAAGACGCTGCTCCCACGAAATCGGCCGACACTAAGACCCGAAAAAACGGCGGATTAAAACAATGATCAGGTTCAGGACCAGGCTAACAATAATGCAGGTCACAATGGGGAAATAGAACCCACCACCCTCCTTTCCTTCAATGCGAATGTCGCCTGGCAGTCGTCCCAGCCAACCGAATTTATCACCAAATAGGTAGATAAGCAGGCCAACCAGTACGATGGCTGCCCCGATGAGGATAATGTATTTTCCAAAAGCAGGATTCATATACTGAAGTTAACTGGTTTTCTGTGATTCCGATATTCGAAGAATCGCCAACGGGACTAACGAGAAACTTTACGTCTAACTCTGACGTTGAATAATAGCAAAACGAGAAATCACGTTTCTAAAATAAATCCAAAATTAGTTAGCGTCTACTTGCTTTCTTAGCAATCTTTTCTTACTTTTGCACCAGATTTCACAAGCGACATCCGTCGCGTCTCTGTTTCTCTCCTTTTACACGTTGCGTTAGGTCTGACAGAGCCCAGTACGGATGTACAGGATGGGTTTTCTGTGTGGACGCTCCACGGGTGGAGCATATGCGCGTGGGCTAATCGTCAATCGGTCGTAATCGGTAATCCGTTGGATCAGCAGGAGGCTGACCAGCACACCGGTTTGTTGTCTTCCCCCTTAGGTAGGTTGGGGCATGGGTCGTTGGGCAATCATTAGTTGGGCAATTCTCGCAATATCGCGCCGTTCACTGGCATAGACTCGTCTTCGCTTGGATGATTCATTTTATAATCATTTTCCAAGTTAATGAAAACGAAAACAACCAAATCCGTTGACCAGAACGATCTTCTGGACATTGAAAAAGTAGCTTCAGAAATGGCCGCCAGTGCTGTTGCCGAAGCAAAACCGGCGAAAGCCACCAAAAAGAAAGCGGCACCGGTAACCGCCGACGCCGATACTCCATCAGATATTATTGCTGACACAGCAACGGAAACCGTTGCCGAAGGTATTGCCGATAAAGTCATTATCGTAGCTGATGAACCTGTCGCCGTTGAAGCAACTCCGGCGTCTGATACACCCGCAGTTGAAGCAGCTCCCAAAATTGAGCCAAATCAGATTTTATTCTCGAGCTTACCAATTTCGGAAGAAATTCTCCAGGCTGTAACGGACATGGGCTTTATCAGCCCATCGCCAATTCAGGCTGAAGCGATCCCCCCAATCCTGGACGGTCGCGATGTAATTGGACAGGCACAAACCGGTACGGGTAAAACAGCCGCGTTTGGTATTCCGGCACTCGAACTGATTGATGTTCAGGACCGCTCGGTGCAAACGCTTATCCTCTGCCCCACCCGCGAATTGGCGCTGCAAGTAGCCGACGAAATTAAGAAACTGGCTAAATACAAGCGTGGTGTTCGGGTCGAAGCCATTTACGGTGGTGATTCTATCGAGCGGCAGATTCGTTCGCTCAAAAGTGGTGTCCATATCGTAATCGGTACGCCGGGTCGCGTTATGGACCACATGGAGCGCAACACGCTCAAACTCGATAACGTCAAGATGATGATTCTTGATGAAGCCGACGAAATGCTGGACATGGGCTTCCGCGAAGATATCGAGAGCATTCTGGACGATATGCCCCAAGAACGGCAGACAATCCTGTTCTCGGCAACCATGTCGAAGCCTATCATGCAGATTACCCAGAAATTCCTGCAAGATCCAGTGCTGGTGAAAGTGGTTAAGAAAGAACTGACCAATACCAACATCGAACAGGTCTATTTTGAGGTAAAACCGAAAGCGAAAGTGGAAGTAATGTGCCGCTTGATCGACACGTACGACCTGAAACTGATGCTGGTTTTCTGTAATACGAAACGTAAAGTTGACGAAATCGTTGAAGACCTACAGGTTCGTGGTTACCAGGCTGAAGGCCTACATGGTGATTTGCGACAGGCGCAACGGAATAACGTCATGAGCAAATTCCGCTCGGGTACGACTAACATTCTGGTCGCAACCGACGTAGCCGCCCGGGGTATTGACGTGGACGACGTAGACGCGGTAATCAACTTCGATATTCCACTCGACGAAGAATATTATGTACACCGGATTGGCCGGACGGGTCGCGCGGGCAAATCGGGCCGGGCGTTCTCACTGGTTGGTCGGGATGAAAAATACCGCTTCCGCGAAATTCAATCCTACACGAAAGTACGGGTTGAAAAAGGCGTTATCCCATCCTTCGAAGACATCGTTGGTATTCGTAAGGCACGGTTCATCGAACAGTTACAGCAGACCATCCAGGAAAGCCAGGATCTGGGCCTATATGACGACCTGCTGACCCAACTCCATCACGCTGGTTTCTCGACCGAACAGGTTGTAGGCGCTCTGGTGAAACGGAGCATGGGTATCGAGAAAAACGAGTTTGCCGATCAGAACCTTGGCCTTGAAGATGACCGCCGTCGCGAAGACCGTCAGGGTCGTTTAGGAGACCGTCGTGGCGATGACCGGGGTGGCCGTTTTGACCGTAACGATCGTGGTGGTGACCGCGGTGGCCGTTTTGATCGCAACGACCGTGGTGGTGATCGTGGTCGATTTGGAGATCGGGATCGCGGTGGTTTCAGTTCAGACCGTCCTCGTTTCGGGGATAGGGATCGCAATGACCGTTCATTCGGTCCACGTGAAGGAGGCCGTGGCGAAGCAGGAGGTCGTAATGGCTATTTCGATCGGGATAACCAACGCCAGCCACGTGAGCGTGATGCCAACATGACCCGCCTGATGGTGAGTATCGGTCGCCGGGATTACGTTCGGCCGGGCGACATCGTTGGTGCGATTGCTGGCGAAGCTAATATTCCGGGCAACAGCATCGGTAGCATTGATATCTTCGACAAGTTCACGTATGTGGACGTGCCGAAGGATGTTGCAAACCGGGTTGTTGATGCTATGGAAGGTAATACTATCAAAGGCCGCCGGGTCAATATTGAAGTAGCCCGGTAAGCCGTTACTTTAATTAAAACACAGAGGGACTGAGTAATACTCAGTCCCTCTGTGTTTTAATTAACTTTATCAGGCAATCAGTTTATCCAGAATACGTTCAATGGAGTTTCGGATGCGGACGGACTCCATAACCAAATCATCATCTACCCCATCCAGCGTAATTCTTTTTGGTCCTCGTCCAGTCAGCACGTACCGCTCGGAAAGTGTAGGAAAAGCAGCACAGAGTGCAAATAATACCCCTGTCGAAATAGTCGTTTTGCCAGCTTTATGGGCGTAAAAAAGTCGGCTATCGACCGAAATCAGCTTAGCTGCCGAATTCAGTGTTTCACCCTGGGCCTCAATAGCCTCAGCCAGCCATTGACCTTCAATTCGTGTTTTTTGCTCTTTCATCATTCACAGCCTTGCTCTTCAATACCGGCCTGATTCCCCAGCCAATCCTGCTGAGGAATCAGGTGGTAAAATCGAGAAAACGTTTACTCAACTTGGTAAGGTTTTCTTAACCACTAAAACCTATAAAAAGTGACGTCCAGTCAAATGGATTCCTAATGAATAATGCCGACGCATGTTACGAAGCGTTCGATTACACACCTACCCTGGCTGAGTATTTAGCGGCTTTGGCTGAGTGAATGACCGAAAAGCATCGCTACCTGAAGAATTAGTTAAATACATTTAGGAGGACTTCTTTACGGCTTCGGGAGACGGGCACTGACGAATTATCACTCATGATCACGTAGCCGCCTTCGCCCCGAATGTAGCGCAGCATTTCGTTCAGATTGATCAGATGAGACTGGTGCACCCGCAAAAATGAATTCTCGGCCAGCAGTTGTTCAATTTCCTTCAGCGTACGGGATACCAGCAGCGGTTTGCCGGTTTTCAGCACCACATGCGTATAATTATCGTCGGCTTCGCAACGGATAATTGTGTCGATCGGTACCACATCGAACCCGTGGGCGGTGGGCAGTGCAATCTTGGTAAGTGCTTTTTTATGATCCAGTTTTTGCAGTAGTAATTCGAGTTGCTGAGCCATCTGTGGAGCCGACGGCCGCCTTATTTTGGCAACTGCTTTCTGCAAATCGTCTTTATCAATGGGTTTTAGCAAATAATCCAGCGCACTAAACCGAATGGCTTTGATGGCGTAGGCGTCGTAACCCGTCGTGAAAATAATGTCAAAATTGATGGCAGGTAAGCGTTCCAGCAGTTCAAAACCGTTCATGACGGGCATCTCCACATCCAGAAATAAAACATCCGGCGATTGTTCAAGCAGGCATTCCAGCCCTTCTGCTGCTGATCGACAGGACGCTATAATTTGAATGTCAGGACAGTAGCGTGCCAGTTGCATCGATAGCGTCTCGCGGCAATGCGCTTCATCGTCAACAATAACGGCTTTCATCATAAACTTCTGGCCTGATCTGAATGCTACAATAGCGGGATAGTAAGTATCACGCGGGTACCCGCCGGTTCGCCGTTAGCCGCTGTCAGATCATAAATATGAACGGTTGGTTGCTGACCGTAAAGTGCCTGACTCAACTTCAACCGATCGGCTGTAATCTGCGTGCCCATCGATTTAGTATGGGTAGCCGATTTACTTTTCAGTTCAGCCGCTTTCTGTCGCCCAACACCGTTGTCTTCAACTGTGCAGATCAATTGGTTGTTCCGCTTTTTAATGTCCACGGTCAGGTGCCGGTCTGACTCTTTTTGCATAAGCCCATGCCAAATGGCGTTTTCGACATACGGCTGGATTATCATTGGCGGAATCTCCGTGTATTCGGGTTCGATTTCGTCATCCACCCGAATTGAAAACGTAAACTGCCCATCAAACCGCAGCGATTCCAGTTTCAGGTAAAGGGTTAACGCTTCCAGTTCGCTTTCGAGTGTAACGGTCTGGGCCGTTGTGTTTTGTAGAATTAGCCGAATCAGTTTCGAAAATTTCGACAGATAGTCGGAAGCGGCTTCCGACTCGTTTTTCATGATGAACCGGTTAATGGAATTCAGGCTGTTAAAAATAAAGTGCGGATTCATCTGCGCTCGTAATGCCTGCATTTCCAGTTCAGCCAGCCGTTTACTGACGGTCGTTTTCTGTTGTTCCTGCTCCCGAATCTGACGAATCCGGTACCGGAAACCGAAATAGATAAGCCCCAATAATACACAGGTAACCAAGCAGATAAACCAAACCGTACGCCAGAAAGGGGGGCGAATATGAATGGTTAACGAGGTCCCTTTTTCATTCCAGACCCCATCGTTATTAGCCGCTTTAACACGGAAATGATACTCGCCCGGCGCCAGATTTGCATAGCTGACAAACCGACGGGTACCGCAATAAATCCAGTCTTTATCCACGCCTATCAGCTGGTAAGCATACTGATTTTTGTCAGGTCGGATATAATTCAGCGCAACGAAATCAAAATCAATGTCATTCTCTTCGTACGATAGTGTCAGCGGTTGCGATGAAATCGGTACACTTTGTTTATCAATTCGGACTTTCGTTATATGAACCGGTGGTATTCGCTCATTAGTACGGATGGCACGGGGGGAGAAAATGGTAAAACCGTCTGGTCCACCAAACAATAATTCGCCCTTTGTCCCCTGCGCGTAGGCTTCAATAAATTCGTTGGCTTGCAGACCATCATCTTTATCATAGTTCCTACAAACGTGGGTAGTTGGATTGAAGCAGCAAATCCCCTGATTCGTTGACAGCCATAAGTTGCCGTCGGACCCTTCCAGAATACCCACAATGTGATTGCTTGGCAAGCCCTGATGCGTCGTAAAGGCCCTGAAATTTTGTGTACTATCGTTAAACAGATTCAGACCGCCCTGGTTGGTCCCAATCCATAAGCGCCCTTTACTATCTTCGTACAGGCATCGAAGATCTTTATCGTTCAATTGCCCTACCGGATGCTGGAAATCAGGCCGGTAATGCGTGAATCGTCCCGTCGCCACATCCAGTCGATTGAGTCCCCGTCGTAAAGAAGCCGCCCAGATGGTACCGTGTCGGGTTGGTAGCGCCACCGTTAACCGTTCGTCGCCTAAGCTGGTCGGGTTATCAGGATCATAGCGATAGTAGGTAAACTGATTTGTTTGCGGATGAAAACAAGCCAAACCTTTATCACCAATCCATAAATTCCCTGCTGAATCCTCACGAATGCTCCGCGTTCCGATTACACAGCGGTACCGGGTAAACTGACCCGTTTTTCGATCCAGCTTATGCAGATAATTACCGGCGCCAACCCATAACTGACCAGCTCGACTCTCCCAAATCGCATTTACCTCGTTGCTATACAGCCGATCCGGCCAAATCGAATCTGCCTGATAATGGTTGTATCGTCCCGAAGCTAACGTGAACGAATATAACCCGTCCGATTCATTGGCTAACCAAACCGTTCCGGCGCGATCCTGGCATAAGGCTTTAATGCTGTTTTCGGGTAAACGCGTGTTGCCGTTATTAGGCCTAATCTGAATCGTACGAAACTTATCCGGCAGGGGCGCTAGTTTATCCAGCCCATTATCGGTACCAATCCAAAGCGTTCCTTCCCAATCCTGCGAGAGGCTAAAAATCTGGTTACTACTTAGACTTCCCGCCTGCATAGGATTTGCCTTAAACGACACCCACTGCCCTGTATTAGGGTCTAAGCGAACTAAACCGCTCTGGCCAGGAAGCGCAATCCACAAATGCCCCACCGCGTCATATAGTAAGGCCACGTTCCGGAGTTGCGGTTTATTTTCTTTCAGTAAAGAACAGGGAAACGTATAATGGCTGACTTTGCCATCCGGTGACAATTCGTAAAGCTGGCCGTTGTCAGACTCAACCCATAACGTACCTCGCCGATCGACCAGCATGACCAAAATCGGTACGGACGCATCCGATGGCAGCTTAAATCGTGTGTACGTTGCCGTCCGCCGGTCGAATTTATAGAGTCCATGCTGCCCACCAACCCAAAGCGTTCCCTGATTATCTTCCTGAACCACGTACACATCGGGGGTGCTTGGCCCCGGAAAAAAACTAAATCGTTTGGTGCGGGGATCAAATCGGTTAAGGCCTTCCCGCGAGGCAATCCACAGCATCCCCTCGTGATCCTCCGTTATGGAAAACATCGCATTTCGCAGGGAAATATGAGCAGGATCAATCCGGTAGGCCGTTGCTTTCCCCGTCCGTCGATCAAACTGGTGGAGTCCTCCTCCTAGGGTAGTTACCCACATTCGGCCGGCCCGGTCTTCACAGATATCCGTTATAATGTTATGCCCGAACGTATGCGCTGGGTCAGCCGGATCAGGTTTATAGACGACAAAGGAATACCCATCGTATTTATTAAGCCCATCTCTCGTTCCAAACCACAGAAAACCATCCTTATCCTGCCAACTACAAAGAATAGTATTTTGTGATAACCCCTGTTCCGCTGATAGGTGCGTAAATCTGGTGGATGATTCGTGCACAGGAGACTGTGCCTTGGCGTTAGATAACAATCCCGCAACCAGTGCCAGGCTAACACATAAAAACGGCCGGATGCAGGAAAGGAGGGTCATTGCGGGTTTGTCTTTAAAACGGTTTATGTGGTGTCGGTTTCTCAAAACCGACACTGCGACATCAATTTACCTCACCCCCGGCCCCTCTCCTGAAAAACAGAAGAGGGGAGCAGTCCTGGTCAATTTTCTCCCCTCCCCTTGAACTAAGGGGAGGGGTCGGGGGTGGGGTAGAATTGGGTAAATCAATTCAGAGCTACCTCTTCAGTATCGTCCAACCGATCAAGATCAAGCCTAATATCGCCTTGTTGCGCACCGTCGTACATAGGCCGGAATTTATGCCCCCACCGGATTTCGTTATATCGGTAGGAAAACCGCGTATGAACACTCTGTACAAACGTATCATCCAGCGCCTGAAACGACACCAAAAATTCTGTATCCGACTGTTCTAGGTCTTCGGGCGTACAGCCGTACAATGGACTTTGCTCCGTGATCGGGTGAACCAGCGTCCAGTTGGTCGGGAAGAAAGCGACTTTATTCCGTTCCAGATTGAGTGAATAATATTTCCGGAAAAGCGTTCCGTCAGGTTTGCGCTCCAGCCGCGTCATATTAACCATAATTTCCAGGTTAATAAGCTGATTGTTACGGGTATTTATAATCCGGAACATCCAGGCATTTACATCCAGATAGGGAGCAAAAACCGAGTTTTTCGAGAATCGGATGTGGGCGACCGGACGCGAAAACCGTCCATAGAGTAGCCCCGTTGCCAGCGCAAACGCCAGCAGTCCCAGCATCGACTCGAAGGCCGCAATGCAACTCGTCAGGAAGCTGTTAGGCGAAATATGTCCGTAACCGACCGTCGTCAGAGTTTGGGAACTGAAAAAGAAACATTTCCAGAAAGGGCCATGCAGCACGGCATCGTCAACGCCTACGAGCGTGTTGGACCCGGCCAGCATATATATTCCGGCAAACAGTGTGTTAGCCACCAGATAACCCAGCAGCAACCAGCCCAAAAACCGCGTCCAGGTATTGGTAATGAGCCGGTTATAAATATTCAGTTGATCCCATAATGAGCGATTAACCCGCGCAATATTGAAACTGCCATCCTGATTGACCAGTCGCGAGCTGGAGTTGGTCATCTGCGTACCAAAGCCAAGATCGCTGCGCCGTTCCTCCTGCTCAACTAACTGGCTATTCGGAGTTGCCTGGGTAAAAAGCCTGCGATTTTTTGCGGTATTCATAATGGGATATATTTGTCGATACGAGTGTAGGTAGGTCGGCTAACAAAGTTATAGCAAATTTATCCTGCACGTCATCGTCTTCATTCTATCTTCCTCAGTTATATATGGATTCAGTTGAAACCATTGCGGGCTTGCTTGGTGTCACAACGTTATTGGCGGTGGTAGCTCGTCGTTTACGTATATCCTACCCCATTCTGTTAGTTCTGATTGGGTTAGTAATCGGCTGGGTTCCCGGTTTACCCCCCGTCGAATTATCACCTGACGTTGTTTTTCTGATCTTTTTACCGCCTTTATTGTACTCAGCCGCCTGGCAAATCGACAATGTTGAATTAAAGCTATATAGTCGCCCGGTGGCACTGTTGGCAGTTGGTTTGGTTTTGTTTACTTCAACAGCGGTAGCTTTGGTTGCCCATGCCTTCATTCCCGATTTTTCACTGGCCCAGGGTTACCTGCTCGGTGCTATTATTGCCCCACCCGATGCCGTGGCAGCTTCCTCCGTTACGCGAGGGCTCAATATTCCCCGGCGCATTACAACTGTATTGGAGGGCGAAAGCCTGGTTAACGATGCGACCAGTCTAATTATCTACCGGTATGGACTGGTGGCGATTCTGACCAGTCAGTTCGTACTCTGGCAGGCGAGTCTTCAATTTATCGGTATTGCCCTGGCCAGTGTAGCTCTTGGGTTAGCCCTGGGTTGGATTACCATGTGGGTTCACCGGGCCATCAGCCGCGATACCGTTACCAACACTGCTGTTACCTTACTGACGCCTTATGGTGCTTACCTGATTGCCGAAAATATGCACATTTCGGGCGTACTGGCGGTGGTAACTACCGGGCTTTTTCTGTCGGCCCGCCCTGTCGATGTATTCTCTCACCAAAGCCGATTACAAATTTATTCCGTCTGGGAGATTGTCGTTTTCCTGCTTAATGGATTGGTTTTCATCCTGATTGGGCTACAATTACCCTCAATTGTAGCTGGACTGTACGGCTTTACACTACCTCAGGCAGTTAACTATGGTCTATTAATCAGCGCAATTGCTATTGTCTGTCGAATTCTCTGGGTTTATCCGGGAGCTTATCTGCCACGCTGGTTTAGTAGTAGCATCCGCAAGCGGGAAGCCCGACCAACCTGGCAGCAAATAACCATAATTGGCTGGGCAGGTATGCGGGGGGTGGTTTCGCTGGCCGGTGCGCTGGCCATTCCTAACACATTGCCGAATGGTCAGCCGTTTCCGGGCCGCGATCTAATTCTGTTTATTACGTTCATCGTGATCATGATCACGCTCGTCTTTCAGGGCCTAACGCTACCATTGTTAATTGACGGATTAAACGTTCACGAATCTGTCGATGAAAAGCAGGAAGAACGTCGGTTACGTCGGCGAATGGCGCAGCAGGCAATTACTCACCTCGAAGCCAACCACTCGGCCGGTTCGGTTCACGACGAGGTGTTAAGCTATGTCAAGAACGAATATGAACTGCGAATCAACGAGTTAAATGGTATGCTACGGGCCAGCGGTCGACTGGAGCAACCCACCGAGTTGTATCAGCAGGCTATCCGACTTCAACTGGAACTGATTTCCGTGGAACGTCGGGTTCTGGACGGACAACGGCAGGAAAGTTTACTGGATGGCGAAATTCTACGCAAAATTGAACAGGAGCTGGATCTGGAAGCGGCCCGCCTGGCTCTCTTACAACCAGGCGATTAACGAGTAGGATTCCTCTCTAACAAAATAGTTTTACGGGGCTCACTACTATTTAACTCCTCTTTAAAAGAACTTTAATCTATTCGAGTTTAAACTTTAAGTAAAAGTACTTACTTTAGCAGAAATTTTCGAGCAAAACCTACCGTAACTTTTCTTATTAATCAGTCTCTATGAAGTCCTACTCACGTATGATTAGCTTAGTTGTACCTGCTTTTAATGAAGAAGAAAATCTGCCTGTGCTGGTTCACCGGTTGATGGCAGTCATGGAGCGGTATGACAATTATGAAATTCTGATTGTAGACGATGGTAGCTCCGATCAGACTCGTTATGTACTCCGGGAATTGAGTAAAGCCTACTCAGTTGTTCGTTTTCTGTCTTTCTCACGCAATTTTGGCCATCAGATGGCCTTACGCGCTGGTTACGAACACGCTCGTGGCGAAGCGGTTATCTGTCTTGACGCCGATTTACAGCACCCCCCCGAACTGATTCCAACCCTAATCGACAAATGGAACGAAGGCTACGAGGTAGTTTATACCGTTCGGCAAGCCGATCCTAAATTGTCGTGGTTTAAGCGCACGACATCAAAGTATTTTTACCGTATGCTGCGTTCGGTGTCGAATCTTCAAATTGAAGATGGCGCGGCTGATTTCCGGCTACTAGACCGGAAAGTGGTTGACACCATTAAGCAGTTTAAAGAGAACGACCTGTTTCTCCGCGGAGCCATTTCGTGGGTTGGTTTCCGGCAGTGCCGCATCCTATATGAGCCAGCCGCTCGGTATGCTGGCCGCTCGAAATACTCCTTCCGGAAAATGCTGCAACTGGCAGCTATGGGCATTACGTCGTTTTCGACGCGTCCGCTCTATCTGTCCGTGTTATTAGGATTTGCCATGTCGTTCTTTGCGCTGCTGTTTGGCGCAGAAGCCATGTATGAGTACTTCTTCACAAATGCTACCGTGTCGGGCTGGACCACACTGGTCGTGTTATTGGTGTTAATCGGTGGCGTACAGTTTATCATGATCGGCATTATCGGCGTATATTTGGGCAAAACGTTCGTTGAAGTAAAAGGACGACCAGCCTATATCATCGGCGATACAAGCGAGATCGAGGAGACTGTAACCAGATGGCAAGCCCCAACCGAGGAAGAAAACACATTTTATTTACCGTTGACGTAGAAGAATTTGATACCGCCGTTGAATTCGGCCACGACATTCCCCTGAGCGAACAAGTGGCCGTTTCAACACGCGGGTTAACGCTGTTAGCTGAACGATTCGATGCCGTTGGCGCTCTCACAACGCTGTTTACAACGGCCAATTATGCCCTCCATGAGCCCGACTTAATCAAGTCGCTGGCTCGCCAACACGAAGTTGCCTCCCACGGTTATTATCACACGACGTTCGAGCCGGCCGATCTGCTCAAATCCCGATTAGCTTTAGAAGAATTACTGCAACAGCCCATTTTAGGGTTCCGGCGGGCGCGTATGGGTTTTGTCGACCCGAATGACGTCGCTCAGGCAGGTTACCAATACAATTCGTCCTTACATCCGACCTGGTTACCAGGCCGCTACAATCACTGGGGCGAACCCCGGCATCCATTTAAGGAACTGGGCGTCTGGCAGATTCCGGCTTCGGTTACCCCTACCCTTCGCTTACCGTTATTCTGGCTGAGTCTGAAAAATTTCCCATGGGCCTTTTACAAACAACTCTGCCGCCAGACTCTACAAGCCGACGGTTTTTTGAACCTCTATGTTCATCCCTGGGAATTTACAGACCTATCAGCTTACGAGAAAATTCCGGCTTATGTCCGTCGCCACTCCCGTGACGAATTACTCGATCGGGTCGAAAATTTGTTGCGCTACCTGAAACCGCTTGGCGAGTTCAGCACGATGGGCGAATTTAGCGCGTCGTTAGCCCGTGCAAACGGGTAGCATAACCTTCTTTTGACCAATCATGCTGCTCAACCGTATAAACCGATTTTTTCAGCATCCTTTCTTTTTCAATAAGCTCAACGTTCTGATTATCTGGACGTTGTTGGGGATTTTGACTGGTGTAAAACAATATTATCAGGGTAATTCAGGTTCGTCGATCAATAACTTTCTGCTGTTTATAAATAGCTATAAACACCTGATTGCCCATCAGAACCTGTTTTTGCTCTACCCAACCGAAACGTTCGATTCATACCATTATGGACCGATTTTCGCGTTGCTGGTTGCGCCCTTTTATTGGTTACCCACTGTCGTGAGCGTTACGATCTGGAATGTTTTCAATTCGCTTTTTCTGCTCTACACCATTTATGAGCTGCCTTTAACTGACCGGCAGCGGGCCGTCATTAGCTGGATCGTACTGAATTCATCCTACACATGCCTGCTTAATACGCAGTTTCATCATATTTGCGCGGGGATGATTATCCTGTCCTACACCCAACTGCATAATCGGAAGGAAATTCCGGCGGCTGCTAATGTGGTGCTTGGAACCCTGATTAAGCTCTATGGCATTGTCGGATTAGCTTTTTTCCCATTTGCTAGAAACAAAGGACGCTACATTCTGGGTTTGGTGCTTTCGGCGGTAGTATTTATCCTACTACCGATGCCATTCGTTGGCGTTGAGTATACTATCCAGTGCTACTATGACTGGTACACGTCATTGATGGAGAAAAATCAGTTGAATGTTGATCTGACCAATACCCGTACGGATGTTTGTGTGATGGGTATGTTTCGGCGGCTGTTCCACAATGGCACCCTATCGAATCTGTACTTCATTATTCCCGGTCTGCTGATTTTCGGAACAGCTTATTTGAAAACTGACCTATACCGGAAGAGCTATTTTCAGCTTAGTATCCTGGCGTCGGTGCTTTTGTTTCTGAATTTAGCCAGTACCGGTTTTGAATCGCCCACGTTTATCATCAGTTTTATGGGCGTTGCTATCTGGTACGTAATATCCACTAAAACAGCCATTGATAATGCGTTGTTGATCTTTGCGTTGATCATTTCCAGCTTCTCCCCTACTGACATTTTTCCCGCTTATCTTCGGGATCAGTACATAAATAAATATGCGCTTATGGTATTGCCATTGCTGTTCATCTGGCTGCGTTTGCACTGGACAATCTGGACTGGCAAAACGAATAGTTATAGATACGCTTTTTAACGGTAAAAGCGTTGTAAATGAAAATAAGAAACTGTTATGCGGCTGCTTTACACAATTGGGCTTTGGAGCATTTTTTTAGGGGCTGTGTTATGGTCAACCCGTAGTCAGGCTACGCACGTTCGAGCAGGAGAGATCACCACTAAACGTACGTCGCAGACCTCTCTCACGTACGAAATTACGTTTACCGCCTATTTCGACGAAGTCAGAGGGAAACCAGCGGCTGACCAGGCCGATGGATATACGATCTGTTTTGGCGACGGAACCAGCGAGTATGTTAAGCGCCTTAGACGAACGTATATCAATGGGCGGACATCATCCGTCGATATTTATAAGGTTACGCATACCTATCCCGGACCTGGGCCCTACACTATTGGTGTAACTGTACCAAACCGAAATCAGGGGACTAATAACTTACCTCCACCGGATGCTTCTCAAAATATTCGGTTTTTCGTTTCGACCACGATCCTGATTAGCACCAACCTGGGGCTTAACTCCACCCCCGTTATGCTTAACCCGCCCCTCGATTCTGGTCGGGTGGGCCAGAAATTCTGCCATAATCCGGCCGCTTTCGACGCTGACGGTGACTCCCTCGCTTACCGCCTAAGCGTGCCCCAGACGAGCCGCAACAATAATGATAATGACTGTTTTGGCAGGCCCATTCCGGTTTATCAAGACCCGACTCGATTTAGTACTACCGCTGAAAATGGTGGCACACCTACCTTTACTATTAACCCCATCACCGGCGAGTTATGCTGGGATGCCCCCGGCCAGGAAGGTCAGTACAACTTCGCCTTCATCATCGAAGAATGGCGAAACGGCGTCCTCATCGGCGAGATTACCCGCGACATGCAGATCGTCGTCGTTGACCAGCCCAACAAACGACCCCTCATCCAGCCCATGCCTGACCTCTGCGTCACCGCTGGCACCCTCGTCACCCAACCCGTCACGGCCACCGACCCCGACGGTCAACGCGTCATCATCACCGGGTTCGGCGGAGTATTCAACGTCGGACCCGACGGAGCCGCCTTAGCCGCAGGCGAGCTGATCCAGCCCGCCTATGCCCGCCTACTCAACGGCGGAGTCCCCCTGGCCCAGCCCGGCACGGCCACCTTCTCCTGGCAAACCAACTGTAACCAGCTCCGGGATGCCCCCTACGACGTGG